>Ga0193753_10000004_pt1 | contig 902083 bp, 795 predicted proteins | sample H1c2metaG_FD_144925 | JGI IMG/M metagenome (GOLD analysis project Ga0193753, IMG submission 144925) | Soil microbial communities from a riparian zone of the East river system, Colorado, United States - H1c2 | ecosystem: Environmental > Terrestrial > Soil > Riparian zone | place: USA: East... | reverse complement strand
TCTGGGTGATAAAGGATTTGTATTTCGGGTCGGCATAGCGCATCGCCTCGTAGCTGGCCAGACCGGTATAGCCATAGATCCGGCTCGCTACCGGCGGTGTGAATACGTCATAGATGATCACCCGCGTCAAGGTTTCTTCGTTCGAATGCAATATCTCTGCTTCGTTGATCACCGGCTTTGCCTTGTGGCAGCCGGCGATCGCAAAAGCAGCTAACATTATGAAAAGTATCTTCAAGTATCTCATTCTTGTATCCTGATTTTAATTCCCTATTCCTGCCCCGTCAGATTGCCCCCTTTGTGCAGCATATTGGCCTACTGCCTTGCCTGTACTCAAACCCACCTCGATATCCTGCCGGGTATGTATACCACCCACTAACCTTGAAAGCGATGCTTTTTGTGCCAGGTCAGTAAACTTCGTACCTCTGTCGGGCAATAAATAGGTTAAAACAGTGGCTGCGGCACCACTAAAGTTCGAATGGCCCGAAGTATATGATGGAAAATTGGGTATCCCTGTCAGTGTTTTGATCGCGCTGTTGATTTGTGTTGGGCGCGGGTTGAAATAGAAATATTTGGTATCCCAGCATACAATAGCTGCATCCATCTCGGCCATATTCAACAAAGCGAAATTGCGCGCCCATCGCACTTCGCTATAGCTTTGCTTCACAAACTCATCAGCAGCAATAGCATCCCAATGGCCTGCAGGTGTGTAAGTGCCTGCACCATCAGCCCAAAATGCAACCAACTCCTGGTTTGCTCTTGTAGCGTTTTTGCTATAAGACAACACCTCGTCATTTTCTTTTTTAAATTCTGCTGAATGTGTAGAATAAGGGGCAGGTGGCCTGAGCGTTACAACCGTAAGTGTATCAAACAAAAACGGTTTTACTTTAGTAAATAACGGCAGCATCGGTGGCCTTTTTGGTGTTTCAAGGCTTACCCAGAATTGTTCGCCCTTAACAGTTGTTTTGTCCTCTAAAGATTTCCAGTAAGCGGCGTTACCTCCGGCAGTCCCGGCTTTATCTGTACGGGCACGAGCTGCAAAAACATCAGCTACCTGCTTGCCTAATAATTCACCAGCATCCAGTTCGCCTCTCACATTGGCTCCCGCCATAATGCGATAAAGCTTTTGCTCAGCTGCTTTTTGCTCAATGTAAGCTATATCAGCAGGAAAAAGCAATTCCATCATTTCTACGGCGGCACCAGATACCACAGCATCTTCGCTTGGATAGGATGGCAGATCAGATTGTGGCACTAACGCCTGTACACCCGCGTCATTTTTATAAGGAGCCGGCCTGTTATATTGCTTTTTAAAATGCCAGGCAGTAATCAGCGCATCGTATTGTGCAGCACTTACATAGGCATAAGCACGTGCGGCATAAGGCGGATTTGAAAAAGGAAATGTAGGATAGTTAAATGGATTTGCTGCGTTCGGCGCAGGATAAGTGCCGTCTATATTTTGATATGGAGGCACGTTATGTTTGGCTACCAATTCGCGTAATATCTCGTTCCATCTTAAAACGGCACCTGCGCTCCAGTATTTGATAATCGCTTTCTGATCGCTGGTCAGGCTCCTCTGATATCCTTTGATCTCGTTCAGGTCAGCTACATATGAAGGTGAAGTGATCGCATCGGGCACCGCTACTGTAAATACAGTTGGGTCTGTAACCAGTACAGGTGTCCAGGTATCAGCATTCAGGTCAATATTTTTTGGTGCTAATGCTCCATACAGACTGGTCGTGCTGATAACGTCTTTTTTACATGAGCTGTAAAAAATCGAGGCTCCCGTTAATACCAGGACAATTAATTGATTTTGTATATGTCTTTTCATCTTCTTAATTTTTATAACTTACTTGATCTTTCGCTTTCGAAAGGCTGAATATGTAACTGATACCACCGTGGATCATATTGCTTTGGCCTGCATTTCTGCCTTTAACCACATAATCATCGCCCGCTGTAAACTCTAAGCCATAAATAGACTTCAATCTGTATCTCAAATTCCCGCCAATGCTGGTCATGTTCATCCGATTACTTGGAAATGGCATGTCGTTTTTACGTATATCAAAGCCGCCTATTGATGTGCTGATATCCGCTACAGCTTCAGCAATGAAATACTTACTCCGATAGCCGGCCCGGAAATTGTAATCGGACATAGCCGGCAGTTCAACCTGGTTGCTATAGATCAATTGAGTGGTGTAATAAGAGCTGCGGTCTATCGTAATATTGCTCCTGCTCATGTAGGCGCCCGATGCTGTTATGAAAGCTGCACCATAGTTATAGTCAACAATACCGCGTGCTGTGAAATTTTTGCTGTGACTGCCCAAAGCCAACGGATCAAAATCAGCTTCGTAATTGGTCATCGGGATAGACCCTGTTAAACTGGCTATTAAAGAAAATGTATTTTTTCCCTGTTTGATCTTTAGCCCTCTCCATTTTAAATTAATAGAAATGTCCTGAAATCCTTTTTGCCCTGCAAGTGTTCCGGCTGACGCATGGGTGGTAACATAGGGAACATTAAGCGTTGTGATAAGGTCATTGGTAATTCCATAAGTTACCATTGCACTGTACATTTTAGTGCTGAGTGTTCCGATGTTGCCATTATTCCGTTTAAATGTACCTTCCCAATAATTTTTCCAACTGGAGGTACCGTACATTACTCCCGGGCATAAGTAGTTTTTGGGTATCATTATCCCATCATTTTCCATTTGTGCGGAAGCATGCTGGACAGAACCCCAAAAGCAGACTGCGATCACAAGGCATTTATAAAAATGCGTGCGTAAAGATTTCATCATATATTAATTTAATTGGTTACTTAGCTAAAAATCAAAATCTTGATTGGGTTGATCGGTCTTATGCCAGCGTGGTGGCAAATAACAACGATCAGAAGCGGAGATCACTGCTTATAAAATTCCGTCGAAGTTGGATTAGCGCAATATGCTCATACCAATAAGATCATCAACAATCATTGCTGTTGACAATAAGAGGAACTAAATAAAAGTGATTAACAGGAAAAGTTTGGCGGTTTGCCGGGGGATTCAATATAAGGATCAGCCAAATGAGTGGCAGGTGTAAGGTCAATTGCTCTAATCATATTAGCCAGTGGCGTATAGTCGCATTTTAGTACCTGGTAAACATGGTCATAACCAAAGTCGACTTTTTTAACTGACGGAGCGGTTGTGCCTTTTTTGCTCATGGGCACATCATTCAAATTCTTAGCCATGATAACATTTGCCTTCTCCAGGTTTGCTTTCACAGTGTTGGGTAAACAGATGAGATACATGGTATCACGTGTCATTTTCAGGCGGACATAGTTATAATAGGCGTCATTGAGCTGTATCTGGCCTGCGATATGCTCATATTCGGTCCAATCCTGTATGGTTGGCATGTTAACAGGCACTTTTAACTCGATCAATTTTTTAGAATTTACCTTGTTATCATACATCTGTTTTACGATCTGAACATCAGACCGGTGTATGAAATATTGAAATACCAATGCATACCCACCTAAATTTAAAAGGTGTACCCCGAGGAGAAATATGGCAGCAAATTTTTTCAAAAAAGGTTTAATCTGTGTTTATAACGGGAGTGAAATTAAAAAACATTTGTTGATTTACAAAAAAACTTCGTTTTTTTCGGTTTAATAGTTGATTTAGTTAGATTATGTTGATTGAGTTTGGGCTTTTTTAACCTAATCAACTAAAATAGAAACAACTGGTCAGGATGATCCACCCTTCTCTGTTTTGGAGCAATTTCCCCAAAATTCGAAAGGGTAACTCCCAAAAGTCGTATCCGCTTGCCATCAGGTTCCGTTGCCAATAATAGTTTCTTTGCGGTTTCCGAAACGGTAGGCAGATCATCAACCGGCTGCGCCATAGAATGGTTGCGGGTGATCTGCTTAAAATCGCTGTATTTTATTTTCAGGGTGATGGTGCGGCCCTTCAGCCCATGATGCTCCAGGCGATTACAAACCGTTTTGGAGATTTTATCGAGCTCGATGTACATTTCATCAATTTCAGTAAGATCATATGCAAAGGTATCTTCAGCGCCTATCGATTTCGTCTCACGGTTAGGTTGCACTTCACGAACATCGATGCCACGGCATATTTGATAATAGAATCGCCCTGCTTTGCCGAAATGCCTGTGCATATCATCTTCCGGCAAGGTCTTTAGGTCGGCCCCGGTAAACAGGCCCATCTTTTTCATTTTTTCAGCGGTCACTTTTCCCACACCAAAAAACTTCTCTACCGGCAACTTTTCCATAAAGGATTCAATGGTTGATGGGCCGATGAACGTCAGCCCATCCGGCTTATTCATATCCGAGGCTATCTTCGCCACAAACTTATTGATGGATACGCCAGCCGAAGCGGTTAGCTGTAACTCATCTTTAATAGCTTGTTTGATCTGCTTCGCGATATCAATCGCCGAACCTATGCCCAGTTTATCTTTAGTCACATCCAAATAAGCCTCATCCAGGGACAATGGTTCGATCAGATCAGTATATCTCCTGAAAATCTCCCTGATACCTTGCGATACTTCCTTATACACCGCAAATCTCGGCCGCACAAAGATGATCTCCGGGCAAAGCTGCAATGCTTGCTTTGATGGCATAGCAGACCGCACGCCAAACTTCCTGGCCTCATAACTCGCGGTAGCAACCACCCCTCCCCGTCCTTCCGGCGAACCACCCACAGCCAGGGCCTTCCCCCGCAGCTCCGGATTATCCCGCTGCTCCACAGACGCGTAAAAGGCATCCATATCGATGTGGATGATCTTGCGGCGCTGGATATTTGAAGAGGTTTCCATGAATATGCTACCGAAGATAATTAATTTGCGTGTTGCTATACTTCTTATACCAACACCCTGGTTTTAAATTATTAATTTTCAATAACTTTGATTTAAGTTACTACAGCGGCTATTCAGTTAACAAGAAAGCAAAATGAATAAAAAACAAAATCATTCAGGCTTCTACTATATCTTAGCCCCTAACCTGGGTACCTGGCTGCTTATTTTGGTACATCTGCTGATCTTATTTGGGCTGGTAGTTTTATTTTCCTCCATTATCTCGCATATGCAAAACTATTAACAACTGCTCTACTAATCTAAGTCTCTTACTACGGACAGCGGGAAACTATCAAAATCATAACAATTTTCAGAACAGGTTGGCTTATCAAATTCACCTATAACAAAAATGCAGCAATAATAATTTTAGATAAAAATGCTTTCATTAATGAACAATAAAAATGACCTCCAAATGAAAACTAAGTACGTTGTCAGGAAAGTATTATTTACAAGTAACATTAGGTGGCTCGTAAGCGCCTATAGCCCTGTTGGTAATTACCTTCTTGAAAACAGATAAATTGCTTTTGCAAAAATAATATTGAATCGATTGAGCTAATTCATTTATCGCAAATGGATGATCCTCCGCATTAATTGACGCCCCGCGCCATAGACGATGGTATTTATCCAATAGTTTAATAGTATTATTTGTTAATGGATACTGCTTATCATACCAAAAAAAAAGCTTTCCATTTTGTTCGATGCACTGCGAAGGTACCCCTTTGTTTTGAGCAGTCGCGATAGTGGTATCAAGAAAAAACCTATTCGAGTCTGGTAGAATATTTACGGCGATTATATCAGGATAAACCTTCCCGCGTACCCATTTATAATTGTTGTCTTTGATCTTTTTAAGTTTCAACTTACTTACTGTATCATAAAATGAAATATAAAAGAACGAATTACCTTTTATACTTAGATCCTTTAAAGTCTTTAATAACGGTCTGTCCGACTTGGGCATGTCTTTCCATTTGTAACTTTCCTATATCATGAGGAAAAATAGCACACCAGACAAAAAAACCGGTGTAAAATAAGATATACAAAATTTTCATATTAATTTGCTTTAAATCACTTCTACGCTGTGGTCATAACACCGACCACAGGCTACTCTTAGATAATGGTCGTCACAATGCTATTTTTTTTAAAGTTTTGCCTTGCCAAAAAAATTCAAATAGTTGTTTCTTTGATGATGCCGGATTAGTACTTTTTATACTTTTCCCGGAGAGTCGTCCCCTTATATAATTATAATCTGTCATCGAATTATCGAATATGATTTGCAGCCTGTCAATTTCAAATTCATAGTTGTATTTAAATTGTCTGATTTCAGATGGGAAGTAATACATCTTCGTTTGAAAATTAACAGTGTATTTGCCCTTTGGCAATTCGTCATAATTCTTTAAAAGCGACTTAACATTTTTTATATCCTTTGCTACATTTACACTAGTCGGAAAGCTTAAATGAAAAGTCTTAACTATACTTAACGATAAAGAATCGCTGCCGACTAAAAAACTTGAGTTAATCAGCCCTCCCGAATATCTTGAGTGGCTGTTTCTATGAATTCGTAAAGTATCGCAAAGCCAATTTTTAAATATCACATCCTTCTTTGCTGTTTCAACTGATCTGTTGTTTTCCGATTTAAAGGAAGTATTAATTAAAACGATTATCAAAAATATGTTACAAATAAAATAGGTGTTGTAATTTTTCATGATTATTTATGAAATTTAGTTCAGACTACGGTCGGTGTTATCACCGCACCATTTGCCCCGCTGTTCGAAGTTACTGACTTTAAATTACTAGACCCTTACAGCAATAATATATTGGTTAACCTCAACTCCAATCAAACCCAACTTCTCTCCCATTCAACTTCCATTTCTCCGGCCTATTGTTGGTCATCCAATCCAAAGGTTCGCCAACAGGTTGCACTTTGGCCGCGTTAGCAAAGCATTGTTTAATAAAAGCCTTTTGTTCCGCGCCCACGGCATCCGGCTGCGGTGATATAAATAAAGGTGTGCCGCTTTCGGCTATCAATTGCATCCATTGCTTGTTACGCGCCCAGGATATACCTTTAGTTAAGCCCACGCAATCGGCATCGGTGGCATAAAAAGTATTGTGCTGTGGTATGCGGAAGCCCAAAGTATTCACGCCCATCTTGCGCGTCCGGTCCCATTCCTTGCCGCTTGTATCATCGCCAATACGGTTCAGCTCAAACACCCCGGCAGATAAGTGACTCACGGTATTGCACCCGATCACATACATATCCCCAGCGGTTTCACGGATCGCGCGGTACAAATGATTCATGATCTCGGCTGTAGTGCGGGTATTATCATGAAACCGCCAGCCCGGCGGGGTCAGCGTATCCTTCATTTCGAAACCCCATTTGCTCATGATATCATACGTGGTGTAATCGTGTTTCACCAGTTTATAGCCCCATTTCCTGTAGGTGCTTATATTATATTTCACCCGTTCTACATTTTCCGCAATGGTCGGGTCGAGTATAGGGCTTTTAGGATCATTGCGTCCCGGAATAGAAGGCAGTAACAAACTTTTCTTATCATCATGCCTGGCGCAAAGCGGCCTCGTCCACAATCCCGGCTGCATACCCAGCTTCACAATATCCTCCGCCATCATCTGCATATCCTTAAATTTATCGTTGGGTTTCGAAAAATCATCCATAAAACCGCCATCGCCCGGCAGCAAAGGCGAATAAGTGGCCCAACCCGCATCGATCACGGAAAAAGGCCGGTTATTGGTATCCGGCGCCAGGTCAGTCATTAAGGCGGTGATCTCTTTGATCAGTTTAGCCGAATTGTTCCCGTAAGCAAAATACCAGTCGTTGATACCATACACAGGCAGTTTGGGCAAGCGTGGCTTCTCGCACATCAGCTTACAAAAGCGTTGTGCGGTAGCAAATGGATTTTCACTATCCGTACTTTCCGTAGTGATGATATCGGCTGCATGCAGTACCCGGTCGCCTAGTTTCACCCCAACCCCGCCGGATTGTGTATCCATCGTCAATTCCAAACCATCATTTTTCACCGCCCACCAGCAAATGCTGTTACAGCCGGTCTTCACGCCAAAACAGGCGGTTTGCCGGTCATCATGCAGCAACACATACCAGGGATTTTTAACATCAACATCCGGCGCTTTCCAGGCCAGGTCCCCATAGGAACGTTCCCAATGATCGCCCAATACTTTGGTCCCCTGCCCGGTACTATGTTTCCATTTAAATCGAATAGCATTCAACTCTACCAAAGGCGAAGCTATCTCTACCGATACGGCATTGCCACCGGTCTTCAAAACCACCCTTATACTTTTATAGGTATAACTATTCCCATTGAGCGACTTAAGTTGAAACCAATTCTTACCTGATTGCGCCCAAACCTCAGCCGGCATATTCACCACCCTGAAATTGCCTTCGGCTAATGAAGTTAACCTGCTGAATAATAATGCCGCCGTTGTGGTAGCGGATAGTTTTATAAAATGACGTCTTTGCATAATAGAAGATTAAATTTTATAGCGATTTATAGCGATGGGTTTCAAACCCATCGCTATGTTTATAAAATAAATATTTCAAATAACCCTGATCTCGTACCGCTCCCACTTAACCGTCCCAAACACCACCGATCCATCCTTCAAAATCTCGGCCTTCACTTCCTTCCCTTTACTGAATACTTCAATCCTTACCCCCGCATTCACCCGGCAAATCTCCCCACTTTTTGACAATATCCCGGCTTCCGTAACTTTTCCATCCTTCCATTTCATGCTCAACTCAAAGGCCCCTCTTGTACACAAGCCCTTAACTTCTCCTTCATTCCACTCGTCAGGCAATGCCGGTAATAGTTTGATCACCCCTTCATTGGATTGAACCAGCATTTCTGAGATAGCTGCCGTCATACCCATTGTACCATCCACCTGCATCGGTTTGCCACAACGGGCGAAAAGCTGTATACAAGCCTGTTCACTCAAATATCCTTTGATGATCTTGTTCGCACGATTACCATCCTTCAGTCTTGCCCAAAGCGCGGCTTTCCAGGCCCGCGACCAACCCATAGCACCATCGCCGCGTTGATTCAATACCGCTTTGGTGGCTTCCACAAATCCAGGTGTGTTTTTATAAGAGATCACATTGCCGGGATAAAGCCCATACATATGCGATGAGTGGCGATGCTCTTTTTCCAGTTGTCTCCAGTCCTCCGTCCATTCCTGTAAAGCACCATCCTTACCTATTTGTGGTGGCGGAAAACGTTTTCGCATACCCGCCGCCTTAATCCCCATTTCTTTATCTACCCCTAATACTTTAGCGGCTTGCATGTAATCCCCAAACAGGTCGGTCAGTATCTGCATATCGATGGACGATCCCGCGCAAATGGTAGTGCCTGGCAACATGCTACCGGTGGTTTCGTCAAAATAAGGCCCATTACCCTCGCTTGCCGGGAAGTTTTCGGGGGATGTGGATGGATTGGTCACCAGCCATTTCCCGTTGGGATGCTTCACCAGAAAATCCATATAAAACTGTACTGATCCTTTGATAACCGGGTAGATCTCCGCTAAATACTTTTTATCCCGGGTGTATAAATAATGCTCCCACAATTCGGTGCAAAGCCAGGCGCCGCCTGTAGTAAACGTGCCCCAGGTTGGGCCATCCATCGGCGCGGCCACCATCCATTGGTCGGTATTTTGGTGGAGTACCCATCCACGGGCATTGTAATGTTCTTTGGCGACTTTAGCTCCCTCATCGGTTATAGTCTTCATGAATTGGATCAACGGCTGCGTACATTCGGACAGGTTAGCCGACTCCACCGGCCAGTAATTCATTTGCAGGTTAATGTTGGTGGTATATTTTGAATCCCAGGCCGGGTTCATATCATCGTTCCAGATACCTTGCAGGTTGGCCGCCTGCCCGCCCGGTCGCGAGGAGGCGATCAGCACATAACGCCCGAACTGGTAAGTCAAAGCAGCCAGTTGCGGATCGGGCGCCGAAACGTTGTTTTTCATTCGCTCATCCGTAGGCAAAAAAGCGCTTTTAGTGATGGGCAGACTGATGGATACCCGGTTAAATAATCGTTGATGATCCGCTAAGTGTGCGTTTCTGATGTTTTGGTATGATTTGCCCTCAATTTGTTTCAAATAAGCCAGTAGCCTTTTATGCTGATTAGCACTGACATCCTTATAGTTCACAAAATTGGTCGCCGCGGTAAAATACAGGGTAACAGCATCGGCTTTATCAATCATCAATTGATCGCCCGCCACCTTTATACTGCCACCTTCAGGCACAGCCTTTAACTGCGCCTCATATTTCAGCCTGCCTTTTATGCCCAGATAATCGGCTGATCCCCCGGTTAATTTTAATCCGTTCTTCCCCAATCCATTCATCCTGAAATAATCCGTACCATAATCCGAATGGGTTTGATTACGCACGCCCCTAAGGTTTGTCGTAAATGATATGCTCCCCGGCTTGCTGGCTGTGATACGGACAACGATGTTTTGGTCAGGAAATGAGGAAAATACATCCCTACGATAAGTGATGCCATTACTGGTATACTGCAAACTGGTAATACCAGTTTCCAAATTAAGCCAGCGTTTATAATCGCTTACATCTTTATTATCTTTAAAAAAGAGCATCAAATTGGCCAGCGATTGATATTTCTGCTGCTCCACCGGGTAACCCATCAAATGCCGACCGAAAAGTTTGTTGGCATCATTCATTTTCCCGGCAAAAATCAGGCGTTGCACTTCGGGCAGGTATTTATTACTGCCGGGCACTACAGACGAATATGGGCCGCCTGTCCAATAAGTACTTTCATTTAGTTGGATACGTTCCTCGGCCGGATTGCCAAATACCATTCCCCCTAACCTGCCATTACCTACAGGCAAAGCCTCATCCCACTTTGCAGCCGGGTGATTGTACCACAATAAGGTTGATGCATTAAATTGCTGCTGGTCTATGCTATTGGCAATCAATTCTTCCGCTGCAACTGCCGATTTTATCTGCGCAAAACTGGTGCTATAGGCAATCAGACTGAGCAATGCGGCGAAAAAATATCTCATGATACTACAGGCTTAAACAGGATAGATCAAAAAGTAATAATAGCAAATATTTTGCAGCAGCCAATTTCTGTTAAGCATATTTAGTTATTATATTGCCTCTCGAAAATGCCGCCACCCTCCCCCTGTTATGGTGCGCATAACCAATTGTAGTTCTTAATTAATAACCTATAAAAACAAAAGATCATGTCTTCTGACCGCAGGAAATTTATTAAACAATTAGGCAGTACCATCATCCTTTCATCCGCATCGCTTACCGCGCTTGCCGCACAGGAAGAACGGGAAAGAAGAATTTTACAGTTAGAGAAAAGGATCACCCCGAATGATAAGATCCGTGTTGCTACGATAGGCATGGGCATTATGGGTTTTAATGATACACGTGCCGCTCTGCATTCGCAGGGGGTTGAACTGGTTGGCTGCTGCGATCTGTATAAAGGAAGATTAGAAAGGGCAAAAGAGCTTTTTGGGGCCAATATTTTTACTACGGGTGACTACAGGGAAATATTGGAACGCAAAGATATTGACGCCATAATTATCGCCACAAGTGACAACTGGCACAGCAGGATAGCCATTGACGCCATGCGTAAAGGAAAAGCTGTTTACAGCGAAAAGCCAATGGTGCATTATTTGAGCGAAGGATTGGGCGAAATTAAAGCACAGCAGGAAACCAAAGCTGTTTTCCAGGTGGGTAGCCAGCGGGTAAGCAGTATCGCATTTCAAAAAGCAAAAGAATTATATAAAGCTGGGGCCATAGGGCAATTGAATGCCATACAAGCTTCTTTTAACAGGCAAAGCGCCTTGGGTGCCTGGCAATATACTATCCCTCTTGACGCATCACCACAAACAGTGGATTGGGAAAGGTTCCAGGCGACAGAGAAGGAAAAGCATGATTATGAAAGCAACCGCTTTTTTAGGTGGAGAAATTATCGTGAATATGGTACAGGCGTAGCAGGCGATCTTTTTGTACACCTGTTATCAGGCATTCATTTTATAACTGATTCTAAGGGCCCGGATAAGATATATGCCGTTGGTGATACCGCTTTCTGGAAGGATGGCCGCAATGTCCCCGATGTAATGACAGCTGTGATCCATTACCCGGAAACTAAGGAACATCCATCGTTCCAGGTGTCTCTACAGGTTAATTTTATAAGTGGTGAAGGAGAAGTTGGGTATACCAGGATGATAGGTTCCGAAGGCGTAATTGATATTTCGGACGAAAGCGCTTTTACCATACACAAAAACAAAATGCCGGTAGCTCCCGGGTATGGGGGTTGGGATTCGTTCGAAACGTATCCTATGGCTATGCAAAAAGCAATTATAGATGATTACAACAAAAAATATTCCGTTGCAGATCAGCAAAGGCCGAAAGGCGAAACGATTACCTATCAATCTCCCGATGGATACGATTCATCCTATGACCATTTCGATAATTTCTTTGATTCCATGCGCACAGGTAAGCCTGTGGTTGAGAATGCGGAGTTTGGTTTCAGGGCTGCCGCACCTGCGCTGGCTTGCAACGAAAGCTATTTCCAAAACAAGGTTATTCATTGGGACCCGGAGAATATGAAACTGGTATAATTCATCAGCTTCCATTCTTTATATTCACAACATACTGTAACATAAAAGTTACAATTTCTATTATTATATATTTATTTATGCAATTTTCATGGTTATCTGATTAAATAACAGCTATAACTCGCAGTATTGCAAACCATTGTTCAGATGGGCTGTGTTTCGTTATTCAATAAATATTCATAAGTGTTGATAACTATCTAATACATTGGCTAACAAGTTGTTGATTAATCAATTATCTTAGTGTCATATTATTAAGAAGATATTATGTTTATTTAGGTGCAATATATTAACTGATTGCCTTTTATCATCTGCAAATTGTTTTTTTAATATTTACTAAACCATTCATCATGAGCAAACTAGTACTTATCGACGATGAACCTATTTTTCATAAAATAGTTCAGATGACCCTGAAATATAGTGAGCTGTCCAATAACGCAACTTATTCTTTTGATGGAGAGCTTGTACTTGATTATTTGGAAGAAAATAGTTCTGAATCCAAATCATTGCCAGACTACATTTTTATTGACCTTTATATGCCGCGTTTCAATGGCTGGGACTTTTTAAATCGTTTCCAGGATATTTATCAATCATTAAAAAAGAATATTAAAATATATATTGTTTCTTCTTCTGTTGACCCAAGGGATATAGACCGTTCCAAATCATACCCCTTTGTTACCACTTTTATTTCCAAACCGGTAATGAAAGATGTATTTGACAGTATTAATTACGCTAATTAATAGTCTTTTAGAATTATTTCTTTCCTGACCCTGCTCTACCCGCGGTTGCACAGTAACATTCCTGTGATGGTTTCTTATTGAGCCAAAAGCTTCTTAAATTGCTAAAGCTTACTGAATCTATTAACTGATCTTATTTATGAAACAGAAATTACTCCTGGTAATATCCTTTTTGGCTATTTTCAGGTTGACAGATGCTAATGCCCAGCATAAGGTTATTACAAACCAAAAAACTGACGGTAATCTCGAATTTAAAATATCATTCCCCACCGCCTCAGGTGATCAGCAACTCACCGGGCGCATGTTCCTGGTTATTTCGCATACAGATACCATTGAGCCACGCCTGCAGGTGGGCCGCTATGGCACACAGTTTTTTGGGGTTGATTTTGAAAAGCTGAAGCCATCGCAGGATGTAACCGTTAACGGTTCAACTTTAGGCTATCCTGTTAATGATCTTAAAACAATACCTCCGGGAGAATATTTTATCCAGGGGGTATTAAGTAAGTATACCGAATTTAAACGCTCTGATGGCCATACGCTCTGGATGCACATGGATCAATGGGAAGGCCAGGACTGGCGCCGCTCACCGGGCAATTTATACAGCAAGGTTCAGAAGATCACTATCGGCCAAACCAATCGCCAGTCTGTCAAATTAGTAACCGATCAAACGATTCCGCCCATTGCTGTTCCTGCCGATACCAAATGGGTAAAACACATTAAAATAAAAAGTGAAAAGCTAAGCAAATTCTGGGGACAGCCCGTCTACATCGGCGCTACTATATTATTGCCAAAGGGATACGATGAAAACCCGGATAAACACTACCCCACGGTATATGAGCAGGGCCATTTTTCGCTCGCAGCCCCATTCAGGTTTAGAGAAAATAACAAGAACGAATTTTATAAGGACTGGACATCTGATGGTTTCCCTGCCTTCATCGCTGTAACCATCCAGCACCCTTCACCATATTTTGATGACTCGTATGCCGTAAACACAGTCAACAATGGCCCATATGGCGACGCTATTCACGAAGAACTAATTCCTGAAATTGAAAAGCAATACCGCTGTATCCGCGAAGGCTATGCCCGTTTATTAACCGGCGGCTCAACCGGCGGCTGGGAATCATTTGCACTGCAGGTATTATATCCTGAATTTTATGGAGGCTGCTGGGCCTTTTCACCCGATCCCCTTGATTTCAGGAACGTAGAAGGCATCAATGTATATGAAGATAAAAACGCTTTTTATAAGGAATTTGAATGGTACAGATCGCCAACCATCAACACCCGATTTTTCACTACCGGCGATGTGCATCTAACCTCCGAGCAACGTATAACCATGGAGCTGGTTAACGGCACCAAAGGCCGCTCCGGCGGGCAACTGGATATATGGAGCGCGGTATTCGGCCCGGTGGGTGATGACGGCTATTTCAAGCCTCTTTTCGATAAAAAGACCGGTGTTATGGATGCTTCTGTAGCTCAATACTGGAAGGAAAACTTCGATATGCGCTATTACCTCGACAAGAACTGGGCTACCGTCGGGCCAAAACTGGTAGGTAAGCTAAACGTATTCGCCGGGCGTATGGATGATTTCTTTCTCAACTTTGGAGTATACCACATGGAGGACTTCCTGACCAAAACAACTAACCCTTACTACGGTGGTTCCTTTACCTATGGCGATCGTGGCGGGCACGGCTGGCGCCCCTATTCAAGCAGTCAACTGCTCCGCGTAATGGCCGATCATATCAAAAAGATGCACCCGGATAAATAATTGTGGACTGAATTATAGGTTATAATCCTATTTTTACTGCCGGATAACAGTAAAAATGATCAGCAATTTAGAACAGACATTCCGGTGGTACGGCCCCAATGATGCAGTAACCCTATCTGCCGTAAGGCAAACGGGGGCTACCGGCGTTGTTACCGCCCTGCACCATATTCCCAGCGGCGAGGTATGGAGTTTGGAGGAAATAAATCGCCGTAAGGAAATAGTGGAGACAGCCGGCTTACGCTGGTCGGTTGTGGAAAGCGTCAATATCCACGAAAGCATAAAAACAGCAGGCATAAAGCGTGATGGGTATATTGAAAAATATATCATCACCCTCAAAAATCTTAGCCAGGCAGGTGTCAAAACTGTCTGTTACAACTTCATGCCAGTCCTGGATTGGACGCGCACCAATCTTGATTTCCGCCTGCCAAACAATGCCTCGGCTTTGAGATATGATGTGCCCGCTCTGGCTGCTTTTGATCTGTATATATTGGAACGTGAAAACGCTTCCGCCGATTATACGGAACAGCGGAAAGATGAAGCAAAACTTTATCTAGATAGCCTTAAATTAGAAGAAGTCAGTCAGTTAACTACCAATATTATGGCCGGATTGCCCGGTACAGGTTCGGTATATACCATGGCTGAACTAAAGGAACATCTTAAAAAATATGCAAATACCGATGCCAAAGCTTTAAAGGCCAACCTTTCCTATTTTTTAAATGCGATCATTCCCCATGCCGAAAAAACAGGTGTAAAAATGTGCATCCATCCGGATGATCCGCCTTTCCCGATATTAGGTTTGCCGCGTGTAATTTCAACCGAAAGGGATTTGGCGGACGTGGTCAACTCCTGCCCCTCACCAAGCAACGGAATCACTTTTTGTACCGGCTCCCTGGGTGCCCGTGGCGATAATGATTTGCCGGGGATAGTTAACCGGTTGGGCACACATTTCCATTTCCTGCACTTGCGTAATGTAAGGCGCGAACCAGATGGCAGCTTCTACGAGGCTGATCATTTGGATGGCAGCACAGACATGTATGCCGTCATGAAAAATATTATCCTCGAGCAAAAAAAAAGGGCAGATAGCGGCAGGGATGATATTGCTATACCCATGCGCCCCGATCATGGCCATAAACTGCTGGATGATTTCAACCATAACACCTTCCCCGGCTATTCAGCTATCGGAAGGTTAAAAGGGTTGGCAGAACTCAGGGGCCTTGAAATGGGCATCAAAAGAAGCATCTTATAATTTACCCAAAAAGCTCTGTGCCCCTCCGTGAAAACCTCCGCGTACTCTGTGGTTAATCTTCTACCACAGAGCGCATAGAGAAAAGCACAAAGCCCACAAAGGGATCTTACTTACTTTACAATGATCTTGATCACCAGCTTCTTCACCTGCGGATATCCATCAACCAATATGTTTGGCCGGTGTACATTATCCGGGAAAAATAAAAAGAAATAGTCAGGTGTTGCCATGTACGATTTACCTTCAGCGGTATAATTGGCAATATCCTTTTTTTCGTCATAAGGGTTGGTCACGGTGGCCGTAGCCAGTTCTGCCACCATAATGGTTTCTTTACCCTTGATAACATATTGCAGATCGATATATTTCCGATGTGATTCCCAGGCCGATTTATCAAAAGTTTTAGATGGTGCATCCGTTATGGTTGCAAAGGCACTATCGCCATCAATGGGATACTTGCCCGGTTTTAGGGTATCGAGGTTGGTAGTCCTCAGATAAGTAAACACCTTATCCCATACTTCTTTGTTTAATTGATACTGTTTAGCGAACTCAACGCTGTTGATAGACGGCTGAGGTTTGATCTTTAGCCCCTTGCGCCATTCTCCGCTTTTAACCCATTTATTAGCTGTTTTCAGATCAGGATTATCCGCTGTTTGAGCCAATGCGGTATTGCCTGTCAAGGCGGCTATCATAATGCAAATGAGGTAGTTCAAATGTCGTTTCATTTTCAGGCAGATTAATTTATTTGAAAAGCAGAAGCCGTATTGATGTGCAGCAACTGTCGGTTTATATTTCAAAAATATAATAATACATTGTAAATTCATTTTAATCCCAATACTTTTGAATTACCAAGCATTAACCTGATAAATGAAAAATATAATCTATGCCCCGTTTTTAATACTGCTAATGTCTTCTGCCGTGAAGGCACAAACCGTAACACTCGATTGCTATTTTAACCATGAGGTGCATAAAACAGCCTCCGGCGAGATCAAAAGGTTCCATTACCTATGGACTGATACAGAAAATTCAGGCTTCTCCAAATGGGGTGAGCTATTTAAAAGCAAAGGTGCCAAATTAGATACGCTGGGCGAAGCGCCAACAGCTAAAAATTTGCGGGCATCAAACATTTATATCATAGTTGACCCGGATACCAAAAAGGAAAACCCCAATCCGCATTATATTGAAGCAACTGATACAAAGGAAATAGCCGCCTGGGTAAAAACAGGCGGGATATTGGTATTAATGGCTAACGACAGTATCAATGTAGAATTGCCACATTTTAATAACCTGGCCGCCAAATTTGGCATGCATTTTAATAACGACCTGCAAAATCATGTCATCGATGATAATCACTTTGAAGATGGCGCAAGTGTACCCTTTAACACATCCATTTTTAAAACCGCAAGGAAGCTTTTCCTGAAGGATGTGTGCAGTATCAGCCTGAACAACAAACAAGCTGTAATCGCTTTAAAATCACCCAATGGAGCTACTATCGCTGCCATAGTAAAATATGGCAAAGGAACTGTTTTTGCCGTAGGCGATCCCTGGCTGTACAATGAGTATGTAAACGGCCGTTTACCCGCCGGATTTGATAATGATAAGGCCGCTGATGACCTTACCGTGTGGTTGATCAAACAAAGTAAAATGGCAAGATAATAATGGTTTTATAGCAGCTATTTACCTAAGACCTGCACAGCACTTCCCCGCAAATCAAACTTTATAGGTTTTGAATAGTTAAACTATTATTCATTTAATATTTATCAATCCAACATCTAAGTTTATGAGACTCAAACTATTATTGCCCGCTTTAATCGTAGTAGCGGTGATGACCCAAAGCTGTGTCAGCTCAAAAAAATACAAGGAACTGCAAACCACTTACAACAAACTGGATAGCAATACCCGCGACCTTCACAATAAATATTTATTGACCGAGCGAAGCCTCGACCAGGCGACTAATCGTGTTAAAAGCCTGGAGGAACAGTTAGCAACCGAAAGAGCTAATTCCAAAGTATTACAGGAAGCCCTTACCAAATGCCTCAACTCTGGCAGCCAGGGAAATGTTAATATTTCAAAACTGGTTGATGAGATCAACAGCTCTAACAAATACATTCAGCAATTGGTAAATGCCAAGAGCAAGAGCGACTCGCTTAATATGGTGTTGACCAACAATTTAACCCGCTCTTTAAGTCAGCAGGAATTAAGTGATGTTGATGTGAAGGTGCTGAAAGGCGTAGTATATATCTCGCTTTCGGATAACATGCTTTATAAATCAGGAAGTTATGAAATTTCAGATAAAGCCGGGGCTACTTTAAGTAAGATTGCCAAGATCATCATGGATTATAATACCTATGATGTGCTGATAGAGGGTAACACGGATAATGTGCCTATCTCCCAAAAGAATATCCGCAATAACTGGGACCTGAGTACTTTAAGGGCATCGTCTGTGGTACAGGCCTTGCAAAATACTTATAAGGTTGACCCTAAACGTATGACAGCCGGGGGGAGAGGCGAATATAACCCGATAGCCGATAACAGCACCGATGCCGGCAAATCGCAAAACAGGCGCACCCAAATCATTATTACACCAAAACTGGATCAGTTTATGGATTTGATTGGCAAAGCGCCTGAAAAACCAAAGAATTAAAAACAATCCATCTATAAAACAAAAAGGCTAACTCAACTGAGTTAGCCTTTTTCAATTATTGAGGCAATATACTTAAACCACATCCAATACATTTCCGGCTTCACCATTAGTAGTAGTAACGTCTTTATTAATGGTATCGGCTTTGCTTGAATAGCCAAACAGGCGGCGGTCTTTTATCATCGTAGCTACTTCGGCCGGTACATAGGCTTCCCACCCATCTGCATCCTCCTTGATCAGCTGCAATACTTTATCAGTTTGCACATGCAGGTTATTCTCGTTATAATGCCTGATGTCTTCTATCTTATTATTAGCGATCAGGTAGCGGTACAAGTCTATCAGGTGTGGCGGTGGATAAAACCGCAGGCAGTTCCAAATCACGCCATCGCGCAGGGTTGGATAAATAAACAGTTTCACTTTGCGGCTGAATAATGTGGCGAAAGACTCCAAAATACCACCCGGCAGGTCCTTGTAATGATCCTCAGAAAAAATATACTCCAGGTTCGGATACCCCAAAACCACGCCCATCTTTAACTTGGTGATCTTTGACAGGTAAGCCACCAACTTGTAATACTCATGGAAATTAGATATCAGTACTGTTTGTCCCAACGAGCAAAGTATATCCACCCGGTCAAGAAAATCCTTCTCGTCTATTTCAGCAGTTTGATCGGCGTTTCGTTCTTTTAACGATTGCAGGGTAAGCTCTGTAACTACAACAACGTTTGCACTGTCCACATCTGGCTCCTGCATAAATTGCTTAACGCCTGTATTAAGCATATCCAAATGCACATTGATAATAGGCCTGAACCGGCCCCGTATCACCACAATATGCTTTTTATACAAAGCCTCCGACGGCTGCATGTTTTTTCCGTCTGACCCAAAAACTGCGGCATCCGAAAAACCATATTTCACCAAGTGCAGGCTCATCAAACGGTTATCCACTTGAGTAAAGCCCGGGCCTTCAAAGCGGATCATATCTATCTGCAGGCGGTCCTTTGACAGGTTGTCCAATAGCGACAGTAAAAAAATAGGTGGACTCACATGATAATAAAAACAGGCATAAATTAAGTTTACCCCCAATATCCCTACCGCCTGCTGCTGCAAATTATTGTCATTATCCAAAAGCTTAACGTGCAACACCACATCATTAAATACCCCGCCGGGCTCCAACTGAAACCTAACCCCCATCCAACCATGGCCTTCGTTGGTTTTATGATAATTGAGCGCCGAAAAGGTGCCAGAAAAAGCAAAGAAAGTAGTATTGTCCCCGCGTTGTACCCCCAGGCGTTCTATCAGTAACCCATACTCGCGGTCAAGCATAGATATCAATCGGGGCTCACTTACATAGCGCTTGATCTGCTGGGCGCCGTAGATGGCGTCAGAAAAAATCATGTCATAAGCCGACATGGTTTTAGCGATTGTGCCCGAGGATGCACCAGCTTTGAAAAAATTAGCTGCTACATCCTGCCCTGCCCCTATTTCGGCAAACGAACCGTATATCTGTGGGTCGAGATTAATGGCCAGCGCTTTTTGTTTGGTACCAATATCTTTATTGTGAATGATATTCATGCGCTTCCAGTTTTACAGTTTGCCATTACCGTTATTGTTTATCCTGAGAAGTCTTAAAAATACAAAATTTAAGGGTAATGATTAGAACTGTTTTAAAAAAGAACAGTAGGTGTTTTTGCTGAATGCCTGTTGGCAAATACATCAAAGCAAACAGGTTAATTTCCTTTTCCAATTTGCGCACTAACCGATGTAGAGAATTTTACATTTGGCATAATTTCCCACCTAAAAACATAATCTCTGCAATCTTTGGAATTTATATTAAAATAAAAATGTGTTTGATTATTTAACTTCATTATTCGGTATGTTTTGGTGTCAATTACCATTTGTCCTTTAAAATCTTTAGCTAAAACATTAGCAATAAAAAATCTGTTTCCTGGTAAAAAATATCCATCCTGAAAAAAATCTCTGTAAAACCCTTTAAATCCATCATAGCCATACGTGCCGTTTAAAAGTTTTACTGTAGTATCCTGATCTCTATAAAATAACGCATATCCCGATTTGCTAACTGCAGGCACAATAATGCCCTTTAAGTCGAAGCTGTTTTCCTGGAATACGTTTTTATTATAATTAACATAAGCACTATCATTGCTAACGTTTGTCAACTTCAAACTATCATCAGTAAAATGTTCCGATAATATTTTCTTAGTCTTTATATTAACTTTCTTGAATGCGAGGTCACCTTTTTTGGTGGCAAATTCATAAAAAATACTTTGTTCGTTTGAACTGATGATCAAGCATTCATAAGCTTCTTCGCTTAAATCTATGAGTGATTTAAATGTCCCATCGGCTAAAAGGTATTTATAAATGCTTGATCTGTTTTTCTTGCTGTAATTTCTATCCCAAACCCGATCCTGTAAAATCAAAAAATAATCCGAATTGGCACTCCATTGAATTCCATTACCTATAAATCTGCCACTTTTTCTATTTTCCTCAACTGCAGATTCTTCATAATTGTCTATATCAAACAATTGCTTTCCTGTATTATCAATAAGTATTAGTTTATTTCCGTCATATATCAATGCATACTTACCATTGGGAGATATATAAGCTTCTTTAACATTCCCTTTCCATACTGGTGTTGAATGATAATCAAGAACCCCGTTTGCATTATAAAACAGTTCGTTATTTATTTCGAAATAGAAAGGTTTTGAAGATGAAAAATTAAATTGGCTACCTTGAAAGTTTACAATCTCCGCTTCTTTATCAAGATTGGACCGAAAGAAAAATCGATTAAGCAGTAAATTTATCCCAATAAATACAACAATAATGATAAGGAGTATTTTAAGAAATTTCATCAATCTAAAATAACCATTTGAAGGATAAAAACCACTTAAATCTTAGTTTTTAAATAATAAGGGTGTTTCCTAAGTTGATGTATCAAGCAAAATGATCTGCCGTTGATGCCACAATCGACAACAATTCTAACTTCGGCTCAATTTCCAAACCGCTTGCCCAAAGTTCTTCATCAAATTTTTTAAATGATTCCAGTTCTGTGAGTACCTGGTGAGCCGCTTCGTTCTCGAAATGGTCAAAGTGCATAAACGTTTTGCCATCAGGCAACAGGTAAGTGCTGTATTGAATACCGGGATGATTAATTTTTTTTAATTCATTTACAATTCCGGCAATGTTTTCCTTGTTTCTTGGCGCAAATTCGGCCGTGGTGGTATAATGTACTCTTAATATTTTCATGGTTGCTAATTGTTTGCTGATGAGTAAAGGTAACAGCAAAGCAGAAATAATAAAATGCGCAAATGAGACTATTTACAGGGTCGTTTGCGACAAGAAATCGCCACCTGCATAAACATTAAAAAAATTATTGTAACAAAAAGTGAAAACGATCCGTATACCACTATCAAGATTGAGAACCATGTTCTCAATCTTGATGAAGCTGTTTTCTACCCCTATATCGTTCATCCCCTTTAATTACTTACCGTGCCGAAACATATCGTTATCATTGAGCATGATCAGGATGTCCTGGAAACCATGCAACGGCTTCTTGAAGCAGAAGCATATATCGTTACCACCTTCACCAGGTTCCCATCTATGGCTGAGCTCGCATTTATGCGCGCCGATTGCTTTGTTATTGACGAATGGCTTCCGCAGGTAAGCGGACATGCCATCTGCCTTATGCTGAAAGCCAAAATACAGACCAGCAGAATACCTGTTATCTTAGTTTCAACCACTCACCTGTTCGAGCCGATGGCTAATTTATGCGAGGCTGACGCTGTGGTGGGGAAACCGTTCAACGGTGGCGAACTGGTACAGGTAGTATCCTCGCTTCTTTTCAGAAATCCGATATTTATTGCCAAACAAGGAAATTCATAATTACAAACATTTCAATTTCAAATCTGGCTATAACAAATAGCCAGATTGAAATGAAAACCTTTGAATTTTACATGGCCGTCGGCATCATGAAGAGATCATTCCTAATACCGCCTGACTTTTATTGCAAATGCTTTTGACGGGTTCAGTTTAAATATGCGATCAAGCTCATCCGCTGTAAAGCCGTTTTGTTGAAGCAACGGAATAAATTGGGTCGAAATACAAGTATAGGGCTTAAAGTTCCCTCCTTTTGGTTCGCCTACATTATACCATCCTGAATCCTGCGAGACCAATACCTGGTCAAGCAGTTTGTTCACCTTCATAGTTTGTAAGTAATTTAAATTTGCCTGGAGTGTATTGGGATTTACACCATCAAATGAAAGCCAGGTCTTTAGCTTTGCAGCCCGGATATGCATCTCCTGATCGGGCTCGGATTGTGTATGCGCCCAAATTCTTGCAGCAGGCGAAACGCCCTGGCCTTTTAAAATTTCAATTTGCTCAAAAGCGGCTGCTCCATCGCCGGTATGTATGGCAATGGTTAACCCTGTAGCAAGATGCGCTATCCCGGCTGCCTGTACCAGTTTGCGCTGCATAGGCGTAAGCGGGCCCTTGTCTGTGCTTGTTTTGATCAATCCGGGCTTTACAGCGGTGCCTTCTATCCCGTTGTTCCATTCTTTGACCCACCGGTCAGCCAGTTGTTGTGCAGATTCGGCGTATGCATGTGATGGCACAAATTTTTCATTTACCGCCCCATAATACCCCGTGGTGGTCAGTATATTGATGCCTGCAGCATCTGAAAGTCGCTTAAGGGTATTCGCGTCCCTGCCTAAATAAGCAGGGGTACAATCGATAAATGTATCAACACCCTTTGCTTTTACATCCTTTACAAAAGGCAGGGCGACCTCAAAAACTTCATCTGCATTGTAACGGCTTTTGCTATATTTTTCGGCGCCTATAAAGTCTGCCATGATATGCTCATGCGTTAAAGTGAACCCCATATTCTGCGATTCTATCGGCCCATTAACGGTCATTACCATTTCTTTTTTTTGTATAAAACCCGGCAATAATAAACAACCGGCACTCACACAAAGGCCGTCTGCAATAAATTTTTTTCTTGATATTTTGGTTTCCATTTTGGATCGGATTAATTCAATAAAAGTAAAAATGTCGATGCAAAAGTAATTTAGCATTAGCGGTCGAAATTGTATAAAAACGAACAGCTTACTTATTACAAACCGAGAAAATGCTGATTGATTGGATGCTTTGCAAGATGAAACTGAGAAGGTGCGGAACCTGTAAACTCCTTAAAATCCCTGATAAAATGTGCCTGATCATAATAACCGGCCAGGTAAGTTAAAGCAGTGAGTGAATCGGGGCGGCACCCGGTCAGAAGATGTAGTGCATATTGAAAACGTACTATTCTTATAAAGAATTTGGGGCTAAACCCGATCCTCTCTATAAAGATCTTTTGCAGATAGCGGTTGGAAATATTACAATCTTTTACCAGTTTGTCAAGATCGGTGCCTGCCTTTTTAGTCAGAATATATTGAATAGCATGTTCAACAATTTTTTCTTTTACTGGGTTGGATGATATATTTAACCGCCTGGATAGATAAATATTCGTTCCTTCCACCAGGCCATTTACATCATTTTCAAGAAGGCAGTTTTTTACAAGGTCAATAAAAGCCTGGCTAAATATAGTGTCCAGCGGAATAGTCTTATCATTCAATTCATTCATTGAAATGCCGGAAAACAAGGAAAATGTATGAGGTAAGAACCAAATACCGAAACTTTTACCTTCTCCTATGGCTTTCATGGTCAGTGGTTGTGTAATTTGACCTATCACCTTAGCCCAGCATTCTTTTTCATCATCTCTGTAAAAATCCGTTCCTGCGTGAAAAACGACCTCCACAGATCCATCAGGAAAGAAAACGTCTTTCACATATTCGGTATAATGGCTTTCACATACATAATAACATTTAATGAATGATCGTAATTGCAGTGAGGGAGCAAATATTTTCAGTTCCATTTTCCTTGAGTTTACTGTAACCAAAGATCGTAGGTTTCATATTATGATAGCACTAATATACAACCCGATCCTATGATTGACAAATAACTAATGAGCCGTTGAAAGATTGACGGAGAGAAACGAAGCTATCTGTGGGTAACGCAGTCTATGCTGGAGTAGCAAAATTTTGATGCCGCAATTATAAACCCTAAATTTAAACGCAGGCATAACGATCACCGCTTAAATCAAAAAAATGAAGCTAATTAAAATAATTAATCGCACCATAGTGTTCGGTGTATTGTTTTACATGATATGGAATGTAAACTCAGCCATAGCCCAGGCACCAATCCGCGACCCGCATACACCGGGTTATGTACCGGCTACAGAATTACCAGATGGCATCAACCCTTCGCCCAACTCCAATGGAAATTTTATTATCGGGCCCACACATGATCCTGTACCAGAATCGGTGGCACAGGCTAACGTACCGCAGGGAACGATATATCGCTTTACCATGGATTCCAGGGACAGCAAAATTTATCCCGGCATTGCCCGGGAACCAAATACATTTGGCGCGGCAGATCCGGCAAACCCTGCTAAACTGATCGTCACTACAAGTCATCCGGCTCCCTACACCCGCCAGGTGGCAGTGTATGTTCCAAAACAGTATGTCGCCGGTGCCGTAGCACCGTTCATAATTGGTGCCGATGGGCCAGACAATTTGCTTTTCACGGTATTGGACAACCTGATTGCCGAAGGCAAAATACCCGCGATGGTCGCCATCTCCATCGGGAACGGCAGCGGCGATGCCCAGGGCAGCGAACGGGGCCTGGAATACGATACTATGAACGGCGTATATGCGGAATTTGTTGAGAATGAAGTACTGCCGCTGGTGGAAAGCAAGTGCCAGGTAAAACTAACCAAGGACCCTGCTGGTCGCGCTACCATGGGTGGCAGTTCGGGCGGATCATGCGCCCTGATCATGGCGTGGTACCACCCGGAATTGTATCACCGTGTGCTCAACTATTCAGGCACCTACATCAACCAACAATGGCCCTACAACCCGAAAACACCGCACGGCGCCTGGGGATTTCATGAACACCTGATCCCCGAAAGCCGCCCGAAACCACTGCGAATATGGATGGAGGTAGGCGACCAGGACCTTTTTAATCCAAACATAATGCGCGATGACATGCACGATTGGGTGCTTGCCAATGAAAATATGGCAAAAGTACTCGCTGCTAAAGGCTATCAATACCAGTTTGTTTTTGCCCGTAATGCCCGGCACGTTGACCGTAAAGTAAAAATGCAAACGCTTCCCGAAGCGCTGGAGTGGCTTTGGAAAGATTACCACCCGGCGAAGGTTACGCAATGACGTTATAGTGAGTATCAGACACCCTTGCGTTCATTATAAATTCGTTGCTTGCGGGACAATAGCGATAGTTCATTCCCCATTCCGTGTGCTTTGCAGCGATCTGCCCGATCGCGTCCATGATCAAATGCATTTCATCATCAGTCATGGTTGGATGAATGGATAACCTAACCCACCCGGGTTTATCTTGCAGGTTGCCTGAAAGTATATCTCCTAATATCCGCTGAGAGTCGGTTTTAGTAACGCCCAACAGGTAATGGCCATAGCTACCCGCGCAGGAGCACCCGCCCCGGGTTTGGATACCAAAGCGATCGTTCAGCAGCTTCACTACCAGGTTATAATGTGCCCCCCGGATAATAAAGGACACAACACCAAGGCGATCACTGATACATCCCCCGAGTACGGTCGTATTCGTTATTTTTTCAAAACGCTTAAAAAGAATGGCCAGTAATTCTTTTTTCCGCTCCCGGATGTTCCTGGTTCCCATACTTTCTTTCAGGCGGATACACAGTGCGGCTTTGATCCCCTGTAAAAAAGGCGGGGTCCCGCCGTCCTCCCGTTCTTCTACACCGTCTATGTAGATATGTTCCTTCCAGGGATTGCTATACGCTATCGTTCCTCCGCCGGGCTGGTCAGGCACATTATTGGTGTAGAGGTTTTTATTGAAGATCAGAACACCCGGCGTGCCCGGACCGCCAAGGAACTTATGCGGTGAAAAATAGATCGCATCCAGATGTCTGCTTTTTTCGTCAGGGTGCATGTTGATATCGACATAAGGTGCCGAACAGGCAAAATCCACAAAACACAACCCGTCATGCTGATGAATGATCCTGGCGATCTCGTGGTAAGGTGTCTCGATCCCGGTAACGTTAGAGCAAGCAGTAACGGCGGCTATTTTATGGGTCCGGTGCCGGTATCGCTGCAAAAGCTCCTCAAAATGATCCAGGTCCACATTGCCGCATGCATTGCTGCCAATGATCTCTACCGTAGCAATCGTTTCCAGCCAGCTGATATGGTTACTATGATGTTCCATATGGGTAACAAATACGACCGGCCGAAGTTCCTCCTTCACCTTTAGGGATGAACCTTCATTTTCCAGGTAATCTTTTAGCCGTTCAGGAATACGCAAGCCCAATATCCGCTGCAGCTTATTCACCGCGGCGGTCATCCCGCTGCCGCAAAAGATCAGCACATCATCGCTTCCGGCATTAACATGCTGTTTGATCGTTGCTTTTGCCTCCTGGTAAGCCTGTGAAATAAAAGAGCCTGTAACTGTCGACCCCGTATGCGTATTGGCTACAAAAGGCAGGATCTGTTGTTGCATATACACTTCAATAGGCTGGTAGGCCCGCCCGCTTGCTGTCCAGTCAGCGTATAGTATCTTCTTTGAGCCGTAGGGAGATTCAAACGTCTGTTCGCCTCCGATGATATGATCCCGGAAATTGGCGAAATAAATTTCCAGTGTGTTGAGGGTTTCCATGGGTACAGGTCATTTACCTTTATATGCCGTTTTTTTCGGCCCAAACAACCCGAACATATCATAAGGCTTTTCCCGGAAATTAGCGTTGAAGAGCTGGACGATCAGGAATATATAACCGACAAACACCACCACGATCAGCAACTGCGCTTTCGATGTTTTTTGGATCGGCTGTCTGGCCTTTACGTCGCACACCTCGCCCGGGCAATACTGGGCTTTTTCTTTATAGAACGCAGCATATGCTTTACAGGCCAGGCAGATGCCGAAAGCTGATTCGAAAAACAGGAAGATCATACACAGCAGGCAGACGATCCCGGTGATCGGGCTGAAGGAATTAACGATGACCATAAACACCAGCATGGTAAACGAAAGGATCACACCTACAATCCAGGCAAACTTTTTTTGCCTGGCGCCAACATACTCCGGTACCTGGTTACGCACGATCAGCCGTCCAATGATCAGCGCCGGTGAGAAACGGGGGCTTATGAACACACGGATCAGGAAATCGGTAAAGAAAAGGGTGATCGCGTATTTGGCCAGCACAAAATTACCGGTCAGTATAATGAGCAAATAAGAGGTAAAGATCATCAGGAAGAGGATGCCTGCTGCTGCCCGGATCTCCCGTTCATTGAGTACCGGGATGTCGTAGCCCTCGACCTGTTCCCCGAATTGAATTACTTTTTTCATACTTTGATTTCTAATGAATTATCGGTTTTATAACACAAGAATAATCATTAAAATAAATCGCAGATTCCGTGGTCAACAGACAACAGCAAAAGGTCAACAGACGGAGGATATACGTCAATGGCAACATCCGCAGAAATGTATAATTTTACTTTTCAGGCATCATGAAGATAAACATCAGTAAACAACAGTTTAAGTTTTATGCCCAGGTCACGCTAGGCTACCTTTTGTTTTGGCTGGTGGTTGATTCGTCCAATTCATCCGGTTCTTTCTGGCCCAGGTTTTTCAACAACATCTGGCTAGTGATTTACATCGCTGTCGTCAACTTTATATTTTTTGAATACACCCTGCCTTTTTTAAAAAGGAAGCAGTCAGCCATCGGTAGAACGCTTCGGTGGTTGTTGGTGGTAGTTGGTTTGCTGTTCCTATTTTCCTTTATTTTATATGCCTGGCGGTTTCTTGGGATTCAGCTCCATATTTATACGGCGCTGATCGAATTTGAGTCGATAGAAAAAGGCACGAGCTACATCGTTCCGCATGGCATACTGTCTGTTTTCTTTTTTGGCATATTCAAGTATCGTTATAATCACCAGCAGTTAAAATTATCGGCCCAGCAACTGCGCCTGGAAAAGCGTGAAGCCGAACTGAATTATCTGCGGTCGCAAACCAACCCGCATTTCCTGTTCAATACGCTGAATAATATTTATTCACTTGCAAGGGATAAAAGCGAACTGGCCCCGGAATCGATCCTTCGCCTGTCCAGGATGTTACGGTTTATGTTGTATGAAACCGGCGGTGATTTCATCGCTATTGAGCACGAGGTCAGGATCATTAGTGAATACCTTGAACTCGAAAAGCTGCGCTATGACGATTCGCTTAGGGTCAACTTTAATTACGATATTGAGGATATGAAACAGGCCATCCCTCCACTCCTACTAATACCGTTGGTAGAAAACGCCTTTAAGCACGGTGTTTCTGAAACAAGGGATAACCCTTCCGCCGATATTCATCTTTCTGTGAATAAGCGGCAGCTCGTTTTTTTGGTAAAAAACTCCACGGAAGAATCAATCGGAGAGCCTGCTGTCAGGGAAAGCATCGGCCTTTCTAACCTGCGCCGTCAGTTGGAACTACAGTATACCGATTATAGTTTAAACGTACACCAGGGTTTGACGCAATTTACGGCGACCCTGAAGATTAACCTGGCCAGCCATGTCTGATATCAAGTGCATTATCGTTGAGGATGAGCCGCTCGCAGTCAAAGTGCTTGCCGACTATATCTCGCAGGTGCCGTTCCTCGAATTAACAGGTACGTTTAAAGACGCGTTGCGCGCGACGGAGTATCTTCGCAATAACCGGCCCAACCTGATTTTCCTGGACATCCATCTGCCCAAATTAAAAGGGATGGCATTTCTGAAAACGCTGGCACAACCACCGGCTGTCATTGTGACAACGGCTTATCACCAGTATGCCGTGGAAGGTTTTGAACTAAACGTGACCGATTACCTGCTAAAACCCTTTGCCTTCGATCGCTTCCTCCAGGCGGTGAATAAAGTCAGGAGCCCATTGGATCAAGCAAAAGAATACCTTTTCCTGAATGTGCAGCATAAAAAAGTGAAGATTTGGTTTTCGGAAATCCTTTACATCGAAAGCCAGCGTGAGTACATCAAGATCGTTACCGCCAAAAACTCTTACCTCACCAAGATGGGCACACAGGAGATTGAGGCACTGCTTCCGCAGCGGCTCTTTATGCGGGTGCACCGCTCGTTCATTGTGGCGTTGAACAAGATTGAATCCTATTCTACCGGCTTTCTTGAGATCGATGGAGTACCAGTTCCTGTAGGTAGAGCTTATAAAGATAACATTGAAAAATTATTATAAATGGTCATCGCTATAAAATAAAATGCTGATTTGTCCTATCAAGCGGAATGGGAGGACTGCTTGCGGCCATCCGTTTTGCGGGATGATATACCTGAAAACAAAAAAAGCCCTGACTTTCGTCAGAGCTCTTGATCGGTATCGTCGGGATGGCATGACAAATTTTCGAACCGCTTTTGCAGGATTTGAATACACTGGCGTGCTAATGCATATATTTTGCTCTCGCCAAATGTGTATCTGACCCCGTCTTATATCGGCAGGTATTTATTAAGCACTTTCCCGTGTTTGTAAGCTATTGAACTTTCTAATTTTAGTATTTTCCGCTCCTTAAAAATGGAAAGGCCGGCACCAATGGCCACAGGGGCAATGATGATATAATATTCGTCAATAAGATTGAGGCTGATGAGTGAACTTACAAATTCAACGCCGCCATAAACCAGGATATCCTTACCCGGTTGTTCTTTCAGCGCCTGTACTGCAGTAGCCAAGTCGCCGTTTTCTACTTCCACGTTCCTGCCGGCAATGGCTGTTTCTGTTTTGCTGAAAACGATCTTGCGCATATTTACGATCAGTTGCGCCAAAGGAAATGCCGGGTTATCGGGCATATTGTCGGCCATATTTTCCCAGTGAGTGGTAAATCCGGCGGCCAATTTGCGCCCCATTAAAAGGGTATCGCTGCTATCGGCCAGCTCAATTATTTTTCGGAAACCAGCCTCATCCGGGCCGGCCAAAAACACCCAGTCATTTTCGCCATTTGGCCCGCCCACAAAGCCATCAACGGTCATGTGCATCTGCAATTTTAATTTTCTCATCGCGGTTATTTTAAATTGAATATTATCCTAACAACTCTTCCAACTGGTTGAGGCCCATAGTAAAGCCGCCTTCGAAGCCCATTTCTACCATCATTTTTATGGCTGCTTCATCATCAAAGCTAAGGTCGACCACTACTTTGGTTTTATCGCCACTGGCTACAAATTTATTGTCCCAATGCCCTACCGGTGCATTTGGCGCCGCGTTACCATCCTCATCAGAGAATAGTGAATCAGCCGCGAAACGGCTGCCATCCTCAATAGCGGTAAACTTTACATTGCTCCAGTGCTTTTGGCCTTCGGGGCTTACCATAGCATACAGCCAGGTGCCACCTACCGTAAAATCCATCGATTTGGTTTGGACTGTCCAGGGTTTCGGCCCCCACCATTTTTCAAGCATGTCAGGGTCTGTCCAGGCTTTCCATACTTTTTCAATTGGCGCGTTAAACTCGCGTTCTACGTGAATTTTTTTAGCGGCAAGGTCTTTTTCGAACAAAAAATTGTTTGTCATGTTGGTTTGGTTTTTAAAGTGATCTATTCCGAAGCCAGTAATTCATCCAGCTGGTTATAACTCATCGTGGTTCCGTCTTTAAAGAATCCGTCGGCGAACATTTTAAAGGTTGCTTCATCTTCGTAAGTGATCTCAATATTAACCTTCGTTCTATTACCGTCTAAGGATAAGAATTTAACCTCGCGGTGCCATTTTGGCCCACTGGTAACCGGATTACCCTCACCATCACAAAAAACGGCTGTTGCTGAAAACGCCTTGCCATTTTCTATTGCAGTAAATTCTGCATATAACCAATTTTTCTTGCCTTCGGGGGTAACCATAGCAAACTGCCAGGTTCCGCCAACGGTAAAATCATGGATTTTGGTTACAGCCTGGTGAGGTTTCGGACTCCACCATTTGTCAAGTATCTCCGGATCTGTCCAGGCTTTCCATACTTTTTCAATTGGCGCATTAAACTCACGTTCTATGTGCATCTTTTTTGCAGCACTGTCTGTTTCGAACACAAAATTTTTTGTCATGATTGTTTAGTTTTTAAAGCGATTGCCCCATCGAAGAGTCTTTTTTATGTTTCAATAAGTTTATTGGTTGCCGCGGGCCATAGCATCAAGCTCACCTTTTGATATCTTGTCAAAATCCGGGGCTATGCCAAAAGTGCCTGCCGGAGCCTTTTGATCAGAAACACTAATTACAGTGTTGTCAGCAATTGACAGGGCACCATCCGGCCCTTTCTGGAATGATATATATTGTATAGGGACACCTCCGATAGTTGCATAACATTTCTCCATAACAGCGGCTGGTAATGCCAGGTCATTAGTTATCCAGATATCATAAGTTTTTTGGGCCTTGGTATCGGTTGCCACTATTTTTTTGCAATTAAAACCCGATATCTGTTTTGTTTCGGTTGACGGAGCAAAGGTGAATGTTGGAGAAACACTTAAAGCCTGGTCAATTTCATCTGGCGTATAAATTGCTGCTTTTTTTACCTTAAAAGAGGCTACTTCGGCTACTACGGCAAAAAATTTGTAGTTAGCGTCTGCTAAAAGCTTGATATTTGCCTGACCGGCAGAAAATGTTGTAGCGATGGAATCACTTCTGAAATACTGTTTCATTTCAATGGCCTGACCGCCTGCACTGGTTTTGATAGAAACCAAGCCTTCTGAATAGTTTTTCTGTGCATTGGCGCTCAAAACAGTTGCTGATAAGACAATGCTAAGAGCAACACTCAAAAATTTAATTTTCATTGTATTTGATTTATTTTTTAATGGTAATGAAGTTATCATAGCAGTATATACTATATAATAAAGAAAAAATTAAACCTATTCAGAAGCCAGCAACTCTTCGAGCTGGTTAAGGGTCATGGTAGTGCCTTCTTTAAAGCCACCTTCAACGAACATTTGGATGGTGGATTCTTCTTCAAAAGTAATTACCGAATCAACCTTCGTTCTATTACCTTCAATGGATAAAAACTTGGTATCCCGGTATGATTTTGGCCCATTAGCAACCGGGTTACCGTCACCATCACAAAACATACCTAATGTTGAAATAGCGCTGCCAATTTCTATTGCAGTAAATTCAGCATACACCCAGTGTTTGTGGCCCTCAGTGCCAACCATGGCATACAGCCATACCCCGCCAACGGTAAAATCCAAAATTTTAGTTTCGGCCGTCCAGGGTTTCGGTGCAATCCATTTCTCGATCAAATCCGGCTCTGTCCAGGCTCTCCATACTTTTTCAATTGACGCGTTAAATTCGCGTGATATGTAAATCTTTTTAGCAGCCAGGTCTGGTTCGAAAACAAATTTGTTTGTCATGATTGGTTTAGTTTATAAGTCATTTAATAAGTTATCTAACTGGTCAAAACGAGTTTCCCACATCTTGCGGAAAGCTTCCATCCAACGGTCTATCTCTTTCATTTTTTCAATATTAAGCTGGTAATAAATTTCACGACCGCGTTGATCCTGATCAACAGCGCCGCATTCGGCCAGTATCTGTATGTGTTTTGATACCGCCTGCCGGCTGCTGTCAAAATGCTCCGCAATGGCATTGGGTGTCAGGGCGCCTACTGTAAGTAACATAAGTATAGCCCTGCGGGTTGGGTCGGCAATGGCCTGGTAAATATCGCGTCTCATATAATTTGCAACTGATTGATTGCAAATATATATGCAATTGTTCGGTTGCGCAAATATTTTCAAAAATATTTTAAAAACCATGACACTTGGATTTGAAGAATATCCAGATAATAGAAAGTTAGTTGACAAATAATCTTGGGGGTTGAGTGGCAGGATTAGTTGCGCTGACCGTATGATGGAGAATTACAAACAAATTAAGCCCTTGTGTTGGGCCTTTATCTTTCCGGTATAGATGGATTAGCTGGCGCTGATCATGGGATGATTAACGGTAATTTGATTTTTTCACCAGCCGTTTAATATCCTTGATCCATATCTTCCGGCCATCCGTTTCCACGATACCTTCCGCTTTAAACTCTTTTAATAAGCGTATCACATTTTCCTGCGCGATCCCGGCCATATTCGCCAGGTCCATCCGGGAGATATTTAAAATAATATCCTTTTCATCCGATCCCTCTTCTTTATATTTTTCACGCAGTACGATCAAAGCAATAGCGAGCCGTTCCGCCGCTGTCCGACCGGAAATCACCGAAAGGCTGTTTACAAATACGGTAAATTCATGGCTCAGTGCCTTCAACAACCGCCCGGTAAAAGCTGGGGAACGCTGTAAAATCCGGATAAAATCCTCCTTTGGTATAAAGCTGATCAGGCTTTCCTCTATAGCCGCTGCGGAGTCCGGGTAGCGTTCCTCTGACAGCACAGCATGGTAGCCGATTAATTCCCCGTGGTTAGCTACATAAAAGATCTGTTCTTTAGCGCTGTTATCCACTTTGTATTTTTTAACCTTTCCGCTTTTGATCAGGAAAATGCCGGTTGGCACAGAACCCTCCCTAAAAATCACATCGCCTTTTCGGTATTTTCCATCACTTTGATGCGCAAGTAAATCCGCATAATCTTCCTCGGAAAGAACACTAAGTGTAGATTGCGTGGTAAAGTTCCACCGGTCGATTGGGAAAATTCCGGACAGGCTCATGACTGTAAAGGTACGCATTTAAAAAACTGATAAATATCAGCTTCTGCATTGATTTGTTACGATAAATCGCTTTGTTACAGGAGCTAAATTTGCAGGTTATGAAAGTTTACCCGTTTTCTCATTTTCCGCCGCTTCCAGATGATCCCAATGAGGGATTAGCGGTAAAACTAAAAAAAAACCAGTTAAACGCCTCCCTGTTCAGCGATGATGCGGCATTTGACTGGATGTACCCGGAACATTTTCAATTGTTATCCCTTGAACACTGGACGCCATTGTCTATTGCCCGGAAAGCGGCTGAGTTTTTAGCGGAGCCGGGTGCCAGGGTACTCGACATCGGCAGTGGCATCGGTAAGTTTTGCCTGGCCGCAGGCTATCATTTTCCCGAGACCCATTTCTATGGGGTGGAACAGCGTCACGAATTAATTTACTATGCAGAAGATGCAAAAGGCTATACTGAATTGTCCAACGTTAATTTTATTTATGCCAATATCACGCAAGTCAACTTTAAGGAATTTGATCACTTCTATTTTTATAACTCCTTTTATGAAAATATAGACCCGGACAACCAAATAGATGATACCATAGAAATATCTGAAAGCCTATATATCTATTACACGCAATATTTATTTAAGGCACTGGATGAAAAACCATCCGGGACCCGCCTGGTTACTTTCCATATTTCAGGGCAAGAGGTGTCTCCAGATTACAAACTGGCAGGTATTGCCTGTAATGGTTTGATGAAAATGTGGATCAAGGAATAGTGCGAATGATTTCAGGCCCTGTTATAGGAATCATGACAAGTTAAAGTAAAACAATGTTTAAACCAAAGCTGATAGATACTTTAAAGAATTATCATAAAGATCAATTCTTTAAAGATGTGATTGCCGGGATAATTGTCGGCGTTGTTGCGCTTCCTTTAGCGATAGCATTTGCTATTGCCTCCGGCGTTTCTCCTGAAAAAGGAATTTTTACGGCCATTATTGCAGGGCTGATCATATCAGCTTTAGGCGGCAGCCGGGTACAGATCGGCGGCCCTACTGGCGCTTTTATTGTTGTGGTAGATGGCATTGTACAGCAATTTGGCATTAACGGCCTGATTGTAGCCACCTTTATTGCAGGCATACTGCTGATCATCATGGGAATTACCAGATTGGGCAATGCAATCAAGTACATCCCCTACCCCTTAATTATTGGGTTTACCACGGGGATTGCCGTCATTATCTTCTCATCCGAAGTAAAAGACTTCCTGGGTCTGAAAATGGGCAGCGTACCGGCTGATTTTATTAGTAAATGGTTAGCGTACGGTCAGCATTTATCTTCCATCAATCTTTACGCGGTAGCCATTGGTGCCTTTACTTTACTGGTTGTTATGCTATGGCCTAAAATAACGCATAAAGTTCCGGGGTCATTAGTAGCTATCGTTGTTACCACTTTTGCGGTTAGCTTTTTCCATCTTCCCGTTGAAACTATCGGCAGCAGGTTTGGGGCTATTACTTCCTCATTACCCAAACCGGTTATTCCGGGGGTGAGTTTTGCCATTATCCAGCAATTGATCCGGCCAGCAATTACCATTGCGCTGCTCGGCAGTATAGAATCCTTATTATCTGCGGTTGTTGCGGATGGGATGATCGGTGGCAATCACCGCTCCAATACGGAACTGATCGCACAGGGGATTGCCAATATATGTTCCTCCATCTTCGGCGGGATTCCCGCGACCGGCGCTATTGCGAGGACAGCTACGAATATAAAAAACGGGGGTAGGACGCCTGTCGCTGGAATTATCCATGCGCTGACCTTACTGGTCATTATGCTCTTTGTGGGTAAATGGGCGGCGCTGATTCCTATGGCAACCCTCGCCGGGATATTGATTGTTGTTGCCTGCAACATGAGTGAAGTCGAAAATTTCTTTTCAGTACTTAAAGGCTCCAAAAGCGATGCCGCCGTTCTGATCACCACCTTTGGGCTAACCGTATTGGTGGACCTGACCGTGGCTATAGAAATTGGGATGATCCTGGCTGCCTTTCTTTTTATGCGTAAAATGATGCAGGTAAGTTCTGTTGAGCAGGCCGTTACATCGGCGCAAGTAGCTGACGAAGTGCTTGAAACAGAGACTATCCCCGAAGGGGTTGATGTTTTTGAGATCAACGGCCCTTTGTTCTTTGGCGTGGCTTATAAATTCAAGGATGCCATGAAAATGCTGGAGAAACCCGCTCGGGTACTCATCATACGGATGCGGAATGTACCGGTTATTGATGCCACTGGTATCCGCGTATTGCGGGAAGTTCATGCTTCAACAACGAAACAGGGAACAAAACTGATCCTTGCCGAAGTAAATAGCTTACAGGTGACTGCCGAATTAAGAAAAGCGCGTTTACTATTTCAAATCGGAAAAGGAAATATCAAGGACACCTTTGACGAAGCTACAAAGCGGGCAAATGACATCCTTTCGGAATAAGACTGTCTAATCAAAATGACAAATGAATTTGCCGTATTTCGAAAACAAAAAAAGCCCCGACTTTCGTCAGAGCTCTTAATTGGTATCGTCGGGATGGCAGGATTCGAACCTGCGGCCTCCACATCCCAAATGTGGCGCGATACCGGGCTACGCTACATCCCGATTGGGGTTGCAAAAGTAAGATTTTAAATTTTACCCGCAAATCTTTTTTCAAAAAACCCATTTTGTTTTTTGGTTTACAAACTCAATTGTTATCAATAGTTCCGGTGAAATAAATTCCAATTCCAATAAAACTGTTTGCCATTATATGCTTCCCCTTTGAAGGCTAAATAGTTATGAGAAAATCATTATTGTGATAGTGATCAAAGGAAGTTTAAAATTTTTAAATATTTTTTCGGAAATTAGGATAATTATAAACTCAAAGGATAATCCGGTTATGCAACAATGGTGATAATATTTGTCATCTTTGATTATATAGGCCCGGTTCATGCATTTTTTAACCCCCTTGATGAAAAATGAAATATGTCAGCATAATACTTCTGATCCTATTTAATACAACTCAACCGGGGAAAGATTTATTCATCAGTAAAACCGTTAACATAAGCCTTTTTTCCGGCGCATTGATCGAAGATATAAAAGCTTCCACTTCAACCGGGGTTTCTGTTTATAATGCAGCTACAAGCGAGTTGGATTTTAGTGTGGCCATCAGTTCATTTAAGTTCGACAAGGCTTTTATGCAGCAGCATTTCAACTCGGATTATATGGAAAGTGATAAGTATCCCAGGGCTGTATTTAAGGGGAAAATACAAGAGCATGTGGATATCAGCAAAGATGGTACCTACTCTATCACCGCGGTGGGCGATCTCACAGTTCACGGCATCACCAAGGCAAGAACTATCCAGGGCAACATGACTATAAAAAATGGCATCATTACCATGACTTCGAAGTTTATAGTAAAATGCGCCGATCATCGCATAGATATACCTCAAATTTTATTCTACCATATTGCCGAAAACATCGATGTAAATGTTTCGGCCACTTATAGTCCATACATTAATAACACATCCAAATAAGTATGATGAAGAATTACATAGTTTCGTTAGCATTCGTTATGGTTAGTATGGCAGCGGCCGCTCAAAAGACTGACACCGCAAAGAGTACCACCTCCGCCGATTCTCTATTCAATGTGATGAACGCTGATAACAAAAAAGAGTGTGTGATCGTATTCGAATCGCCACGGCTTATTTTAACACAAACAAACGAAACGATAAAGAAGAAAAACCTCAATGTGCTCATCATTCACCGTTTTGGTGATTTTGCGGGTAAAATAGGTGGCGGCAAATATTTTTTTGGGCTGGATGATGTTGCCGATGTATACATCGGATTTCAATATGGATTAACAAATAACCTGAATATTGAATTCGGCCGTAGTACATTACCCGGCGTTGGCGGGTTAGTTGACCTGCAACTCAAGTATGCTGTTCTACATCAAACAAATGATAATAGGTCGCCCATCGCGATAACAGTGCTCGGGCAAACAGGTCTCAGACCTTATAACACGTTTGATAATTTTGGGGACAGAGTTTCTTACTTTGCACAAGCGATATTTGCGCGTAAATTTTCGCATGATTTTTCCTTGCAGATAGCCCCTTCATTTGTGCGTAATAATTTACCGATGCCAAATCTGCCGGGAAACTCACAGGATCTTTTCTCCCTGTCAGCCTCAGCGCGTCTTAAAGTAACAAAGCTAATGGGCATTATTGTTGATTACGCGCATCCTTTTTCATCATTCAGAAATGGCGCCAACGGGTTTAGTGACCCGCTGGGTTTTGGCATACAGGCAGTAACGGGCGGCCATGTATTTACCATTAACTTTACTAATTCAAGGGCAGTTTCGGAAATTAATTATTTAAGCAATACAACGTCAGATTTTTCAAGAGGACAGTATCGCATAGGATTTACTATTTCAAGGATGTTTGATTTCAATCACAAAGAAAGTTACAACCCGAAAAGATGATTATTCAGGTAAAACTCCTGATCAAACGGGCTGCATTTCCATTTCGGTTACCTTTGCGTTGTTCTGTCTCAAAACCTGGTCCAGTTCTGTTGATGATATTTCCAGCAGGCGCAGAAACTCATCTCTTTCCTGGTCGCTTGCTTCTCTTAATAACGAAACAAGGCCCATTATAGAACAAAGTGGTCTTCTTAGCTCATGCGAGTTTGACCATGCTATTTGGAAGAGCACCTCGTTATAGGTTTTAAGTTTTTGGTAAGCATCTTCCAGTTTTCTTTCTTTTTCTATCAGCTCAGTAATGTCGGTTGCCATAACCAACTTGCAGCTTTTATTATTAAATAACACCGGGTAGGAAACGATCGATACAAAAAAAGTACCCCCGGAAGATTTTAAATGACTCCATATACCGGTTAACCGGCGCTCTGCCTCATCTATATTTAAACCACTGCTAAGTATTTCATCCTCAACAACATTATGAATGTCGTCAATGGTCATTTTCAAAAACTTTTTCCTGTTATAGCCATATTTTTCAACAGCGGCGTTATTAACCTTTACAAATTGCAATTTGTCATTATATATCCAGAGAGGGTTCGGATTGGATTCAAACAGCTGGCGGTATTCCTCTTCTGATTTGGTCAGTTGATGCTGTTGTTTTTTTATTTTAACATACAAAACATAGCTAATGATGACCACAAAGACCAGGTCATTTAAACTCCTATATGAATCCTGTTCAGTTTGAGCTAAATGCCTGCAAAAGAAAGTAATTATTGGATTACTGAATAAAGCCCAGCAAATACCGATTATTAAAAACGATAAAGGGATTTTTACTGATTGAAACATTTTTAACTATAATTATAATTCACTGATAGTCTTATACGTAAAAAAGTTCTGCGGGTTATATTTAGATCGTTTCTTGAATTCGATGGAAAATTAATTAGAAATGCATCGGGAGAAGTCTGTGAATTATATGATTTTCAGGATTTGATGATTATTCAAATTCTTTGGTGGTTTTTAATGCTTCATCACAAAAAATAAAACAACAATTTAGTTAGCAGACTACACTATATTCCTTTAAACTAATCATAATCAGTCCACAAGGCGATCCAAATTATTAACTTATTATAAATTTTGTTTTATTTTAATTAATAATTTGTCTCTAAAATAAAAATTCTTTGTTGGGTGAAATCCGCGCTGACATAACCTGGAAGTCATAAACACGACCGGGAGGGCTTAATAAAATTGGGATGCAAATACTGATTTAAGAAAACACCCTGCAATACAGGCACTTGCTTTGCAACTATGTTGCTTATAACGGAGCTAAAGACTTCGAAATATTTAAAAAATTCACCGATATATTTAACTTATTTATCATGAGTAAAAAGATCCCTTTTACTAACAATATTACAACCAATTACAATAATTTCAATTCAAAATTATTCAGAACCATTTTACCTATCCTATTGATCGTTGTTTTTACAGCCGGATGCAGTAAAGAAAATACGGACCCAACACCTGACGCGGCGTTATCACCAACCGAGGTATCAACCGAGGCGGCTCTAAACGCCCATGTTGTTAGCCCGGCGCCGGTAAACCTCAGAACAGCCGGTAATTTTACAATTTTATCCGAAACAGGCATTTCAACTACAGGTGTTACATTGATCAGGGGTGATATAGGCGTGAGCCCAATAGCTGCTACTGCAATCACCGGGTTTGGGTTAATAATGGATGCCGGCAACCAATTTTCGCACACTCCTATTGTGGTCGGAAAGGTTTATGGCCCTAATTATGCTCCTCCTACTCCTTCTAAAATGACCACAGCTGTAAGCGACATGAAAACCGCGTTTACCACTGCAAACGGTCTTACGTATCCTGCTCCCATTGTTCAAAAGTATGCCGGTGATATCAGTGGCAGAACTTTACCAGCCGGGCTGTATAAATGGAGTACTGGTGTCTTAGTAACCAATGTTGGTGTCACCTTAAGAGGCGGGCCAAATGATGTATGGGTTTTCCAGATAGCTCAAAACCTTACCGTGAATAACGGTGCTATAATTACTTTAGCAGGTGGGGCACAAGCCAAAAACATCTTCTGGGTAGTATCAGGCAAAGCAACTATTGGAACAGGCGTTAATTTCAGTGGAAATGTATTGAGTAAAACGCTGATCTCTTTAAATACCGGCGCTAAAGTTACCGGTAAATTATTGGCACAAACAGCAGTTACCTTAATTGCCAGCTCTGTTCATCCTTAATAAGCTTTGATTACCTTCTTTAAAGAGGTTAAAAAAGAAGCCTGCAAATTCAATATTTGCGGGCTTCTTTTTTGATATCAATGCTGTTTATTTACTCTGGAGCAAATAGATCTTGTGCAATGATATAAAGGAGAAAATAAGTCCTGCCAACACGGCTAAGGAGCGTACCCAGTTCATTATACTCCATTCTGATACTGTTTTTCTGAGCAGATCAATATCAGTAAGCTGGGCTGTTTTAAACATAATGTCATTCCGGGGATAGAAATAAGCAAAGGTGAACACATCGCCCAGGATGTACAAGATCAAGGCAGAACCCAAACAAAGCCGTATAGACGGAGAAGTTTTCCAAAAGAGTATTAATACCAATAGCCCTAATATTTGGTTAACAGGCGAAAATATCCGGAAGAAGTTTCCTGGACTTACCGTTTTAAAATACTCCCTTGCGGTAGTTATTGAGTGTGGAATATCGCTTCCCCAGGATTTTGCATCAACTAAGGAAGTATAGACATTGACAAGCAGCAGCCCGCTGGCTATGCTGATAGAGGCGAATAAAATAAGTGTTTTCATGTTTTTTTTCTGCAAAGATGGGCATGCCTCACTTCGCAAAATTGTATTTAACGGACATCCTGGTAGATGTGGCCCTTTACACGGCCCATGTTCCGTTTGTATTCCCCCGGGGTTATTTCGGCATAACCCTTAAAGGTTCTGACGAAATGCGGTTGATCATAAAAATGGCTTTGATAAGCAATATCGGTCAGGGATAATTCAGCATGGTGCATCAGATCCATTGCATGGAGATATTTTTTAAAGTAGAATTTCTTCGGTATTCATTCCCGTCACGTCCAACAAATTCCTTGATAACTGGCGTGTAGAGTAACACAATGAATTTGCCAGTTGCGTTACTGATCGATCATGTTGGTTAACATCGTATAAAAAGCTATTCATTAATTGCTCCCTGGGGTGCCAGTCGATCAGATTTTTCCGTAGCCAACCGAGAAATACAGCAACCCTGGAATCAAAAGTATCCTGGTTAGCCAGTTGGTTTCAAAGCGAATTGAAGGCGGGGTCGATCAAAGTCAGATCAACCGGGATGTCCGAAAACTTACCGGCCGGCGTTTTAAAGATCTTTTTCACCGCCAATGGCTGAAAAACTATGCCAAAAAACACCTGCTCTTTGGGAAGTTGGAGTTGTATAGGCGCTGTGTTAAACCCATTGATAAAGCAATTGGATAAATGATGGAGTTTGCTGCCCAATTGAGCAGGAATAGCAAGCCTGTCGCCAAAATTAAAAATAACCTCAACTACGCCCTTGGGTATTATGCATTCCTTTTTATCAAAAATATGGGAACGCTCAGTCTGCCATATAGCATGTATTACATTCTTGAAGCAAAGTTCATTGGGTATGTAATAATTGCTGTTCAAATTAAAGGGTTGAAGGCCTAAATTGACTGACTGTCAACACTATAAAGAAACAAATTTTTATTTTATTGTGCAAATAATACAGCCTGAAACCGTACCTGCACTATTTCTTACCGATACGATACAACTTGCCACCATCCGTCACCGCATATAGTGCCCCGTCTTTGCCCTGTATTAATGCCCTGAAGCGTTCGTTCTTGTCAGCCAGCAACCGCTCCTCCCCTGTTATTTTATGCCCACTGAGCACCAACCTGCAAATATGCTGACCGCTCAGGGCGCCCAGGAACAGGTTTCCTTTCCATTCGCCTATTACATCGCTGTTGTAGAAAGCGATGCCCGAAGGCGATATCACGGGGTCCCAGTAATAAAGCGGCTGTTCCATACCATCTTTTTGTTGTATGCCGGAACCTACCTTATCGCCACTGTATTCGATACCATAAGTTATTACCGGCCAGCCGTAATTTTTCCCGGGTTGTACCAGGTTAACCTCATCACCACCACGCGGGCCAAACTCGGCTTCCCACAATTCATTGGTCTGGGGATTCCAGGCCATGCCTTCCGGGTTACGAAACCCATAGGCATATATTTCAGGCAGGCTATTGGGTTTTCCGGCAAAAGGGCCACCGGCCACGGCTTTACCCTCTTTGGTGAGGTGAAGAACCTTTCCTATGGCGGCGCTCAGATCCTGTGCTTTCACCCGTATGTCGTTGCCGCTGCGTTCGCCGGTACTTACAAAAAGATTGCCCTGTAGGTCGAAAACAATGCGCGAGCCATACTGTAATGTGCCACTATAAGCCGGCTGCGCACGATAGATTACCTGTACATTTTCCACCTTTGTTTCATCTGCTGATAATTTACCTTTTGCAACAGCCAGTAAATATCCTCCGCTCGCCTGCTCAGCGTAATCCCAGTAGATCATTCTGCTAGTACTAAAATCAGGATCGATATTTACATCCAATAGTCCTCCTTGTCCGGAGTTCACAACCGCCGGCAAACCGGTAATTGTTTTGGCCAAAGTGCCATTCAGATTCAATATCAGCAATTTTCCATTTTTCTCGCTAATCAGTAAGCGGCCATCGGGCAAATTGCATATTCCCCAGGGCTGATTAAGCCCGGTATTAATAATGGTAACAGATAAAGCTGTTTTGGTATGCACACCCCCTATCCTGGTTTGCCCGGCAAAAGCTGGCTTATAGTTGCTGTTAGGCGCTTTTGTTTCTACAGGTGCCTTCGAGCTGGTATCCAATGGACTTGGTGGTACAGTAGCCCCGTTATTATTTTTGCATGCACCAAGCATAAAGGTCAGTGTTATTGCGACCATTAACATTCTGCTATTTAACTGTTTCATCTTCTCAGAGGTTTAGATAGATTACCTTAAATATGCGGATTATGTTTTAATAATTATGACAAGCACACTCGGTTTTACACAAAACAAAAGCGCTGTCTTTATATTTTGATCAGCAATTGTTTTTCCGGTGATAGGGAGGATGGTTTAGGATTCAATTATCCGGCAATAGCCAGCAAATAATCCAGGTTTTGGTGGGTGCCATAAGGTTTGCCGGCTAAGCGGACTTGCTGCCCCTGGCTGATCCCCCGTAGTTTCACAGTTTGGTGCCTTACGCTGGCATGATCATCAGTCAATAACTGGTATGCATCTTCTGAAATGATAAGATCATTGTCGAGTTCCTTTGTTTTGGCCTGGAGCCTGGAAGCAATGTTAACCGGCAGACCCATAACCGATAATTGCGGCGCGTTATCAAGGCCAAATTCACCCACGAAAACTTTCCCGGCATGCAGGCCCACGCCTATTTCCAGGGGCCCACCGTAATACGGCCCCTCATAAGCCTCGTTGAAAAGGCTGACAGTCTGGAACATGGCTTTAGAAGCCTGGTAGGCATTATTTACAGACTCCTTCAAGCCGGATTGTAAACCAAACACAGCATACAAACTATCCCCGGCGATCTCAACCACTTTACCCTCGAATTTCTTCACGATCTGGTTAAAGGCTGTGAATAACCGGCGAACAACTTGTATCACTGTTTGATCGGGCTGCGCTTCCATCAAGGCGGTGAAGTTCCGGATATCAAGAAAAAGGATAGCCAGTTCCCGTTCTTTATCAGGCGGAGTAGGCGGAAGGTTCGGTATTAAGTAATTATGTTCCATATTAAGTATAGACGATTGGCGTATTAAAACATTTTAACCAAATGTAAATTGATGACCAAATGATCACAAAGGGAAAATGGTCAACCCAGCCAGCTAATCGGTAAAGGTTAGGAAATTGGCGGTGAACAGAATACGACGCAGCTTCACTTGTCATGTTTTTATCAAGACTGTGAGGATATTGCCTGATTTGCCTGCCTGCACCTAAATTATACGATATGGGAAAAGCCAAGCAAATTGTTTTTTTATTTGAAGCTTGTATCCCGTATTATCCAACGGCTTTATTCAAAGCAATGATCGCCGCATTGAAATGTTCGCGGGCGATGATGAACTGGATATTCACCTTGCGCAGAGCAATTCCCGCGCTAAGAATGTTGATCTCGTTTTTGGCCAATGCCTGCGCGCTTTTGGCCAGCAGGCCCGGTTGGTCCATATTGGTGCCCAGCAAACAGACCATAGCGACCTTTTCCGTGGTTACTTTTTCAAAGGCTTCACCCAGGTCATCAAGCAGCTCCTGTTTAAAGTCCGCTTCCCAGATCACCGTGGAAATGCTGTTGGCGCTGGTCGTCTTGAAGGTGTAGCTAACCTGGTGCCTGGCAAAGATCCGCATGATCTCCAGGTCGCTGCCCACATTACCAACCATTAGCGGATCGTAAACATCGATCAGCAACAGCTGGTCGTATCCAGTGATCACTTCCACCCTCTTTATTTTTGAAACATAGTCTTTGGTAATCAGCGTTCCGGGGTGGGCGGGTTCAAAGGTATTTTTGATGCGCAGGTTAATCCCATTGATCTCCAGTGGTTTGCTTGCTTTCGGGTGGATCGCTTCCATACCGACATCGGCCAGTTGGTCTGCGATATCATAATTGGTATTGCCCACGGGCCGGCAGTTTTCCGTGCCAACGATGGCCGGGTCGGCAGTGGACAGGTGGTATTCTTTGTGGATAATGGCTTCCTGCGGTTTTAGATGCTCGGCGATCTTGCTAAAGGTTACCTCGGAATAACCACGGTCAAATTCCCGCATAATGCCTTCGGTGCCCTTAGCATAACCAGTCACGATACAAAGGTGCTGCTCCAGTTTGATCCCGGCGAACGCCTCTTTGATCCGCTGGTCTATGGTCAGTGGCCGTTGGTCGTCAAAGCCACTGAGGTCAACAAGCTGGGCATTCAGTCCACGTCCTTGCAGGATATTAGCCAGTACAAACGCCGAATGCGTTTCTCCTATTGAGGCCAGTATTTCCCTTGCGGCCAGCAGGATGCCCTCCTGGCTCACATAACCCGATGCCAGCACATTAGCCAGGTTCTCCAGGTAGATTTGCGCCCTGGCGACATGGCTTTCAATAAAGTGATCTGCGGCATCAAGTTCAAGCCCCAGGTTTTGGTATTTATTGTTGATCTCTTTTAATTTTCCGATAAGTTCGCCGAGTGGTCCGTGAAAGTCGCGGTAATTGGCGATATGGTGATAAACCCCGGGTTCCTTCGTTTTTTTATTTTCGAGCAGTAGATTGGTTACTCCGGAAAAGGCGGACACCACCAGCACCCGGTTATACAGGGTTGCGTCTTTGCGTTCGTAATAAATAATATTGCTGATCACTTCCGCCAGCGCGCTCATGGAGGTTCCGCCGATCTTCTCTACTGTTAGCATGTATTTAGATTATTGAGACGAAATTATTAAAATCCGGTGAAAGAAGGCGGTTCACGATAATTCGTTAATTGGCTACGAACCCGGAACGCGGCGGGGGCGCTTCTTTTTCGCCGGATCATTATATTGTTGCGTCTTTTGATAGCCGGTATTAGTTCGGCTCGGCGCAGCAGGCGCCGGTTTCTCAACGGCAAAGCGAACGCTTAATTCCCGATCCTCTATCAGCTGGCCATCCAGGGCCTCCATGGCCAGCTCCGCTCCTTCACGGGTTTTCATTTCGACAAAGGCATAACCCTTGCAGGTGCCGGTCTTTTTATCCCGCACGATCTTCAAAGTGTCGATATCGCCGTGAGGTGCGATCAGCACCGCCAATTCTATTTCCGGAATATCCAGCGGGAAGCCCCCAATAAATAGTTTAATCATAGCTTAACATTAGGCAAAAGGCAAAAATAACATTTAAGATCAACTCATCCTAACAAAACAGTTTCGATGCCTCATTTGTAAAATACGGTATATCATGAAGATACTGAAAATCAACCTACTATTTATTTTATTTTCCTTGCTGTTATGCCTGGCTTGTAAGCATCCGAAATTAACGCCATATGAAGCGGAACACATTATTGACATTCAAACCGGCAAGACCACACCTGCCGAGTTGGTTGAGTTCGCCTGTTCGCTGGCCGGAAAACCCTATAAATATGGCTCGGCCGATCCTGACCAGGGTTTTGACTGCTCGGGTTTTGTGACCTATGTCTTTGATCATTTTCACATCATAGTACCCCGGACTACCTTAGATTTTACGCCGGTTCATCATGAAATACCTTTAAAAGATGCCAGGTTGGGTGATCTGATCCTGTTTACTGGTTCAGATAGTACCCAGCGTATTGCGGGTCATATGGGAATTATTTCCTCCCTCCCCGGAGAACAGCTGCGCTTTATGCACGCAACTTCAGGAAGAAGACCGGGTGCGGTGGAAACAGATTACCATACGCCGTACTATGAAGCCCGGTATATCAAAACCATCCGCATTTTTCCACAGAATGACAAATAACTAAAACTTTTTAGATGGTAGATGCAATCTACAGGAAGGGTACTTTTCTCCGCACTTTTAAAATTCAGGCTGAAAGCTAAACTTCACCCCATATTCTGAGGCGCCGGGATGGTTGAGGTAATTGAATCGCCTAATGACGTCAACCCGTAAAAATTTAAAGATGTTGCCTATACCCGCTCCTGCCTCGATGTAAGGAGTGCTTCCGAGTGCGTAGGTGCCATAGGCACCGTTGGTGGCGGGTGGCAGGCTGTAAAGGCCTTTGGTTAATGCGGGGTTATTTTCGGCACGTAGGCCGCCGTATAATATTTTGGCTGAGAGAAATTCGCGCCATTTGAGGTGCTGTATCAGTGGTATCTTGTTCAGCAAAAAGCCATTGAACGTGTGGGTAAAGTTGATGCCCACATAATGGTCGCTCACAAATTCGAGGTAGTTCATCTGGTTATAGGCATTCCTGTCGTAGGCTAATGACTGGTTGGCCGGGCTGATATTGAGCAGCGGGAACGGCACCTTGCCCTGCACATAGCCGCCAAGAACAGTAACATCCGCAAAGCCCAACTGCGAAAAATAGAACCTCTTATATATATTCACACCGATATCGGTATATGTGTAGGAGCCGTTCATGAACCCCTTAAGGCCCCGGTTCAGCTGCAGATCAAAGATGGGGTATTTATTATGGATACTGTGCCACTCCTCGGTGCCCTGGATAATTTGCTCGTGTGGGGCGTAGCGCAGGTGCAGGTCCAGCTCGCTGGTAGTGAGGTTGTGTACCAGGGCCCCGGCACCATCGTTCATTTGGTAAACCAACTGCGCGGCCGCCGACTGGTTCCAGTTTTTAAAGGTGATGTTGTACGAAAAATGGTTCTCAAAATCCTTTACGTATTGCAATTCGAAAATGCCACTGTAGAGCCAGTAATTTGTTTTACCGGTCTGAAACGAAGAGAAGGCCGCCTGTTTATTAGTGATGGAAAAGGTATGCCCCGGCACATCCACATCATACAGGTAGCTCACCCTGAAGTAGTCGTTGGGAAAACGGTAAGGCGCGGTTTTATTTAACGAGATATAGGCAATAGCATCTGCCTTTTTCTTTTTATCCTTTGTGCCGATAGCGCCATAGCCCTGGAAGTAGAACGTGCTGTCCAGCTTTGGTGTCGTGCGCCCCCCGCCCTCGAAGCGCAGGCCCTCCTGGCTGTTGAATGAAAAGAATTGTCCTATCGGTCCTATCTGCACTGGGCCGGTATTGGCATAGCCGCCGGTAAATGTCGACCACCACCACATGGTGCGTTTGTAGGATGGCATTTGCTCAAGCCTGTGGATGTTGTTATAAATCTGCGCCTGCTGCCTGCTCAGGGTATCGGTACGGTGGCCGGCCCAATACGTCGTATCGGCATTGCCGGTATGCGGCGCAACCTGCAGCGATTTGCCGTTGTAGAATGCTTCCGGCTGAGGCGCGTTGAGCTTATAGTCGCTATAGGATACCGTGCGCTGGCCGACAACACCCCAGCCCTTTGTCTTCGAGAGGCCAAAATCAGCCTTTACATCGCTCCTGATTAAATAGTACCTGCCGTTTGGCTGTCGCGTAAAATCGAGCCTGATCTTAAGGTTGCGCATAAAGCTGACGTTGATCTGCTTGTTAACGCTCATCTCGCAGGCGGTAACGGCGTAGCGCCCATCGAGCGTTACTACCAATTTGCCCTCAAACAGCAGGTCACCCCTGGTACGTGGGGTAAAAGCCACTTCAATTTGTTTACCCGCAGGCGTGCTGATGGTATCGGTAATGAAAAACTTGTAGTAATTGGGGGAATGGTCGGCAATTGGGCTCAAAAACTGGTTGGCTATAATGAAGATATTGTTATCATAAATATCCAGGTTATCGCCATACAATTGGTTTAAATATACATTCAGTCCAGCGGTATCAATAAACTTCATAATGTTGACACCCTTTTCTGCATTGAGCACCTGGATGTTTTTTTCGGGGTGTTTGCGGTAATAAACGTCCGACAGCTTCTCGCTCAGCAACACCGGCAGCAATGTTTGCTTTTGCCCGTTAACGTCCCCGGTGGTATCCAGCATAAACTTATACTTGCTGAAAAATTTGCCGTTAACAAACTTTTGGGGGAGGTTGAAAAAAGAAAGCCCTATCCGCTCGTACTGGTTGTATTGCAGGTATGCGGCGCTTTCCATCCGGTTCTCGTTTTTATGGTTAATTATTTGCTGGATAAGCGAGACCGCCGGGTTATCCTTGTTGCGGTATCTTTGTTTTTTTGCGGATGTGATAACTACTCCCTTTAGCTGGGTTTGGCTACTCTGCATGCTTATATGTAATTCATTTACCCGTCCGGGCTTTATAGCCTCTACAACCGGTTGATACCCCATAAGCGAAAACGTAACCTTTTTAAAAGTGCCTGGGCTGCTCAAGCTAAATTTCCCCGTCGAATCAGTACTGACAGCAAAGGTGCTGCCATTCAGGCGTACGGAAACGTACATCAGCGGCTTGCCAGTAGTGGCATCCATAACCTGACCGGTAACGGCCGTAACCTTATTTAAAGTATCATTTGCGTTTTTAGCAGTATCCGTTTGTTGGGCAGCAGCATTTAAGGTAAGCAACACCAGGCAAACGCAACCCGCCAGTTTTAATGGGATAATATTTAAAAACCTTAAACCCTTATTAATGCTCCTATGATCAAAAGCGGGCGAACCTGCCCAAACCCAACGAATAAATAACAAAATATTAAGACTATAAATAGATAAACAAGAATTAAAACAAACGTATGTATGTAGCTAAAAAGTATAATCAGCCGATATCTGCTTACCGCTATTATAAGCCCTTATCAACACTTTTATCTTTTTCAATTAAATATTGCCTGGCCTCGAATGCCTTATTCTGTAAAACATCTAAATATTGATTAAGAGAAAGGCTATCTGTCGAATAGCCTAAGGCACGTTTTGTCTTTTTGTTCCATCTCGATCTATGCCAGGATCGCTTAGATGATAATTCTTTAGAAATTCCATCTACCGTTATTCGGAAGTAAATCGGAATCGCTCCTTCTATATAATTTTTCGGTTTTTTTAAGTAGAATAAAAGGCCTAACGTTTTCTCTATCATGATTATAATTTCGAGTAAAGTACTCTATTATTTGTCTTTTGGATTGTGAATTTCGTCACTATTCAATTTGAGAACTATACTTTCCATCGGTCGGGAATGTTTGCTGAATAAAAAATTTAACGTAGTGATCCTGATATCGGTAATGATCATGTTATTGGTGCGTTGTGCCAAAAATAACCCCCAGTGTGCCACTACTGCCTTAACAAGCGCCGGTGGTTTTGTCCCCACCGGATAACCACTCTTTATAACTATGTACAAGACCAAGATCAGATCTACGTGGATTTGTATTTGTCCAATAACATTGATTCCTTAATCATTCCCGTAAGTATCATTTATATGTTCAACTCTACAATAGAATGTGTTACTTTGGATACTTATGGACAATGCCGCATTACTTAAGGCCATTATACAAAATGCAATTGATGGAATAATTACCATTAGCGATCGCGGAATAATTGAATCCATTAATCCGGCAGCCTGTAAATTATTCGGTTATACGCCCGAAGAAGTAATTGAAAAAAATGTTTCATTCCTGATGCCCCCGCCTGACAGGGAGCAGCATGATAGCTATTTGAGCCGTTACCAGCAAACCGGTGTCCCACGTATCATCGGCATAGGCCGCGAGGTTACCGGCCTGCGTAAAGATGGCACCAAATTCCCGTTCAGGCTTGGGGTAAGCGAGGTTATTTATTCCGGCCGTACCATTTACGCAGGTTTTATCCATGATATCAGCAAGGAAAAAGAAGCCGAGGAAAAATTAAAGCAGTATGCTTCCCATTTAGAGGAACAGGTGCAGGAACGCACGCAATCATTATTAAAAACGGTGACCGCACTACAGGAAGCTAAGGAAGAGGTAAGCCTTTCATTGGAAAAAGAAAAAGAGCTTGGGCAATTAAAAAGCCGGTTTGTATCCATGGCTTCTCATGAGTTTCGCACCCCTTTAAGCACGGTGCAATTATCCGCCTCGTTGATCGATAAATATGCGCAGCCTTTGGAGAACGACCACATCAGCAAGCACGTTGGTAAAATAAAAAATGCCGTTGGCAACCTTACTACCATCCTTAATGATTTTCTGTCGCTCGAAAAGCTGGAGGCTGGAAAAGTAGAACCGACTTTCTGTACTTTTGACCTGGTTAAGCTTGCCGAGGAGATCACTGAAGAAATGCAGATGGTAGCCAAGCAAAACCAAAATATAATTTACCAGCACACAGGCATTTCCAGTTTGGTTAAACTCGATAATAATCTGTTAAAAAATTGCATTATCAATTTAATTGCAAATGCGATCAAATACTCAGGAGAAAACACCTTTATCGAGTTCAATACTGAAATTGACGAGCATCAATGCATTATAACTGTAAAGGATAATGGCATTGGAATACCAGATAACGATCAAAAACATTTGTTTGAAGCATTTTTCAGGGCCCATAATACAGGTAACATCCCGGGGACAGGCCTGGGCCTTAACATTGTAGCCCGCTACACTGGTCTGATGAATGGTAAAATAGACTTCAAAAGCAGTGTTAACCAGGGAACCTTATTTACTTTGTCATTTCCAATATCATGAAAAAGAAAGTATTAATCATCGAAGATAATTCCGATATCCGTGAAAATGTTGTCGAAATCTTAGAACTTGCAGGGTATGCCGTTTTTGAGGCCGATAACGGAAAGGCAGGTGTAGACCTGGCCTTGAAAAACCTGCCCGATATTATCTTGTGTGATATCATGATGCCCGAGCTGGACGGCTACGGCGTAATTTATTTACTCAATAAAAACCCGGATACCGCGGCCATTCCCTTTATTTTCCTGACAGCAAAAGCCGAAAAGATTGATTTACGGAAAGGGATGGAAATGGGCGCTGATGATTACCTGACCAAGCCATTTGATGATATCGAGTTACTGAACGCTATCGAAACCAGGCTGAAGAAGAAAGAGATACAACACAATTTCTATAGCAAGTCGCTTGAACGGCTGGACAACCTGGTAAATAAAAATGATGGTTTGGGTGAATTGAAACGGATCATCAGCGAACGTAAGAGCAGGCAGTTTAAAAAGAACCAGGTAATTTATTACGAGGGCGATAAGGGGAACGGGCTATACCTGGTCATTAGCGGACGGGTTAAAACTGTGAAGCTTGCTGAGGATGGCCGCGAACTGATGACCGGGATAAGCAATACTGATGAGTATTTGGGCATCCAGGCAGTATTGTCAAATGAGCCCTACAGTGATACTGCAACTGCTTTAGATGACAGTACCCTGTGCCTTATCCCAAAAGATAGTATAGATCAATTACTCAACTTGTATCCTGATGTAGCGAAACAATTTATTAAGTTGCTATCAAATGATATTCGCGAAAAGGAAGAGCAATTGTTACAATTGGCTTATCATTCTGTTCGAAAAAGAATGGCAGAGGCTGTACTTCGCTTACATAAACAATCAGGAAACGAAGAAGATGGCTTTAAGATCACCAGGGAAGACCTTGCGGCAATGGCCGGCATGGCTACTGAAACCGTGAGCCGCACCTTGTCTGATTTTAAAGAAGAGGGCCTTATAGAGAAAAAAGGAAGTGCTATCCGTTTAATGGATGTGCTCCGCTTAACCAAAATGAGGAACTGAAAAATCCCTTGCAAATGACCGGCTGAGGTCATCTACAAGGGATTTAGTGTATAATTAATAGCACCCGTTAAGGCTCTATAATAACTTTCATTGCTTTTTCTTCGGCTGCATTTCCAAATACTTCATAGGCCCTCATGATATCATCCAGTTTAAAATGATGGGTGATCAATTTGTTGGGATTTATTTTTCCTGAAGCTACCGTTTTCAGCAGCATTGGGATCGTATTGGTACTTACCAGGCCGGTAGTTAAGGTGATATTCTGTATCCATAGCTTTTGTATCTGCAAATCTACGCTATGACCATGAACGCCGACGTTGGCTATATGCCCGCCGGGACGAACAATACCCTGGCATATGTCAAAGGCAGCCGGAACCCCTACGGCTTCAATCACTACATCCACCCCGTCCTTTGTTTCGGCCATGATCTTTTTTATCGCGTCTTCGGCTCCCGAATTGATGGTATCCGTTGCGCCGAATTTCCTGGCTTGCTCCAGGCGGTTTTCGTCAAGATCGATCATATAAATTTTTGCGGGCGAATAAAACTGAGCCGTTAGTAGTGCCGACATCCCGATCGGCCCCGCTCCTACAATGGCGATGGTATCACCGGGCTTTACAGTTCCTTTGATCACTCCTATTTCGTAGCCCGTTGGCAATACATCGCTAACCATCACCAGCGCTTCTTCATCGCCGCCTTGCGGAACCGGGTAAAGGCTGTTATCCGCATGCGGGATGCGCACATATTCGGCCTGCGTACCGTTGATAAGATGGCCCAATATCCAGCCACCATCTTCACAATGGGCATACATCTGCTTTTTACAATATTCACAGGTACCATCAGCGGTAATACAGGAGATAATAACGTGATCTCCTTTTTTGAAGTTCCTTACCGATTCGCCTACTTCTTCAACCACACCTACGCCTTCATGCCCAAGTGTAGTACCAAGCGGCACATCCGGGCTTTTACCGTGCAATATCCCCAGATCGGTACCGCAGATCGTAGTTTTCAATACCTTAACTACTGCATCGGTTGGTTTTAAAATAACCGGCATCGGTATTTGCTTTAATTCAATTTTGCCGGGCCCGCCGTATACAAGGCCCTTCATCAATAATAGCTTGGTTGATGTTTCCTTCGATCCATTGTTGCCGTGAGCAACATATATGGGATCTTCTAATAAAGTTTTCATAATGCTTTAGTTTATCCTATAAAATTAGCGGTATAAAACAGGCTCCGTCCTGATGGTTGTCACGCTATAAAATGATCCTTATCACAATGCTTGGATTGCATTAAGGATTGATCTTTGCGAAAACCAGCCCTGCGATAGTAGCTTGTATAAAGCCATAGGCGAACCAGCTTAGTACCATTAATACGGTGATATCTAACGAACTGAAAGTGATCCACATTACCGGCAGTAATGCAACAATGGCATACACGAAACCAAACTCCAGGCCTCTTATCATAAAGTGACCACGGAACAGGCCTTTAAACCTATCCCAAAACCAGGATAAGGCAAAACTGATTACGAAGGCGTGTAAGTAAAACAGCATGTCCCTGCTGCCATCTGAATTAAACAGTGGGTTGTTGTATTCAACAAATAAGGCCGGAAAAAATTTAACAGCCAGGTAAATACCGCCGTAGCTTAATACAAATAATAGGGCGCCCGCTATCAGGCCCGGTAAGATGATCTTTTTCATTCCTTTTTTTTGCTATGGTGTGGTATTATTTAACTGTTCGGGGTATTCACTATTTTCATGTACAGAACTCTTTCTGAAGGAAAGCAGGTCTTTTCTGATATGCTTAAAACTTTTATTCAGATCTGTCATTTCACAATCTATCCGCTCATTTTCAAGCTTTAAAAACTCGATGCTTTTTGGCAGGGTATTATTGATCGTATCACTCAAATGCTTTTGGCAGACCAGTATATCCCGCGCAACATTTGCCTTTACCATATCAAGTTGCAAAAGCTGGCTGATGATCACCTGAAGCATATTTATATAAATCGCATCGGTGGATGCAGGATAATATTTGGTAATTAAGCGCTTGATGATTTTGGCGTCATCATCCAAAAAAACGATGGTTAATAGCTGCTGCTTGTTCCAATCGTAAAGCTGTTGCAATTCCGCATCTTGTTGTGATCCTGCCGAAGTTCTTGTTGCCTTTCTCATTCTATAGTTTTCATTTTAAGGTCGAATTCCACCAGTAGTTCATTATTGGTTTTGATCATCCCGCCCAGTTTCCTTGGAGGGATCAGGCTGAAGTCGGAAAAGTTTACTTGCCTTGTACCCACCAGTGTCAGCTCGTTTGTTTCGTTTGAGGTAAACTTGTAATCCACCTGGTAGCTTTTCGTAACGCCAGCGAGTTCAATGGTCACTTCTCCTGTCACTGTATTTTGTTTGTCTTTAACATCAGGATACCTGCTTAAATCAACAAACCTGATCACCAGCTTGGGGTACTCCTTGTATTTTAAGGTTTTCCTCAAATCCTTCGTCATCATTGAATTATGGCAATCAAAAGCATCAACATCCAGTGTCAGCCGCCCGGATACTTTTATTGGGCCGCCGGTGTTCTGCTTATAAAATGTCAAAGTATCTGCCTTGTTATAATTCGCGATCAGGCACCCAAACTTGTTAATATTGGTGCTGCCATTAACCTTCAAAAAGCACTCCTTACTCAAAACCCATTTGATTGAGGATGCGCGGTCGGACCGGAAATTAAAACCGGTCAGTACCAGGAAAGTGAACATTAACGCCTTAAATGAATACATAAATAAAGGATTGAAATAAAAGCGGGCCGATGTGTATACCGGCCCGCTTTTGGAAGGATAATTAGAAGCCTATAACAGCCTCTATAACATAGCCGTTGAATTTACCGCCAGAGCGATAATCGGCAGTAGGGAAATCCTTGTATTTTTGATTTACTATTTCGCCTTTTAGCAGGATGTTTTTAGTCATGAACCAGCCTGCAGCAGCAGCCACACGGTTAACGGTTACATCACCTGTATAAGTGATAGCTCCGGCGCCGGTACCGGCAGCGTTATCTGCCAAACGTGCTGAAACGGTGTTGTAGCGCAGGCCAAGGAAAAAGTCCTCTGTTTTGCCAAACCTGTACACGCCGTCAATTGCGAATTGCTTGGCATCCCTGGTTGATGTTTCTTTAGCGGTTCTTCCTGATGCGGTTTCGTAAGTTCCGAATAATTCAAACCCGCTTACTTTTAAGAAACCGTTGAACATAAACGCATTGATTTTTTTGCTGAAGCCGGGATTAAAACGGCCGGAAAAAGCCAGTGGTGTACCTGCACCTGTCGCGCTGCTTGGGTTAGCAGAATTCTCTTCCATTACGTATTGATAGTTAGAGCCTGAACGGTCGCCGCCAAACAGTGTGTTACCGCCGCTGCTTTGATTGCCATAGTATGATCCGCTGAATCTTATACGGATATCCTGGGTCAGTTTGGTGTCGTAGCCGGCTTTTAATAAAAGTGATGGGACCTTGTTATATTCACCATCAGGATTTGATGCCTTATATAATGAATCGACATTTCCTTTGATCATACCGTTGGTAACACCCAGCATTCCGAAAAAGCCATTCTTTTTCAGGTATACCTCGCCGCCTATCTCCGTAGCATATTCGTCCATGATATTACCTTCCATAAATGGATTGTATAAAGCCTGGCCGCCATCGCTTCTGCGGAAGTGCTCATCGCCGTAGTCCACTTCAAAGTGGCCTATTTTAATGGTGGCTATCTTCATCACATCCGCCCAGAAATCGCCTTTGAACGGCAGCTTATCAAACTGGATATAACCGCCTTTCACCCAGGTTTCGTTGTGGTGTTTGGCAGAAAGGTAACTGGTTATGTTCAGCCTGATACCATCGGCCAACTGCACATCCATATACAAATTGGCCTGCGCTGTCTGGAAACCGGGAGTAATCACCTTCAACCTGTTGCCTGGAGTAGAAACGCCATTACCAAATGAGCCTACAGTATTTTTTAAAGCGTCCGGATTCTGGTGCTTCAGGTTCTGGAACTGTTGCGTAAAGCCCGCACCGAATCTTATTTTAAGGCCGTCAAATGTGGTTAAGGTGTCTTTGGGATCTTCAAACACATTGATCCCTGTTTTATCATAAGGGCGCAGGTTGTATATAGTTGGCTGTTGTGCCCTGCTCACCAAAGGTGTGAGGCAAATAGCCATCAAGGCAAGGCCTGATAATTTGAACATTAGTTTATTTGTTTTCATGATAATTTTTAATTTGTTGCTGTTATTTTATTTGTTTCGGTTTTTACTAAATTGAGGGAGAACTGTATGGTAAGATCATTTTTAACCTTCATGGCTCCCAGCATGAATGAAGGGGGATCGATCTTATAATCGGTAAGTTTTAGTTTTTGCTGCCCGGTACAGGTAATAGTTTTATCGGGATTAACCAATCCGCTTACCTGCATAGTAATAACCTGGCTAACGCCGGCAATGGTTAACGAACCGGTTGCCTGTATAATGAAATTATCTTTTTGACCAGGTGTAATAGTCGCTGAGTTCAGCTTAAAAACTATCCTTGGATAAGTATCCGCCTTAATGGTCTTATAAGTCCGGCCATCCATCGATTCATGTTCGCTTTTAAGGTTCTTAGCCTCAACACTAAAGCTGAGTGAGCCCAGTTTTTTTGGAACCTCGCCCGATAGCGCGCCAAATTCGGCTTCGCATACCGGCTTTTGCGCAATCATCGTCCAGTCGTGCACGTTTGACGACCCTAATACCTTGACAACGTTATCTTTAGAAGCACTTAATTTATAGGCTACCTGCGCCTGCAGCGTTTGGATGGATAGTAAAAAGAAAAAAATGCAGGGCAGGGCTATGATCCCTTTAAAACTGCGTTTGGATTGTGTTTTCATTTTGAGTGGATTTTATTTGAGTGTTAATTTGTTCGGCTGGCTATCTTATTCCCAGCACTCAAAAGTCGCTGTTGCGTGCTGCCCCGGGAATGACATAAAGTGGTAAATGAAGTGACCCTTATCACATTTTTGCTTTGTTTTAGCTGGCAAAAAGGATGTAGAAATCAGGATAGACGAAACAAAAAAAGCAGGGGAATTATAATTCCCCTGCTTCCCGGATTTAAATAAACAACACTATAAAATCGTTAGCGCCAATCGCCGGTATGGTAACAATACTGATCCAATTGTTCTTCTGATATACCGGTCATATCCTCAGTAAAAGAATAGGGCAATACTAACATTGGTATGATGGCCAGGTCGGCCATTGCCTTACTCACACTGGAGTGAAACAAACCCTCGAAAAAATCATACCGCTTGTGAACCAGAGCCAAAATATCCAATTTTTGAAACCTGGCCATTTCCATCAAACCCGTTTTTACATTATTTTCCTTATGATGGTAAAAAACTGTGGAGTATTTTATGTCAGAATATTTGGTTAACGGATACTCAGTTATTTGCGGAAGTTCTTTAACATTTTTAAGAGGCGGACAAATGTGATTAACCGTAACACTGGCATTAAAAGGTTTAGCCATTTCTGTAAGGTAACTCACCACTTTATTATTTGTAAAACTAAGATCGGTTGCATAGCCGATGTTTGAAATGCCCTTAAAAGGAACACACTCAGGGATAAGTAATAATGGGCAATCGATCTTATCAAGCAACGTATGGATATGGTTTCTGCTTAAAAACCTGGATAAGGTATCAGACCTGTGTGAAGCCATTACAACAAGGTCTACTGATTGTTGCTTGATAACATCTTTGGCTACATCGGCCAAATTGCCGAAGCTGGTTGTATAATTAATAGCCGGCTTAAAGCTTTCCTCATCAGGGCTCACCAATTTTTTTAAGCGTTTTACTACGTTTTTCAGATCCAGGATACTATCATATTTCAAGGTATCCAGGTTGTCGACCTCAGGAATGTTTATATCAATATCATAAGCAAAATGCGGGTTCGACTCGATGGCATGGCATAATAACAAGTTCGCTTTATTACTTATGGCCACTTGCATGGCAAATTCGGCGGCATATCCCGCCCTTACAGAAAAGTCGGTTAGTATAAGGATAGTTTTCATAATACTGTAATTGATTAACAGTAAAATTAACCCTACCCCGCTTTATTTTAAGTGACGGGCGTCACCTATCAATATGATTTTACACCGGAGTAGCCGCTTTGATCTCATTTAGTAATCGTGCACACTCGTTCGCAATTTCAAGCTCTTCATTAGTGGGTATGATCAGAATTTTAGCGGGAGAACCGGCCTGGTTAATTTCCCGGATGCCGGCATCATTCCCGGCATTTTTTTCCCGGTCAAGCCTTAGGCCAAAAAACTCCATATCCCGGCAAACCATCTCCCGTATCAATTGATCGTTTTCACCAACACCGGCAGTAAATACAATCGCATCCAGCCCATTCAAGGCAGCAGTGTATGATCCTATGTATTTTTTTATGCGATAGGCATACATTTCATAAGCCAATTTTGCAGCCTTATCGCCATCACTCATCAGCTTCCTGATATCACGCATATCGCTGAAACCGGTAAGACCCAGCATTCCGCTTTGTTTATTCAATAAATTATCTATCTCCTCTATTTTATAACCCGCTTTCGACGTTAAATAGATAATAACCGATGCATCGATATTCCCACTGCGGGTGCCCATGATCAAACCATCCAGCGGGGTTAAGCCCATGCTGGTGTCTATACATTTACCCGCATTTACGGCTGCCATGCTACAGCCATTACCCAGGTGAATGGTGATGATCTTCGCATCCGGTTTGCCCAGATAAGTTAATGCTTGCCCGGCAACATATTTATGGCTTGTACCATGAAATCCATAAACCCGGATTCCATAATCGGTATAATAAGCATTAGGGATAGCGTAGCGAAATGCCTTTTCGGGCATAGTTTGGTGGAACGCGGTATCAAATACGGCGACCTGTATGGCCTTTGGAAATATTTTTTCAGCAACATCAATACCCTGGTAATGGCCGGGATTATGAAGAGGCGCTAATGAAAACAGTTTCTCTATCTCCTGCTTAACCTCTGGAGTAATTATGGTTGTTTTGGAAAGACTTTCACCTCCATGCACCACCCGGTGGCCGATAACATCAATATCCCCTGCATCCTGTATCACAGCTATCCCCGGTTCCATTAACAGCTTTACCACCTGGAACATACCCGACTCATGATCGGGAATATCCAGTTCGAGGCTTATTTTGTTTTCACTATCGCCGTTATAAACTTTATGGGTGATCACGGAACCCGGGCGGCCTATTCTTTCTATCAATCCACTGCAAACCGGCGCCACAGAAGGCATTTTGAAAAGCTGGTATTTTATCGAACTGCTTCCCGCGTTAATTACTAAGATATTCATAGCTTGATATCACTGTTGAATTTACAATTGCTGGCTTTGTATCGCAGTAATAATTACAGTGTTGAATATATCATCCACTGTACAGCCACGGCTAAGATCATTTACCGGCTTATTGAGCCCCTGCAACATCGGCCCTATTGCCAGCGCTCCGGTTTCGCGCTGCACTGCTTTATAAGTATTGTTGCCGGTGTTCAGGTCGGGGAAAATGAGGACGCTTGCCTGACCCGCCACTTCAGAGCCCGGTACTTTTTGCTTGCCTACCACTGGGTCAACAGCGGCATCATACTGTATGGGTCCTTCTATTTTCAGGTCAGGGCGTTTCTCCTTAACTAATTGCGTTGCCAGGCGTACCTTCTCCACATCCTCTCCCGAGCCTGATGTTCCGGATGAATAGGACAGCATGGCGATTCGTGGCTCGATACCAAAGCTTTTACTTGTATCCGCCGAAGAAATGGCAATTTCGGCAAGCTGCTGTGCTGTAGGATTGGGATTAACGGCGCAGTCGCCAAACACAGATACCCGATCGGCAAGGCACATAAAAAACACCGAAGAAACCGTCGTGATTCCCGGCTTGGTTTTTATAAACTGCAAGGCCGGCCTGATGGTATGCTGCGTGGTATGCACCGCCCCCGAAACCATACCGTCGGCATCTCCTTTAAATACCATCATGGTGCCAAAATAGGATACATCTGTCAGCAGGTCGCGGGCCATTTCCAGGGTCAGATTCTTTTCTTTGCGTAATTCAAACAAGGTTTCAACATAGCTTTCGTAATATTCAGAGTTTGCCGGATCAATTATTTTAATGGTGTTAAAATCCTGTTCAAGGCCCAGGCGCTTAACTGAGGCGGCTATTTCCACGGGGTTGCCCAATAGGGTAAGGTTTACCAATTGCTGCGTTACCAGGCGTGCGGCCGCTTTCAATATCCTGTCATCATTCCCTTCAGGCAATACAATATTTTTGATCTGCCGGCGCGCCCAGGATGCCAGCTTATATTGAAACATATGCGGCGTTATCGCATCCGATTGGTAAGTAACAATACTTTTTTCTAAAGCCGGGATATCCACATACTTGTTAAACGTATCTATGGCAAGCTGTATTTTTTTGGGATTATCCGAAGTTATGCGCGCTCTGATAGCCCCGATTTGGTTGATGGTTTGAAACGTTGCTGTCTTAACAGAAATGATAGGAACAACATTTTGCAAACCTTGTATCAGCCTGTTCACAGGTTCTTCGGGCTGAAAGCCTGTGGTAAGTACAATACCAGCCACCTTTGGATAATTTGAGGAAAGGTTAGCCTGTAACGAGCCGATAACGATATCACCGCGGTCGCCCGGTGTCACGATCAATACATTCTCCGAAATATGGTTCAAAAAATTGGGCAGCTGCATGGCGCCGGTTACATAATTGTCAACCTGGTTGGAAAGATTCTCCTCTCCGAAAAGTAATTCGCCACCCAGTTGTTCATAAATTTCTTTTACCGTAGGATTAAGCAATGCTTTGTCGGCGGGGATGACAGCAAGTAAAATATCGACAGGTAATTGATCTGCCAAGAGCTGTTGCACATCCTCCAGCTGTTCGGGCTGAATTTTATTGGCTATGATCCCCAGTACCTGTATATCGTTATCCTTAAAGTTGCGCCAAAAGTTCATCGCAGAATGGATGATCTGCACCGTGGTTTTATTTTCACCCGAAACTACCAGTATGGCCGGGCTGCTTAAGTTTTTGGCGATCAATATGTTTGAGTTCAGCTCAAAGGCTGTTCCCTCTCCCACAAAATCACTCCCTTCCAAAACAATAAAATCATAATCCTCTTCCAGCTTTTTATATTTTGAGATAATGCTGTCGATCATTTCCCCCTGCTTCTCGTCTTCAAAATATTGCATGGCTTCCTGCCGGGTAAAGGCATAAGCTTCCTCAAACTTTGCGGGCAGGGCAAAATGACTGATGATCGTTTGTATATGAACGTCTTTTTTAGCCGAAGGATTGGTATTGATAATGGGTTTAAAATAACCCACCTTTTGGGTTTTTCCCAGCAGCATATTCATCAGCCCTAATACAATAATCGATTTTCCGCTATAAGGTTCGGCTGCTGCTATAAATATAGTTTTGGTCATTTAATGGGATGACTTTTTATTTTATTAACAATTTATTTTGGTGGTTGTGCTGCTTTCAATTCATTTTTATTAAGTGTGAAAGCAGTGGCACGCAAAGTGCGGAAATTAAGTAAAATTTCGGCCAAGCGTGATTCCAGTTTGGCGTAAATTTCAATTAAATCCACGTTCAGTTTATGTTCCGGGTCAACTATCAATGGTTCCAGTAGATGCATGTACAAAGTTACATCGCTTTTCAGTTCTGAATGAGCATTATCCAGTTTTAAAAGCATCGCCAGGTCTTGTTCCAAAAATTGCACAAACGAATGTGTTTGAAAAAGCTTTTTCAGGAACTCCAATTCGCTGTCGAGGAACTCCAGGTCGGATATCCACTTCTTGCTTACCAGGTAAAGTTCCTGCAGTTCGGTATTCAGCTCGTTATCTTCTATTATAGTTTTCATGGCTTTTAATTTAAGTTTCAAAAATTATTTCCTTATGATGTCTTCACGGTTGCGATCAAGCATATAAATTGTTTTTATCAACAGTTAATTCCAGGCTTTTTACTTTCCGAATATTGGCATCCAAAAGATTGATATTCAGATCCTCATAGTGATCCATACGGTATTGCATTAATTTTTCCATAGCACTCTCACCTTCATTAACCATCCGGTTAATATATTCAAGGGCTTCGGCCTTGGCCTTTTCCATCGCTTTATATTTTTGAGGATAGTCATAAAACATAGCCCCATCCGGCGGTAATGAAAGTGTATGACTTGTTATAGCATGGTGCAAATCTTCAGTATGTTGTAAAAGATACGCTCTTTTACAGGGGTCGAAATCGTTGATAGGAATTTCTGTTACTACGGTGTCGTATTTAAAAACGCGGTAATATTTAATGCAGATGCCGTTTTTCATGATATCAATTATTAATCATTGTTTTCAATGCTGTAAAATTGCGGGTTAACCGGCGCCCAAATAATGACAGCGGTCATTTAAAAGACTGATCTGCAACATGAGGTGAAAAGGCATTTGCCAATACAGCGCCTGATTTGGTAAAAAGAAAATAGATGCCAATGTATCCGGCACTTGCTTGCTAAACAAAGAAACTGACATGTATCACTTTTCTTACTGATTAAACTCATGGTTCGGGCCCTTGCCAACCGATATTTTTGTACTCAACAAAATTATATAGCTCATGAAAGTTGTTGCTTACAGCATAAAACCCTTTGAAAAGGAGTTCCTGGCAAAAGCCAACCGGAAGAAGCACGATATTACCTTAATATCAAATCCGCTGAGCGCAGAAACAACAATTTATGCAGAAGGCAAGGACGCTGTTATCGTTTTTACAAATGATGATGTATCAGCGCCGGTAATAGAAAATCTGGCCAGTTTGGGCATTAAATATATCATCACCCGTTCGGCCGGTACCGATCATATAGACAAGGAAGCTGCCGCCAAGTATCACATCAAACTATCCAATGTTCCGGCATACTCACCCCAGGCTATTGCAGAACATGCCGTGGCGCTGGCCTTCGCCCTTAATCGCCATATTATAAAGGCCGGGCAGCATAGCAGGAACTTTGATTTCAGGAGCGATGAGCTTATAGGATTTAATTTTTTTGGTAAAACTGCAGGCATAATGGGTTTAGGCAACACCGGTATAGCTGTTGCGCACATTTTTAACGGCATGGGCTGTAAAGTTTTAGGGTATGACCTGGCTTTTCCTGCAAACGGCATCTCGCATATACAGTTCGCAGACCTTGAAACATTGATCTCAACTTCAGATATTATTTCGCTTCATTTACCATTAACCTCCGCAACAAAACAGATAATCAGTAAAAAAACGCTTGATCAGATGAAGGACGGTGTAATGCTGATCAACACTTCAAGGGGAGCCTTAATTAATACTGAAGACGTGCTCGATGCATTGGAAAGCGGGAAAGTAGGGTACCTCGGCATTGATGTTTACGATTATGAAAAAGGCTTGTTTTTTGAAGACCATCAAAATGATAAAATAAAAGACCCCCTACTGACGAAATTAATGGCGAACCCGAATGTTATTGTAACCCCGCACCAGGCCTATTTAACAAGAGAGGCCTTGCAGGAGATAGCTGATCAAACTATTAAAAACCTCGATCTGTGGCAGGCCAATAAATGTGTGGGCAGCGCCTGCGTTTGTGCCAAGGATTGCAGTAAAATCTTATAAATTAACCACAAAAGACCCATGTCCCCTGATAAAAAATATACTGATCTGGCCGAAAAGTATAACGTAGCTTCACCCCGTTACACCAGTTATCCAACGGTGCCCTATTGGGACACCAGCCGCTTTACAGTTAAGGAATGGGAAGCATCGGTAAAACACTCTTTCGATGAAAGCAATCAGCGAGATGGGATCAGCCTTTATGTCCATCTACCCTTTTGTGAAAGCCTTTGTACCTATTGCGGCTGCAATACACGTATCACAAAAAATCATGGCGTTGAAGAACCTTACATCAAGGCCTTATTGAATGAGTGGAAAATGTACAGTAATATTCTGGGCAGCAAACCCATGATACGCGAATTGCACCTGGGCGGAGGGACACCCACTTTTTTTAGTGCTGAAAATCTGAATTTACTCATTAACGGTTTACTCAAAGGAGCGGATGTACATCCCGAAGCTGAATTCAGTTTTGAGGCACATCCGGCAAATACAACTACGGAACATTTACAAACTTTATATAATCTTGGGTTTCGCCGGCTTAGTTTGGGGGTACAGGATTTTGATCCTAAGGTGCAATTTATTATTAACCGCCAGCAAACTTTTGAACAAGTTCAGGAAGTAACGGAGCAGGCCCGGCAAATAGGTTATAGTTCTATCAACTTCGACCTGATCTACGGTTTGCCATTACAAACCATACAGGGCCTTACCAATACCATGTTGCAGGTTGCTGAGCTAATGCCCAACAGGATCGCTTTTTATAGCTATGCCCATGTGCCCTGGATCAAACCGGGACAAAGAAAATTCACCGAAAAAGACTTGCCGGACGCGCAAGCTAAAAACAAACTCTATGTGATAGGCCGCTGCCTGCTGAAAAACTATGGCTACCAGGAAATAGGCATGGACCATTTTGCGCTACCTGATGATTCGCTTTTGGAGGCAGAACGTTTAGGAAAACTTCACCGTAATTTTATGGGTTATACCAATCAGCATACACAGTTATTGATCGGTTTAGGTGTATCGTCCATCAGTGATTCATTGTATGCATTTGCGCAAAATGTAAAAACTGTTGAGGAATACTTAGATCTGGTGAATAAGTATACACTTCCTGTTTTTAAAGGCCACATCCTGACCGGCGAGGATTTGATTATCCGTAAGCATATTTTAAATATTATGTGTAGGGGCGAAACGAACTGGGATTATCATGAAGATGCCTGTGAATCCCTTTTTAGCGCAGTCGAGCGTTTGCAGCCCCTTGCAGATGATCACCTGATCGAACTAAATTCATGGAGCCTTAAAGTAACCCCTATGGGCAAACGTTTCCTGCGGAATATTTGTATGGCGCTGGATGCACGGTTATGGGCTAATAAACCATCAACTCAACTATTCAGCATGTCTGTTTAAATAGATGTTGTTATACAAATATACAAACAAAAAACTGTTAGCGACCTGGATCAACTAACAGCTACAATCAACAAACAAAGAATTTATTAAATGATAAATATGGCCATCATAAGCAGGTGAACCAGTATGCTTAGGGTGAACAGGGAGATCATGGTGCGTATGCCCGAGCCGCCCATTCCGGCAATTACATTGGCAAAAAATAAAGCCATAGTAATAGCCAGAACAAAAATCGGCGCGTTATAATAATACATTAAGGCGGCAGGTATTGGCAAGAATAAAACTCCCTGGGTCATCAGTGAAACCAGGAACCAAGCCGTTCTGTTTTTAGCTTGCCCGTCCTCAAAGGCTGTAAATTTATCCCAGGCATTATTTTGTTTCTCAACTGCTGTTCTTTCAGTCCAGTTATTTGCTTTATGTAATTTAATGGTGTTCATGATGATTTGTTTTAATGATACAAAGATGGCCCGAAACGGCCTGCTATACCATGATGGCGCTCAAACCAAAATGTGATCTTCAGCACATTGATCCGGGTAAGAAGCCATGAAAAGAGCCAGGATTACTGTTTTTTGAAAAGACGGTGCTGCCGGAAGTAGCGCTGTATAGTTATCCTGGATATATCCGATATCAGTATAAAGATCAAAATAGCTACCGGGATCATAAAGGCGTGAAAACGGAGTGACCTGAACAAATAGGCTCCCGCAATTGCCCCGAACATGAAGAAACCGATGATCGCAAGGCGAAGCTTGATCCTTCCTTTAAGTGCATGGTGATCTTCTCTGCGCTTTTGAATTACCTGGGCCAGTTCAATACCGAGATCGGTGAATGTACCAGTAAGATGAGTTGTACGTACAACAGAGCCGGAAACCATAGATACCAATGAATTTTGCAGGCCCATAGCAAAAAGCAGGCTGCCGGCAAAAATTTCCTTCGCTACCAGGCTATTATCGTACCGGTAACCTAATAAGGCCACCCCCAATAAGATGAATATCTCAATCAGTATCGGTATTACATAAGAAAAACGTTGATTTTTGCCTATCCACGAAACAATCAAGCTTGATATAAAAGCGCCTTCCAAAAAAAGGAACATCCAGAGTGCCACCACGCGGGCAGTTTTCCAGTCCTGCAAGGCGATCCGTTCGGCAAATAAGGCCGCATGCCCGGTAACATTGGTGGTTAAAACCGCAAACCCTAAAAAGCCGGCTGCGTTTACAAACCCGGCTGTCATCCCCAGCAACGAGGCTAATTTAACATTATGCTGATAGGTCCGCTTAGTGCCCAGGTGCCTTAACATTTGTTATATAGATTAGTGACAGATATTGTTGCCCGGCGATTGCCCCGGCGGGCTTAGGTAAGGGATGTTTAAATTTAATCCCCGCAGTACAAACCAAAAACCCAGGCATACCATAAGGTATGGCATCGCATCGTTAATATTTCTGCGCAATCGGGGCCCGACAAACCCGGAGCCGATGGTTGCCAGCAGCATCAAAGGAAATGTGCCTAACCCGAACCATAACATAAATTGCGCTGATGACAATGGTGATGAAGAATTAATCGCGCCAACCAATGCCAGGTAAACAAAACCGCAGGGCAGGAAACCATTAAGCAGGCCCACAACCAAATGCCCCGCCCGGTGTTGTAAAGCATAACTTAATAAACGATTGACAGGAGATAAAAAAGCCGAAAGAAATTTATTGCTCCTCATCCTGATCTTGAAAAGTCTTGAAAACCCGGCCATGATGATGAGCATCCCGCTTGCAAAGCTCACTCCCTGCTGCACACCATATAGCCACAATTGCTTGCCGACAAGCCCGATAAGCAGGCCTAAAAAAGAGTAGGTAATCACCCGGCCAATATTATAAAGCACCTTATCCCCAACAATAAGCCACCATTTGTTATGGATAGACGGAACAGCAAAGGCCAGCGGCCCGCACATGCCAATGCAATGCACACTGCCGAATAACCCGATAAAAAACGCGATCTCTTTATTGCTCATTTGATATAGATTTCCTGTTGGTACAGGTATGCTTTATTATTGCTTTTCCAGTCGAATACCAGTTTCCATTTGCCACTGGCCAAGGGATCAATGGAAATATCAACCTCGTTGCTCCCACCGCTATTCAACTGATAAACCTTATCCAGGGTATTGTTTGATGGCCGTTCGAATTTAATGGTACCCTTAACCGGGTGTGGAAAGGTAAACTTGATGGAATCATCGGTGATCCTGATCAATGGTTGCGCATGGTCTTTCACAACCTGCTTTTCCCGGTCGTAATCGTGATCAAAGCCTAATCCCTTTTCATAATATTGATGGTCGTAATCGTCGGTAGGGCTTAAAAACATAAAAACAACCATGCCGCTGATAAACAGCATGAAAATGATCATGCCTGTTACAATTCCTTTTCCCCAGTTCATATCTTTAATCATTTATTGGTCCAACAAAAGTGGTACTGATAGTTTGTATAATTTTGTTCCCGGTGATGAGCTGCAGGCGTACATCGGTCTTCGCCGTGTGTATATGAGCGGCTGGTATGATCACAAAAAACACGGTCTTTGTTGACGCCCCTTTGCCAATGTCCCCCGGTGCCTGGATATATTTTATGGTAATGGAAGGGTCTTCCGCCTTTAAAATTACCGCTACATTTTTATTTGTTTTATTGATGATCTCCGCGTTATAGATATTGCTGATATTGCCACCCGGCTGTTCCTGGTAGAGCATACCCGCGCTGCGCATAACGGTAATATTCATATCACTGCGGCTGAAAATAAAGTAACAAAGCACACCTATCAAAACGGTAATTACCGCGCTGTAAGCCATCATCCTGCCAGTAAATGAGGGTTTCTCTTTTTCACGTATCATATTCTCTGAGAAAAAGCCGATCAAATTGAGTGGCTTATGGATCTTATCCATCACTTCGTTGCATACATCAATGCAGGCGGTACAGTTAATACATTCCAATTGCGTCCCGTTACGGATATCTATCCCCGTAGGGCAAACATCCACACATAGCCCACAATCAACACAATCGCCTTTTACAGTCAACGGATCGGCCTTCCGGTTTAATTTCCCCCTTGGTTCGCCTCTTATATCATCATAGGCCACTACCAGGGTGTGCTCATCTATCATCACGCCCTGCAAGCGGCCATAGGGACAAAACAAGGTGCAAACCTGTTCGCGCACCCGGCTATATACCAGGTAGAAGATTGCCGTAAATACCCAGATACTCACAAAACCAACCAAGTGCAATGCAACGGGTTCGGTAACGATCCTGATCAGGCTTTCACTCCCAATGATATAAGCTAAAAAAGTGTTGGAGATCAAAAATGAAATGAAAATAAAAACACCGTGCTTGCTGCCTTTTTTTAATATTTTCTCCCTTGTCATCGGGCCCGCATCAAGTAGCTTGCGTTTTTTTGGATTCCCTTCTATCCAAACCTCTATCTTCCGGAAAACCATTTCCATAAATATGGTCTGCGGGCATATCCACCCGCAAAAAACCCTGCCAAAGGCAATGGTGAACAGTACAATACATACCAGGAAAACCAGTGAGGCGAGCACGAACAGGAAAATATCCTGCGGCCAGAACACCTGGCCAAGCAGTACAAACTGCCTGTCAATTACATTAAGTAACAGGAATGGCTGGCCGCTTATCCGGATAAATGGCCCCGCAAAAAAGAAGATCAGATAAAAATAGCTTATCCAGCTTCGCCACTTATAATATGGTCCTTTACGGATTAATGGATAGAGCCACTGCCTTTTCCCGTTTCCCTCCTCTATTAGTGACCCATCCATCTTACCGTTATTTATTAACTGATGCCGTTAATTGCTTTAGCGCGGGCTTATCCCCTGCTTCTGTTTCCTTAGTACCCTGTGGTTCTTTAGCGCCCGGAGGGTTAGTTCCGTGCAGGGTTTTTACATAGTTAGCCACATCTGATATCTGTTTTGGCGATAGTTGTTTCTCCCAGGTAGGCATCCCTTTAGCAAGCACACCGTATTTGATCGTTTTAAATAAATCGCTGATCTTGCCACCGTGCAGCCAGTAATCATCCGTTAAATTGGGGCCAACATTGCCCTGCGCCTTATCGCCATGGCAAGCAGAACAGGTTTGTTTAAAAATAACCTGACCGGCCGCTATAACCGCCGGATCAGAAACCAGCTTCACCGTATTTTCATCAACCCGGTTGGCCTGTTTACTCAAATAATTTTTTTTAGCGGCATCGGCCTGTACTATCTCGGTTTTATACTCATCATACTGTAGTTGCCCTCCAAACACATGATAGATCAATATATAGGACACAGCAAAAATTATGGTAGCATAAAACAGGTACATAAACCATGACGGTATGGGGTTATCCAATTCCTGGATGCCATCGTATTGATGCTCCATTACCAGGTCCTTCTCTTCAGCTAATGGCCTTAGTGAAAGCAGCTTATTCCAAACTTCGCCTTTAGGTTTTTTTTCTGCTTTGGCGGGCTTCATCTCCAGGGCTATCTGTTCATCCGTGTAACCTTCTGATTTTAAAATGATCCTGGTTAGTACTTTGAAGGTCTTGAGCAAAACCAGCATCACGATAATAAAAAGCAACAGCACAAATACGATAGCGCCATAGCCGATATAATTTTGAATATCCGGGGTGATCAAACTATGGTCATCAGCGGCAAAGGCAGGCTGAATAAGCAGGACTAAGGTCAACAACAATAGTATGCGTAACTGTTTCATGACAGTATGTTTTTAGATCCATCCTCCAGGCTTTCTTCCAGGGGGAGTTCGCTCATATATTCAACATGATGTTTCCTCATCCTGATCAGCATGATAGTTACTACGATAAAGAACACGAGGAATATTCCGAGAGAGAAAAGCAGGTAAACCTGGTTACCCTGTATGTTTTCTGTAAACTGCTTAAACATGGTGGTAATTATTTATTGTTGGTTGTTTTGTTTGCCTTGATATCCATACCCAGGCGCTGCAGGTAAGCGATGATCGCGATCACCTCCTTGTTACTTTTTATCTTGATATGGTCTTTTGCCATATTTGCAGCAATACCCTTTGCCTGCTTATCCAGGTCGCTGTTGGCGATCTTTTCATAACCGGGAGCATATGGTACACCCAATGTGCGCATGGCGTTTATTTTTGCTACGGTTGTTGTGGTATCCAATGTTTGGGTTAATAGCCAGCTATATTCCGGCATGATACTACCCGGCGACATTAATCGTGGGTCCATCAGGTGATTATAATGCCAGGAGTCGCCATATTTTCCGCCTTCCCTGGCCAGGTCGGGCCCGGTACGTTTTGACCCCCAAAGAAAAGGGTGATCATATACAAACTCACCGGCTTTGCTGTATTCACCGTAACGCTCCGTTTCGGACCTGAACGGCCGTACCGTTTGCGAGTGGCAGTTGACACACCCTTCCCTGATATACAAATCGCGGCCTTGCAACTCCAACGGCGTATATGGTTTTACACTGGCTATAGTGGGGATATTGGATGAGATGGTTAGCGTAGGCATCAGTTCAACAAAAGTCCCTACCAGTATCACTAATAAGGCCAGTACCATAAACTGGATAGGCTTACGTTCAAGCGCCCGGTGCCAGGTGCTTTCCTTGGCTACGGTTTGAATTGGCTCCAATGGCATGGCCTGTGCAGCTTCGTTGGCCACTAAACTACCCTGCATCATGGTGCGGGCAAGGTTATAGGCCATTACAATTACACCCAGCAAATACATGGCGCCGCCAACCGAACGCATGATATGCATAGGCAATATCTGCAATACGGTTTCCAGGAAGTTTGGGTATTTAAGCATGCCTTCCGGAGTAAACTCCTTCAGCATCAGGCTTTGTGTGAAACCCGCCCAATACATGGGCACAGCATAAAACAGGATACCCAGCGTACCGATCCAGAAATGGAAGGATGCTAATTTTTTGGAGAAAAGGTTGGTTTTATAAATGCGTGGTATTATCCAGTATAATATAGCGAAGGTAAGGAAGCCATTCCAACCCAGGGCACCTACATGCACGTGAGCGATGATCCAGTCGCTGAAGTGCGCTATCGCATTTACCTGCTTTAAGGACAACATTGGGCCTTCAAACGTGGCCATACCATAAGCGGTTAAACCAACCACCATAAACTTCAGGATCACATCATCACGCACTTTATCCCAGGCACCGCGCAGGGTTAATAGCCCATTGATCATACCTCCCCAGCTTGGCGCGATAAGCATAATTGAAAATGCTACGCCTAATGACTGGGCCCAACCCGGCAGTGTGGTATACAATAAATGGTGCGGCCCAGCCCAGATATAAATAAATATCAGCGCCCAAAAGTGAAGTATGCTTAGCTTGTAGGAATATATTGGGCGGTTAGCCATTTTTGGCAGGAAATAATACATCATACCCAGGTAAGGTGTAGTTAAAAAGAAGGCAACCGCGTTGTGGCCATACCACCATTGCACCAGCGCATCCTGCACACCCGCAAAAACCATGTAGCTTTTAAAGAAGGATACAGGCAGCTCAAAGGAATTGACAATATGCAATACCGCGATGGTAACAAACGTGGCGATGTAAAACCAGATGGCCACATACAAATGCCGCTCACGGCGCTTAAATATGGTGCCGAACATATTGACACCGAAGACTACCCATATTAACGTTATGGCGATATCAATGGGCCACTCCAACTCCGCGTATTCGTGTGAAGTGGTGAGCCCAAGCGGCAAAGTTATTACTGCCGAAACAATGATCAGCTGCCATCCCCAAAAATGAATTTTGCTAAGGAGATCGCTGAACATCCGTGCTTTGAGCAGGCGTTGCAGGGAATAATAAACCCCCATAAAAATAGCGTTGCCTACAAAAGCGAAAATGACTGCATTGGTATGCAGCGGCCTGATGCGGCCAAACGTAGTATACTGGCTGCCCATGTTCGCTGCCGGATGGTATAATTGTATGGCTACGATAAGGCCTACCGTCATGCCAATGATGCCCCACGCAATGGTTGCTATACCAAAGTTGCGGACGATCTTGTTGTCATAATAAAAATTTTCGGGCTGCATAAATTGTGTTTCTATTTGGATGTAAAACTATACCGGCGGCATAGATTGCAGAATGATGACAATCGGCCAAAAAGATGATATTCGTCACTTTTCTTCAGGCGGTTCTTCCTCGTCATCCAGCAGGATACGCATGGCAGGTGTATGCAGGTCATCATTTTGCCCGCTGCGCTGCGCCCAGAAAAAGGCCCCTAAAAAGCATACTGCTAAGAAAAGGCTGCAGCCGATCAAAAAATAAATGATGCTCATAACAGGTGTCTTTTTTTTGCTGCCAGGTGAGTGGCGATGCTGGTAAATGAAATGATGGTCACAGTACTTAAAGGCATTAATATGGCCGCGGCAAGCGGTGAAAGATTTCCGGTGACCGCATAGCTTAACCCCACCAGGTTATAAGTTAGCGAGATAAAGAATGAAAAATGGATGATCTTGACCGCGTCTTTAGAAAACCGCAAAAATGCGGGTAGTTTCTCGTAAGACTTTCCGTCCAGTATAGCATCACTGCCGGGCGAGAAATTATTTACATTATCGGTTATAGCGATCCCGAGGTCGCTTTGCTTAAGCGCACCCGAATCATTCAGCCCGTCGCCTATCATCATCACTTTTCTCTTTTTTGATTGAAGCGATCGGATAAAATCAAGCTTATCCTGTGGTGATTGGTTAAAGTGCATTTTGCCATGTTCGCCGAAAAAACCGATCAACTCATCCCGCTCATGATCCTGGTCGCCGGAGAGCAGGTGTAATTGATAGCCCGGATCAAGGGCAGTGATCTTTTCCATTCCCTCACGATACTGATGCTCAAAGGCAAAATAACCGTTATAAATTTCATCGATCATGATATGCACTTTGGTAGCATGTATGGCATCGTGTTGTTGATGAAGAACAAATTCGGCACTGCCTAACTTTAATTTATGACCGTCTACAGTAGCCCGTATCCCTTTGCCCGCAATCTCTGAATAGTCAGCTACCGGTAAACGGGTCGTGCGGCCAAGATATTGGCAGATCATTCTGCTCAATGGGTGTACAGAGTTAAAGCAGACGCTGGAAATTAGTTGCTTTTGATATTGGGTTAATAATGCTTTCATCTGTACATTAGCGCTTCCACCGATGGTAATGGTACCGGTTTTGTCAAACACAATATTAGTGATGCGGGCCAATTGCTCTACAACAGCGGTATTTTTTAAATAAAACAAGTTACGGTCGAAAATGCTGAGCGCAGCCGACATGGTAAAAGGGGTGCTTAATGCCAACGCGCACGGACAGGCCACAATAAGCACCGCTGTAAAGGCCGACAGTCCTCTTTTCAAATCGCCGGGAAGCCAAAATAATAGCGATGAAAAGCCAATCGCCAGCAATACAATAGTAAAATACTTGCTTACCTTTTCGTTAAAAGTTTGCATTCGGTTGTCCTGTTTCCGGGTAAAGGCCTCATTGTTCCAAAGCTGGGTGAGGTAGCTTTGGGATACTGCTTTAACTACCTCCAGTTCTATCACTTCGCCGGTTTGCCGGCCGCCGGCATAAATGATCTCGCCTAATGTTTTATTAACCGGGACGGCCTCGCCAGTAACAAAGCTAAAATCGATCAGCGCCTCGCCCTTTAAGAGTATGGCGTCGGCCGGGATGATCTCATTGTGCCGAATGATAATACGATGATGCGTATGTAATTGCGCTAATGGGATAGGTTTTTCAGCATCTTCCAGTATGATGTTTACCGCTACCGGGAAAAAGGAACGGTAATCACGCTCGAAGGAAATACGGTGATAGGTTTTTTTCTGGACAAACTTACCGACCAATAAGAAGAACACCAGCCCACAGAGTGTATCGGCAAAACCGGCACCACTCCTTGTTAAAACTTCCACCACCGACCGTATAAATAGTACCCCGATACCCAATGCCAGGGGGAAATCAATACTCAAAACCTTATTTCGGAGGTTTTGCCAAGCCGATACAAAGTATCCCCAGCCACTATAGAATACAACCGGCAGGCATATTAAAATGTTGATCAGCCCAAAAAAGTATTTGAAAGATTCTTCAAATGATGCTATCCCCAAATATTCAGGGAAACTCAACAGCATTACGTTACCAAAACAAAAGCCTGCAACGGCTATTTTTGACACCAGGTCATCCTTAGTGGCAGAATTTTGTTCCCTGATCACGTCCTGCAGGCTTATCATCGGCTCGTACCCAATATCATATAAAAGCTCCACCAATTGCTGCAGGCTTAATTGCCGGTGGTCAAAGCGGATATTGAGCTGTTTCTTTAAAAAATCAACACGGCAATAATGCACAGCCGGATTGAACTTATTCAGTTGCTCCAGCAGCCAAAGGCACGAGCTGCAATGAATATGCGGAATATAAAAGGTTACTATAGTTACCTGCTTATCCGCGTAGTCGATAAGCTCGTTTATAATGGTAGTGTCGCTTAGATAATCAAAGCGTTTATCAATACGTGCACGTGTCGCCCCCGGATGATCGTTATACCTGTAATAACTGCAAAGCTTATTTTCTGATAATACCAGGAAAACACTTCGGCAGCCGTGGCAGCAAAAGTGTTTATCTTCTATAACATATTCTTCTGATAGGCACTCATCTCCGCAATGATAGCAGGTGGTCTTTTCGATTGTATTGGTTTCGATCATCCTGATTTTTTCTTAATGCTCCAAAACTGCTGCCTTCCGGCCGGGTAAAGAATGATGATTAATCTGTTAAAAAGTGATCTTCGTCAATTTTTAAACTTTGGCTTATCCATAGTTTTGGCAATTGAAGCGGAGTATATCCGTTTTTCAATCCTTTAAAAATTAATTATGGGCCATAAATTTCATATACCGGTATTAGGATTGGGCTATTCTATTGATACACCCTTAAAAGTTGCCAGGTACGGCATTTCGTCAGTTGTTTCTGTGGTTGACGATGATCTGATCGAACGTATGCGGGAGTATCATTCGGAAAAAAACAACGAAGAATTTATCGCCATCCACAAAACAGAGCCCGATGCCAGGGCGAGGCGGATAACCGCCTATTTAAACCTGCTTGAAAAACTGGTTAACCGGCAATTTGATTCCTTAAAAAATGAACCTTTTGAACCAGACAGCGATATAACCCGCTACCTGGAGTTGTTGCCTGAATCTTCCATTTTAAAGCAAGGCTATGAACTGATGCAGGAATTTCCAGATAATGAAAGCAAGCCTATATTTAAGGACATTTTGCGGAAAGAATTGAAAAAAGGCTCCATCGATGTCAATATTATGGCTAAAGTGGACAAAATGAACTTTAATGCCAGCGGCGAGTTTATGGGCGAGCAAAACACGGATGCACTTGCGGCCTTACGGGGATTTGCACAAAGTAATTTAGAATCGTCCGTCATCTTATCAGCAGGTATGAACCCTAAGCTTTACAGCTACCTGGAAACCTTTCCGGATTTTCTGCCGGATCACAGGGCTAAATTGAAAAAGAAGATCACACTAAAAGTCAGTGATTTCAGGTCCGCATTTATCCAGGCAAAATTTTTAGCTAAAAAAGGCTTATGGGTTTCAGAATTCCGTATTGAATCCGGTTTGAACTGCGGCGGGCACGCGTTTGCGACTGATGGTTATTTACTGGGGCCAATTTTGGAGGAATTTAAGCAAAGGCGAATGGAAATGATTGATGATCTGTACCAGATATACCGGCAGGCATTAATTAATAAAGAAGTCATCTTCAGCGGCATACCTTCACAAAAAGTAAGCGTACAAGGCGGTATAGGCACTGCTGACGAAAATAGTTTTTTGCTAAAACATTACCATTTGGATGCTACCGGCTGGGGCAGCCCATTCCTGTTAGTACCTGAAGCGACCAATGTGGATAGCGATACCTTGAAGCAATTGGAGCATGCGGTTGAGGATGATTTTTATTTAAGTAATTCATCTCCCTTAGGCATATTATTCAATAGCTTTAAAGGAAGCAGCAGCGAAAAATTAAGGCTGGAGCGGATAAAGAAAAACCGCCCCGGTAGCCCCTGCACCAAAAAGTTCCTGGTATCAAACACCGAGTTTACAGAACAGCCGATCTGCACCGCATCACGCGAATACCAAAACCTGAAGATCAATCAGTTGAAAACCCTTGACCTACCGACAGAAGAATACCAACAGCAGGTTGATGCAGTTACTGAAAAAATATGCCTTTGCGAAGGGCTTTGCTCCTCGGCTTACATAAAATATAATATCGTTAAACCAAAAGAGAACAAAGCGGTAGCTATATGCCCCGGGCCCAACCTGGCCTATTTTTCCAGGACATATACTTTAGATGAAATGGTAAAGCATATTTATGGTTCACTTGATCTTTTACAGCAGGTGAAACGACCGCATTTGTTCATTAATGAGCTGAATCTTTACATCGACTATTTACAAAAAGAGCTGGCAGCCCAGGTAAAAACGCTGACTGATAAAAAGCAAAAATACCTGCTTAAATTCAGGACTGAACTTGAACAGGGGATAATTTATTACAAGCAACTTTTCCCTCAACTGATCAGTCAAAAGCAAAAATTGACGGATCTTTTGAAGGACCTTTACACGGCAGAAAAAAAGTTGAGCAGCCTGATTTTTTAGATTGATAACTCATTGATTATGCTACCAAACGGAAAGCAAGGATAGCAATACCAATGATAAAAATTACGGTGTAGATCAGCTTATTATATTTTGCCAGCCAAAGGGGTAGAAAGATATCGAAATTATTCATGGTGGATTTTGAATATTTCCGGGCAAGCAAAGTAAGCGGGCACTGCATTTTAAATATGACCAGTACAACACCCTCAAACAATATTAATCCTACACATATCCAAACGCGAAAATCAATTTTGTCAGCAATCACAGCATACCATAAGTAAAATATAACGACATTGAAAAATATCCATATCGCGGTGTGGAGCAGCTTAATAAGGCTAAGATTAAAGGAATTGCTGTTCATAAATACCCCTTTTAATAGTTTTCCGGAATAACTAATAAGGGGATATTAATATGCGCCGCCATTTTCTGGGTATGGCTGCCTGTTAGTATTTTTTCTATCAGGTTATGTTTTCGGTGTACCATGGCTAGCATATCTACCTGGCCATGATCGCAAAGCCAGTCGAGCCCTTTTTCGGGCTGATCACTTTTGACTATCCTGTAATAGATTTTAGGGAAATCGGCTTTATTAGATATATCAACCAGGAGCTGTTCCAGTGTATCCCTGAGTTCCTGATCCGGCCAATTTTGAAAATTGATATGAGTGATCAATAACTCAGCATTCAGCGGCCTGGCCAGCTCGATCAATTTGTAAATATTTTCCAGGTCTTTTTCAATGTGTTTAAAATCTGTGGCAAAAGCGATCATTTTTATTGGCGCTACCGGAGCAGACGCCGGGATGAGTAATAAAGGACATTTCGCTTCATCAATCATTTTGCGGCTGTGGTTGCCTAATAAAAAGGTGCTGAGTCCGTTGTTGCCATGTGTACCCATAATAATAAGCTGAACATCTTCGTGCCCAACCAGTTCGTTAACCACGCTTGTAAGCTCGCCTGTTTCGTTAACATAATTGATGACCGGTTTAAACCCAAAATCCTGGTCGCTTTTCTGCAAAATATCCTTTAGCATACTTAGTTCTTCGGCACTTTCTTTATTTATTTCCTGGTATTCATCGACTGGCCATGTCATTAAACCGGCTTGCGGGACTTCTGCGGGGACAATAAAAGCGTTACACAATATCAAATTGGTTTTTAACTGAACGGCCAGATGATATCCGTATTCAGCAGCATGCTTTGCATTGGCTGAAAAATCTGTAGCTACAAGTAAAGGTCTCATGGGTTTGATTTTTAATGATCAATGATTTACTGCGGTAAAATTGACCATAACCGGGCATCTAAATAATGATGGTGATCATTTAAAGGGATGATTTAAGGCATAGTGACCATCTGCGCAAACTGAATACTATGATTGATGATAATAATAAAACAGAAATGACTATCGTTGCTTTTTAGAGCGCGAAAGGACAATAAATTTCCCGGTAAGTGCTTTCGGCTCAGCGTTAAATGGTCTTAGCCTTAGCGGAGCTCGGTGAAGAAACAGCAGAAGAAGTGATCGTTGAACTGGAAAAACTGGAGCCGGGATACGCAAATGAGCAAATCCGGGCGTTTGTTAACGCCACGCTTTCCGACTTGTTTGAGAAAGGGCACTTAACCGGTTCCGAACAAGACAGCCAAATGCGTTATAATTTAAGCAAGATCACCCAAGCCAACGACGGCGCAGCCGACCCGGATCTGCTGGCACCCGGACTCGATTAATCACTATAGGGATCACAAAAAAATTCAATAAACACCTTTTCCCGATAAGATCATAGAGGCCAAATGTTCATCCAGGTTATAAATATCTTTCCTGAAGTTTAAGCAGTGATTGCGGTCTGTAAAAGCGGTAAAGTAAGCGATGAATACCGGCACCCTGTTCCGTAAGTTGACATATTGCTCTTTACCCGTATGCATGGCCTGGTCTATTTTTTCCGGGTCCCATTCCTTGCTGTTTTTAAGCAGGAAATTAGCCAGCTTAACAGGCTCCATTATCCGGATACAGCCATGACTGAAAGCCCTGGACGTTTCACCGAACAGGGATTTGGATGGCGTATCATGCAGGTAAATATCATAACTATTAGGGAAAAGAAATTTAACCAGCCCCAGGGAATTTTCCGGGCCCGGCTTTTGTCGTACCACCGGCAATCCATCCCGCTGACCGGTAATTTCCATATCGTGCTTGCTGATATACCCGGTATCTTTTTTTATACCCGGTATGATTTCATTCCGGACAATGCTTGGAGGAACATTCCAATAGGGACTAAAAACCACCTGTTTAATTTCCCCATAAAAAAGCGTGGTCTGGTGCATCGTTTGACCCACCACGACATTGCAGCTCCATAATAAGCTATCGGCATGATACACATGTAATTTGAACTCCGGAATATTAACCGCCAGGTAATTTCCATTTAAAGTGACCGGCAGCCAGCGGCTTCTTTCCATATTGACCAGGATCTGCCGGATGCGGCTTTTTAAAGGCACATTCAGCTCATTCATTGTAGCCCGGTTCAACTGCCCGTTAATAGTCAGCCCATGCCGGTCCTGGAATTGTTTTACCGCTGCCACCAGACTGTCATCATACCGGGTACCGGACGTATCCCCACGGAAATCGTTTAATTTAAATAAGCGGGTCTTTATCTGCGAAAGAACCGGGGCAACGTCCCCGGGCTTTAATAGCTTTGTACTACGGATGGGCAACCAGGAGTCACCGGCATCCAGATCGCGGTACTTCCTTAAGAAACCTTTTAATAACTCATACTGCCTGTAAACCGGCTCTTCAGCGGAGAATTGACGGACCGTGGTTTTTAAAAGGCTATCCAAATAGGGATCATAGTCCAATTTCTTCCTGGGGAGATACCAGCCCGAAGCTGTACTGGCTGAACTGTCCAATCCTCCCCAGGCCAGTTTTGAAAAAGCAAAATATTGAGCGGTGAGCATTAACTCCAGCCTAAGGTCAGGGTGTTTTTGAGTTCCCTGCGCGGTAAACAGGGAATCAAGCTCCTCGCGGTAAGGGATAGATCTATAAATGCCGTCTTTTTGCAGATTGTTTACCCGGTTGTATAAATTACCGGCTTGTTCTATTAATTTACCGGCGTCGAACCAGGCATACGCAAATTTACGCTTGCTGTAAAAAATTTGCAGCTGATCTTTAGAGGCTATAATATCAGGGTGTTCTTTAAAAAACCGGTTAATCGCCGGGCCGTCGAAAACTGCCGTTGACTGCCCGCTGAAGTTACCGGGGATCGTTTGGTCCCAGGCTTTCGCGGTGTTACCCTTCCCTTTAATTTTCCCGGGTTGCCGACCGCAGCCGTCCAACACACTACTCAGCAAAATAACGAATAAAATAAAGTTGATATAGCTGGATTTCATGCTAAATCGTAACGGCCTATTTTTTGATAAAACCAGTGCTTTGCCAATTCCGTGCAGGCAAGATAAACTAAAATGATCAATTCAAAATGCCAAAGGAACGCCGAATTCAATATGCTGCACGCAGAACTTCGCATAGCTATGTTCCACCTGGTCAATTTTCCAAATGGCCTCCGTGATGGTAGGAATCCTCATGCCGTCTACAGGCATGTAATGGGATAACTTACCGATCCATGTTTCCAGGGTAGTTTCTCCCATATAACGTTGAGTTTGAAACTGTATAATTTCCCCGGCATCGTTAATCGTTACGGTACAAGCTAAAGAGATATCCCTGTATTGATAGGTCAAATTCGCAGTATGTTCGTCAACCGGCAACCATTTCATTTGGTCGCTGGGCAAGAGATTCGTCGGGAACCAGGCACTTTCCGCGAGCCAGCGCAGCAATTCACCCTGATCATACTTCGCCCCCTCACCATCTAAAATAGAATAAATAGAAAAAAGTGCAACTCTCAGCCTGCCTTTACCACCAATAAACAGATCACGCGCTGTGAACATACGGGTTATGCCCTTCCAGGCGAATCCGGGCTTGCCGGTCGTGAAATATTGCTCCCCGTTTATTTTTACCCATTTGCCATCCAGGCTTGTTTTGAAAAGCCCGTTATGTTTGAGCCTCACATAATTGATATATGATTGGCCCTCTTTCAAAACATGCTTAAAATACCGTTGTACCGGTGCGGGCAAACCCATTAATTGCCGGTAAGTAAACTTCTGATCAATGAGATCGTTTGACAGGGAAAACAAGCGGCTGACTTCTCTGCGAAACCGGATCGATAAGTTTACCTTCCCGGTAGTCAGGATGGTCAACAGGACCAAAACTATAGTTAAAGTGAGGATCATGATAATTAATCAATAAAGTAAATTATAAAATCGAAGGTATGACCTCCCTTAAGGATAGAAAATGATCACGATCACACTTTTTACTGACCGCGGGTCTGTTGCGCAAGTGATATAATGCTGAGTTTTACGTTATCGAAGCCAAAAAAACTGAAGTCATGCTAAGAGAATTAAACGATACCCAAATTGACGAGCTGTTAAAAAGCCAGCTGATCGGCCGCATCGGCTGTCATTCTGCCACCCAGGTATACGTCGTGCCGGTCAACTATATTTATGAGGCGCCCGATATTTATTGCCATTCGGCTAAGGGCCTGAAGATCGACCTGATGCGGAACAACCCACAGATTTTTTTCGAAGTGGACTACATCAAAGATATAACGAACTGGCAAAGCGTGATCGTTCAGGGAAGATTTGAAGAGCTTACCAACATGGAAGAGAAGCAAAATATGATGCAAAAACTTATCGACCGGGTAACTCCCTTTGTCCTGGACGATTCCGTCCCGCCGTCACATGGATTTGTTGATGCGGAAAGTGATGTCGGCGATACGGTCGAACTGATCGTTTATAAGATCAGCGTCATCAGCAAAACAGGACGTTTCGAAAAAAGATAAGTAGTGGGTAACCGACCACCGGGGCTTATTTTTCAATTGGTTTCTTCCATAAGGAAATCACCAGCTTACTAACCGTTATAGCTCCTGCCACGATCAACCCGCCAACCAGTCCAAACGCGATTTCCTTAACTATTGCCGGGAGCTTTGGAAACAAATGATGAAAATAGTCAATGTTGTGGATGAAGATCCCGCCGGAAACCAGGATCAAAGCAAGGGTTCCCACAAGGCCCAGGAGCTTGATAATAACCGGTAATGATTTGACGAGTGTAAGACCGAGCACTGCAAAAAAGCCCTTGCCGAATGAGCGTTTAATGAGCCCGTAGCCGGCATCATCTATCCGGACAATCAGGGCCACGACGCCATAAACACCGATCGTTGCCAGAACCGCAACCACGGAAACCGTGATGATCCGGGTCGGCAGGCTCTTTTCTGCGACCGACCCCAGCGCGATAATGACGATCTCGACAGACAAAATGAAATCGGTCATGACTGCAGCTCTGACTTTTGCTTTTTCGGCAACAGCCTGGTTAGGCTCACCTGTTGTCATTACCTGGTGCGCGGTTTTTGATGGATGGAAAAAGTATTCGATTATCTTTTCAACGCCCTCATAAGCCAGGTAAAATCCCCCTAAAACCAGGAGCGCCTTGATAGCTACCGGGAAAAACGCGCTCAATAATAAAGCGACCGGAACAATGATCAGCTTATTGATCAAAGAACCTTTTGTGATAGACCATAGCACCGGCAATTCCCGCGATGATAAAAAACCGGTGGCTTTTTCGGCGTTCACCGCCAGGTCATCGCCTAGTATCCCCGCAGTCTTCGTCGCCGCTACTTTAGTCGTCACCGCCACATCATCCATTAGGGCGCCTATATCATCCAAAACCGCAAAAAAACCTGATGCCATATTAATAACATTGTAGTAATCAAACCCAGTTTTTGGTATTTAGTTTATTGACCGGAGCAATATCGAAAAGTTGCATAACACCTAACGTAAGCGAGGCCTATTTGGCTATGGCCAATTGAATTATCAAAACCTGCCAGTATGAGTACCCTCCTCAAAAGTAAATTTTGCCATATATATTGTAAACAAGTTCCCATAAAAAAAATAATCCGTTTCAATATAAAGGTCTTATAATGAATCAAGTACATATTTTTTAATGAGTTATTTAAAGAGGGAAACAACTCACCGAATGACGCACTAAAATCCGTCTAAATTCTAATTTTTGCACCGCTTTGACTGCAGAATAAATTCATAAATTACTGATTTAGAATCACTTAAAAAGCAGAAGAATTTAGGTTCGGGTGTAACATGGAACTAAATCATAAAATCAAAACGCCTGTAAATCAGTGACTTACAGGCGCTATTTTTTTCAGCGGTGAGGGAGGGATTCGAACCCTCGGTACAGTTTCCCGTACGTCAGTTTAGCAAACTGATCCTTTCGGCCTCTCAGGCACCTCACCTTTATTAAAATAAAACCCCGTTTTTGGGATTGCAAATATAGTAATTCGGCTTAGCCGTCAAAAAATATTTTTAGGTTTATTGGTTAATGAATTTGATTAACTGATGAAATTGAGTGATAATTCGAGTTAAGTAGCTGACTGAGTTTAACTTAATCTAACCCAATCAACCTATTTCAACCCAATTAACTCACGCCAGTCCTAATAATCCATGCGCACATGGTAAATACTCATCAGCATTCGCTTAAAGATCACCTTAATGGTTTCAATATCTTTAAGCGTTATATTGCTGTCTTTCAGCTGATCCTGGTTCAGTTTGTATTTTACAATACGGTCAACTAAATCGCTGATAGATTTTTCATCCGGTTCGCGCAAAGAGCGTGATGCCGCTTCAACAGAGTCGGCAAGCATCAGTACACCTTGTTCTTTTGAGAAAGGTATAGGCCCCGGATAACGGAAAATATTCTCGTTAATAAATTTCTCAGGAAAGTTTTTCAGGAACGATTGGTAAAAATAATCCACCCTGGTATTGCCATGGTGCGTCCTGATAAAATCAATAACGATCTCGGGTAAATTAGCCTTGCGGGCCATCTCGATCCCTTTGCTCACATGCCTGATAATGATCTGGGCGCTTTCCTCATACGATAGCTTATCATGCGGGTTAAACCCGGCAGTTTGGTTCTCGATGAAATATAAGGGGTTTTCCAGTTTGCCGATGTCATGGTACAAGGCCCCTGCCCTCACCAGCAACGCATTTCCGCCGATGGTATAAATGGCATTTTCCGCCAGGTTGGCAACCTGCAGCGAATGTTGAAAGGTTCCGGGCGCGGTAAAGGCAAGTTCTCGTAACAAAGGCGCATTGGTATTGGTCAGCTCTATTAGCGTGATATCCGAGGTAATAGCAAACATTTTTTCAAACGCATAAATAAGTGGGTAAGCCAGCAGGGTAAGCAAAACACTTACCACAAATGGCAGGAAATCGATCCAGTCGATATTAAAAAAGCTTCCCTCCCGGATAAAGGAGATGCCCAGGAACGCCACAAAATAGCTGAAAGTAATGATCAGCGCCGATATCAGGAACTGTTCGCGCCGGATCAGGTTTTTGATGCTGTAGATAGAAACCATACCCGCAGTGATCTCAAAATAAGCGAACTCAAAACTATTTGGCACAAAAAATCCTGCTACAAGAATTACCAGGATATGGATATTGAGCGCCAAACGGGTATCAAATAGTATCCGGATAATGATAGGCACGATACAGTATGGTATATAATAGAGGTTGGGCAGCTGTAGCTTAATGGCCAATGACAAAGAGGCCAGCATCGCCGTAACAACCAGCAGGATGAGGCTCACCAGCCTGTTATCATCATAAATATCCCTGCGGAAAAGATACAGAAACACCATCAACAGGCAGATCACAATGGAAACCAATAGGAACTGGCCTAATAAAACCAGGTTTGGGTCGCCGTTCACCCTTGCATTATCCTCAAACGCCTTTTTGTAGGATTCGAGTTTCTGATAAACAACATCATTGATCACCGAGCCTTTAGCTACAATCACGTCCCCTTTTGCCACCATACCCCGGGTTTGCGATAGCCCGTCAAGCACTTCTTTTTCCTGCCTCGAAGTCAGCTTTTCATCATACTTAAGATTATTTACCAACCTGTCCTGTACCAAATCAAGCAAAAACGTTTTATCAATATCTTTTCGTTTGCTTAATACCTGCTCGCAATAGGTCAGCGCTTTTTCCTTGGTGAACAAATCTGCAGTGTTTTTATCAGTGGCAACATTTTTATCCAGAATAGTAATAGGATAATTAGCCTGGCTTTGCTGATATTTTGGATTTAAAGCCAGTAGACCCCTGCTATATATATCGTTTAACAGCTTTTCGCCCGTTTGCAAATAATCCTGTTTCTGTTTGTCTTTGAGCCCGGAATTGTGCCACTTTATCTCGAAATCATTTTTAAAGCCGTCCAACTGCTGCTGACCTGTTTCAGAATCTGATTGATAGATCGGTATAACGGTTTTGAGGGCAGCCTGTTGATCGCTCTCAATTTCTTGCTGGGTTTTTAATATGGCAAAATTGTACGGGGATGCCAGGTCCTTTTGCGTCCATATACGGCCACGATCATATTCGTATCTGAATTTTGCCTGTTTGGGTAACGTAAAAACGATTACACAAATACTGGCTATCATCATTAAATACTTAACGTTAACCGAGTATTTGCGCATGATCGCCTTTTGGCGCGAAGAAGATAGTTTAGCCATTGAGTTATTTAACCTATCAAAAATAGGATATTTTCTGTTATCTGCGGATTTTCTTGCTTTTGTCAATAATTAATTGATATCTTTATGATATCAATTTAAAATCATAATCATCATGAATACTGAAAAAATTATCAACCCTCCATCCGGCTATGCCGTGTTTGCTTTATTTTTAATATTGCTGGCATTAATGGGCCTCAGTTTTGCGTTTGAGCAAGTTATTATTGGGGTTATTCTAAGCGTGCTGAACTTTGTTCTTGTACTTCCCGGCCTGGTTATCGTAAATCCAAACGAGTCAAAAGTACTTACCCTTTTTGGAAAATATGTTGGCACGGTAAAAGCTGATGGTTTTTTTTGGGTGAACCCTTTCACCGTAAAAAAGAAAGTTTCGTTAAGGGCCTTTAACCTGAACGGGCAACAGCTCAAGGTAAACGACAAGGTGGGCAATCCTATTGAAATTGCCGCGGTAATTGTATGGCAGATAAAAGATACCGCCAATGCAGTTTTCGCAGTTGAAAACTATATCCAGTATGTGAACATTCAAAGCGAGGCCGCTGTAAGGCACCTGGCCAATTCATTCCCTTATGATAACATTGAAGACGAAACGGCCAATATCACTTTAAGGGGCGGTGCCGAGCAGGTAAGCGTTTTACTGGAGAAGGAACTGAACGAGCGCCTGGATCGTGCAGGTATTGAAGTACTGGAAGCCCGTATATCACACCTCGCCTACGCTCCCGAAATCGCACATACCATGCTGCAAAGGCAACAGGCTTCCGCCATTATCTCGGCCCGAAGGCTTATTGTTGAGGGCGCGGTGGGTATGGTTGAAATGGCACTGACAAGGCTTTCTGAAAAGAACATTATCGAACTGGATGAGGAACGCAAGGCAGCCATGGTAAGTAACCTGCTGGTGGTTTTATGCGGCGACCGTAGTGTTAACCCCGTAATTAATACCGGTACACTTTACCATTAAAATATGGAACAGTTCAGTATACTTGATCCTAACCGTTCCGGTGAGCTTAATATAGTAAAAGACGGGTGGATAAATCCGTCTTTTACCTTAACTGATGGTATAAATACTTATGGTAAATTAAGCTATACACGGTGGTGGCGAAGAACAGGAACCGTAGAAACCGCCCGGCAAAGCTGGGTAATTGAACCTCAAAAACTTTTTAGCCGGAAGATATTGATAAAAGAGCAGTCAACTGCCCAAACCATTACCATTACAAAAACAAACCCGTGGCTCGGATTAGTTAATTTGGAATTGCCGGATGGGCAAATATTTCAATTTAAGCGTGAAAGTATATTTTCGAAAACACAATCGTGGTATAACGAGCAGTTTGGCAATATTTTAAGTGTTGAAAGCAGGCTATTCAGCTACAAACAGCCTTTTAAAATAATCCTGGGGCAGAATATACCCGCAGATAAGATCAATTTAGTATTAATGGCATTTATAGGCGTTCATTTGATTTTATTACGAAGAGCGCATGCCGCTGCTGCACATTAATTATGGCTGACAAGAAAGCATTTATATTAAGGGTAAACCCCGAAATGTTAAAGGAAATAGAAACCTGGGCCGCTGATGAATTCAGAAGCACCAACGGGCAGATCGAATTTCTTTTACAACAGGCTTTAATTGCCCGGAAAAAAACAGCTAAAAAAATCACAAAAGAAAAATAAAGGCAACACAATGACATTTTTTAGACCAATTGACTAATCATAGATCGAACATGACAAAACAAACATTACTGCTACTTTTCATTGGTGTTTGTACGATTTGGAACAGTGCAAAAGCACAGACTTATACGATCGAATCTTCGGAAGGTGTTAAGGTGAAAATTCATTTAAATGAGCCATCATGGTATATTGCAACCGTTTCTTGCTTAACCGATACCGTATTTTTGAATGACTATAGAGGTGTCAAAGAAGTTCGTGTATTGAAACGAAAGTTTCTAAAAATTGTTTATGATACCAGGGGAGGCTCAGGTTTCCAATCCCGAAATACCGTGATCTTGTCTGTTAATAAGAAGAAAATAAATGTTTCAATGCTGGTGACTTCTTTCGGAAAGGCATTTGGAGGCGATATTGATGGAAGCCTTTACAGCGTAAAGTTTGGGATGACTGGGAATGATAAAAGTAATTTTAAGCTGATTGCTCATATTTATGATCGGCATAATTCAATTCGTCATCCCGAAAAAAGTTATATTAAAAATAAGCAAGCAATTTTAGATTTTGATCCGAACCAAAACATTTTCTATAGTAGCCATAAAAAAACAGCTCAATTATTTAAGATCGATGTCGCCGACGTGCAGTCGGAAAACCTCGAGTTAAATGAAACATTCCCTGTAATTATTTTAAATGGAGATAGCTATTGTTATTACTATATAAAAGGGAAATGGTATAAAGGCGACGACAACACTTTATTTGAAGAGTACCATAATAATCATTTATAGAATCATCAAAACGATAGTATTACAAAGTAGCGCAACATTAATTTATTATGCACGCATAGTATTTCATTTCGGCAAAATAGCTAAATTTGCGGCTTCAATAAATCTACTATATGAAAGAAGTATATATCGTTTCTGCCACCCGTACACCAATCGGCAGCTTTGGCGGAAGTTTAGCATCGCTATCGGCCACCCAGCTTGGCGCTATAGTTATCAAATCAGCAGTTGAGAGATCAGGCTTAAGGCCAGACCAGATCCAGGAAGTTTATATGGGTAATGTGATGTCAGCTAATGTTGGGCAAGCACCGGCTACGCAAGCGGCCATTTTTGCAGGCCTGCCCTATTTACCGGCTACCACAGTTAATAAAGTATGCGCATCTGGTATGAAAGCCATTATGCTGGCAGCACAAAGCGTCGCCTTAGGGCAAAATGATATTGTTGTTGCCGGTGGCATGGAGAGTATGAGCAACGTGCCCTATTACCTCGACAAAGCCCGCAATGGCTATCGTTTAGGCAATGGGCAGATCATTGATGGATTGGTAAAAGATGGCTTGTGGGATGTTTATAATGATTACCACATGGGTTCGGCAGCCGAGCTTTGCGCAGTGGAATGTAACATCAGCCGCGAAGAACAAGATGCTTTTGCCGTTGAATCTTACCAAAGGGCGCAAAAAGCACAAGCCGATGGTAAATTTAAAGACGAGATCACGCCTGTCGAATTAAAAGATAAAAAAGGCGATATCTCCTTTTTTGCAGATGATGAAGAGCCCAATGCGGTAAAATTCGACAAGATACCTTCCCTTAAACCTGTATTTAAAAAAGATGGCTCCGTAACCGCGGCCAACGCTTCTTCATTAAATGACGGCGCAGCGGCATTGGTATTGATGAGCAAAGAGAAAGCAGATGAATTGGGTATCAAGCCTCTTGCCCGTATAATTTCTTATGCTGATGCACAGCAGGCGCCGGAATGGTTTACTACTGCCCCCTCAAAGGCCATACCTTTAGCGTTGCACCGTGCCGGTTTACCAGGCAGTCAAATTGATTATTTCGAAATCAACGAAGCTTTTTCAGTTGTATCTATCGCAAATAACCAAAAACTGGAACTTGATCCTGCAAAAGTAAATGTAAACGGCGGGGCTGTTTCCATGGGGCATCCCCTGGGTGCTTCAGGTGCGCGGATTATTGTAACTTTACTGCACGTATTGCAGCAAAACAGTGGCAAATATGGCGCTGCCGGGATTTGTAATGGCGGCGGTGGCGCCAGCGCAATGGTTATCGAAAATTTGCGTTAATGTACCAATGAAGAAAATACTGATACTATGTTTGATAGCAGCATCCATGCCTCTTTTGGTTGCTGCCCAGCACTCCGATGAAACCGGCAACCTCCGGAAATTAAGGGTGTACCAGGACAGCCTAACCGATCTGGGTACTAAGTTTATCAATGCCGATACCGAAATGGAGCGCATGAACGCTAATGGCGAGTTTATCAAAACATTAGTGAAGGCATTAAAAATTCCGCACTCATTTAATTTTTCATTCGATTCTGTTAAAAGCATCAGCATACTGAACTCACCTGATAACCGCTTCCGCATATTAACCTGGCACACCGCTTTTGATGATGGTAGTTATCGCTACTATGGCACAGTTCAAATAAACACGGGCGAACAATTGCAAATGTACCCGCTCACAGATTATTCCCCATATATCAAAAACCCTGAGGATAGCGTAACCGATAATGCAAAATGGTATGGTGCGCAGTACTATAAAATTATACCTGTTTACACTAACCAGAACCCGTATTATGTTTTGCTCGGCTGGAAGGGGAATACAGTAAAATCGAATAAAAAAGTGATTGAAGTGCTATCCTTCAATAAAAATGGACGGCCTGTATTTGGCATGTCTGTATTTGATGGAAATGGCAAAGGCCATAAACGTATAGTATTTGAGTATGCCAGGCAGGTTTCCATGTTATTAAAATATGATGCTGAACAGCACCTGATCGTGTTTGACCATCTCATTCCCCCCGATAAAAAAATGAAGGATAAACCAGAATCTTTTGGGCCTGATCTGAGCTACGATGGCTACCGTTTTAAGAACGGCAGATGGACATTTACCGAGAACCTCGACATGAGGAATATACCCAATAATCACGACGGAGACTATATTGACCCCAAAAAGCAGGCGAAAATAGATAAAGAAACGGCACCACCACCGGCAAATTAAATTTTTGGTCGATGGAGTTGAGTTTTAATAGTTTGACTGAAGGCTTTTAAGGATAATATTAAAACTTAATCAACTACTCACCCAATCAACCTGAACAACAGACCCTAATCAACCAAATATTAATAAACTACTTTGTAATACTTTCGGTATAAAATTTTGAATTACCGGAATTGTAGTATTTTAGTCAAATTTTATAAATCATTTATGACCACAGGAAACGAAATTGCGATCGACAAACCGGAAAAGGCCAGAATTCCACGAAGTGTACCTTTTATCATTGGAAATGAATTTGCCGAACGATTTAGTTTCTATGGCATGCGGAGTATCCTCGCAGTTTTTTTGGTTCATCAATTTTTCATCCATGAAGACTCCATTACAGCCAATGCACATTCAAATACCATCAATCATACTTTTTCTACCCTGGTTTATGCCACTCCATTACTTGGCGCTATCCTGGCCGATTGGTTTTTTGGAAAATACCGGGTTATATTGATAGGCTCGCTGATCTATACTATCGGGCACTTTTTACTCTCCATGTTTGATACCTCTTTAGGCGGGTTCGAAACAGGCCTGATCATCATCGCCTTTTCGGCTGGGGCTATAAAATCATGCGTATCGGCCAACGTGGGCGACCAGTTCGACCATAAAAATCAGCATCTAATGAGCAGCATTTACAGCTGGTTTTATTTCAGCATCAATGCCGGCTCTATGGTTAGTTTATTATTGATCCCGTATGTTTATGATAAGTTTGGCGCTAAGTGGGCATTTGGCGTGCCGGGGATATTAATGGCCGCTGCCACCTATATTTTCTTCTCGGGTCGGAAAAGCTATGTAAAGTTACCCCCAAAAGGCATCAATAGGGCTAATTTTGCGTCGGTTAGTGCATATGCGCTTATCAACAAATTCAAAAGCCGCCCGGATGGAAAAAAAGGCTGGGAAGCTGCAATAGTTAAATACGGTGCCGAAAAGGTAGATGGCATCAAAGCTGTTTGGCGCATAATGGCAGTATTTGCTTTTATACCCGTTTTTTGGTCGTTATGGGATATGAATGGGGCCGAGTGGGTTCTCCAATCAACCAAGATGAATTTAGACCTGGGCATTTTCGGTATGCATATCCTGCCCTCACAAATACAGTTTGTTAATGCGGTATTTTTACTGGTGCTGATACCTGTTTTCAATTATGGATTATATCCCCTGGTCGAAAAACTGGGTATTAAATTAACCCCGCTCAGGAAAATAGGCGCAGGGTTATTTACCACGGGTTTTAGCTTTGTCATCATCGCGCTAATTCAAATAAAAGTAGATGCCGGCGCCCATCCATCAGTTTGGTGGCAAATACTGGCTTATGTAATACTATCAGCCGGCGAGGTTTTAGTGTCCATTACAGGTTTGGAGTACGCTTATACTCAATCGCCGCCATCAATGAAAAGCACCATGACCGCCATATGGTATGTTACCTATTCGGTTGGGTCGTTTTTTAATGCCGTTGTTAATAACAGCATAGCCAACAACGGTATTTTCAAAAACTTTACGGGCGCATCGTATTACTGGCTTTTTGTGGGCATATGTTTCGCCTTTGTGGTAGTTTTTGTGTTAGTCAGCCCATACATTAAAGAAAAAGCATACCTCGTAGATGATGTATTGGCACAGGGATTGGACATCCAGGGAAATAAAACGAGGGAAATTCACCCGGATAATCCGATTGTCTAAAAAAATCGCTTTTTTTGTAAATCTTTTTTGAACCAAATATCTGCCTAAGTGCCGGACAGCATTGTAATAATACCGACCTATAACGAAATTGAAAATATCGAGCGCATCATTCGCAAGGTATTTTCGTTGCCTCATGATTTTCATGTACTCGTCATCGATGATGGTTCGCCCGATGGTACACCTTTGATCGTTAAAAAACTGCAGCCAGAATACCCGAATCGTCTTTTTATCGAAGAGCGTGCAGGTAAACAGGGATTAGGAACGGCCTATATCCACGGTTTCAAATGGTCAATCGCACGTCAGTATGATTACATTTTTGAGATGGATGCCGATTTTTCCCATAACCCGGATGATCTGCTTAAACTTCGCCAGGCCTGTATTGATGGCGCGGATGCAGCCATAGGTTCAAGATATATCAAAGGGGTGAATGTGGTAAACTGGCCCATGAGCCGTGTACTGATGAGTTATTTTGCTTCGGTTTACGTGCGATTCATTACCGGGATCAAAATACAGGATTCTACAGCCGGGTTTATGTGCTACAAACGCAAAGTATTGGAAACTATACAATTGCACAAAGTAAAGTTTGTAGGATATGCTTTCCAGATAGAAATGAAATACACTACCATCAAACATGGTTTTAACATTGTGGAGGTGCCTATTATCTTCACCGACCGCACAGAAGGCACCTCAAAAATGTCGACAAGTATCTTTCGTGAGGCAGTTTTCGGTGTTATTCAGATGAAGATCAACAGTATTTTCAGAAAGTATCCTGAGGGGTGATTTAGTCGGGAAGTCCGAAAGTCCGCGCAAGTCAGAAAGCTTTTATCAACTAACATTCATTGATATTCGAGTTTTTTACCCGATTACTGAACTCAAAAAATATTTCTTTCGGACTTTCCAACTTCCGGACTTTCGGACTCAAGGAAAAAAAACTAATTTCGTTGGCAATGAATGAGCATTTGGATCCTGAAAGTGAACGCCTCTCTCCTGCCGAACGGGATATTGAGAAAGTACTTCGTCCGCAGGTTTTTGAAGATTTTACCGGCCAGGTTAAATTATTAGCTAATTTAAGGGTATTTGTACAGGCAGCACGCCAGCGTGGCGAAGCGCTCGACCATGTGCTGCTGCACGGTCCGCCGGGATTAGGTAAAACCACGCTGTCGCATATCATCGCCAATGAAATGGGTGTTGGCATCAAGATCACATCAGGCCCGGTATTAGATAAGCCCGGCGATCTGGCCGGGCTACTAACTAATCTTGAAGCTGGTGACATCTTATTTATTGATGAGATACATCGTTTAAGCCCCCTGGTGGAAGAATACCTGTACTCCGCAATGGAGGATTTTAAAATTGATATCATGCTTGAAACAGGCCCTAATGCCCGCTCTGTGCAGTTATCCTTGAATCCGTTTACACTGGTAGGCGCCACCACGCGTTCCGGTTTACTTACTGCTCCATTACGTGCCCGCTTCGGTATCAATTCACGACTGGAATATTACGATGCTAAATTACTAACCACTATCGTGCTGCGCTCGGCATCCATCCTGAAAACCCCTATCAGCGATGAAGGAGCTTATGAAATTGCACGCCGTAGCCGCGGCACCCCTCGTATTGCCAATGCACTGTTAAGAAGAACGCGTGATTTTGCCCAGATCAAAGGAGATGGCAACATCGATACCGCCATTGCTAATTATGCACTGAATGCCCTGAATGTGGATCAGCATGGCCTGGATGAAATGGACAATAAAATACTGCTCACTATTATCGATAAGTTTAAAGGCGGCCCTGTCGGCTTAAAAACCATAGCTACTGCTGTTGGCGAGGATGAGGGTACTATTGAAGAAGTTTATGAGCCATTTTTGATACAGGAAGGCTTTTTGATGCGTACCGCACGCGGAAGAGAGGCCACGGATAATGCCTATAAGCACCTGGGGAAATTAAGAATGGGCGGTAATCCGTCATTATTTTAAATATTTTTCACAGCCTATAGCTACAGAAATATTACATCAATATTTGAACATTATTCACAATTTTGTGGACGGCTTGGTTTTCTTATTCACCATCAAAAAAAGTAAAATGTATTTAAAAAAACTCATCGTTACTGTATTGCTGCTTTGTGGTTTATTTACCACAGCATCCGCCCAAAAACTATTAAAGGTAGCTGTAGCAGGCCTTAATCATGATCATATCTACAATATCCTGAATGATTATAAAAATCATAAAGTAGAGATCATTGGCATTGCCGAACCAAACAAAGAGTTATGGGCGAAATATGGAAAGCAGTTCAACATCCCTGATGCTTTGTTTTTTACCGACCTGAAAAAAATGCTGGCCACCATCAAAAAACCGGATGCGGTATTGGGTTACAACGCCGTCGCCAATCATGTGGATGTGGTGGAAGCTTGCGCGCCGCTGGGTATCCCAGTTATGGTCGAAAAGCCATTGGCTGCTACATTGGCCCAGGCCAAAAGAATAGAAGCCCTGGCTAATCAATACCATATCCAGGTATTGACAAATTACGAAACTACCTGGTATGCTTCTTACCAGGATATTTACAACTCGGTTAAAAATGACAGTATCGGCCCGATCAAAAAAATGGTAGTGCACGATGGTCACCAGGGCCCAAAGGAAATTGGCTGCAGCAAGGAGTTTTTAGCCTGGCTAACCGATCCTGAACTAAACGGTGCAGGTGCTCTTAATGATTTCGGCTGCTACGGCGCCGACCTGATGACCTGGATGATGCACGGCCAAAAACCGATAGCTGTAACTGCCATAGCCCGCCATTACAAACCTGAGGTATATCCAAAGGTAGAGGACGATGCCACCATATTGATCGAGTATCCCGGTGCAACCGGCCAAATAGAAGCCTCATGGAACTGGCCTTTCTCCATTAAGGATATGGAAGTATTCGGTGAGCACGGCTACCTCCATGCTTTAAATGGAACTGAGATTGTAAGCCGCATGCGTGAGAATATCAAAGGAGCAAAAAAGGCGGAGCCTTTAGCCGCGCCAATCAACGATCCTATAATTTACCTGGCAGCCGCGCTTAATCATCAACTGGCAAATCCAGATGACCAGTCTTCGTTAAAATACAATATGATCGCTATGCAAATACTGGATGCAGCTAAAAGGTCGATCAAAGAAGGTAAACGCATAATTTTATAAACAGGGCTTAATATTGTTAACATTTAACGGAGTTATAATCTTAAATTATTTTAATTTCGCCGCTGTTATTAACCCCTTATAATTATGTCGAGATTCCTTTCTGCAACCTTTATTTTTTGTCTTTCAGGTATCATTGCCTGCCAGTCAAAACCATCTGATAAAACTGCTTCTGTCGCCAACACTGCTACCGCGCCAGCACCTGTGCAAGCCGGCAATGCTACAGCTATTATGGGCCGCAAGCAAGTACCCGTGTTGTGCTATCACCAGATACGCGACTGGCGGCCGAAAGATTCTAAAACAGCAAAGGATTATATCATGCCGATAGAGGCGTTTAAACAGCATATAAAGATGCTGGCCGACAGCGGTTACCATACCATTCTGCCGGATCAGCTATATGATTACCTGACCAAAGGCACCCCACTGCCAAGCAAACCCATCATGCTTACTTTTGATGATACTGATCTCGACCAGTTTACTATCGCCCGTCCTGAATTGAAGAAATATGGCTTTAAGGCAGTTTATTTCATCATGACGGTATCTTTGGGCCGCCCGCATTACATGACCAAAGAACAGGTAAAACAACTGTCTGACGAAGGCAATATAATAGGCAGCCACACCTGGGATCACCATAACTTCAAAAAATTCGCCGGTAAGGATTGGGAAATTCAATTAGATAAACCAACAAAAAAACTGGAAGACATAACAGGTAAAAAAATAACCTACTTTGCTTATCCATTTGGCTTGTGGAACGCCGAGAATTTACCACAATTACACAAACGCGGCTTTAAAGCCGCATTCCAACTGGCTGATAAACGTTATGCAGCAGATCCTTTAATGACGATCCGACGCATACTGGATAGTGGTTACTGGACTGCCAAAACTTTGAGCAATAGCATCAGGCATAGTTTCTAAGCCCTGTTTGATATCCATACAACAAAGCCCTTTCCAATTCAGGAGAGGGCTTTGTTATTTATTAGTGAATATAACTCATTTTGATGGGCGGCCGTCAGGTGGCCCCGGACTGCCATTATCGTTATCCGGCGTTACGGTTGGTACTTGCACATCATCGGCTTTTTCCTGTTCGATGGGTTGTTCACCAGTCTCAAGATCATTGCCGCCATCTTTATTCGTTACCGAATCGTCCTTGTTGGTGATCTGTTCGTCCTTTGGGGACTGTGTTGTATCCTTCTCCATGATCATAAGTTTTCACCGGCAGGCCCCTGCCCTTTGTTCGATGCCTTTTCATCAGCAAGTTCACCCTGGCTATCGTTATCAGATAATATAACCATATGTTTTTCGGTAGTTTTATGCCCACTGGTTGAAGCTGCTATTTTTTTGTTACTGGCATTATGATCCTTTTTGCCCTTATCTTTTACTTTTTCACTTTCCATAATAGTTGATTTAAGTACTGTCTACATAACGAATGGAATAAAAATCTGTTTTCTTTATTAGCATCCTTGCTATCTCCACATGGCTATTTTGAATTTTTGTTTTATGCTATCTTTGTACCAATGCAGCAAAACCGTTCGGCATACAGTGAGTTTATTAAAACCGAGGCCAAAAACCTTGGCTTTATGTTTTGCGGTATAGCTAAAGCTGAATTTTTAGAGGATGAGGCTCCGCGCCTGGAAGCCTGGCTGAAACAGGGTATGCACGGCGAAATGCAGTACATGGAAAACTATTTTGATAAACGCCTTGATCCGCGTTTGCTGGTTGATGGCGCAAAGTCGGTGATATCGCTGGGGCTTAATTATTACCCCGGAGAACAACAGGCTGATCCCCTATCTCCCAAGATATCTAAGTATGCTTATGGCGCTGATTATCATCATGTTATTAAAGATAAGCTAAAGCAATTATTACAGGTAATAAATGCTAAGGTAGGCGAAGTACATGGCCGTGCTTTTGTGGATTCGGCCCCTGTATTGGATAAGGCCTGGGCCAAAAAGGCAGGTATGGGATGGATCGGTAAAAACACCAACCTTATCAGTACCAAAACGGGCTCGTTCTTCTTCTTAGCGGAGCTGATCGTAGATATCGACCTTGAATATGACATACCTGCCACAGCCGACCATTGCGGCACCTGCACCCGTTGTATTGATGCCTGTCCTACCGAGGCTATCGTAGCGCCTTATGTAGTGGATGGCAGCCGTTGTATTTCTTACTTGACGATAGAACTCAAAAACGAGATACCACAGGAGTTTCAGAGAAAAATGGATAACTGGATGTTCGGCTGCGATGTCTGCCAGGACGTTTGTCCCTGGAACAAATTCTCGGTGCTGCACCAGGAGCCCGCCTTTAAACCACATGATAACCTGCTTGGCATGAACAAACGGGAATGGGAAGATATTACTGAAGAAACTTTTCAAAAAGTTTTTAAGAATTCTGCCGTAAAAAGAACTAAATTTATAGGTCTAAAAAGGAACATCTCCTTTTTAAGCAACCAATCCTGATTATAAACCTTATTTAAGTTTTAATCTTTATGAGAACATTAGGAATAACAACAGTTGTGCTGTTTTTTTTACTGGCTCTTACCACTTGTAAAAAGCCTTATAACCCTACTATTGTTTCTACAGATAAAAGTTACCTCGTGGTTGAGGGAGTTATTAACAGTGGAAACGACAGCACTTTTATAACGCTTAGTCATACCATAAAACTTAATGCCCAACAATATATGCCCGAAACAGGAGCCAGGGTTAACGTTGAAAGCGACAAAAATGATGTTTACCCTTTGTCTGAGGTTAAACCAGGTATTTACAGTATTGCCCAATTAAATTTGCCTGCCGACAGGAAGTACCGGCTGCACATTTTTGCTTCAAAGGGAGAATATGCGTCAGACTATGTGGAGAATAAAACTACTCCGCCGATAGACAGTATTTATTCGCAGATAACAAAAAGCGGCGTGCAGTTTTATGCTGATTCGCATGATCCCACCGGTAAAACCCGCTATTACCGCTGGGATTACGATGAAACCTGGACCTATTTTTCCTTGATCCATTCACAGTATCTTTACACTAATCACCACCTGGTTTTCCGTAACCCCGATAGTCTTGTTGATGTTTGCTACCGGCATGCCAGGCCATCCAATAGTTTTTATGTAGCCACATCCAATAAGTTGAGCCAGGATGTTATCTCCCATTTCCCGGTAGGTTATGTTGATGTATCAAGCGGTAAGCTTAACCATGTATACAGCCTGCATTTAAAAGAATATGCGATAACACCTGAAGCCTTTACATTTTGGGAAAACCTTAAAAAAAATACGGAACAACTGGGCTCTATTTTTGATGCGCAGCCCTCAACTATCAGGGGTAACATACACCCTATTGGCGATAACGCTGAACCTGTGATAGGCTTCGTCAGTGTATCAACTATTACCGATAAACGTATATTTTTTGCAGGCCGGCAATTGCCTTATGAATTGCCTAAACATATAGATGGCGCACCCGATAATGATCAGTGTGTTGAAGGTGTGGTACCTGTCGCACCGCCCGAATCATTGGATTTCAGGCTCGAGCAAACTTTCGCCAGCGGCGATACTTTACCCGCGGTAGCCATTGTGAGCAAAGTTACATTCAAGATAGTTGGTTATAGTTATGCACCCAGGGTTTGCATAGATTGCCGCGTAGTTGGGGGCACTACTATCAGGCCCGATTACTGGCCCATAGGCTTATAGGCCCTTTTTAAACTTATCCGCCAGCATTTTCAGCATGTCCTCGTTAACGGGTTTTGCCGGGCCGTCATCCTTTTTAAATGGACGGTTTTGCTGCTGGTTGTTACTGTTATCTGGTTTGTGAAATTCCTTTTTAGGCTGATTTTCTACAGGTTTTTGAGCAATAGGCTGTGCGGCCGCATCAACGGGTTTAGTTTGCTCCGCCTTGGGTTGGTCTTCAACCGGTTTTGGTTGCACAGGTTTAGGCTGGCGTTCGGCCATACGCTTTGCATTCCACCTGCTGTATATTTCTTCAAGTTTACGCTTGGTATAAAGTGGGAAGTCACCCTGCATCATCCAAGAGTAATAGCTTGGCTCAATATTGAACACATCCTCTACCTTTTTGCCTTTGTGCTTGCCAAAGTTAAAAAGCTCTTCGCCTTGTTCATTGTAAACCATGCGGCCGGCAAAATCAACCGGGCTATTCAGGTTGGTGAATTTATGGAGTCCTTCAACATCATTTACAACCGGTTTGCTGCGGTTTCCTTTTTTATCTTCAAATTCTGTATCGGCATATTTTTCTATCTGCGCCAGCAAAACCTCCATCGTAGCGCGGGTATCAGCCTCGGCCGAGTGAGCGTTGATGATCTGCTTGTTGCAATAAAACTGGTAAGCCGCCTTTAGTGTACGCTGCTCCATCTGGTGAAAAATATTTTGCACGTCCACAAAATGCCTGTTTTCCAGGTCGAACTTAACACCTGTACGCAAAAATTCCTCCATCAGCATAGGGATATCAAACTTGTTGGAGTTGTATCCCGCCAGGTCACTGTCACTAATAAATTCAGCTATCGCGGTGCCCAACTCTTTAAATGGAAGCTCATCCTTAATATGCTCATCATAGATGCCATGCACTAAAGACGACTCCAGCGGTATAGGCATGCCTGGATTAATACGCCATGTTTTCACATCCTCGCTCCCATCAGGATTAAGTTTAATAACAGATATTTCAACTATACGGTCTATTCCTAAATTGGTACCGGTAGTTTCAAGGTCGAAAAATGCGAGGGGGCGTTTTAAATTCAGTTTCATTTTTTACGTAAAAAGCAAGGCTGGCAAAGGTCTTAAAAAGATTTAGCAGATTAAATTTTTTTCAGCTATTTAATATACGCAATTTATGTTTTACTTTGAACCACCTAAATATTATTGGCAATTATGAATAAACTCTTACTTTTTCTATTAACACTCTCCTTTTCTACGACAGTTATGGCCCAGGATTTTCCTTACGGGCAAGTTAGCCAGCAAGAACTGGACATGAAAAAATACGACAGGGATACCTCGGCCCATGCCTTAATTTTAAACGAACATGGCAGTTCGCGCATTACCGTAAACGGATTGGACGATATCAAGCTGCTCTATCAATATCATGTTAAGGTTAAATTTTTTGACGATAAGGAGTTTAATAACCAGGGAACCGTAGAAATAACCATCTACAATGGCGATAACAACGTATACGAGGATGTAACTGAAATTAAAGGCACAACTTTTTACAAAGATGATAAAGGGCAAACGCAGCAAATAGAGCTTGACCCTAAAAATGTAAAAAGGGTTAAGGAGGATAAACACTATACTACATTAAAATTTGCTATGCCCGGCCTGCGTAATGGCTGCGTTATCGATGTAACATACAAATTAGAGTCACCTTATTTTTTTCACAACTTTAAGTCGTGGCGATTCCAGGACGACATACCAAAACTCCATTCCGAATATGAGGTGCATATACCAGGTTTCTGGAGTTATAAAGCTTCATTACGGGGCGCTCTTAAACTTACCAAAAACAAAGCCGAACTTGAGCGGAATTGCTTTGCTTATCATGGCGCTAATGCCGATTGTTCGGACATTGTGTATGGCATGGATAATGTACCGGCATTTATTAATGAAGATTACATGACCTCGGCCAAAAACTTTGTTTCGGGTGTATATTTTGAGTTGGAGCAGTATATGGATCTAAGTACAGGGGCAAAAACATATGTTAGCAAGGAATGGAAAAATGTTGACTATGAATTGAAAACAGCCTTCTGGTTTGGCGGGCAGCTTAAAAAGAAGGAAATGTTAAAGGACCGCATTGCCCCGGCAATTGCAGGCAAAACTGACACACTGGAAAAAGCCAAAGCCGTGTATAGTTTCATCCAAAAAACTTTTAAATGGAATGAAAGAAGTGATTTTGGAAGTGTAGATGGTATCCGCAAAGCACTGGACGCTCATACCGGCGATGCAGGCGATATAAACATGGCATTAATAACAGCTTTAAATGCTGCTGGTATACGTTCCGAAGCAGTTTTGCTTTCGACACGCAGCCATGGAACTGTAAATAAACTATACCCCGGCATAGGTGATTTTAATTATGTAATAGCAAAAACCAATATTGGTGGTAAAAGTTATCTGCTTGATGCCACAGATCCTTTATTGCCTTTCGGCATGTTGCCCATGCGTTGCCTTAACGACAAGGGACGGGTTTTCAGCCTGGATAAACCTTCGTACTGGATAGATATGGTTACGCCGCAACGCGAAACCGAAACCTATAGTTTTGACCTTACGCTACAGGATAACGGAAAACTTAAGGGCACCCTAACCCATTATTCTCTGGGTTACAGCGGTTATTTGAAACGGCGTGAAATAAAGAAATTCAATTCTGTAGATGAATATGTTGAAAACCTGGATGAAAAATTACCTAAATTGAAGATACTGAAGTCATCCATCAAAAATTTGGATACCCTGGATATGCCATTAGCTGAAACTTATGAAGTAGAATTTGACGGCTATGATAACCTTAATCATGATCGCTTAAGTTTTAACCCTTTTATGATGGATCATGTCACCACCAATCCTTTTAAATTAGCAGAACGGGATTATCCTGTAGATTGGGGCATGCCATCTGATGAGCGTTATATTTTAACCATCCATCTTCCGGCGCAATATACCATCGAGAACCCGCCACAAGGGCAATCCATGTCGATGCCAAACAATGGAGGGGGCTTTACAACCAATTTTGAAGGTGATAATAATACCTTCACCTTTTCGCACATTACCCGGTTTAACAAATCCATTTATGAGCCCGAGGAATATCCGTACCTGAAAGAGCTTTACAATAAGATCATTCTGTCACAAAAAAGCGAAATGGTGTTTAAAAAGAAATCATGAGGCGGATAATATTTGTTTTATGCCTGCTTATGCTGCATATTACAGCAACAGCGCAAATTAATTATAATGCCGGCCTGATACCAAAGGATCTGTTGCCCTATGCCAGTGCTGTAGTGCGCAACGAGGAGATCACCACCGAAATAAAGGACCTGGATAATGTGATCTATCATGTAAAACGTGCCATCACCGTACTCAACAAAAATGGGGATAATATAGCGCATATGGCTGTTTTCTATGATAAAAGCACCAGTGTTAAATACATTAGGGGATTAGTTTTCAATGAATTTGGCAAACAGGTTGGTAAGTTCAGCCAGAGTGATTTTTCTGATCAAAGCACGGCAAGCAGTTCGTCATTATTTGATGATGCCCGGGTTAAACATTACATCCCGGCTATCACTTCATATCCTTATACCATTGAATATGAATACGAAGTAAAATATAGGCAAACATTGTATTTCAATCGATGGATGCCTAATGCTGAAACCAATTTAGCTGTAGAAAAAAGCACTTTTAAGTTTACCTGCAAGCCTGATTTTAACATCAGGATTAAGGAACTCAACCTGGATGAAAAACCGATCATCGAAAATACAAAAGACGGATTAAAGACTTATTCGTGGAAAGTAAACAACATTAAAGCATTAAAAGACGAACCTTTAAGCCTGGGCGAAATAAAGTATGCTACACAAGTAATAATAGCTCCCGAACAATTCAAGTATTTCGGCATTAACGGCTCATTCAAAAATTGGCAGGAACTTGGTAAATGGACATATAATAACCTGTTAAACGACAGGGATCAGCTTCTTATTGAAACGGTTGACCATATTAAGGAGATCACAAAAAACATTTCGAATCCAAAGGCGAGAGCGAAAAAGGTATACGAATATATGCAGCAAAAAACGCATTACATAAGTATACAGGAAGGGATAGGCGGCTATCAACCTTTTAAAGCAAATGATGTAGACCAATTGAATTATGGGGATTGCAAGGCATTAGTTAATTATACCATGGCTCTATTAAAAGCTACCGGAATAAATTCATGGTATTGCAGGGTTAAAGCAGGAAGCCGCAAAGCGAGTCTTTGGAGTGATTTTGCCAGTATGGATCAAACTAATCATATTATTTTATGCATTCCATTTAAAAATGATACCACCTGGCTCGAATGTACCAATCAAACCATGCCCTTTGGTTTCTTAAGTGATTTCACTGATGATCGTACAGTGCTGGCATGTACGCCCGAAGGCGGTAAACTCCTGCATACGCCAAAATATACTATTGAGGATAACCTGGAAAAACGCAAAGCTGAGTTTTCTATTAATGAAGCAGGTGAGTTGCAGGGCCAGATGGAAACATGGTTTGGAGGAACCACTTATGATGACCGGGATTGGGTGATACAGGATGCGTCATCGGAAAGGGTTAAGGACATTAAAAGACTTTACCCTATCAACAACCTCGAAGTGGATAAACTGGAGTACACGCAGGATAAAACACCAAAGCCTAATACCACTGAGAAACTTAAATTATCAGCAAGCGAATATGCTTCCGTAAGTGATGGCAAACTGTATTTTTCAATTAATTCAGTGAACCGAAAAAGGCCATTGCGCGAAGTGCGGAACCGCGTGAACCCCGTATCTATCAACCGGGGATATACTGAGGAGGACGAGATTGCATACACCATTCCTAAAGGGTATCATTTAGATTTATCTCCATTAAAAGTAACTATAAATAAGCCATTTGGAAACTTCAATGTAAGTTTTACTTTAGATGGAGATAAATTGAAATATACAAGGAAATTCCAGATTAAAGAGGGAGAATACAGTAAGGACGTTTACCAGGAACTGGTAGATTTTTACCAGGCGGTAGCTGACGCCGACAATTATAATGTGGCTCTCGTTAAAAACTGATCAGCTGAAAATAATAATGCCCAGAATGATCCCTACGATCATGATGACATACAATAATATCTCGGTACTGGCAAAGCGCTTGTATTTTGTCCAGAAGTCGTAGCTTTCCTTTTCTTTAGTCATGACGGCAAAGTTATACAATTAATAGGCTTATATGGATAATAAACCTTACTTACCCGATGAGATATCAGGATTGTCACTTACCACAACAGAACCACACCTCGAAAAATATTTATAAGTATAAGGGTCGTGCAATTTTACGATGATCACCCCTTTGGTAGAGCTGGCGTGCACATAATAACCGTTTTGAAGATAGATGCCTACATGACTGAATTTTTTACCGTCATAATCAAAAAACACCAGGTCGCCTTCCTGAAGTTCCTCTTCATATTTACGTTTAATTACCGTTACCTGCTGGCTCGTCATCCGTGGGATATTGATACCATACACCTGTTGTTCCAATAGAAGAGCCAGGCCCGAGCAATCAATCCCATCCTTATCCAACCCGCCAAATTTATAGGGCGTACCCATCCACTGGTCGATAAAAGCATACAAGCGGCCATTTTGAATAGCGCCTTCATCAACCCCAAGTATTTGAGAGTATTTTTCGGCAATAGATGCCTGTGGTTGCACGATCTCACCCGGCTCACCTTTTAGGACTGCCTTTTTTGAGTGACAAGAAGATAGTACTAAAACAGTAACCGAAAGGAGCAAAAAGCATCGTAAACCGCGTTTCAACTTCATGCTATAAAGATAGATTGAAACTTTTGAGCACATCCGGGCAGATTTTAAACATATCAACACCAACCGCTTTTTACTCTCCGTTCTGTTTCAGATTGATTTCCCGCACCATACGCCAGGTTAATAAGGAAAGTAACAGCAAAGAGACCGCAATAGCAATCCATATAAACAAGGTAAAATCACGTTTTACACCAAATTGAAGGATTTTATAATTTGGGTTTTTGTAAACAGCCGAGTGATTGATAACCGCCAACTGGCTAAAGGCTTTTGATTGTAAAAAGCTCAGGTCATAACTGGGTTGTTGATGTACCGAATCGCCGGCCATGATGTAATAGTCCTGCCCCCCTTGCAGATAACTGATCAGATATTGTTTTAATTGGTAAGCAGCTATTGATTTGATTATCAATGGGCTGTCATCATTATTAAAAATGTCGATTCTCAATTTAGAGGATTTTACAGACAGAGAAATATCCTGTGAACCGGATGAGGCTATCATGGTATCTATTAGCTTTACCGGAACCTTACTTTCGATGTCATAAATACTTACCCTGCGGTTGTAATATTTAGGTGCGGATACCTCCAGGTGGAGTTTGTTGATGATATACGGCTCATCCAAATGCACCGAAATGCTGCTTATTTTATTTTTATCCGTACTGCTGAATTTAACCGGCGGAAGTGCGGCATATTCGGTTTTAATTAAATTGGGGACATAGATCCCGGCTTGGGTGATCTTTACAAAATCCTTGTTTTTGCTTTTAACATTGATGCGGAAGTAGCGGTAGTTGCTCGTAGGGAAATCCAGCACCTGCTCATAATCCGTATCGATACCGGTATTTGATCGTTGCAGTTCAATATCCTCTTTAATGGCGAACCAGTCTTGCTGATCATCACTGCCAGACAGGTCTGCAACGCGGTTAACAGCATTGTTTTTTAATCTTAGCCACAAGTTACCAATACTTGACCGTTCCCTGTTCCCTGCTACAAAAACATTGGCCGTATCAGCCTTGCCATTCAATTTAACTTCGGGAAAATCAACAAAGAGGCTTTTCTCCTCCACGGTCAAATGAGTGCTTATCGCGTACGCAACATCCTTTAAATTATGATCCCGTACCCGGATATCATACAATTCTTTATAATAGCTTTTGGCTACCAGGTCGGGCTTAAGTTCTATTTTATAAACGCCGGTCGAATCAATGTGCTGCAGGGTTGCCCTGTATTTATAAGCATCCTGCGCCCAGGCCGGCAGTACATTAAAAATTAATACTGCCAGTATAATGTAAACAGCCTTAATCTTTTGGTTTGTCCTTATCATCAGCAATTATAATTTTAACTTTTTGATACATGAAAGAAATGATCAGCAATAATACGCCCAGGCAAAAGAACGCTGCTATTTTACCACCGGCCGGTATGTTTTGGATATCGAATGCAAATAATTTCACCAAGGTTATGGTGAATAAAGTTAACGAGATAATGCGTAACACCCTTGTTTTATAACGCATGCCCAGCCACATTAAGGCAAAGGATGATAATCCCCACAACACAGGTAAGGCTGTTTTAATGTAAACTGTCTCGATATGATCAATAGTAGTTCCGGGAGAATAAAATGCCAGGTTGCTTAGTAGGCAAACCTCCAAACTTAAAAACAATACAATGGCAGCCGATAAAAACCAGCTTACAGGTTTAATATATTCCTGTAGATTGGTTTTCGATATCATGATCAGCTTATAAAGGATCAGCAATATAAATACTGCCCCTATCCAATGAGCGGCAAAATGTGTCGGTTCTATCCTGCGCTCAACCAGCATAGTATGTTGCAATTCGAAGAATATAGGGGTCACTATCAAATAGATAGCTACTACAGATGCCAGTTTAGCCGCGATGATCTGCCAGCTAAGCTTAATGGCCGGAATTTTCCCCGCTAACAGGCAAAATACATACACAAACACCGGGAAATAAAGCATCAGGTACAACACATTTAATGGGGTGCCCGGATACCGGTTCAAAAACTGGTGGTTGATCTCGAATACCCCGCTTGCAAACAGCGTTGCTATGGCCAGGTATTTATACACATCTGGGTTAACAAGGTTACTCTTTTCATCTGATTTGCTGGCCAACAAATAAAGTAGTAGGCTACAGATAGCCGAGAATACAGTAGTTATAAATCCTTTGTTGGCGATAATAGCGAATGTTAGCTGTGATGAACCGTATAAGTGTATCCAATCCATCAGCAGGCTTGCAAACATGGCTATCCAGATAAATAACGATGCCCGCTGTATCAATTTGATGCCCGATTTTTGCGATAGCCAATACAGCAACACACACTCTGCCGACCAGAATAAAGTAATAAAATGACCATGCAGTTGTATGGGTGCGGTAAGCGATATAAAAGTTAAGGTGATACCAATAAGCAGGTATAGGATATTGATCTCGGCCTTTTTTGTTTTGAAAAGTATAAAGGAGAACAGCAAATTAATAGCCCCTACGCTTGCCGAAAATAATCCCCGGTATTGTTCAGCATGTATCATGGTCAGCAAGTATAAACCTGTACCAAAATATAGCCCGGCATTGCATAGCAGTATGGTAAAATCTGATGCGATGAATTTTTTATTCTCCCGGATATTGTTGGCAATATTAACCACAAAGAACACTACGTATAAAATACTGACGTAAATAAAACTGAGACCATAAGCTCCGGCAGGCAGGGTATAAACAATGCCACTTACCACAATTACCGTTAAGCCAAATGAAACGATATTGAGTACGCGCCATGATTTGTAGTAGGCGATCACCAGCAAACCAATATTTAAGATCACCAGGTAAATAAACAGGGCGTTGTAGTTTGCTGTACCATTGCTCACAATAAACGGGCTCGAAAACCCACCGATGAGCGCTATCACCGCCAGTTCCTGCTTATCATAAAGTAAGGAAAGCGCAACCGCGAAGCAGGTGACAACGATCAGTATAATGAAGGATGTAGTTTGATCGAACAGGTGAAACTGGTGATAGGCCAGAGTAATGGTAAAGTAAAAGACAGCCAGGCCCCCGCCCACCAATACCGAACTGAACGCTTTGTAATTGGTGCGCAAACGATGCGCAATACCGATCAATATGCCGCCACAAAGTATCCCTATCCCGACGCGACCAGCCGGCCCAACCCAGTTATTATCAATAGCATATTTAACAAAAAAGCCGATGGCCAACACCAAAATGGCTATGCCGATCTTGTTTACCAGGTTCTCGCCGATAAATTTTTCAAGATCAGGATGGCGTTCAAAAAATGATGGCTCGGGCTCGGGTCTTGCCCTTTCGGTATAAATAGTTTTTATAGGAGATTTTCTAAGTTCTGCTAACGGGTCTGAAATCACTTCCCGGTGATGTTCCACTATTTCCGGCTTTATTGTTTCTGGTGGCGGTGTAGTTTCAACTGGTTTTGGCGCCAGATCCGCATGCGGCATCACAACCGGCTTCTCAGGTTCTATCACTGTTGGCAGGGGCGGTTCAGCTGTTGGCTTGCGGTCTGCCAGTTTTTGAATCCAGCTTTGCAGGTTTATGATCCTGTGTTCCAGTTCCCCCACTTTATTATTCACCGTATTCCTGATACCGATCAACAGAATAATAACTACGATAAATAATACAACATACAAGGCTTCCATGGCTAAAGGTTTGGATCACTAAGGTAATGGAATATTTGTTAGTCTGAACTTTGATTTATCGGATTTAAGGATTTCCCTGCTTTATAAATCCGAAATCAAACATTCGAAATCCGAAATACAAACTACCCTTTTATCACCCGCTGTATCTCATCCAGTTTCATCAATGCCTCAACCGGGGTTAAGGTATTCACATCCAGGTTGTTCAGGGTATCCCGTATTTTCACCAGCACCGGGTCGTCAATGCTGAACATCTGCATTTGCACGGCCTGTTTTTGCACTTTGCGGATACTTTCCTTGATATGCTCTCCTCCTGTCCGTTCGGCTTCCAGTTTTTTTAATATTTCATTGGCCCGGCTCAACACTTTTTGCGGCATACCCGCCAGTTTAGCCACATGGATACCAAAGCTATGTTCGCTACCACCCGGAACCAATTTGCGCAGGAAGATGATCTGGTGGCCCACTTCCTTTACCGTAACATTATAGTTTTTGATCCGTGGATGGGTATTGCTCAGTTCATTCAATTCGTGATAGTGCGTGGCAAATAAGGTTTTGGCCCTCGCGGTAGGTTGATTGTGCAAGTATTCGGCTATGGCCCAGGCAATGGAAATACCATCATAGGTGGATGTACCGCGGCCTATTTCGTCTAACAATATCAAACTTCGGTCCGACAAGTTATTCAGGATACTTGCTGTTTCATTCATTTCCACCATAAAGGTCGATTCGCCTGACGACAGGTTGTCCGATGCGCCCACCCGGGTAAATATCTTATCCACCAAACCGATATAAGCCGCTTTGGCCGGCACGAAGCAACCCATTTGCGCCATCAGCACGATGAGGCCTGTTTGTCTTAACAGGGCCGATTTACCCGCCATATTGGGGCCGGTAATAATGATGATTTGCTGCGACTCGCTATCTAAAAAGACATCATTGGTGATGTATTCTTCGCCCAACGGTAAATTCTTCTCTATCACCGGGTGCCGTCCACCTTTGATATCGATAATGCGGCTCTCGTTGATCTCTGGTTTAACGTAATAGTTTTTGATGGAGATAGTTGCGAAATTGAGCAACACATCCAGCCGGGCTATCAGTTGTGCGTTGAGTTGTATCGGCTTGATATATTCCAACAGCGAATACATCAGATCATTATACAACTGGGTTTCCAGGGCGAATATCTTTTCCTCGGCGCCTAATATCTGTTCTTCGTATTCTTTCAGTTCGGGGGTGATGTACCGCTCGGCATTTACTAGTGTTTGCTTCCGTATCCAGTCTGTAGGCACTTTATCCCGATGCGAGTGTGTTACCTCCAAATAATAGCCGAACACATTATTAAAAGCCACTTTAAGCGATGGTATGCCTGTTTGCTCAGCTTCCCGTTTCTGTATCTCCAGCAAATAGCCTTTCCCGCCAAAAGCGATCTTGCGCAGCCTGTCCAGCTCATCATTAATACCTGAACTGATCACCGAACCTTTTACCACCATCACCGGCGGCTCGGGGTTTAGTTCCCTTTCTATCTTATCGCTCATCAGCGTGCAGGGGTTCAATTGCTCGCCAATGGCTTTTAATGGCATGCTGTCGGCTTCAAAACATTGCGCTTTGATAACTTCAATAGCCTTCAACGCTTTTTTTAGCTGACATATCTCTCGCGGATTAGCTTTTTGAAGTCCGATCTTGGATATCAGTCTTTCCAGATCCCCTATCTGCCTGATATTTTGTTTTAGCTCTTCCCGCAACTCCTCGTTGCCCACTAAATATTCCACCACACCCAACCTATCGTTGATCGGTTTGATCTCCTTCAATGGCATCACGATCCATCGCCTAAGCAAACGTGCACCCATAGGTGAACAGGTTTGATCCAATACCTCAACTAATGTATGGGCATTTTCATTGGATGAACCCACCAATTCCAAATTACGCACGCTGTAACGATCGAGCCACAGGTAACGGTCTTCCTCAATCCTGCTGATAGCCGAAATATGCTGCAGATTGCGGTGTTCGGTCTCATTCAAATAATGCAGGGCCACACCCGCCGCCACTACACCCAAACTCAGTTTATCGATACCAAATCCTTTTAAGGATTTTACTCCGAAATGCTTCAGCAAGGTTTCCTGCGCATAGTCTCCGCTGTAGGGCCATTCGTCCAGTGTATAGGTATAAAAGCGGTCGCCATAATATTCTTTAAATTCCTGGTGACGGCTTTTAGGGTAGATCACCTCGCTCGGGCTAAAACTTTGAAGCAGTTTATCGATATAAGAGCTGCTACCCTGTGCGGTCAAAAACTCACCTGTTGAAATATCGATCAAGGCTATGCCGATGCTGTTCTTCTCAAAATAAAGCGAAGCCAGGTAGTTATTGCTTTTTTGCTGTAATATACTATCGCTTACAGCCACACCGGGAGTAACCAATTCAGTAACACCACGCTTAACTATGGTTTTAGTGGTTTTGGGATCTTCTAACTGGTCACAAATGGCTACCCGCTGACCGGCACGCACCAGTTTGGGCAGATAAGTATCCAACGAATGATGCGGGAACCCCGCCAGCTCAATGTGCGTAGCCGCTCCATTGGCGCGCCGGGTAAGCACAATACCTAATATCCCTGAGGCCTTTATGGCATCTTCGCCAAAGGTTTCGTAAAAATCACCCACGCGGAATAATAGCAGAGCACCGGGATATTTCCCTTTGATCTGGTTGTACTGCTGCATTAACGGGGTTTCTTTGGTAGCGTCCTTTGCCAATCGTCTCTCCTTTTATAATCGGGTAAAGTTAATGGATTGGCTTATTACTATGGCCTATGTTGAAAAGTCGGGGTATTGTGGAAAGTGTACTCATCCCGACATCGCTGCGCTTGTCACCCCTCTCTACAAAGTAGAGAGGGGATAAAAAAGAATAACCCTCTTTACGGCTTGCCGAGCATAGCGATGACCGGGTGAGTCAACTATGCGGCTCAACTAATTCACCTTTTTAGCATCATGTGGGCCATTCTGGTACACTACGGCTTTGGTAACTTCACCCTTATCGTCCTTAATAAATTCGATCTGGGTATCTGCATAGTTTAGAGAGAATTTATTTTCAGTTACCGGGAGCAAAAGATATTTACCCTGCCCGGTTGGCTGCCCGTATAGGCGTTCGCCATTGCGACTTACCATGATAAAAAGGTCGGGCTTTATCTCATATTTACCCGTATAACTATCCAAAAGATTAGCACTAAACTTTACCGCCTTGATCACTTTACTGTGATACAAACCTTTAAACAGGTAAACCTTCGCCACGCTGTTTACAATTTCGGGTATAATGGCGCCGTTGTCCGAGTTCACCATCACCACCACGCCGTTGCCATCTTTAAGACTGCCATAATACTGGCTCCTGAAGCCCTCATTCGCACCACCGTGCCCAAAGTATTTAATACTATCCGTGCCATCAATAAAAACGCCTAAAGCCGCGCGTTTATCTATGTTAGGGGTTAATCGGGTTTTGGTCCATTGCTGATCAAGTACTTTGGCTGATTTTCCTTCCAAGGCCAATTGCGTTTCAATAATATATTTAGCCAGGTCTGTAGGATTGGTCCATAAACCGGCAGCGGCCTGTTCTGGGTAAATATGGTACTTGCCGGATATCTCTTTCCCTTCGGCATCATAAGCTGCGGCATACAATGTCCGTTTATCACGTGGCGGGAATTGCGAATAAGTGCTTGACGTCATCCCCATTGGTTCCAATACGTTCTCGTACATATACTTTTCATAAGCCATATGCGTAGTGTTCATCACGATCAATTGCGATATGGTAACGCCCCCGCCCGAGTATTCCGATTTTAATCCCGGCTCATACATCGAACGTATTTTGGCCGAATTGGCAGGCGGCGTACCATCCAGTATCTGTACAATATTGGGAATGTCTGTACCCCGTTCATATCCTCCAAAACCATGAACCGATAATCCACCCGTATGGCTCAACAGGTTGGCTATCGTGATCTTTTTGCCTTTCGACAGTGAATCATAAGGAAATTTCCAATTAAGCTGGCTGCCATTCAGCAGCGTATAACTGTCTATCCGGGTATTGGCCGCCTGTTTCGGGTTATTGAGATAATTGTTGATATCCACATACAGGTCCAGCTTCTTTTCTTGCGCCAGTTTAAGCACCCCGACCGCGTTTAATGATTTACTGATAGATGCCGCCTGGAAAAGTGTTTGATCCGTTACTGGTTTACGCAGGCTTTCGTCTGCCCAGCCGTATCCTTTAGCCCATTCAATTTTGTAATTGTGAATTACCGCGATGCTTACACCTCTCACCTTGTAGAACGCCATACGATCTTTTAAGGTAAATGGAGAATCGCCCTCGTTTTGTGTTGTGCCCACCAGGTTTATTTCCACCTGGTGTATCCTTTCGCTGGTATCTGAAGCTGACGTAGAAACAGATTGTCCCTTTGTATCCAGGCTGATGAATACAACAGACGCCAAAGCAAGCGATAAGGGGATTAGCTGCATAATAATAAGGTGAATGACTTTAATTAACTAACACTAAGTTACTGATAAAGATGCATTAATGTATTTACAATGACAATTATTTATCCAACATTGTTTGTTTTAGTAACTAAAAGATAATTTTGTTTCCACTAACCTAATATTATGAAGTATTTAAGCGCATTTTTTCTATTCATTTTTATTTCCTGTTCAGTTTTCGCCCAAACGCCCAAAGTAGCCTGCGGAACCATTAAACGCTTAGAAAAATTCCCGTCGAAATTTGTAGATGCCCGTAATGTGGATATCTGGCTGCCCGATGGTTATAGCGCCAATAAAAAATACGCCGTGCTTTACATGCAAGATGGGCTTGCCCTTTACGACAGCACCCTGATGTGGAACAAACAGGAATGGGGCGTAGATGAAACCTTATGCAAATTATTGGCGGGTAAAAAAATTAAGGACTGCATTCTAATAGGTATCTGGAATAATGGCGCCAAAAGGCACCCTGAATACTATCCGCAGAAAGCTTTTTACAGCATGAGCCAGGCTGACCAGCAAAAGATAATGGCCATTGGCCGCGACAAGGGCACCCCGCTAATGGGTGATGGCCCTATATCTGATAATTACCTTAAATTTTTGGTGACTGAATTAAAGCCTTACGTCGATGCCCACTTCAGTACTTTGCGTGATCAGAAAAACACGTTTGTGGCTGGCTCAAGCATGGGCGGACTGATATCCATGTATGCCATCTGCGAGTACCCCAAAGTTTTTGGCGGTGCGGCCTGCCTGTCAACTCATTGGCCCGGTACTTTCGATACGGTCAATAACCCTATACCGGGTTCGTACCTGCAGTATTTGAAAACACACCTGCCATCGCCCAAAAACCATAAAATATACTTTGATTACGGCAGTGCCACGCTGGATGCCATGTACAAACCCTACCAGCTGCAGGCCGACAGCATCATGAAAGCCGCAGGCTACACCGAAACCAGCTGGATCACCCGCGAATACCCAGGTGCCGATCATAGCGAAAAATCATGGAGTAAGCGGTTGGATATACCGATGGTGTTTTTGTTGGGGAAATAAACCTAATTGTCATTTCGAACGATAGTGAGAAATCTTATACTACACGCAAAGTCTGCTACTCGCTTATATAAGATTTCTCACTATCGTTCGAAATGACATGATTTATTAAAATAGTTCAGACAAATTTATCTATCGCTTTAGCCAACTCCCTGTCCTTATCAGTCACCTTATCCCCTGCATCATGGGTATTGAGCCATATTTCAACTTTGTTATAAGTATTCGTCCAGGTGGGATGATGGTTGCTTTTTTCGGCCAGCAGGGCCACCCTTGTCATAAATGAAAATGCTTCTGAAAAATCTTTAAACTGGAAAGACTTATACAGTTTGTTATCGGTTTCTGGCCACATGGTTTGATGGTTTTAGGTAGAACGGTTGGGTGGCATGGTTGTTTTGGAAATTGATGCTTATGCGGCTGATGTTGACAAATCACTATTATCCACCGGCTTACTCACCTCTCCACGCCTGGTCCAGAAGTAAATGGCCACTAACACGCAAACTACCGGCAGCACCGCGCCAAATTCGTCAATATAATAGTTGGTGTGCCCGGTATCGGTGGTCATGGGCGAGAAGAACCGTTGTATGAACAAATTATGGCTTGCATGCAGTATAGCGCCAGTCCACAAGTTGTTTGATTTGAGTCTGAACCAGGTAAAAACAAAACTGATGCTCACCACCATTACCGTAAAACAGGTAAGGCCATACCATATCGGCGTACCGCTATTGTAATCCGCGAAGATCAATATCGGGTAATGCCACACCGACCAGATCAAACCTGAAATAAGTGCGGTTTTTGTAAAGCTGTTGCTCTTTGCCAACTCCGGCACCAGGAAACCGCGCCAACCAATCTCTTCGCCGATAGCGGTGGATAAGCTCCTGGTCATGCCGATCGCACCCAGGAAAATGAAATAGATGATGATCACCAGGAAATTAGGCAAATGCGTAAAACCAAAAGATTGGGCCACCTGCGTGATCAGCGAATGATCATAAAAGCCACCCCAGCCAACCAGCCAGATCACCAAATAAGCAACCAAACTATACAGCAACGGGGTCAAATAGCTCCACAACTGGTACTTTGGATTACCCCATTGCCAGCCCAGATCGGCTATTTTGCGTTTCATGATTTTAGTAGTGATCAGTGCCGAAAGCGCCGGGCAATACATCAATCCCGTAACGTAAAAGCCCATACCGCTCCCCAGCGTGCCGTTATAAATGATCAGGAAGTAATAAATTGAGCTTAAGCCAAAAGTAAACAGCAGGAAAAGGGTGATAGCCTTGCGGCTTTGATTAGGTTGTGTCATGATGATCAGTTAACGATTGTGATTGATAATCAATAATAAGGAATTTTTGTGGTTAAGAGGGATATTGAGTTATATTCTGCTAAGTGAAATAATCGTTCCGCTCATAGCCGCGGAGGCTTAGTTACTTTTGTCGCCACAAAAGTAACCAATACTAAGCGCAGCGACCTCATGAACACCTATCAACAAGTGAATAAAGGCTTTCAGCAGAAATGCTTCTTTGCCGCACATGGCCTTTGCCCTGCAAATCAGGCAAAACCTGGGCTGCAAACTATTGCCCCAAAGTCGCGCATTCCCGATGCTACGGCAAAATTTGCTATGCCCTTCCTGCGCACAAGGGCCGCTATTGTTTTGCCTGATTTCATCCGAAGCTGTTCTGCTGACGAAGAAAAAAAAACAACAAAACAGGATAAAAAAGCCTTGGTCTCGTCATAGGGCGGGCCGGGAGTATGGCGGGAATGCCGGTTTAGCCTTTGCAATGTGCGAAGCACGGAAAAGGCGTAAGAACCGGCAGGGAGCGCTGGAAGCATTCGCTATGACTTGATTTTTTGGTTCTTTTGTATCAAGACAAAAGAACTAGGCCACTCGCGGCCATGAGCGAGACGATTATCTACCTTACCCCAACCTATCTTAAAACCCTCAACCAATCTCCAAATAATAAAATCCCCACTCCTCTTGCCAATCTCAATAATTATTTCTTACTTTGTATTTCAAAGTACTTTTATAGTGTTAAAGTTTAATAAATATTATTTTTTGTATGCCATTCTACTTCTGTTGATAGAAGTATTAATAGCCAGTTATCTACATGATGCCATTATCCGGCCATACGGTGGTGACTTTTTAGTAGTGATCCTGCTGTATTGTGTAATCAAGGCATTTGCAAACGCCCCCGTTTTTCGCACAGCCATGAGCGTACTGATCTTTTCCTACCTGGTCGAGATATCCCAATATTTTCACCTGACCCGGTTGCTTGGTTTACAAAACTCAAGAATGGCGGACTGGTTATTAGGGCATTCTTTTTCGCTTACGGATATGCTTGCTTATACTTTAGGCATAGGCTTGGTGCTTGTTGTGGAGAAGGTACGAATTAACTTAAAAATGAGTTTAAATAATTAAAGATATGAGCAGTTATTTTGTAAAGAGAGATTCAATTGTAAGAGAGATATGGGGCAAAGCCGATACTATCCTGTTCATATTTGCCGGGGCATCAGCCGAGTTTGCATTGAACAAGTCTGTCGACTGGCTATACTTCACCGGGAAACTTCCTGCTGATCCGTTGGGCCGGTTGTTCTCAACAGTTGGTTATGCCCGGCAGATCATCTTTTCAGACAATGAAGAGGCTCTGCGATCTATCGACAAGATCACAGCCATTCATAAAGGCGTGGAAGCCAGTCGCGGCGCACAAATACCGGATGAGGCATACTTAGAGGTTTTATTTATGCTGATCGACTACTCCATCCGCTCTTACGAGTTACTGGAGCACAAACTTCTCGAGCTGGAAAAAGCCGAAGTGTTTGAAGTGTTCTATCGTGTAGGCAAGCGTATGGGTTTAGCAGGTTTACCGTCCTCCTATCATGATTATGAAATTATGCGCAAAAAGCAATTGGCAGATAACCTGTATCGCAGCCAGTTCAGCCTTGATCTTTACCGTCAATACAGAAAACACCTGGGCCCGGTAAGGTACCTGCTTTTAAAGCAGGCGCAGGTGCTGGTAGCACCTGCGAGAGTGAATCAGTTACTGCGCCTTGGCAAAATACGCTGGCTGTTGCCTGTACTTTACGTTTATAAAATATTCCGGCTTTTAAAGCTCCAAAATCTGTTGAAAAATGCTATCCTTCCAAATGATTATCAAAAACAGGTACAGGCTCTTGATATAGCCGGCCATCATTGATATTATATCTATGAAAAATGCAGCCGCATCCCCGACTGAAAAGAAACAATCCTATAAGAACGAAAGGGTGTAGTGGTTATAGCTACGCCTTTTCTATTTATTTTTCTTCTTTTCTGAATAACTTGCGCAGTTTGTTCTTAGCTTTCTCGAGCGGTGCTTTTTGTGTTTTAGTCAGATTCCGGCCCGCCCTGTTCTCATAAAAGTTTAGCATCGACATAGCACTTTGAAAAGGGGATGCTTTCCGCTTATGACTTTCCTCTGCCGAATGTTTGAGCGATCTTGCTATCTTATCGGGATCCTTTGATTGAAAAATATCCTTTTCCAGGTCGAGAGCGTCACTTTCCTTAGTCACTTTAGCCGACCATTTTTTGGTGCCGTTTTTGGCTTTTGTTTTGGTTGTCATATTCGTTATTTTTTTTGTTTGACCTTTTTTCTTTGATGATGATACTAATGTTAACAACTAACAGACCATCATCGGTGATGGTTTTGTTAATCTTAAATTTTGAATAATGCGCGGCGCGAAAAAAATTTGTTATTTATTCGCCTGCATCTTACTGAATACAAGAAAATTAGATATATTCAAATGTTATTTCAACTAAGCTTTAATTCACCAGGCTAACACCTTTTATGGCAGGCAACGATCAAAAAACCATCAGGATCGGCATAACGGGGCACCGGCATTTAACTGCCGGGCAGTCATCGGCTCTTGAGGCTGCCCTGAAGCGTGTCATTGAAAATATAATCAACTACTACCAGGAAACACATAACAGCATCCCGGCCATTTTATTTACCTCTCCCATAGCCATAGGCGCCGATACTTTGTTTGTCAATGTTGCCCTGAAATATTTTGAAGGTGGTTTAAGAATTTATCTGCCGTTTGAAAAACAGGAATACCTTAATGATTTCGAAAAGCCAGAAGATATTAAAGAATTTGAACGCCTGCTGAATGAGCCCAGGGTAACCGAAGTAAAAGTCGTTAATAAACTATCCCCCGATAACCGTGACGAGCTTTACCTGCAGGTTGGTAAACAGATGGTTGATACCAATGATTACATTATTGCTGTATGGGATGAAGAAAAAGCAAAAGGGAAAGGCGGCACAGCCGACATTGTAAATTATGCAGTTTCGCTGAAAAAGAATGTACTGGTCATTAACCCCGATGATGAGAACATGGTTATCAAAGGCAGTTACTTACCACATTTAACAGACTGCCCTGACGACCAGCCAAAACTAACGGGTTTAAGTGATAATGTGGTTGAAGATTATTTTGACCTTTATGACAGTATTGCCATCACCAACCAGGTGGCCTATAAAAGGATATGGCGACTGTGTTTCAGGATAGGCTGGTTGGGCGCCGCCCTGATATTATCTATCAAAGTTGCTTTTGATCTGAATGAAGATCTGCAATTTCTGCTTACCGTTGCCGAGATCATATGCCTTGTGGTTGTTTTTGGGCTGATATGGCGCGAAAAACGTAAATCATACCATAAAAAATACCTGCTTTGCCGCTTTATTGCCGAACGGCTGCGCATCAATAATTTAATATACAGTTGCGGCTACTATCCTATAAAAACCCATACGAAAGTGATCCATAAGGCTTTGCAGGATATTGAATCGAAATACCCGGTCGACCTTATCAACAAGATCATCAGGCTCACTTCTTATTCCGCAGCCTCGTTGGCTCAAAAGAAAGCCACTGTTCAGTCATTTGCCGATAACCAGGGTAATTATCACGCCAGGCGCAAACAGAAGCTGGAAAAGGAAAACAAGCGGAACCTGCATATTAAAGTTGCATGTATCATCATCTTCATCGCGGTAATTATCTACCATACGATCCATGAATTTCCAATGCACGGATTTTCGTTCAAAAACATCTTTAGCCTCTCTGATGAAAAGCATGATCTTACCTCCGGTATCAGCTTCCTGCTATATCTTTTCATTCCAACTACACTGGCAAGGTTCGAGGCGATAAAATATATCAACGACTGGGAAAGATTAATTACCCAATCAACCTATATGAACAATTTTTTTACCGAAATTTCGGACAGGATAAACGATGTACGGGATGATGGGGAGTTAAACAAACTGCTGATCGAACTGAATGATAACGTATACCTGGAAAACCTGGATTGGGAAATGTTTATGACCAACAAAAACGAAGCGATAACTTAATAGGTATTTTGTATGAGCAAACGATACGATATTTTTATCAGTCACTCTAAGGAAGACAATAAGCTTGCGGTTGCCTTATGTCACTTTTTGGAAGAGCGCCAATTCCGTTGCTGGATGGCTCCCCGGGACGTGCAAGCCGGCAGGGATTATGCGGCCTGTATAATTGATGGCATCCAGTCGTCACGTATCATGATCGTGATACTAAGCGAATATTCCAATCGCTCCCATCACGTGCGCAACGAGGTGGAAAGGGCCTTTAACCACCAAGTGGCTATATTACCATTCCGCATACGCGATGTGATACCAGAGCAGTCGCTGGAGTATTTTCTCAGTTCATACCATTGGCTTGATGCGCTCGATGGGCAGGCTGAAAGTTATTTTGAAGATCTTTACCGCCATTGCTTCGCCTTATTAAAAGCTGCAGATCAATCTACCGAACAGCCTCCACCAAAAGACGAACCCAGGCCGCCTTACCGACAACCTGACCCAATTGATAAGAGAAGTACCCAACCTGACCCGTTCGATAATAAGAAGAAAAAAGACGACCCGAAAATACCATGGCGCTTGTACCTGGCCGGTGCCGCAGTGGTGGCTGTCATTATTGTATTCTTTGTTCTTCGGGCAGCAGTTGATAAGAATGCTATTGAATTTAAAAACAATACCGGAACCGCTGTTTATATCGAGTTGGATGGAAAAACCGATACAATACCCTCGCTGTCAAGCTATAATTATAAGGCCCGCAAAAATGCAAGAATAAAAACAAAAGCATATGCCTACTGGACAAACACCACCGGCGGCTTACTGGGGCTTAAATTAGAATGGAATATTGATACCGTTGTGCATGCTGATGGTAATTTCACTTACCCATTGAATACAGCATCTAACTACTTTTTGCTGAAGGTAACGAACAACAGCTATGCTGATATTAATTATGTCACTGTAAACGGAGATGATTATGGTAATAAAGCTGAGATGAAAATAAAAATACCAAATGATGGTAAAATTTATATCCTGGGTTATTACAAAATATTCACCAACACAAAGGTAGAAGTCTGGAATACCGGTAATTACTATTTAAAGTGGACAAACGGCAGTAACCTAACCTTTTACGATAGCTATAACCAGGTAATTACAATACCGTATAAATAGCATATCTGATTAATAATAAGTGCATTATATTAGCTAAATTCAATTAATCAAAACATAACATACCGCATCGTGTTGTTTTTATAGTTAATATTTTTTTAACTATAAATAATATACTATGAAAAAGTTAAGTGCATTTATTATGGCAGCATCCCTTGTAGGGGTGTTCGAACTCGCCGCTGCAAAAAGCGGTCATACCATAATCAATCATAAAGCCGTAATTGGCTCAGAAAGAGTTGTGACTATCCAACAGGATACCACCAAGAAAAAGAATAAGAATAAGAAAATGCCTAAGGATACGGTGCCAAAACCAAATCCTAATCCAAGTCCGAGCCCAAATCCGCCGGTTCCTAATCCAAATCCACCGGTTCCGAATCCTAACCCGAGTCCGAACCCACCACTTCCTAATCCAAATCCAAGCCCTAATCCAAATCCTCCATCACCTACGCCACCAACTAATCCACCAGGCACGCCTCCTAAACCAGGCAAATAATTTGGTGTAGTTTATATCGATTTATAATTTAAAAAGACCGGCGCTTAATAAGATAAGCGCCGGTCTTTTTAATGTAGGGTTGTCTGTGTATTTAAGGTACCAGGATATTTTTTATTGAAATGATTATTTTAAATAATTGATTATCAGTTAATTTTTTAAACCATAGCAATAAAATAAAAACTTTGAATAGCGTTTTTGTGTTACGATTAAAAATAAACACAAAAAACAAGCCTATGAAAATCATTTTTGCTAAGAAAAACATCAAATCATTACCACTTTCATTTTTCGCTTTTTTACTAATAGCCTTCGCATTTTCATCCTGTACCAAGGACAGCGATAATAATGCAGTGCTTTCCCAGGTCAGAATTACCAATTCGGCAGAAGCATCAGTTCCGCAGGATTTTTTCCTAAGTAATGTGAAGGTGAATCCATCAGCTGTGGCTTATGCACAAAGCACAGGTTATATTGTTACCAATATAGGCAACTCGCAGGGCCAGTTTAAAAACACCGGAACCAGTACGGTTACCGCGACACTTAGTGTCACACTTAACCCAGGCGGCTACTACAGCGTTTTTTATTTAGATGGGGGCTCATCATTAGCCGTTACTGATGACAGGACCGCGCCGCAAGCAGGTAAAGCAAGGGTGCGTTTTATCAACCTGAGTTCTGCCTTATCATCAAATGTTGATTTTGCATTGCATGGCGGGGCTGCTCTGGCATCCAGCGTGGCTTATAAAGCAGCTTCAACTTATTACGATGTGGATGCAGGGGCAACTTTTTCACTTTTTGCAACAGGTTCTACCACGGCTCTGTTAGATATACCTGCTACAACGGAAGCAGGCCATATTTATACAGTATATATTTCGGGTGCTACCAATGCAACTATTAGCGCACATTTAATTACAGAAAAGTAAAATAATCCTGTAAATATTCCTATTCAAACGAAAGCCTGTTATCCATAAAATAACAGGCTTTTTTTTATCGGTGAAAATTCAGATGCGATGATAAACCAGCTTAATGGTTTTATCTTTGCACATGGAAATGCAGGAAACAGAGGAACAACAGCCCAATGAACAGGGAGAAGCGATATATTCAAGGTGGGCGATATTGGGCTTCTCCATATTCTTCACTCCTATAGCGGGGGCCATATTGCTGATGATAAATCTTCGGTCGGCAGGCTATAAAAAGGAAGGGTATTTAGTACTCTTATTTTCAATCGTTTATCAATGGGCAGTAGGCGAGCTATTTAAATATATGAGTGAAAACGGGAATAATTATGCGGTTTATTCGTTGATCCCGGCTGTCATCGGCGGCGGCATATTGGCAGAATATTTCTTTAAAAAATACTTCCCGGAAAATAATTACGAGTATAAAAGTATATTGAAGCCAGTAATGGTCGCGTTGCTCATTACTATTCCCCTGGTTATCCTTTTACCGATCATTATGGCCAAATAACATTTCCCACCCATACACCCTTTGTATGGACAGGAAATATTTTATTAGACTATGTTATTAAAAAGCAATGGTAAAGCCGAAAGTAGTTTGAAACTCGGATAAAGGTTGTTTGGTTACCAGCCTGCCAACATTTGAAGTGCGGCCATCATTGGTGATAGTTAATCCCTGCGAATCGATATACGAGCCTTTGATCCCTATCATAAAGCCATCGCTCAATTTATAACGCAAGCCAAGGTTGCCCCCGTACCCAAATATAGTTTCCGAAGCGCTGCGCTGGTAAAAAACAGTAGCTTGTGTTGGCACGCCAGATACCTGGTTAGTAAACTCGGGGGTCGAAATGCTTTTTATAATACCTGCCGATGCCCTTACGTCTACTATAAAATTGCTGAATTCAAATGAATATTGCGGGCCCACCAGGATATTCCAGTTATGATAACGGTTTACAGCAGTAACTGTGGCGTTATCAGCTGCAAATGAGCTGGTGTAACCTGCTGCCATAGCATACACATCATCATAAGTTAGTTTACCCTGGTCCTGGAACGATATAGTTGCGCCGATAGCTAATTTTTTATAAAAGTAAACCGCGCCGTCAAGTCCAAAGGTTACTCCTCTTTTTGCATAACCTGCCTGGTTATTATCATAGCTGGATTTAGCAAAATCACCCTGCGGCGTTGATATACCACCGTATAAGGCAATATAACTTTTAACCTGTGCACTGGCGCTGATAGATATAAGGGTGATAAGGATTATCGATATTGATGTAAATATTTTTTTCATGTGATTGATATACCTGTTGAAATTATTGTTGTGGCGCATTGGTGTAAGCTAAACTGGTGAATTCTCCGGCTGTTATATTATCTACAGTGATGGATACCACGTTTCCGTCATTATCATAAACAGTTGACCTGGAATAAAATGAAAACGTGCCTGTGATCGTTTTTTTCACCGAATCCACAGCGGTGATAATAATGGAGCCCGAACCGGCCGCAACCGTGCCATGCGGCACATAAACATATTGTCCTTCTGAGTTTTTTTGCAATATGCTATACTGCATAGCTATCGAACCATCACCGGTAACGGTATATGTACCCAGGGCAAATCCATCAGCACTGTCCTGGTTGGTTAGCTTAATTGACATGCTTACCCGCTTTTGATCCTTAACCCCAAAACAGTTAAAAACCTTAATTTTTGTATCAGGATCGTATGTTATCGTAGTACCCAGTGTGTCAGGCGCCCAGGTGCTGCCATTAATATTAGCCTGGAAGGCAGCAGTTGTACTCGCACTGGCTGTTACCGCATCTTTATTACAACTTTGTATGATAATGGCAGATAGTAAAAGAAGAACGATTAGTTTAAGTTTATTCATATTTTTTTATTTACGCTGTTAACGGGTTTTCTGTTTATTAATTATGCCGGTCACTATTATTTTACATCTTTTAACAATTGCCTCCAGGCTTTACTCAAAAGCAATTTTCGGGGCAAAATAACAAATAATTATAGCACATATCAGCATTAATCGGGCTATCCTTACAATTTTACGTTATCTATGCATAGTTTGAAACAATACCAGGCAAATAAACAGGTATTAAAAATTAAATTTTGTAACCATAATTTCAAATAACTTAACTCTAAAAACACTTATTAAGATATTGAATATTAATTGGTTAATGCTTGTTTTTTCACATTATTGTCCGGATATTTAGAGTGTAGGGAAATCCTTTGAAAAACTATACTAAAGTTTGCGCTAAATATTTCGCGTTGATTGACGACATCTGCTCTCCCGTTTACATTTAGTGATAATTGAACAACTCATCAGTTTTATCATGATAAAAAAAATAATACTGCCCGCTGGTTTGGCTTTTGCCGGCCTCATTGCATTAGGGGGTTACTTTTTCAATTTTGGCAAGGATAGCCTGGATGTGCAGATCAGCAGCGCCAGTTATATCATGCCTTCGGCCTATAAGGTTTATGCCAATCCACTGGCATTGAACGGTGAATATTACTTTTTTAAGATGTTGCTTACCAATAAAGGCAGCAGTTCTATGCATGATGTAAAGATATCCTATCGCATACCCAATTTTATCGACTGGACAGAACTGCAAACCGTGCCCGATGTATATCCCGGTCAGCACGTTGTGGTGAGATGTTACCCGCATTTTAAAGATGATATCGTTAATAAAATGACCCAATCGCAGGAAGCCGGAGAAATTAAAATAGAATACAATGGCGGAAAGGTAAAAAAGGAAAACTTTGGTTTCAATATGATGGGCCGCAACCAGTTTGTTTATACTGATATTAAGCCCGAAGAGGTAACCAGCTACCCGGATATGATGCATAACACGCAACTACTGCCCTGCCTGGTAACACCCGAAGACCCTATCGTAAAATATTATACCGCGCAGGTACAGGAAAAACTAATGCACGGCGAAGCAGCCTCGGTATCAGGGAAAGCCGAAGATGCTGTTAAGTTTTTGGAGATGCTATACGCTGCTACCTACGTAAGCCATATGGTTTATAGTGGAACAGAAGGTATTCCCCAAAAATTAGGTGATGTAAGCTCCACTGTTCAAAGCGCCAGGTTGCCTCGCGAAGTTTTAACCGGCAATACCGGTCTATGTATCGAATTGTCCTTATTGTATGCCAGTGTGCTCAAATCGGCGGGCTTGCATCCGGTTATATTCCTGATCCCGGGGCACGCTTATCCCGGTATTTTGGTCGATAATCAATTCTATGCTATAGAAGCTACGGGTGTAAATGGCGAAGGCCTTGGCGGAAGGCTAAGTCCGGAAGATGCATTAAAACGTGGAATGGAGGAATTAAAAGCGTTTATCGAAGCTGCGCAGGCGGGCGATACCCGTTATTTACTGATCGATGTGAACGACCTGGAAAGCCGTGGCGTGATTCCAATGGAATTGGCAGACAACGATTTTATGCGCAAAAAAGTGGATGATATCGCAGCTACTTTTACCGCTGCCAGTTCTGGTGCATCTAATAACGCTCCCGCTAAAGCTGCAACTGCAGAAAAACGTACAACTACTACCCGCAGAAGCAGCAGTTCAGGTATGGAAACTTACTCTGGCGCCATCAGTTTTAGCTACCCGGCTAACTGGGCCCGGAAAGATAATCCGGCCCCGCAACTCCGGTCATTGGTTTCATACCTCCAGGCAAGCGATCAAACCTCTTTGAGCGTTTGGAACGTACCCGGCGCATCTAATCCCGACCAGGCACTGTATGCCGTACGGCAGCAATTAGCCGCGTTGGGCCAATATATTCAATATCAAAAAACTAATCAAGCCAACGGCTATACCATGTACCAGGGATCAACCTCTTTTAATGGGGAACAGCGAAGATGGGAAGGAGTTTTCAGAGCCGGTGGCAACGGCATAGTAGGCATTACCCTGGGTAGCCCTAATTTTAATGCGAAGGCCAGTTTATTTAATTCAATTATTTCAACCGTACGTTAAATGCTGATCGCGGATAATTTTCCGGTATCGGGATTCATAAATAAAAAATAGCAAAATGAAAAAAGCATTATCTCTCATCATAATACTTGTCATTGCATTTTACGCAAGCGTTAAAGCTCAGCAAATTGACCCGCTGAAACAAAACCTTATTTTTAACATAGATAACCTTGGTGACGGGCACCTGGAAATGAGTTACAAATTCACGGCAAGCCAGTGGGATAACTTCAAAAAAATAATGGGTTCCAATGAGGATATGCTGAAAAGGCAAATGGAAAGGGCATTGCCAGCATATTACCTGCAGAACTTTATTTATAAAGAAGATGCCATGAACCGCACCTACACCTTATCTTTTGATGCGTTGGGTCTGGCCAAAATAAATGATAACGGGCAATGGCAGATCGATATGGATATCAAAAATCCCGATATTACTAAGATCAGCGACCGGAACTACGCCCTCACAGCTACTTACAATTCACAAGGCACATTGATACAGCAGATGGCAAAGTTGAACATACCAGAAAGCGCCTCAGATATTAAACAGGAAAAAGATGCATTTGGCAAGGCTATTTTTACCTATACGCTTACACCCGGCCATAAAGGGTTCAGTTTACTCTTTTTGATCGCTGGTATTTTACTGATCGCTGCCGGGGCGGTAGCTTACTTTAAGCCCGACCTGGTCCATTTTGGTAAAAAGACCGTGGCTTATCCGTTTGCTCCACCGGTAGCTGCTACAGTTGCTGCCCAGGCTCCCCCAATAACACCTGTATCTCCTCCGGCCCCGCCAGATCCGGGACAACAAGCGGCAAATATTTAATTTAAACTTGTAATAATTTCAATTGAAAGACAAAGGATACAGCATCTCTTGTCTTTTTTTAATTTACAGGCAGCGACGTAACATTTTTTACTTTTCTTAATCCATATGATATTATATATAAATTATATTTGATATCAATAACCAATCATTTTAAAACACATTTCAAATGGATCATTCATTAATTACCACCAGTACCAGTTTAGAGGGATATAAAATTGTTAAACATTTAGGCGTAGTGCGCGGCATCACAGTACGCAGCCGCAGCGCATTAGGCAATATAGCCGGCGGTTTCCAGTCGCTTTTTGGTGGCAGGCTTTCTATTTATGTTGAACTTTGCGAAAATGCGAGAGAAGAAGCCTACCAGCTTCTGATTCAGCATGCTGACGTGATGGGTGCAACAGGCATCATCAATATGCGCTATGATGCCAACGAAGTAATGCAGGGCGTTACTGAAGTGCTGGCTTATGGCACCGCTGTTGTGGTTGAGAAGATTTAATCATAACAAGGACGACAAGAGCCTTATCAACCGCTCGGGCAGTTGCTTATACAGCGGCCGCCTTTTCCATGTTTTGGGGTTGATCTGCTTTGCATCTTTGATGTCATTGTAAAACGCATTGCGTAATTGCTGTGCTGTGGGGGTATCATAGATCATGCTGTTCACCTCGAAATTCAGCTCAAAGCTGCGGTGATCCATATTTGCTGTGCCGATAATGGAAAGCTGCCCGTCAGATACGATGGTTTTAGCATGTACAAAGCCTTTCTGATAAAGATATATCTCCACCCCCGATTCCAGCAACTCGCCATAGTTGGAGCGCGACGCTGAATCCACAAAGGCGGAATCTGACTTACCGGGAACAAGCAATTTCACCTTCACCCCACTCAGGGCGGCAACATGCAATGCATCCATTATGCTGTCGCCTGGAATAAAATAAGGCGTTGTGATCAGCAGTTCCTCCTCTGCCAGGCCGATAGTTTGCACCAGTGAAAACATTAACGTAGGAAAATCCGAATCGGGGCCGCTGGCTGCTATCTGCACAATTGCCTTGCCTTTACCATTAGATTTTGTACAAAAAAATTCTTCCTGTGGTTTTAAGCGTTTACCCGAGCAAAAATTCCAGTCGCAGATGAACAAATACTGCAAATAATATACTCCCGGCCCGGTAATTTTCACATGGGTATCACGCCAAAATAGTTGTTTAGGTTTCTTATTATTATTATTAATATACCTGTCACTGACATTGATCCCGCCCGTAAACCCGATGCAACCATCAATAATAATCATCTTACGGTGGTTGCGGTAGTTTATCCTGTTTGCAAATAATATGAACCTGATCTTATAAAATGGGAAAGCTTGAACGCCCCCATTTAACAGTTCATCAACCAGTTCTTTCCTGATAGAGCGGCTGCCAAAATCGTCATAAATAAAGCGAACCTGGACTCCCTCCTGCGCTTTTTGTATCAACACATCCTTGATCTGATCAGCTATATCCCCGTCTTCAAAAATGTAATATTGGATATGGATATGGTGTTTTGCGTTCCTTAAGGACTCTAAAACTTCGGGGAATTTATTTTCTCCATTTAATAAAAGCTTCACCTCGTTATTTGCCGATAAAGGGCTCAGACCATCCTTTAAAAGATAACGTGCCAGTTTTTTATGTTTCTGGACAGCGGGTTCAGGCGTATTCCACGCTTTTTCTGATTCCATGACTATACGCTTGCGCAACTCCTCAAGCAGTTGGCTATCGTTGATGATCTTTTTGCTGTATAATTTCTCCTTCCGGTAGTTTTGTCCTACGGTAAAATAAATGATAATACCAACAATAGGCACCAAAATAGCTATCAGTATATAAGATAGTGCTTTGTCAGTCGACCGCGTATCGTAAATAATGCGGAGGCATACCATGATAAGTATAAAAACATAAACTACGGAGCCCAGTATTATCCAATGCATTGATAGCTATTATTTGCAGATTAAGTTCCTATAAGGTCAAATTGTTTTCGCCCGGCTTTAAAGGGTATTCCTTTTGTTTCCATACCAGACTGCCGGGTGTACCGGCAGGTAGGATAATATTGATCTTCCATTGAGTCCCCTGTTGATCATACCGCACCTTAACATCACCTTTGGGATGTGGAATTTGGCCGCCAATATGTGTTATCGCTCCCAAATGAGGTTCAATTTTAACATTGCTGAATCCAGGCGCATTGCTTTCGATCCCCAAAACTGTTCTGTACAATTCGATATTTGGGCTCGAACCCCAGGCGTGGCAATCAGACCGCGTACCACTGATATCCGACATTTCCGCCCAGGTGGTCATTCCCATTTTAATATTATCCCGCCATATACCCAGCCAGCTGACATATTCATTGCCCATACCTACTTTAATTAAGGCTTGGTGCACATAGTATTTAAAGTAGATGGAAGCCTGCACCATAGAAGTGTCAGTCAATAATTTATGACCTAATACCACGGCCTCATCCCCCGTAGCAATACCTGTCAGGATAGCCAGCGCATTGGCATGCTGTGAATACACATCCTTTTCGGGCCTGTCAGCATATACTTTTTTTGAAGTATCCCAATATTTACCGCGAATAGTTTGTTTCAATTGCAGGGCGAGGTTAGCATATCTCAATGCCAGTTCATTACTGCCCAGCTTATTTTCCAGTTCGGACGCTAATTGATAGGCCCATAATAACTGCATATCCAAAACAGCGGAATTGCCATTAACTCCGATGGGTGCTACACCAGAATCCCAGTCCTTGCCTGATGCCCAATCTGTAAACTCCCAGTATGGTGCATTTTTCAAAGAGCCGTCCTTTTGCTGATACCGGTTAAAAAAGGCAAGCACACCGCGCACGCCCTGTAACTTGTCTTTCACAAAACCACTGTCGTTGCGATACATATAATAATCATGTAGCATCGCTATCCACCATAATGAAAATGTGGGGATCTGCTGGGGTATAGCTGTAGGATAACGGCTCTGTGTGATCCCTTCCGCAATACGCGAATGATCAAGCAGGGTAATCGCATTCCGTGCAAGAAGGTCATCGCCGCTGTCATAATAGGATACCAGGGCCTGTATGCGTGTATCTCCAACATATTGCAGTTGTTCATAATACGGGCAATCCATATAGGTTTCCCATGCACATAAGCGCGCAGTGTGCCAGCCTATCTCTAATATTTTACTCAACTCCGGGTCGTCTGATTCAAATTTTGCGTTATATTTAAACGGATACCCGGTAGCAACACTATATAGATCATCTATGGTCAAAGGTTCATCCTTAGTCTCTACTATCAATTGCAGGTAACGGTATGTGCGCCAGTTTAGCGGGGCAAATTGCTGACCCATGCTGCCATCGCTGATAATACTGTCTTTACGCCCAACGAAGCGCTTGCCGTCAATTTCATCGCGGTTACCTTTCTTGCCCTGCGCGCGCCAGTTTTTATTACCGGGCTCAATAATGTATAATCCTTCAGCATAGCTCATGGATATCCCGGCATCCTTGCCTTTGCTGATCTTCAACGTTGGGTAAGCATTCGTAAGGTATCCCTGATCTAATAAAATGGTGGTTTTAGTGTGGGGGGGGATGGTTACGGCCCCTTTTTCCGCGGGAAATGTAGCCGGTAAAGTAACCCCATTCGCCCTGCGCGTGGCTTTTAATCTTTCAACCACCGCATCCCTTGCAGGTATAGGTGATGGAACCAGCATCCAGCCGTCATTAAAAGTAAATTGCCCTTTGTTTGCACCCACCGAAATTTTGGATGCAGTCGCCCAGTTACTGTCATCAAAACCGGGTTGTTGCCATTGCTGCGGGTGTAGCTTCATATTTACCAGTTCACCCGGCCCCGCAACGTAATAACTGTAAACCACATCAACTGGCAATGGATGATAAGCGGTATCCCGCATACACTTCCATCCCAGCCCGGTATTGATCTCTTCCTCTGCTCCTGTATCGCCCTGCAAAATAAAACCTGTGCGATATGACATTTGCGCCGTCGGCCTTAACGCGCCCTCGTTAAACACAATAGCGCTGATCACATTTTTTCCTTGCACGAGGTAAGGTGCCAGGTCGACCGTTTCATAGTTCCAGTAATAGAGATCGCTGCGGGCAGGGCCGATAGACACCTGTTGCCCGTTGACAAACAATTTATAACGGTTATCACCGGATAGGCGCACCGGGTAGGTAGCGGGCTTGTTTGCCAGGTCAAGTATTTTGCGGAATAAACACACTTCATAATCGCCTGTAGGTTCACCGGGTACTTTTATCCAAAAAGCATTCCAGGTCTTTACATTGGTGGGGGGCGGCTTGGTTTGAGCAAAGCCTGTATAACCGGCAAATAATACCAGTAAAGAAATAATGGCAAAGCGATACTTCATTTATTTAAGGTTATAAAAATGATTGGGGCGCTTAAATTTAATGATTGATTTGATTATTCCCGCTTTTTAAAATAAAGCCGCCAATCAAAATCATTATTCCATTACTAATTTACTTGAAGTACGACAGTGGGATGGTCCGCCATAGGTCGTGCGAAAGGTGGCCGATCAGTAATTCATATACCAAATAAAATGGCCAGAATATGTAGCATAGTATAAGCAGGATAACTGAGTGATTATAATGCCAGCTTATCATTAAAGAGTAAATACCTAATAGAAGGTATACTATACTCGAATCTCTTTTGTTCATAATTGGGGTATTTTGATCTATACAATAGTAACAACTATTTTATTTACAGAATGTTTTTTTAAGCACAAGTGTCGTCAATAGCGTATTACACACATCAATTCACGTAAAAATACGCACTAAAAATAGGTGTTATCACTACAAGCTTTTTTGTATTTGCTTGTTAATTTTAAATAAAATATGATGGTATGATTTTAACCGGTGGGGATCATGCTATATTAAACCTATCCCGATGAATAAATATTTTATAACTGCAATGGCGCTCACTATTATAGCTACCCTATACCTGGTTTTTCATAGGAATTATATACAATCCAATTCCACCGTATCCATAAAAAACACCCGATGGAAAAAAGTACATATACAGGTATGCAAAGGATATCGTTCTGACCCATCTGATCATAAACTTATTTTCGACCAGTATTTAACCAGGGGGCAATCGCGTACCTTTACCGTAGATGGTGCAGACAACATATTGTATCGCCGGGACAAAGACCCCAACCATGCAGATGGCGCCAGTTTTACAAGCTGGACCGATGCTGATTGTGATGATTCTTCCATGTGTACAGTTGATAATCCATAACCGGCAATTTTAATCTTGCATTTATTTTTTCACTTAAAACAAAAAAGTATTTGCCATGTTGATATTCTTACCAATAAAAAACATATATTGTAAACAATTCGCCTTTAATCAGGTTAACATAAAAATTAAATCACACTTATCATGGCAACAGAAGGAAGCGGGATCACCGCGTATTCAGTAAAAACAAAAACAAAAAATGTTCCGATGATCGATCCGGTTATTGACATCAAATCTGGCAGGTACATTGCAACCGGCAAAGATAGCGCTGGTAACAAAATGGCTGCTATTATGGGAAAATCAACTGCCGAAGAGCATGTAAAAAACGGCAATGCCAAAAAAGGAACAGGCTGGTAGTCTCAATCCTCTCTTGTTTACCGGCTATAAATAACCGGTATCTCAATTAAACAACAAGCCCCGCAATTACTTAGTTAATTGCGGGGCTTTTGTAGTTTACAACCTGTTTTAATTGCCTACAATTATTGTTGCAGTAGGCATCATGGAGTGAATGGTGCAATGATAAGTGTATGTGCCTGCCGTTGCAAAGGTAAATTTAAAGGTTTGATCAACCGCGAGGCTACCACTGTCGAATTTTCCTCCATTATCTGTAACGGTATGCGGAGTGGCATCTTTATTTGTCCAGGTAACTGTGCCACCCGGCAAAAGATGTATTACACCCGGGGAAAATGCAAAGTTCTCAATACTTACGTTAGCTGCAGCCACTGGTGTGGTACCGCCTGATGTAGGGTTGGTAGAATTATTTGAGCCTTTATTGCCGCAACTGCTAAATAGAAATAGGCCTGAAAATAATACCAGGGCTACATAAATGATCTTCTTTTTCATGGTAAAAGTATTTTGGTATACCCTTATCACGTATAAATAAGAAAAAAGGTTGCCTAAAAGGAAATAATAATAACTTACTGATTAAAAATCAACAGGTTAAAACTTACGAAGTTGAGAAACATCGTAAGTTTGCTAGTAGCCTCTATTTATTCAGGTTATCTACCCTGTCGTAAAATTCGTTTTGAAGCTGCAAAGTCTTGGTATCTGTTTTCACTTCTTTAAGCGCCTTTAAAAACGAACTGATCTCGTGGTCGGTGATAAACTTACCAAAATCGGAAGTGGCCTTGGCCCCTTCCCCGGCGTAATGATTAGGGAAAGATGCATACCACCATATTGGGGTATATAAACCCGGCAGACTTAACCTTTTTTGATCAGCGCCTGATTGCTGTTCGGCGCGATCCATTTTCATCAAATCAGGGCGATAGTACATCAATACAGAAGTTTCACTTTCGCCGGCATGCTCATCACCCCGAAGATCAGATTTATGCATTTTCCGGTATTCCTTCTGAAAATCGGGATCGTTCTCCGGGTTATAAAAGTAGATTACATAATTATGCCGCTTATTTAAAAACGACTGCATAAAAAATTGAATAAACTCCGGGTTGCCTCCGTGCCCATTCAGAATCACTATCTTTTTAAAACCGTTTCGGGCTATTTCATCACAGGTAGCTTCCAGCAGTTCATATATCACATGGCTTGGCAGGGCAAATGTGCCTGGTTGTTGCCTGGCCTCGTTGATCTGCCCATAAAAATAATCGGGGAAAACAACCGCATACTCCTGCTTGGTGGCCCGTGCGGCCCATTCACGTACATGGATAAGGTCGGTGCCTATAGGCGAATGTGGCCCGTGTTTTTCCAATATGCCAAAGGGTAGTATGCAAGTTTGTGATGACTTTTCGAGCGCGGCAGGAAAGTCGCTGGCTGTTAATTCATCCCAGCGGGCGGGCAATTGCTGGGCAAAAGTATACCCCGAAACAAAAAGTAAGAGTGCTGATAAAAAGGCTTTCATATTCAGAAAATTAGGTTTACAGGTTGAAGGTAGAAAATATCTTCCAAATTTTTCGGCTTCCCAGCTAATCACTCATTAACTGAGATCAAATCACTAACTCCATTACCAATTGCAAAAAGGTTGTATGGATAAGCCGGCATTAGTGTACCTGCCATCATCAGTAACTTCAACGGTGATCCAATCCGGAGCTTTAAATTCTTCTGTTTCACTACCCAGTTCAATTTCAGCAACTATCAGCCCGGAGTTATCGGCCAAAAACTCATCCACTTCCCATACTTTACCAGCAAACGGGATACGGTAACGCACTTTTTCAGTGCCATTTTTTGTAAATGAGTTCATTATTTCAATGCCATCATTCAAGGGTATTTCGTACTCATACTCCTTCCGCGTCATTTCCGACTCTTTACTTTTCAGGTTTAAAAAAGCTTGGGTATCAGAAATACGAATACGTATAGTCTGCTGTTCGTTAGAAAGAATATAGCCTTGCCTGTAATGAGTGCCTCCAGGCTTTTCAACCCAGCCCCATTTTTCATGATCGACCAAAAATTTCCGCTCTATCTCTACTCCCATTAGTTTATTTTGGTTTCCCGTTAAACTTTATCTGTCAAAATAGCCTTCTTCCTGAAATCGCGGGATAAATTGGTAATTGACCTTTTTAACCTCGTATTTTGCCTTTTTATCCTTGTAATCACAGGCTTTTCAGTAACTCCTGTTGTCGAAAGCAATTCGATCGCTAAATTATTATCATGCCAGTTACCTATACTATCCTGCAACTTATCCAGGTAATCATCATTAAGCTGTAATTTGCCATCTAATGCCGGTTGGGCAATCTTGCGATTATATGCCAACGTTTTTATTTGCTTACGGCAGTTGTGTAATTCCTCGTTAAATTGCAGGTGACCAAATGCATCTGAAATTTGTCCAAGCCTGGTTTTATAAAATTCATTTATCCAGGTATTATTAATGGCCCGCAGATCATCCCTTATCACCTTGTGCGTAGCTTTTATTGCTTTCAGGTATTTTCTTCCTTTATTTTTAAACTTAGTTGTTTCGTTTTCTATCTTACTCAGTTGCCCCATTAAAAAGTCTTCATTAGTTATATGATAACGCACGCTTAACTGAAGATTGATATAAGCATTTCGGATATTACCGCAGTGTTTGAATATTTCTCTGACAGGCTTAAAATCCTTTAAAAGGCGTTGTTTAGGTGATGCCGCGTCTAATAACGTAAGCATGGCTCTCAGCTTTTTAACCTGGACCCTGAATTGATGCAATTCAACCTGGTCACCCTTACGGATAAAGGCCTTTAAGTGGGTGGTCATTCCCTCCCATTGTTCATCAAAATAAGCTTTTTCAGTCTTCTTTTTCATCTCGCTTGCCGGCTGTCAAAATCAGGAACAGATCATTGATAAATTAAAAATCAAGATTTCATGATGAATTTACACTTAATATTAATATAAGGCGTTGTTTTATTGTTTTAAGTATTTGTTGCACTCAACTCCTTAATTGTAAAAAAAGTGTTAAACCCACGCTACATTTAGCAGGCTATTACCTGAAATAACTATATTTAGCCGATACCTTGACTTAACCTGGCTTGATGAATCTAAGAAAATTTTTATTCGTTTTATCTTTATCTCTTACTATCCTTCATTTGTCGGCTCTTGCACAGCGCGATAGTATACCTTTAACTACCATCATTGAAAAAACCTCAAAGCTTACCAATGATCATCCTACAGAAAAGATATATATTCACTTTGATAAGCCATATTATGCCGTAGGCGATACGATCTGGTTTAAGGCCTATGCTACCATTGACCTGCACCAGCCTACTCAATTAAGTAAAATTGCCTACCTGGATATGACCAGTAGCGACAACACATTGGTATCAGAGTTGAAGCTACATTTGGCTAATGGTATTGCAAGTGGTTATCTGCCTCTTCCGGTACCAAATTTTAAACGTGGCAATTACCATATCAGGGCTTATACCAGGTGGATGCGCAATGCAGATCAGGCTTACTTTTTTAACAGGACACTTACTATAGGGAGCATTGACGACGGCCAGATCGTTACGCACATTTTCTTTAAAAACTCCATAACAGAAAAGGTATCTAAAATAAATGCGGTAATAGCTTATAAAGACCAGGATGGAAATCCTTACAGTAATAAAAAGGTAAACTGGAAAGTTGTAAATGATGACGGAACTATAAACAAAGGAAAGGGCGAAACCGATGCTAACGGCCAGCTAAATATCAATTTTACAAGTAACAAACCTGCAGAGCTAAATTCGGCTACCATTAGTACGGAAATAGACATTGACGATAAAAAGACTACAAACAATACATTCCCGCTCGAAACAACTCCTCCGGGCATTGATGTACAATTTTTCCCGGAAGGGGGCACTCTGATAAACGGTATACGGTCAAGAGTGGCAATTAAAGCGGTAAAGCCTGATGGCTTAGGGATTGACGCTAAAGGTACTATTACTGATGATGCGGGTAAGGTAGTAGCCGATTTTGCCTCCCAGCATTTGGGTATGGGTGTATTTGCCATATTGCCCGAAACTGGAAAAACTTATAAAGCTAATTTGACATTCGCTGATGGAACGCAAAGCAGTTATGATTTGCCCAATATACGTTCCGAAGGTATCAACATGTCTCTTAATAACAGTAACACCGATACTTTGAGCATAAAAATAGCAGCCAATGATGGTTTCTTTCAAAAAAATCAAAACAAAAGCTTTTATGTGATAGCGCAAAGCGGTGGCATCGTATGTTATGCGGCTCAAACCGTTTTAAAAAGTTCGGTATATAGTGCAGCAATTCCTAAAAGCAAATTCCCGACTGGTATTGTTCAGGTCACGGTTTTTTCATCAAAAGGTTCGCCTTTGAGCGAGCGTATTGCTTTTATTCAACACAATGATCAGTTAAGCCTTACCCTGAAATCCGACAAACCTTTATATAACAGGCGGCAGAAAGTAAGAATGCTTATTTCAGCCAAAAACAAGGGCCTGCCTTCCGAAGGTAATTTTTCAGTTTCGGTGGTTGACGAAACAACAGTACCTTTTGATGAGGATGCAGATAACACCATACTGAGCCACTTGCTACTGACTTCTGATCTGAAGGGCTATGTTGAAAAGCCCAATTATTATTTCATTCACCACGATGATAAAACCCACTCGGACCTGGACGTATTAATGCTGACCCAGGGTTACAGGCGTTTCACCTATAAAAATGTAATTGCAGATAAAACTCCGCCCACTACATTTTTACCGGAGCAGGGTATCGATATTTCAGGCATATTAAGAACCAATACAGGCATACCCGTAGCCAAGGGTAATATACGCCTGCTTATACCTGATAAAAATTTCTCGACACAAACTACAACAGACATGAGCGGAAACTTCAGGTTTTCGAATGTATTGGTTTCAGATTCTTCAAAAGTAACCTTAAACGCCCGCGACAATACCAACAGCAATAACCTGGTGATCAATGTTGACGGTGTACTTGCCCCACCTTCAACACAATACATCAACCCGGTTGGCGCAATAGCCAATATTGACAGCACCCTTAAACCCTATTTGCAGAATGCTAAAAAACAATTTTCATCACGCAATCTGAAGGAAGTGGTTATCAAATCAGCAAGCGCTATTAAAAAGCCAAGCCATGAGGATTATGCAACATTGAGATTGTTGAGCCCGGATCCAGATCACACCATTCCGGGTGAAAGATTTAAGGATTGCAACCAGTTTGTAAGTTGCTTAATAGCTGCCAGTTTGGGTTTAACATCAGAGAATAATAACCTATACGTAACCCGTGATTATAATAAAGGCAACCGAACCCCGGTACAGGTTTATATTGATGGCCTGGCGGTTGAATATAATTACCTTAACAGTGTAAATGCCAATATGGTAGAATCTGTTGAGATATTTTATAACGATGGGCTAAGTGGCATCAATCGTTCTACAGGCACCAATGGTATTTTAGTGGTGAACATGAAAAAACAGCCCAAAGGTGAAAAGATTAGCAAGGATCAGTTTTTGGATATGCTTCCTAAATTCAATGTGGTTGAGTATATACCCGGCGGTTACAACACCACCCGCGAGTTTTATTCGCCCAGGTATGATAATCCTTCGTCCAGTACAGTTGGGGTCGACCGCCGTAGCACTATTTATTGGAATCCTAATGTAATAACCGACAAAACCGGCAATACTGCGCTTGAATTTTTCAATGCCGATGGTACAGGTAGTTACCGTGCAATAATTGAAGGTATTGATAAGGATGGAAACATAGGTCGTTATGTTTATCGTTATAAGGTTCAATAGTTTTAAATATTTTTTTCATAGATTTATTTAAACTTAAATTAAACCTTTAACAATGGACATTCATTTAATCAACTGGCTTGCCGTGATTGTGGCCGGCCTTTCTGCATTTGCCGTAGGTGGCCTATGGTATTCACACACTCTTTTCGGGAACGCATGGATGGTTGACAGTAAACTCACCATGGATGAGATCAAACTCGGTAACAAAGGGAAGATATTTGGTTTTACCGCGGTTTTCTCGTTGTTAATGGCTGTTAACCTGGCCATGTTCCTGGCTGATGCTAAAACAGATGTGGCCTGGGGAGCCGAAGCCGGTTTCCTGGCGGGCATATGGACATTTTCTGCTATTGCTATTCATAGCCTCTTCGAACTCAAAAGCTGGCGTTACATTTTTGTAAACGGGGGCTACAGCCTGGTTTCTTTAACACTGATGGGGGCCATTATAGGTTTGTGGCGATAAGGATTTAAAAGTATCTTATATTTAAGACCCGGCAGTTAACAACTTTCTTTATAACGGAATGCATAACAAAGTGATGCTCAAATGAATCATCACTCTGTTGTTATGATATGATGTCAACTCAACCCCTATTAAAGTATTTTTTTATAAGATATACTTTAAAATATCTCCTGAATATTTCTATTTTTAATTATTAAACTAATTGATTTTACAGCCGTCATACCTGTATAATATTTATAAGAACTACTAAACGCTATTTTATCATGAAAAGAATATTATACATGGCAGTGCCAATCGCAATATCTTTATCAGGTTGCGCAGCATGGGTGCAAACTACTTATCAGCCCTCTCCTCAACCTGTTTACACGAATAATCCTCCTCCCGATTATAATAACAATTCAGGCTATTCAGACGGCTATCCAGCTTATGATGACTCGCCTCAAACCGATCAGGTTTTTTATGATGAGTTGAGCCCTTATGGTCAATGGGTTGACTATCCAGATTATGGTTATGTGTGGGCTCCGAATGCGGGGCCGGATTTCAGGCCTTATGCCACCAATGGGTACTGGACCTACAGCGATTACGGCTGGACATGGGTTTCAAATTACAACTGGGGATGGGCGCCTTTCCATTATGGCAGGTGGTTTTATGATAATAATTACGGTTGGATGTGGATGCCGGGCCACGAATGGGCACCAGCATGGGTTACCTGGGGCAGTTATGGCGATTATTATTGCTGGGCCCCTATCGCGCCACGCATCGATGTTAGATCTAATGGCGGTTGGACGCCTCCGGAAAACAGCTGGAATGTGGTTCAGAGAAGGCGGATAAACCAGGTGAATGTTAATACTTATATAGTACGGACAAACGCAGCTGTAATACGTAATGTGGTCATCATCAATAATATCAATACCAATGAACGTGTTGGCGGCAGCAAGGTAAATCGCCGCGACCCGGTTTATAACAGGGGGCCTCGTATAAATGATGTGGAAAACGTAACCAATAGCCGCATACAGCCGGTAAGGATAAATGATAACCGTAAACCTGGTGCACAGGTAGTAACTAACAACCAACTGAATGTTTACAGGCCCGAGATCAAACAGAACTTGCCGATAGGTATTGCAAGACCTGCACCGCGAAAAGTGGAAACCAAACCAAATGCACCTAACAATCCACAACAAAACCAGCCTAACAAGCCTGATGTAAACCGTGAGCCTGCTCAAAATCAGAATCCGAAACCGACCAGGCCACAGCAGAATCAGCCGCAACAACAGCAGCCGAATAACAGGCCGGATAATAACCAGACCCAGCCAAATCAAAATCCAAGGCCTAACAATCAGCCGCAACAACAGCAGCCGAATAACAGGCCGGATAATAACCAGAATCAGCCGCAGCCAAATCAAAATCCAAGGCCTAACAATCAGCCGCAACAACAGCAGCCGAACAACAGGCCAGATAGTAACCAGCCGCAGCCGAATCAAAACCCAAGGCCGAATAATCAGCCGCAACAACAGCAGCCAAATAAGCCGGACGTAAACCGTGATCCTGCTCAAAGGCAGAACATAGCACCAAATAATCAGCAGGTAAATCCAACCCCGGCTAAAAAACCAATCAATTTCTTTGGATTGAAGAGGCCAGTTCAACAACCGGTAAAGAAAACTGATACCGTAAGGCGGCCACCAAACAGGCAGTAAATAAATTTTAGCTTATCAACAAAAAAGCACCGTTAAACGCGGTGCTTTTTTGTTGATCGTGTAAATGTAAATTATACCCTGTGATGATCAGCCCGCCAATTCTTTATGGCTTGCTTAATATCTTTGGACGACAGATTTTCGGCCAGGCTCCTATCCACTAATGGCACAAATTCTTCATCTGATGCAAAACGCAAAGCTGTGATCTGGCCTATGGCAAGACGCCTGTCCAAAGGCTTGCCGGTCAAAATAAAATACCGCAATGCTTCTTCGGCCCGTATGGCCCTGTCCTGGGCTTTTATGGGAAATACACGCATAAACCAGGTAATAAAGAAGAGACAAATAAACAGTAATGCGATCAATGCTGAACTCACATGCCCACCGCTATTCGCCGGATGCCTTACCACATTTATGATGGAAATGATGATGCCGCCTAACAGCAAGAGACTTAGTATGAAATGGTATCCTTTTACATACCTGGGGTGGTTGGTATAATTTTGCTCCGTCATTGTGATTTTGATTTTCGGCCAATATACCATTTTCAAAGTGCATAATATCTGTCTTAAAAAAATGACAATTATTGCAAGAACATTCCATTAAAGAGCTTGTTAAATTTGAAGATAAATCAGCAATATATGGCAGATACAGCAACAACATTCGAAAAAACATTCGTAATCGGCGGCGATTTGAATATTAACCGCCTGGGTTATGGTGCCATGCGGATTACCGGCAAAGGCATATGGGGACCACCTGAAGACAAGGATGAGGCTATACGTGTATTGAAACGAGCAGTTGAATTGGGAGTAAATTTTATCGACACGGCCGACAGCTATGGGCCTTATGTTTCGGAAGAATTGATTGCCGAAGCGCTTTATCCCTACACTGCCGATTTGGTTATAGCTACCAAAGGTGGTTTCATGCGCACCGGGCCCGATCAATGGCAGGTAAATGCTCATCCGGATCACCTGAAGAAAGCCTTGGATGAAAGCTTAAAACGATTAAAGCTGGAACAGATAGACCTGTACCAATTGCACCGGATCGATCCTAAAGTTCCGGCTGAACAAACTTTTAAATTTTTAAAACAGGAGCAAGCCGATGGCAAGATCAAACATATCGGGCTATCAGAAGTAAGCGTGGCTGATATTAAAAAGGCACAGCGTTATTTCGAGGTGGTTTCGGTTCAGAACATGTACAGCGTTGATAACCGTAAATGGGAACCTGTGCTTGAATATTGCAAGGAAAACAATATCGCGTTCATTCCCTGGTACCCGCTAAGTGCAGGCAATGTGGATGCATTGGAAAAGATCAAACAGGTGGCACAAAAGCATAATGCAACCACCCACCAGGTAGCCTTGAGCTGGTTATTGCACCATGCAGACAATATTTTACTGATCCCGGGTACATCAAGTGTTAAACATTTGGAAGAAAATATGAAAACCGCTTCACTTGAGTTAACAAGCGGAGACATACAGGTACTCAACAGTTTATCTTCATAAGTACAATCCTGGTTATTAATAAGCAAGTATTAGCAGGATGATTTTATTACCTATTTATCAGATTAACACAACTTTACGTGATTTTTTTCGTAAAAATCCCCAATAAAAGTTTAGTTAGTTATTTGGGTGTTAAATTAAATTTCAAGTATAACCCCCGCTTTAATGCGGGGGTTTTTTATATATTTTTTATTTGAGCTTTATAAAAATCCCCCTTAATATTAAAGTAAAAAAATGCTTTAAAATTAATTAACCCATTAAACCTTTTCCACTTTTTGTCATCATAATGTAATTACAAACTCATAAAACCCCTTAAATATGAAAACATTCAAATTATCTATTTTCCTGTTATTGCTTGTAGTTGCTGTATCCTGTAAAAAAACGGATAACTCAGCACTTGCTGCGGTTACCGCTGATGATGCTGCCGATATGGCTGCAAGTTCATTAGCAGAAAATTCTTATGGCCTTGCTACCGTAACTGATAATGTATCCGCAAATGCATTGGCAGTCGCTTCCGTAGCAACCGGTTCGCAATCCGTTAACAGTGTTGGTGCTCATAAAGAGTGCGGTTCTACATGGGTAGACAGTTTATCAAACTCTGGCGCAAGCGGATCTGTTAGTTTCAGTTACTTTTTCAAGTTCGGTCATACGCTAAATTGCAATGCAAACAGCCAACCGGATAATATTTCTAATGTGTTAATTTTTCATGGAAATTTTGACGGGCCGCGTTTAACATCTTCTAATACTGGAGACGCTACATTTACTATTGCAGGTTTAACCCAAAATGCAACAAGCTATGTAATTAATGGACAATACAATCGTAAAGGCTCATTCCAATCAAAAGTAGGAAACAAAAAGTCTGGCCAGGACAGTGTAAACCTGGTAGTAACCAATCTTACGCTTACCAAGCCGGGCCGCAAAATATCAGGCGGAACAGGAACAATTACCATAGCGGGAACAACCTCAGCACATGGTAGTTTCAGCTTTACCGGAACATTGGTATTTAATGGCGACGGAACTGCTAATTTAACCGTGGAAGGAACGGTTTATCTGATAGACCTGATTACAGGCGAAAAAAACAAACACTAAGAGAGCACTATATAATATTATAAAAAAACCAGTTGTTTAATACAACTGGTTTTTTTATACTCATACATTTGCCACTTTAAAGGGCTTTATATCAACCGTTTCCCATACCCCTTGTGTAATATATGGTTCACTTTGCTGCCATGCCTGCAATTCTTCCTCAGTTTCAAATTGCATGATCATTACTGAACCGATCATATTGCCTTCGTCATTTAAAATAGCCCCGCCAAGAATAAAATTCTTATTCTCCTTTAATTCTTTTGCTCCATCGAGGTGATGGGGCCTAACATTCATTCTTCTTTGCAATGCCCCTGCATCAGTATGATCGTAAGCGGTAATAAGGTATTGATCCATGTTGATCTTTTTTGATGTTACACTGCCTTTCAACAATGCATTCAGTATCCGGTTTAATCGGTATTCATTTCCCCAAATTTAGAAATCATTTCAGGGAAAATCATCTCTAAAAAAAATAAAAACAAATAATAACTGTAAAATTTACAATATTTGTTTTCACGTTAATTTTAGTTTAAGAAATGAAGAATAATCTGTACCTGGAATTTAAAAAAATATATAACAAGGACGTTGAAAATGCCTATTTCTCACCAGGGCGCGTAAACCTTATAGGTGAACATATTGACTACAATGGCGGCCTGGTAATGCCATGTGCAATCACGTTTGGGACTTATGTTTTAGTTGCAGCTAATAATGAAAATTTTTTCCGTTTCAGGAGCTTAAACTTTGAAGAAACCCTAGATATACCAGTACAGTCAGACTATAAAAAATCACACGAAACGTGGTTTAACTTTCCGATTGGTATAATAGATTATTTTGTGAGAGACGGGCATCAATTGCAAGGCCTCGACTTTTTATATTATGGCGATATACCCATTAGCTCAGGCTTATCATCCTCCGCATCTATCGAGGTAGCAACTGCCTATGCCTTGAACGACCTGTTTAACTGCGGCTATTCAAAACTCGACCTGGTAAAATTATCCAAACAGGTTGAAAATGTATTTATAGGTGTTAATTGCGGCATTATGGATCAGTTTGCTGTTGCCTTTGGCGAAAAGGACAAAGCATTGATGCTGAACTGTGATACCTTAGACTACCAGGCTGTTGACAGTAACCTGGGCGAGCATGTGCTGGCCATCATTAATACTAATAAACCACGCAAGCTTGCCGAATCAAAATACAACGAGCGTGTGCAGGAATGCCAAACAGCCCTTAAGGCCTTGCAACAGGAATTGGATATTCAGAACCTTTGCGACATAGACAGCAATACATTTGAACAATACAAGCATCTAATTACTGATGGCGTCGTACTTAAACGCGCCAAACACGTAATTGAAGAAAATGACCGTGTGAAACTGGCTGCAAAAGCATTAGCAGGCAGCGATCTGGCCGAATTTGGACGCCTGATGTATGCTTCGCACGACTCATTGAAAAATTTGTATGAAGTAAGCGGCAAGGAACTGGATGCGGTTGTAGAATACAGCCTGACCAACCTTAACGTTGCCGGAGCACGCATGACAGGCGCCGGATTTGGTGGTTGTGCCATCGCATTGATCAAGGAAAGCGCTTTTGATGATTTCAGCAAAGCGGTTACTGAATATTATATCAGTAAAATTGGTTATGCACCATCTGTTTACAGTTCTTTGATCGGTGATGGTGTGGGGTTGTTAAAAGAAGTGGTTAATTTGTAAGTGGTAATTCTAACTTTGCAAATTCAAACTTTTCAACTTTATACCATATAACTTGCGAAAATTAAAGCTCGACGAACTAAACCGCGCCTCGGTTATTGAATTTAAAGCCCAGGATAAACTCCCTGTTGTGGTGGTATTGGATAATGTGCGCAGCATGCACAATGTGGGCTCCATATTTCGTACTTGCGATGGTTTTGCTGTGGAACAGGTATGTCTATGTGGCATTACCAGTCAGCCTCCTCATCGTGAGATAGAGAAAACGGCATTAGGCGCTACGCAATCTATCAACTGGACCTATTATGCTGATCCTCTGCAGGCTGTTGAACAGTTACGCAAAGATGGCTACCAGATAATAGCAATAGAACAAGCCGAGAAGAGCATCATGCTCAATGAGTTTGAAGCGGACGCGACTAAGAAATATGCCCTGATATTTGGCAATGAGGTAAACGGAGTAAGTGATGAGGTGATGAAGGTGATCGATGCCTGCATTGAGATCCCGCAGTTTGGCACTAAACATTCTTTTAATATTGTTGTGTCGGCGGGAATTGTATTATGGGATTTCTTCTGCAAAGTGGTGAGTAACAATTAATAGTTATCTGCGATTAACCTTTTATAGCAATTTTCGATAAGTCGATTCAAAAGATTTATCAGATATTTATAATCAATAATTCATCTTAAATTAATTAAATCGTGTCCCCTCTCGCCAAAAAATTACAGATCAAACCCGGCAAACGCTGGCTATTTTTTAATGCACCCGAAAATTACCTTATATCACTTGAGCCATTGCCCGAAGGCGTTAAAGCTGTTTTCGAACCTAAGGGAAACTTTGATGGTGTGCAATTATTTGTGAAAGACAGCGCTGAGTTAGCATCATCATTAAAGATCATTACACCCATTTTAAACACGGAAACGGTATTTTGGGTAAGCTACCCCAAGAAAAGCTCGGGCATAGTGAGCGACCTGGAAATGATGAGTAGTTGGGACGAGCTGGGTAGATACGGATTAAGAGGTGTAGCCGCTGCCGCAGTTAATGAAACCTGGACGGCTTTACGTTTCAGGCCCGAAGGACAATCAAAGGTTTCAGATGCCTGTAATGAAAACATTCGTCAAAACGAATACAGCGCTTATATTGATGTGGATAAGAAGATTGTAAAGCTGCCTGATGAGATAAAAGATGTTTTACAGAAAAGTCCACAAGCGTTAGCTAATTATGAGAAATTATCCTACTCAAATCGAAAAGAATATGTGCTCTGGATACTCACCGCTAAGCAAGAAAAAACCCGGGATGAAAGGTTGGTTAAAATGGTTGAAAAATTAGAGGCTGGCAAAAAAAATCCTTCAGATAAGTAAATGATCATTCATGAAAAAAGCCTTCCTGATACTTATCCTGATATTTCTTTTCAAGTTTTCCTATTGCCAGGACACCTTGTATTTGGATAATAATTTAAAAGTGACCGGCAAAGCAACAGCAACTTATCTTAAGGTAATTAAACCAGTCGATAAGGGATTTCAGGTTCAAGAATATACAATTGATTACAGGTTACTTAACTTAACAACATTCCAGGATAAAGCACTTAAAACATTCAATGGCCCCACTACTTATTACTATGATAATGGTAAAAAGAATTTTGAAGGCACCTACATTAACAATAAAAGGGATGGCATTTGGAATTTTTATTTTTATTCAGGTTCTATTTCTGCTACAGTAAAATTTAACGACGACCAATCTATTAAAGAAAAGTATTTTACGCCTACCGGGCAATCTTTAAAGGATTCAATTCCCACCGAGCATGACCCAAACTATGTTGGGGGTATTGAGGCTGTATATAAATATGTATCGGCTAATTTTATTTATCCTAAGGAATTATCGAAAGAAAATATTCATGGTAAAATTGTGGTCGGCTTTACTATTTCAAGGGAAGGGCACGTGAATGATGTGCATATTAGTAAGTCGCTAAATGAATACCTGGATAAAGAAGCTATTCGAGTTATCAGTCAAATGCCCGACTGGAGTCCAGGAGTTCAGTTTAATAGACCTGTTGATGTTAAATATATTATTCCTTTGACATTTTAGAAAATATAACCTTCAAATAAAAAAACCAGGCAGCATTACACTACCCGGCCTAACTTTGGTTTATTGATTGATTGTTTTAAAGTTTCAAATTTTTATCATTCTCTTTTCGAAACGACCTAATCTCCAATCACTATTCTTTAATCTCTATTATCAAAACACCTGTTCAAACTGGTTTACCGCGTCTTTGCTTTCCAGTATAGAGTGGCCCATTAAAAATTCATCTACTCTGCGGGCAGCCTCACGGCCTTCTGAAATGGCCCAAACCACCAGCGACTGCCCTCTGCGCATATCTCCTGCTGCAAACACCTTGCTTACATTGGTGCGGTAAACGCCTTCTTTCGCTTTTACATTTTTGCGCTCATCCAGATGTACATTCAGACTATTCAGCATTCCTTCATGCTGCGGATGCAAAAAGCCCATCGCCAGAAAAATACGCTGACATTCTATCTCACGTTCAGAACCCTCCACTTCGTTAAATTTGATCGGCCTGTTCATCACATCCAGTTCCCAGCTCACATCGGTTACCCTGATGGCTCGTAAATTGCCATTTTCGTCACCCAAAAATTCTTTGGTATTAATGCCCCAATAACGGTCGCAACCTTCCTCGTGGCTGCTGGTTGTTTTCATCACCATCGGGTAAGTTGGCCAGGGCATATGACGTGTACGGTCTTGTGGCGGCTGCATCATCACTTCAAATTGCTTGATGGAATTTGCACCCTGCCTGTTTGATGTACCCACACAATCCGAACCTGTATCACCACCACCTATCACGATCACATCCTTACCGGTCGCCAGTATGTCTTCAGCATCAAAGCCGATATTGCTTACACGTTTGTTTTGCTGTTTCAAAAAGTCCATCGCAAAATGGATACCTTTTAGTTCCCTGCCGGGGATAGGTAAATTACGCGGAATAGTTGATCCTCCCGCCAATACGACTGCATCATGCGAGCGTACCAGTTCATCAGAAGCAATATCTTTACCCACTTCCACATTGCATTTAAACACTACGCCATCTTCTTCCATGATCTGCACACGGCGTTCTACCACCCATTTTTCCAACTTAAAATCAGGAATACCATAACGCAGCAAACCACCCGGGCGGTCATCACGCTCATAAACAGTAACGGCATGACCCGCCTTGGCTAATTGCGCAGCAGCAGCCAATCCCGCAGGACCTGATCCAACCACAGCCACTTTTTTGCCTGTTTTGATCAGTGGTGCGGTGGGTTTCACCAGATTCTTCTCGTAAGCGATCTCAATGATATGCTTTTCTATCTCCTCAATAGCTACCGGTGGTTTGTTGATCCCCAGCACACAGGCAGATTCGCAGGGTGCGGGGCATATCCTGCCGGTAAATTCAGGGAAATTATTGGTTGACGATAATATCTGGTAGGCTTCTTCCCAGTTTTTACGATACACTGCATCGTTAAACTCAGGGATGATATTACCCAACGGGCAGCCCGAATGACAGAAAGGTATACCGCAGTTCATGCAGCGCGCAGATTGTTCGTTCAGTTTTTCTTCCGTATACAAACTTTCAAACTCGTTGTAATTTTTTACACGTTCTGCCGGAGGCGTTTTAGCGGGAAGTTCCCTGTTAAACTCTTTAAATCCTGTTGCTTTTCCCATAAAAAATTAGCTGATCGTTTGATATTCTGCCTTCTGTATAACTCTTTTGTATTCCTTCGGAAACACCTTAACAAATTTGGTAGAGGCTTCATCCCAGTTTTTAAGCAGGTTTTTAGCCACTTTACTTCCTGTTAAGCTCACATGCTTTTTAAGCAGGGCGATAATATGTTCCGAATCTTTTTCAGATAACGGATCAAGGTCGACCATTTCTTTATTGCAGTTTTCAGCAAACGTATTATCCGGGTTATAAACCCAGGCAATACCGCCGCTCATACCTGCCGCAAAGTTGCGACCTGTGTTGCCTAATATCAGCGCACGTCCACCCGTCATATATTCACAACCATGATCTCCTACCCCTTCAACCACAGCTGTAGCACCTGAGTTGCGCACAGCGAAACGTTCGCCTGCCATACCCCGGATAAACACCTCTCCTGATGTAGCGCCATACATGGCTACATTCCCGATAATGATATTATCCTCGGGTGTAAAGGTCGCGTCAGCAGATGGATAGATAGCCAATTGCGCGCCTGATAAGCCTTTACCTACATAGTCATTGGCCTCGCCCTCCAACTCAAAGGAAATGCCTTTGGCGGTAAACGCGCCAAAACTTTGCCCGGCCGAACCTTTAAATTTATAGTTGATCGTATTATCTGGCAATCCGGCAGAACCATATTTTTTTGATATTTCGTTGGATAATAAGGTACCTATGGTACGGTCGGTATTCTTCACATCGAATGATGCAAAAACTGGGGTCTTATCTTCCAACGCTGCTTTAGCATTTTCCAGCAATGTCCAATCGAGGATAGCATCCATACCATGATCCTGCTTTTCACTATTGTGCAGGGTCATTCCTTTGGTATTGTTTACCGGGTGCAATATGCCCGACAGGTCGATATGTTTAACTTTCCAGTTTTGCAGGTTTTCTTTCACTTTAAGGAACTGTACCCTGCCCACCATTTCATTTATGGTACGGAAACCCAGTTCAGCCATGATCTCGCGCATCTCCTCAGCCATAAAGCGGAAAAGATTAACGATATGCTCCGGCTTACCGGTGAATAATTTTCTTAATTCCGGGTCTTGTGTAGCAACACCAACAGGGCAGGTATTCAGATGGCATTTGCGCATCATAATACAGCCACCGGCCACTAAGGCTGCGGTTGCCACACCCCATTCCTCGGCACCCATTAAACAGGCTATAGCCAGATCGCGACCAGTTTTTAATTGCCCGTCCGTTTGCAATACTACCCGGCTGCGCAGTTTATTACGAACCAATGTTTGATGCGCCTCGGCTAAACCTAACTCCCACGGTAAACCTGCGTGCTTAATAGAACTAATCGGCGAAGCACCGGTACCGCCATCATATCCGGCTATCAGGATAACATCAGCATGTGCTTTAGCCACACCGGCTGCTATGGTACCTACACCGGCTTTCGAAACCAGTTTTACATTGATACGTGCAGCACGGTTAGCGTTCTTAAGGTCGAATATTAATTGAGCAAGATCTTCTATCGAATAAATATCATGGTGTGGTGGTGGCGATATCAAACCAACACCAGGTGTTGAGTGGCGCACTTTAGCGATCCATTCATCCACCTTATCTCCAGGCAGTTGCCCGCCCTCGCCGGGTTTTGCACCCTGGGCCATTTTTATTTGCAGTTCGTCCGCATTGGTCAGGTAATTGGAGGTCACCCCAAAACGAGCTGATGCTACCTGTTTGATAGCTGACCGCATGGAATCACCATTTGGTAATAGTTCATAGCGCAATTCATCCTCACCACCTTCGCCAGTATTGCTCTTGCCACCGATACGGTTCATGGCAATAGCCAGCGTACTGTGTGCCTCATGCGAAATTGATCCGAATGACATGGCACCTGTCGCGAAACGTTTCATGATGCTTTCTGCCGATTCTACCTCATCCAGCGTAATAGATTCACGGTGATGCGCGAAATCAAGCAAACCACGTATGGTAAAGTGCTTTTCGCCCTGCTCATTGATCAGTTTTGCGTAGTTCTTATAAATATTATAATCATTGCTGCGGGTAGCATGCTGTATCAGGTGAACAGTCTGCGGATTAAACAAGTGTTCCTCTCCCCTGCGCTTCCATTGATAAATACCACCTTCGGGTAACAAACGGTTTTCAGATTTAGTACTTCCGAAACCGATGCGGTGTTTGCAAAGCGATTCGCGGGCGATCTCATCCAATCCCAATCCGCCAATACGGGTTACAGCGCCATCAAAATACCGGTTAACAACCGATTTATTGATACCCAATATTTCAAACACCTGCGAACCGTGGTATGATTGTAGTGTTGATATTCCCATTTTTGAGAATATCTTCAGCAAGCCGTCATTGATAGCTTTAACATAGTTATTGATCAGTTTTTTACTATCCAGGCTGGTTTCAAGGCTCCCATTATTCTTTATAGTATGAATGGTTGATAAAGCCAGGTATGGATTTATAGCTGTAGCACCAAAAGCCAGCAGAGCAGCAAAATGGTGCACTTCCCAGGCATCACCGGCCTCAACTACCAAACCCACCGCACCGCGGCGGCCTTTTCTCACCAAATGGTGGTGAACCGCTGATACTGCCAGTAAAGATGGTATAGGGGCATGTTCTGAGTCGATAGCACGGTCTGATAGAATTAACACTTCAAAACCTTCATCTACAGCATCCTCAGCATAACGGCAAAGCCTTGCTATACCTTTCTCCATAGAACCCGGCATGCCATCGGCTACGAAATAGGTTTGCAGCGTTTTTGCGTGGAACAGGCCGGTATCAATACTTCTTAATTTTTCAAGATGATGATCTTTTAAGATTGGGTGTTTTAGCATCACACAATGGCAATGCATTTTATCTTCGTCGAGCAGGTTGCCATTGTTACCTATAAAGGTAGCCAGGCTCATCACCAAACGCTCGCGTATCGGGTCGATAGGCGGGTTAGTTACCTGCGCAAAAAATTGCTTGAAATAGCTTGATAAATGCTGTGGTTTGTCTGACAATATCGCCAAAGGCACATCGGTACCCATCGAGCCAATCGGTTCCTTACCATCAACAGCCATCGGTTTGATAATGGTATCAATATCCTCGCGGCTGTAGCCAAATACCTGCTGATAACGGAAAACCGAATCAGGAGATAACGGGGCAAATGCCAAACGTGGTTCAGAAAGATCATCCAGCTTTATTTTATAGTTCTCCAGCCAGCGATCATAAGGCTGGCGGGATGCTACTTGTTTCTTAATTTCTTCATCGGTGATGATCTTACCTTTTACGGTATCGATCAGCAACATTTTACCAGGCTGCAGACGGCCTTTACGTAATACCGTTTTTTCATCCAAAGTTAATACACCAGCCTCGGATGCAGCGATAACACGACCGTCATTAGTAACAACAAAACGCAACGGACGCAAGCCGTTCCTGTCGAGCAAAGCGCCTATCAACTTACCATCGGTAAATGTAATAGCCGCCGGGCCATCCCATGGCTCCATTAAAGTAGCATGATATTCATAAAACGCCTTTTTAACCGGATCCATCTGCTCATTGCCATCCCATGCTTCAGGAATCAGCATCATCATTACATGAGGTAATGAGCGGCCTGAATGCAATAGAATTTCAATAATATTATCCAAACAAGCAGAATCCGATTGATTATTATCGATCACCGGCAACAACATTTCCATTTCCTCACTGGTGAAATACGATGAGGCAAATGATTTCACACCGGAATAAAACCAGTTAAGGTTACCTGTCAGGGTGTTGATCTCGCCATTATGTGCGATTAAGCGGAACGGCTGAGCCAGTTTCCAGGAAGGAAATGTATTGGTCGAGAACCGCGAGTGGATCATGGCCAAACCTGATGCCATCCTCGGGTCAGAAAGATCTGCAAAATACTTACGGAGCTGATAGGTAGTTACTTGTCCCTTGTAAATAATAGTTTTGCATGAGAGGGAAGTAAAATAAAAATGCTCTCCTGCCCCGGGTATGGTTTCAGTGATGGTTTTGTTGATATATCTTCTTAAAACGTATAATTTACGTTCAAAATCATCCGCATTGGTAATATGATGCGGCCTTTGTATAAATAGCTGCTCTACATCTGGCTCGGCCTGGCGTGCAGTTTCACCGATAACAGATGAATCAACAGTTAACTTACGATAACCCAATTTTTGCAGACCCATTTTTTCCATCGCATTGGTAATCACCATGCGACAGGCCTTTTTAAGTGAAGGCTCTTTAGGCAGAAATATCATCCCCACACCATACTCACTCGGTTCAGGCAGGCTGATCTCCAGGTTAGAGCATTCTTCCATCAAAAATTCATGGGGCAATTGTATCAAAATACCAGCGCCATCGCCGGTTTCAGGGTCACATCCGCAAGCGCCGCGATGCTCCATATTCTCCAGCATGGTCAGGGCATCATCAATGATCTGGTTTGATTTATGGCCATTAATATTGGCTATAAATCCCGTTCCACAAGAGTCATGTTCAAATTCAGGCCTGTAAAGGCCCTGGTGTATGTCATCAATCTGATCCATCGTAATACACATGGGTTTATGAATGTGCGCAATTACGAAATTACTAATTTAATATCTTTTTTGTAATATAGTTAGTAATTTTTCGGATTCTGTTAAAAACTATTAGTCAAATATCATTAAAATTTGAAGTTTGTTAATAATTTGACTTTTATTATATCATTTTAACAATGGGCATGGTGCCTTTAATATGCGTGCATAGCAATTAAACCCACTTTTTATTTTTCAGGAGCAGCCCAAAATAAAGCCGGATTATTAGTGGCATACATCACATGGGTAACTTTGGTATTGTTGTTTACCGATTCCCAGCTATCGGGTTTTTGTTTGAAATACTCGAGCGGCAACAGTTCTACATACTTTATCGTTTTACCCGGAACGGAAGTTTCCGTATCATATTCACTGCTGGTTGCACATTCCAGGTGATAAAGGTTTTTAGCCATATAGTAATACAGGTAATACTCTTTTGTTTCTGATGCTTTGTGGTTCCAGTTGGCATCAGGGTTTAGTATCAATGGCTTATCATCAATTATCCTTTCCCTCACCTCTTCAAGACCCAATAACTGCCCTTTTTCATTCATTACATAAGCACAAAATGTAGGATCGATCCAAATCCATTTTTTTAACGAATTGATATAAACCATGTTGATCACATGGCAATCGTTATCCATCTTCAAGCTATCTTTTGGCAGGCAGGTAACAAACCTTGATTTGATGCCCATTGACAAATAACATTCATTCAATACTGTTGCCAAGCCCCGGCAATTCAAACCCCGGTTTTCCTTTTTACATTCGTTGATCATGCTTAGTGCATTTTTCACCACCGGGTTTTCATGGTTACCATCATGCGGCACCAGGTTATGTATCCAGTACATCAGGTTGATCACCTTAGATACATCATTACCATGACCTGCAATGGAATCCAACTTAAAGGTTTTGCGCAGGGTAACCAGGTTTGGATCAGTCGATGATTGGTAAGTAAAAGTTGGAATGGGGCGATTGTCTGCTGTATTATAAGCTTTCGCCTTTTTTATGATATACATATAATCACCCACCTCGCGCAGCGGTTGTATAAGCTTTACAAAAGCAGGCTCTTTCCTGATATTATCAAGGTCAGTATCCTCTGTAATATGGCTATAATTCAAATAGCCAGCCTTTATCGCCTTATCGAGATAGGAAATAGCTATACCTTTATCATTCAATAATGAATAGGTACAGCTGTAGTTGTAATATCCGTCTATCAGGAAACTTGCATAATCCTTTTGATCTTTGGCAGTTAGTTGATCATACTTACCTTTAAATTCATCTAGTAACACACCATAGGCTTTAGTGTCTCTTTTTTCATAGGCCTGCTGCATTAGCTGGCTTTGGTGCCGGGCAAAGTTTTCAAATTCTTTATTTTCGGCAAATCCATAGGAAATCATAAGGCAACTAAGGATCAAAAACAAGGAAAAGGTCTTTAGCTTCATATTACAAGGTTTTTGTTATGCTAATATGATGAAAAATTTGATAAATAGGTTGCCAGCAATGTAAAATTTTTATTAAGAAGGTAGTTTTTAAGAATTGCTACCTTTGCCCCAAATGAATACAATACCTGTTAAAAATAAAGCCGTCTTTTTAGATCGTGATGGCGTGCTGAATAAGGAAATGGGCGATTATGTTTGCCGCCTGGAGGATTTTCATGTTCTGGAACAAAATATTGAGCCTTTAAAGACTTTACAGGAGAAGGGCTACCTGCTGATTGTGGCTACTAACCAGGGTGGCCTGGCAAAAGGATGGTATACTGAAGATGAACTGGCAAAGATGCATGCTCATTTAAAAGAGGTATATGCACAACATGGTGTTGAGTTCACCGATATATTTTACTGCCCGCATCACCCTGATTTTAGCGAGGATTGTGATTGTCGTAAACCAAAACCGGGTATGCTGCTACAAGGGATAGCCAAATACAACATAGATCCAACGAAATCTTACTTTATAGGCGACCGTGAGCGGGATGTAGAAGCAGGCACCGCCGCAGGTGTTAAAGGTATATTGATTAACAGCGACCAGCCGATAAGTGATGTATTGGATTTGATTGATTAAGTTAGTAAGCATGAAACTGAACCCATACTTAAAAAATCTTGATTCATTAATAGCTGCCTGCGTTGGTTTTTATGCGATTTACCTGTTTACCTGGTATAGTGGCGTGGGCCTTTCGCCCGATTCTATTATGTATGCCAGCGCGGCAACCAGCATCCAGTCGCACGGCACGTTAATGACCTTTAACAAAGGGCCATTGGTATTCTTTCCGGTTTTTTATCCGTTCTTTTTAGGGGTAATTCAATTTATTTCAAGAGTCGACCCGATCAAGGCCGGGGCAATGATCAATTGCTTCTTATTTGCCTCTGTGATATTCACCACTGGCTGGATCATGGAACGGTTCCTCTCCCACTCCAGGATATACAAGTGGCTCATTTTGGCCGCGATCATCCTGAGCCCTGCCCTGCTGGAGATATACAGTTTCCTATGGTCAGAAACCTTATTTATTTTCGAGATACTCCTTTTCATCATTGCCTACTGGAGCTATATGCGCAACCACACCATCAAAGCATTGCTGGTAGTAGCTGCGGTAACCGCGATAGCTTGCATTACACGCTATGCGGGTGTGACCCTGGTAGTAACCGGCGGATTGTTGATATTACTAGATAATCAATTAACTATTAAGAAGAAAATAAGCCATATTCTGATATTTGGTTTTTCATCAATTTCCCTGCTGGTAGCTAACCTGATCATGAACAGGCTGGCAACCGGTTTAAGCACTGGTACGCGCGAGCCTTCCATTACCCCTTTTACTAAAAATCTATACTATATCGGTACGGTGATGAACGACTGGGGTAGTTTAAGCAGCAAAGCCGATGCTTTCGCAGTGTTGGTGGCTTCAACAATATTAATAGCACTAATTGGCATACTAGCCTGGAAAACCTACACCAGGCGGATAAATAGTTATGAAAATATCGTGATCGCCTTTGCGGTTGCTTACGGGGTGTTTATCCTTGTAATAGCAACTTTTTCAAGGTTCGAGACCGTTAACAGCAGGATATTGTCCCCTATGTTTATCGCTCTCTTAATTGCCTGCACAAGTTGGGTGCCTGATGTTTTAAGACTGATCAAAACGAAAATCCTAAAATATGCATTGGCAAGTGTGGCGGTGATCATGATGCTGGCATTTGAGTATTCGACTTACCAGGTGGATTACCAACGCTATGATGACGAAACAGATTATGGCATACCCGGCTACAGCGATGATAGCTGGAACAAATCCGAATTTGTGGTTTACCTCAAAAAGCATCAGCATTTGTTTAAACCAGAAATACCTATTTATACCGATGCCAACGAGGCTGTTTATTTGTTCACCGGAATGTCATCAGACCTGGTACCGCATAAATTTTTCAAGGCTGATGTGCAGAAATTTTATGCTCAAAAACGCTTCTACCTGGTTTGGTTCGACAGTTTATACAACACCGAACTGGTAAGCTTGCAAGAGATCATGAAAAATAAAAAACTGGTTAAAATTGGCGAGGCCAAAGAAGGGCAGATCTTTTTATATGATGAAACCGCGAAATAGACAATAAAAAAGCCGGGAGTATCCGCCCGGCCTACAATCCTAATGATCAGTCAATAAACTCATTAATTATATATTTAACACAATATTGTGTGAATAGTTTAACGATACAGCAACATAATTAGGGCTGTCACAAATTCAGATTCGGACAATATTATTTTGATTTTACAAACAACTCCCTATATTTGCAGCACTTCATCTATAGCACTACTATACTATACAAAAAATGAACGGGTTTAACTTACATCATCTTCATCTGCGTCATCGCCACCATATGGCGACAAGATAATGTTTGTTTCTACGAGAAATATCAGCCCCTGTTTATTTATAGTACCCTTAAAACTCATTTGTGAAAACACTTAAAATAGCCATCCAGAAATCTGGCAGGCTCAACGAAAAATCTGTTGAATTATTAAAGAATTGCGGACTAAGCTTCGAGAATTATAAAAGCTCCCTGATCTCACCCGTATCCAATTTCCCCTTAGAAATACTTTTCCTGCGTGATGACGATATTCCGGAATATGTGCAGGACGGCATTGCTGACCTTGGCATCGTCGGCGAAAACGTGATTGAAGAAACCGAAGTAAAAGTGAGCTACCTGCAGCGCCTGGGCTTTGGCAAATGCTCGCTTAAGATCGCTGTCCCCAATACCAACGACATACAAACCCTTGCCGAGTTAAACGGGAAATCTATCGCTACCACCTACCCTGTTATACTGGGGAAATTTTTAAAGGAAAAAGGCATACAGGCTGATATACGCACTATATCCGGCTCAGTTGAGATATCACCAGGCCTTGGACTAAGCGATGCTATTTGCGATTTGGTATCAACCGGCGGCACGCTAAAAAGCAACGGCTTAAAACCCTTCGCTGATGTCATGTCATCAGAGGCTGTCTTGATCGGTCGCGCGGGCAGTGAGAATGAAGAACTGGTAAAAGAACTTATCCAGCGCATACAATCGGTACTCAGGGCAAAAGAGACAAAATACGTAGTACTAAATGTTCATCGGGATAATTTGAAAAAAGTGACCGCATTATTACCGGGCGTTAAAAGCCCCTCAGTAGTACCTTTAGCCGAAGAAGATTGGGTAGCGGTACACACTGTAATCCCCGAACGTGATTTTTGGGACAGGATAAGTCAGCTGAAACAAGCCGGCGCGCAGGGTATTGTGGTAATGCCTATTGAAAAGATCATATTATAGTTGGCAGTGGACAGTTTGCAGTTGGCTTAAAACTGCAAACTGCCCACTCAAAACTGCAAACTGAAATGAAGAGATATAACTATTCAGACTTAAGTAAAGAAGCGATCCAAAAACTGGTTCAGCGTAATGTTGATCCGGCGGATGAGATACGCGCGGTTGTGGAAGACATTATAGCTAATGTCCGGAATAATGGCGATAAGGCTTTGTTTGATTATGCTGCTCAGTTTGATAAAGTTGAATTAAACAAACTCGCCGTTGGAAAAGATGAACTGGATGCGTTAGCATCAACCATTTCATCAGAACAAAAACAGGCTCTTGATATTGCTTATAATAACATTTATAAATTCCACGAGGCACAGTTAAAAAACGAGGATATGATAGAGACTATGCCCGGCGTCAATTGCTGGCGCGAATTAAGGCCGATTGAAAATGTTGGTCTTTATATCCCCGGCGGAACGGCTGTTTTACCAAGCACGTTTTTAATGCTGGGTATCCCGGCGCGCATAGCTGGTTGCCATGAAATTGTGGTATGCTCGCCACCGCAAAAAGACGGGAAGATCAATGCCTTTATCGCTTACGTTGCCCTATTATTGGGTATCGAGAAAATATACCTGACAGGCGGAGCGCAAGCTATTGCTGCTATGGCTTATGGCACTGAAAGTATCCCTAAAGTAGATAAGATTTTCGGCCCTGGTAATCAGTATGTAACCAAGGCAAAAACCATTATCCAGTCAGCCACTGCGACAGCTATTGATATGCCTGCAGGGCCATCAGAAGTGTTAGTAATTGCCGATGAAAGCGCAGTGCCTGGATATGTGGCTGCTGATCTATTGGCCCAGGCCGAGCATGGCGTGGATAGTCAATCAGTTTTGGTGACTACTTCAAATGAGTTTGCAGAAAAGACAATTAAAGAACTAAATAAACAATTGCCGCTGCTTTCGCGCGCAGAAATTGCCGAAAAGGCTATAGCCAATTCCTACATCGTAATAACAAGATCACTGGATGAAGCCATGGATTTCAGCAATCAATATGCGCCCGAGCATTTGATATTGGCTACGGAAAATTGGCAGCAGTTAACTGCAAAGATCATCAATGCGGGTTCGGTATTTTTAGGCAACCTGACACCCGAAAGTGCCGGGGATTATGCATCAGGCACTAATCATACCTTGCCAACAAGTGCTTATGCCAGAGCATATTCAGGTGTTTCAGTTGATTCTTTTATTAAGAAGATCACTTTTCAGCATATAACGGATGAAGGGATAAAAAACATAGGGCCAACTGTGGAAACTTTGGCAGAATTGGAAGGATTGCAGGCGCATAAAAATGCGGTGACGATCAGATTAAAAAATTAATTGTCATTCTGAGCGACAGCGAAGAATCTGCTGAGTAGATGCTTCGTTCCTCAGCATGACAGATGAAAATAAAGTATGTTTAGTATAGACAAAATACTTCGCGAAAACATCAAAAACCTAACCCCCTATTCCTCCGCACGGGATGAGTACCAGGGTGAGGCCAGCGTGTTTTTGGATGCGAACGAAAATGCATTTGGTTCACCATTGGAGCAAAAATATAACCGCTATCCCGACCCTTTACAGCACCAGGTTAAATTGCGCCTGAGTGAAATTAAAGGTGTACCGGCCCGTAATATATTTTTAGGCAACGGCAGCGATGAAGCTATCGATATCCTGTTTAGGAGCTTCTGCAATCCGGGTGTGGATAATGTGATCCTGGTGCCGCCTACTTATGGCATGTATGAGGTGTCTGCCAATATCAATGATATCAAGATTAAACGGGTTCCGTTAACTACAGATTACCAACTCAACCTCGAAGGTATCGCCGAAGCGATTGATGAGCATACTAAACTGATATTTATCTGCTCGCCCAATAACCCAACCGGCAATTCGATGAACCGGGACGATGTGGAAACGCTGCTGGCCAATTTTAGCGGTTTGGTGGTTGTTGATGAGGCTTATATCAATTTCAGCAGGCAAAAAACTTTTATACAGGAATTGACGGAATATGCTAACCTGGTTGTACTGCAAACCCTATCAAAAGCCTGGGGATTAGCTGGTCTGCGTGTAGGTATGGCCTTTGCCAGCGAAGAGATCATCGAGGTAATGAATAAGGTGAAACCACCCTACAACATCAATGAAGCATCACAGCAATTAGCGCTTAAAGCATTACAAAACATCGACCTTGTAAATCTCTGGATCAAAGAGACTTTGCTTGAGCGGGATAAACTGGTACTGGAGCTAAAGGATTATGATTTTGTACTGGACATCTATCCTTCTGACGCAAATTTCATCCTGGTAAAAACAACAGATCCGAAAGGCGTCTACAATTTCCTGGTTCAAAACGGCATCATTGTACGCGACCGTTCAAAAGTTGAATTGTGCGAAGGCTGCCTACGTATTACGGTGGGGACACCGGATGAAAACAGTGTATTATTGCAAACATTAAAAGAGTTTAAATGAACGCACCAAAAAAGATATTATTTGTCGATCGTGATGGGACCCTGATATTGGAAACTGCCGATGAACAGATCGATTCATTTGCCAAATTGGAATTTTATCCGGGAGCGTTGACTTATCTACCCAAAATAGCTAAAGAACTGGATTATGAACTGGTAATGGTGACTAACCAGGATGGCCTTGGTACCGCATCGTATCCCGAGGATACCTTTTGGCCCATACAAAATTTTGTAGTAAAAACCTTTGAAAATGAAGGGGTAACGTTTTCGTCCTTTGCAATAGACAGGACTTTTCCGAGGGATAACGCCCCTACCCGCAAACCCGCTACCGGCTTACTCACACAATATTTGGATGGAGAGAAGTATGATCTGAAAAATTCTTATACCATCGGTGATAGGAAGAACGACATACTATTAGCCAAAAACCTGGGTGCAAAAGCCATCTGGCTGAATGATAACTCAAATTTAGGCGGTGCCGAATTCACCCAGGAGCAACATGATGCGCTTGAGAGTGTTATCGCATTAGAAACAACTGATTGGCAAAAGATATATGAATTTTTAAAAGTAGGCGAACGTGTGTTAGAGCATCGCCGCACTACCAAAGAAACCGACATCTATATCAAACTCAACCTGGATGGAAAAGGCGATGCCAAGGTATCTACAGGCCTGCATTTTTTTGATCACATGCTGGATCAAATTGCCCGCCATGGTAATATCGACCTTGAAATAGAAGCCAAGGGCGATCTGCATATTGACGAGCACCATACCATTGAGGATACAGGTATTGCACTGGGCGAAGTATTTGCTACTGCTTTGGGTGATAAACGAGGCATTGAGCGCTATGGGTTTTGTCTGCCGATGGATGATTGCCTGGCACAGGCAGCCATCGATTTTGGCGGCCGCAATTGGATAGTTTGGGATGCCGAATTTAAGCGCGAAAAAATCGGCGAAATGCCTACGGAGATGTTTTATCACTTCTTTAAATCATTCTCTGATGCTGCCAAATGCAATCTCAATATAAAAGCTGACGGGCAAAACGAACATCACAAAATTGAAGCTATATTTAAAGCCTTTGCGAAAGCAATAAAAATGGCTGTAAAACGTGATGTAAATAATATGGTTTTACCAAGCACTAAAGGAGTTTTATAGTTAGCAGTTGCCGGTTTGCAGTTTGCACTGTAAATCAAAAATGCCAACTGCAACTAATAACTGCAAACTGACAAATGATAGGTATAATACGATACGGTGCCGGAAATATTTTCTCCCTGACTGCTGCTTTGGAGCGTTTAGGCATTAAATATGGTATGGTGCATAGTGAAGCAGATTTTGAACAGTTTGACCGTTATATTATCCCCGGAGTAGGACACGCAGGCGCCGCCATGAACAAGCTACAGCAAACCGGCATGATTGATAAGATCAAATCGCTTAACAAACCTACATTGGGTATTTGCGTAGGCATGCAACTGCTTACCTCCTATTCTGAAGAGGGTGACGCTAACCTACTGAATATCTTTCCAATAAAGACTTTAAAGTTTGCAGATAGTGCAGAATATAAGGTTCCACACACAGGCTGGAACCAGGTAAACAGCCAAAAAGATAATGCACTTTTTAAAAATATTCCAACCGCATCACACTTTTACTTTGTACATTCATACTTTATTGAGTATAACGAAGCCTATACTTTAGCATCAACAGATTACAGTACAAGGTTTTCGGCATCAATTTGGAAGGATAATTTTTACGGAGTGCAGTTTCATCCTGAGAAATCAGGCAAATATGGTGAGCAATTATTAACTAATTTTTCAAATTTATAAAAGACATGTACATTATTCCGGCAATAGATATTTTGAATAAAAAAGTCGTAAGACTGCGTGAGGGTGATTATGAGCAGGTAACAGAATATGATGTTACACTGGAAGAAATGATAGAAAAGTACCAGTCGCATGGTACAGATTTTATCCATATAATAGATCTTAACGGCGCTAGAAATGATTTTAGCAACCAGCAATACCTTTTTGATGTGATCCGTAAAACGGATATGCAGGTTCAATACGGGGGCGGTATACGCAGTATTGATAAAGTGAAAGAGTTGATTGATGCAGGTGTACACCGTGTTATCGTGGGCACTCAAGCTATTACCAATCCAAGTTTCCTTGAAGACCTTGGTAAAGAGATATGCGGCAAGGATAAATGCTCAGACCAGGTTGTGGTAGCTATCGACGTACTGGACGAAGTGATCAAATACTCCGGCTGGATGGAGAGCTCGCCTATCAAGCTGATGGATTATGTTGACAAATGCCTGCAATTAGGGTTCTTCCGCTTTTTGTGCACGGATATTAATAAAGATGGCAAATTAGGTGGCGCAGGTATCGAATTGTATGAAAAACTACTTGACCAATCTCCTTTTATTAAGCTGATCGCGTCAGGCGGTGTAAGTTCTATGAAAGATATTGAACAACTCAGCAAAATAAAAGTGGAAGCCTGTGTAGTTGGTAAAGCAATTTATGAGGGCCACATCAGTATTGAAGATGTTCAAAACTGGAATTTAAAATCACTTATTTCAATCTAAGCCCAGTCATTGCGAGGAACGAAGCAATCTCTGAACTATACAGAGCAGACATGCTTATGTAGAGATGGCTTCGTTCCTCGCCATGACGCTTCAATAATCTAATGCTGTCGAAAAGAATAATCCCTTGTTTAGATGTTAAAGACGGTCGCACGGTGAAAGGTGTAAATTTCGTCGACCTGCGAGATGCCGGCGATCCGGTTGAACTGGCCTGGAATTATTCGGCCCAGGGAGCGGATGAATTGGTCTTTTTGGATATTACCGCTACGCACGAGCGCCGTAAAACCATGGTAGAATTGGCGAAATCAGTGGCACGGCAGATCAACATCCCATTCACTATAGGTGGCGGGATCAATGAGATTGCCGATGCGGATGCTTTATTAAATGCCGGGGCAGATAAAATATCTATCAATTCAGCTGCAGTACGTAATCCCGCGCTCATCGATGAACTGGCTAAAGCTTTCGGGGTGCAGTTTGTAATAGTGGCTGTGGATACCCGGCGTGTCGGTAATCAAAACCTGGTTCATCTAAATGGTGGCCGAATTGCTACGGAAAAAGAGACTTTTGACTGGATATTAGAGGCCGAAAGCCGCGGTGCAGGCGAAATATTACTAACTTCGATGGATCACGATGGTACAAAAGGCGGTTTTGATACTCATTTTTTAAAGATGGTTAACGATGCCGTTCACATACCCGTTATCGCTTCAGGTGGTGCCGGATCAGCACAGCATTTTGTTGATGTGTTTGAACAAACCAATGTGGATGCCGCTTTGGCCGCTTCGGTTTTCCACTATGGAGAGATACTGATACCCGATCTGAAGAAAGTGTTGAAGCAAAATAACATAGAAGTAAGAGAAGTTATATAAAACGGAATTACAGGAAGTTAAATATGAATATTGATTTTAATAAAAGTGATGGTTTAGTTCCGGTGATTATACAGGATGAGCAAACCCTTGAGGTGCTAATGCTGGGCTACATGAACCAGGAAGCTTATGATAAAACTGTGGCAGAAAATATTGTCACCTTCTTTTCGCGCTCTAAAAACCGTTTATGGACAAAGGGCGAAACCAGTAATAACTTCCTGCATGTAAAGGATGTCAGTCTTGATTGTGATAAAGACACGCTGCTTATCAAAGTAAAAGCTGATGGCCCAACCTGCCATACCGGTTCGCGCAGTTGCTTTAATACGGAATATAATCAAAACTTTATCCTGCAATTGGAGCAGATTATAGCTGATCGATACGAGCATCCACAGGAAGGCTCTTATGTAAACAAGCTACGCAATAAAGGACTTAACAAAATAGCCCAAAAAGTTGGAGAAGAAGCAGTAGAAACCGTTATTGCTGCCCTTGCCGAAACTGAAATTGATATGATAAACGAATCGTCTGATCTTGTTTTTCACTTGTTGGTACTATTAAGAGAAAAGGGCCTAAGTTTAGCGACAATAGCGAAGAATTTAGAAGCAAGGCATAAATAGTTTTTAGTTAATGGATCATGGTTCATGGTTCATAGTATTTATAGCTATGATCTATGAACTATCAACTATGAACCCAACATGATCACCGTAGAAAAAGCAGCAGAACTTACAGGCCACAGCAACCCCATATTCACACTTGAGCTTTCGCAAAAACCCGGCATTCTGTTTACAGGGGGTAATGACAAGGGCGTTGTGGAGTGGAGCCTGAAAGACAATTCCTTTATCAAGGTGATGTTCCCTGTTCAGGCGTCTGTTTATGCGATTCATGGCCCCGCTGGTCGCCCTCTGTTATTCACCGGTTTACGCAACGGTGATGTATTGGTGTTCGATTTTATTGAACAAAAAATAGTCAAAACCCTAAAACATCACGAATCTCCCATATTCGATATTAAATCGATCAATAAAAAAAACGAGTTATTGGTAACTTCCGAAGATGGCACCGTATCGGTTTGGAACCTGGATACTTTGGAATTGGTTTACGTGATCAAAGTTTCAAATGATACCATACGAAGTATCAGCATCTCACCTGATGAAAAACAGGCGGCATTCGGCTGCCGCGATAATTCAATAAAAATTTACGATACCGAAGATTACGCGATCATCAAAAGCCTGCACGGCCATACCATGCCGGTTTTTGCAGTGCAATATTCACCAGATAATTCCTACCTGGTATCAGGATCCCGCGATGCACAGTTGAAGATATGGGACAAACTTTCATTTGAATTGATCAAAAGCATTCCCGCGCATTTGTTTGCCGTTAATCATATCGCCTTCCATCCTACCCAACCCTATTTTGCTACCGCCAGCATGGACAAAAGCATCAAAATTTGGGGTGCCGATGATTTCAAATTATATAAAATAATAAGCCGCGAAAAGGGCTTTGCAAGTCACCAGTTATCCATCAATAAACTGGCCTGGAATGGCGATCAATTACTCTCCGTGAGCGATGACAAACGCATCATAATTTGGGATATAAAACTGGATTAATGCACAATTTAGCGTTATTAATCAATTAGTTACATCTTTTTAACTCCAAAATCCACATTATATAAACATTTTAATTTGCTGACCAACAGCAAACTAAATAATAGTTAAAAAAAGCCCGCAACTTTTGTCGAAACCTCTGCGTAATATAACCCAACGGGTTATTAAAATATGCCCTGCTTATTAACCATAAGTTACATCTATCAACCATTCGTTTGTCCATGTATTGTTATCACAATTCAGCTACCACCGTATTAAGCCTCAACCACTATTATGGAAAAAACATTCACCTTATCCCGTCTTATTATAAAAGCAGTTATCATCCCCCTTTTATTTGTTCTATCCACCGCCGCGGCGTTTGCGCAAACAACTCGTAACTGGATCGGAACAACAAACAGTTGGACAACAGCAAGTAATTGGTCTCCGGCGGGGGTACCAGCGGCAAATGATCCTGTTCAAATAGGTGTTACAGTTACATTTACCAATCAACCTAAAATCGCTTCAGGCCAAACTGGCTCTGCTGGTTCAATTACTTTTGGCACCAAAAAAGCCTCGCCAGCATTAACAATCAGCGGAACGCTAACAGTTAATGGTAATATTACCATGAATAGCACGTCAACCATTACTATGGATGCCGCTACGGCATGTATACTAAATCTGGCAGGAAGCATTAATGGTGGAGGCACATTCAACCCGTCCACATTTGCCAATGCGAAACTTGTAATGAATGGCATATGCGCCCAATACTTTCCCAATACAACAACCTTAGGGGGCAATATTGGAGTTATGGATATTCAAAACACTTATAATGGTTCAACGGCAGACCGGGGTGTTAGTCTGAACACAAGTGTTACCATAAATCATACTATTGTTGAAGATAATGCGATATTTAACGCGAACGGCGTTTTGGTAGCGGGCACAAATTATTATGCGACTATTGGTGCAAATGCCGATTATATCTCAAAAAGCACTTTTAATTTTCGCGCGAACGACGTGATAGACCCTACCGCAACATTAGAATTTACAGCGACTAACCAAACTATAAATCTTTATAAAACTAACGCTGGCTCGACAAATATCCCGCCAAATGTTCTGTTTACCGGAACCAACATAACCGTCAATGCCGGAACCTCGCCCAATAATGCAACTGTATTTAAGGTGCTTGGAAATCTAACCGTTCAGAATACAACAAACGTTGTAACATTCGATCCAGGGCTTACACTAATAGATATCGATGGAAATTTCTCAGGATCAGGCGCTTTAAGTTCCGGATCGCTGCCTATTAATATAGGTGGGAGCTGGCTTAATACAGCAACCTACAATGTTGGCGGTAATGTAACCTATGACGGGAATAGTGCAGCGGCCAGTGCGCAAATTGTAGCAACAAGCGTAAATTATCTAAAAGACGTCATATTTACCGGGGCCTCGCCCAAAAAAGTATCTGCGGGAACTCTGAATGAAGGTGGTAACATTGATAACTCTGCCGGCACAAGTGTCGACTTTATATCAAACAGTTCAACCGTATTAATGAATGGATCAGGCACACAATACATTAAAGGCGGAACAGCCGTAAATAACACCTTCCCAAACAACGTTGTAAACGGCACCATATTTAATAATATTACTGTTGCTACAACAGGTGCCAGCCCCCAGGTCATTATGCAGGGCAACAATAATATAGGGCCATTGGGGGTACTAACAATGAGTACGACCCCATGCACATTAAATGCGACATCGTCAAATAGCTTAACATTATTAAGCGACGCAACAGGCTCGGCTGCTGTAGCTGCCATACCCCTGGGTGCAAGCATAACGGGTACAATTAACGTGCAGCGTTTCGTAAAGGGAAGCTACCCTACCGACCTCTCAAAACGTGGATACAGGCTGATATCATCCCCTGTTTATACCGGCACAGTGGGAACCGCAAAAGTTTTTGATCTGTCCTACCTGTTGAGCGGTGCAATCATAACCGGCCCGCCCGGTGGAGGATTCTTCTCTGTTGGTAATCCATCCACCTATATTTACCGGGAGGATATATTGCCAAGCGATGCTAATTTTACTACGGGTAATTATAAAGGTGTAGCCTCGCTCAATAATTCACCGATCTATAATATCGGCACACAAAAACGCGCGACTTTAACCAATATAGCCGATACCATGGTGAATTTAACTGTGGGCAATGGCGTGTTGTTCTTTTTTAGGGGTAATAAAGTGAATAACGCCAGTACAGGCGGCACAAAAACCTCATTACCATACAACTATCCAGAAGATGTAACATTCACCGATTCAGGGCCATTGAATACAGGTACCGTGAATGTTCAGCTATGGTTTAGGTCTAATAACAATTTATCGTATACCAATAACAGTCTTGCCAATGCCGCAGTAAGGGGCTATTGCCTGATCGGTAACCCATACGCCTCGGCTATAAATTGGGAAAAGTATAACAGAAATTCCACCATTACCAACTCGTCTATTTATGGTGGCGGTGGCTTATCCTCAACCATTTATATGTTCAATCCCACTAATAAACAGTATGAAGCGTATATGCAAAAAGCCGGCGCCATAACTACTGCAGATACTACAACTAATATTGATCCGGGTACTGCTGTTGGTTCCGCAAGCAATATGATCGCCAGCGGACAGGGTTTCTTTGTAAGGGCCACCACTGCAACACAAACGCTATCATTCAGGGAAACAGCAAAAACAAACACGCAGCCAACTGCACTCAAACTGAATAAATTAATGGGGATGCCTAAAGAATCTGCTGTGGCGCAGGAGCCATTATTACGTCTTCAATTATCAAAGGATTCTATCAGCACCGATGAAATCGTGGTACGCCTTAATGATAAGGCAAATGCCGCTTATTCTAATACCGAAGACGCGGAAGATATGGGTGGCATAAGTGCGGAGGTCAGCCTTTCCGCTTTGTCAACTGACGGTGTTAAACTGGCTATCACCAGTGTGCCTCTTCCAAAAAAATCACCTCAAATAGTAGCGTTATTTACCGATGCCACTGCCGCAGGCTCTTATAAATTAAAATTAACCCAGGTAAGCAATCTACCTGCTATTTATGATGTTTGGTTAAAAGATAACTTTAAGCACGATTCTTTAAGCATTAGTACAACCCCGGTTTATGGTTTTACCATCGATAAAACCAAACCCACCACTTTCGGCGATAGCCGTTTTCAGTTAATTATCCGTCAAAACCCTCAAATGGCTTTAAAACTATTAAGCTTTGATGCCGATAAAACCAGTACTGGTTCCCTTATAAGCTGGAAAGTAAAAAATGAATTTAACTACACTGCTTTTTATGTTGAGCGTAGTATTGATAAAGGGGAAACATTTGAATCCATTGGTAGTCTTCAATCAAATAGCAGCGGCCGGTATACCTTTTTGGATAAAAAACCTGCTACAGGACAAAATCAATACCGTTTGAAATTATATGATATTAATAATAATTATAGCTATTCTAACATAGTAACCCTTTCTTATTCCCGATTGGCCAATATTCCATATAATGCCAGGATCAGCGTTTACCCCAACCCCGCCGTATCTACCATCAATTTGTCAATAGAGCAAAAATCAAAAATAGCTGCCTACAGTATCAAAATATTGAATGCAGCCGGCATAGTGGTAAAGGAGTCGGTATCTGATAAGCCGAGCTGGGGCGCTAACATCGGTTATTTAAAACCCGGAACTTATATTGTACAGGTATTGAATGATAACGACAAAAGCATAGTGGGGATTACAAGTTTTGTGAAAAATTGATGGTCTCTGCTAATTTTTTTGCAAATCAAATTCTGATCACGATGATTGGGAATGGTGCATATCTTTAGTATGTTAGTGGTTTAATCCGGCATCGGGAATGAAGATAAAACTAACGTTACTGCTATTATTTATAGCCCATTCCCTTTCGGCTCAGGATATCGTTTTTGCCCGTAAAATGCTGGATACTTTAACCTCTCCATATTTTTGGGGACGTGGTTATACCAATAATGGCGTAACCAAAGCAGCTACATTCTTAACAGGACAATTCCATGATTATGGTATTAGCCCCATGGACGGTGAAAAATTCCTGCAGGAATTTAGTTACCCTGTTAACACCTTTCCCGGTAAAATGGATGTTTTTATCAATGGAATACTGTTATCGCCCGGCAAGGATTTTATTGTTAGTCCGGATAGCCATGGGGTTAACGGAGAAGGGAAATTGGTACAAAAGGACAGTACCCATTTTATTGATGTAAAAAACCGAATTATTGTAGAGTTGGATGATAAATTAACATGGTCGGTTGAGCCAAAGCAATTGGATTTCACCCTGATTCAACTGGATAAAAAATTGATGAAGGGGTTGCCGGTTACCATCAAAGCGAACATTGAGAATGAAGTGATCAATGATTTCAAAACAGGCAATATCTGCGGGATGGTAAAAGGCACGTCCAAACCAGATTCGGTCATTGTTTTTACAGCACATTACGATCATCTGGGAGGTATGGGGAGCAGCACTTATTTCCCAGGTGCCAATGATAATGCCAGCGGGGTTATCCAGGTACTTACTATGGCGAAATATTACGCAGCCCATCCGCAGCCTTATACCATGGCGTTTATCTTATTTTCGGGCGAAGAAGCAGGACTGCTCGGTTCAAAATATTTTAGTGAAAACCCACTTGTGCCTTTAAAGAATATCCGGTTTTTAGTTAACCTTGATCTGGAAGGAACAGGCATTGATGGTATTACAGTTGTTAACGCCTCAGTTTATCCGAATGAATTTTCTATGCTTAGGCGGATCAACGAAAAGGATAAATACCTGGTAAAAGTCAACTCGAGAGGCAAGGCAGCCAACAGCGATCATTATTTCTTCACCGAAAAAGGGGTGCCTGCGTTTTATATGTACACACTTGGCGGGATAAGGGCCTATCATGATATTTATGATATCAGTGCCACATTACCCTTAACAGAGTATGAGCACCTGTTTCAACTGTTGGTCAAATTCAATGATGGCTTAATGAATAAGCAGGCTGACTAAATGCCCTACTTTACTACTACTCATTGTTAACTTCAGGCATTAAATAAAAAGTTTAATTTATCATTGTATTTAGTACTAAACAATTCAATGCGACTCAAATTAAGAAGGTTTATCCTGCCATTATCTTTTTACCTGGTTGTTTTCATTAGTTCTGCATGGGCACAGAAACCAAGATTTAAAGCCATTGCTATTGCGGAAATCGGAGGAGGACATGCTTTATTTGATGTAGCAGCAAAGGCATGGCTAAATCAACTGGCCGTCGATAGTAATTTTACCATTGACTATATCACGGATACCAAACCTATTACTAAAGCCTTCCTGGCCCAATACCAGCTTTTTATCCAGCTGGATTATCCTCCTTATCCCTGGGGTGAGGAAGCGCAAGCAGCCTTTAAAGACTATATGGAGCAAGGCAAAGGCGGTTGGATCGGTTTCCATCACCCTACCCTTTTGGGTGTATTTGACGGCTACCCCATGTGGCAATGGTATTCTGACTTTATGGGTGGCATTCAGTTCAAAAATTATATACCCGGTGGTGCTACGGCGACACTAACGGTCGAAGATCGCAATCATCCTGTCATGAAGAATATACCTCCATCCTTTACAACCAAAGACGAATGGTATACTTACGACAAAAGTCCGCGACCAAATGTGCACATTATAGCCAGTATTGACGAATCAACCTATAACCCGCCAAAGAATGTAAAAATGGGCGACCACCCTGTTATCTGGACAAATGAGCGCATTAGGGCAAAAAATATATACATAGCTATGGGTCATTTCCCCGCACTTTTTGAAGATAAAGCCTACACTACGCTTTTTCGGAACGCCATCTTTTGGGCAGTAAAGAAATAAACTCCAGTAATACTTCTTAAATTTTATAACAAAGTCCTTCATCTTCTTCAAAATCTCCTTTTAATTACGTTCCTTTATTTTGAGTTTGCTTCCATCGCATAAACCGCCCACTTTATAATTATTGATCCAACGGGACAGCGAATTTTGCTAATGAAGAGAATCATTTTAATAGTTATCATCTTTCGTGTTTTTTCAACCCGGGCAATTGCACAAACCGCTATTGGAACACCGGCCATTAAAAATTACAGCCACGCCGACTATAATGCCGATCCGGAAATCTGGGATATAAAACAGGACAAGAATGGCATTCTTTACTTAGCCAATAATGATGGCCTACTCACTTTTGATGGCAGCTACTGGAAAATTTACCCTCTGCCAAATAAAGCCGCTATCAGATCTTTAGCGATTGACGATCAAGGGCGCATCTATGCTGGCGGCCAGGATGAGATCGGGTATTTTTTTCCAGATAACAATGGCATATTAAAATTCCATTCACTGAAACACCTGATGCCGCTGAAAGCCAGGCAATTCGCGGATATATGGAATATTGTGATCTATAAAAATGAGGTGTTCTTCCGAACTATTGAATGTATATTTCAGCTTAAAAATAACAGGATCAATACGTTTGACGCGCCGGGAGGTTGGCGTTTGTTAACAGCGGCAGGCTCACAGCTATTTGCCGAAGATAAAACCGATGGCCTGGTTGTTTTTAAGAGCAATAGCTGGCAACGATGCTGTGGCAATTTAGAAACTGCTGATCTGCGCGTAACCGGTGTTATGGATTATGATAAGGGTAATTTATTGATCACCACGTTAAAACAGGGTCTTTTTCTGTTAAACAGATCAACATTAATAAAAAAGCCAACCACAATTGATGCTACTTTAATTAACGGAATGATAAACAGCGCGCGAAAGATAGATCGCGATAAATATGCGCTTGGTACCACCGCAAAAGGTCTGCTTATCATTAATGGCGAGGGGAAATTAGTGGATCAATTTTCAAATAATGATGGCTTGCAGAATAATCATACGCATAGCATACTGTTGGATAACGATAAAAATTTATGGCTGGGCCTTGAAAATGGGTTGAGCCTGATCAATTATAATACATCGGTTAAGCATATCTATCCGAATAAGGAAAATCAGCTAAGGGGCAACGCGGTAAGCATATTTGATAATAAGCTATTTATCGGTACATCGAATGGTCTGTACAGCATCCCCATCAACCATCCTGAGCAAGACATAAGCGACCAAAAGGGATCATTTACTGAGGTCAATAATACCCGCGGACAAGTATTCAGTTTAAGCGAATTGAACAACCAACTTTTGATTGGTCACCAGGACGGGGCTATGGTAGTGCAGGGTAACCAGGCTAAGTCTATAACTACCGGGCAGGGTGCCTGGATGTTTAAACCGATTTCATCATCGCCAGATATCATTGCCGGGACTTTTACCGGTTTACAATTATTAAAGTATGCAGGGAGTACTGTAAAAAACGAAGGGAAAATAGAGGGCATTTATGAATCGCTTGGTAACCTGGCGAGGGACAATAACAATTTCATCTGGGCTACCCACCCATACCGGGGGATCTTCAAAATGCAGCTGTCAGCCGACAGAAAAAAGATCCTGCATTACACACAATTCATTATAAAAAACGGACTGCCCTCTTTGTTGAATAATCACGTCTACTTTATAAAAAATAAGATCATAGCCGGTACCGAAAAAGGGGTGTATGAATATGACCCGGCGCGCGATATTTTTGTTGTGTCAACATTTTTCAAACCGGTTTTCGGCAACACTACTATTGAATATCTAACAGAAGACGCTTCTGGCAATATATGGTTTGTCAGCGATGGGCGTGTTGGTGTTGTTGATTTTAAAAAAAACACGGCTCATCATTCCTATAGCATCATTTATTTCCCTGAATTGACGGGCCAAACCGTAAAACACGCCGAATATATTTATCCTTATAATCCGGAGAACATATTTATCGGGGCAAACAATGGTGTATTTCATTTAAATTATAACAAATATGTGCAGTCAGAAAATAAACTGCGGGTATTACTCACCTCGGTAAAAGCCATTGCTGAAAAGGATAGCCTCATTTTTGGCGGGTATTTTACGAGCAAAGGTCAGATAACTGCTGCTCAAAATACAGATCAGGTTACCACCCTATCCAAGCATTGGAATTCTTTTCATTTTGAATACTCTTCTACCCTTTTCGCCCAAAAAAGCAACGAAGAATTCAGCTATAAATTGACCGGTTTTGATGAAAACTGGTCGAAATGGTCGGGCAAAACTGAAAAGGATTACACCAACCTGCCTTATGGCAAATACACCTTTTCGGTAAGAGCACGCAATAACCTTGGCAATGCCTCTGCGCCTGTGAATTATACGTTTATGGTTGAGCCGGCCTGGTACCAAACCATCTGGGCGTATCTGATCTACTGTTTGATGATCGTTTGGGTATTTTATTCAGCCTTAAAATTACAACGGAAAAGATTTGAACTTCATCAAAGGAAATACGAGGAGGAACAAAAAAGACTCAGCTATCTGCACAGTTTAGAACTCGACCGAAGCGAAAAGGAGATCATCGCCTTAAAGAACGAAAACCTGGAAACCGAATTGAGCTATAAAAACAAGGAATTGGCTACAATAACCATGCATTTAGTTGACCGGGGGCGCTTGCTGTTGAATATCAAAGAGGAACTACAAAAGCTGATCAAAAAAATGGATATGCCTGATCTGCAGTATCAGTTCAGGAGCGTTTTTAAATTATTGAGCGACACCGAAAAGAGCGATGATGATTGGAAGAATTTCGCTATTTACTTTGACCAGGTACATAATAATTTCCTTTCGATACTGAAAGCCAAATTCCCTTCGCTTAGCGCCACAGATCTGAAATTGTGTGCCTATTTGAGGCTTAACCTTACCTCCAAAGAAATAGCCCAGCTATTGAATATTTCGCTGAAAGGGGTCGAGATCAGTCGTTACCGGGTGCGTAAAAAGCTGAGTTTATCAACCGATATCAACCTCTATGATTTCCTCATCAATATAACCAACTGATTATTGCTGCCCACCTAACCACAAAATAGCATCCTCGAACATTTTATTTTGCGTGGGTGAGGTAAGCACCATATCGCCATGGCCCATATTCATATACAGCATTTTGTATTTGGTGTTGGTCCAAACTACAGGGATATCCCCTTTGGTGATCAGGTTCTTTTTACCTAAGGGGTAATTTGCGGGATCAAGCGTAACCAATACTTTGATATCCTTATTGTCCCGCGGATTGGGTTTCCAACCATACCACTCATTAATCGGTGCGATATAGTTTTTAGGCAGATGCCGGGTTGCCGGGTGTGTATTGTCATCAACGATCATTTTGGCGGGTAATGGCGGCCAGTTGTTATTATAAAAAACAGCCCCGCCCATAAAGTCAACAAACCAGGGCCATTTGGTGTATTTATCGTTGTAGCCTGATACATGGAAACCAAGCCAGGCACCACCATTGGACATAAATTTTTCAAACGAACGTCTTTCAGCCTCATTATGCGGAAACTCATTGATCCACATCACTACCTGGTAATTTTTCAAATTATCATCGTTCAACTTTTCCCAATCTGTGGTCGTATCAAAAACAAAATTTTGCTCAGTCGCCATTTTGGTGTAGAATTTAATAGCGTTGTTGGCAAAGTCCACATGATCAGACTCCACCGTGGTCGAGTAAAGCGCCAGCACTTTAAATTTTGGTGATTGGGCAAATGCTACCTGGCTGATGGTTAGTATCATCAACACACAAATGGCCGTTTTTAGTAACCTATTTTTCATCGATATAGCATTAATATTATTTACTCATAGCAATTTCGAGAGCACTAAGCATCTCGTTTATGTTCTTGTCAAACCCATTAAAAAGGGTTTGATCTTCTGCCGACCAGGGTTTGCCCTGCCTGAAGTCCCACCAGCGGTATTCTATTTTTGAATACTCGTTGGAGATACCGCTTTCAATGGGTTTCTCATAAAAATTATAAGCCTTTATCTCGTAAGTAGCATTGTGAATAATGATCTCCACCTTAAACCGTATCCAGTAATAATGCCCAGAAGTGCCGGTGATGATCTTGAATATTCCCATTCCGGATATAAGCCCTTTCTTCAAATCCGTAGTGTCGATACTTTTATCAGGATACGGAAAAGCATTTTTAAACCAATCAAGTGCTCTATTAAATAACTCTTCTTTCTTCAAATCGGCGCGAAGCGAATAAGTGTTGTCAAAATATATCTTCCCGTTCCGCATTTGCATCATAACGGGGCGGATACCGGTTTGGGCCATGCTTGCGAGCGGTAAAAGGATGAGGGTAATAATGAGTAGCTTTTTTATCATGATCTGCCTTATTTATTTACCTGCCGCCCAAAAAATGGCGTTGCTGAACAGCGTTGTATAATCCCTGCTTTGAAATAAGATGGGCGAATGCCCCATAAATATGTAAATGTTGCGCGCCTTGTAGTTTGGGTTTGTCCATACCACCGGGTGATCGCCCATTTTAATATCCGAATTGGGCACATAGGTCGATTCATCCACCGAGGCCAGCACTTGTACATTAGGTCGCGGGCTTTGTTCATAAGTATAAAACTCTTCCTTCTCCACAATGAACGATGGAGAAACACCTTTCATTACCGGGTGCGCCTTATCCTCCACGTTTACTTTCGCTTTTACAAAAGTGGCGATATAGTTTTTATACCGTGTATTCCCCATAAACTTGCTGAACCACTGCCACATTGGGTAACCATCAAACTCGCCCAGCAGCGTAGCGTGGTGGAAACCGATCCAGCCCCCCTTACCCCGCTCTATATAATTCTGAAACGCTGCAACCGCTTTCGGCTTCCAGGCATAAGGCGCGTAATCCAGTTGGATAAAAAGCTGGTAGTTGGCCAGAAAGGCCTCATCTATTTTATCGGTATTCTGAATGTAATCGATGGAGAAATTGCTATCAGCAGCCAGTTTATCCAGCCATACCTTTGCGGCTTTTGAGTATTCGATATGATGCCCGCCATTTTCATAAAGGGCGATCACTTTAAACCGGGGTACTTTTTGGCCCCAGGCACTGCAAAGTCCGAACAGGCAAAATCCTACAATAGAGGCTATTTTTTTCATGGTTTTCATTTCATATTATTTGGATGCGGCCCACAATATGGCATCGCGCGTCAGTATGACATAGCTTGGATTAGTTAATGCAGTTGGCGAATGGCCTACACAGATATAGATCATCCGGTGGAAATTTTCATTCGTCCAGATAATAGGGTGATCACCCATCGGCTTATTTTGCTTATAGGTAGATTCGTCAGCAGTGGCCAAAACGTGCACATTACCTCGCGGACTTTTATTATACTCATACCACTCATCTGATATCCAGAATTTTGCCGGGAGGTTTTTGGTAACCGGGTGATTATGATCTTCAACCACCACTACCCCATCCTGGAAAGCCGGGTGCGGTGAATAAATTACGCCCCCCATAAAGCCTTCGAACCATTGCCAATAGGGCGCCTTTTTTGTCGGGCTAATGAATTGGCTGCCTGTTAATCCCGCCGCATGGATACCGACCCAGCCTTTACCCTGCTCCACGAATTTTTGCAAAGCCGCCTGCTGACTGGCCGACATATCAAAAGGCGCCAAATGAAACATCACAAACACCTGGTATTTTGCCAGGTTGGCATCATTGATCTTGCTGGTATCATCCGTAAAATCCGTACTAAAGTGGTTTTCGGCACCTAATTTTTCAAAAAAAGCTTTAGCTACGGATATGCTCTTTAGATGGTCCTTTGCCTGTGAAGCAACGATCAGCACTTTAAATTTAACAGCTTGTCCATTAGCATTCATTACGAATAACGAAACGATCAATAATGCGAAAATAGAAGCTTTTTGAAGTAATGATTTGCTCATGATGCTTATTTTTTTAAGTCACTTTCTTTATAGATCCGCCCGATCATCGGGTGGTTAAATATGATCTTTTTTAGCTCTTCGGCATCGATAGCGCCACCGTGGGCATATACAATTTTGCCATCGGGTTGCACCAAAATGGTGTAAGGTAATGCCCCATCCCATTTAGGGTCAACAGCTTCGATCATTTTATACTTATCATCGCCTACATAAATATAATTGGTACCAGATGCCTGCTGCCGTTGCAGAAACTTAAGCGCTTTATCCTTATTTGCCGGTTCATCTGCACTGATGCTTACTAACTCCAACCCCCTGTCGCGGTACATGTGGTTTATGGTAACCAGATCAGGAAACTCGGCTACGCAAGGCCCGCACCAGGTAGCCCATAAATTAATGAGTCTTAGCTTATCCGAATGATTTTTCAACACTTCCTTTATGCCTGCCACATTAATCGTATCGATCTTCACTGGCTCTTTTGCCCATCGTATCGCCGCCTTTTGTATCCAATCGCTTTTTTCAGCCCATTTGATGGAGCAGCCAAAGGTTTTGGTAACCGCCACGGGCACTTCCTTGTTGTTCAAAAGGGCCTCAATAGCATTGCGTGCATCTAAGGAATGTGGTGTTTTGGCCGGGTTTTCCATATCATCAATTCGTCCATTATACCGCAGTTTGCGGGTTTTGTCAAAAATGAAGATATGGGGAGTGGCTGTTGGGCCGTATTTGTTGGAGGTTATTTCTGTTTCGCCATCATACAGGTAAGGGAAATTAAACCGCCTGTCCTTTGCCCGCACTTTCATGTCTTCAAACGAATCACCAACATCGCTATAACCCAACTCATCCAAACGCAGCGAAGCTGGATTATTAGGGTTGATGGCAACCACGCTCACGCCCTTAGCCGCGTAATCGCTGGTCAGTTTTACGATACGGTCTTCATAAGCCTGTGAAGTTGGACAATGGTTGCACATAAACACAACCACCAACACCTTTGTATTTTTGAACGACTGTAGCGTATAAGTTTTACCATCGATACCCGGCAGGCTAAAATCAGGCGCATCGGCCCCAATTTCCAGCGTTTTATGCCCGTCAATTGCGAAAGCAAGGTTAGACAGCGCCAACAATAAAATGAAACTTAACCGTGCAATATGATCTTTCATTTTTCTCATTTTGTAAAATTATTCATACAGCGAAACAGCCAACAGGTACCAGGTGGTGTGCGGCAGCCATTGCTCGGCCCATCGCCAATCTGAATCCTTGCCTGTTTTTGCATAGGGCAGGTTAAAATCAATATCATCCTCATTATCAAATCCCGATGTGATGCCATTCACAATGCCTCCCGGTGCGTTAGTATATTCAAAGGTCCCGAAGAAACCATAGGCGGGGTTGTTATGTCCTGTGCCTTGCAGCATACTGGCATCAAAAGGATTCAATCCTAATATCCAGTTCAATTGATCGAGCGCGAAACTATTCAGGCTATCACGAAAAGGTTTATCATCCTTAAAAATCCCCGCTGCCATGCGCGCGGCGGCGGCCATAGAAGATAGACGGGCATTTTCACCCTGCCACCAGGGTGAAGCATCGCTGCCATGTGGGAAGAAAAAGGAACTGTGCCTGTTCCCCAAGGTATCCTGCACCAATTGCCGGCTATAACCAAAAGGATTATTTACCTCATGTGTAATAGCCAATTCAAATTGCATGGATTGTTTAACCACCTTTTTGATGCTGGCCTGAACATCAGGAGATGCATAAGGATAATAATACAACAAGCTCACCACAGGCAAGCCAGCGTCAGATGGATGGAAAAATGGCCGATCGGCATTATCGGCCTTCCAATAATTTTGATAATTTTTCCATGAGCCCAATCGGCCTATCAGCCTACTGGCCTTTTTATCAGCCGCGACCTTGTACACATCTTTATGGGTCACTTTATATAATTCAGTAGCGGCACTTAAGGCGCAATAATCGTCCAGGATATTTTCCTTGCCGTCAAAATCCATCTTTTCATTGTCCTTCTCTAAAAAAGCAAAGGCATTTTCGGCAGCTTTTAAATAATCAGCATTGCTATATTCTCCCGATACTTTATAGGCCGATGCCATAGCCAGCGCAGCTATCGCCATACCCCCGCCAGAGCGGTAGCTTACCTGGTATTTGCGCCAGTCTTTACCTTCGCTGCTTTTAGCAAAAGTTTGGTCTGCGGTTTTTTTGATGCGATAGCTGCCTTCTTCTGCGCCTACCGACCTGTCTTTGGGCAATTTTCCCGGACCCGGCGCACCAACTGAACGGTAAAATGAACCGTCCTTTACCTGCATCCTAACTAAATAATCAGCACCATACATCGCCTCATCCAATATCCTCCGGTTAAACTGGCGGAAATCAGTACCCGGCCTGGCGTTTAACAGCTCATAAGTTTTAAATAAGCTCCAGGCCGTTAAAGGTATTTGCTGCGGATTGAAGTAGTTTGAAAAAGACAGGTGCGAAAAGTGCTTGCCATAATCGCCGGTAGCATCATACCAGCCGCCATGCGCGTCAACTGTGTCGGTTTTACCTGATAAAGGGGCATGATGATCAGCCTTATCAAAAAGTCCCGAACTCCGTTGCCCTTTGAAATAATAAACCACATCGGATATGGTCGCTTTCTCCAGCACATTTTTCCCGATGATAAAAGGGTAAGACGAAACTGTGCCTGTGGGTGATTGGAACTGAATTTGATAATTGCCTGAGGTGGTATAGCCGCTGAAATCGAGCGTCCAGAACTGGAAGTTTTTCCATTTATCTACTGCGCCTTTGTAAACGGGATTTCCTTTGAAAACTTCTTTACCGTTATCGGCATCAACCAAACTAAATGAACTGATAGCCAAATGACTGTCGGCCACGATAACGGCCCGCTTGGCCTGGCTGTCTTCATAACCCACATGGTTGGTCACTACTTTGATGGATTGCGCCTGTGAAAGATATGGGATCAACAGCAATAAATACAGCAACCAATATTTCCTGTGTGATAATATCATGATGAGCAATACTAAATAGCGTTTATAATTTGAACCCGAAGGTTTGAGGAATTCCCGAAGTCAAAGCTAATATAATACTTTTTTTCGCATGGATTTTCAAGACCCTACATTAGCACTACCGGGATTAAATTATAGTAGTGGTATTGTAGTGGCAGTAAAATCGCTTATGACCAAAGTTTGGCAGATAATTGTACAAGTTAAAAATTCCTATATTGTATAGCCAATTATGAACCGTAGTTCATCATACAATAAACCGGTACCGATTTAATAAACCTGATGGGAGAAACTGATAAAACACGCAAATTCCTGATCGCCACGCACGGTACTTTAGCCGCCGGGGCCAAATCATCTTTAGATATTATTATTGGCGAATCGGCAAATCTTTTCCTTATACAGGCTTATGTAGATGAGCATTCTTCAGTAGAAGCAGAAATAAAACAAATACTGGAACAGGTAAGTGATGAAGATGAGCTGATCGTATTTTCTGACATCATGGGCGGTAGCGTTACCAACCAGCTACTGCAGCACGCGCTGAGGCCAAATGTGCATATTGTTTCGGGGTTTAATTTGCCTCTGATCATTGATGTAATGCTGGCGGATACGGATACGCCTATAGAAGAGGTGATCCATTCAGCATTGGAGAATGCCAAAGAGCAGATGGTGTATGTAAACAGACTATTAACCTCGCAAAACCAGGAAAACGACAATGATTAAGCTGACCCGTATAGATGACCGGCTGGTGCACGGCCAGGTGGCATTTACCTGGACACCGGCGCTCGGCGTGGATTGCCTGATAGTAGCTAACGATAAAGTAGCTAAAGATGAATTCATGAAGATGACTTTGGGACTGGCCAAACCTGCCGGAACAAAGCTTTTGGTGAAATCATTAGCGGATGCCGCGACCTATTTAAACGATGAGAAAAATAAGAACCTGAAAGTACTGCTGATCATCAACAGCGTAAAAGATGCCGCGGTTATGGCCGACCAGATTAGCGAGATCAGGTCGATCAACTTTGGCGGCATCCGGCTAAAAGATGGCGCTAAACTGATCTCAAAAGCTGTCGCGGTAAATGATGATGATGTTGCCATCATACGCAATCTTTTGAGTAAAGAGATCGAGTTGGAGATCAGGCAGGTACCAACAGATAACAAGCAAATGGTTGAAGGTTTAATTTAATTGATTAATTATAAATAGATAAGTGTCAGCAACCTACATACTCATTGCGCTGATCGCAATGTTCGGCCACTCGGAAGATTTTTTGGGTACAACCTTGTTAAGCCGCCCCCTGGTACTCGGCCCGCTGGTTGGTTTGGTGCTGGGTGATCTGAACCAGGGCATCATCATCGGCGCCACGCTGGAGCTGATATTTATGGGAAACATTAAAGTGGGTGCCGCCATCCCACCCGATGTGATCAGTGGTGGCGTATTGGGTACGGCTTTTGCCATTATATCCGGTAAGGGCGCTGCTATCGCGCTAGCTATAGCCGTACCGGTTTCCATCTTAGCCGAAATGCTGGTAAGCGGTCTGTTTGTATTCCGTGCTTTACTGAACAAAAAATTTAATCAATACGCCGAGGATGGTGATTACCAAAAGATCCAGGTGTTACATATTCTGTCGGGTTTATCAAAACCTTTATTGATGGGAATTGTCATTTTTCTGGCCTTGCAATTAGGAGCCAGTGCTATGAAATCATTTTTGGATATGATACCCGCCTGGGTGCAATCAGGCTTGCAGGTTGCGGGTAATATGCTGCCGGCGCTCGGCTTCGCGCTGTTAATGAACCTGATGTTTAACAAAAAAGTAGCGCCTTATTTTTTCCTCGGTTTTATGCTAGCCGCTTATCTGAAACTGCCGGTTATAGCTATTGGCGGATTGGGTGTGATCATAGCATTGATAGTAACGCAGGTAACGCCTAAAGAGCCTGTAGACGAGGATGAGGATGATTTCGATGACAATGTTAATGAAGTTAAATCACCACAAAAATTAAACAAACGTGATATCCGCAGCCTGTTTATAAGATCGCTTGCTTTGGAAGCCAATTTCAATTTTGAGACCTGGCAAAATACGGGCTTCGCGTTTTCTATCATCCCGGTTTTGAAAAAGCTTTACACTACTAAACAAACTATGGCGGCAGCCTTAAAAAGGCATTTGCAGTTCTTTAATACCAGTCCCTATGGTTCCACCCTTATTTTAGGGATAACTGCAGCCATGGAGGAACAAAACAGCCAGGATAGCGATTTTGATGAAGAGTCGATCAGTTCAGTGAAGCTGGGTTTAATGGGGCCGCTGGCGGGTGTGTTTGATTCTTTGTTCTGGGGGACTTTTAAAGTAATCGCCGCGGGAGTCGGAACTTCATTGGCTATCAAAGGTAATATCATGGGGCCGGTGCTGTTCCTGTTGATATTCAATGTACCTCACCTGCTGCTCCGTTATAACTTAGCATTCATTGGCTACAATGCCGGAACCAAATTCCTGCAAAATCTGGCCAAGAATAATGTAATGGACAGGCTGACCAAAGGCGCGTCTATATTGGGTTTGATGGTGGTTGGCGCAATGCCCGCCACGCTGATGTCAATAACCACGCCGCTAACTATCGGGACTTCAAAATCGGCTACAACTATTCAAAGCATATTAGACCAGGTAGTGCCATCGATAATACCACTTGGACTTACATTTTTGGTTTATTATTACGTCAAGAAAAATGTAAAAACCACCTGGTTACTGTTGGGCTTGTTGGTTTTAGGTTTTGTGGGCAGCATGATACATTTATTTGCCTGATCATATGAAAGGAATTGGCGTTTCACCGGGTATTGCAATAGGCAAGGCTTTTATACTCAAAAAGGCCAAGTCTTCTATTTCGGGGATTTTATTGAAAGATAGCACCGAAGTTTTATTAGAGATTGAGCGCTTTGATAAGGCAGTGGAGTTGGCGGTTATCGAAATAGAAGGTATCAGGGATAATTCAGTTCTAAGTGATGACGACCTCGCGATCTTAGAAACTCAAATTGAATTACTAACCGATCCGCAGATCAAAGCTGATGTCATTGAAAAGATCAATTCCGATAAGAAAAACGCCAATGATGCTTTAATAGAAGTAACAGGGAATTATGTACAGCTTTTTGAGGGCATGGAAGATGAATACATGCGTGCCCGTGCTGCTGATGTACAGGATATCGGCAATCGTATCCTAAAACAATTAACAGAACCGGGGAATACACCACCCAAAAAATTCGAACCAAACACCATTATCATCGCCGAAGATATTGCTCCATCGGATACCATTACGATGGATATCAATTACATCGCCGGGTTTGCCACACAAGCCGGGAGCAGAACATCGCACGCGGCTATTATTGCCAAATCAAAAGGAATACCATCCGTGGTGGGTTGCGGTGAGGAATTAAGCAGGGTAAATACCAATGATGTGATCATCCTGGATGGATCAACAGGATTAGTTTTCATCAACCCGGAACAGGAAGTAATTGAGGAATATACTTTAAAAAGGGACGTTTACCGAAATCAATCAGTTAAACTAAAAGCGCTGAAGGATGCACCGGCTATTACCACCGATGGTAAGGAAATCACCTTACTGGCCAACATTTCCGGGGCTGGAGATATGGAAACAGTTTTCGAAAATGGCGGTGAGGGCGTAGGGCTATTACGTACCGAAATGCTGTTTATGGATCGGGATTCATTTCCAACCGAAGATGAGCAGTTTGAATTTTATAAAAATGTAGCGCTCCGGTCTAAAGGTAAACCGATCATTGTGAGGACTATTGATATCGGCGGGGACAAGCATCTGCCCTATTTTAATTTGCCTGCCGAACTCAATCCGTTTTTAGGTTACCGGGCAATAAGGATATGTTTGGATCGAAAAGAGCTGTTCATCACTCAACTAAAAGCTATTTTAAGGGCATCGGTATTTGGGGACCTCAGGATCATGCTGCCCATGATATCTAATGTGCAGGAAATACGGTCGGCCAAAAGTATTCTTAACGAAGCTAAAGTGGAATTGGCGAATGATACTATTGCCTTTAATGCTGATATTAAAGTAGGCGTCATGATCGAGATACCCTCCGCCGCAGTTACAGCAGATATTTTGGCCAAAGAAGTCGATTTTTTCAGCATCGGCACCAACGATCTTTGCCAATACACCTTGGCTGTCGACCGGATGAATGAAAAAATATCGCACCTGTATGATCCTTACAACCCCGGTGTATTGAGACTGATCAGTAATGTGATCGAACAGGGGCACAAAAATCATATAGAAGTAGGCATGTGCGGCGAAATGGCTTCAGATCCTTTGGCAACGTTACTGCTGCTGGGCATGGGTTTGAAGGACTTTTCGATGAGTGCAACATCCATCCCCATAATCAAAAACATTATTATCAATAACAGCGAATCAATGGCAAAACAGGTATATCAAAAAGTAATGGAAATGGATAGTTCAGCAGATATAATCGCCTATTTACGGGAGGTGGTATTATGATAACCAAAGATTATGTGATCCTGGCACCCCAGGGCATCCATGCCCGTCCGGCAACTACCCTGATCCGATTGACTAAGAATTTCAAATCGGCTGTCAGCTTAAAGAAAGGAGATAAAGTGGTTAGGTTGAACAGTATGCTGAATATACTCTCTATGACCATTAAGGGCGGCGAAACTATTTCCGTTATTATAGAAGGCGAAGATGAAGTTAAAGCGACAGAAGCCATAGATCTATTTTTTACCGAACAACTAAAAGAATTATAATACCACATGAAAATAACCATCACCAAAAACGAACAGGAATTTAATATCACTGCAGCCTGGCGCATTATCGCCCAGATGCTGGAAAAGCCGAATGCAGTAATTGGCCTCTCGACCGGGCAAACCACCTTGAATATGCATGCCATTGTATCCGAGATCTATGCTAAATATCCTTTTGATGTTTCCCAGATCACTTTGTTTAACGTAGACGAGTTGACCAACCTGCCACGTGAATATGCCGGAAGTTGTTATACCATGATCCTGAACCAATTGGCCGGGCCCTTAGGTATCCCGGAAGAGAATTTCATCATGCCGCCTACCCTGTCGGATGATTTTGAGGCGGAAAGTATCCTGTTTGAAAAACGCCTGGCCGAACGTGGTGGCGCCGACCTGCAGATGCTGGGTATTGGTAGCAACGGCCACATTGGCATCAATCAGCCTGGTACGCCTTTTGAAAGCGAAACCTGGGTATCACCCATGGATCCCGATTTTGAAGCCCGTGTACGGCGCGAAACGCAGGTCCCGCCAGAAACCGTGTTGGGTGGGTTAACCCGTGGCGTAAAAAACATTATGCATACCCGCAAACTGATATTAATAGCCAAAGGAGCACATAAGGCAGATATTATCAAACAAGCGATATTAGGCCCGGTTACTACAGATATACCAGCATCCGTAGTACAATTGCATCCCAATTGCGAAATTTTATTGGATGCTGAGGCAGGTTCCTTAATAGCTGAGTATGCTAAACAAAGGGGTTATAACTTTTAGGCTACTCCATGAACTTTGCGCCTTCTCTCTGTGTCCTCTGTGGTAAAAAGCAACCACAAAGGACACGAAGATTTTCACAGAGATACACGGAGTTGTGTTATCAATTTACAGCTACTGAGTATAACGAATTGTGTCCGGTGATATAAAGGGTTTTATGGTCCTTACCACCAAACACTATTCCTGTTGGGCGCTCCGGCACCTTTATTTCGCCAATTTGCTTTCCAGCGTTGTTGTAAATATACACCTGTCCATCCACTATATAAACGTTGCCTTGTGCATCAGTTGTTGAAGCAAACTCGCCTCTTTCCACAAAATATTTCAGATCGTAAGCAAAGCCCTCCTTGCTTACAACTAAGCTTACGGTTCTTTTATCATATTCATCAGTTGTATAAAGCGGCTTGCCCGGATACGCTTCGGCCAATGCAGTCGACCGGGCAAGATCATAAACTATCGGGATGATCGTTACACCGTCGGGCGCCACAAAGCACTCCTTAGGTTTAGCTATAGATATCGTATTAAAGTCATGGTAATCCCGCCACCGGTGCGCCGGGTAAAGCGCTTTGTAAACCGGGTTGATCTCTCCCATCGGTGCTTTTTTCAATAGTTGGATCGACTCATCGGGCCGGTCAGGGTTGACAGCATACACCAAGGTACCAAACCCTGAATTACCCCAGGCGCTGAATGAAGTCCCACTTGCATCAGGCGGATTCTTAAACTCTTCGGGCTTACCGTTTACCAGGTATCCGGGTTTCGGCAAATATTTAAAAACAACAAGCAGGTTATCATTTTTATCACACGCTAATGACTGAGTCTCCCAGGGATAATCGGCCAGCAGGCTTAATGCATGTGTATCAACCGACCACTTGTATACACGCCTCATACGTGATTCGCTGAAATAAACATTCCCTTTGCTATCCGCGCATAAACTGTTGGCAAATTCAAACCCGCTTGCCAGTTGAGTAACATTACCGGTAGATTGATCAATACCAACGCCAGACTTATCTCCAATGTACAATCTCGCAAACTCCCAGGGGCGCACCTCTGAATCCGAATTAACATCATACAAAGGGTTGGTTGTGGTATATTTTATCTGGCTATAATTGTGCACATTTAAAAACTCGATGTTCTTACTGCCCCAGTTCCTGATGGAATACGGCGCGGGTTTATTAACCCGTATCACCCTGAACATATATAAATTGGCAAACACCATATCGCTGCAATTTTCCAGCTCCAGCGGCTGGCATTCGGTGCTTTCCCGGCTTTCTTCCTCCAATTGCAGAGCGTATACCTTCCAGTTTGACACCTTGTTAAACCGGATCTCGTTACGAACATGGTGTTCAATAGATAGTGCATAAACATGGCTTGGCGTACTGGTATTTGAAATATAAGCGCCATTAGTGGCAAAAGTATTGGCGGTCCAGATATTCATAAAGGTTCCGCCGCCGCCATCGGTTACCCACAAGCTCCAGTATTGCGTATCCCATGATGGATCTGTTCCGTTATAGCCTTTACTGTAAATACCCGGCCTTGGTTCTTTTTGTGCGCTTGGCCGTTGCATGCCTCCATGCCCGCCAATAAATTTCACATCATTAAGAAACGAACCTTCACCCGACATCCATTTACAAGCCACCGCCCGCGGGTTATCCGCACTGGTGCAAAGTCCAATACCTGTCACTATATTCCTGCCTCCTTTAGCTGATTCCAGCAAAGCTTTAGGGCCGCCAAAACCACCAAAAGCCGGTGTATTATCCGCGATTAGCAGTTGCGTTGCAATTGGATTCAGACCGATAAGTACCGTGTTGGGTTTCAGCTTTATAGTTTCACTCACACGGTACCACCCTTGCGGGATGTAAATTGTTGGGTATTTATCGATGGCATCCTGGATGATCTGTGTATCATCCGTAGTTCCGTCTCCTTTCGCCCCAAGTGATTTAAGATTTACCCAGGTGTTGATCGCCGGCAGATCAGGAATATCTTTTTTGGGAGCTTCAGGAAAGATACTTAAGGGTTGAATGTCTTTTGCCGTTCGATATTCCGGTTCGGCAGTTAAGCTGTCCATTTGCAAACCATCGGTAAAGCTTTTGATCTTATAAATTGAACCTGAACCGGCAATTTGTTTACCACTACGCCGAAAACTTGCCAAAACCGGGACATTACGGCAATCCACATTGCGCAAACTCACCTGGTTAAAGGCATTATCCTCATTGCTGATGATAATAGCCGGGCCGCTCACCCCATCAAACCGGCAATCTTCCATAAACAGTTTTTCATGATAATTGGGATTGATTTCGATCACCGTTGGCACATTTTTCACACTCATGCGCACAACCGTCAGCCCCGCCTCCTGTGTGCGGATCGCTGCCTTACGTTGCCCATCAAAGTAAGTATCAACCATCATAAACTGCCAACCCGGTGAAGGCTTGGTAGTATATATGCCATATTCGCCGCCAAAAAAACGCACATCTTCCATCGCGTTGCCCACATCAAACAAACCTGCTTTACCATTGCCTATGCGGATATCAAGGTGCGCGGTGAAACTATGTTGCGCAAAATGCGCCCGTATGGCAACTGCATAGGGATTTCCATCCTCAATCCTAAGGTTGATATTTGATAACGCGCTATAAAAAGTCGATGCTCCTGCATCATGTATACCTTCACCCGGCTTGGGCAAATTGCTCACGAACCAAAACATATATTTTGCCTTGCCCTTATCCAAAGTATCCGCCGATTGAAAACCGGGCGAATTTTTAGCCAGTATGATCTCAGGACGGTTTTTACCATAACCGATCACACGCACGGCAGTTGGTATAAATATGGTTTTCGAAATAAGGTATTTCCCTTCGGGGATAAAAAGGATGCCAAAATTATGCTCCGTTTTTACTTTAGTGATCGCTTGCTGCAGCGCGTCGGATACATCCGTTTTTCCGTCAGCTTTTATGGGGAAATTGTCGGGCGTAAAGTAAACCGCCTCAGCGTCTTCCAGCCGCGACTGGTAAACGGATCTGCCGCCTTTATCCTTGCCGGCTGGCATTGAATTCTTACCAAAACAAACACTTTGAGCAACGATTAAAATTGCAACTATTACAATGTTTCTTTTCACTTTATACAGGTAAACAGGTTAATTATTCAATTGGTTAATGTATTGGCATTAGGAAAACCTGGTCTTTGGGGGCTCAGATCCGTGATAATGTTTTCGTTCACCTTTACGCAAATCTAATCTTTCTTTATATATGATCTGATAAGGCGGTACACTACATTACTACTACCAATGGTTCGGATTAACAATCTATAACCTGAATATGAATTAATTGCGATTTAAACAAAAAACGTTTTTGAATTTCGGCTGTAATTATGTAACATTGCAGCCGAAATTCAACCACGATTTTCAGCGCCTATAGCTCAGTTGGTTAGAGTAGAAGACTCATAATCTTTTGGTCCCTGGTTCGAGCCCAGGTGGGCGCACAAATAAGGGCTTTTTATTCACTCTGAACCCTCTAAATAAGTTATTTAGAGGGTTTTTTTATGTTTTATCCCTCAATAACGGTCGATAGCTTTGTGAAGGTAGAATTTTCTATTTAGGATTTAGCCCGTGTAGGGAGCTTTCTGCTATTTATTTTTCATTATTTTTTGCCATTCGTCTTGGGTTAGAATTTCTAAAAACTCATCACGAAAGTGCCATGCAGATACATACCCGGCGGAGACAACGAAACTCATCACCCAAGTTGTCTTTCCCTTCCATAATTTAAATGCACAAATATCTGTCGCGGTAATAAAAGGACTTGTTTCCCCTAAATGTTGATGTGAGGATGCCGTTATCGGTTCTTTACCACCAGTTTGCAAGGGGATAAGATTATTATGAAGCTTTGTTTTCTTAATTATATCATTGTCTTTGTCGAAATTGATCAGGTAATCATTTCCTAATAATACTTCATCCGGTGCTGTTTGCGCGGTGATGACATATACCTTTTTTGTCCCATTTTTTATAACAGGAACAAGATTTAAACTAGTATGTTGATAAAATTTAAAAAGCGCATCGTTTAAAACAGCCTGTGCAGCTTTTGACCGGATGGTATAGAACTCTTTTTCATTTTCTGTAAATTTTCTTGTAGTTGTGTCTATACTGTATTTAGACGAATCTAAACCATGGTCGAACTTAACTGTCGCTAATACTACTGGGTCCTCATTTTTAGAAAAAAAGATAGTGGTCATTTCGTTATTAGTCTCATAAGAAAAATATCCATCAGATAGAAGCTTTTTCCCTCCGAAACTGGAGGCGAATATCTGAGTACTATGACCTGATGCCCATTCAGAACGATAAAGCATTTCCCCCTCTGCGTTAATGCTATCAGCAATCTGTCTCAGCACATTTTTTTGTGCTGTTGCGTTTTGCGCCAGTGTAAATAGGGTAATCAATGTAAATAGCTTTTTCATTAACGGCGAAACGGTTTAGTAAATATTTTGTGAATATAAATAACCTTGCGGATTTTGTATAACGCGGCGGTGCAGATGTCACCCATTTCGTCTCAGCAGGATCTCCGGCACGGGACCCTGCGCTGCATTATGCCAGGAAGAACGCAGGGGCCTCTGCGAGAGACTTTGCGGAAACTTTAATATCGGGGCTTTGTTGTTTTAGAGGGCGCGGCTGCCTCTTAAGAGCTAATCTCAAGCTTATATCCTTTGCCGCGTATAACAACAATTTTGCTGTTCGGATCAATTTCCAGTTTTTTTCTAAGTTTTGATATGAACATATCCAGGCTGCGCCCCACAATAACACCTTCATCTTCCCATATCTCTTTTTGCAGCCGACTTCGCTCTATAGTCTCGTTAGGAGACAACGCGAAAATGAGCAGCAAACGCGTTTCAGTTCCGGTCAGTTCAATGGTCTTTCCATTTATGATGAGCTTACGGTTCTTCGCATCGAACATCACCGAGCCCAACGTGAACATGCCAGTATTCTGACCGTCAGATAGCGATTTACGTGGCTTACCAGATCTCAAAAAAATAAATCCAACAAATGCTAAAAATGGCAGGCTTCCCAGAAGATATCCAGTCTTTGCTGTAATTATGCCTGCCGGTTTAAATTTAATGCTGATCCTGTAACGGTCGCTGGGTTGCTTTCTTCCCCTGCATGGTACAATATCATCTTTTTTATTTTTGGATACAGCGTATCCATAAGTTACACCGGAGTTGCCCGAGTTCAGCACATTAACAACATAATCACGTGCGAGCGGGTCATTGGCCAACAAACGGCTGGTAGTATTCACCAGGGAGTCCGGCTGAAAAGTGAGTTCATGCTCAAAGCTGATCTGGTATTCATTTTCGGCGATCTTTTTTACCGGTAGCACCCTTGATGTTCGGTCGCCCGACTGTAAGAGTAATGCATCTCCGATCTTGCGGAGCAAAACTTCCCTCCTGGCGATATCAAAGTCGTCATTTCCCTTCATGCTGAAAGCCACGCAGATTACGGACATAAACAAAAGCAGCATCAATCCCAAAAGGTACTTGCCTTTCCCGGACAGGAGATCTCGGCTATCAAGCATAGTGTCAAGTTTTTATTTACAAAGTTTACATTTTTATTTACAATCCAGATGCCTCAGACTGAAATATATCAAAGTAATTTCGTTGAATCAAATTAAAAGGATATGAAAAATAAAAAAATGAAAAGATTATTTGTATTTGTTCCGGCTATCCTCCTGGTATTATTTCTACTAAATTCTTTTGTACTAAAAGAAAAGAAAGCGTGGGAGAAAACAACAAAAGGAACTAAATCAGGGCATGTAACCATTATTTTCAGATCTACTGATGGCGGACAAACATGGCAGGACATTAGCGAAGGGTTGCCCGAAAATTTGCAGAGAGAAGGTGTGCGGAGAGATGGCTTCTTTGCAAATGACCGTGGGCTCTATTTACGTGCCGGAAATGGGGTTTACCACAGTGAACCAAATTCAACAACTCGTTTTTGGACAAAAGAGATTCTACTTGGTAATCAGAGTAACATTGCCCCTGGCAAGAATGGGATATTTGCTTATAATTTCAGGGGGCAATTTTTACAAAAAATAAACGGAAAGAGTGATTGGTCACCCATGTACACGAATTTTCAAGAGCAAGCCGTACGCATTAACGGAACGATAGATTGGATGTACACGAATTATAAAGAGAAACAAGTAAGCAGCGTTTTTGAAACTACGGGAGGCACAGTTTTCATCGGCTCCAACAATGCCCTTTATAAATCCACTAACAGTGGAAAAACTTGGAAATATGTGCATGTTGGAGGCTGGGTAATGAAAATGGTAGAGTCAAACGGTGTACTCCTGGCTGCCAGCACACAGGGAATATTAAGATCGACCGATGATGGTGAAAGCTGGGATCGCGTGATTAGTGAAGGGGGTGCCAGCATCGCTGTGGAACGTATAGATGGAGGATTTGCTGCTATAGTAAACAACACAATAACCCAAACAAACAGCATACACATTTCATTGGATGGTGGAAAAACCTGGAATGCCATAGGCGAAGAACTTCAGCCTTCCCGCAGTAGTTTATTAATGAAAAAAATAGGCTTACTACAATCTTCATCGGATATTTTATCCATCAAACAAATGGGTAAATATTTAATATGTGGTCGTTCAGATGGTATATTCCGGTCATCTGACATGGGCAAAACATGGGAAAAACTATTACTTCCTGCTATAGAAAAATATGGCTTCAATTTATCTGTTTCAGGCAACGTGATTTATGCCATACCAAATAGAGGATGTTGAAAAATTCCAAACTCCACAAAAATTAGATTTTTTGAAGTTCTTAAAAATAAAAATGATAAAATATCTTCCCATCTATACTTTGTTCCTGATGCTTGTTTGTCACACGTCCTACGGACAAAAGCAAACCAGCGTACCAAAAGATAATATCAGGTCCCAAACTAAAGATACCGTCACTTCCTACGGGCCTAACAGTATGGTTCGGCATATTAAGCAAGATAGAAACGGAAACATTTTGATTGCTTCCTACAAAGGCGTGTTTCGATACGATGGAAAATCGTTTACCAATATAACAAGTACAATAAGGTCGCCCAGCTTCTGGGACGTTCTGGAAGATCGCAAAGGAAATCTTTGGTTAGCTACCAGAGATTCAGGTGTTTATTATTACAATGAGAAATCCTTTCAACATTTTACAACCAGGGAGGGACTTGCTAATAATGGGGTTAGGTCTATTTATGAAGATAAAGCCGGTAATATTTGGTTCGGCACCGGAGGTGGATCAAGCCGCTACGATGGGAAATCCTTTCGAAATTTTACAACTAAAGAAGGACTGGATAATAATGATATTAATACTATCATCGAAGACAAAACCGGGAAATTCTGGTTTGGCACAAGGGGGTATTTAAGCGTTTATGATGGAAAAATATTTACCACGCTCACCAATAATGACGGCAAAGCTTTCAAGAACGTTTGGGGTATAACGGAAGATAAAAAAGGCAATATTTGGTTTGGTGCATCAATAGTCCAAGCCCAAAAAGGCAATATTTGGTACGTTTCAGATGGCCTTTGGCGCTATGACGGCAGTAACTTTACCAAAATTAGTCAGAGGGGCGCTTATGCTATAATCGAAGATAAAAAAGGAAATATCTGGACTACCGGTAGCGTAAATCCCCCTAATGGGAAGGTCTGGGCACTTTCCCGTTATGATGCAAAGTCATTGTACAATAAAAAGCCTACTGTAACCGAAATTATGTCAGGAGGACCAGCTTTTTTGGGGATTTTGGAAGCCAACGATGGAAGTATTTGGTTTGGATCTTTGGGAACCGGGAGTGGCGTGTATCGTTATGATGGAAAGACCGTTACCAGCTTTAACGGTAAAGAGACTAAAAAATAACGTGAACTTGCTTTCAATTGGCGACCGTATCCAATTGAGTGAGCATCGTAATCAGGATTAAGTTGGTTCGGGAAGCACCCGGTCGGGTTCTTATCAAAACTTCATTTCAAGCGCATAGAGCCCTAATCGCTTTAAATCATCCATAACACAGTGTGGGTGCACCCACACTACAGAGCCCCGATTGTATGTTAGAATTGGGGCTCTGTAATTAAACAATCCGAAATCTCTCCGACCACAAACGAAACCGCCAGCCATGTGCAAAAATTAAAAAGCAGACAGGTAAGCATCCATGGTTGCCTGGGCAAAGGAGGTTGCAAACAGCTGATCGCTAATTTCGATTAATCAAACCCTTCTATTAAATAATTTCATGTTTTAAATCCTGCAGTTCTTTCAAAAATTCCAAAGCCTTTGTTACTCTTGTTCCTGATGATTTCTGAATGAAGTTTTTCACCCACTTTTTGTCCATATTTTTATAGGTTACTTCCTTATAAAACCAAATGCCCAGTGGAACTAAGACAATTAAAGCCACCAGTTCTAAAGTCCACCAACTTCCATTTGATTTTGCAATAATATCAAAATCAGCCAAGGCTTTAATATCAAAGTCCTTGATAACCTTTGTTAAAATTGTTGGGTATGCTAAAAATGTCGGGATAAATAATATGGTTAACTTGGCATAATTGATAATATGCGTTTGTAGCATTACCAATGAACTTTGCATTGTCGCCAAGTCTTTATTGAAATCCATATTTTTTATTAAATTAATTTGCTTTATCGCATTTATAAAAGTCGTTATATAAAATGCCAATAAAGCAATTGCTGAAATTGCGTAAGGAAATTCAGTAATATTTTTAAATAAAAATCCAATCAACAATACTATTGCGAATGAATGAAATATACACTCAATCACCCTTTGGCGGTACAATGGTACAAGTTTCGATGTCACCTTTTGAGCCTGGATTAACTCTATACTTTCCTCATTCAGCGTAACACTTTTTTCTAATTTTTCATCGTTGGAAAGCCACATCCCTTTTAATTCATCCAATTCCATGATTTTTAATTTTATTTGTTTGAAAAATTCGTTCTTAATTTATCTTTAATGCGATTGATTTTAGTGGCTACATTTGTTTCTGTAAAGCCTGTAATTTCTGCAATTTCTCTATGTGATTTGTTGTCTAAATACAAAAGGATGATTGCTTTGTCAATTTCTTTCAATTCATTTATAAAATCCTGCAATAGCCGGATATTATTTTCAACTTCATTTTTTCCCGCGGAAGTTTCTTCAAAAACAATCAATCCTTCCGAAATAGGATCATGATTTTTGAATTTTTTTTCCCGGCGATAGAAGGATATTGCTACATTCAGGGCGATACGATACATCCACGTTGAAAATTTAAGCTCAGGATTAAAACTGCTAAACGATTTCCATAAGTTGTAAATAATTTCCTGGGCCAGATCATCCCTATCATCCTTGCTGGAACAATATGCGTTGCAGATTTTGTAAATTATCCTTTTATTTTCTCTTATAAGCCTCGTAAATTCCTGGTCTTTTCTCATCATTTCCGTTATTTATCCGGTTTTTGAATTATTTAACAGTGGAACCATATAATACTTTTAGTGTTCTGCTGCTGCAGGCCGCTACTACCGAAAGATGGGTTTCGCCATCAAATATTTTTACAGTCATAGACAAATCTTTGTAATTATGACTTTTTATTGCGTTCGTAAAAGCATTGAAAGAGGTAAGCATATTGACATCTTCAGAGGCGCCAACCGAGAAGAACACTTTGGCTGTCAGTTCCGGATGATGCCTGGCATAATCATTTTCATTTCGTACCATTTCACTATTATTCCACCAAAAGGAAGGGCTGTTTATGCCATATCTTTTAAATAGTTCCGGCTTTTTCAGAAGGCAATAGCCTGCAAACAGCCCTCCAAGTGAATGCCCTGATAAGCCACGATCGTTGGTGGTTTTATAATGTTTTTCAATAAATGGGATCATATCATTTTGCAGGGTTCTCAGGAATAATTCGGCGCCGCCTGATTTTAGTTTTCCTTCCGGAATTTTCATGATCTTTGACGAAAGCGTATCAACCTGCAGCATACTTGATGGAGTAAAATCATTGTACCGGCTCGCAAGCCAATCTACATTCGTAGTGCAGCTGTCGTCAATGCTTACGATAATTATGTCTTTGATTTCCTTTCCTAAATCCAGCACTTCCCGAATGGAACTCATATAATTAAATGAAAATTTGCCATCTAAAACATATAAAACGGAATAATGTAAAGTGTCTTTTTCTGAATAGTTTTCCGGAAGGGAAACACATAACTGGTACGTTTTACTATTGAAAGATGATTTAATGCTATGTCTTTTTATTGCTTGAATTGGGCTTGGGTTTAAATTTTGCCCTTTCGATTTTTCTGAACATAAACTCAAAATACCAAAAAGGATAATATTTGCAACTATTAAATTTATCTGTTTCATGATTTCAATTTTTTGTGATGGGCATTTTAAAAATCACCTCATCGATTGCATTATTTAGTTTCACTGTTTTGGTGTCAATAGTAATGACGCCAGCCATAGGGTTTGAAGTTTCTATACTTGTGGCAAAGTTTATCCCTTCAATTTCTTTATAATTTGAAAAAAATAGCTCAACTTCCTGTCCGTTTTGTATCGTTTTTAATTTTGACATCAGGCCACTCGCAACATCTATCCATATTTCAGATTCAGTACCACCTTTTGGGGATATTTTCAAATGGTAAGCATTTTTATCTTTTACTTTTTCGGAAACCAGAAGCACTAATCCAGTACCTTTTTTGACATAATCTAACAAGGGGAATGGGTCTATCTGGTTGATAATGCTTTTAGACATCTCTTCAGACATTACTTGAGGTTCACCATTACCGCCCATTATTACAGGGGTAATTGCCCATGGCGTAGTACCGTCATACGCCTGTACCATATTATTACCCATAATTCTCGAATCACTTCTCATTGCCTTGCCTACCAGTATGGTTGTCAGGTTTTCAATTTCCAGTCCCTGCACTTTTATAGTATTTTCCGTTATTACAGATTTAATTTGGTGAAGTTTCGCAACACCTCCGATAGCGTTTAAATTTTTGGTAACTATTTCTTCCACAGACTGAGCCAGAAGAGTACCAATTGAAAGTATCAAAACGGTAACAGATAAGATTATTTTTTTCATTTTTTTAATATTTAAAATAATGCCTACTCTATTCAGTTTTCAGCTTCCCTGTTTTTGTTTTAATATATGATTCGTACAGGGTATTGAAATATCACAGTTTTTTTGCAGTTTATTTTTCCTGGATAACAAGAATGAAAAACTCAAGAGTTTGAATAAGAGGCAGGCCAGGTCAAATTATCCGAAAAAGTTAAGTGATCATAAAGGTTAGGTCTGATAAAAAATGGATCTGTAACACTTTAAGATAATAACTTTGTATACATAAGGAGATAAAACTATGGCAAAAAACAAATTACTAAGAATGGACAATGTCGGCATCGTTGTAGAATCACTCGATGATGCCATCTCTTTTTTCACAGAGATAGGCCTGAAGCTCGAAGGGCGAGGCACAGTCGAAGGTGAATGGGCTGGTCGCGTTACCGGATTGGGTTCTCAGTGCGTAGAGATTGCTATGATGGTTACCCCCGATGGCCACAGCCGGCTCGAGATTTCGCGATTTCTCACTCCGCCTACTATCTCAGATCACCGTACTGCCCCTGTGAACGCTCTCGGCTATCTACGTGTCATGTTCACTGTTGAAAACATTGACGAGTTGGTATCCAGGCTCATCAAGCATGGCGCTCAGCTCGTTGGCGAAGTGGTTCGGTACGAGAACTCGTATCGGCTCTGCTACATTCGCGGAACCGAAGGGCTTCTCATCGGGTTGGCAGAACAACTCGAAAATAAATGAGTAGTGAATCGCTTGCTCATTCTTTTTTTAGCAGTTAATTTAGTGGAAATCGGGTACATATTGAGACAACCTCATTGACAAGGTGGTTCGATGTTGTATATTTTCTAAAGAGAACTTTTCAGGAGATGAGTAATTATAAGTGGGAAATTTTGATTTATCAATTCAATGTTTAACTTTGTATATCAAAGTACTTTTTATAAACTAAGGAATTGATCTTACAAAGCAATTTACACATATTAGTTGATTTGGATCTGGACGTCCGGGATATGTGTTTTGAAATTCTATTATGGTAAAATTTGAAGAGCTATATTATGAGGCGAGGGCTGACAAATGGATGCGCCGTTTTGCGGTTTTTTGCCGCATCGCTTTAGCAGCGAGCTTTATTCCATCAGGCTATATTAAAATTGTGGGTGAAAGATTCGCCGCCGGCCTGCCTTCTAACAACCCTCTAGGGCATTACTTCGATGCCTTACATCTCACTGGATATTACTATACCTTTATTGGAATTGCTCAAATCATAACAGCGATATTATTACTGATCCCGAGAACTTCCCTTCTTGGTGCATTGATGTATTTCCCCATCATCGTCAATATTTGTGTGCTGACTTATGCTACGCGTTTTGACGGCACCAGGGGTAACACGATGATGTTATTGGCAAGCTTGTTTTTATTAATTTGGGACTATGACCGTTTAAAATACATTTTGCCATTTAAGCAGCAACCAAAAACAGATACTCACGTGTTAAAAAAGCCCCTGGGTATGCGCCTTCGGATCATATTTTTTGGAGGCTCCCTGGCCGTTGTAGCCTTTATCATCATCGGTACCTTCTATTTATATGAGATAGTGCCGGGCAACTCGGAAGCTGAGTGCAGAAATCAATGTACTTCCAGCAAAAACCCCGCAGCGTGCGAAGTTTTCTGCGACTGCATTTATAAGCAAGGACAACCGCTGGATAGTTGTTTGGCGACTTTTGATAAAGCAAAAGATATCCACAAGGTAAAATAAGATCGTTAATGCCAGCTTCCCCATTGCCCTGATATGTCAAAAATATGGTGTGGGTTAAGATAGCGTAAGAGTTAATACCGGTGCGTGAGCTGCACATTTTGGAGCACAAAGCGGATAATCATTAATTATCCGCTTTTTTAATAAACTATTATTTTTTTTTCGATATAGGAATATCAGGCAATCGAATAACCCGGTGACTGTATTTGGCATCATTTTCAGAATGGGTAACCATAATGATAGTCGCACCGTCTTTATTCAGCTCGTTCAGTAAATCCATAACTTCCTTGCCGTTGTCATGATCTAAATTTGCTGTCGGCTCGTCTGCAAGTATCAATTTAGGCCTGTTCACCACTGCCCTTGCCAGTGCAACGCGCTGCTGTTGGCCACCCGATAATTGCTGTGGATAAGTTCTTCGACGCTGATCGATATGCATTTTATCCAATATTTCCTCGGTCCTCTTTGCTCGTACTGAAATTGGTAATCCGGTGTAGATCATAGGAAGTTCCACATTTTCAAATACGGTCAAATCATCGATCAAATTAAAATTCTGGAATAAAAAGCCAACATTTTGCTTACGCAGGTCTGCGCGTTTACGCTCATTAAAATGGGTTACTTCAACGCCGTTGAAAACATAGCTTCCACTATCAGGGTCGTCAAGAAACCCTAAGATATTCAGGAGGGTCGATTTCCCGCAGCCTGACGGGCCCATAATCGCCACAAATTCGCCTTCATTAACCTCGATGGACATTTTGTTTAATGCCACGATATCCAGCTCATCGGTATGGTAGCATTTTTCGATATTAGATATCTTTATCATATGCTTCAGATTTTAGAGGGTTAAAATCATTATAAAGCTAACGGTATTCTGTCTTCTATTTTTTTTAGAAAATCGACGAAGTAAGATAGGTAAATACTACAAATTCTCATCAATATAATATCAAAATCACCCTTTACGTGTGATAAAAAATGGGATATAAAAATGCGTTGAATTCAGGTTTTACTATCCCTGCACATAACAGGATTGGCTTTAATGGCAGGAACTACTAAACTTTGGCTTAATAAAACTCCTCTCTTATCTGCACTAATAAATTCTCAGCTATTCGAATGTCGGGTACATTAGGCAAGGCAGACTTTTCATAAGCCGCTTTTATCCATTCCATCTTATCTTCAACCATTTGCATCAAATCATTAAACTCAAACTCACCATTACGGATCTTTAGCAAGAAATCACGATCCTCACGCTTAACGATCACCTGTTGATATAAGGCGATCTCTTCGGCCATGCTCAAAAGACGAAAGGTGTGCATCATGTTTTTAGCATCATAACTTTTACCATGCGATAAAGTGCTTTGATAACGTTGCTCGTTTCGTTTTTCCTCCCATTCCTGGTACTCTTTATATTCACGGCAGTAGATCGAATAACTATCTTTATTAAAATTCATTACCGCTAAGTTTTCTAAACCTTTAGGTACAGAACTTAATTGCACATCATCAGAATCCGGGCCTGATACAATTCCTTTAAACCGGCCTTCGGCTAATTGCTTTTGATGATACAGCAGATACACATTTCGAAAATGATCAAGATTCACCAATCCGCATTGCTCCTGGATATAATTTTTTCCTTTTAACCATTCCTTTAAAGGGATACTTCCATTGTTGTAGATCACAAAGCAAAAATCTAAAACCGATTTGCGCCTGGCATCCATTGGCCTGTTGATCTTTTTATTTAAGCCACGAGCCTTTTTGATCTGCGTTTGTGCATAACCGGCGAAAGTATCGAGGCAAAGTTTCGACAGAAAGTCTTCCGGCTTGATCAGATCAATTAAAGGATGGCGAAACAACACGTATTCTTTGGGTGTGTTTAACAGCTCAATATGTTTGGATTGTTCTTCGTCAATAATTCCAGGAACCGACCGATCTCAAAATAAACCTCATCATTGCTTGCGTTAGCTATCTGTTCCTGCTGCTCAAAACCATATAATTGCTTTTGAGGCATAATGAATATTCCTTTCTTATCCACATCGGAGCCTGGGACATTTAGGTTATAAGCTGTGCTGCCGCTGATACAATCCAGCAGTATCAGTTCTTTTTGCTGTTTTAACTGTTCGTAGGTCATGGCTGGATATATTTTCTGAAAATATTATTCAATTCATCCGGATATTTCTTTTCAGAAGGGAGCATAGGTATCCGCTCTTTGCACCAGTCAAGTGTATTCGTTAACCATTCATTGAGTACTGGGACAGGTGTTATCAAAGCTTTTTCATCGGCTAACTTTTTCATTTCCAGTAGTTCGTCAAAAGCACCCTGAACTTTCTTGTCAGTTATAATAACTCTCAATTTCTCAAATTCCATAGGTGATACCGTTTGCCTCTCCACAATCCACTGACAGGCCAACGCCGGACGTAAGGCATAAAAGTAACGTTTCAATTTTACCTGTTCGGTTTGCAAATCATCCCGAAGCGTATTGTGTGCCATTGATAAATAATGGTTGGCACCGGATCGTAACGAAAAGTATTGTGACATCAACTCACGCAAATCGGCAGCAAAAGTTGAATTTTCCTGGTATACGATTGGCGATTGCAGCCATTCGTACAATGTGCTATTTGATTTAAGGAATAGCTTTAATGCTTTTTTGATATCCCAACCGCCTATATCCAATACCTCATTAACAGGCAATCCCACATTGTCGGGCAGGTCAGTTATGCTGATGTAATCGTTTACTGACCTGGCATAAATAAAGCGTACATCAAAATCACTATCCGGCGAAGCAAACCCCCAGGCCCTGCTACCCGACTCGCATGCATATAGTATTTTTATATTTTCCGACTGCTCTAATTCGAGCAGTTTTTGGAGGATAGTTTCCTTCATGCTAAATTATATATAAGGTTACAAAATATAAATGAAAGAGCAATAGTCAGCATGTGTCTTTCAGGATTCGAACCTGCCCGCTTACGCGGTTTCACCAACGAAGTATCACACACTTACGGCATCTTTCATTTAAAAAGGGCAAAAAACAATTAGCGAGTTTTTTCTGAACTACTTGTGAAATCAATCACTGGCTGGATTTGAACCAACGTCCTTCCACTAATTAGCGGATGTTCTAACCGAAGTATCACCAATTTACGGCACCTTTTTATTTTAAAAGAATAGCTACAGGCAGCAAGCGACTATAATTAAACGTGACAGGTTTCGAAGTAACGCTCACCTAACGGCATATTCTTTATTTCTTAAGGGCGATGGTCAATATCCGCTTTTACTGCTCTACCAACTGAGCTACAATGGATCACTCCAAAGGCCGGGATCGAACCGGCGACACGAAGTAGCGCATATTTACGGCACCTTAATATTTTGATTTCTTTAAAAAAGAAGGGTAAAAAGCAATAAGTCAAATGCACTGTGCTCTTCCAACTGAGCTACCCTTGCGGGGACCGGATTTGAACCAGCCGACTCCAGCGTCCCGAAGTAAGACTTATTTACGACACCTTCTTTATTTTTCAATTTCTTTAAAAAGAAGGGCAAAAAGCAATAAGCCATTCATACCCGTCCGTAGGCAAGCCCCGGCAGCGGGTCCTGGTCGAAGTAAGGCTTATTTACGGCACCTTCTTTTATGTTTTATAAGGAGCAACAGGCGAACGCGGGACGGGGGCTCGCTTTAGGGACTCGAACCCTCATCACGGCTCTCACCACAATGCCCACCCCCTTCATGAGCGAAGTAACCCGTTTCTACGGCATCCTTAAATTTTTTAATTTCTTCAAAAAGTACGGGGCGTTAGCTTCCCCATACCTGGTTATAATTCTATACTGTTGATAGCATCTAAAGCTGAGCCTCCATTTTCTAAGGCAGCTAACACCTCAAAAACTTTATCGCTCCAGCCGGCTACCAGGTAAACATCATTGCTCAATATTTGCAACGGCGCTTGCCCGTAACCTTTCAGGTCGAACAGGTATAGCTTTGCCTCCGGCGCAACCTCCGCCTTGTAGCGAATCCACAACGGATAGATATGATCGGCTATATTAGCCGAATTCCACAACTGGCAATCAGTAAACAGCATCACTTTATCCATTTTCACCTTTCGTGCCAATATGTCCTTGATCACCAGGAACCCATTGGTGCTGTAACCCACCTCGCCTTCGCGTTTGTAAAACTCCTGCACATTGCCCAGGATGTTATTGCGAGGTACGGTGATGGTTTTCCAGGTATCACCAAACATACCTACCTCCACGTTTTTGCAGCGCGATTGCAACAGCATGGCAAGCATCAAGCCCACATCGTACAGCAAGATCTTAGATTTTGCCGATACCGGTGTCTGCATCGATCCCGATACATCGCAGGCCAGCAGCACACGGGTATTATAGTCGAACCCTTTGATATTGGCCGCACTTGCTTGTACGGCTTTTTCCAAAGCGTCCAGCAATTCGCCGGTGTAACCTTTATTTTGGCTCTGCATTAAAGCAGTTAGCTTTTTTATCAGGCCTTGCGCAGGCACGTTAGTAACAGGGTTGATCAACTCGCGATAAGCTGCCAAATAACGAAATGGAAACTGCTTTGCCTTAACCACTTCATCGGCATCGGCTAAACGGGCGCATACCTTCTGGAAGTGAGCATAGCTTACGCCGGCTTCCTGTATGTTGCGCGAGTTACGCAGCAGGGCCATGTAGCCCAGCTTGCCGCTGTCTATCAGTTCTTCCCATTTTGCGCGGAAGGCTATTATTTTAGCCTCCTCGCTGTCAAAATTCAGCTGACCCAATGCCGACAACTCCGTTTCCCAGGTGTAGGGTGTTTGCAGAGTGCCGTTCACTATTTTATTGAACAGTACCTGCTGCAATTCGTCCTTTGCCTTTGGGTGCACCAGGAACAGCGCATCACGCAGTTTGATAGCACCATCACGATCGTATTTACCAAACTGGTACTCATCGAAACGATTAAAAGCACTTGTTAAACCCTTTTGCAATTGCTTGCTCAGGCGGTTCAGCTTTTTAGGGCCGGTACGCTTGTTCAGCAATTCGTAGCAGGCTAACAGCTCGGTGATCTCATCGGCACGGCCAATTACACTATCAGTAACCCGGGCGACCAAGTTGTCGCCCGAATGCAGCTTAGCCAATTCAGTAACCAACACAAGTGGTACCGAACGCAAATACATTTTAGTGCGGGCATATATGGCCAGCTTACCCACAAACACGGGGTCGCATTTGGCAATTAACCCTCGCAAACGGTTCATGCGGTCTTCGTTCTTTTCGTAGAACGAATCATTCAGGCTCCAGGTAACTACGGCTGTGTAGAGTTCCATTTCGGCGGTCAATACAAAGGTTTTTGCGCCCTCGTAGTTGGTAACCTGTGTTTTTGCCTTTCTTAGTAAATTAAATTTCATTGGGAACCTCCCTTTTTGTTTTGTTGAAACAAAGATTGAGACCCACTGCGCAGTGTATCTGCGCAGATGAAAAATATTTAAAAAAAGTTTGTTTATTTTTTGAAATTGACGTTTTCCATCCCCTTCTGTCCACTTTTCAGGGTAGCGTAGCGCAACACCACAATAATTAAGAAATTTAACCATAAATAAACTTTGTTAAATGAAAGCCCCTCTCCAAATGGAGAGGGGTTGGGGTGAGGCTACTGACAAAACAGTGTCAGTAACCTCACCAATTCAATTCCGTAAATTTGTATATACCCGGTATCCCCACCCTCTTTGCGCAGCAGAGAGGGTCGACAAGCGCAGCGATGTCGGGGTGAGTCCCGCCAGCTTGCATCGCTACCAACAACTCTTTTCATGCCGCAATTCTTAATCATACCGGCATTCCATCATATAATTGATTATTTGAGATAAATAATTGAATCGCTCTTTGACATATTGATTCGCTGTTTAAGGTAATAGATTGCAAGGATACCTGCTACATGCATGCCGACGAAGGATAAAACAATAATAATATTTCACTATCCATTTAATTAATATTATATAAATTAGATCATATTTATATATGCCTGAAACCCATCCATATGAACCATGAAAAAAGTGACACCGTACGCCGTTGGTATGACGAAGTATGGAACAATAACAATGAAAGCGCCATCCATGAGTTAATGCATACCGAAGCAAACGCTTTTGGACTCGGGGCCAATGCGATTATCGGCCCTGCCGGGTTTAAACCATTCTATGATGAGTTTAAAAACGCCTATTCAGCTATTCATGTAACCGTTGATAAAACCCTCGTTGATGGTGATCATGTGACCGCAATGTGTACGGTAACCGCTACACATAAGCAAACCGGTAACCCCGTTAAGTTTTCAGGAGTATCGGTCACAACTATCCAGAACGGACAGATCACATGCGGATGGAATTACTTCGATTTCCTTACGTTGAACTTGCAAATAGGAAAAATAACTCCGGAACAACTGATTTAGATCAGCCGAAATATGCTGATCCCGCCAAAAAGCAAGGCGAAGCGGGATTGGGCTGATGTATAATTGAAAATGAAGGTGCCCGAAGAGAGATTCGAACTCATAGGGCGTTTCCCGTCCGCTAACCAGCGGACGGGCCGGGCTTTGCAGGGCTCCGCTGTCGCTACGGCCCCTCTTTCATCGGGGCTGAACCCTTCCAATCCCTTACGCGAAATTGTGTAAACCTGTTGATCCTGCACTCACGAAATAAGATCGATAATCGCCTGTTCAAGTGTCCACACTTGAATAATAACTATTTGCAGCGTCCACGCTGCAATAAATCCTTAAGCATAGGCGCTTAAATTATATGTATTCAAACGAAGGGCTTGAACGGGCGGGGTAGATTTATTTGATAAATAAAAAATATTTTACAGAATTTCTTGATTTATTAAAATAATGTGTATTATTGCATTATGAAAACAACAACAATACCCTGCCAATTTCCGCAACTGATTTATCAGAGGTGAATGGGTATGTATTGAAAAAATATAACAAATTCTCAAAATCCTCTTAGATAAATTCTAAGGGGATTTTTTGTTTTAGGGAGATTTTATAGGGTGATATATCAATTGGTCAGATTACTCCGTTTGGAACGGAGAGGTTCCCGGTTCAAGTCCGGGTTACCCTACTTTAAATGAAGGAAATATAGCTCAATGGTTAGAGCAACACCCTTATACGGTGACGGTTAAAGGTTCAAGTCCTTTTATTTCCACAAAAAATGGTCAGTTGCCCGAGTGGTAAGGGAGCGGTCTGCAAAACCGTCTTGCACTGGTTCGAGTCCAGTACTGACCTCTTTGTTTTTCTGTGGTGTTCAGCACCGCAGGTCCCGGCTTTAGCCTGGATGACCGCGGTTCGGTTCCATGCGGGGAGACTTGATGATCGTAGAAACGATTGGTGTTTCTTTGTCGCCTTTTAGCCTGCTTCAGTGGGTAAGGGGCGGTGTGTTTATTTAAAGATATTTCTGTGCTGTTTAAAAGAGGACTAGCCCTCGCCCGTTCAAGATGAAACCAGCACTTGGTTCCAAAAAGCAAACTCGGCTTTCCCATCGAGAAATGATTCGGTCACTTTCAAAAACTTTATCATGTGAGGAGACTGCATATGAGGACCGAGAAAAATTTCTTTACTGTCCCAATGTTCAATGATTAACAGGCACTGTGAATTGTCTGGATCATCGTATACCTGGATCCCCTGGCAAGCACTTTCTTGTTCAATGACTGTTTTAATTACCGTATTAAGCTCTCGTTTTGCAATTTCCATCTTACCGGGCTTAATTGCACTTGTAATGACAACGGTTACTGGTTTTGAATTGGTACTCATGCAAACTCGGGTTTAATTGTTTTGTACCTGGTAATGAAGTTGAACTGTATCATCGTTTAATTTCGATACTTCTAACAAATTAAGTTTAAACTCGCCAACTAGATTTTTTAGTAGTGGCAATCCACCATCAAATAATACGGGCTCTACTATAAAGTAAATTTCATCAACCAACCCGGCATTTATAAATTGACTGATGGTCATCGTACCTCCAATAATTACAGCTTCTGTATGGCCTTCATTCTCTAACATTTGTTTGATTTCAGTAGGGCTTTCTTTTGTAAATGTTACGGTAGGGTTATCTGACTTTGCAGTTTCGTCTGTCGTTAAGACGACTGTTGTTCCTTCGTCTTTAAGTGGTAAGTAATCAGGTGCAATAATATTATAAGTTGTTTTACCCATAATCACTGCTTTAAATTTCTGGCTTATAGAATACATGCCCTGGCCATATTCAGGAGAAAGCCAATCCGGTACATTTCTCGAATTTGAAATAAATCCGTTCGCAGAGGTTGCGATATAGATCGTAATTTTCATTATTAATTATTTTATAGTTTAGTAAATTGATATTTGCTCATGCATTTAAAAAAAATTGGTTATCAAACGCAACTTAAATCTTTAGTAAAATTGTAAACATTTTGCTCTGTGTGCAATGACTGACAAAATTGTTAGAAGCAAATCTTGTAATTATGAGAAAAAAAGAATCGACCGATTATGCCAATGAACAGTCCTTATTCCAACTTTGTGAGCGTAATTCAGCCATTAGTATGATTAGCGGACGTTGGAAGGGACAAATTGTTTACTACATCTCTCAGGGGAGTGACCGTTTTCATCTCTTACAACAAAAATTGCCTAATATCTCTGAGACGGTTTTAGCAAGACAATTAAAAGAATTGGAAAGTCACGCAATTTTGATAAAAAGAGAAATTCCAAATACTGTTCCAACAGGCATAAAGTATATTTTAACCAACAAAGGCCTTGATCTGGTTCCGATTCTGGGCAGTTTGTGTAACTGGGGCAAATTGTACGCAGACGGAAAAGAGATTTCTGTTTATGTGGCTAAGCCCTTCGCTGGCGTATAGATACCGGCAAGATGGTAAGCCACACATAAGCCAGCCAAAGTCAAGATTATCACTTAGCCACAAGCAAATACTTGCTGCTGCACATGATTTATAACCCCTTAATATCCTCCACCATCAAACCCCGCTGTCCGAAGTTTATAACTTCGGACAACTATGCCTGTAGTTTACAACTACACCCCCGCGGAATGGACGGGACTCGAACCCGCAACCTCATGCTCGACAAGCACGCATTCTACCATTGAACTACCACTCCTTTTCTTTAGAATCAAGATGCAAGAACCAAGAATCAAGACAGAGAATTGTAACCATGCCTTTTTAATCCTGCTCTTGCATCTTGGCTCTTGATTCTTGGCTCTCAAAACTCAATCCTCCGGCCTCTCCCTCGCATCCGCCATCCTCACTATCCTCGGCTCAAACTTAGCCAGCACTTCAACCAGATTCTGCTGCGCGGCCATTACGGTGTGTATATCCTTGTAGGCCATAGGTGCTTCGTCTATATCGCTGCCCATCAGGGTAATGCGTTTATCAACCAAATTGGCAGCTATCGCGGCCTTATCTAAAGTTTTAAAAGCTACGCTCCTACTCATTAAACGCCCTGCGCCGTGGCTGGCAGAGTTGATGCTGGCCGCGTCACCCTTACCGCGCACCACAAAGCCGGGTGTGCTCATGCTGCCGGGGATAATGCCCAACACACCTTCACCGGCCGGGGTGGCTCCTTTACGGTGCACCATTACTTCGGTACCATCGGCCAGTTGCTCTTTCCAGGCAAAGTTGTGGTGGTTCTCTATCATCATTACAGGCGCACGGTTCAAAGCCTTCGCTATCTTATTATGGATCTCGTGATGGTTGGCGCTGGCATATTCACCCGCCAAATTCATAGCTATCCAGTATTCCTGTCCCTCGTCCTTATCCAAATCCAACCAGGCCAAATGCTTGGCTTCCGGTGGGAGTTTAGTTTTGGTCATGGCTATTTTGCTGTAATAGTCGGCCACGCTGCCACCAAAGCCACGCGAGCCGGAGTGCGAAAGCAAAGCCAGGTAATTACCTGCCGGGATACCATCCAAAGCGCCATCGGCGATGGTCAGCTCACCCCATTCCACAAAGTGGTTGCCGGTGCCGCTGGTTCCTAACTGTGCATAAGCCTTGTCCTTTAGGTTACGGATCACCTTAGTTTCGTTCCATGTTTTGCTATCGAATAACGAGCTGTCGAAATATGTTTTAGTGGTGCATCCTATACCAAAATAAGTATGGTCCACCAGCATATTTTTCAGCATATCGGTTTCTCTATCCACCGTTTCGGCAGGCAGATCAAAAATGCTTAAACACATGCGGCAGGCAATGTCCACCCCAACCGCAAAGGGAATAATGGTATTGGCCGTAGTAGCAAGCACACCGCCAATGGGCAGGCCGTAGCCCTGGTGGGCATCGGGCATAAGCGCGCCGGCAACAGCTATTGGCAATTGTATAGCTGTCCTCATCTGCGCCAGCGCGCCCACCTCAATATGTTCCATCCCCCACACCGGGAACTCGGCGATTTCTTCCTTCAGTTTAAAGTTGCTGCGTTCCTGTTTGATAAACCTGCCTTCTTTACGCATGGCAATCACATCTTCGGCCAGGTTCTTAAACTTGCCACCTTTCTTTAAAGCGTAGGGCATCGGGTCGTCTATCAGTGCTTCCAAATTAGCCAGTATCTGGGCCTTGTCCATCACGTTGTGTTTCAGCAACCCATTAGCCACGCGACTAAAGTTTACCAATACTTGCACATCGTTAATGCCTAAGGCTTTTAATTCGTTATTGCTGATCTTTTCCTTTTCCATTTTTTACCCCTCTAAATCTCCCCTGATCCCAGGGGAGACTTTCTATTTTGGTGTTTTAATGATACAAAGAAATATACCATCTGCGCAATCTATTTGCGCAGTAAAAAATAATTTAATAAATTCATCAAAAAATCCGATATCGTAAATCCGAAATCCGAAATCAAAATATGCCCGTAAACCGAAATGCCCTCATCCGCTACCGTACCATCGACCAATGCCTGCAAAACCGTTTTAAAAAGTGGACGCTGGATGATTTGATAGGTGCCTGCAGCAACGCTATTTACGAATATCAGGGCATTGACACTGGCGTGAGTCGCCGCACGGTACAGGCTGATATGGAAATGATGCGCAGCAATAAGCTGGGTTACGAGGCGCCTATTATTGTGGTGGATAAAAAGTATTATACTTATGCTGACAAAAGTTACAGCATTACCAATATCCCGCTTAATAACCAGGATATACAGGTGCTGAGCGAGGTATCTGATCTGCTGAAACAGTTTAAAGGCTTTAGTCACTTTGCGGACCTGAACGAAATGGTGAGCAAACTGGAAGACAAGATCTACACCCAAAAAACACACAGCAACCCGGTAATTGACTTCGAAAAGAATAATAACCTGAAAGGCCTGGAGTGGATAGAAGTAATACGTAAAGCGATTGTAGCGAAGAAAACCATTTGCGTTACCTATCAATCATTCAGGGCCCGCGAGGCCAGCACATTTTGCTTTAGTGCTTATTTATTGAAGGAATACCGCAACCGCTGGTTTGTGCTTGGAATTTCGCACCAGCGCCATAAGCCATTGCTCAACCTGGCGCTCGACAGGATACAATCCATCACCGGCCATGAGGATACTTATATCAAAAATACGACCATTGACTTTGCCACTTATTATAATGACGTGATCGGCGTAACCAAATCTCCTAATCAACGTGATTGCGAGGTGGTGTTTTGGATCAATAGCGCCAATGCTCCCTACGTGATAACCAAACCACTGCATCATACCCAAAAACTGTTGAGTGAAGATACCGATGGAAAGATATTCAGCATTAGAGTAATTATGAATTTTGAGTTGGAGCGCGAATTATTAGGCTTCGGCTCAAAGTTGCGGGTACTTGGCCCAAGGATATTGGTAAAGCAAATAAAACAGCAGCTATACGAAACATTGGCTAATTATAAGCTATCGGAAGAAAAATAAGCATAAGGGCTTTTGTTGATTCAGCAGGTTTAAGGGCGTTTCCCGTCCGCTAGCCAACGGACGGGCCGGGCTTTACAGGGCTCCGCTGTCGCTGCGGCCCCTCCTTCGTCGTGGCTGAACCCTTCCAATCCCTTACGCGGGATAGTGCAAAACTGTTAATCCAGCCGGCGTTCACGTTGACGTAAATTAAGCTCAACATTTAACCTTATGTATGTTCACGCGAAAAACGCTTGAATGGCCGGGCCAATGATATAACACGTGTAATATTTTAAATATTATTTTGAATATTGAAATATTATTTTGAAATTAAACGTTGAAAACCAAACACTTAAACCTTATTAATCCAATAAACCATGAAACTGTCAATTCAGCACTACAATTTCAATCAGCTTTCCATGAAAGACCTGATTGATGCCCGTGAACACGCCCACCTTCAATTTATGAACAAAAAAAATGTGGTGGCCACTGCCGTAGGCAGGTACTTGATACGCTTAACGGACATTGATGTTAACGGGCGTTATAAACCCGATTTGCTTAAGACCAAAAGAACCCTCGCTAATAGTGTGGTCACCAATTTTTCCTGGCCTTGCGTGTTGGTGTTTGTGGCCGCCTGGGAAGACAATGCGGCTTTGGCCGCAACTGATGATAATGTACCCCGGTCCATTTATTTGGAAGACGGCCGGAAGATCCCGGTTTGTGTGGTGGAAGCGCCACAAACGTCGGAAGTCAGTAAAAACACGGATGAGCTGTCCTTAAGTTATCCGACAAATTTGATGGGGGGAGGTTTCCCAGTGAAAGTGTTTAGCCAGCAGGTAGAACATTTCGCGACAGCGGGTTGTATCGTTACCGATGGGCATACTTATTACTTATTGACGAATAAACACGTTTCCGGCGATGAGGGCCAGGAAGTGACTTCGGTCATTGGAACGGAGCCTATCGCAATTGGTGTGAGTAGTGGGCGGTCTTTAGGAAAGGTTAGTTTTTCTGAACTCTATCCCCGCCTGGACCGGGAAGAACGTCAAAGTGAACTGTGATGCGGGTTTAGTTCAGTTGGATGATTTAAACAATTGGAAAACCGATGTGTTGGGCATTGGTAAAATGGGGCCTTTATTTGATTTGAACTGCCAAACGTTAAATCTGGGATTGATAGCTGAACATGAAGTATTAGCGAAAAAGGTTAAGCCAAGTATTACGGGTAATGTGGTGGCTTATGGAGCCAAAAGCCTTAAAATGACCGGTGAAATTACGGCCTTATTTTATCGTTACCAGGCTTTGGGCGGCGTGGAATACGTCTCCGATTTCTTAATCAGCGGACGAAATAATACTTTGCTAAATGCCGGCCACGGCGACAGTGGCACCGTTTGGTTTTTGGAGTCGCCGGAAGAAAACGGAGCGATAACTTATTGCCCGTTAGCCTTACATTGGGGCGAACACCAGATCGTGGATACCAGGAGTAAAGAACAATATCCTTTTGGGCTGGCTTCCAACCTGACAAATATCTGCCGGGAACTTAACGTTGAATTAGTCCGGGACTGGAACCTGGACAGCGAGTATAGCTGGGGAAAAGTGGGACATTATACGGTGGGTTACCAGGCCGTAACGAATGTGAAGGCAACTGGTGCCAAAGCCTTTTTCGTTAAGAATGTTGACCGTATCAGTTTTGCCCGGCCTGGCATCAATAGCCAGCTTGATGCTAAAAATAACCCTGTTTTTGGCTTGGACCCTACTATTGGCTTTTGCCCGCTGGCCGATGTTCCCGATATAATTTGGAAACAAACACGCTTCAATCCGGTTACCAACAAGGGTAAAACCTGGGGCCGCAAGGGTGATGAAAACCCGAATCACTACGCTGATGTGGACAAAGCAACACCTTCCGGCAAAACCGTATTTGACTACTGCCCTACAGCAGCTAAATTGACCGTAACTAATTTTAAAGCCTATTATGATGCCATTGATAAAGCGGCTGGGGTTGACATTACCAAACCAGAAAATACCAGCCACCGCGGCCTGATATGTTTCCGCGTATGGCAAATATACAATTATATGGTTGCCGCGGCAGCCAAAGGGAACACAGGCCGTGCAGAATTTATGTTCGGTGCCGGCGTACTGGCCCACTATGTCGGGGACGCATGCCAACCGTTGCACAGTTCCTATATGAGCGACGGTGACCCGGCAGATGATAAAAAAATCAACTATACTGCCAAACGGGACAGTACCAAACATAAAAAAGGCGACGTTTATCAAAAAATCGACAACCCCGGCAGCGGTGTCCACATGGCTTACGAAGATTATATGATCGACGATTATATCGACCAGATCATGGGCGGGCTTAAATCGCGTGTTAAAAAATTGGTTGCCTCAGAAACCGTTCCAACGATCACCAGCGGCCAGCAAGCCGCGTTTGCCGTATTGAGTCTGATGAAACTGACCCAACAAGATATCCATCCCAAGGAACTCGTTGAAGCATTTAAATTAGTTAAGGGCCAAAGCCGGCCCAACGTTACTAAAGCACTTCATGACCAATTCATCGAACCCACCATTACTGTCATCGCCCGTGGTTCCATTTATTTAGCCGCCATTTGGGAAGCCGCCTGGAAAGTGCCTGGCAATAAGATTACGGACCTGAAGGAGGTCGATAAAAAAGACCTTCAAAATCTCTATAAAGACCCCGCCAACCTCCGTTCATATCACCTGGACACCATACAACCTAACTTATGAGCAAAATCATATGGCTACCGGTCTAATCTTTCTATGCTGTATCTCCCGCCTGTTCAAGCGAAGGACGCTTGACGGCGGGAGAATTATTTAAAAGCTAATATTATTTTAAATCGGAAATTGCTATATTGCATTATGCATTTGTAATACAGTATGTTATGAAAAAGGCGCTACTGATAGTTATATTATTCGGGCTGCTTTTTGGTTCGTGCAAAAAAAACAACCACACTCCCTCTCCTGCAAAAGTTACAATTGTTGGTAAATGGCAGTACAAAAAATCCCGCAGCCTCTATATGGATTCGGAGGGCACGATATTATCTGAGGATGAAATTACGGATTATACCGGCAATGATTTCCTGAAATACAACGCCGATAACACGGGATTATCCATGGTGAAAGGCAGCGAGGTCAATTTTACCTATAGTTTTAGCGACAGCACCGTTACTGAATATACACTGCCCCGGTCTGCAGGCGATAAGCCATTAATATTTAGCGCATTGGTATTAACGCCCACCACGCTCACACTACATAGCATAACGTATGGCCCCGGAGAATTTAGAACCATCCGCGATGATGACTTTGCCAAATTTTGACCGTTGATTTTTTGATCGCCTATTCAAGTGTCCACACTTGAATAATGGCTATTTGCAGCGTCCATGCTGAAATAAATCCTTAAGCGTGGATGCTTAAATTATTAGTTTTCAAGCGAAGGACACTTGAACAGGCGGTTGCTCAAGAGGGCTACGCCGTTAAGTCGCCCTGTGGAAGACTTAAACCAAGCTGGGATCTGATAAGTTCATTGATTCGTTAGAATTAATAAGGCCCCGATGCTTAGTCAATAAGAAAGCTTTGAGCCATCCAACAAAACAACTTGACCCATCTAACAAAACTTCGCGGTTATTGGCATGTTACCTTTGTATAAATTAAAATTTAAGAGGATGACAAAAATTTGGTTTATAACAGGCAGCTCCAGGGGATTGGGGCGCAGCCTTACAGAAGCAGTATTGGCAAATGGCGATAAGGTTGCTGCAACAGCCCGGAACCCGGAAGCATTAAATGACCTGGTTGAAAAATATCCTGGCCAGATATATCCTATAAAACTTGATGTAACTGCTTACGATGAAGTTTACAAAGCTGCTGCAGATACAGTAGCTCATTTTGGCAAAATTGATGTACTGGTAAACAACGCCGGCTTTGGCATTACCGGTGCTGCCGAAGCCTACACGGATGAGCAGGTACGCATTCAGCTTGAAACCAACCTGTATGCGCCTATTACAGTAACCCGCGCTGTATTGCCTTATATGCGCAAGCAGCGGTCCGGCAGGATACTTCAGATCAGCTCGATAGGCGGCAGGATTGGTAGTGCAGGGGTATCTATGTACCAGACGGCTAAATTTGGTTTGGGCGGTTTTAGCGAAGCGCTGGCAAAAGAAGTTGCCCCGCTTGGCATCAAAGTCACCTGTGTAGAGCCGGGAGGCTTTCGTACGGATTGGTTCAGCGCCTCCATGACCTATGCCCCGCAAATTGAAGGCTATGAAATTGTGGATCTAATTATAAAATCATTTACAAGCGGTAAGTATATTCCGATGGGCGATCCTGACAAAGCAGCAAAAGTGATAGTTGAATTGGCAGAACATCCGGAGCCGCCGGTACACTTAGTATTAGGCAGCGAGGCAATTGGGCGGCTAAAACAGGCTGATGCTGCAAGACAGGCTGAGTTAGAAAAATGGCTGCCTGTGAGTATTTCTACAGATCATGATGAAGCACAAAATTTTTTTGAAACGGAACTTGGTAAACAATTGTTCGGGTCAAAAAAATAAAAACATAGCAGAATTGTTCTATAAACGGAATACGGGGAAATCCTGTTTATTTTTATAAATTGAGGTTCATATGCAAAAGGCAGAAAAAGATAAAACCAGGCCGCGTATATTATATTCCCATTTCACGCAAAAGAACAGTGAAGGTGAGCAGTTTATACCCGAACATTTGTTCGGGTATTCATTAGCAGGGAGTTCTGAAGTATATCTGGGCGGCAAAACCTATAACTTTAAAGAAGGAGATTTTTGGTTTTTCAGAAAAAACCAATTGGCCAGATTTGTAAAACGTCCGCCACCCGGCGGAGAATGCAGGTCGATCTCCGTAGCTATGGACAAAGACACTTTGTCAAGTGTGAACGAAGCCTATAACATACATATGGATCACCCTTATACTGGTGAAAATGTGGTATGCTTAAAAGCCAACCATTTGTTAAAGAATTATATTGACTCGTTAACGCCGCATATGGATGGTTCGGTAGAGATCAACCCGATGCTGACCAGGCTAAAAGTAAAGGAAGCGATCATTATTTTAATGGAAACCAACCCAATTTTAAAAGACGTACTATTTGATTTCAGTGAGCCCGGAAAAATAGACCTGGAAGCCTATATGACCGAGCATTATAAATTTAATGTTGGTATCGAGCGTTTTGCTTATCTAACAGGTCGGAGCCGTGCTACTTTTAAACGTGATTTTGAAAAAATATTTAATACGTCGCCAAATCGCTGGCTACAGCAAAAACGATTAAATGATGCTTATTACCTGATCAAAGAAAAAGGTTTAAAAGTATCAGATGCTTACCTTGAAGCCGGGTTTAAAGATTTCTCCCATTTTTCGTTCGCTTTTAAAAAGGCTTATGGCATAACACCATCAAAAGTGAGTTAACATCTAAACTGGAATGGTCGCTTCATGCACCTCCCCCTTTTATATTTGCGGTTGATCGGACGGATGTCGCTTCCTGGGTTAAGAGTTCAACGTCGCGCTCTCAAATCCAATATGATTGCAGGGCTCTGCCCGGATTTTGAAATGTGTATTATTTTAAATGACTCTGAAAATATTGCTCCGGCCTGTTCAAGTGTCCACACTTGAATAATAGCTATTTGCAGCGTCCACGCTGCAATAAATCCTTAGGTGTGGACGCTTGAATTATACAAGTTCAAGCCAAGGAAATTATGCTTGAACGGCGTGTTAATATCAATTGCCCAGCGTAAATTTAGGGTTTAATTTTTTTTGATTTAAGATTTATGGGATCAATATGCCTTCTACCAATAGCTAATTTAGGATGTTCTTTTATTGCTTGTTTTGCTTGAGTGAGTTGAATAATTAACAATTGGTCTTGCGGTCTTTGAATTTTGAAATACCAATTTGTTATGCCCAAAAAGAAAAGCAATGTTCCCACACTAATTAAAATAGTAAAATACACATTTTCCTTACTAACTTTCCCATTATAAAAATGTAATTTTTTATTGATAGCTGCTTCCTTTTGGTTACCTAAATCAACTAATTCATCTTTTAATGCCGAAAGGGATATTATACTCATAGGGTGTATAGAAATTCTGCCTGTATCTGATAATATCTCTCTACGATGCCTTTCTAAATTATCCTCCGTAATAGAATTTTGAAAAGATTCTTTGAGTAATCCGGCTGTAAATTTAACATTATAGGCATTGTATCGCTTGTGTTTAGTGAAAAATTCTACATCATCCGATATTCGATTAACTGACAAAGTATCTTCCATTGTTTTACTATGTATACTGTCAATTTTTTTATTTAATGAATCAATTAAATAGAACGATTGCTTGGTATCATACTCATTAAGGTGGTTATCCCTGAAATAAAATGAGAAAACAATCAGTAACAACCCAAATGTGAAACAGAATTTATAAAGGCTATCGGTTGGTAAAGGGAGGTTGAACATTGTGCTAAAGTTTTGGTTAGCACTAATATAGCAATCTTAAAATAAACTAATGTTTGAAAAACCTGTATAGCTGCCTATTCAAGTGTCAATACTTGAAATCTTTGATCAGTTCTAGTGGTTCCATACTTGTTTAATTTAACGGACAAATGTAAGCTAAAAGAGCTTTATCTTATTTTTGCTCCCCGCTGTCCGAAGTTTATAACTTCGGATGACTATGCCTGTGGTTTACAACTACACCCGCGGAATAGACGGGGACGCTTCCAACAACATATGAATTTACAAGCCTTAATGTCCTTTGCTACCAAATTAAGATGGTTATCAAGCTGGTGCCCGCCACTTTCAATTTCGCGAAAGGTTGCCGCCGGAAGCTTATGCCTGTAAGATGCAAGGTGATCAAACGTTATCTCTTCATCATCGCGGCAATGGTAAAAGAAGATCCGGCTGTTTTTTGGAAGGCTTTCGCCGAAGTCTTCCTGAAGTTTTAATCCCTGTACCCACTCCTCTTTACCACTCCAGAATGGCGTAGCTACCAGGAAAATCTCGGCTACCTTTTTCGAAACCCTATTTTCAGAAAGGTACTTAAGCAGCAATGACGCACCAAATGAGTGCGCGACCAAAATAATATCGTCTCCCAGCTTATCAATCTCATTCCCGATTTGCTTTAGCCAGCCAAAATTCGGGGCAGCCTCATCAGTTTTCATCCGGGGATAGCTGAGCTCATAGTCCTCCCCTAATAGTTTTTGCAACAATGCCACCAGCTTTGAGTCTGCTTCATAACCACCATTGCCGCCGCCCTGTATAAAAAGCACTTGTTTTTTCATATCCAGCGATTATAATGTTTTATTAGCCAGGAAAAATTTGTCTCAAATCGAGTGCCAATTGGAACGACACACCCGCTGGACCGGCCGCGTTAGGGATGGAAATGGATACCGGCCAATGCGATTAAGGCCTGCAGGCGTATGAATGGACAGCCCGGCCGTCCGCTGCATAGCGGACGGGAACGCCCGTATATTACATTAATTCCAGTGTAAATTTAGAATCAAGATGCAAGAACCAAGAGTCAAGACAGGACGATTTTTGTCGCCCTATTCTAATCCTGGTTCTTGATTCCTGGCTCTTATGAACACGATTAATTACCGCATTTTACATTAAACTTACCATCAGTAATTTGCACAGCAACACCACCCGCGGTTTTTATGCTGCCGCTGAAAGTACCGGTGACCACGCCTCCATTGGTATAGGAAATGTCAGAAACAAAAAGGGATATTCCGCTCGCATCGTTTTTGGTGGAATATAAAACATTGGAGCTATTGGTGTATTCGATATAATCAGACGGGTAGGTGGAAGTTTTATTACCAACATTCAGGCCTTTGGTAAACCCGATAAAGGTTTCCTCCATATAAAATGTAAATTGCGGGGCGGCGCCGTCTTTTGCGGTACCTATTATGGTTAGCGTTCTTGGGTCAGTTGCAGTTCCCCGGCTTGCTGTAACCTCGGTTTCTGAAACAGCCACACCATCAGCTTTAAAGGTGATATAATATGTTGCCACTGGGTCCGTACCAGTATCTGTCGGATCAGGATCAGGTGAACCGCTTTTTTTACATGATGTTGCGGCAATGGCAATTAAACAGATAAGGGTTAAGAAAAAAATTCTTTTCATTGTTTAGGTTTATTAATTTTTACGAAAATAAAGATATAATAAACCTTTTACGGAGATTCCATGTAAAAATGTTGAGGCATAAAGCGCAAAAAAACGCTGCCCAAAACTTAATGGCTGAGGATGAATAATTTAAATTTTAAAAAAATGATCTTAGGCTTCCGACTTATGACCATTGACTAATGACCAATGGCCCCACTACCGCAGATCCACCCTCAAAATCCGATGATTATTTGTTACATACAGGCTCCGCTCATCCTCGGATAAGCTGCAATTGGAAGCCAAGTCATTGATCAGTATCTTACCCAATAACTTGGCTGATCTGTTAAAAACCCATATGCCACCCGGCCCTGTTGCAAATACATTTCCATTTTTGTCGATCTTTAAACCATCGGGCATACCGGCTGCTTTTTTGGAAGCCGCCATAGCGCTGTAAAATACCCGTCCATGCATAAATAAGCCATTTTTATCCAGGTCATAAGCATACCAATAAGGTTTTTTTGGGTCCGAGTTGGAGATCAGTACCGTTTTGCCCTCGGGGAAAAACGCGATGCCGTTTGGCCGTGTAAGCGTATCTGTAAGCAGGGTTATTTTGCCGTCTTTTGAAATTTTATAAACTCCCTGGTAGCGCGCTTCTTTTAAAGGGTCATCCACATTTTTTTCAAGCCCGTAAGGCGGATCTGTGAAATAGATGTCGCCACTACTCAAAAAAGCCAGGTCATTGGGGCTATCAAACTTTTTGCCTTTATAGCCGGATGCTATTTTGATGAATTTTGCTTTAGGTTTATCCAGGGGAGCATCCATTACGGATACTACCCTATCGCCATCCTGGCATATCACCAGTTGCCCTTTCATATTTAAGCCTAAGCCATTGGAACCCAATTCGCCGCCCCGTGGCATAGTACCTGTATAACCAGAAGGCTTAAGATAAACCTCTTTACCTTTTTCTTTGGTCCATTTATAAATCACGTTCTTTTTAACATCTGAGAAAAGGAACATTTTATGGCGCTCTATCCATAATGGCCCTTCGCTCCATAAAAACCCATCAGCTAATACCGTTGCTTTGGCGGTTTTACTCACTATGGCGCTAAATTGAGGCTCTATTTTTTCTAAAGTTATTAATGGTTTTGAAGCCTGGGCATTACACGCAACGATCCCTCCCGTAAAAAGAATTATTAACATTGACAAACGTTTACTGCAGGTTCTCATATTAGTAAAATATTGGATATAGGTTGCTTTAGTAAACATAAAGTTAATTAATTGTGAAAAACTATCTAAATGAAATGTCAGTCAATAATTTATATTTACAATCACCAATATTTAAGGGCCCATTTATAGTAGAAAATTTCATTTACGCTGAATTTTATTTAAACAATAAACAAAATTATCCCAAAGAGTATTTAAATAATTATACAACTGACGATATATGAATAAGCTTAAAAGTGAAATAAATCTTGCAGTTGGTAAAAGCATCAAAGACTTACGCGCTAAACACGAATGGAGCCAGGAAACAGTTGCGCAGCGATTAAGCATTTCCATCCCTGCTTTTTCAAAAATTGAAACTGGTGTTACCGATGTTAATCTTTCCCGTTTGGAGCAAATTGCCCATATTTTTGAAGTGGATGTTGCAAGCTTGTTTATTGAAGATAAAAATAATCGCCCCATACCTGTACCTGTTTATGACCGTATACAAAAAAAGCTGGCTGATAGCGAAGCGGAGATTGTTGAGCTGCAACGCAAAATAATTAAGCTATACGAGGAAATTCATGGTACTACTGTCTGATCAGTTTAGCCATATCAAGGCGTTTTTGATACCATGAAGAAAGCATTTTCAACCATATTAATTATTCTCCTCTATTTAAGCCAGGCTGCTTTTTCATTTAAACAACCTTTGGCAGGTAAGTCTGAAATAGAAAAAGCTGTTGAAACTAACCTCAAGAAACAAATCTTAACAGAAGCTGCCTGGGCTATGCAGCAACAGCCGGTTACCGTAACCGCGTCTTTTTCTGTACGCAGTGCAGGCGGCAAGCATGATTTCTTCTCAGAAGCTGATTACTTTTGGCCCGATCCTAAAAACCCTGATGGCCCATATATCGACCGTGATGGGATGACCAACCCTGATAATTTTGTGGAGCACCGTAAAGCGATGATCCGTTTTAGCAAGATCATCGGCGCTTTGGCCTCGGCCTACAAAATAACCCATGATGAAAAGTATGTGAGGCAGGCTGTGATCCACTTAAGGGCCTGGTTTATTGATCCCGCAAGACTGATGAACCCCAACCTGCTTTTTGCGCAGGCAGTAAAAGGAAAGTTTACCGGCCGCAATTATGGCATTATTGATTCTATCCATTTAATGGAAGTGGCACAAGGTGTCATCGTAATGGAAAGCCTCATCGACCCAAAAACCGCCACGGGGATAAAAAAATGGTTTGCGGAATACATTGATTGGTTAAGCACCAGCAAACCCGGTATACAGGAAAAGCTGACTAAAAACAACCACTCCACTTGCTGGGCTATGCAGGTAGCTTCCTTCGCTAAACTATGCGGCAACCAGGTGGTGCTTGATTCTTTAAGAGAGAGGTACAAAACTGTTCTGCTTCCCAACCAGATGGCAACTGATGGAAGTTTCCCGTTGGAAATGTCGCGCAGCAAACCTTATGGCTACTCCATTTTTAACTTAGATGCTATGACCATGCTTTGCCAGATATTGTCTACCCCAAAAGATAATCTCTGGAATTTTGAGACTGCTGATGGCAAATCAATAAAAAAAGGGATCACTTACCTATATCCCTTTGTAGCTGATAAAAGTAAATGGCCCCTGAAACCTGATGTGATGTATTGGGACAACTGGCCCATCGCCCAGCCTTTTTTGCTATTTGGCGCGAATACTTATAACGAACAATCATGGTTCGCGACCTGGAAAACCCTCGACCACAATCCGCAGGTGGAAGAAGTGATCAGGAATTTACCTATCCGTCACCCCTTGATCTGGTTCAATTAAATTACTTGCCTACTTCTATCACATGGAAAGTACCCGGTATTTGTTTCGGGCGCGGTCTTGGGTTTTCGGTAGTTGCAGCCACCGGCGTTGATTTTGCCGTTGGCAAATATAACTTGTGCGTCAGCACATCTATGCCGATGGTGCGTGCTCCGGGTTCTGTTTTGATAGTTTCTACAAATTCAAATTTATTGGCATTCACTTCTTTTACTACGCTGATGGTTCCTTCACCGTTGGAGGTATAAGCCAACTTCAAAGCCGGGTCAAACACCAGACCATCGCAATCACCTATCGGAAATTTCGCCAGGTTTTTACCGTTAGTAGCATCCATCACCACCATAGTTTTATTGCCCCCGCAGCCAATAAACAGGCGGTTAGTTTTGGTGTCGATATCCAAACCAGATGGCTCTTCACCCTCATTTATCTTATACCTCGCCTCTACCTTATACGTGCTGGCGTTGATCATTACGATCTCGTTGGTGGTTTCGGCATTCACAAATATTTTGCCTTTGCCGTCAGATACGCCAGTCTCAGGCTTCGCACCTAACGGAATAGTAGCAACCACTTTATCAGTAGCCACATCAATTACCGTAGCATCCTTGCTGCGGCCGTTAAAGGCGTATACTTTTTTGGAATATTCGTCATAAAATATGGCATCGGGATTAGTTCCTGCCGGGATGCGTTTCAACGTATCGTTTGTTTTCAGGTCAAACACCAAAACACTGTTTGATCTGCCGCAGCTGATATAACCTTTACCCAATGCTTTTACAAGTGCGATACCATGCACGCCCTGCGTGTTAGGCACATAACCTACGGAGTCGCCCGATACGGCATCCAGTATATTGACCTGGTTACCATGCGATACATAAATCCTTTTGAGCTCGCCATCAGGCCTGATATAATCCCAGCCGCCCGAGCTTCCTATTTTTAACGTGCGTAAGATATGAAAACCCGTAACCAGCTGGGACATGGATTTAAAAGGGGTACTCATAGCTAAACAAAACAAAAGCAGCCCGGCTGCATATCTTTTAATGAAATTCATGATCCTGTTTTTTTATGCTAATTAGAAATAGATTCTGGAATAATACTGTAGAAACCAACGTATTAGTCAGTATAGTTTTTATTTTATTGACCAGTCACTGTAGCTTCATCCTCCTTTGGCACCCTGGCGTGCCACCACGTAGCCAGGGATGACCCGGAAATATTCATCAGCGGCCCAAATATGGCCGGCGCAAGCCCTATGGTAGATATGCCTCCCATTAAAAGGGCCAGGCCCGATGCTAATCCGGCGTTTTGCATACCCACCTCCAGCGAAATGGTGCGGCAGTCTTTTTCTTTAAAACCTAATAACCTGCTCAGCCAATAGCCAAGCGTATAGCCCGAAATATTGTGAATAAATACCACCAATATTAACAACAGCCCCATATTAAGCAAACTATTCCTCCCCGCCGAAGTGATCACCACGATGATCAACCCGATACCGGCCATCGAGATAACCGGCATCAGTTTATCCAGCCATTTCATCCTTCCCCTCACCAGCGAGTTAAATAACAACCCGGCCAGGATAGGAATTAACACCACCCTTGTAGTATCCCAAACCATATCCCCAAAGTGCACCGCTACAAACTTACCGGCCAGCAATTGCATCAGCAACGGAGTAAGTAATGGGGCAAGCAGGTTAGAAATAGCGGTTACGGCAATAGAAAGTGCGAGGTTTGCCCTTGCGAGGTACGACATTACATTGGATGCCAGTCCGCTTGGGCAGCAGCCAACCAGGATGATCCCTGCAGCAATTTCCTTCGGGAAATTAAAAAGATTAGCCAGTGCATAACCGATAAGCGGCATGATCACATAATGGCAAACAACACCAACCAATATCAGCTTCGGCATTTTTATTACGGTGGCCAGTTCTTTCAGGCTCAGCTCGCTGCCCATGCCGAACATGATAATTTGCAACAACGGAATAATAAGGCCCGACAATTTAAACGAGCCCACATGCACAAAATAATGCGGGTAATACATCGCGATACTCACCGCCGCGAATATCATGGTGGTAAAAGTAAACCCTTTCAATTTTGGATTTGCCCTGAAAGTTAAAGCAACGGTGATAAAGAACAGCATCAATATCCAGCCACCCAGTTCGGCATAAGCCGACAGGCTGATTGCGCCATAGATCAGCAATAGAACAAAAGCCAGTAAATATCCCGTTCTGCCGGATCTGTTGATTATCATGATAGGTTTTATTGGAAAGGCCCGTTGAATCCAAAGCTAATCTATTGTTAAGAAAAACAAAGACTCCCAGCACCAATTTTTCGGGGCATTTCTACATATTTGCGTATGCAAAACATCAAAAACATCATATTCGATTACGGCAACGTGATCTTCCTGCTTGATTTTCAAAAACTGAAAGATGGCTGGAAAAGTCTCTCTATCGATGATCCCGATACATTCTTCAGTCACGGCGTGCAGGACCCTATTTTTGATGCTTTTGACAGGGGATTGGCAACTCCTACCGAATTCCGTGATTTTATCAGGCAAAAAATAGGAAAATTTGATTTGACCGATGAAGAAATAGATGCCGCCTGGAACAGCCTGCTGTTAGGCGTGGACAAAGGGACGCACGAAGTTTTGGCTGATCTGAATAAAAAATACCGCACCTTTTTACTCAGCAACATCAACCCGATACACTACGACTACATCATGAACTACTTGCAAAAAGAGTTCGGATTTGAGGGTAACGACCATTTGTTCGAAAAGACCTATTATTCGCATTTGATCGGGATCCGGAAGCCCGACTCCGCCATATTTGAAAAGGTATTGAAAGAGAATGATCTCAAAGCTGAAGAAACCGTTTTTATTGATGACATCCAGGCAAACCTTGATGCTGCCAAAGCACTCGGCTTGCAAACTTTGCTAATGAAAGCGCCGGATACAATACAGGAACTGATCAAAAGAGAACAATTACTATAATATTTTATGCAACACCTACTTTTATCACAATACGACAGTGTCAAAAGCTCAAGACAAGTACTGTTTGGTTATTGCAGAAATATGGGCGATACTGACCTATTTAAAAAGGTAGAAGCTTTTAATAACAGCTGCATTGCTGATCTGTTGTTGCATAGCACTAACACTTACATCCACTGGCTAAAGAATTTTGGTTTGGATGGAACAGCACCTTTTTATGAAATTGAAAACATCAAAAGTCTCACGGATATCGAAGATATTTACGAAAAGGTAAACTTGCTCGTTGATGAATTTTTACAAAAGTATAAAGACGATTATCAACAACCTCTAACTAAGAAAACTCCTGTAAGAAAAATTGAAATTACTTTAACACCCCTTTTGCTATTCACGCATGTAATCACCCATGAGTTTCATCACAAAGGGCAAATCCTCACCATGAGTCGGTTGTTAGGTTATATTCCTGTAGATACCGATGTCATAAGGACTTAATCTTTTCCTGCCTTCGTCGACTCACCCCGACATCGCTGCGCTTGTCACCCCTCTCTCCGCTAAAGCGGAAAGAGGGGATTAGAAATAAAAAAAGAACCCTCTTTACCGCTTGCGGTAGAGAGGGTGGTCGAGCGAAGCAAAGACCGGGTGAGTCGACTCTGCTAAATCTCCCTCCGCCTCTTCTCCTTCAATATCAAACTCAATTCCCTGCTCATCTGTCCTGCTATTGCGGTATTTTCCTGCGCTCTCCTGAACAAGTAAGGCAAAACAGACTTCACAGGCCCATAAGGAACATATTTAGCCACATTATAACCCGCATCAGCCAGGTTAAAGCTCAAATTATCACTCATGCCCAGCAGTTGTGAAAAGTAAACGTGTGGATGATTATGCAAAACTTTCTTTTCATTCAGAAGATCAGCAAGTACGCGGCAGCTGTTTTCGTTATGGGTACCAGCTACAAAGGCAACTGTTTCCAGGTTATCTACGCAAAAATGCAGGGCCGCGTCATAATCTTTGTCGGTTGATTGTTTATCCGGTTGTATCAATGATGGATAGCCCATTTCGGCAGCGCGTTTGCGTTCTTTCTCCATGTAAGCGCCGCGTACCAGTTTAGCGCCTAATATAAATCCATCTTTAACTGCAATAGAGTGATCTTCTTTTAAAGATGCCAGTTTATCATGGCGATAAAGCTGGTAAGTATTATAAACGATGATCTTTTCCTCATTGAACTTACACATCATATTCAATGCCAGCAGGTCGATGGTTTTTTGTATCCAGGTTTCTTCAGCGTCTATCATTACGGGTACCCCGCTATCATGTGCTTTAGAGCAGATAGCAAGCACCCTATCCTGCACTTTTTGCCATTCGGCCTCCTCCTCTGCAATTAATGCTGTTCCGGCATCCAGTTTTTCTAATAAGGAAAACCGCGCAACACCGGTTACCTTAAACACAGTGATAGGTACGGCCTTATCGCCCGAAGCACGTTTAATGGTCAGTATAATTTCATCACGGGTATCATCAAACACCTGCTCTTCATCTTCACCCTCAACGGAATAGTCCAATATTGTCCCCACCCCGCCTTTGTAAAGCTTTTTGATGGTATCATCACATTCATTAATGGTCTCGCCGCCACAGAAGTGTTTAAATATGGTAGCCTTGATAATGCCTTTGATTGGCAGGCCTATCTTCATGGCAAAATTGGTGATCGGCGGGCCCAGCTTCACCAAAAAATTAATATTGATCATCCTGAAAAGCCAGTAGGCACGCTTCAGGTCAGTGTTGGTAGAATTACGAAATGCTATTTCGGTATTTTCAAAAGACAGTATCCCCTTGCCGGGATCAGCAACAGTTTCATTATTGAGCATGGCGCAAAATTAGAAAATGCAAAGCAAATAACTCATTATCCTTTGAATAGTTTATTTTTGGCGCGCCATGATAAAATTCAAAGTAGAGGGAGATCATATCCCGATGATACAATTGCTGAAAGCGACCAACCTGGTGCAAACCGGCGGCGAGGCGCAAATAGTTGTTACTGAGGGCGAAGTAAAATACAACGGCGAGGTTGATTACCGCAAGCGCCTTAAAGTAAAAAAGGGCGATACAGTTGAATTCCGTGGCCAAAAAATACAGGTGATATAATAAAAATGAACACACTCGATAGCATTAACTACCCCATTTATTTTAGTAATACCATTGCCGAACTGGTAAAATTTATCGAAAACGGCAATTACTCCCGCTTCTTTGTTTTGACGGATGAGAATACAGCCAAATATTGCCTGCCCACACTCAGAGAAAAGATAGATAACCTGGATAATTTCGACATCATCGAGATCAATGCCGGCGAAGAAAGTAAGAATATTGATTTTTGCATTGGCGTATGGAAAATGCTGATCGATTTCAGCGCCGACAGGCAAAGTCTGCTCATTAACCTCGGCGGCGGTGTGATCAGTGACCTGGGCGGTTTCGCTGCATCAACTTATAAACGGGGGATTGATTTTGTGCATGTGCCCACTACCCTGCTATCACAGGTGGATGCTTCTGTAGGTGGTAAAACAGGCATCGATATGGATAATATCAAAAACATTATCGGTACATTTACTCAACCCAAAGCTGTTTTTATCGAGCATGATTTCTTGCAGACGCTTCCACCAAGGCAGATCCTATCGGGCCTGGCCGAGATGCTTAAACATGGCCTGATAGCCGATGCAAATTATTGGAAGCTATTGAAATACAGCGACCTGGAAAATCCATCTGCAGAATTAGTTTACAGGTCGGTCGAGATAAAAAACAAGGTAGTTATCGAAGACCCGCACGAACGAGGCATCCGGAAAAGCCTCAATTTTGGGCACACCATCGGTCATGCTATTGAAACTTATTCACTGGTAAATGATAAAAACCCGCTTACCCACGGCGAAGCTATAGCGATAGGTATGATCTGCGAAGCAAAGCTTTCCAACATAAAAATCGGTTTGAGCGAAGCTGAATTAAATGAGATCACCGAAACAATAAGCAGCCTGTATCCTAAATACAAAGTAGCCGAGTCTTGTTACGGCGAATTGCATACCATTATGCTAAAGGATAAAAAGAACCACGCAGGCAAAATAAACTGTACTTTACTGGCAAGTATAGGCGAATGCAAAATTGACAATGTTTGTACCGAAGATGAGCTTTTTGAGAGTATTAGGTATTATTCGGGTTTGTAAACTAAGCCACGGATTATTAGCGCACTGTTATTGAGAAGGTACTGCTACTAAACCCACTGATGTTAAAGCCTGTAACGGTACAGTTAATTGCTGCTGATGCCGTAGTTGGTGTTCCGCTAATAAGTCCTGTCTTATAATCAAAGGTTAGTCCTACAGGCAATTTATCGCCTTGGTAGCTATATCCCGTCAATACTATTTTTCTTACATTCTGATTAACCAGGTCTGTGACGTATGCGGCACCGGCATCGTCTATACATATATAAATTGGCTCATAAAACCTGGCTCCCGAACCTACGCCATCCGTACTACCGCTTAAACCCGTCAAGCTTCCGGCAACCAGGCTTACAGTTCCGTTTGGCATTATTCTTTGAACCTGGGCGGCTCCCATGTCAGCCACATACATCACTCCGCCTGCGCCTATTGCAATGCCGCTGGGGTATCTGTACAGGTATGGGTTTTGTTGTCCATCAGTGCCTTCCAGAGTACCGGAAAATGTGGTTACCATGCCATCCGGTGTTATTTTCCGGATGTCGCTGTTCATATATTCTACCACATAGATATTTCCGGCAGCATCTGTCTTAACATCAGTTGGGTAATATAATACTGCTGACGTTCCGTTACCGTTTACATATCCCCCGGTCTTGTCGGCACTGCCAGCAATAAGTGTAGAAACACCTGCTGGAGATATCTTTACTACCTGGTTGGCATCCTGCCCCGTTACAATTAAATTGCCCGAATTATCGAAACAAATACCTCCCGGACCAAAAACCGTAGTGGCCTTATAAAAGGTAGACACCACGCCTGCAGGTGTTATTTTCCTGATCGCGTTGTTATTATAATCGGAAACAAAGAAATTACCGGTAGCATCAATCGCTATGCCATCGGGAGAATCGAAAAGGGCCGAATTGTCAGCAGCGTCCTTATTGCCATTTATCCCGGTGAGGCTTCCGGCAAATGTACTTACTGTACCATCGGGGCTTATTTTACGTATGGCATTATTAAACGAGTCTGCAATGTACAGGTTGCCCTGTTTGTCGCGCACTAATTGTTGCGGCGCGTTAAATAGGGCCGCAAGTCCGTTGCCATTCACATATCCCTTTGCAAGGTCGGGGCTTCCCGCAAATGTTGTTACCTGCCCGTATAAAGTAGCAGGCACCTCTCCGCCACGGTTTTTGGGACTAATATCAGCAGGCTTTCCTACGGATAACGAGATCGTTGACGGATAAGAAATATCGGGTGGTATATCCTGGCCTTTTATTGGCAAAGGGTCATTTGAGGATTTTTTGCATGCCCCCAAAGCCAGGATAACTATTAAGGATAAAAAATATTTTTTCATTACATATTCGCTATATCGATCAAGAGATCTTATGTGTTTATTAATAAGGTTCCGTAACTATCTGAAATCTATTGCCACCGTAGGAACTTGTGTCATTATGATGGGTAAAAAAACGGAATGGTTGTTTGCGCAGGTCTGCGCTGTCCTTCATGTAATTGTCTTTGCACCAGATGTGGATGTCATCAGGGATATTTTTCAGGTTCAAAACTTTTAATATAAAATGCCGTGCATGATTGGAATCGCCTACAGATGATGTAAATATGGGTATTGCAACGCCGGGTTTATAGGGTACACCATCCATCACCAGTTGCCCGCCATCATTAGAAAGTGCCAAAAAGCGCCACCCCGCATTATCCTCATTAGCGGCTCCATCCTCGCCATTATACCAGCTATAGTTGGTATGATAGGTATGATTGAAATGTACCATCACATTAAGTGTATCTGTCGAAGGGTATTCGCTGCCAGTACTGTCTGTCGCCATTTGCAGCTTAAAGGAGGCATTATCCGGGATGGTATCCTTTCCAATGGCTGATGGCCCCGGTTTAAGTTTGGTTTTCTGGCATGCCGCAAAGGCCATCACTATCAGCGCCAGGAATATTAATTTCTTCATTTTATATCATTATATCAATCGAAGTATGCTCATTTTTTACTGTGTATGGGTCACCTATTTTGGTCCGAGAATGATCGAAAACCTCTTGTTACCATACTGGTTGGCATCGGTTCTATCTATGGTAAAATTGTAATTGCTCTTACGCAGGTCCACGCTGTCCTTCAGGTAATTGTCCTTACACCAAATGTGGATATCTGCCGGGAACCACCGAAGGTAATAAGCTCTTAAAATATATTGCCCGCTGGTTTTACCTGTTACAACCAAAGGTACGGTTACACCAGCCTTATAAGGTATGCCGTCCACAATAACAGGATAACCATCACTGGTGATACTCATTACATTCAGAATGGGATCAAGCGGCCCTGGAATACCAGGAGAAGATGCGTCTTCACTGTTAATAAACGACAAGTGATATGCGTGGTTAAATTGGATAAGGGTTTCTATCCGCCCGGCAAACTTTGGAGGCGGCAGCGTATCTTTAACACTTACCAATTGTACTTTAAACAAAGCGCTGTCAGAAAGCGTGTCTTGTATCTTAGGCTTTGATGGTTTAATCCCTGACTTTTGGCACGAACCAAAACCAACGATTAATGCAAGTAATGCAAAAAGAATTAGGTTTTTCATTTAATGTGATACTATTCCTTAATTATCCAGGAAAAGGTTTAGTTAATTTCTTTTTGCAATATACAAATATTTTGAAAAAACCTGTGTAACATTAAATAAACGCCATTTTTGAGCATTCTTTTGTTATCAAAACAAATGCTTTATTTTAAACAATTGATCAATAATCAATTACTTATTTCATTTAAACTAATGTCGATCTTTACTTACCAGGGTCCATATAAATATCATGCTTGAATAGGTAGTCTCACCCAATAAAATTCTGTTCAAATCAATTATTTTCAAAAAAATAAAATTTTCTATTGACAAATTTATTTTAAACCGTACATTTACGACGCAAAACAAAACAATGAAGTTCAACAATGCATATTTTTATGGTTACTACTTTTACTTTAACAGTAAGAGCCGGGACTAATATGCACTAACAAACATATAAGATAAACTGAAAAGTCCCGGCACAACCAGCCGGGACTTTTTTGCTTAAAGGGGGTTTTATGAAGGATAAAAGAACAAGAGTAGCTATACAGGGTATTCGGGCATCGTTCCACGAAGAAGCAGCGTTTTTACATTTCGGCGAGGACATTCAAACCATTGAATGCAATTCATTCAAACAAACGTTTGAGGCTTTGCAGAACAAGGAGGCTGATTATGTGGTGATGGCTATTGAAAACAGCATTGCCGGCAGCATCCTGCCAAACTACTCGCTGATGCTGAGCTATAACTTCCCGGTAGTAGGGGAAGTGTACCTGCCAATACAGCTGCACTTGATGGCATTGCCGGGTGTAAAGTTTGAGGATATAAAATATGTTACCTCCCATCCTATTGCTATTCGCCAATGTGTTGATTTTTTTGATGAATACCCTCATTTAAAGATCGTTGAAAGCAGTGATACTGCCGCCTGTGCCAAGCGCATCAGGGATGAGGAATTAACCGATACTGTTGCCATTGCCAATACTTTAGCTGCCAAATTGTACAACCTGGATGTACTGGAACGCCGGATAGAATCCAACAAAAAGAATTTCACCCGCTTCCTGATCCTCACCCATCACGACAACGTGGAAAAAAAGGATAATAACAAGGCCTCCTTATGTTTCCAGGTAAGCAACCAGGTTGGTGCGCTGGCCAAGGTGCTGCAAATATTCGCCGAGCAAAACATCAACATGAGCAAGATACAGTCGATGCCCGTTATTGGTAAGCGTAATGAGTATAACTTTTATGTAGATGTGGAGTGGGATAATCAAAAGCAATATGACAGCTCCATACGCCAGGTTTTAAAATACACACACAACTTTAATATCCTTGGCGAATACCAGCGGCATGATGACGAGAATACCATCAATGAGCGCGAACAAAAATTCAGGGCACAGGAAACCATCACCCGCAAGTATATCAACGTCAAAAAAATAATTAAATAATCAATTTGTAAAATCCGTAAGTAATAATAAAAGATATGAAATTAGACTTAAACATCCAGCCGCTTAGTTCCTGGATAAAAACAGGGAAAGAACCGCTTGTAATAGCAGGCCCCTGCAGTGCCGAAACAGAAGAGCAATTGGTGGCCACTGCCCATTTACTGGCAAAAACAGGCCGTGTATCGGCCCTGCGTGCAGGAATTTGGAAACCACGTACCCGTCCGGGCGAATTTGAAGGCATTGGCAGCATTGGCTTGCAATGGCTTAAACGCGCTAAAGACGAGACCGGCTTACCGACAGCCGTTGAAGTGGCAACCGCAAAACACGTGGAAGAAGCTCTGAATGCAGGGGTTGATATCCTATGGGTAGGTGCGCGCTCAACCGTTAATCCTTTTACTGTACAGGAAATTGCTGACGCCCTTAAAGGTGTTGATGTACCCGTAATGGTAAAAAATCCGGTAAACCCTGATCTTTCGTTATGGATTGGCGCTTTGGAACGCATCAATAATGCAGGTATTACCAAACTGGCGGCTATTCACCGCGGATTTTCTTACCATGAAAAAACAGCGTTCCGTAACGAGCCGATGTGGGATCTGGCCATCAGCCTGAAAACACACGCGCCTGACCTGCCGTTGATCAACGACCCAAGCCATATTTGCGGCAATCGTGAATTGCTGGGTTATATCGCTCAAAAAGCATTGGATCTGGATATGCAGGGATTAATGATCGAATCGCACATCGACCCAAGCGTTGCCTGGACAGATGCCAAACAACAGGTTACCCCGTCAGCATTAGTAGAGTTAATTGAGCGTTTAACACTTCGCAAACCTGAAATCAAAGGCACCGAATTAAAAGACATATTAGGCGAGTTGCGCAACCAGATAGACAAGATCGATGACCTGGTATTCCAGAAAATGGCCGAGCGTATGAAGATCGTTGAGAAGATCGGTAATTACAAAAAGGAAAATGGCATCACTATTTTACAGGTTAACCGTTGGGACGAGATACTGAACAAGCGTACTGCTTATGCAAAAGCTTTAAACCTGAGCACGGAATTTGCTGAGAAGCTATTGGAGTTGATCCATAGTGAATCGATCCGCAAACAAACCGAGATCATGAACAAAGGCCAGGAAGGACAGCCACACGAAAAATTGACGCACGCTTAATACAAGATGAAGCAGAATATCATCCTTTCTAAAACTAATAAATCAGTCAGCAGTACGGTACACCTTACCGGCTCTAAAAGCGAATGCAACCGTGCTTTGATCATCGAAGCATTAAGCAACGGTAAGGTTAAGGTTGAGAATATTTCGGATGCGGCTGATGCGGTTACGCTGGCAGGTATTTTGAGATCAGAAGTCAGGAATCAGAAAATAAATGTATCCTTAAATTCCGAAATCGAAATTCCGACTTCCGAAATAAACATTGGTCCCGCTGGCACCGCCATGCGTTTTTTAACTGCTTATCTCACTTTGCAGGATGAAGAAGTGATACTCACTGGCAGCGAACGAATGAAGCAAAGGCCGATAGGCATATTGGTGAACGCGTTGCGCGAAATAGGCGCGAGTATTGAATACACAGAAAACGAGGGTTATCCCCCGCTAAGAATTAAAGGCAGTGCCGGGCAGCAGCAAAAAGATAAGATCAGTATCCAGGGCGATATTAGCAGTCAGTACATTACTGCGTTGTTGCTTATTGCTGCCCGCCTGCCTTTGGGTTTAACTTTGCAGATCGAGGGTGAGCTAACTTCAAGGCCTTATGTGGAAATGACATTGGCCATGCTGCAGCAAGCCGGCATACAGCATCAATGGGAGGATAACAGCATCCATATCCCTCACCAGGATTTCAGGGAAACATCCCTGCATGTGGAACCCGACTGGAGCGCGGCATCCTACTGGTATGCCATAGCTGCCTTAGCCGATGAAGCCGAGCTTTTCCTGCCGGGATTAACTTCTTATAGCCTGCAGGGCGACAGTGTGATCACCGAGATCATGGCGAATTTTGGCATAACTTCCCAGTTTATAAACGGCGGTGTTCATTTGAAAAAAGAAACCAAACCACTAAGCCGCAAAATATTCGACCTCAAATCATGCCCCGACCTGGCGCAAACCATTATTGTGGTATGTGCCGCGTTAGGACATGAAGCCACATTTACTGGGTTAGAAACTTTGAAGATCAAGGAAACCGACCGCATACTGGCCCTGCAAACCGAACTGGCTAAAATGGGAGTCAAGCTGATCGAAAAAGGACAGGTTTACAAACTGGATTGCGGCGAAAAATTCATTCCCGAAAGTATATTTATAGATACTTATGATGATCACCGCATGGCGATGGCATTTGCACCGCTGGCGCTACTGATACCCAAAGTTGAGGTAGAAGATTATAAGGTAGTGGAAAAATCATACCCTGCATTTTGGGATGATCTGGAGAAAGTGGGGTTTGAGACAGCCCCTCCCAACCCTCCCCGGTAGGGAGGACTTTCAATAATATTTGTATTTTTAATTTTTTAAATGAAGTCTCCCCTACAGGGGGAGATTTAGAGGGGGCTATATGGCAGGCAATTCATTCGGACAATTATTCAGGATAACAACTTTTGGCGAATCACATGGCGAAGCTATCGGCGTAATTATTGATGGCTGCCCGGCGCAATTGGATGTCGACCTGGATTATATCCAATCCGAACTGGATAAACGTAAGCCTGGTCAGTCCAAAATAACCACCCAACGCAAAGAAAGCGACACGGTAAAAATATTATCAGGTGTATTCGAAGGTAAAACCACCGGCACACCCATTGCCATGCTGATACCAAATGAAGATCAACGCTCTAAGGATTATACCCATAACGTAGATGTGTTCCGCCCCTCTCATGCCGATTACACCTACCAGGTAAAATACGGCATCCGCGATCATCGTGGCGGCGGCCGCTCATCTGCCCGCGAAACTGCAGCACGTGTTGCTGCTGGTGCCTTAGCCAAACTGTTGTTAAAAACACAAGGCATTGAGATAGTTGCCCATGTGAGCAGCGTAGGTAAAATAAACGCGCCTAACGTGGAAATAAAAAGCGCGCAGGAATTCATTGACGATCGCGAAAAAAATATCGTCCGCTGTGCCGACCCGGCTACTGCCGAAGAAATGATCGAGCACATCGATTCCATCCGCAAACAAGGCGATACCGTTGGCGGAAAAATAAGCTGTCATATTTTAAACTGCCCTGTTGGGTTGGGCGAACCTGTTTTTGATAAACTCCATGCCGAATTAGGCAAGGCGATGTTGAGCATCAACGCCGTACATGGCTTTGAATTCGGCTCCGGTTTTGCCGGGAGTGAAATGCGCGGTTCGGAACACAATGATCTTTTCACCAAAGACGCTAAAGGAAATATCGGGACCCGTACCAATTTTTCCGGCGGGATTCAAGGCGGGATAAGTAATGGCATGCCTATCGAGTTCAAGGTGGCCTTTAAACCGGTAGCCACCATCATGCAAAGCCAGCCCACTATCGATAGCAAAGGCAATGATGCCGAAATATCCGGCAAAGGCCGTCACGACCCATGCGTAGTACCCCGTGCGGTGCCTATAGTTGAAGCTATGGCTGCCTTGGTTATTGCAGATCATTGGTTAAGAAACAGAAATTCGATTTTACCTTCTTTATAAAAAGCTTACGAAGTTTTAAAACTCGTAAGTCTCATCAGGCCAAGTCTTCACAGCATTTAATATATTTGCTTAATGCTCTCCCGTTATTTCCAATTATATAAACAAGCCTATCACGGTCTTTCAAAAAACAGCTGGTACCTGAGCCTGGTGATGCTTATCAACCGGAGTGGTACTATGGTGGTGCCTTACCTGAGCATTTATTGCATCCAAAAGCTTCATTTCTCCATCATTCAGGCTGGCATCATTATGGCCGTTTTTGGTGTGGGATCTATTGCAGGGGCATTTATTGGCGGTAAACTAACCGACAAATTCGGTTTTTATGATCTGCAGGTTGGGGCCCTGTTTACCGGTGGCGTATTCTTTCTCATTTTAGGCTATCAAACTACCTTTTGGGGCCTGTTGATCGGTACATTTATACTAAGCATCTGTAATGAGTCATTTCGCCCCGCTAATTCAACCGCTATCGCGCATTATGCTACTAGCGATAATAAGATCCGTTCCTATTCTTTAAACCGATTGGCTGTTAACCTGGGCTGGGCAGTCGGCGGCGGATTGGGTGGCTTTTTGGCGTCCTACAGCTACCATTTATTGTTTTGGGTAGATGGTTGCACCAACATCCTGGCCGCGCTTATACTGATCAAACTAATGCCACGGGCTGGGGTAGTGAAACAAGTAAAAGATATCGCCGAAAGCATTAAAGGTTCATCGCCTTATAAAGACAGGGTTTACCTGTGTTTCATTGTATTAGCTGCACTCTTCGGGGCCTGCTTTTTTCAGTTCTTTATCATGCAGCCGGTATTTTACAAGATAGAATGGCACTTCAGCGAACGTTTTATCGGTTTCCTTTTAGCGCTGAATGGCGTGCTGATAGCCGTTATCGAAATGGTGCTTATCCACAACCTGGAAGGGAAACGAAACCCTTTAACCTATATCTGTATGGGTATTTTGTTAACCGGTGCAAGCTTTGTGCTGCTCAACTTTTTACCAGGCACCGCCTTTGTCGCCATCGTGATTGTTATAATGGTAACCTTTGGTGAAATGCTGAGCATGCCTTTTATGAACGCGTTCTGGATAGTGCGCACCTCGCCAAATAACCGCGGGCAATATGCGGCATTGTATACAATGTCATGGTCAGCCGCGCAGATCATAGCCCCTTCTGTAGGCAGCGAAGTAATTCATTATGGCGGCTTCAGGCTTTTATGGTGGGTACTGGGTGGAGTTTGTTTACTAAGCGCGATAGGCTACCGCTTGTTATATAAAGTAACCTATCATAAAAAGACCATAGCCGTTTAAATCACAAAAAATGAAACGAGCCTTAATATTAGATCTTGATAATACCATTTACCCGGTGAGTTCTATTGCGGATAATTTGTTTGCCGTGCTATTTAAAACACTTGACCTATATGCCGATCGGATTAATGCGGATGATGAAGATAAGGTGAACAAGATCAAGCAGGAAATGATGCGCCGACCATTCCAGCATATCGCGGACGAGTACGGATTAAGTGATGACATCAAAAATAGTATGGTTGATGTGCTCAAGAATATGACCTACGACCTGCCCATGCAGCCTTTTGAAGATTATGCGCACATCAAGTCGGTACCTCTGGATAAGTTTTTAGTTACAACCGGTTTTGTGAAGTTGCAATATAGCAAAGTTAGGATGTTGGGGATTGAGCATGATTTTAAAGCCATACATATCGTTGACCCGGAAGTTAACCAGAAAACCAAGAAGGACGTGTTTGCTGAGATCATGGAAAAGCACAGCTATGCCCCGCATGAATTGCTTGTAATTGGTGATGATCCGCAATCTGAGATAAAAGCGGCCATAGCTTTAGGGATCGATACTTTTTTGTTTGACCGGGAGAACAGGTACCCCGATGCCATCGCCACCCTCAAAGCTGATAATTTAAAGCAGGTATTGGCTATTTTGACTTAGCACTTTCTTTACGCTTGTTGACCGCGATTCTGTATCGCTTATACCCGATATTGCCATTCATATCCGTCCCTTCTACCATTACATTATACACTGTAGCGTTATCCGCGGCATAAAAGCTGACTATAGCTAATCCGTCTTTATTTGTGCTGATGTTTGGTTCCCAATCAATAGTTGATCGCAGATCTGTATTGTGCGTGGTATCCTTCACTGCATAACGCGGTTTATAGAATTGTTTTGGCCAACTGATCGCTAAAGGTTTATATAGATACAAGCCAGGAGTATTGTCATTAAAAGGGCCATGACCAGAACGCGTTGTAATTTCTACAAACGCGATACCTGAATTTAATACATCGGGGGGTAAAAAACGCCTGCCATAGTTTGCATTATTTTTTGCAGTGGCATTCACTTCTATTCCCTTTATTTCTTCAGCGGTATGTGAGTTAAGAGCATAGGTTACCCTGGTAGTATAAGTGAGGTAATCCAGTACCCCCAATTCCACCATTGGTGAACCATCAACAATAAATATGACATATCTGCCATTAATAGTATAATAAATAAATTCACGATAATAGTTTTCTCTAAAGCCTTTCACTTTTTCCAGCATTAACTGCATCCATGGTTTTTTCCCGGCACGCTCCATATCCTTCTCGTCAAATACTTCGTCAGCATTCCCGGCGCCGTTCAGGTTTTGAGATCCTTTGATCGTTTTTTGGGCAGATATGACAACCTCCTTTAGTCTCCGCTTACCATCAGGCAAGTATTCCTGTTGTCTTTTAATAGCAATAGTTCCTTTTAGGTAGTTCATTAATGTGGAGTCGCTATTTATATACCATGGTAATAGCACAGGAGCTCTGGGAACATTTGATATTGGCGGTTTTGTCTCGTCAATATTGATACCCACATTAAAGCTTTTACCATTTTTGTTGATTGCCTTGATTACAAACTCGGGTGTATCCACAACCGGGAAACGGTCAAAAACGAATTTGCCTTCATTATTGGCAACGGTATCCATTAAAAAGCCCGGCGATTTGGAGAATAAAAGCAGCTTCGACCCTTTAACAGGCTTGCCGAACACGTTTATTACCTTACCTTTTACGGTAAATTCCTTTTCTGCTTCATAAGGCATAGCAGGCAGTATCGGCTCGTATCCAATCCAGCCCTGGGTTAATAACAGGTTATCCAGTGCCTGCCAGGCACTTGTATTCTGCTGCAGATAATAACCCGGCTCCTGCACATAACCCTTCAGATCGGATGTAAGTAGCAAACGTGTTATTATATTCTCGTCATTCAGGGTATCCACTTTAACCATGGCGGCATCTGTCACAGCCATTGAAAAATTACCGGCAACCGGGTTGCCCGTTTCATCCGTTACCTTTAATCGCAGGCTAACACTATCTCTCGAAACATATTCAGGCTGATTACTTGTGATTTGAATACGCAGATTATCCAGGTGATTAATAAAAGTCAGCCGTTCATTTAATGGTTGGCCGCTTGAAGTAGTCAGCATAAAATGCGTTATCCCCGACGGAAATAGACTTTTTGCAATTTTCTTCCGTACATAATTCCCTTCATGAAAATTTACAATACCCGCATAACAGATAATTCCCCTCGACTTGCCAATCAGAAAATAACTATTACCAGATTGTATGATATCACGAGTAGCGGCTACAGATACTTCCACCGAATCACTTGCCATTACATTTTTTATCTTCAAGGTAGTACCCGAGCTTCTGACCGCAGGCAAAGAATAAGTCTTTACTTCCCCACCCGTCATGCTTAATTGCGCCGTATAAACCTCCCCATCCTTTACTGCCATACTAAACTTACCCATGCCATTTTGAGTGGATTGAAAGACGGTTACCTGCTGATGGTTATGATCGAAGATCGCACCAGACACCTCTACGCCTTTTCCATCTTCCCCAACAGCTTTAAACCCAATATTAGCCGGAAGGTCAGCTATCAAACTGCCACCTTCAGGCAAAAACTGAAGATCGGTCTTTTCCACCCGGTTTAAATTCAAAGGGATGACCGCCTTTTGGTCTTTCTGCTCACTTTCGGCAACAATTGTTGGGGATGATGATTTATCAGGAAGCTGAAAATTGAGATTCAACAAACCATTCTGATCAGTCTTCACCTTTTGCTTAAACAGTGTTTTCGTACCGGATAGTACTTTTAACTGCATGGTTTTACCTGTATCCGGTACTTTATCAAGCCCCGTAAATTGCAAGCGGGCATTTACCGGGGTCTTATCATTGATGCTTTTTGAGGTATTTACCTCACTGTTGATCAACCAGCTATTTTCATCAGTGCCAGATATATATAATTGCTTATAGTAAAATCCATCCGAAGCAAAATTGCGCATCCAGTTGGTATAAGCGCGCAAAGTATAATTACCTGCTTTGAAATTTTTATCATCCCAGGTGATATTGCCCCAGCTTATTCCATTTTTTACAGGCAATAGATATTGTTTAACCAACTTATCACTATCGTCCAGCATATCGACATAAAGTAAACCGCTTTGAGCTGATAATAGATGGGTAGGCGCATTAAAAAGATAAACTTTAAACCAGGCCGTATCGCTTATGACATAATTGGGTTTATCAAACTGAATATAGATTTTCTCTGCAGGATATTTTTTAATTGAACTATCAGTGGATGCTTGCAGATTTAGCAAACTGGCTTTTACAGGATTGCTTTGTGCAAAAGAAAATGAATAACAAGTCAATAATAAAAAAACAGACAGGTTAATGAACTTGCAAACAACACCGAAGTTTTTTAATTGACAGGCCATTATAAACTATTTTGATTTAATACCATCCTTATGCTTATTAACAACTATCTTATACAGTTTATAACCAATATTCCCCATCATATCTGTCCCCTCTATCATAATGTTATAGGCTGAAGCATTGTCTGCCGCGTAGAAACTTACGGAGGCAATTCCATCTTTATTCGTATTGATGTTTGGTTCCCAATCAATGGTTGAACGCAAATCAGTTTTATGCGTAGTATCTTTTACAGCATACCGGGGCTTGTAAAACTGCGTTGGACGACTGATAGCCAAAGGCTTGTATAAATATACGCCAATGGTATTATCTATTGCCGGGCCATGACCCGACCGTGTGGTAATTTCAACAAACGCAATATCATTGGGCCGTACGGTTGCCGCCCATTCTATGGGCACATAAGTGCCGCTGTATTTGGTTGAATTTATTACCTCTATCCCCTTAATATCTTCAGCAGAATGTGAATTCAGGTAGTTCGTAATATCATTGAATGCGAGGCCTGTTGGTGTATAAATTTTATACACAGGTATACCGTCAATAATAAATTTTATAGCTTGATTTTTAATATAATACCAACCCTGGGTTATTTCTGCGGAATCCCCGTCCGTAAGGAACCTGTACAATCTACGATCTTTTTCTATCCGGGAACCAGGTCTTGCGCTGCCCGAAAGGACTAAAACCCCTTCCCTAAAGCCCTTTACCTTTTCATTAAGCAATTGCAGCCATGTTTTTTTGCCTGCCTGTTCCAATTCTTTTTCATCTATCACCTGATCAGCATTACCTGCCCCGTTTAGATTTTGAGAATCTTTTATGGTTTTCCGGGCTAAAATAACAACTTCTTTCAACTTGCGTTTTCCATCTGGCATATATTCCTGCTGTTTATTGATCGTGATGTTATCTTTTATATAATTTATAAACGTAGTATCACTGTTAACATACCAGGGCATCATCTTTGGAAACCCGGATACACCGAATGGGGGCGGTTTTATCTCATCAATGTTGATGCCCACATTAAAACTTTTCCCGCGTCTGTTAACCGCTTTAATTATAAATACTGGCGTATCAACAACAGGGAAGTGGTTGAACACAAATTTGCCTTCATTATTGGCTACAGTATCCATCAAAAGTGGCGGCGATTTAGAGAACAACAGCAGCTTCGATCCCTTTACAGGCTTTCCGAATACGTTTACTACTCTGCCCTTTACTGCAAATTCCTTTTCTGCTTCAAATGGCAGTTGGGGTAAAATTGGCTCATAGCTTACCCATCCTTGTGTCAAAAGCAAATTATCCAGTGCCTGCCATGCAATGGCATTAGGTTGAAGATAGTACCCCGGCTCTTCCACATAACCTTTCAGATCAGATGTCAGCAGCAAATTGGTAATGATATTTTCGTCATTTAATGTATCTGTTTTAACCATGGCGGCATCAGTTACGGCCATTGAAAAATTACCGGCAACCGGGTTGCCCGTTTCATCCATTACTTTTAATTGCAGACTAATACTATCCCTCAAGGCGTATTCAGGCTGATTACTTATGATTTGGATACGCAGGTTATCCTGGTGATCAATAAAAGTCGGCCGTTCATTTAATGGCTGTCCGCTTGGGGTGGCTAGTATAAAATGCGCTATCCCGGATGGAAATAAACTCCTCGCAATTTTCCTCCGGATATAGTTCCCCTCATGGAAATTTAAAATAGCAGCATAACAAATAATGCCTCTCGACTTGCCGATCAAAAAATAGCTGTTACCTGATCGGGCTATATCATCAGTAGCGGCTACGGATACTTCTATCGAGTCGCTTGCCATCACATTTTTAATCTGTAAAGTTGTACCCGAACTTTTCACCTGTGGCAAAGGGCAATTTTCAAACTCTCCGCCCGGCAAGCTTATTTGTGCCGTATAAACTTCTCCATCCCTCACCATCAGGTTAAATTTACCCATACCATTATGGGTGGATTGAAAGACGGCTACCTGCTGATGATTATGATCCAATATAAAACCAGATACATGTGCTCCTTTGCCATTTTCACCAATCGCTTTAAAACCAACATTGGCAGGCAAGTCAGCCACCAAACTCCCTCCTTCAGGCAAAAACTGTAGATCGATCTTTTCTGCCCGGTTTAAGTTCAGCGGGATGACCGCTTTTTGATCCTTCTGCTCACTTTCAACAATAATCGCCGGTTTTGATGATTTTTCAGGAAGTTGGAAATTGAGATTCAACAAACCATTCTGGTCGGTCTTTACCTTTTGCTTATACGGCGTTTTTGTGCCGGATAATACTTTTAGCTGCATGAATTTCCCTGTATCAGGCACTTTATCCAGGCCGGTAAATTGCAGTTGGGCATTCACCGGGGTCTTATCATTGATACTTCTCGATGTTTTGATCTCGCTGTTGATCAGCCAACTGTTTTCATCAGTACCAGATATATACAATTGCTTATAGTAAAATCCATCCGGTGTAAAATTGCGCATCCAGTTGGTGTATGCCCGCAAAGTATAGCTGCCTGTTTTGAATACTTTATTGTCCAAGGTAATATTCCCCCAACTGACACCATTTTTTACAGGCAGTAAATATTGTTTGATGAGTCTGTCGCTATCGTCCATCATATCAACATAAAGCAAGCCGCTTTTAGCCGAAAGCAAATGTGAGGGAGCATTGAATAGGTATATCTTAAACCAGGCTGTGTCGCCCGTAGCATAATAAGGCTTATCAAACTGTATGTATATTTTCTCGGCAGGCGATTTTTTAATAGAACTATCGGCGGATGCTTGCAGCTTTATGAGATCATTCTTTAAGGAACTGGATTGAGCAAGGGAAATCGAATGGCAAGCTAATAGTAAAAAACAGGCTATGCAGATAGCTTTACAGGCAACACTTAAAATTTTTGATCGATAAGGCATACAATTAGGTTAACCTGCAGGGGATAAGCTAATCTACAAATAATTAAATCAATTTTTTAATAGCCTCACCGTTACCAAAAGTTGCCCTGTATGCCGCATGGTATGTTCCGCGGCGTGGGTTAGTAATCCAATTACTGTTGAAGGGATCCGTGCACGCCCTACTCCCCTAATTTCGGTTAATGTCTCTTCATCGGTACTGCTCAATTGTTCTATTGCCTGGTCAACCTGCCGGTTAAATCTTTCAACCAGGCTGCTTACGCTGCATTCCTGCTCAGGTTCCTTGCCTTCTAATGACAGGTAATCAAATTGTGCTGTGTTCAATAGCTCTCCTTTCGCATAAGTAAAAAGCCTGTCGAGTATACCTGTTATATGCTGCAGATGAAATGCCGGTGACGCCATGCCTGCCGGTTTCACCCACATAAATATCTCAGGAAAATCAATCATCATTGCATTCACCTCCTCCCTCGCCTGCAATAATGTATGGGCCAATGGCTGCAATAATGGCGGGATGCCTGGTAACGGGCCCCGCAACCAAACTTCTCTTTTTGAATTATCCTGATCGCTCAACTTTTTGTGGTTTATAATGTATAATTTCGCCGGAAAAATACGGCAGATCATTTTCTTCAAATCTACCGTAAAAAATAATTATATTGTTGTGGTATGGTGATTGCTATGCCTGTGCTATATTAACTGAACACTTTTTCTATGATAATACCTTTTAATGCTAAAAAAACTCGCTGGTTTACCTTAGCATTTATACTTTTTTCGCTGATCATCACTTTTCAAAGCTGTAAGAAAAAACGTTCTGACCTGGGCAAGATCCTTTTTAAACAAACACATAACAAAATTTTTAAGGATGTAGATCTGGATGAATACATTGCTGTATTTAAGAAAGTGCTGGCCGAAGAACATTCAAAAGTGGCCAATCCGCAATTAATATCTGATCATTACGACCAGGATGATTATACGCCTGTATTTGTGATCAACCATTTATGGAATGGGGATCTTAATGCCATGGTCGACGACTATCGCAAGGCCAATGAGCATGGACTTGACCCTGCATTATATCAACCCGATAAAATTGAAGCATTAATAAATAAATTTCACGACATAAATGCGATAAAAACTAAGGAAGATGCTTATTACGCTATGGCCCGGTTAGAAATAGCCGCCGCCAATTCGCTGATCAATTATTCAAGCGCGCTGCAGTATGGCATCATTAGCCCCCGGCGGATATATTCCCGTTACTTTGCAAAAACCCTGCGCCCGGACAGTGCTTCCATGAGCAAGGTATTTTTTGTACAAAACATGCGGGCTTACCTGGATAGCATACAGCCGAAAGACCCCGAATATCTGGCGTTACAAAAGGCCTACCTTGACGGAGTTGAGGGCCCTAAACTTTCGAAAGAAGAAACAAAGCGTATTTTATTGGTGAACATGGAGCGTTTGAGATGGAAGAATAAGCCCGCCGAGAACAAATATGTTTATGTAAATATTCCTGATTTCAGGCTTGACGTGATTGACAGCGGCCAATCTGTTTTGAATATGAAAGTTTGCGTAGGCGAAGGTCGAAACAAAAAATACCTGAACACGCTTGAAAACTATAATGATACCTGTAAAGTTGATAATCCATTCTCGCACGAAACACCTTTGTTGAGTAGTGTGATCCATAGTGTACAGGTTAACCCGATCTGGAACATACCCAAAAGCATTGCTACCAAGGAAATTATTGTAGAAGCGGCAAAAGACCCTTATTATTTGGCAAACAAAAATATTAACGTTTATAGGAACGGCCGTGTGGTAAAAGACCCGGAAACCATAGACTGGACTAAAGTGACGAAGGAAAGCTCGGAATACGAATTTAAGCAACAGCCAGGCGCCGACAATTCATTAGGTAAGATCAAATTCTTGTTTGAAAACCGGAGCAGCGTTTATCTGCATGATACCCCTGCTAAGGATGCATTCCACTACACCATGCGTGCCGTTAGCCATGGCTGTGTTCGCTTGGAAAAACCATTGGATCTCGCCCATACATTGTTCCGCGATACCACTAAATACAACCTGATAGCCAAGGATATGGAAGAAGATGATCCGACTTCAGAAGATATCGCCTTAAGGCCAAGGGTGCCTGTATATATCACCTACGTTACCTGTTGGCACGATAAAGATGGTGTATTGCAATTCAGGAAAGATGTATACGGTTTGGATATCGTTCTATACGACCACTTGAAAAAGTTCCTGCCTGCGAATTAATTTTTGATTTCGAATTTAAACGACTGATCCTTAAGAATTTAGTACTTAAAAATTAGAGTTTAATTAAAGACTTGCATTAAAACTACCGTTTTCCGGGTACACATAAGTAGCGGCAATATCTTCATCAAGGAATTTTGAGGCATAACTGCTATCATTCCCATTGATAAATAATACTGTTTTACCTTTTATGGTGTTGATCACTTTAGCTGCAACTTTTGGCGATACAGCGGGGCAACCTTCGCTGCGCCCAAGACGGCCTAACTGATTGATGGTACCTGGAGAAACATATTTAGCAGCATGTATCACGATGGAACGTGCACGGGCATTGTCGTTAAATCCGGCATCCATGCCATCCAGTTTTAGTGAACGGCCATGCTTGCCATTATAAATGCCATCGGTAATATAGAAACCCAAACTGCTGGCATGCGAATCATTTTCATTAGAGAAGTAGTTAGGCGTATCATCACCGCTGCCATTACCATGAGATACCCAGGTATTTAATATCAAATCTTTGTTGATCAGGTCGACAATCCACATCCGCTTGGTGCAGCTTGATTTAGCCAGGTCAACAATGGTAATAATAGAACTGTATTGCGGTACTTTGTTGGAAGCCTTTAGATTAAAATAACCAGTGGCAGCTTTTTGAAAAACAGCCAGGTCGAGTCCCGCATTGCTTAATTGTGCGGTATTATAAATCTCTTCTATATATTGGGTGAAAAGTTCTTTTGCGGAAGATTTGGCTGATTTAACAGCGATATTATTTATTTTATGTGTTTTCTTAACTTTTTCAGCTGTCCAGCTGATGATGGTAATCGAGAATATCAATAAAGCGCAGGTAGTCCAAAAAAAACGTTTCCTCATATTTCCGTTGATTTGTTTTTAAGTTTAATCAATTAAAAATGTCAACAGGCTTAAGCTAAAATTAACAGGGTTTAATTATATTGATATTGCAAAAATATAAATTAAATTAAATCCGCAACATCAATAACGAATTATTTTTTACTTTTAATTAAAAAAATTACAATAAAAACAATGTTTTGCTAAGCCTGTAAAGATACTTATACGGAAAAATGAGAAATTTGGTTAGATGATTATCCGATCCATTTAACTTTTACTTCAAGAGGTATTTTCCTGCTCCCGGGAGGAAATTCATCAGCGTACCCTAAATAAACAATGCCGATCAAATGATCGTCCTCATCAAGATTTAAAAAATCCTTCATAGCAGGCTTGAGTGCCATGCCACCGGTACTCCAAAATGAGGCTATATCCAAGGCAGTCGCACCAAGCAACATGTTTTGTATGGCACAGGCTACGGCCTCTATCTCTTCAATAACAGGGATTTTGGGCAGATCGCCGCGCTTCATTATCGTAATAATGACATGAGATGCCTTATCACCCTGGTGAAAAAGATTATTGTAGACAGCTTCCACAAAATTCTCAGCATCTGTATTTCGCTTATACATTTCCGCATGTTGATGACTAAACTCAGGCGGATTGGAATATACTGTAAACCGCCAGGGTTCAGTAAAACCGTGAGTAGGTGCCCAATCGGCCAGTTCCAGTAAAGCTTTAACCTGTTCGTCCGGTATTTTATTACCATTCATCATTACCGGCTTAATGCTACGGCGGTTTTTTATAATAGTGGATATAGTTGAAAAATCAGTAGTCATCTATTAAAAATAAAGCCCGTTAGAAACGGGCGTAAGTAAAAAAAATAAATCTGAACATACCAAATCAATAATTCATTAATTCGATAACTCAGTAGTTAATACAGCTTCGGATATTTAGCCGGGTTAGCCTCATTCATCATATTATAAACCACCTCAACTACATCATCCAGCGATGGCTTGCTGAAATAATCCCCGTCTGTTCCATAAGGCGGGCGGTGTTCTTTGGCTGATAAGGTTTTTGGTTGCCCGTCAAGAGAATAATACCCGCTTTGGCCTTCTAATATATTTTGCAAAATATATGCCGAACCGCCGCCGGGAACATCCTCATCAACAATAAGCAACTTGCTGGTTTTCTTTAAGGAAGTGCCGCAAATATGTTGATTATCAAATGGGTATAATGTTTGCGGATCGATCACTTCGATATGTATGCCCATTTTCTCCAGTTCCTCCGCAGCCTCCATAACGATACGAAGTGTTGAGCCATAAGATACTACCGTAACATCAGTACCTTCCTTTAATATTTCGGCTTCGCCAAGCGGAACGGTGAATTCGCCAACATTTGATGGTAATTTTTCTTTTAAACGATAACCATTCAAACACTCTATCACCAAGGCCGGTTCATCACCACGCAAAAGGGTATTATACATACCGGCAGCCTGTGTCATATCGCGGGGAACGCATATGTGCAAACCGCGCATCGAATTCAAGATAAACCCAAGCGGTGAGCCCGAGTGCCAGATACCCTCCAACCGGTGCCCGCGTGTGCGGACGATCAACGGAGCTTTTTGCCCGCCACGGGTACGATAACTCAAGCTTGCCAGGTCATCGCTTAATACTGTAATGGAATACAAAAGGTAATCCAGGTATTGTATTTCGGCTATCGGCCTCAAACCACGCATGGCCAGGCCCATACCCTGCCCTATGATAGTTGCTTCTCGTATGCCGGTATCAGTGATCCGTAAATCGGAATATTTATTTTGCAGGCCTGCGAATCCCTGGTTTACATCCCCGATAGCGCCCACATCCTCACCAAAAGCCACAATGCTTTTATCGCGTTCAAAGTTCTGATCAAAACAGGCATTTAACACCTCGCGCCCATCCAATAAGCGGGCATCTTCATCATACACAGCCCGTACAATGGGCACATTCAAGGGTGATTGAGAAGTACCTGTAAATAACTTGGAATTAAATCGTTCCGCATTTTTCTCCGCTTCCTGGTTAAGCCAGTCTACCAGGGCTTGCCTTTCGCTAAGGTTTTCCTTCACGGTCAACCGTAAAGCTTTGCGGCCTGCAGCTATGGCATCTCTTCTGCCGGGATCAACAGCCATACGTAATGATTCGATTATATCTTTAAGTGCCGTTGCATTCGTGCTTTGCTGTGCAAGCTGCTCAATTAACACTGCAACCTCTTTTAATTCCTCTCCTATTTCAGCTGCCAGCTCCGTCCATGCCTTACGCTGACATTCGCGCACATGTTTTTTAGCGGTAGCCTCTAACTCATCTATTTCTTCTGCTGTCGCGATAGCCGACTCGATCATCCATTTACGCATTTGCACCAGGCAATCATGCTCATTCTCCCAGGCTAACCTGTCTTTTGACTTATAGCGCTCATGCGAACCTGAGGTTGAATGGCCTTGCGGCTGCGTCATTTCGGTTACATGTATCAATACAGGCACATGCTCCCTGCGGCAAACTTCGATGGCCCGTTCATAAGTTTCGCATAGCGCCACATAATCCCAGCCGCGTACTTTAAATATCTCGTACCCATTAGTGCCATTTTCACGTTGAAAACCCTTTAATATCTCCGAAATATCTTCTTTAGTGGTTTGAAGTTTAGCAGGTACAGATATAGCGTAAGCATCATCCCAAATAGAAATAGCCATAGGCACCTGCAATACGCCGGCAGCGTTAAAAGTTTCAAAAAACAACCCTTCGGATGTAGAACCGTTGCCAATAGTGCCAAAAGCGACTTCATTACCATTTACCGAGAATTGCTTCAAATACTCCAGTTCCTTATTTTGCCTATACAATTTTGATGCGTAAGCTAACCCGAGCAAGCGTGGCATATGCCCCCCCGTTGTTGAAATATCAGCCGCGCAATTCATGGTTTCCGCCTGGTTTGCCCAGGTACCATCAGCATTTACATAGCGGGTAGCGTAGTGACAATTCATCTGCCTCCCTGCTGATGCCGGGTCTTTTTCAATATCAGGATTAGCGTATAACTGGGCAAAAAATTCATCCAGGTTGCTCATGCCTGTTGCAAACATAAATGTCTGGTCGCGGTAATACCCTGCACGCCAATCTCCCACGCGAAATGCTTTAGCCATAGCCAGTTGCGCCACTTCCTTCCCATCACCAAAAATGCCAAACTTAGCCTTGCCGGTCAGTACTTCGCGCCGGCCTATTAAACTGGCCTGGCGGCTTTCGAACCCTATCCGGTAGTCGTTGGTTACTATTGTTTTGAAATCATCAAAACTGAGTTCAGCGGCATTAAATTTACTTGCGGCACTTATTACAGCTTCGGGCATATAATATTTCGGTTAGATGGCAAAATTATAAAATTCTATTTTGTATTCGGTATAACTAACATCCAAAAAACACAGTTTGTTTAATAGTTTTTTATTTGGGTTAAACCTTTTATATTTGTATGAATCAATACCAATGTATGAAACCGTCGTGAACTACAAAAAATTAAAATCGTTCATGACAGCTTCATTACAATTAAAAAACAAATCAACCCCAATGAAAAAGATAATGATACTATGTGCGGTAATTTTAGGCTTCGCCTTTACTGCTTCGGCGCAAGATAATGAAAAAGCCGAATTTAAATTTAATGAAGAAAAGCATGACTACGGAAAAATTCCGCAGGGCACCCCGGTAACCACCGTGTTCGAATTTACCAACATTGGTAAGGAGCCGCTTATTTTAACAAACGTGCAACCTACATGCGGCTGTACCATAGCTGATTATACCAAAACTCCGGTAAAAGCTGGAGAGAAAGGTTTAATTAAGATCACTTATAACGCTATAGCCAGCGGGCCGTTTAACAAAACCATCGTAGTAACATCGAACGCTAAAACTCCAACAAAATATTTAAATATTATCGGTGAGGTAATAACCAAACCGGCGACGAGTACGAGTAGTAACTAAGCTTTACAGCGCAAAAAGAATATTATAGACGTTCATATACATGAGCGTCTATTTTTATTTTAGGGGGATTTGTGTCTGTTAATGGTTTATGTTTAATTTTGCACATGCCAAAAATTTCAACAAAAGGGCTGCAAATGCCCGCCTCGCCTATACGTAAGCTTACCCCCTATGCCGATAAGGCTAAGCTTGAGGGTAAAAAAGTTTATCATTTAAACATCGGCCAGCCGGATATAGAAACGCCGGAAGGCATGCTCAATGCTATTAAGAATATTGATTTTAAAGTTTGGGCCTATACTGCATCAGAGGGTACTTTAGCTTACCGCAAAAAGCTTACTGAATACTATAATAAGCTGGGGTATAATATTACTCCGGATAATATATTAGTTACCACCGGGGGTTCGGAAGCCATTACCATTGCCATGATGACCTGCCTTGACCCGGGTGATGAGGTAATTATTCCCGAGCCGTTTTATGCTAATTACAACGGATTTGCCTGCCAGAGCGATATTGTGGTGAAACCAATTTTATCTTATATCGAAAACGGCTTTGCCTTGCCCCCTATCAGTGAATTTGAAAAGCTGATCACAGACAGGACAAAAGCCATCATTATCTGCAATCCGAATAATCCAACCGGCTATCTTTATTCAAAGGAAGAGCTGGAAGCCTTAAAGGCTTTGGCATTGAAATATGACCTGTACCTGTTTTCGGATGAAGCTTACCGCGAATTTTGCTATGATGGCCGCGAATTTATCTCGCCAATGCATTTAGACGGATTGGATGAAAACGTGATCGTGATGGATACCGTAAGTAAACGCTATAGCGCCTGCGGTGCACGTTTAGGCTGCCTGATTACCAAAAATAAAGCCGTTTGGTCGGCAGGATTAAAATTTGCACAGGCAAGGTTAAGCCCCGGCATGGTGGAACAAATTGCAGGTGAAGCAGCTGTGGATACGCCTGACAGCTACTTTGAAGGTGTTAATAAGGAATACACACATCGTCGTGATACACTTGTAAGAGCGCTCAATAATATGGATGGCGTTTATTGCCCTAACCCTGGTGGCGCTTTTTATGTAGTAGCACAATTACCGATAGACAATGCCGACAAGTTTTGCCAATGGATGCTGGAATCATTCGACTACAACAACCAAACTGTGATGATGGCCCCGGCCACAGGCTTTTACAGCACCCATGGCGCAGGATTGAACGAAGTAAGAATGGCCTACGTATTGAACAGTGATGACCTGGAAAAAGCCATGATCTGTTTAGATGAAGCTTTGAAGGTTTATCCGGGTAGGACAATTGGCAGTGCGCAGTTGGCAGTTGGCACAAAATAGTAGCAGTTTTCAGTTACCAGTTTCCAGTTGGCATTATTTATGTAACTTTGTACCCTTAACTGCAAACTGCCCACCAGCAACTGCAAACTCTACAAAAATGGGGTCGACCGGAATTGACAGGATGGAGATAAGTAAGTAAGCATGCAGCGCGTTGGGTGAATTAGCGCTTTAATCTGAACGCTCAAACTTACAAATGGCGAAAATAACTACGCCTTAGCTGCTTAATTTAGAATTTAGCTAGCTTTTGTCCCGCCGGTTCTCCGTTTCATTGGATCGGCAACCGGGGCATCGAAAAATGAAAATAGTCTGCTTAATGGTGTGCATAGCAGGCGAAACAAAGCACCTAAGGAAGACGGTACAGGTAAGCAACTGACCTTCCCCTTCCCAACAATTTAACAGTAGCTAAGCATGTAGAAAGCTTACCTTATACCATGTTTGGACGAGGGTTCGAATCCCTCCGGCTCCACGAAATTACTTACCGTAAGTTGAACGTATGTTTGGCTTACGGTTTTTTTGTTATGAAATACCGTTATTTTTTCTTCAACCCTAAGCGATGTTTTTATTTATAACTATTTTGCGCTCGCTAATGGGCATTTCATGTAAGACAAGGCATTTATACCCCGATGAACATCAGCGCTTGAAAACATTAAAAACTCAAACAGAACGAAATAGCAATAACAAAATCAAATTCTATCATTTTGTTTTGGCGGGATTTTTAGGAGTTGGATGTATATATATAGCAATACTGACCCAGCACAGTTTTGGGTTCTTCCCTTTGGTACGCTTGCTGTTTTTTCATTTTCATTTATCATTTTCACTCCTTATGAAATATATATAAGACAAAAAAAGAATAAGGATCTTTTACAACGCCTTGAAGCCGTTATTGAAAGGGGAATAGTTGACGCTTGCATTGTAAATGCAAAAAGAATTGCGGTAGCCAAAGAATATGAGGATGAAGGCGATCTTTTCATAGTTGAGTTCGACACTAATAAGGTAATTTATCTTTGGGACTATGACTATAACTTGCGAAAAAAATTCCCCTGTTTTAACTTCGAAATCTATGAAGATGATTTTTTCAAGTTATTCGGTAGGCAGATTTATCCTTTAAGTGAGCGTATTAAACCAATAATTATTGACAGAAAAGCTAAGTGGAACTATATGAAGAAAGTTGGTGCGCCACGACATTTACAAACTGACAATATTGCTCTCGATAAAATTATTGAAAAGTATAATAATTGTATTTAACAGCAGTTATTTCTTACCGGATTTTTCCATTGCATCAATCGCGTCAAGCAAGTCTTTGATTAATAACAAAAAATCTCCGTTTACGGCCAATAGAGAACAATTTGGTTCTAACTTATTCTCCTTGCCTCCACTTTAAATTAAAGAGACTGGTCCGCCATTGCAGATTGGTCTCTTTAATTTTTATACGAACTTGTGTGTTCGAACTTTTCTCTTGAGCGGGATTGCGCCGGGGCTGTGTGAGCGAAAAATCCCTTTGGCTCAACAAACATCCATTTCGCAGAGTCCCTTCCAACACTCGTTTAAGAGTTCAGCGCAGCGACTCTTAAATGTAAAGAGTAAATGGAGCTCTCTGTTCGGGTCTCTTGCATAGGTATTTTTCAAACCATTTACTGATTAAAATATTGCTTCATCAACCGCACGGAGTGCTTGTTCTACTTCCTGATTTAAGAGCGCTGCGCTGAACTCTTAAACCAGAGAGTGCCAACTGAATCAGGGCGTTCCCCCGATGAAAAATCGGGGCGGGCTATCCGTTACCTTTGGTCTAACAAAGGACGTTTTTATTAAATATTGCTATTGTTGGAACGGGGGGTCCGGGGGGTGTTAAAAACCAAAAACTTTGTGGATAAGTTACTATAAAAGGCAGGGTGAACTTTTTTCGTTGCTTAGTCTGGTGGACTTCGACTTGTATTAGTCCCTGCCTTTTATGATTGCCCAAGGCCCAGCTAGAATACTTTCTTTGCTATAACAAAGGTAATTGGCAAAAGGCAATTTATTAAATTACTTAACCCATAAACGTATGAGAAGCTGGAATGTTATTTTTAGGTGTCGATGTATCCAAACTGACGCTCGACATCTGCTGCGCTGATCAGAATTTGCACATCAAAATTGACAATTGTCCAAAGGGATTTTGTGTATTGAAAAAATGGTGCAAAACCAATGAAATCGATTTAAAGGGAACTTTAATGGTGATGGAATATACCGGTGGATATGAATACCGTTTCCTCCAGTTCTGCGAATCATCATTCATCTCCTATTGCCGGATACCGGGGTTGGAAATTAAACAGTCGATGGGCATGACCAGGAGTAAAAGTGACAGGGCTGATGCCTTCCGCATCGGGGAGTACGGTGAAGAAAAAATCAAAAAATTAACCCCATCAAAGCCATTGGATAAGAACATTTTAGAACTTAAACAGTTGCTTTCGTTCCGTAAAAGAATAGTTCGCGAAAAGGCAGGACTGGAAAGCACGGTAAAAGAACGGAAACACATGTATGGGTCAAAGAAAAAAGATATGGTTGCCCACATTGCCCGGGCGAAGATAAAGGCGAACGGGGAATACATCCTGCGGGTAGAACAGGAAATAATGCAGGTCATTAGAGGCAATGAAGCTATGTGGCTAAACTACCGCATAATAACCAGCATTAAGGGCATAGGACCGGTTAATGGATGGATGACAATCGCTTACACTGAAAACTTCACAAGCTTTACAGACACGCGGAAATATGCGGTATACGTTGGCGTGATCCCCTTCAGTCACACTTCAGGAACCAGCATAAAAAAGCGAACGAAAGTAAGCCACCTGGCACACAAAGAGCTGAAGCAGGAATTGAACCAAGCAGCTAAAACTGCAATCCAGCATGACCCGGAACTCAGAGCATATGCGGAACGAAAGCTAAAAAACAAATGCTATCCACTGGTATTGAACAATGTGAAATTCAAACTCATATTGAGAATGTTCTCACTGGTAAAAAGGGGTGAAAAATATGTGGAGAGTTACCGAAGAGCAGCTTAAAGACGGCTTTTTTTAAATTAAATTTGGAAATATCATGAACCTAGAATACAAGTCCTCGCTGCGCTGCGGGCTTTTCACTGCAATCCTTAACGCGAAATCCGTTTTTGAAACATTGGGCGCGGGAAATTTCTGCGCTAAGCGCGGCTCTTCACCCCCGCGCCAGATTGGGGGAATAAACGTAATATTTTAATATTTGCATAATAATCCTCAAATTGAACACTTTATCAATTAAATCAATTAATTATGAAACTAAAACTGATGGTATCATTTCTCCTTTTAGCTGCTTGTTTTACTGCGTTTGGTCAGGAAAAGCAGAACACGGCTGTTGTTGAAAAGGGCTTAATTAAAGTATCCATTCTATACCCTTATGCCGAAGGTAAAACCTTTAATATGGAGTATTATGAAACTAAGCACATGCCTATGGTAGTAGCGTTTTTAGGATCAAATTTGATTAAATACACCATTGAAAAAGGGCTTGCCAGTGGTGTTCCCAACCAACCGCTGCCTTTTATGGCTATCGGCATATTTTATGTAAAAAGCCTAGGCGACTACCAAGCGGCTATCGGGCCGCATATAAACGCCATTCGTGCCGATTTTGCAAATTACACTAATATCAGTCCTGTCATTTTAGTGAGTGAGGTAGTAAAGTAAACATAACCTCTTCCCCCCAACCTAGCGCCGGTGCCTCCTTCCCTTCCGGTAATTTTGGTTGAATCGATCTTGCAGCAAGAAAGAGTCACGAGTACTCCACAGCGCAGGCGCCGCTGCATTCTCGCGCCAGATTGGGAGTTGTTTTACTTCCTGATTTAAGCGTGCTGCGCTGAACCCTTAAACCAGAGGTAACTCGGGGCTCTAAAGCGCGCGGAATTGCATGATCAAGTCTACCGGAATATCCACATACCCGTCCACTGAGAGACAAGACCGTTCGACCTCCCCGGGTCCTTATGGGCGAACGCGGATGACCGTCTTCCCTTTGACCCGCTTGGTCGGATTGAAGGCGGCAACGGCGTCGTCGAGGGTAGCGATGTTGCCGATATTCGTCCGCAGACGTCCCTCCCGGAACCTCTGGACGACCTCACCCAATTGGGCGCGATCTGATTCGACAACAAAGTCAATAGTCAGACCATCAGCGGGCCGCGCCTCGGTCGGGCCGGTGACAGTCACCAGCGTTCCTCCTGCACGAATCATGCCCGCAGACCGCTTCGCGATGTCGCCGCCGAGGACATCGAAAACCAGATCGACCCCGCCAACATCTTCTAAGACATCGTTATCCAGGTCGACGAACTCCTGTGCGCCGAAGTCGAGCGCCGGCTGACGGGAAGCACCGTGCCCGGTGCCGATAACATATGCGCCGGCCTCTCGTGCGAGCTGGACCGCCATCGAACCGACTATGCCGGCTGCACCATGCACGAGGACGGTCTGCCCCGCCCGAAGGCGGCCGTGGTCGAACAGTCCCTGCCACGCGGTCAGGCCCGGCATCACGAGAGCTGTAGCCTCCGTGAAGTCAACATCGCCCGGCAACGGCGCAAGGTTGCGTGCCTCGACGGCCACATACTCCGCCAGGGTGCCGTCGCGATACCAATCCGTAAGGCCGAACACCCGTTGTCCCACCGACAGCCCCGTTGTGCCATAGCCAAGTGCGGTAACTACCCCGGCCAGTTCGTGACCGGGTATCGACGGCGTCCGGTCACGATCGGCGCGATCGGTCCAGGTCGAGGGCCACGACAGCTCATCCCCGGTGATACTCGACGCGTAAATCTGAACAATGACATCGTTTATCGCTGCCTGCGGCTCGGGCCGCTCCACCAGCTTCATCCCGGCTGTTCCCGCAGCCTGATCCGTTACAACGATCGCTTTCATAGCACATCTCCCTCTTTGCTCATCAGCAAACACCTGCTTAATGAAGTGATGTTGCTGCACACTACTGTTTTCATTTTTTCTGTTTTTCTGTTAATGCTGATAATTGCCCGGTCCAAAAAACACTCCCTAAATAACAGGACGCTGGCAATCTTGTTTTCAGCATGTCAAATCTCCAGGCACACTCCCCACACTCGGAAATGCAACACTCCATAAGAGTCTCTTGTATAGATATCGTTTAAGCTATCTACTGATTAAAATATTACTTCATTAACGGACGGGGTGCTTGTTTTACTTCGTGATTTAAGAGCCGCTACGCTGAACTCTTAAATCAGAGGGGGTATCTTTCCCGGTAAGCCAAGGCAGAACAGGTATTATTTTTTTAGTTTTTTCAATATCCAGGTTCCGTGCGCATTTTTAGGATCGACAATTACGAGTTGTTCATAAGTCGCAATGGCCATTTTTATATTGCCTGTGCGTTTATACAGATCAGCCAGACTTTCATATGCTTGAGTTGATTTCGGGTATTCTGTAATATTGAGTTGATACATCTTGATGGCTGCACCTGTTTGATTTGCTTTTCGCAACTCATCGCCTGCATAATTGAGCATAGGCTCCTCAAAAGTAAACTCTGCGGCTTTGGTTGCTTTCAGTTCATGATATAAAGCAATAGCAGCATCTGCACCTTTGAGTTTAGCAGTGCTTGTAATAGTATCTAACAGTGCCCATTTATATTTATACGGTTTTATCGCTGAGGAGGGATCGAGAATATGATAGGCAATATCATTGATCTGGTTAAGCGAGTTTGACAGGATCACAACCCCCTTTTTGTTTTTCTTGTCAATAGCAATAAACGCGCGGTAACCCGCGGTAGTGCCGTCTTTCCAAAGCACTTGTTTATCCCCCAAATTGAATAACGTCCATCCCAAAGCGACAAACGCGTCATCCTGACCTTTTTTGACCCGTTTTAAATGCGACAGTTCCATAGCCGGATATAAATTTGACTTTACCAGTCCTAAATTTGCCGCGGCAAATTTGAGCATATCATTCATATTGGACCGTAACGCGCCATTACTTGCCAACGCCGGCATGTCCCAATTGGCTACAGGTTTTCCATACTCAGTGTGGCCGGTAGCCATATTGCTTCTAAGATCCGGCGTCAGTGTAACCACCGTACTATTCATTTTTAACGGGATACAAATTTGGTCTTTAACCAGGGTTTCAAAATCTTTTCCGGAGACCTTACTAATTACCTGACCCAACAGCGAATAGCCGGTGTTGGAATATTGATATTGGGAGCCCGGTGCCTGATCAGGCTGAAAACGGGAAATGTAATCATAAAGCTGGCCCACCGTATAGTCAGCATAAGGATTTTCCAGGTCTTTAGACTCAGCATTATCCGGAAAACGCGGGAATCCTGAAGTATGCGTAGCTAAATTTAAAAGAGTGATATCCCTTACATTTTTATCAATAGGTTTTACCTCTTGTGGAAGAAACTTTAGAAGCGGGTCCGTTAATTTGAGTTGTTTTTTTAAACTCATATCAGCCAATATTAACGATGTGAAAACCTTTGTTATCGAACCTATTTCATATTCGGTATTACCGTCCGGTACGCGCTGGTCTTTATCACTTAACACGCCTGTACTTATAATATGCCTGCCATTACGGTCGATAATTCCGACAATAATGCTTTTGCTTCTTTTATTATCTACCTCGCTTTTAATGATCGAATAAATACTGTCCGTACTTGATTGTCCAAACACAACTGGAGGCTTTACACAGAAAAGAATAAATAGAAGCAGAGTAATAACTTTTGCCGAGATCTTGCTTATCATAATGATACATTAGGTGCATATTGAAGACGTTTAAAATCAAGATTAGTTACACCTGGTTTAAAATTGACAGGTTAAACCAAATTCTGGAAACCCAATCGTTATCACGACAAACAATAAAACCCCCTCTCGCGAGTTTGTAACTCGTGGTTGCGCTGGCAATTAACCCTACTTTACCGAATAGCTCACAAAAGCGATATGCTTGTTGTCCGGGCTCCACGATGGCGTATTGATGGTGCCGGCTCCTCCGTAAAAAACGGGAGTTATATCTTTGACAGTTTTGGTTTTAACGTCCATCAAACGGAGTTTGACATTTTTACCAAACGGGTGATTTTGTTTCTCGTCGGTAGTATAAGCTATATAAGCGATCCATTTATTATTTGGCGATGGGTGTGGAAACCAGTTGGCGTTCTCATCAAAAGTCATTTGCTCTGGTTGCGAGCCATCCGGCCGCATCCGCCAGATTTGCATGTGATTGGTACGGTACGAATGGAAGTAAATATACTTTCCATCAGCAGAATAGTCGGGCCCGTCGTCTAAGCCCGGGGTTTCGGTCAGCCTTTTCGGGGTGCCCCCTTCTACCGGTATGGTGTAAACGTCCAGGTTGCTGAAATCATTTCCTCCGCAGTAAGCCAACGTCTTACCATCCGGACTCCAGCTATGCCAAAAAGAAATATCCCCCACACTTATTCTTTTGGGTTCGCCGCCGGTAATAGGTACGATATAAAAAGAAAATTTGATCAGTTTCTGTGCCGGGTTATAAACATCCGTATTAGTTACCGCCATCCATTTACCGTCCGGCGAAAGCCCGTGATCGTCCATAAGTGTATTAATTGAGCCGGTGTTAATTACCGTTAATGCTTTGGTAGCGATATCCAGCTTATACATTTTACCTCTGAAATTGACCACGAGGTAATTATCCGGATGCCAGTTAGGTGCCTCGTAATCGCCTTTGGCAACCAGTATCGTATCAATTTTTCCTGTTTTGACATCTACAGTCTGGATATAACTCGTAGTATCGCGTGTAGTTTGTGCGAATACAGGAGCTGAAAAAAGCAAGCAGAAAAAGATCATGCCTACCGGTTTCAAAAAAAGCAAAGAGGCGCGGAATTGAATAAGTTTACTCATATCAGTAAGATTGTGTTTATAATTGCTCCGGAAAACTTCTCTAAAGTTAATTTATTATTTCGCTTGGTTCTACCCCCCCGTTCGTTTAAGAGTTCAGCGCAGCGACCTCAACACCCGTGCTTACTGAAACCAGGTCAACAAGTAAGGCAAGTATATGATTATAGCGCATAACACTGCGAAACAGCAAACAATTAACACAGCTCCTGAAGCCAGATCTTTTACCTGCCCGATTAATGGGTCCTGTTCTTTAGTAACCCGGTCTGCCAACTTTTCAATGGCTGTATTAAAGATCTCCGCCATCCAGGCCAAGCCAATCAGTATCAGGGTAATGAGCCACTCGGTTCGATTAATTTTCAGCAGGCTGTTTACCACGATGACGGCAATAGCAGCGGCAAGATGAAAGATCATGTTACGCTCATATCGAAATGCCAGCAATATTCCTCGAATAGCATATCGATAGCTTGCCAGATGTTCCTTGATCCTGTTCATTTGATCTGAATATAATTTTTTTTCCTATTTCCAAACATGTGCTAAATACACAATGCAATAGCTTGCCAAACAAATAATCGTTTTTGAGTTCGGCCGCGTAAGGATATTTTGTTTTTCAGGCTTATCATTCAAAATGTAGCCACCTAATATCCAAAATATAACAGAAACCCCAATGTCCATAAAGTCAAATCGCCCATTGGTAATATGAAAGAGCTGAAGTATTTCCAGGCCAACACAAAATATAAGCGGAATAAATATACAGTCAATTCGCCGGTTATACAGCCTGATATAATACGGTTTTGAAGTAAGCGTAATGCAAAATATCCATAGCCCTTCAGGTAAAGAATAAATCACCATATCATTCAATGGTAATACCTGGACGATTTGCGCTTTTAACCTTATGTAGGTATCCAATGAAAGCATCCGGATGAAGATTTCGTTCACAACCGTCACGTTTGTCCGATAAAACAAATAAATGAACAAACTGATAAGCAACGCTACGCAAATAAGAATATACTTCCTGCTCACTTTTTCTGGTAGATTAAAAGTTTAAAATAAGATGCCAAGCCAAAATGAATCTCTTTTAAAAGGCTAAACTTTTTGATCGCGGCTATGTCATGAATACGAAAAACCGATCTGAAGTGAAGGATCTTTGAGATCGCCTCAAATGCAACATCGATATGCCTAAGCCAATTATCGGGTGTAAAATGATTAAGAATAAATACCTGTCCCTGCGGTTTTAATACCCTTAGTACCTCTTCCAATAATTGCTCCGGATCATCTACTACGGCAATTACGTGTGAGAGAACAACGTAATTAAATTCATTGTCGTCAAAAAAGAGCGCTTTACCATCCATTTTGAAAACCCTGATATTTCCGCAGCTTCTTTTGCGGGCGATTTCAAGCATTGCTGCAGATGTGTCGATACCAATTATTTTATGCTTCTTATAAAGCTGGAAATGAGCACCATTGCCAACTCCGATCTCAAGCAAACTGCCCTCAGGCACCAGGTTGATCTCGTTAAATAAAAGTTCCTTTTGTGGTTTGAGGAAGACATCCACCAACGGGTATAAGAATGAGAATTTGTTGTAAAAAGAATCAGTTTGTTTACCCATCTGAAATCATCTAAATTATGTTAATGTTATCATTCATAATTCATCACTTAATGAATTGGTGACTACATTCCAGTGAGGCTACTGTCACTGGCCCTAGGTTGGGTACAAAACTATTGATTTACTTTTTATTTCAAAGTACTTTTTAATAAAATTTGCACAGCAAAGCTTTTCAACCAAATAAGACGGTTCGAGCTTTCTCCTGAGCGGGCTGTGTTTCGGGGTTGATAGTCAGGTATCCTTTAGTGTTTGTGCCTGGCTCCGATAAAATAGCCGATGATGAGTGCTACTAAGATCAGCAACCACCAGATATATTGCCGGGTTTGCAAACTGTCAACAGCTTTTTGAAGATCAGATATCTTCGCTTCGTTGGATAGTTTAACATTCTGAAGCCGCATGTTCTGCTGCTGCAGCTTGGCCAGGGTCCCGCCTACTTCCACCGGTTTTTGCTGCTCCATTTGGTAGCGCCTGGTAAAACCGCCCTCTTTCAGAAATTTTTCTCCTTTTGGTTTCAGGATTAGTTTCTCCGGCAGCTCGTAATCGCCATGTTTTCCGGATTCAGCGATCAATCCTTCCCTGGTCAGCGCCTGTACCATGGCAAAGGCGGAAGCTTCATCATCGTCGAACAGAATCATCAACTGGCGGCGCGTCAGGCTGTCCGGGATACCAAAAGCTTTCAGTACCGTATCCAGCATTTCGCACTCATATTCATTCAGGTCTGTCATGGCGGCTAATTTCGCAATAATTCAATGCGGTTCCAATCATGCCTCAACCAAATAGATAAAAAAGCGCAATCGATTGCAAAAATCTTTCAAAAGCCTGCTTTTTAGTGATTTTGCGCTTAAAATTAATCTATTATTTATTTTTTATTAATAATCGCCTCTTCTTTTGTAACCATATTATAAACCAATATTACACCTGTTGACCCTCATTTAATCACCAGGCGATTTATTATCAACCAATTTAAGATCATGTACAATTACGAACCTAACCCGCCGTAAGTATGCTTTTGCATACGCTATTTATTACTCTAAACGTGGTACACCAAACCAATTAAACCTAAAATTAATCGATATGAAAAAAATAAAATACTTACTTATACTTTTATTGCTTTCCCCGCTTAGTTTGTTAGCCCAGCAAACTACCATCAGCGGAAAAGTAGTAGATTTTACTGATGGGTCTACACTTCCGGGGGTAAGTGTCAGGATCAAAGGTACTACTACAGGTACCGTGACAGATAACAGCGGTAAATTCGAGCTCAAAGTTACAGGAACAGATGCAATTCTGCAGATATCCTATATCGGATATATAAGCCAGGAAGTTAAAGTTGCTGACCTTAAAAATGGCGTCATCTCATTAAAAACCAGCAGCAAAGGCCTTGATGAGGTTGTAGTTGTAGGTTATGGCGTGCAAAAAAGAGCAACAATAACCGGATCTGTATCAACCCTGCAAAGCAAGGAGATCATTACTACAAAAAACGAAAGCGTGATAAACATGCTGACCGGTAAAATACCGGGTTTGCGTGTGGTACAAAATACAGCCGAACCAGGCGGATATGATAACAAACTTGATATCCGTGGATTTAAAGCGGCTCCATTGGTTGTTATTGATGGTGTACCGGGCGGCTCATTTGACAGGCTGGACCCTAATGAAATTGAGAATATCTCCATATTGAAAGATGCCTCTGCATCCATATATGGGGTTAGGGCTGCCGGTGGTGTAATATTAATTACTACCAAAAAAGGCGATAGAAACGGAAAATTTGATATAAACTATTCGGTTAACCAGGGATACCAGCAATATTTGGGTATGCCCGATGGAGTTGACGCGGTGGATTATATGCTATTGACCAATGAGAAAAGAAAAAGGGATTTCGCTAATAATTTTATAGCTAATACTACGCCTGCTTATTCCTATGCGGATATTAAGCCCTGGCTTGATGGCACCTATAAATCTGCCGACTGGATAGCTGCCGCCTTCAAAAAAACGGCCCCACAAATACAGCATAATTTAAATGTTACCGGTGGCAGCGAGAAGATAAACTACTTCTTTAACCTGGGTTATCTGAAACAGGACGGTATTTACAAAAGTAACAGCCTTGACTATGGCAGGTATAATTTTCGCTCAAACGTTACTGTAAACATTACCAAGGATCTAACGGCCCAGATATTAACCTCGGGTATGACGGATGAGAAAAATCAACCTTACCAGGAGCTTTATTCAATATTCAAATATACCTGGAACCAGATTCCGGCAAACCAGATTTATGCTAATAACAACCCGCTTTATCCCAATATAATGCCTGACAACGCTAACCCGGTTATTATAACGGATGCCGATAAAGTTGGTTTAAAAACATTCAAGAACAATAATTTTAACGGACAATTGAGCTTGCAATATAATGTACCAGGCATAAAAGGTTTAAGTGCAAGGGCAATGTATAATTATGCTTATGGTGTAACTGATAACAATGAACAAAAGAAAACGTACAGCCTATATAGCTATAAGGCAGACGATGATACCTATTTGCCATCTGTAATACAAAACCCAGGCAGCATTCGCCGCAGCTATTACACCAACAAATCCGAGTTAACCCAGTTTTCTTTAAACTATGCCAACACATTCTTTAAAGATCATCATGTAGGGGCAACGTTGGTATATGAGCAAAGTCATGCTACAGTCGATAACTTTTATGCCCAGCGTTTTGTTGAGCTCCCTATTGACTATATTTTCGGAGGGCTTCCTACTGACCAGGAAGGCTATATGGATGCTACTATTAACGGCCTGTCTGAAATTGCAACCAAATCAATTGTAGGCAGGGTAAACTATGATTACAAAGGAAAATATCTTGCTGAATTCCTGTTCCGCAGGGATGGTTCCAACAAATACATGCCAGGGTCAGATCAATGGGGCTTTTTCCCGGGTGCGTCAATCGGCTGGAGATTAACTGAAGAACCTTTCATACGTAATTTGATCTCTAACAGGATACTTACCGACCTGAAATTAAGAGCGTCTTATGGAGAAACCGGGGATGAACAGGGAAGAGCTTTCAACTATATTAGCGGATTTAACTATCCAACACCCGGATATATTTTTGGCAGCGGTTATGTAAATGGCGCGACTGTAAGAAATGGTAACCCGGGTTTAAGCTGGGCAACTACTTATACAAAAGACATCGGTATGGATTTCTCTTTATTCGGAGGAAAATTGGACGGCTCTTTTGATGTTTTCAGAAAAGATAGAAAAGGGTTACCTGCCCAAGACGGCGCAACCGTACCCGGAACCGTGGGCGCGGCTTTACCTGATAAAAATTTGGAAGGTGACAGAACAGAAGGTTTGGACTTTGCTATTACCAACAGAGGAAGGATTGGCGAGTTGGGTTACAGTATAGGTGTCAACCTGGGTACAACCCGTACTATGTGGCGGAATAAAATTGAAACCAGGGCAGGCAACGAATATGAACAATGGAAAAATGGCCAGACCAACAGGTACCAGAATATTTGGTGGGGTACGCAATATGGCGGCCAGTTTACCACCTATAACCAGATCTATAATTACGGTGTTAATACCGGTGGCGGAAACAACAATGTGGTACCTGGCGACTATTATTACCAGGACTGGAACAATGATGGTACAATAGACGCTAAGGACAACCATCCCATTGCAACAAGTGATATCCCATTAGTGAATTTTGGTTTAAACCTGGGTGTAAACTATAAAGGGTTTGACCTCAATATGCTTTTACAGGGGGCAGCCGGTGTTTATGTGCAATATTCAGAACAATACGCCAGCCCGCTGATGTATGACCATAGCGCTTTAACCCGCTTTTTGGATAGCTGGCATACCGTTAACCCCGGTGATAACGTATTCGATCCTAATACACAATGGGTTCCGGGTTTCTACCCAGCCATGGGCTCGCCGGATGCACAGGGCACAAAAGCTATCCAGAACGGCAGCTATGTCAGGATAAAATCCCTCGAATTAGGCTATACTATTCCTGTACTTGCGTTAAAAAAGATAGGAGTAAAAAAACTTAGGGTATATGTCAACAGCTATAACCTGGCAACCTTTACAGGTTTGAAAAACTATGATCCCGAGCATCCTGGTGAAAAACCCGGTGCAAGCTTCGATCAGGCCTTAGGCGGATATAAATACCCAATGGACAGAACTTTTAACCTGGGAGCTAATATTTCCTTTTAAACTTATTGAATATGAAAAGTATACATAAAATAATTATAGCAATATCTATATGTGTGGGGGCATCAATTACCTCCTGCCAAAAATTAAATATTGCGCCAACCAATATCATTACTCCTGATATCATATTTAGTAGTGAGGCTGGTGTAAATGCCTATTTAGCCAATATTTACAGGGCATTACCTATCGAGGATTTTAAATACAGGCCTGATGGCGGGGATGACATCAATATCAATGGTGTCAATTATTCTCATCCGGGCTTCAATCCCGGTAACCCCTGGATGAATTTTTATTGTTCAGGTGCGGTTACCGGCGAAATGGTAGGGCCTTTTGGCGGCATGGATATCGGTGGCGGCTTTGGCTTTTGGCCATATGGCAGCATCAGGGATGTGAATTATTTAATTGAGCAATTGCCTAACCATAAGGCCCAGCTAACCGAAGCAAGGGTTAATGCCTTACTCGGCGAAGCTCACTTCCTGAGAGCTTACTTTTATTTTGGCTTAGTCAAACGTTATGGTGGCGTTCCGATAATTACCAAAGTACAGGACCCAGCTGCACCTCTTTCTGAATTACAGGTTCATCGTGATAAAGAACAGGCTACCTGGGATTTTATCGGTGCCGAGCTTGACCTGGGTTATCAAATGATGCCAGAAACAAGCATTCCGGGCAAAGCCAACAGGTATGTGGCCGCCGCGCTTAAATCAAGGGCCATGTTATATGCCGGTTGTATTGCTAAATACGGTTCTGTAAATTTTGTTGATGGCGAAGCCAGGTCTGCAGGTTATGTAGGTATTGGTGCCGATAAAGCTAACGGGTACTTCACTGCTGCCTTTGATGCGGCGAAATTATTAGAGGGTCACTACTCCCTGTATAATGCCAATGCTGATAAGGTACAAAACTATGTTGACCTGTTTCTGAAAAGCGGCAGTCCTGAAAATATCTTCATTAAACAGTATTCCATTAATTCCGGTACCGCTCATAGCTGGGACGATACATTCTCTCCCCGTTATATGACGGCCAACGCGCTTTCAAGATCATATCCAACACTTGACCTGGTGCAGCGTTTTACCACACTGCAGATAACCAATGTAGATGGCACTCCAAAACGTTTCGATAACCTGGTTGATCTGACGGCCGGGCTCGAGCCGCGATTGTTAGCTACAGTTTATTTCCCCGGCTCAACTTTAAGGGGCCTTATGTTCGATACGCAAAGAGGGATCTATCCATCTTTTAGTGGTACAGCTGCTGCCGAGGTTGCAAAACAGCCATCGCAGCGTTCTTATATCATATCAGGTGATGTAAATACACTATACCAGGGGAAAAGAGTAATTGGCTTTACCGGTATAAGCACCAGTGGCGATGAGCTAACCCGCACAGGTTTCTATGTTAGAAAATACATCGATTACAATAAACCCAAGAGCACGGTTGACCTTTATAAAAGCGAGCAGCCCTGGATAGACTTACGCTATGCCGAAGTTTTACTGAACAGGGCCGAAGCTGCCGCTGAATTAGGCAATACCGGGGATGCGCTTACTTGCATTAACCAGATCAGGAGCAGAGCCGGCGCAACATCGGTAAACAATGCTACCATTGATGTTGTGCGTAACGAAAGGTGCATGGAGCTTGCTTTTGAAAATCATTACTACTGGGATTTGAAAAGATGGCGGATTGCCGATGTGGTTTTGGATAATGCAAGGTTTAAAGGTCTTATGCCTTACTACGTGTTTAACGAAAATAAATACATTTTCCTGAATGAAACCGAGACGTTTGGACGCAATTACAATTTCGAGAAGAAATATTATTACGAACCGATTCCGGGTGGCGAGCTTGGCAAAAACCCTAACCTGTACCCTAATAATCCTAATTATTAAGAATCTAAAATTTAAAGATATGAAAAAGCTGATGAGCAGAGTTTTGTTGGGCGTATGTATGCTGGCAAGCGCTGCATGTACAAAAATTGATAACTATGGCGGCCCCAATGCTTCTTTCCAGGGCAGGCTGATCGATGCGACTACCCATGCCAATTTTGAAACCTCGCAGAACAGTATCCAGGTTCAGTTGGAGCAAATAAGCTGGAGCGCCACCCCTACCCCTCAGTTTATCCCAAGTAAATCTGACGGTACTTTTGAGGATACCAAACTATTTAAGGGAACTTATCGCATTATCCCTAAAGGCGGCGCGTTCTGGCCTGTTTATGACAGTGTTAAAATGGAGATCACACAGGGCAGTTCACATGATTTTGAGCTTACGCCTTATGTCGTGATTAAAAACTTAACCCATGAGTTGGTTGGAACTACCCTGACTTTAAAGTATGATATTGATGCACCTGTTGTTGCAGGGTTGCCCACAATTATTGATACGCAGCCCTATGTGAATACCACTAAGCTGGTTGGTGCAGGCGCTTCTATCAGGGATTATTCTGAAACCCGCGCGGTAGCCATTAATAAGGAGTTCATCGACCTGACCCCAGGTGAAAAATCGATCACTTTAACTATTCCAAACCTTATCTCGGGCAGAAAATTCTTTGCACGGGTGGGAGTTCGTTTGAACGATAGTTTTAAAAGCTCAAATTTTTCTGAGGTCATTGAGATAGATGTGCCCTAATAGTAAACCTTAAAACTTAAAAGGAAATGAGATTAATAAAAATAATGATGGTATGTTCCATCTTCACAATAGCACTTACAGTTTACAGCTGTAAAAAGGAGCAGTTCAAGTCAAGAGATACATCTGGCCTAAAACCTCCGCCGGTTGATACCACTACGACTCCACCTGTCGATCCCTCCCTGGTGGTATTTGACAATGCCGATGTTAAAGACGGCTGGGAAACTGTTGGTGAGGTAAAAATCACAACACCGGGACAAAAAGAAGGCGCAGGGTATATTAAAAACACCATTCCGGATGGCTCCGATTTTATGCAGTTCATCAAACATATGGCAGCCCCGGTGGATTCTAAACTAACAACGGCCAACGGACAGTTTTCATTCTGGTGGTATATATCTGATGTGTCGATCATAAAAGACGATGGCCAGATCGAGATCACCAGTGGTGGCGATGCGGATAAGCACGAATTTGGCTGGTCGATAGCGAAATTATTGCCAACGCTTAAAAATGGCTGGAACGAGATGAACCTTAACTTCAGGGATGCTGATATTTCTGGTGGTGACCCTGATCCGGCTGCATTCAACTTTTTCCGGGTCTTTTTCTGGACCGCCACTAAAAGTCACCCTGAACTGGTTACCGGTGTAGATGGCCTTGTTTTAAGGGCCGTTCCACCACCTCCGGATGTTGTATTTGACAACTGCGACGTGAAAGACGGATGGGAAACTGTAGGCGATGTTAACATTACTAAGCCTGGTCAAAAAGAAGGTGAAGGCTACATTAAAAACACTATTCCTAATGGCGGCGACTTCATGCAGTATATAAAACAGCTGGCAGTACCTCTTAACACCACCTTTACCGAAGCTAATGGCAGGTTTAAATTCTGGTGGTACGTATCTGATGTAACTGCTCTTAAAAAAGACGGTTCTATTGAGATAACCAGTTCAGGAAAATCTGACGTGAATGAAACGGCCTGGGATGTTACCCCGCTTTTGGACAACCTGAAAAACGGGTGGAACGAAATAACACTCGATTTGGATAAAGGCATTAAAACAGGGGATGGGGGTGCCGATCTGACAAAAATCGATCACTTCAGGATCTTCTTTTTTACAACCGGCAAGGATCACCCGGAAATCGTTACCGGCATTGATGACCTGCGTTTCGTATCAAAATAATCATGCCTTAACCTCATCAATTTGATAATCAAAAGTGGCGGAGAGAAATTTCTCTCCGTCGCTTTTAAAGAAATAACATGATAATGAGTAAATATAATTTGTTAAAAACATCAAAAAGTAAACACAAACCAACATTCCTGGCAGCAGTATTAATTATAAGTTTAGGTAGCTTATCCGTAACTCCATCATTCGCTCAGGACAAACCAAATAGCAATGTACCTGTTGGAAACCCCTTCGTAAGAGATATTTATACCGCAGATCCAGCGGCACACGTTTGGAAAGATGGCCGTCTGTATGTATATCCCTCACATGATATTGCTCCGCCACGCGGCTGCGATTTGATGGACCAATACCATGTTTACTCAACCGATGATATGGTACACTGGAAAGATCATGGCGAAATACTGCGTGCCAGCCAGGTAGAATGGGGCCGCCCCGAAGGCGGTTTTATGTGGGCGCCGGACTGCGCTTACAAAAATGGCACCTATTACTTCTACTTCCCCCACCCAAGCGGCACAGCGTGGAACAGCACCTGGAAAATAGGCATTGCAACCAGCAAAAGCCCTGCAAGCGGCTTTAAATCGCAAGGATATATCAAAGGGCTCGAATCTATGATCGACCCATGTGTATTTATTGATGATGACGGGCAAGCCTATTTTTATTATGGCGGTGGCGGTACCTGCAAAGGCGGCAAGCTAAAGGATAATATGGTGGAGATTGACGGCGAAATGCAGAAGATGGAAGGCCTCGAGGATTTTCACGAAGCAAGCTGGGTGCACAAAAGGAACGGCATTTATTACCTCTCGTACTCAGATAATCATGATGTCAATGGCAAACACAATCAAATGCGCTATGCTACCGGCAAAAGCCCTTTGGGCCCCTGGACATCAAAAGGTATCTACATGGACCCTACCGATAGCTATACCAACCATGGTTCAATAGTACAGTTCAAAGGGCAATGGTATGCATTTTATCATAACAGCTCAATTTCTAACGAGGATTGGTTAAGATCTATCTGTGTAGATAAGCTTTATTATAATGCTGATGGTACAATTCAGAAAGTTGTGCCCACCGGCGCGATAAAAAGCAAATAACCGCCAGTAAACAAATGATAAATAGCCATTTATGAACAAGAGCCTAATTCATATCATCCTTTTGGCCACGTTGGTTATTGCAACCGGTAGTTGTTCAAAAAAAGGCGACAGCAGTAAAAACACACCTATCCCGGTTGTTGAGGACAATAAAGGAGATGGGCTCAAAAATCCTTTTGTTACCAGTATTTATACTGCCGATCCATCAGCCCATGTTTGGGCCGATGGGCGTTTATATGTGTACCCATCTCATGATATTGATCCTCCGCGTGGTTGCGATCTGATGGATCAATACCGTGTTTATTCCACCGATGATATGGTGCACTGGCGCGATGAAGGTGAAATACTGCGTGCCAGCGATGTGGAATGGGGCCGCCCTGATGGCGGCTTTATGTGGGCGCCGGATTGCGCTTATAAAAACGGCACCTACTATTTCTACTTCCCGCACCCAAGCGGAACCGAATGGAACACTACCTGGAAAATAGGTGTAGCCACCAGCAAAAGCCCCGCAAGCGGCTTTAAGTCGCAGGGATACATACATGGGTTGGAATCATTGATTGACCCCTGTGTTTTTGTGGATGACGACGGACAGGCTTACTTCTATTACGGCGGCGGCAACATTTGCAAAGGCGGCAAGCTTAAGGATAATATGATGGAAATTGATGGCGAAATGCACACTATGCAAGGGCTTACTGATTTTCACGAGGCAACATGGGTGCACAAAAAAGATGGCGTTTATTACCTGTCATACGCGGATAACTTTGATGAAGCAGGCAAGCATAACCGCATGAGGTATGCCACTAGCAACAATCCGCTCGGCCCCTGGACCTACAAAGGCGTGTATATCGACCCCACAGACAGCTTTACCGACCATGGTTCAATTGTTGAATTTAAAGGGCAATGGTATGCCTTTTATCATAACAGCTCGCTTTCTAACAACGATTGGCTCAGGTCTATCTGCGCAAATAAATTGTACTACAATGCCGATGGCACCATCAGGAAAATTATCCAGACAAATTTAAATGGAGATAAAAAGTAAAAACATCTATATAATACCTAAATTATAAGAACATGAGAAGAAGAAAATTTGAGGCGTTGTTATTGATAGCCCTGGTTGCGGTGATGAGCAGCTGTTCAAAAAAGAGTGTCCCTACCCCGCCGCCCCCCGTAACAGATACCACGGTTGACCATACCCCTTCGCCCGTAGGTGATGTGGTAGGAAAAGTAGTTGTTGGTTACCAGGGCTGGTTTGCCGCCATTGGCGATGGATCGCCTATAAACAGGTTTTGGCATTGGGCAAACGTATGGGAAAACCCGCCTTCGCCAACCAACACCGCTATATCTGCCTGGCCCGATGTGCGCGATTATACCAATACCTTCAAAACAAATTATGCCAACCTTAATAATGGCAGCGAGGCCAGGGTATTTTCGTCTTTCAGCGATCAAACTGTGGATATCCAGTTTAAATGGATGAAAGATTATGGCATTGATGGGGCAGCTCTACAGCGTTTTAATCCAAGTGGCCTTGAAGGGCCGGTACGCGATGCTATGGCCGCCAAAGTGAAGATAGCCGCAGAAAACAATGGCGTTAAATTTTACATCATGTATGACGTAAGCGGCTGGACGAACATGGCAACAGAAATGGAAACCGATTGGACAAATAAAATGTCGGCCCTTACCGCGTCACCAGCCTATGCCAAGCAAAATGGCAAACCCGTAGTATGTATCTGGGGATTTGGTTTCAGCGATGAAAACCACGATTTCACTTCAACGACCTGCACCGCAGTGATCAAATGGTTCCAAAGCAAAGGGTGCTATGTTATCGGCGGCGTGCCAACGCATTGGCGCGACCAGAACAGCGATTCCCGTCCGGATTTTTTAGGTACTTATAAAACCTTTGATATGCTATCACCCTGGATGGTGGGAAGAATTGGTAATGCCAATGAATCTGATGGATTTTTTACGAACGTAAATAAAGCCGACCAGGCCTTTTGCAATGGCAACGGTATCGATTACCAGCCTTGTGTTTTGCCTGGCGACCTGAGTGCCCGCCAAAGGGCGCATGGCGATTTTATGTGGAGGCAGTTTTACAACATGAAAAGAGTTGGATGCCAGGGCATTTATATCTCGATGTTTGACGAATACAACGAAAGCAATCAGATCGCCAAGACTGCAGAAAGCCAGGCTTTTGTTCCGGCAGGTTCAAACTTCAGGTCGCTTGATGAAGATGGTACCCCCTGCTCCTCAGATTACTATTTAAGATTGACAGGTGATGGCGCCAAGATGTTCAAAGGCATCACACCACTAACCGCGACACGGCCAACCAAGCCTATGCCATAAGCAATATAATATAAAATCACCCAAATCCTCATATAAAAAGCGAGCTAATCTTTGATTAGCTCGCTTTTTATATGAGCTTTCTTGTCATTCTGAACGAAGTGAAGAATCTTCTGCGCCAGACATGAACGCAGGACAAGCATGGCGTAGACTCGTCAACTGTAGAAGATTCTTCACTTCGTTCAGAATGACAAAAACTTTAAAATTAAGTGTGCCCGTATCTCACCCCGGACACACACTGGTCACCAACATTATCGGATAACCTCAACTAAATCCCGGTTAAAGTTTATTTACACCCGGATATTTTTTATATCTATCTTAAATCTATTCTACAATCATCCGCACATCCAAAATCTTCACATCCAAAAACCTATTTCACATAAAAACTTCCCTTAGCTCTGATATCTTCCGATGAGCTGCCAACCATTACCTTAAACTCTCCGGGTTCTACAACCTGTTTCATCTGCCTGTTCCAAAGCATCAGCTCTTTATTATTTATTTTAAACTGCACAATACCACTTTCGCCAGATTTCAGGCTGATCCGTTTAAACCCCTTTAACGATTTTACGGGTGTGGTAACGGTGGCAACAACATCCCGTAAATAAAGCTGCACCACCTCGGTACCTTCAACCTTGCCCGTATTTTTTATATTGATGCTGACATTTACTGAACCATTTAGCGGGATATGCGCCTGCGCAATATTTAAACCCGAATACTGGAAAGAGGTATAGCTTAACCCATGCCCAAATGGAAACAATGCTGATGTATCCTGGTCGACATACACGTGCCTTGAAGTGGGTTTATGATCGTAATAATAAGGCAGCTGCCCTACCGAACGCGGAAACGTCATCGGCAGTTTGCCGGATGGGTTAACCTTGCCCAATAAAACATCCGCAATAGCCAGCCCGCCTGAATCCCCCAAAAACCATGATTCAACAATAGCCGGTATCTTTTTGGCCACCCAGTTGACGCACAACGGTCTGCCGTTAAACAGCACCACCACGGTAGGTTTTCCGGTTTTATACACGGCCTCAATAAGTCGCGTTTGCCGTTGGTTCAGGTCAAGATTCGAACGATCCTTCCCCTCACCTACTTCATTAATATCTTCACCCAATACTACTATCGCAACATCAGCCTTGTTTACCGCGCCTATTGCATTCTGCAGGTTTTCAGTTTGCTTTGCAGCCGATGTATCTGCCGAGTAACCGGCTTCGTATTTAATATCCAGGCTATTGCCCGCCCGCTGCTTCAACGCATCAATTATGGCGATACCTTTCCCCGAAGGATTGGTATATCCACCCAGGTAAGTACTAGCAGCCAGCGGGCCGATAACCGCCACAGCGTGCGCTCCCGGACCGAGCGGCAATAGCGAATTTTCGTTCTTCAACAAGCTTATACCCTCCTGCGCGGCCTTTAACGCAACCGCATGACTTGCTTCGGTATGATATACTTTTTTAACTAACCCTTCATCAATATAAGGATGATCAAATAAGCCCAGCATAAATTTAACCCGCAACACATTTGATACCGCCCTGTTGAGCTCATTCACAGAAAGCTGTTTGCTTTTTAAAGCCTCCTTGATCGCCGCTGAAAATTGATCATGCGGAAAATCGTAGAACTGCATATCCAATCCCGCGGTTAACGTTTGCGCCATTGCGTCGGCCGGGCTTGATGCAACATGATGATTATTTAAGGACATCCTGATCGCCCCCAGGTCAGACAATACAAAACCTTTAAATCCCCATTCCTTACGCAATACATCTTTCAACAACCATTTATTATCCACGCAGGGAATACCATCTAATTCACTATAGGCAGCCATCATCCCTAAAGCTCCACCCTCTTTAACCGCTTTTTCAAACACATATAAAAATGATGAGCGTGCCTCCCGTTCGCCCATATTTACCGGGGCTGTATTGCTGCCTGCTTCAGGTATGCCATGTACCGCAAAATGCTTGGGTTCGGCTATCACAGCGTCAGGGTTGCTTAATTTGCTGCCCTGCAAACCTTTTACCATAGCTACACCATTGGCAGCGGCCAGGTAAGGATCTTCGCCATAAGTTTCCTCAACACGCCCCCACCTCGGGTCGCGCGGGAGACAAAGCACAGGGCCCAATACCATCGCGACGCCGTGCGCCCGCATTTCGGTGGCTATTATGCGACCGGTTTTATGCACAAGGGCGGTATCCCAGGCACCTGCAAGGGCTATAGGCGCCGGGAAAGTAGTGCTGCCCAACCCCGAATAACCGTGCAGCCCCTCTTCAATAAATAATACCGGGATGCCCAATCGTGTTTTTTCAACCGCGTAGCGTTGTATTTGGTTAGTAATAGTTGCAGTTAACGGGTAAAGATCGTGTACAGAACCTATCCCTTCGGTACCGATGCTGATCTTAGCACTATCCGAAAATGATACCGCTTCGTGCCCCTGCATATTGGCAACCTCATGGCCCCAGTACATATCCAGCTGTCTAATTTTTTCGGTAGTGGTCATCCTGCTTAAAAGATCAGCAACCCGCTTTTCCACAGGTAAAGCAGCATCCTTGTAAGGAAGTTTTACAACCGGCATTGGACTATTAAATGAGCAAAATATAGTTACTAAAAGAACCAAAATGGGTATGTCCTTTTTCTTCATATAATTATTATGATAAGATTAATTTCTATTCGGTTTGCCTGGTGATGCAGGCTTATAAATGGTTTATGGCACTAAACTATGCCCGCTAACTAATAAGTGATTAATAAAGCATTAACGGCATCGCTGTTAATTTTATTTATGAACAGGCGGAGGTATATTTTCCTTAAATGGCACCTGTTTCCGAAGCATTTTACCTGCGTAACCTGTTAGGTACAAATAATAATCATTGGGGATATCATCCTCAAAGGTCACAAATGTGCTAAGCCCAACCGGCGGGTTCTTTGATACTTTAAGGATAGCTGTACCCTCGTCAACCTCGTCAAACATGGCTACATACAGCATATCCGCACCACTTTTTATAGCGCCGGTAATCTGTTTCCAATAAAAATGCCCCCTGTTGCGCGGAATTTGATTTTGCGGGCTCCGCGGGTTCATATTGTGCCAGCTGAACCCCGGGAAAACTGTTGGCACATAGTCAACCTTGTTCTGTTTGCACCAGGCAATATCATTTACTATCCGGTTTTGAAATACAGGATAGGCTGTTTCACTAAACCTTCCTACAAACCAGGGGTGAATGATATCCACCTTACGTAAAAGATCATGCAGGTGCGGGTCTTTTTCTGTGTCGTTCCCGAAATCACGCCAGTAGGTTGGTACGCCGAGCAATACAGCGCACCCGCCATAAACAGGGTCATTCTTTAAAAAATCAATGATCCTTTCGGCTTCAGCCAGGCCATATTTACGATGATCGTCAAAACCCACACCCCACACGGCAATTAGTGGTTTACCGTTGTGATAAAGCCAGGTTTGGTTGTTGCCGCGATTGGTTAATTTCATACTGTCGACCAGGTGCTTCCAGTCTTTGATCACCAAAGAATCACCACCGGCCCCCATCCCCGAAAGATCATACATCAGCGAAATAGCCCGGTGATATTTTTGTGCCGATTTTAGCGCATTACCTAAAACAACATCATTATGGTTGCGGCCCGCGCCACGCTGTACATCGCCAATAAAACGTTGCACAAACACACCATCAACCCCATACTGCTGCATCCATTTAAAGTGCGTATCAACCGACGATTCGTCATATGAGCTATACAGGTAAGCATCACTGCCATCAGCATGCTTAAAGGGAGATTTATAGGTCTTTTTGTACTCACTTACATCGGGCCACACGTCAATATTGGTAATGCCCGGTTCAAACCTGCCGTGCGACAGGTAATGGTTCCAACCTCGGTTGCCCCCATCTCCCGGCGCATTGAACCAGCCCTGGTAACCTGCCATTACCAATCCCTTATAACTTTTAAAGACAGATGTTTTACTGTGCTTTTGCTGGCTGTATCCAACAGCGCACAGCAGTAGCAGCAAGATGCTAAAAACTTGTTTTTTCATCAGGATAAATTTTTATATGTATTTGTTTTTGTTTAGATCAGATGCCCCAGTTTTTATTGGGCTTCGGGCCCATTTCAAGCTCCAAGTTGCCGCCAGAGGTCAGTTGCTGATGCGTAAACCATGGTTTATTCAAAACCTTGCCATTAAACTTAGCGCTTTGGATATATTTATTGATCACCGAACAATTATGGGCCACCATTTTAAACTGCTTGCCATTTGAAAGATTGATCGATACTTTACTGAAAACCGGGCTGCCAATGGTATAAACCGGCTTACCGGGCGTAACAGGATAAAAACCCATTGACGAGAACACCACAAAGGCCGACATGCCGCCTCCATCCTCGTCGCCGGGGATACCGAAAATATTATCCCTGTACCACACATCAAGCAGAAAACGTATGCGTTTTTGGGTTTTCCATGGCGCGCCGGCATAATTATACAGGTATGGAATATGAAAGCTTGGCTCGTTGCCCATTGAGTATTGACCAACTAACCCTGTAGCATCAGGAAATTTGGCCCAAAACTCATATTTGCTGCGATCCAGTCCTTCACGGAATGTTTGATCCAGCTTATTTTGAAAGTGATCTTTGCCGCCCATTAAATTAATCAGGCCATCAATATCGTGCTGAACCTGCCACAGATAGGTCCAACCATTATTTTCATCATAGTAATCACGCCCGCCAAGTCCTCCGTCAAATTTGGGGTCGATATCGATCCAATTGCCGTCCTTATCTTTGGGAATGAACATCTTTTTATCATCGTTCCAAAGGTTTTTATAATTGGTGGCGCGTTTCGCGAATAGCGTTTGGTCGCTTGGTTTGTTCAGTTCAGCAGCTAATTGTCCGGCCGCCCAGTCATCATAGCTACCACCCAGTGTAACTGCCACAGCCTGCCTCTTCTCAAAAGAATGCACCAGGCTCACGGTTTCTTTTTCTCCCTTTCGCAATGCGGGAAAATAGCCTTTGTCATAATAAAAATCATCCAGCTCGCATTTCGGGCCGTTCTCCCATGGCAACATGGTGGCCTGGGTCGCATTTTTCAGGATACCTTCGTAGGCTTTTTGCACATCGAAACCACGAATGCCCTTCCGGTAATCATCCAAAAACATCACCGTGGAGTGGAAACCATTCATACACGGGTTATCACCAAACAAAACCGGGAACGTGGGCATCCAGCCACTTTGCTGATACATGTTGACATAGGAGTTCAGCATATCCGATTCCATAGCCGGGTTCAATATGGTTCTTAGCGGGTGCAATGCCAGGTAGGTATCCCAAACCCAGTCATCAACATAAAATGGCCTCGTGCTTTCATGCACTTTTTTGTCATAACCGCTATAGTAATGCCCACCTTCGTTGATATTCACCATGCGCTCATTACTGCGATATAGCGCGGTATAAAACGATCGGCGTTGCGCGTTGGTTCCGCCTTCCACCTGTATCTGGTTAACCACTTTTGCCCAGGCGTTTTTACCAGCCTGCTTTAAAGCGGCAAAATCAACGCCGGTAAATTCATTTTTAAAATTCTGCCTGGCCTGCTCCGGGCTGATGTAGGATATAGCATATTTAAACTCAATAACATCCGGTGCGTTGGCCGCAAATGTGATAAATGACCGGACGCCTTTACCCTCTACCGATGTTTGTTTTGTTAAAGCTCCATCCTGGATTACGCCCGCTGTTCCTTTCGCATTGAACTTTCCGTAAACATAAACTTTAATATCATCATGATAGGTTTCCATACCCGTGATCTCGTTGCCACCGGTAAAGTTCCACTGAGCCTGGCCGTTATTATAAACATTGAAAAGCAGGCTTTTAGTTGCAGTTTTAGCCGGGAAAGAAAACCGGTATACACCTACTTTTTTGCCGGGTGTAAACTCAACCGTAATATCCTTATCAATTAAATACGTAGAATAGCACCATGGTCGGATTACCTCAAGGTCATGATCGTATGGCATTTTTTGATTCCAGGAATCAGCAGTTAAGGGCTTATCGTCAGGTTTTATAGCGAAAACTTCTCCCAGTCGGTGCGACACCATATTGAGCGGAAAACTTGAGATCTGATCGTCAATATAATCGGCCCTTTTGGGATACATCCTGATCATCTGGTTGGGCAGGTGCATAGTTGGCCGTGTTGGCTCCAAAAGTTGCCCAACGTTGCCAATATGCGGGTCGATATAATTAAGATTCCCATCGGTGTTTGTCTGTGCCTTGCACACACTCATAGCGGTGATACTTACTAAAGCACATATAGCCACGGGCCTTAACAACCTTGAAACAGAAATAACCATACTAAAATTTATAATTGGTTTACAGTCCAAATTTGCCTGTAAACCTTAATGAATTATTAATATTTGATTAATTAGGGAAGAAAATAGTGATTGTAACAGATTTATTCCAGAATTGAATTAAAATCACGATTAAAACCCTCGCCGTATATTACTTTATACTCTTTGCTAAAGTTTTCGAAAGTGTTTTTTGCCAGCGAATGTTTACCAATATGTGCCAAAGCCTTGCATTTCAATATCATAGCTTCTTCATTAACCGGGTCGAAATAGAAAATATCATTAGCCAGTTTTATTAAAAACTCCGGGTCCTCAGCTATTTCAACGCTGTTTGCAAATTGAATATACGAGTCGATGATCTCGTTGGATACTTCAGATTTAAAGGCATCGAGCCATTCATATTCAATATTTGATAAAAAATTACCCCTTTGCGTAATATGGGTAAGCTGCAGTATTTTTTGCTTATTCAGCTTTGTTTTGTTGGATACAATATTCAGGTAGTTGTGATAATCAACCATGATGATGCTGTAATCTATCTCAATTTTCCAATAACCTGTATCCTTTGATAAATGACAGTGCCCCATTTTATCAAGCAATGATTTAAGCTTGGCAATATTTACAGACCTGTTATTGCGGGCGCTTTTTTCTGATTTATCAAACCAGAGTATCTCATTCAATTTTTCAGAGCTTACCCCCCTGTCCAGCTTTACCGAATACAGCAAAATAACCAGGAAGAGTTCTTTTAACAGTGGTGTAAAATACTTAGTGATCTCGTTCCCTTCGGGAGTAAAAAGCTGCAAGTCGCCAAATAAAAATATAGCGTTCTTATTGCTGTTCCGGGCGTGATCATCTTCGGCAACTATAACATCCTCCCCGGCATGATGTTTAGCCAATGATAAGTCTTCAACAGGTCTTGACGGCCGGGAAATTATTTTTGCATTACTCTTACGCCGGTAAATAAAATACACAGCTATTCCCAATACAATTATGCCAATAATGGCTACCCACAAAAGGTAATTGATATGACCGATCTCCACTATTTTATCTGCAAGTGGTTCCGGCGGATTTAAGAGCGAATAAATTTTTATTCTTGTCAAATCATGTTCCCTAAAAAGCGTAACGGCTAAAAATTTGCCACTATGCGGGAAATAACTCATGTCAGCAAACGAGTGTATATCATGAAACTGGTATGGGATGGTATCGCCAACCAAATGATAGCCAGTTTTGTTCAAAGAGCCTTTTATGAGTTGCAGACTTGAATTAAATTTATGCTGGGGGAAAATAAGGCCATAATATGATCTGTCCTTTTCATTGATAACCAAAGAGTTGGCAAATACAAAATCCTCATTTTTTACATCGATATTAAACAGTTTTTTAAACGACTTATCCTTAACCGAAAACCGCATCATATCGTAAAGATTACGAGGGTTCACGATCTGCTGACCTGATGCGCTGCCATATCCGCCAATAACATAAGCTGTATCGCCATTTGCAGTGGTGCCTAATCCGGCCAGGTAACGGGGGGTAAATGTATCTCCTTTTACTTTTACCTTTTGCCAGGTATTGGTTATAACGTTATAGCGTTTTACACTGTCTTTGTATACCAACTGCCCGTATCCGCCAATGGTGTATATGGAGCTGTCTGTTGTACAAAAAAACTTATTCAGATGCCCATTATTGGTTGCAATATTTTTGAAAGCTTTGTTCCACCGCTGATCTTTAAGGTCATAAGTGGCAATGGCCATTTGATCTATATAAAGATAATGCAGCTTACTATTCTTGAACAATGCCTGGTCGCCGGGCACTAAAGATTGCCTGCCCGAACGGTAAGCTGTACTTTTCAGCTGCGGTATTTTATTTGCGGAGAAAGTAACCAACGAATCCTGAGCGATGACATAAACCACTTCATTGGCTGCATCAAAGGCTAAACTTACATCCCCCGGCACAGTGAATTCCTTTTCCATCTGCCAATTACGGTGGCGTGCCTTTATCCATAAAGGGTTTGTTACGGTTCCATTATTCTGATTCACGGTTTCATTGGCAACATTGCCCTGCCATTCATTGAGTGGCCAATTGGATAACAGTTTGCCGTTTTGCAGAACGTTTACATCTCTTATTTTTAGTGGCGGAAGGTCGGTAGTTTGATACTGGCGATAGGCATTGGCGCCAAAAAGTAACTTGTAGTTTTTACTTTGTTTTAGATGGACCCCCGATTCAGAAAATGATTCGTGGCCCGAAAAAACGGTGATCTTATCATTCTTGTAATCAATAAGCAGCCGCAGTTTGTTCCAGTGTTCAAATAATAATTTATCATCTATATTGAATGATATTTTTGAGAGCCGCTCGCCTATTATTATTTTAAAATGCTTGATATCTGCCTGGTTATCATATACTAAGTCGATATTTTGCTTATCATCGCCAACAAGTCTTAATATATAACCAAAATAAATTTCATGATTTGGGATAAAGGAGAGATCAAAAGAAACCTCGAGGTTGTCCTTTGGAGATACATTACTCAGGCCAAGGTCCAATGTGGTGCGTTTATCCTGTACTACTTCGTGACTATTAAAGCCAAGTCCGTATGATTGCGCAGCGACTGGCAATGTGGACAGGATATTTAATAAAATAGCCGCAATTATACCCGATAAAAAAAATCTCATGTTGATAAGCACACCCTAAGCATTCACCCTTCAGTAACCGCTCTGTAATTTAGGTTTAAAAAAACGAACCATATTTAGATAACCGGAATGGCTAAATTACAATAAAACAGTTTACATTTCAAAGATTGTAACATTATATAAAGCAACAATGCAATGAAGGTGAGCCAAAGCAATTGGTATAAATTTAACAAATATTAATACCAATTTACCATTAAATTCTATTTGCTTACAAGCTTATTGTTATTCAAAATAGATAAGAGAGTTTAACAGGCGCTATGGATTTGGCTTAAAACCAATATCCTATAAAACAAGGTTTATTTGAGTCGATCATTTAGCCATATCTATGACGTCAGACGTGCGGCTGGCGGGTGTTACTTTCAGGTTGATAAGTTTTCCTTTTACAACCTTGCCCTCTACCGTTGTATTATATGGTGCGTGAAGTTTAAAATCAGCATCCCAGCCGGCAGGCCAGGCAGGTAAAAGCATTATTTTTTTTCCATCAACCTGCATCAGCATTTGCTGCAGGCCGTTTTCACCATTGCCACCATTGTCTTCGTCGGGCGCATAATCATTGCCCTTATCCCAAAAAGCCGGGAATTTCAGGTTGGCATCTTTACGGGTCAAGGCAAAACTTACATAGTCTTTAGCCACATCAGCATCCCCTATCATAGCAGCCTGAATAGGGTCCTGAACCCAACAGCCCTTTGAACGCTGCTTACGCTCATTAAAAGTATTGATGGCCACATCCAGGCCAGGCTTACCCAGGCCATAAAGCCTGAACGGGTATATCGCATACAGTTCGGGGTTTTCACTATTGAATGATTTGGCGGTTTGCGGCCCTGTATAAGGTAAAAGCACAGTTTTACCATTGTCATTTGCCATTGGCAAAGGCGGTAGCTCATCATAGAGTTTTTGCCATTGCGATCGTGTTTTTTCATCAACCATGCCTGAGGGTAGTTTTATCATACGGCTAAGTACAGCATGCAAACCGGCAATATCCGGTGCGGGATTGTGCACCTTCCAAAACATTTCAATGGAATTATCAGGATCAAGCAAAAGTTTACCAGTGCTATCACGCTTGAAGTGCTGATCAAAAAATTGCAGCCCGGCTGTAGCTACCGGCAATAAGGTCTTCTTCGCGAAGGTCGCATCACCGGTATATTCATAATAATCGAGCATCATCATGCTCAGCTCCAGTATGGGCGTAAAGTAGTGGTTGGTATAATTGGCCTTTACATCCGGCCCCATAAAATCAAGCCCTCCCCAAAAGGGAGCGGTTTCCGCAAAGTAAGCGCCACCATGATGATAATATTGCTGGACCTGCTTCTCGTTAGCCGGTAAAATATTGGCATACATCCTGAACAATGGCAGCATCATGTCAAAATCGCCGGCCATCAGCCTGGGCCAATACATTGCGCGGGTGTTTTGGAACCAGTACTGCCCGCCCCATGCTCTGAAATCTGCGTTCTCTTTTTTTTCCGGGTTATCCACCACAAAAATAGATCCGTTGAATTTTATAGGATAAGCGCCCCGGCCTGCACAAGCCGTAACAAAGCGCTGCAATACATAACCTTGCGTCACCTTATTAGCCAATTCATCACCATGCACAAACACCCAACTGCGCTGCCAAAATTGCTTCCACCATTGCTGATGAGCGAGACGGGTTTGGCCCTGGTTGAGCTTTTCAAGCCGACTTACCTGCGGCTCCAATTTTGAAAGCCACTGAACACCACTGCCTGAAACGGATGTTAAAGGATAGATAGAGATCAATTGTGAAGTGACTTTCTTAGCCGACTGCAATGTTTCATTATCTTTATTAACCAGCCCATTTCCTTTGATTACAGCGCCGAAAGTAAGGTTAGCCAAATGCGGATCGGCCGTTGCCGAATTATGATGATACCAGGCTAAACGATTTTTTTGATCGCTTAAAACAGTATCCGTTATCCCGGCACGCCAAGTCTCCAATTTTACGCTTACAGTTACCGGGCGGATACTTTTTGTTTCAACACGTATAACAGGATGATTGGCGTCAACCCACACACGGAGATCAACTGCATTGTTCCCCTCACCTTCGCGTACCAATATTTCACCAGTACTAAGTTTAAGTATTTGTTTGAATGCTGAACTTTTGTCAAGCGGATTAGGGCTTATCGATACCCGTATAGCTCCTAACTTCATTAATATCCCACCATGCTTCATCCAGGGGTCTTTTTGGGCATCAGGTTCGCCACCCCAGGCATCGGTTTTACTAATATAGAACACAAGGTCGCCATTTTTCTCCACCCAAACATTTAGGCCGATATCACCATTGCCCAATGGCATAGATTGTGCCGATCCGGGGCCGGGAGTATCCCACCGTACATTGTAAGTATCGGGCAAGGTATCGATCGATGCCTTTGATTTGTTTACTGGCTTTGCCAAGCCGCTATAAGCTGTTATAATAAGCAATAAAATAGCCGCCTCTAACTTGGATACTTTTTTAGTCATGGTTTATATAGATGATCGTCTAAAACTAAACAACAATATAGCATCAGCCAGGAATAGTTAAACCCGAAGCCGCACTTTTTATAAAGAGTACCTTTCGATGCAGAATGAATTAGGTTGTTTAATTGATGTTACAAATAAATTGGCAGGACTTAATAAAAGATTAAAAAAAAATTAACCTCGAAACTATTTAAGTATTTGTCTATTTAAGCCATTTGCCCATCACAATCTGAATTTTCAATATTCCTACAAGTCTTTGCGAGGTAAAAAAAGTTTAAATATTATTCTTGCCAGATCTTCATTCCGGCTATTTCTCTGTTTATTTATATACCAAATGATATAATTTTGCAATTCTTTATATTTCTAACAATCAATAACTTGCTAAAATATTATTTTGAGAAAAATTTGATTTTGTGTTAAAATAATATTTAAATTGCTGACAGTTTCTTAAATCTTAACTCTTAAACTTATCACAAATGGCTTTTCAGGCAAAATTAAAACTTGGCAGCAAAGAATTCGATGTAATTAGCTGCAATTATTCTTTTCACAGAGATGTAGATCCTAAAGGCAGACCGGCATCCGCTGTTTATGGCGGAGTTATAAACCTGGTTGTTGAATCTACTGCCGACACCTCTATTGTAGAATCGATGGTAAATAACCAGTTCAAACCACAGGACGGGACGGTAACTTTCAAAAAAAGTGATGAAGACTCAAAAATGAAAGAATTATCATTTTCCAAAGGTTATATTGTTCAATATTCTGAAGGTATTGATTCAGTTGGTTCGCAGCCCATGTTAATTCATTTTACGGTGTCTGCCCAAACCATAAAAATTGGAAGCGCTGAACACAAAAATGATTGGCCGGTATAAAGCCTTATTTTACTTAATTCAGGTAAATTACATTTCAATTTGATCAGGTGATCTTCATCCCTATTTGAAGATCCTTATCAATTGCGTTATTGTTGTTTTATCCTGCTGGTATTATATGATCGTTAACACAGGTAAGCGTGTTGCTTTTGCATCTGTATGGGGCGAATTTACTAACCAGTAAAGTTTAATTAATGATCAGATTTTTGGTATAACAAAAGCAAAGTGCTTATGACCAAAAATATATACCAGGTAAATATAAGATTGCCCGATAGCAATGAATTGGTACGTTAAGCATGGAAAATAAACTTAATGTCAGCATAAATATAGACGGGACAACTATATCGCATTTTTCAGCTTTTAGTCTTGAGCAAAAATTTAATGAGCATCATAAATTCGAGCTCCGTTTTAACCATGACCTGGTTGAGACGCAGGGGACGTCTTCCTTGTCAAATTCAAAAAACTTCATAGGTAAAAATATTACTGTCGAGTTTGGTGTTGACAGTGGAAATGAGCAGGTTTTTGTTGGCAAGGTTACCCGTGTCGAATTTTCGCAAAGCCATGGCTACCAGGGAGATTTGATCGTAAGCGGATTCAGCCCCACCATTTTATTAGAGCGTGGGCCGGATCTGGGTTCATATCTTGCCAAAAATCTAAAATCGATCATTCACCAGGCGACAAGTGATGTGCCGACAAACGATCTGAAAATGAAGGTAAACCCTGCGCGTACAGACCCGATCGATTATATTATCCAATACCGTGAAAGCGACTATGACTTTCTCAACCGCTTATCAGCCGAATATCACGAATGGTTTTTTTATGATGGCACCAACCTCAACTTCGGTAAACCTAATAAAATAAAAGAGGTTGGGCTGGTATATGGGCGCAACCTGCAAAACCTGCAGTATGCCTTACAGATAGCCCCTTTAAAGTATCGCAAGTTCGCCTATAGTCCGGGCGAAGATAAAATGCTGACGTCTGACGGTAAGGGTAAGCCAACAGGTTCGGCAGATCTTTCGCATGCCATATCGGCGGCAAACCAAACCTTCAGTAAGTCTTTTAACCAGCCCACACCTATACGTATCGATTCGCAAAAGGATATTGATAGTTATGTTGAAAACGAACAGAAAGCCCTCATTTCCGACCTGATTAAAGTTAACGGCAGCGGCGATGAGCCGCAGGTAACCCTGGGGTGCATTGTTGATGTAAGCATGAGCGTGCGGGGACAATATGACTTCACTGTTCAGGATTTCGGTAAATTTTTAATAACCTCTATATTTCATCATGTGGATGGTTTGGGTCACTATCACAATACATTCGAAGGTGTGGCGGCAGATACCGAGTGCCTGCCTGTTTACCACGCCGTAAAACCTGCACCGGATATACAAATAGCCACTGTGCTGGATAATGACGACCCTGACAAAAAGAGCCGTATAAAAGTGAAATTTAAATGGGAGGCCGCCAATAACGACCCTACCGAATGGCTGCGTATCATATCGCCAAGCGCGGGCAGTGACGACCAGGGCGGCGGCAACCGCGGGTTTGTGTCGATCCCCGAAAAAAACGACCAGGTTTTGATCGCTTTTGAAGAAGGTAATATTGCCAGACCGGTAGTAATGGGCAGCGTTTATCATAATAATAATGGCAATAGCAGCAAGCAGCAGGACAACCATATCAAAAGCCTGTCGACCCGCAGCGGGCATCTGATCCAGTTTGATGACAGCAGCAACACACAGGGCATCATCATTACCGATAGGAACGGTAATGTGATCAATATCGACACGCAGGGCAACAATATTACCATCACCGCCGTGGAAACCCTGACCCTGAACGCCAAAAACATGAAGATAAACGTGCAGGAGGATATGGAAACAACCGTGAAGCAAAACATGAAGATAAACGTGCAGCAGAAAATAGATATTAAAGCGGCAGATATGGCTATTGATGCCAGCAACACCCTTGAAGCTAAAGGCGAAAGCTCAGTAAAAGTGGAAGGTGCACAGGTAGAAATAACAGGATCAGCCAGCACCAAGGTAAGCGGGGCTCAGCTTGACCTGGAAGGTAGCGGAATGGCTAATTTAAAAGCGCCGCTTGTAAAAATAAACTAACGTTCAAGGATGGGAAAACCGGCCGCCCGTATTACCGATATGCATACCTGCCCGATGATCACTCCGGGTGTGCCGCCTATACCCCACGTGGGTGGGCCGGTTACGGGGCCAGGTGTACCTACTGTACTTATTGGCGGTATGCCTGCAGCGGTAATGGGCGATATGTGTGTGTGCGTTGGTCCCCCTGATACCATTATACTCGGCTCAACAGGTGTATTAATTGGCGGTAAACCGGCAGCACGTATGGGTGATACTACGGCACATGGTGGTGTAATAATGGGCGGATTGCCGACGGTTTTGATTGGGGATGTGGGTGTAGGGGAAGTTTGGGTTATGCCAGTTGGGGCAATTTTAATTAATGCAGAAGTAGAAAAAATAGTTACCCCAAATGGAGTTAAAATAACTGGTTTTACTGATCATGGTCTTGAGAGATTATACGGCAACGAAAACAGAATGGCTGTTCACATAGATTCAGTGTCTGACGCATTGAAAAACCCTTTGGCGATCAATGATCCTGCGGTAGATAAGAATGGTCGAACTAGCCAAAGATTCATTGGAAAAAAGGCGGAAGTTGTTGTTAATCCGAAAACAGGTAAAATTGTCAGTGTAAACCCTACATCAAGTAAAAAAGCCAATAAACTGATATTGAAACAAAAGAAATGAATATTCAACTTACAAGCACAGAATTTAATTATTTGATTTTAACATTTTTTACGGAAAGGCCTGATTTTAGAATGTTTGCAGGGTCTGATAACGTATTAAGCAACATTGACGAAGATGTTGTAGATGAAATTAGAGACTGGGCGGGCGAACGATTACAAAAGGTAGGGTTTGACGAAAATTACGACCTCAATCAAGAGGGCGTAATATTGGATAGTATCGTAGATAAGCTATATATAGGTTAAACAACAAGTTGTGTAATGATATAAAAAAACTACATGATCAAATAATTTTCATTATTAACCCTATCCCATGCCAATATTAGATACCTATTACTTCGAAGACCTCATCAAGCCCAGAAGATTGCGACTGAGAAGAAATCTTAATTCTACACAAATTGCTGCCTTTAAATATGCGTTTGAAAATAATTTCATAGGGTCAGGGTTGGCTATAAGTACAGAATTTCCCATTTATGAGTTTTCAAGGATAGAAAAATGGGTCAGTATTTCGCTGCCGTATTCTAGTCCTCAAAGATTTATTAAGCTCGCCGAGAGTGAGGTAAAAGCGTTTTTCAGTCTATCAATTTAACCCAAAAGGAGATATTATCATGAACAAAGCAACTCAAAACAAATTATTAATTACCGCCCGCACTTCAATCGGTGTCAAGCATAGTGCTTTAGATTGTTCCCATTTTGTTCAGAGAGCCTATCAGCAAGCAGGCATGTCGTACCCTTATATGTCCAGCGCAGCTTTCGGCAATGAAAAGAATAATAAGTATTTTGCTTTTGTTGGAAAAAACCTATCGTCAAAAGATCTGCAGGACGGTGATGTCATTGTTTTCGGCGGGCATATGGGCATTTGGGACCCGCAAGGTTGTAACCAAATTACCATTCCTCTTTTAGGGGCTACAGCTGAATGTGCAAGACTCAAAAACAATGCGCCGTTTTTAAGCTCCAGGGGCGATGATACAAGGGACGTAGGTGTTGAATATGGCCGAACCCAATGGTGGGGTGATTACAAAGTATTCCGATGGGGCGAGAAATAACACGTCAGCATTTAAGCCTGTTATGTAATGATAATTCAAGGACAATGTAAACGGCTAAGTTTACGCTAGTCTAAATTGTGGCGGTTCTGGTTGTGTTTGTGGTTCGGTCGGCTTAAATTGTGGCAAAATTGGTATAAATTGAGGTACAAATTTGAATTTATCTACTCTATTTAGCCAACCCTTTATAAATTCCGGTTTGTTCGCTTTTATATAAGCCACGCGCCTGGCCTGCTGAAATTCATCAAAAAGGCGCTGATCTGCGTATTGATTTAGCGCTTTTAGTGTTGAGTTACCAAATTTCCCATCAACCACAATACTTGGATCACGTTTCTTCAAAATTGTCTGCATCATTTTGACCGTCCTTACTTGTCCATAATTAAATGCCATATCAAAGAAAGTGTCTGCTATAGACTGATTCTCAATCTGGTCCCCTTTGATGACATCCCAATAATTGGCCTTGTAAATTCCTATTGCAGTCGGTTCATCGAGATTTTGCATATCCTGCGTGGTAATAGTTATCGGCTTTCGATAACCTTGAAGTACCGGCGCCGAAATTCCATAGTTTGTACCAATTATATTTTTCTGGCTCCTGCAGTCAGACTTAGTTAAATAGTTTCCACAATCCGTAGGTAATGTCTGGAATTTTGCTTCAATTTTCAATACGCTTGTTTTCGCTGCTTCAAAATTTGCCATCTTTTACTAATTAATTTCAAGTTTAAAATTCACTCTCCTACAAATACGTACTCAAACCCATTGTGCTGTTAAAAGTATTTTCGCCATCGGCAAGCACACAGGCTTTATCGGCATCCAATAGTTCGAACGTAGTATTTACATTCACGTGTACCGGCAAAAGATGGTCGCAAAGTGATTCAAATATTTTACTTTGTTTGGTGCCTGGCGTAAACAGGTTTAATTGCGCTTTACTGATGGGGCCAATATTTACAGCTATTTCATCATCGCCATCATCAAACAAAACATTGCCGGTGGTTAGGTCTACGCCCAATCCATTATCTCCCAACATAGATACCACCGGGTTGTCTAATAAAACCGGCTTGCTACGCGCGGCAACGATCTTAACCGGCACCATTAATATCAGTTCAAAAACCGTTTCGGTAAGCGGGTAATCATCCCGGATATCATGTATTATAGGAAGTATTTGTACAAACAGGTTGGCTTGCACGGCATCCATATAATTAAAAATATCCCAGTTACCCGAAAAAACCTCCGACAGCTCACTGTAATGTGATCTTTTATCCAGCCTGTTCTCATAAAGCGCCATCTGTACCCGCAGGTGATTAATGGCTGTTTCAAAAGGCATAAAAAAGCGGCGTGCATTGGTTTCCTGTACCTTATGAAACTTCATCATATCAATGATCTCCCGGTGATTGGTGGAAGACTGGTGCAGGCTTACCGAGTGGAACAAACCTTCGGGCAACATATCGTAAATGCCTTCCTTAGGTGTTTTTATTACCCGGTAATTATTATGATCATATTCAGAAAATTCTTCATCAATCGCATCTACATCCTTTCGGTAACTCCTCTTTAATGCCCCTATCATTAATATAAGTATCTGATCCACCGGAAAACCCTGTTCCACCATTTCAGCAGCAACAACTTCGGCTTTAAAATCGTTGTTCATATAGTTGGAAAAGATATGAGGTATTTCCTTTGGTTCCATTTGGATGTTATTTTTTGCTTAATTACTCCCGATTAATTCAGTTAACCTGGTTTTGCAATAAAACCCTGTAATTATTGCTCATCCCTGATCGCGTCTGCAGCTTTAACCTAAGCTGCTCACACAGTATTTGCCACTCTTCATTATTTTGCAATTCGGTTTGTAAAGGGCTAATGATCACATCAACCGTGCGGTGAAACCCATGCTGTGGGTTTGACGACATTTCAAATCCCTTGGTTACCGTAATTTTACTGATCCTGTTCCCGAGTTCATAATTGCAGAAATTAATTACATCTTCCTTCGTAACTATCCTGTCTCTCGTCATCAAGCCGTATTTGAAAGCATTTAGCCGGTCTTCAGGCTTAAGTCGGCTTTTTCCCCCAATGGTCGGCGTCAATAAAAATACCGAGCCGCCTTTTATTTTTGATCCGGTAAGCTGCTGTAGTTTTGAACCTGCCTTTATATTATTTGCTTCTTCGGCCAGGGTAACCCAATGCTCAATAAACATCAGATCCTTACCTTCATATGGTTTTACAATAATATAAGTTGGTATTTCAACGGCATCGTTTATTACACCCTGGGTTTTTAATTCAATTAATTCAATACGCTGGTTAATTTCTTTCAGCGGATTGGTAATATTATCAAGCCCAAAAGCGCTAAAGGCGAGGCTCTCGCTTCGCAAAGATTCAAGCAGGTAGTTGATAAGCTCTTTGGCGTTCCTTGCGTCAAACCGCTCTACCCCCCCATTTCGTAAAGTATAAGTGCCAATTTCTGCATCGTCCTTTTTCCGGTAGGGTATTGATTTGTAATCCTTGCTATCGTCAGTTAATGATTGTATAGATAAAAACTGCTCCATCGGCGAAGTTTCGAGCGGGATAATATTGCTGCTCCGGTTAAGCCGGTACTTTTTCTCCACCAATCTCCTGTTTATTGCCGGGAAAGCATTTAAATAAATATTTAATTCATTAAGATGATCCTGGCTCAATGAGGCCGGAAATACGATCTTCACCCAAAGCAGCTTTTCATTCAATTTTTGCAGGTCGGCTTCTTTGAAATAGTTTTTGAACGACTCGGGGTAATTTTCTTTCAAATCGTTGATCTTGTTAAACCCATCATCATTTATTGTCACAAACCGGGCATCATAAAAATCCTTTACATCTTTTTTTATCAGTGATAACAAATTATAATTTAAAAAAATATCCTCTGCAGCATCCTCACTTTTTGACTCTACAACATAAGGCACCCCACTGATTGTGATAACTTCCTTGCCACCAATGTGCCATTGCGTTAACGGTAGCAACTGGTATAAACCAAAAGCGTGCTGCGTTTCAATATTTCTCCAGTCAAAACAAAAACTCAGGTTGTTTATATTTTCAATATCCTTATTAACTTTCAAACCAAGCCAAAGCGTATTCCCCTCGGTTAAAAGTTGTTTCGACTGGTTAGCAACAAGCTGACGGTTCAAATTATTTTCATACTTGAACAATTTGGAGCCGGTAATTGCATAAACCATTTGCACATCAAATATCTTTACCTGGTCAACAGGGGTAAAATATACATTGATGTTGGTATCAAGTACCTCGTTTTTCTTCGAAGATACTTTGAGCTGCGTAAAAAGATCTATTTTATCTGTAAGCAGTTCTGTTGGTTCAATAGGCAACGCCTGTACCAGGGAGTGCGCGGGATTGGGGCAGGTTAAAAAATCAGGTGTCAATAAGCTTGCTATCTTTTCGAGCACCCTTACCTGTGTGTTTACAATATCGTTGCCCAAATTATACAGCTCAAGGGATAACGCTTCCAATATAAGCTTAACAATAGGGTCCAGATCATGCTCATTCCCGCTTTTAATATCCCAATAATTCATGGCATGCTTCAGCATCCGCCTTTTAATAGCCTCTTTTGAATTACTTATTTCCAGATCCATACGTTAGTTTTTTGAAAGAGGGCTTAAAAACAAATTGGTGTCAAAATTGAAATCCACCCCTGTCTTTTTAATTATTGCATTTATAGAAATCTCCACACACTTTTTTATTTCCGGGTATTGCTTAAAAAAACTCTGTTTCTGCAATTCGGTTATCGTAACCGCTATTATCACATTTGATAAACGGGTTTCGTGTTTTTTTATAGACTCAAGTAATGATTGCCTCAGTTTCTCCTCCCATAAGTTCTGGCTTGTAATGATCTCGAAATCCAGTTCCCATATACCGCAGCCAAATGTATTATCGCTCCGTTGCTCTCCGTACTTTGTCATGATGATCAACTCCAGGTTCTTGGTTATAGAGTCGCTTATGTTACAAGCCGGCAATTCATTGCCCTCAAGCACATTCGATAGCTTAAGCGGGATTTTATAATAAATTGAACTCATATTAGGGACATATTATAATTATATTTATATAAAAATATTAACGTGTAATCACCTCTTTTTTAAAAAATTATAGTTTATATATTTCGAATTATAAATTTATAATTCCTTATGATAAAAGTTTAATAAATTTATTTATTTATAAATCATACTGTTAGAAAATAAAAATGTATTTTCAAACAATAAATAAACCTAAATGTTAGACCTGGCCTTAAACGAATCACTGAAATTCGCGATCGAAATTTCACAATCTCTGGCAAAAGAGTATCACAACGAATATTTTTATCCCGCGCATCTTTTACGGGGGCTTCTGCATAAAGAAGTTGGATTAAAGACATTCCTTGAATCAATAGGCCAGGATACCGGCTTTATCATGGAATGGGCCGAAGTGAGAATGGAGGATTATCCTAAAACCGCTAAAATAAAGGATAATATAACCGGCGACAGCACGGTAAAGGCTGTTTTTGAGCAGGCCGATATGATACGCATTAAATTGGGCCTGGATCTGATCAATCCGCTCTGTGTGCTTGCTGCTATTTCAAAACCCGGCGTGGCGTTCAACAGCGAACAGCTTAAATCTTTCCCGGTAGTTGAAAAAGATCTGCTAAGCAACTTCGTCAGCCAGGAAAACATACAAACCGCTGTTAATGGGCCTGAGGCCGAAACTGCTGCGGCCAAACCCGGTGCCGGGGCATTGTTTAAATATTGTGTTGAACGTACCGCGCTTGCCCGCGAAGATAAAACAGACCCGATTATTGGCCGCGACAAGGAGATCAGGATGATGATGGAGATCCTGTGCCGCCGCACAAAGCCAAATGTAGTGATAACCGGAGAAGCTGGTGTTGGCAAAACGGCACTGATAGATGGGCTGGCAATGGATATTGTGAACAACAAGGTGCCCGGCCTGCTGGCAAATTCCCTGATATTTGAGTTGGATCTGGGTTCGCTGATAGCGGGCGCGTCTTATAAAGGTGAAATAGAAGACCGTATAAAAAATATACTTAAGGAAATCAAACAGTTTGACAAGGCCATACTATTTATTGATGAGATCCATACACTGCTGGATAGCAAAGGCAGTATTGGAGGCGGGGTGGCAAACCTGTTAAAACCCGAACTCGCCAGGGGGGCTATTACGGTGATTGGCGCGACTACCAATGATGAATACCGGAAATTTATAGAACCCGACCAGGCCTTCACCCGCCGGTTTGAAGTATTGAATGTTCCCGAACCCAGTATTGAGAGCGCCGTTAAAATGCTTGACCGGCTGGCGTCAAAGTTTGAGGTGCATCATAAAATAACCATAGATAAGAATGCAATTGTTGAGTGTGTAAGGCTATCTAAACGATATATTAAGGACAGGCGCTTACCCGATGCCGCAATTGATATTTTGGACCGTACCATGGCGGCCATAAAGTTAATGGTGGATACCAATGAAAAAAACTTAACGGAGTTAAAGGAAGACCTGGACAAATTAAAAGCAGATGAAACATTTACCGGGAGTGAAAAATTCAATGAGTACCGGTGGCTTAATAGTTTACTGCAAAATAAAATAAGCCCGGTATTGCTTGGAAAATTAGAAGACTCCTCGCAAACCGATAAGTTCGAGACCTTCGAAGAATTTGACTTGTACTTAACCGGATCGATCAGTAAGTTATTTGAAATATCTACTGATAAAAAGAATGATGTAAACAAGGACGATATTGCAGCAGTGGTATCCTATAAAACCGGCATCCCATTAGGAAAAATACAAGCACAGGAAAAAGAGAAGCTGTTAAATATGGGCGAGCACCTTAAAAAGAAAGTGATTGGCCAGGATCATGCGGTTAAACTACTTTCTGAATCGATCCTCGAGTCCCGGAGCGGTTTAAACAAGCAGGGACAACCCATCGGCTCATTCTTTTTTATGGGCCCAACCGGTACCGGCAAAACAGAGCTTGCAAAATCACTCGCTGATTTTCTTTTCAATGACGAAAAGGCGATGACGCGTTTTGACATGTCGGAATTTAAGGAAGAACATTCTGCCGCTTTGCTTTACGGAGCCCCTCCGGGATATGTAGGCTATGAAGAAGGCGGCATGCTGGTCAATAAGATCAGGCAGAAGCCTTACTCGGTATTACTATTTGATGAAGTTGAAAAAGCCCATACTTCTGTTTTTGATACCTTTTTGCAAATATTGGATGAGGGCCACATGCACGACAGGCTTGGTAAAGAAGGCGATTTCTCAAATTCGCTGATCATATTTACATCAAACATAGGCAGTGAGTGGATAGCCGAACAGTTTGATAAAGGAGAAATCCCATCATCAAATAAGCTGATGGAAATTATGACTAAATATTTCCGCCCTGAATTTTTAGCAAGACTTACCGAAATAGTACCCTTTGCCCCTATCAGTGAGAAAAGCATCGTGCGGATATTTGAAATACAAATGAAGGGCTTGCTTGAATCGCTTGATAAGCAGGGCATAAAGCTTGAAATAACTGATAACGCGAAGCAATTCTTGTCGTTAAATGGGTTTACGCCAAAATATGGCGCAAGGCAAATATCCACCGTTATCCGCAATCAGCTCAGGCGCCCTATTTCCAGGTATATTATATCAGGGGAACTCAAAAAAGGAAATACAGTGCAAATAAACCTTGATAACGAAGAACTTACCTGGAAAATTGTATAATATTTTTTGAAATAATTATAATTAATAATACATTTAAAGATATAACTTAAATTTCACAATTATGCCTCAAGCTAAACCTGGTATCGCTACAACTATTCTTGCTCCGGATCCAGTGGGAGAAGGATTTGTTGAAATATCACCCAACAAGACACTCTTCATCCAGAAACTTACTAATAATGAGCCCATAAGGCCCCAGATTATTGAAGGATTGCAGACCGTGGAAGATGTATTTGACCATTTTAAGCCCGCATGTGATGTTGAATTAGACAGAGAAGATGGTTCAACCACTAAAGAAACATTCAAGTTTGCCGGGCTTGGCGATTTTGACACTAAAAACCTGGTCAACCAAAGCTCTTTTCTCGCCGACACCAATGTTCAGCATGATGTTTATTTAAGGATCGTTAAGCAATTGGGAACAAATAAATCACTAAAAAATGTTATTGAAAATCCTGAAACCCGACAGGCGTTCATTGATTCATTGAAGGTATTGATATCAGAACTTGAAGAAAACTGATAAGAATTAACATATTATTTAGCATAATTTTCAATAAACATTAAAGATTTTTTAAATAAACAATTATGTCAGAAGAATTAAAAAGTTCAGTTGAAGCAGGATACAAAGCAAATGAAAAGCTGCAGTCGGCTCTGCCATTGGAGGAATCATTAAAAACTTTGGAAAGAGTAGGCGGATTTGATTTCCTGGAAGCTATAATTGATGGTATTGATAACCTTAATCCGGCAAAAAAAGCCCGGGGAAAAATATTCAGGACCGATAGTGATAAAAAGGGACAACGCAAACTGCTTAAATCCAAAATGCAGGTGTGGGTCGATCTTTTATCCGATGCAAATTCAATCGCCGAGATGACAGAGATCTCTTCAAAAAAGGCTGAGACAGCAGATAAGTTATTAAAAAATAATCTTAAAAAAATACTTGATTCCACGCATGACCTTGAGCAATCTTACCGCTCTGTCAATCTCTTTTATAAAAATACCGAATCAACAAAGCTGAAAAACGTAAACATAATGAACGCTTCCATAGATCAGCTTACTGATTTGGACGAGCCCAGGTTTATGGAACATGTTGGCGAAGAATTCGAAGCGCAGTATGACAGGCTCGATCTGAGAAGGAATTATTCTTTGCTGGTAATACCCGGTTATCTGAAATCAAATAAAGTTGTTGATAAATGGGGTAAGATGGCTTACAAAAACAAGGTAATGATGGTTACTGATTTCGAAAATATCGAAACTCCTGATGATGTTTTGGATCTGTTTCTTGAAGGAAATTTCACTTCGGCAGAACCGCACAAAGCCAATGTGCTAATGACCTGTAACTATATTGTAGGCCGGGGGAAAAAAGATGATGTAGGTGAAGAAGAAGATATGTATGTTCCTGGGTCATCGGCACTGGCCGGCAAAATGTATTGTACAAAATTATCGCAACCCGTTGCAGGCAAAGCTTATGGTACTATTGACGAGGTTGACGCTGTACGTTTTGACCAAAAAAAGGCTGAAATTTCGGCGCTTGAAAATGCCGGGCTGATCCCTTTGGTGGGCGAATGGGGGAAAGTGATGCCCTTTTCTGCAAAAACTCTTTTTAATGGCGATAATTTGGGTATGCAAACCTACTCTGTAGTTAGAGTATTTGATTTTGTAGCAAAAGTAGTTTCAGATTTTCTGAACAGGCGCGCGCTTGAGATATGGGATGATAAATTGGAAGATACCTTGCGCCGGCAGATTGTGAAGTTCCTGGATAGTGTAACAGGTGCCGGCCAGCTAATTGAGAAATTTTCAATCGGTCGTTTTGAGCAGGGAGAAGATAAAAACATATATATAAATATTAATATGACCCCATTCTTTACCGCCAAAAGCTTCCTGGTTAAATTTGACGGCTATAAAGGAGATGATGATAAAGTAGGGAACTGGGACGGGAAGGTTGTATAGGTGCATTAATATTTAACAGTTATCAGAGCTTAAATTGCTTTTTTTCGATTAGACTAACATAATGGTTCATAATACCCTTGTAATTTCTTCGGCTATAGCAGCTGTTGTAATGACGGCTTTTTTTGCCTTTGCAAAAAGCCTTTCGAAAGGTTTAAGCTCATTAACCAAAAAGGACATTCTTATTTTAGTATGTGCCTCGCTGTTAAACGTGTTTCTTTTATTTGCCATCACATACCTGGTCGATAGTCTTTTTACATTATTTTGGATTTTTTGTTTCCTGTACCTGGTTTTTGGGGTTGTAAACTTCATGTTAATGCACAACCGTTTTTTGCCATCCCCCGGAGAAAAAAAATATCCTGGTGTTTTTGCTGAGATATTTTTCTCTCTCGCGGTAATGCTGTTTGTAACCATCATCACCTCCCTGTTAATTTATTTCGTAAAAGATGCCCTCTTTATTTTGTACCCGGTTATGCTATCGGTTTTGGCATTTATTATACCCCAGTTTTTTTATTACACTTTTGATGCCGCGTACAATATCCCGGTTACCGATTTTAATGTTTGGGAGTACCCGGTTTCAAAAAGGATCGACCCGCCCGATGAAAGTCTGAACGAAAATCTACTGGTAATTGGCTTCAATATCTCAAAAAAGGTTTCCGAGCAGAAAACCGTCTTTAGAGCAAAAGCACCTGAAAATATAATACTTGGTGAATTGTTTTATCATTTCATTAACGAATATAACGAAGAGAAAAGCGAGACCCCCATTGAGTTTTTGGATGACTATAAAGATCCTATCATATGGTGGTTCAGGCTGCAGCGGAAATGGTACCAGTTTAATAAAGTGCTTGACCCTTCTTTAAGGATAAGGGATAATTTTATAAAGGAGAACTCAGTGATCATCTGCGAGCAACTGATCAAAACACCAATAAAACAAAAAGAGAATGAGAGATAACACTCAATATTTTCATGTCAACTGGATCGATGGAATGAAGATCAATAAAAATCTTTTCATCGCGCAGGATGATGCCGTACGAAATGATTTGCATGATATCGCTTCTTTCAGTCTCTCGCCAATAAAGTATGGTGTGTTGCCCCCGCTGGCTGCCGGCCAAAATACTTTTAATGTCAATATATCTTTAGATAATCAAAATACACTCCGGGTTGCTATACTTAATTGTCAGGCTGTTACCCTGGGCGGGGTGCCTATAAATATTTCAGCCGCTTTAAAAATCGGGCAAAATGATGCCGATGCCATACCGGGCATATCATACCCGATGCCACAGCCTGCCGGCGAATCGGCATTTTGGGTGGTTTTAACCATTAACCCATTTGAGAAACAGCCTGCCGGAAATCTTATTATTGATGAAACCCCACCGCGGTTCCCGTTTGTTTTACCGGTTTTTAAGCTTTTTGTTATCAGTGATACCCAGTATGCACAATACGCCAGTCATCCCTATGGCTTGATGATAGGAAAAGTGCTGGTAAAAGGGGCAAGCTATGTAATTGATGAACACTATGTACCTCCGTGTACCTCAATAAGCGCGCACCCGGCATTAATTCATTTATACAGTGACCTGGAAAGCTTTCTGAATAAGTTTGAGCTGCATTGCTCTAAAATTGTTCAGAAAATATATTCGCGTAAGCAAAAAAATGATCTTTCTGAAATGGTGCTCTCCCTATGCGAGCGCACGCTGATACAGCTAACCCATGTAATTACCAAATTCAGATGGACACTTATCCATGAGTCGCCGGCCTACATGTTTGAAGCCTTATCGGGTTTGGCCCGGCTAATGAAAAACACTATTGATCTGCACATAGATTCGGGCAAGGATATCCTGATCAATTATTTTACAGAATGGTGCGACCCAAAGCAGGGAGAGATCGAAAAAATATTGGTGAACATGGCAAATCAGCGTTATGATAATAATGACCTGAATAAAAATATAATAGTAGTTGTAGAATTTGTAAATTTCATAAGCGAATTGTTTGAAACATTAAATAATCTTGAATTTATAGGAAAGCGTAAAGAGGGCGTGTTTGTAGATGAAAAGAAAATTGAGCAATCCGAACCTCAGAAAACTACAAGTTCAAGATTTTTGGCCAGATAGATATTAACATATAACCTAACATATCATGATACCACTTAATAACCCGGAAAGAAGATCATCCTTTTTTGTCTTCCTGCTGTTTTTTGTAGTAACAATCAGTATTGTAATGTTAACTGCCTTTTATGGTATACAAGTACCTGTTAAAGAAAACGAGCAAATGAAAAAGCAAATTGCAGATTTTCAAAAAGAACGTGTTTTTGCACAAACATTTGCCGATAGGCTATCGAAAACCAGAGCTATGCTGGATAAGATAAACCTGCCTGGCGTTGCAAACACAACCGAAGGGTATATTAAGGCAAACATTACCAAGTTAACAGAACAGGTTGGAGACGACACAACTGCAACCAGGAAAATATATGTAGATATCATTGCCAACTTATCGGCGCTTGATCAAGCCCAAAAAACAGTGCGCGATAACAATAACAGTGCCCAGGATAAACAAGATCTGGAACGAAAACTTTCTGAAGTACAGTCTCAATTAACTACGTGCGCTACCAGTAATGCCAATTTGATTGTGGCGCTTAAATCAGCATCCGGCGGTCATTAAACTTTAACACCAATTTTATTTCGCTCATTATAAATTGATACAGTAAAAAATAATATGCAAAACGTTTATTCCATATTAACCCGGCGAATTAAAGGGATAGATGTGAATGTATGGATATCAATGCTCATCATTATACTCATTTCGGGTATTATATTAGTATTTAAAATAGCAACTAATGTTGAATGCAAGCATTTTGACATAGCTACGATGGATATAAGCGGGTCAACAAAAAATAGTTTGTTTGTTAATGAGGAGGTTACCTTTGTTGCTAAAACTTCAGAAAAAACAACATGGGATTTTGGAGATGGCGCCACTGCAGATGGAAATAAGGTAAAGCATCGTTTTGCCGTTGACGGCGATCATGTGGTGAATGTTGTGGGAAACGGACAGTGTCCTCAACTGATAACATTAAAAATAAATAAGAAAGTTGTTCCTGAGGATGATCTGCCGGATGAGAATCCGATTATAGGCCCCCCTACCGCACTTGTTGGTAAAGAGGCTGTATTTGTTTATGTCGGTAAGAAAAAGCCAACCGCTTTTGAATGGTCTGTACAAAATTCAACATTTAACCCTGTAGAGCATGGCAATAGCGTCGCCTATAAATTCAGGATTGCCGGGAAGCAAACCGTACAATTGCGTTTAAATAACTCCACCAAAATATATACTAAGGATATCGATATTAAAATGCCCGCTATTGTTTCTCCCCCACCTATAGTTGGTAATCGTAGACATCCGACAGCCAATCAAAATCAAGGCAGTCAGGGGGGCCAGGCAAAAAACCCGGATACTCCTGCAAGGCAAACGTATATTGCCCCAAAACACGAAGCTGAAGCTCAAATACCCGGCATTACAGATGAAGAATTCAAACAAATGTTCGATGCTGTAGCGGAACATCGAAATAACGGTCAAAATTTAAAAAACTATTTATGCTACGGCATGGGCACTTATGTTAAGGCCAACGACAAGGACAGCGAATCAGTAGAAAGTATATGCGATAAGTTATACAAAGGAAAATTTAAGATATCTAATGTAAAAAGCGTAAGAGATAACAGAAATTGTGTAACCCGCTTTAACATCAGTTATAAAAAGAAAGGTTGGGGACTATTTCGTTAGATGTTGATCAGGCCTCTTTACTATTGATTTAAAGCCATTATACTTAAATGTCGTCACCTTATTTCCGTAAGGTCATTACCATAAATCCATCCTGATCTGTCCGCATGGTCCTTAACTTCATACCAGTGTTTATACTGATTTATCACCTCTACTTTATATCCCTCATTAAAGTATCTGTCAACAGTTGCGAGTTTAGCCGGCCCGAGGCGTATTGCTGATACTGGTGTTGTGATTATCGCGTATCTTTTTGCTTCATGTTGTTTAAACAATACTCCGGCTATCACCAAAATGATTGCTGACGCCGCTGCTAAAATTTTGCAAATGCTTGTGACGATTAATATTGGTTTTTTTGCAGAAAAAAATGACAGCACCAGGAATAACAGGCCACTAACTACTATGATGATAATGGATATTTTATTTAGTCGGTCTACCCTACTAAAAAAACTCGATTCATCTGATCCGAAGCTTAGATTGTTAGCGGCAATTGCTTTATGCAGTTGTTTCAGCACTTTATTCCTGTTATAAACCAGTTGTGTATCAAGAGGAGATAGTTTGAGGCCCTTTTCAAAATATAAAACAGCGCGGCCATAATCATGCGCTTTATAATATACGCAGCCTATGTTATTGTATAAGCCGCTTGTTTTACTCCCACTCATCTCTATTTTATGATATCCTGCCAGGGCGGCCGCATAATTACTAGTATTCATATTACTGTTGCTTACGGTAAATAAATGGTCTACCTCACCGCCTTTTGCAATAAGGCCGCTAAGCAACAAAACACATATGGTTACGATGCGCTTATGCATATCTCCCTTTATGTAAGGCATGGATAATATCTATTAAATGCAGGCATCTTTGCATTAGATCTGAAGTTTGAGCTTTCGCCGGCCCAAAGCGGTGTTTATGCTGATTGTGTAAAAACGCCCTTACCTCATCATGTATATCTTTCGGCAATTCTTGCCGGGCCAGGTTTGTTTCGAGATGCAATGATGATAGCGCTTTATTATCCTTGTTAATTTCCTCATTGATATCAATCATATATTTACAAAGAGCGCCGGTCAATCTTTTACAAAGTATATCCTCATCCATTGATGATGAGTCCTTTATTAGCTCTATAATGTTTTTTACCGCCTGGTTTCTGGCATTTGTTGATCTGAGTATTTCAATGTACCTGCCCGTTAGTTTTTTAATATAAGGCAGCTTATACCCGGCTACAAATAGCAGCAAACCGACAATCAACAAAATAAAATAGAGACTGGAATAGGAATAAATAGTATATGTATCGGTCATGTCCTGTTTTATAAAAACATCAACCGGTTGTTTGGGTATAATATTTAAAGCTGGCGGCATTGCCGGACCGGTGTTTACGTCCCAGTTGTAGGCCTGGGAATTAAAAATTTCATATTTCTTTTTTTCGGGATCAAAGAAGCTGAAATTGACAGGCGGGATACTATACTTACCCCTGTAATTTGCCACCAATTGAAATGAATATTCCAGGTATGCTTTGATACCAGCGCTTGTTAATGTATCGTGCCTGGTGGTGTTTGCATTGTAAATATCAATGCCCACAGGAAGTTTGGGATCAATAAATATCGCAGTTTTGACGTTACCGGTGCCGTTAATAATTAAATGATAAACAAGTAAGTTTTCAATTTTAGGCGATGGCTTATAAAAGCTCTTAATTTTAAAAATCCCTACGGCTCCTGAAAATGAAACTGTATTCAGCGGTAGCGGCAGGGCATTAATGGTAATGGCTGCGGGGGCAGAAAGCAATTCCCTGGTAAGTAACTCTTTTTGGTCAAAAAAGTCTTCATTTCCAGCTGAGTTTATTTTTACATGGATTTTTAACCGGGGCAGTTCCATGATGCCTGCGTTTGACGCTACCACGAGATATTGTTTTAAGATGGTTACATTATATACCTTACCCCTAAATTTTTCGGTGGCCTGGTTTGGCGCTGCAGGGTATTGTTCCTGGTAACAATCCTTAAATTTCAAATCGGCTGTTGTTTCCGGATCGATAACAGCAACTGAATTATATAATAAATACTTAACTATAAACGCTTCACCGGTATACACCGCCGGTTTCGAGCTCACAACCCGGATAAATATGTTATCAATTGAGTCCTTATTATTTTTTATGGCAGGTTCCTGGTTAGTGATACCGAATGCATAATGGCCTGGCGGCCAAACCAAAAGGCTTGCCGCAACTAAAATATACCATTTATTTATGCACTTCATAATTCTTATCGATACTTAATAATCCGGCCCGTTTGCAGGGGTCTTCGTCGTTTGTTTAGAGCTTTTTTTGCTACCATTGGGTACGCGCTCATGTTCTTTTGAAATTTTCAACAGGTCATTCATTTGCTTATCCGATACTTTATAAGGACCGGAAACTTCATCGGTTGTTGATTTTTGCCCCTCCCTATCGTCTGATTTCGTATCGTTCTTTTTGTTGCCGTCACCATTCTTGTCATCTTTCTTTTTGTCGCCCGATCTTCCAGACCTGAATAAATTCTGTATCCGGGCGCTTACAAATAAGAAATTTCTGCGTGTTGTATCATCCCTGTCATTTAAAAGCAAAGCCTTTTTATAAGCATCAGAACTTTCAAATAATTGCCCTTCCATATAGTAGGTATTTCCCAGGTTATTCCATACCGAAGCCTTGAGGGCATCATCCCTTTTATTAGCCAGCAATCTTTGGTACAGTTCTGCGGCTTCCTTGTAACGCCCTTGCTGATAATACGCGTTCGCCAAATTATATTTCAGCTTATCCTGGTCTGCACTAACTGTTAAAGCTTGCTGATATAATATTCCCGCATCTCCCCAGTGGTTAAGCTGGTAGGCTGAATTGGCCCTTAAAGTCAAAGCAGCATTTTTTATAGAGCTGACCGATTTAAAAGCATTTGTTTTATATACCGTGAGCAGAATAACCACAGTAATTGTGATCATGCTTATCAGCCAGTATTTAACCAGGCGGGCTTTGCTTATTTGGATGTTGTATTGCGCCATACCTGTTTCTTCAGCTTAATTTATATGTTTTAATAACTTGTGGTATGCATATTTCCGCGATCAGCAGTATTATCGCCCCCATCAAAAACAATGGGTAATACTGCTTAGGCGCGGTGGAAATATTTTTATCTTCCACAGCTTTAAGCCTCGCCGTAAATAACGAGGCTGCATTTAATTGATCAGCAACCTGGAAATAATTTTTAGCCTCATTGCCTCCTATTTTTAAAAGCTCTGCTGAGTGCAGGCGAGATATCACCTCATGCCCGTTCCTGTCTTTTTCTACCTCTTCGTTATCCGGTTTGTAATTTACCGGCACGGCTGCCCCTTTCATTGTTCCAAAACCAAAAGAAAATAATTTTATACCCGATTTTCGGAGCGAATCAGCAAGGATTATCGCGTTATCATGAAATTCGCCATCTGTAACCAGGCACATTATTTTGTTCTTTTTACTATCCTGATCGTAAATCAAGGCTGATATTTTTAATGCTTCACGCAGCGAGGTACCGTGCTGGCTAACCCAATCGCCGGAAATATTGTCAACCAGTTTATCCAGGTAATAATAATCACCTGTTAGCGGGGCATAAGTGCTGGCCTTGCCTGCAAACAAAACAATCCCCACCCGTTCACCATTCAATTTACCAATTATTTCTTTGATAAGATGCTTTGCACGGCTTAAGCGATCGGGCGCCATATCCTTAGCATACATACTTTTAGAAACATCCACTACAAAAACTATATCTGTAGGCGAAGTGCTCCTGGCATGTTCGTCCACATTCATTATATAGGGCTTTGCTGCCGCGATTATCAATAACGAAAAGCCAAGCAAAAACAAGGCATACCTGGTTAGCTGTATGGATAGCGGCGATGTAATAACGAGATTTTTAACAAGCCTGCTGTCACCCAGTGAGGCTAATGCCTTTAATTGCCTTCGCCTGTTTATCAGCCACATCGCTACCAGGGGTAGCAAAATACCCAGCCCATACAGATAATTGCTATGTTCAAAGTATATCATGCGGGCCAAGTGCGTAACAATGTGAATTTTAAAAAAACCTCTGCAAATAGCACCAATAAGGCTATGCCGATAAACCACTCAAAGCATGGACTGTAATTCAAGGTGGTTACATACTTTATTTTTTTTGTTTCCAACTTATTGATAGCCGCATATATGTTTTGCAGCGCTTTTATATCTGTTGCTCTAAAATAAGAGCCGCCGGAAATAGCTGCGATTTTTTTTAACTCCCATTCATTTAACGTAACATATATTTTCTGGTAATATTTTTGGCCATCCAATCCCCGCAGGGGCATTAGTGCAAAACCTGTGCTGCCTATTCCAACAACATATATTTTTATATTCAAACGTTTGGCAAATTGTGCTGCCATCTGCGGATCGATTATCCCGGCATTGTTCTCCCCATCAGTAAGTAATATGATCACCCTGCTTTTTAATGGGCTTTCGCGCAAAATGTTAATAGCTGATGATAATCCTGAACCAATAGCCGTACCATCGCCCAGGTCACTTTCTTCCATCTTATTAATACGGCTCAGCAGTAGTGGGTAGTTTTTGGTTAAAGGGCACCAATTCATACTTTCGCCGGCATATAATACGATACCCATACGATCTTGCGATCGCATTGCAATAAAACGGTTCAGGACGTCCTTAAGCGCTTCCAGCCGGTTAGGTTTAATATCCTCTATCAGCATGCTTTTTGAAATATCCAGGGCAAACACAATGTCCGTTTGCGAATCAGGGGATTTTGTGCTGGTTTTGGTAATTACCTGCGGGTTTGTCAGGCCTGTCACAATTATGGCAACGGCCAATAACCGCAATACCAGCAAATAATCAACCGGTGATAGCCTGATGGAACCGGTGCCATTCTCCAATCTGCCCCCGTTTATCACCATTCCCGAACTTCTGTTGCGCAGATATTTATAATGAACGTATATCAATACTGGTATAACTAAAAGCAGTATAAACCATTGCGGGGCTGAAAAGCCTATTTGAGTTAACCGGTTCCACATCTTTATGCTGCCGGTTGATGAGTGAGTATAAAATCCCGGGCATTATTGATCAGTACGGGGTATAACAGTTGTGCTGCAGGCTGTGGTAAAAATCTTACTCTCTCTACCGATTCCCTGAATTTGCCAAACAATTCGTCATATTCGCCTGGGGTGATGTTGCTTAGCTGATGGTCAGGGGTAATCGTAATCTGCTGTAAATACTCCGTAAGTACATCCGAAACTTTGTTAGCCAGGACGAACGGAGTCATTGCTTTCCTTTCGGCAGCTGATTCAAGTACTGCCAGTTTTTTCAGACAGTTATGTTTGATCTTTGAAGAAGCGCGGCTGCTTATTCTTTTTTTCAACCTGAGATACAATACCGCCGATATGAACCAAATGATCAGTAGTAGTAATATCACCTTTCCTGATGCGGCCAGCGGGTTAAGCCAGTTAATATCATAAACCGGTTTAATATTATACAGCGTTGATATTGGACGTTCCGGTTTAAAATTAACCTTAAATGAAGGGGTGAGGAATTTTTGAGCGTTTATAAGAACAGGTAATGAGCTGATTGATAAGTGTATCGGCTTTACACAGGTAAAAGCAACACGATACTTAGCATAGCCCCTGGCCGTTATCGAATCAGTAGCTAATAATGTAATTTGTTGGGACTGGCTGAAAAGCTCATTACACAACTGCCAGGAAACCCGTGCGCTCTCCCCCGTTCTGACAATGACCTCAAGCCTGATAACTTTCCCGATTACAGCTTCGTTATTATCAATTGCAATTTTTATTATGGGTTGCGTTGAAGCATAACTGCCGGCGGTTACAAATAAATAGCCTATGATCAATACAACCTTTAACCTTTGCATTTGTCAACTCATTAATAATGATAATTTTTCTATTATATCCTCATCGGTGCTGACTTCTATATTCTTTATCCCGTTTTTTCTTATAAATCCGGTGTAGTTCTCCCCGATCCTAAGCTGTTGGTCGCTGTATGTTTTGCTAAATTGCTCAGAGGAAGTGTTTACCCATTTCTGTTGCCCGCCTTCAATATCTCTTAATTTTACCCAGCCAAGTTTGGGCAATTGATATTCTATTTTATCATATACGCGTATGGTAAAAATGTCATTTTGTTGTGCAAATATGGCTCCTGCCCGTTCGTAGCCGGTAGTGAGAAAATCTGATAAAATAAATACCAAACTACTTGTGCAGTTGATCTTCATCAAAAAATTAAGCGCACAGTCAATACTCGTGCTGCCAGAGCACGGTTTACATTCAACCATTGCTTTGGCAATATGCCAAAAGCCCGCCATACCTTTTATCGGCATTATCAGCCGTTCAATTTTATCACTGAAGAAAATGACGCCTACACTGTCATTCTTCCTGATAGCATTATAAGCAATTGTTGCTGCTATCTCAATTTCCAGATCAATTTTACTCCGCCGGGTTGTACCTATTGCACCTGAACCGCTTACATCGATCAGCAGCCATACCCGGCGCACTTTATCTTCATTAAAAGTATTTACATAAGTTTCGCGGAAACGGGCGGTTACACTCCAATTTATACTTCGCACGTCATCCCCTGTTTCGTACTTCCTTACCGAATCAAATACAATTCCCCTGCCTTTAAGCGCACTAATGTTCCCCCCGGCTAATTTTTGCCTGGAGATGGAATTTGACAGCAGGTTAATTTTTTGTACTGTTTTAATAAGTTCACCAAGCTCCATATCTCATGATGATTAAGGTTCTGGTACGGCTTTTAATATTTCCTGTAAAATATAATCAGAGGTAATGCCTTCAGCCATGGCCGCATAGTTCAACCCTATCCGGTGCCTCAACACATCAGGAGCAACGGCGTATACATCAGCCGGTATAACAAAGGCCCTCTTTTTCAGAAAAGCATGGGCGCGGGCGGCCAACGTAAGATTAATGCCTCCCCGGGGTGAAGAACCAAACTTAACATAGGGCCTTAATCGCGATAGCTCATATTTTTCGGGCCATCTTGTACAAAGGATAATATCAAGGATATAATCTTCGATCTTTTCATCTACATGCACCTTTGCAACCAGTTCCTGCATTTTTAAAATATGAGCAGTAGCTATTGAAGCAGTTGGCGCTTGATTTTCTGAAGCATTTATGCGATTGATCAATTTTTCCTGTTCCCTCGTAGGGTAACCGATGATCACTTTCAGCATAAACCTATCCAATTGCGCCTCGGGCAATTCATAGGTTCCGGCCTGATCAATAGGATTTTGGGTAGCCAGCACCATAAATGGTGAATCAAGTTTATGGGTTGTATTGCCGATAGTGACCTGTTGTTCCTGCATTACTTCAAGCAACGCACTTTGCACTTTTTCGGGTGCCCGGTTTACCTCATCGGCCAATACAAAATTGGAAAATACAGGCCCTTTTTTAATAGTAAACTCGTTGTTCTGGATATTATAGATCATCGTTCCCAATATATCAGCTGGGAGTATATCGGGTGTAAACTGTATACGCGAAAATTGAGCATTTATTGATTGGGCCAGGGTTTTTGCAGCAAGCGTTTTAGCAAGACCCGGCATGCCTTCCAGCAAAATATGTCCTTTGCCCAATAAACATATCACTAACCTCTCCAATAACTCTTCCTGGCCAATGATTGTAAGTTTTAATATATCCAACAATTGGTCCAGGAACGCGCTTTCCTGAGCTATTTCCTGTTCAATCTCGTGCCAGTCTGTTAGGTTGGTATATCGGTCCACTATATATTAAATTAATCAAACTATAAAATTACCTGATAGGGCTTATTAGTCTGTTTTCAGATTTGCCTTCCGAAGATCATTGTATTTAGACTTGTTTGCTTTAACCTTGTTGAAATCTGCTAAAAATATATCTTCCTGCAGTTTTATTTCGTCTTTAGTTAAGCCATGTGTTAAAAATGCACGCTGAAAATAGTCGATCGCCTTATCAAATTGATTGTTCTTCGCGTAATAGCATCCCATATCATAAAGCGCTTTGGCATTATTAGGGTTCATCTTCAACGTATAATTAAAATTGGAAACCGCAGCTGTGTCTAAGCCTTTAAAAAGCTGTGCTTCTCCATAATCAGCAAAAAAAGCCGTGTCTGATTTCGAGTTTTCACTTTTACTGTATAAGCTAAAATCATTAACCGCCTCATTATACTGTTTACTTTTGAAATAACTCAATCCACGCAAGTAAAGCTTATTATTGAGCGTATTCAAGCTATCTGCGGTTATGGATTCTGAAAAATTGCTTATCGCATATGGGTAATTTTTTTTCCTGTAATTGGTTTTACCGTTGGCATAATAGTACCTGTAATCCGGCTTCATTTTTATAGCGGCATCCAGATCTTTGCCTGAGCTTGGTAGGTCGCCCTGGGCAAAATAAACCAGGCCCCTGTAATACAGGGCTTCATTGTTGGTTTCAAGCAGATCTACGGCGCTATTTAATGAGGCCATTGCATTACGATAATCGGCCAGGTAATAGTATGCTTGCCCTTTTAACAGATTTGATTTGGACAAGTTCGTAGTCAGGCTTTTTACCAGTAACTTATCGCTTCCTTTTTTAGCGCTTTCTATATTCACTTGCAGCAAAATAATAGCCTGGCCATAATCTTCAACGGCATTGCTGTATTTCTCTTGTACCTGGTAGGCATTTCCCCTCTCTGTATAAGCTTGTACATTGTTATTATCACTGCTTATCGCCTTTGTATAACATGCTATGGCCACATTATATTCCTTAATTTTGCTATGAGCCAACCCTTCTTTAAAGTGAACATCAGAAAAATTAGGACTACATTCCAAAGCATTGCGGTTAAGAATTATAGACTCATTATATTTTGCCTTGGCAGCCGCCAATTGTTTTTTTGCACTCAACTCATCCCCTGTTATTAATTGTATTTCGGCCTGCCCGTGTATAGCGTTTGCATTGCATTTTCTTATTCTCAGTGCATTAGCATATGCGCTGTCAGCATTCGCAAAATCATGTTTATCAGCAAGTTCCTTACCTTTTAAAAAATAAATATTGCTTATTGAATCTACTGTTTTTAACCGATTCGGCTCTAATCCCAACTGCTCGGCCTGCGCAAAATCATTACCGGCCAGTTCAGTCTTATTCAAGCCCACAAAGTTTAATCCACGGTAATAAAAAGCCGCTGTATATTTCGGATTGATCTTTATAGCCGAATTGAATGATTTTTGAGCATCATTATAAGTTTCCAAACGATATTGCAATTCGCCTTTATCAAAATAAATAGTAGCATCATTATCTTTACTCAATACAAGAGCCCGGTTATAATCGGCCAGTGCGTCCGTTGTATTATGTATTATATCCTTTAGCTTTGCTTTGGCTACAAAATATAACGGTTTATCCGGCGAATCATCCAATTCATTACCAGCCAATACATCATAGTCTGAAATAGCTCCAGGTATGTCGTTTTTATATTTCACGAAAAAATAGGCTCGCGCAAGCCGGGCATCCTTATAATTTGTATTATATTGAATGGCTGTATTAAAGTTTATTAAAGCCTTTTCAAGATCACTCTTGCCACCTGCATTTCTTTCAGCAAGCTTTTGGTAAGCAATAGCCTGTATAAAATATAATTCCGGGTAATCATTTTTTTCTTTTTTATGCTCCTTCAATTCACGCTCGCACTCCTCTATTGCAGCATCATAATCACCTGACTGCACTTTGTTGTTTGGGCGTGTTATAATGTCTATTTTCTTGTTCAATAAGTTTATTTCGGGTTGTAATATGCTGCTTGCATCGGGCTTGAGCGCGATAGCCTGGTTGTAAAACAAAACCGCGTCATTAAATTTTCGCTCGTTTTTTGCCTTATCACCTCTGCCTTTATAATTTTCATAAGTGTTATCAGCATTCTGCTTTTTGGCCAGGTTTATTTTTTTGTCTAACGAGGGCACCAATGGTTTTAATGCTTTTGCCTGGGCGTATGAGTCGAGCGCTTCTTTATACTGTTTGTTATTCATATAGCTATTACCATCATTAACAAACTCATCAAATATCGCCTGATTCTTTTTTTCCTCTTCTTCCCGTTGCGCTAAAAATAGCCGCTTCTTATTTTCAAAATCCTCATCTGACATTAAGGTGCCTGATGAAGAGGTATCTGAGGCTACCTGCATATTATTATCCTTATCCTCTATAGGCCTGGTAGGATCATAAAACCTTATACTCTTTATTAAGCCCTGCCATTTTTTGGGGCCAATTTTCACCATTTTGATTTCAGCTTCGCGCTTTCTCATGGTATATGTGCCGCCTGTAGATTTATATTTACTGCCAAAATTCGAATCAAATCGAACCTTCACATAGATATACTCTTTCTTTTTAACGTCAGATGTGCCAATATTTGAAAATGCAATGGTATTATCAAGCGATTTTTCATAGTTAACATCCAACTGGGTCAAATACTTTTCCGCAGACACATCCCTGCTTTTGCCGAGCGCAAATTGCGGATCAATATCATCTTCAATTATCACATCCCTGGCTTCAAAAATACGGTATGTAGCCCCGGGTTTGTAGCTATCATTGACCACGCTTGCCAGGTCAGCGGGAGTACTGTCACTGGAAGTAGCTATGTTTAATGTTGTCTGCAATATTCCCATCAAGGATCCCGCCTCATAAATTATTTCTTTGGCATCTTTATAACTGATCTTCTCCTTTTGTATCGTATCCTTAATAAGCGTTTTATCATCTGCGGGAGTTTGTTGCGGTGCAGGTTGAACAACTACCGGAGGTGGCGTTACTACCGGTTGAACAATTGCCGGAGGTGGCGGTGGTGCTTGCTTAGCTGCTGCAGGGTGTGTCAGCTTCTTCTTTTTAACAGAATTTGTTTGAGCATATCCAGCCACGGCTAAAAAAAGGAAGCAAAACCCTAATACAGCTTCTTTTTTTATTCCCATGTTCCTTAAATTATATTGTAAACTTGAAGCCATATGCATATTTTAAGATGATACTTTCTTTAATTTACTGATCAGCCAGCCCGAGTTTTTAGTTTGGCGGTTATATTGTTTGATCTCTATACTCCAGCCCTTTACCTGCGAACAACTGTAGGTTATGTTCTTTACATTAATTATTTTAAGGCGATTGTTAATACATTCGTTGATAAAAACGCAAAGTTCATCACTGTATTTATCAGAGGTAGCCAGGTAATTGCCTATGTTTTTTGAATTATCTGATACCTTATCAATATTTAAAAAATCTATTGCGTGGCTCATGGGGTTTAAAGCCGCATTCTTATTCTCTGGTTTCGGCAAAACCGGCTGATCAATTGCCTGTGTCACGCCATTTGCGTTTTTCTTACTTAAAAATTTAGCATCCACATCAGTAATAACCCACTTATAGCCCCCGTTTGCAAGTTTCTCTATTTTTAGTTTAAACATGGCACTTAAAGGTTTGCCCTTCCAAACTACCGCACAATTCACATTGGCATACCAGTTTCCATTATAAAAATCAAGGTAAACCGGGTTGTCCTTATTATCTACCTGTTTAATAAAAGTAGTGATATCACTAAAATTCCAGTCTTTACGTTCAGCATTAAAAAGGCTTTTTATCAGTTTTTCGCGGGTTAATGGCCTTGACGGATCATGCTTTTGATTATATTGTTTAATTAAAGTTGAGTCGCTATTATCAAACCTTTCAACAAACTCATCTATTTGTTTTACTTCCCAGGCAAAAAGAGTAACATATTCTTTTTCGTAGCTTTGAGCTAATAGAAACTTGGGGCCAAGAAGAATAAGTAAAAGCAGAAGTCTTTTAACCATACCAATAAAAAACGTTAAATTTTCTTTGTTTCAACAACGCCGATATCCTCTAAATAAAGATCCCAGCCAGAAACTGTTTCTCCATTAATCGCTTTTTCATAGTGTTTTAAATGGATGGTCATACTACGCTTGGTCTGGTCAGCATATGCAATGTTTCCATCAATAAATCCCTGGAATTTTTGTACAAAGGTTACAGTACCATACCAATCTCCATCCGGGCCTTTTTGAAATTTTGTTGCATAGTTAATGTTAGCATATTCAACTTGCACTTTATCGTATTGTCCGCTTTTTATCATCAGCCTGCCTAAGTAATCCCGTACTTTGTATTTTTTGGGCTTTACATTAGGTTGGTTTATGTTTGATACTTCTACCCTGGCATCTGTGCCCTGGTTTATAAAAAGATCGCATGCCAGGTCTATACTTTTAACAGCGGCATCGCGATTGGTTTTAACTGATGTTATATCTACCAGGCGACTGGTAAATTCCTTAGTTTTCTCAATTGCCTTAGCCCCGAAAACAACCATATTAGGCGCCGGGATTCCGGCATCCTCATGGGTTAACGGCGATGGCTTATCCGGTTCGGCAGCTTTAGTTACCGTATTAGCAACCGGCGGATTTACTACCTCAGGCGCCTTTGTATCCGCTATTTTGGCAACAGGGGCCGGGGCGATTACCGGAGGGGCAACTTGCGCAGGTGGCTTTTTATCAATTACGACAGGTTTAATAGCGGCTGTGGTAACCGGCGGAGTGACCGTTGCAGGTGCCTTTTTATCAGCTACCACAGGATTGGGTGGCGGGGCAGTAACAGGTGCTGTAACTGTAAGCTGAAGCGTTGTGCGCGCAGGAAATAGCAATGTGTTTATTTTCTCCTTGTCTATAGACAGATAAGATAAAGCGGCTCCGGGACTTGAAAATAGTTGGTGGGTACCATCTTTATGAATAGCAAATACCAGTTCCTTTTTGATTAGCTTAACTTCTTTTCCGTTTTCATATCCAAAAATCTCCTGGTCATTGTCATCCGCAATATTTATCGGGCGAACATTGCCGGCAACATCAACAACAACATCATAACGGCGGGGTCTTACAACCGAACTAATAAATTCTTGCTTTTCTTTTTCCGCAAACGGTTTGCCTGCATCAAAAACTAAATAATCGCCGGCACTATTAAAAGCAACCTTCACAGCACTTCTACTCTTGGTGTAAAGTTGAGCGGTTGGATTAGCCAGGTTTTTGAGTTTGATTTGATCGTCTGTAATTTCCGCTATTTTCCCCGGAAGCATGGTTCCGTCGTTCAAATATATTATGTCTTGCGCAACTGCCTTGAGTTGACAAATTATAAAAGCCAGTAGTAAAATTTTCTTCATGTTAGTAAGTATTTATTAAAAAATATTATCTCCTTTTTTTTAGCCGCCAATCTTCCAATAGGTCAATTAATCAATCTCTTAGATTAAAATTTTCTTTACCCGATATGAAATGAATTAAAATTATGCATTTTAAATATATTAATAATAAATGATATTCCGGAGAAAATTTATTTCAAAAACTTAAGCTGTAATTGCGATAAAATATTCCCGGAAACCACATCCGTTTTTAATCTGACAATCCCTTATTCTCAATAATGCGATGCCAAGAATTTGACAAAAGTTCAGTGCACAATAATTCATTTTTAAACTTCTAATTACTAATGGTACGGCCAAGGTCAAAATAGCTTATCACCTGTAAACCTGGTTTGCCCATAATGTGAATGGTATCATGATCAATACCATTAATGCCATATTTTTTAATTACAAAACTGTTGTCGCCTTGCCTTAAGGGCAGCCTTACATAGCTTATGTTTGCGGGCAGGCTTTGCCAATTCCTTAAGTCTGCTTTTTCGGTAGCTACGCTTACCACATCGGTAGCCAGCGATGTTATCTTTCCGGCAGCATCACCCAAAAAATGACTGGCCAGCATACTCAAGCCCTTGCCTGCAACTTTCTTTGCACCTACCCGCAATGCAATGTCAAGCACTTCGCGTTGCATCCTGTCCTTTAAGCATTGTTTAGCTATAATATTGTAGTCTTCAGATAATTCAAAAAAATGCTCCTCCCCGTTTGTCAAAATTGATGCCTTATTATAATAACTTTCTCTCGGAATGTATTTAGGAATAGCAATTGACGTTAAACCAATATTTACACCTGTCGGAATGATTATTATAGGTTCATACTCATCAGGACTACTGCTCACCGCGGTAGCTGTAACACCCGGCGCGCCGCCAACGGTAATTTTGGTTTGGCCTTTTACCGGCCCCAATCCATTTTCCCAAAATAAAACCACTTCGCCAACTTTTGCCAAGCTATCCACCCGTGGTACATTTTGGGGTTCAGAAGATCCAACTATGCCAAATTTGGTTTGATATTGGCTCATCTCCTCTACAAAATTCATTTGTTTTGCAGTACGTATCAGATCCAGCTTAAGCTGATTGGGCAGGGGTACACCAAAGTATTGATCGCTGTTGCCTTCGTAAAGTTCCTCGGCATTCCTATACGCTATAAATGCATTGTTCATATCGCCTAATGACTCATAAATAATACCCTGAACGATCTGTGAAAAAGCATCGGCAGCATATTTGTTTTTATTGTCCTTATACTTATAGTTGAGTTGAAACAGCTTAATATTTATACGCTTGGCCTCAACCAATGCCTCATTGGGCTGCCCCATCTGGAAATAATTCAAAGCCTTATAATAATGCAGGGTTACTTTTTCAAAATCCTCGCCTTTATAGGGTTCTGCCATCGGGTTGGTTAACTTAGCCGCGATTCCCTGGCCGACACTGGTTTTGATCTTATCATCAACCAGCATATAAGCTTGTTCAAAATAGTCGTTGCTTTTAGAATTGTTCCCGGCCAGGTATTCAATTTTACCTTTCTCTAATAAATATAAAAGCTTATTCCGGTCCTTTAGCAAAAATGGATTATTATCAATTTTGGCCGAAGCCAGCTTAAAATCCCCCTGGTATAAGTTGGTTTCAACTGATTCCCCGTCATTAATTGACTTCCTGGATTCGCGTGGCTTACTGACTTGCGCGTGGCTTGGCTGATCCACCTTACGCACTCCGCAAGATGAAAGCACAAGAAGAAATAACACACCCGCAAGGTGTGTCTTCCCGGGTAATGTTGTTTTCATTATTTTTTCTTGTTGCCCAGGTATTTCTTGATCTTCTTGTCACCAATCCAAACTTTCTCATTGGTTTGAATATTGGTTAGCTGCAGGTCGATCTGATAGAATATGGTTTTCTCCCGGCTATATTCATCTACAATGGAGTTTATGGTACCGGTTAGCATAAAATCAGCACCATGTTCTAAACCAAATTTCTTCATGGTTTGCTGGGAAGAATAATTTTGCTGGTCGGCACGCTCTGCCCTAACCTCTTCACGCATATTTCCGGATTGCACCAGTTTCATTTTGCCCGAATTGATTATCGCTTTTTCGATATCCAGTTCAAAAGTCTCCGAAGCAATATGTTCGTGAGACTTATTAACAATAAGTCCTACAATAATAATAGGGGCTTTCCCTTGATTTTGTGAGGTAAAGGTACTGTACCATGCGTTTGAAAGCAGATCTTCCCCGATTTGTTCACCGGTTAGTCTTGAGTCCGTTTCATTCCATCTTCCGCTCAGATCGGTTACGCTGGTTTCGCTTACCCGCTGCACATGAGCAGGTGCCGAGCAGTTAGTTAGAAAGAAAACGATTACCAACCCGGATAAGAGCTGTAATTTTTTTGCAATTGTGGTCATAAGGTTTGAGTTACAGGTTGAAAAATAATCTATTGCTATAAAAATACTTATTTTTATATTAAAATTTTATTAATTATTAAAGTTTTTAATATTTGTCCAAATATACAGGTTACTGATACCCAATGAGAATACCTACAGCACTTCACGTTATTTTGGTATAATAATAAGTTATTATTTAAAATAAGCGAAGTTAAGTTTTGCATCCATCGGGATATGACCCCAAAGAATAGATTTTGCCCCGCAAATATTTTAGAAAGCATAATATTTAGCATCATATAGAAAATTAACTGTTTAATAATTTATTGATATAAATTTAGTTAGCCTGCATTAACATAAGACCGTAAAAACACCTGGTATATCAAGTGAAATCACCCTAATTTCAGGCATGGGCAAATGGCAACAAAGCCGATCCATATTATGGGCGATGTAAAAACACCCAACCAGAAACTATTGAACTCAATATCCAGGTTGGCCCTGAAGGGGATTTAGCAAAACTCTAGGTTCCGCCAATCACGAAAACAAATAAAAGCGGGGTACTTACCTATTGAACTGGCCGTCAGCGTCAAAGAACCGGCCATTAAATGGAACTATTATATAGTATTTAACAGTAAAATGTTGAGTCTTGAATGATCCCGATATGGGCCACAAAATCATCATGATATGCTTACCTCAAGCAAACTAAATTCACTTTTAGGAGCATCGCATACAGGGCATTTATAATCGTTTAATTTTTCGAAATCGATATCCCTATCAATTTCATTTACACAATCACCATATACCTTATCGTACCTGGTTAGGCACCTGTTGCATTGATAAATTTCCGATTGATCCAACTGCATATTGGGCTCCTCAACAATATCAGTTACTGCTGCTGATAGGTTATTGCTTTGCCTGTCATAAAATTCATTGCAGAGGATCATCAAATACTTGCTCAATGCGGTTAGTTTTATTTGCTGCGCATAAGGAACGTAATCTTTTGTATTGGGATTAAAATCGCGGGTATGCAACAGGTCGAATAATCCTTCTTTTCCTTTTCTGATAATGATCGATCCAGGCAAGCCTGTTTTGGGTTGTGTTTTAATGGCAAAACAAAGTTGATAGGTGCGCAGGTCGGCCTCTTCAAACTCGCGCACCAATCGCTTTTTTAATTCCAGCCCCTCATCGCAGATATCTTCGATCTGCCAGTTTAGCTCATTTGCCGCATGTCTTACATTCAACCTGAACTTACTAAGTATTGAGCCCCATTGATTCCGGTCGGTTTGCTCAATCCCCTTTATAATAATTGATTTCCAGGGCGTGGTATATAACTGGCCTATCCGTGTTTTCAGGCATAGTAAGCAGGCATCCTTTAAAAAATCAAGCGAAAAAAGCTCGTTGCGCCGGTATATACCCAGCCAATACTTGTTATTGTATTTATTGAACCCTTCATAATATGGCAGGTAAAAATCGGGCAGTTTCAGCGTATCAGCCGAAGGTTGAAAAGCAACGCCGCTCTTTTTATGAAGCATTTTATAGAATAGATTTTCATCTGTTTCTTCCTGATCATAAAAAAGTCCCCTGTTTCGCAGGATGATCTCTTCTGCTGCTTTAGCTATTACCGGTATATCATCAGAGTAAAGCAGCGATGGGCAACAATGCAGCTTACCTGTTTTTGGAAAACGGATATATAAATACCAATAATTATTAACGCCGGAGGAAATGAAATTAATATTCCCGCTGAAAAATGGAACAAATGTTTGCTGACTATCGATCAGGTTTACTTTTAACCGGGGCTGATAATCAAACATATCCAGTATGTCCTTATAAACCCCTTCGCGCAGCCACCCTTCATGATTAAATATAGCATCAGCAACGTATGAACTGATGATATTAGGATATATATCTGTATCTATCTCGTAATTGATCTCCGCCTTGAGCATATCCAGCTCCATATCCTCCAGACGATCCGGCTTGATATTAAAATACAACTGCTGGCGATTACCAAAACGTACATGCACAGCACCTGCATTTTCTGCAATTACCAATATTTCGTACAAATCACCTGCAGATACAAAACCACCAGGCAAGTTTATTTTTGCTATATGCTGTGTGTTCCTCATCCTTTCAACCCGCTTTAATCATTACCATACTTTGCAATTCTTCCTCAAGCAAACGTTTTACCTCGGGCCTGCATGAGCCGCACCCTGTTCCGGCGCCTGTGTTCGTACACAAGTCCTTCATGTTGGTGCACCCCTCCGTTATTTTTTTGCGGATATTTTCACTGCCAACGTTATTACAACTACATACCAGTTTACCCAATACAGGGTCGGCCTTACTACCGCTGCGTAACAATTGCAGCCGCTTCTCGCTTAATTCAGTTTTATTGGCGATCAGGTCCCGAAACTCCAGGAACTCGCTTTTATCACCAATCAATATGGCGCCCACCAGCCTGTCCTGGTGGATAATACATTTTTTGTAATATCTTTTAGCTTTGTCTATAAATACAACCTCCTCATAATCTTTATCATCCGGGCATTCAGGTAAGCCAATACTACACAGGTCAAATCCATGAATTTTAATGATATTCATAAATAAACTCCCCTTGTAATAACTCGCGATATCACCGGTAAGGTAGCCTGCAACTACTTCGGCCTGCTGTTCGGCAGCGGCGGTTATGCCATACAGGGTACCCTCAAACTCAGCAATTTCACCAATAGCATAAATATCAGGATCGCTGGTTTGCATCCGCTCATTCACAATAACACCCCTGCGGCATTCCAATCCGCACTCCCTGGCAATTTCAAGATTGGGGATGGTACCAATGGCCAGTATCATCGCATCGCAATTGATCTTGCGACCACTCTTTAAACCTATACCGGTTAATTTAGAACGGCCATAATAAAGCTGCACCTCATCATCGTAATAAATATCACAACCCTGATCAACCATTTCCTCATGTAATAACTGGCTGCCCAGATCATCCAGCTGCCTGTTTAAAAACTTTGAAGTACGTTGGATGATGGTGATCTTTACCCCCATCTCACGTAAGGACGCGGCCATTTCCAGGCCGAGTAACCCTCCACCTACAATCACCACATGAGACTCGTTGGGGATGTGCTTTTTAAAATTATCAGCATCTACGCGGCTGCGCATAGTAAATATACCCGGTAAGGCCGGAACATTCCTGGGCACAGCCGCCCTGCTGCCGGTAGCTATCAATAAAACATCGTAATTGGTTTTTATACCTCTCGAATCGGTAACCTGTTTATTTACCCGGTCTATTTTTTCAATGCTTACGCTCCGTAATAAGCGAATATTATAAGCAGGTTCATCCCCATCCTTCATTTTCACCAATTGCTCCCATTCCAGTTCTCCACTGATATAGTCGGGCAGCATTACCCGGTTGTAAAAAGGGAAGTTTTCTTTGCTGAAGATGGTAATTTCGTCATCCTGGTTAATAGCCCGGTGTGATTTTACAAAACCATAAGCACCTGCACCGGCCCCTATTACCACAATGCGCTGAAAAGGTTTTTTATATTTGGTCACATTTACAGCACAATACTTAAAATCAGGCTCTTTTGAGATGGGGTCAACTTCTCCTGATGTCACATTATTGGCCCTGTTAAGGTCGTTGCCCAATATCTTTCCCCAATGCATTGGCAAAAAAACAACGCCTTGCTTTATCTGGGTGGATATTTTGGCCTTAACTCTAACCTCACCACGGCGCGAACTGATTACTGTAATATCACCTTCACTAACCTCCAATGCAGCGGCATCATGTGGATGTATCTCTATAAATGATTGCGGATAGTGTTGATTAAGCTTATTTACCTTCCCTGTTTTACTCATGGTATGCCACTGATCGCGGATACGGCCGGTAGTAAGGATAAATGGAAAATCAGCATCCGGCATTTCGCTGGTCAGGGCATCAGGCACCGCATGTATAATAGCCTTTTGTGAAGACGTATAGAAATTTTTGTCTGTAAATAAACGTTGTGTTCCTTGTCCAGGGGCTCTCTTTTTATATGGCCATTGCACCGTTTTTTGCTCCTTCAGGATATCATAATTTAATCCGCTGATATCAATATTGGTTTTTGCGGTAAGCCGGGCATGTTCAGCATAAATAGATGCAGCATTTTCAAAATCGAACCCTTTATACCCCATTTTCCGTGCAAAGCGGCAAATGATCTCCGCATCCGGCAATGCTTCACCAGGGGGATCAATTATTTTGTTCAGGTAACTTATGCGACGCTCGGAGTTGGTCATGGTTCCTTCCTTTTCGGCCCAGGCGGCCGCTGGTAATATTACATCCGCATAGGCCAGGCTTTCTGGCTTGGTACTGATCTCCTGCACCACAACAAATTTTGCTTTCTTTAGTGCCTCTTCTGCCAAACGTACATCAGGCAAGCTGGTTAATGGATTAGTACAAAGTATCCATATCGCTTTTAAACGGCCATCGTGCAATGCCTCGAACATTTCAGTAGCCGTTAATCCCGGTTTGGGATCGATAGGCGCCCCACCCCAAAATTTTTGTACTTCCTCACGATGAAGTGGATTATTCAGATCGCGGTGGGCAGGCAGCAAATTAGCCAATCCCCCTACTTCGCGGCCACCCATAGCATTGGGCTGACCGGTTAATGATAGCGGCCCTGAACCGGGTTTGCCAATATGTCCGGTAATCAAATTAAGGTTGATTAGACTTAGGTTCTTATTTACACCCATCGAGCTCTGGTTAAGGCCCATCGTCCACATGGAAATGAAACCCTTGGCTTCGGCTATATATTTTGCGGCAAGCCGGATGTCGCGTTCGCTCACCCCGCATACTTCTACCGATTCGGCAAGATTTTTTTGAAACACTAAAGCACTATATTTCTCAAACCCTTCAGCATGATTCGTGATAAAATCAAGATCGATATCACCATTTTCTATCAATACCCTACCTATAGCGTGGTTAAGCGTAATATCCGTTCCCGGATTGAGCTGCAGGTGCAGATCGGCAATACTGCAGGTATCGGTAACGCGGGGATCAACCACAATTATTTTAACACCCGGATTAGCTGCCTTATGCGCCTCAACCCTTCGCCATAAAATAGGGTGGCACCAGGCCGGGTTTGCACCGGTCACATAAAAACAATCAGCCAGTTCTATATCGTCGTAACAAAGCGGAACACTGTCTTCACCCAAAGCCATCTTATAAGCTGCAACTGCGCTGCTCATACATAAACGCGAGTTGGTATCGATATTATTACTGCCGATAAACCCTTTCATGAGTTTATTGATCACATAATATTCTTCTGTCAAACACTGCCCCGATGCATAAAACGCCACCGAATCGGGTCCATATTTATTAATGAAGGTTTTGAAAACAGCGGCAATACGATCAAGGGCCTCATCCCAGCTAACCCGCTGCATGGGCATGCTTTTATTATACCGCATTTGCGGATATAACAGCCGGTCGGACTTGTCATTTACTGTATAATGCAGGTTGAGCCCCTTACTGCAAAGCATCCCCTTATTCACGGGATGCTCTCTATCGCCTTCAACCAAAACGTGACCGCCTTTATCCTTATGAACAAGCACACCGCACCCTACCCCGCAGTAACAACAGGTTGAGGTTGATGTATTGATATGCAGTTTTTTTACTGACATTAATTTTTATGTTATCCACCATCAGGCCATGCCTGCCAGTACTTCTCCGCCGTCAACAGCTTCCTTTAAAACAGGTTGCTTTTGAAACCGGGTAATCATCACGATCAACGATACTGCGATAACCGCATAACCGATATAGGTAAAAGCCTGTACATAGGTTATAGCCGATGATTTGAACAGGAAGCCAAACAGCATCCCGCCAAGATTGCCCCCGGCACCAACTATACCGCTTACCATCCCTACATTTTTTGTATTTACAAAAGGCACAATACCATAAGTGGCCCCGTTTGACATTTTGAGGAACAAAGCAAACGATAGCATGGATACTATAGCCACCAGCAATGAGCCCGATTGCGCAAATAATAACAGACCACAGCCCTCTAGCAGTAATACACCCGCGAGTAATAATCCCTTACCCCTCATCCCGAATTTGCCGCCTACTTTATCGGATACGATACCGCCTAATGCCCGTGCAAATATGTTCATGAACCCGAATATGCCCGCCCAAAAACCCGCCGAACTTTGAGATAAATGGAATGAATCCACGAAATGCAGCGAGGCCACATTATCAAAAGTGATCTCCATGCCAAAACACATGGCGTAGGCCATAGTCAATGCCCAAATACGCCAATCAGACAGTATCGACCAATCTGTTTTGGTTTGTTTTTTGGTGTATCCTATTTCGTCGTAATTACCTTCAGGAGTATCCTTTGTATACTTATGATATAAATAAGCAATGATGAGCATCATTACTCCTGGTACGATCATTGCAAAACGCCAGGCTTCGGCTTTTGTATAGCCAAATCCAACTATAGCGGCGAAAATGAGTGGCATCACCATATTAGTAACACCACCGCCCAGGTTACCCCAGCCGCCGGTAACAGCATTTGCTGTACCTTTTATCCTGGGTGCAAACATCATAGAAGTATGAAACTGGGTGATGACAAATGAAGCGCCGATAACACCAATCGCTAATCTGAATAAGAGAAACGAGGTATAATCATGTGCCAGACCCACAAGAAATACAGGTAACGACCCTATCAGCAGTAACCTGACGGCAGTTTTACGCGGCCCCCAGGTATCGCAAAGCTTACCTATAATTAAACGCGCTATGATTGTAGCGGCTACCGATGCAATAATGGTATTACCCACCTGCCCTTTTGTTAAATGCAATTCTGCCCTTATAGTCGGCATCAATGGTGCAAGGCCAAACCAACCGAAAAAGCACACAAAAAACATGAGCCAGGTGGTATGGAAAGTGCGCATCTGTACGCCTTTTATAGAAAATATATTGAGTTTTGTCAGTTGATTTTTCATGATTCTTTTCTCCTTATTTGCCGAAAGTGTAAAAGAAGGTTAGCCTGTAAACCAATACATGGCTATCGGGCAGGTAGCCCTCTGTTGATGCATCTCTCTGGTCCTTATATTGTATGAACCAGATATTTGGTGCAAAGTGGATGTTCTTAGCCGGGATATAATCTAAACCAGTAGAGATAAATCGCTCTTTGGTAAAAGGGCTATATGCCGGCAGATTTGTGTTGACCGTATAAACATTAGTCGCAATAAAGTCTTTGTCAGGATTGTAGCTATCGTAGCGGGCGAAAAATCGCAACCTGTCTTTATAGATAACACCGTGCGCATATACTGAAATAGCGTTAACAGTTGCATCAGCAGATACTTTAGTGATTTCATCGGTTACACCATTTGTGATATTTTGCGTATAGGCTTCAACTCCAAAAGTGAACTTTGGTGTAGTATAAGCTACTAAAGCTTTAATCATATGGCGCGCCTGGCCTCCTACTATTGCTGTAACTGGGGCAGTCCGCATATAGTCGGCATACAGGTCGAAGATCAGCGTTTGATTGAAAAATTTAGCATATATATCACCATAAAAAGCTTTGTAAAATCCTGTATTAGCATTTGTTGCTGATAACAAGTTCGAGGAAGTATTATTTCCGATCAGCACATCATAACCATAATTTTTTGTTGATGGATCGAAAGTGCCTTGAAGTCCTGCTCCAAAATCAAATGGGTTATTTCGATGAACATCTGCAATTGTTTTCTCAATAAAGCGATAGGCCCATACTTTCTCTGTTAAGAGAGGCCAGCCTGGTGTCCATTGATTGCCTATAATAAAATCGGTGCCGTTCCATAAATTTCTCCACCTGAGGTTAATCAATTTGATATAAAATGACATCTTGTTATCGGCCAGGTTATCCCCTCCTGATATAGTTGTTCCGTTTGATGGATTTGTATTGGCGCTTGGTTCCGACGCTAATAATAATTCGACTGAGAATTTCTTGTTGATGTCGTAATCGTATCCTAAATAGATACGGCGAAATTGGAAAGCATTCCGGTAGGTTGGTACACTATTGTAGTTGGTTTCGGCGCCACGGTTTGATGCGTCGGCATGGGCATTGTAATAATAATCGCCGAAGGCATATCCCCATAATCTTCTGACTGGTTTCCACGTAGTGTCAGTTTTGATTGATTTTAACGTGTTTGTCGTTTCCGCCGGGGGATAATCCGATCTTTCATTAGCATTGGCGTAATTTTTAGAAGGGTTTCCAGTAATTGTTTGTGCATTAGCCGCAAAACATGATGAAAACAATAGAATTACGCCAATAGTGTATTCGTTTAATACATTTTTGTACATTTGAAATGGTTTTTTTTGTTAAAGCGATAAAAACTGTTTAACCCTGCCCGGGAATGCGACCTCCCGGCAGGGATTTTTTTATTCTATTGAGTTTGATTTTTTATCATAGGCTATATGTTTTTTGATATTTATGCTAATAATTAACTTTTATCGTCATAAATATATCCAATTTAATATAAAAATTCAACTATCACTTTAAAAATTCATTACTTTTATAATTAACATCATAAAATATTAAAATATTGATGTAATTTTTTGATTTTTCAAATAAAAAAATACCTTAAATGAATTTTTTATAATTGAATTTCAGACAATAGACATGAAAATCCTATTTTTTAATAATTTTTAGTTCATTTAAATTAGATTTTATCCATAAAAACATCAATAATTAGCAGTTAATTTGAATTTTTTGATTAAATAGTGTAAAAAACACACCAAATTTTAAGTAAATCAGAAAAATCGCCTTATAAGCACGATCTGGTATTAACCATTTACTCTTTTTTACCAAATGAAAGAAATAAAACAAGCATGTAATCTGAAAGATTGTTTTTTGTGCAGGCATTCATTACCAGAATGGCTCCAGGCGGTTGATGTACATAAAAAGAACTTCCGGGTTAAAAAGGGTGAGGTGATTTTTAAAGAAGGCGATAAGGTTACCGGTATTTATTTTGCCTACGAGGGAAATGTGAAAGTTCATAAAAAATGGGGCAGCGATAAAGAGCTGATCATAAGATTTGCTACAAAGGGAGCCATCTTTGGACATAGGGGCCTGGGGACCAACAACGTTTACCCGGTTTCGGCAACTGCGCTTGAACCCGGATTAATATGCTATGTCGATATTGCCTTTTTTGAGGCCACATTAAAAACAAATAACAATTTCGCTTACAACCTGATGCTATTTTTTGCTGACGAGCTCCAGGAATCAGAACGAAAAATGCGAAATCTTGCTCATATGTCCGTTAAGGGCCGCGTTGCGCAGGCTTTGATCACGTTAAAGGAGCAATTTGGCGTCAACGAGGATAATTCTATCGCCATTGAACTTTCACGCCAGGACCTGGCATCCTTTGCGGGAGCCACTTATGAAACCGTATTCAGGGTAATGAATGAATTGTTAAAGGAAGAACTGATTAAAGTAAGCGGCAGGAAGATCATCATTATCAACCCCGAAAAGCTTTTGCAGCTAACGGCTGACGACCTTTAAAATTTATATCCTTTAAGTCTTCCCCGCCGGGCGGCGGGGAAACTTAAAGATCATCTTCTCTTCTCAAGATGGATTTAGGTCCAATATATTGCAAACAATGTATTGAAAAGTCTTTTTTTTAATATGATCAGGAAACGCCTATATAAACCTTGCCATCCATTACCTTAACGGGATAGGTAGTTATTTTATACTCATCTTCACCCAGGCACTCTCCTGTCAATAACGAGAATGTTTTTTTATGGAACGGGCAGGCAACTTTAGGTTCGCAATTTTCACCCGCGCTTCCTATCATCCCCCTGGATAAAACCATTTGCTGCTTATGCGGACACAAGTTTTGCGTTGCATACCATTCGCCACGCCGCGAAAAATTATAGATAGCGATCTGCTCGTTGCCATGTTTCACGCAAGCGCCGCCATTTTCCGGAACATCATCTGCATAACAAGCCAGTATCCATTCAATTGCTATAGTTGTTTCCATATTTGTTTAAATCTAAATTTTGCCTGAATCACTGAACTATCCTACCACTTCGCCTTCACCTGTTCGCGCATCGGCACAAATTGAACAGAGGGGTCCTTTTCTTCAGGCGCATTAACAAAATGCGCGAATCGTTTACGCAGGTCCGGATTTTCAACCACCTCTTTCCATTCACAGTGATAAGTATTGATCAGCGACTGCATCTCTTCTTCCAACTGAACAACTAATCCCAGGCTATTATTTACAACCACGTTTTTCAGGTAAGCCATCCCACCATCCATTTTATTAAGCCATGTCGCGGTGCGTGTCAGCGGATCGGCAGTATTTATATAAAACATCAGGAACCTGTCCAGGTATTTAACAAGTGTTTCCTTATCAATATCGGTGGCAAGCAATTGTGCATGTTGTGGTTTTGAGCCACCATTACCGCATACGTATAAATTCCAGCCTTTTTCAGTAGCAATTATGCCAAAATCCTTCGACTGTGCTTCGGCACATTCTCGTACACAGCCGCTTACTCCGCCTTTCAATTTGTGAGGCGCACGTATGCCTTTGTATCTGTCCTCAATTTCAATAGCAAACGAAACACTATCATGCAATCCAAACCGGCACCAGGTACTGCCTACACAACTTTTTACTGTACGTAATGCTTTACCATAAGCATGTCCGCTTTCAAAACCGGCATCAATCAATTCCTCCCATATTAAGGGAAGATCATTTACATGCGCACCGAACATATCAATACGCTGCCCGCCTGTTATTTTGGTATATAAACCATACTTTTTAGCAACCTGGCCCAAAACAATCAGTTTATCAGGGGTGATCTCGCCACCCGGAATACGTGGCACTACCGAATAAGTGCCGCCCTTTTGAATATTCGCTAAAAAGCGGTCGTTACTATCCTGTATAGTATCTTGTTTAACGATCACATCATTCCATAAGCTCGACATAATGCTGGCAACAACCGGTTTACAAACCTCGCAGCCGTCACCTTTACCAAAATGATCAAGAACCAAGTCGTAATTTTTAAGCTTATTGATCTTTACAAGGTCATACAATTCCTGCCTTGAGTATTCAAAATGTTCACATATTACATTTTTAATGTACTGCCCGTTGGCCTTCATGGTACCGGCAATCAGGTCCTTTACCAATGGGATACAGCCTCCGCAACCCGTTCCGGCTTTGGTGCATTTTTTCATTCCATCGATACTGGTTATCCCCTGATCAGTAACGGCCGAACAGATCGACGCCTTATTAACCGCCTCGCACGAACAAATAAGCGCATCATCCGGCAAGCCCATTACACCTGCACCTTCATTTTCAGTACCGCCCCTTGAACCCAGTATCAGGTCCTCAGGATTTGGCGGAAGAATTATTTTATTATTGACTGTTTGCAGTAAGATATTATATGCGTCGGCATTGCCAATTAAAATCCCGCCCAGCAGGTATTTTCCATCATTGCTGATATTGATGCGCTTATACACGCCTTTATGCGTATCCTCGAAAACGATCGTCCTGCAATCCGGCTCAGTAACAAAAGCATCACCAAAACTGGCCACATCCACGCCAATCAGCTTTAGCTTGGTGCTCATATCATAACCGTAGAATAACTTACTGCCTTCAATAAGTTGACTCACTACAATGTCGGCCATTTCATAACCCGGCGCAACCAGGCCGTAAATCATTCCTTCGTATAAAGCGCACTCGCCTATGGCAAAAATGCGTTCATCGCTTGTTTGCATTTTCTCGTTAACTATAATACCGCCACGCATACCCACCTGCAGACCTGCAAGTTTTGCCAGTTCGTCACGGGGGCGTATTCCGGCTGATATCACCAGCATGTCAATGGCAAGCACGCTTTCATCATTAAAATGCAGCGCCTCTATTTTATGCGCTCCACCTATATAGGAAGTACTTTTATTCAAATGAATATTTAAGCCCAATTCCCTGAGTTTTGATTGCAACATGGCACTACCTGCAGAGTCTATTTGCCGGGGCATCAGGCGCGGGGCAAATTCAATAACATGAGTTTCTTCAATACCCAGGTCGATCAAAGCCTTTGCTGCTTCTAAACCCAATAATCCACCACCCATCACAGCGCCATTTTTAGCATTTACCGCGTAAGTTTTGATCAGTTCCAGGTCTTCTATAGTGCGATAAACGAATACGCCATCTTTTTCAACTCCGGGAAGGTCAGGGACAAAAGCCGATGAGCCCGTGGCCAGCACCAGGTAATCGTATTTCAAAGTAAGGCCCAATAAAGAATGTACCGTTTGGCTACTGCGGTTTATTTCCTGGATAGGATCATCAAGATAAAGGGTTATTCCATTTTCGGCATACCAGGATTCGGAAGAAAGAGACAGGTCGTCAGCAGATTTTCCATTAAAATATTCGCTCAGATGGACCCTGTCGTAAGCCCTGCGTGGCTCTTCGCCAAAAACGATGATATTGAACCGGGATGATTTGGCTATCAGTCTTTCACAAAACTTATAACCTACCATGCCGTTGCCAACTACGACTATTGTTGGGTTTGACATACAAGGATTTTTTAAATGTTAAAGCAATTTTCAAACAAATCATACCAAAATGCGACCTTAAGTATGTTTATAAAGCAATTTTAAATAAAAAAACTCAATTATTCAAATGAATTTATTAAATTAGTCATATAATTTAGATATTTATCGATAATTATTGGTTAATTATATGATATAAATTATAAATTATTGATTTTTAATGATTGAATTCAGATAAAAAGTGAATTTTATCTGAAATAATATGATTTAAAATACAATTTTTTGAAAAAATGATAAAGAATGATCCCAAATCGCCAGAATTATTTGTATTAGGGGCCGGACCGGGTGATCCGGAATTAATTACCGTAAAAGGATATAGGATTTTGCAACAGGCCAAAGTGGTATTGTATGACAACCTGGCCAATAAAGAATTACTGAACCTCACTCCTCCTGATTGTGAAAAAATATATGTTGGTAAACAACCTTACGGCGATTACACACCACAGGAACAGATACACGAGTTAATAAAACACTTTGCTTTTACCCATGGAAGTGTTGTACGCTTAAAAGGCGGCGATCCCTTTATATTCGGCCGGGGTTTTGAGGAAGTACTATTTGCAAGGGAGAATGGCATCAAAACCTATTTTATACCTGGTATTACCAGTATGCAGGCTTCCGGACTGGAGGATATCCCCCTTACCCATCGTGCCATAAGTGAAAGCGTTTGGATGGTTACCGGAACAAAAAAAGATGGCAGGCTATCGGCGGATCTGAAGCTCGCCATCCAAAGCAATGCCACCGTGGTGATCTATATGGGCATGAAAAAACTGAATGAAATTTCCCAAGCCTATATAGAATCAGGCAATGGCGATGTATCGGCAGCAATTATGCAACATGCATCAATGCCCAATCAAAAATCTGTAAGGGGGGTGGTTAAAAACTTACCGGCGATGGCGGAAAGCAAACAATTAACTTATCCCGCAATTATTATAATAGGCGCTGTAACCAGCCTTATCAACTAAATTTTCAAATAATGAAGATACGCATTAAAGGAAGTTCATTACGTTACAGGTTAACGAAAAGTGATGTCAGCCATTTCGAAGAACATGGTTATATTGAAGATCATACTAATTTCGCGGGACAAACATTAATATATGCACTGCAGAGAAACACAGGCAATAATTTATCTGCAACATTTAAAAACGATAAAATAACCCTTTTTATGCCCGATAGCCTGTCTTCAGAATGGATATCTACTGATATTGTCGGTTTTGAAAATTACGATGATCAATTATTGCTGCTGGTTGAAAAAGATTTTAAATGCCTGGATAATGTAGCCGAAGACCAGAGCGATAATTATCCGAATCCTTTAGTTAAGAGTGAATATTAAATCGGTCCATTAATACAACTGCATTATTAACCAGGAGTATAAACTTTTTCAAGAGACTACACTTAGCTAATTACTTCAACAAATAATCACTTCCTGAAAACCATTCCTGCAAATTTTAGTTAAGCATTTTATGGACACTAACCGACTCTCAGCAACACTTGCTAAAGCTTTAAACGGTCAAATGACAAATGAAGCGCATAATGCCCAGATATATCTTGCCTATGCCTCGTGGGCAAGCGAAAAAGGGTATGATGGCATTGCCAACTTTCTCTTCAGGCATGCCAATGAAGAGCGCAATCACATGATGAAAATATTGGAATATATTTTGAAAAGAGGTGCTAAAGTGAGTGTAAGCGTGATACCAGCCCCTGGCCCTGATCCTGTTAGTGTAAACGATTGTTTTGAAAAAGTATTTAAATCGGAAGTAGAAAACACCTCTTCCATTTATGATATTGTAAATATGAGCATGGCCGAAAAGGACTGGGCTACCTGGAATTTTATGCAATGGTTTGTTAAGGAACAAACCGAAGAAGAAACACTGGCTATGGATCTATTATCTAAAATAAAAGTGGCCGGTGGCGAAAGCGCCAAAGATGACGCCTTATATGTACTGGATGCCGACCTGGCAAAAACCCCGGATGATGCTACATTGGCGCAGGATGTATCTGCAGCCAATCCATAATAACTAAAAATAGTGCTCAAATAATTTAAAGGTGTTCCGTTTTACTGAACACCTTTTTTATGGGTCAATTACCAAGCTCCAGTATATATTCTCCCTTTGCGGGTATACTGATCATATCTTTTAAATCAAATGTTTTTGAAGTGATCACATCGCGCCCCGAAGTGTATTTGCCGGTTATATCTGTAAACCGGTTCATTTTTACAGTTTGATCTGTCACCGCGCTGTTAAGGATCACCATAACTATATGATTGTCTTTGATACGGCCATATACGTATATGCCTCCTTTGGGTGCATAATGGATTAGTTTTCCCTGTGTTATGGCAGCACTGTTTTTGCGCCATTGTAGTAACTTTTGCATATAATCCCAAGCTTCATTCTGGATCTCTGAGCGCCCGCTTTTTGAAAACGCGTCCGTTTGATCTCCATCCCATCCTCCAGGAAAATCCTTGCGCAGCTTTCCGTCACCTTCTTCTTTAGTGCCAGGCATTAAAATCTCAGTACCGTAATAAAGCTGCGGTATGCCACGCGTGGTTAACAAAAATGCCAAACCTTGCTTATAACGCTTCAGGTCAGTTTCGTCCGCATGGTTAAAACGGCTCATATCATGATTGTCTAAAAAGATCAGGATATTATAAGGATCAGGATATATAAAATCCTGGGCAATATCTTCAAAAATGTTATTCAAATAACCATTATCGCTTTTACTGTCAAATGCTTTTTGAGTAGCAAAGGTCAAAGAAAAATCCATTGCTGTTTTTAAATGCGTGTTATTAGCATTAAGTCGCGAATTTTGCTGCCACCAGGCGGATGAGGTGCTTTTATTATACCAAGTTTCGCCAACAATGTTGAAATTGGGGTACTCATCCTGCACTTCCTTACACCAGTGGGAAAGAAAATCGAAGTCCATGTAGGAATAGGTATCCTGCCTGATACCATCAATACGGGCATATTCTATCCACCAAATACTATTCTGGATCAGGTACGTAGCCAGATGTCGGTTGCGCTGGTTCAGATCGGGCATAGCGCGCGAAAACCATCCGTTAAGAAATACATCCTTTTCGGTTTTGGAAGCATGAATATCCATCGCAGTTACGGTAGCGTGGTTGGTTTGTAAGTAATTACCATCACCATTTATCCAGTCTTTTGATGGCAGATCATTCATCCACCAATGTGAGCTGCCGCAGTGGTTAAATACCATATCCATAACCATCTTCATCCCTTTTTCATGGGTGGTTTTAGTTAGGGAACGAAATTCTTCGTTACTACCAAAACGGGGATCAATTTTATAAAAATCGGTAATGGAATAACCATGATAGGAACCTCCCTTCATCTTATTTTCCTGTATCGGATTAAGCCACACGGTAGTTATACCCAAATCTTTTAGATAATCCAGGCGTTTGGCTATGCCCGCCAGGTCGCCACCATGGCGGGAATTGGGATTTTGCCGGTTGCTGGTCACATCATCCAGGTTATCATTGCCTGGATTGGCATTAGCAAACCGGTCCGGGGTGATCAGGTATAATACATCCGACGCATTAAAGCCCATGGCCCCGCTTTTGTCATCACGGGCTTTGATGGGATAATTGTAAGTCAGTTTCTGCTGGCCGTCAGCAAAGTTCAGCACCAGGTTGCCTGGTTTAGTTGTTTTGGCGATATCCAGGTAAATGAACACATAGTTCGGGTTGGTCGTTTTTGCAATCTCTTTCAATTTAATACCAGGATAACTGAACGCCAATTTCGCTTTGCCAATGTCGGTACCATATACCATGATCTGCAGCTCCTTATTTTTCATTCCAACCCACCAATTGGCAGGCTCAACCCGGGTTATGGTCATGGCTTTTACCGGTAGCGCAATTAAAATGACAGTTGCATAAAGCAAGGCAGTGCAGACTCTTTTGTACATATTCTTTTGTTTTATAGATTGGTTGTAATCTGTCAGCAGGACAGTAATGCAATTTGCAAAAATTAAATATGCTTAATTCAATCTATTGTCTAACATTTTTGATACATCAGAACAGTTTGAATGATTTGCAGGGATTATAAAATTATAATTGACGATCTTAATTTTATGTGTAAATTGTACCATCACAAATAATCATAGCCAGTACACCGGTTATTATCTCTTTAACCTCTAAACTCTAAAACTATGATAACACCTAATCATCTCTCAATCCTGGGAATTATTCATACTGCAATCAGTGTGATCGCCCTCCTTGTTGCATTTTATGCCTTGTATCGCAGCGGAAAGCTCGATCCTGCAACCGGGCCGGGTAAGTGGTACATTCTGTTAACGGTGGTCACCTGCGTTACGGGCTTTCCCATCATGAAAACCGGACACTTCACCCCGGGCCATTATGTAGCCATAATAGTTTTGGTGCTAATACCATTGGGGGTGTACGCCAGGCAGTTACGCATATTTGGTAAACTGGCTGATTATATGCAGGTTATTTTCTTGTCAACAACACTTTTTCTTTCCCTGATCCCGGCCATAGTTGAAACGCTAACCAGGTTACCTATCAGTCGCCCAATAGCCGATGGCCCTAACGCGCCTATTATACAAAACGGACTGACGGTTTTATTTGTACTTTTCCTGGCAGGAGTAACATACCAGCTTGTAAAATTAAAGAAACGGAAAAAATCAGCCGCTGCTGCGCCCGATAGCACAATTAAATTCAGTTGAGCAGGTTAGTTGAAATCACTGTTTACCCAGTTGATATTTGTAATGCAACTGTTTTAATGTTTCTTCGGATGCAGAATCTGAAGAGACACCATATCCTGATACCAATAGTCCCTTTAAGCCGGATTTGGACACCAGGGCATACACAGTTGCTTCATCAGCCGGGTCAGACGCTCCTTCATATCTATACAAATCAGCGATCTCGAATTCATTGGCAGCATATTCCTGGTCACCAACGATCAATTTATTCTCTGTCAAATTGAAATCCAATGTATAGCCCTGCATATGCAGTTGTTCTATAGCCTCGCTGACAGTGTCATAGTGAAATTTCTGCTTCATGGTAAATGGTGATTATATAAGTAAAATTACCAAATACTCGGCAGCAATTACCAATATGGAAATTTTATTTGAAGATTGTAGCAAATGTGGGGACTTGTGCGTAATGCTATTATAAGTTATCTAATTTTTCACTATTATGAAATTCTACAAAAACACTTCGAAAAGATTGGTGGCAGGGCTCGGTGTAGTATGTTTGCTATCTGTATTATTATCTTCCTGCCTAAAGACAAATGATGAAATTTACAATCCCCCACCGTCAGCTTTTGTATCCTTTATCCATGCAACACCTGATATTCCGCCTTTAGATTTTTACCTGGACAATAACAGGGTAAATGCGAATCCGCTTATTTATGGAAGCTATATTGATTACTTCAGGGCTTTTACGGGTACCCGTGCAGCAAATTTCTATAACCAGGGCACCACTACCAAAGTCATCTCAGATACGCTCCATTTGAAGCAGGATTCGGCCTATTCGGTATATCTCGTCAAAGGTGCCAGTCATCCGGAAGTTTTGACGATCACAGACCTGGTGAGCAAACCAACTGCGGGGAATGCCAGCATACGTTTCGTAAATGTAAGCCCGGATGCTCCGGCGGTAAACTTTGCGAAGAAAGATAGCGTTGCTATGGTTTCAAGTAAATCCTTTAAAGGCTACACCGGTTTTATGCCGATCAAGGGCGATGCTACTTATACTTTTGAAGTTCGGCAAACCGGCACCAATACTGTACTGGCAACGCTTGCCAGTGTGAAACTAAACAGCGGCTTTGTATATACAATATACTTCCATGGCCTTGTTGGCGGCACTACGGCTACAGATAAATTAGCTGCTGATATCATCACCAACGCCTATTATAATTAACTCCTATTAAGTAACACCATAACTAACTTTTATAAAAGCGGGTAACATTTAAAACGGTTATCCGCTTTTTTATTGAGCCTTGATTTCTGGTGAATTTTGCATTTTCTATGTTTTCTATATTTTATATTTTATATAATTGCAACTTGTAATTTCTACCTTGAAAGTGCTACCAATAGAAGTGTATGGTTTTTAACTCTATCAATTTCTTAATATTTCTGCCCATATTTTTTGTTCTCTATTTTCTCCTGAGTAAAAATCTTAAGTATCAAAATTATCTAATTCTTGTTTCAAGTCTTGTTTTTTACGGCTTTTGGGATTACCGTTTCCTGTTCTGCTGGTAGCCAATACCGTAATGGATTACTATTTTGGCCTGGCGCTTTTTAAAGAAAAAGTTCAGAAAACACGAACCCGGATACTTGTACTGGCTATATGCATGAATCTTGGCATTTTGTTCTTCTTTAAATATTTTAATTTTTTTATTGGGTCTTTTAATGCTTTATCAGGGGCTGTCGGACTCCATCCGAGCTTAAGCATGCTTAATATTGCGCTCCCTATAGGCATTTCATTCTATACTTTCCACTCTTTATCCTACACCATAGACATCTATCATAACAAAATAAAGCCGACAAAGAATAAAGAATTATGTAGCCTATGCTTCTTTTGTCTGTTTTTTCCCGCAGTTGGTTGCCGGGCCTCTATCAAGGGCAAAAAGTATGCTGCCTAAGTTCCTGCATAAAAGGAAAATAGACGGCGAAAGAATGGTAATGGGCATTTCGCAAATAACACTGGGCTTTTTTAAAAAAATAGCCGTTGCTGATTCCATTGGCTTAATGGTTGATAATTCATTCCAAAACCTGCATGTAATTTCCGATCTGCAGATACTTATTGCGGTTGTATTATATTCCTTCCAGATCTATTGTGATTTTTCGGGCTATACTGACATTGCCCTGGGGCTTGGGAAGGTATTTGGCATCGAATTTAATGTCAACTTCAATCGCCCCTATTTTGCAAGAAACTTCAGCGAGTTTTGGGAAAGATGGCATATCTCTCTGTCAAGCTGGCTCAGGGACTATTTGTATATCCCGTTGGGCGGGAATCGCAAAGGAGAAATATTTACCTACAGAAATTTGATGATCACCATGCTATTGGGAGGCCTGTGGCATGGGGTAAGCTATAATTTTATTATTTGGGGAGGGCTGCATGGCCTGTTCCTGGTAGTTCAACGGCAGATAAAATTTAAGCTGCCGAAATTTATTGCCATCCTGATTACCTTCTCATTAACCACCATCACCTGGATATTTTTCAGATCTCACTCATTTCATGATTCCATATTCATTGTTGAAAGAATATTCACCATGCACAGCTTTCAACTACTTACTGTGTTTACCATTGTTAAGCTTTTTTACCTGGTGGGTGTACTGCTGATTATGGATCTGTTCTTTTTTAATTATTTTGAAAAAAACACTTATGCAACTTTTGCTATTAATATATTTTTACTGGTGAATATCCTATTATTTGGTACGTTTTCAAGCAATGCATTTATCTATTTCCAATTTTAGTTGATGAAAAAGTTCCTGATCAGTTTGTCTGTTTTTTTGCTGGCAGCATTTGTTACCCAATATGTTGTTTACACCGTATTTAAGAAAGTATTGGACAGTAAATCTAAATTTCGTATCACCCGGTATTTCAGATCGCCCAAACATAAATATTTTGTTCTCGGCAATTCAAGAGGGGTTAATTCGATCAATGAAAAATATGCCACCGAAAAGTTGAAGCTTGATATCATAAACCTGAGCTTTAATGGTATGCCCTACCAGAATATGGCTGCCATACTTACCGATGTGAACAGTAAAAATACCAATGCTGTTATTTTTGTTGAAATAAGCTGTTTGAATAATAATGAATTTGATAACAGCTACTCTTATTACAGTTCCAATTCAACCATTATCAAAAAACAATTCTCGGGTTCGGTTTACAATATGTTTAACCTGTTAAGGCTGGACAATGAATTGTTTTTAAGAAACATCTATTACCTTAAAAAATCAGACAATGATTGGGTGAATAATTATACGATAACCCAAAGCATCATCGACAAAATAAAAACCGATACCAGCTTTAAAATCGCCCCAAATAAAGATCTGTTTGCTACCAGGCTTGCCGAATTACAAAAAACATGCAACGATCATGGCAACAGGTTAGTTTACTTTCTTGCGCCTTATTACCCGGGTTATTTATATAAAATAAGTGATTATAACAGCGTATTAAGCTATATGAGTGAAAACTCCAAAACATATCAATTCATTAACCTGAATAAGGAAAAAATGACTGATGACATGTTTGCCGATAGGCTGCACACCAATGTAAAAGGTTCCGTATTGCTCACTACCGACCTGGTAGCTTTGAGTAAATAAGTAAATTAGTTTAAAAGGCTCCTTTCAAAACAATTTGGTATTCCAAATGTCTTAATAGTCTGCGAACAATTAGCTTAAGTCAACTATATCTCAAGTATACTTCAGATCAGTTGCTTTAAGGCGTACTATTATTAAAACAGTAAAAATATCCCAACGCACAGCACTCAAATTTTAATCAATAATTAATATTTCTTATTGATTAAATTTATCTGTAAATAAATATTATCGAAATGGCTAACACTCCCAAATTCATTGTTGTAATCGGCGGCTCCGCAGGAGGGTTAAATGCGCTTGCAGAATTGGTGCAGCACCTGGAAAGAGGAAGAGACGTAGCTTACTGCATCGTATTGCATTTATCAAGAAAGGGCATTGGTGATTTTGTGGTACACCGTATTAAGCAGGTAACTTCTATGGATTGCAGCATGGCAGCAGATGGAGCCCCGATAGAAAGAGATCATATTTATGTAGCCCGACCAAATCAGCATTTACTGGTAAAAAATGGTAAATTTAAATTGGGTGCAGGGCCGGAAGAAAACCGGTGGCGCCCTTCCATTGATGTGTTGTTTCGTTCGGCAGCAGTAGCGTATAGTTCACGTGCCATTGGAATTATATTAAGCGGCCTGATGGATGATGGCACTTCGGGAATGTGGGCCATAAAAAGAAGCGGGGGCCACTGTATGGTGCAAGATCCTAACCAGGCAGAATTTCCGGATATGCCCTTATCGGTAATGAACCATATGGAAGTAGATATGGTAGCAACCCTATCATCAATGGGATCATTGATAGGGAAAATTGTAGAAGATACAAAAGGTCCTAAAAAGCCGGTTCCGGCAGACGTAATAGCCGAATCTGAAATTGCGGAGAAAACAGCTGTAGGCATTGATGACGTTAGAAAAATTGGCGCTCAAAGTATATTCGCCTGCCCCGATTGCGGAGGTGGACTTTGGGATATTCAGGGTGATGTCATAAAACGGTACCGGTGTCATATAGGGCACGCTTATACAGAAAGGGACCTGGTATTGAAGCAAGCCGAAACTGCTGGAACGACTTTGTGGGTAGCATTGAGGATGATGGAAGAACGCAAACACCTGTTACGAAAAATGGAGGTTGACAGCAATGAAAAAGGCTATACCAGATGGGCTGCGACGCACGTGGAAAAACAGGAAGAATTGGATACCCATATCAATAAGTTAAAGGAGATATTACACGATCTTCAAAACTTTGATACTGCATAGCAAATGGGTTTTTAATCAATACGCAAATAAACCGTCATTAAATTACTTATATTCAAGAAAAAAGTGTATATTTATTCATCTTTTACTCTCTCTACTGGATTTTTTAAAAAAAATCTCCCCTACTTTTTTAAACTTATGTAATGGTTACACCGGAACCCCACCACATCATTGCAATAGGCGCCTCCGCAGGCGGAATGGAAGAGATTAATTCTTTTTTTGATTACACACCTTTAGATGGCGTTTCGTATATCATTATCCAGCATTTGTCTGCTGATTTTAAAAGCAGGATGGTTGAATTACTGGCCAGGCACAGCAAGTTGGTAGTTAAAGAAGCCGGAAATGGAATGTTGGTAAAATCTAACATCGTGTATCTTATTCCAAATGATAAGTACATGACCATATTGGATAGTAAATTATACTTAACCGATAAAGAAAAAGGCAAGGGCCCGCATCTTACCATAAATAAATTTTTTAATTCGCTGGCGGCAGATTGCGGCAAAAAAACAATTGGCGTAATACTTTCCGGCTTAGGCTCTGATGGCACCGAAGGTATTAAAGCGATAAAAAAATCAGGCGGAATGGTAATTGCCCGCAACCCGGAAACATCTGAGTTCGGCAGCATGCCATCTAATGCCATAGCTACCGGATTGGTAGATTTTGTGCTGGAACCTGAATCAATGCCCAGTGCCATTGAAGATTATGTAAAATACGGCGCAGAATTGGTAACCGACCACCTGGATGATGAAAAGCATATCACCGCTATTATTAACCTGATAAAAGAAAAATCGCCACTTGATTTTTCAGATTATAAACAAACTACCATATTAAGAAGAACCAAAAGGAGGGCCGCGCAAAGCAGTTTTACCTCCCTGGGAAATTATCTTGAATTTTTAAAAACAACACCGGAAGAAGTGGATGCCCTGTCCAAAGATTTCCTGATCAGTGTAACTTCATTCTTCAGGGATAAAGAAGCTTTTGACTTTATACAGACTGATGTACTACCCGGCATATTGCAAAAACTTATCCCGGGTGAAGAACTGAAAATATGGGTAGCAGGTTGTGCTACAGGCGAAGAAGTTTATTCAATGGCCATATTGATTTGCGAGCAATTAACAGGTAAGTTTAAAGATACAGTAGTAAAAATGTTTGCTACTGATATTGACAGCGTTGCATTGGTACAGGCAGGAAGGGGCATCTATAATACAGGCATCACCAAAGATGTATCTGAAGAACGGCTGGAAAGATTTTTTTTAAAGGAAGGGAACCATTACAGGATAAAACCGGAAATACGCAAGATGGTGATTTTTGCACATCACGATCTGGTGAAGAACCCTCCGTATTGCAATATGCACTTCATCAGTTGCCGCAACCTGCTGATCTATATGACACCGGTTTTACAAAAGAAAATATTTACGATGATGCTGTTCGGGCTTCGGATGGATGGTTACTTATTTTTAGGTTCCAGCGAAAACCCGATGCCGATCATCAAAAACCTGGAGGTAGTAAACAAAAAATGGAAGATATATAAGAACCTGGAAACGAAACGGGTTTTACGATTTGATGCATTTTCAATGCCCGAATTGTTTGATACCAAACGCACGCCTGCTCCGGCATCAAGGGAAGATCATTCCAAAAACCCAAACAATACTTTGACCGAAGCAGTAAATGCAAGCCTGGTTAACGAACTGGGCTATTTGATTATTTGTGTTGACGAAAATAGCCAGGTAATAAAGTCTTACGGGGACACCACAAAATACCTGCTGCAAAAGAATTTTAATTCCAACCTTTCAGAACTTTTACCAAAACCGCTTGCTATAGCTTTTAATACACTAACTACCACCGCTTTAAAAACAAAAGAAAAAGCTACTGTTAAAGGGATAAAGATCAAACACGGCAAAACTACGGTTAATGTAAGCCTGTCAGTAAATCCTTTAGTGGTAAAAAAGGGCGAGCAAAAATTGTTAATGGTAACCTTCAGGGAAGACAGATCGGTCACCACCTCAAAAACGGAAGATAATGTGTTTGATGAAAAAATATACCATGATCAATACACCATGAACCTGGAGGAGGAATTGAAGGACCTAAAGGATAAGCTTCATTCCACCTACGAACAATTGGATGCATCCAATGAGAATATGCAATCATTTAATGAAGAGCTGATCGCGGCAAATGAAGAAATGCAAAGCACCAACGAGGAAATGCAATCGGTAAATGAGGAGCTGGATACCATTAATGTTGATTACCAGTTAAAAAACAAGGAACTGCTTGAAATTAATGACGATCTGAATAATTATTTCAGAAGCAACCTTAACGGGCAAATAATTATTAATAACGATCTACAGCTAATAAAATTTTCGCCGGGTACAGTAAAGCAGATCAACTTGCTTGAAAGCGATATAGGCAGGCCCCTGAGTGACATTTCGACCAATATTAAATTCGAGACCATACTGGAGGATATCAAACAGGTGGTTTCAAAAGGGAGCATTATCAATAAAGAAATAGAAACCAATAATGGCAAATGGTACCAGATCATGACCATGCCTTATATACAGCAGGCTGATAATAAAAGAAATGGCGCCATTATTACTTTTAATGATATTACCGAGTTAAAGAAAGCGCAACATGAACTTGATAAAAGGAATAAGAGCCTGCTGCGTATAAATGCCGACCTGGATAATTTTACGCATACTGCCTCACACGACCTTTTAGCACCACTTGGCAATATAGAAGTGAGCATTAATGTGATGAATAAAAAGGTAACCGATCCCGAGCTGAATAAATTTCTGACTATCATCAATTCATCCGTTAAAAAATTCCGTTCGCTGATAAGCGGCATAGCCACCATTGCCAAATTAGAAGGGGATATGATAGCGATGGAAATGGTTGATCTGGACGAGATCATCAGTAATATAGAGTGGAGCCTGGATGATCAAATTAAATCATCGGGGGCGGTAATAACCCGGAATCTTGAAATTAAACATGTTCCGTTTTCAAAAAAGAACCTGAGAAGCATATTGTATAATTTGATCTCGAACGGCATTAAGTTTAACCGCGGCGAGCGTCCTGAAATTAAGATCCACACCACCAGGGAAGCCGACCATGTGGTCTTGACCGTACAGGACAACGGAATAGGTATAGCTAAAGGTGATATTGATAAGATTTTTGAAATGTACGGCAGGCTTCACCAGGAAATCAAGGGCCATGGCATTGGCCTGTATCTTGCCAAAAAGATCGTAGATGCCGCAAGCGGGAATATTATTGTAGAAAGCGAGTTGGGCAAAGGCAGTAAGTTTATGATCTATTTAAAAGCCGCACCTGAACATTCGGCTATTACTGCATCGCTAAATTAAGATCGGACTATTGATCTGCAATCCTCTATAATTACCGCAGATCAATAGTCGGATAGCTAAAAAAAAGTCACTGGCAGTATGATCTCGAATCGGTTGTGGCCGCCTCCGCCAAAAATATCCGGGTCTGCGAGATAGCTATACCTGAAACCAAAAGAAATAGGTACCTGGTTGAACCATTGGGTATCAAAAAACAACTCCGCCCCAGTCGATCGGAAGTTTTTGAACTTGCTGCCATCTGTAAAACTATCTGTACCCCTTGTGTAATCATAAAAAACGTTGCCTCTCATTCTTAAAATGTAGATGGTATTAGCAAGGCCCGCATCCGGATAGGCTACCGGGAAATGATAATTGACCCCTATTTTATCCAGACGATGCAGATTTTCGGCAATGTACCCGCGTGCAAACGGGAAATTATTTGAAAAGTCAAAGCCACCATCTCCTCCCTTTTGCTGATGGGCGACATTGATAACCAAATTATGATTGATCATCAATCCCGGCAAAAACAAATTACCGGTTATTAAAAACTGGTTAGCACTTAAGCCACTTATTGCCGATTTGTAATTTAAGCTGATATTTTCTCCAAAACGGGGGTAAATGTTTTGTTTAGCCTGCTGGATATGATTGGTAAATGTAAGGTAGTAGTTAAGATAGGTGTAGTTGCTGGAGCGAAAAATAGTATTAAATGGAGACTGGAAACTAGTTTGACTATAATACAAGTCGGTACCAAAATACAGACCAGTAATATTTTTTCCACGGCTAAAGTTTAGAGGTATTTCAAACCCACCATGCACATCCGTTTCGTTCCAGTAAATGTTAGTGCCTTTATAATAGCCCCGGCGATCTAAAGTATAATCGGCCCCGATACTGAGGAACGGGAACAAAGCGCCATAAACAGCATCAACCCCAAATTGCTTATATCCTTCGTCCCGGTTATAATTGAATGATAGCTGAGATTGAAAAGTATTCAACACATTCTCACCAACAAGCGCCAAAGAATAATTAGGATCATTAATAGTAGGAATCAGACTATGAAAATTTAACAGGTGATAAGATTTGGGGTATTTGGTAGTAGTAACCGGCTCATCGTTGATAGTTGACAACAAGTTTGCCGCCGAATCCCTTTTAAGGGCGGCGATGCCCATATCCGGTAAGTTACCTGGTAATTCCGGCTTTATTTCCGCCCATTTCAAGTCTTTTTTGCTGGATTCGCTCAGCTGGTACCCAACAGCGGTAAACCCAACCCATGCAAGTTTGGTATTAGTCACAGCGGGTTGATAATTGCCGATTAAACCATCCTTTCTATAGTTCTTTAACTCATATAATTTGTTGTTACTGATTGATAAGGCAAATAAGCGGTCATCAATTCCAGACGTAGCCGTAAAGTAAACAGTATCCTTTTTAACAGCAATAAACCCGATAGGCTGATAAGAAAAGGGTAACAGGTATTTGGGTTGCCCTGTTTTAATATCGATCAAAGCCAATGACATCTGGCCTTTTGCGGTTCGAACTGCAGATACCAGTTGAGCACTCCCATAAAACTTAGGATAGGTAAAAAGCAATCGGGCGGGGTTTGGAACAACTGAGATCAGTTTACCACTGTCAGCATCCAGCAAATGCACCTCGCTTTTCCCTGAAGGGCCGGTTTGTACAGCTACGATGGTCTTTCCATCTTCACTAAAATCCGGCGAGAAATACTTACTATCTTTAGTAATGCGATGCTCCTCTCCTGTAGCTATATCCAATACTACCAGTTCGCTGTAATCCCGGTAAGTCCAGCGCAGGTCGGGACGGTAAGAAGCATAAACTACTTTACTATTATGATAGGCAAAGTAATTATCCAGCGATAATCCCCTAACGCTGATATTCTTTTCTTTGCTGCCAGTTTTCATCACAAAAACAGGTAAATGATCGTATGTGCTTTTCATATAGATCAGCGTTGAATCATTTACATAAGCGGGATATTCCTGGTTGGCAGAAAAGTGTTCTGATTTATTTAGCGGCTGAGCTTTTACATCACTGCTGAATTGCTTTTTAAAATGATCCAGCCCATCATTCCTAAATGTTTCAAAATCAGCACCGCTATACTTTTTAATGGCATGTTGTAATGGATAAAAGCCCCCCTTAAAAGCGGCAGCATCTTGTGTTACCTTTTTCCAAAAGTCATCGCCATACTTTTCCCGGCCATAGGCCACCAGCATATAGCCGGTCGGATACCAGTCAGGCGTAAAATCCCGGTATGACCCATTGCGCAGTTTCATCCAGCTATAATCCTTGCCTGCCGCCCATAAGGCACGGTACCCGCTAAAAAAGTAAGGTAACCTCCCTCTGCCCTGCCCGCTTACCAATGTTTCATTAAATACGGCGTCACCCTCAAAAAACCAGTTCGGGATCGATAACTCATTACCCAGTGCCTGCCCTCCTTCCCCAAAAAGCACATGCAGGGCCCGTGAAAGCCCCACATCAAAATTATTATACTGCTGCACATGCCTGAATTCGTGGATAGCCAACTGCTTGGGCCAGGGCAGGCTGCCTATGTCGAAGCTATTTTGTTCGGGCGTCAAATAAAATTCACTGCGGAATGGCGCCAAACCTACATAAGCATTGGCTATAGTAGTTTGGTTTTGCAATACAATACTGATCTGTTGCTGCTTGTATCCAATAGTAGGCTGTATCGCCCTGTTCATTTGCTGCACGATATTGGCGATCTCTTTTGCAGCAGAATCCAACCCAAGAGGGTAAATTACTTTGGCAGCTTTGGTGTTTATTTGGTTCCATTTTATAGAGGGAGGATTGCCGCCAAATTCCTGCGCCCTTAGTTGACTGGCAGTTAGCAGCGTGAGTATAAATGAAAATATCGGGATTAATTTTTTAGCGCTCAAGGAAGATGAAAATAATAGCATGAAAGTAAATAAATTAAATCCGAAATCTAAAATCCGGCCCCCGAAATCAACACTAAACAATCTTATGACACATCATCAGCTAAAACTACCTACATTTGCCGATTGTTATTAAACTACCATGGCTAAAGTTTCTATCAACCTGGCAACAGGTTCTATACAGAAGGAAGATATTATTGTAGGTATCGATCTGGGTACAACCAACTCGCTGGTGGCCTTTATCGACCCCGATAAAAACCCGAAGGTGATCAATGATACCGGAAAGGGCGTTTTGGTGCCCTCGGTGGTACACTTTGGGCAGGCCGGTGATATTGAAGTTGGAAATGAAGCTAAGAACTATTTAATAACTGATCCGCAGAACACCGTTTTTTCAGTAAAGAGATTATTGGGTCGATCTTATAAGGATATTGAGAATTATAAAGATTTCTTTTCCTACAAGGTAATTGATGATGACAGTGAAAGCCTGGTAAAAATAAAGGTAGGCGATCGTTTTTATACCCCGATTGAGCTTTCGGGCCTGATATTAAAAGAATTAAAAGAAAGAGCCGAACATGCCTTGAAAACCCCGGTTAATCGTGCTGTAATTACTGTACCCGCTTACTTTAATGATTCACAACGACAAGCTACCCGCGATGCCGGTAAACTGGCCGGGCTGGATGTATTACGTATTGTAAACGAGCCTACCGCTGCAAGCCTTGCTTATGGTATTGGCCTGAATCCCGAAGAAACAAAAACCATAGCGGTATATGATCTGGGCGGCGGCACATTTGATGTTTCTATCCTGCAAATTCAAAATGGCATTTTTGAAGTATTATCCACCAATGGCAATACCTTTTTGGGTGGTGATGATTTCGACAGCGCTATTGTAGATTACTGGATAGATAAGAACAAATTAGATCGGGCTAAGCTGATCAAAAATCGCGAACTAGCACAGGAACTTCGCCTGAAAGCCGAAGAAGCGAAAAAAGCATTCGCTCATCAAAGTATTTTCAATGAGAAGATCGGTGATATATGGTGCACCATTGACCGCACTACATTCGAACAATTGATATTACCCAAAGTGCAGCAGACCATTGAGTGCTGCCATAATGCATTGGTTGATGCCGGTTTAGATATATTCGATATTAACGAAGTAGTAATGGTTGGTGGCTCAACCCGTACAGCATTGGTTAAAAAAATGGTATCTGACTTTTTCGCCAGGCCGATACATGATGCCCTTAACCCCGATGAAGTGGTAGCCTTAGGCGCCGCTATACAGGCTGATATTTTAGCCGGTAACCGTAAGGATATTCTGTTGCTGGATGTTACCCCACTTTCTCTGGGTATCGAAACAATGGGCGGCTTGATGGATATCATCATCCCCCGTAATTCTAAAATACCTACAAAAGCAGGCAGGCAATACACCACCTCTATTGACGGACAGGTGAATATGAAGATAGCCGTTTACCAGGGCGAGCGCGACCTGATCAGCGAAAACCGTAAACTGGCTGAGTTTGACCTTAAAGGTATCCCATCCATGCCGGCAGGCTTCCCTAAAGTAGATATTAACTTTTTGCTGAATGCGGACGGCATCTTAAAGATCCAGGCGATGGAACTGCGTTCGGGCGTAAAGCAGGAAGTGGAGGTAAAACCCACCTATGGCATCACCGATGACCAGGTAGAGCAAATGCTGATGGACAGCATTACCCATGCAAAAGATGACGTGGCCCAGCGTATGCTGATAGAGGCCCGCACCGAAGGCGAGCAAATGGTTTATACGGTTGAACGTTTTCTGCAAAAGAACAGTGAATACGTAAGCATAGCCGAGATCAGCGAAACAACCAAACATATCCAGGCACTAAAAGACGCCCTAACCAGTGGCGATAAGGACCTGATCCACAAAAATATCGACCAGCTAAATGAATTTACCCGTCCCTTTGCCGAGCGCTTGATGGATCAGGCGATAAGTACGGCTATGAAGGGTAAGAGTATAGAGTAGACCATGAAATGTATTTTGTTTGATTATATTTGTCAAACCAAATATCCTTGTCATGCAACACATACGAAAATCCTTGCTCATATTCTCGATAGGTATTTTATTTATACTTTCAGCTAAAATAGCTCGGGCGCAATACCCTGGGATGGGCGCATTTCGTGCGCAACAGAGTCAGCAATTCATAAATCAGCAAATGAGTATGATGAGGACAATGACTATGGGTTTGCGTTCATATCCGTTTGAAAGCAGGAAATATACTTTCCAGGTGATGCTCAAAGATAGTTCGGTGAAGGCAATAGAATCAAAATTATATATCGATACTGCACTTCACAAAACTTATTTATTGGTTGTAAATAAAAAGTTTCCGAAATCAGACCCAACTCATAGAAACATAAAAATATTCCCTGGAGAAACTTTGAACATTTCCCGTATTGAAACGATGAATTCCGGAGCTGATTCTACAAAAATAACAGGCGCAGCAACTGACTCATGCTGGAGGTTTAAATCATTATCGGATCATGTAAGTACTTATTCGTACCTAAGCGAAGAAGTTAATGATAATAATTTTAACCCAGCCTCAATTATTGCTATTCAGTTAGAAGATGGCCCTATTGTGAAATTCAATGAGGAAAATCTTACAAAGATGATTGGAAACGATGCAAAAGCACTTAAAAAGATCAAGAAAAAAGATTACTACGAGGCAATCATAAAATATAACAGAGACGTAGATGATGCTCAAAACAAACAATAAATCCCCGTTTCCGGGGATCATTTATTACTTGTTCAAAGCTTCCTGCTCTTTTAGCGCTGCGATATTATTGCTGTCGCTATAAGAATCCGTTTTACCAGCAAAATCTTGCAGTATACTCGCGATAGTATCCAAATTATCAGATACCCGTTGGTGCATATCTGGCAGGTCTTTCTCTAATCTCTTGTCGCCAAGGTCAATATTATCCACCTCTATTTTTGTCAATTTTTGTATGATAGCCTGCTGACTATTTTTCAGGTCTTCCAGTTCATGGACAATCTTTTCCATCAACTCAAACTTCTTTAACTTATCCATAGGTTTTGATCAATTGTTATAATGTTGACAACAGTAGTAGGTGTAAATTGTTTAGAATTTGCATATATCATTTATAACTAATAATTTAGTTATATGAAAACCATCTTACTGTTCATTCATTGTTTTTGTCTTTACATAAGTGCGTTCGCACAGCAATCTACCCAACCGGATAACAACCTGCTGCTGGAATATTATCAAACACAGCGTTTTGCAGATGCAGCCAATTATCTCAAAAAAACTTACCCCGAACCCGTGACCGACTCAAAGGCACTGGCAAGCCTGGCCTATACTTCGCAAATGGCGGGCAGGCTGCCCGATGCAGAAGGCTACTACCAGCGCATTTATGAGCAGGATTCAACCCGCACACCTATTTTATACAGCCTGGGAAGCATTAATTTACGCCGGGGGAATAATGCTAAGGCAATGATTTATTATAAAAAGATATTATTGCGGGATAGCACAAACTACAGCGTTTATAAGCAATTAGCCAAAATAAGCTTTGATAATACCGACATCCCAGCCTATGCGACTTATCTTGATAAAGCCAATCAGCTAAACCCGACAGATGCGGATATCGCTTCTGAGCTGAGCGATCTGTATGTAAACCTGAAACTAAACCCTAAAGCAGAGCAGGTATTAAGCCGGGCAGTTGCTGCCGATGAGGAGAATATCGTATTACAGGAAAGCCTCCTAAAGTTGGTATATGCTCAATCAAAATGGAACGAGGTGATAACCGTAGGCGAAAAGTTATTGCAGCTTGGCAACAGGTCTCCTGTCATCCTTTCCAAGATCGGGCAGGCTTATTTCAACGTGCGGGATTACCAGTGCGGGATACAAACGCTAACTGCTATTGATAATATCTCCCAAAACGAAAGCACTTATTATTTCACCGCGGCTTGTTATAAGCAGCTCAAAAATCAGTTGAAAGCTATTGAATATTTTAAAAAGTCCGTAGACGCGGGAATCTCCGCTAATATAGATGCTTATTACAACGAGATCGCCGATAGCTACAGTACCATTAAAAATCCTGCAAAAGCATTAGGCGCCTATCAGAAAGCTTTACAATTTAACGAGCGGCCGATGACCTATTATGCCATAGCCAATTTATATGATACGGAATTGAAGAACAAGAAAAATGCAATCCGCTACTATAAAAAATACCTGGCTGCTAAACCGCCTGCAAAACAGCAATCGTATATAGCTTGCAGTAAAAGCCGCATTGCTATTTTGAATGATTAACGCTGCATCAGCCTCGCCACGTATTTGCCGATAATATCAAACTCAAGATTAACCGTCGACCCTTTATTAACCTGTTGCAGATTGGTATGCTCAAAGGTATAGGGGATAATAGCTACCGAAAAGCTGTTTTGTTTGGAATTGACCACCGTAAGACTGATGCCATTTACACAAATAGAGCCCTTTTCAACCGTCACATTGCCAGTTGAAGCATCATATTCAAAGGTGTATTCCCAACTGCCATCAGTTTCTTTAAAATCGGAGCAAACCGCAGTCTGATCCACATGCCCTTGCACAATGTGACCGTCAAGGCGGCCATTCATTTGCATACAGCGCTCTAAATTGATCAGACTGCCAATTTTCAGGTCGCCGATGTTTGATTTGTTCAATGTTTCTTCAATAGCGGTTACGGTATGCTTGCCATCGCCCAAAGCCACAACAGTAAGGCATACACCATTATGCGCAACCGACTGGTCGATCTTCAATTCAGCAGCTATCGCCGATTCAACCGTAATATGCAGGTTTCCCTGCTCGTGACGCAGATCGGTAACCTTCCCTAAAGTTTCTATAATTCCTGTAAACATAAAGCCGAATCTCCAAAAAGAGAATGAATACAAAAATAGGATATTATTTGAAGTCCTCCCCTTTGGGGAGGATTTAGGTGGGGTCTATTTAAAATTACTACGCACATCAACCCTTTTATTCCTCAGGTCGATCCCTCCTTCGATAATCGATTTCAGATTTGCCAGGTAAAACGTCCACCCTATCTGGCACTGAACATACAGGCTTTTTGAAAGGTCATTTTCTTCGGGAATATTATCCTGGGTTAATTCCAATATGGCCAAGCCGTTTTTGGTAGAAATAGATACACTAACAATACTTCCACCCGAAAAAGTGAATTTCAAAAAGTCGATACTGTTCACTTCCAATACCTCTCCTTTTTCCAATGTGCTGTCATCAAACCCGTGCCAAAGCCATTCGTAAGTGTCTTCCTTGGATATAAATTCTGTGGGCTCCCTTAATCGCCCGGCTATGGTGTAAAAATCAGCCTTTCGCAGAAACCAGCTTTCCAGCCCTGTAGAGGTTGTCCAGGCCTCGTAGACACTTCTCGCATCAGTGTCAAAATCAGCAGTAACGGTAAATTTTGTCCAATTTTTTTCAGCCATGGTTGGTTTGATTGTGGGGTTTATCTAAACAAAAATAACAATTAAAGTTTTGGCTTTTGTTAACTTGCTTTTAAATCTTACCCATGGCAAAACAAAGCGCAGGCATATTATTATACCGAAAAGTTGACGGCCATTTGCAGGTTTTCCTGGTGCATCCCGGTGGCCCTTTCTTTGTCAATAAGAATAATGGAAGCTGGTCGATACCCAAAGGCGAATTTTTGGATGACGAAGATCCCCTCGCTGCTGCCAAACGGGAGTTTTTAGAAGAAACAGGAACAGCCATCGATGGAGAGTTCATCGCCTTAGCCGCTGTAAAACAAAAGAGCGGCAAAAAAGTATTTGCCTGGGCTGTTGAAGGCGACATTGATCACGAAACCATTGTAAGCAACCTATTCGAGATCGAATGGCCACCACGCTCAGGGAAACTTAAAACTTTCCCTGAAATTGATAAAGCTGCCTGGTTTGCTATTGAAGAAGCCAAAATAAAGATCATCGAAGCACAGGTTGGATTGATAGAGGAGCTTACCCGGGCGCTATCTAAGTAAGCCTCTTCCGATTTTTCATCCAATTAGATGTTTCCGCGCCAGTATTAACAGTAGTAGCTTTTATATTCCTTTCTCCCAGCAATCTTTCCATCACTATCGCTGCTATCAGCGCTTCGTCCTCATTGTCAATTTGTAACACTTCCGGCGTAAAGTATTTCTTTACAAAGTGCGTATCAAAATTACCCGATGTAAATGCCTCATGCTGCATCACAAACTTGCCGAAACCCAAAGTAGTGGCAATACCGGTAATATGGTATTCATCAATGGCCCGTATCATGCGCTCAATGGCTTCTGTTCTGTCCTTGCCATAAGTGATCAGTTTCGCTATCATCGGGTCATAATAGATCGGTATTTCCATACCCTGTTCAAATCCATCATCTACCCTTACGCCCGGCCCTTTTGGTGTTACATAAGTTTGCAGCGTGCCGATGTCGGGTAAAAAATTATTGGCCGGATCTTCCGCATATACGCGTAATTCAATGGCATGCCCGTTTATTTTAAGGTCTTCCTGTTTGAAGCTGATCGGCTCACCTCTCGCTATCTGTATTTGTTCTTTCACCAAATCAACACCGGTAATCAATTCTGATACCGGGTGCTCCACCTGCAGGCGCGTATTCATTTCCAGGAAGTAAAAGTTTAGCTGATCATCCATAATAAACTCCACTGTACCCGCCCCGGTATAATTAACCGACCGCGCCACATCAACCGCACATCGGCCCATTTCTTCTCTTATTTCGGGTGTAAGTACAAAAGATGGTGCTTCTTCTATCACCTTTTGATGGCGGCGCTGCACCGAGCAGTCCCGCTCAAATAAATGAACGATGTTACCATGCGTATCGCCCAATATCTGTATCTCGATATGACGGGGTGATGAAACATATCGCTCAATAAATACGGAACCATCTCCAAATGCAGAAGTCGCCTCCGATACAGCCAAATGCATTTGCTCTTCAAAGTCATCCACGGCGTCCACTATCCGCATTCCCTTACCGCCACCACCGGCAGCCGCTTTGATCAGGATAGGAAAACCAACCTCAACCGCGCGTTTTTTAGCTTCATTAATATCCGAGATGGCTTCTTCGGTTCCGGGCACCATGGGTATATTATACTTTAAGGCTGCGGCCTTCGCTGATAGCTTATTGCCCATTATCTCCATTGCCTCCGGCGATGGGCCGATCAGGATCAACCCGGCATCCCTTACCTGTCTGGCAAAAGCGGCATTTTCAGATAGAAATCCATAACCCGGATGTATCCCTTCGGCACCTGTTTTACGACAGGCTTCGATGATCTTTTCCCCAACCAAATAGGATTGACTGGATGGCGCCTCACCTATAAAAACAGCTTCATCAGCATAACGAACATGGAGCGCATTACGATCGGCTGCAGAGTAAACAGCCACCGTTTTAATACCCATTTCGCGCGCCGAACGCATGACCCGCAAAGCTATCTCGCCCCTGTTGGCGATCAGTATCTTTTTCATTAATGATCTTTATGATAAGAGGCAACCGATTTAAGAATTGCCCTATCAACAAATGTAGCAGAATTGTTTATGGAATGAATATACGGCTACAATTTAAAAGGCATATTTGATATGGGTAACAGCAAGCCCCACCACCTCTTTAATATAAAGGTTCCATGTGCTTAAAGTAGTGGCATCAAAAGGCAGGTAATCGGCCAGGTAGAGTTTGTAATTCCCGGAGATATAACCACAAGGGTACGGAACCACATCCAGACCGGCTTTCTTAAAAATGTAAAGCGACCTGCGCATATGCCACGATGAAGTAACCAGCAGATAAGGTGGGGCTAAATGCGCTTTTTGCAATACTTCTTTGGTATAGGCTGCATTTTCAAGTGTGTTCCTTGATCTTTGTTCTATTAAAATAGCGCTGTCGGGTACGTTAAACTGTAGTAACTCACCTTTTACCCAGCCAGCCTCGGTAAATTTGTCCTGCTGAGGGTTACCGCTGCCACCGCTCACGAAAATATGGGATACCTGGCCGGTAGCTTTTAGTTTCAGGGCCTGTATAAAACGATCCGATTTATCATTAAAAAACCCATTGCCATTTTTATCCTCACCCGAAAACCCACCCAATATAATAGCCGCTGTGTAAACCTTGTTCTTATTTAATGGAACAGGCGCTATATCATACATTTTGGCAAATTGAAACAATATGCAGGGGCTCGAAAAAATAATCAGCAATACTATTGCCCCTACAAATGCTCTACGTTTCAATTTGGGCTGTTTGGTAAATAAGGCAATAAACAACAAAGCCGCTATCCAGCAAATGGGGTATATCAGGAACAGTAATAGCTTGGATAGTATAAAATACATATTCGCTTTAACGTAAGGGGCCGGAAATTGGGTTTAAGATAAAAGTAAAATTACAAACACCGGGATAAGAGTTGGAATATTTATTCTAACTTCATTGGCCGCAGTAGTAATAACTGGTAAATTTTCAGATATTTAACGTAGCAATATAAACCCGACCCCCAATATCATGAGCCAATTAAACTTAAAGGACGCTTCAAAGCGCCTGCTTTCTGTTGATGCATTCCGTGCCTTAACTATGCTACTAATGATCTTCATTAATGACCTGAGCGGCGTTAAAGGAATACCCGAATGGATGGATCATGCCAAGAGATTAGATGACAAAATGGGCTTTGCCGATACCATTTTCCCTGCTTTCTTATTTATTGTGGGATTATCTATCCCACTCGCCATCGGGCGAAAATTGCAGAAGGGCGAGTCGTTTGGTTCCATCGCTTTTTCCATCATCTCCCGGTCTTTTGCATTGATCGTAATGGGTTTCTTCCATGTTAATATGGAAAATTACAATTCCGCAGCAATACTGCCAGAAGCGGTTTGGGAAATACTGATCACCATCGCCTTCTTTTTAATATGGCTCGATTATTCGGATACCATTTCGAACCTGAAAAAATATAGCCTGATAGGTACCGGCTGGCTGATATTATTATTAATGGCCTTTCTTTTTGTGGGCGGGCGCCACGGTGAACCAGAGGGCTTAAATCCTTCATGGTGGGGTATATTAGGTATTATAGGCTGGTCGTACCTGGTTTGCGCCTTTATATTTTTATTGACAAAAGGTAAATTCCAGGCAATACTTATCGCATTCATTGTATTGTTACTGATCAACATAGTAGCACACGAAACGATCTGGCACCTGTATTTATCTATAACCAATACCCCGTTATTAGACAGCCGCGGCAATGTGCGGCATATGAACCTATGGGTTATTCATGATGGTTCATCGGCTACTCTTGTGATGGCAGGCATTTTCATCTCTTTATGGTATGGCCGTTTGCTGGCTCAAAAAAATATGGCAATGTGGGGCCTCCTTGCTGCAACAGGCTCTGCTGCAATAGCCGCTGGTTTATTAATACGCCCCTACACGGAAGGTATTTCCAAGATCAGGTCTACGCCATCATGGGTGCTAATTTGTATAGGTATCAGTATATTGGTTTTTGAGCTGATGATCTACCTGGTTGATTTCAAGGGCAAGAAAAACTGGTTCAAAATTATATGGCCGGCGGGCACAAGTACCCTAACCTGCTATTTGATACCTTATTTAATTGTAGGTATTTTCAGTTTAATACATTTCCGCTATCCGCATTTATTAAACTATGGCATTGGCGGCTTTTTACGTTCGGTTGCTATAGCGTTTATTGTTGTGATGATTGGCGGATTGCTGGAAAAAAGAAGATTGCGGTTGAAGATATAAAACAAAAAAGACCCTGTCTTTTAACAAAAAGCAGGGCCTTGTGATTGGGTAAAGAACGTATATGTTATTAATCTTACCTATAACAAATCACGCTCTTTTACGCCGGGTTTAACTAAAGGTTATACCAAGTTATCCACAACTTTTATGTTATCAAGAATGTTACAATACAGTAAAACAGGCACTTATTTAAGTAACAGCTCCATAAACTTCAAATCCAGCCATTTACCAAATTTAAAGCCAACTTCTTTAAAATGTGCCACTTCCACAAAGCCAAAAGATTGGTGCAATTGGTAGCTTATTTTATTTTCAGCATCGATACCGGCGATCATCACATGTATGTTCATTTCACGGGCGCGGTCAATAAGAGGTTGCAATAAAAGCTTACTGATCCCTTTGCCGCGATGATCAATATGTACATAAACAGAATGTTCAACCGTATGGCGATAACACGGCCATACCCTGAAATGACCGTAAGTGCTGAAACCTATTATCTGTCCATTTTCTTCGGCGACAAAAACCGGGAAATTATTTCCAATCCTGTCATTATACCAGGTCAGGCGCATATCTAAGGTATGCGGATGCTCGCTGTAAACTGAAGTGGTGTGAATGATGGCATGGTTGTAAATATCTAATATATCTTCAAGGTCGCCCTTACTGGCATCGCGGATATTTACAGCTTCCGACATAATCAATGGTTAATATTTGATATAAAAATAAGCAGGAAAAATAGGATTAAAAACAAAAAGCCCCGTTTTGCCGGGGCTTTTTATCAAAATATAATCTGATGTCTAATTTGATCTGTTCCTTATTTTCCTGATGGTGCCCCGGAAGGAGGAGCAACCGGCGCGCCCGGCGGAGGGCCACCCGGACCTTTGTGTTCTCTTTCGGGAACCTTAATTTCAGGATGCGCGGTTCCGTGATGACAGGTATTACAATTAACACCGGTTGTTATCACCATTCCCAGCGAATCTTTTCCGGCATTGAAAAATTTCTTGTTGATCTTATTCATCATCTTATACATATACCGGGCAGTTTCCTTTTCAGGCTTTGCATCACTTGCAAAATCCATTTTATTGGTCTGCTCATTGCGTACATGGCAAAAGTTGCAATGCACACCTAATGACGCCGCCCAAACATCCATATTGTGGTCAAGTACGCGATAAGAAATATTTTTAGGAAATACTTTTAAGTTTACCAGTTTAGGTGGTTGCCGTTCCTGCGGCATTGATGCGGCTATGCCCAGCGCCATTACGCCAAACAAACCTGCCATTACTGTTATTTTTTTGTTGATTAGCATAGGGGTTGATTTTGGAAACTAAGATAATAAATACCTTACAAAGGTATGACAATGTAATAGAAAAAATACGGTCAAACACCTATTTGTTTTGATTTTAACTAAATCAAATGTTAAAAAATGTGAAATAATTTGCATTATTACGAAACATTCGTAGATTTACGAAATAATCGTAACAAACATGGAAAAATTAACCAAACAGGAAGAAGAAGCAATGCAGGCTGTATGGCAATGCGGATCAGGATCAGTCAAAGATTTTCTTGATCTGATGACCGAACCACAGCCCCCTTACACTACCCTGGCCTCCACCATTAAGAACCTGGAACGCAAAGGTTTCCTCACCAGCGAAAAGATAGGTAATACCTACCGCTATAGCCCGGCTATTAAGGAGGAAGAGTATAAAAAACGCTTCATGAATGGTTTTGTGAGTGATTATTTCGAAAACTCCTACAAGGACCTGGTTACTTTTTTCGCTAACGAAAAGAAGATCAGCGCAAAAGACTTGAAGGACATTATCAACCTGATTGAAAACCCTAAAAAATAAGCGCCATGCCAGCACTGTTCATTTTTCTGTTTAAAGTAAATGTAGCCCTGGTACTGTTTTGCCTGGGGTATTACCTGGTGCTCAGACACCTTACCTTTTACACGCTCAACCGGATATACCTGGTTATTGCCATCCTGTTCTCAACCATATATCCAAACATCAACCTGTCTGATTTCGCGCAGCGCCATCAGCAACTCGCACAACCTGTGCAAACTGCCATCTCACATTGGAAGGCGCCTGCGGAAAACTTTGTAAAGCCCCTGTACCAGCCCGATTACTGGCAATGGGTCGAACTCGTTTTTTGGACAGGAGCAGCTTTGTTTGCTATACGGTTGATCATGCAGTTACTTTCGCTACGCAAACTGTACCGCAATTCAGAACCTGGCCAGTTGTATAATTATTCAGTCAGGTTGATCAGTGATAATATCAGTCCGTTTTCCTTTTGGCGCAGTATTTATATTAACCCTGCCAGCCTGTCCCCCGCCGAACTGAAAAGCGTTTTAGAGCACGAGCAGGTACACGTAAATCAATGGCATACCCTGGATGTATTATTAGCCGAATTAAGCACAGTATTCTACTGGTTCAACCCGGGTGTGTGGCTTATGAAAAAGGCGGTGCGCGAGAATATTGAATTTATTACCGACCGCAAGATCCTTCAAAAAGGCATGGACAGTAAACAATACCAGTATAGCCTGGTAAGCGTGAGCCTGGCCACCACCCCAAATACCATAGTCAATCACTTTAACATTTCAACCATAAAAAAACGTATTATCATGATGAACGCAAAAAGATCTTCGGGGTACAACCTTACACGTTATGTATTTTTGGTACCCGCTGTTGTTGCATTGTTGTTAATTTTTAGCTTCTCAAAAGCAGCAGTATCAAAAAAGAGTATACATACGATCAAAGCAATTACCACAGCTATAACCAATGCCAGGTTGATAAATTTTGATAAACCTGCGGTAGCCCATATTAAGAAAAATGCTGCAGCACCTGTTGTAAAAATAAAACCGGTCAATGCGGACACCATCTATGTTGGCAAGAGTAAATCAAAAGATGGCAAAAACAAATCCTTTACACTGATCGGCAACGCTAACCCCGACTCTTTAAATTATGTGATCAATGGTGTAAAAGCGACAAGGGCTGATTTGAAAGCTATAGACCCCGCCCGTATCTATAGCCTGGATATGATGCCTGCAGAAAAGGGGAAGGAATTTTTTCCTGAACTGAGTAATAATCAAAGGGTATTATTTGTAACTACCGATGACTCTGAAGCAGGCAAAAAATTAAAAGAAAAAATGGATAAGACCATAGGAGGCGGAATGCTTGCAAGAGCGAGAAGCATGACTGTTACCGCCAATGGAATATCTTCAGATAATGCACCTGTGGCTATTTCAGGCGGTAGTTATTCCATATCAGGATCTTCTGATGAGGCACCTATGGCCGTTGGCTCAAACGATAATGTTACATCAGTGGTAGTGGTTGGCGATCCTAAAATAGCTGCCAATACCATGGTTAAAAAGAAGGTGTATGTTACAGGCTCACCAACGACTTCCTTTATACTAAAGGAAAATAGCGACGCACCTGATGTAGTCTATTTCGATTCGGAGGATGTTGGTAAAAAGGCACCTAAACACAAAATTTACACCTATCAAGATAGTCCAAGATTCAGGGTTAATGGATTTGTATCCAATAATGGCTCAAGCATCAATAATTTCGGCGATAAGCTGATAGTTATTGACGGTAAGGTAGCCTCAGAAAAACAAATGAAAAGCTTAAAGCTGACCGATATCAAAAGCCTGACTGAAAAAGTGGATGATGCGACCAAAGAGAAATATGGCGACAAGGCAAAAAATGGTGTGTTATTGATCACCACAAAAAAGGGGAAATAATAAGATCAGTTAATATTTCAATCAACAGCGCCTTTAAGCCCTCTCCTTCTGGAGAGGGTTTGGGTGAGGCTTCAACTCGCTTCGGCGAGTTTTTCGTTTTCCAGCAGATCCAACAAAGCCTTTTCAGCCACATTTAATTCTGCGGTATTCACATCCTTATCCTCATCCAACTTTTGGATGTACTTGAATATCGTGCCCTCCTCATAACTTTTGATTACCGTTGGGTGTACATAATATTTTTTACAAACCGTTCGGGTATTACCCAAATTAACGGCAACCTCATCCAGCACGCTGACGATCTTCTTTTTACACTCTGTAATTGTATCAAACTCCCCTGCTTCCTTAAAAGCATACAAGGCGCTCACGCTGCCCGTCCAGGTGCGGAAATCTTTAGCGGTAAAATCCTCCCCCGTGATCCCTTTTAAATAAGTATTAACATCGCCTGACCCAATGGAACAGCGTTGCCCCTCTTTATCATAGTATTGAAAAAGCTCTTTACCCGGTATATCACGGCATTGCTTTACCAGCCGGGCTAGCTTTTTACTGTGAAGGGCTATCTTGTGGAACACTCCTTTTTTTCCCTTAAATTCAAAATTCAGATCAGAGCCTTCTATCTTCACATGCCTGTCCTGCAGTGTAGTTAAACCGAATGAGCCATACAGTTTTTTGTACGATTCGTTCCCTATCCTGATACTGGTCAATTCCATTAAGCGAACCACCAACGCTACTACCTTTTCATGGTCAAGGTTATGCCGGTTCAGGTCCTTACCCACTTGGTTACGTATAGCAGGTAAATAGGAGGCAAATAATTGCAGTCTGTGATACTTGGATTGATTGCGCAGTTTGTTCCAATCCGGGTGATAGCGGTATTGCTTTCTCCCGGCTGCATCTGTACCGGTAAATTGCAGGTGACCATTCTCCTGCGGCGATATCCAGACATTGGTGTATGCCGGTGGGATCACCAGCTTGTTAAAGCGTTCGATCAATTCTTTATCCTTAACAGGCTTTCCGTCAGCATCATAAAAACTAAACTCTTTACCTGATGGCTTACGGGTATAGCCCGGATTTGAATCGGCTATATAGCGCAGCCCTGCCACTTTTGCTGTGATTTGTGAGTCGCGGCCAATTTTTTCGAGTTTTTTGAGGAGACGGTTCATTTCATATCATAACACGAATGACGATGCTAAGTTTGGGCTGACGATTTTTAAAAATCAAACGCCTAATAATCAGTTAATCAATTATATTTGATAGCACACAACGAAATGGAACTGATCCCCATTAAAGAACATCTTATCGAAAATGAAACATTCCTCGCTCATCCTGACTGTAAGGAAAGTTTGGGTATGTGTATTGATTTTTATAAAAGAGTTGGCTTCAAACCACCCTGGATATGCTATTACATAAAACAGGACGATGAGTTGGTTGCAGCCGCTGCGTTTAAAGGACCGCCTGTAAACAACAAGGTGGAAATAGCTTACGGCACTTTTCCTGCTTATCAACAAAAAGGGATTGGCACCCGGATAGCGGAGTTGCTGGTACAAACCGCGCTAAAAACCGACCCTTCTGTTAGGGTTACGGCGCAAACATTAATGGAAGAAAATTATTCGGTTAAGATATTGCGCAAAAATAATTTTAAGCTGATCGGCACTGCTATAGATGAAGATGAAGGCGAAGTTTGGGAATGGGAATATCTACCCCCACCCCTCTAAATCTCCCCAAAGGGGAGACTTTAACTAATACCCTGTTAAATTTTGGTTGAAAAGTCCTCTCCTTTGGAGAGGATTTAGGAGAGGTCTTGCCTATTTTTACCCTCTCCTGACTTTCTTTTTCTGCCAAACCCACAACTTTACATCACACTCAATCAATACTTATGAAATATAATTTTTTAGGAAACACCGGCCTGGTGGTATCCGAGATTTGCTTTGGTACCATGACCTTCGGTGGCAGCGAGAAAGGCATTTGGGGCGCTATAGGCAACTTACAGCAAAAAGAAGTGAACGACCTGATGAAGACCGTGGTCGATTCGGGCATCAACTTTATCGATACGGCCAATGTGTATTCATTTGGCCTGTCGGAACAATTATTGGGACAATCTATCATCGACCTGGGCATTAACCGTAACGACCTGGTGATTGCCACCAAAGTACGCGGCCGCATGGGTGAAGGTAAAAACAATGTGGGCCTTTCGCGCTTCCACATATTCCAATCGGTTGACGAAAGCTTGCAGCGTTTACAGCTGGATCATATCGATGTATTATATGTTCATGGGGTAGACCCTAAAACACCTGTTGAAGAAACCATGAGAGCGTTGAACGATATCGTACTGACAGGTAAGGTGCGTTATATCGCCGTATGCAACTGGCCAGCGTGGATGGTAATGAAGGCCATTGGTATTGCTGACAAACACGGCTGGAACAAATTTGTTGGCTTGCAGTACTACTACTCATTGAGTAGCCGCGATATTGAGCGCGAGGTGTTGCCGTTGGCTATTGATCAGAATTTAGCCATGATGCCCTGGAGCCCATTAGCAGGTGGTTTCCTGTCGGGGAAATATACCCGTAATAACGAGAAAGCCGGCGATTCGCGCAGGGACACATTTGATTTCCCGCCCATCAACAAGGAAAAGGCTTACGACATCATTGACGTGATCACCGAAGTTGGCAAGCAATACAATGTTTCCGCCGCGCAGATAGCTTTGGCCTGGGTCCGTTTGCAAAAAGGAATTACCAGTACCATTATCGGCGCAAAAAATCCTGATCAGTTGCTTGATAATATTAAATCCACAGAGATAGAACTATCAGCAGATGATTTGAAAAAGATAGATGAAGTAAGCGCATTACCCAAAGAATACCCCGGCTGGATGGTTGAAAGGCAATCGGCAGACAGGGAGATATAAGCCTCACCCCAAACCCCTCTCCGGTAGAGAGGGGCTTTAAAAAGTCTCCCCTTCCGGGGGAGATTTAGAGGGGGTTTTTCAAAACTTTAATCACCCATTCCACCTGCTCAGGATGTACATCCAGGTGTGTTACAAAGCGGATGCGATGTGTATCGGTGCTGTTGGCTTTGATGCCTTTCTCCAATAACTTTTTCACAACCTGTTCTGCAGGCGCTATCGTATCAAACAACACGATATTAGTATCCGCAGGCAATATATTGCTCACCCAACTGCATTTGCTTAATTCATCAGCAAGCAAACGCGCGTGGGCATGGTCTATTTTCAATCGTTCTACATGATGATCAAGCGCAAAGATCGCAGCCGCAGCCAAGAACCCAGCCTGGCGCATTCCACCACCCAATACCTTACGGATGCGGCGGGCATATTTTATAGTTTCTTTATCAGCAAGTAAAACAGAGCCTACCGGCGCGCCTAACCCTTTAGAAAGGCAAACCGATATACCATCAAAGTATTTTCCGTAATCAACAGCCTTATCACCTGTATAGGTTAATGCATTAAAGATGCGTGCGCCATCCAGGTGAAGTTTTAATTTTTTATCCCGGCACAGTTCAGCTATTGGTTTAATATCCGCCAGAGTATAGCAGCTTCCCCCACCTTTATTCACCGTATTTTCCAGCACCACCAAACTCGTATGCGGGTAGTGTATATTTTCTTCATTGATCTCGGGCGCTATCATATCTGCGGTTATGCGGCCCCTATCGCCATTTAATAAACGCGTAGATACACCCGAATTGAAGGCTATGCCCCCACCTTCGTAACGGTAAACATGCGAAGTTTGGTCGGCAATCAGTTCATCCAACGGCTGGGTAAAACATTTAATGGCGATCTGGTTGGTCATGGTGCCCGAGGGGCAAAATATCGCCGCCTCCATGCCAAACATGCTTGCAGCTTTTTCTTCCAGGGCGTTTACAGTTTCGTCCTCGCCCAAAACATCATCTCCAACTTTTGCACTCCACATAGCTTCCAGCATGCCGGGTGTTGGTTTGGTTACGGTATCGCTTCTAAGATCAACTATCATATTTATCGGTAAATGCTATATATTTATGCTTTCAAATATCTAAATCTTATGCGTATAATTTTATTATTTTTTATTGCGCTATTCATTTGTTACAGTACAAATGCACAATCATCTAAAGATTACCGGGAGGGTTATTATTACAATCTCTCCAAACAAAAAATTACCGGCTTGGTAATTTATGACCCAAGCGGGGATTACATACGTTTCAAACCAAACAATGATGCAAAAGCAGAGAAAATTAAGATAAAGGAAATAACTGCTGTAGGAACATCCATGCGAGTTGGGATTGATAGCCTCACGGTATTAACAGAAGATAACAAGGAAAACAAAAAGTACTTTGCTCACTTTATACTGGCCACGCCTACTACCCGGCTTTACTATAAGTATATTACATATCGTACCAACAGTGGGGGGCCTAATATGATCATCGTACCTGCCAATACAAATGCTAATGGCACCACTATAAAATGGACAAATTCCAACACTTATTACTCTTCAGAGTCCTATAAATTTACCATGTATCAGGAAGGCGATACTACTTATAAGTTGACAAAAAGCAATTATATAGAAGTGCTTAGCAAAGCTTTTGCCGATGTACCAGATCTCGTAAAAAGAATCCAAAATAAAGAATTTAGCTTTAAAAAGATAACCAATCTATTTTATGAATATAGGACACAAACGAGTTTTAAAGTCAAGTAATATTCAGCTTTTCACAATAAAATCACACTAATTTTGTTTTGACAATATGTATAAGCGCCTATTTATTTATCTATTCTTTTTAACAATTTATAATACAACCATAGCGCAAAAATGGCAGCCCGGTTCTTTTACCGATATTAAAGGTAATAAAGTAACCGGCCTGGTCAGGGCAAATCCATCGGGTAAAGGACCGATCAAGGACGAAGGTTTTATTGAATTCAGGGATGATACTAAAACCAATCCCTATAAATTGAGCGCCAGCGATCTCAAATCATTCATCGTAGCCCAGGATAGCTTTGTGGTTGCCCATGCACCGCACAACCAAAACTGGAGTAAAAAGGAACTTGATTTTGTTAAAGTAGCCCTTAATGAAGAAATAAAGTTGTACGTAGCCAATGTAGGCACGGATGGCGGCGGAAGCGGCATTGGCGTGTCGCCACAATTTGGCGGCGGAATTGGCACGGGCGGCTACAGCGGTATGGGCGGCGGGCTTTCCATTGATCTTGGAGGCAAGGGTGGAAAAGGCAAGATAAAAACCACCTATTATTATGGAACCAATACTGCCGAAATGGAACAACTAACCCCTATTAATTTCAATGATATCATGAGCGAAGTGATGGGCGATGAACAGGAGGTGGTCGACAAAATAAGGGCCAACCAGTTTAACCTGAATAACATGGATAAACTGATCGCCTACTTTAAGCAGGTAAAGGCATCGCATAAGTAACTAAAGATTCTGCGCTATCACAAACCCACTGGCCCAGGCCCATTGAAAATTATATCCGCCAAGCCAACCGGTAACGTCCACACATTCACCACCGAAAAACATACCGGGTACTTTTTTAGCTTCCAGCGTTTTTGATGATAATTCATCTGTTGATACACCGCCGCGCATCACTTCGGCTTTATCATAGCCCTTATCCCCTGCCGGTTTTACTTTAAACTGGTGGATCAGATCATTTATATTTTCGAGATCGGACTTGCTTAACGAGGCTAAATTTTTATCCGCGGGAAGTTTATCGCTTATCGCCTCGGCAAACTTGCGGGTAAACAAGGTTGACAAATAATTTAACAGCATCTTCTTCCCATTCTCTCCCTTTTCCTGTTGTATCAGCTCAACAATATTCTGATGAGGCAGCAGGTCGATATAAATATACTCACCGGGTCGCCAGTAGGATGATATCTGCAAAATAGCAGGGCCGCTTAATCCCCAATGGGTAAACAGTATATTCTCCTCAAAGCTGATGCGGTCATTCCACACCCTGCAAAAAATACTGTTACCCGACAATTGCTCGTACCAGCCCTGGTCTTTCCCGGTGATGGTAAGCGGCACCAATGCCGGCGCTGTTTCGGTAACCTGTATATCAAATTTGCGTGCTGTGCGCAAGCCCAGGTCGGTAGCGCCCAGCTTTTGTACGGGTAATCCTCCCGAGGCTATCACGAGCCTGCCCGTGATCAAATTTTGCTCCCGGCCGTTTTTATCTATCAAAATACTGAAACTAGTATCGGCCTTTTCAATGCCTTTTACCTCGGTATCGCACCATAGCTCCTGCCCCATATCGCTGCACAGATCGGTAAAAACCTTTACCACGTCCTTAGCCTTATCACTTACCGGGAAAAGTTGGCCCAATGTTTTTTCTTTACCAATGATACCGTAGGTTTCAAAAAAACTGATGGTGTCTTCAACCGTCCATTGCGCAAAAGCGGATTTGCTAAAATGTTCATTCTGTGAGATAAATTGCTGTGCCGATGAGTAAAGGTTAGTGTAATTGCACCTTCCTCCGCCGCTGATCAGTATCTTGGCGCCCGGCCGGTCATTCTTCTCCAGCACAAGCACACGTTTGCCTAAAAAACCGGCTTGCACCGCGCACATTAGCCCACATGCGCCTGCACCGATAATTATTGCGTCAAAATCTGTTTGTTTTGTTAAATTTGTACTCATGGAAGGGGTTTCGCAAATATCAGAATTTGGAAAGATACTCATCTTTTTAATTACAGGAATTTTAATGGTGGGTTTCGCCTTCTTTATCACGAGGCTGATATCACCCAATAATCCTAATCCCGAAAAGCTAACCTCCTACGAATGTGGCGAAGAACCTGTAGGCAGCGCCTGGATGCCTTTTAATACTCGTTTCTATGTTATAGCGCTTATTTTCCTGCTGTTTGATGTGGAAATGGTGTTTATTTTGCCCTGGGCAACGGTGTTTGGTAATCATGATCTGATCAGTGCCGACAAACGCTGGGGATTGCTATCGCTGATAGAAATGTTCATTTTTTTAGGCATACTCATCCTGGGCCTGGCTTATGTGTGGGTAAAAGGGGATCTCGACTGGATAAAGCCCAAGGTAACTCAACCAACAGTAGATAGCCGCGTACCATCCTCTTTATATGATCAGTTAAATATGCAGCAAAGTGCGTATAAGGTGAGAGAGTTTACTTTAGAAAATATTCCTCAAGCTGTTGCTGCAACCGCCACTAACACTGAAACCCCACCTTCCATAAGAAAGCCTATGTTTAAACCAACATTTAAAAAGCCCGGCAATGAATCCTGAAAGCATGAATGATGGTGGTGGCATGGTGGTCACCAAAATGAACGACCTGCTTAACTGGGCAAGGTTATCATCCATATGGCCGTTAAGTTTTGGTATTGCCTGCTGCGCGATAGAGATGATGGGATCATTCGCTTCTACTTATGATATGGACCGTTTCGGGGTATTCCCCCGCCCATCAGCCCGCCAGGCGGATGTGATCATTATAGCCGGCACAGTAACTTTCAAAATGGCTGAGCGCATCAAGCGCCTGTACGAACAAATGCCCGAGCCCAAATATGTGATCTCAATGGGTTCATGCTCCAACTGCGGCGGGCCTTACTGGCAGCATGGCTACCACGTAGTTAAAGGGGTTGACAGGGTAATACCTGTTGACATCTATGTACAAGGTTGCCCTCCACGTCCTGAAGCCCTGATTGGCGCGATATTGGAGTTGCAGAAGAAGATCGAAGGTGAGCGATTAATTGGAGCCAGAAAGCGGGTGAGCAAGGAATCTGTCTAAATTTATTTTCTGATGAAAAAAATATTACCTGTCATCATTTGCTGCCTTATCTTTTCCTTTGAATGTATTGCCCAATCAACCAACCGCGTAATAGATATTTTCCCTAAAGGCACAATCCTCTATGGCAATATCTCTTACGCTAATGACACGCTTAAGAAGCACCAACTGGACATTTACCTTCCACCTGGCGGTAAAAAGCTTTATCCAATGGTTATTTGGGTGCATGGCGGTGCCTGGATGACGAATGACAAGCATGCCGACATGAGCTATATGAAAAGCACGCTGAAAGGATTTATCGACAGCGGGTATGCCGTAGCTTCCATCGATTACCGGCATAGCACTACGGCCGTGTTCCCGGCGCAGATACAGGATTGTAACCAAGCCGTAGAATTTTTGTATCAGAATGCTCCCAAGTATAGGATAGATCACAACCGTATGGCTTTGATCGGTTTTTCGGCGGGCGGGCACCTGGCTTCGTTACTTGCCCTGTCGAATAATAATAACGTAAAAGCATTTTATCCCGCAGGCAAAAAACCGAACTTTAAAATCAAACTCGTATTAGATTTTTATGGCCCTTCGGATTTTTCATCCCTTAAAGGTCTCAATGACACCGATCCTAAAAACCCTGTATCCTTATTATTGGGCGCACCGGCTGCTGAGCGCCCCGACCTGGCAAAGACAGCAAGCCCTATTACTTATATCGATAAAAATGACCCGCCGTTCCTGATCGTACAGGGTGAAAAAGATGAATCTGTAAATCCGGCCCAATCTATGTTGCTAAGCTTCCGTTTAAAAGATGTTGGTGTAAATAATGAACTGGTAATTGTGCCGGGCGCTCCGCATTATGGTGAAATGTTTGATGCAGAATATATCAGGAAGAAGGTGTTCTTATTTTTGGGTGAATACCTGAAATAAAAGGTATTATAAATACGATTTCGGAACCCGTTTCTGTTCCTTAACAATATCTTTCAACAGCGATTGCAGGACGACGGCATTCCAGTCGATAGAAAAAATACAACATTTATATTTTTTAGGGTTATCAATATGATGAATCATAAAATAGGTTTGATAACTCTTAACCGCAATCTCGCTCCATAGCAGTTTATTTTTTTTGTCCCAGCTAATGCCATCCACATGGAACGTTACTCCTGCCAGCTCAAATATCTGCTGAATATTATATAACTCGGTATAATAGCTCAACTGGTTTACCAGGTAAAAATCCCAGAGATGCTGCAGCAACTCGGCCCATATTTTGTAATATATTTTACGCTTGATACCATAATAGCTGTTCAGCTTGATGCGGTATAGTTTATTATCGAAATCCCTGGTCTCGATAAAATACTGACGACCGAATACGAATTTGTACCCATAAATATCCTTCACTCCAAATCTGAATGCTGCGATATTTTCACCGGGAATAAATACTTTGGGATCAAAACTTAGCGGTCTCTCGATGGTCAATCCTTCATCAGCGAACATGAGCTTTCGCCTGACCCTTTTTTGGATCAGTCCGGGTATTTCAATAATGTTTGAAGGGCTGCTCATCGAACACTAAAAATAAAAAAAACATTTTCTAATATTCAAAAATATTTATCAACTTTTTAACTAATAAAAAAACGAAATCTTATTGGATATGTTTTATGTGCCCGTAAATAAATTTCAGTCATACTACACTCATTATCAATAGAATAATATAAATTATCTAAACATTAAAAGCTAATCTGCACCGGTTTTTTGGCAATAGCTTTTTCAACACTATGAAAACGTAATGTGGAATATCCGGATTTAGCGCAAAATTCAATGTACTTTAAACACTAAGAGCCTCGTACGATCCGGCTTTTTTCAGCTCAGTAATTATGAAATAATTGATCATCTGGTCGTTAGTATTAACGATAACCAAAACATTATCAGTGCCAGAAATCTTACGAAAAAACATGGGTATTTGTTACCGGATAGTGTAAACTGAAAGACAGTTATAGCAAATTGTAATGCCTGGATGATGCTATCAAAATAGAAGCCCGGTAATACAATTACCGGGCTTTTCTTAAAATTGTTGATTGTAATTATTTGCCTACTAAAACTGCATTGAGGCCATGGATCACACCATTGCTTGCAGCAAGGTCAAATGCTGTAACGAGGGCGGTATTTCCTGCTGCATCAGCTAACTGAAGTTTGCCTCCGGCAACAGATAACGTTAGATCTTGTCCGTCTAAAGTTTTAAGTGTGGCTTTACCCTTTCCTGTGGTCAAAGCTTTAATTACGTCGGCTTTCATTAATTTTCCGCTTACAACATGGCCTTTTAACAGGGTTGCTAATTTTGCAGGATCTTTCATCAAAGCGTCCAGTTGTGCCGATGGTATTTTGCCAAAAGCTTCATTAGTTGGTGCGAAAATAGTAAATGGACCAGCCCCTTCCAATGTTTCAGCTACACCGGCAGCTCTAACTGCGATAGAAAAAGCGGTATAGGTATCAGATGAGGTTAACGAAGCAACAGCGTCGCCACCCCCTTGTGGTGCTGCGGTTGCAGCAGCAGGCGCTGCCGGGGCAGTTTGCGCAAATACCGCGGTTGATGATAAAGTGATGGCTAATGATGCGGCAACAATTAAAATTGATTTTTTCATACTTAATATTTCGTTTAATGATTAATGGGTTTAACAATGCAATTTCTTTTAACGGATAATTATCCAAAAAAATCTTCACAAAACAAATTAATAACCTGAGTTTGTTTAAATGGTTTCGAAAAACAACAAGTTTTCAGCCATTAATAGTTTATTTACAATGTAAATTATGTGTTACTTAAGTGATATAAAGGACAACATGGGGAATAAGGAAGCCTGTTAATCAGGCTTTTCCAAACTATTATTATCTACAAAAACCCCAACGAATTCCCGCAATACAAGTGCGTAGTTTTAACCGAAGGCACCTTTTCATTAAGCCAATCCCGCATAAATACGGAGCCGGGTTCTTCACTGGCAATGTGGCCTAAAACTACCAGGGTTAAATTATCCCCTTTGGCGCGGGCATCGCGTACATATTCGGCAGTTTCCCATTCCTGCAGCTCACCGCATATCAATACCTCGGGTTTTACTTTGCCTATGGCCTGGATGTGACGCTGGCCACCGGGGGCTCCGGGCATAAATAATACGCGGGTACAGGTTTTTGCCGGGTCGCCTATGAATCTTACCTTTTCAATATGCAGCTTCTCTTTTGCGTGATTGACCAGGTCATTTACCGTTATGGCAGGAAAGGTGAGGATGTTTGGAACGTCTTTATCGGCATATTTTTGCCATTCCAGTTGGGCCAATACACCTTTTGTAACGCCATCGGGTTTCAGGGTATGAATATAATCATGATTACGCCATACCGCTATATTGTGTTGCTTTAACAAATCAGCTTTATATTGATATACATCATCATTTTTAAGCCAGGAGCTATCATCGGAATGATTATAAAAGGTTGGTTCGTGCGCGATGATAAAATTAGCGCCGAGGTCAATAGCCTTGCGGATAACATCAATGGTGGCAAACATGGTGGTGACGATACCCGTTACCACGATATCCGGGCTGCCCGATTTCAGCGTATCAACCGTATTGGCAAATGGCGCACCGGGTATCTGACTAATAAACAGATCCATTATCTGCTTTACGGTATAGGTTTCTGCAGGCTTTATAAAACTTACGGCATTACTTGCCAACGGCATGGACAATACGGCACCGGCGCCAACAGCTGTGCCTACGTTGTAAATAAATTTTCTGCGGCTCAGGCCGTTCGGGTCGGGTATCAGGTTCTTCTCGGGCATCATGATCAAATTTAATATTTTAACAATAAACTGCTTTCACTATCAAGGAATAAAGTAGCCTTTGGATGCCTGCGCAAAACTGAAGCCGGGCATTGTTCACTTATTGGATTGAACAAAGTATTGTAAACTGCCTTTGCCTTATTTTTTCCCGGGACCATACAACAAACATATTTGCCGGACATTAATGCAGGTACGGTTAAAGTAACGGCATGAGTTGGTACAGCTTTTAATAAAGGAAAACAACCATCATTCACCTGTTGCTGCCTGCACGCTTCATCAAGGTCGACTATTTTGACTTTAAAGGGATCGTTGAAGTCAGCCACATGCGGATCGTTGAAGGCGATATGCCCGTTCTCGCCAATACCCATGCAAACAATATCCGCGGGATATTTTAACAGCAGATCAGTATAACGTTTGCACTCTTTCTGTACATCAGCGGCATTGCTATTGATATAATTTACAGTACGAAAAGGCACAAGCTCAAATAGCTTTTTGTTTAAAAATGAGCTGAACAAATTGGGATCATTTTCAGGCAAGCCAATGTATTCATCCATGTGAAAAGCATTGATACGTTTCCAGTCTATATCTTTCTGTTCCTCTAAAGCGGCCAAAAACTCATTTTGTGAGGGAGCGGCAGCAAAAATCACATTAACAAATTCCTGCTCATTCATTAGCCGGGTAATTTCCCTGCAAACCATTTCAGCAGCTGCTTTGCCCATGCTTAGCCTGTCGGGGTATTCTCTTACCCCTAAATTATCTGCCTTCCATTCCTTCGTCATTATTAACTTTTATAGACAACTTTCCCGCTTACAATGGTCGTGTGGATATTAATATCATCATCAAATATCACGATGTCAGCATCTTTGCCAATCTCCAATGAGCCTTTGCGGTCGTTAATTTTCATAATAGCAGCCGGATTACCTGCGGCCATTTGTACTGCTTCGGTTAAGGGCACATCTGCCAGGTTAACCATATTGCGCACAAGGCGGTCAAATGTGGCCACACTTCCGGCAAATGCGGTACGATCTGGCATTTTAGCCACGCCATCTTCTACAATCACGTTGATACCATCCTTCAAGCTGCCTAAAACGCTTTCGCCCGGGGGCATTCCGGCGGCACGCATGGCGTCAGTGATCAAAGCTATCCGTTGCGGGCCTTTTATTTTATATATCAATTTTAGTAATGGCGCTGGTAGGTGAACCCCATCCGCGATGATCTCTACATCCATATCATCGATTAAATACGCGCTCTCTATAACTCCTGCATAGCGGAAAGCATTTCGCCTTGTTACCCCCGACATGGCCGAATAAAAGTGTGTAGCAAGCGTAAAGCCGTTATTAAAAGCCGTTATCACATCTTCATAAATCGCATCTGTATGTGCGATAGCAGGCAGAACGCCTTGTGATACCATATATCGCCCAAATTCAATGGCGCCTTTCAGCTCAGGTGCAGCGCTCCATCTTTTGATTGATTTTGAGGAAGCTAATATTTCCCGGTATTCTTCCGGATCAGGGTCGCGAATATAACGCGGGTCTTGTGCTCCACGCTGACTCATGGCAAAATACGGGCCCTCTATATGAACGCCGATAAATTGCGCTCCATCGGTATTTGCTTTTACCGCTTCATCATAAACTCTTAAGGTTTCCAGCAGATCAGCCTTTTCACAGCTTAAGGTAGTGGGTAACATGGCTGTAGTCCCATGCCGGGCATGCAGTTGAGCTATTGCAAGAAAAGCTTCCAGGGTATTATCCATAAAATCGTGCCCGCCACCGCCATGTACGTGGATATCGACAAACCCCGGCGAAACATATTTACCGCGGGCATCTATTTCGACGGCATCAGGTGCATCAATATTAGCCTGACTGATCCCTGTAATTTTCCCATCAGTTACCAAAATGCTTCCACCTTTTAAAATCTCTTTGGGGGTAACGATCCGTCCGTTAAAAATCTTTAATTGCATGATCTACTTTTCCCGGGACAAACGCTGGTACAACAAGCGGACTTTGACATTTCTTAAATTATTTTCTTCGGTAAGTTCAGCAGGGTACAGGTAATTTTTATTGAGTGTAATAAAACGTTTGTCTAACCCATCCCCCGCCGCGATCAGGCTTTTTAGCTGTGAAAGGATATCAGGCAGGTTAAAAGATGTAGAATTTACCACATTTTCAATTTCCTCATACTGCAGGTAATGTATCCTGATATCCGTCATCAACCGGTAATGCTCAAATTCCTCCTGATTTTTTAGTGGTTTTAATAAGTTCAAAGTTTGGGCAACCCATTTAGTGCTATCCAGTAATTGTTTGACCGAAACAGGTGTTGGCGAAATCACTTTTCCCTGCGTTACCGGGTAAGGAGCGGTTTTTAATGCTTTCCAGAATTGTTGAGATTGGCCCTGGTTAAACCCATATTGCTTTTCACAATAACTTTGGACAAATTTTTCGACGTCCAGAGGCTGGGGTGATTTGATACTTTCAATATAGGCGGCCAGCAAGATATTAAAACCACTGATAGGATACACATGCCTGATCGCGTACATATCTGTAATATTTTCATCGGTCTCGAAAATCGAAGAGTAGGCGCCCGAAGTGGACCAGGAGGTCATCACAATTCCTTTATAGCCCAGGTCGTACGCCACAGGAACAAAGTTGCAGATATTGTTAAAATGCTTCTCCCATTGGGTCAAAAAGTAATTATCGGGGTGCGAACGCAAGGCCGGCGCTCCCCATATTTCGAGGCCGCTTTCCATTAGTTTCTGATGGTCGCCAAAATTATTCATGCTCCAGCCGTAATTCCAGTCTACAAGAATAGTTTCTTTCGGAAGGAGCTTGATAGCATCCGGGTATTTCATAGCTATATCGGCCCACAAAACCGGGCGCTTACCTAACTTGATCACAATGTCGCAAAGCATCCGGATATAATCTATATACAGTTTGGATTTCCCCTCCGTCTCAGCCTTTAGTTTGCACCGTTTATCATGCCCCAATAAATAGGTCTCATCTCCCCCTATATGAATGTATTTTGAAGTGTGGGTGGATGCCAGTTCGGTATACAGATCTGTAAAAAGCGCTTTATCCTGTTCCGTTTGCAAGGGGCAAACCTGCGAGTAATCCTTTTGATCTTCCCTCAGGTCTTTATATCGCTCATTCCTCAGGATATACTCCACGTGCCCGAAACTTTGCTGCAGCGGGATCACATCAATACCCAATGAGTTACAGTATTTTACAAAGCCGAGGATCTCACTTTTGGTATACGCATACCGGTTAGGAATAAGCGGGTGTTTCTCAAAGGGATAAGTTCCCTCCCATTCCATAATGAGTGTATTAATACCCGATTGACTAAGCCTATAGGCAAAATCTCTTAAGGCGGGCATTGGCATTACCTGTATCCTTAGATCCAGGTGAAAGCCCCTAACCCGGAAGCCTTTTTCAGCTTTAACGGAAGATTGGGTACAATCTGTTTGAAGACAGATTAGAAATAACAGCAAAACCAGTAATTGCTTCTTCATATGGGTATAGTTGGCGTGCAGGTTTTGAACCCTCCTGATGATACCAAGTTAAAAAAATCCTCCTGCTAACTCCGAATTTATTTTTGAGGCTTTATTTAAAGATAATGGCAAACTCCGTTTGCTGTTCGGCTACCGTTTTTAAGGAAAACTCAAACCCATGGTTCATCAATACCTCGCGTACCAACGTGAGACCTATACCCTGTCCGTCTTTTTTAGTGCTATAGAACGGGGTAAACAGCTGCTCACCCTCTTCGGCAGTTATCCCTTTCCCGGTATCGGCAATGATCAACTGCTTTAATTTGGTATCGGTCACAAATTTTACATTACCGTTTTGGTCAACAGCCTCGATGGCATTTTTAACAATATTGATCAAAGCCTGTTCCATTTGCTGCTCATCTGCCGAAATATAAAACTGCCCGCTTCCTATTTCCAGGTCCAGTTTGATATCTTTTTCAGCCGCTTTTATCTCCATTAATTTGGATACGGATATAATAAGCTGGTTAAGATCTATACGCTTTTTATTAGCTTCGGGTAGTTTCACCAGGTCAGCAAAATTGCGCATAAACAGGTTAAGGTTCTGATTACGGTCAAGCGCCACCTGCATGGCATCCTTGAGGGAGTCAGAGTGGTGCCCGTCCCATAATTCGCTGGTTTTTAATGCGGACTGGATAATGGAATTGACCGGGCCGATGGTATTATTTACCTCGTGCGCCATCATACGGATCACCTTGCCATATACATTTTTTTCGGCCGCCAGTATCTCGGCCGTCAGTTCTTCTATCATGATAAAATCGCGCGAAAAACCGCGATCTATAAAATTGGCTCTTTGCAGCTTGTAGGTAGTAGCTCCGTCCAGCTTGATGGTTTTCGTCTCGCCCGAACGCAGGTTTTTAATGTGTTTCAGAAAATAATCAGGCAGATCGTTAAGCGAATGACTGATGAGATCTTTTTCGTCAATAGACAAAATTTGCATTGCCTTGGGATTTACTTGTTGAATATTTTCATCATAATCCAGGATGATGATACCTGTGGGCGAAGTATAAATCAGTTTTTCAAGAAAAAAATGCTGCTGCTCCTGCAAAGTGCGCTCGATTCGCAACTGATCCATCATCTGGTTATACACATCTATCAGCCGGTCAACCTCTTGCTTACCCGTAAGCAGGAATTTCACATTAAAGTCCCTGTCTTTGATGGCCTCCACACCCTGCATCAGGGATTTGAGGGGTTGTATTAGTTGCAGGTATAAGTTCCAGGCAATAATCACCGAAATAATGATAAATACCTCTGCGACAATAAAAAAGATCTTATCCTTATCGAAAATAAAATAGGTGAGCACCAATGTAAGCAGGTGCAATATGATAACGAATAATAAGTATTTAGTCCTCAGCTTCATCGTACGGGATTTGGTATTTATCCAGCCGACGGTAGAGTGCGCTGCGCGTTAGTCCCAATGATTTGGCTGCTCTCGCTATCTTATTTTTATGATACTCAAGCGCCCGTTTGATCATTTCGACTTCCATTTCTTCCAGTGTTATCGCACCTACACCCGGCAAGGCTAAATTACCTTTTTTTACCGGCGATAACTCCAGCTGCGACCTGAAATCCTCAACATCCAATATATCCTGTTTACTAACCAGTATGGAACGCTCCACCAAATTTTTTAACTGTCTGATATTACCCGGCAAAGGCAGGGCCTGCAGCCATTTCATCGCGCTGTTAGCAACAGATAATTTCGGCCGGTTATATATCTCCTTTAGGTTATTGATAAAGAAATTAACCAGCAAGGGTATATCCTTTGGGCGCTCTCTTAAAGCTGGTAAATAAACGGTGATCAGGTTAATGCGATACAGTAGATCCTCCCTAAAGCTGGTCCGGTTCACCATATCGTCCAGGTTTTTATTGGTGGCACAAACTATCCGTACATCTACAGTCTTGGTGCGGCTGCTGCCCAGCACTTCATAAGTACGATCTTGTAACACACGCAGCAATTTTACCTGGCTGCTGGCATCCAGATCGCCTATCTCATCCAAAAAAATGGTGCCTTTATTGGCCATTTCAAAGCGGCCCACCCTGTCGAAGCGGGCATCAGTAAATGCACCGCGAACATGCCCGAACATCTCGCTTTCGAACAGTGAAGTTGATATGCCGCCAAGATTGACCTTGATAAACGGTTTATTCCGCCGCAGGCTATTGGTATGAATAGCTTCCGCGATCAGTTCCTTACCCGTACCACTCTCGCCCATTACCAATACCGAAGCATCTGTGGTGGCTACCCGGCCTATGGTTTCCAGTATATCCAGCATCTTGGGGTCCTCGCCTATGATATGCTGAAAATTGTATTTGCTGTCCAGTTGCTTGCGGGTGCGATGTTCAACCTTTTTATCCTGCAGGTCTATCAGCGTTTTTATCGATTGCAGCAGGTGATCGTTGCTCCAGGGCTTATTGATAAAATCGTTAGCACCCATTTTCATTCCCTTTACCGCCAGTTCAATGCTGCCCCAGCCGGTTATTAGAATAATGGGGATTGACACATCCACCTTTTTAATAGTTTCTAACAAGCTCAACCCCTCTTTACCCGAAGTATCAATAGAAAAGTTCAGGTCGAGAATGATCAGCTCCGGGCTCTTCTTTTTGATGATGGATAGCGCATCGCCGGGTAAAGACGCATCCACAGCCTCGTAACCTTCGCTTTTCAACAGCAACAGCAACGAAGTGCGTACAGCAATATCATCATCAATTATCAGTATCATAGATATTTAATTTTCCTGTACAATGGTTTTTATGCCTTCGCACATTTTTTTAAATTTAATATAATCATCGGCATTGTTTTTCCTTTTATCAAACTTCAATACCAATTCACCTTCTTTCGATTTGATGTAAAAGTTGATTCCGCCGGTTAAAGCAAGCTGGGCATCTAATTGAGTATTCGTAAACTTAAACCCGGTACTTTTCAAACTTTCGGTCATGTACTCCTGTACCTTTTTGGTTTTGGCTTTATCATATTTAGCTTTTAGACTGTAATTATTGTCCGATTCACTCCGCGTAATTGAGGCTTTATTTTGCGGCATGCTATACCCGTTGCTAATAAATCCGAGGCAAATGATGGCTATGCATATCAAAAAGTATTTGATTTTCATGTTGTTAATTTTAAATGTAAGCAATTGATACCTAATCCTCATGTAAAGCCACCGCCGGTAAAATAGCCGCGGCCTGCCTGCCCGGGTAAAGCGAGCACACAAACACCAGCAAGTAGATAAATACGACCGCCAGCACCATGGCAATGATATAAATACTCGCCTGCAAGCTAAATACATTTAATATCGGGAATTGCACGGCAAAAAATGTTCCGACGATCAGCGATAGCGTTGCCAAAATTAGCGATTCATAAACCAGTTGCGATGATACTGAATTTCCAGAGGCACCTATAGCCCGGCGCAAACCGATCTCGCCTCTGCGTTTGTTGATATTATACCACAACACCCCGAACAAGCCAAGCGCCACATTGATCACCAAAAAGCACGCTACGATTAGGGTAACGATCATCGGCACCAAACTAAACAAATTAGAACTTTTCAGTTTATTGGGCATATGTTCGATCTCGACATTGGAATTTTTCATGTAATTAGCTAACGTCTTATACAAACGCCCTTCAAAAGCCGCATCAGCATCAGGAGTAACATGTATCATCATTTTACCCAACCAATGATATGAGCCTGTGTCTATTCTTTTATAAAGCGCCGGGCTTGCCGGTGAGTAATCGCCTTTGGCTTTAATCGCCTGCATCACCCCAATCACTCTAAAACCATTTTTCTTGTCGCCGTCATCCATCAATTTACCTACTGCTTCCTCATTTCCAAATAGTTTTTCCTTTAGTGTATTGCTAATGAGGATGGGGGAAACCTTTGCTACAGCGTCACCCTTATCAAACCATCTGCCTTCTAAAACTTTGATATTTAAAGCAGCCTTATAATTATCATCTACAGTATAATATTCCGAGCTTGAACTTGCGTTTTTATAATGAACCTGCCCATTCCATTGATTTGTCGAAAAGGGAATATTATCGCTGCAAAAGCTAACTTCTTTCACCTGCGGCATAGATTTAACTGTTTGTCTCAGGTTTTCATAAAAGATGTCGAGGGAGTCGGTACTTTTTGTTTGGTAAGTGTTATTGTAACTAACAGCCCATAGGTTTTGATAATCCAGGCCGATAGGTTTTTTATAGTTAGTATAATAATATACCATTAGCGTAAACACGGCGAATATGACCAGGAACGAAACTAACATCTCGGACATCAATAAAAAGTTCTGTTTCTTTTTATTCCAGATCAGCTTAAATAAATGCTTGAACATAATATTTTCAATTAATTGATTAATAAATTTTATTGTGATTTCAAAGCCGTTACTACGTTCAGCTTCGACATACGCCACGCGGGATAAACACCCGACACCAAACCGAAAATAAGGCATACCAATAACCCGATGAACAATACCGTGAAGTTGACAGTCAACTCCAGGTTAGCGATCAGATGAGCACCGTTGATCACCTGCAGGGCAATAACCGATAAGATGACACCTATCAATCCACCCAATAATGTGAGAATGATATTTTCGACAATAAACTGGTAAACCAGGGTTTTTGAGGATGCGCCGAATGCCTTGCGTACACCGATCTCTGACGAACGCTCCATGATACGGGTGATATTGATATTGACCAGGTTTAAAGTGGGCAGTATCATCAGTATAAAGGCGAATATGCTGATAGCTGTTACCGCGATGAATGTTCCTGAAGTGTTATCATCACCTGTGTCGACATAAGACTTCACGTATGTATCGGCATGACTGCTTACTTTGGTAAATTGTTTATCCTCAACAGGCAAACGCTTTATCATTTGCTCATATTCGTTGTGCATTTTATCAAGATCGGCGGAAGAATTAGCCAGCAGGATACCATAGTATCCTCCACCGTAACCCTTGTTTTTATATCCCTGGTCTTTTGCCACAGTGTAAGGCAAATAGATATCACTATACGTCATATAGCTCGTTACCGGTACATTATTTACTACTCCAATTACCCTGTATTTCACATTATCAGCCTCAATGTATTTACCTACTACAGTTGGGTCATCACCAAAATACTCCTTTTTCATATCGGCTGATATCACAGTTACCTTTTCGGCATTATCGGTCTGCTGCTTATTAAAAGCCTTCCCTTCCAAAAAGTCGTATTCCAGTATCTCCCAGTATTCGGCATTGGTATATTTATAATTAACGGCTATTTTTTTATTATTGACGTAAGTATTTGTGCCATTAGCCCCCGAGGAAATACCAATTTTAATAGGTGTTTTTAAACTCCCGGCAAAATGGTTTAAAAAATAAAAAGACGGCGGCCCTGATTGCATGGTATTTTTCCCTGTTTGTGATACCCGCGATACATATAATGACCGATCCCTCTTCTTATCAGGATAATTATCACCTACCACTTTATCAATAAACGCTGTCAACACCAGCAATATCGTCAGCGTAAAGCTGATACCGAACAGGCTGATGAAGGTGAAGAACTTCCTTCGCCTTAAAACCGCTATGGCTATTTTGAAATAATTTTTTAGCATGATCTTAAATTTTAAAGATAATTACTGAACCTGCGAACCATCAAACAAGCGAACCAGGCGATGGGTCTTCTGTGCCATATTCTCATCGTGTGTTACCATTACAATGGTGGTACCATCCTTTTGGTTCAGTTGGATAAGAATATCCATGATCTCGTTGCCCATCGCGCTATCCAGGTTACCGGTTGGCTCATCAGCCAGAATGATCTCAGGTCGCCCTACTATGGCGCGCGCAATGGCCACACGTTGTTTTTGACCACCCGAAAGCTGTGACGGGAAGTGTTTAATACGGTTAGCCAGGCCAACTTTGGCCAATGCCTCTGTTGCCAGTTCCTTTCTTTCCTTAGCTGTTGTAGAACGATATAGCAAAGGCAGCTCGACGTTATCCAGCACCTGCAGGTCATTGATCAGGTGATAACTCTGGAAGATAAAGCCAAGCTTTTTATTGCGGAATTGCGCTAACTGTTTATCAGATAAATTAGCGGTCTTTTGATCATCTATCCTGATCTCACCCTTTGATGGTTCATCAAGCAGGCCGATAATATTCAGCAGGGTGCTTTTGCCGCATCCCGATGGGCCCATGATGGATAAAAATTCACCTTTAGCTACATCAAGGCTTACACTATTAAGCGCCAGTGTTTGAACCGTATCTGTACGGTAAACTTTTTCAATGTTTTGTAAACGTATCATATCTTGTTGTTGGTTTTTATGGTGGGTTATTTATAATTTATTTTTTCTTTTCGGTTTGTTGACTCACCCCGACATCACTTCGCTTGTCGATCCTCTCTCCGGCAAGCCGCAAAGAGGGTTTTTTTAAGAACCCTCTCCTTTGGAGAGGGCAGGGTGAGGTCTATTTATAATTTATTTTCTCATTCTTTTCAAAATCATATAATGACAAGTAGCGCAGTTGGTAATAGGCTCCCCAAAAATCGCGGAGCGCTGCTACATAATCCCTTTTTGCCTGGTCATTTTCCTGGAAAGCGATGCTCAGGTCGGTAATGCTCAGATCGCCCAGCACATAGCGCTCTTTAGCTATTTTATATTTTTCGCCGGCTATGCTGTCGGCCTGGGCGGTAAGGCCTACCTGCTCCTTCATCTGGTCGAACAGAGTCACCTGGGTAATGATCTGCTGCTTAAAGGTTTGTTTATCCTGCTCCACTGCATACTCCGTAAATTGCTCATTAGCCTGCGCCGTTTTTATTTTTGATTTCGAACGGCCCCAGTCCAATACCGGTATGGCAAATGTCAATTGCAGTAGCTGCTGGTTTTGTGGCGAACGGTACACGTCCGGGATATTGCGTGCGCTGTTAGAGAAACCCAGGTTCGCTGTCAGCGAAGCGGTAAGCCCGGTTTGCCCCCTGGCAATGGCCACATCACGTTTCGCTTCCGCTATCCGGCGGATAAATGCGATAGCATCCGAGCGATTGGCATAAGCCTGGGCCAAAACTTTGTCTGCCGATACTGTCATCTGGCTGATAATTTCTGGTACCACCAATGCGATCCTGTCGCTCCCCTCCTGGCTGGTATAGCTGCGCAGGGTAAGTGTGGCAATTTCCATATCGCGCTTGGATGTGCCCACAGCTTTGCGGGCATTCAACAATTCAAGCTGAAGCTGCAAAATCTCGTTTTTGGATACTTTGCCCATCTCGAATTTAGTATTGGCTATCTTTAGTATATTTTGCGTATTGGCCAAATTGGTTTCGGCTATCTGCAGGTTTACCTGGGCCAGCAGAAGATCAAAAAAATACCCTGTAGCCGTAATGGATATCTGCTCCTGCGCTTCAATATAAGCTTGCTTGCTTTCATTGTATAACAGGGGCTGTATCTTTTTATCCCATTTCAGGCTATTGTATTGCCCTATCGGCTGGCTTAGTCCTACAGCATAAGGCACACCATTGTATAAGATATTATGCCTGTCGAAATCATCAAAGCGCTGCAACTGGCTCATGCCGTAGATAGTTGCGCCGGTAGCGGTAATGCTCTGGCTAAAGTTGAGCGTCAGCGCCGAGTTATCATTATGCACCGGCTGAAACAGTATTGTTCCATCGGGCTGTATTACCTGCTGATTGGTTTTGCTATAACCGGGCAAAGTGCCGTTCAATGATAATTGAGGCTGATAATTTGATCTGTACGTTCGCCATAGCCAGTACTTGGTTTCCTTAGTAGTGATAGCCTGTTTTGCTGCAATAGAATTGCCTTTGGCCAACTCCACCACATCGCGCAGCGAAAGCCTGATGGTATCGCGCCCACCAGAGCAAAATGCCCTTGTGCTGCATAGTAAAAGTAATATGACGTATATGTATTTCATTGTCTTTCTCTTTGTCTGGACCATTGGTTTATTTGATTCAATGATTTAGCTGATTTAACCTAATCAACTCAATCCAACCTAATCAACCAATCACTAATTAACTAATCTCTACTCCCCCTTAATCGTCAACTCCTTTGAATTTTTATATTCGGTCATATCCGATGTGATCACCACATCCCCGGCCTGTATGCCATCGATCAATTCCACGAAATCGAAGTTGCTAAGTCCGGTGTGCACGGTGCGTTTTTCCGCTTTGCCATTATTGATCACGAATATTTCCTGCGGACTTGCCCCTTTAAATGCCGGGCCATTGGCCACACGCAATACTTTACTGTGCACCGAGGTAACCAAAAACACATCCACTTTCATATTAGGCCGCAACTGCTTGTTGTTACGTTCGTCCAATTGGATATCAAATGTGATAATGCCATTCTGCACCGAAGGATACACGTTAGACACCTTTCCCTTTAACTGCACTTCATTAATGCGGATGATAACCGGCATACCGTTGTGCAACTGATCGAGGTAATTGTCTGATAAGCTTCCTGTCACTTTAAAACTACTCAGGTCAGCAATGCGGGCCAGCGTTTCGCCTTCTTTTATGTTGGCCCCGATGTTTTTATTCACATAGGTTACTACCCCACTGCGGGTTGCCACTACATTGGCGAGGTTTAATTTACGCTGCAACTCCTTCAGATCATTCTCCTGTATATTAGCCGCTATCTCCGCTTCCCGCTCCTCTATCTGCATGGTCTGTTGCTTACTTTTGATCTCGTTCTCCAGTTGCTTCTTTTCCAACTGGGCCACTTTCAGGTTTAGTTCGGCTTGTTCAATACCTTCGCGGGTGCCGCCGCCGGCTTTGAACAGGCGCTTGGCATTTTCAACGGCATCGGCCAGGTTGCTGATGTGCAGCTGCTTGATATCATTATTCGACTGGATATCAAAAAAGCTTTTATTCAGGTCGAGCTTTAGCTTGCTGATCTCGTTCCGCTTGGTTTCCAATTGAAATTTTTGCTTGGCGTAATCATTATCAGCCGCTGATTTATCAAGCGTCAATATAGATTGTCCTGCTTTCACCTTGCCGCCGGCATCCATTACTACATTTTTTATGGAAGCATTGATCGGGCTTGTTATTACCTCTTCAAACTCAGGCAAAACTTCGCCTGTGGCATTAAGCGTGTTTTCCACGTTACCTACTTCTACTTTGGCAGTGTTTATTTCTGAGCGTGTAACAGATGATTTTAAATAGGACCTCATCAGCCATATGCTTACAACCAATATTGCAATGGCTATCAAAACTATTATGATCGTTTTCTTACGTTTTTGTGCGGTTACTTCCTCTGTGATTTCGGTATCCATTATTATATTTTTTACACAGTACCTTGCAATACCTATACCAAAGTCAAATAACTGAATATCAAATAATTATCAATTTTAGCATTTTAAAAAGCGATCGATATCGGACAGATATTTTGATTTTGAACAAATTGAGGGCAACTTTTAAGACTATGCCATCAAAAATTCCATTATCTCAAAATAATGGTTTAAAAGCATTGCATTTTCAGAATATGCTTTTTATATTTATCTCATTATCAACCTATTTATTCATTTATCTCAAATTAAATCATCATGAAAAAGATCTATTTAATTTTAGCATTGGCTTTGGGTTCATGTTTATTTTTCACGGATGCAAAAGCACAGGAAAAAACCGGTGGCTGGAGCATTGATCTGGGGCCAAACATCGCTATCCCGATCCGTAATCTTTCTTACTTTACCTCATTGGGTATTGGTGTGGATGTAAACGCTACTACCCCCATAGCAGATGGATTTGCCGCAGGCGGGCGGGTTAATTATACTTACTTCATTGGTAAAAAAGCCCTTTTTCAAGATGAGGCGCATGGTGCGGGCATATTCAATATTTTAGGAAGTGTAAACTACACCTTTCCGCAACAGTTTTTTGCAGGAGTTGACCTCGGTGTTGGGTTTGAATCCTCAAATGGAGAAAGCGATACCGAATTTGCCCGCATATTTAACGTGGGTTATAAATGGGTGCAAAGCAAGGAGCATACGTATATTTTTACTGTTTATTTCGACCAGACAACCTATCAGAAATGCCTGGGCGTTAGAGGCGCTCTAAGGTTTTAATATTGATCTTCTCCCTTTAACAGAAAGCGTTTATATTAGAGGCTCGTTAAACAAACGTACACCTGTACAACAACCATCTGATTATGAGACCCGTCAATCGCTTTCTGCTATTAGTTATAGTAAGTTGTTCTTTTTTACAGCTAAAAGCTCAACAAAAACGCCTTACCTATTGCAACCCGCTTAACCTGGATTATGGCTATACGCCATTTAAGGATTTCGCTAAATGGGGAAAGCATCGTACAACTGCCGACCCTACAGTAACTTTGTTTAAAGGGAAATATTATCTTTTCTCCACCAACCAATTCGGCTATTGGTGGAGTGACGATATGCTGAACTGGAAATTTGTGTCGCGCAGGTTCCTAAGGCCCTATAACGAGAACCAGGGTGATGAACTATGCGCCCCGGCAACTTTGGTTTTGGGCGATACCTTGTTGGTGATCGGCTCAACCTATAATAAAGATTTCACTTTGTGGATGAGTACCAATCCTACTAAAGATGAATGGAAACCGGCTAAAGATTACTTCAAAGTAGGCGCCTGGGACCCGGGCATGTTCGCTGATGATGACGGACGGGTTTACATCTATCATGGCTCAAGCAATACGCTTCCACTATATGGACAGGAAATTGACCGCAAAACCTTTGAACCCATCGGCCCGAAAGTAGAGACCTTGAAACTGGATTGGGAAGAACATGGTTGGGAGCGATTCGGCGAGAACAATGACAATGTATTTTTAACCGGCTTTATGGAAGGATCATGGATGAACAAGCATGATGGCAAATATTACCTGCAATTCGGCGGCTCGGGTACAGAAGGCCGGGGTTATGCTGATGGCGTTTTTGTGGGCGACAAACCATTAGGGCCATTCACCTATCAAAAGCATAACCCTTTCTCGTACAAACCGGGTGGTTTTGTCAGAGGATCTGGCCATGGAGCTACCTGGGCCGATAAATTTGGCAACTATTGGCATATCTCATCTATGGCGATCAATGTCAAAAATAATTTTGAGCGCCGTATCGGTTTCTGGCCTGCCGGTTTTGACAAGGATGGCGTGCTTTATTGCAACACTGCCTATGGCGATTATCCGCAATATCTACCCAATGCCAAGGAAGATCATCTGAAAAATACTTTTACCGGGTGGATGCTGTTAAACTATAATAAACCCGTTGAGGTTTCGTCCACACTTGGCGCTTATTATTCCAACAACGCGGTCGATGAGGATATTAAAACCTATTGGTGCGCCAAAACAGCCACTAAAGGCGAATGGTTTAAAACCGATCTTGGCGCGGTAAGCACCGTAAATGCGATCCAGGTGAACTATGCGGACCAGGACGCTGAGTTCCTGGGCAAATCATCAGGAGTTTATACACAATACATTATTTCTTCATCCTTAGATGGTAAAAACTGGAGGGTATTAGTTGATAAAAGCCAAAACAAAACTGATGTACCACATGATTACATCGAACTAAAAACACCTATTAAAACCCGTTTTTTAAAGATCACCAACATCCACATGCCTACCGGTAAATTCGCATTATCAGGTTTCAGGGTGTTTGGTAAAGGTGCGGCAACCAGGCCGGATACGGTGAAAGATGTAGTTATCCTTCGCGGTAACGCCGAACGCCGGAATTCATGGTTAAGATGGCAGCCGGTAGATAATGCCACAGGTTACACTATTTACACAGGCATAGCGCCGGATAAACTGTATAACAACATTATGGTTTATGGCAAAACGGAGTATTTTTTTAACGGGATGGATAAGTCCCTACCCTACTATTTCCAGATTGAAAGCTTTAATGAGACCGGGATATCTAAACGGAGTAAGGTGATGAAGGTAGAATAAATAACCCTAATTTGATTTGTCATTTCGAACGAGGGACGAGGAGAAATCTTGTACAAAAGAAAAGTCAGTTATGCATGTCGTCTGCCTGGATGGAGTACAAGATTTCTCACTATCGTTCGAAATGACAACAAGAAATGTGTTAATATAGTTACGGCAAAGGCTTTACATCGATCGAAAATATATCCGTCAACGCCCGCTTAGCAGCATGATAACCACACATGCCATGCACTCCACCACCCGGAGGCGTGGATGCAGAGCATATATATAGGCCCTTTGTCGAGGTTTTGTAGGGCGACCAGCGCAAAGCCGGCCGGGTGAATAATTGTCCCAGGTCAATCACGCCCGCACCAATATCACCGCCGATATAATTGGGGTTATACTCCTCAACCTGCGCGGTATTCATCGTGTGCTTTGCCAATATCAGATCTCTGAAACCAGGCGCAAAACGTTCTACCTGTTTTTCAATGGCTTCGGTCATATCCACCGCTGAGCCGCCGGGTACATGGCAATAGGCCCAGCCGGTATGTTTGCCCTCGGGAGCTCTTGATGGATCAAAAAGGCTTTGCTGAGCCAGTAAAATAAAAGGCTTTTCGGAATGTCCTCCATCCCATGTTAATTGTTCGGATGCAACAATATCTTTTAGCTGATTGCCGATGTGTATGGTTCCTGCTTGCCTGCATTCTTCGGCAGTAAAAGGAATCGGGCCATCCAATGCCCAATCGACTTTAAACACACCCATGCCATAGCGGTAGCGCTCCAACTGCCATTTATAAATATTGGAGAATTTGTGCCCGGCAATTTGCAGTAGCTGTCGCGGAGTGATATCGAATAGCACCGCATGTGATGACGGCAATTGATCAAGCGATGTGATGTAGGTATTAGTTTCGATCTTCCCGCCCAGCGAAGTAAAATAAGAAGCCAAAGCATTAGCTATTTGTTTAGATCCGCCCTGAGGAAGCGGCCAGCCTTTCAGATGCCCGGCTGTCATCATTACCAATGCAATAGCCGCAGTGCTTAAATCGGTGAGCGGCTGCATGGAGTGTGCTGCCATGCCTGCAAATAATCCTTTAGCTTTTTCCGCTTTAAATTTACCAGCCACGGAAGTCGCCGATCTTAAAGCGGTCAACCCAAACCTCGCCATCTTGAACGGATGCTTGGGGAAATGCAGTGGCCCCAGCGCGTCAACCGCAATATCGGGCCAGTCGTTAACAATAGGTTGCATCAGACTTATGTAGGCCTGCTGATCCTCACCCAGTAAGACAGCTGTTTCATTTACAGCCTGTTTTAAAATCGCTGCAGTGCCATCATCAAAAGGGTGCGCTGCGGCTATTTCGGGATAGATATATTCTAACCCATAATCCGAAAGCGGAAGTGTTTCAAAATAGGGCGAAGTCGCGGCCAGCGGATGAATGGCCGAACAAACATCGTGAAGAAATCCGGGCAGCGTCAATTCGGCAGAGCGCAGTCCACCGCCAATGGTATCTTTACCCTCTATCAATAATACCGAAAGTCCGCTTTGCTGTAATAATATAGCGGCCGCCAAACCATTCGGCCCGGAGCCAACCACTACCGCATCATAATCACGTTTTTCCAGCTTCATTTTTAATTGGGTGTCATGTTGAGGCACTCGAAACATGCGGGCAAAGGCCTTTACGCTCACCCTTCAAGAGCCTCAGGGTGACACCCTTATTTTATTCCCGATTAAAAGTCGGAATATTCCGTGGGATGCAGAAAAAGTATATCTGCTTTTGATACATTGTGCTGGTATTCCGGTTTTGCTACCAGTGTTTTCCACTCCGGGTCATTCGAAAATGTTTCCCAATGTTTTTCCCTGTCAGCTTTGTTATTAAAGGTAGTCATATACATTAAGTTAGGCATATGGCTGCCGGCGATAACTTCAGCATAAAATACGGCATTAAAATTAAGCCGCTTAAACAAGGCCACTTCATTTCCATCATTAAACATATGCACCTTATTGATATAATATTTTTCAGTAGGCCCTTCATAGCTGCGCAGCTCGTAAACCCTTTCTGATTTAGCAGCGGTAAGCTTCGGCGCTTCAGGTGACAGCATTTTGGGGAACGCTTTTAATACAATAGTCTCAATACGGCTATAAGGCGAATTATTATATTGCGCATCGATATAGTCCTTCCCGGCAGTAGTAAATCCCTGGTCAGTTAATAATTTGGTGTCGGTATTTTCCAGTTCGCTCCAGGTTTTATAAGGAACCAAAACATAAACACGCTTATCGGCAGTATCCTGTTCTACAGGTTTAAATACGCCAACATCCTTTATCCCAACCTTATGCAAGGCAGGCAAATATGCATTTTTCAGGTAGGTATCCAACCGTTCTTCCTGTGCGTTGGTTTTAAGGTGATATATTTTTAATTGATAATAATATCCGGGAGACGTTGCTGCCTTAGATATTAGTGATGTACATAGTAAAATGATTAAGGATGTGGCTTTTAAAAAATTGATGCTTTTTTTCATAGATTGTATTTGAATTTATTTAGTCCATTTATTTTCGAGCATCTTCATAAAATAGCCCCCTACCACACTCCGCGCCTGGAAACCAACCATTTTACCATCGGTTGTTTCGTGCCAGTCGCTCAAAGGCACTTTTGAAGGCGTCTCGGTTGCATATTTATAAACGGGGTCGGTTAATGCTTTAAATTGTTGTGGGTTATTGGTCAATGCGGCTGTCCATAATATCCAGTCGGATTTTGTATAGGTTTTGCGGCTATCCAAAGGCAACCCGAATTTCTTTTGCTTGGTCAGGTAATATTTAACTTCATCATCATAAACATGCTGCGGAAACAAATGCAATCCAAGCACTTTATCCCAAACCAGGTTATATTTTTGGCTCCAGGTATTTTTATCGCCGAATACCAATGAATAATGGTCGCCTGCGGCAGCCATCTTCATCCATTTATTGGCCATACCGATAGCTATGTTGCGATATTTTACAGCGGCTTCCTTTTCACCTACCTGCTCGGCCATTTTGGCGTAACTGGCAATCCCCACAATAGCCTTTATCGATAAATTAGCGTTATGGGCCAAATGCCCTGCAAAATCATCTGTACATAATTGATTGGCTGGGTCTAAACCTGCTTTTACTAAATAGTTGGCCCAGGTGGTTAATGTTTGCCAGTGTTCTTTTGCATAACTGCCGCTTTTTTCCGCCTTTGTTATTGCAGCTGTTAAGATGAGCATATTGCCAGATTCTTCCACCGGCATATCTTCGCCATAGGTTTGTCCGTTTGCTATAGGATAAGTACCCAGGTCATGGGCAGCAAAACCTTTTTTCCATTTGCCGCTTTCGCTATAGAAAAATATTCCGTTCAGCATTCCTTCCATAAACCTCGGATTATACAACAGGTACAATGGAGCCGATGGATAAGTAACATCAACGGTATTGATAGACCCATTACTGAAATTTTCTTTTGACAGGAATAGTATGTCCCCATGTGCATTCTTAACCAATACATGCGCAGCTATGCTTTGACGATACGCCAGCGCGCACAACTTAGCATAATGGTCACCGCCCGCTTTCACCGCATCCTGGTACATCGACCGGTTAAACTGTTCGCACTTTTTCATTACGGAGCTATAATCCGAAAAAGCAAAATTAAGCTCTTTTTCAATGGTCTTGGTACCGTCGGCTTTCCACCAGGGTTTTAACTGGATCTCAAAAAAGGTTACTGGGTACAAATCGTCATAACCAAGCTCTATAAATCTTTCTGTAAATTTTGGCCCCACCGTTCCAAAAGAAAGGATGGTATTTAAAGCTAAACTTTTACCTTTCACGGTGTCGTTATTGCTGATCACGCGGGCCGGGAAAGGATCATTCGCTTCTTTGCCCTGTGAGATATATTGTATGGCATTTGCTGATTTTGGAACAGCTACATGCATATAGCCCCAGTCGATACGCAGATCATCGCCTTTCTTTTTAAGTACGGGTTGTTCAATAGTACCCGCTTTTAAAATAGATAGTTTTCCACCTTCATACATCTCGGCAGCTACATCCTGTAAGGGTTTGTCAACCGCGATATCCGTAGATGCGGTGAAAGACACTTTTATATTATGATGTTTGTTATCATTTGACCGCGCTTTAAAAGTGATATAAGATACCGGCCTGATAAAAATATCCATATCATTCAGCAACAAAGGCGAAGTAAAGGTTACCAGCAGATCGGCTTTACCACACCTGAATTTATAGTTGGTTTGTGTGGCGCTTACCTCTACACCGGTTTGTTTTGCCGCGAGTATAGCATTGGCTCCCTTCTGCTTTACCAGGTCAACCAAACCTACGTCCAGCCATTGGGCACCGGCAGTATTGGCACAGTGGATAGCCAGTAAATTGTTCCCTTTTTTCAGTTTATTTTTTACAGCATCCTTTAAGGGTATCAGCTTATAATCGCTTGTCCAGCCTACGTTAGTATATATCTTTTCTTCATTCAGGTAAACTTCCACATTATCATCATGGTAAAGCTTAAGGAAGAGCTGGTCAATGTTGGTATTGTCCAGATTAAAAACCCTTCTCACCCAGATGTCTTTACTTGTCCATACAGTTTTAGCTTTGGATTGATCGTCTGTAAAAGGGGCCGCACCTGTTTTCCAGTTCTTGTCATTAAACTGTGTGGTAGCCCAGCCATCGGCAGGCTTTGTTACTGTGTATTTACATGAATATGCTTTTTCATCCGAGGCAGGCAATACAGTTTTATACACCTTAGGCTCTTCTCCCATAAAGCGGTATACATCGCCATCAACCTTTATAAAACCAAGCATAGATTGATCTTTGCCCGTCCAGTGTTTGGTTGATGATGCATTTAATGCGTCCGAGAAAGACCATATACTGAAATAGGTGTTATGGGTGATCAGTGGATAGGCCGGAGCTTTTTGCGCCTGCGCATAAATAAGATTATATGAAAGTGAAAGGCAAAATACCAGGAGAATCTTTTTCATAGTTTAGAATAACGGGTTGTTAATTCAAACAAATATAATTGAAAATTGATGTCTGTAGTAAGATGTAACCGGAAATTTAAGATAAAACGAAATTAACTTGATTTTGCCTTTTAAACAGGCTGTTTTTCAGACTTTCCCCATTTTTCCAGAACAGATATGATCTCGGTCAGTTTCATGGGTTTGCTTAAATAATCGTTCATTCCGGCCTTTATACAGATCTCACGGTCTTCGGGCATCGCGTTTGCTGTCATGGCTACAATAACAGGCTGCTCTTTCATGTGCTGGCGTATAAACTGGGTAGCTTCAAGCCCGTCCATTTCAGGCATCTGAATATCCATCAGGATCATGTCGTATTTCTTTTTTGCTACCATTTCTAAAACCTCGTGCCCATTTCCTGCTACCTCTGGTTTGTACCCCATTTTGTTTAGGATATGTACAGTCAGTTTCTGGTTCACATAATTATCCTCGGCAATTAATATCTCCAAAGGATATTGTTTGGCAAAATCAGTTGAGAACTGCGTTTTAACCTGCTGCGGCTCTTTTACTATTTTACCATCTTTTAACTGGTCGATAATATGTTTATACAGCACATGATGCTTGGTAGGTTTATTTAAAATAACATCAAATAAATGGGCCTCCTGCCTGCTTTGCTCGCTGCCTATTGAGCTCAGTAATATAATACGGGTTTTGGGATATGACTCCCTTATCTTTTTGGCCAGATGTATACCATCCATTTCAGGCATGTTCATGTCCGAAATTACCAGGTCGACTTTACCATTTGACGAAAGCATATCCAGTGCCTGCCTGCCCGATTCGGCCATTAATGGAATAAATTTCCATTGTGTTAGCTGCGCAGCCAGTATACTGCGGTTGGTGAAATTATCATCCACCACCAAAACATGCTTATTTACTAATTCGGCCACATTAAGGTGCACGTAAGTACGGGCAGATTTTGACCCTATTTTAGATCTAATGTTAAAATGGAATGTTGCACCCTTGCCCGGTTCACTTTCAACCTTGATATTACCACCCATTAACTGGATCAGCTTTTCGCTAATGGCCAGCCCAAGCCCTGTGCCCCCATATTTGCGGGTTGTACTCGAATCAATTTGTGAAAATGCTTTAAATAACCTGTTCAATTTATCAGCCGGGATACCTATACCGGTATCGCGCACGCTGAATGATAGATCGAGATCATTGTTTTTGCTGCTTAATAATTTTACGCTGATAAATATCTCGCCCTTGCTGGTAAATTTCACCGCGTTACCCACCAGGTTGATGAGTATTTGCCGCAGTCTTAATCCATCGCCAATGATCTGCGTGGGTACATTATGCTCTATCTGGTAAACCAGGTCGAGGTTGAGACGGGTGGCGCTTTCAGCAAAAACATCCAGTACACCTTCAACACAATCCCGCAAATCAAAATCCCGCTCCTCCAGTTCCATATTCCCCGATTCAATTTTCGAGAAATCAAGAATATCATTGATCACAGTCAATAAAGCATCACCACAGTTTTTAATGGTTTCGGTATATTCTTCCTGCTCTTGCGTAAGTGGTGTACTCGATAAAAGGGTAGCCATGCCGATCACACCGTTCATTGGCGTGCGTATTTCGTGGCTCATGGTGGCCAGGAATATGCTTTTCGCCTTGTTGGCCTGCTCTGCTTCTTCCTTTGCCTTTTCCGCTTCCTCGCGCGATCTGCGTTCGTCAACCGTCATCCGGGCCAAAAGCTCTGTACGCTCTTCTACCTGTTCTTCCAGTTCTTGCTGCCTCAATTTAATGGCCTTTAACCTGTATTTGAATATGGCGTATATCGCCCCGGAAATAAATACAACCGCCAATACTTCAAACCACCAGGTTAACCAAAACGGCGGCACAATAGTAATTTTCAGGCTATCTTTAACCGGCGACCAAAGGCCTGCACTATTCCTGTATTTTACTTTAAATGTGTATTCACCCGGCGGTAGGTTAGTGTATGATGCCGTATTCCTGCTGCCAACCTGGTTCCAATCAGAATCAAAGTTTTCAAGCTTATAGGCATATTGTTTTTTGTCAGCCGATCCAAAATCAAGCGCAGCATATTCCATTGAAATAACAGACTGCTTGTATGATAGGGTGATGGATTTTGTATCTGAAATATCCTGTTTTAAAGGAGATGGGTCATTGCTGTTTTTTGCAATGGCAAGAGGTTTGTTAAATACCTGGAACGAAGTAACTATCAAAGGCGAAAATGCAATAGGATTTAATATCTGATCAGGATAAAACGCGTTGAACCCGTTTACACCACCAAAATACATTTTACCATCGCTGCTTTTTAAGGCAGAGTGAGGTTTAAATTCGTCGCCCTGAACACCATCTTCGGTGGTATAATTTCTAAAGGTCTTATTAACGGGATCATACATGGATAGGCCGCTATTTGTACTGACCCAAAGTTTACCGTAATCATCCTCCCTTACAGAATAAGCAATATCACTTGGTAAGCCCTCTTTTTTGGTAAATATGGTAAAATGCTTTGTCAGGGGATCAAACACATCCAACCCCGAAAGGGTACAAAGCCATAAGTTGCCTTTGCTGTCTTCAAAAATATCAGTCACCCCATTGTTACTCAGGCTGTTTTTCTTTTCATCATGCTGAAAATGGGTAAATGTATTTGTTTTGCGGTCCATCAGGTCAAGACCACCATCAGATGTACCTATCCACAAATTACCCTTTCTGTCCTCAAGTAAAGAATAGATATAATTGCTGCTTATACTTTTTGGATTATTAACATCAAGTCTGAAGTTTTTAAAGGTATTTGTTTTCTTATCGTAACAATCCAGGCCACTACCAAATACACTGATCCAGGTTTTTTTATCCCTCGTATGTATCAGGTTATAAATATTATTACCACTTATGCCGTTGGGATTAGCCTGATCTCTGCTAAAATAACTGAACGTTTGAGTTTTAGGATTCAATATACTTATCCCGTTTCCCCAGGTGCCTATCCATATATTATCATCTTCGTCCTGGTTAACAACTAATACATAATTACCTGCCAGGCCGCCTTTACCCCCGGTTTGCTTTTTATAATTAGTGAAAGTCCCGCTTTCAGGATCGAATTTATTGATACCACCGCCGTCGGTTCCAACCCAGATATTTTTTTCCTTGTCCTCAAAAAGGGCAAGCACAAAGTCATTGGACAAACTACTTGGAGATGCATTATGCCTGTAAAGAGAAAAGCTGGCCGTGGTCTTCTTAAAAAGATTTATCCCGCCGCTAAATGCGCCCAGCCACATATTACCCAGTTTATCTCTACATACTGAGTAAATTGAATTACCATTGATGCTGTTATTATCCACTTCATCGTGGCGGTAATTATTAAACCTATTAGTTTTGCTATCAAAAACAGAAAGACCACCATTCTCGGTACCGATCCATAAATCCCCGGCAGCATCCTTTTTCAAACTATAAATGGTATTACTTGAAATGCTGTTTGCAGAGGTTTCACTATGCTTAAACCGTTTAAAGGTTTTACTTACCTTATCAAATAATAAAAGTCCATCTTCCTGTGTTCCGATCCATAGTTGATCTTTGTTATTTTCTATCATGCAGATAACATTGTTACCTGCTATATTTTTGGTTACAGGGTCTATATATGGAAACTTTGTAAATGAATTATTTTTCCTGTTATATAAATTTAACCCGCCGGATGTGGTTCCGACCCACAGGTTATGCTGCGAATCCTCAAGCACCGCACGCACATTGTTATCGCTTATGCTGCTCGCGTCAGATGCTGAGTGCAGATGGTGCTGAAATGTTTTTTTCCTGATATCATAACAATCCACCCCGCCATTTTGTGTACCTATCCACAGATTGTCGTCCGAATCAAAATTCAGTCGGTTTATAATATGGTTTGAAATAGTGTTAGGATTATGTACATCGTGCGTGTACCTGGTAAAACTGCCGGTATTTCTTTCGTACCGGTTCAAACCGCTTGATGTCGCTATCCAGATATTACCATCGCGATCCTCAACAATATCGTTGATCATATTGTTGCTTACACTATTATCATTTTTAGGATCAAAGCGATAGGTGATAAATTTATACCCATCGTACCTGTTTAATCCATTGCGGGTACCTATCCACATAAAGCCACGGCTATCCTGGATAATGCAGTTAACATTAATTTGCGACAAGCCTTCTCTTGTCCCGAAATGATCAAATTTCAGGCTTTGATTTTGTGGAAAAACAAATAAGGGTGCACCTAAAAGCAGGATAACTATCCAGCATTTAAATACACTGATCAAACCAGGGGTATTACGCATTAATAAAAAAATCGAATCAGAGGTTTATCTATTACAACCAAAACTACAGACAGCATGGTATCATTTTCTTTATACGCAAGTAATAGCAATAGGTTCGAAAAAAAGAGACATAAATTTAGTTATAAAGAAATGATCCTGAAATGCAATTAGTGCATAAAACAAAAGAGGCTTTCCTGAAAACAGGAAAGCCTCTTTAATAAAATATATGCGGTAAATTACAATTCTCTCACCCAGATATTGCGGTAACTCAAAGGTTCGCTTTTATCCCCGTGTGCCTGTAATTTTATTGGTGAAGGGCCATGTTGCGTGTAAGATGGCTTGCCAATGTATTGCGTTGCGCCTTTCAGTTCAAAGTTATTCTCAACCAGTACGCCATTGAAAAATACGGTTACCCTTGCCGGTGATTTTAAAGACCCATCGCCATTAAAAACAGGCGCTGTCCATATTACATCATAAGTTTGCCATTGGCCGGGCTGCTTGCCGGGGTTAGCCAGGGGGATCGCCTGCTTGTAAATACTGCCGGCCATACCATTCACATAAGTTTTGTTGTTGTATGAATCTAATACCTGCAACTCATAACCGGCATCGCCTTTGCCTTCTGATGCTAAAAACACACCGCTGTTACCCCTTGCCTGGCCCGAGCCTGTAATATTAGCCGGCACTTTCCATTCAATGTGCAACTGGTAATTGGTAAATTTATGCTTGGTTTCGATATTGCCGTACTTTTTATTTACCGTCAATATATCTTTTGCAACATCCCATTTAGCAGGCGACTGGTCATCGGCTTGTACCCATTCGTCCAGGTTTTTCCCGTCAAATAAAACGATAGCATCTGAGGGAGCTTCTCTGAAAGTCGCTCCCGGTGTTACCACTTTTGGAATAGGGTCCCATATTTCGGTATCCTCTGGTTTTGCTTTTTCCTGGGCACTGGCTATAAAAAAACCTCCTGCCATTAATGCGGTTAATATTATCCTTGATCTCATTTTATACAATTTAGTTAATACTTGGTTTCAATTACACATGCAGTACATTCTTAACATACTGTGCGCTTTCTGTAATGCTCACGTATGGGTCGATATTGGTAAAGTTTTCCTGCTCCACAATAAAATGCGTCACGCCTGCAGCCTTGGCTTTAGGGATGATCGTTTTAAAATCGATGCTTCCTTTGCCTATTTCTGTATTCAGATCTGTATTTTTCTTATCCCTATCCTTAACATGCACCAGTGCAAACCGGCCCGGATGTTTGGCAAATATCTTAACGGGGTCCTGCCCGGCACGTACTACCCAGAAAATATCCATTTCCATGTGCACCAGTTTAGGGTCGGTATGTTGCAATATAGTATCATAAAAAGTAGCTCCGCCACCCAAAGGTTTCCACTCAAAATTATGATTGTGGTAACCCAGCTTGAGGCCGGATGTTTTACATATCTCGGCAGCTTTATTCATTTTTTCGGCAACTGCTTTACATTCATCCACCGATTTGATAAATTCACCGTTCAATGACGGGATAACCACATAGGTTTGCCCAATCACTTTAGCCACCTCAATATATCTTTTCAACTCCTCAGTATCGCCTTTACCAAAAAAAGAATCAATACCGTAATGGCCGCTTGGAGTAGTCAGGCCATTATCCTTCAGTAGTTTGCTGAAATCCTTTGAATGCAGCCCCCAATAACCTTTATCTTTATCATATCCAAAGGTTTCTACTTCCTTATATCCTGCTTTGGCAACCTTGCCTATTACTCCTTTTACATCCGATGGTAACTGATCGCGCAGGGAATATAGCTGCAGACCTGCTATGCGGGTATTTGTTTCTGCTTTCAGCAGTCCCGGTGCCAACAGCATTCCTGCTGATGCCAATCCTGCCTGGGCTAAAAATGTTCTTCTTGTTGTCATGGTAAATATTTGTTTTTAAGTAGATAGATTTAAATTATACATCACATAGCTGTATGGCCTGGCGCAGCGAGGCGATCTTGTCTTCGCGCTTCGGAACAAATTCCTGCCCTACATATCCTTTAAAGCCGGTTGCTACAATAGCCTTCATTACAGCAGGATAATACAATTCCTGGGTATCATCTATCTCGTGCCTGCCGGGTATGCCGCCTGTATGATAATGCGCTATATATTGATGATGGTCGGTTATGTTCCTGATAATATCTCCCTCGTCAATTTGCATGTGATAAATATCAAACAGCAGTTTAAAGTTATCAGAGCTTATTCTTTTTGCCAGTTCGGCACCCCATGATGATTTATTACACTGATAATCCTTATGATCTATTTTGCTGTTAAGCAATTCCATGCATAATACTACCTTATGCTTTTCGGCTACAGCCAATATTTTTTTTATGCCTGCTTCGCAGTTCTTCCATCCTGTTTCATCATCCTTTCCCCGGCGGCTTCCGCTAAAACAGATCAGGTTGGTATAGCCGTTTTTAGCCACCAGCGGGATCATTTCTGTATACTGTTTTACCAGTCTATCGTGAAACTCGGTATCGCCAAAGCCATCGGTCAGGTTAATTTCCGCGCCATTACACATGGGCGAATACATCCCATGTTTTTGCAGCGTTGGCCAGTCTTTAGGTCCACAAAGGTCGATACCTTTGATACCCATTCCTTTTGATACTTCGCAAAGCTGGTCAAGTGTTAGCTGGCTATAACACCAGGGGCTTACGGAGTGATTGATATTTCCTTTGAGTTTACCGTCCATATTTTCTGTTTCAGGAGAACAACTGAATGATGACAACATACCTGATGCGGTTATTGCCGCTGTACCTGCAAGCATATTTTTAATGGCTGATCTGCGGTTTTGCTGATTACTCATGGTTTATAATTTAAATTATATTTCCAAATTGGCTGATGGTTCTTCAATATCAAGGCCCGGTTGTGTTTCTGTATTATTTTTATCCCTAAAAAACAGCAGGAAAATCATCAGCACCGTAGCCGCTATACCACCGGGCACAAGCCATATGCTACGCCAATCATGCATTGTAGGCGAAGTTTTCCAATGATCCACTGTGAAGCCGCCCAGGTAATATCCCATCAACATCCCTAACCCATAAGTAGCGAGGGTAATAAATCCCTGCGCCGCACTTTTAAAACGCTCACCGGCAAACCTGTCTGTATAGATCTGGCCGGTTACAAAAAAGAAATCATAACATATACCATGTATCACGATGCCTGCTATCAGCATCCAATAATTGGAGCCTACATCTCCATAGGCAAAGAAAAGATAACGCAAGCCCCAGGCCAGCATACCCAAAGCAAGCATTTTTTTTACGCCAAGACGTATAAAAAAGAAAGGCATAGCTACCATGAAGAATAGTTCGGAAAACTGGCCGGCGGTTTGTATCCCTGCAGCTTTTTTCATACCAATTTCGTTCAGAAACTGATTGGTTTTATCATAATAGAACGCCAGCGGGATACATATGGCTATAGAGGCCAAAAAGAATATTAAATAGGATCGATTTTTCAGCAATCTTAATGAATCAAGCCCAATAACATCGCCAATGTTGGTCTTTTGATCTTTTTTTGGCGGAGGAGTATTCGGCAATGTAAAACTAAGGAGCCCTAAAAGCAACGAAGCACCGGCCGCCATAGCAAACGTTAACGAAAGTGAGTTGGTTTTTTCCCAATTCAACCATCCGATGATCAAACCCGCTATCATCCATCCGGCTGTTCCGAACACTCTGATCAACGGAAATTCCTTACTGGGATTGGTCATCTGCTTAAAAGAAACCGAATTAACCAACGCCAATGTGGGCATGTAGATGATCATATAAGTCAGAATACCGGGATAAAAAGCAGCAAATCCCGGCGCTTTCGACTCATAATATAATAGCGCAGCGCCAATAAGGTGCAAAACGCCAAGTATTTTTTGTGCTGAAAAGAACCTATCGGCAATTAATCCAATGATAAAAGGTGCAAGGATAGCCCCAAACGATTGGGTAACATAAGCACTTGAACTCTGAATATCCGAAGCACGCAGCGTTTTTGTCAGATACGTCCCCATTGTTACAAACCAAGCGCCCCAGATAAAAAACTCCAGGAACATCATTGTGGATAATTTAACGCGAATGGCTCCGGTCATGGTTTGTAAATTAGGTTCTTGTGCTTACTTTTTCAAGGACAAGATATATTTAACCATGCTCCGTGCATCATCTACAGAAACTGAAGCATGCGGGCCCATAGGTATAGTGCCCCAATTGCCACTTCCCCCTTTGATTATCTTATTGGCCAGAGTATCAATTACAGCTGATGACGAAGTGTATTTTTTTGCCACATCAACAAAAGCAGGTCCTATCAATTTTTCCTGCTCTTTATGGCAGGTTTGGCAATCAGATTTTGCTATAAGCGCTGCACCGGCTGCTGCTGGTGTTCCGCTGGCTTTATCGGTACCAATATGATTTGCAGAGGTATCTGCATCGGACTGGGTGGCAACCGCTGTTTTGTTGGATGCGCTCGCGCTGTCTGCTTCTGATTCGTTACCTGATTTTTTACCACCACCGCAGGCAGCAATTACTAAACTTAAGCCAATAACTATGAATGCTTTTTTCATAATAAATAAAGATGTTGAATGTTGTGATTTCTAATTTTGTTGATTCAATTTATAGCCCGCAATTTAAACAATCCGGCAATAAATTATACAACTACCTCCTGCAATGGTTTCGTTTTATTTTTTCCCTTCATATAAAATACTAAACCAGCAAAGGCTACAATCAATGCTAACGGGATCATTAATGTTGCCTGCAAAATTTTAGGGCCGGCTGATACCGTATCGCCATTGGCTGCTGCAACTATTTGATCATAATGCTTGCCCATTATGATGGTATATAATGATACAGCAAACATACCGGCGCCACCCATCAGGTTTAAACCGATAGCACCTGTTTTGGGCATATTTTGGTTTACAAATCCAAGCATTGTTGGCCAGAAATAGCACACACCCATACCAAATATAATAGCTGCGGCATAAAGGGCCGGGCCGGTAACCGTACTAAGCATATAAATGCCTATCGATGCAAGAATAGTTGAGATCAATAACAAAACCTGGGGTGAAAAAAGTTTCAACACAGGCTTTGCAAATCCACGCCCTAATACCATTACACCGGTCTCCAACGTGAGCAGTAGTATTGCATTGTCTGATACATTTTTCAGCAATACATCTATCCACTGCCCGGTATATAACTCGGTGATGGCGGTGCCAAACATACAGATGAACATAAATATGAACAAAGGGTTCCAGAGCGCTTTGTACATACCTCCTGTTGATACTCCCGAAGCAACGCGCTCGGTAACCGGGAAATCAAGTTTTGAGAACAGGTAACCGTAAATAACGGTTGGTATCAGCATTAAGCCGATTTTTAACTCAAGAATAGATTTTAGTTCCCAGTTTAAATGCAATGCGTTGATAGCAAAAACCAGCAAACTCCCGATTACAATACCACCGGGAAACCACAGGTGAAAATGGTTCAGTTTGGTAGTCTTATTATCGGTATACAAAGATGTTACTAAAGGATTACAAGCCGCTTCCACTGTTCCGTTGGCTATACCGATCATTAAAGTTGAAAGGAATAATGACCAGTAGCCTGTAGCGAAAATTGTCATTAGTATACCAATCAGGTGAAAAATAAAGGCCAGTACAAGCAAGCGTTTCATGCCAATGATATCTACTACAAAACCTCCGATAACAACAGCTATGGGGAATCCATAAAAAGCAGTGGCGGTTATAGCTGCCAGCTGAGTTTTATCGAGACTGAAAAGTGAGCCAAAATCATTAAGTGTTCCGGCACGGATACCGAAAGACAAAGAAGTCACTAACAATGAAAGGCAGCTTGCCCGAAAGAGTTGTGTACGGTTAATAGTTTGCATGAGATATTTTTTAGGGTTTAATTGGTTTTGTTATCAGTTTATAAAAGTATCGGCTATTAATCTAACCCCAGCAACCTGCGGTTAAATGCATCATCCGAGCCGGAAGCAGCAAAATCATCAAATGCTTTTTCCGTTACTTTTATAATATGGTTCTTAATGAATTCGGCGCCTTCTCTTGCACCATCTTCCGAATTTTTCAATGCGCATTCCCATTCTAACACGGCCCACCCGGTGTAGTCATATTGGGTTAATTTGCTAAAAATGCCTTTGAAATCAACCTGTCCGTCGCCCAGTGAGCGGAAACGCCCCGCACGATCGATCCAGTTTTGATATCCTCCATATACACCTTGTTTGCCAGTCGGGTTAAACTCCGCATCCTTCACATGGAACATTTTGATACGTTCGTGGTAGTTGTCTATATATTCCAAATAATCAAGGCATTGCAAAACAAAGTGCGATGGATCATACAATAAACAAGCACGCGGGTGTTGTTTCACCTTATCTAAAAACATTTCGTAGGTAATACCATCGTGCAGATCCTCGCCTGGATGTATCTCATAACAAAGATCGATGCCGCACTCGTCATAAACATTCAGGATAGGTTCCCAGCGTTTAGCCAATTCGGTAAAACCTGTTTCCACCATACCTGCGGGGCGCTGTGGCCAGGGGTACATCATCGGCCAAAGTAGAGCGCCGCTGAAAGTTACGCTGGCATTCAAGCCCAGGTTCTGTGATGCTTTGGCAGCATATTTAACCTGTTGCACTGCCCATTTCTGTCTTTCGGCTGGATTATTTTTATAAGCTTGCGGCGCAAAGGCGTCAAAAAGCTCATCGTAAACTGGGTTAACGGCAACCAACTGACCTTGTAAGTGGGTGGAAAGTTCCGTTATTTCAAGGCCCTGCTCATTTACTATTCCTTTGATCTCATCAGCATAAGTTTTGCTTTCGGCAGCTTTTTGCAGATCGATAAAACGGGAATCATTGGTTGGTAGTTGTACACCTTTATATCCATAGCCTTTCGCCCATTTACATATGGATGAAAGGTTATTGAATGGTTCCTGATCACCTATAAACTGCGCTAAGAATATTGCCGGCCCTTTGATGGTTTTCATACTGCTTAATTAATCACGTAATCGGTCCATTTTTTATCTGACTGGCTCGAAGCCACCACATTATCAATAAAAGCCATGCCTCTGATACCATCATCAATTCCCGGAAAATCCAACCATTCCTTGTGTGGTTCTTCATTATTCAATTTAGCACTCAATGTTAAGGCGAAATTGCGATAAAGATTACCAAAGGCTTCCAGGTATCCTTCAGGATGTCCTCCCGGCGTACGGCAATTTTGGGTGGCATAAGGTGATTCGCGGTCGGTATAGTTTGAACCGGCACGCAAAGTTTCCGCAGGTTTATCTATCCAGCGGATCGTCAACGTGTTCGGTTCCATCTGCGCCCATTCCAAACCGCCATTCTCACCATAAACACGTATTTTAAGCGCGTTCTCTTCACCTGCTGCTACCTGTGATGCTGTGAGCACACCGGTTGCATTTTGTTCGAAACGCAATAAGATAGCACCGTCATCATCCAGCATACGGCCTTCAACAACCGTATTCAGCGATGCATTCATTTGGGTGATCTTCAAGCCCGAAATATATTCGGCCAAATGAGCGGCATGTGTACCAATATCACCCATGCAACCGCTTTTACCTGATCTTTTAGGATCAGTGCGCCAGGCAGCCTGGGCATTGCCTTCACGTTCTGAAAGGCGGCTTAGCCATCCCTGGTGATATTCTACGTAAATCTTTCTTATTTTACCCAGTTTACCGCTCTTAACGATTTGTTTGGCTTCCTTCACCATCGGATAACCGGAATAAGTATGTGTTAATAACAGCATCAGACCCGTCTCATCTACTTTTTTCTTTAGCTGTTTGGCTTCATCCAAAGTAAAAGTTACCGGTTTTTCTACTACAACATTAAAGCCGTTTTCCAATGCCAGCATAGCAGGGGCAAAATGCGCGAAGTTTGGGGTAACTATTGTGACGAAATCCATCCTTTGATCAGCCGGGCGCTTTGCCTCTTCAGTGATCATAGTTTCGTAATTGGTATAGGTTCTATCTTCGGGTAAAAAAAGCATTTTACCGCTTTCTTTGGCTACATCTTCATGTATGCTTAATGCCCCGCAAACCAATTCGATCAAACCATCCATATTAGCGGCAATACGGTGTATGGCGCCAATAAAGGCATCCTTACCACCGCCAACCATGCCCATGCGCAATTTTCTTTTGCTCATAATTATAAGTAAACGTGTATTTATTGTTAGAAAAAGAAGTTGATTGAATTAGATCAAGTTTACAAAACTTATCGATCCAACTCAATCAACCCAATTATTTAATTAACTGAATACTATGAAAGCGCCCAAGCCCTGTCGCCCTTTTTATATGGGATACAGCCATCATAACGTCCCGGTATGGGTACATAACGCAATGCTTGTTTACACCCTACTTCTGACGTAAAGTAACCCAGCAAAGTAAGTTCCTTTATCATCCTGAAATAATGGTTAGGATCTTTAGGCTTTTTAGTTTTAGAGTAGTCTTTTTGCTCTTTGTCCAGATCGGTAAGCAGGGCCGTACGCTGGGTAGCGTCCAAATCCAGGAAACTCTTGCTGAATTTCTTGTTAGCGGCATCGTTTATTTGCGACAAGCCCTTTACAAAAATATCCTGATCGGGCTTCTCATAGCAATCCCTCACCATGATCGCCATAAAGCCGCCCACATTGGCTGCTTTAGCGCCTGGTGTGCTGGTAGCGGGGAGAATGGTTTCCCCAACTTCATTTAAAAAGGCTACCTGGTCGGTCTCAAAAAGATCGGCCACATTTGCTGCACTTTTTGGCTTGCAACCCGAAACAAGGAATTCAGCACCTATTACAGTACCTCCCAATATCAGGGCAACCCTTCCTATCGCATCTCTTCTATTCATCTTTATTGTTGATTTATTGAATTAATGATTTTATAATTGGTTTGACGAACTAAATATAGTTTAAAAATCTATGCTTTTAAAGTAAAACCTTCACGATAAGTACGTTTTACGTATTGGTTAACCGCATCAAAGTTGGTTACTTTCATGTTTTCATTATCCCAAACCAGCTTGATATGGCCGCCTCTCAGGTCGTGACCTCTTACAGCTAAGTTAGCCATTAATAAAGCTTCTGTAAGCGGACCAGCCTTGTCAAATGACGAACTTAATTCTGTTTTTCCATAGCCAGCCAAACAACCTTCAACCCACTGTGCATAGTGGGCATTTGCTCCTGTAAGTTCAATTGGTTTATCGTCTTTGTCTAAACCAGATAGGTGCACGCGAGGAATTGTTTTAGGAACATTTACTTCTTTTGTACGTGAAGTTGGTAATAGTAAAGGATTTTCAGAATAGGTACTGGCAATCATTTTGCCTTTAGTACCGATAAACAAACTTCCATTACCATCATCACCAAAGCGTTCGTTTGGCCCTAATTCTTCTGGCCTTTCTGGCTGTATACCACCGTCCATCCAATGCAGGGTTATATCACCTTTTGTCCTGTCAGTTTTAGGGAAAGTCATGGTAATATGGCTTGATGGCGGGCAGCTATCAGGGAAACGCCCCTGCTTGAACTGATCGACATATACCGAACCTACACTGGCCTGCACATCCTTAACATATTGTAAACCAAGTACCCTGAAAGGGGCTTCAACCAGGTGGCAGCCCATATCGCCTAATGCGCCGGTACCATAATCCCACCATCCGCGCCAGTTAAATGGCACTAATTGATCTACGTAATCTTTTTGAGGTGCAGTACCTAACCAAAGATTCCAATCCAATTCTTTAGGGATATTGGGTTGTGGCTTCGGCCATGGAACACCCTGTGGCCAAACGGGGCGGTTTGTCCAACAATACACGGTGTGTACATCGCCAATTATACCCGCGTCATACCATTCCTTCAGCTGTCTTGTTCCATCATTGGACGCACCCTGGTTACCCATTTGTGTAACTACCTTGTATTTTTTTGCCGCTTCGGTAAGCAATCTTGCTTCCCATATATCATGGGTTAGCGGTTTTTGAACATACACGCCCTTACCCAATTGCATTGCAGAGTAAGCAATAATGGCATGGTTATGGTCAGGCGTTGATACCGAAACGGCGTCAATATGTTTATGCTCTTTATCGAGCATTTCACGCCAGTCTTTATAAACTTTTGCCTTCGGAAAGTTAGCCACAGTTTTTGCAGCCTGGCGGTCATCAACATCGCACAGGAACGCAATATTGGCTTTCCCGCTTTTAGCGAAATTAGCTATATCACTCTGCCCCTTGCCGCCTGCACCTACACCGGCAACATTAAGCATATCACTTGGTGCGCGATAGCCCTTGCCACCCAGCACATAGCGGGGTACGATCATGAAACTTGCAGCAGCAACTGCGCTGGTTTTGATAAAACCCCGCCTCGAGGGATTTTGTGGTGCATCCTTAGGTTCTTCAGTCATAGGTGTGTGTATTTATTAAATTATTGAATTATTGATTGAGTGAATTATTAATTATTGTTGCCTGAACTACGATTTATAAGACTGAAGGAGTATATTCCAACTACTCACTTAATCAACTCAATCCAACCTAATCAACTAATCACCGGTTAACTAATCTTTAATACTAAATATTCCCCTTCTTCAATTCTTCTACTGCATGGTTAGCTGCACGGGCTGTTAGGGCCATGTAAGTTAACGACGGGTTCTGGCAAGCCGTTGATGCCATTGCGGCCCCATCAGTCACAAACACATTCTTAGCATCCCACACCTGGTTCCATTCGTTCAAAACAGAAGTTTTGGGGTCGCGGCCCATGCGGGCTGTTCCCATCTCGTGGATACCACGGCCCAATACAGGCTCGCTGTTGAAAAGGCCAACTTTTTTTACACCGGCCATTTCGAGCATTTCCTTGGCATCATTCGCCATATCGATCCTCATCTTCATTTCGTTTTCCTTAACGGTAGCATCAATTGCCAGTACCGGCAGGCCCCATTTATCTTTCTTGGTTTTATCCAGGTAAGCCCGGTTCTCGTGGTAAGGCAAAGTTTCGCCGAAGCCACCTATACCCATGGTCCATTCTCCGGGTTCTGACAACGCATCTTTAAACGCGCCGCCTATGCTCATTTCAGGGATGTTTCTACCCCACTCGTCTCTACCTGCACCTCCCTGGTAGCCAAAGCCACGGATATAATCACGTTTATCACCGTTCAGGTTCCTGAAACGCGGAATGTATATCCCGTTAGCTCTTCGACCGAAATAGTATTTATCATCATAACCTTCAACCACTCCACCGGCGCCAACACCCAAATGGTGATCCATCAGGTTGTGGCCCAATTCGCCACTGCTGCTACCTAAACCATCATGCCAAACATCAGTTGCCGAATTCATTAGTACCCAGGCTGAATTTAAAGTAGACGCGTTTACGAAAACAATCTTTGCGAAATACTCATAGGTTTTATTAGTTTCGGCATCCAATACCTCTACGCCTTTGGCTTTTTTGGTATCCTTATCGTATAATATCTTAGTTACTATAGAGAATGGACGAACAGTCAGGTTTTTAGTTGCCATAGCCGCCGGCAATGTAGCCGATTGCGTGCTGAAATAAGCCCCGAACGGACAACCCAACCAACATTTATTGCGATACTGGCAATTAGTACGGTTATTATGCGGTACCGTAATATTGGCCGTGCGGCCAATGATCATATTTCTTAATCCTTTGTAATGATCGTTTACACGTTTAGCTACGTCTTTTTCCACACAGTTCATTTCCATTGGCGGCATAAAGTTGCCATCAGGCAGGATAGACAAACCGTCCTTGTTGCCTGATATACCGGCAAACCCCTCTACATAGCTATACCATGGAGCCAGGTCCTTATAACGGATAGGCCAATCAACCCCAATACCGTCCTTAGCATTGGCTTCAAAATCTACATCCGCCCAGCGGTAGCTTTGCCTGCCCCACATCAGTGAGCGACCACCTACATGGTATCCCCTGAACCAGTCGAAACGTTTTACTTCCACATAAGGGCTGTCCTTATCACTCGCCCAGTAATCCAGGTTGGTCTCATTCAGCGGATAATCCCTTTTTAGTACAGGATAATCTTTTTCCATTTGCACGGTGCGGCCTCCCCTGTGCTCAAATTCCCAGGGTGCCTTATTGGCATTTACATAATCCTTAATGTGCTCAATATTGCGGCCCCTTTCCAGCATAATGGTTTTCAGGCCTTTTTCTGTTAATTCCTTTGCAGCCCATCCGCCCGAAATCCCTGAGCCAATGACGATCGCGTCATAAGTATTTGTAGACATGTTTCTTTTTTATTGATTAAATTGGTTACTCCGACTAATGTATGAAAAATAATTTCTGTTCAAATAATTCATTGTGTTTTTTTAACACAATAACCGATTCTTAGCGTTGTAAAGCCTATTTTGAGTCATTTTGTATAAACATATTTTAACTGTAATGGCACTTAAATATTCCCTTTTTTCATTTCGCTAATGGCATAATCTGCTGCCCGGGCTGTTAAAGCCATATAAGTAAGCGACGGATTCTGACAAGAGGTAGATGTCATGCTGGCGCCATCCGTTACAAATACGTTTTTACAGGCATGTACCTGGTTCCATTTATTCAGTACAGAAGTCTTTGGGTCGAGTCCCATTCGTGCACCGCCCATTTCGTGGATATCCAAACCGGGGGCCTGGTGATTGCTTGAAGTTTGTATGTTGGTGAAACCTGCAGTGGTAAACATTTCCTTCAGTTGCTCCAGGTAATCCTTCTTCATCTTTTCATCATTATCATCATAATCAACTGATATCCTTAACTGAGGTATACCCCAGGCATCTTTTTTATCAGGATCGAGGGCAACAAAATTGGTTTCCTTTGGAATGGTTTCGCCCATCATATGCGAACCTACCCTCCATGGGCCCAATTCCTTATTGGCCAAACCATCTTTCAGGTTTTCGCCCACGCCATCCCAACTGTGCTTGTAGCCACGATAAGCACCAAAACCTGATGCGTACCCACGCAGGAAATTAGTTTCTTGTTTATATACGTTCCTGAAACGGGGCATATACCCTCCGCCTGCCGGGTTGCGCCCGTCTGTTTTCCATTCTTTAAATCCATCATATTCAGCGCCTATATGTGCCGAATAATTGTGGAAAGCCACATATTTTCCTAAAACCCCACTATCATTACCCAATCCGTTAGGGAAACGATGTGATTTAGAATTTAATAAAATAAGGTTGGTGTTTATAGCTGCTGCGTTGACAAATATTACTTTGGCGTAATACTCAATGCTTTCTTTGGTGTTGGTATCGATAACCCTTACGCCCGTTGCTTTACCTTTCGCTTCATCATAAATAACGGAATGAACCACCGAAAACGGCCTCAATGTGGCATGCCCCGATTTAAGCGCCCAGGGTATTGTAGATGCATTGGCACTAAAATAACCACCGAAAGGGCATCCGCGCTGGCAAAGCGTGCGTTCCTGGCATTGGGAGCGGCCCTGGTCTAAATGTATTTGATTAGGCTTGGAAAGATGTGCACAACGTGCGCTGATCACATGCCTGTTTTTATAGGTTTGCTTAACATGCTTGCTGAAATAATCTTCAACAGCATTTAAAGGATAGGCTGGCAAAAACTCACCATCAGGCAGCTCGGCTAAGCCATCCTTATTGCCTGATATACCGGCAAATTTCTCTACATAGCTATACCAGGGGGCAATATCTTTGTAACGAATAGGCCAATCAACCGCGAAACCATCACGTGCGGGGCCTTCAAAATCGAATTCGCTCCAACGCTGGGTTTGCCGGGCCCACATCAGTGATTTGCCGCCTACCTGGTAGCCCCGTATCCAGTCGAAAGGCTTTTCCTGTATATAGGGATGTTCTTTATCCTTCACAAAAAAGTGTGCGGCATCTTCGCCAAAAGCGTAGCAGCGGTTTATTATCGGGTTTGCTTCCTGCACGTCCATCGGCATTTCGCCACGGTGCTCAAACTCCCAGGGATACAAATTGGTGGTTGGATAATCTTTGATGTGCTTTACATCACGGCCACGTTCCAGTATCAGGGTTTTTAAACCTTTGTCGGTGAATTCCTTAGCTGCCCAGCCGCCGCTCATGCCCGAGCCTATAACAATTGCATCAAAAGTGCGCTCTTTAACGCTATCGATATTTAAATTAGCCATTTTTTGTACCTGCCTTCAAATTTTTAACCGGGAACCAGGCGTTATACCTCCCGGGAACCAACTCATACACATTAATTTTAGTTAGGAAATACTTGGATTCTGTATACCCCCATACAGTCAGACCCTTTACTGTATTATAAAACGCGAGCAAATCCTTTGAATACTTGTTGTCTTTCTTCTCAAAAGATTTCAACACATCTTCCTTTTCCTTTTTGCTGCAATCAGCAAAGCTTTTGTTGAGTAGCTTTTTGGGGACATCATTAAACTCACCCATCCCTTTTATAAAGGCCTGCTGATCTTTTTTGGTGCTGCAATCATCCACCATCTTCATGATAAAAGCATATAAACCAAGATCGGTGGCACCGGGAGTGGTTGTTTTAGGGATGATCGTTTCGGCCATATCAGTTATAAGCGTTTGCTGATCCAGGTTGATATCAAAATGCTTATAATGAACTATTGGATTGCTTTTGGTACAGGCCGGCAATAATGCCGCCGCCCCTATAACTAAAGCCAGATTTCGTAATGCTGTACGCCTGTCCATTTTAAAATGGGTTAAATTGCCTGGTTAAGTTTTTGTATTGGTTAATTTGCCGGCAATATAGATGTATAATTGACATGATTAAATAAAAACGTGAAAAAATACTGATAATTATTTCTTCACGGTTAAAAACTACACTTACTTGCCTGTAATTTAGAAACAATTAGTTAAAAACCCCATTTTTTCATCATTTGTAAATCAATTTTTACACAATCAAATGGATCTTTTCCCTGGTATGATTCCTGCTCAATAATAAATTGCGAAGTACCACCGTTCTTTTTGGCTTCTTTTACAATGTCTTTTACGGGCATTACTCCTGTTCCTAATATGGTACTGTCATAACCATCCATACCCTGACCGGTATCACTCTTTATTTCGTCCTTTACGTGCATTAGCTCAAAACGGCCCGGATATTTTTTTAGTAGATCAAGGGCTGTTCCACCTGCTCCCAGCATATTACCTACATCCATTTGCTGTGCCACCAGTTCGGGATCAGTATTTGTTAAAATAAAATCATATAAGGTAATATCCCCTACTTTGGTACTGAACTCAAAGTTGTGATTATGATAGCCAAACTTCATTCCCGATTTTTTACACAACTCACCGCATTTATTGAATTGGTCCATAAATTTCTTTAGACCTTCCGTATCATGGCGCAGGCTTTCATCCAGCCATGGGCTGACCACATAACGCTGACCTACCTCAGCGGCATCTTCAATGGTGTATTTCCATTTGTCGGTAAAATCGTTTTTTGAAGTATCCCAATCACGGGCAGTCATTACGGTATGGCCGCTTGGCATCAGCAGGGCAAGGTCGGTTAATATCTTTTTAAACTCCTTGGCTGTGTAGCCGTAAAACTTCCGGTTGATATAATTTGCATGCTCTACATGGACATACCCCATATCAGCCAACTTTTTAAGCGAGCCCTGCGGATCTTTTGACATAGCAGCCCGTACCGAATAAAGCTGTACACCTACCCTGACGATCTTTTTGGGCGAGGCAAACATTTCGTTAGTTAACAAGGTGGAACCTGCTACCACCATAGCGGTATTTTTAATAAAATTTCTTCGTGAAGTATCCATTTCTATAGGTTTTAAAAGGTGTTTAAAAATGATATAATTATTTGCCCTCCGGGAATACCGGGAATAACAACGATGAATTACTTACAAATGCCAGGTGCTTACTGTCAGGTGCCCATGATGGGGTATTGATGGTACCCTGCCCGCCATAAAGGTAGGCTACTACTTTTGACGGGCCACCGCCCACAGGCATTACCCTTAAATAAACGTGCTTATAAAACGGGTGGTCGCCGGGCGATACTTCATCTTTTAAGAAAGTGATATAAACGATCGATTTTCCATCCGGCGAAATATGCGGGAACCAGTTATTAAAATCATCATTGGTAAGCTGCGTTTGTTCGCTGCCATCGGCTTTCATGCGCCAAACCTGCATCAAGCCGCTACGCACTGAGTTGAAATAGATATATTTTCCATCCGGGCTATACTCAGGGCCATCATCCAGGCCTTTCGCGTCAGTCAGCCGCACTTCGGGGCCGCCACCAGCCGGGATACGGTAAACATCATATTCACCGTTACGGTTGCCGCAGAACACGATGTATTTTCTATCAGGCGACCAGCCATGCATATAGGAAGGACCCGTTGGGGTGATCTGTTTAGCCTCGCCACCGCCAATCGGCACTGTAAAGCCTACAGATGCGCCTTTTTCCCCATTGCCACTGCTTAAGGCAAGCATTTTACCATCGAATGAGATCACATGGTCGTTGTTATTTTTATTAGCGGCGCCGGTATTGATAGCAGCTGGTGTACCAGTCGCAAGGTTAAAATTGTACAATATGCCATCCCGGTTATAGATCAGCGACTTGCCGTCGTTTGTCCAATTTGGCGCTTGCAATGAGTTTGGTATCTGGTAAATGATCTTGCTGTTCTGTGTAGCCAGGTCGAGTATTTCTATACTGCTGCCTAAATAATTGCGATAAGGCACCAAATCTTTCCCGGCAGGTACCACTATGCGCACATTATTAAAAGTAGCCTTCTCGGTAACATCCGGATTATGGGAACAGATGAATATACCCACATAAACATCGTCACCCAAGTCAAGGCTATCCAGTTTCTCGCTCACAAAAGTTTCACCTTTGTGCGCTACCGACATGGTATAAGTGGTTCCTTTTCTCTCCAGTTGGATAACATCAGCACCTGTTAAAGTTGATTTCTTCTCCTCGGTTATACCACTAACTATTTTCCTGAACTGCAGGGAAGTTAAGCCATCACCATGTACTACCGCGTTAATCTGTTTTGAATTGGTATCCAATGATGAGCGTACCATCCAGCCTATTTTGCGATGCGCTTCAACCCCCTTACCTATAAATGCAACGTTGGCACGCAGCAGGAAATCGCCCTTCATCTTTTTCCATACAAAATGAAATTCATCTTTAATAGCCCAAACATTTGTTCCGGAGCCTTCCAAATGATATTGCTGTGAGGCGCTATTGAATGTAGCATTGCCCTTATGCTTGACCTGGCCTATATCCGACTGATCATCAAAAATGCCTAATGAATTGGTTTGCGCATTTGCTACTGTACAAAAAAGGCTTAAGCTGAACAGGACACAAATAAGTCGGCAGGATAACTTTTTTTTCATCGGATGGGTGTTTGAGTTACACTAATAATTGGGTTCCCTAAATTATAAATTACATTGATAAAAGCTATAGTACTTTTTTATCAATTTTACTTAGTGAGTAAAAAAGTTACGTGGCCTATGCCTTCAGCTGGTGAATGGTCTGTTAATTTTTCATACAGCCCCGTGCTGTCTTAACAATTCAGCTATCGCATTGTGCCCCCTCCGTGTGGCCCAGGCCAATGGTTTTGCCCAGTCAGCACCGGATCTGTTGGGATCGGCGCCCTGTTTCAATAAATAATCAATCATTTCCAAATGGCCCCACCTTGCCGCCATACCTAACGGGGTTGACTGATATTCCTCATCCAGCGGGTCAATATCTGCTCCATGACTGATCAGCAACGCTGCTTTCTGAACATCACCTTTTTGAGCCATATCATGCAATATGGTAACATGATGCCAGCTCATTACATTCGGGTTCATGCCATTTTCCATCAGAAAAGCCCCACTGTCATAACGTTCAAAATAATAAAATTGTGTCCATTTTAAGATATCCGGCACTTTGGCGCCATAACTCATCAAAAGTTTAACAAGATCAAAATGAGCCACTTTTGCAGGCTTCATCAATATCCCTTCACCCCAAAAGTAAGTTTCATCCAATGCAAACTCAGGATTGCTTTGCAGAATTTGTTCGGTTTTAATTAAGTCACCCTTATTAACAACCCGCTCAAATTCCTTTTGCAGTTCATTCCTATTGAAATGTATCGTTCCATTATCTCCTTTATACTTTTGGCGTGAAGGATCGTTAGCGTATTCCTGTAATTGTGATACAATATCTTCATGTCCCCTGTCCTGCGCAATGGTCTGCAGGTTGTCCAAAAAAGGATAAATTCTGTAAGCCGGATCATGAGCGCCGTGGTCAAGCAAATAATTGACTAAATCCCGGTGCCCTTCACGAACTGCAAAGTGAATAGGCGGCGTATAATTATATTGTGCATAGATCAATTCCGGGCAATCCGCAACCATCTGTTTGACAGCAGCCAGGTCACCATCACGACTTGCAACCAATATATCCCACACTTTTGTGGTGGTAGACAGCACCTTATCAGCCACTTCCATTGGCAAGCCTAATTTAAGTTCGTTTGGCTGTATCATATCTTTTTAATTATCACAAATAGCAATACTCAGTCATTTTCTTATGAAGATTACCGACTAAATTTCAAATTGATTAGTATAAATCTCTAAAAAATAAAACCAATAAAAAAATTTATGATAGATCGGGAATCAGATGCGTTAACTATGCATACTCCGCATTCAAAGGCAGGCTGAAGTAGAATGTGCTGCCCTCGCCAGGGGTGGATGTTATCCATAATTTACCACCGTTGAGCTCAACCAATTCTTTGCACAACAGCAGGCCTATTCCTGTACCGTTCTCGCCTAAAGTACCGGGCCTTGTGAAGTGTGTTTGAAGGTAAAACAACATCCCTACTTCTTCTGAACTCATTCCCTTACCGTTGTCTTCTACGCTGATGATCACTTTATTTTCCTCATAAACTGAGTTTAGCGTAATGCAGCCATTGGTATCCGTAAATTTAATGGCGTTACTGATCAGGTTGCGCAGTATTACCTTAATATGGTTCTCATCAGCCATTACCCATTGACCAGGGCTTGCCTGGTTTATAAATTCAATACTTTTGCGTTGTAAAGCATGGTTAAATGTTTGCTCCATTTCAACGCCGATCAAAAATATATCCAGTCGCGACGACTTAATGCTTCTGCCTTTAATATGGCTTCCGGCCCAATCCATCAGGTTCGACAAGGTTAATTCGGCGCTTTTTACCAAAGGGTTGATATCCTTCATCAACCATTGAACTTCCTGATTGGTGAGATATCCCAGTTCAAACATTTCGGCAATGTTGCGGAGATTGCTAAGCGGTGTACGCAGGTCATGCCCTATAACTGCCAGCAACTTATCTTTAACCTTGTTACTTGTTTCCAGGTTGGCTGTTTGTATCTCGATCAGCTGTTTTTGTTTAAGCAAGGCATCGTTCTGATGGTTTAGCTTATCATTTAACAACTCCTTCTGTTTGTATAAATAATACATAAGGCATAATACCGCCATTACAACCAAAAGCGACAAAGCAAGCGTGATGATTGTACTTCTTTGCGCTTTCATTTTAGCTTTAATATCCTGGTTATTATGTTCGATAGCAGCTATTTCATTCAGCCTGGCATTTAAAGCAAAATAGTCCTGTATCAACTCAGTGTTTTTAACCTTGTCGAATGTATTTGAGCTGTCCTGGATGTTGTTATATATCTTTTGGTAGGCCATGGCCTGCTTCAGGTCATTCTTCTGCTCATAACTACTTATCATTGCCCGGTAAGATGCTGATAAAGCATCAACTACCCCAATACTATCAGCAAGAGCGATGCCTTTTTTTGCATAGATGATCGCCTTATCAAAATCATGCAGCTGATTATATATTTGGGCATACTCCACATACGTTTTTGAACGCAGGCGGTTATTGTGTATTTCCGTGCTCAACCTGCAGGCAGTGTCTGAATAGGCCAGCGCTTTTGCGTAGTCTTTTTTATTGCGGTAGATACCGCTTAAGCGTCCGTATAAAATAGCGGCATTGCTTCGGTCATTAGCAATCTTGTTTATCAGTATAGCTTGCCTCGTCTCTTTAAGGGCCTCATCATAGTTTTTTAGCTTTAAATATACAAACGCCCTTTCCGTATGCACTTCTACCCTCATACGGTCATTGTTGCCTGCAAACTGTTCCGATTTTTTTAAATTATCAAAAGCCGCTTTGTAATTACCCAGTTCAGCATAGGTGCGACCTGTAATATTATAACACTCTGAAATAAGCAACCGTTGATCTTTTGGTAATTCTACGAGTGACTTATTCAGATAAAACAATGCTATCGGGTAGTATGATTGCGACCAGTATGCACGCCCTATATTGTGAAAGCTTTGGCCAATACCTTTTTGATATTTATAGGTTTCGGCGAGGATAAGGGCTTTCTCTGCCATTTTGCGTGCCGAATCAGGCGCTGTAAGGTAAGTTTTGTGGGCAACATCATTTAGATGATCGATATTATTTAGTACAGAAGTTTGGACATTTTTATCCGAAGATACAGGCAATGCAGTTTGTGCAAAAGTTACCTTTTGGATCAACAGCATAAATATCAGTCCGATAAAAACCTTCATGTAACTTAATACGGCGAAAAAGGCATAAAGTTTGGCTTTACCCTATCAAAATATACAATTCAAGCTATAATACAACGCTCTCCCGCCAGCATTTGTTCGCATATTTTTTCATCATCGGGTATTTGTATCTCATCGGCTTCCAACTTATAATTTTGCTTGAGCTGCTTGCGCCTGCGGGCCTCTATAAAACGCCTCACATGGTTGCGGCTTTCCAATATCAATCCGGGTACCGGCACAGGCTGGTTATCATCATCTTTTGCCACCATGGTGAAATAGCTGGTATTGGTATGAAATACCTGGTTGGTTTTGATATTCTCGGATATCACCCGAATGCCCACCACCAGCGATGTCCGCCCTACATAATTTACCGAGGCCATCAGTGATACCAGGTCGCCAACTTCAACGGGTTGTAAAAAATCGACCGTATCAATAGATGCGGTTACGCAATAATTGCCCGCGTGCTTGGCCGCGCATACATAGGCTACCTTATCCATCAGCGACAGCAAAATGCCGCCATGTATTTTCCCGCCAAAATTCGAGTAGGATGGTATCATCAGTTCAGTGATCACAGTTTCAGAAAAACTAACCGGTTTATAGGTTGATCTATCGGTTAAGGCTGTCATAAATTGATTTTTTTTTACAGTTTACAAGTTTAATCATCAAAGGGGCATTATTGCAACAATTGTATGACATTGAGAAACCGATTAAACTTAGGTCTATCTTCATGGTCAATAGCGTTTAAAATACCCCTTGCTATGGCCAGATATCTATTACTTTCCGTGCTCACTTTTTTGCTTTCACAATCAGCCAGAGCGCAGCAGCCACGCGATGTACACGGAACGGTAACCGATACCACTGGCCTAACCCTGCCCGGAGCAAATGTTAAGCTCATTTCGGCGAAGGATAGCATGATAGTGGCAACGAATGTAAACGGGCAGTTTATGTTTACAGGGGTAATATCTAAAAATTTTAAGTTAACCATCAGCAGCCTGGGTTATGAAAGTATTTCAAGGCGCTATACCATGGATAACGATACCAAACCGATAAACCTGGATGCTATAAAATTAAGGTCGCAAACCAATTTGTTGAAAACAGTAAATATTACTGACGTAAATCCTATATCCGTAAGAGAAGATACCATTGAATACAGGGCCAGTGCCTACAAAGTACGCGAGGGTTCACCGGTTGAGGAGCTGCTTAAAAAGCTGCCAGGCGTAACCGTAGATAAGGACGGCAATGTTACCGCGCACGGCAAACAGGTAACAAAAGTAAGGGTTAACGGCAAGGATTACTTTACAGGCGACGTGCAAACTGCCACTCAAAATTTGCCGGCCGATATCGTTGAGAATATCCAGGTGATTGATGATTATGGCGACCAGGCCAATTTAACCGGCATCAAAACAGGTGATCCGGATAAGATACTGAACATTACTATACAGAAGGGCAAGCGCCATGGCCAGTTCGGACAAGGAACCGTGGGCGTTGGTAATGACGATCGTTACCTGGCCCGCCTGTCGGCAAATGCGTTTAATGAGGATCAGCAGGTAGCATTAATAGGAACAGCCAATAACACCAATACGAATGCCTTTAACCTGAGTCCCGCAGGCGGAAGCGGTGGCCGTGGCGGGCGGGGCGGTGGTAGCAGTTCGGGTGTAAGTACGGCAAATGGTATTACCAATAACCGCTCGATCGGATTTAATTATCGTGACGACTGGGGTAAAAAAATAACCGTTTACGGAAGTTATAGCTTTGCGGACAGGGATAAAAACACAACCAGTATCACCCAGCAGCAAAACCTTTTCCAGTCGGGATCGCTGATCAATAATGATAATACCAACGACATTAATAACAGTATCAATCATCGTTTTGATTTTAACCTGGAATATAAAATTGATACATCGAATTACCTGAAGTTCAACCCAAATTTCTCGTATGGCTCCACCAATGATAACAATACCGATATTTTCAACAACGTGCGTAACAACACTACGGTTAACGGCACCGAGTTTTCGCTGACCAATTCAAGCGCCCCAAGTGGCGGGGCGAGTGTATTGTATAATCATAAATTTCATAAAAAGGGGCGTAATTTCAGCATAAATGCAGCTTACAGTTTTTCTAAAAACACCCAGGACCTTGACGATAAATACACCACTGTTCAGGATTCGGTTACTACCCCATTATACCAGCAGATCAATTCCAATAGTCACTCCAACAGGTTTAATGTACATCTGTCCTATATCGAGCCGGTTGGTAAAACCACTTACCTGGAGGGCAGCTATAGTTATAGTTACAGCAATACGGATAATAACCGCTACAACTACCGCATCGACCCGGTTACATCGGCTCCAACTTATGTCGACTCGCTAAGCACTTTGTATAACTACCAATTTATTACCAACCGCTTCGGCTTGAATTTCAGGGGTATCGAAACCAAGTATAATTACACCATTGGATTATCGGCACAACCCTCTACGCTAACCGGCGAATCGCATGATCTGCACACTTCAACGCAAACTTTTAATTGGGTGCCAACAGCCAGGTTTGTTTATAATTTTGCCAAGAACCATACCCTAACCATTAATTACAGCGGCACCAGCGGACAGCCGAGCTTTACGCAGCTACAAGTGCAGCCCGACTATTCCAATCCGCAAAACAAGATATTTGGTAATCCCGATCTTAAGCCATCATTCACCAATAGCATTGGTGTTCGCTATAACGAGTTTGATATCAAAAGCGGCAACTCTCTGTTCACTAACCTCTCGTTCAGTACAGTGCAGGATCAGATCGTGACCAATACACAACCTGTAGATAATTCACAGGCGGGTGGCACCAATGCGCGGGGGACCATCCAGGAAACTCATTATTTAAACACTAACGGCTATTATGCGGCTAATGGGAATTACTCCTTCTCCAAACCATTTGCCAACCGTAAATATACCGTAAGCGTTAACGGAAGCGCCAACTACAGTAATAATATATCCTATATCGAAGATCAGCGTAATTTGGGTAAAAACTGGGTTTTTAGTCAGGGGGCTAAGCTACGCGTGGATCTGGACAGTGTGATGGACAGCGAAATAAGCGCCAATTACAGTGTTAATAACACTACTTACAGCCTGCCATCATCCATTAACACCAACGCCCGCACATGGACTTTGGGGCTTAATGGCCGCAACTATTTTTGGTATGACCTGATATTGGGATATGATTTGTCTCAAACCATCAACAATGGTTTTAGCAGCACAGTAAAGGCCAACCCTACCCTGCTAAGTACTTATGTGGAATACCAGTTTTTGAACAAGCATATTGCTTCGCTCCGTTTCCAGGCATTTGATCTTTTTGACGAAAACAAGGGTATCACCCGTTCGGTAAGCGGCAGCCAGATCATCGATACCCGAACCAACAGGCTGGGCAGATATTTCATGTTGTCCTTTACTTTGCGCCTGCAAAAATTTACAGGCAGCCAGTCGCAAAGAGGCCGGGGTAACCGCGGCGGCGGGTTCAGGAATGGCGGGGGAAGACGGGGTGGTTGATACCCCCTCCGTCTCCTTCGTCGACATTTCCCCCCTAAGATTAGGGGGAGAGTGAATTTGAAATTAATATTATTTTAATTTTAACCACACATCCATTATCTTGGCAGTAACCGATATGAACAAAATACTGCTCTCTTTCCTGGCTTTCTTTTTTATTGCCGATGGCTTTGCCCAGGAACTCGTTGAAAAAAAAGGAAAAATAATAAACAATGTTACCGAAGTATATCATGTGCTGAAAAATAATGAGCAGATCAGACAGGGTTTGTACCAGGCTCTTTATAAACGTAAAACAGCAGTGGCTAGCGGCAGTTACACCGGGGGTAAAAAAACGGGCAACTGGTACTTTTATACTAACGATGGTAAAATAGCGCAAACTTATAATTACGATAAGGACTCGATAAAATATGAAGCCCGCGAGGATACCACATCGCCTATCCGTTACCTCATCGACAAGGAAATTACCAGTAAGGACAGGGTTACCAAACCTATCAAAGTTGGCGGAAGATATTTTGGGTATTTGCCTTACCTGAGCTTTTATAAAACACCGTTTGAAGCTGCCATTTATGATATTGATGATTGCTACGGCGTGATAGAATTATTAATAAGCCCTATGGGAAGGCTTGCCCAATACCGGGTACGTGTAGCCTCGGGTTACCTGGATTTTGACCAAACGATAAAATTTGATGTGAACCTGTTTAAAGAAGAAGATAAAAAATTCATCCCGGCCACCTTTAATGGTGAAGCAGTACTGTCGCGTATTATTATCGCTTGCAAGGTGAACAATAGTGGCGGGCTTGATTTCGTGAGGTGAGTACGCTTTTAAATCTGATTGCTTGTAAAAAAATGCCCAATCCCAAACATCAAAGCAAAAACTTCAACATTTGAAATTGGACATTCGATAATTCAGTAATTCAATAATTCAATAATTATTAATGATGATGGTGCCCATCAGGCCCGTGTGCGTGACCGTGAGATAGCTCTTCCGGTGTTGCGGGGCGAACGTTTAAAATATTGCCTTTAAAATGAAGAGCCTGGCCGGCCATTGGATGGTTAAGGTCAACGATAACAGAATCTTCCGCAACAGATACTACCTGCCCCTGGAAATGGTTGCCATTGTTATCCTGCAAAGGAAGGATGCTTCCAATTTCAGGAATTTCGGTTCCCTGGAACATTTCTTTTGGTAAATTAGCTACGGCCTCATCATCATACTGCCCGTAAGCATCTTCAGCAGTAAGACGGAAATCATATTGATCACCGGTAGAATGGTCGCTCAAATTCTCCTCGAATTTAGGCAGCATCTGCCCTGCTCCGTATAAAAAAGTTAGGGGCTGCTCTTCAGTAGCGCTTTCTACTAAAGCTTCAGTGCCATCTTCCTGCTTTACATACAGGTCGTAAGTTAATGACACTACGTGTTGTGGTTCAATTTTCATTCTATCTTTTTTTTGATAAGTGTTTTAAACGTTAATTTGTTTTAACGCGTCTTCGATATTTTCGGCGGGTAAGCCACAGGTTTTGTCTTTGCAAACGTATATCCTTGTGGTAGCAGCAAATTTGTCGAGCAGCAAAGGTAAACTTCCTTTTTTACCACCCAAGATAATTTTATTCGGGATGTAATTTTTTTCTATTTCAATGCGTTTTCCTTCAGCTTCTTCTCCGGTTATTGCAACCTCATTTACACCAAAAACCTCATTCAGCAATAGCATACACCAGTTGGAATACGATGAACCGTATTTTGCTATCTGCCCTGCCACATTGCGTAACAATTGCGAGGATATAGCCTGGTAACGCTCATCATCAAACAACAAACCCAGTTTTTTAAGATTATGTGCCATCACCGAGTTAGAGGCCGGCGTAACGCTATCCATAATTTCAGATTTACGGGCGATCAATTGTTCATCATCATCGGCAGTGTAAAAGAAAATACCTTTTTCCTGGTCATAATAATGGGTGATAGCTTGGTCTGTTAATTTTTTTGCAGTATTCAGCCATGCTTCATCAAAAGTTACTTCATATAAAGCGATGAAGGCGTCAATGATGTTGGCGTAATCATCTAAGAAAGATACAGCAGCGTCTTTGCTTTTGTAGATCCTGGTTAATCTCCCATCTTCACTGATCAAATTATCCAAAATAAATTGTGCATTCTGTAAAGAAAGCTCCAAATATTCCTTTTTATCAAACGCGCGGTACGCTTCGCAAAGTCCTTTGAGCATCAAGCCGTTCCACGAGGCCAATATTTTGTAATCCAGGCCGGGGCGTATGCGTTTACTACGCGTCTCCAAAACCTGAGCGCGCGCCGTGTTAATTTTTGAAACGAGTTCTTCAACACTCAACCCAAGCGTTGCGGCTAATTTTTCATCGCTTTCCTTCCTGAAGAATACATTCGTGCTTTCTTCTTCCCAGTTACCTTCATCAATAACATGATAGTAGATGCAAAAAAGATCAGCATCATCACCTAATATTTGCTCAATTTCAGTTTTGGTGAAGGTATAAAATTTGCCTTCCACGCCCTCGCTGTCTGCATCAAGCGCTGAGTAAAAACCATAATCAGGCGAGGATAGTTCCCGTTTTATAAAAGTGACTGTTTCTTCTACGATCTGCGCATAAAGCGGATCATACAGCCATACCGATGCTTCCGAATACAGGCTCACCAATTGTGCATTATCATAAAGCATTTTTTCAAAATGCGGTACATGCCAGCGGCCGTCCACCGAATAACGAGCAAAGCCTCCACCGATATGATCATAGATGCCGCCGAAAGCCATTTTATGCAACGTAAGCTTTACCTGCTTCGCGATGTCTTCATCTTGCATCAAATAAGCATAGCGAATTAAAAACTGCCAGTTGCCGGGCACCGGGAACTTGGGCGCTGTACCCATGCCCCCCTCCTGCTTATCAAAATAGCGTTCCCAGTTGGTTACGATCAGTTCCAGGTCAGCCTTAGCATATTCCGGCTGTTCGCTGATAAATTGCACCGATTCATATTGCTGTATGCCTTCAGTCAGTTTCACGGCATATTCTTCCGCTTCTTCAGGTTTGGTTTTGTAAAAATCAGCAAGGTTGAATAGTAAGCTTACCCAATCATTTTTGCGGAAATAGGTCCCGCCATATATGGGCCGTTGATCGGGCAGGCAAATACAGTTTAGCGGCCAGCCGCCCCGACCAGTCATCAGTTGTACCGCGCTCATGTAGATCTGGTCTACATCTGGCCGTTCCTCACGGTCAACCTTGATACAAACAAAGTATTCGTTCATTACGGCCGCCACTTGCTCATCCTCAAAACTTTCATGCTCCATTACATGGCACCAATGACAGGCCGAATAGCCAATGCTTACGAGGATCAGCTTATTTTCATCTTTTGCTTTTTGCAGAGCCTCCGTACCCCAGGGATACCAATCCACAGGATTATGGGCGTGCTGCAATAAATAAGGCGAGGCAGAATTGGCAAGACGGTTCATAAAAAAATAATTAAGATAGATGAGATGTATAACAGAGGTAATAAGCACAAAAGAAAATTGTTTAAAGATATTTAATCTTTATCTGCAACAAAAGCACATCTATTATCATTTTGACAAATTAATTTGGTTTATTTGCCGTTTAATTATCAAAATCTCAATAATGAACTGTTTTAAATTAAACCACTTAGCTGGTTTGTGTATCATATTGCTTTTTGCTGCGTCATCGAATGCTCAAACTTCCGATTCTTCAAAATACGATCACCAGGAATTATTCGGCCCAATAAACTGGCCAGTTACCGGTGGCGAGACCAGGTCGGCAAGCGGACAGCCCGGCGCACACTATTGGCAAAACCGCGCCGATTATACGATCCATGCCAGCCTTAACGAGGCGCAACAGGATACTACCATTAAAGGTGAAGTAACTATCGCTTATACCAATAACAGCCCCGATAAATTAGATCACTTATGGCTGCAATTGGATCAAAACTTATTTAAACCCGATTCGCGCGGAGCGGCAACTACTCCTGTTAAAGGTGATCGTTTTGATGTAAAAGGTTTTAGCCGTGGCGGATATCATATCACATCGGTAACCGTTATCTACCAAAATAAAACCTACACCGTTGTGCCGGTTATTACTGATGCCCGCATGCAGGTGCGTTTGCGTAATGCGCTTGGTTCAAACGGGGATAAGATACAACTGAATATCAATTATAGCTTCTCTATACCCTTCTACGGCGCCGACCGTATGGGTCGTAAAAAATTCAAAGATGGCTATGTATATGAGATAGCGCAATGGTATCCGCGCATGTGTGTTTATGATGATGTAGAGGGATGGAACACGCTGCCTTACATGGGTTTAGGAGAGTTTTATTGCGATTACGGTAATTTTGATTATTACATCACCGCGCCTGCCAATATGGTGGTTGTAGGCTCCGGTGATCTGCAAAACGGTGCACAAACGCTTACAGCTACGCAGCAAAGCCGTTTGGCACAGGCCCGAAATAGCGATAAAAGCGTAATGATCATTAAACCAGAAGAAATTAACCAAAATGCTAACGCGACCGGCAGCAAAACCTGGCACTTTAAAATGCTGAACACCCGCGATGTATCATGGGCCGCGTCAAAAGCATTTATCTGGGATGCTGCAAGAGTGAATTTCCCGTCGGGACGTAAAGGTATTGCCATGTCGACCTACCCTATCGAGAGCGCGGGAGATGATTCATGGGGACGTTCGACCGAATATCTGAAATACAGCATGGAGATCTACTCAAAAAAATACTATGAGTATCCATGGAACTCTGCAGTAAGCGTATCGGGTGTGGCCTTGGGTATGGAGTATCCGGGTATCATTTTTTGCCTGAGCAATTTAAAGAAAGGGCAGCTTTGGGGCGATGTAACCCACGAGATAGGCCACAACTGGTTCCCGATGATCGTGGGCTCAAACGAACGCAAATACATGTGGCAGGATGAGGGTTTTAATACCTTTATTAACCAATATTCTACCCAGCAGTTCAACCATGGCGAATATGATGATACAGCTGCAAGGCCGGCCAGGAACCTTACCGGTTATTTTAAGGCGCTGAAAAATCCGCTGATGGTAGCGCCGGAGTCGATGGGTTTGAATGACTATGGACAATACTATGTGAAGACCTCTGCCGGGCTTGATATGCTGCGCAATGTGGTGTTGGGTCATAACAGGTTTGATTACGCTTTTAACGAGTATATTAAACACTGGGCCATGAAACATCCATTGCCTTATGATTTTTTCCGCACGATGAATGACGCGGCCGGCGAGGATCTGAATTGGTTCTGGAAAGAGTGGTTCTTCACCACCTGGAAACTTGATCAATCGATATCTTCAGTAAAATATGTAAAGGATGATCCTGCAAATGGCGCTTTGATCACTTTGGTGAACAAGGAAAAAATGGCCATGCCGGTTGACCTGTTGATCACCCTTGATAATGGTAAATCTGAAACTATTCATTTACCAGTGAACATATGGCAGCGCGGCGGTGTATGGGAATTTAAATACCCTTCTACATCAGCCATCAAATCCATTGTTTTGGATCCTGACAAACAACTACCGGATGTTGACTTGAAAAACAACGTTTGGAATAAGTAAAGGTAAAAGCTGAAAGGCGAAAGGTTTGAATTTGCCTTTCAGCTTTATAAAAAATATCTTTGTCAATGCCATTTATCTATCATCAAACACCTGTTGGCATTGCCCGGATAACCGAAGAGGACGGATTTATCAGTTCGATCAGTATCCTGGATGATGAAAATCTTATCATTGAGGAGCCCGGAACTCCTGCGCTTGAATTGGCTATCCAGCAATTAGATGAATACTTTGCCGGCAAACGACAGGTATTTGATCTGCCCATAAAACAGCATGGATCACCTTTTCAGCAGGAAGTATGGCAGTGCTTGCAACAAATAGGCTACGGCAAAACCATCAGCTATACCCAGCAATCAAAAATGATGAAAAATCCACTAGCCATAAGGGCCATCGCGGCCGCTAATGGTAAAAACCATTTGTGGGTGGTAGTACCCTGCCATAGGGTAATTGGTGCCGATGGCGGATTAACAGGCTATGCCGGTGGCCTTTGGCGCAAAAAATGGCTGCTTGAACATGAAGCTCAAGTTTTAGGGGTAGGGCAAACCAAATTATTTTAAGGTGAACACAACAGCTCCAATAGCTCCTCTGTTGTCAATATATATTCGGCGGCATTAATGGCAATCGCAGCCTGGGGCATCTCGGGCATTTCAGCATCATTGGGGTGCTGCACTATGGTTAATGCACCGCTTTCGCGTAGTTTGAGTAAACCCTCTGCCCCATCTTTGTTGGCACCAGACAGCAGTATAGCAGTACACTGGTCTGCATAAACATCTAAGGCGCTTTCAAATGTTACATCGATGGATGGCTTCGAATACCAAACGGAGTCGGACACGTCAAGGCTAAAGTGTTTTTCCTTCTCTATCAGTGTATGATAGTTAGGGGGGGCAATGTAGATCATATTTTTCTTGATTGGATCCTTATCGCATATCTCCCTAACCGTGACTTTACTATTTTCGGCAAATAGTTTCACCATATCACTATGAAAATTTTTCTGACGATGGATAATGATGACTATTGTTTTGTCCATACCAGGTAAAAAACTTTTGATCATCCTTAACAGCAGTTTAAATGACCCTGCGGAGCCCCCTAATAATATGATATCAGATCTGTGCCAACGCTCTATGGTTTTTTTACTGATCGCCAATTTTCTGGTATATGTTCTCTTTGGAATTGATTACCTTAAACTTATTTTTAAAGCCTGGAAACCTGATCGTTTCCTTACTCCCTAAACATAAGAACCCCAAAGGACACAAACTGTTGTAAAAAAGACTTAATATTTTTTCCTGAAGCGCAGCTTCAAAGTAAATAAACACATTCCGGCAGCTGATAAGCTGAAATTCGTTAAATACATTATCAGATATTAAATTATGAACGGAAAACAAAGTGTTTTTTTTGAGATCATCATGAATGCTGGTATTATCACCCATTATAGTGAAATGATCAAGTAATGATCCGGGTAGGCCGGATAGCTGATAATTCTCTACATAGTTTTTTAATTTACGGATGCTATACATTCCTTTACGTGCTTCATCCAACATTTCGGTATTGATATCGGTACCATAAATGAATGATTTTTTGCTTATGTATGCCTCATTAAGCAAAATGCTTAACGAATAAACTTCTTCGCCCGATGAGCAACCGGCGCTCCAAATCCTGATATGCTGAAAGCTGGATAAATAAGGGATTACCTGTGTATTTAAAGCCTTATAAAAAGACGGATCACGGAACATTTCGGTAACATTCACCGTAATTTCCTCTAAAAACCACTGGAAAAAACGTGGCTCATTGATCAGGGCATGCTTCAGTTCATAAAACACAAACCTTCTCAGCATCATTATTCTCGCGAGTCGCCTTTTTAAAGATGCCCTTGAATAATCAGATAAATCGAACCCATGAATTTTTTTTACCAGGTCAATCAGCTCGAGCAGTTGGGCGTCCGAAACCGTTTGGGGTGCATTACTCATAAATTAGTTTTCCAGCCACAATTTCATTAGTGATATCAACCTGTCCATATCCACAGGCTTGGTAATATAATCATTAGCGCCTGCGGCAATACATTTTTCACGGTCATTGCTCATGGCCTTGGCTGTAAGCGCTATTACAGGCAATTTAGCCCATTTGCCTTGTTTACGGATATATCTTGTTGCTTCATAACCGTCCATTTTGGGCATCATAATATCCATCAGCACAATATCAATATCATCCACGGCTTCCAGTTTGGCTATTGCTTCCTCTCCATCGTTAGCAGTTTCAACCACTATACCATAAGTTTGCAGGGCGCTGCTTAAAGCAAAAATATTACGCATATCATCATCCACCACCAAAACCTTTTTACCTTTCAGGGCGTCATTGCTGCTGGCAATTATTTTATTATTACCTATCAGGTCAGATGGCTCGGGTTTAGGATCCGAAGTGATCTTATTTAAAAACAAGTTTACCTCATCTATCAGCCTGCTTGATAGTTTATTGGTTTTAACCACCATTGCATTGGCATATTTCATCAGCCTGCTTACCGATGTCTTATCCAGATCCATCGCGGTATTTACTATTACCGGCAATGAGGCAAAGCGATCGCCCTCTTTTATCTTATCCAAAAGGTCCAACCCTGATATATCAGGCAGATTAAGATCAAGTATCAGGCACTGGTAGTTATTCTCGTTCAGCATCTTGAGTGTTGATTCTCCGTCAAATGCCTGGTCTACAGCAATTCCCTGCCCTTCTAATAAGTGTTTTAAAGCATGGCTTTGAGCTTCGTGGTCCTCGGCCAACAAAACCTGCTTAAAGCTGGCGCCACTCCGGTGTATAATATCCTTAAACAGCTTATCCAAAACGCTGGTATCACTTGATTTTCTCAGGAAACTTACGGCGCCTTCACTGCGCATACGACCAGCTTCCACATCGCCAGCCGACATTAAATGAACCGGTATATGCGCCGTTTTTTCGGCCAGTTTAAGTTCCTTCAATATTTGCCAGCCATCCTTGCCGGGCAACTTTATATCCAATATCACGGCATCAGGCAATTGCTGTTTAACTACCTCTACAGCCTTATTCCCATCGTTTACGATGATAGATTTAAATCCATGGGCCTGTGAATGATCCTGTAACAGGTTTGCAAAATTCTTATCATCTTCCACAATAACTACCCTCAGTTCCTGGTCAGGGCTGCGTGAATTACGCTTGGTCGAACTCAGAAATTGTGCTGTAGGGTTAAAGGTATCAACTGTTGGCAGCGTTTCTGTTTCCTTAATTTTGGCCTCTATGGGTATGGTCAGCACAAACTCGCTTCCTTTCTCCGGTTCGCTTTGCAGTGTGATAGCGCCCCCCAGTAACGCGGTTAACTCCCGGCTTATTGATAATCCCAAACCAGTACCGCCATATTTGCGGCTGGTGGAGCCATCGGCTTGCTGAAATGCTTCGAATATCGCTTTCTGTTTTTCTGCCGGAATACCTATGCCTGAATCTTTGATGTGGAAACTTATGGTTCCTTCGGTACTACCTGGTTCCACATGAATAGCGATGGAACCTTTATCGGGTGTAAATTTAAATGCGTTGGAAAGCAGGTTTTTGAGCACCTGTTCCACACGCACCTTATCGGTAGTAATATACTGTGGTACATTACCAATATTGGTGGTGTATTTTATTTTTTTATTACGTGCAATTTCAGCAAAAAGCATTTCCATGTTCTGCACTATACTGGCTGTACTCGCCTCTTCATTCTGAAGTTCCATCTTGCCCGACTCAATCTTTGTCAGATCGAGGATATCATTGATCAGGGTAAGCAGATCATTGCCGGCATTAAAGATCACGCTTGCGTAATTGATCTGATCTTCAGAAAGATTGGTTGTTTTATTATCCTTTAATATGCGCGCCAGTATCAGGATACTGTTTAGCGGTGTGCGCAGCTCATGGCTCATGTTGGCTAAAAACTCAGACTTATACTTACCTGTGGCTTCCAGTTCGTCCATTTTAAGCTTGATAGCCTGCCTGGCTTCTTCAATAGCATGATTCTTTTCTTCAAGTAAACTGGCTTTTTCTTCCAGTTCGGCATTGGTAGCACGTAACTCTTCCTGCTGGGCTATTAATTCCTCTTCCGAGGCCTGCAGCTGACCAGTTTTTTTCATCAATTCCTCGTTGGTCACCCGCATTTCTTCCTGCTGGGCGCTCAGCTCCTCGGCTTGCTGCTGCGTCTCCTCAAACAGGTTTTGCATAATGGTTCGCGATTGGGCCGTATTAACTGCAATACCGATAACATCAGCGATAGCTAAAATATAATCCTGGATATTTTGTTTAAGCTCATTTTTAAACGCGATCTCCACTACACCTTTCAACTTTTTATCAAAAAAGAAGGGGAAAATAAAGGTTTCTGTTAAAAGCTCACGGACGATTGAGGTTTCAAGTTCCAGCTTATCATTTATTTTTCCCTTTACTATGGAGGCTTTCTGATCCGCCGCAGCCTGACCAAGCAAACCTTCTGTTAGCTTAATTGATTTCTTTATTTCATTCAGATTATTAAATGCATAGGATGCATAATATTCCAGCCGTTCTTCACCCTCATTAAATAAATAAAAAGTACCGGTTAGCGCATCAGAGTAATTGCATATTTCTGTAATGACGTTTGCGGCAAGTTCCTTTTCGGTTTGTTCGCCCTGCATCCTTTCGTTCAGTCGTCTCAGGCCGGTCAGCATCCAGTTTTTGGCTTCATTTTCGGCCACAACCCTTTCAAGCTTGATATTGGTTGAACTGATCTGCTCTTCATTTTTTTTCTGCTTGTCAAAAGTCCCCTGTATGTAGTAGAACATCATCACGATGATCAGGAAGAATATACCCGAACCTGTAATCATGATAATTATTGCCCGGCTTGAGGATGCATCGGAATTTTCTTTTCGCAATGCAAGTAATCCGTTTTCCGTTTCATTAATGTTTCTGACCGTCTCGCGGATACGGTCCATACTATTCTTCCCGTTAACAAACATGTGATTTTGGAGCATATAGTCCAATCCCTTGTTTTCTCTTGCGTCAATATTTTCTTTCAGGATATTTAACTGTATACCAACAAGCGAAGTAAGCGTGTCAATTCTTCTTACCTGGATATTGTTATCGGAAATAAGTTCCCTCATCTGGTCCAGGTCACCGCTGATTTGCAGTAGTGCTGTATGGTACGGCTCCAAAATGGCCTTGTTATTGGTAGCAGCATAGCCCCGCATACCTGTTTCGGCATCGAGCATCATTTGCAGTAAATTGTCAGAAGTTTTTATGACTTTTTGCGTGTGTGCAACCAGTGCGGCATCTGTTTTTGATTGCTGGATACTCCGGTAAGACAATAAGCCTACCATAAAAACAAGAATGACAGATATAGCAAAGCCCACAAATACCTGCTGACGGAAGGATAGGTTTAACATTCTAAATAGGTTGAATAGAGGCTAAATATATTAAATACTTACGATTTTATAAACAGGAAAAACAAATGTGTTTATCCGTTATTTACCCGCATTGTTTACAGCTTGCTGCTGCGTTGGCATTTTATATTTTGATTTCTCGCTTAATGCGCCCGCTAAGGCAAGTGCCGGACCGGCAACCAACAACCACCATCCCCATTTGAACTTAATTTGGCGGGCCAAAAATTTCGAAATGGCATGAAATGGTATAAAACTGAAAGAGGTATGGATTTTTAATAAGGCAAGGAAATAAAATAAGATGATCAGTCCTACCGATAACCACGCCGCCATACGGGCTATCTTCATCTGCATAAAGACCACGCCTACGATGCCTATTACAGCGATCAGTAAAATTACAATGCCGAAGGGCTTGTTAGCGTCATACATATCCCAGGTGGTAATTCCGAATGGACGAAATAATGGACAATAGGTTGCAGCTATAAGCACTACAAACCCAACGAATGATATGAATGATGCTGGCCTCATTTTATTTTTGTGTGATCTCCATTTTATCGGCAAAGTGTGCGCAGTAATCGCGCAAATCTTCTACAATGTTTTTTTCGCCTGTGGCGCGTAAAAAGCTATCACCCATGGTTTGCAGGGTTTCGTAAAAAAACCGCTTCATTTCGTCAACAGCCATATCCTTGGTCCAAAGATCAATACGCAGGGTATTTTTATAATTATGATCCCAAAGCGCGAGCATGATGGATTTTACCGGCAACGCTTCTTTATTCTCCGCATCGGTTGATTCCCAGGTAATGCTGGTGGGTACGTTGTTATCGTCAAGGTCTATAGTCAGTTTTATTTCAGCTTTTTTCATTTGTGTTATTTAACCATTAAAAATATAATAGCCGCCAAAGTTATAAAGCTTAGTTCTACAATCCATATACTTTTGGTTTTTGGGAAAAAATTCCGGAGCATAATATCAAGAAATGACACTACAAAGGCAAACAATAAAAAAATGAGGGAAATAGTGCCACTCCAATGTTCATATTTGCTGCCGGTAATTTTTGCGCCATATATCCAGATATACGCTGCAAGGAACAAGAAAAAGGCAGTGCCAAAGTTTAATGGGGTTATTCTGAATTTCATTCTGAAAATTAGTGTTTTTTCCGGAAACTTTTTTGCCTTCCCATCTTACCCGCTTTTGAATTGGGATTTATTCTGGCTTTAGCCGCATCAAACTTTTTACGCTGATTGAGGGTCTTCTTTTCGTGAAAGGCTCCTTTAAAATCAGGGTCGTCCTTACGTTTTTGCAGGTCGATCTCTTTGGCCTGGTCCTGGCGTTCCTCATAAGGCGTTTCTTCCACGAAAACATCCGGGGGCAAAGGATAAACCGGGATAGTTTGCCTGATCAGTTTTTCTGTTTTGCGGATATAATATTCATCAGGGGGAGTACAAAAGGTGATAGCCTCGCCTGATTGCAGAGCTCTGCCAGTGCGCCCAATCCGGTGCACATAATCCTCAACCACAAAAGGCACGTCAAAGTTGATCACGTGGCTCACATCGCTTACATCGATGCCGCGGGAAGCCACATCAGTAGCCACCAGTATTTTCACCTCATCGTTTTTGAAAGCATTGATAGAGTTAATACGGGTGTTTTGCCCTTTATTGGCATGCAGCACCTTAACTTCCTTATCTCCAAATTTACGGATCAGAAACTTATAGACATCTTCGGCAGTAACGCGCGTTTTGCAAAAAATCATCAGCTTTTTGATCTCATCCGGCTCGGCCAGCAAGACTTTCAGCAGGTTGATCTTGGTTTTCATATTCGGAACATGATACAGCCTTTGGTTCACCGTTTGCGCCGGTGTGGCCTGCGGGGTAACCTCGATCACCGTAGGGTTTTCCAAAAAATTACCTGCCAGTTGGTGTATCTTATCAGACATGGTAGCCGAAAAAAGCAGGTTCTGCCGCTTGCGTGGCACCACTTCCAGTATCCTGTTGATCTGTGGCATAAAGCCCATATCCATCATTTTATCCGCCTCATCCAGCACCAGCACCTGTAGCAACCGGGTAACCAGGTGCCCCGCCAGGTAAATATCCATAAAGCGGCCCGGGGTAGCCACCACAATATCCATCCCCTTTTTTACATTCTCAATTTGCGTTTTGGGCCCCAAACCGCCATATAAGGCAATTACCCGAAGATCAGTGTATTTGGCTAATTCCCTTACATTCTCCTCTATCTGCATGGCCAACTCCCGTGTGGGGGCCACTATCAATGCGCGGGGGTGTTCTTCCTGCGCATATTTCAGCCGCATGATGATGGGTAACACATAAGCGGCTGTTTTGCCGGTACCCGTTTGTGCTATACCCATTACATCCTGCCCGTTTAATATAGGCGGAATAGCTTTTTGTTGCACAGGCGTAGCCTCGGTATAACCGGCATCGGCGATAGCATTCAAAATCTGCCGGTTAAATTTAAAATCTTCGAAGTTTTCACCCATGCCGCAAAGATAGTTTTTTAAGTCCGAAAGACGGGAAGTCGGAAAGTCCCAAAGCTACATGTGTCTTTAATTCAAACTTTCGGACTTATGCGAACTTCCAGACTTTCCGACTATTTGACTTAACTTTGAATTTATATATCCTAAATTTGCTTCGATATTAAATCCGAAATTGAACATTCGAAATCCGAAATCATGTCCATCCTCATCAAATCAGCTACAATAGTAAACGAAAACCGCCAGTATGTAAGCGATATATTGGTTAAGGATGGTTTGATCGAACGTATAGACAGACAGATAGATGTTCAGGCTGACCAGGTTATTAATGCTGAAGGCCTGCACCTTTTCCCCGGCTGTATTGACGACCAGGTGCATTTTCGTGAGCCTGGTTTAACACATAAGGCTGATATACATTCCGAATCGAGGGCGGCTGTAGCAGGCGGCATCACCTCTTTTATGGAGATGCCTAATACCGTTCCCAATACTTTAACCCGGGAACTACTTGAACAAAAATATGAGATAGCTTCGCGTAACTCGCCGGCCAACTATTCATTTTTCATGGGCGCATCCAATGATAACCTGGATGAGGTTTTAAAAACTGACACCAAAAACGTTTGCGGGGTTAAAGTTTTTATGGGCTCCTCAACCGGCAATATGCTGGTGAATAATCCCCAAACGCTGGATGGCATTTTTGCCAACTCGCCTATGCTGGTGGCGGTGCATTGCGAGGATGAAGCCACCATAAAAAGCAACCTGGAACATTATAAACAACTGCTTGGTGAAAACATCCCGGTGAAATTGCATCCCAAGATACGAAGTGAAGAAGCCTGTTACCTTTCCTCATCCATGGCGGTAGAACTGGCTAAGAAGCACAATACCCGCCTGCATATTTTACATATCTCCACTGAAAAAGAAACCCACCTGTTTGATAATACCACTCCATTAAAAGATAAACGCATTACCGCCGAGGCTTGTATCCATCATCTATGGTTTACAGATGCCGATTACGAAACCAAGGGTAATTTCATCAAATGGAACCCGGCGGTAAAAACACAGGCCGACAGGGATGGCATTTTAAAAGCCGTACTGGATGGCCGTATTGATGTAATAGCCACAGATCATGCCCCGCATACTTTGGAAGAGAAATCACAGCCTTACCTGCAGGCGCCATCCGGCGGGCCATTGGTGCAGCATGCCCTGCCTGCCATGCTTGAACTGCATCACAAGGGAAAGATCAGCCTGGAACAGATCGCTGAAAAGATGGCGCATAACGTGGCTACCTGCTTCCAGGTAGAAAACCGGGGTTTTATCCGCGAGGGTTACTGGGCCGACCTTGTATTAGTAAACCTCAATTCTCCATGGACGGTGACCAAAGATAATATCCTATACAAATGCAAGTTGAGCCCCTTTGAGGGGACTACTTTCAGATCAAAAATAGCTCATACGCTTGTATCGGGTAACTTAGCTTACAGTAACGGAAGCTTGATAGAAGGTAAAGCCGGTAAGCGGTTGAGTTTTAATCGTGTCTGAACCCGGGTTTTCCGGCTTAAAGAATTCTCTGGACGCGCTATTTCCATAAATCTATTTAATTCAAGCTCAAACTGCCAGGTAAATTTCCACTTCAGTTTCTTCAAATGATTTTGGGCCGGCTTTATACAGGTCAAAATCGGCAGTATACTTTCTACTGATTGGTGCCTTCCATATCTCCCTCCACGCATTAGCTATGCTCTCGGGGAACTTGCCTTTCGGTTTGTATACTTGATAGGTACCCGCAGGAATGTTTACACTCACAAAGCCCCGCGGGGCTTCTGATCCACCTTTAATCTTGCATCCCAATATTGCCGTGTAAAAGCCGGTATGGTCACTTTCGTATTCGGTATAAACACAGTAAATATCATCGCTTAGTTTATCATTGATCTGTGCAGCCAGGTTGCCTTCGGTAAACCTTTGCCATAGCGAACCGATGTCTTTATCAGACTGTGAATTTTGATTGGTGGTTCTTACCGAAATGCCAATTACATGAAAACTTTCAAGTGATTTAATGCTATATTCCATTATTACCTTTGGTTATATCAATATTATAATAAATTATTAACCAAATATTTATATAATTTATATAATTAAAAAGTTTAAATAGATTTATTTTCGATCATTTCTTTCATCTTACCAAAAACAGATTGCCAGTTTTGTTCAGAATGTTCTTTTGCTTCCTTGTTTTTTATGTTTTCCTGCGTTATTGTCAGCACAGTTTTACTACCTTCTTCGGCTAACTTGTAAGTAATATCCGCATAGTTTTCAGGCTTGTTCTCTGTACCCGACATTGAGCTCCAGTAATTATACTTCACAAATTTGCCCGGATCAATATCCAAAATTGTTCCCGTATCCTGGTAGGTCTTCCCCTCCCACTCTCCTTCCCAAATGATAGGGCTGCCTTTTTTCCAGTCCGACTTTACATTGGTGCCAAAAAAATATTGTTTCACAATAGCAGGATCTGTCAACACCTGCCAAACTTTAGCTGCGGTTGCGTTTATGCTAATTGATGTGCTTAAACTTTCCATGTGATTAATTATTGATTTAGTGAATTATTGATTAATAGTATTCTACACTTATTTATTGTAAAAGTTTTTCTTTCAGCAGTTTAAAGTCATGCTCCCCTATCTCGAAGAAGCCAAAACGAAATGGATATCCCCATGATTGTTTATTGGGTATAAATTCAAGATCATTGATCAAGTGAGCTATCGGGATTTCCCGGCAATCGTGAAATTTTATATTCCTTCGGTAGGGTATAAAATCTTCGCTCATTTTATGCTGATAGATATTATCATCACTCGCCTGCCCTATCGTGGTAAAGGCTTGCAGCTTTTCATCACCGTTCATGGTAAGTTTTGGCGAATAGAAGATCACCCAATCGCCCTCCTTTATTCTTTTTAATGGTCCCTGCTTGCCATGATTGGCCTGCATAAAGCCCCCGGCAACTCCCCGCTGGAGATGATCTTTTGAGACAACTGTTATCCAATATCTTTGCTGATCCATAACAAAACAATAGCTATCCGCGACTTACTCCTACAAATAAAGTAGGGGTGAGTGACAACAGTATGTCAACAGCCGAAAAGTCTTATTGATTTCTTTTATGAATAATAGCGGATATCTCGCTGACCTTTTTCTTTAAGTCAGGTGGGTTAATTATCTCGGCTACATCACCGTACATCATCATCCAGCGTACAAAACCTTCCAGAAATTCGGTCAGAAAAGTCATTTCAACCATCCCGTCTACCTCCTGCTCGGATACAAAGCCGTTATAATATTTTTGATCATTAAGGTACGGCAATATCTTTTTCTCTACACGGATCACAACCGTTTGCAGGTTTTTCTCTTTGGCCTGGCTGGCGATATATTCTTTCAGGTTGGGGTGCACATTGGTAAAACGTTCATCCAATAAATTGATATCCGAGATACGGTCGAGCCTGAAATCGCGGTAATCATTCCGCAAACGGCACCAGGCGATCAGGTGCCAGAAATTATCCTGGTAAAATACACCTACCGGCTCGATAGAACGCATGCTTTCCTGTTGTGAGTAAGAGGCAAAGTAATGGATAGCCAGTACACTTTTCTGGGCGATTGCTTTTAAAGCGAGCTGCAACGGGTTCGAATCATATTTGCTATCAGGTACCCGGCGACTTTGAAATACTTCGATATGACCATCCATATTCTCCAAAAAGTCCTTATCGGCCATACGCAATACGGATCGTATTTTATACATTGCCGATTTATAATTCTCATCGGACAAAGGGTCGGTCAGCTTTTCCATCAGCTTTTCGGCAGTTAAAAACGCGGCGGCTTCCTCACGCGTAAACATTACCGGGGGCAGGCGGTAACCATCCATAATAGAATAACCTACTCCTGCCTCGCCTATTAGCGGTATGCCAGCCTCTTCCAGTGTTCTTACATCGCGGTAAACAGTACGCAGGCTTATTCCAAAACGTTCGGCAATATCCGAGGCTTTTACCACCCTGCGCGATTGCAATTGAATTAATATGGCGGATATGCGGTCGATGCGATTCATAATTATCCCAAATTAACCAAAACAAATTCTCATTTTTGGATAAGAATTGATTTAACGTATGCCTATTTTCAAACAAGAGCCATCTACGCCAAAGGATGATGATATTGTGACCTTTGAAACCTATTACGACCCAATGCTGGCCGAGATCATCCGCACCAAACTGGAAGCCGCAGGTATTCCCTGTTTTTTGGTTGACGAAAACATGGGCATTATGATACCGGCTTATAACCAGGGCGGCGGCGGTATCAAGTTAAAAGTGTTTGCCCGTGATCTCGAAAGAGCCAAAGAAATAGCTGATGACGATGAAGGGCTGCTACCGGGCGAAGATCTCGAAGCTGAACAGTAATCAGTAAAAATACCTATACATCCCCCGCATATCAACCTATGTTTATATATTAGCAACCATGTATAACCGCCGCAAATTCATTAAGATATCGGCTGCAGGCGCTTCGCTTGCGGCATTGTCACGGTCGGCCGTGGCCAAAACCATTTCATATTTACCGGCAAATAACTTACCCATAGTGATCTCCACCTGGGATTTTGGCATTGCAGCCAACAAGGAAGCCTGGAAAACGCTCGAAAAAGGTGGACGCGCGCTGGATGCTGTGGAAGCCGGGGTAAAAATACCCGAAGCTGATATGAACAACCATACCGTTGGCCGGGCCGGCTATCCCGACCGTGATGGTCACGTAAGCCTTGATGCCTGTATCATGGATGAATTTGGCAATTGCGGCTCAGTAGCAGCTATAGAAAATATCGCCCACCCTATCTCGGTAGCACGGTTGGTGATGGAAAAAACGCCGCATGTAATGCTGGTTGGTGAGGGAGCCACCCAATTTGCCGTAGAACAAGGTTTTAAGAGAGAGAAATTATTAACCCCCGAGTCTGAAAAAGCCTGGAAGGAATGGTTGAAAACCGCTAAATACAGCCCGACCATTAATATCGAGAATAAACAGCATAAGCCCGGCAGCAAATACAACCATGATACCATCGGTATGCTGGCTATTGATGCTAAGGGCAATATATCAGGCGCCTGTACTACCAGCGGGATGGCCTTCAAACTGCATGGCCGTGTGGGAGACAGCCCCATTATCGGCGCTGGTTTATATGTGGATAACGAAGTTGGCGGCGCTACCTCAACCGGTGTTGGCGAAGAAGTGATCCGCAACGTTGGCAGCTTTTTAGTGGTTGAGCTGATGCGCCAGGGGCTTTCTCCCGAGGATGCCTGTAAGGAAGCCGTAAAAAGGATCATTAAGAAAAAACCCGATACCGCAAAAAAAATACAAGTTGGTTTTTTGGCGATCAACAAAAAAGGAGAGTATGGAGCTTATGCTATTCAAAGCGGATTTTCATTCGCGGTTTGTAACAGCGAAAACCAGGAATTATTGATCAAAGGCAAAAGTGTATATTAATCATTAGTTTATTTTATTAATACTTTTGGTTATATTTATATCGCAAAAGGCTATCTACCACCTAACTATACTATGATTGATCTCGAAGTTTGTGCCAATTCACTCACTTCCGCATTAGCTGCGCAGGATGGCGGCGCCGTGAGGGTTGAGTTGTGCGATAACCTGAACGAAGGCGGTACTACGCCCTCGCACGGGCAGATATTAATGGCCCGCAAGCTGCTTAACATCAAACTATATCCATTGATCAGGCCAAGAGAAGGTGATTTTCTTTATAATGACCTGGAGTTCGAAATAATGAAAGCGGATATTAAGCATTGCATTGATGCAGGCTGCGATGGAATAGTAATAGGCATGCTTAATGCTGATGGCACTATTGATAAGCAACGCTGTTCAGAACTCTTGTATATGGCGAAGCACAGGGGGCTGGGGATTACTTTTCACAGGGCATTTGATATGTGCACCGACCTCAACAAGGGCTTAGAAGATATCATTGAAATGGGCTTTGAACGCATATTGACTTCTGGCGGTAAAAGTACCGCTATGGAAGGAGCCAACGTGATAGCCCACCTGATAGAACAGGCTGCGGGAAGGATCATCATTATGCCGGGCAGCGGTATTAACGAAACTAATGTTGCCGATCTGATCCACTTTACCAAAGCCACCGAGATCCATTCTTCGGCAAGAAGTACCGTAAAAAGCAAAATGGACTTCCGGAATGACCATATCAAAATGGGGAGTAACTACATCGATGAGTTCAGTATTGAGGTAACCGATACCCAAAAAGTAAAAGACATTATCAAGATGGCGAACGGCTAATTAATTATTGAGTTATAATTTAATGACTTACTGATTAAGCAGAAGCATTCTGTCACTATTTTAGTGGAAAGCAAACAACTTGGCTTTATAATTGCTATATATCTGTTAATAAACAGATGCTATGGTAACGATATATATAGCGCTTAAAATAGGCGCCTTATTACTGGCGATGCTGCTTCCAGTGGTAGGTCCCCGTAAAAGGAAAAGTGGAAAGCTTATCGAGTTAAGTGACTGGGCCGTAAACGAAAAAGGTGAATTAATAGACCTTACCAATATCGAGCCCGACCATCATCCTATCAAATAAACTAATACACAGCCTCCTGGTAAGGAGGCTTTTTTATTGGTTTCCTGTTTATTTTGCCGGTTTAAAATCCTGGTTAACCATCGGCAAAGCGGTTGGTATAGTTACTACGTTAAATTCGTGTTGAGTAGTTTTGTGGCAATTGTTGCAATTGTTGGTAAGTGTTATAAAAGCTGTTTTGAATGACTGAGCATCTTTTTGCTGTATCGCGGTATTGATATTGCTTATTGACGGATCGATCAGACCTATACTTTTTACTTCGGGTCTGTCGGTGCAATATTTCTTTATATCACCTAACGCCTCTCCTATTTCCTTGATCTCAAAATCTGCCAGCCTCCAGTTTTTATTGGTGCCCGCAAACCAAAGTTTGGCGTGATGCAATTGTATACCCAGCATAAATTCTCCCAAACCAGGTTTATAAGCATCGTTTAATTTCTTTTGCAGGCTATCAACCTGTACCTGCAATTGATGATTGCTATTGGTTTGGCTGTCGCAGGCGGCAAGCACGAAAAGGATTGAAAGAATTATGATTGCTTTCATAATTGTTATAGTTTGAAAGGTGTTTTATTTCGTTAACGCTTCATAATCACCCAAAGTATCAATATCGATATTTCCTGACGGGAATGGAACTACGGCAATAATATCCGGGTGTTGCTGCATGATCTTTTTTGCCCCAGAATCACCTTCCAACTCTTGTAATTGAGTGAAAAAACTTTGATGAAAAAGGGCAGGTATGCCTATCGTATCCTCATATTTACTGGCAACAATTGGTTTGCCGGTTGCTTTTTGCTCCGCGACCAGATTATCCAGTAATTCGCTTGAAATAAAAGGCTGGTCGCATACCATTAAAATAGCGGCATCAGACACGGGGTCAATATCCTTTAACGCATTTATTCCGCAGTAAATGGAGGAAGCTAAACCGGTATGCCAGTTTTCGTTCTTTACAATTGATATATCCGGGCTATCAATCTCTTTCACCATCAATTCAAAATCTGAGCCTAAAACCACAATGATGGATTGCACCGATGAATGCTTTGCCACATTAATGGTATGCTGTAGCAGGCTTTTACCCTGATATTTTAATAATTGTTTTGGAGTGCCCAACCTGCTGGATTGCCCGGCGGCTAATATAATAGCAGCACAATTAGTCACCGGGTATTTTTGACTTACAGACATCGTTAACTTCTTTGATGAATAGCAGATTGACGCAACCGCAGAAAAGCCCCATCCCTGCCTGAAAGGGATGCCTTTACCTCGGCTATAAGGGATAATGCGATCTCTTCGGGAGTTACTGCTCCGATATCTAACCCCACGGGTGCATGGACGCGTTCCATATCTGGGGATGATATCACATAGCCTTCGTTCGCCAATTCACGACTTATTTTTTCAGAGCGCGTGCGCGGGCCAAGCATACCTATATATGAGGCTGAGGTAGCCAATGCCTTTGGCAAGTTATACTTATCCGTTTTGTAATCATGCGCCATCAGGATGATAGCTGTATGCTCATCAACAAACAGGTCGATGAAATTTGCAGGCGCTACAATTTCATCTGCTATCGCGATGATATGTGTATTGATCTTTTGCAGTTCGGCAACTATGGTCAGCCTCCATCCCATTTCTTTGATCAGCCTGCTTAGCGGATATACATCATACTGATGCCCCATTAATATCATATTGATCTCGGGCGGTAGTATCTCGATAAAAGTTTCCAGTTTACGGCTACCCGCTAATTCAAACTCATGCGGTGCCGAATGTCCCGTTGAAAGCTGCTCTGAAATAGCATGTTGCAATTGATCTGATGCATCTTCAAAAATCTCCAGGCTTGATAAGCCGTCATACCTCGTCACCTCACCGGCCTTTATGCTTTGCCATTTGCCGGATACCGCGGTAATGGTCACCAGCACATGCGTATCGCGGTTAGCTTTCACACAAGCCTTTAAAACCTCAACCGGATTGCTTTTATTGTTGATATCCAAAGGCGTAAATAACACATCGATTACTCCATTGCAGCCTAAACCTACCCCAATTTGGTAAGGATCATCTTCAGTAGTATCATAGGTGATAAGGGTTGATTGTGAATTTTGAATGGCCAGCCGAGAGCGCTTTAACGCATCCCCTTCCAAACAGCCGCCGCTTATTCCTCCTATCCACACGCCGTTATCCATCACCAGCATCCGCGCACCGGTACGGCGATAAGAAGAGCCTTCCACCCTCACTACGGTTGCCAGGGCCAGTTTAATGGCCATTTTATCCGCTTCCTCGTAAGCTTTTATGATCGCTTTAATTTCCTTCATATCAAACGGCCAGAATTATGCTATAAATAAACAAATAAAAAAGACAAATTAAAATCCCGGTTACCTAATACTATCTTTGACACCACATTAATGTTTTATTAGTTGAGATATTTTTTTCATATCGCCTATCATGGCAGCAACTACAGTGGCTGGCAGCGGCACTCGGGCGTATTAAATATACAGGAGGTATTAGAGATCAGCCTGGGCAAACTTTTAAAAGTCCCGGTGCATATTTCGGGCTGCGGGCGAACAGATGCGCAGGTACACGCCAGCCAGTTCTTTTTTCATGCGGATATAGAAAAGGAATGGGAGTTCGATCTCTTGTTCCGCTTAAATAAATTGCTGCCGGATGATATCGCTGTGTTTGATATTATCCCCATGCAGGGCCTGCCCCATGCGCGTTTTGACGCGATACAAAGAACGTATGATTATTTTATTCACACCTATAAAGACCCTTTCCTCAATTCGTTCAGTTCATTTTATCTGTTAAAAAGCATCGACCTGGATAAAATGAAGGAGGCCGTTGAGCTATTGCCGAAGTACAATGATTACCGGGGATTTTGCAAAAGCCCGGACAGAAATGATCACACCATCTGTAATATCAGTTCTGCCAGCCTTTTTTGTGATGCAAACGGAGATAAGCTGAGATTCCAGATATCAGCCAACCGCTTCCTGAGTAAAATGGTAAGGATCATTATGGGCCGGTTGTTGGAAATAGGAACTGGCAAGTTAAGTGTTGATCAGTTTGAACACTATCTCATTAGCAAGGAAACACCTGCGATAATTACACCTGCCTACCCGCAGGGCCTTTATCTTTCAAAGGTAACTTATCCCTATTTAGATCTTCCGGCCAAAACCACGTTTGTGCCATTATTGCAAGACTATGCAGCTGTTGAATGGCTATCAGTTTAAATCTATTTACCAAACGGAGGCTGACCATTCAATTGCCTGCTTAGCGGAAGATCCGGGCGTGGCGTGGCTGATTGATGAAAGTTTTTGCAGTAATATACCTGTAAGTGCAATTCGGTAATACCGCTTCGTACGATCTCTACATCAGGCAATTGCTTTACCTCATCGAAAAACGGCTTTACATCGGTATCCACATTAAGCTGCTGCTCTTGCCCGATAATAACAGCGTCCTGCCCTACCAAGGTTTTAGGGTCGACCAAAAATGCCAGGTTGCGGGGGTCGCTACTAAAACAAATGATCTCTTTTTTCCCTCTTAATGCCCAATCCACCTTACCGGCTAACCACCAGCGTGGAGAACCAGCGAATACTTTTTTATTTTGCAGCCAGCCTTCTTTTTCAAATCGGGCCATGATATCATCAAAATCAATCCCCTGGATAGTTGGATCAACCGTATCGCCGTGCAATTTATTGACTACCCATTTTGGCCCGTATGATTGCCAGAAACCGGTAACCATATGTGTGCCTAAAACGCCAATAGTGATAATTGTAAAGCAAGCGGAAAATCTGAGCCAGCGCCTTGTGCCGCGCCCGGCAGCAATTCCCTCGGTCAATTTCTTGTCGATAGTGAACCCTAATGGTATAAAAAGCATCATATAGCCAGGTGCCTGCCAGTGAAAATGATATTGCAGATCGGCCCATAGTGTAACTACAGTAAAAAATACAATAGGCAATATGGATAGCCAGAAGAAAAAACTATAGGCCTTTGAAGTTTGCCGAAGTTTGAAAGACTTGTAAAGCTCGCGCATAACCGGCACCCATATCCAGGGGAGCAAATATGCCGCCTGTCCCAAAATACTGCGACCAAACCACTCAGGATGTAATGCAAACTTGCTGCCCGTACCTGCGCGCGAGCCCTGGAAAACAAAGGAAACCCAGTTGTTATTATAGTTCCACCACAATACCGGGAATGCGAATATGATGGTTATTATTATTGCCAGATACGGCCCCGGATGCCAGAGCCAATGCCGCTGATCTTTATTGGTACCAAGAAACATAAACGCCCCCGCGAAAATAAACAGCACATGGTATTTACTTAGCGTAGCCAGCCCAAGGCATATACCGATCAATATCCACAATAACCAGGTGCGGCGGCTATTCCTTAATGTCTTAATATCCTCTCCCTCACGACCAAACATCAACAATACCAGGAAATAGATGCTTGCGAGCCAGAAAAACATCAAAGGTGCATCAGGCTGAAACCAGCAGGCAATGGCTACCGTGAACATCGCGCTCAAGTTCATCATTACCACGGCCCAGAAACCTGCTTTGGCAGTGAATAATTTACGGGTGATGAGAAACAATAACCAACTTGTACCGGCAAACAGCAATACAGCCGGGAACCTAAGTCCCAGATTTGTCAGTCCGAATATTTTTATGGTGATACCGCTCAACCAAAAGAATAGTGGCGGCTGATCTAAATAGCTCCATTCCAGGTGTACTGCCCCGCGGAAATAATAAGCCTCGCCATTGCCCAAACCGGTATAAGCAGCTATAAAAATACGCAGCACAAAGGTTATTGAAATTAGTACAAGGGTATAAAGAGCGGCGTTAGCTTCGGTGAGTTTCTTCATTATCAGAAATGGGTTATTTTCCCAATCTGCAAAGTGAACAATTCTTTAAAAGAAATACGAAATTATTTAGACAATTTTCAAAAAAACACACCTATGCTACTCAGCAAAGGGTTCATTTTAAGCATGATCTTAGTAAGATTATCGTTGTACGATAGTCTTAGGCATCAAAAATCCGGGTAAATACTGATCGATCACTTTATATAAATGACTCATGGCAAGTAATTTATAGTGAGCCATATTACGGGTATATTTTTTTACGCCTTTACGTGCTTTATCATTCCAGTAGCGTAAACGCACAAACAGCTCGGCATCAGGGTCCAGTTCAAAATTTGCTATTTCCTGTTTGCTCATTGGGCCGCCCTGCGATTCAAGGGACGCTTTTTCAGTTTCTGAAAGCTGGTCATAATATTCAGGATATTTAGAAGCAAGGAACCTTCTGGCCCTTACGTCACTTTCAACCAAAGTAGCCAGTCTTTCTGAAAAGCCAAGCTCGCGCAGATAGTTTGCGCTTGATTTTTCGCCCTCATTATGATTTGAACTATTTGCAGATAAATTACCGATATCATGAAAAAACGCGGCTAATACTACCTCATCTTCAAAACCTTCTTCTTCGGCCAGGGCTGCTGCGTATGACACCTGCTCAAGTTGAGAAGCTGATTGGTCTGCTGAATGTTTATTGCCATATTTTTCATACCTGGCAAAAATCTCATTAACAATGCTTTCGGGTTTTAGTACTGATAATTTCATATAATAATGGCTTTGGTACAAATAAAACGATCTGATGTTATTATAGTATTAAGTAAACGTAATTAATCGCACAATGTTTCCTATTCGCTTAATTTTATTATACACAAAACGCTTGCCAATCTACTGTTTTTATATGTTGATAAAATGTGCCTTTAATGTAAAATCCTTAATACAAACTTAACATTTCTTTAATAAACGGCCGGTACTTTTGATAATATAAGTATAAGTGTATGAAGATACTATATGCCATACAGGGAACGGGCAACGGCCACCTGAGCCGGTCGATGGAAATAGTGCCCCTGCTACAGCAAATGGCCGAAGTGGATGTGTTGGTAAGCGGCACACAAGGCGATCTTGAACTGCCTTTCCCGGTAAAATATAAATTTAATGGCTTTGGTTTTATTTTCGGCAAATCGGGTGGGGTTGATCTATGGAAATCTTTCTACAAATCGAGATTTCGTAATTTCCTCAAAGAGATCAATAAAGTGCCCGTTGAAGAGTACGACCTGGTGATCAATGATTTTGAGCCGGTATCAGCCTGGGCCTGTTATTTAAAAAACAAACCCTGCATTGGGTTGAGCCACCAGGCGGCAGTACTGTCTGAGCATTCTCCCAAACCCGAAGATTCAGACATGATAGGCAAGCTGATTCTGAAGAACTACGCCCCGGTAACCGTGCAATATGGTTTTCATTTCGACAGCTTTGATGATAATACTTTCACACCCGTGATCCGCAAGCAAGTGCGCGAACAAAAAATTGGGTTTAAGGGCCATTACACCGTTTACCTACCTGCTTATGATGATAAAAGGCTGATCAAAAGGCTATCAGAATTTAGAGATGTGGAATGGGATGTTTTCTCCAAGCATAACAAAAAGGTACTGAAACATAAAAATGTGTCTATACAGCCAATAGACAACGAGAAGTTTATCAAGAGCATGGCGCAATCTGCTGGTGTACTATGCGGTGCCGGGTTTGAAACACCTGCCGAAGCCCTGTTCATGAAGAAGAAGTTGCTGGTGATACCAATGAAAAGCCAGTACGAACAGCACCTGAATGCAGCCGCTTTAAAATCAATGGGAGTACCTGTGATCAAAAGCCTTAAACCCAAGCACGATGAAACCATTATGAACTGGATTGAGAACGGAAAAGTGATTGATGTGGATTATCCTGATAATACTAAAGAAATTTTGGAACAGGTAGTAAGATTAGGAGCCAAGAGTCAAGAACCAAGAATCAAGATTCAGGCAGCTATCTGAAGGAATTCTTCTTTGCTTGACTCTTGGTTCTTGGCTCATGATTCTAATTTTCTCACATCTTATGAATACATTTGGTTTTATAACCGAAAAACATGGCACAAAAAGTAATTACAGTAAATATTAATGTTTACGAGCAAACGGTAACTAACAGGCACTCCGCATACGAAATAAAGGAAGTAAATAAATATTTGGATGAGGGCTGGGTAGTTAAACAAGCTATCCATAATGCAACATCAGCCCCAAACTGGACAAACATCACTTTCATCCTCGAAAAGTTGTAAAAAGCCTATATATTTTAAGAAATTGATAAAATCCTCTCAAATTAATGAGGGGATTTTTTATTTTCTGGAAAATTATGTAGATAAAATTAACATCTACATAAAAAAACAATCAAATTATAATCTTATTAAGATTTAATAATACAATAAATTAATAAAAATCACAATAAATGTATTTTTGGCGAGATTATAAAAGGCTTTTTTGATAAAAATCAATACTAATTCATAAATAATTGACAAATTTTTAACTTTTTTAAATAAAATTTGGTAATAATTTAAAATTTATACTACTTTTATGAAATGCGACAAAGAATTAACATCTTTTTTTCCTTAATCGCCCTCATGTTAATCTCTTTTGCCAGTTATGGCAAGGATTTTAATCCTGTAACCCATTCTAAACATCTACAAAAACCACATTTTACAGCATCCACCAGAAATAATAGCAACGATAGTAATTATACACTCATCATAAACCCCGTTGAATCTATTCCTATTATTAATATTCAACTGCATAAGATCGTTAATCCTGTACAGGCTATTTTTACAGAGCTGCCTGATTTTGCAGTATGCCTCAAATGCTATAACTTTTTTTCGGGGAGCGGCAATAATCAATCTGCCATTTCCAAGAAGTCTCTCCTGTTCCCGTTCCACACATTTTGGTAGGATGCCCCGGGTGATGTTGTATTTTTCCTGATCGATCAAAAAAGCTGTTCCATTATTAATTTTTACTGATCAGGGATTTGTCGCGGCATTATCCTGCGAAGACTAAATTATTTCCAAACCATTTTAACTAAACATTCAGTAATGAAACCGCATGCCATTAAGGCAAACAGGACAATATCCCTGTTTACCGGTGGGTAAGTTCATTGCCCTTTAAAATCAATCACTTATTACAATGAAAAAACTCATACCATTCGCGATATTGATAATTGTTGTTATACTCGCACTCGTATATCCGTCTATTGACACTGTAAATATAAAAGACAATAAGATCGACACAGGTGATACCGCCTGGCTGCTTACCGCTACAGCTTTAGTATTGCTCATGACACCCGGCCTGGCCTATTTTTATGGCGGCATGGTGAGCAAAAAGAACGTACTATCCACCATGATGCAAAGCTTTGTCTGCATGGGCATTGTTACCATCATTTGGGTAGTATTCGGCTTTAGCCTTGCCTTCGGTGATTCAATCGGCGGCATTATCGGCAACCCTAAAACATTTTTTATGATGAAGGGCATGCTGGGTAACGCTACCTGGAAACTGGGGCCAACTGTGCCGCTGGTATTGTTTGCTATGTTCCAGTTAAAGTTCGCGGTTATTACCCCGGCGCTGATCACAGGCGCATTTGCCGAGCGTATACGCTTCAATTCATACATTATCTTTTTGTGCCTTTTCTTAGTGTTCATTTATGCCCCATTGGCACACTCAACCTGGCACCCGGATGGTTTGATGTTTAAATTAGGAGTACTTGATTTTGCAGGCGGCACGGTAGTGCACATGTCTGCAGGCTGGGCCGCATTGGCAGGAGCTTTGTACCTTAAACAGCGTAAAGCGCCAAGCCATACACCGGCACGTATCAGCTACATATTGCTGGGTACAGGTTTATTATGGTTCGGATGGTTTGGATTTAACGCCGGTTCGGCATTAGGCTCGGGTACGCTTGCAGCAACTGCATTAGCCACAACCACTACTGCATCAGCAGCGGCGGCCATGTCATGGGTATTTTTTGAAATGGCATTGGGCAAAAAGCCATCGGTGATGGGCGCCTGTATAGGCGCGGTAGTAGGTTTGGTTGCAATTACACCAGCCGCGGGTTTTGTTACCGTATCCAGCGCTTTGATTATAGGTATCGTAGCCGCTGTGGTAAGTAACCTGGTGATAATGTGGAGAACACGCACATCGATTGATGATACTTTGGATGTGTTTCCATGCCATGGTGTAGGCGGTATGGTAGGTATGCTGTTAACAGGCGTATTCGCTCATCAGAACGTTAACTCGGCCAATACAACCGGCAACGGCTTATTTTACGGAGAAACACATTTGTTCTTCGTGCACTTAATAGCGCTTGTAGCTGTATCGGTATTTGCTTTCTTCGGATCACTTCTTTTATTGAAAATTACAGATTTGATCAGTCCGTTGAGGGTAACCGAAGCAGAAGAGCTTGAAGGGCTCGACCTTAGCCAGCACGGCGAAGGGCTATAATGGCGCTATTTTCAATCAGCCTATTGTTTATGTCTTTATCAAAAATCATTTTTGTAAAGCCCTTTAATTAAGGTTTGATTGATATGACTTCATTGTTGGGTAAGCATCGGAAGTGCTTAATTATGAAATAGATTATTAGCACATCGCAAGGGATTGCGGTGTGCCCGGTAAAGATATTTGATATATAGGAAAGGCCCCGGTTTTCGGGGCCTTTTATGCTTTAATTCTATAAGGTTTTGGCGGGTTTTATTGTTTTGCTCCGCCGCTGCTCATGTTTTTGAGCTGATCCAGCGTCATGGCTTGATAATCCTTGCTGGCGGTAAAAAAGCCTTTAGGTACCGGGGTAGCTTTAATCTCTTTTATTTCGGCATTAAGCTTAATGCCCTGGTTAAAGGTTACAAACCTAACCGGCACACCTCCGAAAGTGCTTACTAAATGACTTACGGAGTTTGGAACAAGATCAATATCCTTAGTGATCCATACATCGTATTTAGCACCGCTTTTGGCATCCACAGCAGTAACCTTTGTGCATTTATAACCCGCGATTGTCTGTTTTTCGCTTCCGGGGGTACCAGTCAGTTTGGGGTTTGCTGCTTCAGATTGTTCAATCTCTGCAGGCGATAATACTACCGCTATTTTTTTACTCATTGAAGGAACATCGATCAAAAGGCTTTGGTAATTGGCCTTAAAATCCTGTACCCCCTTTATGGTAGCGGGGCCCTGGTTGACAATACTCGCTGTTGAATCTCCCCGAAAATAACTTGTAATTTCTTTTGGCAAAGAAGCTGCATATTGCTGTTGGTCAGCAGGTAATTCAAAGTTAACGGTGTAGGTTATAGTTCCCTCGCTTACTTTTTTCTGCGCTTGTGCTTTACTAAAGCCTGCGGCCAGTAATGCACATAATATTAATTTCGAATATGTTTTCATAGGTGAATGATTTAAAGCGCGCAAGTTAATAAATTATAATTTAAACAATAAAATAATTCGTTTAAATTAAACAATATTAGAAAAATCAAGGATGCTTTATGCAAATTGATTGGCGTAAAAGTTTTTTATTATACCCCCATTTTGCCGATATTAGACCAATTGATGAGCAGCACTACTATAATTGACAATAAGATATTAAACCTGATCCCAGAGTTCAGGATCGATACAAAAATCGCTTCGGTAAAACCTTTTGGTTCAGGCCATATTAATGATACCTACCGTATTATTAATAGTGACCCCGATGGTATCGACTACCTGCTTCAGCGGATCAATCACCATGTATTCAGGGATGTGCCCTTGTTGATGAATAACCTGTTACATGTGCTTGGCCATTTGAAACAGAAATTGGGATCGATACCCGGTTCGGATACTGAAAAAGAAATACTCACTTTGGTTGAAACCAGGCAAGATCAGCCTTATTTGAAAGATAAAGACGGTAATTACTGGCGCGTTTTTCATTTTTTGAAGGGAACCAAAAGCTATGACCAGGTAGATACCGAAAAGCAGGCGTTTGAGGGTGGCAAGGCATTCGGGCGTTTCCAGACCTTGCTTGCCGACCTGGATACTGATCTTATAAAGGATACCATACCGGATTTCCATCATATCGGGTCACGCTTGAAAAAACTCCAGGAGGCTATGGAGGTGGATGCGGTTGACCGGCTGAAACTGGTATTACCCGAAGTCGAGTTTATCAAGTTGCGAGCGGAAAAAATGAGCGAAATATTAAAGCTTGGCGATGCAGGCGTTTTGCCGCGGCGAATAGTGCATAACGATACCAAATTCAATAATGTATTGCTCGACAAGGATGACAAGGCACAGTGCGTGATAGACCTGGATACCGTGATGCCGGGCTATGTCGCTTATGACTTTGGAGACTCGATACGCACCATTATCAACCCGGCTGCCGAGGACGAGGCAGATAAATCTGTCGGCTTAAATATTTCGTTATTTGAGGCTTACACAAAAGGCTATTTACAGGAAGCCATTACGTTTTTAACTGAGGCCGAAATTGATTCGTTGGTAAAAGGTATTTTGCTTCTGCCTTATATACAAGCCGTTAGGTTTTTGACCGATTATTTGGAGGGCGATCATTACTTTAAGATCCATTCGCCTGACCATAATTTGCAGCGTGCCCGCGCACAACTGGCATTAGTGAAAAAATTGGGAGATAATCAGGAGGCACTACAACAGATCATTTTAAAGGCAAGTCAGCTTTATAAACAATAATTCATGACCTCGATTTTTAAAATAAAATATGTTTTCCCAATTGCATTTTTTTCTTTGTTGATCATTGCAACAATGGGCTTTTCAACAGTTCATAAAAAATCTAACGCTGCAACTGATACTTTGATCACTGTTCCATTAGGGGGGAATGCCTGGCGGGATACTAAAGACACTACTGGGGGAAATATTAACAATGAGGGTATCGTAAATTGGTCGTCACCAAAAACAACCTTCACAGCTCACATCCGGTTTGGCCGATCTGGAAAACTCACACTTTACTTAAGACTGCTGGTACCAAAGGGAGGTAGCAAGATATCCGTTACTGCTTTAGGCATCACTAAAACCATTACTACTTCGGGCACCGGCTCTAAAGACACCTATGTGGGCGATTGGGCAATAAGGGATACGGGCTATGTGGCTTTCAAAATAAGTGGCGTTTCGAAAACAGGAGATGTATTTGCGAATATCAATAGCATCACTTTATCAGGCGAAGCAAGCGCCAAAATGAATTTTGTGAAGGATAACGAAGGCAACTTCTTTCATTGGGGACGACGCGGGCCATCAGTACATTTGGGGTATGTAATTCCAGATGGTGTAAATGCTGAATGGTTTTATAATGAAGTTACCGTACCGAAAGGAAATGATGTGCCTAGCTCGTATTTTATGGCCGATGGTTTTGGGGAAGGTTATTTCGGGATGCAGGTTAACTCCCCTACCGAAAGGCATATCCTATTTTCCGTATGGAGCCCCTTTACCACTGATGACCCGGCAAAAATACCCGAAGACCAAAAGATAAAAATGTTAAAGAAGGGCGATAAAGTACATACCGGCGAATTCGGCAATGAAGGTTCGGGCGGGCAAAGCTATCTCAACTATATGTGGAAGGCAGGCAACACTTACAAGTTCCTGATACATGCCAGACCCGATGGGAATGGTCGCACCGAATATACTGCATATTTCTATGCGCCTGAATCGGGCAAATGGCAGCTGATCGCTAGTTTCAGCCGACCCAAAACAAATACTTATTTAAAGCGCTTGCACTCCTTCCTCGAAAACTTCGAACCCGAGCAGGGTAGCATTACCCGGAAAGTATTATTCAATAATCAATGGATATGCGATACCAATGGTAAGTGGATAGAATTGAACAAAGCCCGTTTTACAGGTGATAATACCGCAGTAAAAGGTTATCGCATGGACTATGCGGGCGGCTTAAACGGCAATGCATTCTACCTGCAAAACTGCGGGTTCTTTGATCATTATACACCACGGAATATCTTTTTTGAAAGACCTTTGGGTGGTAAGCAGCCGGATGTAGAGTTGGGTAAGTTACCATAATTGTCCTTGTCATTCTGAGCATAGCGAAGAATCTGTTGGCGATTAGATTCTTCGCTATGCTCAGAATGACAAAAGGAATTGATTATCACCTTTCTTTAATCACGATTATCCATCCTTTCCCCTTCTCCACCCTGATCTCCTGCCCATCTTTAAAATCAGCTTTGGGTTGGAAATTCTTTACTTCGGGTGCGGTAATGGTAGCTTTGGCTGGGTCGATGCCTAATGCTTTCCAGTCGATCTGCAAGCGGATATTGGTATCATCCTTTGCCCAGCTGGCTATGGATACCAACACGCTTTTGTCTTTTTTGTAGATAGTGGTCAGTACATCGGGGCTGTTGGTTTTTACCGGGTTGTTCTCCACCCAATAACCGATCATCTTGCTTCCTTTCATTCCAAAATCATCCCAAACTTTCCATATCGGGCGCGGATCGGCATTGTCGCTCCAGGGCATACGGTTGGTCATGCCATAGATCATGCCCCGCCAGGGGTTGCCGCCGCCCTGCAGCATTTCGCCCATCAGTCCAAAGGGTATGCCGGATACTTCGGTAAGGAAAAAATCGGGTGAGTTTTTCTCGTAGTCAAAATATTCACCAAACCATAAGCGATTGAGGTATGGAAAATGCTCCAGGTATAAATTAGCGCTGTTGTTAAACCCATCGCTTTTGTTGTATTGATTGGCCGAGTGCAGGTCGATGATGCCCGGATGGCCATCCAGCGTAAGCACACGTTTTACCCGTTTCATAGTCACCCGGTCGAACGCTACATCATCCAAATAAATACCGTCAATACCTACATTCTGCACCAGCCAGTTCATGCCTTCCACGTAATAATTGTGCCAGCGGTTCATACCGCTGTTGATGATGGCCGCATCCTTTACTTCGGGCACATACCAGGCAGCGATATAATCATCGCCCAAATGCTCCTGCAGCCAGGAGTAACCGCCGCCTTTGCCGGGCGAATATATCTCGTGCCCCAAACTGCGGAGCGGATATATTTCATAAGCGCTGTTGGACAACTCGCGGATGGTATTGTATATTTTTACTTTAAGCCCTTTCTGGTGCGCCTCATCAATATAGGCCTTCATTGCAGCGTGGGCTATAAAAGGATAATTGATAAATGGATTAATAGGCGTACCATGATGTATATTGACCACCGTAGCACCCGTTGCCTTAATAGTATCCAGGTTATCATATTTGTGATAAAACCGTGTGGCCCATTGAAAATCGGTATTGATAGGATGGAATGGTGTGATCAGCAGGTTGAAATTATAATACAGCACATCACCCTTTTTCATGGCGCGGGAGCCGCTGTAATTGTTCACCCAAACGGTGCTGTCATTTTCGCTAACGCGTATACCGCCTTTATCATCGTTTCCCCATGAAGTTGGCAGCAACAGCGGTTTTTGCAGGTAGAAGTTGGTATTCAACGGGCGCACATAATGCTCATCCCGCAGCGAATATTGTAGCCCGGCATTCACATCACCGATCCAGGCGCCATCCTGGTTTTTATGCGCTACATCCCACTTCCACTCGTACGTTGAAGGGCGTTTCTCCCCTTTCAGGTTAAGGCCCATCATGTATTTGGCCGACTTCTGATTCATCGGGATATGCAAACGCAGATCGTTAAAACTCATATCCTGCAAGGCAGTTACTTTTACGGTATAGGCTACAAAACCATCGAACTCAACAGAACCTGTCACATCCATTTGAAGGCCCGGTATGGTATTTTGAGCCTCCCATTTAACGGTGCCGGGAGTTTGTGCGGTAAATTTCAACCCGTTGGGCTTCCACATTACCTTAGTGCCATCCGTCTTTTCGAGCATAAAACTTATAGGCTGATTAAGTATCTCCTTAGGCTGATCGGTCATGCCGGTCATTTCAGGTGTAAAGAAAGTTTCAATGTTTTTCGGGAAACCAGTATTATCCAATATCACCTTGCGACCAAGCATGGCTATACTTTGTTGCTTTACTACCAGGGGAATGTATGGTTTGATCACCTCATTCTGCTGGGCCATAGTAGAGTTTAACCAGGCGAGGCGCGTTTGTTTTTGCGGCTCATCTATACCACCATTCTTTAGGATATTTTGACCCACCTTCAGTATGATCTTTACCGGGCTACCAGCCACCCCTTTGGCTGTAACGGTGGCCATCCCTTCGTAAACGCCTGCAACAGTGGCTTTAGGCACATTTACCAGGCACCACATCGCCTGTATATCGCCTTTGGCTACGTCCACCTGCTTTACAAATGATGCGCCTTTATAGTCGATACCGGTAGTGTTAATACACGACATCACATGAGAAGATATACTTTTGCCTGATTTACTTTTCAGGTTAATGAAAGTCACCTTTACATCTTTCAGATCCTGCGATACCGGGTAAACTCCTAATTGAAAGGCAAAATTCTCACCCCTTGCAGCATCAGCATTAAACACACTTTTTACCCCGCTCAATATCCACCTTTGCGGCAGGTCATGTTTCATTTTGATGGGATGAAGCCTGTCCTCCGGAAATACCAGGTATTTTTTTGCCGGATATTTATCCTCCAAAGCTTTTACTTCTGATGCTTTTGCGATCACCTCCATCGGGTAAAGGTTGTTCATGGCATTAATGGCTTGTATAGAATCAACATGGGCAAAGGTGAAGAAACTGGTAAGCATTACTGCTTTCAGCCATTCGGGGCTTGCGGTTTGCTCAGACTTGAGGTATTTAGCATTGGGATAGTTTGATTTTCTATCGACCTTATAAGGGAGATAATAAACATAATACCGGCTACTTGCAGTGGGCTCAAATATGAACGCACAATTTTCACGGGTTACGGATATAACCTTTACATTTTTTATCCTTTGATTGGTTGAAGCATCTACCACAAACAAAGCCTTGTCCTCTGGATGCGGGTCATTTCTTCGCCAATCGATATTTGCGGTGATAACTATTTTATTCGCCTTATCATTCACCGAAAGCACCACCCGTTGGTTACCCAGCGAATCCGCATCCCAATCATTATTGGCTACAGTGTATTTGAGTTCCTGCGCAGAGCAAAATTTGCAGGCAAGTAACAGACAGGCGATCAGTAATTTTTTCATCTCATTGTTTGAAATCCTTCATGTGTGCGTACACACTAATGATTCGCTAATGTATAAATGATATTTCGAATTCAAAAATAGTCCTGTTATTATTTGAGTATAACCTTAGTTGCGCCATAACCAAACTTATCCTTATGGGCATCCATAAAGGTTTGTATCCGCTTATTAGTACTCAACCCTTTATGTATCTCGTGCTTTAATATCCCGTTACCTACCCCGTGAATAAATACAATATCCGGAAACTGGTGTACAATAGCAGCATCAAGCGATGTGCGGAAATGCTCCATCTGAATATTCAATATTTCAGTACTGTTTAGAAACTGGTAGTCATCACGCAGCTTTTCGATATGCAGGTCTATTTCCCGTTTGGGTTTCGCGATCTCTTGTTTTTCGTCAGTCGACCTGAAAAAGCTTTCCTTCAGTTTTTGAGCATCGATTATCAATTCGGGCTCATCCAGTTGTATCAGCCAGCCCGGTTTGTTTAACAGCGGCACCTGCTTTTTTGTGCCCGAAAAATCTTTGGCCTTAAATTTTTCTTCCATTATTAAAGGTGCAGGCGCAGTTACATTTTGTGCTGTGTAAAACAATAGCTGGAATTTAAACTTTGGCCACAGTTGCAAATCGGCCAACTGTTCAGAATATACCTTAACCGAACTTTTTGGTGAGATAATGCCTGCGTACTCCCCTTTCAACTGCTGTTTGTCAGTTACCAAAGTGGCCAGCAACTGGTAAGACGTATCATTAACGATATGAAAATGCACCACCGATCCTGCCTTATCATCATTCACAACTCCTAAATAAATCCCTTTGGCCTGGAATGGCCCATCGGAGGTTATTTGTTTATCGATGCCTTCTGCTTTAGCCTGCTGAGATTCATGACCATGCACCGTAGTCACCTTGCTGGCCGGTACAGGTATCTCAAAATCATCATCGCCGGTTACCCCTATCATTTGGTCATCGATGATCCGAGTAACATAGCCTTCCATCTTTTCATCAACAAACCGCACAAAATCGCCTAATTTATATTTCATCCTGTTCAATTATCTTATCCGCAAAGATACCGTATATAAACAACCATAGCCGTTTTATATAATCCAGGCGACAAATACTTGTATAATATATTTTGATTTGCCAATCAGGATTTAAATTCACCCCAACAAATGGCTGAACTTTAATTACAGTTGAGTGTTATAAATAAACATTCTATGAAATCATGACACAGACTCTTAATCAAATCATAAACGACCTGGACCTCAAACAGTTATTTATTCACCAGCTAAACAGGGTAAACTGCACCAAAAGCTACCTGATTAGAAATCTGCCTTTATTGAAAGAAATAGCTTCATTTCATAACATGAAGCTGGCTATACAGGAAACTTTGGACGATATAAAAAGGCAACAACTGCGTATTGATGAAATGTATGATTTGCTGGGCACCAGGGCATCTGATGAAGGCTGTGAAGTTGTTAAATCGATAATTGAAGAAGCGTCTAACCTGGGCAGCACCATAGGCAAATCAACCATTGTGAATGATATGGACATCATATTGTATACCCAATTGATAGAGAACATTGAATTAACGTCATTCAGAATGTTAAAGCTGATAGCAGGCTTTATGGGTAATAACCAGATAACCCAAATGGTAACAGAATGCTTTGATGAGAACATTGACAACGACAGGCTTTTTACCCTGATATCAGAGGAATATATGGCCCAAAAAACAAACGATATTCAATAAGCATAAAAGGAACAGCTACTGCTGTAAAAAAGAGAAGCCAGACCTATTGGCCTGGCTTCAGAAAAGTTATTTAATACCCCTATTAAAATAACTATATCAAAGTAAAAGAAATATTGTCTTTAATGCAAGCATTGTAACTATTTATTTACAAACGCGTCTCACTTATTATCGGGTGCAACCGACAGAAAATTGTTGAGATTCGCACACCTGAATCTGAATTAATTACATTTAATTTGTCAAAAATCATACTTACAATGCTAAAACCAATTATTTTATCAGCTTTGCTTGCATCCTTTTTATTGCAGGCTCATTCGCAGGAGCTTTACACACCACGAGACATTAAAAAAGCCTATGACAAAGGCACCAGGTCGGCAGACGGGCGCCCGGGTAAAAAATACTGGCAGAACCGTGGCCGGTATAACATCACTATTACCGCCACACCGCCCAGCAAGGATATAAAAGGCACCGAGCAGATCACGTACATTAATAATAGCCCCGATACGCTAAAAGCCCTGAATATTAAGTTGATCATGAATATTCACCGCGCCGGCGCGGCCAGGCTAAGAGGTACGGCTGAGAATTACCTGACACCGGGCATACAAGTCGACTCTTTTAAGGTTGACGGCCAGAAAAAAAACTGGAACAATACCACAGCCCGTAATACCAACCAGGGTATAAGTCTGCCAAAACCACTGCTTCCTAAAGATTCTGTTAAGCTGGATATTACCTGGCATTATCAGCTTGCAGTTGGTGCCGGGCGCGAAGGGGTGATCGACTCGACATCTTTTTACCTTGCTTATTTTTATCCGAGAGTATCAGTTTATGATGACTATAATGGTTGGGACAGGCTCGACTTCACCGATGCACAGGAGTTTTATAACGACTTTAACGACTATACCCTGAATGTGAAAGTGCCAAAAAATTACATTGTGTGGGCCACCGGAACATTGCAAAACCCCAAGCAAGTATTGCAATCCGAGTATGCCGAAAGATTACAAAAATCTATGACCAGCGACTCGACCATTCACATCGCGACAGCAGCCGACCTCGCTAAAAAGGGAATCACTACTCAAAATGAGATGAATACCTGGACCTGGACGTCAACGGATATCAGCGATGTTGCCGTAGGTTTAAGCGATCATTACGATTGGGATGCTGCCAGCGTAATAGTTGACAGCAAAACCGGCAGGCGCGCCAGCATGCAGGCTGCATTTTTGGATAATGCCAACGACTTCCATCATTCGGTTCAGTTTGGGCGCAATGCTTTAGGATGGCTATCACATAACTGGCCGGGTGTTCCTTACCCCTTCCCTAAGATGACGGCCTTCCAGGGCTTTGCCGACATGGAATACCCGATGATGGTAAATGACAGCCATACCGGCAGCCTGCAATTTGCGCAACTGGTACAGGATCACGAGATAGCACACACCTACTTCCCTTTTTACATGGGCATCAACGAAAGCCGTTATGCTTATATGGACGAGGGTTGGGCAACTACCTATGAATTACTGATAGGCCGCACTGAGATCGGCAACGAAAAAGCAGAAGCATTTTACAAACAATTCAGGGTTGATCAATGGATACACGACGCCGTAACAGCAGAGGATCAGCCTGTGATCACCATGTCGAGCGAGCTAACCCGTGGCTATGGCAACAACGCTTATGGCAAGCCGTCTTTGAGTTACCTGGCATTAAAAGATATGCTGGGTGATGAACTGTTCAAAAAAGCATTGCATACCTATATGGACAACTGGCATGGCAAGCATCCTATCCCGTGGGATTACTTTAATTCGATGAACAGCGGATCAGGCAAAAACCTGAACTGGTTCTTCAATAACTGGTTCTTCACTAATTATTACGATGATTTGGCTTTAAAAGCAGTAACAAAAACAGCTACCGGCTATAAGGTAGATGTTAAAAATGTCGGCGGCTTTGTTATTCCGTTTGATGTCAAGGTGACTTATGCCGATGGGACCAGCGAAAGCTTCCACCAAACTCCAGCCGTTTGGGAAAAGAATCAGAAACAAACTTCTGTAAATATCAAAACAACCAAAGCAGTAAAAACTGCGGTTTTGGATAATGGTATATTTATGGATGCTAATGAGAGCGATAATAAGTGGGGCTCAAAATAATAATTTAAAGATCACGCAAACAAGAAAGGCCACCGGTTACGGTGGCCTTTCTGTTTAATAGGGTTATGCTTTATTAAGCATCCTGGATAGTATCGTTAACATCATTGGCTCCGCCTTTAACTCTCGACTTTGCGTTTTCAATTACCTCTTTACCGGCATCAGCCACATGATTTGCTTTTGATTTTACTGAATCAATAACGCCATCCTTATATTCAGAAAGGTCATTTACAGCGCTTCTGAATTTTGATTTCGAACGTGACATGGCATTGTTGCCATACTCGCGCAGGTTGTTAGCCGTTGATTCTGCCCTTTCTTTTGCCGAACCTATTACATCGTCAACATAATCGGCTATCTCGCCTCTCAGGTCCGAACCACTGCTTGGAGCCAGTAATAAACCAACTGCAGCGCCAACTGCTGCCCCGGCTAAAAGTGCCACTAATATTTTTGCATGATCTTTCATATTCTTCAATTTTGAGGATTAGATAATATACTTCTAACAAAATATGCAGGCATGTGTTTAGTTTATTTAAACAAAAAAAGTCCCGGCTTATGGCCGGGACTAATACGATTTGGTTGTTTATTATTTATAATTAAATAACCTTTACATTTACCGCATTTAAGCCTTTACGTCCGTTTTCTACTTCGAACTCAACTTTATCGTTTTCACGAATTTCGTCGATAAGACCTGATGAATGAACAAATACGTCCTGACCACCAGCACTTGGGGTGATGAATCCAAAACCTTTTGTTTCATTGAAAAATTTTACTGTTCCTTCTTTTTGCATTATTTTATTTATTAAAGTGCGAAGGTAGGTATAATATTCGGAAATAAACGCAAATTTTATTATCGAAGATTATAGGTGGACTATAGCGCAATTACATTTCTATTAAATCCACAATAAACTGATCATTAAAATCAGCCGTGCAATGCAGCACATTTTTATATTCTGCAAACTCATCCGCCTGGTGTGTGGTTGTTAATATGATGGTATTCATTCCAGCATTCAGTGCTGCCTCCGCTCCTTTTGGCACGTCTTCAAAAACCAGGCACTCAGTCGGCTCAACATGGAGCAAGGCTGCGGCTTTCAAAAAAGTTTCGGGGTTTGGTTTACTGAAAACCACATCATCCGCACTAACGATAGCTTTAAAATAATGCCGGATATTTAAATTATCGAGCACAAAATCAATATTGAAAGGGATAGCCGCCGAGCCAATAGCCATTGGAATGCCTTTTTGATAAGCTTTTTCTAAAAATTCAGCCAGGCCGGGTAATAGTTGAAGGTGAGGTAAAAACACTTCCTGGTAGGTCCTCTCCTTTTCGATGGACAAACGATCCATTTCTTCTTCCGTAAACTTGTCTATACCAAACATCCGGATGAAAACGTCCCGATTCTTGCCATACATCTGGGGCTTTACCTCCTCCCAACTGAAATTATTACCTAAAATATCATTAAAAACATGCAGCCAACCACGGGTATGGTATTCCATATCGTTGATCATGGTGCCGTTAAGATCGAAAATTAATGCTTGCATTATAGATTAGAGATTGGTTAATCAGAGATTAGCAATCGTACCGCTGAGTATAAAAACCAACGTAATCAGGCTAATCATCATAATCAACGGTTCAGAAGCTACCGGTAATATACCTCGTTCCACTTTAGTTCATTTTTTAGTTGACGCAGGTTGGTGTCTTTGCCGATCAGCACATATTCGATGCCCGCCATTTCAGCGAGGTCTTCTAAATGCTGACTTGTCAAATTCTGGCTATAACAGGTATGGTGTGCCCCTCCGGCTAATATCCAGGCAGCGCAACCGGTTTTAATATCCGGGTAGGGCTTCCATAATACCCTTGCCACGGGTAGTTTAGGCAGATCATGTTCAGGCGTTACGGCCTCTACTTCATTCACCAGTAAACGGAAATGGTTACCCATATCCACCACCGACGCGTTCAGCGCCGGGCCACCGGCCACATTAAACACCAGGCGAACCGGGTCGGCTTTGCCACCAATACCCAATGGGTGTATCTCGCATTTAGGCCTTCCGTCCGCAATGGATTCGCATATCTCCAGCATGTGCGATCCCAGCACCATCGGGTTAGCCGGGTCGAAATGATAGGTATAGTCTTCCATAAAGGCGTTACCGCCTTTTAACCCTGCCCCCATTACTTTCATAGCGCGTACAAGCGCGGCTGTTTTCCAATCACCTTCGGCAGCAAAGCCGTAACCCTGTGCCATTAACCGTTGGGCGGCAATGCCGGGCAATTGCACCAAACCGTGCAGGTCCTCGAAAGTATCTGTAAAGCCTTTGAAATTGCCATCCTTTAAAAATGCGCTTAATCCTAATTCAATTTTTGCTGCTTCCCTCAGCCCATTGTGCTGCGAACCACCTTTACGCAATGTGGCAACTATAGCATAACGTTCTTCATATTCAGTGGTCAGGGTGTCGATCTCTGTATCACTTATGGCATTGATCACTTTTACCAAATCACCTACCCCATAGGTATTTACAGAATAGCCAAACTTCAACTCTGCTTCCACCTTGTCGCCTTCGGTAACAGCCACATAGCGCATATTATCACCAAAACGTACAAAACGGGCACCCTGCCAATCATGCCATCCGGCCGCTGCGCGACTCCAGGTGTTTATCTGATCCAAAACTTCTTCATCCTGCCAGTGCCCAACCACTACTTTCCGGTTCAGGCGCATACGGGTCATAATAAAACCAAACTCGCGGTCGCCATGGGCGCTTTGGTTCAGGTTCATAAAATCCATATCGATGCTGTCCCAGGGAATATCGCGGTTAAACTGGGTATGCAAATGCAGTAACGGCTTTTGCAATATCTTTAACCCGCCGATCCACATTTTAGCCGGCGAGAAGGTGTGCATCCAGGCGATCAACCCAATACAGTTTTTTGCATTGTTGGCTTCCTGGCAAATGCTGTATATTTCTTCGGGCGATTTTACCGTCGGCTTAAAAATCACCTTAACAGGAATTTGCTTTGCAGTGTCAAGTCCTTTAGCTATCTGTTGCGAATGTTCGGCTACTTTTTTCAAAGTTTCTTCGCCATATAAATTCTGGCTGCCGGTGATGAACCAAACTTCGTATTCTTTTAGATCGATCATTTTCAATTATTGATTTATTGATTGAATAATTAGTCCGGAAGTCGGAAAGACCGAAAGTCCGGAAGTCTCTTTTTGAATTGCTTTTACCTAATCTCTGGTCACTGATCTCTAATCTCTAACTCACTGCCCATAGTACGAATCCGGCCCATGCTTGCGCTCATAGTGCTTTTTTATAAGTGAATCTTTTAAACGCACGCATTGCGGGTTGATCTGTTCTGTTAATAAAGCCATTTGGGCGATGGATTCCAATATAGCGCTATTATAAACAGCTTTATCCGCCGTTTTCCCCCAGGTAAAGGGCGCATGATTGCCAACCAATGCCATTTCTACTTCGTGATAATCCAGGCCGCGTTCCTTGAGGCAATTTATTATCTGGAAACCTGTCTGGTACTCGTAGTCACCCCGTATCATTTCATCACTCATAGGTTGCGCGCAGGGCACATCTACCGTTTTATGATCGGCGTGTGTAGTCCCATAGAGCGGAATATCCCGCTGGGCCTGCGCCCATGAAGTGGCATAGGTAGAATGGGTGTGACAAATACCACCGATATTCCAGTGTTTATACAAAACCGCGTGTGTTTTGGTATCTGATGATGGGCGGAACTCCCCTTCCACCACCTTCCCGTCAAAATCAACGATCACCATATTAGCAGGCGAAAGCACTTCATAAGGCACTCCGCTTGGCTTAATGGCAAAAACGCCTAAGTCACGGTCGGCTTCGCTAACGTTACCAAAGGTGAAAATCACCAGGTTTAATTTTGGCAATTTCATATTGGCGAGGTATGCCGCTTCGCGGATATACTGGTATTTGCTCATGTTAATTGCTTTTTTGTTCGATATATTTACCTAAACCAACATACTGCTGATAGCGTTTTTGGTAGAGCGTTGCCTTTTGCGGATCGGGGAAATACTCCTTGTCAAACCCACCGCCCATAGCCGCCATCGCTTCTTCTACATTTGGATAGATGCCCGCGGCCGTAGCTGCAAACATAGCAGCGCCCAAAGCACAGGTGTGTTCAAACTGGTGGATACGGATAGGCATCTGCATCACATCGGCCATCATCTGCATAATGTAGGGCGATTTTTTAGCCACCCCTCCTATACCGATCAAACCTTTTACCGGCACACCCTCGCTGTTAAAACGATCAACAATACTTTTGGCGCCAAAACAGGTGGCCTCGGCCAATGCCCTGAAAACCCGGGGCGCATCGCTCCCTAAACTTAATCCGCTGATGGCACCCTTTAACAGCTGATCAGCATCCGGTGTGCGGCGTCCGTTCAACCAATCAACGGCCAACTCGGCGTTTTCATCCAAAGGCAATAAAGCTGCTTGTCGGCTTAATTCGGGTATTATTTTATCGGAAACTCTCTTCCTTAATTCTTCATCATCGATATACTGCAGCGGCCATTCGAGCAATTTCCTGAACCAGGCATAGGTATCACCAAAGGCCGACTGCCCCGCCTCCAAACCAATCATACCCGGTATTACTGAGCCATCCACTTGTCCGCAGATGCCTTTTACCAATTTATCTTTAAAATCCGCCTTAGGTGCAACCAACATATCACAGGTGGATGTGCCCATTACTTTACTCAAATGATACGGCTCAATTTGCCCGCCTACCGCGCCCATGTGCGCGTCAAAAGCACCAACGCCAACAATTACATCGGTTGATAGGCCTAACCTTTCCGCCCACTCGGCGCTTAATGTTCCGGCTGATTGATCGGATGTATAGGTAGCTTTAGGCAAGCCATCCGCATAACCTTCTAATAAAGGGTCGAGCGATGAAAAGAAATCATCGGGCGGGTAACCTCCAAATGCCTCAGACCATAAAGCCTTATGCCCTGCCGAGCAGCGTCCGCGTTTCAACTGGTTTACATCGGTTCCGCCGGTCAATAAAAATGGTATCCAGTCGCAATGTTCCACCCACGAATGACAGGCTTTACGTACCTGTTCGTCAACCCGCAAGGTCCGCAGCAATTTGGCCCAAAACCATTCAGACGAATAGATGCCGCCAACATATTGCAGGTAATTGGTATCAAATTTTGTAGCATGTCCGTTGATCTCAGCGGCTTCTTTTGTCCCGGTATGATCTTTCCATAATACAAACATGGCATTCAGATTATTTTCAAAACCGGGGGTTAAAGCTAACGGAACACCAGCTGCGTTAACCGCAACGGGGGTAGAACCGGTAGTATCAACCGAAATAGCTTTTATAGATGAGCCGATATTGCCACCGGCCATTTTTATACAATTTTTGATGGTTTGCTCCAGCCCCTCTACATAATCCAAAGGATGCTGACGGAACTGGTTTTGTGCCGCGTTGCAGAATTCGTTCCGCTGCCAGCGTGGATAATTAAATACTGACGACGCTAATTCTTTACCATTCCGCGTATCCACAATTACCGAACGAACGGAATCGGTGCCATAGTCGACACCGATAACAAACTGGTCCTTACTCATCAATTAATAGGTTAAATATTTGGCCGGAATAACAAGCGGATTAATTGTTGAAAATACACTTGTTCCGTTCGGTAAACATAAGCAATTTAGATATTAAAATAAAAGCAGGTTATCGAATTGTTATATATTGCAATCCGTAAACGTAATGTGATTATGAAAAGGATATTTTACCTCGCTTTAGGTTGTGTTTTATTGACAATGAATTCCTGTTCGAACCTGTATGCGCCGGCCATGTATCACCAGGACATTGCTTATCAACCTAAACCCTCATCATTTGATACCGCTAAAACTGTTACCTATGTTTCTCTTGGTTTAAATAACTATACAGGTGTTAATTACACCGATTTTCTTACGTCGGGCCAGGTTAACCTAAGTGTAGGGCACAGATTTGACAATTTCAACATCGCTTATGGTGCTTTTGGTGTATTTGGCGACTACCAGCATTCGGGCAATAAAACCGATGCGGATTATTTTACCGATAAATTTTTCGGTGCGGTTGGCGGCAGGTTCTCAGCTAACGCCTTTGTTACTTCGGGCAATGCTGATATAAGATTTATTGGTGTTGAAATGGCTTATAGCCACGAATTTGGGTCGTATGCCGATTACAGGCAGCAATTGGTTCAACGTGGCGGCTACTTTGTTGATCCCCGTACCAACCTGTATACCATCGGCCTGACAACGGAAGTCATATTTCATGGAAGAAGAAATAATGGTTTTCAACACGGTATAAGAGGGTTTTTAGGCACAACAGTGGGACATAATGATCTGAATGATAGTTATTATGATAACGAAACCGTAGGCGAACGCTTTTATCACAATATCTTCCCAAAAGCCAGTTACTTTATTACCTTCAAAAATTACTTTGGCACAGCCGAGGTAGGGAACAACTTTTTTCTACGGTTTGGGTATAAGTTTTAGTTTATTCCGAATAAACGCTTTGTACCTTATCCCTCAAATTATAACCTGAGGCCATTACTTCACCATAAGCACCTGCAGTACGGATAGCGAACAGATCGCCACGGAACGATTCGGGCAGTTCCACATCTTTCTGGAAACAGTCGGTGCTTTCGCAGATCGGGCCAACTACATCGTATTTTAAGATCTGAGATTTGAGATCTGAGATTTGAGAAATACTTTCCGACTTTCCGACTTTCGGACTTTCCGACTCTCTACTTAAATTCTCTATCTTCTGATAAGCCTGGTACAGCATCGGGCGGATGAGTTCAGTCATCCCTGCATCTAATACCAGGAAATTCTTTTTCTGCCCATTCTTAACATACAGTACTCGTGCTACCAATGCCGAGCATTGGGCCACCAAAGCACGCCCCAGTTCAAAATGCACTTCCTGACCGGGTTTTACGTTCAGAAAGTCTTTGAACACTTTAAAATAACCTTCAAAATCGGGTATGTTATTGGTGTCGGGATGATGATAATCGACCCCTAAGCCCCCCCCGGTATTTAAAACTTTTACCTGGAAACCATGATCCTCAAACCAATCCTGCATTTCGTTAATGCGGATACACAGGCTCTTATAAACTTCCAAATCGGTTATCTGTGAACCAATGTGAAAATGGATACCCACAAACTGCAGATTGGCGCATTTTCGTAAGGTTTCGGCCACCTCATTCAACTGCCAGCTATTGATGCCGAATTTATTTTCGTCAAGCCCGGTGGTAATAAAATGGTGTGTGCGCGCGTCCACATTGGGGTTTATGCGGATAGCAACCTTCGCTATTTTGTTTTTCGCTTTCGCGAGATCATTGATGATGACCAGTTCCTGCACCGACTCCACATTGAAGCAAAAGATATCCGCATCAAGTGCTGCGTTAATTTCTTTGTCTGATTTACCAACCCCCGCAAACACTACTTTGCCTTTGTCAAAACCATATTCGATAGCTGCTTTCACTTCGTTTCCGCTCACGCAATCGGCCCCAAAACCATAGAACTGGATTGCCTCAAGTACCTTTGGGTTAAAATTGGCCTTCATGGCATAATGCACATGGAAACCATACCTGTCCGAAGCAGTCTTACAAGCCTCCAAAGTTTGGCGAAGAAATCCCAGGTCATAGTAGTAGAATGGGGTTTCTATATTTTTAAAACGATCTATGATGTTGATGTTGAACATGTACCTTATCTATTTTTGTCATTCTGAGCGTAGCGAAGAATCTGATGTCGAATAGATGCTTCGTTCCTCAGCATGACAAAACGTTTATAATTCCGAAATTAAAACAGCCTGTTATGCAAACTCCTTAAGGCTTCTATTTTATCCGTGGTCTTTAGCAATAGCGACAAATTATGATCGCTGCCGCCATAAGATATCATCCTGATCGGGATATGTTTTAAGGCTTCCAGTACACGGGCGGCATAGCCATGCTTCTCGGCTCCAAAATCACCTACTACGCAGATGATGGTTTGCTGCTCGTCAATCTCCACCGTGCCATAAGCATTCAACTCTTTTTTGATGTCTTCCAGGTAAGTGGTATCATCGATAGTCACCGATACCGCCACTTCAGAAGTGGTGATCATATCGATAGACGTTTTATACCGCTCGAACACCTCGAATACCCGGCGTAAAAAACCATGCGCTAAAAGCATCCTGCTTGATTGTATTTTGATAGCCGTGATACCGTCCTTAGCAGCTATGGACTTGATCCTGTCCTTCTCGCTCTCATTAGTGATCAGTGTTCCGGCGGCCTGTGGGTCCATGGTATTGAGTAGACGCACAGGGATCTTATACTTTTGAGCCGGGAACACACTTTGCGGGTGCAATATCTTCGCCCCGAAATAAGCCAGCTCGGCCGCTTCATCAAATGAAAGCTGCGCGATGGGCTTGGTACCTTTAACGATACGCGGATCATTATTGTGCATACCGTCAATATCGGTCCATATCTGTACTTCTTCGCTGCGGATGCCCGCTCCTATCAAAGATGCCGTATAATCACTGCCGCCGCGGCGCAGGTTATCGATCTCGCCAAAAGTATTGCGGCAAATATATCCCTGGGTAATAAACAGGTTATTACCAGGATGCTGATTCAGCAAAGGTGTGATATGATCGGTAATGTAATCTACTATCGGCTCATTATCCTCGTCTATCTTCATAAAATCGAGAGCCGGAAGTAATACAGATGGCACGCCGATTTCCTTCAGGTAAACATGGTATAGCGTGGTCGATAATAACTCGCCCTGGGCTAAAATAACTTTCTCCTCAATATTGGTGAACAGGTCATTTGACAGATTGCTCAACAGGTCGAAATGATAATCGATTACTTCCTTACCTTGTTCTAAATATTCGGGCTTAGCAAATAAGTCATTGATAAAAACTTCATATTTCTGCCTCAAGGCAGCTATCAAAGCAGCAGCTTTATTTTTATCGCCGGCAAGGTAAGCCTGCCCTATTTCTACTAAATTATTGGTAGTGCCCGACACGGCCGACAGCACCACGATCTGCCTCTCGGCAGGGTTTATGATATCCAGCAGTTTCTTCATCCTTTCAGGGCTTCCCACCGATGTACCGCCAAATTTTAAAACTTTCATTTTTTGTTTCTGTTTACCACAAATGATTGATATTCTTGTACTGATTTTGAGGCGCTAAAAATAGGATTTTAAACAATTATATACCTACAATGAACAAAATAAAATTTGGTACTGACGGCTGGAGGGCCATCATCGCGGACGATTTTACCGTTGAAAACGTAAAAAGGGTAGCATACGCCACTGCATTGTGGCTCAAAAAAGAATTTGAAAAACCATCGGCTGTGGTGGGCTGCGACCCGCGCTTTGCAGGTCCCATGTTCGCTGATGTCACCACCTGCGTGCTGGCATCACAGGGTGTAAAAGTTTTTCGCGCCGAAAACACCTTTGTTTCCACCCCGATGATCTCGCTGGGAACTGTAAGAAAAAAAGCTTCGGCAGGTATCATTATTACAGCAAGTCATAACCCGCCATCTTATAATGGTTACAAGATCAAAGCCAGCTACGGTGGCCCGGCTACACCTGATGATATTGAGAAAGTAGAATCTACCATCCCGGACACCTTGACACTTGACCTTAAAACCGTTGCTGATTACCAAAAAGACGGCCTGGTTGAATTTGTGAACCTGGAGGATATGTATGTGGCCCATGTTGAAAATAATTTCGACCTGGAAGCAATTCGTACCAGCGGTTTGGGCTGGGGCTACGATGCCATGTATGGCGCAGGCATGAATGTGATGGAGCGCCTGTTCCCTGATATTACCCGCATACATAGCGATCCCAATCCCGGTTTTGACGGCCAGGCACCAGAGCCTATTCAGCGCAACCTGAAAGAGTTTGAGGATATTATCAAATTATCCGAAGGCGAAATTGCCGCCGGTTTGGTTACCGATGGGGATGCCGACCGCATAGGTTTGTATGACCAGGATGGTACTTTTGTGGATTCGCATCATATCCTGTTGCTGCTGATCCACTACATGTATAAGGTGAAGGGACAAACGGGTGATGTGTATTCCACCTTCAGCTGCACCAGCAAGATCCAGAAATTGTGTGATGTTTACGGGCTAACCAACATTGTTACCAAAATAGGCTTTAAATACATTTGCGATCTTATCGTTAACTCCGGCAGGCCATTTTTAGTGGGCGGCGAGGAATCAGGTGGTATCGCAGTTGCCGGTCACATCCCCGAGCGCGATGGTATCTGGATCGGTTTGATCGTTTGGGAATTTATCGCCAAATCGGGTCGTACATTAAGCGACCTGGTACAGGAGATATACGACATAGTAGGTAAATTCGCCGTAGAGCGTTACGACCTGCGTGTTACCGAGGAACTGAAACAGCAGATCATCACCAATAGCAAAACAGGCAAATACACCAGCTTTGGTGACCTTAAAGTTGCCCGCACCGAAGATATGGACGGTTACAAGTTCTTCTTCGAGGATGAAAGCTGGGTAATGATCCGCCCATCGGGCACCGAACCTGTACTTCGTGTTTATGCCGAAGCACCAGGTTCAAAAGAAGCATTTGCGATATTAGACAAGGTAAAAGCGGTATTATTGGGATAATCTTATCTAATTTATGATATCAAGCCACCCAAAACGGGTGGCTTTTTTTGTGTCTTCCGGGCAAAATCTCTTTTTCAGGTGTGAAAATTTGAGTTTTCCAGGGCTTGATCGCTTTTGCCCGTGTGAAAAATCTGGTGTTTCCGGGCTTAACCGCTTTTGCCCGTGTGAAAAAATGGGTATTTCCGGGCTTAACCGCTTTTGCCCGTGTGAAAAAATGGGTATTTCTGGGCTTAAGCCATTTTGCCAGTGTGAAAAAAATGCATATTTTTTTGTTAGAAATCTGTCTATCAACACACTAACAAGAAACAGGTCAAAAAATCCGGATATTTTTTATTCGCACTGCTACTTTTTATAAAGATTTAGTCAAACGCTTGCTTCAGGCCGGCTATTACTAAATATACGAAATTTTAGGCGGCTATCCAAATTAGCAGTCCATTATTTCCCTGGTTTATCCGCTTGCTCCAACAGTGGTCGCGGATCGAAAACCACCTTAAAAGATTTTATCTTACCTTCTTCCACCTGGTACCAGCCGCAGCTGAATATCGTTTTGCCTCCCATATCGATATCATAAAAAAGGCAAACATCATCGCCATCAGCAAAGCTCTTTTTAATGTTATACTTAAACTTCATTTTCTCCATGTCATTCATGTAGGCGTCCCCACCATTCCTGGTTCCCATCACACCTACAAATAGCAGGTCGTGGCTCATATAACGCTTAGCGGTTTCAAAATCCTCGTCATTCAAAGCATTGATAAAAGCGGTAACGATCTGTTTTGCATCGCTTTCTACCGCTACAGGTTCATTTTCAGTTGGCATAATATTAGTTTTTGGTTATAAATATTTTCATCGATGTTAATAAAACAAGCGATAAATTAAATTGTGTGGAAAAATGTCTTAAAATGAAAACTCTCAGGTTTTATATATTTGTTGTAAGCAACCTCCCCTATGAAAAGGATCTTCCTGTTATTTTTTGTACTAACTGCGGCCGCTGGTTGCAAAAAAGAACAAAAAAAGCCTACTCCACCGCCTGCAAATGACAAGTTGCTGCTAACCAGTATAATTGATGTGAATGCCACCTCACCGGATACTATCCATATTGAAAAATTCACGTATGACGAGAATTTCAGGAGGATAAAAGAAACATCGGTAAATGCTGGTTCGGAGGATAATACAATTTTAAATTACACGTATGACAGTAGCGGCAACCTTACTTCCATCAATTATGGAAGTACCCCCGATGGCCTTAGCTATACTTACAAAAACGATGTACCGTTTACGCAATTTGACAGGGTGGCGCCAGGCAGCCTTAATAACTATACCGTATCAAACGGTAAAGTTACTGCAGTGGCGTATAACGGTTCGTCCGGAACGATGGAAGGGATCACTTACGATGGAAATAATATTATAAAAGTTGAAGATGTGATCGACCCCTTCGACAGCGTGACGATCACTTTTAAATATGGCACCAAAAAAGATATTTTTTACTCATCTGGCTTTAAATGGTATTACGGTTATCAATATCCATACCTGCCGCTCTTATCACAAAACGAACTTACCGAACAGGTTATCACCCTGCCTGATGGCTCTATACTTAAAACCACTTATACTTATGTGTATAACGACCAGGGATACCCAACGCAATATACCATGTATAGCGGCGATGGTAATGTGACCGGAAAGGGGTATTATACTTACAAAACAGTACATGTTAATTAACCCGCCCCGACCATAGCATTGTATTTTTTTAATCACACAAAACCATTCTGAATTTCAGAAGAATTATCCAATGAGTTTAAACGACCCAATCCACTGCCGTTAAAAGCAGTGGTTGTTTTTTGGGGGGATCTTGAGTTCCTGATCAATCCGGTAAATGCAGGGCCTGTTTTACTTGATTATAGTTTTTAGGGTTGATGCTGCCTAAAGTGTGCACGCCCCCCGGTATAATGATATACCTAAAGGCATGGGCATTTGATATACTGCCGTATACATTGTTATTGTTAGTCATATTGATCTGGATATTGCCAACCGAGCTCAATGCTGCCCAGGTGTCTATTTCCGGAGTGGTGCCGCTTAAATAATTGATAATAATAGGCAGGGAGCTCACCTGGTTTGTAGGCCATATCACCGGATTGTACCCGTTCAACCTGCCATAAACGATCACGCTGCCATTATCCAGGATCGCCTGGGTTATTTTTGAAGCTGCAATGTTGTATGAGAAGTGAAATGTGCTAAAAATTGTGGTTTTGGTGTAAGTAGCCGGTGTTATCCAGTCCGAATAAATTACATTGGCTGTCCCGGTGGCTCCCTGGACGCCGGTAGTCCCGGTAGCGCCTTTCACTCCCGCTGTACCATTTGTTCCCGCGGTACCGGCGGGCCCCTGCGGACCGGCAGGCCCTTCCGGACCAATTGCACCATCTTTTCCGCACGATGTTGACAATAGCATAAAAGCTACGGCCAGCAGTAATAAGTAGTTGTTCTGTTTCATGATTAATTTTTAAATGTTTACTAAATGGTTAACCGGAAAAGAGCCTGTAATCAGGACGTCCTTTTCCATACCCCAAAATTGGGTAAGCGCGAATGGAAAAAGGGCAGGGTATCTACGCGAAGTGAACCGTATATCCCCCCAATATGAGTTGTGTAAATACCGTTATAGGGATGGGTAGATTTACTTTATCAGGGCGCGGGTTATTACGGAAGGGATATGATATTAAAAGAACCATTAATTCAATCCATTATACTGACGATCAACATGAAAGTATATTCAAGGACCTGGGCTTACCCGGTTGATGACTTATTTATGATTTTTTTTGTCAGCTTTGTATTGTCGCAAGGATAACCGCAAAAGGCCTTGCGAAAAAAATAAAAATCTCAAAACCCAAAAAACACACAACTATGAAAAAGCATTATCCCATCCGGCTGCTGGCCTTTATCCTTATCGGCCTGGTATTGCCAAACCTTTTAAAGGCACAGAACGATCAATCCAAACGGCCGAGCCCACCCGCAACTGCCACCGGCAAAATTGGCGATGCTGCGATCTCAATTGATTATAGCAGCCCATCTGTAAAGGGGAGAAAAATTTTTGGCGGACTTTTGCCTTACGGAAAACTTTGGAGAGCGGGCGCCAACGCGGCAACCATATTTCAGACCGATAAGGACATAACTATTGATGGCAAAAAACTTGCTGCCGGTAAGTATAGCTTCTTTGCAACTCCGGGCGAAAAGGAATGGACCATCTTTTTTAATTCAGAAACCGGCCAACCGGGTGAAAAAGACGGCAAAACCAATATGGACCCTGCCAAAACTGTATTTAGTTTCGCGGTTGAACCTAAAAAGCTGCCGGCTTTAAATGAGAAGCTTGAATACACGGTGATGAATAATGGCATTTCTTTAAAGTGGGAATATACTGACATCTTTATCCCGGTAAAGTAGCAGGCATTTATCAATATTTTTGAGAATAGCTGTCAACACAGCACATATCTGTTTTTGGCCCGCTAGTTTACAAATTAGCGGGCTTGTTGGTTAACGCCAACAAGGGAGAAGGAATTTTTATTTCTTTAGAACAAGCGACTTTAAAATCCCCATCATTTCAGTTGAATCTGAACTCGTACAACCTACTTTTGAAAGATGAATATTCACAAAAAGGTCTTTGCCTGCCATTGCATAGGCATACATGTTTTTTTGCGAAAAATTGGTTCCTTCAATTATAACATCATTCTGCCTGAACATAAAATCATCGGTTGATTTGCCCCATGATGAGTCGTTTTTTTCCATAGATTTCAGCTTAGAATAGTTCTTAAAATAGGCATATGGGTAGGCTGGACTAATATCCGGCCCCCCTATAGCAGTTTTAGGGGCATCGATCAATTCCTGTTTCTCGTTATCATCCAGCTTATAATATAAAACCGAACATATAAAACCATCGTCCTCTGAATAATAGTAATAGTCTGTACCACGCCACTCTTTAGTGAACTTTTTTAAATGCTCGGCAGATAAACTGATATCAGTTCCTTTTCGTTTTGGATAATTAAATTCAAATACTTTTTTGTCAGCCGCCTTAAACGACAGAAGCCCCATAAAGGCAAGCAGGATAAGTAATTTTCTGGATGTCATGATATAATAGTAAGGTTGTATTAGCCAAATATATAATATTTTGCCGTTGCTCTCCCCGGTCCTCTCCGAGCCGGAACAATAGGCAGCAACTTCTTACTTATAGTTTTACAAATTTGCTTTTTCCAACCACACTCTTATCCTTGTTGTTCACAACTTGAATAATATAAGTTCCGGGAAGCAGGGCACTTACATTCTCTTGCAATAAAGCTTGTGATGAAGAAATAGTTTTTACAATTGTACCACTATTGTTCATGATAGTTATTTTATAAGATGCGGCATTGGATACGGCATCCGGTTTTTGAACAATGGCTAAACTAATAGTACTGCTGGCAGGATTGGGATAAACATTAAGATAATTATTGACTACCTTATCACTTAAATTTGAATACATCAGCGGGATCACTTTCGAATAGCTAATGGTGCCATTCAAATCCTCAAGCTTTATGCGATACTCATCTAAAGCAATGATCGGATCTTTATCCATGAAGTTATAAGTGCCATTGGTATTAGAACCAAAGCCACCCAAAACCTCGAAACTTTTGCCATTGTCCGTACTTCTTTCAACAGTAAAGTTGGTATAGTTTTGTTCATTTTCGGTTTCCCATGTCAATTGGGAACCATTTGCTGTTTTAGCTGCTGTAAAGTCTAATAAATGCAGGGCCAAAGCTGGGTTTTGACGTATAACCAAACTGAAACGGTGTGAACCAAAACTATTGGTATCGGCTTTGTACAGGTTAAAGGCATAGGTAGTGTTATGCCGCATATCTAATGAGTCCTTTTTATAAGCATCCATTAGCCATATATCAAAAAGCAAAGGTATGCCTGTTATACTTTTCATATTTAAAGTATAAATACCGTCGGCTTTTGCATTTACTGTTAAGCCGATGGTTCCGCTTGCTTTAGGCAAAGGCTGCATATTGATAGCCATAGAAATATGGTCGCTTGATAGGCTTGAAAGGCTTACAGCGCCGAATCCTTGTTTATAGGGTGCATCAAGGTCTGCAACATAAGCAGTGCTCGCGTTGCTGGCAAAACGAACCAGGATATCATCTGTATTCACAGAATCTTTTGCTAATTGTAAACGCAGGTATTGATTATTGGTAACCTGGTCAGCGGGCTTCCCCATTAATAATTTAGGGCTTACCACCTGGGTAGTTGTTTTGGCGCTTTCGTTAAAGATCAGGGTTGCACATGAGCAGGTAGCCAATACAAAAAAGCCCTGGCCGCTTGATATGATATTGGAGGCATTGTTGGTGCCAACACCGGCACTACCTTTAGTATAAGCGCCATAATTTTTACTTGCCGGATCGAGCATATAGATTATGGACCCTACATTGCTTCCATAAATCCCTGTAGTAGTAGTTGCAGTTTGAAAGTTTTCCCAGTCGATAGAACTGGCGTAAGGATTGCCCACCAAATTATATCCCTGCACAGCAACCGGGGAAGCAGCCGTATAACTCAAGGTTGATAAGGACGGAGTAAACCAATTTTTTACTGTGACCTGCCCCTGGTTTAACAGTCCGCTGGTGCTTAAAGTCGCCGTTTGCGGAACATAAGTGGAAATAGTTTCGGCAGTAAAAGTAGTGGCGGCCCTGTTGCCTCTGAAAAAGCATAAATATCCGTTACCCACCGGAATATTAATGGATGGATTGCTGGCATCATCCATAGAATAAGTTGGTGATGCGGTAATATCATTAATGCCTTTGAAGTTGCTGTTTAAAAATGTGGAATACAAAGGAGTCAGGTTTTCGCGGTATAAATACAACGTAGGGTTAGCCGCGCTGACATTATCAAAACCTCCGGTAGTAGTTGTAGCCGTAAGATAGATGGAGTTTTTTAAATAATTAATACTGTAAACGTTGTTCCCACTCACCGTGCTGGCATAAACGGGCGAGGATAATAAACGATAGCCGCGATAGGTTAAAGTGCCTCCGGTGATATAACGTTCCACATTTACATTGCCTGTTATTGCGCTGCCAGCAGGTATTATGCCCACACTGGCCGATTGTGTTACCGTGCTTTTTAAAGTTAATGCAGCGGGCGATGCGCCAACAGCCAGGTTACCCTGGGTTATGGTGAGTGTGCTATAAATATCTACGGGGCCGCCGCTGATAGTTACAGTTCCGCCTGCTGACTTATTGATCGTCATGCTACCTAATTGCGCAGTGTTTGCAGTATTGGTGCCTGTATAGGTTTGCGAAGCTAACGATCCGTTCCAGGTGATCTGTGATGAATTATTACCTCCATATAATATCTGGCCGCCCGAGCTGTTATAAATATTACATCCCACACTAAGCGTTTGTCCATTTAAATTTATAGAGGCTCCGCTGGCAATGGTCAAACCATATAAACTTGCAGCAGCTGTTAATGATGGATAATTACTTAAACCGGTAGGGATCACTAAAGTGGCGGTACCATCAAAAGCCGGTAGTTGATTAATTGTAGCCGTGGTAGTATTATCCCAATTATTGGCATTGGTTATAACAGTACTAACTCCTTTCCATGTATAAGTTAACGCACCTGGTATAGCCGCAGCATTCGTACTGCTAATTGTTATAGTCCCAACGCTGGTAAATGCAACAGGATCGTTTTGATCGGTATATTCGGCTTTTATCCAGTCAGCAGTTTTAGCAACATTTGATACTCGCGGTTCATCAATTAATCCATTAAAATAAAGTCCTGTCCCTCCTTCGCCAGCTCCAATATATAGGTTTGGATTAGCAGATGGATTAGTACTGGTGCTTAAATTCTTATATTTTGTTCCATCAACATAAGTACTAAGGGTTGAACCTGTATAAACACTTTGTATGTAATGCCATGCACCACTGGCAAAAGCTGTTGGGTTAGGTGTACTGGCCCTGTTAACTGCAATCCCCGATTCCGATTCAGGGATATTAGTGGAATAAACGCCCATTTTGTAACCACCGCTGGCGCCACCGCTGGCAGCCTGGTTTGTCATCACTTTTTGATCCACGCCTATAACAGCAAGGTTAACCCATGCCGATATAGTAAAAACGCCGGTAACTGACACTGCATTAGTAGTGATTTTTTTACTTGAGCCGTCAAAACTGTAAGCAGTTCCTATTTTGCCGGTAACAAGATCGGCAGAAGTCATTCCGGTGGTAGTACCGGTATGCGCACCTGCCGTACCATCCGTTACTGAGCCACTATAGGCCGCTTCATTAAAATGAAACACAGCCAGGTAATCACTTGCCCATGTATTTCTATAAAAGGTATTATCATGTGTTACTGGTGGGGTTGTTGATCCCCAATAAAAATATATTGGCGTATTGGTAGCATAACTTACGGCGGGTATTTTAACCCATACCAATAAACTACCCGCTACAGGATCATATTTTTCAACCTGGTAATTTAATTCGCCAATTGAATTTGGATTGACAAATGCAAAATCATAATTGGTGCCGTTAGGGTACTGCACCCTATCAGCACAGGCACCGCTGATTTTAAGCGAGTTACTCTGGATATATACCAATGCCGGAAAATTGGTCAAATTGCTTGTAATCCCCAGCGTGGCAGAATTTAAAGTTAATAACTTACTAAAGGCATAATTACTGTAGGTGGGAGGGGTCGTTGATGCAATATTAATCGTCATCGTTGTGCTTATGGTAGTTTGAGCACTCAAAAAAGGCGTATAGTAATTAGTTACAGTTAATATATAGCTTCCTGCAGCTAATGTACCTGTATTTAAACTTGCTACATATGGCGAAGATAAATCCGTTACGGGAGTGAGGCTCCCCAAGGTAAAAACCACCTTGTTTACTGTACCTAAAACAGGGGCTGATGCAGTTGCGGTAACTGAAATGATGTCTCCAACAATATAATTTGACCCGGCAACAGGAGAGGTTATGGCAACGCTTTGCGCTTTGATATCATTAAAAACAAATATTAACGCAATTGCAATAAAAAAACGAAGTAAACACTTTCCCATACCCACAGATTTAAAAATACAAACCATTGTATTTCAACCTGTATACGGTTCAGATCAATTATATGTTTAATTAATATTTAATATATGATGTAGTAAAAATTAAATATATTAATTAAATAATTGTATTTTATAACTAAAAAACAATTATAATATGGAATAAGTTAAATTTTGCTTTTGGGTTGATTATTGACAAAAACCCACGGAATATTTAATCCGGTTGAAAGTATAGGAAACCCAATATAAGATGGCCGCTTGCCGGCGGCAACGCCAACGAGGGCAAAAAATGGTAAATCATCCGTTGAGTACGGATCCGATTTTAAACAACCAAGCCAAAAACTACCAGCATAATGGCAACAACAATAAAGATCAATCCTACCCCATAATAGGTCGCCGTCCTGATTGGGGTCATAAAAATTTTGAATATTTCTACAATGGTCTCGTCACCTTCTTTTACCACAAGGAAATCGCTTTTCTTTCTGTTGGCTTCATACAGTACTTGTTCCCGGGCATGTTCCACACGGGTCGGGTCCAGGTAACTGTTGCAATGCACGCATATTTCATCTATCTTGTTGTTCCCCTGGTTCCATTGGCCGCATGCAGGGCACTTGATTTCACTTGTCTGACTCATGATCGATTCTTTTAATTGAGTAACTAAAACCGCTTATATCAAATATAACCAAAATAGAAAACATATATCCAAATCACCAAAAGATTATTTTGTTAATAACAACTACAGGACAGGTCTGTTTGCTTAAATAAAACTTACCCGTTATATTAGTCTCACTCATTTCAAAACAAACCTAAAATCATCACAATTATGAAAACCGATCTCTACACCAAAATTTTATTGACAATTATCGCTGTGGCATTAAGTGCTAATGTTGTTAAAGGATTTTTTATTACTCCGGTTAAAGCCGATAACAGGAATTTTGTTAGTATTCCCGTAAATCCGGATGGCACGATCAACGTAAAAATTAAAAATTCAGAAACAATGGACGTGAAAATTACTGCCATTGATAGCAGAGCTTTTTATTATGCCGAGCCGCTTCACGTAAAAGTGGACCAATAGCATGCTCTCTTTTGTTTATACCGAAAGTTACTTAAGTAATAATTAAGCTAAAGTAATACTACGCGAAAAATTGCGTAAAACTACGCATGCTAATCATTTGCTTATTCTTTATATTTGATATGTTCTTATTAAACTACCGATAAAAACAGCTATTTTCTATAAGCCTGAACTTCGTTTTTGTATTAAACCTAAAAGAAAAAACAGTTATGGATACTTATTCAGCCATTGGGGCCGTAATTACATTGATACCTTTAGTTCTAATAGTTTCAATTGCCATTAAAAGAGGCAGACATTTACTCGATCAGTAATTACTGATTCCTTGTTAAGCCTATGCCTTTGTTTGTGTTGTCACCAACAAAAACAACGATGCTATTTCAGCAACGCATCCTTCTCCTTAGCAAACGTATTATAAACCAGCTTATCGAGCCAGGCCGGGAAGAATTTGCTTAACAGCACCGTTAGTTTCCCCTGCCCTGTCATGATGATGGTGCGCTTGCGATTTTCTACACCATCAGCTATAATTTTGGCCACTTCTCCCGCAGTCATCATTTTACCTTCATCCAGGGTACTTTCACCTTGTTGAGAACCATCTTTGGCCAGTGCGGTATTGCGGATGTTTGATGCCGTAAAACCCGGACAGGCGGTCATTACATGCACACCGGTTTTTAACTTTTCTATCCGCAGGGCATCCAAAAAACCGTTCACCGCGAATTTGGAGGCGGAATAACCCGTGCGCCCCGGCAGCCCTTTATACCCGGCTATAGATGATACACCCACAATGCTTCCTTTGGTTTTCAGGATATGCGGCAGGGCATATTTGGTGCAATACACTGTACCCCAAAAGTTCACATCCATCAGGGTTTTTAAAACTTTCAGGTCGGCATCTTTAAACAGGGCCCTCATACTGATACCTGCATTATTGATCAGGATATCGATCTTGCCATAAGTGAGTATACTTTGTTTGATCAGGTGGTCGCAGTCCTCTTCAACCGATACATCACATTGCACAGCAACAGCTTTGATGCCGTATTGATTGATCAAACTTTCTGTTAACTCGCACAGGGCCACATATTGGCGGGATGCGACCACAAGATGGGCTCCGCGGCTGGCAAACTCAATTGCCAATGCTTTGCCTATCCCTGATGATGCCCCGGTGATGACTACGATTTGATCATTCAATTTCATACGACGAAGGGTATATTTCGCCTATGTCGCTGGTATTGGGCACAGGCTGATTAAACAAGTATTTGGCTGCGAAGATAAACATAGCACCATAAAAATGCTTAATGTGATCCCAGCTAAATTTGCTTGCATTTTTACCCTGTAACTGAATGATATATGTTTTGGAGTAATAATAATTTTTGTAACCCTGCTGCCTGATGCGGTAGGAAAGGTCGATATTATGACCGAAGCGGTAAAAGCGCTCATCAAACAAACCCGTTTGGTTTAAAACCGACCTGCGCAGCAGCATACAGTTCGCGTTAAGCGTATCTACTTCGGCGGTTTCAAATTCCTCTGTCCAGTCTGATCTTCTGAAGATTGAGAATGTCTTTGGGAAATAGGCTGATAGCCCGATCAGCTTTAAAAAGGCTGCCCAGGTGCCATTCAGGCTATGCTTCGATTGCGAAAGGAAATCTCCCCGCTGATCAACCATCTTTACGCTTGCGCCACCCACTACAGGGTGCTGATCCATAAAAGCGATCAGTTTGGCAAGGGTATCAGGGCCGCTGATGGTATCCGGATTCAGCAATAGCACATACTCGCCCTTAGCGCGGCGTATCGCCTGATTATTGGCTTTGGATAAGCTTTCCTCTTTATTGTTCACGATCACCCGGACATGGGGATATTCCGTAACCAGCATCATCCGCGATCCATCCTCCGAACCATTATCAACCACGATAACTTCATGCTCCACACCTTTGCCCGCCTTTAACACCGAAGTTAAGGCAAGGCGCAGCCCGTTGCACGAATTGTGATTAACAAGAATAACGGATAGCTTCATACTTTACCTTGATAGCGAACTTTCATACGGAACACGTGTAGCGATAGATCGCCCTAAGGTGATCTCATCCACGTACTCCAGTTCACCACCAAAAGCTATGCCACGGGCTATGGTTGAGATGCTTATGTGGAAATCTTTTAGCCTTTTGTGTAAATAAAATAAAGTGGTATCGCCCTCCATGGTGGCGCTCAAAGCGAATATGACCTCTTTTACCTCGTTTTCACGCATACGTTCCACCAAAGTATCCACTTCCAGGTCAGATGGACCTATGCCGTCCATTGGCGATATCAAACCACCCAAAACATGGTAAAGTCCATTATACTGGTTAGTATTCTGTATAGCCATTACGTCACGTGTATCTTCTACCACACATATTGTAGTTTTGTCTCTTTTTGGAGACAAGCATATTTCACAAACCGGATGATCAGAAATATTATGGCACACGCTGCAAAATTGGATCTCGTTACGCAATTTTCTGATGCTGCTGCTGAATTTTTCCACATCCCCTTTATCCTGGTTAAGCAAATGCAAAACCAACCGTAAAGCAGTTTTTTGTCCCACACCCGGCAGCTTGGCAAATTCTGCCACCGCATTCTCCAGCAACTTCGACGAAAAGTTCATGTTGCGAAGATAAGTAATAGTCCGGAAGTCGGAAAGTTGCTATTTGGCTATTTAAAGTTGTATACATAACTTGCCAATAAATAAAAGGGGTGTCATGCTGAGCCCCGTCGAAGCATGCGGGCTGGCCTCTGCGCCATATCCTTCGACAGGCTCAGGATGACAACGCACTGAAAGAATTAAAAAAACATCTATGTCACCATTAGTACTACTCTCTTTTATAATCGGTTACTTTTTGGTATTGTTGGTCATTTCCTGGCTCACCTCCAGAAAATCCTCCGACAACGACACTTTCTTCGTAGCCAACCGTAATTCCAAATGGTATCTGGTGGCCTTCGGGATGATAGGCACCGCATTAAGCGGGGTTACATTTATTTCTGTTCCCGGAAAAGTGGGCACTGATCAATTCGCCTATTTCCAATTTGTTTTGGGTAATGCGGCCGGTTTCGTCATTATCGCCACGGTATTGCTGCCTTTGTATTATAGGCTCAATCTCACCTCCATTTACAGCTATATTGAGCAGGCACTTGGCAAATGGAGCTATAAAACTGCGGCGGGTATTTTCCTGATCAGCCGTACTATCGGTTCATCATTCAGGCTGTATTTGGTAGTTATAGTACTACAAAAATTCATTTTCGATACGTATCACATCCCCTTTGCCGTCACGGTATTGATCTGCCTGGTACTCATCTGGTCGTACACCTTTAAGGGTGGATTAAAAACCATTATTATTACTGACAGCCTCCAAACCCTGTTCCTGGTATCATCCGTTTTTTTATCGATCTATTTTATCTGCCATAGCCTCAACCTGACTATTTTCCAGGCAGCCGATGTCATTAAAAACAGTAGCTATTCCAAAATATTTTTCTTTAACGATTTCCTCGGTAGCCACTTCCACCTCAGTAAGGAATTTTTAGGCGGACTATTCATCACCATAGGCATGACCGGCCTTGACCAGGACCTGATGCAGAAAAATCTGAGCATGAAGAACATCAAGGAAGCTCAAAAAAACATGTTCAGCTTCACTGCCGTATTTGTTATCATCAACATCTTCTTTTTAAGCGTGGGTGCTTTGCTGTATATCTATGCCGCAAAATATGGTATTAGTGTAGCCAAAACCGACTACCTCTACCCTACCATCGCCCTTAAATACCTTGGGGTTGTCCCTGCCATAGTTTTTATGCTGGGGCTAACTGCCGCCACCTTTGCCACTACCGATTCTGCCTTAACGGCCTTAACCACCTCTTTTTGTGTCGATTTTCTAGGCTTTAACAAAAGCAAGGACGTCAACAGTAAGGCTATGGTTAAAACCCGGCATCTGGTGCATATCGGCCTTTCGGGATTGATGCTGCTAACCATAGTTATTTTTAACGCTATTAATAATGACGCCGTGGTGGGCGCTATATTCAAGGTCGCATCTTATACTTATGGGCCATTACTGGGCCTATATTCATTTGGCCTGTTTGCCGGCAAACGACAGGTACATGATAAGTTGACGCCTTTTATTTGCATTATTTCGCCTATAATATGCTATCTCCTCAGTCTACATTCGGCACAATGGCTGGGCGGATATGTTTTCGATAACGAGCTTATTATTGTAAACGGATTAATTACTTTTGTTGGTCTGTGGCTGGCCTCGTCAAGAAAAACAACTGCCGCCGCAGCAATTCAATAAATCAATAATTCAATAATTCAGAACTATAAGGATGACTGGTGAAGATAAAATAAGACAAGCATTTGAGAACAAAAACTGGCAGGAAATAAAGGTTACCGATTCCTGGCAGATATTTAAGATCATGGCCGAGTTTGTTGACGGCTTTGAGAAACTGGCCAAAATAGGCCCCTGTGTATCCATATTTGGCTCTGCACGCACCCACAACGATAACAAGTACTACAAATTGGCCGAAGAAGCCGGTCGCTTATTGACTGAGCGTGGTTATGGAGTGATCTCAGGCGGAGGCCCCGGTATCATGGAGGCTGCCAACAAAGGCGCTTATGAAGCCGGCGGTAAATCTGTTGGTTTAAATATCGAGCTGCCTTTTGAGCAATTCCACAATAAATATATCGACAGGGATAAACTGCTGGAATTTGATTACTTCTTTATCCGCAAGGTTATGTTTATGAAATATTCGCAGGGCTTTATTATCCTGCCCGGTGGTTTTGGCACCATGGACGAATCATTTGAAGCCATCACCCTGATCCAAACCGGCAAAATTGCCCGCTTCCCTATTGTTTTTGTGGGGGTTGATTACTGGGGCGGCTTGTTTAAATGGGTGGAAGAAAAGATGCTGGCAGAGGAACATACCATTAGTCCCGATGACCTGAACCTGTACCGCCTGGTAGATACCGCCGAAGAAGCCGCCGAACACATCTTCCGTTTCTACGAGAAGTATGTATTGAAACCGAATTTTTAGGGTGCTATTCAAACAAGGAAGAAAATCGCCTGTGATTATAATTTTGCTGGCAGCTAAATATTTTGCCGGTTTTAATTGGGTATAAAATATCGGTAAACTAATTGCGTTTTATGTACCACAACAACCTGGACATGAGACCGAACCTAACCGCACTTATTATCGGCATTGCATTAATATGCACAGCATTTGTTATTGCCGGCGCTTACAAATACAAATTTAAAGGTGAAGAAACCATCACGGTGACCGGCCTTGCTGAAAAAGACTTTACAAGCAACCTGATTGTTTGGAAAGGCGACTATTCCCGAAAAATGCCAGATCTCAAAAGCGCGTATTCATTATTAAAAAGTGATGAAATAACGGTTTCTCAATATTTAAAAAGTAAAGGGATAAAAAATTCAGAATTACAGTTTTCTTCAGTAGATATAACCAAAAATTTTATTCGTATTAATGATAATGCTGGAAATTCCTTAAGTTCAAAATTTGATGGATACACCTTAAAACAGGGAATAACTATCCAATCAACAGATGTAGATAAAGTTGAAAAGATATCACGCGAAATAACCGAATTAATTGAAAAAGGTATTGAGATGAATTCGCTGCCTCCATCTTACTACTACACCAATTTATCCGAATTGAAGATTGGTCTGCTGGCCAAGGCCAGTGCAGACGCTAAACTAAGAGCCGAAACCATATCAAAAAACTCGGGCAGTCAGTTGGGCAGCATCCGCAGGGCCAATATGGGTGTTTTTCAGATAACAGGCAACCACGACAACGAGAACTATGTGGGCGGCGGGGCTTTTAATACTTCGTCACGCAATAAAACAGCTTCTATAACTATCAGGATCGATTACTCTGTGCATTAAATTCTCTTAACATTTAGATAAAAATTATCAAAGTATAATTTTTATTTTGCGCCCATGATCAAACCTAAAAGGCAGGCTGCTTTAGGCTTTATTTTCGCAACCATGCTTATTGATATCATGGGCCTTGCCATCATTATTCCCGTACTTCCCAAACTGATACAACATCTGATCCATAGCAACGTCAGTGAAGCGGCTGAATACGGTGGATGGTTAACAGTTGCCTATGCTTCTATGCAGTTCCTGTTCTCACCGCTTGTAGGGAACCTGAGCGACAAATTTGGCCGCCGCCCGGTATTATTATGTTCATTGATTGGCTTCGCTATAGATTATACGTTTTTGGCATTCGCCCCTACTATTGGCTGGCTGTTTGTAGGCCGCATAATAGCAGGAATAACCGGCGCGAGTTTTACCACGGCCAATGCGTACATAGCCGACATCAGCGAACCAGAAAAAAGGGCCGCGAATTTTGGCCTTGTCGGGGTTGCTTTTGGTTTAGGCTTCATTATCGGGCCGGTAATTGGTGGTATATTAGGTCATTATAATGTGCAATATCCTTTCCTGGCCGCTGCTGGCTTAGCCTTAATCAATGCCATCTACGGCTATTTTATACTTCCCGAATCCTTACCTGTTGAACACCGCAGGCCTATGGAACTTAAAAAGATCAACCCCTTTACTTCAGTGTTCCAGTTAAAAAAATATAAATCCGTCATCGGTTTAGCAGCATCCCTTTTCCTGGTATATTTTGCCGTACAGGCGGTGCAAAGTGTGTGGACCTATTATACCATGTTCAAATTTAACTGGAGTGAAACAATGGTAGGCTATTCCCTCGGTTTTGTCGGCGTGCTGATCGCCTTAGTACAGGGCGGTCTGATCAGGATCATTAATCCGAAACTCGGCAGCGAAAGAAGCATTTGGATTGGCCTCGTATTATACAGCATAGGATTGCTTTTATTTGCCTTCGCCTCAAAAAGCTGGATGATGTTTGCCTTCCTTATCCCCTATTGCCTTGGCGGGATAGCAGGGCCGGCTTTACAGGGTTATATGAGCAACAGTGTACCGGCAAATGAGCAGGGCAACCTGCAGGGTGGCCTCACTGGATTAATGAGTTTGAGTACTATTTTTGGCCCCTGGCTGATGACCTGGGTCTTTCGCTATTTTACTAAACCCGGCACGCCGCTTGTTTTTCCGGGGGCGCCATACGTTATCGGTGCTGTTTTAATGCTTTTAAGCGCTATATTAGCTGTAGTATCTTTCAAAAAAAATAAATCGGTAGCCTAAACATCATATACCTTCGGGTGTTGTGTATTTGCCCATATGGATAAACCTCAAGTTAAAACATCAGCCGCGCTCGGTTTTATTTTCGTTACCATTTTTATTGATATAATGGGTTTGGCCATTATCATCCCCGTTATTCCCAACTTGCTGAAACAACTGGGTAATATTGATTATTCAGTTGCGTCTGAATTGAATGGCTGGCTTACTTTTACCTATGCTTCCATGCAGATCATTTTTTCATCGGTAATGGGCAACCTCAGCGACCGTTTTGGCAGGCGCCCTATCTTATTGATCTCCTTATTAGGTTTTAGTATAGATTATGCTTTTATGGCTTTTGCCCCAACTGTTTTCTGGTTGTTTATAGGCCGCACCATAGCAGGCATCACCGGCGCAACCATGGCCACCGCGACCGCCTATATAGCGGATATCAGCACCGGCGACAAGCGGGCCGCCAATTTCGGTATTGTTGGTGCGGCATCGGGGCTGGGATTTATTATCGGGGTAAGCGGCGGGGCGTTTTTGGGTGATATCAATATCAAGATTCCCTTTATGGTTGCAGCAGGTGCTGCATTATTTAATGCACTTTATGGCTATTTCGTATTGCCGGAATCATTGGATAAAGCACATCGCCGCCCATTTAGCTGGAAACGGGCAAACCCCATAGGTTCATTTATACAATTGGGTAAATACAAAGCCCTGATCGGCCTTGCCATAGCTTTTACCCTGGTTTATATCGCTCAAAAGGCGGTTGAATACCAGATGCCCTTTTACGTGTACGAAAAATTCCAATGGTCTATGCGGAGTGTTGGTTACCTCGGGCTTTTCATCGGCGCCTTACTGATCGCAATACAAGGCTGGCTCATCAGGTACCTGATCCCTAAGTGGGGACTGAAAAAGAACATCATTATCGGTTTAATATCCTATGGTGCCGGGCTCACCCTTATCGCCTTTGCCGGCGGAGGCTGGCAAGTGTATTTATTTATGATCCCATATTGTTTTGGCGGTATCTCAGGCCCTGCGTTGCAGGGGTTTATTACCAGTAAATATGGCGCAAGCGAACAAGGCGAATTACAAGGAGGATTAACACTGCTTTCGAGTATAAGCCTGGTTGTTGGTCCACTATTTATGGGCTATAGCTTCAAATTCTTCACCCACAAGGATTCTTCGGTTTATTTCCCTGGTGCACCATACATTTTAGGCGCCTTACTTATGCTGATCAGTATCTTATTAGTTATCAGGAGTTTTAAAAAAGAGGTCAGTCCAAGCCACTTACCCCACCAGAAATAACAAATTTCATCACCTGCGCGGCGCTTTTATCAATCGGCTTCACTTTATCTGCTGATATGATGACCACCTGCCCGGCAAAAGAATAAGACAATGGGAAGTACACCGCCACCTCGCCGGGAAGGTTCAATTTGCTCATATCCTTTTGCACCATAAAACCTATCTTTTTCAAACCAAATTCATTTACCTCCACTATAACCGGCTCGTTAAATTTCTTTTCATCACCCACAAACGCCTCCGTCAGATCTTTGATAGATGAATAAAGGAATTTAAATATGGGCAATCGGTTTACCCAGCGGTTAAGCCAGCGTTTTATGGGGTCGGTCACCACGTTAGTTACCAATATCCCTACGATCAGGATGATCACTACCACGTTCAATATCCCCAAACCGGGTATATGAATGGGCTTTCCCTTACTGTCGGTCCATAGAATATCACTCAGGTTAAGCGCGTTATCCAGGCTGGAAACCGCCCAGTAGATCAAAAAAATGGCCGCGCCAATAGGCACCACTACGATCAGCCCCTTGATAAAATAGTTCAGAAAAATCCCAAGTATCTTCTTCATATCGCTCGTGTCTATTTCTAACCTTATAAGTGCGTTGTCATCCTGAGCTTGTCGAAGGATATAGCGCAAAGGCCTTTACCCGCATGCTTCGACGGGGCTCAGCATGACACCACTTGTTTTTATATTTCTACTCGTAAAAGTACACTCTTTTTACCCTTTGCGAAATATTGGTCAATATCTCATAAGGAATAGTGCCGATCTGCTCCGCCAATTCCTCGATCCTTAGCTCTTCGTTAAACACGACCACCTCGTCCCCTTCCTTTACATTAATATTACTTACATCAAGCGTACACATATCCATCGAGATATTACCCACCGTTGGCACCAAATTGCCCTTAACAAGCATCTTACCAACGCCATTGCCAAAGGCCCGCAGGTAACCATCAGCATAACCTATCCTTACGGTAGCTATTTTTCCATCATCAGATAATTTGCCGTTGCGATTATAACCGATCGTGTCATTCCCTTTCACTTTCCGAACCTGCGATACGCTTGTTTTTAAAGTTGCGATGGGCTGGAGTGATGTCGATTCGGCAGGCAGGGCCGCGTCTATCCCATACAGGCCAATACCCAGCCTCACCATATCAAAATGAGCCGATGGAAACCGTATAATGCCGGAAGTATTGGCAATATGCTTGATCACTTTATAACCAAGTGCCTTTTCTATCTTGGTAAAAGCCTTTTCAAAACGCCTGATTTGCTTTTTGGTAAAATCATCATGCTCTTTGGCATCACTGGCCACAAAATGTGAAAACACCGACTGTACCTTAACATACCTGTTCTCCTCCAGCAGATCGCACAGAGTTTCAATCTCAAAATCCTCGAACCCAAGCCGGTGCATGCCGGTATCTATTTTCAGGTGTACCGGGTAATTGCTTAAATTATGCTGCTGCGAATATTTAACAAATTCATCCAGCAAATTAAAGCTGAATATTTCGGGCTCCAGTTTAAATTCTATCAGTTTATCAAAAGCCGATGGTTCAGGGTTAAGCACCATAACCGGCAGATCGATACCTGCCTGCCGCAAAGCCACCCCCTCATCAATATAAGCCACAGCGAGGTAATCAACCTTATTGTATTGCAGCATATTGGCTACCTCAAACGTCCCGCTCCCGTAACTGAAAGCCTTCACCATCGCCATGATCTTTACACCCGGTTTTAGCTTTGATTTATAAAAGTTCAGGTTGTTCAGCAAAGCATTCAGGCTGATCTCCATCACCGTTTCGTGCGCTTTCAGGGTCAACGCCTGGCTTATCCGCTCAAACTCAAAACTTCGTGATCCTTTGATCAGTATAGTTTCATGATCAAAGTCCAGCGAATTCAGCTGTTGAAGCAAAGCCGGGGTATCTGTATAAAAATATTTCTGCGGAAGGTCGAAATACTCCTGCCGGGCCATCAATGCCTCGCCTACCCCGATAAACTTATCCACCTTTTTGGTTTTGATCATATTTGCCACCTGCCGATATAAAACATCCTGCTCCAAACCCGATTGGTAAATGTCCGACAGGATGAGCGTGCGAACAGGGTGCTGGTTTTGCTGGTTCAAGAAGTTAAGCGCTATCTCCAGCGATTGCACATCCGAGTTGTACGAGTCATCGATAACAGAACATTCGTTAATACCATTCTTCAACTCCAGGCGCATACTTACCGGGTTCAACCGCTCTATGCGTCCATCGGCTTCATCAGGTGTATAGCCTAAGGCCAGCATAGTAGCCCAGCACACAACTGCATTCTCCACCGAGGCCTCATCCAGAAAGGGGATCAGGCATTCAATCTCTTTGCCCTTATATCTGGCCCGCAGATAGTAGTTGCGGGATATCACGGTCTCGGCAAACACATACAGGTCGGCCTGGTTAAATTCCCGGCTCCAGGTAAACCGGTTTTCAACAGGTATATCCTTTTCATAATCGATCATCTGGTCATAATTATGAATAAGCTGTTTGCAATGGGTAAACAATTTCAACTTTTCGAGCACCTTCTCCCGCCGGTTGGCAAACCCTTCGTCATGCGCCGTGCCAATATGCGTCAATACACCAATAGTGGGCTTCAGAATAGCTTCCAGTTTATCCATCTCTTCAGTAGTGGATATACCAGCCTCAAAAATCCCTAGTTCATCCTTTTCACTGATCTGCCATACCGAAAGCGGTACCCCAATCTGCGAATTATAGCTTTTAGGGTTGCGTACAATGTTTTTATCGGCGTGCAATAGCTGGTACAGCCATTCCTTCACAATGGTTTTACCGTTGCTGCCAGTTATGCCGATCACTTCAAGATTGAACCGGTTGCGGTGACAAGCTGCCAGTTTTTGCAGCGCGCCCAACACGTCATCTACCAGCAGGAAATTAGCTTCGGGCATTTTTATTTCTGTTTGATGCCTCACTACGAAATTACGGACACCCGCCGCATAGGCTTCGGCTACAAACTCGTGCCCGTTGCGCCTGCCGCTCAGCGCGAAGAACAAACCCTCAGCTGCATTGCTGATACGCCTGCTGTCCGTTAACAAGGTACTGATTATGCTTTCTTTAACTATCGTTCCGCCGGCGCTGATGATCTGTTGTATGTCTTTTATAGGGTATTGGTTGCTGAGCATGTTACGAATTTGCTTATATTTCTGCCAATAGAAGAATTTTTAACCACATTTGGTTTTTCATGGATCAGCCAAAAACAAAAAAAATTACAGATGAGAAAGTCGCGCTCGCCAAAGCCGAGCATTATTGCGCCTACCAGGAACGTTCGCAGCAGGAAGTGCGTGATAAATTATACGAATGGGGCCTGTATCCTGATGCAGTAGAAAATGTGATCGTCCGTTTAATTGACGGTAATTTTTTAAACGAAGAGCGCTTTGCCAATGCCTACACCCGCGGCAAATTCAACCAGAAAGGCTGGGGCAGGATCAAAATAAAACAGGGCCTCAAATTCAAAAAAGTATCCGATGCGCTGATCAAAAAAGCGTTGAACAGCATCAACGGAGATGATTATTTTGAAATGCTCAACAAAATATTACAGAAAAAGGCAGCCCTGCTGACCGAAAAAGTGCCCTATAAACGGAAATACAAACTGCAGCAGTACGCGCTGAGCCGCGGATATGAAAACGACCTCATCTCGGAGGTTTTGAAAAATCTGGTTGATTGAGTTGATTAAGTGCATAGTTGATTGGTTCACAAATTTTATAACCTCCACTAACTCAATCAACTCAATCCAACCCAGTCAACTTAATCAACCACAACTACTACAAAATTGAAAATTTTTCTATTTATCCCTTGCAGAATATGCATTTCTGTCTATATTTGCACTCCGCAAACGAGAAAGTAGTTTGTGAATGCGAAAGTAGCTCAGTTGGTAGAGCACGACCTTGCCAAGGTCGGGGTCGCGAGTTCGAATCTCGTCTTTCGCTCTAATCCCTTCCACAAGAAGGGATTTATTGTTAAAAGGTAATCACCTGCTCAGATGGTGGAACTGGTAGACACGCAGGACTTAAAATCCTGTTCCCGTTAAAGGAGTGCGGGTTCGATTCCCGCTCTGAGTACAAAAGCCCTGACAATCAGGGCTTTTGCTATTTTATGACTCGTGTAAGACCGACCATAGGCTGAACAGTTTCATTTAAAAGAGATAAAATTGAATCAAAGAACTGATATAACTCGCAACAACAGCGTGAGTAGCGATAGATTATTATCCAAATAATTACATTATATTTTAAGAATATTGATGATTCAATATTCGCAATCCTTAACCTAAAACATTCTTTCTGAAATGCCCTTATCAAGAGATCTTAAAATCGACATTTTTTATGCTGTTAAAAATCAGCCCAACGTTTTTGGAACGAACCCCGGTCCCGAAGCCCTTATAGATTTTATTCAAGAAATTTGGGACTTGCGAAAAATGTCGTCTGAAGACCCAAGGTATGAAACAGCAGAACAGGACTTCTTCCAACATACCGTAAGAAATTATGACTGGGAAACTGACGACATCTTTCTTTCCAGGCTCAGATTAGGCGATGAAACTGATGAGGTATTCGCAAAATTCATTGAGAATATTTTAAATCCAAAATACAAATCCCATACTGACGAAATTATAAAATTTGTTTTACTTATAGACCCATATCTTGAAAAAGGGGGACTAAAATTAGCAATTCAAGATTATTCGAATGGAATTCCAATTTATAAAATCTTTCCAAAAGAGGAGGTTGATTTATTACCGGCCAATACAAAACAAAACGATATTCCTTTTTTCTTATCAGAGTATTCCGGAAGAAGAGCCGATTATGCGACAGCCCACCAAAAACCCCAAATCTATCCCGCTTTTATTATTGTTTATAATGATGGATGGAATGATTATTCGATAAAAACGACCCATTATTTATTCTACTATGATCGTAATAAAGAAGTAACCTTTATTGGTGAGGTAAAAATCTCTAAAAACGATACCGAATTAATTACTCAAATTCCAGAATCATTTATATCCTTAGATGACGATTTTTGCTCGTTAGGACAAAGCATTAGTTATTATCAAAAGTTAAACCAATTATTTGGGACTAACTTGGAAAGTGTTCTATTTGCATTAAAAGATGTCGCTTTCTTTCCAAAAATACTTGAGAAATTCGATCAATTCGACAAATTCAAAAACTCTTTAATAAGAGGCGATCGCGTCGAAAGACTTTTAAGAGAAGCAAGATTTAGAATATACGACTTTGACCTAACAAAGCTCTATCAATTTAAATATAGTTTTCATCCGGCATATGCTGAAGATCCCGTAAATGTCAGTTTTGATTTTGACAATACAGAAGAAATTCCTATTCGTATAATAGCTTTGATCGGGAAAAATGGAACTGGAAAAACACAATTGCTAACCTCACTTCCTTTAAACATATCAAGAAAGAAAGATGAATACTTTACACCCAAAACTCCAAAGTTTAGTAAAGTTATAGCTGTATCATACAGCATCTTTGATCGATTTGAGATTCCAAAATCTTCTGCTGAATTCAATTATGTTTACTGTGGTTTAAGAAATGAAAGCGGATTATTAATCAGCAATGAAGATCTCGAACTACGATTTCTAAATACATGGACCAGCATAGTTACAAAAGGGCGCTTACAAAGGTGGCAGCAAATTCTTTCAAATTTTCTCGAAATAGAATTAATAAGAGAACTTAAAGTTATCACCTATAAAGATGAGAAAGGTGAAGAAAAATGGAGAGTAAATATCGAAGGCTTTAACGGCATTAAAAAGACTCTCAGCTCTGGTCAAAGTATTCTGCTTTATATAATTTCGGAACTTACCGCGAATGTTAGGCTTGATTCACTTATTCTATATGATGAGCCGGAAACCCATTTACATCCTAATGCCATTTCTCAATTAATCAATTCAATTTACAGTCTTGTAGAAGAATTTCAGTCATATTGCATAATAGCGACTCACTCGCCCCTTGTTATCCGCGAATTGCCTTCAAGAAGTGTGTTTGTTGTAGAAAGATTTGAAAACATTCCATCTATCAGAAGAATTGGTATGGAATCGTTTGGCGGCAATCTTTCAGTTTTAACAGAAGATGTATTTGGGAACAGAGAAATTGTTAAAAAGCATGAATTAATCATTGAAAAATTGGTAAAACAAAAATTTTCCTATGAAGAAATTATGCAGTTACTCCAATTTGATGAGATTCCTGTAAACCTAAATATCCGCCTACATGCGAAGAGTTTAATAAATAGAGAAAATGAGAAATCTTGATGCTTATAGCGATGATGCGTTTAAATTCTACAATGATTTTATTAAACGAAAAAGAATTCCCAAAGAGGATCTCAATTACAAAAATCGATTGACTCTTTTAGAGAATCACATTTCAAAGAGGTACGAACTATACGATATTAAATACCTTGCTAACGAACTTCCCGACATTAATCCCGAAATATACACATCGGAACAAAATAAGGATCTACTATCTTTATATCGTTTTGGCGCGAAAATGTTAGTAGATCTTAGAATCAAATTAACTACAACCAAAAACAACAGGGTTTCAAACGACTGTCAGAATTGCACAATTGGCGAGATTGGTTCATTTGACCATTATTTACCAAAGGATTTATTTCCTGAATATGCGATTAATCCTAAAAACTTGATTCCGAGTTGTTCAATTTGTAACTCTTATAAGGGTATTAAATGGCAGGAAAATGGTAAGCGGCTTTTTATAAGTCCATATTTAGATGCATTACCCGAAAAGCAATATTTATTCGCGATTATTAATGTCGAAAATAATGATATAGGTATTGAGTTTCAGATTGATAATAGGAATAACATCCCCACTGATTTATTTGAAATATTGAGAAATCATTATACAAAACTTTATTTATGTTCTCGATTTGCTGAAAACTGCGAACGAGTGATCAATGAAATTAAAACAGAAATACATAAGTATTCTAAGTTTCTACCAATTGAACAGATAAAAGAAATTATTATAGAATGCGCAAATGATAACAGAAAAGTGTACGGTTTTAACCATTACATTTATATTCTGCAAATTGCATTAGTGTGCAATGTCGATTTTTTAGAAAAATATGTCGGGATAGAACTATCGGGTCCAGTAGAACAGCTTTGATTTTTTTCTCTCCTTTTATTTATAGTGCGATATTGTTTAACAGATTTCCCAAGTAATGTCCAATCCAGTTAAAAAGCAAACTGCAATACTACCTTACCATTTGGAAGCTATTTGTCAAACTATTGCTTCGACAACTGATGGACTTACAGGTACGGAGATTCGTAAAATTTTAAATGATTGTGAAATTACTGATACTGACCCTGGGATGACTAAATGGAAACGTTTATATAATGCGTTTATCCATTCTCAAAACCATCACCAATGTTCAAATTATGTATTAAAATTTCTATCGCATGCAATGCAGCCATCCAGATATGTAGGAAATGATAACCTCTTTCATTTTAGAATGAACGAGTTAAATAAAAGGCTTTCTTTTATAGGTTTAGAACTTAGCGAAAAAGCTCAATATAAGTTAGTCAATAAAGCCACTACTCTTTCAGAGGCTCAACAACGTGCAAGTCATTTTAAATATAAACTTGAAATGAGAAATGCTCACCCAACTATTATTAAATATTGCGACGAAGAACTTTTAAAGGAAAATTATTTTCACAGCATATTCGAGGCCGTTAAAAGTATCGCAGATCGAATTAGAACGATGACCGGCTTGTATGCAGATGGCAATCAATTGATCGATGTGGCTTTTTCGACAGGTAACCCATTGATCAGAATAAACCTCATGCAAAATGATACACAACGCAGTGAACACATTGGCTTGTCGAATTTAATAAAAGGCATTTTGGGGCTTATAAGGAATCCGACAGCGCATACTCCCAAAATAAAGTTTGTAATTGAAGAAGATGAGGCATTAGATATAATGACGACAGTTTCATATATTCATAAGCTTCTTGATAAAGCCATTTAGTTTATTTATCGCACCTACGGCGTCCCTTCAGCCTATGGTCAGTCTTTTCACCCCTTCCCCGTCTGCCGCGATAACGCACCGCAGGACTAAAGCGTTGAGTTCTCGTGACTTTAGACATATGATGTCCCGGTCACGAGCAGCCTTCCCACATGCAATGCCCGTCATTCTCGTGCCAGGGAGGCCTGCCCTGCCGCCAAATAATCAATCGTTAATTTTTCGTTGTGTTTATGATTTCACCCCGGTATAAATGATAAAAGAACATGGGCAGAAATATAAGGTTGAGCAGCAACACGCCTGCTACTATTTGTATGGCTGCTGTTGGGTACTGAAGTGATTTAAAGATAGCGCCAACGGAGATCAGTAATGCCGACATGAACCCTGTTACTACGCGTACATTATACCCCGCTGTGTGCGATTTCCAATGTTTTATTGAATTTGAGAACAGGATAATGGCCGTGGCGATCACTAAAACGAAAGCGATCGTGAATAGGATTGAAGCGCCCGGCCAATGCATGGTTTTAAACATGATAACACTGGAGATACAAAATACGGTTAAAAAGCTGGATAAATAAATGATACGTTTCATATTTGTCTGTTGATTATAGTTTAAAATGAAATAAAGTTCTTCCTGTATTTCGTGCATTCCGTTGGGTGTAATGGCTCGAAATGCAGTGTTATAGGCCGATTCAAAATCAGCGCCGGTTAATAGCATTTCTTCAATAAAGCAGCAATAATGGTCGAGCAGACCGTTTTGAAGGTCATTATCGATAACCCCATCAGCTATGATGCGGTTAAGTATTATCATTACCTGCCCATCGTTAAGCTGCTGCATAGGGTTTCGATGGCTGTGGGGTAATTAATTGATGAATGGTTTGTAAGAATGCAAGCAATTCGTCTACTGATGCTTTAGCAGATATTTTTCCGGACGGGGTGAGGCTATAATATTTACGAACCCTTTTACCGATAAACACTTCTTCGGCAACTAACAATTTATCTGCTTCCAGTTTATGAAGCGCGGGGTAAAGCGAGCCCTCTTTAACCAGTATTTTTTCGTCCGACATTTCCTTTACCAACTGCACTATTTCGTAACCATACATTCTGCCTTTTTCTTCCAATAATTTAAGTATAATGGTACCTAATGTACCCTTCAATAATTCGGTATGGTTCATAATTATAATTATATCAATTAACAATGCATCACAAATCTATGTATATAAATTTAATATTCAAAATTTTTATTTCGTATAGTCTCTGTAGGGTCTCCGGCACGGGACCCTGTGTAGCGTTTCGGTGTGGCAAGTGTAGCCTCCGCCAATTTAAGCGTCAACGCTTAACTTAAAACCATTCAACTGTCCACACTTGAATGGGCAGAAGGCGCATAGTAAATGAGACATCATCATTTCTTTTTGATATTAAGCATAACCTGATGTGGACGTAAAGTGAGCAATGGCCACGCCACAGGAGCTGCCCCGGTAGTGCTGATATGAAATGTTTTAAAAATAGCATAAAGGGTAAACGCCATTTCGGCCATGGCAAAATTATTCCCGACACACATTCTGGGGCCTGCGCCGAATGGCAGGTAATTTTTAACATTCTTATCAATTGATCCTTCCGGCGTTAAAAACCGTTCGGGGTTAAATGCCAACGCGCTTTCCCAATAACCTTCATATCGGTGCATACCATAAATATAAGTTAAAATACTGGTGCCCGCCGAAAACGAAAAGTCGCCAAACCTATCGTCTTTTACAGCTACCCGTTCGTTTATCCACACTGAGGGGTACAGGCGCATGCCTTCACTGATTATGGCGTTGATATAACTATCGCGCGGACTGTCAAACATATCAATTTTGCCTATCGTAGCTATCAATTTTTCACTAACCTGCTGATTTGAAGCAATAAGATATAATAGCCACGAAAGTGTGCTGCCGGTTGTTTCGTGCCCTGCAAAAAGCAGGATGAGCAACTCGCTAATGAGTTGTTCTTCAGACATGCCTTGTCCGGTGTCTTCATACCGGGCATTTAGCAGCATAGCTAACAGGTCGTTATGTGGCGTTTCATCTACCCGGCGCTGCGCAATAATGCCTCTTAGCATAGCTCTGATACCATCCCATTGCTTAACCAACTTTTTCTCCTCTCCTGTTATCGGGTATAAAAACCTTCTGAAAGGCTGCAGAACATCTTTGGCCATAAAGGCTTGCAGTGCGATGAAGGCCCGGCATAATTCGTCGGTCATTTGACGGGACATATCAATATTAAACAACGAGTTGATCAACACCGAAAAAGAGAGTTCACGCATTAATGGATAAACATCGATCTGCGCGCCCTGTGGAAAATTGGCAATATATGCATTAACGGTATTCATCACCGTTTCATAAAGCTGGTGTATACTGTTATGGTGAAACGCCGGCTGTATAAGCCGCCTTTGTCTGCGCCAGTCATCACCGTTTACAAAAAGCAAGCTGGTTCCCAATTGCTTCGCAACTACCTCTGTATCCAGTTTGGCTTTTTGATAGTTAGTGTGATTTTCCCGGAGGACATAATTGACAAAATTACTATCCTGGGTAACTATTACCCGCCCTTTTCCAGGCATAAACCCTGAATAAGTACCCGCGAACTTTTTCATTTCCGTGGAAACATAGTTTAGCGGGTCTTTTATTGCTTTAAATGATCCTGCCAGACTTTGAAGCGTGTTATTTCCACGGGGAAAACGATACTTACTGCTCATAGTGATTTACATTTTTATGTACCCTGCAAACCTAAAAATGAGTCAGGTTAAAAAAATTAACAAAGGTTAATTAATGGTGCTGTCCGGAAGCGATCCTTTTACGGATACGGCTAAGAGAGACCGGCGTAATTCCTAAATAGGTAGACAGGTATTTATCAGCCACCCGGTTAACTATATCCGGTTTGTCATGAACCAGTTTAAGGTACCTTTCTTTAGGCGACAGCAGCACAAGGGATTCTATTCTATCTGTTGCTTCCTCTAACATATTTACCTGAAAGACAGATCTATAAGCGCCTATTGACGCGTTGCGATCCGCAATTTCCTGCACTATATTGTAATCCACTTCGGTAAGTGTGGTATCTTCTATGGCCTGAAAAATAAAACGGGAGGGCTTTTGCCACATGATGGTATCATACGAACCAACAAACTGATTTTCCCAACGTAGTAAAATAGTTATTTCATCACCATTGGCTTTCAACTGGTATGCCCTCATCAGGCCCTTTTTAATATGGCCCATTTTTGTGGAGGTAGACTGCTCGTGAATATAAATTTCTCCGGCCCGTATTTTTTTGGTTTTTGCTGTTTTAAAAAGCCGGTATATATCAATAATATTTACTCCCTTTAAAATAGAAATGTAAAATTGAATATCCTCCTGGTTAAGCATGGCCAAAGATAATTCTTAAGCTATCTGAATTTATATTAATGGAATAATTTTATCTAAAATCGATTGAATACTCTTCCCGTCCTGTATCTCATTTTATGCCCTGTCCCCTGTCTGGCGCGAGCATGCAGCGCAGGACTAAAGCGTTGAGTTCTCCTGACTTTAGGCGTATGATGTCCCGGTCACGATAAGCCTTTGCCTGCAAATGCCATGCCCGTCATCCTCGCGCCAGAGCATGTAGCAGGTGTAGCGTTTCGGTGTAGCAGGTGTAGCGCTACGCTACACCCAACGAGTGACCAAATCTCAATCAAAACCCACCAAAAAAAAATTACACAGGCTAACTTAAAGCCACTATATTTAGCCTCTGAAATTTACAATATATAAATGGCAAAGGCATCTGAGATTAAAGTTGGAAATATTTTGCGCTTTAATGGCGAACTGGTAACTGTTACTGAAGTACTTCATCGTACACCTGGTAAAGGCGGGGCATTCTATTTGGATAAATTCCGTAACATTAAAACCGGGAAAATTGTAGAGGCCCGTTTGGCTACAGACGAACAAGTTGAAATTTGCCGGGTAGAGACCAACGACTTCCAGTACCTGTATGAAGAAGGTGATTACCTGGTGATCATGGATAACACCACCTACGACCAGTTTAACATTCCCAAAGCATTATTTGGCCCATCTGCAAAATTCCTCAAAGAAGGAATGAATGTCATCGTATCTTTTGAAAGTGAAGAGCCTATTATGGCGCAGGCACCTAACTTTGTGGAGCTGGAAATAACCTATGCCGAGCCTGCGGTTAAAGGAGACACCTCTTCGGGCGCGCTGAAATATGCGACCACAGAAAATGGCATAGAAGTAAAGGTGCCGCTATTTGTGAATCAGGGTGATAAAGTAAAAATAGATACCCGCACCGGGGAATACCTGGAGCGCGTAAAATAGTTTTAGCTCTCCGCTGGCGCACGCGTGTACGGTTCTTTTGTTATGGGAAATCTTCGCTGCCCGATCATAAGCTATCAGATATTAAACATTATTTTAATCATTATAATTCGTCCCGGCAGGGTATATGAACTGGCTGTCAACGTATTCGCCGACAGGTAAAGCGCATTATAAGTTTTTACGTTCAGGAAATTAACCGCGCTGAGCTCGAAGTCGGTTTTCCATTGAATTACCCTGAACTTTACTGAAGCATCTGCAAAAAAATACTTCAGATCAGAATTACCCTGTTGGCGGGTGAAATAATGCTCGCCTGATAATTTGAATTGCACATCATCGGCGGGGTCATAGTTAACCGATGCCTGCTGCAATAATTGGTCTATTTGATAAGCGGAGGCCTCCACCGGCGAATGGCTGCCGGTTTGCGTCAATGTAGCCTTGCAATTAAAATTTACCCTGTCGGTCACTTTGGTATCAGCACTCACATTAAATGTTTCGGATGTAGTGTTGAACGGTAACAGGGCGTTATTTTGTATCTGCACCGAGCGGTTGGTTCGCCACTGTATGGCTCCGCTAAAGGTGGTACGGAGCGCAAATGAATATTTGCTGATGGAGCCCTTGATTATCCACGAATCTGTGCTGTTGGGATAGGGGAGCACAATGCCTTTCTGTATATTATTGGTGATCACGCTCGACGCGATGTTATTGGCCCCGGTATGGCTATAAAGCGCATTGATGCTCCAAAAAAACAGGGTAAGCGCCTTGCGGTAGCTAAAACCGCCACCCGCTTGCTGATTTTGCTGTTCGGTGAGGCCGGCATTATTGGCATAAAGCGTGCGGTAATCGGTCAGGATATATCCCGGGTAAATATTCTCTATAGTACCAATTTGATTGCGATAACTGTAAATAAAGCTCAGATAATTCTCCGCACTCACCTGGTATTTTACGCTCAATTGCGGATTAAAATACCACCGCGTCAGGCTCTTATTCAGTGCATATGAACTATCGGAATAGTTGATGTGCTGGAGCGTTACGGGCAAGGTCAGGTTTGCTTTCAGTACTGTGCCGGGTAGGTCGTACGCCGCTTCGGCGTACAGTTTTTTCTTTGTCCAGTTTACATTGTTCAATGCACTGTCCGACTCCAGGCCAGCGCTGTTATTATTTTGCACGACATTCAAATCGGACGTAAGCGTTTGCGATTGAACGCTAAAGCCTGTTCTGAAGCTCTGCGTTATCCCGTTTGATGGTATCTTGAACGAAAAATAATTGTTGGTGTACCAGCTGGGTATATTCACATTTTGTACCAGTTGCGCGTAAGGCACATTGTTATTGAATATTGCCGCATTATACCCCGGACCGATCACCCGGTTCTCCGGCTCGGCGGAGTGGCTGACATAAGAATAAACCTGGATAATATTATTCGATTTTAGCGACTTGATCAAATTGAATTCGTTCGAGAAGTTTAGCGTATTATCCTTAAATACCTGGTTAACCGCCGAGCTGTCGGTTTTCAATCCCGAATAATTGGTTATGTTTTTCTGATCCATAAGCAAGGCATTGTTCAGGTAATATTTATCCCGGTTAATGTTCAGCGTAAACTGGGCGTGCAAAATATCGGGGACTGAGCGGTTGTGCTGTATCTCGCTGTATTGTACTGTGTCGCCGGGCAAAAAGACGGTGGTTTGCTGGCTGTAATCCAGTCGTTGCGTGTCATGTACGTAGTAAGCATTAACCCTGAGCTGCACATTTTTTTTCAGATTGATGAGGTTGTTCAGGTTGAGGACACCCGCCTTATCAAACAAATACCTGTTTTCGGCCAGTGCCGGGGTATTTACCGCGCCCAATGAAAGTACCGTCGCAGGCAAAGCATTGTCTATCCGCTGGTTGTAGTCGGTTAAGTTATGCGAGAGCAGGTCCTGCTGCACATCGTAGCCAATATTGTTGCCCCCCAGGTAATTGATGGCCTTATAACTGTCCTTAAATAGCATCGCGTTCAAATCCACGTCGTAATTACCCGGCAGTCCGGCGCCGATACTCTCCTGCCCCATCAAATGCAGCTTTGCACCCTTTTTGATTTCCAGGTTCAGCGCCACATCATCGCTCAGCACCTTGTTTCGCAATACTTTTACGGGCTGATCATTTTGAATTACCTGTACCTGGTTAACTGCCACCTGCGGAATGCTGTTGGTGGCAATGCTGTATTTATCGTCGAGCAGGTTATCGCCACCGATATACACAGCCGAAATCGGCTTGTTGTTATAACTGATCGTCCCGTCAGCGGCGACAGTTATGCCCGGCAGCTTTTTAATCACCTCGCCGATCGTCCTATCCTGCGGATTAGCGAATTCGGATACCTTATAACTCAACGTATCGCCGTGGGTGCGTAATATCGGCCGGCTGCTTTTAACTACCACTTCCTGCAACTGGTTAGATACCACCGCCAGGGTAAAATCAAGGGGTACATCAAAGATTGCAATGCTTTTCACCGCGGTTTTGTAACCGAGGCTGCGCACCTCAACTGTCAAGCTATTTGCAGCAGTATTAGCAGGAATCTGCAATGAGTAAGCGCCCTTGCTATCGGTTACCGTATAGGCCACAATGGTATTGCCTGCGCTGTTCTTCAGGCTAACGGTAGCATACGGCACCGCCTTCCCGGTGCTGTCTTTCACCGTTCCCTTTACTGTTTGGGCATAGCCCCAGGCCGCAAATAAAACGAATGAAAGCGTCAATATTGCAACTCTCACCAGCTGCATCATTTCTTTTCTGGTAATTCTATCGGGTTATTGATCACAGGACCACGAGGACCTTGCCCCTTTTTTGCAACCCTGATGTTGTCCATTTTAACGCCATCAGCGCGATTACCCGCCATAATGGCTTGTGCAAATGCCTGAGGGTCCTTCTCCATGGTCGCCTTTAGTTTATCGAATTCCTTTTGTGTGGCTTTGATTGCCTTGGCCGGTGGTCCAATCAAATTCGGATCATCGTTCAAACCCCGCAATATCGGGGGGAGATCCGTATCAGCAGGCCCGGTATTTGGCGGCGCGGGCGCCGCCTTCTCCACCCCGTCAAACTTAAATACCACTTCGTTTTTTGCATCATGGGCATCTACGATCACGCCGGGCAACCCGTTTAATTTCCAGGGGCCGGTATGCACCGGCAGATCGGGGCAAAACCATACGGTGTAATCCCTGCCTTTAAAATGGCAGGTGGCTTTCTGGCAGTGCAAGCCGCCAAAAGTTGACGTATCACCACCGATCTTCCAGACGATCGCGGGTATTGGTGCTTCGATCAGATAGTTGTTGAACATCAGCTGATCTTTCGTGAATAATTTTTGTTCATTCGGGTACTGGTAATATTCTACGGGTGTACCTGCACCCCTTCTATTTATCCTGGCGTGCCCATCCGGGCTGGCGGCCGCCGCTTCGGCATACGCTTTTTTAAACTGGGCATTTGCTGCTATCGCATCGTAACTCCTATAAGAGCTTGCGCTTCTACCTACAAATAGCGCCATGTTTTCCGTGTAGGGGTGCGTCCGGTCCGTGGTGTCCCTGATATAGGTAAACTTGTAATGCACCAGCACCCGTGCCGTATCGGTTTTTTGGGCGTTAGCGGTAATAATTGCCGCCAGTAAAGTGACAGTCAGTAGTAATTGCTTTTTCATAATTCATGATATTTTTAAACAATACTATTTCTGCGACACCACATCTTAAAAACTTTGGTGCGAAACAGGACATTAGTGTGCTTGAAGAACGGTTATTTGTTATCCGGGGATTTCAAATACGCTGCGTTCGTACCAAATTTTTTGAGGGCAGCTCCTATCGCTTATATTTGTTCCTATGCTTTCAGCTAAAAAAAGACTTTGGATAGAAATATTGCTGCATCTTTTGTTTTGGGCAGGTGTTTTTTATGTGTTGACCTCATTGAACAGTTCGCACATTCACATATGGGCTAAAACCGCCCATGTGGTTAGCGATCAGTATGATGAGATTACCATCTCGTCCTACGTTTATCTTATTTTAGTATTCCTTGCCCTACTTTTTTATGGCAATATTTTTTGGGTATTCCGAAAAGCTATCAGGTATAACAACATGATCGTCCGCCTGGCAATTTGCGCCGGATGGTTCATCCTGATCTTTGGTGCGAATTACTTTGCTGCCGGACCCTTGTTCGAACAGGCCAACCCAACTATTGAGCCACCGCCACGGGCTATTACTGATCTTGTTAAGCTTGACCGTATTAAGCTTGATACTGCGATAAGGCGGCATCCGCCTCATGGTCCCGATCCTCGTCGTGTAGGTATGATCAACTTTATGATCAGCGACTGGCAGCATCTGCAGCCTATCTTGCTGTTTGCTTTTCTGGTAATATTGGGTATATCCTTCGCTTATTTCTTCCTGAAACAATGGGCCAAAAGCGAGCTTATCCAGTTGAGCACCGAAAATAAGTTCCTCCGGTCGCAGGTCAACCCGCATTTCCTGTTCAATACGCTCAACAACCTGTTTTCGATGGCGCAAGGCAAAGGGAACGATGAGCTGGCCGACGGCATTTCAAAACTTTCAGGGATGATGCGCTATATGATCTACGAGAGTAACGAGGAGCGCGTGCCGCTGAAACAAGAGATCGAGTACCTGCAGAATTGCATCGTGTTAAACAAATTACGCTATGCTGATGACGAGGTAAAAGTAATATTTGATCACCCTGGTAAAACTGAGGGCATTTTCGTCGCCCCAATGATGTTAATACCTTTTATTGAAAACGCTTTTAAGCACGGGGTGTCCATTGGGATTTCATCGCAGATCGATATCTCTATTTCGCTGACTGATAAGCTGCTGATCTTTAATTGTGAGAACACCAATTATAGCTTTATCAAAAAAATGGAGATGGAAATAAGCGGTATCGGCCTGGGAAATGTAAAACGAAGGCTGGAGCTGGTTTACCCGGGCAAACACCGGCTGATGATCAATGATGAGGGCGGGGAATTTATGGTTAAACTCGAAATCGATCTGTCATGATAAGCTGCATAGCAATTGACGATGAACCGAAGGCCCTGGAGGTGATAGAACGATATTGCAAAAAAAGCACCTTGGTCGGCTTGAAAGCCAGTTTTCGCGAACCGGTGAAAGCGATCGAATACCTGAACCGTGAAAAGGTGGACCTGATCTTCCTCGACATTAACATGCCCGACATCAATGGCATACAACTGCTGCAGACGCTGTCGTTAAAACCAATGATCATATTCACAACCGCCTATAGTACATATGCTGTAGAAAGTTACGGCCTGAACGCCATCGATTATTTGCTGAAACCCATCACCTTTGAACGATTCCTGGCGGCTGTAAACAAGGTCGCCACAAAAAACAATACCACTAACAGGGATGATGAAGCGGCGACTATTTTTATCAAAAGTGGTCCGCTAACCTACCAGGTGAAAGTAGCCGATATCCTGTACCTGGAAAAGGACGGCAATTACATTACCGTTCACCTAAAGGATAAACAAATACTGATCCGCGAAAACATGAGCGACATTTTTGATCTCGTTCCGGCCGCCGGCTTTGTGCGGGTACACAAATCATACGTGATATCTATCAGGCATATCGCGATGATCGAGGTGCACCAGTTGATCATCAACGGCGAAAAAATTCCTATTGGGAGTACCTACCGCGAATCGTTACGTGCGCGATTGGGAATGAGTTAACAATCTTTAAGAGAGTGTTCAATAAATCCCCCTGTTGAATTTTTTGAACACCTTTGAAAACGAAATCACCTTAATTGTTCCCTGGTTTCTTCCAATTTTTTTCTTCATATTTCTGTAAAATCCGCTCTACAATCATAATTACAACTAACCGACCTTCGGTTAGGAGATTTCAAATTTGGCTGAAAAGCGAAAAAATGAGCAAGAAAAGTGGATGAAAAATAGTTTTGCGAATTCATTAATAATTTAATGACCTAAAACCTCTTTGCAGGCTGCACGAAGTCCGCTGATTATGAAAAAATAGACTTGGCTTCTGTCCGTATCTGACATCTGCTTGTCTGAAAAATCTTTTTTATTCACGACACCTTTGTGGTATAAATTATTTAATAATTAATCACAATGAAAAAATTTAAGAAAGTAGTGATCATCTCTCTATCGACAATTGTCGTTGTCTGTGGTGTTGTTGTTTTCCTTCTTCAGCCAATTATAACGCTCGGGCAGACATCTCCCTACGAAGGCAACAACCGCTTTGACTGGAAGAAACCCTCATACGATGTTACTAAGAAAACAGTGTTCATCATAGCAGATAACCAGGCGACAGAAATGTTTGATATGCTGGCACCATTTTACCTGTTTAATACTACCGGTAAATTAAATGTATATATCGTGGCAAAGGAAAAAGCACCGGTATTGATCAAAAAGGATCTGTTTATCCTTCCGCAGCTCACCTTCAAAGAAGTAGATTCTCTGAAATTGGTTGCCGATGTTATTGTTATTCCGGCTTTATCTAAACGGGATGAAAAACAAGATCCTAATGTTATTTCGTTTATCAAAAATCATTTCACACCGATTACTAAGATCCTTGCAGTATGCGATGGCGCATCAACAGCAGCGGCTACTGGGCTTTTTGATGGCAAGCCAATCACCTGCCATGCTTCTGACTTTAAGATGGTGAAATCGCATTTCAGCAAACCACTATGGATTCAGGACGTAAGTGTTGCCCACAGCGGCAATTTATACAGCACCGCGGGGGTATCCAATGCTGTTGAAGGCAGCCTGATGGTGATCAATGATCTGCTTGGGGTTAAGACAATGCGGGAGGTAGCTGTCAACATCCATTATCCGCACCCCGAAATATTAACTGGCCATCAAAGTATTGCAATCACGTTCGGAAATGAATTTACCATTGTTACCAAAGTGATTATACAGCAAAACCGCAAACTGGGAATGTTGCTGCAGGAAGGGATGAGTGAATTTGAAATGGTAAGTGTACTTGATACTTACGTTCGTTCGTTCCCAAAATCCTTCAAGTTCTTTACGCTGACCGATTCAACTATTCAAACTAAATATGGATTGACGGTGATGCATACCGGGGGCAATGATCCAAAAAATGCAGATGAGATGCATATCCTGATGCCGGGCGACAATGCCTCCATAAATTCACTCAATACCGAGACCAAAATCATCAGGTATGACCTAAAGAACCAGTATCCGATAGAGGTTTGCCTGGCGAGGATAGGTGGACTATATGGTGATAAATTTAAAAATGTTGTAAAACTCATGCTGGACTATAATTGAACAGTCCGGCATCTTAACTAAAAAAAAATCATGAAAAAGATATTCATAATAACACTTTTCCTACTTGGCTCACTGCATTTATTTGCACAAACCGATTCAATTAAGGTTGAACAATTCTGCCAGGTAATAGCCACACCAAGGCTATTAAGTAACAAAGTAACGATCGATATCGACTTTGGGGACGAGAAAAAATTCTGGAGCGATACCAGGCTGAGAACCTGGGAAGGTAAGGTCAAAAAATTCAATACGATTATCGATGCCATGAATTTTATGGGCAAAGAAGGGTGGTCGTTTATTAATGCCTACCCCGTCAAATTTGGCGATACTGAGATATTTCACTTCGCTTTTAGGAAATTAATCTATAGACGAGATGTCCAGACAGTTGAGTATTCCGAAACGCATTAATAGTAAAAATCGTAATCAATAATCAACGATATTAAATTAGAAAATCATGAGAAAATTAATAACCTACGTCCTTTCTTGCCTTATTCTTTGCTCGCTTTCTTCAAATGGATTTGCACAAGCAAATCAGAAGCAAGCAGATCAAATAACCGGCCTGTACTGGTCACCAAAGAAAGACGCTAAAATTGAAATTTATAAAAAAGGCGAACACTATTTTGGTAGATCTATTTGGGTAGCCAATCCCCGTAAAGACAATAAAAACCCCAATGAAGCTTTAAAAACAAGAGAAGTACTGGGTATAGAGTTGCTGACCAATTTTTCTTACGATGACGGCGTGTATAATTCAGGGCGGATATACGACCCGGAGAGCGGAAAGACCTACGACTGCAAGATGACTTTGATTGGAGACGACCTGAAAGTTCGGGGATATATTGGTATCTCCCTGTTTGGACGCACAGAAATTTTTCAACGTATTAAAATATAAAATCATGATCGCAACTATAATAGGTATCGGTTTAGGCCTTTTTGTAATTTTCACTATTGCCTTAGTGAAATCTTTGGACAAGCAGACCATTTACGGTCTGATATTAACAGGCATCGGCTACCTGTATGTAGGATTTACCTGGAAAGACACCAACTCCCTGGTGCTTTGTGCAGGACAAGCAATAATTTTCACCCTGATCGCCTATTACGGGATAAAAAAAAGTATGCTCGTGCTAGCGGCAGGATTTTTTCTTCACGGCGTCTGGGACCTGGCTTTTGACTTGTTTCCTTACTCCGATTTAATTCCGCCCCATTATGACCTTTTTTGTCTGTCCATTGATTTTACAATGGGATTTTATCTGATCGTTTTAAGATATCGGAATACAAAATCAGTTCCTTTGTAATAAATTAGTGAAATGAAGCTTTACATCAAGAATATGGTTTGCCCGCGCTGCGTAAAAGCTGTAGAGCAATTATTTACAAATATCGGAGCAAAGCCGCTTGATGTACGTTTGGGTGAAGTGCTTTTATCAGATCCGCTCTCTCCAAATCAAGTGGAATCCCTGAAGCCTCAATTGTTGCAATTGGGTTTCGAATTATTGGACAACAACCTGAAACAGCAGATCGATCAAATCAAATCCATTATCATTGGCCACATACATTATAAGGAAGATGAGAAATTTATTTTCTCAGAAGTTCTGGCTGACGAACTACATAAGGATTATTCTGTACTCAGCAAGCTGTTTTCAGAAACGGAGGGAATAACGATCGAACAATATGTCATCCTTCAAAAAATTGAAAAAGTAAAAGAACTATTGGCTTATAATGAAATGAACCTCAATGAAATTTCATACAAATTGAATTACAGCAGTGTTGCCCATTTATCGGCCCAATTCAAAAAAGTTACCGGACTTACACCCACCCAGTTCAAGGCGCAGGGTATCCACTTGCGTAAATTCTTAAATGAGGTTTAAGCCTTCAACAGGATATAAATCCTACCCATAATTATGTAACATACCGGGCTCAGCTACCCTGTATTTTTGTGTCAAAATAAAATATATCATGACACATACATATAACATTTCCGGCATGACCTGTTCAGGTTGCCAACACAAAGTTGAGAGCCTGTTAGCTAAAGTTGATGGCGTAAAAAAGGTAAGCATTGACCTGGCAAAAGGCACAGCCGATATTGAAATGACTAAACACATTCCAACAGTCACTTTAAAGCTTGCTTTAGAGAATTACCCGAAATATCAATTATCAGAAGCGATAACACCTACCTCAGTCGATAACGAGGACGAAAAAAAATCCTGGTTTGCAACCTATAAACCCATACTGCTCATTTTCGCTTACATCGCTGCCGTTTCATTGATCTCTGCTTTTTCGGATGATCATTTCAACCTGATAAGAGGCCTGCGAATATTCATGGCCGGGTTTTTTATTATTTTCTCGTTCTTCAAAATGCTTGATCTTAACGGGTTTGCAGACAGCTATTCCATGTATGATATTGTGGCCAAAAAGTTCAGGGCTTGGGGCTACATATACCCATTTGTCGAGTTGAGCCTGGGACTGGCTTTTGCAGCGAATCTTCAACCCGGGATATTCAATTACATCACGCTCGTGGTGATGTCGGCGAGCATAGTTGGTGTATTACAAAGCGTATTAAATAAACGCAAGATCAGGTGTGCCTGTTTAGGTGCGGTATTCAATCTGCCGATGAGTACGGTAACGATTATTGAAGACGCTTTAATGATTATCATGAGTGTTGAGATGTTGATTCTCATGAGCTAATACCAGGCTTTTTCCTGTCCGTATCTGACGCCCCGTTGTCCATCCATCCATTTAAATACCACATACTTTTAACTTAATTAATAATAACATGAAAACTCTATTAATAAGCCTCCATATCATGACGATCAGTATATTTTCTTTTCAGTCGCAGCAAAACCAGGCTGGCACCACCACGTTGTTAAACTCTTATTACGAAGTAAAAAATGCATTGATCAATGCTGACGCTGAAACAGCGGCGGCAAAGGCTGGCCAATTCATAAAAGCAAGCGGTGGTTTTGATTTAAAAACACTTCCCGATGCCAAAATGAATGCTTTTATGTCCATTCAAAAAAATTTGACTGCTGATGCGGAACGTATAAAAGCGACAAAAGATATAGCTAAACAGCGGGAGTATTTTGCCACATTCTCCCTGGATTTTTATTCGTTGGCCAAGACAGTAAAACTATCCGGGCACCCTGTTTACCAGCAATTTTGTCCTATGAAAAAAATGTACTGGTTAAGCAGTGAAACCAGTATAAAAAATCCTTACTACGGCAACGCGATGCTTTCCTGCGGAAGAGTAACAGAAACGATTAACCCCTAACGCTTTAAATAAACAAGTCATCAACACAAAGAAACCAAGATGAAAACCCTGTTTTTTTTAATATTCAGTTTGCTATTACCATTGGTTTCTTTGTGCCAACACGGATCTATGTCGATGGACATGGGAGACAGCCCCAAAGCCGATCGTTTACCTTTCTATCGAAAGATAGCCGGCAGGGCAATTTATCATTTGTATATCAGTGATACTACGGTCAATTATACCGGTAAAAGCAGGCCCGCCTCGGCAATTAACGGCTCCATCCCTGCGCCAACATTATATTTTACCGAGGGTGATACTGCCGAAATATATGTGCATAACACCATGATGATGGAAACGTCCATCCACTGGCACGGGTTGATTCTACCTAACCGGTATGATGGAGTTTCTTACTTAACTACAACACCCATTAATATGGGGGAAACGCATTTTTACACATTTCCTATCGTTCAAAATGGCACTTATTGGTACCACTCACATACTATGATGCAGCAGCAAAGCGGTCTGTATGGTGCCATCATCATTCATAAAAAGAATGAGCCGTCGGTTAAAGAATATACCTTGTTGCTAAGCGACTGGACAGATGAGAATCCCGACCAGGTGGATCGTTCCTTACACAATGCGACCGATTGGTATGGCATCCGCAAAGGCAGCACCCAAAGTTATGCGGAGGCCATCAGGGCCGGACATTTCAAAACGAAATTAGCCAATGAATGGAAAAGAATGACCGCCATGGATGTCAGTGATGTTTATTATGACCGGTTTTTAAGCAACGGCAAACCGGAAAACGAGGCGCCACAATTCAAGGCCGGCGATAAGGTAAAGCTCAGGATCATTAATGGAAGCTCATCCACTTATTTTTGGTTGAAGTATGCAGGCAGCAAACTGACCGTTATTGCCAATGACGGGAAAGATGTAGTGCCTGCGGATGTAGATAGAATGATCGTAGGGGTTTCAGAAACTTATGATGTCATGGTTACCATCCCGGAAAATAAAAGCTATGAGTTTTTAGCCACAGCTGAGGACAGGACAAAGTCGACATCGTTGTGGCTGGGAACTGGTGCAAAAGTGAAATCGGAACCAATGCCAAGGTTGAAATATTTTGAAGGCATGAAGATGATGAACGATATGATGAAGATGGACGGTAGCATGAACGATATGGGCATGAAAATGAGCCTGCAGCAGATGGATATGAATACCGTAATGTACCCTGAAATTATGGGTGACGGAAAACCTGCAAAGGATACTTTAGCCCAAACATCGAAAGAAATAGTCACTCTGAATTACGCGATGCTGCGCTCTCCGGTAAAAACCACTTTGCCCAACGTGCCAGTTAAGGTATTGCATTTCAATCTTTCGGGAAATATGAACCGTTATGTGTGGACGATAGACAATAAAGCCGTTTCAGAAACGGACAAGATCCTGATCAAAAAAGGAGAAAACATCCGGATCATTATGTATAATGGCACCATGATGCGCCACCCGATGCATCTTCATGGCCATTTTTTCAGATTACTTAATGGCCAGGGAGATTATTCACCTTTGAAAAGCGTGGTGGATATTATGTCGATGGAAACAGATACACTGGAATTTGCTGCCACAGAAAGCGGCGATTGGTTTTTTCATTGCCATATACTTTATCATATGATGAGCGGAATGGGCCGGATATTCAGTTATGAAAATTCACCGGCCAATCCTGAAGTACCTGATCCTGCAGCGGGCCTTAAAAAGATATATGCCGATGACAGAAAGATACATATGGCGGCAAAGGTTGGCCTGGAAAGCAATGGCAGCGATGGGGAAGTAATGTTTGCCAATACCCGCTACCAGCTGCAAACAGAATGGCGTATCGGGCTAAATAATAAAAACGGATATGAATCCGAAAGCCATATAGGCAGATATGTTGGCGAAATGCAATGGTGGTTCCCTTACGTGGGATGGGATTTCCGTTACCGGAAAATGGATGGGCCGGAAAAAGATATTTTCGGGCATATTAGCGATAAAGATAACCGAAAGGCGTTTTGTATCGGGGTTGAATATACTTTACCGCTTTTAGTAAAAGCTGACGCAAGGTTTGATACCGATGGAAAACTCAGGTTTCAATTAATGCGGGAAGATGTTCCCCTATCCAAACGGCTTCGTTTTAATTTTATGGTGAACACAGATAGAGAATATATGGCAGGGTTAAGGTATGTAGTTACTAAATACTTTTCGGCATCCTCTCATTATGATAGCGATATGGGTTTAGGTGCGGGAATAACTTTAACTTATTGATGAATTAAGATAGCTCTTTAAGGAATCTAATATCGATCAATACTATTTATCTCGAATTTATTTAGCAACTGTCTGTTTCTGACATAGAATTGTCCCTTACCCGATAAAGAGATAGCTTATCTTTATACATGCAATTTGTATTATATATATGAGGAAAATAGCCTTTATCATTCCCCCTTCGGTTGAGTTACTTGACCTTGCGGGCCCCGTACAAGTCTTTACTGAAGCCAGATTTTATGGCTTTGAGGCAGAAATGGAATTCTATACATACCAGGATAATCCTGTATCCACATCCGGCCTTGGATTTGGGAAGCTCAGGCATTTTAATGAAGCTTCATTAAAGGAAGGAGATTTTGTTTTCATGCCGGGGATGGATTATGATTATGTCAGTAGTATTTCTTTTGGTGCCGAGTGGGCATTTTTTAAATGGTTAAAGGCATGCTCAGACAATAAGGTAACGGTTTGTTCGGTATGCAATGGCGCATTTGCTTTAGGTAAATCTGGACTACTAAAAGATACCCAATGTACCACACATTGGCGAAGAGTAAAAGATTTACAGGAACAATTTCCACAAGCCAGAGTAGTGGCAGATATATTGTTTATCAAGAGCAACAATGTTTATACCAGCGCTGGGATCAGCGCAGGAATTGACCTGGCACTGGCTATTTTGGAAGATTTCAAGGGGCCTTTATTCACCCACAAAGTAGCCAGGGGACTTGTTGTTTATCATCGCAGGAGCGGAACACACAAGCAGCAAAGTATTTACCTTGACTATAGGAACCATATTAATCCACAAGTGCATGAAGTTCAGGATTATTTGATCGATAACCTATCCTCCGAAAATAATATAGAGGCACTCGCTGCGCTCGTACATATGAGTCCGAGAAATTTGAGCAGGGTTTTTAAAGAAAAGACAGGCTCCACTGTATTAGAATATCATACCCTTTTGCGAAAGGAATATGCCAATACTATGCTTAACAATCCGGAATACACCATCGAATATATCGCTGCTAAATGCGGATTCAAAACGGCCAGGCAGTTACAGCGGATATTGAAAACTTAATATTTAATGAAAGCTCATGCGAATTAGTATTTACCCCGGAATGCTGGTCAGCTTGCGTCGGATTCTAAATAAGCTATTTTAACACATCTATTTGCGCCTCCTTTAACCCCGCACTCTTAGCCTTAAGGGTTATTTTACCCGGAGTTTTACCGCCCTTGATGATTACCAGGCACCGGCCTTTCCAGGCTTTTCTTTGTGATAGCGAAAAACTTTCTAAACTCATCGGGTTGGCATTGCCTACACCTACAATTTTGGCATCGCCGGTAATTGAAAAGCTGACCAAATTTTCTGCTTGGGGATTAGTTAGGCCCTTGCTGTCAACCAGGCTTACCGTGATATAGCTCAGGTCTCCATTATTGGCTTTGATAGTTTTCCTATCAGCGGATAAATTGATTTTGATGGCCTTTCCTGGTGTGTTAAGGATAGCTTTATTGACAACTTTATCTCCATTATAACCAACTGCTTTTAACTCCCCCGCCCGGTAGGGCACAGTAAATGATGCCATAAACTTAGTAGCCCTGCTGGTCGGTTTAATACCTAAAGATTTATTGTTGAGGAATAACTCCACTTTATCGCAGGAGGAATATACATCTACCTTTAGCGGTTTATTTTCATGCCCCGCCCAGTTCCATTCGGGTACCACATCGGCCCAGTTCCACTTCGACCAGGATTCTATCTTGGAATTTACAGGGAATGACGGTGATGGAGGATGTACAAAAACCGATATTTGATCTTTTTTCCAAAGCGCGTCCCGGTAATAGGATTGCGGCCTTTTCCAACCGCAAATATCGATATCACCACAAAAAGCCAGGTTCCATGGATAAAAATCAGCATTTTGCGGATAACCGCGCCAGCCGATGCTGGCTTCGCCGATATAATCCCAGGCGGTCCATACAAAATCACCCAGCAAATAAGGATGGTCTTCCACCGCCATCCAGCTACCGAACGCGATCAATGCGTATGATTCCGTACCCACCATGATACGTTCGGGCAGGCGTTGGTGGTCCTGTTGGTAGCGATCATTCTGATCGTTATCCCGATCTATCGCGTAATTGTAGCCGCCTACATCCAACGCCGAAAAAAGCGGGTCTTTATCCGGATTTAAATTATTAACCGCGGCTGTAACGGCCCTTGTGGGATCGAGATCTCTTACGTATTTAGCTATCATTTTAGCATTTTCAGCCTCTTCAGGCGTCCCCGCACCCGGTATCTCGTTTCCAATACTCCATAGGATCACCGCCGGATGGTTGCGGTCGCGGGTAACCATGCTTTCAATATCCTTTTGCCACCAGTCTTTAAAATATAAATGATAGTCATAAGGATTTTTGCCATAGTTCCAGGCATCAAAAGCTTCATCCATTACCAGCATTCCCAAGCGGTCGCAAGCATCCAATAGAGCAGGACTTGGTGGATTGTGTGAGCAGCGAATTGCATTAAATCCGCTCGCTTTCATCAATTCCACTTTACGTTCTTCGGCACGGTCGTAGGCTCTTGAACCTAACGGCCCGTTATCATTGTGCACGCAGCCGCCTTTTAATTTTACAGTTTTGCCATTCAACTGGAAGCCGTTGGTTACATCAATGCTGATCTTACGGATGCCAAAACTGCTTGTCTCGCTGCTGAGCAATTGCCCATTTTGATATATCTCCGTTATGGCCTCATAAAGCGCTGGCGTTTCGCACGACCATAATTTCGGGTTTTTAATATCCGCATGTTCACTTATCTCTTTTTTCTCGCCGGCATTCAAGTTTACTTTAGATTCTGTTTTGCCAACTTCAATACCTTTAGCATTAATAAACCGGGTAACTACTGCGATATTTGCATCGATCTTTCCCTCGTTTATCAATTGAGTTTTAATATTGACCCGGGCAGATGATTCGTTAACCTCCGGTGTGGTGATATAAGTACCCCATTGTGCAATATGCACCGGGTCGACCGTTTTGAGCCACACATGGCGATAGATACCAGACCCGGAATACCAGCGGCTGTTTTGCCCTTCGCTTTTTACCTCAACTGCAATCGTGTTCTTTTGGCCGTATTTCAGATGCCTGGTGATGTCATAATAAAAGCTGGTATAGCCATAAGGATGATTGCCTATATTTTCACCGTTCACAAATACATCAGTATTCATATACACGCCGTCAAACTGGATAATAAGCTGTTTGCCTTTAGCCGTAAATGGCACGGTGAAAGTCTTTCGATACCAGGCCGTACCTTGTGAAGTAAAACCGCCACCAACTTGACTGATAGCCTTTGGGTTAAACGGCGAGTGTGTTCCGGGCAGATCTTCGATACTCCAATCGTGAGGGAGATCAACTTGTCTCCATTTGGAATCATTTAAGTCTGGATTCTCGGCGCCCAGCATTCCACCTAAATGAAACCGCCAGCCTTCGTCAAAATTGACAGTGTTATTTTTTGTTTGCGCATGGGCCAGGCTGATCAATAGCAGGCCTGCTAAAATACAAGTAAGAATTTTTTTCATGTTGATCGGTTAACACACTTGTACTACATCCATATTCAGTAGCTGACCAAGTTTTTTTATTTTTGAGCTGATATGTCCCACACCAACCGCGCAATGATGTGCCGGGCCATAACTGTTCCAGTTGTTCATAAATTTGCGCGCGCCGATAGCGAAACGATAACGGCTGTTGGTATTGCCGATCTCTAATATTGGGCCGGCAACCGACTCGCCTTCAGCTACCAGCAACATCAACTTACCACCGGCCTGCTCAACTACGGAAAGCAACGTCACCGGCCCGTTCTTTACCGACATCTCCACAGATAAGCCTTTGCCTACTTTACCATGATAAGTGCTTAGCGGCCTTATCTTGCACTTGCCTTCGGCGATAGCGATATGGCCGGGACCATCATGCCCCATCAGTATCACATCATCTGTATAATCCACAGCATAGTATTCGGTAAATGACCCGCCAGCACCAAAACTATCTATGATCTTCATCGCCTGCGCGTTTTTGATCTCGTATTCACCAGCAACAGGAACCCCATTTGCGGTGAGCAGCGAATTGCCAAGGATGATAGAATTGATGGTATCCTCATTATCCGCATTACCTGTACCCTTATAATAATAAGCAATGGAGCCAAGCTGGTGCATCTTTACCAATTGATCCAATGCTACCGAGGTTATGGCGGCCTTTTCCAGTTCATCCTGCGGGCAATCATCCTGCACATCAAATTGCTGAAAAAACAATTTTATTCGCTCGTTTATTTGTTCCTGGGTTACTGATTTCCTAAGGGCCGCAAGTTCTTCCACCTCTAATAATTCGATATGGCCCCCAAAAGTTGCGTAGTGCTGCGTCAGGTCCGAATAGATATCCAGCATCCCGCTATAATAATGGCCCATGCAACCCGTGCGGTTATAAGCCATAATGTTGGCCACTTTAGCGGCTTCCACCCATTCTTTGATCCCGTCCCAGCATTCGGGGTCGTCATGCAGCATCCCGGTTACCTGGTGAAATTTGATGCCTGTGCGGTTAAACACATTGGCAATTTCAGGAACCGGGCAGGCCGAGCAATAGGCCAACCATTCGCCGGTCATTTTGGTGCGATCGCCCATTTGGTTAAAGGCAGCATAATCAATGGCGGCTTCCGGCGCAAGGTTCAGGATAATTACCGGCACCTTTGCGCGCTGAACCACCGGCAATACGGTGGACGATAGCGCGTAAGTACTAACGTATAAGAAGATCAGGTCAACATCAGACTTCCTGAAAGCGGTACCGGCTTCAAAAGCTTTATCGGTTGTGTCGACAAGCCCAAGGTTGACGATCTCAGGATGCATTGCCGATAGTTTTTGCTCAACTACAGCAAGATAACCTTCCAACCTTTCTTTTAAGCCTGCAAACTGTTCCCAGTATGCCTCGAGCCCAATGCCGAATAATCCTATTTTCATTACTTGATCTCTACAACCGTTACAGAAAATGCCTTCAGTGTGATTTTAGTATCAGTTATCGATGTGGTAACCGGCGGATTTTCCCGTGTTGACGTATCCACACTTTTTGCCTGTCCGCCTTTTGCTTCGGGTGGTAATACGATCTGTACCTCCTTATTCAACTTATTGATCAATAATATCCGCTTTCCTTTTTTTGTATCGAAGGCCTGGTAATCAATATTGGCATTGCCCACGTTAGTAGTGGTTACCAGCTTATCACCGGGGCCAAAATTGTCGATCAACAGCTTCAATACCCAATAGCGCGAATTTGGGTTGCCATTCGTCCAGTTGATCATGCTCACATCCGGGAACTGGGAGGGGTAACCAACCAGCTGCGATTCACCGGCTACCTCTATCCCTATCTTCGTCATTTCTAAAAACATATGAGCATACATCGCACCCGATAAATTCCAGTAATCATCCGGTATTGGCATGGTTTCAGCTCCCAATATGCTGCCGATCTCATTAATGGTAGTAATGGTTTTTGGCGACAGTCGTTTCCTGATATTTTCGATATAGCGTACGGTGTTCAAAAATGCATCCGCCTTTTCAAAAAAGGTATATTGATAAGCATCCACGGGCTGTTCCCTCCATGAAGGCAAAGAATAGTGGTGATACGAGATACCATCTAACGGAACGCCGGGCTTGTGATTTTTAGGATTAAGGAAATATTCAAAATAAGCCGGGTCCTTTTCAAACGCCAGCGATATACCGATGAACTTGGTTTCCGGGGCAATCTTCTTTATTTCGGTAACGATGGCATCATACATTTTGGTGTATAGCTGCACTGAAATATTATGCTCCAGGTCCGGCTCATTCAAAACCTCCCAGTAAGGTATCTTATAATAATGCCCTGATTTGTGATATTGGCCCAGCTCATCGGTAAAACCACCCTTGGTGTACCAGCTAAACAGGCGGCCATAATAACCGGCTAATTCTTTCATGGTAGTGTCCCGCAGTTCTGTTCCCTGGTTATAATCCCAGCCGGTTTGATAGGGATCATCAGGATAACGAACAACCCGGTCGGTCTTCCACATCCAAACCGGTGTGGTGCTGAAATTGATCACCACCGAATGGCCCTTGGTAGCTTCCATAAAGGCGGCCATCGTACTATCCGGCAATTTAAAATCCCAATAGGTTTTGCCATTTGACGGCGGCTTTAGTTCAGCAACAGCCATTTTGGGGTACGGGAACCAAGGTACGTAACGAACAAAATCTGCCCCCAAATCCTTTAATGCTTTAAAGGTCGCCTCATGTATGGGCGATTTCCTGACCATCGGATTCTCCACTAATTGCAAGGTGGGCGTGGTTTTAGATACCGTTACCTGGCTGTTCCAATTCACTTTAAGCGTGTCGACTTTGTCGGCAGCGTAAACTTTTGGCGCGAACAACAAAATCAGCGCACAAATGAACGCGTGCCTGCTTTTGAAACCGGTTTTATTTTGCATGGTATTTTTGGGCTAATTGGTTAATAACTAAGGTAAATAAAAAACATCCGTCAACGGTATGCTGACCGGTGAATTATCAGCGTTAGTTTCCATGATGTCACTCATATATTTCCACCATTCCTGCATTATCACATGCTGCGGAAGCCTGTTAAGCACTTCCACGTTATCGGCCTTTAAAACGCCGAATAAACTATTGGTCTCTTCATCTAAAAAAATGGAATAATCACTTATACCGGCCTGCTTAAGCAATATCACCAACCGCGGCCATATTTCATCATGGCGTTTTTTATATTCGTCCGTGTTACCGGGCAGTAGTTTCATTTTAAAGGCGATGCGTTCCATACTATTTAAAGTTTTTTATTAGTAATTGCGCCAACCCCTGTGCATACCACCTGGCCAGGTAGTCGTTGGGATGCAGCGGGTTAGCAATACAATCCTTTGCTTTTTTGCGACTATAAATAGCACCGCTCAGCGTATTCATATCCAGGTTGACTATCCCATCCGCTTCCATGTCTTTCAAAACCCGACTGTAACCGGTCAGGTTCGACACATAAAATTCCTTATAACTATCAGAGTCGAGTACATAATCCGGATCAAATTTCATATTGGATAACAGAACGAATTCCACATTGGGATTGCCGGCTTTTACTTTTTTAATAATGGTTTGGATATATCCTTTGAACTGTTCGGGCGTATATCGCCAAAAATCATTCATCCCGAAGTCTATGATCAGGAGATCGGGTTTTATGGGATTGATATATTTCTCCGCATATTGAGCACCCCAATCTACTATGGAGCCTGGCAGGGCGGCGTTATATAATTTGATATTGTTATAGTGATACGCCTTCTTTAAGCGGTTAGTAAACAGGCTGACATAAGTTGGCATGTAAGGCGGCACGGTATCATAGCTGCTTACATCCATTCCCCGGGTAATACTCATTCCGTAGGCGGCAATTTTTACCGGCGCTTTGGCTTTCAGCTTGGCCATTACTTTTGGCATCCTGCCGCCTTTGTATTCTGGCACCGGGCCATCCCATTTGTCGTGATGCGTATAAGTTACCAGCACCCACTGCGATTGCAAATTATACCAGGCCAAATCCTTTTTCGTATCGAACCAGGTATCAGCGCGGAATAGCATGGCGGAGTTTTCCTTTCGTGTGATCACATTACCATTTAGAATATAATCAATACCGGGTTTGTAGGTTGTGGTTAGATCAAACTTCTTTACTGAAAGTATCTTGTTGGCTGTATACAAAAATCTTCCATCCGCCGCTTTGCCATCTTTGGAATAAAACAGTACCGTTTCGTTGTAGATCGTATCCGATTTCCAGAAAGGGTGCATATACTGGTCTTCGTTAACCATCGATTTATGCTTTACCTTAGGCTCACCCACATGGGTATCTATGCTGAAATTGTCAACATATACATTACCTATGTCCGATGAATCACGCTCAATACCGATCTCGATATAACTAGTAAAAGGCGGCGCTTCAACATAATTTCCGGTCTGCTGGTAAGTTGCAGACCTCACCGGGCCGCTTTTAAAAATCATCAGTTGTTTGTGATTAATATCCAGGAAGCGAATAAAAGCATGGCCCTTTACCGTACTATCGCTGGTCTTTACAAAAACATTGAATTGAACTACCGCAAGTGGGTTGCCTTTTATCCGTTGCATCACCATGCCGTAGCCGGGGCCTATCTTTACACAACTCTTTCCTTTTTGCGCATTATCATGATCGATTGTTACTTTGCCTTTAGTGATCCAACCCGTTAGTCCCTGCTCAAAATCATTATTGCTTTGCGCAGCACAGCGAAAGGCGATTATGATCATTATACATGTAAAAAGCGCTTTCCCAAACTTCATCTTGTTTTTTAGTTCTATTTAAATAAAATATTTTTAATTCCATACCGACCGGTATAAACCGGCTTCTTTCGTAAAGCAGAATTTGCAGGTAACTGATAATCAGTAAAAGTTTTTAACCGGGTGGCAGACGTAATGGTTGCCTGTCCGGGTTTTTTAAAATCAGGTTTGATGTTAAGACCAATGATCTTGCCATCTCTTTGCTCCTTGCCTGTTTTAAGCGCCCAGGTTTTCAAATCTTTAATGCCATCTATATTGAATCCATTTTGGATACTCCACCAATTATTGCTTTGATATTGTACATCACCTAATCTATCAATTCCCCTGATCAGCGTATCCCTGCCGACAAATACATTATTGTAAAACTTCAGTCCTTTGCTTTCGCTCTGCTTTAAATAAGAAATGGGTACGGCATGGTCATTATAAATGATATTGCCATACACCTCGCAATCATACATTTGATTAGGATCTTCGGAGCTGTTCCAGACGAATAATCCTGCCTTCGCGTTCAACAGCGTACCATCGTTCTCACCGATATTATACCTGAAGACATTGTTATACCAGGGGCTTGCGCCTGCATATTGAAAAATGCAATAGCCACCACCCTCATTTTGATAGGATAAACAATATTGAATGATCGAATTCGACACTCCACCGTCAAAATCAAATCCCCCGCCATCGCCGCCGCCTTTTGAGGTTTTGTTACGATAAGCAAGGCAGTACTGGATAGTTACGCTATCAGCCTCATAGGCCCATATCCCAACAGGTCCATTGCCGATACGCGGCATATCCCAGCCGTTGTTGGTTGCGGTGCAATGGTCGATCAGCACAGTCCGGCAGTTACCCACGATGATGCCATTACCGCTGTGATTATGCAGGTTGGTAGGATCACCGGGGTTGTTTTCAGCACGGCAGGATAAAATTTTTATATTTTTACTTTCTCTTTTTTGATACGGCCCTTCAACCGTGATCCCTGCCGAACCATTATCATGCGCAAATACATTATTAACAACAATATATTGAGATGAATAGATCAGCAGTCCTGATTTTTGAAAGCCGGAAATATCCACATCATTTACCGTGATATTTTTACAATTGACAATGGAAAGGCCATCTTTTACGTTCCCGGTTTTACGCCCGCTGCCGCGTAAGGATAATTGCTCAAATGTGATATAGCTATGATTATAAAGGCTTATGGCAACGCTGTCTTTCGAGTCGATCATGGCATTGTCTTTACCATAAGCTGTAATAACGATGGGCTTATTCTTTGTCCCGTTGATCCCCGGGCCTAATAATAAGCTGCCATTAAACGTTTGGCCCGATTTAAAATAAACTGTATCGCCGGGTTTAAGGTGAACGTTGTTTACTTTATCAATAGTTTGGAAAGGTTTGTTTTTTGTGCCAGGGTTAGCATCATTACCCGATAAATTAACATAATAAGCTTTTGAGCTATTTACCGGTAAAGCAAAGCACTGCAAATTTATAAACAGTGCAATTATTAAACCGGTCCAAAAAGGCCTTATATATTTTAGAAAATTCATTTATAAGTAATTGCGGAAGATGATAAAAGATGTATGATGATCAAAGTTAATCATCATACATCTATAAATCCGGGCTTTTTAATAGCCGGGGTTTTGCTTTAATTTAGAATCCAGATCAATTTCAACCTGTGGTATTGGGAAATATTCATTCTTATTGGCTGTGAAATTTATCGCTGGTGTAAGATCTTGCGGCACTCTTGTTTTTTCTTTTTGTAAATAACCATTGATATAATCCGCTGCTATACCCCAGCGCACAAGGTCAAAAAAGCGGTGCCCTTCCAGCGCAAGTTCCAGTCTTCTTTCGAAGCGAACCGCTTTGCGGGCGACATCCTGGCTGGCAAAGGCGGTGGTGTATAGTCCAATATTATAATTTGCCGATGGACTGTAATTACCGATATAATCATAGGTAACCTCTACCTGCCTGCCGGTTTTCGCACGGTTACGGACATAATTCACCAATGTTCGGGCTCTTTCTAAGCTTCCTATTTCAACTTCACATTCAGCCGCCCAAAGCAACACATCTGCAAAACGGATAATGCTGACATTTACGCCGCTGGTAAGCAGGTAGTACTGTGCATAATTTTCGCTGTATTTGGCCATATTCGCCGACCTGAAATTATTTTTTACAGGCATGTACGGACCGCCAAAGGCCCGGTTGTTTACCCACCCAACAGATGGATCGCTGCCCGGGTTGCTTGAATAGCCGGTATAGCTTGCCCAATCCAGGTAGGGAACGCCGCGCCTGCCTACTGTCCAATCCAGCCGCGGATCTAAATTACCCTGGTAGGTTGAATAACTGTAATCATAGCCGCCTACATCAGAATCATCACTTACCTTGTCATTGTTATAGGTATCTAAAAGCGGCAAACCATCATCATCCGTCTTAAAGGCGTTTACCAGGTTAATAGAGGGTTGTTTCCAGGTAACGAAGTAGCTGCTTATCGGATAAAATGCAGGTGTATTGGCTACCTCGCCTATATTGGAATTACCCCCGTTTGAGCCATCATTAGCAGAAAATTGTATCTGGAATACATGCTCCGGGCTATTTTCACCATCGCCATTAAAATTGTCATCAAAATTAGGCACCAAAGCATAGGCCTGGCCTTGTGCATTTACACCCGCGCCGCTACCACCATAGGCTGGTGGAATAATCGCGTTCAATAGCGTTTTGGCTTCAGCAAATTTCTTTTCGAACATATAAGCCTTTGCCAGGTAGCAGGCTGCGGCCCATTTATTAGCCTGGCCTTTATAGAGTTGGGTTGCCGGCAGGTTTTTATAGGCAAAGTCGAAATCGGCTTCTATTTGCGGCCAGATATCAGCCTCGTTGGATACTTTAAAATCCACTACATTCTCATCGATATACGGAACCTTGTTCCACATTTTTTTTGCTTCAAAATGGAAATGACCCCTTAAAAACCTTGCTTCGGCTATGGCCGCGATCTTTTCTTCCGGGGTCATATCTGTAGCCTTATTTGCGGCCAGTATGGTTTTATTGCTGCGCGCCACGCCATCATAAACAGTACGCCATTTATCGGCCAGGTAAGCCGTGGATGATTGGGTAAGGAAATGCTCTATGGTCAGTCCGTCAGTACCGTCACTATTACCACCCCTATAAGCATCACCCGATGTAATATCGCCATATACCCAATTGGTACCGCTTGTACTCCACCAGGATGATTTTACTGTTAAACCGGTAACATCATGGTAGGCCCCTATTAGTAATTGTTGTACACCTGCTTTGTTTGAAAGCTCGGCTAAACTAACTCCTGATGTAGAAGGGACATCAAGAAAACTTTTTTTACATCCTATGTTTATCACAACGAAAAACAAAAGGATCACAATTAGCTTTTTCATATATCGTTTTAACTTGATTTTATAATCCTAAATTAATACCAAAAACAATTTTTCTTGAAATTGGATAGTTTCCTCCAAAATCAACCCCAATATTGGTTGCGCTGCCTGTGCTTATTTCAGGGTCGATACCGGAGTATTTAGTGATGGTGAACAGGTTGTAACCCTGCACATATGCCCTGATCTTGCTAAAGAATTTTGTTTTGCCGAAAGTATAGCCAACCAATAAGCTCTTTAACCTGAAGTATGAACCATCCTCAATAAAAAAGCTGGATGGATTATTATCTCCAGAGGATACATTATCCCAGATGGGCAATGGAGCGTTTTTATTGGTTGGGCTCCAGGTATTGTCGGCACCTACACCCTGTGTACCCGGGAATACAGTATTTACGCGCCAGTAATTAAATATTTTGTTCCCGGCTACGCCCTGCAGGAAAATGCTCATATCAAAATTTTTGTAGTTCAGGTTTAGGTTATAACCATAGCTGAATTTAGGGTGCGGGTTGCCGATATAAGTACGGTCATCGTCGTTTATTGTGCCATCGTGGTTTAGATCCTTAAATTTAAAGTGCCCGGCTGCGTTAGCTGCTGTTAACCCGGTTTCGGTTACGCCTGATGCGGTATACTCGGCACCGCTTTGGAAAATACCTTCTTCTATGTAGCCATAGAAACTGGATAAAGGCATACCTACTGAACTGCGGGTAAGCGCAAAAGGCGTAGGCGCGTATGAGTTGCCGTCAATATGAGCGGTTGGGTCATCGCTGATATAATCCACATTGTTGCGGTAGGTGGATATGTTAAAATTCATATCATACTTAAGGCCTCCGATGTGGTTATTGTAACCCAACTCCAATTCCATACCCTTATTGGAGAAACGCATGATGTTTTCATATGGTGATAATGCATCGCCGCGTAAGCCGGTAACCGGTGGCACAGCCAACAGATCCTTGGTTACCCGGTTAAACCAGCTGAATGCAACATTAAAATGATGATTAAATAGTGTTGCATCAAAACCGAGGTTGACAGTTTTATTGGTCTCCCAATGGATATACGGATTACCTAACTGGTACAAACCTGCGCCAGTAAAGGATGAATTGTTAGTACCGTCAAGATCATAGCTGCTGTAATTTACATAGCCGCTTGTGGTATAACTATCAAGATATAACCCGGAAGGTATAGCATCATTACCGTTTTCACCGTAAGCTCCTCTCAATTTAAAGTCATCTATCCATTTTATGCCCTTCATAAAGCTTTCCTCAGAAACCCTCCATCCACCGCTGTAGGAGAAGAAGTTACCATACCTGTTTAGGGGCCCAAATTTTGAAGAGCCATCCCGGCGGGCAACAAAACCAAGTAAATACCTATCCATCAAGGCATAGTTAACGCTGCCGAAAACGGAGTTTGAAGCACCGTTATCACTTCCGCCGCTTACGGTATTATACGGCCCTCCGTTAAGTATCGGGTTGCCATTACTTAAATTAAGATATCCCTGGGTAGTATACAATAAATTAGGTGTGGTGCCGCTATTATCTCTTGAAAAACTCTTACTGGATTCATAAGCTGCAAATGCGGTTATTTTATGAATATCCTTGATCGTTATCTCGTAGGATACTTTATTGGTCCATCTAACGTCGCTGCTGTATCCGCCACCTTCGGTGAAGGAATTGTATGGGGAAGAAAACGCGTTTTGCGGAGCGGTATCTAAAAAGTACCTAAAGCTATAAGGATAAAATTGCACGCCTACCTTGGTTTCAAAAACCAGGTTTTTTATAGGTTCTACCGATGCGAAAGCAGAACCGATCATGCCGGCGTTATAACCATAACTATTATTCAACGAGGTATTTTGATTAAAGACCGGATTATTACCGCCGATATGCAATGCTCTTGTATCTACAAAGCCTTTAGGGCCCGAGTAATTGCCTGCAATATCAAAAATAGGCATCAGCGGGCTGCGCTGATAAAGGTCGGCCAATAAACCCTGGGGATTGTGGTTATCAACACCGGCACCCTGTGTGTAGGATATCTGGATATTTTCACCCAATTTTAACCAATCTTTTGGTCTGAACTCGGTATTAACCCGCACAGAATACCTTTTAAAATAAGTACCTAACAAAGTTCCTTTATTATCTAAATAACCAAAACCGAGTGAGTAATTGCTTTTCTCTGTAGCTCCGCTCACGCTTAACTGGTGGTTTTGAGTAAAACTTTGACCTAATATCGATCTGAACCAATCCGTACCTGCTTTATTTGTTTGTAAAATTCGGTAGCTGTTTATATTATACAAAGATGGGTCAGCTGCGGCGCTGCCGGCAGCGGCAACTATTTGCGGTCCGCTTGCTCTTTCTATAATATAATCCGGAAGCACAGGTGTAGCGCCACTGCCATAAAACTGGTCTGTTAATGGCAAGTTAGAATTCTTTAAATATCCCCAATAGGCATTTGCATATTGTTGCGGACTTAAGCTTTTTGGGTAATTTGTTGGCGTTTCCCATGAACCATAGGTACTATACTCCAACCTGGGAGCGGTGCCAAGCTTGCCTGTCTTGGTAGTTATTACAATAACGCCGTTGCCGCCTTGTGCGCCATAAAGGGCCGTGGTAGACGGGTCTTTTAATACAGTAATAGTTTCGATATCATTAGGGTTGATTAAATTACTGCCGCCCCTCATTTGCACCCCGTCAATTACATACAGCACATCATTATTGCCGTTGCTGCCAAACCCCCTGATACGTACCACAGCAATATTACCCGGGCCGCCCTGCGCATCTACACTCACGCCGGCTACGCGTCCCTGCAGTACAGCGCCTACATCGGTTACCGGTGTTTTGGCTACTACATCCGCAGATACTGTTGATACGGCGCCTGTAACATCTCTTTTAGATTGTTTGGTGTAGCCTGTAACAATCACCTCATTCAGGCCTTTGGTATCGGATAGCAGGGTAACATTCAACTTAGTTTGACTGCCCACCAGTATCTCCAGGTTTTGGAACCCGATATATCTGAATTGAAGAATATCAGTTTTGGATGCGTTAATACTAAACGCGCCATTTACATCAGTTGTGGTAGTAACGCTTTTACCTTTAACCTGTACGGTAACTGATGGCAATGTCGCACCGGTTTCGTCCTTAACTATCCCGGATACGGACGACTGCGCATAGGTAAGGTGGTAACACAAAAGCTGGATCAGGATCAAAAGCGTGCAGCGGCTTAAGATTCGTGAAAATTTGAGTCTACGTGTTTTCATATAATGGTTTGATAAATAATTGGTTTGGTTGGTCTAATGAACTGCAGGGGAATCAGGTCATATTTTATTGTTTAGCTCATATCATGAGCAGGTCATTCTTTTCACACACCGTTAAAAAACTAAGGATCAAAGCCTGCAAAAAGGGGCGCTGTACTTTTTTTTCTCATAATCTGGAATGTTGGCTTATAATTTCAGGACGGTTTATGATCCTAATTAATATCTAAGTAAAGCAAAAAATTATTAATTGTGAAATAAACACTAAAAAAAATTACAATTATAAAGTGTATTAAATACACTATTAAACTATGCATATGAGCTCAAAATACCTTTTTATAAAAATAAAACGCATATATTTTATATGTCGTAATATGTTATATTTGCATTAGTCTCCGATTATTTAACCTGATCTTTTGTAAATGCAGAAATATTCAAAACAAACCCGGCTATTATTGGCAGTTGACTGTATTATTTTTGGATTTGACGGGGATACATTAAAAATACTCCTGATCAAAAGAGGTTTTCAACCCGAAAAAGGAAACTGGAGTTTAATGGGTGGGTTTGTGCAGCCGAGTGAAAGCCTGGACCAGGCATCGAACCGGATATTAAAGCAACTGACTGGACTAGAGGGTGTTTATTTGGAGCAATTGCATACATTTGGCAATACCCAACGCGATCCCATTGAGCGTACCGTATCCACAGCCTACTTCGCCCTGATCGATATACATAAATACGAAACGCAGTTAAGCAATGACTATCACGCTGAATGGTTTCCATTAAAACGCGTGCCTAAACTGATATTCGACCAGCAAGAAATGGTTGAAACGGCTAAAAGGCGCATACGTTATAAAGCTGCCTTACACCCTATACTATTTGAATTGCTGCCCAGCAGGTTCACCCTGCCACAATTGCAAACCTTATATGAAAGCGTTTTTAATACTACAATTGATAAAAGAAACTTCAGCAAAAGAGTTTTGGCCACTGGCCTATTGATCAAACTTGCAGATAAGGATAAGGCGGGCTCAAAGCGCGGGGCCTACTATTACCAGCTGAATATGAAGAACTACTATGCTAAATTCCAGGCATTTCTAAATTTTATTCCAAATCCGGACACCCTTCTTTTATAACAGGACAACAAATTAGTGTAAGAAATTTTAAATGTTCTAAAATAAAATTTCATTTTTAATAAAAATAAGTGTTATTTCAACACTAATTTATAAACCTTTGTGGCTAATGAGCAATTTGTTAGTATGGTGAAGGGGTTAAGCTAACCCCTTCCGCAGTACGCTTTATCAACTTTGGGCTAAAAAAATTAATAAATCAAAAGTTACGCATATGATCGATTTAAAAACATTTGAAGTATGGTTCGTCACCGGGAGCCAGCATTTGTACGGTGAAGAAACCTTGAAATTAGTTGCCGAACATGCACAGCAAATTGCGAAGGGAATAGACAACGCGGCACAAACACCTGTTCGTATTGTTTACAAACCTGTTGTAAAAACTACTGAAGAGATATTTGCCACCATACAGGAAGCCAACATTGCTGAAAATTGCATCGGTATAATTACCTGGATGCATACCTTCTCTCCGGCCAAGATGTGGATACGCGGTTTAAGCATTTTGCAAAAACCCATGTTGCACCTGCACACTCAATTTAACCGCGATATCCCCTGGAGTTCTATCGATATGGATTTCATGAACCTCAACCAAAGCGCACATGGCGACCGTGAGTTTGGCTTTATTGTTTCGCGGATGCGAAAGAACCGTAAAGTAGTGGTGGGCCATTGGCAGGATACGGAGGTTTTAGATCAAATAAGTACCTGGGCACGTGCCGCAGCAGGCTGGCACGATTGGCAGGGAGCCAAATTTGCCCGTTTTGGTGATAACATGCGCTATGTGGCCGTTACCGAAGGAGACAAAGTTGAGGCCGAGCTGAAATTTGGCTATTCTGTGAATACATACGGTATAGGCGACTTAGTAAAGGTGATCGATTCGGTTAGCGAACAGGCGATCAATAAATTGGTTGACGAATATGAGCAGACCTATACGTTAGCTCCCGAACTGCGTAAAGGGGGTGCAGGGTATTCTTCAGTTTATGAAGCAGCAAAGATCGAGATCGGGCTACGTACATTTTTGGAAGCGGGGGGCTTTAAAGGCTTTACAGATACTTTTGAAGATCTGCATGGCATGGTTCAGTTACCGGGCATTGCTGCCCAGCGATTAATGGAGGAGGGGTATGGCTTTGCCGGGGAAGGCGACTGGAAAACCGCCGCCCTGGTACGCGCCTTTAAAGTGATGGGCGGTGGCCTGCAAGGCGGTAACGCATTTATGGAAGACTACACCTATCATTTTGAACCCAATAATCAGTTAGTATTAGGCTCTCATATGTTGGAAATAGATGCTTCATTAGCCAACGGTAAAGCTACCCTGGAAGTTCATGCCTTAGGCATTGGGGGCAAAGCAGACCCTGCGCGACTGGTATTTAATGTTGCCGGCGGCCCAGCACTTAATGCTTCCATTGTTGATATGGGCAACCGCTTCCGTTTGCTGATAAATGAAGTAGAGGCCGTTGAACCGCAGCACAATTCGCCTAACCTGCCTGTTGCCCGTGTGCTATGGAAACCACTCCCGGATATGAAAACCGCCTGTGCCGCGTGGATATACGCCGGGGGAGCGCATCATACCGCTTACAGCCAAAATTTAACTGCCGAACATCTGCAGGATTTTGCTGATATAGCCGGGATTGAGTTTGTGCGAATTGGAAAAGATACCCGCCTCGACCAGTTCCGAAATGAATTGCGCTGGAACGAGACAGCTTACAGGTAATTAAGCCTGCAATTATATATTGTGCAGAGATGAGAAAGATGCAAAAGGATTAATCATGAACAGTTCGATCCCGTTTTTTAGGAATCATTTTCCTGTTAATCAGAGGATCGTTGGTTCAATCTAGAACTTCAATCGGTTAAAGCCGTGTCAGAATTATCACCCTTCGCCTCATATATTTCTACTGCCATCTCCCCTATTAACAGTTCAACATCTTCAATGAATTGGTTCGTAATCTGTGCCTCTTGGAGTACTAACAAGCCCGATACATGTCCGTATCAGGCTTTTTGTTTTTATCTTCGACCCCGGCGCTGAGTACAAATCCTGGTAAAGTATTTCATCTCGAATTTACTTGCGCCTTACCGTTGATTTTCAGGCTTCGAAATCCAATCCGCGTAATGATTTTCACCCAGGAAAACAGCCGTTTCAGGCACTAAGGTATCAGCTGTTAGTGGAGCTCCTGAATATAGGGCATGAGTATCGGCTGCTACCTCGTAGTTTTTATGGGTTGCCTGTAAATATTGGTTCATCCATACGGTCATGTCGAATTTTTCAGGTCCGCCTATTTCCAGGATTTTATTTGCAGGCTTTTCTAATGCTGTTTCGGCCATAAAAGATGCCACATCTTTGCTCGCTATAGGCTGAATGTTGGCCGCCGGTACTATTACTTTCCCGTCGGCCATACTCATTTGAACGATACCTCCCGCAAACTCAAAAAACTGTGTTGCATGAACGATGGTATAAGGGATGCCTGATGCCTTGATCAAGTCTTCCTGCACTTGTTTAGCACGGAAATAACCGCTGGCCTGTAGTTTTTGAGTACCTACTACCGATAAGGCAACATGATGCTGCACCCCTGCTGCTTTTTCTGCGGGTAATAGATTTTCGTTAGCGGTCTTGAAAAAATTCATCACAGCATTATCTTCAAAGGATGGTGAGTTGGACACATCTACCACAACATTTGCGCCTTGCAACACGTCATGTAAACCTTCGCCGGTAAGTGTATTGACACCGTTGTTGGGTGAAGCGGTAATCACCTCGTGTCCGCTGTGTTGTAATTGATTAACCACTTGGCTACCAATAAGGCCGGTACCGCCGATAACTACTATTTTCATGATCTGTATTATTTAATGTTATTTGAATAATACAAAGATGAAGATTGTCTGCCCCCGGAAAACTTAAGCTGGTTTAAGAAATGTGGGGTCCTGAAAGTCCCTTAATATTTCCATAGAAATACCCATGTAGGAGGCAAGCACAGCATCGGAAATCCTTTCGGTCAGTTCAGGGTAAGTATTTCTGAAATGATAATAGAAGTCCCTTTTTGACATCGTAGCAAATGTCTTTTGTTTCAACAGCGCAGCGCCATAGGCCCGCTCATGAATTTTATTGAAATACAAAGCCAGTAACGGGTATGCCGACAGCAACGTTTCGTAATTTTTCCTGCTGATGCAGGTAATTTCCGAATCTTCCATCGCCGCGATTGAATAAACGGCAGGTTTACCATCCGGGAAAGTCTTATAGTCGGTTATCCACCAGTTTTCCAATGCAAAGTGTACCACCTGTTTTTCTTCGTTATATTCATAAAACAGGTACAGGCAACCTTTATTAACGAAGTAGATCGTGTCGCAAATTTCCTTTTCTCTCAACAGCAATTCCTCCTTTTTAACAAGTTTGGTTTGGAAGAACGGTGCAAGTTGTTCTTGCTCCATAGTAAAACTAGGGACGAGCTTTTGAATGTGTCGATATAATTGTTCTGTCATGAATTATTTTTTCCTTTCACCAGGTTTTTTCGCAATTCGCTCAAATATTCCGGTGTAAAACCCAAAAAGGATGCCAATACTTTCTGGGGTATCCTTTGAATAAATTCCGGATACTTTGATTGAAACAATTCATAAAATTCGTGCTTGGGCATTCTCGAAATCATCTGGATACGATGCAATGACGCTGTATAGGCCCGTTCATACACTAATCGAAAATATTTTTCGATGACCGGGAATTCTGCCAGGATCAATTCATAATTAGGGGCTGTAATGGTCAATACCTCCGTTGCCTCCAATGCCTGGATGGTATATACTGACTTCTTCCCTGATCGAAAAGCATTCAAATCTGTCATCCACCAATTTTCTAATGCCAATTGCAGCGTTTGTTCCACACCGTGGTGATCTGTGAAGTACAATCGAAGGCATCCTTTTACAACAAAAAAATACGACAAGCAGCGCTTGTCTTCTTCTTGTAAAATGGCCTTTTTCTTAAATGTCATTGTTTCAAAAAATGACAATATTGCTTCACCAGCTATCTCAGGACTGGAAGTCATTTTTTGAATGTGCTGTATAAGCGAATGCATCTTTTATAGAAATCTGCCCAAATATAAAAAATGGATAAGAATCTAAAGATTGAGAATTAGCCGGCACCTATTGGCATTGGACATGCTATTCCATATTTCTCTTTTTATAAGTTTGACCAATAGACCACGAGTAGCTTTTTTTATTCGTCCAGTATTTTGAAATATTTCATATTATACGTGAATACCTCACCCACTTTCATAACCCTATCCCTATAAACACTGGGAGATTTAAACATAGAAGCATCAACTACTTTGCAAACCAAATTATAGCCTCTTTTATGTTTGTTCTTATCTATTATGACGCATTTTAATACTCCGTCAAAATTTCTTTCGTTTGTAGAAGCTGACCAAACAGTCAGTGTGGTCCTATCGGTCCCATCGTACCTGTATTGTGCACCAAAGGGAATTTTAATGGTGTCTCCTATATTTAGCCTTTTAAACTTTAATTTGATCTCTTTTTCTTTTTTTATCCTCTCTTTTTCATATTCATCAAGTCTTGTTTTTGCAGGTTCAAATTCCCTGGAATAACAAGACGATTGCTTAGCGAAAAGACCTTTATTATAAGCTTGCAAATAAAGTGCTGGCAATTTATTAAACCACTTTAATCTGAGCCTGTCAACTTCGCTCGACGACATAAAATCATACGTTCCGGAGGTCATCATCACAATTTCTACCGTATCACAATTGTTATTTAGTTTAATGGTTGCTTGTTCCAAGCCAATCCAATTCAATAAAAGGGTTTGTGTGTTTTGAGGTATGCTGATCTTAAATTTACCGTCATTGTCCGTGTTTCCAACGATTAATTTGTCCGGGGTTTGAATACGAACACCCGGTATCGGTAATAAATCATCATCAATAATAACACGTCCATAAATAGTCCGTGTTTGAGCATTTAGCTGACTGCCAATAAAAAGTAAAACTGCTGTAAATATAATTGTTGCTTTCACTATCTAATTTGGTTCTTAACGTGATGGTTCCACCAAGCTAAGTGTCTCTACGCTTAACCTAAAATATTCAAGTGACGAGACTCGAATAAGTTCATGATATTACTTGTTCAATGCATAACTATTTTCAAACATTATTTCTTCATGATAGTCTGGTAGCGTCACTTTGCTTTTTGTTGTTGATACAATTATTATAGTGTTATTTTGTATTACCGCTTTGATTTTTCTATACACAATTTCTTTTCTCGGATTCTCAATAAGCTCAACTCCTATAACGTTAGGTAAGTCGCCATTTTTGATATTGAGTGTTTTATTCTCCGTTAAGAAGCCATATCTTTTCTCTTTATCATTCAACAGATATTCTATTCTAATCGCAGCAAGTTTGTTATGATTGGGAATTTCCTGGAACGGAATTTCAATCACGCTATTTGTATTAATGTAAAATGTTTTTCCAGTATCTTCTAAATGAGCATTATAGTCATATATGTATTGAATTTTTATCTCCTTATTCGTGAAATCACAATTTTTGTCTGTGAAAAAATTAATATGATATTTCCGTTTATTACTTTTTTTGTAAGTCACCTTCATATTATTTTCAACAACTTCATAATTGTCGTAAAACAGAATTGTATCCTTTTCTTTTTTCCAGTTTCCTTTATATTCACGCCAGGTAAAGCAACTCATATTCGGTCTACTCCAAAACTCAAATGTTGAGTCGGCTTTTAATGTGATTTCATTTATCTTAGATTCAAAAAAGGCGTCTTCTTTTAAAGTTGATTTGTTATAATAGGCATTCTGGTAATTGATGTAAGTTAAATGCTTGCCTTGCCCAAAGGCTACTACTATAAAAAGTGTTAAAATAACAGTGAGTATTGGTCTCATTTTGATAAGTCGTTATAATTGACAGTTTGTATTAGGATGCGTTGAACAGCGTATTTCCATAATGCTATAAAAAAATATTTTTATAGCATTATTTTGCTACCTGATCGCATTTCCCAATCAATAGTGTAATTATCCGATATACAATTATTTTATTCTGTTAATCATCCAACCCCTTACCACCCAAAATTTGCGGTATATATTTTTCAACCCTTGCCTCCCGGGTTTTGGGTTGCTTGGGTTGAGAAAAATAAAATAGGTAGCCCCTTTGCCTCCCCGGCGTCAACGCCTCGAAAGCGGTTTTCAAGGCAGGTATAGCATCCAATTTGTATTGAAATTCTTCAGGAATATTGAAATCGGCTGTCTTTTTAAGTTCAACCTTTAAACCGGCTTTTTCTACTTCAATGGCTTCATAAATATAGGCTTTCAGGATTGGGGTCATCTCCACTATTTCCACCGCATTGGTAAACCGGATCTGGCGCGCCGACTGTACATTTTCCGTTTGCTGGATCAGTATACCATTTGGATCGCTTAATAACGCGCCTTTGAAAAGCAAAAGCGCGCAGTAGTCCTTAAAATCATGTATTAAGACGATGTTGTTGTTCTTAAGGGTGTAGCAAGGGCAACCCCACTTCAACTCTTCGCTAAGCCCGCAGGCGAGGCTGATCATTCTCAATTCCCTGACTTCTTCCTGCCACCTTTTAGCTTTATTGAAATAAAAATCAACCTTGGGATTCATAGTATTCATTATTGTAGTATTTAATGCAATTTAAACCCTCAGCAAACCCCTGAACCCCCTGGCGGCATAATAAGAATCTGCCCCGTTATGATACATGAAGACCGTATCGTAGCGGCGATCACAAAAAATGGCGCCGCCGAGTTTCCTGATATCAGCAGGTGTTTTCACCCAGCTCGATGTTTTCAAATCGAATTTTCCAAGTTCCTGGAGTCCCCGATACTCTTCTTCTGTTAAAAGCTCAATACCCATGGCAGCAGCCATATCAATAACACTATCTGCCGGTTTATATTCTTTCCTTGCATCCAGCGCTTCACGATCATAACAAAGGCTTCTGCGGCTTTTAGGGCTTTCGGCGGAGCAATCATAAAACAAGTATTCGTCCGTCTTTTCATCAAAGCCAACCACATCCGGTTCGCCACCTGTAATTTCCATTTCATCAAGCACCCACAGTTTTTCAGCACTAGCTTCTAGCTTTGCTTGTACTTTGGCCCATTCAATACCTTTATGCCGGTTCATGTTTTTCTCAAAGCGGGCTTTCAATGTGATGAGCAGCTCTTCACTTTGGTCTGATGACAAATCCTTTTTCATGCTATTAATTTATTGATTAACAGGAATGATCTTCCTATCCGCCGGCCTCAAATACCATGATAACACGGTAAAAATAGCCAGTAAAACCGGAGCAATTATTTGTACTGACACATCGCTACTGGCAATATGCGAGATCACCGCGCCGCTCAGTACAAAAAATATACCGGCATACGCCCATTCCTTGAGCAATTTAAATTTCGGGATCAATATCGCAATTATGCCCAATACCTTCCAAACGCCGATGATCGAAATAAAGTAAGTAGGATATCCAAGTGGTTTAAAACCCTCCACTACTCCTTTTACCTGCATAGCCTGCGCCAATCCACCCGAAAAAATACAAAAGGATAATAGCGCCGTAATTATCCAATACCAAATTAGCTTTCTCTTTTCCATTTTTTTATTGTTTTAATTTGCTTACTACATCTTGCAATCGGTTATGCGCCCAGTTTATGCCCTGGGCAAAGGGTAGCTTCAGCACCTGGTCCCGTTGTGCAACCGATTCATAGATGACATGCATTTTGACTTTGCTGGTTTCATCAGTAAGCTTTTCAAATTCTGTTATCTCCAACTGTACACCAAATGGTGTGTTCGCCATTTCAAATGTCCTGGTGATCTTCCGGTTCTGGCTAAACTCGTGGATCACTCCACTGGCCTGGAATACCACGTTTCCCTTGGGGTCTGTAGTTTCAAATTGCCAACCGCCGTACTTTTTAGTCTCCAGTTTCAGCACTTTGGTTCCCATCCATTGCTCAATAATTTCGGGCTCTGCATAAGCTTTAAAAAGTAATGCCAGTGGCAGGTCAAATTCCCGGGTGATCACCAGATCCTGTTTGCCATCCTCGGCATTGATCTTTGTTTTTTGTTCCATATTGGTCTATTTTTTGAATTTATATTGTTTCATTATACTTTCCAGTTTATTAAATCGCTCATCCCACATTTGACGGAATGGCTCAATAAAGTCGGCTACTTGTTTCATGTTTTTTGCATTAATGTGATAGTAAATTTCTCTTCCGTTTTGTTTTTGTTCCAGTAATTCGCACTCGGTTAGTATTTGCAGGTGTTTGGAAACGGTCGGCCTGGCTGTGTCAAAGTTTGAGGCTATCGCCCCCGCTGTCATAGTTTGGGTAGCAACCAACAACAATATAGCCCTTCTCGTCGGGTCGGCTATGGCCTGAAATACGTCTCGTCTTAAATTCATCGTGTAGCTATTTGACTACAAATGTATATGTAGTTATTTAACTACGCAAATTTTTTTCGTTTTTTTAATGGATGTTTGGTGTGGTGTTAGCTGTAAATGATTTATGAAAAGTAGCAGAAACGGTATAAAACAAATATTGCGAATGAATATTTTCTCCTTCAATTTGGTTTTTTTCCTTTAATTTTCCGCTTATCCGGAGAATTAAATGTATCTTACCGGCTTAACTAATAATATAATGGCAACAGGAACAGTAAAATTTTTTAATGAATCAAAAGGCTTCGGCTTTATTACACCTACAAGTGGTGGCAAAGAAGTGTTTGTACACGTTACAGGACTGATCGATCAGATCCGCGAAAACGATGAAGTTACTTACGATGTAGAAGAAGGCAAAAAAGGCCCGAGCGCCGTTAATGTTAAAATAGCATAACTATTGGCCAGATCAACAGAAACATTTAGTAAAAAGGAAAAAGAGAAGGCCCGCCTAAAAAAGTCAAAAGACAAAAAGGAGAAGGCTGAAGAACGAAAGGCTAATGCAGGCAAGGGCAAAAGCCTGGAAGATATGATGGCTTATATTGATGAGCATGGAAATATCACTTCAACTCCGCCCGACCCATCAAGAAAGATAAAGGTCAATGCAGAAGATATCCAGGTCGGCATAGCTAAACAAGTAGACCTGCCTCATGACACCGTGAGAAATGGTGTCGTGAGCTTTTTTAATGAATCAAAGGGCTACGGTTTTATCCGGGATCTGCAAACAGAAGAAAGTATTTTTGTGCATATTAACGCTTTAACCGAGCCGTTGAAGGAAAATAATATGGTCACTTTTGAAACTGAACAAGGTCCAAAAGGCTTATCCGCAATTAAAGTAAAAAAGAAATAATTATGGTGGCCAAAACAACAGCCTCAGCAGCTCAAAAGGAAAACTTCAAAACCAGGTTTGCAGAAATCATAAAAAACAACGCCAAATTAAAAGATCAGTACTCCATTCAGTTTTTCGAAACGGCTCAAAAAAGCAATTATGCTTTTACAGGGCGCGATGGGAAATCTCTAAATATTTTATCAACCCTGACTTTAGAAGAAACTGAAAAGTACAAGATCTTGAAAAGCACCTGGCAGAATTAGGTTTTAAGATTACTAATTAAGATTGTAAAGCCTCTATGTGAAAACATGGGGGCTTTTTTGTTGGGGGTGGGCGCAGAATTGAAAACATTTCCGTACATTGGTTACCGCGCATTCTCATGCGTAGCAATTTATGCAACTGGCACAATCAATTTTACTTTATACCTCGATTGTTGCTACAGCATTTGTTAATGGTAATTATCAAAACACGCCATCAACTATTCATAACAAAGTTGATTATATCGAATTTAAAAAAAGTGTAAATAACAATAAAAGCCTGTTGATTAAACATCCAACAAAAGATATTAGTAATTATCTGTTCAAACTGATAGATGAGGATATTTATAACTATTGGGCCGGTACACCCTGGGAATTTTATGGGGCTACACAGCAACCTAAGGTAGGAAGTATTGCTTGTGGATATTTCGTAACCAATACCTTAACAGACCTCGGCTTTAAGATTAATCGGATCGGGCTGGCTGAAGTTCGTTCTGGAGACATGATCAAAAAGCTCTGCGTGGGGATTAAATCATTTAATAGCCTTAGTAAATTGAATACCTACTTAGCTAAACAGCCGATTAACTCTGTTTTTATTATTGGCCTTGATTGTCATACTGGCTATATTGTTAAAACCGCTACCAATTGCTATTTCTTTCATTCCAGCTATATCAAAAAGGAAGGAGTAGTAAGAGAAAAAATAGATGCATCACAAGCGCTAAATACCAATAAATTCTTCATGATTGGTAGCTTAACAGCAAACGAAAATCTGTTACGAGAATGGGTTGCGAATAAGCCCGTGATTTGAGTGTGGGAAATTGGTCGGGAGGTGCTAAAAAGAAAATGCTACTATTGATGTTTCACAAATATCTTTTCGCCTGCGCTCATATATAAAACGTTCATCAAACAGGCCACCATCACAAGGTGGGTAAATACATAAATTAATAAATTCATTGTTGTTTAGTTTAGTTGATAATTATCCTCTTTTTAAGGTGATCACCGCGATCTCGGGCCATATGCCTATCCTGCCCTTAAATCCCAGGAAACCAAAACCACGGTTCACATACAGGTACTTCATATTTCTTTCGTAAAGCCCCGCCCACTGGTTATACATGTATTTGATCGGGCTCCATTTAAAGCCAAACAGCTCGATACCGAATTGCATACCATGCGTATGCCCGGCCAGGGTGAGATTGATATGTTTGGAATGCTGTAATGTTTTGGCCTCCCAATGCGAGGGGTCGTGCGACATCAGGATCTTGAATTCGTCATCAGCTATATTTTCTGCGGCTTTGGTAAGGTCGCCATATTTGTGAAAACCACCCTTTCCCCAGTTCTCTACGCCAATCAATGCTATGGATTGTCCATCTTTTTCCACTTGAGTAGCTTCATTTAACAATAGTTTAAAACCGATTTCCCGCTGAACCTTTTTCAGCTTATTCAAATTGGCATATTTATCCGCTTCGTTCTCAAATTTCATATAATCGCCATAATCATGGTTACCCAAAACGGAGTATTTCCCATGGGTTGCCTTCAATTTGGAGAAGGAATCTATCCACGGTTCCATTTCCGAGGCCCTGTTATTGACCAGGTCGCCTGTAAATAAGATCAGGTCGCTTTTTTGCTTATTGACTAAGGCGACACCTTTTTCCACCCCACTCCTGCTGGTAAAGCTGCCAGCATGTATATCCGATAGTTGTGTTATCGTGAAACCATCAAATGCTTTAGGCAAGTCATCGAACGCTAAAGTCACCCTGTGCACTTTGTAACGGTGCCGACCGCCTGTCATACCATAAAGTAAAGCAAAAAAGGGTACCAGGGCGATAATCAGCGCTAGTTCGCTTACCCAGTATGTCCTTGGCGGAAAATGCCGGAATATACGACTGGTATCCTCAAGCAGTAAAACGGGCATAGCGAATATTTTGGGGACAAGCGCAAGCAAAGTAATTGCCATTAGCCCGGATATCAACCTTGCAGGCTGTTTGTTCGCTGTTCTACGGCTTACTATGTACGCAAACCCTGCTACAAGCAGGATATCTATCAACCAGTATCCCCACAAAACATATGGATTGGCAGTCAGTGTTTCCACTGCCTGGAAAAAATAAACATCGGATATAACCAATGCCATTAAAATAAAAGGTAATCTCGTTCTCATTAATCAGGTAGACGATAAACTCCCGAAAACATTTTAAAGAATCAGGGCATAATGCATGTTCTTTATTTCAAATGACTGTCGTGTGACACGCTGGGTCTAAAGTAGGACTACAAACCCAATGGAAAAAATAGGGCTTTGTTATTTAATTGAATATTTCCCTATACTTACGTTCAATTACCAAACCTAATATGACATCAAAATTCATCCTAATAATTGCTATATTTTTAAGTACATATTCAGCTCTGGCCCAAGAACGTGTATGGACAAAACAAAGTAAAATATCAGAGATCGTGGCTTTTGAAAAAGAGATCAATCCATCGGCGAAGTTTTTGTCTGAAAATGTTTCTCTTTCTAAAGAATATTATCCATTAGCGAATAAGTATAAAGTCACTAATCCTGTTATTGTTCAGCGTGAACCATTAAAATATTTACCGATATATGCAGAATATTTTTACACACCCGGGGATTCTGTTTTGCGGCTTGTATCTTATGACTGGGAAAAAAACCGGTATGGAAATTTTCTTGACAAACAAAAGATGTGGAAGGAAGAATACAAAAAATTCGATACTTATAACAGTGAATACGAACGGATTAAAACTGCTTTACTAATTCAATTGGGAATACCTACTGCTACCGATACAACCGCAAAAGAGGTGAATTCTAATGGAAGCAAATATCTCACAAGAGAAACATTGTGGGAAACAGATTCGATGTATGCGCATCTTAATATGATTTTCGCATCAACAACTTATAGAATAAGATTGACATTATATTGGAAAAATTAACTCCGCCAGGTAAGCGTCAACATTTAACTTAAAACCATTCATGCATTGACACCTGAATGGTTGCCAGCCGTTATTTTCTTAAAAGATAGAGAAATTGTAACTTTCTGCATATTTTGATACAAACGCGATATGAAAAAAATAATCATTCTTTGTTTAGCAATAGCTATCCCACTTGCTACTTTTGCGCAGGTGCCTGTGCACTGCCTTATTAAAACCTCGCTGGGCGATATAGCTATTGAACTTTACCCCGCCAAAGCGCCCAACACGGTAGCGAACTTTATGCAATATGTAGACAAAAAATCATACAATGGCAGCAGCTTTTTCAGGGTGTGTACACCTGTTAATGAAGCAACGCGAAAAGTAAAGATCCAGGTGATACAGGGCGGCAACGTGCCGGACAGTTTGAGCCTGGACAGCATAAAAATTGAGACCACCAAATATACCGGCGTGCTACACAAAAACGGCACGCTTTCGATGGCGCGCAGCGGCCCCAACTCTGCTACAAGCCAGTTTTTTATCTGCGTTAATGACCAGCCGGCTTTAGATTATGGCGGCGCCCGCAACCCCGATGGACAGGGCTTTGCTGCCTTTGGCAAGGTAACCGCCGGCATGGCCGTTGTGAAAAAGATCCAATCACAGAAAGACACCTCGCAATACCTTGTTAAGCCGGTGAAGATTTATGGGATAAGCAGAGTGAAGTTATAAAGCAGGTGTTGCAAAACCGTCTGTTACTGGGTTTTATTTTCACCTGCTTTAAACCTGTATAATACAGCATCTTCAGCATCAACACTTAAGTTGGTTACGTCTTTATTATTGCCAAATACATCATTAATGATGTATTTCTGTCCCGACTGAAGCCCGAATCTTTTAAGGTCAATTGAAAATACTTTAGGCTTATCGGAATAGTTAAATACAGCCAGGTAAAAATCATCGCCGATCTTACCGGTAAACATTTCTGTTGCACCGACACCTGTATTCCCTTCCAGGGGCTCAAATGCTTTGCCATTTTTTATTATTTTAAGTATCCCAGGGTTTTGATAAAGGGACCTTGCTATGGCAGACCAACGTCCGTTAATAGAAAAATCATCTCCCGTTATAAATGTCCCGGTTATCAATGCTGATAATATTCTTGCATGGTTTGCTCCCTCCTTTTCTGTAGATAGAACGACATGATCCGCATCAATATAATTGTATAAATAAGTTTGCCACCAACCGTAATTGAGGCTGTTTAAGGTATATTTTGTGTCATTTATACTTTTGAAAGCATCGCATGCGATCCTTCTCATATGGGCATATCTGCCGGTTGCCAAACTGGGAGATATAGCCGCATAAACCAGCATTTGACCGCCTAACTGATCCAATAAATATTCCATTCCTTTTCGATAGGCCTGCATGCCCGTAGTTGCTGTCGTATCATAAAAATGGGTTGACTCAATTGCCGCGTGTCCTAAGAAATCGATCTTGATCATTTTAAAACCGCAGTCCCGGAGTTTTTTTATCACGTAGGCAATTCGTTGTTTGGTACCCGGATGCGTTGGATCAAGGGCCCGCGCACCATCAAGATCATGGTAGCCATCGGCTACTTTTGTCCACATATCACCAAACTTATAATCAGTCCCTTCCGCGCTTCTGCCGCCCCCGCCTTTGAAACCCCAGTCTGTAAATGGCGCCCAGTAAACACCCGGCTGCAATCCGCGCTCCTTACAGTGATCTGCAAATTCTTTTAATTTTGAGAAATCGCCCCTCATTCCTCCTTTTAGCATATTGTCCCAATAAGAGTCAAGGTCAATAAAAGCCGTATTCCCGGTTCTGAAACCGGACAGGCTGTCCGCAAAAAAATCGGCTACTTTTACAGCCTTATCGAATGTTAACTTGTCTTGCATTACCCCCCAGCTATTCCAGCCAACGGGTGTAGCGCCTGTCCAATTAAAGATATAAGGAGGGTCGGCAATCCGGTTTGCTTTACTGTATTGTTCAAGCCCAAGCCTCCAATCGTCGAAACAACCAACAAATACCAGTGGTGATTTCAATAAATTGCCATGAATAACACCGTGAGGCATATTATCCCTCGTAGTTTCCGGGCTTGTATAACCACCCCAGGCTTTGACCGAATTCGCACTGTCTTTTTTTGAGGCTGTAAGTACCCCTGTTTTCCATGTCCCATGTTCCACAGAACCTATCACAAAACCCGCTCTGCTGGCGTTATCATACACAGCGCCAACTTCGGCACTTACATTTTGCAAGTTTTCCTTAAAGGGTTTGGCATTGTAGCTAATAAAGGTATCATTATCAAAAGGCACAAATAAGGTACGGGCATCACCGCCGACAGCGGGAAAATCACCACAAAAGGAGGCCATGTAGTTACTTTTTAAATCGTGTCCCTTGAGTTCTGTTTCCGTAAGAAAGTATTCTCTGCCGGCGTAGACATAAAAAGCCAGGTCCATTTCAGGAAGATCATGGCCAGTTAATTTTATGGTATATTTTTCACCTTTCCCAAAACCATTGCTTACTGCTGTTTTCAGGTAGGTTCTGGTCTTATAATCTTTTGATGAAATGAGCCTGTCATCAACTTTAACCTCCGCGTATACATTTGAAAAAACAGTCCTGTTGTTTTTGTAAACGTCCATTAGGCCGGTTTCAAGATCATATTGTATAAAACTGCTTTTACCAAAACGGAAATGCAGTTTACCGGGTAATGAATTGGCTTTACTATAAGTAAAAACAGGTAAGGTAACCACAAACAGGAGTGCAACAAGGAACAAACGATGGTATCTGTGCATAGGATATGATGATTTCAAATTTAGATTGCAGATATATTTATCCTTTTTTAGCCATTATTTCCTTCATGCTGCCATTCACCATTATTTTTACTTTACGGGGTGATGAAGAAGTAACCTTGTAGTTTATTATTTTACCATCCTTCCATTCCATATCAATGGTAAAGTTTCCACGCGCCCTTAATCCTTTTACCAGTCCATAAGACTTCCAGTTATCAGGTATAGCCGGAAGCAGGTCGATATATCCCTCATGGCTTTGTATTAGCATTTCTGCTATACCGGCAGTAGCTCCAAAATTTCCGTCAATTTGAAATGGCGGCCCTGCCGACAACATATTGGGATAAATACCGCCGCCATCACCGTAATTCATATTTGTCGCCAATGTGGGATGTATCAGATCAGTAAAAAGCTTAAAGGCCCTTTCACCATCATGCAATCTTGCCCACCATAGCATTTTGTAAGCGATAGAAAAACTTGGTCCGTCATCTCCCCTTGCGTCCAGTGTTTTTTTGCTGGCTTCTGCAAACTCCGGGGTAGTACCGGGTGTAATTAATGATGCCGGATACAACCCATATAGATGTGATATACAGCGATGATGCGGTTCTATTTCCTTGTAATCTTCCAGCCATTCCTGCAACCGGCCATCTTTAGCAACAATACCCGGCGGGGGAAGTTTCTTAAGTCGTTCCTGCAATACCTGCCGGAATGCTTCATCTTTGCCTAATACCTTTGAGGCAGTGATCACATTATTAAAGAGTTCCCTGATTATTTGATTATCAATTGTGGGCCCCATGCAAATACTGGCGTGCCTGCCACTGCCATCAGGCATTAGAAACCCATTTTCGGGTGATGAAGATGGAGAGGTTACCAACCAGCCTGTTTTAGGATCATTGATGAGCATATTGCTGTAAAACTGCGCAGCACCCTTTAAAACCGGATAAATACCTTTGAGGTAATTCTTATCATTAGTAAAATCATAATGCTGCCAAAGGTTATCGCAAAGCCAACCAGAGCCGACCTTACAGATACCCCATGAAGCTGATTCACCGGGTTCGGTAAATCCCCAAATATTTGTAATTACATGTGCCACCCAGCCATCAGCATTATAATAGGCCTTGGCGGTTTTTTCACCATTTTTAACCATACCCTTAACCAATTCGGCCAAAGGCAGGTTCAATTCCGAAAGATTGGAAACCTCTAAAGGCCAATGATTCATTTGCACATTGATATCCAAATGATAATCACCGGTCCAGGGGGTAGATATCTGGTTGGCCCACAGACCCTGCAGATTCGGCGGCAATAAACCAACCCTTGTACTGCAAATACTTAAATATCTGCCAAACTGATAATACAATACCGGCAGGCCATTATCGGTCTTTGAGGTTTTATGAAAATTCTCTAACCGTTTATCGGTTGATATTTGATCAAAAGCACCTTTGCCCAGGTTCAGGGTTACCCTGTTGAACATTTTTTGATAATTTGCAACGTGCCTTTGTTTCTCTATAACATAAGGCTTTTTTAAAGCTGCGTTCAATATCTGTTGTGCTTTTTCTTTATATAAAGGCTGCTTAAAGCTGGTTGCGGCAGAAATGTATAAAATTACCTCTGTTGCATTTTTTATAGTGATCGAATTTGGGCCGGCTACCTGGCTGCCCCCCTTCAATTTCGCCTTTACCTCTGCCAGGTATTGCATCCCTTTACCATCAATACCGTTATCCAGCTGACCAAACATTTGCAACTGATTATCTTTAGTGATCACCGTAAATCTTTCAGGGCGATTCATGGATAGGCTAAAATTTAACTGCCCCGGTTTATCGGCGGTGATCCTTATAATACTAATATCATCATCAAAACTGGTAAGGTACTCCCTTTTATAAGTAACACCATTCACCAGGTACGAGCATCTGGCTATGGCATTGTTTAATGACAGTTCACGATGATACTTCTGGTATTTAATGTCATCCTTATTCACACCATTATATTCAAATTGGAGATCAAGATTGCCAAGGGTTTGATAACAGCCATAATTAACGCCGGCCGAACCTTTACCTGTGCATATAAAATCCTTATCAATTATGTCCTGGGCATCCGCATTTTTACCATCTAATAGCAACTGGCGTATTTGCGGAAGTTTCTTATAGGCCTGATAATTGTTGGCGTCCTGAGGCGCGCCAGACCATAAAGTAATATCATTTAATACAATTGTCTCCTTTTTAACACCGCCATCTGGCATCATGCCCAACCTGCCATTACCCAGTGGCAATGTTTCTTCCCATTGGTTTGCTGGTTTATCAAACCATATTTTTAAAGGTGCATTTTGCCCGTAACACCAGCTTATGGTGATAGAGAACAAGACAATTATTAAAAGCCGGTAGTATTTGACCATCCAATTATTTTTTAATTCTTATAAAATTTCAGGCTCTTGTTCACGCTGGGTACGCCGCAGATAAACTCGTTATATTTTTGATGCCATTACCGCCTTAATCACGCCGTTTATTTTTACTTTAACCCTGTGCGGCGAGGTTGAACTTATTTTATAATAGCTTATCTTACCATCCTTCCATTCCATATCAATGGTGAAATTGCCGCGCGCCCTTAATCCTTTTACCTTTCCATATGATTTCCAGTTATCGGGTATGGCTGGAAGCAGGTCGATATAGCCCTCATGGCTTTGTATCAACATTTCGCCGATCCCTGCTGCTGCCCCAAAGTTACCGTCGATCTGGAACGGCGGACCAGCAGATAACAGGTTGGGATAAATCCCGCCGCCTGATCCATAATTAATATCCGTGCGTACTGTTGGCTTCATCAATTCGGTATAAAGCTTATAGGCCCTGTTGCCATCATGCAGCCTTGCCCAGAATAGTATTTTATAGGCTATCGACCAGCTTGGGCCATCATCGCCTCGTACATTAAGGGTTTTCTTCGCAGCTTCGGCCAGTTCAGGAGTTTTACCCGGTGTGATCAACGGCGCTGGGTATAAACCATACAAATGTGAAACATGCCTATGCTGTGGATCTGTCTCCTTATAATCTTCCAGCCATTCCTGGATGCGGCCATCCTTAGATACAACACCAGGAGGCGGTATTTCTTTTAATTTTGCAGCTAATTCCTTCCGGAAAGCTTCGTCAACACCCAACACTTTGGATGCCGTAATCACGTTATCAAACAGCTCCCGGATGAGTTGATTGTCAATGGTTGCCCCCATACATATGCTCGAAGTTTTGCCATTCGCCATATAAAATGAATTCTCCGGTGACGATGATGGCGAGGTTACCTGCCAGCCGGTTTTCGGATCTTTTACCAAAATGCTGTTATAAAACTTTGCGGAACCTTTAAGTATCGGGTATATGCTCCGGAGGTATTCCTTGTCATTGGTAAAAGTATAATGCTCCCAGATATTATTACATAACCAACCCGAGCCCGACTTGGTGATTCCCCACGAAGCGCTTTCCCCCGGCTCTGTAAAATGCCATGGATTAGTGATCACATGCGCCACCCAGCCATCGGCATTATAATAAGCTTTGGCTGTTTTTTCGCCATTTTTTACCATCCCTCTAACCAATTCAACCAGCGGCAGGTTCAGTTCTGATAAATTTGCCACTTCCAGGGGCCAATGGTTCATTTGCACATTGATATCTAAATGATAATCGCCGTTCCATGGCGTATGTACCTGGTTGGCCCATAATCCCTGCAAATTGGGCGGCAGCAATCCTACCCTGGTACTGCATATGCTCAGGTATCTTCCAAATTGAAAAAACAAGGTGGGTAAACCATTATCCGAAGACGGATCTTTGTGAAAAGATATCAACCTTTTATCGGTTGTTTCTTTGGTGTTATTGGTAGTACCAAGGCTAAGATTTACCCTGTTAAATAATTTTTGATAATTAGTAATGTGATGCTGCCTTTCTGCGGTGTATGGTATTTTTAGCGCAGCCTCAAGTACAGTAGCGGTTTTTTGGTTAACTGCTTTTTCCTTAAAGTCGGTGCCGGCTGAAATATAAATGATCGCCTCTGTTGCATTTTTTATTTCGAGAGAGTTATTTGATGTGGCGATAGTACCTCCCGTCAATTTTGCTTTTATCCTCGCAATATATTTCATCCCTTTTCCATCCGTACCATTATCCAGTTGGCCGCTCAATTGCAGTTCATTACCACTTACAGAGGCAATCCCTCTTTCGGGCCGGCTGATAGCAATATTAAAATTGAGCTGTCCGGGTTTATCTGCTGTAAGTTTTACAATACTTACATCGCTGCCAAAGCTTGTAAAATACTCCCTGGTGTAGGTAACGCCATTTACCTGGTAGGTGCATTTTGTTGTAGCATTGTTTAAAGACAGTTCACGCTCGTAATTCGTAAATTTCACATCTGCATTATCAGCGTTATTATATTTGAATTGAAAGCCGAGATTACCCAACACCTGGAAACAGCCAAAAGAAACACCGCCCGAGCCTTTCCCGGTACAAACAAAGTCTTTATTGATCAGCTCCTGCGCCTCATCATTTTTGCCTTCAGCAAGTAGTTTGCGTATCTGTGGCAGAACTTTATAAGCATTATAATTATTGGCATCCTGTGGCGAACCCGACCATAGCGTGATATCATTCAACACAATATTTTCTTTCATCACCCCACCATCAGGCATCATCCCAAGGCGCCCATTTCCCAGCGGGAGGGTTTCTTCCCACACTTGCGCAGGTTTATCATACCACAATTTTAATGGTTGCTGCTGCCCCAGGCACAGGTTAACTAAGAATAATAATGCTATTAATGGAAAAAATCTCCTCATCATATTTGTATTCATATTATGTTAAACTTTATCAATTACTCATTAACTAAAAAATTAACTATCCGGCAGGCGTTGCCTTTGCTTGCTTTGTTTTTTTGTTCACTTATCCTGATCTTTAAAGTATGGTTGCCACTCTTCAGGTCGCTGCCAAGCACCAGATACCAGGGCAGGTGAAGCATGCCGCTCCATTGGGTGTACAGGTCGATATTTTTGAATGCACCATTGTCGATAGCACAGGAGATCATTCCTGCATCTGATCCCGAAACTATGCCTATACCAACTGCTGTTCCCTTAAAAGGCAACGCTAATTCCGCCCCTGGCTTGTCCGAACTCAATACAGGAATATTTACAAAACCCTCACGGGTAGGTAGTCCATCTGTTGGTTGCCAATTGGCAGTGATTGCCCAGCCGTTTTTATAAGCGGCATTTTTAATATTGTAATATTTACCATTCTGGAAACTTGCTTTATCCAATGATTTCGGTAAAGATGTTTTTGGGGCTGATCCGCCAGGTTGCTGATCAAAACAATCCTGCAGCAAATTTTTGATGGTAGCGAAATACAGCTCCTGCCCAAAAATTGCCGGGTGAAGGTCTTTAAAATCATCGGCCCAGGTAAATTCTTTATTATTCATTTTATCCCTTACTTCCTTACCGAGATTGATAAAGGGCAGGCCATAATGATGTGATACTAACTGGTGGTTGCTGATCTCTGTTGGTGTATTTCCTTTGTTATAATCGTTCGTTTTATCAGGATCAGCAAAGGCCATCATCACAATGTCCATATCCGGGTTGCTTTTTTTGGCATGCCTGATGATGCCTTCCAGTGCCCGCACCTGCGTGATGCTGTCGGTACTATTTGCCTTATCATTCACCGCCGCCTCTACAAATAGAAGATCAGTTTTTCCGGAATCCAGCACATCACGCTGTAGTCTGAAAGCATGCGGAAGACTCCCTAAAGAAGGTATGCCGGCTGCAATGAAATGAAATTCCGCATCTGGGAAATGCTCTGCCAGGTACCTGCATACTTTTTGCCGCCAGCCAGGATTATAGGTGATCGATCCTCCAAGAAATGTTACGGTCGCTTTTTTATGAGTTGTGACTGCCTTATAAAAGCTTTTTAGCCCGCCTGCAGTTTCATAGTAATTACGGTAGGGCAATGTTTTCTTTACAGGAAACGAATTATTGATGATGAATTCCGCATAATATTCCGGCCTGTCGATCGGGAAATGATGGCCCTGCAATTCCTGCGGACCGATTGTTACCGGGGAAACGCTCATTGGCCCCCCGGCTGCTATGTAACGTTGCGCAAATGGGTAAGTATTTTCTGCAGGCGGCGCCAGTTTATCATTTAAACCTATCACATGCAACATAGGCACCCTGAATGATGCAAGCCCGTCCAAATTGTCAATAGGATTATCATTGTAGGCTATTGCCTGCGCTTCGGTAAAATGATAGATCCTCTTTAGCTGATTCCATAGCGCCGTATCCCCTAACCCTTTTTCTTTGCCCCCCGGCCAGCTTTTGATATCACATACCGGGGTTTCCGCATATACACAGGTAACTTTATCCGGATTGCGTTTTGCCCATCCATAAGCATATAAGGTGCCGCGACTTACCGCCTCAAGAGCAACCCTAGGGGCAAAGGATAGTTTTGTAGTCAGGTAGTTATAAAACTTATCCCAAACCTGCAAAGATTGCGGGCTTCCGTACTGATCATCAACACTTATATAGGCAATATAAAAACCTTTAGTAAGCAGGATACTATCCATATCGGTATGCCAATCAGGAAATGAGGCCCGCCAAACCCATGGGTTTCCGGGTAAGGCATGCGCTGGTTTTACGTAATAAGCCTTGTGCCCGTCTATTGAAAACTCCGATTTTTCAAACCCTTTCCAGGAACCCGTTAAAGGTTTATCCTGTGCTTTTACCAATAAGCACACGCTTACCAGTAATACAGTTAAAATCAGTTGATTGTATTTTTTTTTCACTTCTAAAATATTTCCGTTCAAATTAGCTATTTACTTAAACAATGCATTATTGATAATACTGGGGCAAAGGGGATCAAGCCCGAAATAACTTGTTAGATAATTTAGCTGATGAACTGGTTGAGGTAAATATATACAGAAGCCAAGTGTTCAAAAATGGATTAATCTTTTAAACTAATGGATTATACAACTTTATGAAATATCCCTGTTTAGTACAGTTAAGGCTTTGAAAGAGGCAAAATGGATTAATCACCTATTGATACGAAAATATAGGCTTGCTATATAAAACAATAAGTCATTCTTTTAGAATGACTTATTGTTTCCGGCTTTATAAGGTTTAGGTTGAATTTCTACATGTTTTAATTAAGCACGTTATAAAACATGGTGATCTCGCTTAAATTAGTGTAGTTATTTTCCCCATCCGAATTATGTTTTATCCTTATCCGGATATATCGTACCGGAGCTGAGGTGTTATCCAGGTTTACTTTCAATGCGGCCTGCCCGTCATCTGTTCTCTTAACCTCCTTAAGCAGTTTCCATCCTTTTGAAATGGCCTCATCAGCCCATCCAGAGTCGTTTGGCTGCAAGGTTGTTGCCGCATTAGTAATGTCGGCAATACCCCATACTTCGAAATCATCAGGATTATGGCAACAGTTACGCCCTGTTTCTTCTATCTGGACTAAACTGTTATAAATTTTGCCCATATCAAAGGTTAAAGTTTGAGGTAACGAATGCGCGCCATCACTGTGGTAAATATCAGGATACCCCTGCGGGCCAACACTTCCATCCCATAACCGGGGAACATCATTATCTCCTCCCAATGGATTCATATCATTAGGCAGCGATACCTTTGAAAATAATGATTTATCACATGCCGCATACCCGAATATTTGCGGGAATGTAGTAAAGCTATTCACATTAAAGGTATCAATGGCACCTTTAACCGGCACATAAGTAGACCTGAAATCAAGGGCGGAGCCGCCCTTAAAATCGGTCAAAGTAATCGTGCTGTCCCGGTATAAAAACTTTTGTACTGTCTGCCCGCTCCGGTTTGTATACTTGATGGTAGTTGACGTATTGTGGGCAAAGCTAAATGACTCGCTTGCTGTATCAATTTTATAAAAATTAAGGGTAACATTCCCATCAGTGGATACTGTATATGGATTTGCAGTCTTATATGCCCTGTTAACAAGTCCTGATTCATAACTTGGGCCGTATACTTTTACATTGTTGATATCAATTGGTATTGATTTATTACCCTGTGCATCATAGGAGTACACCGTAAAGGAATAAGAATACTCATTGAGATTGGGAATAATGACCTTTAATGTGTCGGCCGGATTATGGTTGGATGAGGTATATATCAATGAATCGGCGTGGTTATTCCAAAAAACAACATACTTAGTAATGCTTGGATCGGGGTTTGGATTCCATAGCAATTCTACGCGTAAATTACCTGGATTCGCGTTCGGGTTATTAATAACACCGGGATAGGTCAATTCTTTCCCCTTTAGAAAATCCTTGAATTCCGTATCTCTTTTTATACAACTGATAAAGCAGGTAACCAGTATCAGTGCGATCGATATTTTTAAAAATAGTTTCATAATTTCTTATTTAAACATTTGTAAATGTTACTGCGGCTTACCATAAATTGAAAATTCCATCACGTGTGCAAAATCACCGTTCGACCATGTGTCATGGACCAGCAGGCGGAAATATCTTACAACAGGCGCACCCGGTGGTATATCAAAATTAACACCCGCCGCTACAAATGTATTGTCAGCCGCGTTTGTAAATCCCGGGGTAAGACCTGAAGGAGGATCGGGGTAATGAAAGTTCCCGATGTTTATCCAATCGCCAACTACAGTCCCAACAGGGGCAGCTTGAGGTAATACTGCATCCTGTGGGGCGGGTTTATTGGAACCCCAGATCGAAAAATCTTTTGGATTGCCATGAGCATACGAATATTGATCAGGCCTTTCCCACATAATAAACCGGCTTAGCTGCGCCGATATTCCCATGCTGAACGTACACTGTATCGGTGGCGGTGCAGCCGGTGCTGTATGCCAGCCGTTTGAATAACCATCGGTTTTATTATCCCATAAATAAGGCACTTCCCATCCGTAAGCAGTAGGGCTGTCGCTCGGTGTTTTATAAATTGAAAATTTGCTTTTATCAAGCAGCGTTTCAAATATGGGGGTTATGGTCAATGTAGTCGTGTCAGAGGTATTGCCGTATTTATCTGTAACATAAGCGCCAAATTGTCTTGGAGTAGCGGGATAACCCCTTACCGAATAATTTATGCTATCAGCATTGGTATAATGCTGATCCTGCACTTCAAGGGCCTGGGTTGAATTGTCCAATGCAATCAGGATCACCCCAACCGGAGACTTACCCCTGTTTATTGCCTTTAAATTTACACCGCCAAAATCAGCCGCCAGCTTAATGGTCGGTTTCACAAGCAAGTAATAAGGGGTGTCGGGGTGTACCGTTACAGTAACTGGATCAGACTGTACATTGGCACGGCTTACCGACCATAAGGTTACGCTGTAATCTTTGCTTTTTGCAAAACCTTCAACCAAAACGGTATCAGTATAGTAACTTGATTTGGTTTGGCGTACCGTTTTCCCATTGATATTGTATTGTGCCATTACATATAAAAGGTTTGGTGAATTGGGCAGCGCGTAAGTAATGTACGCGGCGCCATTCAGGTTTTTAACCTTTATATCGGTAATTACACCCGGTTTTGTTTTATCGGTAGATATTGGCGTTGTATACCCGTCATTTTTTTTACATGACCCCAATAAAACCAACAGCAATAACGGTAATACCGGTAATAGCTGCTTTAAATATTTTTTCATCTTTATCATCACTTTCAATTATTAAAAATTTTTATGAATCGAAATTAAATTGCTACTACCAGTAGGGATTTTGTACCAGGTTATTATCTATGATCAGGTCATTATCCTTAATTGGCCACAGATAGTTTCTTATCCCGAATACCGGTATCAGCACTGTGCGTGGATGATAATAATTATCCGCGCTGGCTTCATAAATATTCCATCCCTGCAACGGGCTGCTTAATACACCCTGCAATTCTTTCCACCTGCGCAGATCCCAGCCGCTTTGTGCTTCAAAACAAAGCTCTATTCTCCGTTCCTGGTGAATGATCGCTCTTAACCCTTCCTTAGTTGAAAATTTAGAAGGATTTTTTGAATAAGCGGTCCATGATGCCTGTACGCCCTGCAAACCTGCACGCGCCCTTACCTTATCAATGTAATTATATGCCTCGCCGCTTGGGCCGTTAACTTCGTTCAATGCTTCCGCATATAACAAATACAAGCCGGCAAGTCGCATTACAGGTAAATGAAATTCAATGGATGCAAATCCGTCATCATAAACAGAAAGATAGTTGGCCAGCTTTTTGGGCCAGTAGCCGGTAATATTTAACGTATTAAGATCTTTGGGGCCAGCTAATGAGGCATTACCCCGCGCTTCAACATGATACAGGTCAGTTGGGTTTGTTTTCCCATTTCCAAACCAAATGCCCCCATCAAAGGCAATATTCGCGTAAAACCTTGCTTCGCGACCAAAATGCTCTTTTATAGTAGTATATCCATTCTGAACATAAAAGCGGCTGGCATTGTCGCCTGTCTGCAAATTGTATCGTCCATTATAATCAAATGAGTTATCTTCATTGATCGGCACACCTTTATCCGTATAAAAAAGCTCGGCGGTAGAAATTGGTACTGCAAATGTAGACGGGTTTGAAAATATGTTTACAGCTGATTTTGGGGTCAACCTGGGCGTAGCGTAACCCTGATCGGGGAAAGTTGGATTTAATGCCCATATCAGCTCAGGATTTTGATCCCATTTTTCTGTCACCGCATTTTGTATGGTTAAAACCTTCGTTAAAGAATCAGGCACAGTTATAGCCGGTGCCGAGAATGTATAAAGTTTTAACCCCGCTGCCGTACACGCATCAATGGCCACTTTAGCTGCATCTGCTGCTTTTTGCCATTTGGTTGCATCATACGCGCTTGAAAAAAGCGGTGTCCCGTTTTTATTTTTAACGCCTGAATAATCAGGGTTTCCGTTAAACAAGGGGCTTGCCTCGGTAGCTAAAACTTCTGCTTTAACAGAGAGTGCTATAACTGAGGTTATGCGGCCTAATTCCTGTGCTTTGTTATCAATAACCGGCGGCAGGTTTGGCGCAGCCTCATCCAGCAATTGTGTAATGTAACTGAATACCGAATCAACAGGCGATCTTGCTACCCGTACCTGTTCTGTTGAGGCTGTAATATCCAAATTTGTTCTGATAATAGGTATTGGCCCATATAAACGCACCAGGTAATAGTGGTAATAGGCTTTCAGAAACTTTACTTCAGCTATCCAGCGTTGTTTTTCTGACGGACTCAGATCAACCGGTTTATCAATATTCTCAAGCATAGTGTTACACCTGCGTATAGACCTGTAAATGGCCACCCCTCCGTTTTCACCATCCCAAAAATTAAGACCTACATTGCCACTGGTTTGGGTTCCGCGAATAAGCGAAAAACCGGTTTCCATGAGTGGGTGATTAGTAAGGTCATTGGGATAAATGATCTCTGATGAAGTAGTAAACCCAACGTTTGCCGTAGGATCATAAAACTGCTGTAAAGTGGCATAGCAGGTGAAAAGATAATTCTCTGCCTCATTTCGGTTTCTGAATGCATAGTCCAGCGTCCCGGTATTATCAGGAACAACGTTCAGATATTTTTTACATGATACTCCTGAAAATATCAGGATCATCAGCAATAAAAATTTATAATACTTTTTCATAATTCTATTATTTATAAAATAAACCATGTTATAAAGTCGCGGTTATGCCGATGTTAAACACCTTCTGTATAGGGTACGCAAATCCATTACCCCCCAGTTCAGAGTCCCATAATTTAAAGGAGGACCAGGTATATAGGTTCAAGCCATTAAAATAGATACGGCATTTTTTGACGCTTATTTTTTGGGTAAAAGACGGAGGCAAAGTATACCCTATCTCAACTGATTTAAGCCGCAAAAAGCTGCCATCGCGCATCCAATAAGTGCTATTTTGGCGATTGTTCTCTATCTGGTTACCTGTTACACCCAACCTTGGATATTGCGCATACAAGTTTTGGTTATCTTCTGACCAATGGCTGTCGGCAAATGCTTTTAACAATTGTGTATTACCATAGATATACTGATCGGGGCTTTGAATGAACGGGCTAACCCTGCTTGGATCGATAAAAAATGATACACGTGCCTGGCCCTGAAAAAATGCAGACAGGTCAAAACTCTTAAAGCCCATTGATAGTCCATAACCATAAACAATCTCGGGAACGGTAGGATAACCAATAAATGTTTCATCAGCTCCATCAATCTTTCCATCGCCGTTTAAATCACGGTATTTTATATCCCCTCCCTGTGGGGGTATGCCGTTAGTTGAAAAGATCTGTGATGGTGAATTTCTGGCTTCATTATCATCGACAAATAAACGCTCGGCTATATACCCATATTGGCGGTTAAGAGGCTGGCCCGATTCATAACGATAGGCTTCCTTATACTGGGGCTGTTCAAAACTACCGTAAGTGCTTGTAGCATAGGTGAAGTTACCACGGCCCTGCATCCAAAAGCTTTTGCTGAATGTTTGCTTATAATCCATTTGGATATCAATACCTTTTGTATCGGCTGTTCCAAAATTAGCAGTGACACCTGACTCAAGCCCCGAGGTTGTAGGTATGGTACGATCCTGCAGGATATTATACCTGTGATATTTGTAAACCTCGGCAACTATATTCAAGCCTCTAAGCACTGTAAATTCCAGGCCAACGTTTGCCTGGCGTGATGTTTCCCAGGTAATACCCGGATTGGCGTAGTTATTAACAGTTACACCATTGCGTGTATAACCATTATTGGTACCAAAGGTAGCGGGATTGCCTCCATTCAGATTTACATTTGAAATATAGTAAAACCGTTGCGAGCCTATATCATCGTTACCCACAGTACCATAGCTTCCGCGTAGTTTCAAACGGGAAATGACATTAGAAAAATTATCCTCCCAGAACTTTTCATCAGATACTATCCATGATGCTCCGAGGGTTGGGAAGAAACCAAACCGGTGATCTGCAGAAAAACGTTCTGTTCCATTGTATCCAAAGTTAAATTCGAGGAAATACCTGCTTTTGTAAGAGTAAGTTGCACGACCCGCTACCGTTATATTGCGATAAGGCAATGAATATTGCAGATCCTGCTGCTTGGTTACCGGGTTCTTGGCGTTCGAATAAACCGATTGCTGCTGGGTAGCTATTAATGAGCCACTCAGACTATGATATCCTAATCGTTTACTGTAATCCAACACACCCTGGAAGAAAATATACGTATTTAAGTTATCCGTACTTGGATCACGGTAATATGATAAATATTCCGTAGCAACATTATTTCCGGTTGGCTGTGGATTTAGCCATTGGAGCGTATACTGGTTAGTAGTTTTATCATAATTTTCTACATTGTAATAGAATGGAGAATACCCCATTTGAGATTCGAAATAGGAATAACGGTTAGTATGGAATAGCCCATGGAAATTAAGGCCATCGGTTATAAACTTTAAATTCTGATTAAGCTCCAGTTGTGCTGATAATCTTGATTCAGAATAATTTTTGTGTCCCCGTAATAAAGCAGCATACGGGTTGTTATATTGTATACTATTGTTGCCGCCTACGTTACCAAACAAAATATGTTTTGTATTCCGATTGGCAGAATCTGCCGGAAAGAATGCCGGGAATAATACCGGGCTGGTGTGAACGGCTACATTATAAAGATCGGTTTGGAATGATGCATCAGTTGTAAGCGGGCCATTGTATTCATTAAACATCCCCTCCAGGCGAACAACAAGTTCGGTTGTTTTGGTCAAATTAATGTTAACATTTGAACGTAACTGGTAGTTCCTGAAATTAACATTGTTATTATTATTGTTCGCGATATCTTCCTTAAGTATACCATGATCTATACTATATGAACCGGATACATAATATTTAGCCAGTTCATTACCACCACTAACGCTCAAATCAGCTCTTTGTGTAAGTGTTGATTTTTTAAATAGCATATCCAGCCAGTCTACAGCCGGGTATACGTATTGATTGCTCCCCGGGCCATGCGCTAATGTATTCTGGGTATTAATGATCTTATTTTCAGGAAATGGCAACGGGCTTAGCGGATCGCGGGTGATGGTTGCTTCATTAAACAACCGCATGTAAGTAATAGGGTCAGACAGTTGCAATGTTTTAGCTGATTGTGAAATAGAGTTTTCATACCTGAAGCTTACTACTCCTTTACCTATTTTACCCTCCTTGGTGGTAACCAATATAACGCCATTGGCTCCCCGTGCTCCGTAAAGTGCTGTTGCGCTCGCATCTTTCAGGATAGAAAAACTGGCAATATCATCTACCTGCAAACGTGCAAGATCGCTGGCCGAAAGCTCAACGTTATCTATCAGGATCAGCGGGCTCTTATTATAACCGAAAGTTGTTACCCCCCTGATAAAGAATTGTGCATTATCCTGGCCCGGTTGGCCGCTTGGCTGGTAAGCTATCACACCTGCTACCTGCCCGGCAAGGGCATTGGTAAGGTTGCTGGCTGGTATTTTTAAGTCTGCCGGCCTTACAGTAGTAACTGAACCTACTACTGCCTCCCGTCTTTCCTTTTTACCATAAGCTGTAATAACAACCTCATTGGCTTGCGTACTGGATTCTTTAAGAATAATATTGTACACTCGCTTATCGGCAGTTACCGTGACCCGTTGTGCGATAAAGCCCACAAATGATATGTTTAATACCGTACCATCAGGGGCATTTAAGGTAAACTTTCCATTATCATTGGTTACAGCATGAATACTTTTGTTGCCGACTGCTGAAATATTGGCGCCTATTATTTTTACGCCCAATGAATCGGTAACCGTTCCGCTTATGCTTGTACCTTGTGCATGAGCATTCCGCGTAATAACGCTGAACAGCACCACAAGAAAGAATAAACCGGATAAGGGCTTAAGCGGCGTTTTTATGCCCCAAAGACGCTTAGTAAATTTGTAAAATTGTTTCATATATACTGGTTATAATTGGTTTATAGCGCAGATAGCATGCTTTAGCACACTATAGTTTTTTATTAGTATTGGATTTGGCCAATCAATTCAAATCATAAAAAAGGCAATAGGATTTCTGCACACAGTTTTTAGCTGTATATCATCATCTTTTACAAATGGCATCATGTTTAAGCTGTTTGAGGATTATTTAATTGGCTATTAATACTGCCATATCCCCGGATACAAGAACAAATATTATTTAAATAATATTGCGTATCCTACAGACTCTCTTTTAACTATGTGAGTAAATCATTTTGCATGCATTAAGTTTATTTGGTTAATTGGTTTAGTAAAACTAATACTCCAAAAATGACTTTGAAATGGATAAATCTTTAAATTAAATGGATTATACCACTATTTGTAACAAACATGTTAGCTTGAAAAATTTCGAAAAGCGGTTTTTCTGGGCTCAAAATAGCGAATAGCAGAAAAATAAGATGCTATTTGATTAATATAATGGATTATACGACCAAATCAGTCGATAATAATACAGCTTTTATAAATTCCCGGATATTTATCTAAATATCCAAAATAACACAGACATAATAAGTATAAGCAATACCGATAACGTTTTGTAATTACCTAAACCGCCCCATGCCTGGCTGCGCAAAGGTTCCCATGGCGATTTCCAAAACAAACGGGCGCTTTCTTCGGTATGCTGCATCGGAAATATATAGGATAATGATACCTGCATTATAAAACAAATGCAAAACAGGTAAAAGGCCATCATCATAAATGGTATCCCCGCAAAAGCCGTATCCGGGCATAATTTGCTTGTAGCAAATGCGATCACGCCCATGGCCGACCCTATCCATAACGTATATTTTGCTGATACTGCCGATGCCTTATCCCAAAATACGCCCAATAAGAACACGCAGGTAATAGGTGGCGCTATGTGTGCAATAATATCATTAAGGCCGGTAAAAATACTTTCATAATTATTAAGCAGCGGCAGCATTGCCAGGGATACTATTAATGCTACACCCGCGGCAATTTTTCCAACACTAATCAAACTTTTATCATTGGCCTTTGGCTTATAGCGTTTATAAATATCGTAGCTTACTAAGGTGGCGATGGAGTTTAGGGCTCCGGATATCTGGCTCATCAAACCAGATAATAATGCCGCTACCAACACACCTACCAAACCTGAAGGAATTAATTGGGTGATCATTAAAGTATAAATACCCTTACTGTTAATCACTTCTTTGCCTGCCTGAATGGTTTTCAATGCGGATATATCCAAATGGCCTGTTTGCGAAAGCGTATAGGCAAACAAACCGGGCATTACAAAAATAAAAACAGGCAGGATCTTTATAAATCCGCAAAACAATGGGCCTATCCGGGCATGATTTTCATCTTTGGCGCCCAATACGCGCTGAACGATAGTTTGATCGGCACACCAATACCATATACCCAGGATAGGGTATCCTAAAAAAATTGAGTACCAGGGCATATTGCTGGCATCGCCATGTGGCCGCAGCATTGATAATTTGTTTAACTGTCCCGCATGTTGCAAGGTATCCACCATGGGCTGCCACCCTCCCATTTTGTTATAGGCGGTTACGCTCATAATGATAGCCCCGCATAAAAGCACGATGGTTTGGATGGATTCTGTTATTACAACGGCGGTTAGTCCCCCGGCAATGGTATAAATGGTAGTAATTACTGCTATTACAATAACACTGACATATAAATTAACTCCAAAAAGTGTATGTAATACGATGCCCCCTGCCAATAACGAAAAAGCGATATGGACAATAACTGCCGATACTACCGATATAATGGCCAGCCAATCCCGGCTTGCACGGTCGTACCGTTTTTCTAAAAAATCAGGCAGCGTTGAAACGCCTGAACGGATATAAAAAGGAGCAAAAAAGAGCGCCAGCAATATTAAAGTAAATGCCGCCATCCACTCAAAATCTCCGTTGAGTAAACCGGTATCAAAGCCGCTTTGGGCCAGGCTAACCAGGTGCACACAGGAAATATTAGTTGCAAATAAAGCCAGCCCGATGACCGGCCAGCGAAGATTTTTTCCCGCCAGGAAATACTCGCCGGCAGCATTGTTATTATTACGGGTTTTGTATTTGTGGCGTAAACCCGTCCATAAACCGATAATGAAGATCAGCAGTATATAAAGTGCACTGATAATAAGATCCGGAGTATGTATCATTTTTTATCCATCAAAAAAATCTCTTATTTGCTCAAAGCTACCAAATCGCAACTACTCCCGGGTTCCTGCGGCGTTTGATATACACCATTCTGTATTTGCACCGGGTGAGTAAAATGTTTTTGCAGATGCGGTATATGCTCTAAAAACAGCGCCTCGTGCCCTATAGAAATATGGTTAAATAAAACCAGGTGCTGATGCAACTGCCCCATATCACCCACGTGCGGCACTACCGGTATTCCGAATTTTTTGCATAGCAAACTTACAGTGATAAACTCGCTTACGCCACCCACCCTAACGGCATCAACCTGAATAAAAGAAGCCGCACCTGTTTGCAAATAGTTTTTAAAAACGATCCTGTTCGGAACATGTTCGCCCAAAGCCAGCTTTACAGGCTTAATAGCATCAGCCAGTGTTTTATGGGCAAGCACATCATCGGGATGCGTAGGTTCTTCTATCCAATACGGATCAATGCCTTTTAAACGGTTGCAAATAGAAATTGCCTGCGGCAGGTTCCATTGCTGATTGGCATCAAGCATTACTTTCACCTTGTCGCCGGCTACTTCTCTCACAATATGCGCTCTGCGGATATCCCTTTCAGGGTCTTCAGAACCTACCTTGAGTTTCATGGCTGTAAAGCCTTCCGCTATTGCTTTTTTACAATTCTCGCGCACCATTTCATCCGGGTAATTGAACCAGCCGATAGAAGTGTCATATCCCGGGTAGCCCGATTGCAATATGTTTTCCCGTTGATGATGTGTTGATTGCTGTGAGCGCAGCAGTTGAACTGCCTGTTCTTGCGTTAATTCATCTTCCAGGTAAGAAAGATCAAGGGTAGCAACGATCTCTTCAGGCGATAGGTCAATAAGCAATTTCCATAATGGGATACCTCTTTTTTTGGCCCAAAGATCATAACATGCGTTGGTTACAGAGGCAAGGGCCAGGTGCACCACACCCTTATGCGGCCCAAGCCACCTGAATTGCTGATCGTTGGAAAGCTGTTTGAACAAAGTGCCGAAACTGGCCATGGTTTCTTCAATATCCTTACCCGTTAACTTGCTGGCATAATAATGTGCGGCTTTGCAAACCAGGTCATTACCTTCACCTAATGTAAAGGCAAAGCCAGTACCCCGTAAGCCACTGTCGTCAATTAATGTGGTTACGGCATATGAATACACCGGGTCGCGATGAATAGCATCACTACCCGCGTTACCATCCAGGGCATAACGCATATCATCAACCTTGATACTCTTTATCATAGTTAAATAAGATTTTCCTGTACAGGCTGATTAATCAATCTGCGATAACCTAATTCGGCCCCGCCGGTTACAGGAAGTATACAACCGGTAATAAACCTGGCCTGTTCTGATACCAGGAACAAACAGGCGTCTGCCACTACATCCCCTTCGGGGCAATAACCAAGGGCATGTATTTCGTCAAGGTAACTTTCAACTATTGCTGTGTCGGGCTGCTGCTTGCTCCATCTACGCAACATTGGGGTCCAAACGCCGGCTGGTGCAACCGCATTTACCCTTATGCCATATGGTGCATAATCAAGCGCCATTGATTTTGTCAATGCATTTATAGCCCCCTTGGTAGCGCTATAAGCCGCGTGTATCTCCTGCCCGATATCGCCTACCAGGCTGCCGGTATTCAGGATATTTCCTTTCGTTTTTTTTAATTCATTAATACCAAACCTGGTAGTATTATAAACTCCTTTCACGTTTACATCGAAAAGGCGGTCCCACTCGGTTTCTGTAGTATCATGGGTGGTTTTTGATGGATTTGATATCCCCGCGTTATTATGGATCACATCTATTTTGCCAAACCTTTTTATCGTCTCCGCAATTGCATTTTCTATATCATTTGCCTGTGATACATCAGCCTGTATGAACACAATATCATTCCCCGCCAACTTTGCACTGGCACGATGAATGCTTTCTATTGAGTCGGATATGATACTTAGCATCGCGCCAGCTTTATGATACAATTTGGCGCATTCAAAGCCTATACCTTCGGTACCACCGGTCAAAAAAATCACTTTGTTTTTTAATAGCATATTTTTATAAGTGAGGAACTACCCATCCATTATTCAGATTATAAATAACAGCACATGGGACGGCTTAAGTTTATTAGTCTAATCATAAACAACAAGGGGCCTTCAATTCCCGGCCATTATTGATCATGGTTTTATTGGTTTATATAGAATCAAAAATAGCAGTGTGCAGGCTGTGTTATAATAGGCAAAACATTTATTTTAATGGACAATTCGATTTTAAGCGAAATAACTGCCTTTTATCCGCATAAAATACAAATAGCTATTTATGAGTCAAATGAATGATTGTTTTTGTAAATTGTTTTACCTATAATAGCACATTCTGTTATAAACCAATACCTTAATGGAATATTCCATTAAAAACCAATAATAATTATTTAATGAGTAAAGGCTTTAAAAGACGTGATGGCTTTGAGGGGGAAAAGCTGATCAATATTCCGCAAAAGGTATGGAAAGAAGCAATAGAACGATACCCTATCCTTTTCCCGGTATATGTAACCCAAATAGGCTATTTCCCGAAAGCATCTTTTCACTACCGCGAACGGAGGAAAGGATGCGAAGACAATATCCTGATCTACTGCCTGCAGGGTATAGGGCATTATATTTTGGATAATAAACGTTTCGAAGTACATCCCAATCAGTTTATTATGCTGCCGGCTACCGACCGTTACATGCGTTATTGGGCCGACAATGACGACCCCTGGACCATTTACTGGGTTCACTTTACCGGTGGTGATATAGATCAGTTCAACAAGTCGCTTAATTTAAGTATTACCAGGGGACCGGTACAGGTACCATTTAATGAAAAAGCAATAGAGATATGGCATAACATCTATCAAACCCTGGAGATGGGATATAGTGTTGAAAATTTGTGCAATGCGAGTTTCTGTTTATACCACATGATAGCCACTTTTTTATTCCCTGAGCGGCATATCACAATAGAAAAAAATCAGCAAGGCGACATCATTACACAAACCATACTGAACATGCGAAATAATCTATCCAAAAAACTTGCAGTTGAAGATATGGCATGTCAGCATAGATTATCCGTATCACATTTTTCAAATCTCTTCCGCAAATCTACAGGCATGCCGCCTATAGATTATTTTATCCACCTAAAAATGCAGAGGGCATGCCAGTTATTATATACCAATGGCATCAAGATAAAAGAAGTTGCCTTAGATGTGGGGTATGATGACCCCTATTATTTTTCAAGGATATTTAAAAAGTATATCGGCACTTCGCCCGAGCAATACAGGCTAACGGCGAGGAACACAGGGTAGTTGTAGTTTTGAATAGAAAAGCCGGTAATTAGACCGGCTTTTATTGTTTCGTATTTTACCTATATTTCTTTAGGGCTGTTCATTGATCTGCAGCACCACGCTCGACCGGTTTGAATTCACATCCGGGTTCACACCAATGGTCATTAAAAAATCCCCGGTCAATGTAAGTCCGTTACCTAATGAGGAATTTGTGCCGGGAAAAAGGTTTATTTCCTTAACCAGGTATTTCTTTTTGGGATCAAGGCCATTTAATTTAATAGGGATCTTAGTGCCGGCACCGTACCGATTGTTTACCAGGTAATTAAAAACTACCGCTTTCGAACGATCCTCATTAACATACATGATAGACGCTGCATCATTATTCCAGGGACTTTGCAGGCGATATTGATCGCCGTGCCAGATCACATCCTTCAATTCATTATAATTGTTGATAGCTTCATGGCAATACGCTAATTCCTTCTCATTCAGCTTACTTACCACGACATCAAATCCCAGTTTTCCCATCATGGCAACATCTGTACGGAATTTGATCGATTGTTTCCCCCAATCGGTTACATGATTAGAGCTGGCAATTGCCGGGAAGAAATAGGAATACTCCCATTGGATAAATACCCTTTCAAGAGGTTCGGTGTTATCGCTGGGCCAATATTCTGTAAAATACTTAAGTGCGCCATAATCAACACGGCCACCTCCGCCCGAACAAAGCATCAACGGAACTTTAGGATATTTGGCCCTTACCCGTTCTAAAACTTTATACAATCCTCTTACATAATCAATATATAAATGGGATTGATCCTTTTTTAAATAGGCCGAATAAGCGTTAAATATTACGGCATTACAATCCCACTTGATATAAGCAAGCTTAGGGTTTTTAGTGAATAAATCATCAACTATTCCGTAAACAAAATTCTGTACTTTCGGATTGGTCAGATCCAAAACCAACTGGTTCCTGAAATACTTTTCAGGGCGCTGAGGTTGCTTGATCACCCAATCCGGGTGTGTTTTATACAAATCGCTGGCGGGGTTTACCATTTCGGGCTCTATCCATATACCAAATTTCACATCATTTGCCTGTGCTTCCTTAACCAGCCAGCCGATACCATTCGGCAGCTTTTGTTTGTTCTCCTGCCAATCGCCTAACCCTGCATTATCGCTATTACGCGGATGCGTATTGCCAAACCAGCCGTCATCCAGTAAAAACAGATCGACACCTAATTTTTTGGTGTCCTTTAATAGTTGCGCCAATTTGCTTTCATTAAAATCAAAATAAGTAGATTCCCAATTGTTCAGCAAAGTCAACCTCGAACCCTCCCCATCTACAATTTTATATTTGCGGGCCCAGCGCTGCAGTTTGCGGCTGGCATCGCCTTTACCGTGATCCGAATAGGTATAAAGAAATGCTGGAGTGGTAAATTCTTCCGACGGCTTTAAATGATATTCGGAAGCGGCGTTATTCATGCCTGCTATCAGTCGCAGGTTATTAGCCGGGTCAAGCTCAAAATCTTCTCTAAAATTGCCCGACCATTCCATCGCGCCGAATAAAACCTTCCCTTCATCTTCAGTAGCCGGTTTATCTATAGACACCATAAACATAGATGGCTCATATAAATTAGCCCGCGTGCCCAGCTTGCTATCGATGGTTTTGATACCATGAGTTAGTCTTGCTTCCTCCGGCTGCATTTCCAGGGCCCAGTTACCGTGATATTGTTTCAGCCAAAAACCTGCTCCCTTTAAATTCAGGTTGGCCGAGGCAAACTTATTAAGCGTCACTATACCTTTTTCCTGGTGTTTTATAACCGACCATTGTTCGGTCACATCCTCCTTGTAATAAGTTTTATAAAATAGTTTCACCTCGAAATCATAAGCGGGGTCTTTCAGGGTAACCGTCAATAAAGAAACGTCATCATCAATTTTGCTAACCTGGTGACTCACATACGCCAGGTTTAATGACTTATTACCATCAGCATGTGTAACGGTAATAGCAGGTTCGGCCAGGTTGGTTGATCCCGATGGAGTATAAGCATCATCAAGTACCCCGGAATCATCACTCTGCTTATAGGTATTCTGAATATATTGGTATTCATCAGGGCCCGACAATTTAGTTCCATAGTAAACCATTTTCAGGTTCTTATCCTTGTCAACCTGCAAAACCAATGCATTGTGCTGTGTCACTACCGGGATGGTCTGGCCAAAAGTATTGCCTGTCAGGGTCAGCAGGGTTAATGCTGTTAAACCTATGGATGCTAATTTAATTTTATACATAATTTTAAGATATATTCTCTTTGGTTTACTGGTTGATCTTCACCGGGATATACACACTCTAATAAGGCATCATTATTATTAATGCCCCAACATGGTTAACTCTACCTCTTCTAATGTTTGGCCCTTGGTTTCTCTCACTTTAAACCAAACAAATAAGAACCCGGCAGTACATATCCCGGCGTAAATGTAGAAAGTCTTCTCTTTTAATGTCTCGAATAAAACAGGAAAAGTAAAAACCAGGATAAAATAAGCCGACCAAAGGCTAATAACTGCTATAGAAATTGCTGCGCCCCGTACTTTTGTAGGGAATATTTCCGAGATCAGCACCCAGGTTACCGGGGCTATTGACATGGCATAAACACCGATAGCCGCCAATAAAAACCACGACACTGCTGGTGAACCGGAAGAAAGCAGTTGTACCACAATAATATATAATATGGCCAACCCGCCAGCACCAATTAACATCAGTGGTTTACGACCCAGCTTATCTACCAGCGACATGGCCAAAATGGTAAAAACCAGGTTTACGCCGCCGATAAAAACGGTCTGTAATAATTGATCGTCCTTTGTTGCACCGATGCGTTCGAATATTTTGGGCGCATAATTGAAAACAGTATTGATGCCACAAAACTGCTGAAAAACTGCCAATCCTATCCCTATCAATACTGCAGGGAATACTGCCTTTTTAAAGGCATCAGCATAGTTTGTACGGGTTACCCCTTCCAGCGATTTTTTTATATTAACTAGCGATTCATTTACAAATTCATCACCGCCTATCTTATGCAGGGTGATCTTAGCTATTTCTTCCCATCCGTTTTTGATGAGCCATCTTGGGCTTTCCGGTAAAAAATATGCGCCCAATAAAAATAAACCAGAAGGAACAATACCAAGGCTAAACATCCAGCGCCAGGCATCATCACCCGAATTGCGTAAGGTATAATTGACCAGGTTGGTGATCAATATTCCTAAAACTATGGTCAGTTGGTTAACCGCCACCATTCGCCCCCTTAAATGTGCCGGGGATATTTCTGCAATATACATCGGTGAAAGCATAGAGGCCATGCCTACACCGATACCGGCAGCAAAACGTGCTATGATAAATGCATCCCTGTTTGGCGAGAGGGCCATTGCCAATGACGATAAGGCGAACAAACCTGCCGCCAGCATAAGTCCCGGCCTGCGACCGTATTTATCAGCAACTTTACCGGCAACAAGGCATCCTAATATGGCTCCCAAAGCCAGGCTGCCCGTTGCCAAACCTTCCCAATAGGCATTCAGTTCGAATTGTTTTTGAAGAAACGGCAATGCTCCGGAGATCACAGCAAAATCGAACCCAAAAAGATAACCGCCAAGGGCGGATATCAGGGAAATGCCCAGTATGTATAATTTATTATAGGATGATTTTATCATTTTTTTGATCTGTTTGTTTATTCAACCCCAAACTCATAAATGGTAGTTGTATGGTATGTTTCGCCGGGATTTAAGATGGCATTGGGGAAATTTGGATGATTGGGGCTATCCGGGAAATTCTGTGTTTCGAGGGCCACCGCACCATATTGCTGGTAATATTTGCCCTGCGCTCCGCATATTTCGCCATCCCATTCATTTGCAGTGTACAACTGAATGCCGGGCTGATCTGTGTAAACGGCCAATGTTCTTCCTGATAGCTGCTCATCCAACTTGGCTGCAAGTATTACTTCGCCTGCAGCATGTTCGGGTAAAATATAGTTTTGATTATATCCATGCTCCGATGAAAATTGATCCCGATGCAGCCCAATCGACCGGGGAAATTTAAAATCAAACGTGGTTCCATCTAAGGGCAAAATATTTCCATTAGGTATATCCCCCTCATTTTCTGTATAATAACCGGAATTGATTTGCAGGTTGTGCTCCAATATATCAGAAGTTTCAAAACCCGTCAGGTTAAAATATGAATGGTTGGCCATGTTTACCGGGGTGGGTTGGTCGGTGGTCGCTTCATACTTCATCACCAATTGGTTTTGATCGTTTAGTGTATACCTCACTTTTACCTGCAGGTTACCCGGGTAACCTTCTTCCCCATCTTTACTTAGGTACTCGAACTCGACGCCCACTTCATGGTCTTCCTGTATCAAAGCTGCCACATTAAAGGTTTTTTGGTTGAATCCTTCAAAACCACCATGCAGGTGATCGCAACCATCGTTCTGAGACAATTTATAAGTGCGTTGGCCCATCTGAAATTTTGCACCCGATATACGGTTAGCATACCTGCCAAGTAAACAACCAAAGTAGTGGGTATTCTGCCGGTAATCCGTCAGTTCAGCATAACCGGCAACAATGTTCTTATGCGATCCATTCTTGTCCGGCGTACAAATAGCGGTAATAATACACCCAAAGTTGGTTACAGAAACCGAAAGATCCCGGTTCTTCAGTGTAATTAAATAAATAACCCCATCCGGACGATGATCATAGATATTGCAGGAAACCGTTAATTGCCCTTTTTTAGTTTCCAACATAGTTGCCTTTCATTTGCTCCAAACCGGCTATCATCCTTAAATGTGTGGCAGCGCCCTGGTGATTTTTATCCATAGTGATCACTTCGTATAAATATTGTTCTGCCAAGCGGTAATTGCCCAATCCAAGATGTCCCAACCCGACCAGGTATTTACAGAAGGTTACATTTCTTTGATTGAGATCGATATCAAAAACCAACATATCCGGTAAGGATACAGCAAAGTAATCGATATGTACCGGTTTATTGATCTGGGCTTCGCCGAATTTCAAAAACCGCTCAAATATCGAATCCGCTTTATGGTTATTACCTAACTTTCGCCAGGCAAGTGCCTGGTAAACTATTTTATCGGGCTGCGGGTCATTATAATAAATAGCCTGCACCGGCTCACTGATCCCCTTTGTCGCGTCTTCAAATTTCTCCTTCGCTTTATCGGACGCGCCCAGGCCCTCGTATACACAGCCAAGCAAGTAATTCACATCATTTTCAGGCGCTCCATAAAGCTTACCCTCTCCCAGGTTCTCCGGGTAATTCCTGGTGGCTTCAAGCAGTTCAAGCGCCTTATAAAAATCACCCTCAACAATAGCCTGTTTAGCCAGTTCCGTATAGCATAGCAGGAATTGCCCCACAACCTTACCTTCGCCGCCTTCCCATGGATGAAATTTCCTGCTCATCAGTAATTTCTTTGCCAGTTCAAAATCCTGCAGGTTATTATATAGCGTGATCTTTTCCAAATAAAGGTCATCCCTTTCCTCAACCAGGCTTGGATATTTATTCAGGAATTGCAATCTTTCATAAGCCGTTTTACCGGTTATTTTATAAAGCTGATCCAACTCCATCAAAATACGCGAATCGGTAGTATCCAAAGCAAAGGCTTTTTCCATAGCCAGTATGGATCTTTCCTTTTGCTCCAGTTTATTGTAGTAGGCCAGCGATAAATTACGGTGCACTGTTGGAAAAGTATCATCCAATTTCGCGGCGTTTTCCCAGCAAGCGATAGCCTCGGTGTATTGCCTTTTATCGTACCAAAAATTACCAAGATAATAAGCTGCTTTGGCATCACCAGGATTAAGTATTAAAGCATTTTGCAGGATCAGCACCTCTTCGATCTTGTTTGGAAAACACCTGTCCGGCGACTGCACCGCACCCAATTTACAAAAAGCAAGGGCCTCATCCGGTTGTTGGTTTTGTTTAGCGAACCATCCCAAATAATAATATACAAGCGGCGATACTTCATCCTTGCTTGCTTTAAAAATAGTCAGCACTTCGATAGCTTCTTTATATAATCCCGCCTGCGCATAATCCAATGATAACTCCAGGAAATTATTAAGGTCATCACGCATCAGCTTTCTTAGTTCCTCAACAGCGGTTTCCTCTTTTACAGTCTTATTAACCAGGTATTGTTCAAACAGGCACCCGTAATTAAAAAGGTCGATCTTTAATGACTCTGCGATAAATGATATACAATCATCAAACCTTAACGCCTTGCGCAATAAGGCCGCTTTTAAATGACGTGCTGTATGGCTATGCGCATTCCTGACAAGTGATTTCTCTACCAGTTTAAGGGCATCGCCTGTTTTATTTTTTATAGCTGCTATTCTTGCTAACGACAAAAATCCACTATGCTGAAAGGCATCATTCCAGGTTGATTTATAGAAAGCCTCATAAGCTTCATCATATTTCCCCTGCAGTTTTAACGACCAGCCCAGGTTATAATAGGGTTCGCCGTCATAAGGGTTCGGGTTACGTTTTATCAGGGTTTGAATAGCTGTTCTAAAATAAGGTTCTGCCTTTTCAAACTGTCCTCTTCTCAGCAGCAACAATCCCATTGCATTATTGCAACGAAAATCCCCGGGACTTCTTCTTAATCCTTCTTCATAATAATCAACCGGGTTATAGGTAGCATGGCGGTATTGCTCCAAATGCAATCCGTTTAAAAACAGGTCCTCTACCTGCTCAATTTCAGCCGGCGGCAAGGCCGCGGTAGCCGGTGAAGGGATTTCCTTATCCTCATTTGTTTCGGGGCGATAGGCAACTAATTCTGTTCCGCTACTATCAGAAACTATAACCTGCCACTCGTCAAATTTCACCTTTCCATTTGGCTCATAAGCCTCATCAAATATCTCTTTCGGTGAGATATCGGCTACATATTCTTTTATCACCCTATCTTTAACTAACAGCCTGATCACCGCATTTTTATAAACTGCCGTAGCATACACTTTGATCAATATTTTCCCGCCTTCAAATTCAAGGTTGACCATTGCCTCTTTAGTAGCGTTTTTCACGACACCAACTTGTGTATAAGGCATAAAATACTGCTCAAAGGTTTTTTCCTCGTTTGGCTGCAGCCAGGAAAAATCAGGCTGGTTATCGGTAAATACACCGGTCATCAATTCGATATAGGGGCCGTCTTCATCTGTCAGATTTCTATCCCAGGCAAAGCCAAAATCTCCGTTACCCCAGGTCCATTGTTTTTTGCCGGGTGATAGGTGGTGATCAGCCACGTGCAGCATACCGGCCTGCGTATCATGTTCGTAGCAACCCATAAAATCATAATTGGAACGGATGGCCATATACGATGTCGGCACCGGAATGGTATCATATCTTGATATATCGGTTCCCGGCGCGTAGTTAACCTTGTAATAAGTACCTGTAGCTATCGGGAAATCGGATACATCCCGTTTACCATGATCAAAAACGGCATACACATCCGGCGGAAATACAGATTGATAATGCTCGTTCACTTTCACCGCCGGGTTGGCCCACCATAAAAAGGTTTGCGGAAAAGGGGTACGGTTAAAGAGCTTCCCCTTGATCTCCAGATAAGCTTTATCCGGGAACAAGGTAAACCCTGCCCTGCCCTTGGTGCGGAACATGAGCTCGATCTCATTTACCCAAACCGTTTTGCTGCCATCAGCATTATCATCTATCGCAAAATCAATGGGCGAAAATGTACTCGGGCGATGATGCTGCGGCCAGTTAAACTCTATCCCGCCAGATACCCAGGGACCAGCCAATCCTACCAAAGCGGGTTTGATCACCTGGTTATAATATACAAAATCCCTTTGCTTTACTTTATCAAACGCCCTTTGGATACGGCCGCCCAGTTCGGGCAATATCATGATCTTTAAATACTCATTCTCAAGATACACCGCCGTATATTCCTGGTCTGTTTTTTCATCAGCTATTTGCTCTATCACCGGGTGAGGATATACCACGCCACTGCTGCCCTGGTAAACCCTTTTTTCCATAAACATCGGGTTCTTTTCGGGGGCTCCGGTTTTATAGGTCGGTATGGTTATCTTTTCGATCCAGGCTTTTACTTCCATCATAATGCTATATATTTATTTGCCGCCCGCTTTGCACACGGGCTCATTGTTAATTCGTTTTTGATTCCCTCAGTCTAATAACATCTTAAATATCATTATTTTACAGGAATTATTTTTACCATTAGTGCATCTTTGTTCTGTATGCTTAATGAAAATGTTGACTGCCCGGCTTCTATCTGCCCTAAAACAGCATCGGTTAAAAAGTCTTTGATGACATATTTCTTATTCTCCAATTCCAATTCTTTGGTTGCGAAGGTTTGACTGAATGTTTTTTCCTTATCAAAATTGAACAGGCTAAGTAAAGTAGTGTCACCCTTAAGGTAAAAAGTAAGCTGCTGATCAAAACTTTTCCCGTCGGCGAATTTTAGTGGGGTGAATACCTTGGGGTCGCTAAAAAAGGCGCACACCTCTTTATTATTTAAAAAGATTTTGGCCCGGTCTGCGGCAACCTTATTCCGAAAATCAGACCCATCGCCCAAAATGCTGCCCATGGCCATCATTGCGTATATGCGTACCTTAATTTCCTGCTCGGTTAGGTCAGGATTTTTCTGGAAGTTCTTCATAATACTTACATCCATGTTGGTATAAGGCCATAAGGTGCCCTGAACCCACCATTGATGCGAGCCGGTAGCCAATGACGCCTCCGTGCTTCCATAATGAGGAAATCCTGGCTGGTCATCCCGTAGATGCGAATACACATCTGTCGAAACAAAACGGGTATGCGCATACTGGCTGGGGAACATGGGCGATATGGCCTGGGTGAAAAATACATCCTTACCCATAATAGAGTCCGCCAGCATCCGCAGCATTTTCATGCCATAGTTATAGGCTTGCAAGCCGGTCCGCACCTGCGGATCAAACCTTTTGGTTGATTCCAAAGCACCTGCGGTTAAAAAATCGATCTTAATAAATTTCGCACCGATGGCTTTGGCTTTTTCTAACTGGTTAATAATGTACAACCTAACCGCAGGGTGGGTAGGGTCCATTGCAAATGCGCCCCAGTCGCCATCCTTATATGCAATGGGCTGATTGTTTTTATCATACAACAACACATCCCTGATCGGGTAATCGGAGCCCGCAATCTTCGTATTATCCAAATTGTTTTTCCATGTCCACATAGCAAAGGGGATAAAATAAAATCCCATCTGCTGGTTTTTCTTTTTTGCATACCGGCCAAGCGAGGCCAGTAAATCAGTTGTGTAAATGCTTTGATCGTATGAATCGATACTTAATACGGGTTTTGTGTATTTATTGAAATTGTCAAGTGTTTGGATAAAATCCGTTATTTTGATTACACCCGGTGGCATCATCACTTTCTCGTAGCCCAAAACGCCTTCAACGCCAAAGCTGTTCCAATAAAAAGGGGCGTTCCCTTTCCATTCGGAACGGCCATTGAACAGCACATTGGCATTACCATAGTCAACAAAAGCTTTGCGCACATCGGCCAATCCGCATAAATAGATAATAGATGAGCTTACCATATTGCCTTTCATTGTGCCATGCAGGGCATGGTCATGTGTGCCATCCAAACCGCCATAATCTGCAGGAAGCAATGAGTTGTCTTCAGAAGCTGCGCCGTCATATATTTTAAGTGAGTCAATCAGCCCTGTTTTCTTCCCGGACCGGTAAGCGATGCCCGTTTTCCAGAAATCATGCGATAAACTGCCCATTACCAGGCCTGACAAGCTGGTGTTATCATAAACCGAGGCATACTCGTAGCTTATACCACTGAATACAGGTTTATCCTGCCCTTCCCATTTGCGCTCAAGCACATTTACCCAATCATCATTATCAAAAGGCACATCCAGCACACGCGGTTCAGTTCCGGGCTGAAACAGCTTGCCTTGCTCCTGCGGCACCACTGCCAAAGCACATATCTCCCGTGATTCCAACGGCCCGGTTTGTCCTGCGGCTCTCACAGCGGTTAGGTTTGTTAACAGATACGCGTGGTTTTTATACAAGGTAACTTGTTGTATTAGCGTAATGCCTTTATCATTACCCGAATGTTTAATGATGATTCTTACACCCTTTCCTCCATCATTGTCAAAAGCATCTGTGGCAACCTGGTGTATTGTACAATCTGATGTAGAAAGATAACCCACTTTCAGTTCATTTACATAAGCAATGGTGTTGCTTAAAACAACACCATTGCTAAAATGATAAGAAATACGCCCGGTCTTCAGGTTAACAGCAACCCTTGACTCAGTTGTACTGACAACCAGGCTGTCATTGGATTGAGTAACCTGCTGCGCCCTGGCCTTAAGTGACCCTAAGAGCAGTACCGGCAGACAATATGAGATAATACGTATCTTCAAAATCATTTAATTAATATTTTTAATATCCCGGATTTTGCGCTTGCAATCCCAATGCGGGGTTATTCTGCAGCTCAGATAATGGGATCGGGTACAACATATTTTTCGAAGATACATTCTGCTTCGGATGTGGGTCGCTGCCGCCACCTCGCTCAACATAAGGATTGTCGTATTGCTGTACTCGGGCTACTAAGGTACCCGTACGCTTAAGGTCAAACCAGCGCCAGCCTTCTCCGCCCAATTCACGACTGCGTTCGTCCATTATTATACTACGCATGGTAGTTTGGTCGGTCGCCGAAAAGTCAAGCGAGTTATTACCAAAAGCACGTTCACGTATTTTGTTAAGTGGCGTTAATGCAGCTTGTGGCTGGCCCAGCTCATTAAGTGTTTCCGCATACATCAAAAATACATCTGCTGAACGCAGGTAGTACAAGTTTTTACCTGAAGTATAAGCATCAACGTCAGCAGAAGAAATATCATATTTCTTGATCGTTGGTAATCCCGGATCTACCCACCAGCTCATCGTATTACCATTACCGTCATAACGATCGTGATTGATCGACGCCGCATAACGGACATCATATTGATATTCCCATGAAAAAGGCTTCGCAAAAACAGAATCTGAATAAAATGAAGTGGCCATCACTACTGTGCCGCCGTAACCCGGCGTATGCTTGTCAAAAGCCTCGCCCGCAATTGGAGGGCCAGCATATGACCCAAACAGGTTTTGCAAACCCTGTGAATTACCCGCTTCAGTTGAATATTGAATTTCAAAAAGTGATTCGGCATTGTTTTCATGCTTGCCATCAAAAAGGTCAGCATAATTGGGCAGCAAGGTAAGTCCGCCGGTTTGTATCAGATCCTCAAAAGTAGTTTTGGCATTCGCGTAATCGTGTTGGGTTAAGTAAACTTTGCCCAACAATGCTTTGGCTGCCTCTACGCTTGCCCGGCCCGGATCAGGGTTTTTACTCCTGGTCCAGCAATTAGCCACTGCAAATTTCAGGTCGGATATGATCTTTGCGTACACATCGGCCGTAGGCGACCTTTTTACGCCATCAGCAATTGACATATTTTCCAATCGTAAAGGAATGTCTCCATACAATTGCACCAACTGAAAATAGAATAGAGCACGCATAAAAGACGCTTCCCCCATTAAACGGGACTGCACGCTTGGATCAGCAAAGTTTTTGATCTTCGGGATATACTGGATAGCATAATTAGCATTGGCTATTCCCTGGTAACAGACAGTCCAGTATCCGGATATATCAGCATTTTGGCTGTTAAACTGGATATCATAAACATCCAGCCCTGTAACACCGGCCCAATATGCGCCATATCCCTGGCTTTGGTAAGTACAGCGTGCCTCATCGGTTCCAATAATCCCAATTAATGCATAATCGGAGGTTTTTAATACCTGTAATTGTTTGTATATACCGGTAACACCTGCAATGGCGCCTGCCTGGTCTTTATAAACCTGCTCGGCAGAAAGGAACACTTCCGGCGTATAATCCAGCTGCTTACGGCAGCTCCCTAATACCATTACCAATATGGCCATCGCGATGACCTTTGATAATTTATGTTGGCTAAAAAGTTTCATATATGAATGTTTTAAAAATGTTATAATCCTAATTTTACACCCACCAGGAATGTCCTGTATCTTGGATAAGTTTCGTTGCTGCCATCAGCTCCGTTGATATCCGGGTCCAATCCTTTGTATTTGGAGAAAAGGAATGGTTCAATAGCCTGGGCATACAAGTGTAAGCTCCTGATCTTTGCCTTTTGCAGGAATTGAGAAGGCACATCATACCCCAGGGTGATATTTTTGATGCGTACATAACTTGCGTTTTGTATCGAATAGCTCGATCCCTGTCCGGGTCCTCCTGGTAAGGTTTTAAGCGGCGTGCCAAATGCGTTTGGTCGTGGTATGTTGGTGTTGGTATTGGTCGGCGTCCAGTAATTACCACCGGCCTGCGTCACATTCCCTGTGTTTCCATAATTCGCATTATAGTACGTCAGGTTAGTATAGGTCAGGTTATTTAATTGATGGCCATATTCATAAGTAGTAAACACGGTCATCGAGAAAGCATCGTACCTGAAATAGTTCCAGAAGCCGCCCCAACCCTTAGGCACGCTTGAGCCTACAACCACCTGGTCCAATGGTGTTATTTTACCATCGCCGTTAACATCCTTGATCTTGATGTCGCCGGGTTTACCGTTTGGATTAAGCGCGAAGTTGTCGCCCTGCTGATATAAGCCATCATATACATAATTAACATAAGTCCCGCTTGGCGGCAAGCCCACTCTTAGAGACAGACTGATCGAATCCCTTCCAGGGAACAGCTTGGTGATCTTACTTTCGTATTTCGACCAGTTAAGTGACGTTTGCCAGGTGAAATGCTTGGTTTGCACCGGGGTAACTTTCAACACGAGGTCGATCCCCTTGGTGTTCATGGCAGCCACGTTGATCTGCTCATTATAAAATCCGGATGATGGCGCAAGTGTAAATGGCAGCAATAAGCTGCTGATATCTTTATTGTACGCATCGGCACTAAATTGAACCCTGCTATTGAATAAAGCGATGTCCAGACCTACGTTGAACTGATGTTGACGCTCCCATTCTAAAGAGGAATTACCGGCAGTTCCGCCTATCTGGTAGCCGCTGGTTGACGATGACCCGTTGAAAGGATATAGGGATTGATTATAACGGGTATAAATGGCATCATAAGGCAGGTTCTGGTTGCCTATAAGGCCGTAGCTTATCCTGAATTTCAGGTCATTAACAACCGTACGGAATTTATAACCGATAAAAGGCTCGTCAATAATTCTCCAGGCGCCGCTTATTGAAGGAAAAAAGCCGAATTTATTGTTGGAGCCAAACCTTGATGAGCCGTCTTGCCTGGCTGTAAGGTTTAGGATATACCGGCTTTTATATTTGTAGATAACCCTGGCCAGCAATGATCTTACTGCCCATCCGTCATAATTGGAATTGTCCTGTGTTTTGATCCCGGCGCTTCCAATGTTTTTATAGGTCAACAGATCGGTTGGAAACTGGGTGCCCTGCATATCGAGAGCTGTATTTTCATGCCTTTCGTAAGTAAAACCACCCAACAGGTTCAATTCATGATTTTTAGTTACCAGGTTATAGGTGGCGGTATTTTCCCACAAAACATCGGTTGATTTGTAATGATATATCTCCGCCTGTCCGTTGCTTGAAAACCCTTCACCGGTATTTCTTGGATAATAAGTATCTGATTCCCCTTGATAAAGATCAACACCGATACTTGAACGTAATAGCAAGTTCTTCACCGGGCTCACCTCAAGGTATATGTTACCATCTGTCCGGGTGGTATTGTTGTTATGCACCGAATAAAGTGCTGATGTCAGCGGGTTGCGTATAGTCAGCGTTCCAGTACTGTTGTCTGTTACGATCAGGGGTTGCCCGTCGGGTCCGTAGATCGGCATCAACGGGCTTTGTGTTAAAGCCTGCTGATATTCGCTGCTGGTCGGGCTCTGGGTATTATCATAGTTAATGGTAGCGCTCCCGCCAACTTTAACAATATCCGAAAGCGTTGATTCTTCGTTGAAAAACGCATTATACTTTTTATACCCGGTATTGATAAGTATACCATCCTGGTTCAAATAATTACCACTAAAATAAACCTTGTTCTTAGTGGTTCCATTCGATATCGAAATGGAATAGTTTTGCATCGGCGCATTCTGCCTTGTTACAGCTTTCTGCCAGTCGTAGGTTTTATAGCCGTCAGCTATGCTTTGCAACTCGTACTGATTAAATACTTTTGCATCCGAAGTACCCAGTGGGAAAGTTGCAGGATCTGCGTCGAAGTAAGCACTACGTTTCATTTGAGCATACTGCTCGCCATTAAGCATCTTGTAGGTAGGATTTGGTTTTTGCAAACCGTAATAAGCATCAAAATCTATCGTAGAAACTCCGGCTTTTGCTTTTTTGGTGGTTACAATGATCACACCCGCGGCGGCTCTCGATCCATAAATACCCGCGGCGGCGGCATCTTTCAAAATTTCTACCGATTCAATATCCATCGGATTGATCGAACGGATATCACCAACTAAAGCCACACCATCAACAACAAAAAGAGGGCCTTCGCTCTGGGTGATAGAATTGATCCCCCTTACGTTTATAGCGGAGCCTGAACCAGGAGCGTATCCTGTGCCATGCACCTCCAAACCCGGAACACGTGAAGCCAGGGCACTTGCCAGATTAGTCACTGGGAGTTCAGTTATTTCCTTAGCCGAAATGCTCGATACAGAGCTCGTCAGATCTGTTCTTTTTTCCTTGCCGTAACCGATCACAACAACTTCATCCAAAGAAGTATTGCTGGATTCAAGGTTAATAACCAACGTGCTATCGGCTGTGCCAATAGTAACATCCTTTGACTTATACCCTCCGTAGGTTGCAGTCAAAATTGATCCGGGCTCAGCATCAATAGTAAATTTCCCATCAACATCAGCGGCTTTACGGGCTTTAACCGCCCCGTTACTTTTGATAGTAATAGTGGCCAACGGAAGGGGTTGATGCGAAACGGCATCCTGCACCACTCCGTGTACCTGTTTTTGTTGGGCAAGTGCCGGGACCATAAAGGCCACAGACATCATAAATAAAAGTAATAGTTTTCTCATTTTATATTAGGGTTAATGGTTGGTTCACTCCTTGGTATTAGTTTAAATTCTTCTGTATTATCTTGCCTGCATTGCAATTTCTCAAATCATATTTCATGAATAATATTTGCCAGATAGATTATATTATTAAAATATGATCTACCCGTAAAAAATAAGACCGTCGAAATTTATTTTAATCTAAAAAATACAATGTCTGCAATAACAATAAATCCGACTAAATAAATTCATCATATTTGCACTCAGCTGTCTATCTAAAAGAATTTAATAATTGGCACTAATTGGTTTCGGTAAATTTCACAGATTAAAAGAGGATAAAAAATAGTTTTTATTATGAACATGATGGATTTTTTTCTGATTCTATCAATATATTAGTCTTATGAAAAATAAAGGACCCAGGAAACGGGAAGGATTTGAAGGCCAAAGGCTGATTGTACTGCCAAAAAAGGTAATTTCTGATTTTTTGACCAGGGACCTGGTGACCCGGCAAATCTATATAACCGATATTGGTTACTATCCAAAGGCCGAATTTCATTATGCCGAGCGCCCGGCAGGCATAAGCCAGCATATCATCATTTATTGCATTGAAGGCTCCGGCTGGCTCGAGATCAGTAAGAAAAGAATTGACGTAAATCCCTCAGAATTTATTATTATCCCGGCAAATATTCCGCACAGGTATGGCGCCAGCAACAATAAACCGTGGACCATTTATTGGGTTCATTTTAAAGGAGAGCTTGCTGCTTATATAACCGAGTTAATTTTGAACAACTCGGAAAATTATAAGCCTAATTTGTCTTATAACGACCAGCGGATCAAATTATTCGAGGACATCTATCATAATTTGGAGAAAGGCTACAGCGGCGATGCTTTAAGATATGTCAACATGATATTTTCTCATTTTTTATCGTCCCTTATTTATGAAGAAAAATTTGGTGATTCGGATCAGAATAATGAGAAAAATGTTGTTGCATTGAGTGTCGACCTGATGCAGAAAAAAATTCACGCCGTTATCAAATTGAGTGAATTTGCCAGCTTTGCCAATTTATCTGTCTCTCATTTCTCTGCTATTTTCAAAGGCAAAACCGGCTATTCGCCCATCGAGTATTTTAATCACCTTAAAATACAAAAGGCTTGTCAGTACCTGTCATTTACTGATATGCCTGTAAAAGAATTAGCCATGAACCTTGGTATTGAAGATCAATACTATTTTTCAAGAATGTTTACGAAACTAATGGGTGTATCACCTACTGAATACCGCAAGAGGAATAAAAATAACCTGTAAAGCCAGTGATTTTATCGAAGTTAATAATCTGTTTAAAAGCATCTTTACTTATAGATTCACACTCACAGCTTTCCCTTCATAGCTAATGCTTTTATCCGCATTATCACTAATAGTCGTATTTATGCCACGTCCCTTCTTCACCAGAATGATATTGAACTTCCGTTTTCCAGGCATACCCGCAAAGCTTCCTTTACGGTCAGTAATAGTAAGTTGGCGCGTTTTATCATTCCACTTTATGCCGATCGTTGAAGACTTACCTTTTTCGTAATTATAGGTGTCACCTTCATCTTCATACAATTTAAACTCACCATTGGCGCCGGGGTAGATACGCAGCTCAATAGCACCCGATGGGTTTTCGGCAGTGTATTCAACGTTTGGCCCCATCGGTATAATAGAACCGGCTTTAACATACAGGGGTATAGTTTCAATCGGTGCGGCTGCATCAATAGTTTGGCCGCCGGTCAGGGTTTCGCCCGTCCAGAAATTGAACCACTTGTTTCCTTTTGGCAGGTACACTTTTCTGGTTTGTGCATCGGCAGTTGCGTTTTTACCTGTGTATAATTGCTGCGTAACCGGGTTAACCAAAAATGCCGGGCCAAACATATACTGGTCGGCAATGCCATAAACATTTTTATCATTCCTGAAATCAAATGCCAGGGAGCGCATCATAGTATAATTACTGGTCGTAACTTTTGCAGATAATGAGTAAACATAAGGCAGCAAGCGGTAACGCAGTTTGTCGTAGTTTAATAAAATCGATTTAGTATCAGCATCCCAATTTTTTGAGAAGAGAGCCCTTTCGCCTTTGCCATGTATCCGCATGATCGGGCAAAACGTACCGAACTGGAACCACCGGGTAAATAGCTCACGGTATTGCGGTTCGGACCAATCAGGGATACCCTCAGGTGATGTCCTTGACAGGTAACCGCCGATATCCGATGTCCAGTAAGGCATGCCGGATACACAGGCGTTAATCCCCTGGGGCACCTGCGATTTAAGCGCGCGGAAGGTAGTTGTAACATCAGACGACCATAAAGTGGCGGCATAGTGCTGTGATCCCGCAAAGGCCTGCCTGATCAAAAAATACGCACGCTTACCTGCAATGTCTTTTCTCCAACCTTTATACAGTCCTTTGGCATGCTCCAGGGAATAGGTATTAAAATAATCGATGCCTTTGCCTACCGAAAAATCAGCCTTGCGGCGTTCATCAAGCAGGCTGCCGTTGTCAGGTTCGCATTGGTCAACCCACCATGCATCCCAGCCATAGCGTTTTACAACACTATCCCTCGCCTGCGCCCAGTACAGATCACGCGCTTTAGGGTTATGGGCATCGTAGTAAGTATCAAAAGTATGGGTAACAAAATTATCCCAGGTGATGCTGGTAAGAAAACCTTTGCTTTTCAGCCCGTCAAAATCTTTAGTGCCACTGCCAAATACCGGCCAGATGGATATCATGGCATGCAGGTTGGCCTTGTGCAATTCGTCTATCATGGCTTTTGGATCGGGATATCTTTCGGGGCTCATCACATGCGAGCCTATCGGTAGTGGCGACCACCAATACCAATCCTGCACAAGGGCATCAACCGGGATATGATTGTTACGGTAATTGGCTTTAACACTCAATATCTCTGCCTGGCTTTTATACCTATCCTGAGACTGGATCAACCCGAATGTCCATTTTGGGTACATGGGCGCTTTCCCGGTTGCTGTTCTGTACAGGTCAATAATATGATCGAAATCCGGCCCGTAAAAAAAGTAATAATCTACCATTTTACCGCTTTCGGATACATATTTGTATTGGGTATTACCGGCCTCAGCTCCATAAAATTTCGATGCTGAATAATTGTCCCATAGTAATCCATAACCCTTTGTAGATAGCATAACAGGTATCGCGCCGGTCATGTATTTAATCAGCATTTCCTGGTTGCGTCCTTTATAGTTGATGGAGAGGGTGTCCTCCGGGTGGCAGCCTAAACCAAAAAGCGCCTCATCGGCCGGGGAATTAAATTGGGTATTGCAGTTATAAGTATCGATACCGGCAATAGTGGCCATATTCATGCTTTTATTTTCGGCGCCTTCTGCTGTAATAATTTCACCCTTTTTATTAGCATAGCTAATAGCATTGGTTGTTTTATTTACGCTGATAATCAGTTTTGAAGTAGTAATGATGATCTGTCCCTTTTTATCCGACACAGCGAATAGTGTTTTTTGCTTCCAGGGATCAATTACCACCAATGAGTTTTTATCGGGAAATGTATTGAGGATAGTATACTTAACCTCAATGATATCCGCCTTGCAAATCCTGATATTCATTAAACCTTTATCCAGTTTAAAAACAACCCCATCGGGGCTTTTGGTATAAGAAACTACGGTGGCTTTGGCTGTTTGTAACGTTACCAGGCTTATGATAAAAAGGATTGTATATTTCAAGGTGAGGACTTTGTAAAAGGTTTTGCGTTTATTCATCTGTTAAATTAATATTAGCTTTTGCAAAAAGAGTGCTATGGTGATCGGACAGTAAAACTAAGTCCGTTTTTGAAAAACGAATAACAGATTTCCTAATAAATATAACACAAATGTTTATTGAGAGGCCATTGTCACAGCTAACCGGGCTTTTTATTTGATTTTCAGCAGGATTGGGAATAATATCTTAAGGTCAAACTTCAACCATCGCCTTAATTACACCATTCTCAGGTTTAAGCCAGCCGACAAATTCGGTTTTTACCTGGTCGAATTGTACCCTGTGAGTAATATAGGTCAGCGGGTCTATCGAACCATTTTTAAGAGATCTCATCACCAAGTCAAAATCATTGCGGATTGCATTCCGGCTGCTCATTAATGTCCCTTCCCGTTTATGAAATTCGGGATGGCTAAAACTGATCTCACCCTTCTGCAAACCTATCAGTACATACTTGCCACCATGTGCCATAAAATTAAAGGCATTGTTTATCGCAGTTTGATTGCCTGTCGCGTCTACTACAATCGTAGGCATATTGCCGTTTGTTATTTCTCTTAACTGTTCTAAAACGTTAGCTGATCCTGCATTGATCACATGCTTAACTTGCAGCTTCTCCCTACAAAACTGCAACCGCGACTCATTTACATCCATGGCGATAACTTTAGCACCGGCAATACGGGCAAATTCCATCGTACCGATACCTATTGGTCCGGCACCTATTACCAATACAAACTCACCCTCCTTCACCTCAGCCCTATTGATCCCATGCGCGCCAATAGCCAATGGTTCAACCAATGCCAGTTCATCCAAACTTAAACCATCTCCATGTACCAGTGAATAAGAAGGAACCGACAGGTATTCGGCCATCCCCCCATCCACATGCACACCGCATACCTGCATATTCACACAGCAGTTTGGTTTACCTGAAGTACAAGCAATGCAGGTACCGCAATTAAAATATGGAATGATAGTAACCGCCTCACCTCTTTCAAAGCCCGGCGCCCCGTCAGCCTCAACCAACTCGCCGGCCAGTTCGTGCCCCAATATCCGGGGATAGCTGAAATAAGGCTGCGTGCCTTCAAAAGCATGCAGATCAGTACCGCAAATACCTATGCGTTTAATTTTGATAATGGCCCTTCCAGTCGTCAAAGTTGGCTCTGCAACAGATTTGTATTCAAAACTTCCGGGATTAGTACAAACCAATGTTTTCATTGCCTGATAAACTTTAGTTTTTTGCTCACGTGTTTTATCCATTCCCTGGCAAACAATTCGTGCCCGTTCGGCATAGGATGGATGCCATCCCATAACCAAAATTCAGCGGGTTGATATTGCGCTGCTGCCTTGTTAAAGCTTTCCTGTAATGGTACGTAAATAGCGCCAAACTCAACCGATAATTTCTTGGTTATCGCCTGCCTCGGAGTTATCTCGCGCTGAAAGTCGTCCCACCTTTCTTTTACCTTACCAACAGGCAATATAAAGGGTTCGCAGATAACCAGTTCAATCCCCGGCAACTGCTCTTTCGTGCGCTGTAACAATCCGCGGTAACCCTCTTCATAGCTCGCAACTGAGTAATTTTTATCCCCGTACACCGCATGCATAATATCATTAACCCCTACTAAAATGCTCAGCAAGTTGGGTTTTATGGTAATAGTGTCATTGTCCCAGCGTGCGGCCAGGTCGGTGACTGTATTACCGCTAGTGCCGCGATTAAAAAAGTGAAAGCCTTTTGTTGGAAATTCGTACCAAAGCCTGGCGGCGATTAAGTAGGCGTAACCATGACCCAAAACATGGTTCCAATCCATATCGCGCGACCAGTTTCCATCAGTAATGGAATCGCCCTGGAACAAAAATGTATAATTATTGCCTGCATTTTCGACTATCGACAAAGGATAGCCACTTAAAGATGCCGGAAACGCTAAGGCTGTGGCCCCTATCAAAGATGCTTGTTTAATAAAGTTCCTTCTGGATGGTGGTTTAGGGTTTTTCATAGATTAACAGGCAAAGGGCAGGTTCAATAATTACCCAAAGTTCTAAGCGAAGTTTATTAAACCAACGTACCTTCCTTTTCCTTATTTCGCAGCTCGGTTATGTATTCTGACGGAAGAATACCGAACTCCTCGCGGAAGACCTTGGCAAAATACGCAGCGTTGTTAAACCCTACTTCGTAAGCCACATTGGCTATACTCAGCTTGCTTTTTTCCAATAACTGTATGGCTCTTTTCAGACGGATAGTCCTGATGCAATCCACCGGTGTTTTCCCGGTAAGTGTTAACAGTTTTTTATAAAGCGAAACCCTGCTCAGGTTTAAATGCCTGCTTAACTCTTCAACAGAAAAATTGGGGTTGGTAATATTCAGTTCGATGTATTCCAGCGCATTTTTTAAAAACTTCTCATCTTCTGATACCACTACAATATCCCTTGCCTGTATCTCTATCTGTTTTTGATAGGTATTTTTAAATGTTTGCTGCATCCGCAATAAGTTATGGATCTTGGACAACAGTATCTCAAAGTTAAAAGGCTTTACAATATAATCATTAGCGCCGCTATCCAGTCCGGCCAATTGATCTTCCTCTGCGGTTAAAGCGGTTAGCAAAATGATGGGGATCTGCTCTGTCCGGCTATCCGCTTTGATCTTTTTACACAGTTCCAACCCATTCATTTCGGGCATACTGATGTCACTAACAATAAGTTTGGGATGTTGGGCAAGCGCCTTTTGCCAGCCATCCTTACCGTTTACCGCTTCTATGATATGAAAACTGTGTTTCAGGTTGTCTTTCAGATAAAACCGCAGATCATCATTATCCTCAATTATTAAAATGGTCGGTTTTTTATTTGCACCTTGCAGATCATCATGATGTTTGATCAGCGGAGGTAAAATATCTTCATCTTTTTCTTCAGCAGGCAAAACATCTTCATATAGTTCCCCAACGGGCAGTTCTATCGTAAAACAACTGCCATAATCAGGCTCGCTTTCAATTTTAATTGTTCCTCCGTGCATTTTAATAAACTCCCGGGTTATGGACAAACCGATCCCGCTGCCCTGGTTCAGCAAGCTTTCGGGCATATCATCCTGGAAAAACCGCTCAAATACCTTATCCTGGTTTTCTTTTGGTATTCCAATGCCGGTATCAATTACCTTTATTTCCAATATTTTTTGCTCCTGCGACAATTCTTCAGGTTCTTTTAAACTCAACATCACGCTGATGTGGCCATCGGAAGGGGTAAATTTAAATGCGTTGGAAAGCAGGTTAAAAAGTATCCTTTCTATCTTATCCTGGTCAAAATTAGTGACGAAAGAAGATACCTCACTTTCAAAAACATACTGAATTTGCTTCTGGTTAGCTACATCCGCAAACGAAGCGGATATCTCTTTTATAAATTGAACAATATCACCTTTGGTGAGGCAAAGTTTCAACTCATTGTATTCCATTTTACGGAAATCCAACAACTGGTTAACCAGGTTAAGCAGGCGTTTCCCATTTCTTTTGATCATTACCAGGTGGTGATGATCATCGGGCTTGTCCGCCGTTTTGATCAGATTATCAATTGGTGAGAGAATCAGTGACAGCGGCGTTCTAAACTCGTGGCTTACATTGGTAAAAAATTTAATTTTCATCAGATCAAGCTGATGCATACGGCGGGCCTCTTCGCGTTCATTAGCAATTTTGCGCTCGGCTTCTATCTCTGCATGCTGCGATTCAAATTTCCGTTTCAACTTCAAAATACCGCGATGACGTATATAAAGCAAAAGACTTACGGCGCCAAGTGAATAAAGTATGTAAGCCCATGTCGTTTTCCAAAAAGGAGGCAACACAGTAATTTTTAACGTAATTAGGCTATCATCACCGGAATTGTTCGTGTTTTGAGTCCTCACTTTAAAGGTATAATCACCTCCATCCAGGTTGGTGTATATGGCTTTGCGATCATTACTGGGCGAAGTGATCCAGCCTTTGTTAAATCCTTCCAGTGTGTATTGATACTTTATTTTCCCCGGATTAAAATAATCACAGGCTGCAAATTCAATAGAAAATACATTTTCATTATGGCTTAAGGTGATCGCTGTGGTTTCTGAGATCGATTTTGTTAAGATACCATCTCCCTTAACCGAATCGCCAACAGCAACACTTTTGTTAAATAACTGCAAGTCGGTAAACACTAAATTCTGTTTAGGTTTAAAGGCATTTACCCTGCGGGGATCGAACTGGTTAAAGCCGTGGGCACCCCCAAATATCAATTCGCCGCTTTTCAATTTGTAGGCTGCATTTAGGTTGAAACCCCTGCCTTGCAAGCCGTCATATTCATTAAAACTATTGAGTTGGAACTTATACTTATTCCCTGTTTTAATAAGCTGAATGTTTGCCAAACCGTTATTAGTACTTATCCATAGCTGGCCCTGGTTATCTTCAAGGATGTTGGATATATTATTTGAAGGAAAGCTGAAACCATCGTCTGCCGTAAAAAACCGGTCTGTTTGCGGGTCCAGGATACTCAGCCCGTCTTTTGTCCCTATCCACATTAATCCCCTGCTATCCTGAATAAGAGTATTTACATCGTTGGCTACCAGGCTGTTTGTATTTTTGAGCTGGTTAAAATAGTGCTTTACCCTGTTTGTTCGTTTATCCACTACATCCACGCCCTGGTCTCTGCCTATCCATATATTATGCTGCCTGTCTTCGTATATTATGGAGGTATAGTCGGAATTCAGGGAATAAGTGGGATGCCAGAATGAATTGGTTTTACGATCATATACATTCAAACCTCCAGAGAATGTACCCGCCCATAAGTTCTTTTTCGAATCCTCTAAAATGGTATAAACCCGGTCATCTGATATACTCCCCGGTATTTTATCATTATGCCGGTAATGAACAAACTTTTTGCCATCAAAACGATCCAAACCGCCAAAATAGGTGCCTATCCATAACTGATTTTCGTGGTCGATACAAAACCTGAGCACAATATCATTTGACAAACTATTAGGGTCGTTCGGATCATGTTTATATTGTGTGTAGTTTTTGGTCAGCTTATCATAATATATCAAACCGCCGCCATTCGTTCCTATCCATAAATTTCCAGCCTTATCTTCAATAAAGCAATCAACATCATCATAAGGCAGGCTTCTTTTATCCGTGGTAAAATGCCTGTAAAGCGGAAACTGCATAATGCCGCTATGGTAATAGTTGATGCCTTGTTTAAATGTGCCCGCCCAAATAATCCCGGTATTATCCTTAAATAAGGTGATACTATTGCCACTTAATGAATTAGGGTCATCTTCCTTATTTAAAAGATAGGTTATTTTATAGGTTAAAGGATCAACCATGTTTATCCCGCCATGATCTGTCCCTATCCATATTTTATTATCATCGGCTTGTATAATATTGTTGATTATATTGGAGTTAAGCTTATTTACTGGTGATTCCTTACTGAAGTTCAATAAAGTACTATTGGCAACGTTATAGCAATAAGCGCCCATCGGGGCCCTGTTTGAATAGATCCATAAATTACCTTTATTATCAATCGTTATGCTATGGTCCTGTGGCTTGTTCCCGATAATTTTGTTTAACCCGTTATAACTATATGTAACTTTATTGGCGCTAATATCTAATTGGTCTATCACCCCATCACTATAAATAATCCATAAAATATTTCGCCGGCCGGCAACAATATCTGTTATGTAATTGGAATGCAGTACGGCTTTTTGCTTTGGGATGTTTTTATAAGAAATAGTTGACTTTTTTTCGGGATCATAACAGGACACCCCTTTGTTAGTGGTAATAAACCAAAAATTTCCCCGTGCATCCCGTTTAATTGACTTTACCTGGCTGTCTGATATTTTATAGGCAGCAAGTTCACTGTTTATGTTATTAGAAAATCTTTCAGTGGTAGGATTATAAATGCTAATCCCGCTATGCGTGAATATCCATAGTTTGTTATCGGGCCCCTGGTTAATACTTACAACATTATTCTCTCCCAATGAATTGGGGTCTTTAGCATCATGCTTAAATATCCGGAATTTATAGCCATCGTACCGGTTAAGGCCTGATGTGGTGCCAAACCACATAAATCCCTTATCATCCTTAAAAATACTATTGACCTGGTTATCCGAAAGGCCGTTTGTTACATCTAAATGTGAAAACTTATACTGATCACTTTGCGCATATAAACATTGCCGCACCAATACAAATAGTATGAATGATAAGTAGAATTTAAAACTCATAACAACCGGTTAGACATCCATTTAAAAATTACACAATAATTGTATATTTAACAGTAATTACCTAAAGCCCAAAATACTATACAACAAGCTTTTAAGTCATCATATTATTAAAGAAACATGCCCAACAGGCCGCATGAATAGGTTTATTACTTAATTGGTGCGAAACATGCTTTGTAAATTATCAATTCAAAGCAGCTACAAGGTACAACAAATGTTGAACAACATACAATACTATATTACCAAAATATGATGGAATGCATTTAAAATAATTAGTGCAAATACTGTTCAGAATTTTTTTCCCTCCCGGTCAACGCGTAATCAGCGTAGCTTGCAATACAGTGGGTGTGGTGCCAAAGCCCGGGCCTCCCCAATCGGTTTCGTCACCATTCAGGATGCGAAGTGCTTTAAACTCCCCGTTTTCATAACTGCCTTCTTCCACTTTGAGGTATTGCCAGGCTTTGCCCGCATTATTTCCGATGGGCTTAAAGGTAATGTGGCACCGCGTACCGATGAGGGTAAACTTATTTTCGCCGAGTTTCACTGCCATTAATTTGCCGGTAGGCAGATTGTGCACCGGTGCCGCGTTTGCCCTCCCGTTACCGCCGAACATTACTTTTACCTGCCATGCGCCTAAATCAATGGTTTGATCGGCATGATCATCATGTTCAACCACCGCCTTGATCTTCCCGTCAAAACTCCATTGGGCCAGTTCACGCATCATAGGCGCGGCCATTGCATATTCCTGTGCAATAGCGGCAAGCCGTTCAGCAGTTGCCGGTTTGTCTCCATCATGGTCGATTCCAAAAGGGGAAAAACCTATTCCGCCACGGGCAATAACGTCATACATATATTTCGCGTTAACTGTCATTAAACCAGCTTCGGGTACAAACAAGGCATTATCAGGGCGATCATACAATTCAAGAACCTTTAATACCCGTTCGCTGCCGGGCAGGTATATATCCGGTGCCAGCAGATCTAATGCAGGTGCGGCAGCTTTCCATATCGGGATAACATTATCTGTAGGCCCTCCGCTTTCATAATTGTTTGCCATTGGATTGGTGAGCGGGTCGCGCAATGCGGCATTGGTATACATGGGCAATGGATACTCGGCCTTACCTGCAGCCGCAACTTGCCCGATAAACCTGGCAACCGACCATGCATGAAAATATTCGTCTGCTCTATCGCCAAATACTTTTTGCCAGGAGCCTGCGGTAACAACAGGAACATTCAACGCTTTTAAGATCGCAGGTTTTAACAATTCAACCGGAACATCGCCTTCAAATAATTTTTGAGCCTTAGCAGAATAATCACGCACACTTCCCCAGGCACCGGCCTCGTTTTCCACTTGTACCATAATTACCATATGCTGCGCGTCAGCCTGCTTTAAATGCTTCATCACTGCTGCGAAAGCCTTGATATCAGCGTCAAGTGTAGCTTTTGAATGTGGCGATGGTGAATCAATGGGTTGCCCGTTTTTACCGGTGATGTTTGGATATTTCCCTGCGTCTCGTTTCATCCACTCGGGCATATAATGGTTGCTGCCATTTTTCCAGGTAGCAAACCAAAGCAGCACCAAACGTACTTTATGTTCCCGCGATTGCGTAAGCAGCTGATCAACGATGGAAAAATCAAACTTTCCCGGCTCCTGTTCTACCTGTTCCCAGTAGATAGGTACCTCCAACGTGTTGGCATACAATTCCTGTATTGCCGACCACACCTGCGGCAGCATACCAGGCCATCCGCTCGAATTATGAGCCTGTCCGGCTAATATCAAAAAAGGTTTCCCATCAACCAGTAAAGCATGGCGACCGTCTTTCTCCACCATTACCGGCATACTTTCCTTAGTGGCTTGGCCAAAGCATTTGTTAACTCCCAGCAAAATGACGCCGGTACATAAAGCAGTTATTATAGTTCTTTTGATCATTGTTTAGAAGAGATTTTTTATCTGATTTAGTTGAAAGATATGGACCTGCTGCGCCCGTTGCTGTTGGTTATCTGAACCTGTTTCGCATCATTATTTACCGTAATGAACCTACCCGATTGCGATAAAAACGATGACCCATAATAAACTTCCTGCTTTTGTTTCAAGCCGTTTTTATAAGTAATAATAACACTTTCATCATCTGGCAGCAACCTGATGTTATTCACTTTCCGTTTCAATTCAAACATACGCAGCGTGTCGCGGTGCTGACTTGCCACCAGGATATAATTACCCGAATTACTTTGCAATTTAACAAGCGCCTTACCATTGCCGGGGATATAGATGCCGCTTTGTAATATGCTTTGCGGCTTGAAGTTTCCTTTGCCATCGCCTTTAAGCATCAGGCCGTTTAAGGCATCATACCTGCCAACGCCAACCTCAGTACCAAAATCATTTCCGTTTATCATCACATCAAGGTTGCCATCGCCATCAAAATCATCAACAACCATACCGTTTAAAACGGATATCTGGGCCATGTTAGGTAACGGTATACAAGTAAATTTTCCATTACCTTCGTTACGCAGATAGCAGGATTGGGAGGTGTTCGTCATTAATCGCAACGCGCCCTTCTTTTGCTCAGGAGTTAGTATCTCATCCATGGTAGCCACAGCATAAGATTTATAATTGGTAAACTTCTTTTTTACGCTGATCAGTTCTTTCAGCATATCCTCTCTTCCTACCGCCGGGAACTCCTTCTTCTCCCCATTTTTATCAGGCAGAAAAATTGAGGTTATTGCGTTATAGCTCCCGTTTTTATCAAAGTCTTTAGCCGTGAGATAAACCGGGTATCTTTCGCTTGCTTTAAACAAAGTGTTCTGGCCCACGTTTCCAACAATATAATCCATCCTGCCCGTATGCCTGAAATCGCCGGCCACAACGCTGTTCCACCAACCGGTTTTACCCGCCAGCCCTGATGCTGCGGTAGCATTCTTAAATACCCCATGTTCATTTTTCAGAAAGGTTATCGGCATCCACTCACCTGCCAATACAAGGTCGGGCCAGCCATCGTTATCATAATCTGTAAAGAGGGCATCGCATACCAGGCCTATATTCTTCAGTGCGGGAGCTACCTCGTTGATAACATCGGTAAATTTCGCGTGTCCATCCTTGCTGTCATTCCGCAATATCATGCTTGATACCGGTTTTGGATAATGCCATGGATCAACCCGCCCGGATATAAAAAGGTCCAGCTTACCATCGCGATTATAATCTATCGCCCGCACACACAATTTGCTGGTGTGATTTATAGGCAATGCGTTATCAGCCAGGGTAAAATTACCCTTACCATCATTTAAATACAGTCTGTCCTGGTAAACCGGGCTGTTAGATTCGGCCTGGTAACCGCCACTTGCCGCATACAGGTCCAGTTTTCCATCGCCATTGGCATCGAAAAGCACCAGGCCGGCGTCATTAAATAATGCTCCCTGTGGAAATTTAGTCGTCACCAAATTGCGCTGCTTAAATTTGCCATCGGGCTGCTGAAAAAACACCTGTGCCTGTATATAACCGCTGCCCCCGATGATCATATCATCCAAACCATCGCCATTCAAATCGCCTACAGCCAAAGCCGGTGTGTATTCCGACAATTTGTGTGGCAACAGTTTTTGAATATTAAAGTCAACAAAATCGGTGCTGTTGTCGGTAAACTTAACACCTACCGAATCCGTTATCTCTTTAAATAATGCCTTAGTGGCGATCTTAGGTTGTTCAAATGAAAAAGCTTCTTTGGCATCGGCAATATTTACTTTCAGTTTTTGGTCGGCCTTTACATTAAGCAGCTTCTGTTTTTTGTTGCCATGCCATTTAATGACAACCGAATCCACAAGGCTTACTTTTCCAAGCCCGAAATGCGCCATTTCTTCAACCGATGATAAATATCCGCGGTATGGGTCATTCTCATAAACCTGGTGTTTGCCGTGGTCATAATAGATATCTACCAAAGTACCGAGCCCGTTTATATTCTGTTTTCCGCCGGTGAAGCTAACCTGCAGGTAATGCGCATTATTCACCGTTTTTTCATCGTCCCGCGAGGTATTGCGGTAAACCAAAGCCTCGTCATTAATATTATTGATCACCATATCCATAGCTCCGTCATTATCCAAATCGGCATATACGGCGCCATTCGAAAAAGTTGGAACCTCCAGCCCCCAGGTTTTGCTTACATCCCCGAAGGTCAGGTCGCCATTGTTTTCAAAAGCATAATTATGCAGCTTAATCTCTGGTATCTGGTCAAGCACCTTCTTTTTCGCTGTAATGGCATAGGCATCTTTCCGGTATGCGATAAAATCACGGTCAGAAATATCCTTAGGGAAACCATTCGTAACAATGATATCCCGGAAGCCGTCATTGTTAAAATCAGTAACCAATGGCGTCCAGCTCCAGTCTGTTTGCGACATGCCGCTTAAAAAACCGATCTCGCTGAAAGCTGGGCTGCCGATACGCCCCAACTGGCCAACTTTCGGCCCCTGGTTGAGTTGCAGGGTATTACGCACATACTGGTACTGATAATGCAGCCTGTCAAAATATTGAAAGGTTTGATATGTGTTAGCCCCCAGCATCATCTTTTTGCGGTAATTATCTTCGGGGTTCATATCCAGCTCAATCACATCTGCCAGCCCATCGTTATTGATGTCGACAATGTCCTGACCCATCGCGTTATAAGAGGTGTGCTTAAAATATTCGTACGAACGATCTGTGAAAGTGCCGTCATGGTTATTGATGTACAGCAGGTTACTGGATACAAAATCATCTGATACATAAATATCCTTCCAGCCATCATTATTGATGTCTACCGTTGTAGCGCCGTGTCCAAAGCCATCCAGGTTAATGCCTGCCTGGGCAGATACATCATGAAATACCGCGTGATGAAGCTGAGCGTCCCAATCGTTTCGGAACAACCTGCCCCTGCTATTATCTTTCCCATGATCTGACTTGCCAAAGAGGTTAGGGTAATAACTGGATGATGCCGTGTTAACGGTAAGGTACATATCCAGGTCTCCATCGTTATCATAGTCAAAAAAGCTGGCCATAGTTGATTGCGCCGTCAGGTCTAACCCATAATCTTTAGCCATTTCCTTAAAATGAGGGACACCCTCTTTGTCCGGCCCCTGGTTTACATACAGCAAATTACGCCGCCTTGTCGAATCGCGGTATATGGTATTACAAACGTAAATGTCCATCAACCCGTCATTGTTAATATCCACAACCGCTACACCTCGCCCCCATCGGCCCATGCCACCTACACCTGCTTTGTCGGTAATATCATCGAACTTAAAATCACCTTTATTCAAGTACAGTTTATTGGATACCATATTACCAGTAAAGTAGATATCCTGCAGGCCATCATTATTAAAATCACCTATGCCCACGCCACCGCCATTGTAAACATTGGTCAGGTCCAACGGGTTTATTGTATCATTTTCTGTTATCAGGTTATTGAAATGAATACCTGAGTGTGATGACGAGATCTGCTCAAACAGCGTGTGCTTTTTGCAGGAGAATAAGCATATCGGCAATAAAAGAAATATGCTCAGGCAAAACTTACTCATCAGGTTATTGGCTGAAAAATTGGTGATCTTCATATAACTATTTACTAATATAGGCCATTATCTTCTTTACTTCCTGCGGATATATGGCGATGTGGTGTGTATGAACAAAAAACTGTATCGATGGCGATTTATCTGAAACCTGTACCGATATCACGCTAGTTGGCAAGGCCGGCATGTGGCAGTTGATGCAATTGGTTTTAAGGGCCACAGCACTTAACTTGTCCGTCATTTTACAATACGTATGATTGGCTGATTGATGACAGGCAAGGCATTTTTGTGTGAAAAGCACGTCGTTACCACGGCTGTTCAAGTGTGTATCATGACAGGTGGCACAATCCATTTTGCTGCTGATAAAGCATTTACTACTCTCCAACAGCTGCAACTGGTTACCATGCACATCCAAATGAGCGGTATCTATTTTTTGGTTGAACTCGGGCAATTTGAACTTAGCGAAAGTATCGCCCGGCATAAATTCAAAACTCGAGCGCAGCTTAACACTTGGTTTACCCGAATGGCACACGGCGCACATGTCCAGTCGTTGTACCCTGTTTAATGAATTGTAACTGGTGATATATTTTGCTGTTTTAACATCAGGATTTTGAGTTTGAAAATCCGCGTGTTTTGCGCCCGGCCCATGGCAGCGCTCGCAATCAATGCTGTATACCAGCGAGTTTTTTTCGAATTTCTCCCCTTTGGTCAGGTCAGCTGATTCGCCGGGCAGGTTGCCGATATAGGACGCATGGCACTCCAGGCATTGTTTCCCGATTAACCGCCCCCGGGGATAATCTAAAAAGTTATAACCATAGCCCGGACTCGTAGACCATTTATGTTCCTTGCTGAAATAAGATAGCGGCAACTGGTAAAGCTTATCTCCCGTCCAATGCAGATAGCTTTCACCTTTAACTCCGCCAAAAACTATATCAAAACGGTAACGGTCTTTAACCTTTCCGTTCAGGTAATAGCTCTGAAACAAACCGCTGTCGAGTTTTTCCATCACTACCTGCTGGGCCTGGTTCACTGTAAATGTATTTGAGCCATTGGCAAAACTGCCATGCACACTACTATCTGTAGCCGGTAATGAAGCTACGTAATGCGCCGTGTGCAGGTATGAATTATAAAGGTTGCCATGACATTTGGCGCAGGCCGCCGATCCGGCATATAGATCACCCCGCGGGTCAGTATTTGCAGTTTTATTAAATTGTAAGCAGGCAACCATCAGCATGGTTATGGAAATACCTGTTACAATTATTATTTTTTTCATCCCGGATATAAAAATCAATGTTTAAGATCAGAAAGGCAAAAAAGGCTTTCCCCTACGGAGAAAGCCTACCAACTAATCAATATATTACTAACTGCATTTATATAATTAACTATACTTCAATTTAATAACCTGGGTTTTGTGCCAGGTTCGGATTAAGCCCTATCGCTTGTTGCGGTATAGGCAAAATATCACGTCCTGCAGGTAATGATGTGCGCCACACGCCATGCAAGTTACCATCAGCGGTTGGGCCGAATGGATAGGGTTGCGGGGTCAAAGTAGCATCAGTACCATAATTTGCATGAATGAAATCCTGTGCATAAGTGTTGCCGCTTGGGGCTTTACCTGCTCTGCGTAAGTTATAAAACACGGAATAATCACCCGAAAGCTCATGCCTGTATTCGCTCAGTACCATTTGCATAGGGTCTGTGATGGCCGTAGTAGGTTTGCCGTCAAAGGTAAGCCCGTCTTTCATAGCAGGCGCCGTTCCGCCAAATGCTCTGTTCCTTACTAGTGCTACATCAGCTAAGCCTCCAGCAATATCCCCGGTACGTATTTTACATTCAGCCCTGCTAAGCAAAACTTCAGCGTAACGCAATAATATCTGGTTTTGAGAGCCGAAGATCGCCGATGTACCGTTTGCGCCGGTCAGGTTTGGATCGCGCCATTTTTTGGCACAATAGTAACCCGAGCGGGTAAGGTCGTCACCATACCAGGGTTGCCTCAAAGCACCGCAAGTATTGATGATCTTATCGTCATCACCTGCAAAAGAAGGGAAAGCCTGCGTGGCATTTTCTTTATGACCGCTTGCAAAACCGGCCTGCACTACAGCGTAGCCTTTAATACCACCCCATTTGGCAATAATTCCGGGACTCACCAGCGCATCTCCTGGGCCTACAATAGTAGCCAGTTTGCGGGTATCGCCAGCCTGGTACGAATACCAAAGGCCTGGGTTACCATAATCATAACCAAAGCCGCTTATTTCATGTGGCCAGCTAAAATCATCTATCCAGGCTACTTCGCCACCATTTTGCCAGCCACCATCCCAGCTTTGTGAACCCTGGATATCAAACTGGATCTCGAATAAAGATTCATCATTATTCTGATTGCTGAATTCGTGAACATCTACAAAGTTTGACAGCAAATGATAGTTATTGGTCAGTTCCGGATTGTTAAAAGCTGCTAAAGCTTCTGTATATTTCCCTAACCACATTTGGGCGGAACCTTCATAACCATAGGCAGCTCCTTTTGTTGCCCTGCCTTTATCACCGGCAGCCAGGGTTGTTTTGGATTGTAACAGGGTTTCCGCCTGTTTCATATCAGCTACAACCTGCGCAAATACTTCATCCTGTGTGCTACGTGGTGTTAAACCGTTAGTTGATGCTTTTAATTCCAACGGTACACCGCCAAAGCTGCCGGCAAGGTAATAATAGGTCATACCTCTTAAAAAGTATGCCTCACCTAACAAACGATCGCCTAACGCCGGAGTAACTACCCCATTGGCCTTCGCAGTCGCTATGATCTCCAGTGCGGAGTTTGCCCTGATGATATCGATATAAGCATTGGTCCAAAAAACATATAGCGCATTGAAGGTGGGACTGATCGTGTAATTGTTCCATGCAATATCACCACCATCGTTAAACCAATCGTGTGAGGTAAAATTGGCATAGTACCAGATTGATTTTTTCAGCAGGTCGCTATTCTGGTAACCATCATAAATGCTGTTTACCAGGGCTACCACATCCTGTGATTTCTGGAAAGTAGCACCCGCGGTTGATTGGAACGTATTGGTTTGTGTTAAAAAATTCTTCTTACAACCAAGCGGTATCATTAATGCTGCGCACAAGGCTATAAGTGTGATGTTTCTCTTTTTCATTTTCATGTCTTTAAAATATATCTTATATAATTACCTTGTTAAAATGTTACGTTTATACCCAGCGTGTAATACTTTGATGAAGGGTAGGTACCGTTATCCACACCATTTTGGGTAGCATTACCACCTTGCGTCCCAATTTCAGGATCGAGGCCGGTGTAGTTGGTAATGGTAAACAGGTTTTGTGTTGAAACGTAAAATCTTATTTTACTCAAAGTAAGTTTCTTTGCAAACGCTGACGGTAAACTATAGCCAACCGTAAGTGTCTTCAATTTTACAAAACTGCCATTTTCGATCCATACGCTTGACGGCACCAGGTTACCATGGTTGGTATCATCATATTGAATAGCAGCGTAGCGGTTTGATGGACGATTCGGGGTCCAGGCATTGTTGTAATATTCCTGGCTAACGTTCTCAACGCTTACCGAACCTCTTGACATAAAGCTTTCTAAATTACTTTCAGAATAATTCAATATTTTGTTTCCATAAACACCGTAGAAAAAAGCAGTTAAATCCCAGGCCTTGTAATTGGCGCTTAAATTAAAGCCTCCAAAAAACTTAGGCTGCGGGCTTCCCAGACTAACCTGGTCATCCGCAGTTACTTTTCCGTCTCCGTTTGTGTCTGCAAAATAACGGTCTCCCGGCACGGTGGTTGCCTTATAATAATTGTCCTTGCCTTTGGCTACTGCCGAAGCATTTAAAGCGTCCAGTTGAGCCTGGTTCTGTATCACACCTAAAGACCTGTACCCATAAAATTCTCCAACCGGCTGTCCGATATAAGTCCGTGTGAAAGAATCCCAGTCGCCGGATGTTGTTGAAGTTAAAGCCAGGCCGCCGAAGTTTTGGATGTAATTAGCACCTGAAGCTAAGCCAGTAAGGGTATTTTTGATAAATGACAGGGTCAAGCCTAAATTAAAGCTAAAGTCTTTATTAACTGTATGCTTATAATCAACGGCAAACTCCCATCCTTTATTCACCATGCTGCCAATGTTGTTTGGCAAATTAGAGTAACCTGTTTGCGGAGAAACCACGATATTTAACAAGAAGTCTTTCGATTTCCTGTTGAAATAATCCACAGTAAAGGTTAGGTCGCCATGTAAAAACGACATATCGGCGCCTATATCAGTTTCTTCATCTGTCTCCCACCTGATATTATCATTTTCCGGCTGCACAGAAGCAACGCCACCCTGGTAGATACCGTTATCGCCCCCGGTTTTCCCAAATGGGTAACCCAGGTTTCCCGAGGTTGCTGCAGCGGAACCAGCTGAAAATAACGACTGATAGGTAAAGTCGGCAATACCATGCTGGTTGCCTATCCTGCCCCAACTGCCCCTGAATTTCAGATCAGATAACCAGTCTACATTTTTCAGGAAGGATTCTTCTTTAGCTTTCCATGATACAGCCGCTGATGGGAAATTACCGTACTGATGGCCTGGTGCAAATTGTGACGATCCGTCCCTCCTTATCGTACCGGTTAAGTAATATCTGCCTTCGTAATTATAACCTAACCTTGCAAATTGTGACGCAATAGACCGGATAACCTGCCCGTTGCCAAATTTATCAAGCAAAAGGTTGGTTCCCTGGTTAAGGTCCATTGTGGTGTTATTTGGCGGGATAACGCTGCCGCCCATAGCATTGTAAGTATTTTCCTGTTCAGAAACACCGGCAACAAAATTAATGGTATGCTTACCAAAGGTTTTATCGTACGACAAGGTATTTTCCCACAACCAGTCAAATGTACTATTGATGTGCTGGCTGTATAACGCGTTGCCAGATGCACCGGCAGCGGCACCGTATTGATCAATTAAACGATGATCTGAAGGCTGGAAGTAATAACCCGAGTAACCATTGTAATTTACGCCGGCATTCGATTTCAATTTAAGCCCGTCAATAATGGTTGCCTCTAACGATGAGTTGACCAAAAAATAATTGGTAATATTTTTATATCGATTGGTATTGAGACTGTAGATAGGATTACTGTATTTGGCTACATACGTGTAGAGCGGGTTAAAAAATCCATAATTACCCTTACCATCGTCTATCTGGTTAGTTTGGCTGTTGCCACCATCTAAAGTTGGCGGCAGTTGCACAATGGTACCTAAAGAGCCCGTACCAAAAGGATTGTTTGAATCCTGGTAAGTGTATTTGGCACTTGTTGCTGATTTGAGCCATTTGGTTGCTTTATAGTCGACATTAAAACCGCCTGTAAGCCTTTTAAAGTACGAACCCAGTACTATGCCTTTTTGATCATAATACCCAATTGAAACGGATGACTGCACTTTTTCATCACCCCCACGTATAGCAACATTGTAATTCTGGGTCAATCCGCTGCGATACAGTGCGTTTTGCCAATCTGCGTTAGTAAGTGACGATGGGTTGCTCCAGTTAGCCAACGTTGTAAAATGATGGTTAGGATCATCGGTAGCTACTTGCAGTGCCATAGTAGCAAATTGCTGCGCATTTAACAGGTCATATTCTTTTGGCTTGTTTTGAAAAGCGGTATAAGCACTTACCTCAAGCTGGGTGCCATCTTTTTTGCCCCTTTTAGTGGTTATATTTACAACGCCGTTTGCTGCTCTTACCCCGTAAATCGCGGTAGACGATGCATCTTTTGCTATATCCATTGTGGCTATATCATTCGGGTTGATATTGTTGATCCCGCCTGCTTCAAGAGGATAACCATCCACCACATAAAGCGGAGCGTTACCCCCGCTTGCCAAACTACCGGTACCACGGATCAGTATATTAACATTACCGCCCGGAGAAGCGTCATTGTTGGTAACCTGCACACCGGCCGCACGGCCTTGTATGGCTTGTTCTAATGTAGTTACGGGTACTTTAGCTATAGTGGCGGCATTTATAGAACTGATAGAGCCGGTAAGATCGGCACGTTTAGTAGAACCGTAACCGATAACTACCACTTCGTTCAGGCTATTATTAGCAGACACAAGCTTAACAGTATACGTACTGCTTGCAGTAACAGGCACCTGCTGCGATGTATAGCCAATAAAGCTGAACACCAGTGTAGCGTTATCCGGAACGGATAATTTAAAGGTGCCGTTAACATCAGTAGTGGTCCCATTTGTGGTGCCCTTGATAGTCACGTTTACACCCGGCAGGTCAGTTCCGTCATCGGCAGAAATTACCTTGCCTGTGATCTGGCGGTTTTGTGCAAATGCCGTTACGCATGTGCAAATAGTCAGCAAAAGGATCAATAATGATCTTTTGCAGCTATTGAGATTTTTAAAAAGTACATTTTTCTTCATTTGGATCCGCTTAGATTAAATTGGTTGTTGATTGGTATGATTTATTGTGCAAAAAATTCATGTAGCAAAAACACCTCGCTGTTGAACTACCTGGTTTATTTTCTTTAAAAAGTTTAGCTTACAAAAGGTTTATTAAGTATGATAAGCTTGTGCTGTCTACATCACAGTTATCCAATTGTGAAATTATGAGAGTTAAATGGTGTATTGTAACAGTTTTGTTAACGTTTATACAACAAATGTTGCATTCAACTTATGCTATTGATTATCAAGTGTATAATTATTAAAAATTAGATTTAAAGGTGTAAAACCTGACAAAAAAAATACTTGAGTGTGTATTTAAATTTTAATTGGATATGCTATATTGTAATGCTTCTGAGGTGACATTTGGGTTGATCATCAAAAGGCACTTTAAAAAGTCCCCTCCCATGGGAAGCATTACTTATTTTGATATAACACAAGGGAAGAATTATTAAAACTTCTATTATGGCAACAGTGCAAATAAAGCGAATATATGATCCTGTCGAAACAACTGACGGCGCACGTATCCTTATCGACCGTTTATGGCCGCGTGGTGTTAAAAAGGAATCGGCACGCTTGGATGAATGGATGAAAGCGATCTCGCCATCCGTTACCTTACGAAAATGGTTTGATCATGATCCGGCCAAATGGGAGGAATTTAAAGCAAAATACACCTTTGAGTTAAAGCAGAATAAAGCTGTAGACGATTTGTTGAACATCATACAAAAAAACAAAACGGTTACCTTATTATATGCGGCTCATGATGCGCAATACAACCACGCCATTGTTTTGCTTCAATTTATCAATGCGTTGCTTAAATAATTTTGTAATAGATTACAGGCAGAATGATTGATGGAAATACTTAAATTGCAGAAAATACCTGCCTTATTGTCAAGTATTTCTGAATATCATTTAACCAATCACAATTATGAACCAGGTACTAAATGAAACACCCCGTTGGATATCCTGCGTTTCAATCGTAAACAGGTTCCTTTGTCTTCCTTTTTTGTTCATCCTTTTCTTTGTTCAACCAACCAATGCACAGCAATATACCCGCGGCATCGGGGTATACCCCGGCGATCCGAAGGAAAACTTCGCCCCCATATTAAAAATTGATGCCGCACATATCCGCAACCTTGCCCAGCACCGGCCTGCTTACCAATCAAGTGCTTATGATTATAACCTGGCCGTATCCTGCATAACAGACGGCATAAACGATGCCGAAATGCCGGGCTGGATAGTAACCAGCACCAGCAGCCAGGGTATTTTAGGTAGAGATGGTCGTGAGCATGTACTCGACAGGCATGCCAGCAGTCAGCAGCAAATACAGGGAGCAAACGCCTGGCTGCAGATACAAATGGCAGGCAATTATTTTATTCCACCGGTGGATAGTATCAACCTAACAGGCAGCATAGCTATAGATACCGCAATTACACAACCCTGGTCAATTACCGTAAGCGGATCAGATGACGGGCAGAAATGGGAAGAGTTGGGCAAAGTAAGCGGCGAAGGTTTGCCGGGTGGCGATGGTATGGCTCAATTCCTGAAAAGATTTCCACAGCAGGCAGGCCAGAAAATGACGCCGCAGCAAGTAAATTTCATGAGGCGGTTTGCCTCCCGGAGAACATTAAATTATGGTTTTAAGCTGGCCCACCAGGTTAGTTATAAATATTACCGCTTCAATGGTGACGCCCCGGCAGCCAAAAGCTGGACTATCAATGATATGGGTTTCCTGTTCAAAAATAAAACGGCTCCTGTTGGCGGGCCCTATCATTTTAACAGCGCCTGGAAAAGCGCCGGAAGCGGGACTGAATGGGTTTATGTCGACCTGGGGGCGATTTGCAGCTTTAACCAGGTCGGCCTGGATTGGATCAGCCCGGCGACGGAAGGTTCGTTGCAGGTATCAGACGATGCTGAAAAATGGCTGGATATAGCGCCTTTGGTTGCAAATCCGTCCACCGATACCACTACGATGATAAACCTGGCTACGCCTGCCAAAGGAAGATATGTACGGGTGTTGATGACCAAACCTGTGAACCCTGCTTTAGGCTATATGCTCGGCGAAATCCAGGTAATGGGTGCCGGCGGTCCTGTCCCGGTAGCGCAGCCGCAGCCTCTTGTTCAGCCAAATGGGAGACTTGAATTGGCCGGCGGGGCCTGGAGATTGCAACGCGCGTCCTTAGTTCGTGCCGATGGTAACTTTATATCCAGCATGAACGCTACGGATGAAGAATGGCTACCGGCAACAGTGCCGGGAACTACGCTGGTAAGCTACCTTAATGCCGGCGCCCTCCCAGACCCAAATTATGGTGATAACAATGCTGCCATATCCGACTCCTATTTTTATGATGATTTTTGGTATCGTAATGTGTTTATCGTGCCTGCCTCATATTCCGGCAAAAGGATATTTTTAAATTTTGACGGGATCAACTGGAAGGCTGAAGTTTATATCAATGGCAACCTGGTCGGGCGCATTAAGGGCGCTTTTACCCGTGGCAAATTTGATGTGACCAATATGCTGATGCCGGGCAACAAGAATGTGCTGGCGGTGCGTGTCATCAAAAATGAAACACCGGGATTCCCCACCGAGCAAAACCGAAACAGCACCGATGCCAATGGCGGCGAACTGGGCGCTGACAACCCTACTTTTCATGCTTCCGTAGGCTGGGACTGGATACCTACCATTCGTGGCCGCAACACCGGGATATGGAATAATGTCTATCTTTCTACAGGCGGCCAGGTGACTATTGAAAATCCATTGATCACCAGCCACCTACCCCTACCGGATACTTCTTCCGCTGATTTGAATATGGAGGTCACTTTAAGAAACCTCAATAAATCCCCCGTTCAGGGCACCTTACGCGGCAAATTTGGTAATATAACTTTTGAGCAAAAGGTTACCCTTGCGGCATCCGAGGTAAAAACATTGGTGCTTAACCCAATCACCAATCCATCATTCAGGCTGCGTAATCCTAAATTATGGTGGCCTAATGGTTATGGCAATCAAAATCTGTATAATGTTTCATTAACATTTACCACCGCTGATGGTGTAGTATCAGATGAAAAGAAATTCAAAACCGGCATACGCGAAATGAGCTATGCAGATGACGGCGGCAGCCTCAAGCTATTTGTCAACGGCAAACGTTTTATTGCCCGTGGCGGTAACTGGGGCTTTGCCGAGGATATGCTGCGTTATCGCAGTCGTGAATTTGACATCGCCGTAGGCTATCACAAACAAATGAATTTTAATATGATTCGTAATTGGGTGGGACAAATAGGCGATGACGCCTTTTTTGAGGCCTGCGATAAACACGGTATTATGATCTGGCAGGACTTTTGGCTGGCAAACCCTTCTGACGGGCCCGAGCCAAATAACCCCGGCATGTTTATGGATAACCTGAAAGATTTTGTGAAGCGTATCCGCAATCATCCCTCTATCGCCTTATATGTGGGCCGAAACGAAGGCAACCCGCCGTTAGTACTGGAAGAAGCTATTACTACCACCCTGCCGATTATCGCCCCCGGCATAAAGTATATTCCCAACTCTGCCAATGGAACGGTAAGCGGCGGCGGCCCTTATGGTTTGATGCCGCTTAAATATTATTTCCGCAACAGGGCAACACCCAAACTGCATAGCGAAATGGGTATGCCCGACCTGATGTCGTACGAAAGCTTTCAACTGGCTATGCCTGATTCGGCCATATCACCTCAATCGCGACTATGGGGTGTGCATGATTTCACCTTACAAGGTGCTCAAAACGGCGGTAACTTCAACCGCACCATGGAACAGGCCTTCGGCAAAATTGACGATACCAAAAAATGGCTTAACCTGGCCGCGTGGACAGAATACCAGGGCTATCGCGCCATGTTTGAGGCCCAAAGTAAAAACAGGATGGGATTGCTGATTTGGATGAGCCACCCTTCCTGGCCGTCACTCGCCTGGCAAAGCTATGATTACTATTTTGAACCGACCGGCGCTTATTTCGGCGGTAAAAAAGCATCAGAGCCTTTGCACATACAATGGAACCCATTAACTGACAGCGTAGAGGTAGTTAATTACAGCATACCTAATGCTGCCGGGCTTACTGCCAAATTGCAGGTTATCGACCTGGATGGCACGGTAAAACTCACCAAACAAGCGGCTGTAAGTTGTGCTGAAGATAGTACGGCCTCAGTAATGCCCGTAACTTTGCCTGATGGTTTAAGCAGCTTATATTTCGTAAGGCTCCAATTGAACAAAGGTGACTCTGTATTGTCGCGCAATGACTACTGCCGTGGGGCTCTCCCGGATTCAGCAGGCGGGATTGGTGATCTGAGAGCCATTACTAAACTTCAGACGATCAGCCTCATCAGTCAAACACAATCAACCAAAACAGGTGACCAGTGGAATATTACCACGCAGTTAACCAACAAAACGGTTACACCCGCTTTCAATGTGCGGCTTAAGGTTATAGGTACTCCAAGCAGTAACCGGATATTGCCTGTTATCTATAATGATAATTATTTTACCCTGTTACCGGGCGAAACCCGCGTTATCCAGATGAAAGTGGCGGATGCCGATACGCAAGGCGAAAAGCCGGATGTGATCGTAGAAGGATTTAATGTGAAGTAAATAAGTTTTACTATTTATACAAATGGTTGTACTATTTTAACAACATCCAAGCAAATGATAATATAACCGGTATATTGTTCTCACTATATGCAAACCGGCAGGTCATGTCGTGTAAACCAAATGTTCATCAACCTTTTCAATTATGAAAATCAATATTTTCTCCTGCATCATACTCAGCGCTTTTATGCTGGTAATTACCGAAGCAAATGCCCAGTCAAAAAAAGGCCAGGCAACTGAGACTAAGATCGCGGCCATTATCAAAAAGATGACGCTCGAAGAAAAAATAGCCATGCTGCATGCCAATGGTATCTTTTCGGCAGCGGGAGTGCCACGCCTTGGCATACCCGGATTGATGACTGATGACGGCCCGCTGGGGGTTCGTGAGGATGTGAAAGAAGGCTGGGGTTCGGCTAATCTCACTACTGATTCCGCTACTTTTTTCCCTAATGGATCGGCGTTGGCAGCTACCTGGAACCCTGAACTGGCTTACCGTTTCGGGCATGATATGGGCGAGGAAGCCAAAGCACGTAAAAAAACGATTATGCTGGCACCTGCTTTTAATATAGCACGCACCCCGCTTTGTGGTCGCACTTACGAGTATTATTCTGAAGATCCTTATCTGAATAGTTTACTGGCCGTGCAATCAGTAAAAGGCATACAAAGCCAGCATGTGGCTGCTTGTGTAAAGCACTACGCGGTAAATAACCAGGAAGTTGAACGCGGGCGCGTAAGTGTTGAGATTGATGAAAGGGCATTGCGCGAAATTTATCTGCCTGCCTTTAAAGCATCCATTATTGAGGGCAATGCCTGGACCATCATGTCAGCCTATAATAAATTGCGCGGTGTATATTGCTCCGAAAATGATTACCTGCTCAACAAAATATTAAGGGGCGAATGGAAATTCAAAGGTATCGTGATCAGTGATTGGGGTGGTACACATAGCACCGTAATGGCAGCAAATAACGGTCTCGACCTGGAAATGGGTTCCGGACCGAAATACGACAACTACTTTTTTGCAACAAAACTGCTGGATTCCGTTAAAGCCGGAAAAGTAAGCCTAAAAGTGATCGACCAAATGGTTCATCGCATTTTATGGGTAACCTACCAGACTTCATTAAGCGAAAATCAGCCTGCAGGAAGCCTGAACACTCCCGAACACAGCAAAACGGTTTATGATATTGCATCGGAGTCTATTGTGTTGCTGAAAAATGACAAGCACTTGTTACCTTTAAATACATCGTCCATCAAAAGCATCGCTGTAATAGGCGATAATGCTACCCGGACCTTTCATTTAGGCGGATTTGGCGCGGGTGTTAAAGCACGGTATGAGGTGACCGCATTGGCTGGGTTGCAAAGCAGGCTGGGCAAAACTGTAGATATTAAATATGCGCAAGGGTATTCCGGTGTATACAAACCAGCCAGGAGAAACGCACCTGCCGAAGCTCCAAAACCTGATTCTGCTTTAATGGCACAAGCGGTGACTGCGGCCAAAAGCTCGGATATGGCCATTTTATTTATTGGCGGCAACCGCGAATATGAAAGTGAAGGCCGCGACCGTACAGACCTGGGTTTGCCATTTAGTGAACAGCAATTGGTGGATGCCGTTACCGCTGCAAATCCCAATACCATTGTGGTAATAGTTGGTGGCGCCCCTTATGATATTGGCAAGATCAAGCAAAATAATCATACCATCGTATGGTCGTGGTACAATGGTTCCGAAAATGGCAATGCGCTGGCAGATGTTTTAATTGGCAAGATCAACCCCTCCGGCAAACTGCCTTTCACTTTCCCTGCGGATCTTAAAGATTCGCCGGCCCATGCCTTAAACGCCTACCCCGGCGAAAACTTGAAAGTGGAATATAAAGAAGGTATCCTGGTAGGTTACCGCTGGTTTGATACCAAAAAGATCGAACCGCTTTATTGCTTTGGTTATGGATTGTCTTATACCGACTATAACTACTCGGGCCTGTTCACCAACAAAAAGACTTATAAGACATCCGAAAATATCACTGCGACCTTAAAAGTGAAAAACACGGGCAAGTATGCCGGTAAAGAAACCATTCAGCTGTATGTAAGCAAAACAGGCTCCATAGTTGACCGGGCTGAAAAGGAATTAAAAGCCTTTAAAAAAGTAAGGATAGCCGCCGGGGAAACCGCCAGCGTTAAGCTGAGCATCCCGGTTAAAAACCTTGCTTATTATGATGTGAAGACTGGTAAATGGGTGGTTGAACCGGGCAAATACAAATTGCTTGCAGGCACTTCATCCAGAGACATCAAAGAAATCGCTACACTGACCATCAATTAAACATGACTACTAAGAAGTTTATTACCGTACGGACTTTTTTAAAGACTGCCATTTTACTGCTTGTTTTGGCACTGCCTGCAAAAAAACTTTTCGCCCAGGCCGAGTTCAGGCCCTGGGGCAATTTGGATGGTATCAGGATAAAAGGGCAACTCATTCCATTCAACACCTCTATTGTTGTTGAAGGCGACAATTCGTTAAAAGCAAGCCATACGGGTAAAGAGCTGCAAAAACCCGTATATACCCGGGATGGCGATGAACAATCGGTTGTTACCTCTATCGGTGATCTGCAATTCATCGAAACAATGAAAGATAACGGCCATGGATCAGCTAAGCTTACGATCAGGTGTGTGGTGAAAAAGGACACTATAGTTAAGGGGATTTATTTCCATGCGTCACTGCCAGTGGATAGGTATGCCCAAAGCCAATTTAAAATAGATAACAGTGGCGAAAAAGCATTTGACCAATCGAAACTGAACCAGGAGGGCGAATATGTACACGCCCAGGGTAAGGAGATTAGCTTCACCATTCCAACACAAAGTATCCAAATCAAAAGTGATACTACTTCGCTGATATTTGGCAGGCCCGATACCGGTGCAAACAAATTTATTCAACTTTATTTCCCGGTATGTTCCGGCAACCTGCACAAAAACGATGTATTTGAAAGGACTTACGAGATCCGTGTTTCAGGAGATATTGACCAGTCGCCGGCTACGCTTAAACTGGATACATCCGTACAGGGAAGGCCATTTGCTGGAATGGGAGGCAATTTCCGCCTACAAAACGCTAAAACAGATCCGCAGGTAATTGATTATTGCCTAAAAAATATGCGGGTAGCCTGGGGAAGGATCGAAATGCCCTGGAGAAACTGGCAGCCGGATTCGGCTATGGACCCGCTTGCTGTCGACACCGCTAACCTGAACCCGCATGTTCGCCAGTCCATGCAGATGGCGCAAAGGCTTAGCCAAATGCATATCCCGGTAATCCTAACCGCCTGGATGCCGCCGAAATGGGCGGTTACAGGCAAGCTAAGCTTTGGTAAATCACCCGAAGGTATCTGGGGCAACCCGCTTGACCGTACCAAGTTGCCTTTGATCTATCAATCCATCACAGATTACATTATTTACCTGAAGGATCATTATGGTGTCGATGTAAAGTACTTTTCATTCAATGAATCTGACCTGGGTATTAACATCCGGCAAACCGGTGAAGAGCATGATGACCTGATCAAAGGGCTTGGAGCCTATTTCGTATCCAAAGGATTAAAAACAAAGCTGCTATTGGGCGATAATTCTGACGCTAACACCTATTCATTTATCTACCCGGCCATGAATGATGCGGCAGCGCGTCCTTTTATGGGAGCTGTTTCTTTCCACTCCTGGAGGGGTTGGGAAACGGGGACGCTACAAAAATGGGCTGACGCCGCCAAACAAACCAACCTGCCATTAATTGTGGGCGAAGGAAGTATTGACGCGGCTGCCTGGGCTTACCCTGCTTATTTTGAAGATCCATCTTATGCGTTGGAGGAGATTAACCTGTACACGCGCCTGCTGGCTATCTGCCAACCATTATCCATTTTGCAATGGCAGTTGACCGCCGATTATTCCCCGCTTAAAGGCGGCGGTATTTTTGGCGATAACAGCCCGCTGCAACCTACCCAGCGTTTCTGGAACCTTAAACAACTGGCATCAACACCGGAGGGGTTATTTGCCATGCCGATAACTACGGATAAAGATGCGATCTCCTGCGCGGCTTTGGGTGACAACGCAAAACATAGCTATACCATTCACCTGGTTAATAACGGTGCGTCAAGGGAAGTACATCTTACGGGACTGCCGGCCAGTATCACTAAACTCACAGTATATATCACCGATCACAAAAAGGATATGAAAAAGTCAGGATCGATCAAGGTAAAAGATCACGAATGCACTTTTAAGCTAAACGAGCGTTGTTTTACAACCCTGTTCAGTGAGTAAGCTGAACAGGGTCTAGTTTATAGCTCCTTGATTTTAATGTTCTTCAGCCACACCTTTTGCCCGTGATGCTGAAACATGATGTGCCCGCTGGTTGATTTGGCGAAATTTGGGTTGCTTTTATATTTACTATGGCTGATGAGGTCTTTTATTTTGTCAGATTCAAGGTCGTATTCCACCACCTTCACGCCATTAAGCCATTGCTCCACATGGCCATGATCTACCAATAACCGCCCGGTATTAAACTCGCCAACCGGTTTCAATTGTTTGTTTTGGGGAATGATCAGGTCATACAATGAACCTGCCGAACGTATTGGAGCATGATCATTAAAATCAATATCATCCAGTAACTGGAATTCAAAATTATCCAACCAGTTAGGGCTGTTGCCATTACCTGATTCATGGCTCGAGTTTTCCTGTACATTATAAAAAACACCGCTGTTGCCAGCCTTGGATACCGCCCACTCAAAGGTCAGATCGAAATTGGTATAAGTATCTTTGGTGAGGAAATCCACATTGGGCACACCGGTTTGTGCTACCAATGCCCCATCTTCTATCTTCCAGGCGTCTGATGGAAATGCATCCATCTTATAACCTCTCAATTCCTTTACAGATTTCCCGGCAAATAAGGTATGCCATTTATGGCTATGCTGCGCAAAAGCTATTTGGCTCAGGCAAAATAACGGGATAGCTAAAAAGAGTATCTTTTTCATAAGTTGTTGAGATAACCTGATTAAAACTTGTCATCATTAACTTCTATCCAGATGTTATCAGGGTCCTGCAAATAAACCTGTTTTACTCCGTCCGGGCGCAATTGCGGTGATTTAGAGTCTTGTTTCCAGTTGCCGTATTTCACATGCATTTCATCCAGGTGTTTGGTAAAATCGGCAAGGTTAGTTACCGAATAGGAAAAATGCGAGTTGATATCATGCTGATAAACTTCAGGTGCACCCTCTATCAAATGCAACTGGCTATGAGCGCCTGTTCTCAACCAAACATGCTTACCATCATGGAATGGCTCGGGGATTACTTCTAATTGCATTACCTCTTTATAAAATGCCGCGCTTTTTTTCAAATCTTTCACATAAAGGGCAACGTGGTTGGCTTGTATGCCGTTTTGGGCGAATACGCGATTTGCCATTCCGCCCATAATAATGAGAGAAAACAGGCTATAGATAATTGTTTTTTTGATCATAATCTCAATTGGTTTGGATAGTGAAATTGGGTGATGTCTGTGCAGCTAAATGTACAAATCAGAAACCGAAATATTGGTAAAAACTCTGATACTTAATAATTTTATAAAGCCATTATATAAACCCTAAAAGATTTCTAATTTTAGTTTTTATAATCCTGTCTTTTCATAATGAGGTTGATCAAGCTATTGGTTTTAATTATTTGCGTATTATTCTTCACTGTTGCGGCTCACGCTCAGTCGGTAACCGATAGCCTGTTAAATAAACTTAATACCGTATTAGCCAATAAAGAAGAGTATGTAAAAAAGAAACAGGACGCGATACATAATCTAAACCGGCAGTTGGTGAACGCCAGCTCGCCTAAAGCAAAGTATGTATTGTATGATTCTCTTTACACGCAATACAAATCTTTCAGCTACGATTCATCCTATAATTACGCGAAAAAACTGCAGGCTACCTCTTTAGAATTAAAAGACCCCTACCTGATCGCCTCGGCCAAAATGAAGCTTGCATTTACCCTGCTTTCATCAGGTTTATTTAAAGAGACCCTGGAAGAGTTAAACGGGATTAACCTTAACGCCTTGCCGGCACAGGATAAAGCTGAATATTATTTTATAAAGGGCCGCACTTATTTTGACCTGTCGGATTATAATCGCAGTGCTGACTATACCGCAATTTATAACCCAAAGGGAATCAGCTGTATCGACTCCGCCCTGGCTCTGTGCGAACCCGGGAAATTCAAGTACCTGGAATTGAAAGGGTTGAGAAATCTGCGTATGGGCGATTATAATGACGGTAAAAGGATCTATCTGGCACTTTTACAAACACCGGACCTTAAACCACATGATTTTGCTGTTAATGCCTGTTGTTTGAGTTATATATATGGGGCAAAAGGAGATAAGGAAAAATCTATACAATTATTGATCAAAGCTGCCATTTCCGACATACAATCTGCTACTAAAGAAACGGTTGCCAGTTATAACCTGGCTGACATACTGTATCACAATGGAGATATTAAAAATGCTTATGTATATATAAAGCAGGCGATGGATGAGGCCACATTTTATGGAGCCTTGCATCGCCAGGTAAAGATCAGCAGCATCCTGCCCATCATCGAGGCGCAGCATATAGACCAGATAGAGCATCAAAAAAAATTGCTTTACACTTATTCCTTTATAATTACGCTATTGGTTATTGCGGTGGTGGTATTTGCCTTTATTATATTCAGGCAATTGAAAAAACTGCGGATAGCTGATGAACTCATCAAATCTGCCAACGTATCCTTGCAGGAAAGCAACCAGGCACTGGAAGAATTGAACCGTAATTTGAGCACCGCCAACAAGATCAAAAATGAATACATCGGCTATTACTTCAATATCAACTCCATTTACATTGAGAAACTGGAGAGCTTTCAAAAATCCCTGGATAAAAAGCTAAGCAGCAAGCGTTATGAGGATGCGCAGGCAGCCGTTAAAAACCTCAATCTCGAAAACGAGCGCCTGCAATTGTTTCATACATTTGATAAGATCTTCCTTCGCCTGTTTCCTGATTTTATCAATAAGTTTAATGCGTTATTTAATCCGGGCGAAGAAATTTGCATTCCTGAGGGCCAGCTGCTAAGTACCGAGCATCGCATCTTCGCACTGATCAGGATGGGCATTCATGACAACGATCGTATCGCCAAGCTGCTGGGCTACTCTGTCAATACCATTTACTCCTATAAAAACCGCATCAAAAACAGGTCGTTTATCCCGAATGATGAGTTTGATGACCGTGTAATGGATATCGAAGCCGTATAATTGTCAGTTTTACGGTCAATTTTAATCTATATTGACCTCTGCCGGTCATCTACATAAACATCTCATAATAAGATACTTAACTGTTATATTCTTTCTATATTTTCTATACTGCCCCCTCGCGCTATTGTCTGTAGCATCTTCTTCTGTTTCCTTTGATCTGTATTTGGCGCCAATTCCAAATACAGTTTAAACCAATTTTTAAATCAATCAATTAATGAAAAAGATCTACTTTTTAAGGTACAGTCTTATGCTGCTTTTTATCTGTCTGTGCAATTGGGCAATTGCACAATCAGGCACAATAAAGGGCAGGGTAATTGACGAAACCAATCAGCCCCTGCCGGGCGCAACTGTCAAAGTTAAAGGAACAGATCAATCTGCTGTTACCGATGCAAAAGGCATTTTTACACTCCAGGCCGGCAATCAGTCGGCCGTAACTGTAGTTGTTAGTTTTGTTGGTTACGATGTGCTGGAGAAGGCTATCAGTGCCAACGAAACCACCACGCTGCAGTTAGTTCCCAATCAAAAATCGTTAAACGAGGTAGTGGTTGTGGGTTACGGTTCTGTCAGGAAACGGGACCTTACTGGTGCTGTATCCACTGTGGGAGCAAAAGACCTGAATCCCGGACCAACAACTAACCCGCTGCAGCAACTGGAAGGAAAGGCCGCGGGCGTAAACATCACCCAAACCGGCAGCGAGCCGGGTACCGCGCCAAGCGTACGCATACGGGGCATTACTTCGCTGCAGGGCGGGAATGACCCATTGGTTGTGGTTGATGGGATACAGGGTAATATGGACCTTTTGAACCAGGTTCCGCCGAGCGAAATTGCATCAATTGACATCTTAAAAGACGCCTCTGCTACAGCCATTTACGGCTCCCGCGGCGCGCCAGGTGTAATTATTATCACCACCAAAAGAAACACTGCCGGCAAATCAACTGTCGAGTTTACAGAAAACTCCTCGTTTGATGTGATCTCCAAACACCTGAATGAACTAAGTGCTGCCGAGTGGACAAAACAAGCCAATTTGCAGGGAGTAGATATTTCGGCCAATCACGGATCAAACACCGATTGGTTCAACCTGCTTACCCAGGATGGCTATACCCAAAATCATGCCCTGGCATTTGGCGGCGGCGCTAATGAATTTAATTACCGCGCGTCTATCAGCGCCATCACCCAAAGCGGTATTGTTATCAATTCAAATTATAAAAAATACATAGGCCGTATCGTTGCAACGCAAAAAGCGCTGGATGATAAGCTTACGCTGACCATGAATTTAAATAGCGGCATAAATGATGCTGTATACAGTCCGCCAAATATTGGCCGGGCAGCGTTCAGGTCTGGCCTCATTAGCAATACCTATATTTCAAGGCCAACTGATCCAGTGTTTAATACCGATGGTTCTTATTATAGCGATCCTAATGTGTTTCAATACATTAACCCTTACGCTGTTGCCAAAACCATTAAAAACGATGTGAATGTCAACAACCTGTTTGGCAGCTTACGGGCCGACCTGGAGATCTATAAAGGTTTATCAGCGGGCTGGTTTGGAAGCTGGAGAAAAGTTGATCAAAACACGGGCTATTATTTACCATCGGCATCTACCATCGCAGACGCGGTTGACAACAAGGGCATTGCAAACATCAGCAACAATCACGTTGACGAAAAGCTGATGGATATCAACCTGAACTATAAGCGTGATTTTGGTGATAACCATTTTGATGCTACCCTGGTATATGAGTGGCAGGCCCAAACATATAACGGCAGTTTTGCCCAGGCCAGGGGGTTTATAAATGATATTGCAACATACAACGCCCTTCAGTTAGGTGATATCACCAAAGTATTGCCGGGCGATTTTTCATCCTATAAAAATGACCGCAGGCTGGTTTCATTTTTAGGCCGGATAAATTACTCTTACAAAAACAGGTACCTGTTGACAGCCAGTTTCAGGCGGGATGGTTCAACTGTGTTTGGTATCAATAACAAATGGGGCAATTTCCCATCAGCATCCATTGCCTGGCGAATTGACCAGGAAGGTTTCATGAAGAACCAGAGTGTTTTCAGCGGCCTTAAATTGCGCGGCGGGTATGGTATTACCGGTAACCAGCAAGGTATTGGCCCTCAAAACTCAATAGCTTTAGTTGGGCAGGCGGGTTCTGTATTTTTCGGCGGAACTACGATACCTAATTATGCAGCCAGTCAAAACGCGAATCCAAACCTGAAGTGGGAAACGGTTAAACAGGCAAACCTTGGTTTAGATTTCTCGCTGATGCACGACAGGCTTTCCGGCTCTGTTGATGTATATACTGCAAATACTGACAATCTTTTATTTAATTACACAGTGCCGCTGGAAGGACCATTTTTGACCACCAATATATTGGCCAACGTTGGTAATTTACAAAAACGCGGTCTGGAGCTTACCCTAAGCTACGCGGTAATTAAAACCGAAAACACTACGCTGAACCTTGCAGGTAACGCCTCATTCATGAAAAATAAGGTATTAAGCCTGGGCGGTAACATACAGGGGTATGATATACCTACCAATTATGTTGGCTGGGGTAATAATGTCTATTTAATTGCCGGGAAACCAATTGGCACCTATCTTATTCTGCATCACTTAGGCAAAGATGCCAATAATGCTGAAACTGTGGTTGACCAAAACAAAGACGGGATCATTGACCAGGGATCACAAAGTAAGGACAGGATAGAAGAAGGGCAATCGTTACCAACATATACTTATGCCTTTACGCCAAGCTTTACTTATAAAAACTTTGATGCCTCAATGGTTTGGCGCGGTTCGGGTGGTAACAAGGTATACAACAGCCTTCGCCAGAGCTTAAGCTTATTAGAGAACCTGGGCAAATCCAATGTACTGCAAAGTGCTATTCCACTGGGCATTGCCTCATCACAATACGGCTCAGACCTTTGGCTGGAAGATGGTTCCTACCTGCGGTTCGAAAATTTGTCTTTCGGATATAGTTTCAATGTGAGCCATAGCAAATTTATTAAAGCCTTCCGGGTATCCTTAACCGGCCAAAACCTGGCAATAATTACCAAATATTCGGGAATTGATCCTGAACTGGACGCGAGCGGAGGAAGCTCATCAGGCGGGGATAATGGTATATACCCACGTACCCGCACTTTTTCGATAGGCTTAAATGTTATTTTAAAATAATCAGATCATGAAAAAAATATTATTCAGTATTCTTATCATTTGCCTTGCCGCCCAAAGCTGTACTAAGGTTAATGAAAACGTGTACGACAAGTATGCCGCCGGGCAATTTTACTCGACGCCCGCGGGCGCAAATGTTGCGCTGGCCAATGTTTACGCTAAAATTACCGGTACCTGGGGCAGCAATTATGCAGGCCGGGATAACTGCTGGTACGATCTTAACAGCTTTTCGTCTGACGAGCAGGTAATACCTCACCGTAACACCGGGGACTGGCAGATCGACTTTGCACAACTTTACACCCGTACCGAACTGCCAAGCCTGGGCATTATCAATAATACCTGGAATTGGGCATACTCCTGTATTTACAGCGCCAATTTGGCTATATCCCAGCTAACCACAGCTAAGGCCGACCCTGCTAAAATTGCAGAAGCCAAAGTGATGCGTGCCTGGCTATATTACTTATTAATAGATGATTTTGGTGATGTACCGTTCTACACGGACAACAACACGGATATCTCAAAAATACCACAGGAAAAAAGAGCCGTTATCTACAACTTTATAGTTACTGAGCTTAAAGCCAACGTTGATCTACTTTCTGAAACACGGGGCGGTGCCTATTACGGCCGGTTTAATAAATGGGCCGGATACATGGTATTGGCTAAAGTTTATCTGAATGCCGAAGTATATACAGGTACGGCACAATGGGCCGAGGCTTTAGCTGCTTCTAACAAAGTGGCGACCGGCGGCTTTACGCTGCATCCGGGTGGCGCCAATTCCGCCAGTCCATTGGGTTACCAGTATTATGAACTTTTTGGCGATGTATGCCCTAACGATGAAACCATACTGGCTGAATACATAACACAAAACATTATCAGCGGTAATATTTATACTATCAGGAGCTTGTACGGGCCAAACGGCGTGGCGCTTATCGGCTTTAGCGGCTGGAACGGTACAATTATCCCGTCAGAGTATTATGATAAGTTTGATAATACCGACATCAGGAAAAAACAATTCCTGCTTGGGCCGCAGGCTGGTGGCGTCACCTACACCAAAGAGGTATCGTCATTGATAGATCCGGGTGCCGCCCCTGAAGAAGGCATCAGGAATGTTAAATTTTTCCCGGTAAAACCCGCAGATGGCAGTGGTGAATCAAACGATTTCCCAATATACCGTTATGCTGATCTGTTGCTGATGCAGGCAGAATGTAATATTCGTTTAGGTAACCCCGGAGCTGCTGCTCCGCTTATCAACCAGGTTAGGGAACGGGCTGGGTTAAGTGATATTGCCACCCCTACCCTTGACAACGTTTATGATGAAAGGGGATTTGAGTTGAATATGGAAGGTCATCGCCGGCAGGACATGATCAGGTTTGGCAAGTTCCTGTTGCCGCATGGATTTGTAGAAACGACCCCGGCTTATAAGCTTTTGTTTCCTATTCCAACCGCGGCGCTTAACGCCAACACCACTTTAAAACAAAATCCAGGTTATTAATTATGAAAAAGATAATCAATTGTACATTAATAGCAATAGCCTGTATGGCTGTTGCTTGCCATAAAGATGCCGTATTAACCAAATTGGCTCCCATTGGCTTCACTTCCACGATTACGGCATCCGCAAGCCAGGTAGTGCTTACCGCCGCTACTGACGAAACACCCGATGTATTAACATTGCAGTGGCCGGCCGTGGTTTACCCGGTTAAGGCACACGTAACCTATACCTTGCAGGCAGATATCCCAACAGATACCGTTGGCGCTTCAGCCTGGGCCAATGCAACGTCTATTTTAGTTGGCGATGATATTTTAACCAAAACTTTTAAAGGCAGTGATCTCAACACGCTTGCGCTTACTGTTGGCGTTGCGCCTAACGAACTGGGTAAAATAGTATTCAGGGTTAGGGCTTACCAGGACAGGGAAACCTATACCAGTGCAGTAACTGTTAATATCAACCCATATAAAGTTATTATCGTTACCAATGGCTGGCCTGTGTTATACCTTCCGGGTGATTACCAGGGCTGGTCGCCTGGAACAGCGCCAACCGCAGCCGCGGAACACCCGGGTATTTATGAGGGCTTTATCTACGAGCCTGCCGGGGGTACTTACCAGTTTAAATTCACATCAAACCCCGACTGGGACCATATTAATTATGGCGATGGTGGCGCAGGTAAACTGACAACTGACGGAGCTGCAGCCGGGATGACATTACCGGGCGCGGGATATTATGAAGTGGTGGCCAATCCATCAGCACTTACCTGGAATTATACCCTGGTTACCTGGGGGATTATTGGCGATGCCACCCCGGGCGGCTGGAATACAGACACGCAATTGACCTACGATCCTGCAAAACAGGTTTGGACGGTAACAGCGGATATGGTTGCCAACGGATCATTCAAATTCAGGGCTAATAATGCCTGGAGTATTGACTTTGGTGTGGATGCCAATGGCAAGTTACAGTTTGCTGATAACCCTGCCTATCCATACAACGGATCATTGAATAACTTATCGGTGCCATCCAATGGAAATTACACCATTACTTTGGATCTGCACGATGCAAATAATTATAATTTCAAGATTCACAAAAACTAAAAACTGCAGGGCAGTGCTTTTTGCACTGCCCTGTTTTAATTTGATCAATAAAATATAGGCAATAAGGATGTCCTTCTACCGGCCCCTAACACCCGGATATATTACAGCTATGCCCGCGCATGCTTTAATACATCACAAATTCATTTATAAAACAATTCATGAGATTTATTAAGATCACATTTATACTTGCGTGTCTTTTCAATATGACTAACACTATGGCGCAATCGCCGGTTTTAGTGCCCGGTAATTTAGAATCTGCGACCATCGGCGAACAGGATATTACATTTAAAACTGCAAATGCTTATGGCAAGGTAACCGTTTATAGCCCATCTATTATTCGCGTACGATTAAATAAAGAGGCATTGGGGCGCGATTTTTCCTATGCCGTTGTAGGTCAGCTTCAAAAAACAAAAACCAGCATTACACAGGATAACGAAGCCATTACAGTTATAACCGATTCTCTGAAAGTAGTATTGAAAAAACAGCCGTTTTCTATTGCTTTTTATACTTCCGATGGTAAACTGATCAATGAGGATGAACAGGGTTTAAATACTTCCTGGGCAGGCCAATCAGTAACCACCTACAAAAAAATGCAGGATGGTGAGCATTTCATCGGCCTGGGAGAAAAGACGGGGAATTTAGATAGAAAGGGCAATGGCTATACCAACTGGAACTCGGACGTATACGGCTATAGCATCAGCCTCGATCCGCTTTATTCCACTATCCCGTTCTACATGGGTATCCATCACGGGCTGAACTATGGTATTTTCCTGGATAACACCTATCAAACTGATTTTAACTTTGGTGCGAGTAACAATCGATTTTCCTCCTTTGGTGCCCGCGGCGGCGAAATGAATTATTACTTCATCTACCATAAGCGCCTGGCGGATATAATTACTTCTTACACCTGGTTAACCGGGCGGATGCCTTTGCCGCCGCTCTGGTCACTGGGCTACCAGCAAAACAGGTATAGCTATTATCCGGAATCTGATGTGATGCGCATAGCACATACCCTGCGCGAAAACAAGATCCCCGCAGATGGTATTACACTGGATATCCATTACATGGATCGCTACCAGCTGTTCACCTGGGATAAAACACGTTTCCCAAATCCCGCGGGAATGAACGCCGAGCTAAAAAAACTGGGCTTTAAAACAACGGTTATTGTCGACCCCGGTATCAAAGTAGAAAAGGGGGCTCCTGCCTATGAAGATGGTCTTAAAAACGATGTCTACATCAAATACCCTGATGGGCAGCCCTACACAGGTGAAGTATGGCCCGGCTGGTGCAATTTTGCAGATTTCACGAGCGTAAAAGGCCGCAACTGGTGGAATAAGCAAATGAAGTTTTTTGCGGATGCGGGTATAAGCGGAATATGGAACGACATGAATGAGTTCTCCACTTGGGGACAGAAAGCACCGGATAACATCCTGTTTGATTATGATGGCAAGCCAACCACACATCTTGAGGCACATAATGTTTATGGCCTGCAAATGGTACGGGCAAGTTATGAGGGGGCGCGCCAACACATGGCCGAAAGGCCCTTTATTCTGTCGCGTTCCGGGTATGCCGGGCTGCAGCGTTACTCCGCTATCTGGACCGGCGACAATCGTGCGGAAGACAATCACATGCTGCAGGGAGTACGGCTGATGAATAGCCTCGGATTAAGCGGCGTATCTTTTACCGGCATGGATGTTGGCGGGTTTGTGGGTACCGCGTCTATCCCGCTCTACTCCAAGTGGATGCAAATAGGCGCCTTCATTCCTTATTTCAGGAATCATAGTGCCAGTGATACCAAATCAGCTGAGCCATGGACATTTGGTAAAGAAGTGCTCGATGTAGCCCGCGATTATATCAGCCTGCGCTATCAGCTGCTGCCTTACCTGTATTCCACTTTTTATGAGTCGACAGAGAACGGTATCCCGGTAATGCGGTCGCTGGCTATCAATTACACTTTCGACCCAAAAGTGATGAACCCAGAATTCCAGAACCAATATGAATTTGGTAATGCCTTTATGATCGCACCGTTCGAAAGTAATAAAGACTACGGCAAAATCTATTTACCCGAAGGCACCTGGTACGATCTGTATAACGGATCGAAAGAAAACGGCCAGCAGGAAAAGATAATCCCGCTAAGAAACGACCGGCTTGCAGTATATGTAAAAAGCGGCAGCATTATAACGATGCAATCGCTTGTACAATCCACTGCTGAACTGCCGACGGATACTTTATCTATCCATGTATACAATGGTACCGTAGCTAACCACTTTGTATATTATGAAGATGACGGCAAAAGCTTCGCATACCAAAAAGGCGATTTTTATAAACGGACTATAACGTTTGATCCTGTTAAGCGCGCCATCACTTTTAGCAACGCCGAAGGCAAATACAATTCGCATTTTAAAAATATCAGGTTGATACTTCACGGGTTTAGTGAAGCAGCAACCATCAGGTCAGGAAACAGCAATATTACGCTCCATGATGACCAGTATACTTATCTTAGTACCGGCAATCATGACGGATCAGCAAACTGCGCTGTTAAATATGCCATTATCAATAATAATACAGCGGGCATCCAATTAAATTACTAAAACAGAAAAGGAGAAGGCGGAAATGAATACCAGAATTAAATCTAAAATGAACACACTATTATTATTGATAACGCTGGCAGGCTCTATTATGGGCTGCGGCAAAAAACAGGTTGCACCTGTAGATCCTCCAACGGATACTACTAAAACAAGTGTCAAAGATCCCGCACAATATGGCACGCCTTACGCAGGCGTACCGGCAACAAAGGATATTGTGATGTACGAGGTGAATATGAAAACATTTTCGCCGGCTAATTTTACAGGTGTAAAAGCTCGACTTGACTCTATTAAAGCGCTTGGTGTAAATGTGATCTGGCTGATGCCTACCTATCCTATCGGTGTATTGAAGGCCGTGGGTTCGCCTTATGCGGTTAAAGATTACGAGGGTGTGAATGCCAATTTTGGAAATCTTGATGATCTGCGTTCATTGGTTGATAAGGCGCATAGCCTTGGGATGGCCGTGATATTCGATTGGGTCGCCAATCATACCTCATGGGATAACGCCTGGGTAACGCAACACCCTTCCTGGTACTTACAGGATGGATCAGGGAACATCATTATGCCGCCCGGAACCAACTATGCAGATGTAGCCGCGCTGAATTACAACAATACCGATATGCGTAAAGCGATGATCAAGGCGATGAAATACTGGGTGTTTACTGCCAATATCGATGGGTATCGTTGTGATTTCGCCGATAACGTAACGACCGACTTCTGGAAGCAGGCATTGGATACGCTGAAGACTATTAGTACCCACAAACTGATCTATTTAGCGGAGGGCACCAAGGGCACTGAGATCACCGCAGGTTTTCAGTTAAACTTTGCTTTTAGTTATTATAGTACGCTTAAAAGTGTATTTGGAGGCGCCCAGGCCAGTAATTTATTTGCTACGAATACTTCTGAAAATACATCTTTGCCATCACCCGGTATCAAATTACGGTATATCACCAATCATGATAATGCATCTTCCGATGGTAGCCCGATAACCGTATACAATGGCAAACAGGGTACATTAGCGGCTTTTGTTTCAGCTGCCTATATGGGGGGCGTACCGTTGATTTACAGCAGCCAGGAAGTGGGATATCCAAACCCAATAAACATTTTTAATGTAGTACCGGTGGATTACACAGCCAACCCGGACCTGGTGGCCGCCTATAAAAAAATAATCGCTTTCCGTTCAGCCCATGAAGCCGTTAAAACCGGGACTTTAACAGCTTTTAATGATGCCGATATCGTAGCATTTGAAAAAAAATCCGGCGCTGATGATGTACTTGTTTTAGCTAATACACGCAACAGCGCTAAAACCTTCACAGTTCCTGCAGCATTACAATCTACATGGACAAACGGAGTTTCGGGAACTGACATTACCCTGGCTAACCAGGTCATATTGCAGCCGTATAATTATTTGATATTGTATAAAAAGTAATTAAGATAAACGGGATATTACAAAGCGGTCTGTTTTGTAATATCCTGTTAGAAGTTCGGAGTAAAGACTACCCAATTATAGCTTTGATCAACAAAAACGTTCCAATACCTAACAGGACAAAGTAAACATATTTAAAAAAGTTTTCACCATGCAAGCGATGATTGATCGCCCTGCCTATGAAAACAGCAGGAAGCATTACCGGCACGCTCAATAAGTAATAGTGGAGCAGGATTGGAACAAGCAAGCCGGAAAGCCAATAGCCAATTAATCCTACCATACTGGCGATCAAAAAATATCCCTGTAAAGTTGCCCTGAAATGCTGGGCCGACCAACGCTTCTTAGCACCATAAATAACCAGTGGCGGCCCGTTCAGTCCATAGGCGCCGCCCAAAATTCCGGCAAGCAAACCACAGCCAAAAAGCCAGGCGAAATTGTCGCTCTTCAATTCTTTAAGTTTTTTGCCGGTTACCAGGTAAATAGAAAATACAACAATGACTATTCCCAGTGTGGCTTTTGCAATTCGTTCATCAACGTTGACTAATAACAGCAATCCCAACGGTATGCCTATCAGCGTATATAGGATCAACCCCCCCGGCGCTACGAAAATGGATCTTTTTCCAGTCCTGAACTACGACTACCCCTGCAACTGATAAGGACAGGAGTACGGAAAGCGGGACCGCCACATTAAGCGGGACCCATAGTGCAAATAAGGGCACTGCAATAAGTGATTCTCCAAATCCGAAAGCTGATCTGAAAATTGTGGCAATAAAAACAACTGATAAAATGTGGATGGTAAGCGTATTTAGAAGCATTATTTTTCGTAGTGGAGATGAATAAAGATAGCAAATTTAAGGCGATTGTCCTAATTAATCCACCCATAAAAGCCTATTACATGGTTTAAATTGAACTTCTAAATCCTTGCCGAAGGATGAGATTATAAAGGTAATCCAGGTAGTTTCTAAAAAAAATGAATATTTCTTTGGAAATGTAAAAAACCCATCTATATTTGTAGTGTACTATTATACTAATACACTATGGGACAATGGTAGAAATCAAAAACTTAAGTTTTGCTTACCCGCGCAAACCACTGCTTTTTAAGGATCTCGATCTTTCTTTAAGCAATGGCCACATCTACGGATTGCTTGGTAAAAACGGCGCCGGGAAATCAACGTTATTAAAAAACATGATCGGTCTTGCATTTCCTCAAAAAGGAAACTGCCTCTTCAATGGGATCAATGTATCCGGGCGTTCGGTTCGGGTATTACAGGATATTTATTTCATTGCTGAAGAATTGTACGTCCCTTCGCTTACGCCGGTTCAGTTTGTTGCCAATACAGCGGTATTTTATCCAAAATTCAATCAAAGCGACTTTTATCATTACCTGAAAGTATTGGATGTTGATATAGAGGCGGTGATGGACAAGCAATCCTACGGTCAGCAAAAAAAGGCGATGATCGCTTTTGGCCTTGCTACAAATACCGGCTTGCTGATAATGGACGAGCCCACCAATGGGCTGGATATCCCTTCAAAAGTGCAGTTCCGCAAACTCATCGCTTCGGTATTAACGGAAGATAGGTGTATCATTATCTCCACGCACCAGGTGCGCGACCTTGACAGTTTGATAGATACGCTGCTGGTGCTGCATGAGCGCGAGATTGTAGTAAACCGGTCGCTTGACGAGGTGGCGGAAAAACTCACATTTGGCAGCTACCCCGATACCGAAGGATTACCTGTGTTATATGAAGAAGAAAGTATACGCGGCAAAAATGCTATCCTGCGTAACACCACGGGGAAATTCAGCAAGGCTGACCTGGAACTCCTTTTCAATGCCATCATCAGCGGTAACAAGCCACTTTTAGAAATATTAAAAGCATCCTGACATGAACAATACATTTAACATAACCCGTTTTGGCAGGCTGTTCGTTAAACATACCGCTGAACATTACAAAAACTACCTGATGTCGTTAACCGTGCTGATGGGCGTATTGGTTTTGGGCGGCAGTTTCCTGGTTTACCTGATGCCGGGCCCTCTTGATGTTGGCGTGCAATCCGTTCTGTTTGTGCTCATCCTTTTATTGGCAGGCACCATGTTCACCAGTACCATATTTGCTGACTATGGTGATAAGAACAAAGCGATAACTTCGCTCACTTTACCGGCTTCTCATTTAGAAAAATTCCTGGTAGCATGGGTGTATTCGTACCTGTTATTCCAGGTAATATTTACTGGTAGCTACTATCTCGTTCTGTTGTTTTTAATTAATGTAAAGCACTTTCCGGGGCAAACATCCGAGATGTTTAATGTTTTCGACAACCAGGGCGGAGGGATTCTGATCTATTTGGTATTCGCTTTACTGCATTCTATTGCATTTTTTGGGGCTATCTTTTTCAAAAAACTTCATTTCATTAAAACTGCATTCGTGTTTTTTATTAGCATAGCTGTATTGATCATCATTAATAAAATTATGCTGGGGATATTATTAGGGAAAGAAGTAATGGCCACACCTCCGTTTGGTGACGCCAGGTTGATAGAAAATGGCAAAGTATCAGATATCTATTTAGATCACCAGGATAGTTCTATTGTGTTGTGGCTAATGGCCGTTTTAGTTCCCATTTTTTGGGTTGCGGCATATTTCCGTTTAAAAGAAAAGCAGGTTTAATTAACAAATGTAACTATGGAGTTTAGAGATAACGAAGCCATATACCTGCAGATAGCCGCTTATGTAAGCGAAAATATTTTGCTGGGCAAATGGCCGGCTGAACAGAAGATACCTTCGGTGCGCGACCTGGCCATTGAGCTGGAAGTGAACCCCAATACGGTAATGCGATCATACGAGTTCCTGCAAAACCAGGAGGTGATCATTAATAAAAGAGGGTTGGGACTTTTTGTAGCCACCGATGGGTACGACAAAGTAAAGGCTTACCGCAAAGAGCGTTTTATACAGCAGGATCTTTCTGAATTCTTCAGAAACATCTACCTGCTTGATATCAGCCAGGAAGACCTTGCCTTATGGTATGAGAAATTCAAACTGGACAATTACGAATCAAAATCAGACAAGAAAAATGAAAACAAGTAGCAAATTAATAGCAGTTGCAGCGTTCCTGATTTTAGTATCACTCCTGGTTTATAATTACCAATTAAAAGCTGAATATGCTTCGGGCAGGTATAAAAACCCCTACCGGAATTTCGTCACGCTGAAATTAAAGGATTTTGATGCTGTTGATATAAATTCCACTACAGCTGCAAACGTAAAATTAGTTCAGGGCCCTTTCAGTGTGAGGATCGATTCTGCTGCCCTGGAATATGTTAATATCAAACAGCAGGGCAATCGTTTAAAGATCAACGCGGATTTCGTCCGGGATTTCAGGTACAATTACAATCCTTATATAATAGTAATATCCTGCCCAAAATTGTCAGAAGTTACAACTAATGCTGCTTACATAGCTAATCGTAAACAAGTTATTGATACTATGTATAGCGGGGAATGGAATATGCGCCAAAACCTGGTCGAAGGCTTCACACAAGATAGCCTATCTGTACACCAAACTTACGGCAGTGCCATAATTTTTTCCGGCAACCATATCCGGGCCTTTAATGCCGTAACAGGCACAGACGCCGGAAGCGGACCCAAAATCACCATCCTGGATAATAATAAGTTCCAGAGCGCGACTATAGATATACTTAACAAAAGCCAGTTGCAGCTTAATGGGAACTCCGTGCAAAATTTAAAATACCATCTTGCCGATAGTGCCAGGATGATAACTACAGGCGCTGCACAAACCACCATAAACAATTCAAAACCTTTACTGAAATGAAATTAGTTATCGATTCCCTCTCAAAAACATACTCCAACGGTGTGCACGCCTTAAAGAATGTATCACTTACGCTAAATAATGGCATGTTTGGTCTGCTAGGGCCAAATGGGGCCGGTAAATCATCCTTAATGCGCACTATCGCTACCTTACAGGAAGCAGATAAGGGTAGCATTTTCTTGGATGACCTTAACGTTTTGAAGAACAAAACTGAGGTAAGGCAGCTGCTTGGTTACTTACCACAGGAGTTCGGTGTATATCCAAAAATATCAGCCGAAAGAATGCTTGACCATATCGCCCAACTAAAAGGTATTGGTAATGCAGGTGAACGGAAAGAGCTGGTTGGCAGCTTATTGGAAAATGTAAATCTATCCAAAGACCGGAAAAAGCACCTCGGCACTTATTCTGGTGGGATGAAACAGCGTTTTGGCATAGCCCAGGCGCTGATAGGTAATCCCAAACTGATCATTGTTGATGAGCCAACTGCAGGCCTTGATCCCGCAGAAAGAAACCGTTTTTATAACCTGCTGAGCCAATTGGGCGAAAACACCATCGTCATCCTGTCGACCCACATTGTAGAGGATGTAAGCACCCTTTGTTCCAACTTCGCGATCATTTGCCAGGGCGAAGTATTATACGCGGGCGAACCGGATACTGCGGTAAACGAAATGGAAGGGAAGATATTCAGCAAGGCCATTAACAAGGCTGAGTTACCGCATTACCAGGATGATTTTACAGTAATATCCACCCAACTAAAAACCGGCAAGCTGCACATCAGGATATTACAGGACACAGACCCCGGGCATGGCTTTATACCAGCAGTGCCTAACCTGGAGGATGTTTATTTCAGCAATATTGCAACACGTGTAGACGTAAATACCATTTAACTAACTTTAAATCAACCAATTATGTTCTGGAAAATATTAATTTTCGAGATCCAATCCAGGGTCCGCAGGCCCGCGGTCTACCTATATTTTGCAGCCGCACTGTTTTTCACCGTCATGACTTTTGCCACAGGCTCGTTGCCTTTGGGTGAAAGGGAACACATTAATGCCCCCTATCTCATTGCTATGTGGTGCGCCGGCGTTACTATGTTAATGATGCTGGTAAGCTCATCCATAATGGGCATGGCGCTATACCGCGACATAGAATATAATACCAAAGATTATTACCTCACCTACCCTATCACTAAGGCGGGTTATTTTTGGGGGCGATACCTGGGCTCGTTTTTATGTATGCTATTTATAGCAAGCTCTGTTATCGTTGGCGTTTATTTTGGCACCAAACTCGGCCCCGCTTTAGGCTGGTGCGATGCCGCACAATACGGGCCTAATAAATTTATTTATTACCTGCATCCATTTTTGACCATTGCCCTGCCCAACCTGTTTTTTACCTCATCACTATTTTTCGGATTAGTGGCTCTTACACGTAATGTCAAGGTGATCTACAGTGGCGGCATCCTGTTATTTTTAGGTTATTTCCTTTCCATATTTTTTTTGCACTATACCGATAATGCTACCGTAGTTAACCTTGCTGACCCCTTTGCACTTAACGGGGTACGTTTGCAAACAAATAATTCCAGCGTTATTGAGCAAAACACTACTTTATTTCCAATAGTTGGTACTTTCCTGCTCAATCGCATTATTTGGTCGGGCGTGGGCCTTGTGATTTTGCTCTATACCTATTTCCGTTTCAATTTTGAGAAATTCTTTAGCGGGAGACGTGATAAATCGGCTATCGATGATGTTGTGTCTAAAGTTAAACGCCCTGTTATTCGCAACGTGAAGGTGAGTTTTAAAGGCTCTTATAATCGCAGCACACTACTTAACCTGGCCAGGGTAGAGCTAATGAATATCATCAGGGATAATTATTTCTGGATCATATTATCAAGCGGGATGGTGTTCCTTGCATTCGTGTTCTGCATGGGCAATAGTACTGACGGGGTACCAGATTTCCCGCGGACCGTCACCCTCATGGGTATTTTTAACGAGGGGTTTCCCTTTTTCATCTTTTTCATTATCATATTTTATACCGGTGAAACACTTCATCGCGACAGGGTAACGCGTTATTCATTCATCAATGATTCATTGCCACCACCCAATTGGGTATTAAATGGTTCCAAACTGCTTGCACTTCTTATACTTGGCGCGGTTTTATCGTTCATACCTGTGCTATTAGGCATACCCGTACAAATAGCCAAAGGATATTATCATTTTAATTTTCCTGTTTATCTAACCTACCTCTTTGTCATTATCATGCCCGCTTTATTAGAGATGGTTCTGTTTTCATACGTGGTGCATGTAACGGTCAATAATAAGTTTGTGGCCCATGCCATAGGGGTTTCCATTTGGATAGCAGTATTTTTCCTGCGAACCTCCGGCATATTTAACTATAATTTGTTATTGTATTCCTATACGCCATGGTTCGGCGTTTCAGACATGGATGGTATCGGCCACATGATGGCTCCTGTCAACTGGTTTAACCTGTATTGGCTGCTATTCGGTGGTTTGCTGATCATTGTTTCAGCATTATTTTACTATCGTGGAGTAACTTCTTCTTTCAAAGAAAGGCTGCAGTTAGTTGCCGAACGGTTCGATACTAAAACCAGGCTTTTCACCGGCATCTTAGTGGTCGCTTTTTTAGCCGTAGGCGCATATAATTATTACAATGTAAGTTACTTAAATAGTTTTTTGACCCAGGGCGAAGGTGAGGACCGGGCGGTTATCTATGAAAAGACATTAAAACGCTATGCTACCCTACCCCTGCCCAAAGTAACCCGTATCAAAATGAATGTTGATCTTTTCCCGGATAAGCAACAGGCTTTTGTAAAAGCATTTGTAACGATTGTAAATAAAACCAGCAAATCTATTTCCACAATGCTGATTGACGGGGATGAGTTGACCGATTATTCTATCAAAAGCGGCGAAAAGCTTGTTCCATTTACTTATCCCCTCGTTTATAAGCGCGGAATGTTCAATTGGTTCAGGTCGAAAAAGGATACCGCGGCTTTCCGTTTATACCAGTTCCAAAAACCCCTTGCTCCGGGAGATTCATCATTGCTCGAAATAAATTCTTCCACAACATACAAAGGCTTCAGCAATGGGCTATATGCTGAAAAATTATTGCGAAACGGCACTTTCTTTACCGGCGGCTTACCCGGATTGGGTTATGATGACGATGATGAAGTAAGCAGCCCATACGTTAGAAAGCACAGTGGCTTGCCCGAACAGAAGGGTGAAGAGGTAGCGCAAAATGACCCCATAGGGATCGCGACACTTAAAGCGGGTAACATATCGGACCTGTTAAGCATGGATATCACCGTAAGCACTTCAGGCGATCAAACGGCTATTGCACCCGGCGAATTGCAAGGTCAGTGGAAACAAAATGGCCGCAATTATTTTCATTACGTGCAAACTCAACCCGGAATGTATGCGCCTTTTGGTATGCTGTCCGCAAAGTATGCCGTATTTCACGACAGCGTGCAACTGGACCACAAGGTGAATATTAATATTTATTACCATCCTGATCACGATGCCAATATCCACCGTTTTGCAAATGCCTACAAGGATGGACTACGCTACTTTTCTTCAGCTTATGGCCCTTATCCATTTAAAGATATCCGGTTAGCTGAGTCATCCGAATATGGGCCAAGGGACGCCTCATTTACCACTTTAGATACCTATGCCGAGTATACTGGTTGGAATGCTCATTTTAGTGATGCTAACCAATACGATTACATTTATTTTGCCACTACGAAGGCATTGGCACAGCAGTGGTGGCGTTTCCAGGTTGCACCTAACAATACAGTTGGGTCACTGGTAATATCCGAAGGATTAGCAACTTATGGCGCCCTGGTAATGACTGAAAAGAAATACGGCAAAGCCAATATGCGAAATGTGGTGCTGGATCAATTGTCATTCTATCTTTTTATCAGGAGGCGCGTAGGAGGCCAGGAACATCCTATCATTACAGCCAATCAATGGTTTGAGTGGAGCGAAAAAACAAGCGTAGCATTATACGGGTTAAGAGATCTTATAGGCGAAGACAGCCTGAACAATGCCCTTCGCGAATTTAAAAACGCCTATGCCTTTAAAAGCAAGCCGCCTTATGCTGGTACCAATGATCTGTATCGTTACCTGCAAAAACATGTACCTGATTCCATGCAGTATTTTTTAACCGATACCTGGCAAAAGGTGACCTTATATGATAACAAAATAATTGATGTAAAAGCAGTAGCTACTGGAAACAAAGATGAGTATAAAGTAACGATCAACGTAAATGTTGATAAGGCCTGGATAGATAAAAAAGGTAATGATGTACCCGCCAAAAACATGAATGATTATATGGATATCGGGGTGTTTGCGGCAAATACCAATAACAAGGAGGGCCGCTCACAGGTAAACCCGCTTTATTTGAAAAAATACAAGTTCACCGCCGGGAAGCATACCATTAATGTTATTGTGAAAGGAAAACCTATGCGTGTTGGTATAGATCCTTATGCTAAATTGATAGACCGGCAACCCAATGACAATTTGAAGGATCTATAAGATGTAACTCCTTAAACATAAAAAGCGTCCCGTATCTCACCGCGGGACGCTTTATTCAAATCAACTAAATCAGCCATCGGTTAGAAGGCTTTTACCTTTTTACAAATCACTTTTCATTGGATAAAGAATAAGGGAAATCAACTTCCTTAATGCCTTTCAGCTTATTTGGTTTGGCCGACATATTAAAGTTGAGCACCGCCCCCTGCATTAATGAGGTGTGGCTAAGCCAGTTGAAATCATAAGGCTTTCCATTATAGGTCAATCCGCTTACATACTTATTGTTTGCGCTGTTATTGGGTGCATTGATCATTACTTTCTTCCCGTTCTCCAAACTCAATGTTATCTTATTGAATAACGGCGCGCCTAACACATATTGCCCGGCAGTTGGGCACACCGGGTAGAAACCCATTGCCGAAAAAACATACCAGGCAGATGTTTGCCCGTTGTCTTCATCGCCGCAATAGCCGTCTGGTGTGGCTTTGTAAAGCTTATTCATCGTTTCGCGGGCCCAGTATTGTGTTTTCCAGGGCTCACCGGCGTAATTATACAGGTAGATCATGTGTTGTATCGGCTGATTGCCATGCGCGTACTGTCCCATTCCGGCTATTTGCATTTCGCGTATCTCGTGTATCACCTCGCCATAATAGCTATCATCAAAAACTGGCGGCAGGGTAAATACAGAGTCGAGCTTGGTTACGAATTTCTTCTTCCCGCCCATCAGGTTAACCAATCCTTGTATATCGTGGAATACGCTCCATGAGTAGTGCCAGCTGTTACCCTCGGTAAAGGCATCGCCCCATTTAAAGGGACTGAAAGGTGTTTCCCATGAACCATCCTTATTTTTACCACGCATCAATCCAGTGGATGGATCGAACAGGTTTTTATAGTTCATGCTCCGTTTTTTGTAAATATCAGTTTCTTCTTTGGGTCGATTTAAAGCCTTACCTAACTGATAGATAGCAAAATCATCATAAGCATACTCAAGTGTTCGGGCAGCATTTTCGTTGATCTTTACATCATAAGGCACATAGCCTAGCTTATTATAATACTCCACTCCTTTGCGGCCTGTGGCTCTTGGGCCCTCATTATTCGCACCATGCAATAAGGCTTCATATAAGGTCTTGATATCATAACCACGTAAACCTTTCAGGTAAGCTTCGGCCACAACGGATGCGGAGTTATTCCCCACCATTACATCCGAATATCCCGGGCTCGACCATTCCGGCAACCAGCCTCCCTCCTTGTAATCGTTGATCAGGCCCTCCTGCATTTCTTTATTGATAGAAGGGTAAACCAAATTCAGGAATGGATAAAGGGCACGAAAAGTATCCCAGAAACCTGTCCCGGCGAACATATAACCCGGTTCGGTTTTACTGGTATAAGGGCTCCAGTGTACTATTTTACCTTTAGCATCAATCTCGTACAATTTATTCGGGAAGAAAAGCATCCGGTAAAGACAAGAGTAAAAAGTGCGGGTTTGGTCAACCGTTCCGCCCTCAACTGTCAACCGGCTCAGGGTTTTGTTCCATACGGCTCTTCCTTTCTGTTTGGTTACGTCAAAACTGTCAGCACCTTGTTCGCCTTTCAGATTCAGTTCAGCCTGCTCTATGCTGATAAACGAAGATGCTACCCGCAGATGAACCTGTTCACCCTTGCGGGTTTTAAATCCGATAACCGCGCTGGCGTGTTTGGCATCCAATTCATCAGAATTGTTAAGCGTACTATCGCTATAGGTCTGATGCAGGGTGAATTTCTTGTCGACATAAATAACAAAGTAGTTTTTAAAATTCTTCAAAGGCCCCCGTGCAAATTTAGTGGAGTAACCCACGATCTTATTTTCACCGGGAATGATCTTTACATATGATCCCCTGTCAAAAGCATCGATCACCACAAATGAGCTGTCGCTTTTAGGGAAAGTGAACCTGAACTGTGCCGTACGCTCGGTAGGTGTGATCTCCGTAGTTACATCGTGGTCGGCCAGGTAAACGCTATAATAATATGGCTTTACAATTTCTGTTTTATGCGAAAACCAGCTCTTTCGGCCATTCTGAGTTACTTTTAAATGCCCGGTAACCGGCATAATGGCGAACTGCCCGTAATCGTTCATCCAGGGTGATGGTTGATGGGTTTGCTTGAAGCCGTTTATCTTGTAGGAGTCATAAGTATATTGCCAGCCGTCACCCATCTTGCCGGTTTGCGGCGTCCAGAAGTTCATCCCCCATGGCAACGCAATAGCGGGATAGGTGTTACCGTTGGAAAGATCGTACCTGGACTGCGTGCCCATCAACGGGTTCACATAGTCAACCGGTGCCAAATTGGTGCCTGCCTTTTGGGCAAACGCTGTGCTGCTGCAAATAAAAAGTAAGCTGAGATTTAAGAGTGTTTTTTTCACCAGTTTTATTTTATTGAGTATAAATATTTATGGGAATGGTTATCAACTACCCTACCATTCCACATTTACTTTGATGCCATCGGGACTGTTTCCAAAGCCCATATACAGGGTATTTGATGATTTATCCCATGATGTTTTTACGTCTGCTACTGTCTTTCCACCCGCATCGGTAACCGTTACCTTACCGGGCTCCGAAGGTAGCAAAACACGCACACTATTCAATGTATTTACCGGGCTTTTTGCTGTAAAGCTATACGAGCGCCCCTCCACTTTCCCGTTATATATCCTCGATGCCGAGGCCAGTACTTTTGGCAGCTTTTTATTGGCGACCCTGTTCAGGTCATATAGAAAAGCCTGCTCGCCGGGGTTAACCGTTTTCTGATCAAGCACCGGCAGTTGCGGGTCAAACAGATCAATAACAGGTCCTTTGATAACAACAGGTTTGCTGTCAGGGTTTTCATCCAGCACCGAAATAATATCGTAGGCACCTCTTTCCAGATAAAAATTGTTTTTGAATACCAATTTGCCTGCTTGGGCATCGTTTTCATAAGCTTGCTTTACCTTTTTGATATAAGCATCATCATTCTGGTTCTCCATCACAAACTCCTTCGGATTTTGCCTGATCACGTAAACCGTGCCTTTACCAACTGCAAATTTTTCTCTGCCGGATGATGGATCGATACCTAATAGTTTAAACAAGTGTTGTGAGGGGGCCTTGTATTTGTTGCCTTTGGTATTCCACCATTCCATTACCGATTGGTATGGATCGTCATCGCGCCCGCAGTAGATCAGCTCTCCGCCTTTTTTTACCCAATCGGCAATATATTGGTGCACTTCGGGCTTGTTTGGCTTCATGTTGGAGTAGCTTACTACTAAAACTTTGATATTTTTTAAAGTAGGCGGAAAGGCCAGATTTTCCATGTGCACGGTTTGCACCGGGATACCACGCTTTAATAAAGGCAGCGTTTGTCCATAGAAATTTGAAAATTGTGGATCCTCAAACCCATTATGCGTTGGGAATCGTTGAAACATCAGCGAATTACTCATCAGCACACCTATGCCATTTACACCATTCACCCGGTTTGATGACAGGGGTACGTCATTCAAAGCATTCACCATCACTTGCATTTGGGTGGAATAATATTTAGGTATCAGCACACTCGAATCGCTGTTGGCCAGTTTGTAGGGGCGTGTATAGATACGCTCCGGCCAGGGCATAACCTCGTAATTATCAATCATTGGATATAACAATTCAGCAGTGAAAGTTGCCTGGTAATTTTTCTTGTAATCGGCCCAGTCACGCGGCCAATCCTCTATCGGATCAGTCAAAAAGAACAGTTTTCTACCGGTTGGAGCAGTCATCGAAACCATCGAACCATACTCTAAAAAAGCATTTTCAAATACCCGTTCCTTTTGCTTGCCATTAAAATAGGTCGGCTCGCGCGAGGTGCCCGTCCAAACCTGCGCGATATAACCGTCTATACCTGGCAATGAGGCCAGGCTTGCCTCCGGGCTCACAATTTTCCATGAGGAATAGTTTACCAGCGAATGCGTAGCGATGTACACTTTTACATTCTTCCCCTTGCTTTTTCCATAAGATTTGGCGTAGTTGGAAACCTGTTTTATCGCGTTATAATATAGCTGGTATTTCAACTTGCTCGACAGGTAAGTATTTTCAGCCGACTCATGCTGCGGCCGCCAGGGGAACCCATAAAATTTTTGCCATTCTTCCTTAAAAACCGCGCTGTAACCGGCCCGTGCCCAAAACTCAGGCTCTTCCAAAAATATGGTGGTAATATTGGCATCAATCACCCTTTTTACCACGGCTGTTTTCATATAATCTATAAAAGACTGAACGGGCACCACATAAGGCATATTTTTACCATGAAATATAGTGTCGCCTTTTTGCGTTACCTGTCCTACACCCAAATGGTTCTTCCCGTCCCATTTCCCTAAAAAATAATCGTAGTACTGGCCCCAGGCTATCCCGGTCATAAAAGCCGTTTGATAACCGTGGTCGCGCCACGATTGCACACGCTGCTCAAAAGTTGATCCCTTGCGATCATTAACGCCATAGACGATAGCGACATCAGAGCGCACATCAATCTCGGGTATCCAGGGACTGCTGGTTTGAAAGGTTGTTTTTTGACGAGGAAATTCAGCAGCCTGTTTATGCTGCTGCGCAAAACCGGCAAATGAAATAAGTAAGAAACTGCAAAAGAGGGTAGATCTTTTCATTTAATGTTTTTGTTAGGTAGATAAATATTTGTGTTTAAAAGGAGGACCTAAGCCCTCCCTTATGCTGAATTATGGCGTTGTAACTTTTTGAGGCGCGTTGTAGTTATACTGCTTCAATCCGTAATCGATCCTGGCGCCCACTCTCACAAAAAAATCAGTTTTTGCAGGCAATTGGCCGCCCTTTGTAGTTATCGTAATTGTTTGCCCTAAAATGGCGTTGGCAGCACTACCATCATAAGTTATCTGGGTTGAGTAGCGCGGATCATAGTTGTTGTTCCCATCAAATTGAGTGTTGCTTACAAACAACCAGGCATCTGTAATGTTCTGCTGGAAATCCGCATTGGTGGTACCCCTGGTCAATTTTACTTGCACCGAAATAGTACCGTCACCGTTTAATACCGGCGCACCTACCGATTCGATCTTGATAAAAGGTTCAACCTTAAAGTTCACTGTAGTAACGCCCTTAACCTGCACAGTCTGGCTTTTGTTGGATACCGTATCGCCTTCGCTATTGGTCAATACAAGTGGCACAAATGGGCCTTCAGCAGACATAATATACTTACCGGCAAATATTTTGGTGTTGGTATAAGTGCCATCCTGCCTCGAATTTAAATACTGTGGCGTTGGATTGGCACTATAGCTTACTTCCAATAATTTAATACGTGTGCCACCGCTACCTATCTCCGTTTGAACAGCTTCATTGGTAGTTGCGTCAGTTACACTGCCGGCCAGCGTTTCGGCCGGGGCGGGGTAATTATCCAGTTTTGAGCATGAACTGCCGGCAATAATGACCAGGCACAATGCTATATAATATACTATCTTTTTCATTTCTCTATCAATTTAATAACCGGGGTTCTGAACTATGTTTGTACTCTTAGCGATAGCGCCCTGCGGTATTTGTTCATAATACCAGCGCGGGTCAAAAGTGTATCTGTCGTTTCTTTCATCAAAACGTGCATCAAAAAAGTATTTACCGGCAACGGATGAATAAAACGGCATCAACACCCTGTACAAAGTATTATTTTGCTCTTTGTCAAGTATCCTCCATCTTCTCAGATCCCACCATGTTTTGTTTTCAAAAGCAAGCTCTTTTCTTCTTTCCTTGCGGATCACATCAACAGTCAGTTCACCCGACCCGGTAAGCAAAGTGGCCCCTGCCCTGTCGCGCACCTGGTTAACAGCGGTAAAGGCATCCTGCAAATAAGTACCGCCTTGGCCCAGGCTGTTCAGTTCAAATGCTGCTTCGGCCATGTTTAGTAATACTTCGGCGTAACGCATTTCGATCCAGGTTTGATCAGAGTGGTTTTCCAGCACTTCAGAAGTCGGTTTATCCGGTACCAGCCATTTCCTTACAGAAAATCCGGAGATAGCGCAGGTTTGGTCGCCTGTAAATATCCCGCTGAGACCAGCCGGGTTCATTAATGTTCCATTGGGTAATTTGTAGGGCGTTTGTGCTGCATTTGATGATGTTACCAGGTTTGCTGCAGGATAATTTGAAGTTGAACCCGCCGGTAAAAGCCTGCTGATACCACCGGCAGCACTTCCGGTATAAATTCCGCGACGTATTTCAATACTTTGATTTTTAAACTGATCACCTGGCAAGATTACGGTGGCCCTTAACCTTGGTTCGGCATTTGCAAACAGGGCCATGGTATTATCATACAAAATATAATTCCCGCTGGCATCCACTGTTTGTAGCGTACCATCTGCATTTTTAGGCAATCCATCATACATCTCCACCAGGTTAAGTGTAGGGTTGATTTCAGAGGAATATCCATTCCCACCCATTAACTGGCGCGGCACATTATAAGCATCATAACCATGCACCGATTCGGGATAATGATATTCCTTTACAAATACATTTTCATTGCTTGCTTCGTCAAAAAACAAGTTCACGTAGTTTTGATATTGGGCATCCTTATCACCGGCAGCCCAATTCTTTTTATACAAACTGTATTTACCGTCAAGCAATTTGGCCGCATCATAGCTTGCCTTAAAATAAGCAGCGGCTTTCCCGGCAGGTATACCACAAACTTGTGCCCCGCCCGCCGTCAGGTTTACCTGGTTGTACTTAGCAATAGTGCCGGCATAAAGCATTGCCCTTGATTTAAATGCCGCGGCTGCATACTTACTTGCCCTGCCGCTTACATTGCTTTCGGGCAGATTGGTGTAAGCAAAATCAAGGTCGGTTCCAACAAAATCATACACCGCCGCTTCTGCTGAACGCGGTATTTTAAGTTCCTCTATGGTTTCCGTAAGCTGACTGATACTTTCACCTGGTTTTGTAAGCACTTTATCAACAATGGGTACACCGCCATAGCGTTTTACCAAAGCGAAATAGGTAGCACCACGTATAAAGCGAGCTTCCCCCAGCCAGTTATTTACCTGTATCTCAGAAAAATTTCCTTTATAAGTGGGCAGCGTCTCCATCAAATAATTGCATTCACGTATCAGGTGATAAGCATCAGACCAGTAACCAAAAGTTTCCTGCGTGGCGCTTGTTTGGTCGCGGCTCAGGCCCTCGCCCGATATACAGCTGAAAGGGCTGATGATCCAGAAGAAATTTAATCCCCGGGTTGGCGAGTACCTGAAATCCTCTATCGGCAATTCGCTGTATATACGTGCCATATAGGAGTCTACACCCCCACTGGTGGTAAATAAATCCGGGTCCTGCACTATATTTTGCGGAGAAATATCCAGCTTTTTACAACCTGTGGCCCAGATCATAAAAACAGTTAATAATATATATTTATAACTTTTCATGATGATTTGATTTAGAATTTGACATTTACGCCAAGTGAAAATATTTTATCCAGCGGATACAGGTATCCATAAGTGCTTGAAGGGTGCTCAGGATCAAGGTATTTTAATTTGGTGATCGTGAGCAGGTTATAGCCGTTGGCAAAAATCCTGGCATTTTTGATACCAATGGCCGATGTCCATTTATTCGGTAAAGTATAACCCAACTCCGCACTCTTGAGCCTTACGTAGGCCGCGCTTTGGATATTAAACATTGAATTTTGATCGGGCACTGATCCGGTGTAGGCAAAATGCCCCGGTACCCAAACCGTGTTTGGATCATACGGGTTAGCTTTGGGATCTGCCGGATGATACCGGTCAAGGAATTGCGATAAAGCGCTTCCTCCTCCCCAAAGCGGGGTATTCAATTGTTCAAAATAAGACACATCAATCATACCAGTTCCCTGGAACAAGAGGCTGAAGTCAAAACCTTTATACGCCCCGCTTAATGCCAGTCCGTAATTCATCATCGGTACGGGGCTATCGGTGCCTGGTGATCCTGTTCGGGCTACCGGGTGCCTATCGCCATCATCTATTACACCATCACCGTTCCAATCCTGGTATTGATAATCGCCGACAACCGTACCGCGACCAACATACACCGGGCTGTTTTCGATACTTGAATAATCTGTATAACGACCTGCTGCGCCCTGACCCCAATAAATATTATTATACCTGTCGTTATTATTGTTCAGCCAGTTAAGATAGGAGTTACCAGCCCGTGCCTGTATCTGCGTAGTATTCATGGTACGCACATAGGAGAAAGTGGCCTTAATATTATAGCTGAATTTGCCTATGCTGTTATGGTGATTAATTTCAAAATCAAAGCCTGTGTTCCGGTCGCCATTCAGGTTTTCCTGTGGCAAACCGGCGCCCACAACATCCGGGAGGCTTAATAGTTCCGTTGCCAGCAACCCACTGCGGTTCCTTCTGAAATAATCAGCTGTAACACCTAAAAGGCCGTTCCATGCTTCAATATCAATACCCGCGTCAAATGTGGTGGAAGAATACCATGTAATATTCGGATTAGGAATTCCTTTATTGGCAGCACCATTCACAAATGTCCCGCCAAACACCGACCCCGGAGGCAAAGTATTGTTACCCCCGCCCTGTGCAGGATAATAATACCCTACAAGATATTGATAAGCAGCGCCCGTATCATCCCCGGTTTTGCCGTACGATGCACGAAGTTTCACATTATTGATAAAGGATAATGCGGGACTATCTTTCCAGAATTTTTCTTCTGAAATACGCCACCCTATAGAAGCTGCCGGGAAAAATCCCCATTGATTACCTGCTGCATATTGCGCAGAACCATCATCTCTAAAACTGAATTCAGCAAGGTATTTGGATTTATAATCATAATTCAACCTGCCAACAATGGCCGTATTCCTGTACTGGTAAAAATACTTTGGCGTTCCGTCCGGGTTAGTTGAAAGGTCAACGGTAGCCGTTTGATTATTGCTGTTCCCCGCTAATAGCTGATCAACCGGTATAGAAAGCTCTCTCATCCCCGCAAAATTATCTGCGCTGCGGTTACTTTGCTCATAAAGCACTAAGGCGGTCACATGGTGATCGTTCCGAAACGTATGGGTATAGTTGAGCGATAATTGAGCCAGGTCTTTAGGATATTCGTAAAACTGCCTCGTTATACTGCCCGGCGACTGATTTACAATGGCGTTATATGTATCTGTACTGGCATCATAGTTATATTGGCTGTACTCTTTCTGATATATTTTATTATTCGAAAATTCATAGTCATAGCTATACAATCCTTTTACGCTTAAGCCTGGTACATAAGGCACGGTATAAGTTAAACTTGCCGACGACTGAAACCATTTGTTGTTAAATATCTTGTAACCATCAATATTTGAATTTGATAAGGCTACCGGGTTACTGCCGTCAACTTGCCCGTTGTTCAAATAGGCTGGGTTATTATTGGCATAGATCGTTTGTGTGGGCACCTGTCTCCAGAAAGACCGGATTATCCACCAGGCATCCTGGTAAGGCTGATTTTTCTGATCCATAATAGCGGCTATATTCAAATCGAATGTGAGGTTTTTCGATATGTGGGTACTGATGTTTGAGCGGATGTTATATTTCTTGTAGTCCAGATCACCGCTTTTGAAAATGCCCTCCTGCCCAGTATAACCCAGACTTAAAAAGTAAGTTGTATTTTCATTACCGCCTGTAGCGCTCAGGTTATGCTGTAGCTGCGGCGCTGAACCTCTTACAACAGGGGTATACCAATCCGTGCCCTTTTTTGAACCATTTTGGTAGGCCGCGATATCCTCGTCGGTGAAAGACAAATGACCACCGTTAACATTGTGCGCGCTTAACTCGTTTGATAATATCATATAATCAAGGACACCAACCGGTTTTGGCAAACCATAAGGCACCTCCAGCCCATACGTACCGGTGTAAGTAAGATCAAGCGCGCCTTTTTTTCCTTTTTTGGTGGTGATGAGTATAACACCATTCGCACCGCGAACACCATACACAGCGGCGGATGCATCTTTTAATACCGAAATACTTTCAACATCATTTTGGTCGATCCTGGTAATGTTATCCCTTGGAACTCCATCAATCACCACCAGCGGCGAACCGAGTCCCCGTATATCAATGGAGTTGTTAAAGTTGCCCGGTTCACTGCTGTTTTGCACTACCCGTAAACCCGGAATCTTTCCCGTTAAAGAGTTTTCAAGGTTTTCATTTTTTGTGGTAACTATCTCGGCATTGCTAACAGAAGATACTGCGCCTGTTAGGGTCACCTTTTTCTGCGTACCATAACCCACCACAACTACCTCGTTCAAGGTAGAAGAACTGGCGGTTAAACTTACATTAATGGGGTTAAGGTCTTTAATTACAACCTCTTTGGAGGTATACCCCACAAAGCTAAAAACAAGCGTTTGCCCTACGCTTGCATTGATCGAGAATTTGCCATTTGCATCCGTTACTGCTGCTGTGGTTGTACCTTTTATGGTAACTGATACCCCTGGCAAAGTTGCTTTTTCGTCCGAGACTGTGCCTTGAATTTTTCCCGCATTTTGTGCATAAACAGAGAGTGAGAGGAACACACACAACAGAAAAACAAGGTGCGGGGAAATGACTGTTTTAATTTTAGCCGGGCAGAAATTCATCAGTCGGCTACGACAGGTAAAAAATTTCTTCATGAATAAATAGGTTAATTGGTTTATAATAAATGCTGGTGCATTCCCCGGTACATCATAGGTTGTATCAGGCTTGGTTCGGGAAACAAGATTAGAAGGGTGGTATTAAAAAATGGGTTAAAAAATGGGTTAATTTCACAAAAATTTCATTAACCGTAGAATTAAGCAACTTGCCTAAACTGCTCAAACATTAACCTTTAAGAGAATATGGTTCGAAAATCACACTTTTCGGAGGGTTCCGTTCCAAAAATGTGGAACACCCCGGAACACATAAATCAATCAACTGAAAATCAATAGATTAACTTTTCTCAAACTGAAATTTTGCCCATTTTTGATCATCCAACGGAACAAAACTCTTGTAAGTAATTGACTATAAGCCAATTAAGTGTTCCAAATCATGCTCAAAAAAATACTGGTCTTAATTACTGATTATCAATGAGTTACACCCGGCAGGCTCTCGATTTTGAGGACTATTTACATTTTCGCAAATGCGTTTCCTATTAATAGCTGTATACCAGCTAATTAAGTGTTCCAAAATGAAAATGATTTGATTTTTTAAAGCCCTTCTTCTTTGGAAAAGGGTTGGGATGAGGTCTATTGAACGATCCTATCAAACCCCACAGGATATTCCGTCCCTAAAGATCGCCTGTACTCCGCTGCAAACAGGTCGTATATTTTGTGTGCGTATTCAATCCCTTTCAATCTTCTCAGGCTTTTTAATTGGTATTTCAGGGCCATATCACTAAAGGGGTCTATGCAGAATATTAGTTTGGTAACTTCCAAAACCAGCTTCAGATCACCGGCCTCATATTGTTTCTTAAGCTCGGGCTGAATAACTTCTATTAATCGCCCTTCATAGTTATATTTATGATCGTCCAGCCATTGGTCGGGCATATCTTTCAATAGCGTACCTCTTGAGATAAGATCAAAATATTCAAGGATCAGATGGTCATCCCCGGGCTGATTCTTTTCAATAATATCCGACACAAAAAAATAATCACAAAAAAAATCATCGCTGATCTTAAACAAATAAGTATCGTTCAAGAATGTCAGCTCTATTCCGTCAATATCACTGATAATGTTCCTTAAATGATTAAATGTCACCCCTTTGATATTCTTGGTTTTGCTGATATCCTTATCAGGCCATAGGGTTGACGATATTTTTTTCGAGGTACATCCGTGGCCATCACGGCTGCACAATAAGATCAGGATAAATAGTTGTTTGATTTTGGGGCTGAACAGGTAGGTGATATCCTTTCCGTGTTTGTTATTTACCAGGAATTCACCCAGTAAATAAACGCTGTTTTTTCTTTTCTCTATATCTTTTGCTGCAACCGGCAAATCATCGCTATCTTCTTCTACTTTGAGTAATGACACACTTGATCTTTTCCTATAGATCAATACCAACCCAGTCATCAGTATGAGTACTGCTATTCCAATATAAATTAACTTGATTTTTGATCTTTTTTGAGGATTAAGCGAAGCTAAATAAGCAACATTGCTTACCGGTGGCGATGCTATGGAGTATACCTTTATTTCAGAGTTTTTCCGGTCGGTAAATTCCTGCAGCGTACAAATAAACTCATCGGTGTTACGGTTAAAAAACAGGTTAATATCTGATTCTATCCGTTCTGATATCACAGGCAAAGGTGCGCTTACTACCTCATAGGAGCCATCCTTTACCGAAAACTTATATAGCCTTAATGCGGTCCGCGCTATTTCATGCGGATAGCATAAGGCATAAAAATACTTTTTATCTGTCGAAAGGATCAAGTTATTGGCAGGCACAAAAACATCTTTAGCCGGGCGAATGCTCCAGCATTTTTTTACCATATGGTCTTTTAGGTTGATGCGGAAAAGATCATAAAGCTGCTTACCCCCTACTACCTGGTTGCCCGATTCATTACCATAGCCACCAAACAAAAAAAGCTCATCCTCTTTATCCGCGTTGCCCGTTGCAGCAAAAAACCGCGGGTCTATCCTGTCGCCCTTAAAAGCTACCTTTTCCCATTTATCCACTGTCTTATCGTACTTTAAAAAAGTGTTATAATAGCTGTAGGAGCCATAACCGCCAAACATGTAAAAGGTATCCTGTTTCAGGTCGTAAAAAACATTATGGTGATGCCTTTGCTGCGGCAGCGCGGCCTTACCTATGGCTTCCCACGTTAAATTATTCTTGTTCATATCCAGCGCCGCTACACTTGGCATTCCTTTCGGCACATCAAATAATTCATAGATATAACACTTATTTTCCCTCGCATTAAAAATGCTTTTACCCAGCACCATCGGCACAGGGCATGTATTTTTATAAGCCAGTGAGGTAACCCTTTTCAGTTCAGCATTATACGTTATCAGCGAATCCTTAGAGAATATAAAAAGACTTTGATCGAGCGTATTAAAATTCAACCCCGCAACATCTTTAAAAGATCGCCTGTATACCGGCTTCCAGAAATAGGACTCATTGATCAGCCATACCGGGTTCTCAACCGTTCCGGTAACATCCCCATTTTGGTCGCGGATACTGTTGCCCTTCCATTCATCCAAAGGGAAAAGATACTTCTTTGAATCGTTACCAACCTCCAGGTTCCTGATAGCCATATTAGGCACTTCGGTATAGTATTGATTTTTGCCGAAAATAAGATTAGCCGGCATTTGATCTGCAAAACCCAGTTGGCTTGCCTGGTATACTTTATTGTTGATATAAATGCTTACCCGGTCGCCTTTCAGATCAAGATCGATCTTTACCCGCATCCATTTTTTCTTCTTCAGCAAGGAAGCATCCAGGGGTATCTTTATTTTATTGCTTTTCCGGTCGATATTAAAATTCAGATAGCCTGCCCCATCGTTATACAGGTAACTCAGGCTATAAGAGTTATCCTTTTCAGCAAGATTAAAAACATAGCCCAAATGCGCGTTATCCCATAACGAAAGATCAAAATTGATAAATAAATGATCCCGGAATTCGGGTATATCGGCATTGAAAACTTTTAAAGAAGTCCGTTTGGTGAGTAAGCTATCATTTGAATTGAACAATAACCCCTGGGCCTTACTATCCAAAAACTGGAATGACAGGATAAAAAGGCATACGATTACCTTCCAATTCAACAGTAAGTTTCTATTAATCTTCGGCATTTAGGGTCAATGTATCTGAATGGGCCGGGTACGGCTATTCGATTTTTAGCACTAAAATAAGCTTTTTTAGGCAGTAATGGTTCCTAAATTATAAACGAAACCAAACCTTGCAAATCATGGATGGCTTATTCTGCAGTAATACTATCATTTTGAGAAAATACCCATTTCAAAGTGAGTTGCTATTAAAGCTATTTAATGCCGGTAAAATATTTTTATTGCTTTTTTAACACGCCAGGGCCAATTATTGATAATTACTAAACTTTGTGGCATCTTTTTAGTTATTCCTTTCGTAATAAACATTCTATTAAATTTTTAATACCTAATTGTTTAATAATGACAGCATTATATATTTTACTTAAAGTAATCGCCCTGCTGGCGGTTATTATCGTTCCACTGATCGGCCCAAAGAAAAAGAAATTGCCTGCAACTACAGGCATTAGCGACATAGCTGTTAACGAAGAAGGTTACCTGGAACATTACACAGGTAAGCCCGGTGAACATCACCCGGTTCATTAAGTTTTTCAAAATAGCTTAATTTGAAAAAAAGAGCCTCTCAAAATGAGAGGCTCTTTTTTTTGGCCCGAACATCAATCTAAATAAAATCCCATTTTAAATAACGTTGACACACGTTTTTGGATTTAGTTAACGAATGGGCACTCTTTTGGCAATAGGCTGATTACAGTTAAAAGAAAATGAGCTTTAACTGAAATAAACCAAAAGAAATGGAAGATGAACGAATTATTGTGAGGCCAGCGATCCCGTCTGACGTGGTTTTTGCCGACCAGATTATCCATGAAATGGAATGTTCCGCAATAGCACGGGGCTCCGGAATATCCAAAAGATCAGCAGCCTCAGTAATAGAAAAAATTGATAACGGCAAAGCCATAGTCGCCGTAACAGAAAATGGCGAATGGGCCGGTTTCTCCTACATCGAAACCTGGGATAACGAAAAATTTGTCTCCAACAGCGGCCTTATCGTATCCCCCCAACACCGCAACCAGGGTGTTGCCTCTCAAATTAAAACACAGATTTTTGAATTATCCCGCAGTAAGTATCCACTTGCAAAGGTATTCAGCATTACCTCGGGCCTGGCTATCATGAAATTAAATACCCGCCTGGGTTTTGAGCCGGTCACCTATTCAGAAATTGCGCAGGAATCCCGCTTTTGGGAGGGCTGCAAAAGTTGCGTCAACTATGATGTTTTACAAAGTAAAAACCGGTGTAATTGCCTTTGCACCGCAATGTTATTTGATCCACAGCTAAACTAAGTACTGCTATGATTAAAAATGCAAATCAACATCCAGGCGTTTCCGGGATAAGGGAAAGCCTGCATTTAAACACACTCCTTTTTAGTGAATCCGTAGCCCTGTTACAACGCCTGATTGAAACCCCCTCCTTTAGTGGCGAAGAAACTGCCGCTGCCGATCTTGTTCAGCAATACCTGTCAAGCTATTCTATAAAAACGAAACGAAAAGGCAATAATGTTTGGTGCTATAATAAGTACTATGACCCGGCCAAGCCTACCATTTTACTCAATTCGCATTTAGATACGGTTAAGCCCAATGATGGTTATACCAATGACCCCTTTTGCCCTGAAATATCCGGCGGCCGTCTTTATGGTTTGGGTAGTAATGATGCCGGGGGTTGCCTGGTGTCGTTGATAGCGGCCTTTATGCACTTTTACAGCTTCCAGGGGTTAAGCTTTAACCTGTGCCTTGCAGCTACCGCCGAAGAAGAAAATTCAGGTAATGGTGGTATCAAATCCATCCTGCCATTATTAGGTAAGCTGGAACTTGCTATTGTTGGCGAACCCACGCTGCTGCAGATGGCCGTTGCCGAAAAAGGAAACCTCGTAATAGATTGTATTAGCCAGGGGCGCTCTGGCCATGCAGCCAGGGAAGAGGGCGATAATGCCATACACAAATGCATGCGTGATCTGGAATGGTTCATGACCTATCAATTTCCACAGGAGTCGAAGGGCCTTCCGCCGGTAAAAATGACGGTTACGATTATTAAAGCAGGCTTGCAACACAATATTGTGCCGGCAAGGTGTGAGTTCACGGTTGACATTCGGCATGATGATACCTATACACACCTGGATATATTGGATATCATAAAATTAAACACTTCAGTACAGGTTAATGCCCGGCCAGGTTCTCTTGGGGCATCCTCGGTATCGCTTGAACACCCCATTGTGAAAACCGGCATCGCCATAGGATGCAAAACCTATAATTCGCCTACGTCGTCAGACCAGGCCTGGTTGAACTTTCCTTCGGTGAAAATGGGCCCCGGCAACTCTGCCAGGTCGCACTCTTCTGATGAATTTATTTTTCTGGAAGAAATTAAAAAGGGTATCAGCCTGTACATCAAACTATTGGATACGCTGCCGCTGATGCTGATCAATAACCCAAATAAGTATAAAAATGAAATCAAACATATTAATAATTGATGATGAGGTAAAGCTCAGTGAATTGCTGGCCAGGATATTAATATTGGAAGGATACAATGTACTACAGGCGGCTAATGCTAAAGCCGGCATCCGCGTAATTGAGCGTGAAGATATCAGGGTGGTGCTGAGTGATGTAAAACTACCCGATGCCAATGGTGTAGAACTGGTAAAAAAGATAAAACAGGTAAAACCATACATCGAGGTCATCAATCTAACCGCCTACGGTTCCATCAGCGATGGCGTATTGGCTATCAAAAACGGAGCGTTTGATTACCTGACCAAGGGCGATGATAATGATAAGATCATTCCGTTGGTCAATAAAGCGATGGATAAGGCCAACCTGCAGTTCCGGGTAACCGAACTGCAAAACCAGGTAGAGCTGCAGCATGGCTTCCCAATCGTTTTAGGACATTCGCCCGCTATTACAGAAGCTATCGAACTGGCTAAAAAAGTAGCTCAAACCGATGCCACGGTTTTACTGCTTGGAGAAACCGGAACAGGAAAGGAAGTATTTGCTGAAGCAATACATTATGAAAGCTTAAGAAAAGACAAACCCTTTGTTGTAGTAAACTGCAGCGCTTTTAGTAAAGATCTCCTGGAAAGTGAATTATTCGGCTATAAGGCCGGGGCCTTTACCGGTGCGGTAAAAGACAAAAAAGGATTGTTTGAGGAAGCCAACACCGGAACCATTTTCCTGGATGAGTTGGGTGAAATGAGCCTTGACCTGCAGGCCAAGCTGCTGAGGGTATTGGAAAATGGAACTTTTATGAAAATAGGTGAAACAAAAACTACTAAGGTAGATGTTCGCCTGATCGCGGCTACTAATCGTGATCTGCAAAAAGAGGCGGAAGAGAGTCACTTCCGGCTCGACCTGTTCTACCGCTTATCAGGTTTTTCCATTGTATTGCCGCCGCTAAGGGAGCGTATGGGCGATATAGAAGTGCTTGCCCGCCACTTTATCAAAATTTACGTAGGCAAGATCAAAAAGAAAATGCCCGAGGTTGATGATCGCTTTTTTGCACTGCTCAACCAGCATAAATGGAACGGAAATATCCGCGAGCTCAAAAATGTGATCGAAAGGGTGATCATCCTGATGGACGAACCTGTTTTGACTGCCAAATTACTTCCCTATGAATTTCATAACGGCGGATACTATGATATGGTGGCTCTCGACCTTGATAGTGTCGAAAAACATCATATCCGCCGCATATTAAAATATGCCAAAGGGAATAAATCCGAGGCCGCAAGGATCTTAGGGATCGGCCTGGCGACACTTTACCGCAAAATAGAGGAATACCATCTTTTGAATTGATCAAAATGAGAAAACAACTTCAGCAAATTGAGAAGATTTTTCAATGCTGATTTCAAAGATGAAAAATATGTCTTTTTAAATCACTGATAAACAAGGCTATACAAACAAACTATCGAATTTGGAATAGTGATTGCCTCTGCCCTGTTACATATAACACAATTTTTAATCGGGGCAAAACCCAGAGCAGAACGATAAATGTTTGCCCCGATAAATAACACAAGTACTAATTACATTTAAAATGAAGAAAATTTTCTTGTCGATTTTTTTAGGCTCGACATTAACATGTGCCTATTCCCAAAACCAGGTCACTTCCGTACCTACCAGTAATTCGCAGTTTTTAGCTGCATCCTCTCCCAAGAGTAAAGACTCTGTAGCTGTCAAAATTAAAGATACCACGGTTGCAAAACCTGAGCCTTTTGCTTTTGGCGATTTTACCTGGCTTAATGGCAACGACCGCAGGCACAAGGCCCTGCTGGATACCAAATATTTTACCGGTCGTTTTTTACTCGACTTTAACTATACGGCATCAAACAACAACCCAAAAGATCACACAGTAGTAGGGTCAACCGCTTTGGCGCGCGACCATGAATTTGAAATTTCAACTGCAGCTTTTGGCGGCGATTTTCATTATGATAACGTTCGTGCAAGCGTGCTTACCCAATTTGGTACACGCTCCACGGTAGTGCCCCGCAATGACCTGAGTGTTACCCGCGGCCAGTTTGACCTGACTACCGCATACCGCTATTTAAGTGAAGCCAATGCCGGGTACCACTTTAATGTATTGAACGGTATCAACGTTGACGCCGGTATATTCATGTCGTATGTTGGGCTGTTCTCTTATTACAATGCGGAGAACTGGGCCTATCAGCCTTCTTTCACTTCTGACAATACCCCCTGGTTCTTTAATGGTCTCCGTGTTCAGATCTTCGTGTCTGATAAACTAAAGATCGAACCTTGGTTGATCAATGGATGGCAGTCTTATGGTATGTTTAACAGTCAGCCAGGCATCGGCGGCCAAATCTTATGGCGCCCTGTTGAATGGTTCCAGGCTCTTACCAATACCTATTATGGCGCTGATACACAGGACAAACCGGGTAGAAAACGGTTCCATTCTGATAACAGCATCGAGGTGAGGTATTATAAAAACAACAACACCTTTGTTAATAGTATGGCATTTTCATTTACAGGCGATATAGGCTTCGAAAAAGGCGATGGTGTTAATGGTTTCCATGCTGACCCTGTAAAAGGCCCTGCCCAGTATTTTGCCAGCGGCATGATCTATAACCGCATGGTGATGGATAAAGGCCACATCGGCTGGACATTTGGTGGTGGTGTGATCAATAACCCGGGCCGTTACCTGGTATTGTATCCAACCGGTGATGCAAATCCTATCCCCCAGGTTGGGACTGGTGCAATTGGCTCACATCCATTTTCGGCAAACCCCGGCGACCAGTTTCATGGATATGATTATTCCACTACGGTAGACCTTATGCCAAATGATTATCTAACATTCCGCATGGAAGTGGTGCACCGCCACGCTAATGTTCCTTATTTTGCCGGACCTGGAGGAGTAACCTCACCCGATGGTTACAACACCACACAGGTACCTTCAGACTTTAAACCTGATCTGGTTAATTCAGAAACCCGGTTTATTGCAGCGCTGTTGGTGCGGTTTTAATAATAACAGTCATCAAAGCCCATTAATAGCTTTCAAAAAAGCATCAATAAAAATCGGCAATAACTTACTTTTCATTGTTTAGGGTAAGTTTAGTTGGATTGGAAAACCGGGTTTTGCCACCCGATTTTTAAAAGCCCCCGATGGGCGACAATAAATTTAATTCGTAATAAAATGAAAAATTCAATCAAAGTGCTTATCTCAATAGTAACCATAAGTATGTATGGAATGAGCGTAAAAGCACAAAATGCAAAAACCGGTATCTACCTTACCGAACAAGACTACAGGTCAAATAAGTTGACTTATGTTTTAGGCGATCATGACAAGCTGCAACTTAACGAGTTTTTGGGTGGGGAAAATGTCAACCTTGTTTACCAGGGCAAAAAGGTCAAACTTTCAAAAAATGAGATCTTCGGTTACCGCCTGAATAACCAGGATTTCAGGTTCTATCATAACGAAGCTTACAAAATACTGGATACGGCCGGCTTCCTGCTTTATAGCGCCGAAAAGTTAAGCGAGCAAGGCAAAGGCTATAAACCTGTTGAGCAATATTTTTACAGCACCAATACCACCCGGCCCGTTTTAGAATTAACAATTGAAAATTTATGGAACAGTTTCCCGGCACAAATCGGTTTTCGCTATAGTCTCCAAAACTATTTTAACAAGGATACTGACCTGGCGGGTTATGATAAACTGTCCCATCAATATAAGATCAAATACCTGTATTTTCAGGAAACACAGGCAAAGGCTACACACGCTGCTCTCTAATTAACTGATCTATATAAGCTAAGTCCCGGAATTTCCGGGGCTTTTTTTATCATCCATGTTATTTCAAAGCCCAAAATACCAAACCCTATTATTTTGAAAAAAACACCTATCATTTTGATAGTAATAAAACCATTGTCCCATTCGTTCTAAATTTTATATCACACTCAAGTAGCTGACATCTAACACATTGCGTATTTTTTGCAAATGTGTGGTACTGGTTTTGCCAATACAGATTAAACAAACAAATCATGAATACGATCATCCTCTTCCTGGCCCTGCTTATTTGCTGCTGGCTCATTTTTAAATCCATTGATTACTTCGAAAATATCTGAATTTATGTTAGCGCTATTCATCGTTGCCATTGCAGTTTTCATATACATGATATATGTCCTGCTCAAACCCGAAAAATTTTAATTGTAAAACACAATGAACACCGAATTACTTGGAATTATTGCCTCATTCGTCATCACGCTGGTGATAGCGATACCGCTGGGTAAATACCTGGCCAAAATGTTTGCCGGGGAAAAAGTCTGGACCGACTTTTTTAAGCCGCTCGAAAATTTCATATTTAAATTATCCGGTATCAAACCGAATGAGCCCATGAACTGGAAACAGTTCCTGAAAGCCATGTTGACTATCAATATCTTTTGGCTGATTTACGGCTTCTTTGTGTTGATATACCAGGATAAGCTGCCGCTCAACCCGGACGGAAATCCCGGCCAAACCGCCGATACTGCCTTTAATACCATCATCAGCTTTGTGGTGAATTGTAACTTGCAGCATTACTCCGGCGAAACCGGCGCCACTTACCTTACGCAACACTTTATCTTTATGTTCCTGCACTTTGTAAGCGCGGCCACCGGGATAGCCTGTGCTGTGGCCGTATTTAAAGCTTTCAGGGATAAAACCACTACCGACCTGGGCAACTTCTGGAACATATTTGTAAAATCTATCACACGGTTGTTATTGCCTTTATCTGTTATTATAGCTATCATATTAACTTTCAACGGTACCACAAGCAGTTATGCAGGCAAGGATAAATTCATTTCTCTTCAGGGCGATACGGTTAATGTTTCCCGCGGGCCCGCGTCAGCAATGATCGCTATCAAGCATTTAGGTACCAATGGTGGCGGCTGGTTCGGCGCCAACTCGGCTCATCCGTTGGAGAACCCCAACTACCTTACCAACATGACCGAGATCATTGCCCAATTTATTATACCTGTAGCTATGATACTGGCTTTCGGCTATTATATACGCCGCAAAAAATTAGCCTGGATCATGTTCGGGGTAATGATGGTGGGTGTGTTCATGCTCATGATCCCGACCATCAGCAGCGAGTTAGGAGGCAATCCCCTGATCGCTAAAATGGGAATTAGTCAAACCACCGGCGCTATGGAGGGCAAAGAAGTTCGTTTCGGCCCAACTGCAACCGCATACTGGAGTACATTGACTACGGTAACCTCAACAGGTTCAGTCAACGGCATGCATGATAGCACCATGGCCCTTACCGGTTTATGGCAGCTACTGGCTATGATGATCAATGCTTTCTTTGGTGGCTGCGGCGTGGGTCTGCTTAATTACTTTGTTTACATCATCATCGCTGTATTTATTTCAGGGTTGATGGTTGGCCGAACCCCCGAATTTTTGGGGCACAAAGTGGAAGCACGCGAAGTAAAAATTGCCGCGCTCATCACCCTGCTCAGTCCATTCCTGATCATGACGGGAACAGCGCTTGCGAGTTACGTTTTCAAGTCGCACCCTAATGTCGACTGGGCGGTTAAACCATCGGCCTGGCTCAACAATCCTGGTTATCATGGCTTCTCCGAAATGTTGTATGAATACACTTCATCCAATGCCAACAACGGTTCAGGCTTTGAAGGCTTGGGTGATGGCAATATCTGGTGGAACGTTACCACAGGTTTCGTGCTGATATTTGGCCGCTTCCTACCCATCATTGGCCCCGTGGCTATAGCCGGATTGCTGGCGCAGAAAAAATACATTCCTGAATCGGCCGGTACTTTAAAAACCGATACGCTCACTTTCGGGGTAATGACCTTCGCGGTGATCCTGGTATTAAATGCTTTGTCATATTTCCCTGCCCTCGCCCTCGGGCCGCTGGCGGAATATTTTTCAATGCTTCATAAATAAAATTAAACTGATGAAACCATCAGGAGGTCCTCCTGATAGCTTCATTACAGATAAAAGGAAATTACTCCAATGAAAAATCAATCTAATAAATTATTTGAGCCTGCCCTGGTGCAGACCGCTTTAAAACAATCCTTTATAAAACTGGATCCCCGTATGATGATCCACAACCCGGTGATGTTCACCGTGGAGATCGGTACGGTGGTGATGCTGGCGGTAAGTTTTTACAGCTTCTCGCATCACGATCAGGGGTCCTTCGGATATAACGTGGCTATATTTGCTATCCTGCTGCTGACTGTGCTGTTCGCCAACTTTGCCGAGGCTATTGCAGAAGCGCGTGGTAAAGCACAAGCCGACAGCCTGCGCAAAACGCGCGAAGAAACACCTGCCAAAGTAGTTTTGGAAGACGGAACCATCGTAAGTAAGTCATCAAGCGAATTGCGCAAAGGCGATGTATTTACCTGCGAAACAGGTGATACCATCCCTACCGACGGCGAAATCATAGAAGGTATAGCCACTATCGATGAATCGGCCATAACCGGCGAATCTGCCCCCGTTATCCGCGAAGCCGGTGGTGATAAATCTTCCGTAACCGGCGGTACCAAAGTACTCTCGGACGAGATCAGGGTGTTGGTTACCACTCAGCCCGGTGAAAGCTTCCTGGACAAAATGATAGCCCTGGTAGAAGGTGCATCGCGCCAGAAAACACCAAACGAGATCGCCCTGACCATTTTGCTGGCCAGCTTTACGCTGATATTTGTTATCGTATGCGTAACCCTGCAGCCATTTGCAAACTACGCGAATACGCCCATTACTATAGCCGCGTTAATTTCCCTCTTTGTTTGTTTGATACCAACTACTATCGGCGGCCTGTTATCAGCCATTGGTATTGCCGGGATGGACAGGGCATTGCGTGCCAACGTGATCACCAAATCAGGTAAAGCGGTTGAAACTGCGGGTGACATCGATGTATTGTTGCTGGATAAAACCGGTACTATTACCATCGGTAACCGCAAGGCCACTCAATTCTGGCCTGCAAAAGGCATTTCACCTGATGACCTGATCACGGCTTGCGTATTGTCATCTCTGGCTGATGAAACGCCGGAAGGTAAGTCTATCATTGAACTGGCTTCCAGTCATTTTAAATTACCCGTTGCGCCCACCGGTTCTGAGTTCGTAAAATTTACAGCCGAAACCCGTTCCAGTGGTATCAATACACCAGATGGCCTTCGTGTTCGTAAAGGAGCAGCTGATTCTATCCGTAATATCGCAATGAAAGCCGGAAATCCTTTTCCTGAAGAAATCGATGAGCGTGTAAAGATCATAGCCTCCAACGGTGGCACACCACTGGTAGTGTCACAAAATGAAAAGATCCTTGGTGTGATCGAACTACAGGATATCATCAAAACCGGTATATCAGAACGTTTTGAGCGCCTGCGCAAAATGGGGGTAAAAACCGTGATGGTTACAGGTGATAACCCTTTAACTGCCAAATTCATCGCCGAAAAGGCCGGTGTTGACGATTATATCGCCGAAGCCAAGCCTGAGGACAAGATGAACTACATCAAAGCCGAGCAAAACTCCGGTAAGCTGGTAGCTATGATGGGCGACGGCACAAACGATGCACCCGCACTGGCACAAGCCGATGTAGGTGTAGCCATGAACAGCGGCACCCAGGCAGCAAAGGAGGCCGGTAACATGGTCGATTTGGATAATGACCCAACCAAGCTGATCGAGATCGTGGAGATAGGCAAACAATTACTCATCACCCGTGGTACGCTGACAACGTTTTCTATTGCCAATGATGTGGCCAAGTATTTCGCCATCGTTCCGGCACTGTTTATCGCCTCCATCCCGGCTTTGCAAAGCATCAATATCATGCACCTGCACAGTCCCGAATCGGCAATTCTATCGGCAGTGATATTTAATGCCATTATCATACCCATGCTGATACCGCTTGCGCTTAAAGGTGTGGAATACAAACCAATCGGCGCAAGCGCATTATTGCGCCGAAACCTGCTGATCTATGGCTTTGGCGGTGTTATCGCGCCCTTTATTGGGATCAAATTAATCGACCTGGTTATTACACTCATGCTTTAATAATAAATCAAAATGAAAAAATATATCATTCCCGCAATAAGAATCACCATCGTACTCACTGTCGTATTATGTATAGTGTATCCGCTCTTTATCATGTTCATCGGCAAGCTTTCCAAAGGGGCCGGTGACGGCGAAAAGATCGAGGTGAATGGCAAGGTGGTTGGCTATGCCAATATCGGCCAAAGCTTTACCAAGCCCCAATATTTCTGGGGCCGCCCATCGGCAGTAGCTTACAATGCCGCAGGCTCGGCCGGTTCAAACAAAGGGCCAAGCAACCCCGATTATTTAAAGGATGTGAGCAATCGTATCGATACCCTGCTTAAATATCATCCTTATTTGAAGCGCGCTGATATTCCTGCCGACTTAGTTACGGCCTCCGGAAGCGGGCTCGACCCGGATATATCACCCGAAGCAGCTAAAATTCAGGTAAAGCGTGTAGCTCAGTACCGTAAACTGGATGAGCAAAAGGTAGCGGCATTAGTTAACAGCCATACCGATGGGCCATTGTTAGGCTTGTTCGGCCCTTCCAAAGTCAACGTGCTTAAATTGAATGTGGCGCTTGATCAGTTGAAATAATAATAATTCGGCACAAAAAAGCATTGTCGTCAATAACAGCGGCAGTGCTTTCTGCTTAACAAATGTTATAAAGGAAATGATGGTACATTTACAAATACTTTTATCTAACCAGTATAGCTATACTACTTAATACCATGTCAGAGGAAGATAAAGATGGCACCGTAAAAACTTTTATCGAGCTGATCAAAGGGTCCAGGCGCGGTAAGTTTAAGATCTATATCGGCATGAGTGCCGGTGTAGGCAAAACTTACCGTATGCTGCAGGAAGCGCACGCACTGTTACGTAATGGTATTGATATACAGATAGGCTATATTGAAACACATAAACGCGAAGAGACCCATGCGCTGCTTGCAGGGCTGAATGTTATCCCGCGAAGGAAGGTATTTTATAAGGGTAAAGAGCTGGAAGAAATGGATCTGCAAGGCATACTCAACCGCCACCCGGAAGTAACTATTATAGATGAACTGGCCCACAGCAATATTGAGGGCAGCAAAAATAGCAAGCGCTGGCAGGATGTGCTGGACATACTGGAAGCGGGCATCAGCGTGATCTCGGCAGTAAATATCCAGCACCTGGAAAGCATGAACCAGGATATTGAGTCGATAACCGGTATCGCCATTACCGAACGTATCCCTGATAAAATACTGGAACTGGCAGACGAGATCGTTAATATCGACCTGACTGCTGATGAACTGATAGACAGACTTAAGGAAGGTAAAATATACGATAAGAGTAAAATTCAAATAGCCCTGCAAAATTTCTTTCAGCCCGATAAGATCCTGCAATTGCGGGAACTGGCGCTGAAAGAAGTGGCGCACCATGTAGAACGTAAGATAGATATCGAGATACCCAAGCAGATCAAGCTGCGGCCCGAAAAATTTCTGGCCTGCATATCATCCAATGCCGAAACAGCCAAGGTAGTGATCCGTAAAACGGCCAGGCTTGCTTCCTATTACCGTTCGCCCTGGGTGGTGTTATATGTACAAAGCAGCAGCGAAAGCGGTGATAAAATTAAACTGGATAAACAACGCCACCTGATCAATAACTTTAAACTGGCAACCGAGCTGGGTGCTGAGGTAGTAAAAATAAAGAGCGACCAGGTAACGCAAACCATTATGAAAGTAGCGGAAGAACGAGAGGTGACTACGATCTGTATCGGGAAGCCGCATTTAAATCTGTTCCAGGTAATACTACAAACAACGGTTTTTAATCAATTACTAAAAAAAATAGCAGCTACCGAAACAGATCTGGTGATTTTATCCTGATCATTCATAAGAAATAGAAAATATAGCCATGAAAATTAAAAATAAACTTCGGCTTGGATTTGGCTTCCTTTTCCTGGTCGTGCTTTCCTTCGGCCTGATGTCCATATTTTACATCCATGATATATCCGATAGCGCGAAGGTGATCCTGAAAAACAATTACGAGTCGCTCAATTTCGCACGTGATATGCGCACCATTCTTGATGAAAGTAAGCTGCCACTAAACGAACAGGCCAAAACCAATTACAACAAAGCGCTAACCTCGCAGGAACACAATATTACTGAAAAGGGTGAATCTGACGCGACCGCCGATCTGAGGAGTCAATTCAATATTTTACAACTACAAGGCAGTACACTGGCACAGCAACAGGAAGCAGAATACAAATCGAGGGCACACCTTCGCCAGGTAGAATTGCTGAATATGCAGGCCATTGTCCGCAAAAACGCGAATGCACAGGCTTCAGTTGACCGGGCAACACTGTTGCTGGGTTTGGTTGGTACTTTTACCTTTTTGGTATTGTTCAGCTTCAGTGTCAATTTCCCCGGTTTTATCGCCAATCCATTAAGGGTTTTGGTTGACGGCATCCGCGAGATCAGCATGAAAAACTATAACCAGCATTTAAATTTCAACAAGAATGATGAGTTTGCTGATGTAGCGGCAGCTTTTAATGATATGACCGACCGCCTGCGGGATTGGGAGAACAGCAACCTGGCCACCGTGCTGTCTGAAAAACGGCGGATAGAAACCATCATTGAACAAATGCAGGATGCCATTATCGGCCTGAATGAAAAACAGGAAATACTGTTCATCAACCCCGTTGCCGAAACCATTTTGAACCTGAAAGAACAAAAATTGATAGGCCAGCGTGCGGATAAATTTACCGCCACTAACGACTTGTTCAAATCTATCGTTGAAAACACTTCGTTAAAATCTTTTAAGATCGCGTTGGATGGCAAAGAGTCGTACTTCCAACTGGAGAGCCGTGAAATCATGATCCCCAACCTGGGCCAGGACTCTAAAGAAGTATTGAATATTGGCAGTAAGTCAGTAGGCCGGGTGTATATTCTTCGCAATATCACCGAGTTTAAGGAACGTGATGAGGCTAAAACCAACTTCATCGCCACCATATCGCATGAACTGAAAACACCTATATCTTCCATCAAAATGAGCCTGAAACTGTTGAAGGATAACCGTATAGGCCCCGTTAACCCGCAGCAATTGGAATTGGTGCAACATATCAATGACGATAGCGACCGCCTGTTGAAAATCACCAGCGAATTGCTTGATCTGTCGCAGGTGGAAACCGGTAATATTCAACTAAACTTCATCGTTTCCGATCCAATGGAAATTGTGAATTACGCGCTCAGCTCAGTCAAATTCCCTGCCGAGCAAAAAGGGATCAGCCTGCAGGTAATGGCGCCGCCTCATCTTTCCAAAGTACAGGCCGATGTGGAAAAAACAGCCTGGGTGCTGGTCAATTTTCTGTCTAACGCGCTGCGCTATAGCCCCACAAAATCAAAAGTGGTTATTGAGCTTACCGAGAAAAACAACAAGATCACCTTCGCGGTAAAAGATTTTGGTAAGGGCATTGAAGAACAATATCAAAAACGGCTATTTGACCGCTATTTCCAGGTGCCTACCGATGGGCAAAATAAATCGGGCTCGGGTTTGGGGCTAGCTATTTCTAAAGATTTCATCGAAGCCCAACAAGGCAATATCTGGGTGCAAAGCGCCATGGGCGAAGGCAGCACATTCTATTTTTCATTACCTGTACTACAGGATAAAACGGAGGCAAAAAAGAATGGTTAAATTGTTTGTTTCCGCAGGGCTTGGTAGCTGTGCGGAAACAAACAGTACCATTTTAATTCGTTACCAATTCCTTCGCAAAAAGCTCGTCCAAGCGATTGTGCGAATCGTTTACTCCTCTTTCCATTCCCGCCTGCATCATTCCATCTCTATCCTGAACCGACTGGAATACGGATTGGATCACTACCCTTGTACGGTTACCCGGCAAGGCTTCAAACCTGGAGGTTTCCAGGGCAGTGTGGCCTTTTTCAGGGAGTCCCTCAAATTCAAAGGTCTGTATGATCCGCTCAGGCGCGGTAACCTCATGAACTACGCCATGAAAACCATATTCATTACCCGCCGGGTCGATATGTATGTAACGGTATGATCCGCCGCTTTTGGGATCAAATTTATCCAGCCGCATCTTCAGTTCGCGCGGACCGAGCCACTGAACAATCAAATCGGGATCGGTAAACGCTTTAAACACTAATTCCCTTGGGGCTTCAAACTCGCGGGTGATAAAAACCTCCTGTTTGCCGGCTTCTGCGGCAATTTTTGTCTCATTCTTGGTTGCCATAATGGTTTTTTTTATTGGTTATCGTATGCTTCTTGTAATTTTTTTATGTCGATTTTGCGCATTTGCATCATAGCCTGCATTACCCGGTTAGATTTTTCGCGATCGGGGTCGGCCATCAGCTTCAATAAAATTTTTGGAGTAATTTGCCATGAAAGGCCAAACTTGTCCTTCAGCCATCCGCACATACTTTCCTGCCCACCATTGGCTGTTAGTTTGCCCCATAGGTCATCCACTTCTTCCTGTGTTTCGCAATTAACCATAAACGATACTGCTTCGGTAAAGGGAAATTGCGGCCCGCCATCCAGTAGCATAAATTGCTGGCCCTCTATAATAAGAGTAGCCATCATGGTCTTTCCATCAGGTATACGACTCACATTCAGTATCCTCGAATTTTTGAAGATCGATGTGTAATAATTAACGGCCTCCTCTACATTGCCATTGAACCATAAAAATGGGGTGATCTTTTGTGCTGTTTCCATAGTTTATTTAAGTTTTGATTGTTTCTTTTAATGCGGCCCGTTCCGAGTTCTCCATTACCCGTTGGCGGATAAGTTTCTCTAATAAGGTAACAGGCATTTCCTGTTTTGGTGTGATATGAATGGTTGAACCTGAATATTTATACCCTTTCAACTCATCAGCATACGCGCTCAGCATTTTAGGGTTCATGGTAATAAAGCTGATTCCGTTTTTGTTCACATTAAATCCTACCAGCATCCCCTCATATTTATAACAAGGTGCCTGGTAGCTTATCACTTCCTCCGTTCCGGGCGGAACAACCGACCGGATGATATCCCTTAATTGCCCGAGCATAACCCTGATATCTTCCGGCTCGTTATCGATAAAACTATCTACCGTCTTTTCCATTGTTTTTGTTTTTTAATTCTTCCAACAGGACATCCAGCTTATCAAATTTTTCGGCCCAAAGCTTCCGGTAGCGTTCTATCCAGTCTGATACCTCGTTCAGTTGTTGCAGGCTGGCCTCGCACACCCGTTCCCTTCCCTGCTTTTTGATCACGATCAGCCCGCACTCCATCAGTATCTTGATATGCTGAGAGATGGCCGGCCGGCTGACATCAAAATTTTCGGCTATCGAATTTAAATTCAGTGGATTAAAAGCAACCAGGTTAATGATCTCTCTTCTGGTTGGATCGGCTATCGCCTGGAAAACATCCCTTCTTGTTTGTAATGACATCGTATATGTAAGTGTTTGCTTACACAAATGTATATGTAAGCATTTACTTACGCAAATTTATTTTAAAATATTTTCAATACAGCTTTTTAATACCCCTATCTTGTATCAACCAATTCACCAATGAAAAGAAAAACCTTCATCCAACTAAGCGCTACCTTAATGGCTACACCCTTATTATCCCCGCTCAACTCCTGGGCACAGCAGCACGAAAAATTAAAGAACTGGGCCGGTAACCTCACCTACAGCACGGATAAGGTACACTACCCAAAAACAGTCGCCGAAGTGCAGCAACTGGTAAAGAAATTAAGCAAGGTAAAGGCATTGGGTACCCGGCATTGCTTCAATACCATTGCCGATAGCAAAGACGAATTGATAAGCACAAGGGATTTGAATAAAGTGATAACCATTGATAAAAAAGCACATACCGTAACCGTAGAAAGCGGCATTAAATATGGTGAGTTGGCCCCATACCTGCATAAAGAAGGCTTCGCCTTACATAACCTGGCTTCCCTGCCGCATATTTCTGTTGGGGGATCGATAACTACTGCAACCCACGGTTCGGGTATAAAAAATGGCAACCTGGCCAGCGCGGTTACGGCATTGGAAATTGTGATAGCCGACGGCAGCATCGTCCATCTATCCAAAGCTGCTGATGCGGAAAAGTTGAATGCCGCCATAGTAGGCTTGGGCGCGATAGGCATCATCACCAAAGTTACCCTCCAAATTGAGCCAACCTATATGGTGAGCCAGCGCGTATTCCTGAAATTGCCGATGGCGGAAGTGAAACAGCATTTCGAAAAGATCATGTCCGCCGGTTACAGCGTCAGCCTATTTACCGACTGGCAAAGCGACCACATCAGTGAGGTTTGGATAAAAAGCCGTATCGGTACCGATAAAGATCAAAGCCAACCGGAGTTTTACGGGGCCAAAGCCGCCACCAAAAACCTGCACCCCATCTTCGCCCACCCGGCCGAAAGCTGCACCGAACAATTGGGTGTACCCGGCCCTTGGTACGAACGTTTGCCGCACTTTAAAATGGGCTTTACCCCAAGCAGCGGCAAGGAATTGCAATCAGAATATTTTGTGCCGCTTAAACATGCCGTGGAAGCTATGGAAGCCGTTTCCAAATTAGGCAAGCAAATAGGCCCGCACTTGTTTATTACCGAAGTACGCACCATCGCCGCGGATAATTTATGGATGAGCCCTTGCCACAACCAAACATCAGTTACCATCCATTTTACCTGGAAACCGGAAACCGAAGCCGTATTAAAATTATTACCGCTTATCGAAAAAGCGCTTTCGCCCTACAATGCCAGACCGCATTGGGGTAAAGTATTTACCCTTTCACCCAAGGTACTGGCATCGCGCTATGAGAAACTGGCCGACTTTAAAAAACTGGTAGCTGAATACGATCCGCATGGAAAATTCAGGAATGAGTTTTTAGAGCACAATATTTATTCCTGATCAATTTTACTGACAAAACAGTGTCAGTACTTTATCCACTTTTTCTCGGTAAATTTGTATTTAGGGAATGCAACAGGTTGTTTATGAAAACAACTATTGCTGTCCGAAGTCTCCGACTTCGGACTATTTACTATTCACAATTTTATAAATCAACATTACTGATAACACATGCCATCAAAATTTAACCTAAAACCAATTGTAATAGGCATTATATTCTTCTCTAATATCCTTTTTTGGAATTCTGTTTTTGCACAAGGAAAAAAATCAACCGATGATTTTTCAAAAGACTTTACAAAGGCCCTAAACAAGAACTTTTCGGAACAAGAGTTAAACAAAATGTTTAAAGTTTACGATAGGCTTTTAACTCCTCATAGTGATGTTACCCGGCTTACGGAAAGCCTTAAAGGCCATGAAGTATCCATATTCCCTTTGTATAATTTCAAAAACGAAAAACTTTATACAAATAATATAAATAACCTGCTCAATTCTTCCAACCCTAACCAAAGGATACTTGCTTATTTGGTAATCGCTTCATCAGATGATGTTTCAAAAGAAAATATATTACTCACCAAAATTCAAACGGAAAAAAGAGAAGGAAACCTTATTTGGGCTGGTATGGCTTTGCTCTATCTTCACTGTGACTGTACGACTCCAATATTTGATTTCCTGGTAAAAAATGAAGATTTCGGTGATGCGCACATGTTACCATTGTTTATCAGGCTCAATAAAGATTCATTACAACAAACCGCATACAACCGTATAAATAGCAGTGATGCAAAAGCAAAGGTTCTTGCGGCTCAAATATTATCTGTAACCAACCTTAATGCTAAAACAGAAAAAGTTTTAAAACAAGCTGTACAAAATTGGGATATGAATTTAAAAGGTTATGCCATTTATTCTATCAAACAATTACAACTTGGGAATTTACTCGAAACACTTAAACCCTTGTTAGATAGCCCAAAAACTCGTCATATTTCACTAGAAGCACTGGCCAATAGTCCGACAGAATCTGACCAGCAATATTTACGCGGGTTGGTGAGCGGCCAGGATACGCTTTCGAATGATCTGTTAAACTGTTTTTATCAATCCACCAATGAAAAAAATGTTAAATTTTGGCTTCAACTCCTCAATACCAAACTGATCCATAATGATTATTATTTTTCTATTTTTGATCAACCATTGATCCGATCCGAAGGCTTACTTCAGCAACTGCAGGATGCGCTGCAAACGATTAAAAATCCTAAAATCCTGGGAGAGCTTGTAAGAGCATTAAGGGATAGAACCGATGATAAATCAGTTGAAATAATGATTGCGTTTTTAAAATACGACAATTCAACGGTTAGATACTGGACTGCCAAAACCTTACAAAACAATGGTTCGCCCAAAACGAAAGAGCAGGAAGTAAAACAATTAATCGATAAAGATTTGAAAGACTAAAACCAACGAGAAAGTAAATTTCAATAATGAAAAGCATTTACCTGGGAATTTTAACAACGATATGTCTTTCTGGCTGTATTTCATCGATACATGCCCAATCACCCTCCGTTTGGAACAACAAACAATGCGCCGTAGTACTAACTTATGACGATGCCATTGATGGCGACCTGGATAATGTCATACCCGCTCTCGATTCTCAAAAATTCAAGGGCACCTTCTATCTCATCGGTGCATCCCCGGTAGTAACCAAGCGAATCAACGAATGGCGCCTGGCAGCCAAACGTGGGCATGAATTGGGGAATCATTCCATGTTCCATCCCTGCGATGCCAGCCTGCCTGGCCGCAGCTTTGTATCACCCGATGGTGACCTCAGCAAATATACAGTTGAGCGGGTGGTGAAAGAAATAAAGGCAAATAACACCTTACTGAAGGCCATCGATGGAAAAGATACCCGCACTTTTGCCTATCCCTGCGGCGATCGTAAAATTGGCGATGTCTATTTTTACGACCAATTAAAAAATGATTTTGCCGGTGCGAGGGGTGTAACCGAAGGCCTGCAAACTGCCGCCGAAGTAAAACTGGATAACATCGATTGCTATCCCATCAATGGGCAGTTGGCTCAATACATGATAGACCTGGTGAAAAAAGCGCAGCAATCGCATACCTTATTGGTGTTCCTGTTCCACGGCGTAGGTGGCGGGCATAATTTAAATGTCGGCTTAAAAGAGCACAGCCAATTGCTGCACTACCTTAAGGAGCATGAAAAGGATATATGGATAGCGCCTATGGTTGATGTAGCAGAGAAGATAAAGAAAGCTCAAAAAAACTAATAATAAATCCTACAGCTACACTTACATTATTTATTATTGGCCTTACTAAACAAGGAACCTATATTCGCCCTGATACCTAAATAGGCATTTATCGTAGGATCATAAGAAGGAACCAAGCCTCTGATCTCCCCGCCTATCGTAATATTTAAACCAGAAAACTGTTCTGTAATTCTTAGTCTGAATAAATAGAAAGCTTTTATTTGATCGGTTGTTATTTTATTTAAGACTGTTCTTGCATCATTCAAAAAGTAAGACACATTGGTAAATGTTGCGAACCCAAAATTCGGATCTAAATAGAGCTTAAACTTGTCTTTTGAGTTTAAAAACAAGGGTAAACCAACACTATAAAAGCCATTAGTTTGCACATCTGTTACATTTTGCAGTAAAAATCCCTTTCCTGATTGAAATACCGGGGAATTACCTAACGGCCTGTTTGTAGTTTCGCTGCTTAATGTATCAGTAATAAATCCTGTAGTCGTCGAGGTTCTTAAAGCTTCCATACGAAGTGAAAGATAAATATTAAAAAAATCGCTTCGAATCTCATTTAAGCGATAAGTTGGATTTAAATAATAACTCCACTGACTGCTTGAAATCTTTTTATGGTCCACAAATATTCTTTCTTCGTACTTAGTTTGCCCATTAATGTAAGGGCCAACAGTATCAACGCGTACCCGCTGCACTCTCACAGCACGGTTTGACGAGTCTAATGAGAAATTTTGAAAGTTTGAAATTCCCATAAAACCGCCTATCCTGGTATCCTTCCCGGTAATGTCATTCGCATTAAGGACAAATTCCCCGCCAATACTTTGAAATTTCAAATGATTGAAAAAATCCAGTGTACCACCGGTAAATAGTTCGAAAGAAAGATGTTTGTTTATATTAGTTTCAGCTGGTGTAAGTTGGGGTTCATCAGAAGTACCATCATTAAGATCAAATATATACACTGTATATTCTACCTCTTTTTCTTTCTTTGACTCATCTGTATAACTAAAAGTAAAACTTACCTCTTCTCTGGCTTCAACAAAATTGTCAGACTTTATCGTTATTTCTATTTCTCCTTTGTATTTATCAGCTTTTTTTAATTTAATAATTGTGGGAGACGAAAACACGTAATCTTTATCTTTCGTTGCCGAACTCTTGCCCTCATTAATTTTTACAGTAACATCACAATCAGCGGTAGCATCTTCCATTAAAAATGTGATTGATACTTTTTTATCGCTCCTTTCTTCTTTTGTGTTAAATGGTGAAGGGTTATCAAATTTCAAACTTTGAGCTGAGCCAAGCAATGCAGTGCAAATAAAGAGGCATATAATTACAATACTTTTCATAAAATTGTGAATTGAGATCGATTAAAACACAGTACATTAATTATCAACCAATTAACGCAATTGAGAAATATTGAAGATTGCTAAAACACCCTTTTTATTTGGGTGAAAACACCCTTTTTTATCACCATAATAAGAAATGGATTATTATCGAATTGCCTATATTGTTCCGATATATATTTATACCCATGTACGACATCTGCTGCGTAGGCCACATTACATCCGATAAAATAGTCACCACTAAAACCACTATCCACATGGCGGGCGGCACGGCCTTTTACTTTTCGCACGCGTTGAGTAAATTGGATATCGGCTATCTCTTGGTAACCGCATTGGCAGAAAGCGAAATGCAATATGTAACCGCGCTTCGGGATGAAGGCATCGAAGTAAAAGTGCAGCCCAGCGCTCATACGGTATATTTTGAAAATATTTATTTGGAGGATCAGGACCACCGCACACAGAACGTCCTGGAAAAAGCCGATCCATTCGCTATCGAAACATTGCAGTCTGTTGATGCGCAGATATATCACCTGGGGCCTTTATTGGCCGATGACATTTCCACAGGGCTAATCAAATCTTTAGCTGCAAAAGGACGGGTATCATTAGATGCACAGGGTTATTTGCGCAAGGTTGAAAATAAAAAGGTACACGCTGTGGATTGGCCTGGTAAAAAAGAGGCTTTGCAATACGTGGATATTTTAAAGGCTGACGAAGCTGAGATGGAGGTACTGACAGGCTATCGCGAAGTGAGCAAAGGCGCGCCAATATTGGCTGATTGGGGCGTAAAGGAAGTGGTGATCACCAACGGCAGCCTGGGTTCAACGATTTATAGTGATGGTATTTTTTATGATATCCCAGCCTATAAACCTGAAATTATAGTCGATGCTACCGGCTGCGGAGATACTTATATGGCCGGGTATTTATACCAGCGGGTAAAGGGTGCCGGGCTGCAGCAGTCTGCTGAGTTTGCCGCGGCAATGGCCAGCCTTAAAATGGAATCGCCCGGCCCGTTTACCGGCACAAAAAATGAAGTATTTGAGATTTTAAACAAAACTAAATAGGGATTAAATCAGTAAAAGGTAAGCATCGGCTTTTATTAGCTTTTTGCCATTATATAATATTTGCTTACTTTTAAAAACGAACTGAAACTACCTCTTATGAAGAAACTCTTCACCCTACTCCTGATCATCGTTTGTTCCCATGCTTTTGCACAGGATTCGCTGAAAACTTTTAATGCCGACCGCATAAGGACCACTGCCAATGGCATGGCTATTCTCGGTGGCTGGGGTGTGGCAAATTTGGGTGTAGGCGCTATCGGTTGGAGTGGTTCAACAACACCACAAAGCAGGTATTTTTACCAGATGAATGTGATATGGGGTGCGGCAGATTTCGGCGCGGCACTGTTAGGTTATGCCGGGACACAGAAATACAAAAAAAAGACGCTTACCGCTACCGAAACTATCCGGGAACAAAACAGAATTGAAAAAGTATTTTTTGTAAATGGTTGTTTTGATGTAGCCTACCTCGGTGTAGGCACCTATTTAACCCTTGCAGGCAACTCCCGCAATTCGCCCATCATGAAGGGCTATGGCACATCCATACTGATGCAGGGGGGATTTTTATTATTGTTTGATGGCCTGATGTACAAAGCCGAAAAAGGTAATGGCACCAAATTGAGGGCCTTCCTTGAAAAACATCCTATTTCTTTTGATGGCCGCCGCATAGGCATCACCTTCAATATGTAAGGTTTTGTTATCCATTTAAAATTCTTCCAGAAGTTAAACAGCATAATTTTTTTGTGCTGATCAGGTATAACCTCCGCAACCCCACCGGGGCAGCAGGCTTATTGATTTTTTAACCAAAATTTAACCTCATGGTAAAAACCAATAAAAATGTATGTTGTTCTTAATACAATCAAACCATAAAAATTAACCCATAAAAATCAAAGCTATGAGTACTCAAGTTGAAACGATGACAGTGCAAGAAGTTGCAAACAGGCTTGTACAATTATGCCGGGATGGCAAAAATGCTGATGCTATCAATGAATTGTATGATGATAACATTGTTAGCCTTGAACCCGAGGGTTCACCAATGGAACAAAAAACGGTGGGTAAAGAAGCTGTTTTAGGAGGTACGAATTATTGGTTCAGTACAGTAGAAGAAATACATAGCGTACATATTTCGGAGCCCATTGTAGCCGGTAACTTTTTTGCCTGCGGCATGAATGTGGATGCAACTTATAAAGAACAAGGCAGAAGCGTAATGGATGAGTTGTGCGTATTTGAAGTTACAGATGGAAAAATTGTAAAATCGCAATTTTTTTATAATACGGGGAAATAAAATTTCCGGGTACATATATGATTGAAATTAAAAGGGGCTCAGGCCCCTTTGTTATGCTCCCGCTCCAATTATCAGTGCAATAAAATAAAGTAACAATAGTGATACTGGTTACTGATATTTTTCGGGGCTGTTTACATAGTAATTGTAATCACTTATATTTGATCATGTATCCTACCAGGCAATCGAACCTAAAGGCCCTGTATCTTATTTTATTAATCAGCTTACAGGCAATAGTATGTGAAGGCCAGGCCGCCAAAACAGGCTCAACCGAGATCACCAAATGGCAATACGGCAAAAATGGCGCTGTATCCATCACCTACGATGACGCATCGCGCAACCAGTTTAAAGAAGCGTTGCCCGTGATGGAACGGCTGAAAATGCCAGCTACCTTTTTTGTGATCACCGGGCCTATCACAGGTTCCAAATACCAGGGCAAGTTTATTGGTCGCCCGGTTGAGGATATTATTAAGGAATCGGCAACGATACCTACCAATGATCAGAATTTTTTGGAGCGATGCTCCGCAGCGGGTTACCTGGGTTATAAAGGCACCATTTCCTACCATACACGGGCAGGTAGCGCATACGATAATCCCAAAAGAAAAGACAGGGCTTTTAAGCTGATGGATACCTTATACATGAAGGTGCGTAATGGTGATTTTGAAAAAGGTTATGAGCCATGCCCCGAATATAAAGATGCATTAGGATCAACATGGGACGAATTTAGAAAATATGGCGCCGAAGGCTATGAAATTGCAAGTCACTCCATAACCCACGCTACCATGCCCGGCATGGATGAAGCCAATATTCGTTATGAGCTGGAGAAAAGCAAAGAAGAAGTATTGAGGGAAATGGGACCAAAATACGCCTTCTCGTGCGAAGTACCTTATGGTTACGAAAACGAACGGGTGATGGATATCGCCTATAAAATTTACCCGGTCTTCCGCAACAGGATGCCTGAGCCCTGGTTAAAAGAGATAGACCGGGCAAAAAGAGAAACACCGGGATCTACTGATAAAGACTATATACAATGGCAGCGCGGCGCAACTACTAAAACGCCTATGCCGCTGATGAAATCATGGGTGGATACCGTTGCCAATAAAAATAACACCTGGCTGGTGCTGGTATTTCATGGGATAGACGGGCTGGGTTACGAGGCCCTGCCCCATACACTGCTGGATGAATATTTTCAATATATCAAAAGTAAAAACGACCAACTTTGGGTAGCCACCTTCGGCGATGTGGCCCGCTATATGCGCGAGCGGGAACATGCGACGGTGAAAAACGCCAACAAGGCCAATAAGATCACCGTTAATATTACACATTCACTGGATAAAAGCATGTACTATCTTCCCCTAACGCTTAAAACTTACGTACCTGCATCATGGAAATGGGTAAAAATAGCGCAGGGAAAAACGAGCAAAGCCATAAAGCCCGCAACTGATGAAAAAGGCAGCTATGTGCTTTACCAGGCTAAGCCAAATGGGACAGGGGTGACTTTAACAGGCGTTTAACCTGCTTAACAAACTATCGGTAGTCAACTAATTTTATATTACTCTTCGTTGGTCATCGAAAATGTTATCGGTATGCTATACGCAACCTTTACAAGCATACCAAACTGGTAGCCGGGCAACCATGGTGGAGAAGCTCTCATAACCCTTAACACCTCATCGTCAAGGCCGAACCCCAGGCCACTAACAACCCGAAAGTCAGATAATTTTCCGTCTCTATTAACTATAAAAGTTATAAGAACTTTTCCCTGGATGTTGTGATCCTTCGCCTCCTTTGGATATTGTAGTGTGTGGCTTATAAATGAATAGAATTTCTCTATTCCCCCATTAAAAGCCGGGTCAACCATGATTTTTGCAAATGGATAGGCTTTACCATTTTTATCATAACCGATACCTTTTATATCAACACCTTTTTGATAAGTACAAACATAACGTCCTGAATCCCGTAGCCAGCCGTGCCATTCTCCTTCTTCCAAACCATTAACAAGATCACCTTCCGCAAATATGTACTTAAAGTCATCATCATACTTTACACAATGACCATTACCATTTTCGACTAATACCTTGCCTGTAGAATCCCTATACGCATTAACAACAAGCTTATTTTTGCTGTCATAAGTCCCAATATAATAAACTTTACCATTCGGAAAATATTCTGTTTCATCACCAACAGGCTTGCCATGTTCGAAGCTTTTTACCGACCTTCGATGCCCATTTGGAAAATACTCGATGCAAGTACCCTCAAATCTCGTAAAACTGCCTTCACCTGTTGATTTAGCAATCAATTTTTTCTTTCCGTTCTTGTAATATTCATTTACGGTAAACAAATTATCCACGCTTGTATCAGGTGGTATTATAATCCGGTAATAATCAGCGCTATCTTTATTGTTTGTAAACTCCTCAGATTTTAGCATTTCAGATAAGCGTTGGGTTTTAATATAATAAACCAGCGTATCCCTCTTTTGAGCCTTTGCAGATAAACAAATTAATAAGCCTGTAAATAGTATAAGTATAGTCTTTCGGAACATTGATGATAAAGTTTGATCGACTAAATATAGGCTTTACCTTCTAACTAAAAAATTTAAAGCCACGGCAGTTATCAGGTCTTATCATGCCCCTTTCATTTATAATTAATATGATCAGCAAATTATATTGTCTTGTGATATATATTTTATTCTGAATTAATAAAAATCTACGTAATCAAATTATTACAGGAATTCGGACCCATAACAGGCACTACTTCAAACAATTTCAGCGTTTTTAGCTTTAAGTCAAGTGAATACGATGGCTAACCCCGGTCATAAACCCGTTAAACTGAATGAACTATGCTATCTAAAAGGATATATTTATTATTGATATTATGCCTTTTCTGCTGTTTAAAACTAAAGGCGCAGGATAGCACGCTGATCAATAAAACACTGAGGTGGGACCTGGTAAAATGTATTGATTATGCCAAGAAGAACAATATCCAGATCAATTCCCTCCGGCTTGCGCAATTAACCAGTCAGCAGGAATATTTGCTGGCCAAAGCAGCCCGTTTACCCAATCTTTCGGCATCAGCCACACAAAATTTTGAACATTCCAGGAGTAACAGCCCTAAGGTTGATGCTAATGGTAATGTAATAAGTAATGGTGGGTCAGGGTTTACCGCTTCGGGTTCGTATGGCCTCAACTCATCTGTAACGCTATACAACGGCAATTATATCAGTAATACCATTCTCCAAAAAAACCTCGCGGTTCAATCAGCCAACCTCGACATTATACAGCAGGAAAACGATATTACCCTGCAGATAACGCAAGCCTACCTTTCCATTTTATTGGACAAGGAAAATATAATTTACAATACCGACCTGGTAAACACCACCCAGGCACAGGTAAAACTGGAGCAGCAAAGATATAACGTAGGCAGCGTGGCTCGCAGCGCCCTCATCCAGTTACAGGCGCAGCAAGCCACCGATCAATACACCCTGGTAAACTCAAAAAATACCGAGCGGGGTGATCTGCTTACCCTAAAACAGCTTTTGCTTTTACCAAGCGATGCTGATTTTGATATCATGAAGCCCGACACAATCATACATACTGAAGGTGTTACTGCCTTTCATGATGTAGAAGATATCGCCTTGAAAAACCGCCCGGAGGTAAAAAACGGTGAGTTAGGAGTACAGATCGCCCAGTTTGATGTGGCGAAAGCAAGGGCGGGTTATAAACCTACATTAAGTGCGGGGGCATCTCTTAACTCCGGCTATGTGACCGGGCAGGGAAGTTTTCCGAACCAGCTTAACAACAATTTCACGCAACAGATCGGTCTTACCTTAAGCGTGCCCATCTTCACCAAAAGACTGGTAAAAACACAGGTCGAGGAAGCTAAGATACAAGTTGATCAGGCGCAGCTTGATCTCAAAAACACAAAGATCACCCTCTCGCAAACAGTGGAAAGAGCGTTTATTAATGTGGAAAATTCAAAAAGTCAGTATGACGCGGCCCTGGAGCAATATAAATTTAACCAGGAGAGCTACCGTATTGCCAGCGAACAGTTAAAGGTCGGCGTAGCCAATACGGTTGACTTTTTATTACAGAAAACCTTGTTTGTACAAGCGCAGCAGGCCTTTATACAGGCAAAATATAATGAATTACTAACCTTGAAGATATATGATTTTTACAGGGGGATACCTATTAAATTATAAGCTATCATGAAACCTAACTTAAAAAGAATCCTGATCATTGTAGTGGTATTGATAGCCATTGTACTCGTTTGGTTCTTATTCATCCATAAAAAAGAAGCTCCTGTAACCATACAATCGGAAAAGCCGACCAAAGGCTATATCGCGCAAAGCGTAACCGCCACGGGTAAAATAGAGCCTGTAGATACCGTTACCGTGGGTACACAGATATCGGGAATATTAAAGTATCTGTATGCTGATTTCAATTCGAAAGTAACAAAGGGTGAAAAATTGGCTGAGCTTGATAAATCATTATTACAGGCCACATTGGACCAATACCGCGGCAACTTACAGAATGCACAAAGCCAGCTGGTATTTGCCAAAAATAACTTCGACCGGCAAAACTTACTGTTTAAAACCGATGCCATAAGCAAAGCTGATTACGATAACGCGCTGAATACCTATAACGCCGCTAAAGGCAGTGTGGCAAGCGCCCAGGCCCAGATACGATCCGCAGAAAAGAATTTATCCTATGCGGATATTTATTCGCCGATTGACGGCGTGGTGTTAAACCGAAACATCAGCGTAGGCCAAACAGTAGCAGCAAGTTTTAGCACACCTACCCTGTTCGTTATAGCCAAAGATATTACCAAAATGCAGGTACAGGCCAATGTTGATGAAGCCGATATAGGTGATGTAAAAGCAGGCGATCGCTCGTCATTCACGGTAGATGCCTTTATCAATGACCAGTTTGGCGGCACCGTGCAGGATATACGCCTGCACCCCTCCGTATCCGCAAACGTGGTAACCTATACCACCATTATCAATGCCCCTAATAATGACATGAAGCTTAAACCGGGTATGACGGCCAATATTGTAATATACACTAAGGAAGTCAACAATGCTATGCTGATACCTGCAAAAGCTTTGGCTTTCACGCCTGATTCATCCCTGATGAAAGATTACCAGGTTGTAGGTAAGGTGGCCCGCAAACGTACACGAAAAGCCGGTGGTGGTGGTGCAGGTGCGGCAGGGGGCAGCCCTACCGCCAACCAGATATCACATACCGCAAAAAGCCGTACCGATACATCCGGAGTGACGAAGCAACGGGCCTCGGTATGGGTATTGCAGGGTAAAAAACTGGTGCAGAAGAGGATAGAGATCGGCCTGAATGATAATACACATGTAGAAGTACTCTCTGGCTTAACTGCTGATGAATTGGTAATAACTGGCGTAACCGGCGGCCCGAATGGTACTTCAGCAACATCACCAACGGGAAGTCCATTCTTACCTCAACGTCCAAGAGGGGGTGGCAGAGGGCGATGAGCAAAAAGATATTAGAGATAAAAGAGCTCAAACGCGAGTTTATAATGGGTAGCGAAACGGTACATGCGCTCCGGGGGATTTCGTTTGATGTGAATGCCGGCGAGTTTGTAACCATCATGGGGAGCAGCGGATCGGGTAAAACAACTTTGTTAAATATTTTAGGGTGCCTGGATAAACCAAGCATCGGTAACTACTTTCTGGATGGTGTGGATGTGAAACAACTATCACGTGATGAACTTGCTCAATTACGCAATCATAAAATAGGCTTTGTTTTCCAGTCTTATAATTTATTGCCGCGTACTACCGCATTGGAAAATGTGGAACTGCCGCTATTGTACAATAAAGATGTAAGCGCAGCCGACCGCCGTGAACGCGCGATAAATGCTTTGGAAGCCGTAAAACTGGGCGACAGGCATGATCACACCCCAAACCAATTATCCGGCGGGCAGCAGCAGCGTGTGGCCATAGCAAGGGCGCTGGTGAACGAGCCGGTAATGATACTGGCTGATGAGGCCACTGGTAATTTGGATAGCCGCACTTCTTATGAGATCATGGCGCTGATGCAGGAGCTTAATTCAAAACAGGGGAAAACTATTGTATTTGTTACCCATGAGCCTGATATCGCTTCCTTTAGCAGCCGCACCATACAATTGCGCGATGGGCACATACAAAAGGACACGCAAAATGAAAATATGCGTTCGGCAAAGGAAGTGTTGGAGAGCTTACCTGAAACTGATGATTATTAGATAATTATTGAATCAAATAAAACAAATGTCATTTCGAACGATAGAGAGAAATCTTATACGACCTGCTTATTCCGCTTTACATCTGCATAAGATTTCTCCTCGTTCCTTGTTCGAAATGACATAGTTAAAAAAACTGAATGAGTTTAATTAACCTGATACGAATAGCACTTAAAGCACTGCAGCGAAATAAGCTGAGGGCGTTTTTAACCATGCTCGGTATTATCATCGGCGTGGGCTCCGTTATTGCTATGGTGGCTATCGGCCAGGGATCAAAGCAAAGCATACACGATCAGCTATCCAACATGGGTACCAATATGCTTACTGTTCAGGCTGCCAGTAACCTCAACGGCGGCGTGCGCATTGCCGGCTCCAGCTTTCAAACACTGACCATAAAAGATATCAACGCTTTAAAGGCCGGCGCGCAAAACATTACCGAAGTATCCCCCGCTGTAACATCGAGAGGGCAGGCGATCAATGGCGCCCTTAATTGGCCCACCCAGATGTCGGGCGTAGCACCGGAATATTTGGATATTCGTAAATTATCGCTTAAAGATGGTATCGCGTTCACCGCTAACGATGTTAAAACATCAGCCAAAGTATGCCTTATCGGGCAAACGGTTATTGATAACCTCTTTCCAAATGGTGAGAACCCAATCGGCAAAGTGATCCGCTTTGGCAATATACCTTTCCAGATCATCGGGGTATTGGCCCCTAAAGGATTCAACGCTTTCGGGCAGGACCAGGACGATATTTTAATTGCACCATACACCACAGTACAAAAAAGAATACTGGCTACCATTTATTATTCCAATATCTATGCTTCTGCTACCAATGAGGATGCCACCGAAGCCGCTGTTGCTGAAATGACCAGCATATTAAGAAGTTCGCACCGTTTGACGGATAGCGAAGACAATGATTTTACCGTACGAACCCAACAGGAACTGATCGCTACCCTGAGTTCTACAAGTGGTCTGCTAACCGTTTTATTGACCGTTGTAGCCGGGATCTCATTAGTAATTGGCGGTATTGGCATCATGAATATCATGTACGTTTCGGTAACAGAACGCACCAAAGAGATCGGCCTGCGCATGTCTATCGGGGCACGGGGTAAAGATATCTTAATGCAATTTTTGATGGAAGCCGTGCTGATCAGTATAACAGGTGGTGTTATAGGTGTGTTTATTGGTTTCCTGTCAACCAAAATAGTTACGCTTACCCTGGGCTGGCCTACCATCATATCCGAATCATCGGTTGTATTATCCTTTGTGGTTTGCGCGGTTACAGGTATTTTCTTTGGTTACTACCCTGCACAAAAGGCTTCACGGCTTGATCCTATCGAGGCTTTACGTTATGAGTAAGGCTAAACAGTAAATAACCTATCCAGCTCAATCAACCATTCCACTTAATCAACCACCATTAATCAACCTAAATTTTATATTTTTGCAGATGATTGGCTCAATGTCATACACCAGTCGCATCCCTTTATCAATGGATATATCAGTTGTAGTACCACTTTATAATGAAGTAGAATCATTACCGGAATTAACCTCGTGGATAAGCAGTGTAATGCTTGAAAACGGTTTTACTTACGAAATTGTCCTGATTGATGATGGCAGCACCGATGGCTCATGGGATATGATCCTCAAATTGCAGGAAAATAACCCTTTTATCCGGGGCATCAAGTTCAGGCGTAATTATGGAAAATCCGCGGCGCTTAATGTAGGCTTTGCCGCTACCAAAGGCAATGTGGTGATCACCATGGATGCCGACCTGCAGGACAGTCCCGATGAAATACCCCAGTTATACCGCCGTATAGTTGAAGATAAATACGACCTGATATCCGGCTGGAAAGCAAAGCGCCACGACCCATTAAGTAAAACTATCCCTACAAAAATATACAATGCCGCTACCCGCCGTATGTCAGGCATTAAAAACCTGCATGATTTTAATTGTGGGTTGAAAGCCTATCGCAGCACCGTGGTGAAAAACATCGAGGTTTATGGTGAAATGCACCGCTATATCCCGGTTATAGCCAAGTGGGCAGGTTTCACCAAAATTGGTGAACAAATAGTAGAACACCGCCCGCGCAAGTACGGCAAAACCAAATTCGGCATGAGCCGCTTTATTAACGGCTTGCTGGATCTGCTATCTATATTTTTTGTAGGGAAATTCGCCAAACGCCCCATGCACTTTTTTGGCACAATGGGCGTTTTGAGCTTTTTAGCGGGAACTATTATTACAATATGGATGGTGGTTGAAAAACTTTATGATATTGCCCATGGGATAAAGTACAGGGATATTACAACGCAACCATTATTTTATATCGCGCTGGTAGCCATCATATTAGGCTCTCAACTGTTTTTGACAGGTTTTGTGGCCGAGTTGGTTTCCCGCAGTTCGTCAGACCGTAATCATTACCAGGTTGAGGAAACTATTTAATTGGAGTTGAATGGTTGATTGTGTTGAATGGGTTGATTAAGTTAATAAAGCTACCATGAACATTTTTATTTTTGCCATTCAAAACCCAATCAACTTAATCTAACTTAATCAACTACTCACTAACAGATGCTTTTTTCCATCATAATCCCTTTATACAACCGCCCGCAGGAAATTAAAGAGTTGCTTGAGTCGCTTACGCTTCAAACCTATAAGCAGTTTGAGGTATTGGTTATTGAGGATGGTTCGGTAAATGATTCGGCTGCAATTGTAAATAGTTTTGCGGATAAGCTCAATGTAAGATATTTTGTAAAAGCCAACGAAGGCCAGGGTTTTACCCGCAACTACGGCTTTGAACGCGCCAAAGGAGATTATTTTATCATTTTTGATTCAGATTGCCTGGTACCTCCCGGTTATTTGCAGATCGTTAACGATAGCTTAAATACCAACTGGCTGGATGCTTATGGCGGCCCGGATGATGCTCATCCATCCTTTACCCCCATACAAAAAGCCATCAGCTATAGCATGACCTCCCCTTTCACCACCGGTGGTATAAGAGGGAATAAAAAAGGGATAGGCCAGTTTCATCCCCGTAGCTTTAACATGGGCATTTCGCGTGGTGTGTGGGAAAAAGCCGGCGGGTTTATCATCACTCGTTCGGGCGAGGATATCGAGTTCAGTATCCGTATTCACAATATGGGATACAAGATCGGGCTGATACCTGACGCCAAAGTTTACCATAAACGCCGCGCAAACTTTTTTCAATTTTATAAGCAGATCCACTTTTTTGGCCGTGCGCGCATCAACATCTATAAATTCTTCCCTAAAGAACTAAAACTGGTACATTTTTTCCCGGCGGCGTTTACCCTGTTCGTTGCCTTTACCATCATTGCCGCTATTTTCAGATGGCCCGTAGCTATATTATGTGAAAGCATGCTGGCGCTTGAAATTTTGTTGATATTTTTTCATTCATGGTGGAGAAACAAATCAGCAAAAGTTGCATTTTTGAGCATTATTGCCGCCTTTACTCAACTGATCGCCTACGGGTTAGGATTTATGCAGGATTTTTGGAAGCGTGTAGTATTAAAAAGACCATAAACTGCGTATGTATCACCCCTTTTCAGTTCCGGAAACTATAAAAACTTCGTGGTATATCTTTAAAAAGAATTTTGTAACTATTATTGTTTACTCGGTAATCGCCTTTATTTTATTGATCTTCCTGGGCATATTGATCGAACTCGTCATTTCCCCTGAAACCTATGGGGAGACGATGCTTTTCGCAATTATACTGCTTATTGTGCAAGCCTATAGCACACTTGGGCTATATAAGCTGATTTTCACGGTAATAGATAGCGAATATTATGAGTTTGAATTTAAACAGGTAATACCTACATTTAAAATGGTAATCAGTTATTTGGGAGCTGTGTTTCCTATAGCATTTGTAGTAACTAATTACAATATTCTGGTTGAATTTGTAGAAAAACATTATTCAAACTTTGAAACAGTAATTAAAGGTGCAGGTGATATAGCAGGATTATATATCGCATTAAGAATATTATTTTTCATAACTTTTATTGTGGATGATCATTCGGGGCCAATCGAATCATTTAAACAAAGCTTTCAGCTTACAAAAGGGTATTTTTTAAAAATACTGATGATACTTTTGGTTATATTGGTTCTTATCTATTTGCCTGCTAAAACTTCGCAATATTATCCCTTAGTTTCGCTGATAATTATATTCACCTACCCTTTTGTGAACATTATCCTGGCAGTCACTTACCGTAAGCTGATTTACAGCCACCAGGATGTAGATGATGACCTCACCGAAACGCATTAATTATGGGTTTAAAAGCTGTATTGAGCCGGATATTCGCCGCGTGGGTTAACAGGGATTTGAATAATATTCGCAATAACGCCCCGGCATTACAGCAGAAAACTTTTCAGCAACTTATCAATACCGCCAAAAACACCGCCTTCGGCCGCGACCACAATTTCGGGCAGATCAGCAATTATAATGATTTCAAAAAACAGGTGCCCATTCGCGACTATGAGGACCTTCGCCCCTATATCGACCGCGTTACCCAAGGGGAACAAGATGTGTTATGGCCCGGAAGACCTGCTTATCTGGCTAAAACATCAGGCACCACTTCAGGTGTAAAATATATCCCAATCACCAAAGAAAGCATGCCCGAGCATATCAAGGCTGCACGTAATGCCCTGCTCAGTTATATTCACGAAACCGGGAAATCTGATTTTGTGGATGGCAAAATGATATTCCTGCAGGGCAGCCCGGTAATGGATAAAAAAGCAGGGATAGCTGTAGGCAGGCTCTCAGGTATCGTGGCTAACCTGGTTCCTGCTTATCTTCAAAAAAACCGATTGCCAAGCTATGAAATCAATTGCATTGACGACTGGGAGCAAAAGGTAGATGCCATAGTTGAGGTAACCATTAATCAGGATATGCGCCTGATATCCGGCATCCCGCCCTGGTGCCAGATGTATTTCGAGCGGCTCTCGGCCAAAACAGACGGCAAAAAAATCAAAGACATTTTCCCAAACTTTAAGCTGTTTGTATATGGTGGGGTAAATTATGAGCCCTACCGTGCCCGGATAGAGGAAAGCATCGGCTTCGCTATAGATTCTATTGAAACCTATCCTGCCTCCGAAGGCTTTATCGCCTTCCAGGATTCGCAAAAAGAAAAGAGTTTATTATTGCTGGTTGATTCCGGTATGTTTTATGAATTTATCCCGGCTGAAGAGTTTTTTAATGAAGATCCGGCACGGCTTAGTTTAAATGATATCGAACTGGATAAAAACTACGCGCTGATCTTAAACACCACAGCCGGCTTATGGGGCTACAGTATTGGCGATACCATCAAATTTGTATCAAAAAACCCGTACCGGATCGTAGTAACAGGCCGTATCAAACATTACATATCCGCCTTCGGCGAACATGTGATTGGCGAAGAGGTGGAACAGGCCTTGATGAGCGTTGCCCACAAGGAAGGTGTGGATGTGGTGGAATTTACTGTCGCCCCACAGGTAACCCCGGCAAAAGGCGAAATACCTTATCATGAGTGGTTCATAGAATTTGGCAAACAACCTGCTGACCTGAAAGCATTTGCATTAAAAGTAGATAAAGCCCTGCAAAAGAAAAATATTTACTATTTTGACCTTATTGAAGGTAACATTTTACAACCTTTGATCATCCAAAGCCTGCAAAAAGATGCATTCATCAATTATATGAGAGCACAAGGGAAATTAGGTGGGCAAAATAAAGTGCCGCGGCTTTCTAATGACAGGAAGATCGCGGATGAATTGAAAAAGTATACAGCCCCTATCCCAAACCCTTTCCCCGGAAGGGAAAGGATATGACGAATTATATAATGAAAAAAAAAATATTAATAGATATATTACAAAGTCTCTCCCTACCGGGAGAGATTTAGAGAGGGGCTTGTGAATTGAAGATTAAAAATATAGCCATACTTGGCTCAACGGGCAGTGTAGGCACACAATCCCTCGAAGTAATAAGTGAGAACCCAGGCCTCTTCAGGGCCTATGTTATAACCGCGCAAAATAATGCCGATCTGCTTATTAAACAGGCTTTACAGTTTGATCCTGCCTATGCCATAATTTGCAATGAAGATAAATATGGATATGTAAAGGATGCCTTGTCATCTACTAATGTGCAAGTGTTAGCGGGCATTGATGCTATAAAAGATATCGTTACCCATCCCGACATACATATTGTTTTAACCGCCATGGTCGGCTTTTCCGGCCTGGAGCCTACTATCAATGCCATCAAAGCAGGCAAGGATATCGCGTTAGCAAACAAAGAAACCCTGGTAGTTGCCGGTGAAGTGATCACCGATCTTGCCAAAAAACATAACATTAAGATATTGCCGGTCGATTCAGAACATTCGGCTATTTTTCAGTGTCTTGCCGGCGAAGAAAGTAATCCCATCGAAAAGATCATTTTGACTGCATCCGGTGGGCCTTTCAGGGGTAAAAGTTCGGAGTTTTTAGCCGGGGTAACGCGCGAAGAAGCATTGAAACATCCCAACTGGGTAATGGGCGCCAAGATCACCATCGATTCGGCATCGCTGATGAATAAAGGGCTGGAAGTAATCGAAGCCAAATGGCTGTTCGATCTCACTGCCGAACAAATAGATATCATCGTACACCCGCAATCAATCATCCACTCCATGGTGCAGTTTGGTGATGGCTCAATAAAAGCACAGATGGGTTTGCCGGATATGAAGCTGCCGATCCAATATGCTTTGACCTTTCCCGGCAGGGTAAAAAACAATTTCAAACGGTTTGATTTTGCGCAATATCCAAACCTGAGTTTTGAAAAACCTGACATAAAGACATTCCGTAACTTAGCTTTGGCTTTTGATGCCCTAAAACAAGGCGGTAATATGCCATGTATCATCAATGCCGCCAATGAAATTGCCGTGGCAGGCTTTTTGAACAACGGAATTGGTTTTTTGGCCATGAGCGATGTAATTGAAACTTGTATGCAAAAAGTTAGCTTTCACGCCCACCCATCGTTGGATGATTATTTGAATACCGACAAAGAAACACGCATCTTTGCGCAAAATTTAATAAAACAAATACCGTTAAAGACATTTACAAATTGATAATAAATAAGGAATGAGTATAGTGATAATGGTTGGCCAGTTACTGCTGGGCCTTTCAATTTTGGTTATTTTACACGAATTTGGCCACTTTATAGCGGCCCGCGCCTTTGGCATTAAGGTAGAAAAGTTCTACCTGTTTTTTGATGCCTGGGGAATAAGCCTCTTTAAATTTAATTATAAGGGTGTTGAATATGGAATTGGCTGGCTTCCTCTCGGAGGCTATGTTAAGATTGCCGGTATGATTGATGAATCAATGGATACCGAGCAGATGGCCGGTCCGCCGCAGCCCTGGGAGTTTCGCTCAAAACCGGCCTGGCAGCGTTTAATTGTGATGCTTGGCGGTGTTACAGTAAATATTATTTTGGGTATTTTGATTTTTTGGGTACTTACCCTTAAATACGGTGAAACTTATATCCCCAATGATAATTTAGCATACGGTGTAGCACCGGGAAAGATCGGCCGCGAGATCGGCATTAAACCGGGCGATAAGATCACAGCTATAAACGGTAAAAAGATCGAGTATTTTGATGAACTGATCAGCTCAAAAGTATTGCTTGGCAATAGCGTGCTGACTTTGGTACGTGATGGTAAAACATTATCTGTAACTGTACCGGGTACCATTTTGAACGAATTATCTGATTATGGCATCGCTGAGTTTGTAAAACCACGTGTAAAATTCGCGCTCGATTCTATATCCCCAAACAGCGGCGCTCAAAAAGCGGGACTTGCGCGAGGCGACAGCATTATTGCAGTTAACGGGCGGCAGATTACATTTTTTGATGAAATGCAAACCCTGTTGCTTGACAATAAAAATAAGCAGGTGCTGCTAAGCGTCAAACATCAAAACAATGTAAGGCAGCAGCAGGCACAGATCAGCAAAGAGGGAACACTTGGCTTCCTGCCTAAAGTAGATTTCCCTAAAGATAAAACCATCAAGTTTGGCTTTTTTGCTTCATTACCTGTGGGTGCATCAAGGGCTTGGGGTACATTTAGTGATCAGTCCAAAGCCTTGAGTAAAATATTTACTGGAAAAGTTAAAGCAAGCAAGGCAATCTCGAGTCCTATTGGCATCGCCGTATTGTTTGGCTCCCATATCGATTGGATCCGTTTCTGGAACCTGGTTGGCCTGTTATCCATGGTATTGGCACTGATGAACTTATTGCCTATCCCGGCGCTGGATGGCGGTCATGCTGTGTTCCTGATCATCGAAATGATCAAAGGAAAACCATTAAGTGATAAATTCCTGGAGCGGGCGCAAATAGTAGGCTTTGTTATCCTGATATGCCTGATGGTATTTGCCTTTGGCAATGATATAGTAAAGCAGATCGTAAAGAAGTAAATCTCGTTTATACTGCATAAAAAAAGCATCCTGATAAAATCAGGATGCTTTTTTTATATAAATATTTTCAATTAAACTGCAGGGTCTGTAGTTGTTGGTTCGTCCGGAGTATCAAAAGGTGAGCGTTCTTTTTTGAAGATCGCAGCGCCTATCAGGGCAACAATAGCACCTATAATTGTATCCAGTATTGCTAAGAAAAAAGCCCCAATTACAGGTCCTATACTTTTAGTCATGCTCACAGCTTTCTCGATACTTTCACTTGACATATTGCCCTTAGCCTCCATTTGGGCCCGTGCCTGTTCGGCGGCTTTTACCATGATATCAGGGTTTAAAAAAGCCAGATATATATAGGTAAAAATGGCCAATAGCAAACTTGTGATCACCGAGTATCTGAATCCGGCAGAAAAGCCTTCCCCAAATGTTAAAAAACCGCCCAGCTGATCTTTAAATTCTTTCTGTGTTAATACCAGGAATATTATAAATGGCAGGTACCCTAAATATTTCAATGGCGAATTTGGATCGGTGCTGATATACTGAATGAGGTAAGTAAGCACTATTGATGTAATCAGGTTAATGAGAGCCCATTTAGTAGCTACCTTTGTCGCATTTGGTGGTAATTGTTCCATTTGATTTGTGTTTTTAGGTTTATATAAACGACTCTAATATACTAAATACTGCCATATCAAAATCCTTATTTATTGCATTATCGGCAATGATGTCTTTTTCACTTTCAGAAGGTTCGGGGTTTTGGAAAAAACACATCATCGGATAAAATATCTCTTTGATCTCCGAATCCTCCGGCAATTCGTTAGCCACCCGTGTAATTTCTTCAACCGGGCTTTCCATCAATATCTGGTTTTCGATCACAGGTTCATAAATACGGTGCTCATCCTGAAACTCGTCCTCATCAACCAATAAAAACTCTTTCAGGTAATCATCCAGTCCCGGTTCAATATCTTCATCCTCACATTCGTTCAGATAAAGCAGCATATTTAAAAGCTCGGTTCCGCGGTCCAGGGTTTCCTCTTCTATTTCTTCCCATTCTTTGGTTTCCAGGTAATCGTCTTCCAGTTTTTTCACATCAGCGCTGAAAAAGTTGATCATCAGCAGATCAAAAAACACTTCGCGCAGAGACTCCAACTGGGGGTAATCATCAAAAACCACATCCAATGAATCTACTTTGCTTAGAAAATTATCTTCTGATGCAAAAACATCATAAAACCTTAAAGTAAGCTGCTGGGCATCAAAACTATTATATCGCGAAAATGTACGCAATGCAGCCTCTACGGCTGATTCAATTTTAGGGTCGATCATGTTTTTATAATTTAAAAAGCTTGTTGTTATTATAAGTTAACAAAATTGAGCCTTTAAGTTTTTGCCCGATGAAGGGAGAATTGTAAGATTTTGATTTATTGTTTATTTTATCGAAGGTCCATTCCGCATTTTCGTCGAAAACAACCAGGTTTGCTTCCCGGCCTTCGGCGATAACAGGTACTTCGAGATTTAATATTTTACGTGGGTTAATGGACATTTTTTGTACGATCAGATCCACGGGCAAGCCTGCTTGTATGGCTATTGAAAAGGCTGTTTGCAAGCCGATCATCCCATATTCAGCTACCTCAAACTCCACATTCTTAAACTCTACCTCGTGCGGTGTATGCTGTGATACAATGGCATCTATCGTTCCGTCTTTCAACCCCTTTAATAAAGCTTTTACATCCTTTTGAGTGCGTAGGGGGGGTTTAACTTTATACTGGCTGTCAAAGCCCAATAAAGCCTCATCAGTAAGCAGCAGGTGATGAACAGCCACATCACAGGTTACCTTGATACCTTTCTTTTTAGCATCTCTTATCAATTCCACTGAGCGTTCGGTAGATATCGTACTAAAGTGTATTCTCGAATCGGTATACTCGGCAAGGTACAGGTCGCGGGCTATCATCAGTTCCTCTGCCAGTGAGGGTATTCCTTTCATCCCCAGCATAGTGCTCACCACACCTTCGTGCACTTTAGCTTTGCCAGCTATGGCAGTGTCCTCCGGGTACGACATTACGAGGGCGTCAAATCCCTTTGTATATAAAAGCGCCCGTTCCATCAAACCGGCATCCTGCACGGGGCGGTTGCCGTCTGTAAAGGCTTTGGCGCCGCTTTGGTACATATCATACATTTCGGCCATATCCTTGCCCTCCCGTTTGTGGGATATAGCGCCAAGCGGATAAACATCCACCAGGTTGTTTTTAGCCTTGTTCATCAGGTATTCTATCTCGGCCTTTGAATGTACCGGGGGCAGCGTATTTGGCATTAACACCAACCCGGTAAAACCACCTGCAGCGGCAGCTTTGGTACCTGTTTGCAGGTCCTCCTTGGTTTCGAGGCCAAGCTCGCCGATGTTACAATTCAGGTCGAAAAAACCGGGAGCAAGATGCTTGCCTTTGGCATCAAAGCTTTCTACATCCGCATTAATTGTTTTGGCGATCTTAGTGATCTGGCCTTTTTCAATTAATACGTCGGCAACTTGTTGATAAAAGGGCGAGCCCGGGTCGGAAATGTTTGCAGATTTGATAAGCAAATTCATTAGCGCTGCTTTAAGGATGGATTGGTTTTGATCTACACCTGTTGCGAAACCTGCTGTTTATCAGTCTTATAGAACCTAATCAACAATATTTCAACGGCCAGGAAGATCAATGCCAAAATTATACAAAGTTTCCATAATTGCAGACCAAAATTTAATTCGGATACTTCGCCCTTTAAAGAGCCTTGTCCAGGCTGTAAAACGGTGCCTGCCTGCGGGAAAATCTCCTTCATATCGGCAATTGTGAGGTAACTCATATCCGATTCTTTCCGGTTATCATTAAATGCCAGTACCGATAATGTGCTATCTTGTTTTTTCAGCTCGTAATTCCCGGTTTCCTGTAGCTGATCAGAAACATATAACAGGGTACTTCCCTCCTGCTGCCTCACATCAGGTATAATACCCTGGCTGCCTTTCACCAGTTTCAGTATCTGCTTTTCATTGCTTTGCACCCGCGGCACTTCAATACTTTCATCTTCGCCAATAGTGTAAAATAACGGCTGATCGTGCCCACTTAATAAAGCAATGCGGAACATCACCGGCACCAACAGGGCATGGCGCGGCAGATTGCTGAAATCATCACTCAACGGAACCGCCGAAACGTACACCTTCCCTCTCCCGCTGTTGTATCCAGCCCAAAAAGTTTGTTTCCCGGGCAATTCCATCAGGTTTTCGCCCCGGCTGTTTGCTGCTGAACTTAGTTGATAGTATTCTTTAACCACGGGCAAGTCCGGGTTTTCCGGGTATGATTCGAAAATATTTTTAAATACCTGGTTTTGCAGGTTAATGGCGGCTACTTTGGTTTCCGCTGTAATTAATTTCTCAGGATAACCGGCATTCATTGGTAGTAAAAAAGACTTGTAACTGGCCAAGTCGGCATCCGCAGATGGAAAAACCACCAGTGTGCCACCCTTTGCCACATATGTTTTTAATTGCTGTGCAAGGCCGGTCGACATCGTTTTCACATCACTCAAAACAACCAGAGGATAAGTGCCTAACGCCGCATAGTCCACATTCCCATCAGTCACTCTTTTAGCGGAAAAAAATGGATCCGCATCAAAAACAGCTTTCAAAAACGGGTTGATTGTGCCTCCGTCTATCAGCAATACCGGCATCTGCTGTTTCACATTAAAGGTGAAGTAAAACTGGTTGTCGAAGGTTACCGGGTTATCCTGCAATTGTACCTCACCCCGCTGCCAGCCGGCCTGTAAACCTGAAAAAGCCAGCGTATCATTTTGCACGGAGCGCGGATCGATCGTAAAACTTCCCAATGCCTTTTGCGAGCCATTGATCATTAACTTGAGTGGCACTTTCTCCGCCTTTTCGCCTGCATAGTTGTGCAGTTTAATCACCAGTCTTTCGCTTTCGCCGGGGCGATGCACCGCGGTTAGCAGCCATACGGAGTCAACTGCCACATTGGGTAATTCGCTGGCCTTAAGTTGCACCAAATTAAAATGTATGCCGCTATCAATTTTTACAGCCTTAGCAGCAGTTATATTCTTTTGAAGGTCAGAGATGATGTATGCCGACCGGATGGCATCATGCCGTGTATTCAGCAAACTTTGCTGCCTGTTGATGATCTGCTGCAAATCGCGGCTTTGCGAACTGATCTTCACCATGCCAACGGCATCATTAAATTCGTCGCGACTTAATAAACGCTGATGCTTACCTTCGAAATCCTGTGTAAGCAGTTGAAAACGATCGTTGATGTTATAGGCCGATGCTATTTCCTTTGCCCGGCGTTTGGCTTCGTCCAGTAGCGTACCCTCTTTATTAAGGGTTTGCATTGAATAGGAATTATCTACAAAAATACTTACCACATGCTGCCTACCGGTATTGGCAATGTTTTTACCAGGTACATAAGGCTTGGTGAATGCCAGCACCAGGAATGTCAATGCCAGTAACCTGCAAGCTAATATCAAGCGTTCCTTTAAATTTCTGCGGGATGCTTGCTGCTCCTGTATCTCCTTTAAAAACTGGACATTGCTAAAATACACCTTTTGATACCTGCGGAAATTAAAAAGATGGATAATAACAGGTATGGCCAGCGAGAGTAATGCAAATAGAAAAGCGGGATATAAAAAATGCATATTAATTTCTGAACCGGGATTCAGCGAATTTATCGAATTTTCTGAATAGTGTTGAGCCCTGGTTCCTTATAATTCCGGTTCTTACAAACAAACAGCTTTTTTATCTATTTATTATTGAAAATTAAACATGAAGTGGTATATCGGTTGTTCTGGTTTTCATTATAAGGATTGGAAGATCAAATTTTACCCGGAGGGCCTGCCTCAGAAAAAGTGGTTTGATTATTACTGCGAACATTTTGATACGCTGGAGTTGAATGTTACCTTTTACCGATTCCCTCAGTTGTCGTTTCTCCAAAACTGGTATCAGAAAGCCCCAGCTAATTTTCGATTCTCCGTTAAGGCACCGAAAGCCATCACCCATTTCAAGCAATTTCATGATTCGGCCCGGATGATAGGTGATTTTTACGAAACGATAAACAGCGGCCTGCAGGAAAAACTCGGGCCGATATTGTTCCAGATGCCACCACGCTTTAGTTATGATGAAGAACGATTGGAGCGTATTATCAAAAACCTGGACCCGACATTCAATAACGTGACCGAGTTTCGCCATCTAAGCTGGTGGCGCGAAGATGTATATAAAACCCTGGCCGAAAACAAGATCACTTTCTGCGGTCAAAGCCATCCTCTATTACCAGATGATGTGATCCAAAATACACCTTCGGTTTACTACCGTTTTCACGGCGTGCCCAATTTGTACCGGTCACCTTATTCAAAAGAGTTTTTACAGAAAGTAGCTGATGCGGTTAAACACGATAAAGATACCCGCGAAGGCTGGTTTTATTTTAATAATGACTATGATGCTGTGGGAGTTGAAAATGCGAAGGATATGATCGCGCTTATTTAATTATCATCAGCATTGCGATGCTTTTTCTTCTTTTTCTTACTCTTCTTTTCGGAAGACTGCTTTTTAGATTTCTTGCTGCTGGTCTGTTCCTGGTTTTTTACAGGCTCTTTGGCCACCTGTTTATTCGAACTCTTATCCGTAGAATCCTTACTTAACTGCTTTACAGTAAAGTCATTGCTTCGCAATCCATACTCCAACTGGCGTTTTGCACCGGTTTGCTTAGCGTCCTTGCCATCACCATCATAAATGGGAAACTCGCGCATGAATTTTCCTTCTTTGATATAAAAGTTATCATTGCCATTATATCCTTTGCGCTGTGACTTGGTCAGTTTTGGGAAATCCAGTTTATTGGCTTTGCTGCCATTAAATTCAAAAGCGTAAATGGTTGCGTAGTTGGCAGTATCGGTAGCTTTAGCTTGTATTAGCAGTTCGGGGTTACCATCAAGGTCCATATCGGAATTGTATACATCAATAATCGCCCCGTCCAAATCGCCGGTTGTAGTGGTATATTTTTTACCTGACGAGTCAGAATGTAATATCATGAATGAGCCAACAGTCTTTGATCCCCTGCCCCAGCTTAAGATATCATAATCCTCACCCGGCGATACTTCAACCAGTTTATGAAACCTGAAAGGGCCTGTGAGTGCAGGTGTTTTTACTACAGATGCTACAGGCTGCTCAGCAACCTTTTTTTCATCATGGTTACAACCCGCTGCTATCAGCAGGCATCCTGTCAGCATAAATAAATAAAACCTGGCACTCATTCTTTATAGCTTAATTATATAGGGTATCGGGCGATAATTCGCCTTTTGGCTTACCCGGTATGGTCATATAAACTTTTAGGGCACTTACCGACCCCACATCAAAATATTTTACCGTAATCTTGTGATATCCCTTTTGCAATGATACCGCGCCGGCTTGTTCCAGCAACGGATGCTTGCCATCATTATCCACCACTGGCTGGTCATCAATGATCAAAACCGAGCCATCATCCGACCGGGTGGAGAACTGGTACAAACCATCAGCATCAATACGTATAAAACCGCTATATATTACCCCAAAGCCGGCGTTATTTTTTTTCAACGGCATTGGGTTAAAGCTTCGTGCTATACCGGTATCGATAACGGCAACATCTTTAAACTGGCCAGTATTAGCAAATGTACCCGACAATACCTGGTATTTCAAACCGGTGGAGCTGCCCTGGTAAGCAACAGGTGCCAGTGGAGCTTTGTTATACATTACTGTGTGTGTTACCTGGCTGCGTTTGCCTGACGGGGTGATCACGATAGTTTGCAAGTCGCGGTATTGATCCTGGGGTATATTGTAAGTAACCGGGATATGATATTCCAGGTCTGTTTCGCGCGGTGTATAGCTATCAATAGTGTAAAATATCTTCGCACCGGTTACCGATGGTTTTAAATTCACTGGTAATTGCGAGCCGAATATGATGGTATCCACATTTGTACCAATAGCCTCCGGCACATGATAATCATACTTATTTTTATCTAACCAGGCCAGTTGACCGGGGAGGCGATTTTCTGAAAAGTCCTTAAAATTTTTATTGGCTAATGGTGTCCAGGCTATTTCTGATAAGGCCAGCAACCGCGGATACAGCATATATTCAGCCTTGGTATCGGTGCTGATATATTCCGTCCATAAATTTGCCTGTACGCCCATAATATACTTTTGCTGCTCAGGTGTTAAAGCATTCGGAGTAGGATTATAGTTGTATATTTTCGTTATAGGATCATATCCACCGATACTTAAAGGCTCATTACGTTTACCTTGTGAATGGTCAAGATAAAGTCCATTGCTGCCGGGTGTCATGATCACCTGGTGGCTTTGCCTGGCCGCCGCGATACCGCCTTCTTCACCCCTCCAGCTCATTACGGTTGCATTGGGTGCGAGCCCGCCTTCCAGTATCTCGTCCCAGCCAATAATGCTGCGGCCTTTGGAATTCACAAATTTTTCTATCCGTTGTATAAAATAGCTTTGCAAGCCATGCTCATCCTTCAGTTTTAATTTCTTGATCAGCTTTTGGCAAAATGCCGATTTCTTCCAGGCATCCTTAGGTGTTTCATCACCGCCTATGTGAATGTATTTACTTGGGAACAGTTCGATCACTTCGGATAAAACATCTTCCAAAAAGGCAAAGGTTTTATCTGATGGGCAATACACATCTTTAAATACGCCCCAGGTCTGGCCTACTTCGTAAGTGCGGTCAGGTTCACAACTTAATTCCGGATAAGCTGATAATGCTGCCAATGAATGGCCGGGCATTTCTATCTCCGGCACTACATTGATGTACCTATCGGCAGCGTATTTGATTACGTCACGGATCTGATCCTGGGTATAAAAACCGCCATAAGGAGTATTATCATACTGTTGAGGGGTGCGGTCGTGGTAATTACCTATTACGGTTTGAGCGCGCTGACTACCAATTTGTGTCAGTCGCGGATATTTTTTTATCTCGATGCGCCATCCCTGGTCGTCGGTTAAGTGCCAATGAAAGTTATTCAACTTATAATAAGCCATCAGGTCGATGGTTTTTTTGACAAACTCCACCGAAAAAAAGTGTCGGCATACATCCAGCATTAAACCGCGATAACCAAAACGCGGGTAATCCTCTATCTGCACACAAGCGATTTTCCGTGATGCAGCACCTTCGGCTGGAATTAATTGAATTAATGTTTGTATCCCGTAAAAAACTCCTGCACCTTTAGCCGCAATGATAATTTGCTGAGGGGTGATGGTGAGGCGATATCCCTGGTCGGGCAGGTTTTCAGTTCCTTTATCCGTAAATACGATACTATTGGCAATACTTTCAGCCGTATTTGTCTTCAACTGATTATGCAGCGTTAACTTATTCTGCATGTATTCAGTAAAATAAACAACCGCCTTGTTGCCGGTACTATCAGCCAATAAAACAGTTTGCTGGCTCAACACAAATTCCCCCGTTGTTTTCTTTACAGAAACCGGCGCCGGTATGATACCCGCATAAGGATCGTTATCCTGTGCGCTGGCTGTGAAGCCGATAGAACATAAAATGACTAATAGCAGTAAGGCAGTTTTTTTTAACATAGCAGTTTATACGTTGGATTAACAGCGGCAAGTTAACAGATTTTGAAAAAAAATGAGATTTTTAATATGTTTTAAACACACTAACAACAAAAAAGCCACCCGCTGGCGCGAATGGCTATGATTATTTCTTTTCCGGTTTCACCTCTTCAACCTTTTTAGGTTGTTTGTGCGGGCGGGTTTTCCCAAATGAGCCCATTGCTAATTTTCCTTTTCCGGTTTTTTTATCACCTCTTCCCATAGTATTTTGATCGTTTGTTTCTAATTAATCAATGATACCGTTTTTTGTTTGGATGAACTGCAATTTTTAGAATTAAATAAGCTTAAGCGGTAATCTCATGTTCTTTTGCAGCCAGGTAGCGTTCAGCATCAATGGCTGCCATACAGCCGGTGCCGGCAGCTGTTACTGCCTGGCGGTACACATGATCCTGTGCATCGCCGCAGGCAAATACACCTTCAACATTGGTTTTAGAAGTGCCCGGTATGGTAGTGATATAGCCAGTTTCGTTCATATCTATCCAGCCCTTAAATATTTCGGTGTTGGGATGGTGACCAATGGCTACAAAGAAACCTGTAATATCCAACGTTTTCTCTTCGTTGGTTTTGTTATTGATCGTACGCAAGCCCGTTACTACTTGTCCATCGCCCAAAATTTCCTTGGCTTCAGTATTGTAGATCACTTCAATATTATGCGTGTGCATTACACGGTGCATCATGGCTTTAGAAGCACGGAATTCATCCCGCCTCACCAGCATATATACCTTGCGGCATAGTTTAGCCAAATAGGTTGCTTCCTCGGCAGCGGTATCACCGGCTCCTACTATAGCTACATCCTGCTGGCGGAAAAAGAAACCATCACACACGGCGCAGGCCGAAACGCCAAAGCCATTATATTTTTGTTCGGATTCCAAGCCCAGCCATTTGGCCGAGGCACCTGTTGATATGATCACGGTATCTGCCAGTATGGTTTTGGTTTCATCCACCACCACTTTATGGGGCAGACTCGAAAAATCAACCGAACTTACATAACCAAAACGGATATCAGTGCCTAACCTTGCGGCTTGCTTTTCGAAATTCTCCATCATCGCAGGGCCCTGTATGCCATCAGGATAACCGGGATAATTTTCCACCTCGGTAGTTTGGGTAAGCTGACCACCGGCAAGCAGGCCTGTGTATAAAACAGGCTTCAGATCAGCACGTGCAGCATAAATAGCAGCGGTATACCCCGCAGGCCCCGACCCTATGATCAGGCATTTAACATGTTCGATTTCTTGAGACATCAGTATTTTTTAATGGAGCACAAATTTAGCAAAAAAGAGGATTTTATTAGTCAATTAGCAGTAAAGTTAATTAGCCTCGGCACTATCATAATTAAATCTCATAGTTATTCTTTGTTCAATTTTCTTTTTATTTAGCGTAGCACATTGCCATTTAGCACTATTAATTATAGCTTCCACAATACCCTGATCTAAAACAGGGGAGATACCCATTTTCACTTCAGGCTTAATCAATTTCCCATCTGCGGTTACAGTAAACGCAACAAATACAAAACCATGAGCAGGGGGTAATTTTGCTTTTTTCAAATATTTATAAACATAGCGTTCAAAATCATATTCGGGATAGGCCCCATGCATCAGATCTTTTTCGTCAAATTCTTTAAACTTATCTACTTCCCCCCCAGTAAAACTTGTTTGTGATTGTATGGTACTGTCAGCCCAAAACACATTCCAGTCCCCCTCTCTTAATCCCTTCACATAATATCCACGAGTAAATATTTTACCATTATCGTCGTATTCTTCATACAAGCCGTTCAATAGGTTGTTTTCATAATTTTTGATGGCTGCTACAATACCAGTAGTATAATAGTCGATCCAGGTACCTTCTTTTAAGCCACTACTGTAAAACCCTACTTGTTTTTTTACAATCACGGTATCAATTGATGAATGATGCTCATCTATTTTTTCCTGCTTTATTACAGGTTGATAGTATATAAATTTTCCATGGGGAATGGTCAGCTCTTCATCCAGGTAATACCCTTTCATAACCGGCATATTACGTTTAGTTAGCTTTACCGCCGACCAGATGTAAGAAGAATCCTGGTCTTCTTTTTTATATAATATATGGAACGCTGCTTTAGTTGAATCTTTAACGGTCTCGCCGTCTTTGTTCAAAAACCGTTTATGCACCTGTGCAACTGCATCCTGGCTAAACGTAATCAAACACAGTGAAAGAAAATATAAGTATTTCATTGAATAAGGTTACTCAAATATACTTATTTCCTCGTGTTCGCCTTTAATACCCTGATAAAATTTCCTCCCAGTATTTTATCGACATCCGACTCGCTGTAATGTAGCTTTAATAGCGCTGCCGTGATCTTAGGATAATCCGTTACATCGTCCATACCCTGCGGATAAGATTCAGCTCCGTCAAAATCTGAGCCGATGCCTACGTGGTCAACACCGATCAGTTTTACGATGTAGTCAATATGTTTTATGAGCAAACTTAATGGCGGACGGATCTGGTCAGACTCCGATTTATAGATTGCATTCAGTCTGATATTAGCCAGGTCCTTGTCGTGGTATATTTTGGTGAGCGAGTCCAGTTCGGCATGATGCTGATGCAAAAAGCGTGATACTTTTCTCATATAGCTGCTATCTACAAAACCACTGTAAAAGTTCACGAATATCACCCCCCCGTTTTTGGCCAGTGCTTTCAACTGGGCATCCTTCATATTACGTTGATTGGGGTCTAAAGTATAAACACAGCTATGCGAAGCGATAACGGGCTTGGTGCTGGTGGCGATCACATCATAAAAGGTTTGCTCGCCCACGTGGGATACATCAACCATTACACCCAGATCATTTAAATGATGTACGATCTGTTTGCCATATTCAGTTAATCCGAGGTGTTTTAATGAATCCTTATGGTGGGTTTCATCCCGCGCCGAAGTGGCCCATGAGGTGCTGTTGTTCCAGGTGAGGGTGAGATAACGCATGCCCCGTTTGGCCAGCGCGTCAATGTAATCCATCCTATCCTCTATCATGTGCCCGCCCTCAACGCCTATCATGGCAGCCAATTGTTTTTTGGCTACGGCGCTTTGCAATTCAGAGGCATTGCGAACCAATACGATCTTTGTTGGATTGCGTTTGATGAGGGCATATAAGGAATCGATCTCGCGGTTGGCAAATTTAAAAGCTGTGCCTTTGCCATAATCCTCGCCGCACCATATCGAAAACATTTGCACATCCAAGCCGCCTTCTTTGGCGCGTACCAGGTCAAAATTACCTGTAGACTGACGTTTGGCCAGGTCGGCTTTGGTGATGAGCTGGTTGGAAAGTACGTCATTGTGGGTATCAACCAAAATGGCTTTTTGATGGATCTGTTCGGGAGTTTGAGCGTTAGCTTTAAAAATTAATAACAAAAGCAGTGGCAACAGCAGTTTTTTCATGGTTTGAAGATAATAAATTTAATAGCAGATGTGACAACAGCAGTTTTTACGAGCAACAACTTAGGCATGTCCCAGCTTGTAGACGATCAGGCCAATGGCAAATATGATCAAACCAATGCCTGCAAGGATCAATATATTCCACAAGATGGCGCCTTCGGTTTTTTTGCCCGCGCGGCGCAGCCGGCGGCGCTCGCGCTGCCTCGCTACGCCAATGATGATAAACAAGATACCACCTATTGCTGCAATAACTTCATGAAAGATATGATGCATATTATCCGGATGAATTTGCTGATATGAACTTAAGCAATTAATTGATACGTAACGCAATAAATTATCATTTGTATCCGCGTAGCAAATTTTTTACACCTGACGGTTGATTAAGATGATTGAATGATGCCGTTGATAAAACGCAAAACAACTAATCTCTAATTAACTAATCTCTAACCCTACGTCTGTATGATCCCCACATTAAATGCCTTTTCAATAGGCGCATGGTTGGCTGCCTCAATACCCATGGATATTACCTTGCGGGTTTCCAGTGGGTCGATAATACCATCAACCCAAAGCCTTGCAGCGGCATAATAAGGTGTGGTCTGCGAATTATAACGATCAGTTATCTGTTTTAGCAATTCCTCTTCTTTTTCTTTGGTGATCTCCTCACCTCTTGCTTTCAATCCGGATTCTTGTATCTGCAATAAAGTTTTAGCCGCCTGCGAGCCGCCCATTACCGCGATCTTGGCTGACGGCCAGGCATAGATCAACCTTGGATCATAAGCCTTACCGCACATGGCATAATTGCCCGCGCCGTAGGAGTTGCCGATAATGATAGTAAACTTAGGTACCACGGAGTTAGCGACAGCGTTCACCATTTTAGCGCCGTCTTTAATAATACCCCCTTGTTCTGAGCGGCTACCAACCATAAAGCCTGTCACATCCTGCAAAAACACTAATGGGATCTTCTTCTGGTTGCAGTTCATGATAAAGCGGGTAGCTTTATCTGCCGAATCAGAATAGATGACCCCGCCAAACTGCATTTCGCCTTTTTTAGATTTCAGCACTTTGCGCTGATTAGCTACGATACCTACCGCCCAGCCATCAACCCGGCCCAGGCCGCAAATGATGGATTGCCCATAACCTGCTTTATATTCTTCAAATTCTGAATTATCTAATATCCTGTGAATGATATCAAACATATCATAGGGTTTTTCCCGGCTTTCGGGCATTACGCCGTATATTTCCTTTTCGTCTATTTTGGGTGATGCCGGTTCTATACGGTCGAAACCCGCTTTGATGTAATCGCCCGTCATGCTCATGATCTTGCGGATCGAATCGAGGCAGGCCTTATCATTAGGGTGCTTATAATCGGTTACCCCTGATATTTCACAATGGGTAGTCGCGCCGCCCAAAGTCTCATTATCCACATCTTCGCCTATGGCTGATTTTACCAAATATGATCCCGCCAGGAAAACTGAACCGGTGCCATCTACGATCATCGCCTCATCGCTCATAATGGGCAGATAAGCACCACCAGCCACACATGAACCCATAATAGCAGCTATCTGGATAATACCCTGGCTGCTCATGATGGCATTGTTGCGAAATATGCGTCCAAAATGTTCTTTGTCCGGAAATATCTCATCCTGCAAGGGCAGGAATACACCGGCCGAATCGACCAGGTAAATGATCGGCAGGCGGTTTTCCATAGCGATCTCCTGTGCTCTCAGATTTTTCTTAGCGGTGATGGGGAACCAGGCCCCGGCTTTTACCGTGGCATCATTGGCTACTACCACGCATTGCCTGCCGGATACATAGCCAATACCGCAAACCACACCGCCCGAAGGGCAACCGCCATATTCGGCATACATACCTTCGGCAACAAATGCGCCTATTTCGAGCCAGGGTTTTCCTTCATCAATTAAATAGGCTACGCGTTCGCGGGCCAGCATTTTACCTTTTTCTTTTTGCTTAGCCGCGGCTTTTTCACCCCCGCCGAGGTATATTTTTTTCAACCTGTTATTCAGATCGTAAACAAGCTGTTTATTAATATCTTCATTTTTATTGAATTCGATGTCCATAAGAGGCTTTGATAGGAAATGTAATTTTAGGGAAATTACATGAGGAAAAGAGAATATGGGTGATTTTTGTTTCCCGTTACTATGGCTTCATCCTGTTGTCGACACTAAAATTATTCGGCCGCTTTTTAACAGGTGATATCGACTTAACAATGGTCTCACCCTTAATTTCTTTTTTCACATGCTTCATTCGCGAAATTGAATTTTGATAGGCATCCTCCAGCAGTTGCTTTATATAAGCTTCGGGAAAATCATCTTTTTCTCTTACCTGAATATAGCGGTATTGAGTACCATTGCCCAAAAGTATCTTTCGCGAATCGGCAATGTCCACGCCCCGGTTAAAGCCAAAGTTTACATGATCGCTGCAAACGGCTATGCTGCAAAACACATCACCGGCCTTATCCGTAGGCGACCAGCCAAAGGCAACTGCGTTGTAATTATCATAAATCAGCTCGTTTGTTTCGGGATACAGGTCCCAAACAAACTCCCGGAGCCACAGGGCCGCAGCCTTAACCTGGTCGGGATAAGGCAGCATAAATTTTACAAGGTCGCTAACGGTTTCTTTGGGCATTTATCAATTGTCAATAAGATTGCCGTGATTGTAATTCTCTTAAAATTAATCATTTTTATAAAATAACCCAAAGAGAATATTACCCTGATGGTATAAAGCAAAACAGCGAAGAAAAATTCTTAGCTGAATATAAATGAGAATATAAAATGAATATCGTGGTTTTAGCGATCTAATGCCGCAGGTCCGTTTGCAATACCGGGGCGGCGGGAGCATGATGCGATCTCATCGTATTTATGGCGTGTTCTGTAAACTCAATAAACCGGTAACATTCATCGTTTGACATATTACCTGCTTTTATCTGGATATATCCTCCCGAAGTAGCAAATATCAGGCTCCTTTTTTTGAAAAATGCGTATACCAATAACCCCACTGTCATAATGATCCCGGCAGCCCTGAAAGCTTCTTCCAGTCCATCTTCATCCTTAGGAAAAAAAACAGGGAGCAAAACACAAATTAGTATGGTGATATATAAGATCGCAGTGGTAGATTTTTTGGTTAACTCCATATACGTGATATTCTCAAGACGTATGGATTTATATTCGAGATTGCTCCTGTAAATGATCCTTCTGTTGGTTAAAACCAAACGGTTAGAGTCTGTGGTCGCAATCCTTTCTTCATTTTTTAAATCATCTACCATATTAAATTTGATTAAACAGCGTATTTAAATTCGATATCACCGCTGAAAATACACACCGGCAGTATCCTTTATAATTGGTTTATAAAAACTTGACTGACAATAAGGTTTTATAAAAACCCTATTTCCTTTTTACTTATATAACACGGCAAATGTTTTATAAAAATCTATTAAACATACTAAAATTTCAGGACCTGAAGTCACAAAAATTTAAATCAGCTATAAAGGGGTATGAGCCGACAACGGGACTTGAACCTGCGACCTACTCATTACGAATGAGTTGCTCTACCAACTGAGCTACGTCGGCTAACAAGGTAGTTTAACGCTTTTAAGAAGCGTGACAGATCGAGAAACAAACTTAAAAAAAAGTTTATGTTCTCAACGATTAAAATTTATACCCTGCCAGCCCGTCGGGCAGGGTAATAAAAACTTATAATTTCACAAATTTGGTTTGCCCAACCAGGCTATTGTCCTTATTGTTAACCACCTGTATCAGGTAAGTTCCGGTAAGCAGGTTGCTCACATTATCCTGCCAGTTTGGCTGTGTGGTTACGGCTTGCTTTACAATCATACCTACACTATTGGTGATCTTGATGCTATACGCCGCTACCTGATTTTTGGGATCAATGGTTAAATTAATATGGTTTACTGCAGGGTTAGGATAAACACTCAGGTGGTTATTACCTCCCTGGTTGTTGCTTTTATCACTGTATTGTATAGTTACCACATTTGAGTAAGTAATTTTACTATTCAGATCCTCTTGTTTCAGACGGTATTGGTTAATTCCGTTCACAGCGTTTTTGTCAACCAGGCTGTAGTTACCCTGTCCGCTTGAAGTTAAACCGCCAACCACTTCAAAAGTAGTTCCCTTATTAGTGCTGCGCTCCACGGTGTAGTGCGTATAGTTCTGCTCGTTAACAGCTTTCCAAACCACCTCAACCTGTGGCTTATTACTAACTTTGCTGGCGTTAAAGCTAAGCAGTTGAACAGCCAGCGCAGGGTTTTGGTTTATAACCAGTTTAAACCGTTTTGAACCAAAAGTATTGGTATCGCTTTTAGCGGTAGTAAAGCTGTAAGTTGCTGTAGTGCGCAGGTTAACCGAGTCCTTTTTGAAAGCATCCATCAACCATATATCATATAATTGCGGGATACCTGCTATCGCTTTCGAATTTAGTTTATAGGTACCATCTGTGGTTGCGCCAACATTTAAAGCGATAATTTGATCTTTACTTAAAGGAAGTTGATTGATAGACAGGGGAACACGATCACTGGATAAACTGGCCAGGTTTACTTTGCCTGTACCGGTTTTATAACGGGCGTCTTCCATAATATTAAAAGCTGTATTTGCATTATCATTAAAATTAATGATAATACCTTCTGTATTAATAGAATCCATTGCTAATTGAAGGCGCAGGTATGACGGTGTATTGGTAGCTACCGGTTTTCCCATATATAAATTGGCGCCAGTTACCACGGTGTTTGTTTTTGCAGACTCATTAAAAGTTAACTGAGCTGAAGCATCAAGTGCCTGGACAAAAAAACCTTCGCCGCTTGCAATTACATTACTGTTATCTGTGCCGGTTGTGCCCTTGTGATCAAATGTACCGGCTTGATACACATTGTAAGTTCCGGCTCCCTGTAACCCTGTAGGAATAAGCTGGTAGCTGAAAGGAGATACATTTGGAGCTGTAATGCCCGTACCCGCGCTTGTGCTATATTTATCCCAATCAATAGAGCTTGCATAAGGGTTACCTACTAGGTTAAAGCCCTGAATATTTGGATCACCAGATGCGGTAGTATTACCTAAATTTGCTGAACCCGGAGTATACCAATTGTGTACGGTAACACTACCCTGGTTCAATACACCCACTGCATTTAAGGTATCGGTAGTTGCAGCAGCGCCTACTGTGGTCAATGCACCCAAAGTGGCTTGTTTGCTGCTTCCCCTGTAATAGAACAGGACGCCGTTACCTACAGGAAGATTAGCTGAAGGATAATCGGCATCATCCATTAAGTACAGTGAGGTCGCGATATTTTTAATACCCTTGAAATTACTGTTCAGGAAGGTGGTATACAGCGGTGCGAGATTTTCTCTGTACAAGTACAATGTAGGGTTACCTGCTTTGCTGAACCCGCCGCCGATACCGTCTGTGCCGGTAAGATAAGTGTTGTTCATTAAGTAGTTAACACGATAGGTATTATTCGTTCCATCGTTGCCGGTATAAACAGGTGAAGATATCAAACGATAAGCCCTATTTGCTGATATATACCTCTGTACGGTCGCGTTACCTATAATGCTGCTTCCGGTAGGTATTGCTGGCAAAGTAGCCGAACCTGTAACATCTGAATTTAAAGTAAGTACGCCACCTGCATTTAATATGGTGCTGCCGCTAAGATTTAAACTACCGGTGCTTACTACATAAAACTGTCCTGAACCAGACAATGTTTTGGTACCGCCATTTATAACGTTTAACGTAAAAAATGTAGAACCACCCTGCTGAGGAGTTACCGTATTACCTACAATAGCAACACTGTTGTCTATAAGCGATTGATTACCTGATTGATTAAGATTTACAGCACCTGCGGTAGTTTTAAATGTCCCGGTGTTGGTAAAGCTGTTATTTAAATTAATTATGCCTGTACCTGAAGTAAATGTACCGCCATTGGTAACTGTGCCCGGAAAGTTCAATGTTGCTGTACCATTAGTAAAGCTTGAACCGGCTGCTGATGAGAAATTAGATATCTGAGGTAATGTATATTGATCATAAAGCACAGGAGAAGAACCATGTGCATTAACCGGCGCTGTAAAGTTTGTACCGTTATTCAAAACAATGGTCGGGTTATTGGCGCTCAGATCAACAGGAGTATTTGCGGCAATTGTGACATTACCGGAAACATACAGGGAGCCTGTAGTAGTTGGAGCAATTGTTTTCTTTCCGGTGCCTGAGAAACCTAAATTTTGATAGTTACCCCCCACAAAGGAGAAGAAACCGTTAGTTTGGGGGAAGCTTGCATTGGTGTAAACTACCTGGTCTACATCACCTGAATAAGTTACAAAACTCTGTCCCAAATTGACTAACTGAGTCGCTATAGAGTTTGGACGCACATACCAGAACGTAAAAATATTACTCCCGATTTGCCCGGATGAGCTATAACCACCCGGAATACTTAACGCGTTTGCTCCTTTGAGATACAAGTATTTATTCTCACCAACGCCCTTATTATTAGTCACCTCTATAGTAAATCTCGCCTGAGGCTGTAATAGCGGTTGAGCCGGGTCGTAATTAACCAGGCCTGTGTTTTGTAATATTATTTGACCGCCGACAGTGATGGTGCCTGAAACCAGTGAAGCATTGGAATTACTTACGCTGATGATCCGGGTTGTGGTCGGGTCATTCCTGGTTACGGAATTAAGAACCAAATCTGTAGTGATATTAACACGTAAACCCAAGTTAGGTGAGCCATCCGGTGTAGCAAATTTATACCTGGTAACATTCAACGCATTATCAGGAATAGGCTGTGTATTATCCCCGATCTGCATTTTATTACAAGTAAGTATGCCTATGCCCCACACCCAGGTTTCAATGTGGAAATCAAAACCTAAGGGATAAGTAACAGTGCCATCACCTGATTTACCCAGGTTGTCACTGTGCTTTTGTAAAAAAGTACCGCTAACATTTAATGTACCGTTTATTTCGATGTAAAATGAATTTTTTTCATGATCAATTGCTGAATTATCTCCAATGGTAAGCGCGGCAATGAAAATGGTACTGCCAGAAGGAACGATAATATGTAATACACCTGGGATATTAATACCTACTCCAATTTGTACGACATCTGTAGGGTCAAACTGCCCCGGATAGTTTGTAGCCACTGCTCCATTAACAGTCCAGTTTTCAGGAACCTTCCACTGATAATTAAATGTGCCACTGCCTGTAGCAATACCTTTAGCATTTGACCAGTCATAGACCGTTGCAAAGGCATTTCCTGTAAACGCTGCGAGAAGCGTGGCCAGGATGAATATTTTAAGTAATTGTTTTTTCACAGTCTTCAATAGTTAGCTCTCCATTAATTAGCTTGTGGGTAATAGATCATTGCAATAACTGTGCTTAAAGCGTATAAATAAGCATAAACTGGTCTTTTTTGGTCGATTTATGGCTTAAATAATTTAAAGTGAGCGGAGCGAAGATTTTTGGGCCGGATAACAGGGCATTAATATTCCCCACTTTGCGTAAAATATTTCACACAGAATTGCCTTTTAGTCTTAAAATTTAATTTTTTGTGAAAATCGTAACACGCTGTTATTTATATCTTTAAGTATCCATCGTTTTTATCATATTTACCATTAATTAATTTTGAAATGCAAATAAATATTAAAGAAGCGGTAGCTATTTTGAACAGTTCAAATGGAGCAGCATTTGCCAAAGTGATGGAACATGGTACCATGTCTGTCGAGATCTATCGCCCCCAAAAAGTAGACCCCCAAACACCGCACAAACAGGATGAATTGTATGTGATCTTAACCGGTACCGGTGAGTTTTTAAGCAATGGCAAACGCACTGCTTTTAGTCCTGGGGATGTGCTTTTTGTACCCGCAGGCATTGAGCACCGCTTTGAAAATTTCACAGATGATTTTACTACCTGGGTGATCTTTTATGGAGCAAATGGTGGCGAAAAATAATTATCCGGAATATTAAACTTATTGATAAATTTATAATCTATTATGTTTTTAATGTTCATTATCAATAGAATATCAATGAAGACCTTATTTTTTACCATCGCCATCGTCTCAACTTTTTCGGCTTCAACGCTTAAAGCGCAAAACAAAGCAACGCAGGACGACAGCCATTTTATAACTGTTGCCCAATCACAAACAACCAAAGGGAGGAACAATCAAACGCATTACATTTTAACCAACGTCAATAGCGTTTCGATGGATTTTTCACTGTGCAAGCAAACAAGCAACGGGAGTTGGGATGTAGTACATCACCTTGATCTGAAACCCGGCCAGACTTATGAGGATGTTAATGGATTTACGGCTTATTCAGGAAAATATGTAGTGTATTCGGCACCACATAGTGATTATGCTACTTTTCCAAATTCAACCCAGATCGCGGCACTACAGGCAGGCAACACAAGCGCACCGGCTGCACCGGCCACGCAGCCTGCTACATCAACGCCGACAGCTACTACGCCTGTTGCAACATCTGCTCCGCCCGCCAATACTACGCCTGCAACAGCGCCTGCCACTACTACCAAGCCTAAAGACTGGTAGGTATTTGCGTTTTAATGAATTAGGTTAAATTCCTGTCCCTGAACCAAACTTCGTCGGGCCTGGCATCGAAATTTTCCATCAGGCTGACCAGTTCAATAGGGTCGCCTGATGTGAGTACCCGTTTGCGGTTGGCCGGTTTTAAAAATTGCTGTTCTACCATCACATCCATTTGTTGCAGTAAAAGGTCATAAAACCCGTTTACATTCAGTATACCTATGGGGTGATGATGCAAGCCCAACTGCAGCCATGTGAGTACTTCAAAAAACTCTTCCAATGTGCCAAAACCGCCCGGCAGCATGATAATACCATCACAAAGATCGCTCATCAGTTGCTTGCGCTCATGCATCGTTTTAACAATATGCAGTTCCGTTAAACCAGTGTGGCCAACTTCCTTATCCATTAAAAACTGAGGGATCACTCCTATTGCCTTACCACCTCTTTGGAGAATGGCTTCGGCAAGCAGCCCCATCACCCCTACCTTTCCGCCGCCAAAAACAAGCGTAATTTCGCGGCTCACCATTACTTCGGCTAATTGCTCAATAGTTTGTTTCAGGATAGGGTCGCCGTTAAAATTGGCACCACAGAAGATGCAAAGGGATTTCATTTTAGTTATTGAATTATTGATTTACTGAATTAATGATTAGTCCGAACCGCTGATTTAGGTGATTAAATAATTACGCTGATTTATTAAAATACTCAATTCAACCTAATCAACTAATCTCTAATTAATTGATCTCTAATCACTACCTCGTATAATTCGGTGCTTCCTTAGTTATTGTAATATCGTGCGGATGGCTTTCGCGCATTCCTGCCGCGGTGATACGTACAAATTTGGCTTCCTGTAATTGATCTATAGTAGCAGCACCGCAATAATGCATACCTGCACGTAGACCGCCGATATACTGGTAAATAACCTCGGCCAATGTGCCTTTATAGGGTACACGGCCTACTATTCCTTCGGGAACCAGTTTGGTTACCACATCAGTTTCGTCCTGGAAATAGCGGTCTTTCGAGCCTTTGTCCATTGCTTCGATCGAACCCATACCTCTGTATGATTTAAATTTACGGCCCTCGTAGATGATGGTTTCGCCTGGTGATTCTTCCACCCCGGCAAATAGCGAACCTGCCATTATAGAGCTTGCCCCGGCTGCTATCGCCTTCACAATATCCCCTGTTTGTTTGATACCGCCGTCGGCGATAACCGGGATGCCCCTGCCTTTTAATGCCTGGGCACATTCGTAAACCGCAAATAATTGAGGAACGCCTACACCCGCCACAATACGTGTGGTACAGATAGAACCTGGACCAATACCTACTTTTACCGCGTCAGCACCTGCATCTGCAAGCGCGATGGCTGCTTTAGCGGTAGCGATATTTCCGGCTATCACCTGTACATCCGGATAAAGTGCCTTAACACTTTTCACCATATCGATCACCCCTTTGGAGTGGCCATGCGCGGTATCGACAGTTATCACATCTACACCTGCAGCTACAAGCGCTTTAACACGCTCAATATTATCAGCAGATACGCCAACAGCAGCGCCCACACGCAGGCGGCCAAACTCGTCTTTACAGGCATTGGGGAAGTTTTTGAATTTCTGTATATCCTTAAAAGTAATCAGTCCGCGTAAAAAGCCATCTTTGTCTACAACGGGCAGCTTTTCGATCTTATGGTTCTGTAATATTTCTTCGGCCTGGAAAAGTGTGGTGCCTTGTGGGGCGATCACCAGGTTTTGGCTCGTCATTACCTCACTTACCGGGCGGTTCATTTCTTTCTGGAAACGCAGGTCGCGGTTTGTGATAATGCCTTTTAGTTTATGATCGCCATCGATAACCGGAATACCGCCTATCTTATATTCCCGCATTATTTTAACCGCATCAGCAACGGTAGAAGCTTCGTGCAGGGTGATCGGGTCCTGTATCATGCCGCTTTCTGAGCGTTTTACTTTACGCACCTCATCAGCCTGTGCCTCGATAGACATATTCTTATGCAGAATGCCCAAGCCACCAGCCTGCGCCAAAGCAATAGCCAAAGCCGATTCGGTTACCGTGTCCATTGCTGCTGATAGAATAGGGATATTTAGCCTGATCTTTTTAGTTAAAAAGGAACTGGTATCCACATCGCGCGGTAAAACTTCTGAATAATCCGGGAGTAGTAAAACGTCGTCATAAGTTAAACCTTCGGCGACAAATTTGGAGGGATCTAATTGCATGGCAAATAATTATTTGGATTTATTATTTGCCGGACAAAGATAGCTTTTTATTTCGGATTTCGGAATTAGGATTTCAAAATTCTGTAGAACATGTTCAAAATTGCTTTTTCATGATAAATCCGAAATCAAAAATCCGATGTCCGAAATAAATCAATCCTTCCCTACAATCACTTTATAAAACTTATCAAAGTCGAGGTATTTATTGGCCAGTTGGAGTAATTCTTCAGCAGTAATGGTTTTTATAACTTCAGTATACCTTTCGTAATAATCATAACCTAAATCTGCGAAGTAGATATTTTTGAACTTATCTGCATGCGACATTACATTCTCCAAACTGCCAAGCAACGAACCCAACATATAATTACGGACAAGCGATAACTCTTCTTCGGGTATCAATTCTGTTTTTAAGAGGTTAATTTCCTTTTCTATTTCGGTAACCGCGGCCTTGCAAACATCAGCGCCAACCTCGGTCGCGATAAACCAGGCACTGCCGTGCTTTAACGAACTTATACCTGAACCTATTCCGTAAGTATACCCTTTGTCTTCGCGGATATTAGCCATCAGTCGTGAACCAAAATAACCACCTAACACCGTATTTAGTACTTGTAATGCCGGGAAATCAGCATGTATGCGGGTAATAGAAGGCAGGCCAATCCGGATCGCCGACTGTAACGCTTCAGGCTTTTCTACAAAATAAAAATGCTCTTTTGCGGGCTTTAGTGCGGGCTGCTCCGTACCAGCTATTATCGTTGGATTTTCCCAATCATTTCCAAAAGCATTGGTTAGTTGTTTTAAGGTGCCGCTATCCACTTTTCCTGCCACCATGATGGTACAGTTTGATGGCTGATACATTTGTTTAAAATGCCACAGCATATCATCGCGGTGCAGGGTTTTGTAATCCTCAAATTCGGCCCCCAGGCCATAAATGGTATTACCGTAGATGGCCTTGTTGAACGCCCGGCGGGCAACAACATCATTCTTTTGCAGGCTAACCTGCAGTTTTTGCTGCTGGTTGCGGATAAAAGTTTCCAGTTCCTTTTCGGGGAATATGGAATCGGTAATGACATCCTTTATGACCGGTAACGTATGTTGCAATTGCTTATTCAGCGTATATAACGTTACCTGTGAATGATCATAACCATAATCCACCTGTAAAAAGGCGCCGTAAAAATCCACCTTATCGGCAATTTGCGAGGCTGATAATTTTGAGGTACCCTCGGTCAGCATGGTATTCACCGCCACATTCAAAAGCGGCTTTTTCGGGTCGAAACGCAGGTTGGCAAATATCCATTCAATACGCACCAGTTCCTGGTCGCCGGAATTGAAGGAGAATATATTACAGCCGTTATCCAGCTTTATGTGTTCCGGTTTAATTAAATTGATATGGTCAATTGATTTAGATTCCGGGGGTGTTATTCTGTCTATCGTCATTGGTTAATTAGTTTATTGGTTGATTAGGTTGGATTAGGTTGATTAAGTTAGTATAACCACTCTCTTAATCAACTTATTCAATTCAATCAACTTTTCTCCGCCAAATAAATAAGTACTGATGAATTCTCTTTTCTGAAAATCGCTTGCGCCTGCAGCTGTATCTGTTCGGCGGTTATCGCCAGGTATTTGGCTGTTTCCTTGTTCAGGTCGTCCGCATCACCCAGCAATTCAAACTGGGCCAGGTTCATGGCTTTATCCAGTAATGACATTTCTGAAAACACCATGGTCGATTCTGTTTTGTTCTTCACTTTGGTCAGTTCATCGGCAGGTATCTGGTATTGCTTCAACTTCTCCAATTCTTCCCAAATGGCTGCTTCTGCGGCTTCGATAGTGACACCTTCCAGTGGCTTGCCTTCTACCACAAACATACCCCGGTCAAAGCTGCCCATATTATAAGCATGTATTTCACTGAAAAGTTGTTTATCCTTAACCAAATTGCGATGTAATCGTGAGGAGTTACCACGCGACAGGATATCTGAGATCAAGTCGATCTCATAATAACCTTCTTCCAGTCTGGCAGGCATGTGAAAGGCCATATAAACATCATCCAACGGCACTTTGGCGGTAACCGTTTGGCGGCGCTCCTCCTTCTGTTCGGGTTCCTGCGGCAAGTCGCGGTGGTACTTTTCACCTGCCGGGATCGGCCCAAACCATTTTTCGGCCAGCTGCTTTACCTGTTCGGTATTGATATCACCACCCACTACCATAACAGCATTTTGCGGGTTGTAATGTTTTTTGAAGAAAGCCTTTACATCGGCTATCCGGGCATCCTCAATATGCTTAAGTTCCTTGCCTATGGTGGCCCATTGGTAAGGATGTTTTTTGTAAACCAAAGGGCGCAACTTCAGCCAAACATCACCATAAGGCTGATTAAGGTAACGCTGCTTAAATTCTTCGATCACCACATTGCGCTGCACTTCCAGGCTTTTTTCGCTGAAGGCGAGGCTAAGCATGCGATCGCTCTCGAGCCAAAAAGCCGTCTCAATATTTGTTGCAGGCAAGGTGATATAATAATTGGTGATATCATTGCTGGTAAAAGCGTTATTCTCGCCCCCTACCCGCTGCAGTGGCTCATCATATTGCGGAATATTTACCGAACCGCCAAACATCAGGTGCTCAAATAAATGGGCAAAACCTGTTTGCTCAGGGTTTTCATCGCGGGCACCGACATCATATAAAATGTTCAGCACCGCCATTGGTGTAGTGTGATCCTCGTGAACAACAACCCGCAGGCCATTATCCAATGTAAAACGGTTGAACTTAACCATGGAAAAATAATTAAAAACGGACTGCAAATGTAAAATTTTTGCCGGAAGATGGTGTATTCAGTTTAGGGTTGATTGGGTTAGATTAGGTTGATTAAGTTAATTTAGGGTATAGTGGCACTAATATTTGAGCATAATTATAGTGCTGATTCTCAACTTAATCAACCCATTCACTTAATTAGCTCAATCAACCAGCCATTAAATAACCACTCTCTTAATCAACTTAATCAATCACCTATATCATCAACCAAACCCTTAATCAACCGTTAAACCTATTCAACTAATCCTCAATTACTTAAGTTTTAATGAAAAAACTTGGAGTTATTCTAATTAATACTATATATTTATCCCAGTTATCAACAAATGTTGAATAGTTACTAACAATTTTTCTTAATTGTAGAAGTAGATTTATACCATCATGACCCAATCACAGTTAATTCAGCATATTTCTGCTTATGATAAATATATCAAAGTAGTTAAATTACGCAGTGAACTAAAAGCGCAAAGGTTCACTTTACGGGAGCTGGTCGACCTTACCTTTTATCCCGACAAGCCCATTGCAGTAAAAGCATCCCGCTTACTGGAGACCATGTTGTTAAAGTTCCCGGAAAGCTATTATACTGAAATTGATTACTTGATTGAACGGGTTGATGATGTAAATTGCCAAAGCTGCAAAAGGCATTATGCTAAAATACTGATGCACCTTACCTCGCCGGAAGTATCCAGGGAGGTTCGCAATAAAATGAAAGAACTCAATTTTGAGCGTGTGGTTGAATTGTGTTTCGATTGGATGATAGACCCTAAAATGCTGATCAGCGTAAGAGCCTCAGCTAGCGAGGCCCTCTTTAATTTGCGCCACCGCTATCCATGGATCGCCGAAGAGTTGTCAAAACAATTGGAATACCTGTTGCGCGATGCCACCCCTGCCCTCGCTGCCCGCGGAAACATGATCCTGAGCTACCTGCATTGCGAAGATTAGTGTTATTTTAGCATTGCGATGCTTACCCCCGATGAGTTAATAAAAGAAATAAGCACCACCATGGTTAAAACTAAGGTGGTTAAACTCAGCGCTATCCTGGAGAAACAGGATTTTGCCCTGCGCGATCTGATCAATATTACCTTTCATCCTGATAAAAACATCGCTTTTCGTGCCGCCTGGATACTGGAGAATTTGTTTCTGCAAAAACCTGAAAGTTATTTAAATGATATCGATTACCTGTTTGAGCGGATAAAAGATGTTAAGAATGAAAGCTGCAAAAGGCATTATGCTAAAATAGTGATGCATATTACCGCTCCTAAAGCTCCTTTATTAATCAAACAAAAATTAGAAAAGATAGATCTTGAACCTGTCGTAGAGCAATTCTTCGACTGGATGATCGATCCCAAAGCACCGGTTGCCATAAAAGTATTCGCGAGCCACGCCTTGTTCAATATCAGGCACCGTTACCCCTGGATAGCCGGGGAATTGAAGGATCAGATCCAATTTTTAATGCGTAATGGCTCAGCGGCGATACAATCGAGGGGAAGGAAGTTACTGGCGCAACTTTAGTTTGCAGTGGGCAGTTTGCAGATACAGTTTCAATAAACCTGCCAACTGCACACTGCAAACTTATTCAACCGGTCTGTCACTACCACTGAGGCTGATACTTACCTGTTTATGGTGCAGTTTTGCTTGTATGGCTGATGAACTGTCATCGGCATACATTCCATAGGCATTTACCAATACACCTTTCAATTTATATTTTGGAGAATTGATGCCATATACAATAGACATATCCGATGGATTGCTTTGTCCCTCAAAACGGTAAAATTCATCGATCTCGAAATCATCGGCACCCATGTGTATATCCTGCTCCTTATCGTCAATGGTATCGCCTTCCAGGCTCAAATTGGCTGTATATCCTCTTTTATATAGATCGTTAGTGGCATCCACTAAAGTTTCGTAATTTTTCATGGTGTGTATGTTTAGCTAATTATACAACCATAAAATGAGGCGGTTGTTTGTTGATTTGGATTATAAACGAAGAATCAGGTTTTGTTGGTGACAACGCCAACAGTGGCTAAAGACTTGCGAAGTTTTAAAAACTTCGCAAGTCTGTTTTACTGTGCTATGACGACAACTGTCCTGAAAACAACATTATTTACACATACAAACCATAAGTATTTGATTATAAGTAAATAGTGCTTATTTTTAATTCAACAACAATAAATTATTGATATGAAAAACCAGGAAATATTCGATTTTATTGTAACAAACCCCCTTGACAATTTAAAGGAATACAACAAGCGGCTGGTGGAAAAGCTTGATGAGCTATCAGGCCGGATGAACAAGGTGAGTATATGGATGATCCTTTGCGTTGCCGTATACTATCTTTTTTCGGCATCGATGATCTCATCGGTTAGTTTCGGTTTCATGAGCCTGAGCAAACTGGATATTGTGCCGATGGTGATCCCGTGGCTGTTTGCAATGATCATCCTTTATTTCCTGACACTTAACAATCATTATTATGAATTGCTGCAGGCCTCAAAGATCATCTCCTACTCCATCTACAACAACCCAAATCTGGACGTGCTTGATTACACCATGAACTACAATAATGATTACGTAAGGCTTTTTAATCCTTTTTCGCCGTGGGCCGAGATCCAGAAATGGCGGGGTAAAAAACAATTCGGCAGGTTTGAATCATTCCTGATCCTGCCCCTCATCCTGATCTTGATTTTTCCTTTCGTATTTGAGTTCATAGCTGTTGAACGCTTGTTTACCAAATACTGGAGCTACGGATTCTCCAAATGGTCGGCAGCGTTTTCGATATGGATAAGCATCTATAGCATATTTTGGGTGGTGCGAGGATATAAGGCGGCGATAGCTGATTTTAATGCCGGCATATTACCGCAACCGCCTGCGCCACCTAATGGCCCTGCTTCCAATACCGGTGGCGCTGGTCCGGGAAACGAGCAGGATGTTTAGCCAATGAATATTTACTAAAGCTGACAAAGCCTTTACATAGCTACTTGCGTATTGAATTCAAAAGCGCGAATTTGCACTGAATAAAAACGTAGGCAAAATGGCCGTAACCACTATAAAAAAGGATTCCATCGATTTTTTAAAAGACCTTTCTGAAAATAATAACCGGGATTGGTTCAATCAATATAAAGACCGGTATACCGAAGCACAAAGCAACATCATTGCCTTTGCCGACGCGCTGCTGGCTGAGTTGAATAAACATGATCATATCGAAACCCTTTCGGGCAAGAAGAGCATGTTCAGGATATATAAGGACGTACGTTTTTCTAAAGAGAAAGTGCCTTACAATACGCATTGGAGCGGCAGTTTCAAAAGAGCTACAAAAAAATTACGGGGCGGGTACTATTTCCGTATCTCACCGGGCAACTCATTCCTGGGTGGTGGTTTTTGGGGGCCAGTGCCGGATGATCTGAAACGGATACGCGAGGATATCGACCAGAACTACTCCGACTGGCGGGCTTTGCTGGGCGACAAAACATTTGTGAAAACATTCGGAAAGTTAGGAGGTCAGCAGCTTGGTTCTATGCCACGGGGCTATGCAAAGGATCACCCGGCTATTGACCTGTTACGCTATAAACAATTTATTATCAGGCATGCATTTACCGATGAAGAGGTACTAAGCCCGGATTTTTTGCTGAAGGTAAATGATATCTATATCAAAATGCGGCCGTTTCTGGATCACATGAGCGAAATATTAACAACGGACGGGAATGGGTTATCGATGGTGGATTGAAATGATTGCGAAATAGCTACTTATGGCGATACGAGTAACCGTTGAAGATTATTAAACTTTATATTAATTGTAATCTTAAAATTGTCTTATTCGTCCTGCAGTGAATTAATTCCAATGAGGCAAAACAATAATATCCCTACAACAACTACCCCGTTAAGGGCCTTTTTAAGAATTCTCATTATGTAACCGTTTAGGCTTATTAGGTTTATAAAGTATCAAGGTACGGATATATTTGTCTAAATATTCCTCAAATGTTTATTAATAGCCAAAATGTGGAAAACTTTTGTCGATTATTGGATAATAAGAAAAAACATTAATCAATAATTATTGCGGGCCGGGGTGCTTCACATTGAGTATCGGAAATGAAAAAGCCATCCGTAGATGGCTTTTTCGGATATATGATAGATTTTAATTAGCAGCTTATTTAGCTGGCTCTGCAGGAGTTGGCTGCCCGGCATTTAAAAACACAAACTGGTTATCAAACATATCCAGCTTGATCTTGCTGTCCTTATCAACCTTACCGGCTAAGATGTATTTTGATAATTCGTTCAGTATCTTCTTCTGGATCACCCGCTTTAATGGGCGTGCGCCATATTGAGGATCGTAACCTAACTGGGCCAGCCAATCTAATGCTTCTTCCGAGGCTTCTATCTCGATGCCCATTTCGGCCAGCGTTTGCTGAACTTGTTTGAATTGCAGCTTCACAATGTCACTGATCTCATCGCGGCTAAGCGGAGTAAACATAATGATCTCGTCTATCCTGTTTAAAAACTCGGGGCGGATGGTTTGCCTCAACAGTTCAAACAGCTGGTTTTTGGTTTTGGCTATCACCTGTTCCTTGTCGCTATCATCAAACTCCTGGAAGTTTTCCTGGATAATATTCGAGCCTATGTTTGAGGTCATGATGATGATGGTGTTCTTAAAGTTCACCACGCGGCCTTTGTTATCGGTCAGGCGGCCATCATCCAATACCTGCAACAGGATATTAAACACATCAGGATGCGCTTTTTCTATTTCGTCAAGCAATACCACACTATAGGGCTTGCGGCGCACGGCTTCAGTTAGCTGACCGCCTTCATCATAACCCACATAGCCCGGAGGCGCACCGATCAAACGCGAAACGGAATGACGTTCCTGGTATTCAGACATGTCGATACGTATCAACGCCCCTTCGTCATTAAACAAGTATTCAGCCAAAGCCTTTGCCAGTTCGGTTTTACCCACACCGGTAGTCCCCAGGAAAATGAATGAACCGATCGGCTTTTTCTTATCCTGCAAACCTGCGCGGCTGCGGCGTATAGCATCGCTGATCGCCTCAATAGCTTCTTCCTGCCCGGCTACACGTTTATGCAGCTCATCCTCTAAATGCAATAGCTTTTCGCGTTCACTTTGGATCATTTTTGAAACCGGGATACCCGTCCAGCGTGAGACCACGCCGGCTATATCTTCGGCAGTAACTTCTTCCTTCAGCATCCGGTGATCCTTCTGGTTCTCTAACAAAGCTGCTTTCAGCCTTTCAACCTCATCCTGCGCTTCTTTAATACGGCCGTAGCGCAATTCGGCTACTTTGCCATAATCACCGGCACGTTCGGCCTGCTCAGCTTCCAGTTTATAGTTTTCTATCTGTTCAACCTTGTGGTTGATATTATCTACCACATCCTTTTCACTCTTCCACTGCGCACGCAACGAATCACGACTAGCTGAAAGGTTAGCGATCTCCTCGCTCAGTTCCTTTACCCGCTTATCATCTTTCTCACGTTTGATAGCCTCGCGTTCGATCTCCAGCTGCATAATGCGGCGGTCGAGTTCGTCCACTTCTTCGGGTACCGAGTCCATTTCCAAACGCAGTTTGGAGGCTGCCTCGTCCATCAGGTCGATCGCTTTATCCGGCAAAAATCGATCAGAAATATAGCGTTGCGACATCTCAACAGCGGCTATAATGGCTTCATCCTTAATATGCACCTTGTGGTGAGTTTCGTAACGTTCCTTCAAACCACGCAGGATAGAAATAGCATCCTGAGTATCCGGCTCATCCACCAATACCATCTGGAAACGGCGCTCCAAAGCTTTATCCTTTTCCATGTATTTCTGGTATTCGTTCAGGGTAGTTGCACCAATAGCTCTCAGTTCGCCACGGGCCAAAGCAGGTTTCAGGATGTTGGCAGCATCCATAGCGCCTTCGCCGCCACCGGCGCCAACCAGTGTATGTATCTCATCGATAAATAGGATGATCTCGCCATCGGCCTGGGTAACTTCCTTGATAACAGCTTTCAGGCGTTCTTCAAACTCGCCTTTGTATTTAGCCCCTGCTATCAGCGCTCCCATATCCAGCGAATACACCGTTTTACTTTTCAGGTTCTCGGGCACATCACCCTTGATGATCCTGAAAGCGATACCTTCAGCAATGGCGGTTTTACCTACACCGGGCTCACCAACCAAAATAGGGTTGTTCTTGGTACGTCGCGATAATATCTGTATCACCCGCCTGATCTCATCATCACGACCGATCACCGGGTCGAGCTTGCCTGATTCGGCATATTCATTCAGGTTGCGGGCGTATTTATTTAGGGCGTTGTAAGTAGCTTCGGCATTCTGGTCGGTCACTTTACTATCGCCGCGTAATGCGATGATGGCTTTTTTAAGGTCTTTCTCGTTTACACCCAAATCCTTTAATGCGGTGCTGGTTTTGCCACCGGCCGCCAGGATACCCAATAATATATGTTCAACGGATACAAACTCATCCTTAAACTCTTTAAGATATGATGTCGCTTTTTGCAAAGCAGAATTAGCCTCTGATGATAAATAAACATCGCTTCCGCTTACTTTAGGGAAGGTGGCTATCTGCTCATCAAGTGTTTCGTTCAACCGGTTAAGGTTAACGTTTAGTTTTTTGAGTAAATAAGTAATAACATTTTCATCAACCAATAACAATCCCTTCAGCAAGTGAGCATTCTCAATGGCCTGCTGCTGATTGCCGGTTGCAATTTCGGAAGCTTTTTGTACGGCTTCCTGCGCTTTTATGGTGAAATTATTAAAGTTCATGCTATACAGTTATCAAAACAATTGCCATACCGTGTAAAGTGAAAAAATGTCATTCAAAAATGATTTGAAAGGACATTCTGTCTGTTTTATAGTGTTAATCAGAACATTATCAGTAACAAAGCAGATATATTACTTGTGTTTATAACAGTAAATTTTATATTTTTGATACCACATTAAACTAAAGTTTTGAGTCCACAGCCGCAAAATAAAATTCTGGGTAAGCATAAATCTTCCTATCGCGACTATTATACTTTAAAAAATCTTGTTGCCGTAAGAACCGGCAGCATTATCTTTTTGATCCTGAATTTGATATTGCTCATACTTTATTATGTTTTATCCGAAAGTCTTACCCGAGCGCAAAACTTTCCCGAATTCCATTTTGCCAACCTGCTGTATATTTGTATAACGCCTATTTTTCTTATCGGAAGCTATGTGCTGATCTACCTGTTCAAAAAACAAAAAAGAGGCAATATTGTGATGGGCTCTTTTGTTTTTTTGTTTTCGCTTTACATTATATTTTGCGGGATGTTTTCCAGTTTTATCGCCACATCCGATCCCAGAAATGCCTTAACCTTATACCTTACTGCCCTCAGTATCATCAGCGTAGTATTTGTGTTTGAAAACGATGAGACTATCATACTGCTTATCCTTTCGGAGATTATTTTTACCAGTCTTTTATACCTTAACAGGGCCGAGGGACCGGAGATGGTTTATGATCAGATCATTTCGGTAACGCTGCTATTCTGCTTTTACTTTATTTCGAGATATTTCTATTCGTACAAATCCAGCTATTATACGCAGCTGGTTGATATCCGTGATAAGAATATCGATATCGAAAAGGCGGGCGCTTTCAAAAACGAGATACTGGGCATGGTGGCGCATGACCTGCGCAACCCGATAGCTGCCATCGAAACGCTGACGATGATGATGGAAATGGAGGATGTGGACAAGGATACCCGCGAAAACCTTGACATGATCAAAACATCCTGCGTTAAAGCCCGGGGTATTATTGCAGATCTGCTGGATGCAGCCAATAATGAGAATATTAACATTATCGAAACCCAAAGAACTGAACTTAACCATTTTGTAAAAAGCATCATCAGCGAATGGAAAGTACAGAAGGAAGCCAAAAATAACATCATTCTTATCAGTTCCAAAAACCAGGTTTTTGTGGAGATCAATGCTGAAAAATTTCAGCGGGTAATGGACAATCTGATCACCAACGCGCTTAAATTTTCAAAGGAAAACAATAAAGTAGAGATCTATTTAAGCGCAAAAAACGGCCTGGCTATAGTTCAGGTGAGGGATTATGGCCTCGGTATCCCACAAGATATGCTGCCTTATATTTTCGAACGCTTCTCCAAAGCCCGCCGACCCGGCCTAAGGGGCGAGCAATCCACGGGCCTCGGTTTGAGTATATCCCGTCAAATTATTGAGAATCATAGTGGTACAATTGATGTGATCAGTGAGGAGCGAAAGGGGTCTACTTTTACGATAAAATTGCCGATTGTGGAGTAGGACACGATTTTAAGAAACTATCTGAATTTATACTATTATCTTTTTGGAACAAAAAGAGGGGTGTCACACTGAGGCACTCGAAGTGTGTGCGTAAAGGCCATTGCCCGCCTGCTTCGAGTGCCTCAGCATGACACCCGATACACAATGTTTCATTTTACATAAAGTTACGGAAATCGGGTTACTAATCTATAATCCCTTTATCAAAAAATCGCCCATCAAAATTCACCAAATACAATTCCTTTGATGCCCGCGTACAAGCAGTGTAGAACCATCTTAAAAAATCCATATTGATCATTTCTTCGGTCAGGTAACCCTGGTCTACAAATACGGCGTCCCATTGCCCCCCCTGTGCTTTGTGGCAGGTTACGGCGTAGGCAAATTTGATCTGCAGCGCATTATAATATGGGTTCAGTTTCAACTCATCCAGCTTGGCCTTGCGGTTTTGAATATGGTCGTAATCCTTCATCACTTCCAGGAAAAAGCGTTTCTGCTCTGTTGGCGGCAAAGCTGGTGCTTCAGAATATAGGGTATCTAACAGTATCTTGCAATCCAGCACCGGGTCTTCGGCGTAATCAATAAACTCCAGTTGCACATCGGCGAAGCGGAGGCCATACATTTCTTCAAACCGGCGTACTTTTTTGATGCGGGCAATGTCGCCATTGGCGATAAAGCCAGTGCTTCCCTCCTCCTGCTCCTGCAGCCAGAAATAGTTATTACGCACCACCATGATCTGGTCGCCGCCGGTAAGTTCCTCTTCGCGCAGCAAAATGCGTCCCCGGATCTGCCGGTTATATAAATTGGCGTTTTTGTTGGACCGGCAAACGATCAGGGTGCTATCGTACCCATATTTGTTGTAGGCATAGTTAAGTCCTTCTTCCAGCCGCTCGCCGGTCATGCGGTAAACGTCTTTATATCCTTTGGTGATAATTTTCGGCGTAATTACTTTTCCCTGCCGGATGATCTCGCGCATGGCGGTTACATTATACAGTATCCCCGAGTCCTTTCCCTGCCGCAATACATCCGTCAACTCAAAACTGAAAATATCCACCGCGAAGGTCTTTTTCATCAGGTTGAGATCAAGCGCCGGACTGTTATCCGCCCCCACCGGCGGCAATTGCGCGGTATCCCCTACCAGCATCAGCTTGCAGTTTTTGGTATTGTATACATAGCTCACCAGATCGTGCAGCAGGGTTTCGTGGTTATTGCCGCTGGCCTCATCCGAAATCATGGAGGCCTCATCCACAATAAATATAGTATCGGTAGCAAGGTTATCCGCCAACCTGAATGCATCATCAATACTCAGCGCTGATTTTTTGCGGTAGATTCGTTTGTGAATAGTAAAAGCCTTCCTGCCCGAATAATTGGTGATCACCTTGGCCGCCCGCCCGGTTGGCGCCAGCAACACCGAGCGGTAATTATAATATTTCAGCGCTTTCACCAGCGCACCCAATACGGTGGTTTTACCTGTGCCGGCGTAACCCTTTAAAATAAAGCACTCATCGCCGTTATCGCTTTTCAGAAATTCATCAAGGCGACCGAATAATTCCAGTTGCTGTGAGGTTGGCTCATGCGGAAACGCCTGGATGATATGGTCTGTTGAGGGCACAGACAAAAATGGAGAATATTATTTACGATTTTAGATTTACGAGTTACGAATAATTAATTCGTTCAATAAAAGTAAAAGACAACTCAATGCAGTGTATTATTTTTTTGGCCCATAAAACGAGGTCCCTCCAGCTGCTGTTTTCTTTTCAAGTTCCATAGTAATAGCCTTTTGATCACGTTTTACAAGCGCCAGGTATTTTTTTAGTATTTTCTTTTGCCGTGAAGTTCCGGTTTTAATAGTTTGATCTATCTGGAGGCGGAAGGCATTTACAAAAAGTGTATCGTTCCCAAAATTACCAAAGCAAGCGATTTTTTTTGCAGTTAGGTCGTATGGTTGATTTTCATAAGGTTGAATATCAAGTTCATAAATAAATTTCCTATTGTTCCATTTATAGCCAACATTTTTATCTCCATTTATAAGTGAAATATCTTCATGTGCACACCATGGACAATCTGCTTTATATATACTACCAGGAAAAAAATTGTATACATAGTCAACTGATAAATAATCATTTTCATCGCCGTGGAATTCAAAACTAGTTTTTACAGCTTGATTCATATAAAGCCCCCATCCATAAATATGTGCATCATTAATAAGGTCAAGACATTTATAAACTTTATTATTAATAAGCTTATAAAAACTGTAGCCATCAATGTAGATGCCTGAGCCATGATCGTAAACTCGTCTTAAATAAAAGGTTTTATTTTTGGAAAAGCAGTTTGCGACATAAAGTGTTGGTGAGCCATAAAAGGTATCGATTGCTTCACGATAGATCAGATACCAATCGCCTTTTATTTGTTTGAATACGCAAAGATCCGGACTGCTATAATCCCAACCAAACAGGCATATCAATTCATTACCTGGTTCATCATCAAGATTAACAGACATTACATTAAACACACGACCATAACCAGGATCGACATGCTCTGCATTGGAATTGGTAAGCGTATCTGGTTTAACAATGCTGTTGAATTCCTTTAAAAGCTTGATATTATTTCTTGTGTAATTAAAACGGATAGCTTGTTCGATCCACCAGGATGGTATTTTTATTCCGTTAATTTTATCGGCTCTTTGATTTTTGGGCACGTTAGTTTCGGTTTGAACACAAGCGCTTAAAATCGATAAAAGAAGTATTATAGAGCAAGAAATGCGGTGCATGGGTTTAGATTATTGACTGGTATGAATATACCAAATATTGTATATTTATTTAATGAAATAACCGCTTTCCAAATAATTTTTATTGCTACCCGGACTTTCCCAAAAAAGACCTTGGGGAACTTTATCGGATAAGTACTCAAGTAATTCAAAAAATATTACTTTTGCCATAACCGCATGAGTAACCACAACCACCATTACCGTGATACCGATTTCGACCCGGAGCAGAGTGCCGACTATACTTTGTTAGTACAGGCAGGCCCGGATTCGTTTTCGTATGCGGTAACCGGGCAAAATAAGCTGCTTGTACTGGAGAAAAATGTCAGCCTGAATGAGCTGACCGAACCAACGGAGGAACATAATCATCTATCCCACAATTACAAACAACGCATCATCGGTTTGCCCAATAACGGTTTCACTTTTATCCCCGATAGCTTATTCCGCCCCGATTTGGTGGCTGATTTCGCCCGTTTTTTGGATGTAAAGGCCGGCGAAAAGGTTTTCTCGCAACCACTGGATGCCGATAACCAGGTGATCTATAAGGTTGAAGAAAAATTAGCTGATAAGCTCAGCGCTAATAATGTGGTATTCGCCGCCAAAGGCTGGATCATGGCTACTGCGGCAAAAAATCCGGCTAAAGAAAATCTCTATCTTAATATCGATAATGATAAGGTTGAATTGCTCAATTTTCAGGACAGCAAGCTGCGCTTTTACAACGGCTTTGAATTTAAAAACGAGGATGAACTGGTTTACTTTACTTCGCTGGTCATTGAGGAGCTGCAATTGCAGCCGCAAAACATTACGTTAATTTTGAGCGGGGATGTGGAGCAGGGTGATAAAAACAGCAGCCGCTTAATTGAATTTTTTCAGCATGTTCAACTGAATGATCAGAAAGTATTGGATCTGCCCGGAGAAATAACGTCTCACACCGTATTAACCCTTACCGCTTTATCCTTATGCGGATCATCGGAGGCACGTTAAGAGGGCTCAGGCTTAACCCGCCTAAGAATTTGCCCGTTCGCCCTACTACCGACCTGGCGAAGGAAGCCCTGTTCAATATCCTCCAAAATCAAATCGAATTCGAAAACATCAAGGTGCTCGACCTGTTTGCCGGCACCGGTAATATTTCGCTTGAATTTGCTTCAAGGGAAGCCGCACAGGTGATCTCTATTGACCGCAGCATCCATTGCATCAACTATATTAAAGACACCGCCCGGCAGCATAAACTGGAGCAAATAAAAACTTATAAGGCCGATGTGTTTAAATACCTGGAACTAGAAACGGAACAATACGATCTGATATTCGCCGATCCGCCTTACGACTTTAACCAGATACCCGAAATACCCAAGATCATATTTGAAAAAAATTTATTATTGCCGGGCGGTATGCTGATCGTAGAGCATCAGTCATTGCAAAACTTGAGTAATCATCCGGCATTTACTGAGCAGCGAACTTACGGGCATTCGGCTTTTTCGTTTTTTAAAACTCCTGAAACCGGTAACTAAACCTCTATCACTTCAATACCCGATTCCTTAAAATAGTCCAGGTCAGCTGAGGTAGAATTGGTGATTAGTGCATCTATCATATCGAGCCCGGCAAACTTCAAATAACTTTCTTTACCTATTTTACTTTCATCACATAGTAAGTAAGTTTTTGTGCTGTTGGCGGCAAAGGCCTGCGTTATATCGGCTTCCAGCTCGCTGTTGGCAAACAGCCCGTTGCGGGATATGCCATCAACCCCTAAAAATGCTTTGCTTGCCCGGTACCTGGCTATATGCTCGTTGGCAATTTTACCGTGTACCGCCTGCCTTTCGGCATCAAACTCCCCTCCAATGATATTGAGCGAAACCAAACTATTTTGCAACTCATAAACTACCGGGATAGAGTTGGTGATCACTTTGATCTTTTTATTCTTAATAAATTGGCACAACCTGAACACGGTGCTGCCGCAATCCATAAAAATAATATCACCATCGATAATCTGGCCCGCAGCCGCGCGGCATATTTTATCTTTCGCTTCCACATTTTTTGCCGCCTTATTTACAAAATCATGCGGTATCTCTAACGGATTTACTTTCATTGCGCCGCCGTGGGTGCGATAAAGCAGCCCATCAGCGGCCAACTGGTTCAGATCGCGGCGTGTAGTGATCTCTGATATCTTTAACTCAGCGGCAATTTGTTTGATATCCACCTCGCCGTCAGTGTCTAACTTTTTCAGAATTATTTGCTTTCTTTTTTGAAAGTTCATTCTTTATTCTTTTATTTGTTCAAAAATAATCATAATCGATCAAAAACAATCATTTTATTTTGAATAATATCAAGATTCTTAAAAACGAGATACTATCCGACAACTGGTATATTTTAAGAAAAATAACCTTTGAGCAGCAGCACAAAGATGGCCATTGGGAAAAAATGTCGCGCGAGGCTTATGACCGTGGCAATGGGGCAGTTATACTTTTATACAATAAAAGTATGCAGTCGGTTATATTAACCAGCCAGTTTCGTATGCCATCTTATTTAAATGGGAATGAAAGCGGTTACCTGATCGAATGCTGCGCGGGGTTATTGGATAAAGACAATCCTGAAGAATGCATCAAACGCGAAACAGAGGAAGAAACCGGCTACAAGATATCGGATGTGAAAAAGATATTTGAGGTATATATGTCGCCCGGTTCTGTTACCGAAATGCTGTATTTTTTTGTTGCCGAATATACCAAAGAAATGAAGGTAAGCGAAGGCGGCGGCGCGCATGATGAAACTGAAAATATCGAGGTACTTGAGTTACCATTTCAGCAAGCGGTTGATATGATCGGTACTGGCGAAATAAAGGACGCCAAAACCATTATGCTGTTGCAATACGCGCAGTTACATAACTTATTAGCATGAAAACAAAACCGATGACCATTTTAATAGCCGGGCCCTATCGTTCAGGCACTAATGACGACCCGTTGTTAATGCAACAAAATTTAAACCGTATGGAAGCTATGGCGCTACCTTTATTCAGGGCCGGGCATATACCTCTTATTGGCGAGTGGCTGGCATTGCCCTTGTTAAAAGCTGCCGGTTCAAAACATCCAGGGGATGAAGCGTACCAGGAAATATCATACCCCATAGCCCGTCGACTGCTTACTAAATGTGACGCGGTATTGCGAATTGAAGGCGTTTCGAAAGGCGCGGATGGTGATGTAGCCCTGGCCAAAGAGCTTGGCTTAAAAATTTATTACAAGCTTGAAGATATTATCGGGAATTAAAAGACCCGTATTTGATAATTGATTGCTATTTTTGATAAGAAGTTATCCCAATTTATATGAAGGTTGCCCTTTTCCCAGGCTCATTTGATCCCGTTACCAAGGCCCATGTTGACATCATTAAGCGCTCCATTGGTCTTTTTGATAAGCTTTACATCGGCATTGGCGATAATAGCTCAAAAAAAGGTCTACTGAGCATTGAGCAACGCGAACAAATGCTGCGGGCTGTATTTCAGAGCGAGCCCAAAATCCATATTGTAGCTTACGAGGGCCTAACAGTAGAATTTTGCCGTAGTATTGGCGCAACTTATATGCTCAGGGGCATCCGCACCGTATCCGACTTTGAATATGAGAAAGGTATCGCCCAAATGAACCATTCGCTTGCCCCCGATATCGAAAGTATCTTTATTGTAAGCAAGCCCGGCTATTCGTCCATTAGCTCCACCATCGTCCGTGAGATACTGCGCTATAATGGCGATGTGAGTCAGTTTATTCCGAAAGAGGCGCTGGCTTATCTTTAAACAGGTCCATTTTTGCCAGCACATCCATAATGGATGGAAATGTATTTTTTACGATGGCATCAATATGCCCTTTCCTGAACCAGCGTACATCAGTGATACCTTCTTCCTTTTGCGGTTTTAGCTTTTCGGTACCTGTATAGGCCATTCGGTACCAGTGCGTTCTTTTCAGCACTACTTCGCCCTTATAGCCATAGGTGTGATAGGTCTTGCATATTTTATCGCCGATGCTGCTCACCGTTATGCCGCACTCCTCCTCTACTTCACGTACGGCGCCTTCCCGTTTTTTCTCACCTTTTTCAATTTTGCCTTTAGGCAGATCCCACTTGTCGTTGCGATAAATAAACAGGTATTCGCCTTTGGCATTTTCTACCATTCCACCGGCGGCTTCGATAACTCCGATGCTTTTCATTACTGTATTTAGATAGGCCTTTGCATCAGCGCAAAGCAGGAAATAGAATTTGCCGCCCGGCTTTCCGTTAAACTCGTTATAAAAAGTTTTCAGATCAAAAGTTTGGGCATCTATCTTTTGATAGCGTTCCACATTTTTGGGCACTGATTCTGTTACCAGGATAACTTTTTCGTTAATATAAATTCTGTACTTTTGGGCCATGTTTAATAAAAGTGAGATCGAACAGCAGGTAGCCGAGTTCCTGCTGCAAATTAAAGCAATTAAATTACAACCTGATAATCCTTTTACATGGGCATCAGGCTGGAAATCCCCTATTTATTGTGATAACCGCATTACGCTTTCACATCCAACTATACGTACCTATATCAGGCAAAAACTAACTGTATTAATACAAGAAGAATTTGGCGCGGTTGGATGCATAGCAGGTGTGGCAACCGCGGGGATCCCACAAGGCGCGTTGGTAGCGCAGGAATTGGGCCTGCCATTTATCTATGTCCGCTCCAAACCAAAAGATCATGGCACGGGTAGTCTGATAGAAGGAGAAATTTCACCAGAAAAAAGAGTTGTTGTGATTGAAGACCTGATCTCGACTGGCAAAAGCAGCTTGCAGGCGGTAGATGCCCTGCGGGCGGCAGGTTATGAAATAGCCGGGCTGGCAGCCATATTCAGTTATGGATTTGATGAGGCTACTGAGAATTTTAAACAATCTGGTTGTAAATTCTTTACCTTATCAAATTATACTGCCCTGTTAAAATATGCTGAAGCTCATCAGTATATTTCTGCCGATGATGTTGAAATACTAAGGCAATGGCGCAAATCACCATCAACCTGGGGACAATAATTAGTGGGATTAAGTTAATAACCGAACTTAATCATTCATTTATCCGTTCAACCTGATAACAAATCAACCACCAATACATGACCACTTTTGAAAGTAAGGCAAGCATAAATAAGCCGGTAAGCGAGGTTTATCAATTCCTGGCTGATATGAATAACCATCAGCAATTAATGCCCGAAAACATAAAGGATTGGTCATCCTCGACTGAAGAAGCGCATTTTAGTATTCAAAATATGGCCTCTCTCGCTATAAAAATGGATAGCTTAACAGAAAATGCTGAAATAAAGATCGTGTCTATCGAAAATCCGCCGTTTCACATTGAGTTGAAATGGCTGCTGACTGATGTATCCGGAATTACTGAGGCGGTACTCATCATATCTGCGGAACTGAGTATGATGATGAAAATGCTGGCAAGCGGCCCATTACAAAAATTAGCCAATCATCAAACGCAAAAATTAACCGAAATATTAAGCTAATCTGCTGCTTAATATTCATTAACTAACACATTATTAATAATTTCTTCTAACCCTTAAATGCAGTATAACTGCTGCAATATTAACGGTAAATAATCCTACAATTAAAAGTATCATGTCCAGGTATATTGGTTTATGCAGAATAGAAGGCAAAAGCCATTCCAAACAAAGTATAACCTACTAATAGCTATAAACTTAACAAGTGCCCAGGCCTTTAATTTATATATCGGGCAACAGTTTCTACAATTAAAAAAAGTTGAGGAATTATTGCGGGATGAATTTCCCCTAAATGATGGCGTTTCATGCATCATAAATAATATTAAGTATTCAGCAGTAATGAAATCTGCCCGAATTACCGTATTTTTGCGGCAAATTACAGGTGCAGCATGATAACGGTATCCAATTTATCCTTACGCTACGGCAAGCGTACACTTTTTGAAGAAGTAAACTTAAAATTTACCCAGGGCAATTGCTATGGTATAATCGGGGCCAATGGTGCCGGTAAATCTACCTTTTTAAAGATCCTTTCGGGCGAGATCGATCCTTCATCAGGTTCAGTAGGTTTTACTCCCGGCGAACGGATGGCTGTTTTAAGCCAGAACCACTATGCATTCGATGAATTTACGGTATTAGAAACTGTGATGATGGGGCATAAAGAAATGTATGCCGTAATGAAGGAGAAGGATGCCATTTACCTGAAAGAAGATTTTAGCGATGCTGATGGTGAACGCGCCGGCGAACTGGAAAACCTGTTTGCCGAAATGGATGGCTGGAACGCTGAAAGCGATGCCGCTACCCTGCTGAGCAACCTCGGTATAAAAGAAGAATTTCACTATCAATTGGTAAAAGACCTTGATAATACACAAAAGGTGCGTGTGTTATTAGCGCAGGCACTTTTTGGTAAACCAGATATATTACTACTTGATGAGCCTACCAATGATCTGGATATTCATACAGTAAGTTGGCTGGAAGACTTTCTGGCCGGGTACGAGGCCATTGTACTGGTAGTATCGCACGACAGGCACTTCCTGGATACGGTGTGTACCCATGTGGTAGATATCGATTTTGCCAAGATGAGCATTTACACCGGTAACTATACGTTCTGGTATGAATCAAGCCAGTTGGCTTTAAAACAACGTTCGGATCAGAATAAAAAGACAGAGGACCGCGTAAAAGAACTACAGGAATTTATCCGCCGTTTCAGCGCCAACGCCTCCAAATCAAAGCAGGCTACCAGTCGTAAAAAAGCTTTGGATAAGATCAACCTGGATGAGATCAAGCCATCCAACCGTAAATATCCCGGGATCATATTCAATAACCTGGGGCGTGAAGCCGGTGACCAGATATTACAGGTTGAAAATTTGAGCAAAAACCTTAACGGCGAACTGTTATTCAACAATATCAGGCTGACCGTAAACAAAGGCGATAAAATTGCCATTCTATCTCAAAACAGTTTGGCTACTACAGCTTTCTATAATATTCTGATGGGGCGTGATAAAGCCTTTAAAGGCGAATTTAAGTGGGGAGTAACCATTAACGCAGCTGATATCCCAATTGATAATGCCGATTACTTTAAAGGCAAGGACGACAACCTGATCGATTGGCTGCGCGAATATTCGCCGGGTGAAAAGGACGACCAGTTTATCCGTGGCTTTTTGGGCCGGATGCTTTTTTCTGGCGAGGAAGTATTAAAGAAAAGCAACGTGCTATCGGGAGGCGAAAAAATGCGCTGCATGTTTAGCCGGATGATGCTGCAACAGGCTAACGTGTTGCTGTTTGATGAGCCAACCAATCACCTCGACCTCGAATCGATCACCGCATTGAATAATGGCATGCGTGATTTCAGGGGAACTATTCTGTTCACCTCGCGGGATCATGAGCTGACTGAAACTGTAGCCAACCGTGTGATTGAGCTTACGCCAGGCGGACTGATCGATAAGCTGATGACTTATGATGAATACATCAACAGCGATGTGGTGCAGAAACAAAGAGATGAAATGTACGCTTTAGCTTAAGCAGAAAGGATAAAGGCGAAATATCTATCAATTTTGAAATTGCAAATTCGACATTCGAAATTGAAATAAAATTCGTTTATTTGCAGCCCGGTAAAAAAACATGACTTGGTAGCTCAGCCGGTAGAGCAACTGACTCTTAAATTGTTTCTCTGCCGCCCCTTACATCATTTAGACCTGTTTTTGCCTTAAAGAACACTTTTTTGCAAACTATTTGCAAACCGTAACCTTGTAAATAAATTAATTAACTGTATCGCTAATCTAAGCGAATTTCTTTTGTGATGCAATTGGCTTTAAGTTGTGTCTATCATGGCTTTTCTGATTAAGTGAATAAATAATTATGATGCCCACTCAGGTTTGGTGCGATCAAGCAAGAAAGGAAACGGAATAAATGGACTATGAGGGGACTGTGGGTTTATGCCGTAGTCTTTCTTGCGCTTCAGAAGCACCAGTCCTAACTTTGCTCAATAATTATGTATTCTCTCTCCATATTCTTAATCCAACATATTTAAGATTTCTTACTTTATAGGGGTATAGTAAAACTTGGATTAACATTTTAGGCTGCTACACTTTTTCGAAAATAGGGATTATTAAGACCCCTTTTATCAACTGTCGCAAAACAAAAGAATTGGATGTAAGTGGGGATTGATGCCTTGTCCTTTATTTTATAAGGTATGATGTCAATAACTATTAAAGAACAGGTCAAAGCAATTTTTGAGGCGAGCTTTAGATTTAATGATAAAGTTATGCATTAGTTACTACTGAGTTGCATAAGTATGATAAAGTTCTCAAAATCGATGGCGTTGCTTTTACAAAAGCTGGTAAGGAGTTATTAAATATCATTCCCATAAAAAATGTTTCCGAATATAAACTGGCACTGATTCAATTCTTTGAAAGTAGAAAATTGAAGATGGTTGAAGTGAGTTTTTAACAGGCCACTCCTGTAGTTCTTAAAAAAAGTAGTTTCATATATTCTTCTAATGAACTTTAAGAAAAAAGCAAATCACTCTAAAGTCTCTTCTTGAAATTAAACAACACTGTCAAGACTTTTTTCGTTGCAGGACTTGATAAACAGTTCTCCCAATTCTGTTAGCGAATGTTCTTCTAGATCGGACTCGATCTCCATATCGAAGTCTACCACCAAGTAATCATCATCTGGATTGTTTGGTATTTCCAACGTATGTGTGTTAGTATAAGGCCTTAATATGACCTTAATAAGCCCAAGCCTTATGAGGTTCGATAATTGATATTCTTTTAATCCTTTAGGTGATACAGATTGCGGTTCTTTAATCTTACTGACCATCATCTGTTCTTTTGATTGCAAATCTTTCAGGCCTTTTTCGAGTTGGTAAATTTCGCCGGACAAATTATGCGTCGGTAAGTATTGATGTGGGAATAGCAAATTGGTTTGGGTGCGCTTTTCCAATTCCTCCTTTAACGGTAACAAATGTGTATATATTGATGTTTCATTCAAAGGCCTTTCATCTCTGAATTTTTCGAGCATCTCTGTCCATTTTTGAACTCTCAATTGCCTTTCCTCGAATACATTTCCCAAAAATAAAAACTCTTCAAGAGATACTTGACTTAAGATGTAGGGAAATACATGGTTATCAATATTTTGCTTAGAATCGACCATGTTGCCAAGTAAGACAGCCCATTTGTCTTGTAAGACTTCCTCTTCTTCTAAACTTGCATATTCAAGTAACGGGCAAAGTAATTTCAATGATATTTGCTTTGATTCTATATTATGTCTTTCGCAGTAGGTCTTAGCTTTGTTCACAATACTCACTTGATTTCTAAAACGCCATAATGCGACCCCCTCTTTCAATAATAAGCCTGTTTCTTCAACAGCCGGGCCAATTAATTTCTCTAAGAATGCTTTGGCCAAATCAATTCCTTTTTCAATTGCCTTTGATGAGATTTCTATTTCGAGTTTTGCCATGGATAAAATTACGAATTCTCTTAAAATGCCTCAGAAATACACAGTTATTGTATATTAAGATATTTGCTCTAGTCTGAGATTAAAATTTTTATTAAAAGTACCGAAAACTATTGTCAACAGACTCAGGATTTGATTCAAAGTAGTTTCATCAACGAAGTTACAAACTTTTCAAATTTCATAGAATCGAGTTTGGTGCTGTTTGCGTGAATGTTGAAACGCTATTTGGAACTTTGTTGAAATGCCGTTCTAACTTTTCGCCTTAAAAGGTAATTTTTTAAAGTACTTTCGTAGGTATTTAAATGATCATTTAGGGTAAGGTTACAGGTTGTTATATTTAACTATTTCCAGTTCATTACTTTTATTAAAAGTTTTTGAAACCTTATTAGGTTAAAACGAGTATATTGGACTTGACTTTTATCTTATTTTCATTATGTCTGCAAAACTTTCTGATCTCATGCCATCATTGATGGATAAAGAGAAGGATTCCTCAATCAACTTCCGTGACATCATAAATAAATATTTATACCATTGGCCACTTTTTATTATTGGAATTGCCATTACTATGACCGCAGCTTTTTTTTATCTGCAAATATCAAGTCCTGTATATGAAATAAAGGCCTCAATAATTATCCAGGATGAAAAAAAAGATCCCGATGAAAAGCAGAAGCTCCAGGAACTTGATCTCTTAAAATCAACCAAACTTGTAGAAAATGAAATCGAAGTTTTAAAATCCAGGAATTTGATTTTGCAGGTCGTTAACAATCTAACTCTTTGGGTAGACTATAAACAAAAAAACGGATTAAAAACCGAGGATCTCTACGGCGTTTCGCCAGTAAAGTTTAAATTGATCGAACCCCATGGCATTATAGGCGATCATAAATTAACTATAAAAATAAAGGATAATAACTCCTATTTTCTGGAGAAATCTAATGGCGAGTTAAAAGAGATATCCTTTAACAGTAATTTGGAAAACAGCTTTGGCGTGTGGAAACTCGAGCCACAGACGAACATTAAAGAATTCATCGGCAATGAGATCAAAATCACCATTACTGACCCCAACAAAGTTGCAGAGGATTATCAAAAACTAATTGACGCGTCGTTGTTAAATAAACTCGCGCCAGTTGTAGGGTTATCTGTGAAGGATAAGGTTCAGGAAAGAGGAAAGGACGTCCTTAATGATCTTATAACAACGTATAACGACATTACCAATGCTGAAAAAAATAGAGTTACCCAAAGCACATTAGATTTTATTAAAGATCGCCTTGAATCTCTTGCAACAGAAGTAAGCAGTTCAGAGAAAAATGTTGAACAGTTTAGAAGTAGTCGCGGCCTTACTGATATTTCTTCACAAGCGCAAATATATCTTCAGAACGTTCAGGCTAATGATAATAAATTAAATGAGGTAAACGTGCAGTTGAATATAATCGATGGAATTGAGCATAGTTTGAATACCTCACAAAACGTGCAGACAGCATCAGCGTCATTGGCAAATTACCCATCTTTAAATAGCTTAATAGAAAAATTATCATTGCTTCAATTGCAACGCGACAAGTTACTCGCAACTACACCGGAAACCAACCCTATTTATGAACCCATAGATAGACAAATAAGATCAGCGAGAGCCAGTATTAAAGAAAATATTCAGAGTATTAAATCATCCTTAGTTGCAGCAAAGAATAAATTGCAGGGTTACAATTCAAAATATGAATCGTCCATTCAAAACATTCCCGGACAGGAAAGAGGGTTAATAGATATAAAGCGGCAGCAAAGCATCAAAGAGAACCTATATACCTACCTTTTGCAAAAACGTGAGGAAATGTCTTTAAGTTATGCCTCTGCAATATCTAATGCACGGATAGTGGATAAGGCTTACGTTGACAACGTAAAATCATCACGAAAGGCGATTGCCTATGGTTCGGGACTTTTACTGGGGCTTTTACTACCGGTAATATTCATTGGCAGCCGCAATAAATTAAGTAGCAGGATCACCACCAGAATGGAAATTGAGGATATTACAGGTGGCCCCCTTTTTGGAGAATTGACTTATGCAAAGGCTTCGTCTACTTTGATATCACTTAATAAAAGCAATGTGGTCATTGGTGAGGAATTCAGATCGATCCGTACTAATCTCCACTTTTTAAAAGGAAAGCAGGATGATGGATTGGTGGTTTTGGTCACTTCCAGTATCTCGAATGAAGGCAAGAGTTTTGTAAGCAGTAATCTTGCACACGTTCTGGCAATTTCAGGAAAGAAAACAGTAATTCTTGAAATGGATTTACGAAAACCGAAAATTGCTAATATTTTTGATCTCTCCATTCAAAAACCAGGAATTTACGAGTACCTAACCGGGCAATCCCCTAAAGAAGAAATTGTCCAGGCCTCAAATGTCCACCCAAACCTTAGTGTGATAAGTAGTGGTGCATTTACCTCTGACCCATCTGAACTGCTTGGGCAGGACGAAATAGATTCACTGATTCACTGGTTAAAATTAAATTATAATTATATCATTATTGATACGCCGCCAATAAATTTAGTTACCGATGCGAAAATCCTTTCGAGGCTTAATGATGTAACCTTGTATATTATCAGGCAGGCCTATACGTATAAATCATTATTGCTATTTATCAAATCTTTAATTAAGGAGCAGCAATTTCCGCAGATGAAATTTATCTTCAATGGGGTAAAAAAAGGAAGATACGGTTACGGACATAATTACGGTAACGAATATTATAAAGCCATAAATAAGGATAAAAAGAATTTCTTAGGCCTGTCACTAAGTGAATTTTTCAAAAGATTTTAATACGATCAAATTTTGAGCTCAAAGAGAAAGGCAATAACCAACATGGGGGCACTTGTTGGTGTCCAGATATTGAATTATATCCTGCCTATCATAACCATCCCGGTAATTGTCAGGATTATTGGCCCATCTAAATTTGGTTTAATCAATTATGCCAGTTCAATAGTTGCCTATTTTATTTTGTTCATCAGCTTCAGCTTCGAACTATCGGCATCGCGATACATAGCAATGAACCAGGATAATCATGAAAAAATAAATCAAATCTTCAGTAGAGTTTTCTTCACGAAAATTTGCTTATTCTTTTTTTCAGCGTTGATCTTTATACTACTATTATCGGGATTTGAGACTTTACAAAAGGATAAATTAATTGCCATTTATACCTTTCTGATCTGCATAGGCACTGTTTTCGATTGCAATTATTTTTACGCTGCAAAACAGGATCTTAAACAGACCGCATTATTCAATTTAGTCACCAAGGTGATAATGAATTTATCTTTATTGTATTTCATCAGAAAACAGGATGATTATTTATACCAGCCTTTGATTATTAGTTTGACCCAAATATTTGTAGGTTTTTTTGCATTCCTTTGGGCTATAAGACGCTATAAACTGAGAATAGCTTTTCCCGGGTTAAATTCAATTTGGCGAATAATCTGGAGTGATAAAACCCTTTTCTTTCACTCATTTGCTCATACAGTGTACACCACTTTTAATATTATTATGTTGGGTTTTTTCCGGGGGACAATTGAGGTTGGTTATTATACGGCCGGCTGGAAGTTGATTATATTAATTCAAGCCCTGTTGATCTCACCGCTGGGCATGGTGTTATTCCCGATCATTGGCCAGGCCTTTGGTAAAAGCAATGAGGAAGGATTAAAAATCGTGCAGAAATTTCTGCCAGTCATTTTATTTTCAACGTTCATCATAGCTATCGGCATTTTAATTTTAGGCGGCCCATTCATACTAATATTTTATGGCTCAAAATTTCACGACAGTATACTAATATTTAAACTGTTGTCATTTATGCCGATGATGCTCGCTTTAAATATGCTATTTGGAATCCAAACCATGGTCAATTTAAAAATGGATAAAAAGTTTTTTGCCATAACACTGGCAGCTTCATTTTTTAATATTTTATTAAACCTTTTATTGATAAATCGTATAGGCTCTGTAGGCGCGGCAATTTCATGGTTTCTTACCGAGACTTTTTGCACCGTGGTGATGTACATTGTTCTCACAAAGAATCATGTCACTTTATTTAACTATGAATACTTTAATTTTAGCGGCCTGAAATCAAGCATGGCACCGGTGATCGAAAAATTCAAGGACAGGTTTAAAAAGCCTAATTTATAACCCAATAAAATGAATTTCCTCATACTTTTAATCATATTAGTGCTTGCATTTATTTGTGGGGATAATGTTTTGGGAGTAATGGGTTATCCGCACCGCGATTTTACTACATCAGCCATTTACAGGCTCCATCCTTTATCATACGTCGCCATTTTGCTATTGATATATTATTTTTCAATAGGGCGGCTCCAGGTTTCAAGTTTGATACGCCAGATGAAAAATGAAATGGTGTATTTAACAGTATGCCTTATTATTATTGGTTATTTACAGGTAACTAATAATCTTAACGCGGTATCCTTTTTTTTAGACGCTTTGATTTTGCCGGTTTTACTTTCCATTCTTTTAAAACTTACCGGCAAAGAAATATTACTTCGTTGCCGTAATTTAGTGTATGTATTTTTTTTTACCAATGCGCTTATAGCGATCCTTGAAAAACTCAAAGGTGCTACATTGATCATCCACGAATCAGAGTGGCAATTTTTGGGATATTTCAGATCTTCCGCTCTATTTGGTCATCCTTTAAATAATGGTTTGATTATGGCCGTGTTGACCATTATTTTGTTTTTGGCGGCTAAAGATAACTGGCTGAAACTTAGCGTCCTTATTGGTGGTATGCTTGCTATATTCTGCTTTGGCGCTCGTGGAGCTTTGCTTGGTGTTTTCATCGGGATCACACTAAATATTCTGTTAGGCATGATTGGATCCGACAGGCAGAAAGCAAATAAAAATATCCGGAACGGCCTGCTATATTTGGGCCTGTTTGCGGTAATAATCTTTTTTGTAGTAAGTTATACACAACTTGGCGATAGGATTGCCGCGTTATCACATGTTGACGATAGCGCAGAGGCACGGGTCGACTCCTATGCTATTTTTAATGGCCTTCAACTCAAGGATATTTTATGGGGAGGGTACAACACAAATCAAATCGATTATATACAATATATATCCGGGGTAGAGATCATTGAAAATTTTTATATTGTTTGGATATTAAAGTTTGGGTTGATAATGACGGTGGTATTGCTAATCGCTTTGATCAGGTTTTTATTTTTTATGATGAAAGATGTTGAAATAGAAATCAAACTGCCTATTTTAGCCACTCTGTTTTTTGTCGCGTCAACCAACAATTCGCTGTCCACCAATACATTAGTGATCTCCATTTTAGTTTTAGCCTATTACCTCATGTTTGAAAGTGAAGTTTTAAATCAAAAAGAACTGCTGTTTATCTATAATAATTTATGAAAGTTTGCCACATCTGCTTCTCATTTATTATCGGGGGCATCGAAAATTTGCTGATCGATATTTTAAATGAACAATCAACTAAGGCAGAAATTTACCTGTTAATTATTAATAATGTATATGATGAGGTATTACTAAACCGGATATCCAATAAGGTACATATTGTTTTGATCAAACGGCCGCAGGGTAGTAAGTGGAGTTTTGCCCACCTGGTAAAACTTTGGATATTCCTGTTTAAAACCAATCCTGCTATAATTCATTGCCACACGCCGAACCTGATATCCATATTAGCCCCTTTTAAAAGGAAATGTATTTACACCGTGCATAACATGGGGATAGCCGTAAAAAACCTGGGCAAGTACAAAAAGCTTTTTGCAATTTCAAAAGCCGTACAAATGGACTTGCTTAAGCGGGGACAATTAGAATCTGAAGTTATCTATAACGGGATCGATTTTTCCAGGTTTGAAACGAAGAAAAATTATAAATTGGGTGCCGGCAAGCGTCTTAAATTAGTTCAGATAAGCAGGCTTTTACATGAACAGAAGGGGCAGGACTTATTAATAAGATCGATCCATAAGTTGGTTAATGAATATCAATTAAATAATATTTTTGTAGATATTATAGGAGATGGTCCATCCCAGGAATACCTGGAGCGTATTACTGATGAATTAGGTTTAGTTGATTATATAAATTTTGTTGGCCCAAAGGACCGGTCTTGGATCTATGCTAATCTGTGTGAGTTTGACGCATTGGTTCAGCCGTCACGTTATGAAGGGTTCGGATTAACGGTAATTGAAGCCGTTGCTGCTGGCCTGCCTGTAATAGCCTCCAATGTTGATGGCCCCGCTGAGATATTAACAAATGTCCCGTCCGCCTATTTCTTCGAATCTGAAAATATTGATGAATTAGCCGGGCAAATTAAAAAAGTGTTGACCAACTTTAATGAAAACAAAATTGAAGCTGATTGTAAAAGGGCTGTCACAGAAGTAAAAAATAAATTTAGTGTTATCACAACTGCAAATAATTATCTTACGTATTATGGACATTGTTTTTAACAAGAAAAAAGGTGATTTTGTATGAAAAAAAAGGTTAGAAATAGTACTGCCTGGCTGCTGTCATCTTTCTTGATCTGGTTTGGGTTTGTAAGGAAAGCCAAATTTAAAGCACTCAATGGCGACTTTATCTTATCTGTTTATTTTCATGCGCCAGGCAAAGATCTTTTTGAATTTTGCGTGAAATGGTTAATCAAAAATAATTTCAAATTTCTCTCCCAGGACGATGTACTAGCGATATCTCAAAACCGTATAGCTTTCCCGAAAGGAGCCGTAATTATTACTGTTGATGACGGATGGAAAAGCAATGAAGAAAACATTGTAGCTATAGCCAATAAATATAAGATACCGGTTACGATTTTTGTTTCGACAGAGCCTATCGAGAACGGTAACTATTGGTGGCCTTATGTGAAAAAAGCCAATCAAATGCAGATCAGTAGCCATACTATTGAAGAGCTTAAAAATGTTCAGGATACCGAAAGGAAGGCTATATTGGTAGATATTAAAACTACTGTGCAACTTGAAAGGGAAGCCCTGACTGTGGATCAGGTAAAAAACATCGCCAAATCGAAGCATGTTACTATAGGCGGGCATACTGTTAACCATCCGATCCTTCCTAAATGCGAAAATGAAGAGGCCTACCAGGAACTGAAGGAGTCTAAAAAAATAATAGAAACATGGGTTAATAAAGATATTACCAGTTTCGCTTATCCAAATGGTGACTATGGCGAACGGGAAATACAGTATCTTAAAGAGTTGGGATATGCAGTGGCCTATACCACCAAGCCGTCGCAATTGACTAAAAAAGCATTAAAGCAAATTTATGAGCTGCCACGATTTGCGGTATTTGAAAATGTATCCAATGCGGAAGCGGTTTGCAGGATGGTAGGCGTGTGGCAAAAATTCATTAACTAATAAGATGCGTCAATATATAAAATCAGATTTATACAGGTATTGTGGTTCGTACAGTAAAACACAATTCGTTAAAGCGTATTTTATTTATCCTGGATTTAGAATTACGCTATTTTACAGGTTAGCGAAATACTACAAAAAGAGAAATTTTTTACTATTTGTATTTTTTAAATTATTTCACCGCCGTTATGTGATAAAGTATGGAATTGATTTGGCGGTGGACGCAACTATAGGATATGGTTTTTATATGGGACATTTTGGCGGAATTAACATTTCACCTAAAGCCATAATAGGAAACAATTGCAACATTTCACAAGGCGTAACAATCGGCATAAGTGGTAGAGGTGAAAACCGCGGAGTACCGGAAATAGGTGACGGAATTTACATCGGGCCGGGAGCAAAACTATTTGGAAAGATAAAGATTGGTAATTTTGTTGCCGTAGGTGCCAATGCTGTTGTTAACAAATCTTTCCCAGATCGGTCAGTAATAGCAGGCATACCAGCAAAGGTCATATCACAACAAGGATCAGAAGAATTTATTTTAAACCCTTATGATATCTACTAAAAACGTTTATAAACCATCGACTAATTTACAATAATGAAAATATTGTATATCACCAACATGTATCCTTCGGCGGCGCATACTTATAATGGGATTCATGTTAAAGAACAAATAGATCATTTGCTTAAGCATTATCCCATTGATCACCAGTTATATTTTATCAATGGGTTTAGTTCCAAGATAAATTATTTCAAAAGTATTTTTATTGCTAATAAATTAATCGCAAAAAAAAAGTTTGACCTTGTACATATACACTTTGGCTTGTCTGGACTATTTGTATTATTCAATCCCTTTATAAATATCCCCGTCATATTAACCATACACGGGAGTGATATTAATTCTACTAAATTAATGGGCTTGATGAAACGTATTACAAAACGTGTTGCAAAAAGAGCTAAAAAAATAATTATCCTGAATGAGAAAATGGAGCGGTTATTACTACCTTATAAAGAGAGAACGGTTATAATTCCCTGTGGAATTAACATTGATCAATTTGCGCTTAACAGGAATAATAAAAAAAAATGCTTTTTAGTTGGATTTCCCGGAGATAAACAGCGGCCGGTGAAAAATTATATTTTGTTTGAAAAGATCATCGATCAGTTAAAAATTAAAGGGCATGAAATTGAGATAATTGAGTTTCACAATCTTTCGCGCGCTGAAGTTGCCGAGCAGCTAAGCCGATTGGATTGTTTGTTGATGACATCTCACAGCGAGGGATCGCCTCAGATTATTAAAGAAGCGATGGTTTGTAATGTGCCAATAGTTTCCTCAAATGTTGGTGACGTGGGTTTCGTGTTGGATGATGTGAAAAATTGTTATGTTATCGACTCATTTGGTGTTGAAGATTATGTAGAAAAACTAATACTTTTAATCAATACTGATCAGAATAGCCGCATAACGAATGGCAGGGAGAAAATAAGAAAACTGGGATTGGACCAGGATGCTGTCTGCTCTAAAATTTTTGACTTATATGAAAGCGTAATTAACGGTTAGTACCTTGAAAAAGAAATTTAGTTTATTGCTGTATTATTTTATCGCGAACCGGCTACCATCGAGCTTTTTCCCGCTGGGTAAAATGTTTAACAAAATCAGGGTGGCCCTGGCAAGCAATTTTCTGAAAATAGGCAAGAACTGCAAAATTCAACCGCGTGTGAATTTTGGCGATGGCAATAGCATTATTATTGGTGATCACTGCATGATTAATGAGAATGTATATATCCAGCAGGCGGTAATCGGTAATTATGTAATGATTGCCCCCAACGTTGCCCTGTATGCAAATACCCACATATATGAAAGTAAGGATATACCTATGGCCCTCCAGGGCAAATCAATTGAACAGCCTTGTATTATTGAAGACGATGTTTGGATAGGCAGGAATGCTGTTATTATGCCCGGCGTAAGGATTGGCACCGGAAGCATTATAGGTGCAGGAGCAGTTGTAACTAAGGATGTAGAACCCTACTGTGTTATGGGTGGAGTTCCGGCAAAATTAATAAAGAAAAGATAGTGCTATTTTTTGCTCTTATCTAAAAACTCGGTTATCGATTTTATCAGCTCATCACTGGCAAAATTCCCGATCTTATGAAGCGGCGCGGGGTTATTTATCATATCCCGTACTTTACTTTTTAATTCCGCAGTGCTGTAAGCCACATTTATATATCTTAAGTCTTCCAACGTATTTGCTGTTGCTATTTGATGATCGCTCCTGATCTCTTTATGTTTCAGTAATCTTGGCATTACTAAAATGGGCTTTTCAACCATTAATGCAGACAGGATAGTACCCATCCCTGCATGGCTGATGATTATCTGGGCTTTCTTTGAAAGCTCTGTAAATTTTGTTGGAGACAGATCATAAACTGTCTTCATATATTTAGGTTGGTAATGGCCTTTGATCGTTTGCGCAATAAATTCAGTTTCCTTCATTTCTGATGCAAGCTGGTCAACAGCTTTGATCAATCTATCAAATGGAAGTTGTGTACCTATTGTTACAAAGATCATTATAAAATACTGCCCCTATATAAGATTTCACTTTCCTCTAAGTGCGACCATTGCGTATACACTTGGTCAGCGAAGCGTTTGGCAAGTTTTCCGCTGAGGGATATTTTTTCTACATTAGCAATGCTATCTACCCATATGGTTCTTGAGCCCAATAGCAATTTGCCCCAAACAAGGGATAGCAAACCAGGTGCTGCACCCGTTGTTATAATTACATTTGGCCTGATAATTAGAATCTTTATAGCAATCTGGATGGTCATCAAAATGAGCTTAAACTTAGCATCGCTCGCAGCATCAATAACACTGTGGAATTCGTGATCTTCAACATTATCGCTAAAGTTTTTTTTGGTGGTTAAGAAAGCTACTTCGTTGTTATCAAAAGCGGGGACTAATCGCATGAGCTGAACCCAATGGCCGCCAGCTGATGCTACTGCTAATATTTTCATTTTTATCTTGTGAAAGGAGTTTAGTTTAGTACTCGAAAATTATTTATAAAAATTGAATAATCAAATAACTTTGAGTTAAATCTTAAAATTAATCTTTAGTTACTACTCTTCCGTGTGGCTAATAAATAGGAAACTTAATTACCAGCCCAGCTAGTTGCATGAGAAAAAAATAATTAGCGTCTTCGTTAAATTGCATTATTCAATAAACATTTTTTTAGAAAATCATTTTAAATTTACGCAACGATGTAACTGATAAGTTACAAAGATGATGTCATATAAATCGGCTTATTTAACGTTTTAAGCAATTTTAAAATTGGTTTCAAGCACTGTTTCAAGGCAAATTATTCTTAAAAATGATAATTAATTGGTATTCTTAAAATTCTTATTTATTAATTTAGTAGTCTTTATTTGACCTGTTGCCATGATCCAGGCGTGCCTGGACTTGTACATTTCCAGCCCTTAATTACTGATGCCGACTGAGCATTATATACCATTGCATCTTTTTGCCAGTAGCCGGATGTTGGGGCGGAAAGGCTTTTCCATCCAACAATATTGCTGCACCCTGTCAGGGCCGCCAATGATGGATAAGCTGCGTTGCCATCAGCATAAAAGCTGGTCATATTTATAGCCGTTATATTTTTAGTCCCCTGAATGGTCAATCCCCAATCCCCATTTTTGCCATTACCTGATATTTTAGTATTAGAAACATCCAGGCTATTAATGGTCAGGTTAGCCGGATCGATCTTGAACATATACCCCAGCGCCATGGCCATACCCATGTGAGAAACAGAATTGCCTGTAAATACTAATGATTTCACTAAAGTAGCTGGCGTAGTCGAATAAACAGATATACCATAGCTATAAAAATTATCCATTTGATTGTTTAATATCGAATCTGCTTGTGCTGAAATCAATTTGATCGCTAAAGCAGAATACGCATTTAACAATTTATTGTTATTAAATGTAAATGAGGAACAATCAAATAAAGAAGCCGCGAAACCGTCCTTTATACCTGTTCCGCTTCGCTGGAAAGTGTTGCTTATTATTCTAATATTGTCTGACATTTCTGCCTGGAAGCCATTGTATTGAGAAAGCGGAGCGATTGTATTCTGGCAAATATTATTACTGATGGTTGTGGTGCTTACATTACTTAAATAAATAAAGCTATTGGTGTTTGTGATTTTATTATTGGCGACCGTTATTTTTGTCGTTTTCGGCAATACACTCGACAACACACTTATACCATATTCATACCCTGTTTTAGAGCCGCCAATAATAGTATTTCCTGTCACTTGCACGTCTTCGGCACCAAAAACTTCAATAAGCGAGCTTCCGTCACTTCTCCCGTTAAAAATGTGATCAACGATATTATTCGCAATTTTCGCATGTAAAGCTGTTGTTACCGGTGAATGGCCAACAGGCACTTGACCCGCGCCCGTAAGATTTTGAAATTTAATTCCATCTTTCCCTGAATTTTTTACTGTATTTCCGATCCAGGTAACGTTATTGGCCCCTTCCGTTTTCGTGCCTGTATCCGAAATGTTTTCTATATAATTACTGGTAAATGTCAAATAACTACCTCCTGTACCCAAAATACCAATGCCCCCTTTATTGGTACTTGTACCCTGGTTGCCGATTCCTATGATCTTCGAATTTGAAATACTTACATTGTTGCAATATTGCAAGCAAATTCCATGATACATCCCGTTGGTCGACAAACAGCTGTCAATTTTTAAATAATTAACATTTTGAAAGCTGAATGAAATAGAGGGCGCATTAATGATCTTGCAACTTGATAGTTGTATGTTGGAAGAATTATATATATGCAAACCCATAATATAATTTGTCCAGTCAGGGCCAGCATTTTTCAAATTTGATCTATTCCCATCTATGGTTAGTCCTGTAATAGAAAGGCTTGTAAGATTGCATAGTACAAAAGCCCCTGTGTAACCACTTTTACCTGCAGCGAATGAAGGCGCTAACTGTATAATAGCTTCAGTACCTTTAATAATCAAACTTCCCGAACTTTTAACTAATGGCTTTGAAATTAAATATGTGCCTTTTGTTAAAGAAATAGGCTTTCCGGAATTTATGGCATTTTGCAAGACGGTAACGTTATCAACGCCACTTCCCAATGGATTAACAGTTAAAAAATCAGTAGCTGCAAGTGGATTGTTGTTGTTTAACGTCAAATTACTTTTGGAAGTAAGTGGTGCAATACCAGATTCAATTGCACCATCCTTTTTGCAACTTGTAAATAATGCCAGTATTAAAATAAATTGTAACAGGATGTTCGAATTAATTATTTTCAATGTTTTCCCTAAAATCGTATTCATAAAAGCAAATAATCAAGTTAACTTTTACGAAATAAATTCCCAAAGGTTGTCATATAATTACGTGCGCTGAAGGTCAAGGTAATATTACTTAAAAGGCCTTTTAATTACAAGGACTGTATAAAAATATGCGAGCCGTCGAAAAAAAATTATTACAAGGATCCTTCGGCGTTACGTTCAGCATATGAAAACACCAGACTTTACAATGTTTCGAATCAGAGGAGAATTTACGAAAAGCATAAAATCATTAAGCTTCAACAGGAAAGTATCAAATACTCGCCAGCAATGAACAGGCTAATCGCGGATACATTACTTGATTTAGAAGATTATCAAGGTTTAGACATTTACCACGAACAGCGTAATTCAGTTGCTAAAATATCTTATCTGGCATTTCAGGCATATGACTGTTTAGGTTATGATTTAATGAAAACGCTTAAGTTTCGAAAAGCTGCGATTATAAAAGCCTTAAACAAGCTTGATGTGGATGAATTAAAAGATTCGTTTCCGATTATTAGTCGAGTATATACCGAGTTTCGTTTAAACATTAAATACACCTGGTTCGATATTAAGATTGCACTAAATGCAATATTTACCGAGTTCAGAACAGATTATAATGCCAAGGCTAAAGACATTGAAAGGTATTTTGAATTTAAATCAACGAAGAAAGACGACGATAGAGCATACATATTTACCTCACGAAAATTCTTTCAGGTTGATCAGAAAAGGCATGTTTGAGCAATAGTGATCTAAACTAGCGCAACCTTGCAACAGGTATTAATAGCCTTGACTTTCGGTCAGGCTATTTTTAGTTTATAAGAAACGACATTTGCAGGAACGACTTTCATATATTCATACAACCAGTTAAGTTTTCCTGATAGATAGACTTTTCGTTTACACGTATCTGTACGTTTGTTAGGTATCAGTACTTCCGTGATGTAACCTTTGGCGACTAACGCTCTATACGGGTTATAAACCTGCTTGTAAGTCAACCCAAGATGTTTGGCAAAGGTTGTTATTGTAAATGATGTGCTTAGTAATCCATGATTGAAAAACTGTCTTAGGCATAACAACATTGCCTTTTCATAAACTGAAAGGTCCGTCGCTGTGAAAAGTTCGTACGGAATTCTTTCGAAACGCTCTAATCTTTTGAATTTATACTGATTACACTGCCCTTGTCTGTTTGAATGATTTATATTAATTAACCCTGAGTTCTCAAGGCGCTTAATAGAATCAGCAATGAATCCTCGTGATAGGCCTGAACGCTCCATAATTTTTTCATAAGATGGATAACATTTATCTGTTGTTGAATTGTGGAATGATCTTATACTAGCATAAGTTAATGCATCTAGGTACTTTAGATTCTGGGTTTTTAATTTTAAAAAGTCTGGCATGGCAACGAATCGCCTATTAACATTGTTCACTGTTATTCTTCACTTATTCATTCAAAAGGTGCTTATCTGGAATGCGAAAGTTATCTGAAGTAAAATCTTAGTCTAGGGCTAAACTGATTTCTGTCATTAAATATACAAAAAAAGCCTCAATTTTCCTAGGATAAACTCTAACTATATATCAGAAATATATTAATGTATAGTTACCGAATCTAAGAGGAAAATCTCAAAAAATCGCCAGAGTAAGCCGTCAGAACATTTTTGGAATCGTACCTTATAAAGTAAAGGTTTTGAAAATAATTTGTTCTAAATAGCCAACTTCGAATACTTCCTCAAATGCACTCTAACTAAGGTTAATATTTAATGTATAGTTAGCGAACCTAACAGGAAATGTTTAGATATTTTCATTTATTCCCAAGATATCCTGTAACTATACAGAGATAAATATCATATTATATAGTTACCATTCCTCTCAGGAAAATCTCGATTTTGGACTGCCTGAAGCTTCCATAAACCACCAATTTTCGTTATCTTTATATTACGCTGTTAAGCATAGTTCACGATGCATAACTTCATTATTCATTTATGGGCAATATAAGATAGAGATGGGTTCATTCCATCTCTATTTTTAAGCATTCAATTAATACAGCAATTATTCGCTGTACCTTTTAAAAGGCAGCCAAGAATAGCTTCCAATAAAGGGTTACATCAATTTCAAATCTATTTTTTCTTTTCTTATATTTGCTCAAGACCAATCAAAATCGTATCTTTGACGTATCAAATAGCTGATAAACAAGCAGTTATTTATCAATCATTCCCTCCATTTTAAAACCCCAGTATTTAGTTAAGTTGGTTAGATAGTTTATCCCTAACGGTTAAGAAACGTATTTCAACAGCATATAGCCGTCGTTAAACTTTAGACAATAACAATGCAATCCTATTAAGATATGAGAGTAGGAATTACAACAGAAATATTTATAAAAAATGAAAATGACCCAAACAGTTAAAAATGAGAATAACATTAAGATTGATGACGCACCTTTGAAGGATTACTTGAAGCACTGTGAAAAAAGAGATACACCAATGAAATTGACAATAAAAGAACTCTTTAAATGCTGGCTAGGGAAGAAGAAAGATTTTGCTAACTATTACTATTCATTGCTGACTAATGAAAAGGAAAGATTGGCATTATTATTCGAATGTCTTAGAAGAAATATAAGAATCGACGTGAGGGTATTGAAATCCGCATCGGAAGTTTCACAACAATTAGAAATTCGCTTGGTAAGTAGTAAGACCAGTACAAATAGAGTAATACTATTACCCTATTATTACTGCTTAATGGATTTGCTTTTTGAATATATGAGAAAAGAAATATACTCTGATTATAGCCTGCAAGAGGTTTTGAATCATATTGGTATTTACAATTTGGTTAATTCTTAAATTTAGACAAGTGAGAAGTAATAGCGAAGCCGCAAACGGCAAGTTGGCGATCCACCAAAGCGATGAAGATAGGATTAAATCCACACAATGTGTATTGAAAGACTTAATTCCTGATATAGCTGAATTTCCAATTTATTGGAATCGGATAACGGTGATACAAGCTGAAACAAATGATTTACGTTAGCATAAGTAATTAAAGCTGCCTTAGTGCAGCTTTTCTTGTTTGATGGTTATTCAAGATTTCTGTTACCTTTAACGATGCGTTTCTCTCAAAGAATAGGTAAGACTCTGATAAAGGAGCTGTTACAAGTGGAGTCAATCGATGAGGAGTTGACAAATCGTTTATGGAATCTGCTTCTTGAACAATTCTTCGATAAACTCCATAACAATCATGATTATGGCGAGTCCGACAGAGATATAGTTTGCAAGTTGATTTGGAAGGAGTTTTTCAAGCAGCGAATTGATTTAATTCCAAGTAACAATTACCACGCCGTTAGTAGTGCCGGGGTTATCAAATACATCGAAGATTGGTACTTCTCGGAAGCTGAATGGTTTGAAATATTTGATTTCATTGAATTCCTTGCAGGTATGAACTTGCCAATCAACAACAAATTTGTATCAGCGATTAACAAAGCGCTCAAGCAGGAGGTTTCAGCTTATCGATTGCTCGAAAACCAAATTGTTCAAATTACATCTGAAGAGGAAATTCAGTCAATTGAAGAAGCATTATCGGGTTCTAACACATTTAAATCAGTGAATTTGCACTTGCAGACATCATTAGATTTACTTTCGGATAGGCAGTCGCCTGACTATCGAAACTCTATTAAAGAATCGATATCGGCCGTTGAGGCTTTGTGTAAAATCATCGTTGGTGATGAAAAAGCTTCATTCGCTAATGCTATCGCTATCATTGAAAACAAGTATTCGTTGCATGCTTCGTTAAAGGAGGCTTACAAAAAGATATACGGATATACAAGTGATGCAGATGGTATCAGACATGCGATGCTTGAAGATGGTGTAGCTATTGAGTTTGAAGATGCCAAGTTTATGCTAGTATCATGCTCAGCATTCATCAATTACTTAAAAGCCAAACTAAAATTGTGATTCCATGCTACAATAAGACATATCATGTGTGAACATTTGATTAAACTAGAAAATGCCCTTAAGCAACGAGGTATGAAAGAAACTTATCGTGGCAAAGCATGGTCAAATAATTGTAGGGAATGGGTATACTTTGACTGTCAACTAGACCTCACTAGTTTAAGAAAGAAGTTTAAGCTGCCATCTTTTGTTCTAGATCATGTAAATGATGATAACAAGTCAGGGATGGAATTGGGATTTTATTGTGACACCTGTAAAGATGGGATTATGGGGCTACATCCTCATTTCGCAAAAGGCAAACAGCTAGTTGGCTGAAGACGTTAATTCCCGCTTTAAACTAAATAAGACGTCATTTCATAAAACAAGTGCTAGCTTCTTATTAAAGCTTAGTTTGGGAGCGCGGTATCTAAACTATTCAGGTCGTAGAACAACGTACCCAGAGCAATTACACTTAGGTAAACAATGGGTATTTCCATCCCATTTGACTCTGAGAAGATATTGACATCCATGACATAGTAAAAAAACAGCCACCAAATGGCCACAAATAACGCCAGTGCTTGCCCGAGTATTACCAACTTCTTAATCATTGTCGAGCAATATGTTTTGCTCATAACGTAGCTTACGTAAATGAATAAAAGAATAGATGGAGCAAACAGTATCAAATCACCTAGAACCGTCCATAGATACCCTTGAAGATAATTTATTAATCTGCGAGGAGGATTCCTTTGTAGAAATACCACTCCAACAGGTGCTACAAAAATAGTAGTCAGCCATACCTTTAAGCTGTAGTTGAGCGCCTTGTATCTCATATGTGATTGTTAGGTACGGCTAATATACAACTGTTGCCAGTCATATACTATCATTCATAATTCTATCTTTCTAACTTTTTTATCATTTCTGTTTCTGTAAGGACAATTACAAGAATTTGGAATTTGTTAGAAATCTACCTTTCACACCATTATACTCCGCCTGCTCAAACATGCCCCCTGGGGATTCCATTTCATGCCCCCTCTCCCTACAGCCAAATTAGTTTGCTATATATACATATATTTTCTACAGAATAGTTGGGTGTGTTGTAAGTAAGCCAGTCGCTGTGATTATCGCCCCTCACGTGTTGTCGACTAAAAGGGAATTAGTTTCTTGACTCTTAGGCAAGAAGTGTGAGTTGAAAGCGCGCATTTCGATTCTATATGAATAACTGCCAAAGAGCAGTAAAATCTCATATAGAACTACTGCTTCGAAACGCTTTCACACCCTTTCGCCTGAAGTCAGAAACTTATCAATCACTTAATTAAATCAATAACCATGAGCCAGAACCAACAATCAGTGCAATCACTATGGGAGAAAGCAGATTCTCCGCTTAACACAGATCTTCGTCAAAAGAAGAAAAATGCTCTTACTGAAGTTGCCTATCATAAGGCGCTTGTTAAAATCAAGTTGCTACTTCAATCCTCGAATGAGTTAGCTTATGAACGCAATCTCAAAGAGCACCCAAAAGGTATCGGTGGCATGCACTGTTTCTTAACTAATAACTTTTATTGGTTTCTTGTGTGCGATTACTGTCATAGCTTTCACATCCATTTTGCGTTCGAAGATTGTGTTCATGAAGAAGTGATTAGTCAAATTATCATGAAACTTCGTTTAGGCAATCGCGTAAGCGATATACGCAATAGTGTAAGGCCTAAAGTTTCGCACGTTTTCGCTTCACTTCTGGAAACTGAGAGCCCTGAGTTCTTTAGTGTGATTCCATAATTGACATTGTATGACATTCAAGCTTACGCCCGATGGTAGACCCATCGGGCTTTTGTGTGTATAGATATTTCATTCTTAAACCCATCAACACCATGAGCGAACTATCAAAATCTAACCAGAAGCCAATTATTGAGGCCCACTATCCCTTACCAAAGCGATTTCAAATGACGAAACGCTGGTGCATAGCCGAGTCACGGCATAATTACGAATCTCAACGAGGCATGAATCGCTGCCTTGAAACAGCGTATCATCGCATTATAGATGCTGTTAAGCAGCAATTTCTAAAGCCAGGAGAACAGTATTATGACAGAAATTATAAACATGATAAAACAGAGAATTGCTTCGCAATGCACAGTTTCATTACTCCATCCTTTTACATCTATTTTGAATGCGGCTTTGACTATTATTACAGAGTTGAGTATGCGTTTAACGATTGCTCATTTGAAGCAGAGATAAGGCCTATGCTTCGTCCTTATCCACTTGACCGGCAAGCAACGGAAGTGCAGTTAAAGCCAGACTTCAAAACGTTCTACGATACAGTAATGCGTATTCAGGATCGCAGCTTCATCTTTACTTTATAAGGTAATTCACCTAAATCTACATCTAACCCTTTTCATATGGTTTAACTGTGCTAAGAGCTTGATTAAATAAATCGAATAGTTCCGGATTGGCTAATGACTCGCGAAGATCCTCGATGTGATTATAAACAGATGCACTTTGATCTACTCGCAAGATTGCCTCGTCAGCTGATACCGGCGTTGTAAAGTGACTCGAATTATTGATATGAACTATTTTGCTATAACCTTTTTCGCCATTATTTTTTTTCCGAAATCGACCAATTATTTGAAGAATGTCGGTATATGGATCTAGCAGAGTATGGTCACGGTAACCATAATCTGTTAGAATTACGATATTGGGTTTTCCTTCTGTTATGTCCAAACCATTGTAGAAGCTACTGGTGAAGAAATTGTATTTACTAAGTGGGCCGATTTTCCAATTAACCTTCAACTCCTTAGCTATTTTTAAAATGTTGTGACTATCCTGAGAACAAAATATCTGATAATCATCTTTTATATTTAGTTGACTAATTAGGCTTTTAATCCCTTCTACAGAATTGAAAAAAAAACAATGACGATTCGCTTCATTTTTATCTAAATATTCCTGAAGACCATTAACTAGAGCATTGGCATGAATTAATTCAATATCTTGTATATAATTAAAATCAGGTGTTACCTTAATATGCTTAAATTTTTGAGTGAGAAATCGTGGGTCACTTGGTGGTATGGGTGTCGCCGATACCATTGCTTTATTTTCAAAATCAAAGAATTGTTCCATTACTTCTAACATATCAGTTCGATAATCTGCATCCTGTATCAACTTGTGACATTCGTCAATTAGCAAGAAAAATAGCTTTTGGTATTGCATTTCAGGATACGTGCCTTGGGCAAGCTCCATTAGCTTGATTAGCTTAGCGACACCCTTTGGAGTGGTCAGTATCTTGGCGTATTCATTATCTGAGTCCAGGTACTTTGCAATGTCATCTCGGCCGATATCACCATAAATAGGCTGTGTAATAATACCCTGGGCTTTGTAGTATTCGTGCTTGCTAATGATTATAGAAATATGAGGGAACACGATAATGCTGTGCCTTTTTGAAACAATCTCACTATGTGTAGCACCTATACCGGTTACAGTTTTATAAATTATGGAATTAGATGGAATCGGGTTTACTTTTCCAATTTCTGTAAACCGTTCAACGTCTTTAGAGTAGGATATTATTTCATCGAATTGAACATCAGCAATGCTGACGGATTTTTTATATGGTAACATAACTAAAATTATTTTAAAGATTAAAGGATAAAAGAAAGAGGTGTAAGTCTACACCTCTTTTTAATGAATCAATCCAATTTTGGATCAATGTCATCGGATAAATCAGCGTCCGGTGCGTCACATTGAATGTCATTTCCATAATCAATGTCATCAGTGTAACCAAACTGAGCCTCGTATTCCAAAGCTTCAAGCACGTCATATCCAGCGTTTGCAATTAAATATTGATAAGCTTCCTTGAAAGTAACAGCATCACCGAACCCTAACAAGCGTATGTCATTGCGAATGAGGAACACTGGCTCCTCGCGAACTAAATACCAGGTGCAATTGATCACTGATTTTTCGGCTCCATCAACGATTTTTTTTACGAAAACCGGCTGGTGAATGTAGATGACCTTTTCAATGAGGTCTTCAAAACTCATAGTTGCTGTTTCGTCAGGATGGTACGAGCTTAGGCTGGAAAACGCTATTTCGAACAAGGCCTCTTGGACGAAATGATTTTCCGTTTTTGCTTTCCAATTTACAGAAGCCATCGGAACTTCCCCATTGACCCCAACTGGCTTGTAAGTTATTTTCCTTATGAAATAATAACCTTGTCGTGGAGCTAATTTACCAGTACCCTCCACTTTAGCAGCAATGAATTCTTCATTGATGTTTTCAATAATTTTATCATACACTTTCATGATTTGCGTGCCATTTGGTTAGATGGCGATACGAAAGTGACGAGGATTAGAAAATCATAAGGAAACTGGTCGAGGCTAAAATCAATCCATTTTATTTCCCTGATAATGAGGATGTAATGATTTCAATCTATTGCGTAGCAGTGAGCTTAAGTAATCTTTATTCTCGGAGCCAATTTTGGATGAATCAATAAAGCCGAACAATTCAAGTAAATCGAAATAAAAGTTTAATTGCGTGTCTGAAACTAACACTTCGGAGTTGGGTTTAATCTCTGTTTCCTTTATAAGATAATTGTACAAATAAAAACAAAAATCTGCATAAAGGGATCTTTCCTGTTTCTTGGGTGCATGAACAGTCTTAGATGCTTCCATCTTTAGCTTTTCGATGCTTAGATCCTTTCCATTTTCGCTGTCAACATAAAATGCATCCATAATACTATACTCAAAATCGGTTAATGGCAGATTGCCTTTTTTAACTCCTTCAGAGATCAAAGTCCCTATCCAATGAATTATCTTTTTATCGGTAATCTTGGCTGTCTTGGTCAGGGTTTTAAGCAATATTCCGTGGTACTGATTGAGAGAACTTTCGCCAAAAGCTAACAGCAATTCAGCCAATTCTTTTGTACGCTTCTTTTGCGCATATTGAAAGTTTAATTCGTAAAGAATTGCTTCTATTTCTTGAATCTTCCCCAAGGAAAGGAATAATAGATTGTCGTAATGATCTATAAGCGCGTATTTATTTACGATGGCTTTAAACCCATCATCAATTGCCTTCACCGAATCTTCCGTATAATACCAGTCAATTACAATCGGGTATCCATCTGCATAGTATTGTTGCATGATCTCGACAGAATGAGGAAATTGAAAATATTTGCTTAATACCTGGAAGTCTGGTTTGGGATTGAAGTGTAGCATCTTGTTTTAAAAGGTACTAAGATAAAAAAAGCAGGATAGTAGCCTACCCTGCTATCTCATTAATTATTTATCAGCCCGATTACTCTTTCATTAACCTCATCAATCAAACTTTGATCAAAAGAATCAAGATAGATATTGGTTATCTTATTGCCATATTCATGACCCAGACACTCAGCTATAATTTCATTGGAATAACCAAGTTTCTTTTTAGCTAGAGTCGCCCAAGTATGCCGGGTCACATAAGTAGTAATATTACTTCGAATATTACAGTTAGATGCAATTCGATTTAAATATTTATTGGTAGTTTTAATCCATTGCCTGGTTCTTTTTATTGCTTCTTCACTATCTTCTGCTACGTCCGTAGGCAATATTGGAAGTAGGTAGTTTGCATTGGTGTTGATATAGTGTTTCAGAATATTATTTGCAACTGGTTCTATTTTTATAGTATAAATTTTCTTCGTCTTTCGTCTCCGATAGGTAAGGTATCCACAATTTAAATTTTCGGGTTTTAGATATGCCATATCAGTAAATGACATTCCTCGTAAAGCAAAGCTTAAAAAGAAATAATTATGTGCATGCCAATCTTGGGAATTGACTTTTATTTCGAATTTAAATATCTTATTAATTTGTTCGACCTCTATTGCACGTTTGGCTGTCTTCTCGGATTTTATCGAAATCTCATTAAACGGGTACAGGTCACGACTTACAATTTTAGCTTTAATTGCCTTGTTATAAATAGCTCGGATCGAACGTAAATAATTTCCAATTGTGTTTTTGCTAGCGCCATCTTGCAATAATTTATTCTGAAAACGGTCTAAGAAGGTAAAATCCATATCATGAAATGTCAATTTAGGATTATTGGCAAAATCCAATAAACGATTGATGGCAGTTTTATAAATGAGCGCATTACCTGTTCGCTTTACTAATAACATGTCACCTACTACTTGATCCGCAAACCTTTTAAAGGTCGCTTCAACTTCGGGCTTTGTCGGTTTTAATTCAAGGCAGGCCTTAAGTTGCTCAAATGAAAATGCTCCGGCTTCTTCGATTTGCAGAATGGTCTTTTGTATCTCATAAAAACGTTTGCTGAGTCCAACATTTAAAATATTTGCATTGGGATGGGTAGATTTTATATTTAGCCTGTTTTGATCCCAGTCGAATTCATTTATAGATATTCCAGCAGGCAGTACATGAACTTGTTTGACATTTGTAATTCTAAATGTAATAGGATAAGTTCCATCAGACTTCTTTCTTCTTGTGTCTAAAACAACTTTTAAATGAACCATAAATTGGAGTTTTATGGTTACGGTTTGTGTTAATTGCTCAAATAATTTACAAACTATTTGCAAACTAATCCTTAAAAACAAGCCAGGCCAATTGGGAAAAGGTGGGTATAGCAGGCGTTGGCTTTAATGTATTGGCAGAGTATTAGCAAAAAACTATGCATCTTAACCGGAAGATCGTATATTTGCCAACCCAAAACATGACTTGGTAGCTCAGCCGGTAGAGCAACTGACTCTTAATCAGTGGGTCGAGAGTTCGATCCTCTCCCAGGTCACAAAAGCACAGTAGTACTGAAAACTACTGTGCTTTTTTGCTTATTGATTTCTTCGAACGTTATTTCGATTAACAACATAGAATCCGTTATATTTATTGAAGAATAACTTGGCCAATGAAACGAGTACTAACAATTATTATATTGCTTTTTGTTAGTGAAATTGCTTTTTCACAGAAACCAAGTTTATCGTTCACGTACCCAACACTGCCAACATATGGCAAAATACTTAACGATTTCATACCGAAAGATTGGAATTTGTTAGATACAATATCCGGTGACCTTAATAAAGATAACTTAGAAGATGCCGCAATAATTGTGGAATATAAAGATTCAGTTGTAGAAAGCAGGAGAGCCGTTTGGCGTGATCAAAAGCTTCAAACGAAACCGAGAATACTGCTACTTGTCTTAAAGGTGGTGGATCATTATGAATTGAAGGTTCAACAAAATGAGATGTTGTTACGGGAAAACGAAGGTGATGATACATATCCTGATGATCCATATGAAAGTATGGAAATTATAAAAGGTGTATTACATCTTAATTTTAGATGGGGCGTAAGGGGTGGTGGACAAGCAATGCATTATATAATCAGGTATCAATCAAATGATTTTTATCTTATTGGATATACCTTCGAATCTGGATATCATAGTTCAGTCACAACCTCTGATTTCAATTTCTCAACTAAGAAATACATAAATTATGGATATGACGATGAAAGAGGGCGTGGCGGACAATATTCGGAATATAAAATAAAAAAAAACCTACCTCCAAATTCACTTAAAAAACTGACCGAATTAAAAGAGCCAGGTACATGGAAAGTAATTGATAATGAAACTATTTAGTAATTATTTTTAAAGCTACAATTTTCTTTACATCCTCAATAAAGGAGTTCGGCATTTGTGTTTTTGGGCTCACTAAAAACGATCATTGCCATATTGTAATGATCGTTTTTTATTTGAGCTCACTTTCAGGTTGATCCGATTTTTTCCTTTTTGCTTCCGCCGTACCTTTCCTTTTTATCTTTTTTAGCTGCTTTTCAGTCTGCCACACATCTGAACCCCACATGCTCCATCCCGCTGTCTTCAGTGCTTTTCATGCGCCTTGCTACTCTATAGCCCGAGCAATAGCTGTCGTTACACAAAAATGACCCGCCCCTGATTACCCGCTTTTTGGCATATGGCTCTTCAGGATCATAGCTGGTTGTTGAGCCTTTGGGGTTTGAGGCCCCCTTTGCAATTGTTGAATAGTACTTATTATTATAGTAATCGGCGCACCATTCCCAGGCATTGCCGGCCATGTCGTATAAGCCATAGCCATTCGACGCAAAGGATTTGATTGGTGCCAGGCCATAAAATTTATCCCGCAAAGTATTATGATCCGGGAAATGCCCCTGCCAGGTATTTGCTTTAATTTTACCCTGGTCAACCGGCTCATCTCCCCAGGGATATATTTTGTTTTGCAAGCCCCCTCTCGCGGCCCATTCCCATTCTGCTTCAGTCGGCAAACGCTTTTTCGCCCATTTACAATAGGCTGCTGCGTCAAACCAGGAGATATGTACCACCGGGTAATTTGCTTTACCCTTGAGGTTACTGCCCGGGCCTTGCGGATGTTTCCAGCTGGCGCCTTTTTTCCAGGCCCACCATTGGCTGTAATCATTCAAATCGACCGCTTGCTTCGGCGGGTCAAATATCAAAGAGGCGGCAACCAATAAACTATCATCAGGCTTTGGAGTACCAGGCGCAACTTGTTTTTTCAGTTCGTTCCAATCCGGTTTGCGCTCGGCAGTAGTAATGTACCCGGTTGCTTTAACAAAACGGGCAAATTCGGCATTGGTAACTTCTGTTGCGTCCATCCAAAAACCATTTAAGGTAACTTTATGCTTCGGGTATTCATCCGGTGAAGCTTGTTTATTATCAGCGCCCATCATAAATGCGCCGGCCTTTATCCAGACCATTCCTTTGTGGTGTTCGTCGGTATTTAACACTGGTACATTTACAACCCTTGTATTTAACGAAGCAAACCTTTTGGGAATATTCGACTCGCAGCATATTGCCTTTTTTACTGTAGCAGGAGGCACAACCAGGTTATTTGCCTGGCCTTTCTTTTGTTTGCCAGATATCAAGACAAGCCCGGAGCCCACTAATAAAGTCCATATGATTATTCGCTTTATAATTTTCATCATTATTTAATTAAATACCGCGGCGAAACATCAATTCTAATATTCCGCCGCAGTGAGATCAGCTTACTTATATTCAATGGTCACATTCTTCAAACTACCTGTAAATTTAAAAGGCGTTTTATAACGATCAGATACCGCTGAATTCAAATCCTGCCCTACATCGATGGCATCGATATAACCACCGATGTATCTTATTTCACCGGCTACTATATCTCTTTCGGCTACTTTCACATCATTTACATATATGGATTCTGTACCCGCATTCGCGTTGCTGTTTGCGCGGGCTTTGCCTGTAGCGGTATTTGAAGCGTCTGCAAGTACTTTGGGCGCTGCGTAGTGTAATTCAAACCGCAGGTTTAATTTCCCCGTTGGAAGCGGCTTCGATTCCAGGTATTTTATTTGTGTGCCGGTATTATGGGCAGACAGGAATTTTCCATCTTTAATAAAAAGACTTAACCCGTTAAAATCACCCCCGTTTGCAAATAACACCCCCTGATCCGTTTTTGAATAGGCATCTACCTGGGCTGTTATAGAGAACGATTGATTGGTTAATTGCGGGCCGCTATAAGTTAAAAATTGGTCGACTCCCGGATACAGTACAATTTTGTCTGCTAAACCAAAAGCGCTTCTTTTCCTTTGCCCCGTTCCGCCATCCTGTGAACCATCGATAAGCGGATACACATTATATTTTTGTGCTTCATGGTCAAACAGATCCTGCAGTTCTTTCAGCTTTTCAGGATTCTTTTTTGCGAGGTCGATGCGCTCATTGAAATCATTGTTCAGATCATACAATTCCCAAACATCATTGGCAAAATCGGTCCCGGTTTGATGGAACACTTCCGCTTTCCAGCCATCTTTGTAGATTGAGCGTTTCCCCCTCAGTTCATTATATTGAATAGTGTGCTGCCATGGTGCGTCAGCATTTTTGATGGAGTAAACCAGGCTTGAACCTTCAAAAGGTTTTTGCTTATATCCGTTGATCACCTCCGGAACGGTGGAGCCGGTAAGGTCGACAATGGTCGGAGCAATATCGATAATATGGCTGTATTGATTACGGATGCCTTTTTCTTTTATTCCTTTTGGATAGAAAATGATCAAAGGGTTGTGCGTGCCGCCTTCTGAATTGGCATCAGCTTTCCATAGGCGGAATGGCGTATTGGTTGCCTGTGTCCATCCCGAAGGCGCATCCATGTCCGAACTTGCTGTACCAAACTCATCAATATGCTTTAATGCCTCCGTTACCTGTTCTTTGCCCGGCAGGCCATTGATGTACCCGTTAAAACTGCCGCGTGGTGAGCTATGACTGGAGCCATTGTCGCCAATTATTGCTAATATAATGGTATTATCTAACTGGCCGGCTTGCTTCAGATAATTGACGATACGGCCAAATTCATAATCAGCCTGGGTAAGCATAGCGGCATACACTTCCATATGTTTGGAGTAAAGCTTTTTCTCATCCGGTGTCAGGCTATCCCAAGCAGGAACTGTTGGATCGCGGTCGGGTAAAATAGCGTTGGAGGGTATTACGCCCAATTTTTTCTGCCTGGCAAATACTTCTTCGCGATACCAATCCCAGCCTTTGTCAAATTTTCCTTTATACTGGTCAATAAACTTTTTATCTGCCTGGTGAGGAGCGTGAATGGCCCCGGTTGCAAAGTATAAAAAGAAGGGGTTATCCGGGTTGGCCGAACGTTGGTTGGCGATATACTTAATAGCCTTATCAGCAAGGATGGTACTGACGTGTTTGGTATTTGGCTCGATATCAGCTACCTGGTTATCTTCATACAGGTTGGGGTGATACTGATCCGTATGGCCCAGGTGCCAGCCCAGAAAATGATCGAACCCCTGCCCTAACGGCCAGCGATCAAAAGGGCCGACCGAAGTAATTTCATTGATGGGCGTAAGATGATATTTACCAACCGCATAGGTATTGTAATGATTCTCATGCAATATCTGCGCGATAGTAGCTTTATCAAAAGGCATCCTTGCATCATATCCGGGGAAACCCAATGCGCTGTAATTGAAATAGCCCATGTGTACCGAATGATGATTTCGCCCGGTGATCAGCGCGGCACGGGTAGGGCCGCAAATAGCCGTTGTGTGGAAATTTGTATAACGCAAACCATTGTTGGCCAGGCTATCCAGTGTGGGGGTTTGCATTAAACCGCCAAACGCGCTTGAGGTACCATATCCGGCATCGTCAATTAAAAACAGGATCACATTAGGCGCTCCTTTTGGCGCATGCTTTTTTTCGGGCCACCACTCCTGCGATTCGCTGAAGGTTTTTCCTATTTTTCCTTTAAATGTGGTATCAGTTTGGGCATCTGCATGTTGCTGAAATGCTGAAAACAACAGGATCGGGGCTAACAGATAACCCTGAAGACTTTTCAATTTTAAAATTAATTTCATGATTATGGTTGATGAGTTAATAAATATTTATGGGTTGTTACCACCCCGGGTTCTGGGTTACTTTTGGATTGACATCTATTTCGGCCTGCGGGATGGGGAACAGGTTGTTGCGGTCGCTTACAGCTGATTTTGCTGCTACCTTTTTCACTGCTTCAACCAAACGCCCTGTTCTTACCAAATCGAACCAGCGATGGCCCTCCTGCACAAACTCAAACCTTCGTTCCTGGTAAATGGCAGCCCTGAAATCTGCTTGCGACAAACCTTCCGGAACGTCGGCGACTTTCGCCCTTCTCCTTACTTTATTAATAGCTGCATAAGCTTCTGCCGTAGGGCCCACATCTTCATTTAAAGCCTCGGCATAGGTGAGCAATACATCGGCATAACGCAGCACCGGGAAATTAATGCCCGATTCAACCGGTGTGAGCAGTTGGGTAGTATCCACATATTTCCTTAACCCAAGGTATTTGAACTTGAATGGCAAACCGGTTGCCGGGTTCACCAGCGTACTAAAGAAGGTTACAGCTTTACGCGTATCGGTAGACAGATAAGATTTATATAAACTGCTGTCTGCCGGAAGATCGGGCGGTATTTTACTACCAAAGCCGGAAAACACATCCGTCATGATCCTGTCGCGGCTATTGTTTGCGCCGGAATTGGATAGAAACTGTATGGAGAAAATATGCTCTTTCCCGTTTTTAGCCGATTTGTTAAAGACATCGCTGTAGTTATCAAAAAGCGCGTAGCCATAAGGCCCATTGATCACCTCAAGGGACTTGAATATTGTATTTTTCCAATCCTTCCTGGTCAGGTAAACTTTGGCAAGCAGCGTTTTTGCCGCCCCTCCTGTAGCTCTGCCGATATCATTGCCCGAATAAGTAGTCGGCAGGTTTTGGGCGTCAGTAAGGTCAGCAATGATCTGCTTGTAAACATCGGCAATAGGCGCGCGTTCAACGGCGGTTTGGCTGACATCAGCAGCCTGATGAAGCACCAGGGGTACATCGCCAAACAAACGCACCAGGTTAAAATATAAAAGCGCCCTGATAAATTTTGATTCCCGCACCAACTTGTTTTTGATGGTGGTATCCAGCTGCATGGCCGATATTTTGTCGATAGCCACATTGGCCCAGTTGATTCCCCGGTAATGTTGTGTCCAGTTGCCCAGGATGCGGTTGTTATTGGCTATGTAAGTGATGCTGCCCATGGCGCGCACATCCACATTGCTGGCCGCGTTGCCCTCAGTTGCATCGTCAGTAGCGGCATCCGTCATAAAATATAGCTGCCTGCCGTACATTGGGAAATCCCCTCCCGGATCGGTATTCAATGAACTGTAAACAGCAGTTACAGCTGATATGGCATCATTTCTTGTTTGATAAAACTGTTCCTGCACGATGATCGATTTGGGATCTTCATCCAGCTTTTTGCAGGACGAAAAGGCAATCGCTGCCAATAAAAGAAGTCCTATTTTTTTCATAATATTCATTGCTTAAAATGTGATGTTTAATCCCGCCAGGAAAGTTTTAGAACTTGGATAGGCACCAAAGTCTATCCCCTGCAGCAGGTTATTTTGTCCAAATGTGTTCACTTCGGGGTCGTAGCCGGTATAGTGTGTAATGGTCAGCAGGTTTTGGGCCGATACATAAATGCGTATCTGTTTTGCCAAAATCTTATGGGCTATTGACGGGCTCAAAGTATATCCCAGCGAAATATTTTTCAACCGCAGGTAAGAACCATTTTGCATATACCTGTCCAGAACCTGTGCAACCGGGCTATAACTCGCCCTGGGTACAGAATTGCTGGGATTGGTGGGTGTCCAGCGATCAAGCAAAACCGTCGATGCGTTTTGACCAAGGTTGGTTAACTCCAATTCTTCCTGCAAAAGATTATAAATTTTGTTGCCATATGATCCCTGGAAGAAAACAAACAGGTCAAAATTGCGGTAGGTAAATGTGTTTGAAAAGCTGTAAATAAATTTAGGCTGCACATTACCGATATCGGTTTTATCGTTAGCATTGATCACACCATTTTTATCCAGATCAACATACCGGCGATCACCTGCCTGCTGGGTGCCGAAGGTGGGGAGTTGGCTTATATTATCACCTGACTGGAAAATCCCGGCTGACTTATATCCCCAAATAGTACCCAGTGGTGAGCCTACTTTTATTATTACCGGTGACAGTTTATACAACAAATCGCTGTAAGCATCCGGGATCTGTGCAAAAAATGATTGCTGACCTTCCAGGCTCAATACCTTGTTACGATTGAAGGAAATAGAGGCGGAAGTTTTCCATTTAAAGGTGCCATTCTTGATGTTATCCGTATTTATCGCGATCTCAAGCCCTTTATTTTCTACACTGCCCACATTCTCCAACTCAGCCGCGTAGCCTGATGAAAGCTGAACAGGTACGCTTATGAGCAGGTTACTCGTTTTTTTGTAATACGCATCCGCCGTAATATTGACACGGTTATCCCATAAGCCCAGATCTATACCTACATCATATTGCGCCGTTTTTTCCCATTTCAGATTGGGGTTGCCGAGGCTGGTCGGGGCAAAACCGGTTTGCACCGAGCCGTTGAAGAAATAATTGGTTGGACTAAGGGTGATCAGCGACTGGTACTCTCCTATTTCCTGGTTACCTGTTGTACCGGCACTCAGGCGAAGATTTAAATTGGAAATCGATGTGGCATCTTTAAGAAAGTTTTCTTCTTTTACATTCCAGGAAAAACCTGCCGATGGGAAATACCCCCACTTGTTATTGGTGCCAAAACGTGATGAACCATCTGCCCTGCCGGTTACTGTAAAGTTATACCGGTGCAGGTATGAATAATTTATCCTGGCCAGGTATGAATTGAGGGTTGAGCTAAATTGACCCGAGGTTGGCAATATTGGTACCGAACCACCCTGCAAGCTATTGTATCCCGAAAGGTTTGAAATAAAATTCTGCGATCCTGAGGTATTAAAATTGCCTGTTGAGGTTTGCGTAGTATACCCCACCAGCACGTTAAAAGAGTGTTTTTCAAATGCTTTGCTATAAGTAAGCGTGTTCTCATTTACCCACGTGGCTACTTTATTAGCGCCGATATTCGCGATTCCGTTAGTAGCATAACCCGAAGAGGAATTGGAAGGTGCGAACCGGTATTGCCGGGTGTTGATCACATCGGCTCCAACACTCACTTTAGCTTTTAAACCTGGGATGATCTCATATTCGCCATAAAAGTTGCCCAATACACGGAATGCATCTGTTTTATTCTCCACGATATTCAGGTCCTGTATTTGGTTGCCTGGCGTTGCAGAAAACGGGTTGGACGTATTATAAGACCCATCCGCATTGTATATGGGAACAGTCGGCGCAACATATAAAATTGAAGCGATATTGGTTCCAGAAGTTCCTTCCTGGTAGGATTGGCTCCCAGAGGTATTCAACCCGATCTTAAACTGGTCAGAAACATTTCGGGCATAGTTTGCACGTACAGCTATTCTTTTAAAACCAGAGTTAAGTATGATCCCTTGTTGGTCAAAATAATTCCCGGAAATATCAAAAGTTGATCGGTCATCCCCTCCCGAAACAGAAACTGAATGATTTTGAATAGGCGCTTTACGGAAAGCCGCGCTTTGCCAATCGGCACCTGTACCGAACGCATTTACCTGGTCGCTTGTATAAAAAGCAGGCAGGCTCTGGCTTGCCTGGATATCATTGGTCAGTTGAGCGAATTGGGTGCCGTTTAAAAGAGGCAGTTTTTTCCGTACCTGCTGCTGGCCGGCATAAACACTATAACTCACATCGGCATGGCCCTTTTTTCCTTTTTTTGTGGTGATCAGCACTACCCCATTGGCGCCACGTGAACCATAAATCGCTGTCGCGGATGCATCCTTAAGCACTTCTATGGATTCGATATCCGAGGGATTAATTGTGGATAAGGCATTCAATCCCTGCGCACTGCTGTTAGGGTCGACACTTCCCTGGGTGCTGGTGTTATCATTATAAAACGGGAAACCATCAATCACGTACAGCGGTTCGTTCCCGGCGGTTATGGAATTGCCCCCTCTTATCCTTACCGTAGCAGATGCCCCCGGCTGACCGGAGCTTTGGGTGATTTGTATTCCCGGTGCGGCACCCTGCAGTAAATTATCAACCGATGAGGTAGCGAGGTTTAAATTTTCTTTGGCAACTGTTGAAATGGAGCCAGTAAGCTCCTTTTTCTTTTGTGTACCGTAGCCAACGATAACCACATCTGTTAATGTATTATGTTCAGGTTCGAGCCTGATTATAAAATTCCTGTGCGTTTTTAATGGCAATTCCTGCTGGCGATAGCCTACAAATGATACCACAAGCACCGCATTGTTATTTATAGCGGGTAAATGAAACCTACCCTGGCTGTCGGTCGTTATACCCGTTTCAGTCCCCTTTATCTTGATAGTTGCACCGGGCAACCCCTGCCCATTTTCATCGAGTACGGTACCCGATACTGTCCTTTCCTCATCATCTTTAATGGAATCCGTTTTGGCTTCTGCATATTTTGAAGGATGTCTGCTGTCAAGGCTGATAGCGTTTTCGGATCTTGCTGTTTTACTGGCTATTATAAACAACAAGAGCAGGCAGAGCGGATATTTTAGGAATTTTGATGCACCCCGAAAAATGGAATGTATATATATTTCCATATATTTAAATGGTTTTATGTTAATGAATATTCGTTACTAAAACTTAGTGATGATCAGTAGTGATTGGCGTTACGACCTGATCATTCATGAATTGACCGGCGAGGCTTCCTTGCCGGTTATTTTTGTACTCAATTATCTATTTCATTTTCTGTGCTTGATTAGTATTAAAAATTGGAACGATTTTTGGCAGCCTAATTATTAACTGCGACGTTTCTGAAAGTAAAAAGAATTTGCTCTTTGATCAACTTAGCAACAACAGCACATTTGCTGTAATGCTGGCATAGAGACCGGAGTTGCCGCTATATAAAAAAAATGTAAAAGTGTTTTCATGACCTTTATTTAACAGGTCAAATATATAAATATTTTATATAATCTACTAAATCTATAGATTTAATATTTATTATTAATTGAGAATCCTTAAAACCTGATTATTCATTGATGGTAATTTTTCCCAATCACCAACAAAAAGTTCGGGATTTGCGACGTTAGAGCCACTACATTTTAAAAACTGCCTCAAGATCACTTGGGGCAGTTTTTTTATTTTGGGGTAAATCCCCACATCACGTCCCATACAATAGAAGCACTTGGTTAAAACTGTATATTACAGTATACTGTTAATTATCAGTTGTTTATTTAATTTTTATTACTATATTTAATTTATATTTCTGTTGTTAAGCCAGTCAGTAGTAAACCACTATAACCTATCAAGTATGAAGAAGATTTTACTTTTATTCACCCTGTTCACCCTGGTTGGGTGCAGTAAGAAAAGCGCGCCAGCTCCTACTCTGGATGTTACCATCGAATACCGCTTTACAACCAATACAAGCGCATCTTATAATATTACGTATACAGGCCCCAATGCCCAGCGGGTAAATACAACTTTTACCGGTACCACCTTTTCAAAAACCATTACTTCTAATAAATCCTCAGGGTTTAAGAATGCCATATTTTTCATTGGACTTACATCGCCCAATACAGTTATTACCGGGAATGCTGATATCCTGGTCGACAACAAAGAGTCAAGCCATGTCAATTTGACTTTTGATTCATCAGTAGGCTCAACCGACCTTACTTTCGGTGCAGTGGTATTTCAATAACATAAGTCAGAAAACTGTGTATTAAGGATTACCAATTGGTATTATCACAAACAAGTACAATTACTTCGATTACCAAAGTAAAATTGCGGTTTGGAGGTGACAACACCAACAAAGGCGCAGTTTTTCTTTAATCTTGTATTGCTTGCTGTCTCAAAACACCCCTCAAAAGGTCGCATGCGCCCCTCGCATAGGTGGTTTATTGTCGCCATCTTCGTATTATCAAAAACAATATGATGAAAAACTTAACATTCAGCGCCAAAATTAGCGCACCCGTAAAAAAAGTTTGGGATACCATGCTTGCGCAGGATACTTATCAAAAATGGACCGCCGCCGCCTGGCCGGGCTCCATGTATGTGGGAGCATGGCAACAAGGAGAAAACATGCGTTTTGTTGGCGCTAATGGCAGCGGAACATTAGCCCATTTGACAATTGTAGAGCCCCACAAGCACATTAAAGCCATCCATAACGCTATACTGCTGGATGGCGGTGCCGAGGACCGCGACAGCGAAATGGCAAAAAACTGGGTAGGCAGCGTCGAAGAATATACCTTTTCTGAAAAAAACGGTGTGACAGAACTTTTAGTTTCGATGACCATTTATCCTGAATGGGAAAAGATGTTCAGCAACGATTGGCCCAAAGCGCTTGCAGCTTTAAAAGATCTTTGCGAAGAAAAATAATTGCCTCGTTATATAAAGGGCCCTTTTCTACTCGTAAAAAAGGGCCTTTCAATCACATCAAAAATTATAACCTGTCAATCTTATTTGACAAGATGGGCGTTCAGTAACTGTTCCCAATCCCTCACTTGCTGATCAACGCGTTTTAATTTCATTTCGTTATCAACAAACTGTTCATAGCACGGGATGCTACATAATAATTTATTGTGGGGATCAACTATCTGGAGGAAGATCGATCTGACCGAGTTCCCGCTCATATTCCTTAATACATAGCATTTCGATGCCTGTTTAAGGTCATTTACCTCGACCTCAGGCTGGTTGTTATCGGCAAGGACCAATATTTTGTTTGGTTGGTCCCACCCGATCATTTTATTACCGATCTGTTCGGACCGTGTTAAACTTAAATTATGATCGTTGATAACAGTATTCAGGCGTTCTGTTAGTTTAGCTTTCCTTTTTTTTGAGGATTGCCGTATTACCAGGTAAACTGGTAATAAAATTGTAGTCAAAAATGCGCCGACAATAAGGGCGTTCTCTGCAGTATGATTCATGCTGATTATTTTTAATATTTATAAATAGGGATATAGAAATATCCTTGTTAATTAATAAAATTGAAATAGTCGGCGTGTTTTACCAGAATACATGAAAGGGAAAGAGTATCTGCCTATAGTATTGAAATATTTGAATAGTTGCCGGCCTGCAGGAGCGCAGATCAGTAACTTTCTTATAGGTGATTAAATCGGCCTCAGGCAAAAAGGCATAGCCCGGTGATGCGGAGGTTTTAAATACCGGAATATGAATAACCCTGCCAACTTCCGCATAGGTATCAAGCGGGAGGCGGCCGCTTTTCAACCGGGTTTGAATATCCTGGTCTGTTGTTTGTTTTTTAATTCCGGCGCGGGAATTGCCCGCTGTTGCATTTACCTGGACGGCAAACAACAGGGACAGTACCAGGACTAATTTTAACAACCTTTGCAACATGCTGCAAAGATACGCTTTAAGGCATACTGCATATCACTGCAATGTAAGTATGTGAGGTTATGCTTTTCATTAAGCTAATAGCAAACCTTAAACTATTTCAAAAACATTGTTGAAACACCCGGTTCTCAGTCGCATACTTATTTAATCTCGAAAAAGATGCGCTGTCATTATCGATGTCTTTTTTATCAAAATATTTAGAGATTTTGTTCAGCAGATCATTAAACCTCTTCGCCCGTTTTAACGCTGTAATAAGTAATGCCAGCCAAAAGCATCAGGCTTCATCACTAAAAGCTATAATAAATGTATTAATTACCCTTAATAGGTTTTAAAGTTTAATAATAGTAAACTTGTTTATACCAATATATAAACAACCAAAAAGCTTTTTGGAACGTAGCCTGTAAAACTAAAAAAGCTATAACTATATGTTATTATGCTAAAATTTTACCTGAAATACCAGGTTCTTCTTATCGTGATTTTTTTGTGCAAAACAACCTTTACCCATGCACAAACTGTTGTCCCGATCAGCGATATCGTGAAACAACATGTGTTTAGATACAGGGAACTTAACCTCCTGGAAGATACTACCGGGCATCTTACTTTTTACCAGGTATCATCCCCTGCCCTGGCCAATAAATTTCACCCTAATGTTGCAGCAACCCCGGTTACCCATAATCCAAATTCGGCTTATTGGTACCGGATCACCCTAAGGCACAACCCCGGAAGTAAAAACAATTGGATACTCGAATTTTTTGACCAAACCATAGATAGTATCACTGTTTACTCGCCGGATAAAAACAACCATTATACGGCCGCATTGCTCGGAAGCAGCCGGGCGTTCACTGCCAGGCTTTATCAGCACAAAAACCTTAGTTTAAATCTTGATAATAAGCTGGATGGGGATAAAACATATTATATCCGTGTCAGATCACAGCAGTCGGTAAATGTGATTATCGTGTTACGTTCTATAAGTTGGTTTATCAGTTATGCACTTGAAGAATATTTTCTGTTTGGGATGTTTTATGGGATGATCCTGGTATTCGGGTTATATAATCTCATTATGCTGATTGCCATGCGGCAAAGGCAATACCTGTATTATATAGTGTATAACATAAGCATCGGCCTTTACGAAATGTGCACCGATGGCATCGCGTACCAGTATATATGGCCCTTGTCGCCCAATTGGAACCACTATGCCTATGGTATTGCCCTATTTGCAGCAAGCATTTTTGCTGTATTGTTTGCACAAAGCTTGTTGAATGTAAAAAGCAGGGCCCCTCGTTTAAATAAAGCCCTGCAATTAATAATTGTAGGCAGATGTATATTCTTCCTATTGTGTTTAACGGTCAACAGGAATTGGTTTACCTATAAAATAATTGAAATAATACCGCTTACGGTGGCTTTTATAACCGGATGTTACATTTTATATAAAGGTTACCGGCCTGCCCGGTTCTTTGTGGTGGGATATAGTTTTTTGCTGTTTGGCTTTATTATTAAGGCGTTAATAGCTTTCAACATTTGGTGGCTGCCGGTTACTGCGTTTAATTATTACACGTTAAGCTTTTGCTTTATTATGGAGATGTTCTTTGTTTCATTTGCCATTGGTGATAAGGTAAGGGCATTAAAAATGGAAAAAGATCATGCACAGCAGCGCATTATAAAAGAACTTAAGCAGAATGAAGAATTTAAAGACAGCTTAAATAAAAGATTGGAGGACCAAGTGCAGGAACGAACCAGGCAGCTGGTTCAAAAGGCGGTGGTTATTGAACAGCAAAACCTGGAGTTGACAACAGTAAACCAACTGTTGAAGGAACAGGGTGAAGAAATATCGCGCATGAATGTTTTGCTTGAAAAGGATAATACCCTTCTGCATGACAATATTGAGAAGGTAACGCATAACAGGGTAATGTCGGCAGAGGTGGATTTTGAAGAATTCAGCAAAATATATCCTGACAGGGAAACCTGTTTTAAATTTCTTTCTGATCTGAAATGGGAAAAAGGCTATATCTGCCGTAAATGCACTGGAACACATTACGGACATGGCCATCTTCCCTACAGCCGCCGATGTTCAAAGTGTGGCTATGAAGAATCTGTTATCGCTTATACCATATTGCAAAACACACGCATACCTATTAATAAGGCCTTTTATATCATCTTCCTGATGTATTCCACCAAAGGGAAAATATCATCCCATAAACTATCCGAAATTCTTTCGATCAGGCAAAGTACCTGCTGGGCCTATAGTTCGCGCATCAAAAAGATCATGAACAGCAGAAAAAAGGAACTTAATAACGCCGGAGATAAGGGATGGAGCAAATTGGTTATAGACACTAACCAGCATATCTGAAATAAAAAATATCTTTCGGGTAAAAAATAACATCTAAATAAGTTTTATTGCTTAAAAATTAATATGCGAACTAACCGTATCACTATTATTTTATCTGTCTGCAAAAAACTGTGTTTCCATGACAGCAGGCTCATTTTGCCATCTTGGCTCATTGTGTTTAAAGCGTATTGTTTTATGCGCAACTATCTAATAATCAATTATTTATTGAATATTTTACTTGCAATTATCTCCTTAATTATTATAGATTTGTATTAAACCAGTTAAAACCACTGCATCTGCCTTTTGCTAAAAAACACTTAAACAGTTATTTGTCCCGGGTATGCTGTTAATATATTTTTTAGCATTGGTTAAATATCATTTTATGAAAAATATCATAAATAGCTTATTTCCAATTCATATAATGATGCTATTTGATGCGATCAGTCTTTCAAATCAATTCTAACTTTTAATACCAATTTTATGAGAATCAACTACAAAACCAAAATGAAATTGCTGGCAGTACTAATAATGCTCCCGGCAATATTTTATTCTTCGTGCAAAAAGGATCTATCCAGATCAGTCGACCCGGTAGTTACCGGCACGGTGGCCAGGGCTGCTAATGAAACGGTAAATGTTTGGGAAACCACGGCCGACAAGTCCAAACTACTGCAGGCACAGGCCAACATTAATTTCGCTGCCGATGCCGGAACCAATCCAACTACAATTACTGTTGATGAGAATACTACTTATCAAACCATTGATGGCTTTGGATATGCATTGACCGGCGGAAGCGCTTCGTTAATTAACGGGCTGGGCGCCAATCAAAACACGATGCTTACGGATATCTTTTCAACAGCTTCGGGCCATGTGGGGTCAAGTTTTGTAAGGATCACCATTGGGGCTTCGGACTTAAGCTCATCCGATTTTACTTATGACGATATGCCTGCTGGCCAAACTGATGTGAACCTGACCAATTTCAACATCACTAAGGAAATGACAGACCTGGTACCTGTGCTTAAAAAGATCATCGCCATTAATCCATCCATAAAAATACTGGCAACCCCGTGGACTGCCCCGGTATGGATGAAGACCGGAACAACCGGCAATGGTGGCTTCACAGGCGGTAGTTTAAATACCGCTTATTATGATGCCTATGCCAGGTATTTTGTAAAATACATACAGGCCATGAAGGCCCAGGGGATAACCATTTATGCAGTATGCCCACAAAACGAGCCGCTGAATCCAAATAATAACCCTGCGATGACCATGCAGGCTAACGAGGAGGCCAACTTCATCAAAAATAATTTAGGCCCTCAATTTTCGGCAAATGCCATCACCACCAAAATTATAGCTTACGACCATAATTGCGACCGCCCTGATTACCCTGAAGCAGTTTTGGGTGATGCAGGGGCCAATCCTTATGTGGATGGATCGGCATTTCACTTATATGCAGGGGATATAAGCGCTTTAACAACGGTTCATAATGCTTTCCCCAGCAAAAACATTTATTTTACAGAGCAATTTATAGGCGGCCCGGGCAATTTTGGAGGCGACCTTTCATGGCATGTTAATAACCTCATTATCGGTGCTCCGCGTAACTGGAGCAAAGTTGTGTTAGAGTGGAACCTGGCTGCCGATCCAAATTATAACCCGCATACTGCCGGTGGCTGTTCCACCTGTTTAGGAGCCGTAACTATCTCCGGTACTTCTTATACCCGTAATACCGCTTATTATACAGTAGCGCACGCTTCTCAATTTGTAAGGGCGGGCGCAGTTCGTATATCATCCAATACGTTTTCGGGTGGAGTACAAAATGTCGCGTTTAAAAACCCCGATGGCACCAAGGTGGTGGTCGTATTAAATTCGGCTGCATCAAGTCAGTCATTCAAAATAAAATGGGGTGCCGAGTCATTTACCTATACCCTGCCTGCCGGGGCTGTGGCTACCTTTAAGTGGGCAGGCACACAATCCAGCGGAACTGGCGGAGGCCCGCCAATCGGTACAACTATTACCCTTAAAGGCATTAATAATCTTTATGTAAGCGGCGAGAACGGCACGCAGGCTATGAACTGTAACCGTGCTACTGCCAGTGCCTGGGAACAATTCCTGGTAGTAGATGGAGGTGGCGGCAAAGTTGAACTTAAAAGCCAGAATAAATTTATATCCAGCGAAAATGGCACCATGGCAATTACCTGCAACCGTGCAACCGCGGGCGCCTGGGAACAATTCACCTGGTTTGTGAACCCCGATGGCACCATATCCCTGCAGGGCAATAATGGCAAATGGATATCGAGCGAAAATGGCACTATGGCGATGACCTGTAACCGGGCAACCATATCCGGCTGGGAAGCATTTAGGGTGAATCAATAAAACCTATTATAAACCAAATCAATACTGTTATGAAAAAACAATTCTTTAATCTATTAAAAAGCACCGGTATAGTACTGATGCTTGCAATGCTTGTGGTTTCCTGTAAAAAGGATGCGAACCAGGCTGCCACAGATCCTGCAGAAATGGCGAAAGCCACGCCTACGGTTCCACGGGCAGCTACTTACCAATTGGTGTGGGCCGATGATTTCAACGGCACAGGTGTCGATGGTTCCAAATGGAACATTGATGTGGGCAACCCCAATGTCAATAATGAAAAGGAATATTACCAGGCAGCAAATGCAACCGTAACCGGCGGCAACCTGGTAATAACTGCACGGCAGCAAAGTGTTGGCGGCCAACCATATACATCAGCCAAGCTGAATACTTCCGGTAAGTTCTCGGTACAATATGGCCGGATAGAAGCGCGTATTAAACTGCCAATGGTACAAGGCACCTGGCCTGCCTTTTGGATGCTGGGGACTAACATCGGCACGGCTGGCTGGCCCCAATGCGGCGAGATCGACATTATGGAGCACGTTAATACCACCAACACCATATTGGGTACCATGCACTGGAATGGCGGCAATGGTCACGTTCAGTACGGCAGCAGCACCAATACCACTCCGGGCGATTATCATGTATATGCTGTGGAATGGGACAATACCGGCATACGCTGGTTTGTTGATAATACCTTGTATGCAACCGGTAACACATTGAACAATATCAACAATACCGGTGCCTTTCAATTGCCGTTTTATATTATCCTGAACCTGGCAATAGGCGGCGACCTTCCGGGGAATACGATCAACAACGGTGCACTGCCTACTACTATGATGGTTGATTATGTACACGTTTATAAATTGGTCAACACATCCGGCCCTCCTATCGGGCAAACGATTACACTTAAGGGCTTTAATAACCAATATGTAAGCGGCGAAAACGGCACACAAGCTATGACTTGTAACCGCCCTACAGCCAGTGCCTGGGAACAATTTTTGATAGTTGATGCCGGGAATGGCAAAGTGGAGTTAAAAAGCCAGGGCAAATTTGTATCGAGCGAAAATGGCACGCAAGCTATTACTTGTAATCGTGCAACCGCGGGTGCCTGGGAGCAATTTACCTGGGGCACAAATGCCGATGGAACAATAACCTTACAAGGCAGCAACGGTAAATTTGTATCAAGCGAAAATGGCACAATGCCCATGACCTGTAACCGGGCAACAGCTTCGGGATGGGAGGCGTTTAAGGTAAATCAATAATATAGATCTAACTATTCAACCAGCATCAGTAATAAACTGGTGCTGGTTTTAGTATTTTTATCGGATAAGGTAAACCTGGATACCTTTTCCAAAAGACTGTTAAATAGATATGACCCTAAAAAAGCCGGCGTTATTACTCCTGATCATATTATATGCCGGTATTTGCCATGCCCAGGATAATGATAAAAAAATACAAATATCAGCAGGAACGGGCTACCAGCGGGAAGACTTCCATTGGTCAATAGCCGGGGATATCAACGGCAAAAATCCAAATATTTATTCTGAACTTAAATGGAAAGCCATTGCCGGCCCACGGTATGACCTTGCACTGCAATGGAATATATGGAACAGTTTTTTGCTTTTGGGAAATTATAGCAGGTCGTCTATCACTTCCGGAACATCAAATGATACCGATTACAGTGGCGACAACCGGACTGCTCCCGTTTACAACCAGGATTTTAGCAGTAATAAAGGCAGTACTTCTGCCTGGTCGGCAGGCATTGGTTATATGCTGATCAAAAACAAGATATTTTGCCTGTCACCCTATTTAGGGTACGGGATCAATCAACAAACTTATTATTTGCTGGGTAGTAATGGCAACTTCAACAACTTGAACACAACTTACAAAACGCATTCGCAGGGCCCATTTTTGAAGGTTATTTCAGCAATTAAGGTTGCAAATAAACTTAAAGTTGCAGCAGACCTTACTTATAGCCAGGTTATTTATCGTGCTGCTGCCGACTGGAACCTGATCGAAACATTTCAGCATCCTGTCAGCTTTCGCCATTCCGCAAACGGATATGGCATGGATGCAGATGCGAAACTGGTATACAGCATTACTCCCCTTCTTTCAGCAAATATTGGTGCCGCGTACTTTCACTGGGAAACCGGCACAGGCACCGATCAGCTTTACTTAACCACAGGCGAAACCGACAAAACACAGTTAAATGAAGTAGTAAGAAATGGCTTCAGGGTACAATTGGGGCTAAATTTTTCTATCTGGTAAAATCCATTCTCTTTTTCATCGCTGTCAATTATTTGTTACATAAGTTTATACGTTTAAAATAAAGCCATATATAATTAACTTAGCTCCATCCGGATCATACCTTTTATCCATCCCTGAATATGAAGCAAACACATAAAACCAGAGCAAATTTCTTTTGGATCGTCATAATCACTTTATTTATCATAACTATAAATGTCAGTGATATAAAAGCACAAGCCCCTACGGACGACCCTCACATGGGAATTATCCCAGCACCTGCTTCTGTGATCAAAAATCAGGGGACATTTAATTTTAGCCAGAAAACCCTGATAAAAGCGGATCACCCAAAAGACAGGTCAGTTGTTTGGCTCAAGAATTTTCTGGCAGATGACCTGCATTTCCATAATAGCATATCCAAATACAACAGAAAAAACAAGTCGCTGAAGGGAACTACCATAATCCTTACCGCAAAAGGCGCTGAAAAACTACCAAAGGAGGGTTATAAGCTAAACATAACGCCGCACAGAATTACCATCATCGGGAAAGATGCCGGCTTGTTTTATGGCATCCAAACGCTTTTACAGCTATTGCCGGTTGACCATTCAGCCCCTCAAAGAATATCATGCGCAGTAATCACAGATGAACCAAGATTCGGCTACAGGGGCATGATGCTGGATGTTTCGCGTCATTTTTTCAATGTGGCCCAGGTAAAAAAGGTGATCGAATTAATGGCGGCTTATAAACTCAATAATTTTCACTGGCATTTGGTTGATGGACAAGGATGGCGCATCGAGATAAAGAAATATCCAAAATTGACCGAAGTTGGAGGCTATCGTATGCAAACCATGTTTGGAGGTAACCGCGATTGGCCCGACCAGCTTGCCTACGGCGGTTTTTATACCCAGGATGATATCAGGGATGTAGTAAAATTTGCGGCCGATCGTTATATCAACGTTATCCCAGAGATCGAGATGCCAGCACACTCCGATGCGGCTTTACGCGCTTATCCTGAATTAAAGTGCGACACAACTGAAGGCAAACCGGCTTCGAGAGGTGTAAACAGCATCTACTGCCCTACCGAGCAAACATTTACTTTTTTAGAAGATGTATTGACCGAAGTGATGGCGCTTTTCCCAAGTAAATACATTCACATAGGCGGCGATGAAGCCGGTAAGCAACCCTGGAAAGAATCGCCTTTTTGCCAGAACCTGATCAAAGAAAAAGGTTTAAAGGACGAAAAAGAACTGCAAAGCTATTTCATCCAGCGGGTCGAAAAATTCATCAACTCAAAAGGACGCAGCATTATTGGCTGGGACGAAATACTGGAAGGCGGCCTGGCACAAAATGCCACCGTAATGAGCTGGACAGGCGTTGACGGGGGGATAGCTGCCGCCCGGCAAAAACATAATGTGATCATGACGCCGCAAACAACCGGCAACTATTTTGACCATTATCAAAGCGGCTCGCCACAGGAACCTGTTTCTTTTGGCAGGTATGCTACTTTGCAGGAAACCTATGATCATGACCCCATTCCGAAAGCGCTTACCCCGGAAGAGCAGCAATATATAATAGGTACCCAGGGAAACCTATGGACAGAATATGTGCCAACAGTTGCCAAATTGCAATACCAGATATTGCCAAGGCTTTTTGCGCTTTCCGAAGTAGCCTGGAGTAAAACTGAAAATAAAGATTACACCAATTTTTCGGAAGTACGTTTGGCTAACCATTTTGCAAGGCTTGATGCTATCGATTACAACTACCGTGTCCCAACGGCTTTAACCGTTATTGATACTATGGTTATCGGCCCGCAGTTTACTTACGCGCCGAAATCAGTAGTACCCGGCGCTAAAATATATTATACGCTTAACGGGCGCGATCCCCTGGATACCGACCTGCAATATGATGGCCCGATAACCTTTAATATCCCACAAAATGAAAAAAGGGAACTAAGGACGAGAGTTATCACCCCTTCAGGACGAAGGAGCATAGCAACACGTACCTTAATGTATAATCGGGCTCTATTACCGGCTGTAAATTATTCTGCAAACACACATGGTTTAAAGTATAAAATGGTGAAGGCCCATTTTGCAGTACCCGATCAATTGGATTATGGCATGGTCAAAGACTCCGTCGCTACAATGGAAAAATTGGATGCTGAGCAATTTAAAAAGGATAACCCCAATTTTGGTATCGTTTATAATGGATTTATCAACCTGCCCGCTGATGGTTCTTATAATCTCGCTTTATCAACTTACACCAACGCCCAGCTATTTATTGACGGCGAAAGACTGACCGAAACGGAATATATCTTGCCATTGGCAAAAGGATTTCATAAGATAGAGATCAAATATATTTATAACGCGCCGGTGCAAACAACAGGCAATTTCCGGGTAAGGCAAACTCCACTCAGGATTTTTATAACCGGACCGGAAGCGCCGGTAAAGAAGGAGTTAGATGCTGCTAACATATATTATTAGCATGAACATGGTTGATCAGGAGCGCGAAAATTGCTACTTGTTACCAAAAATATAAAACCGTTTCATACAATTCAGGCATTTATATCTTTTCATAGGCAGCCAAAACAATAGCACTTTTATAATACCTGATCTCTTGATCCGGATAAGGGCTTCTTTGTCACAATTTTTGCATTTCAACCCGGTGGCAATGTACCCATCTTTCAGATTCTCCATAATCAAATTATATCCCGATACAGTGATAAACAAATTTACAGAAACATTAAGGGTAACCCGTCTTGTTTTTGTAACAATCCTTATATATCCGTTTTATCAGCCAAAACCCATGCAAATGGTGAGACTGGCATATCTAAAGGCTTAATAAGCACATTTAATTAATGCTTTCCTGTTGACATTTGATAAAAAAACCAACAGAAAAATGAAAATCACAATTTTTAAGGCTTGCCTGATCGGTGTGTTAGCAGCCTTTAGCATAACAGCAAACGCAAATACAACTCCGGCTGCAAATGATTACAAAAAGATCATTTTAGATTTTATTGACAGCCACATGAACGCCAACTACAAAAAGTTAAACAAGATCATGAATGACGACGCCACCTTTAAAATCCCACGTGGCGAAAATGTAGTGGTTCAAACCAAAGCTGCCCTGGTTGATGATATGAAACAGACCGGCCAGCTTAAGCAAAACTGCCAATCAAAGTATGAAGTAGTTGCCCAAAGCAGTTCCCTGGTTATTGCCCGTGTTGATTTCAACTATGAGAACACTGTTCAGCAAAATTATTTGATCCTCGAAAAAAATGCTGATAAGGAATGGAAAATAACCCAGGTTTGCAAAATATTTAACGATAAAGACGTGGCAGCAACCGAACAAAAAGCGATTGCCAAAAATTAATTATCAGGTAAATAATCATTCATCCATTTAATCAACTTAGGTAAAAATCACCCTTTTAGGGTGATTTTTCTATTTGTACCCAAATTCACCCTATTGGGGGTATACTATCACTTTTAGATGCCATTATCTTTGAGTATTCAATTGGTATTAACTGATCTCGCCAAAATAGATAAACCCTACAGACTTAACTGTTAATTACGGGGTTTTCTAAATCATTAACCAAATAATCTGGGGGAACTAACATGAAAATTAAGTATATACCAATTTTTACGGAGAATATAGAAAGGCAGGCAAGCTTTTTTATCGAAAATCTTGGATTTGAAATATATAGTAAGAAAAACATCCTGTCAACCCAGGATTGTATAGTAATAAAAACCAGCAGTCCTGATATTTTTTTAGTAGTAATCAAAGACAATGGGAATGACTATAGGAAGTGCCGCATAGTAGTGAGCACAGATGATTGTTTAAATGATTATCACTCTTTAAAAAAGGCAGGTGTTACCTTTTATAACGAACCGGAGTATTTACCCATGGGCCTGGGTGTCGAATTTATGGACCCATCGGGCAACCGCTGTTTATTAATAGAAGAACGCAGTTATAACAACTAACCTAAATGAGATGGAATACCTAAAAACCTTAAAAAACAACAATGCTATATATAGTGGTACCAGGAACACCAAATATAATCAACAAACCACTTCTGATTTTAGCATCAGGTTTGTATTTAGTGGTAACGAAAGATATAGCATTGGCAAAAGGCAACTATCGATCTATACCGATTCGTTCCTGATATTGAATAAGGGTACGCAATACTCAAGCACCGCAGAGAGCGCCATACCGGTACAATCCTTCGGGATAAGCTTTGATGATAAATTTCTGCAGGATTTCAAGAATAGCTGGCAGCTTAAAGACGATACTTTACTGGGTATTGGTAAATACCCCTATGCCAGCCGGTACGAAAACGATTTCGATGAAACCATTTACCCTTTTAAGGGCGACTTGTTTTTCAATATCAATCACCTTAAACACCACCTCGACCGTGGCTTACAGGATGAACTACTGATCAATGAGTACTTGCACCACTGCCTCATCAATTATTTCCAGATATTTAATGAAGAAATTTTTCAAAAAGCGCAGCGACTGAATTTCCTGAACAAGAGTACTAAAATTGAGATACTGCGCAGGTTGAACCTGGCTAAAGAATATTTATATACCAATTATAACAACAATATTAACCTGGAAGAACTGGCAGAATATGCCTGCTTATCCGTTACCCACTTATTGCGCACCTTTAAACAAGCATTCCATGTATCGCCGCACCAATTTTTGGTACAGATACGCTTACAAAGGGCAAAGGATCTGCTTAAAAATACAGATTATCCTGTAAATGAAATAGTTAACCTGATAGGATTTGATTGTCCAAGCTCATTTATCAGGCTCTTCAGAGATCGTTTTCAAACTACTCCGCTTAAATACAGGCAAAGCTTTTGATAGTTAGTATCATTAGCGGCCGGTGATTACTCAGATCACCGGTTTTTTTATGATCTGATTTCCCGTTATTACCTCTTTTTTGGTAACTCTTCCTCCCTGGTCAACAACAATAATTATGGTGATTTTCGCACATTTCGCTCGGTTGCTATTAGCTAACATTGTCAGGCAGCTTATTGCCTCCAACTGATCTTCTCCTGCCGTATACTTAAAGTATACAAAACCTACAGACTTTAGTGTATTTATACATTATTAAACCTAACACAATTAAACCTTGTAATTAACTTATGAAAATTAAGTACCTACCAGTTTTTACCGATGATATCGAAAAACAGGTAAGTTTTTTTACCGACAATTTAGGGTTCGAGCTATATGGCAAGAAGACCATCTTTTCAGGACAGGAAAGCATGCTCATAAAAACCCATAGCCCTGATATTTTCATCGTGGTTGTTAAAGACACTGCAAATGAATATAGAAGGGGGCATATTGTTTTAAATAGTGATGATTGTTTAAATGATTATCACAATCTAAAAATGGCGGGTGTCACTTTTTGTAACGAACCCCAGTATTTACCCATAGGGCTGGGTATTGAATTTATAGACCCATCGGGCAACCGTTATTTATTAATAGAAGAACGCAGTTATAATAGCCTGATCTGAATAAAATTAAATTACGACTATCCTTTCTTTTCAAAAGCTTGCATCTCTCCAAATATGCTAAAATTATCATAATGGAGATTCTCGCATATCGGGTGGCGATTCACGCATATCCGGCTGATACGTTTATGGCTAACATTGTGATAAAGTATTAGATCAGCTTGTAATTCTTGCAAGTATGGTATGCTGGCAACAACAAACAACTACTTGTGATCATGATGAAGAGCGCGCCTACGTAACTCACCCCTTATAAGATAAAAAAACATAGCTGACAGACAAACAATGCAGCTTCAAACTCAATAATTAAAACGACTATGAAAAAAAAATTACTCATCTTATTGGTGCTTTTAATCACCACAATTTCCGTAGTAACTGCACAGGCCCAAACGGTAACAGGTAAAGTAACGGATCAGAAAGACGGCTTGCCTTTGCCTGGTGTGAGCGTTACCGTTAAAGGTCTATCCGCTGGTGGCACACAAACCACACTTAATGGCTCTTATAGCATTACTGTGCCAGCCGGCTCGCATACCCTTGTATTCAGATACATTGGATACAAGCAAGTTGAACGGCCCGTAACCGGCAGTACAGTGGATGTACAACTGGAAACAGATTCTAAACAGCTTTCTGAAGTTGTAGTAGTAGGATATGGTACACAAAAGCGGGCGAGCATAACGGGGTCAATTGCCACTGTATCCGGTAAAGAAACTGAAAATGTCCCGGTAACTACTTTTGAACAGGCCCTGCAAGGTAAAACAGCCGGTGTTAACATACAGGCCAATAACGGTAAACTGGGCCAGGGAATCAAGATCAGCGTACGTGGTACAGCTTCCATATCCGGGGGCACCCAACCTTTGGTGGTGATAGATGGAATAATCGCTAACCAGATAGATCTGTCTAACAATGGCGCCACATCAGATCCGCTTGCCGATCTGAACTTCAATGATGTCGAATCATTCCAGGTATTAAAAGATGCAGCGGCCTCGGCCATTTATGGGGCACGCGGATCAAATGGTGTAATTATCATTACTACAAAAAAGGGGAAACTGGGTGCTGCCAAAATAAATTTCAACGCCCAGTTTGGTTACAGCAAGCCATCAGGCTATCGCAAATTCTTAAATACACAACAATGGCTCCAGCTTGAAGAACGTGCAGCAGTGGGCGCGGCTCCGCAGGATGTTGCTAACGGATTTGAACCGGACCTGGAAACTGCGCTCGCAGATGAAAAGGATTATATAGAGGGTAAATTCACTTCTTTATCTGCCGGAAGTACAGATTGGACAAAAAACAACACAGATTGGCAAAAACAAGCCTTCCGGACAGCCCCCCAGCAACAATACGATCTTAATTTTACAGGGGGAACCGAAAAAACAACCTATTTTATTGGTGGGCAGGCGCTTAATCAAACCGGTATATTAAAAGGCAACCAGTTTCAACGCTATAGCGGCCGGGTAAATATCGATACCAAGATATTTAGCAGCCTGGATGTAGGTATGAACCTCAATTTTACACACACCTTTAATAAGCGTGTGGGTAATGACGATTCATTCGCAACCCCATTACAAATAGTTGCCCTGTCACCGGTTACCCCGGTTATTGATCCACGGACAGGTTTGATAAGTGGTACGCCACCGGGTTCCAGCAGCAGTTATCCGCTTTACTACAACCCGCTCATCAGTGTTGATAATGCTTATTTCCATACCAATGTATACCGTACTTTGGGTAATGTTTTTGCTAACTGGGACATTGTAGATCATTTAACCTTCCGTTCGGAGTTTGGCGTAGATCAAACCAATCAAAACGAGGATAGCTATTTTAGTAGTTTAACAGCCAGGGACACTGGCACCCCTCATGGTTTTGGCCGGAATACTAATTCGGATGTCGTAAACTTTACGGTTAATAATTACTTAACTTATAAAAACACTTTAGCCCGCGATCATTCGCTCGACCTTACAGTTGGCAACAGCTATCAATACAGTCATTCTACAGCGAACGATGTGCAGGGACAACAATTCCCTTCAGACGCCTATAAACAGATAGCATCAGCCGCTGTCATATCTGCCGGTTCATCTTCACAGGCCGAATTTAGTTTCGTGTCTTACTTCGCCAGGGCTAATTATGCTTATAAAGGGCGGTACCTGCTGTCTGGCAGTGTCAGGTCTGATGGTTCGTCAAGATTTGGTATAAATAACCGTTATGGGATTTTCCCGGCAGGTTCCATAGGCTGGATATTAAGTGAAGAGGATTTTATGAAGAAATTCAATTCATTGAGCAGCCTCAAGATCAGGGCCAGCTATGGTTTAACAGGTAATGCCGAAATAGGCAATTATGCTGCCTTAGGTTTATTTTCGGGTAACGCGGGATATAACGGTGTGGCCGGACAAAGTTTTTTCCAATTGCAGAATCCTGATTTGAAATGGGAAAAAACAGCCCAGGTTGATATAGGACTCGACTGGGGATTTTTTAACAATAGGTTATCTGGAAGCTTCGATTTCTACAGGAAAAACACCCGCGACTTGTTATTAAATGTCAACATCCCGGAAACGTTGGGTATAGGTACTCAATTACAAAACCTGGGTAAGCTTTATAACCAGGGGTTTGAGATCACTTTATCATCAGAAAACTTTGTAGGTAAATTCAAATGGAGCACCAACTTTAATGCCTCCTACAATAAAAACGTGGTGACCTATGTACAAGGGCAGATCATTAATGAGGGTGCAGATCTGAACCGCGTAATAGAGGGGCAGCCGATTGGCGTGTTCTATGGACGTGAATATGCAGGGGTAGACCCGGCAAATGGTGATGCCATATTTTACCTGAACACCAAAAATGCCGATGGAACGCTTAACCGTGGCACAACCAGTGATTATAACGCGGCCCAAAATGTTCCGTTAGGTGATCCTACACCACATTGGACAGGTGGTATCACTAATAATTTCGCCTATAAGGGTTTTGATCTTTCGTTCACTATTTATGGCTCATTTGGCAATAAAATATACAACGGCGGGGGCCAGTATATGAGCGCCGAAGCAAGTAATGGCCTGGATAATCAAACCATCGACCAGATGAGATACTGGGACAAACCGGGAGACATTACCGATATACCTGAGCCGCGCCTGTTCTACGCCAATGGTACCGATCCTTCAAGCAGGTATTTGTCCTCAGGTTCATATGTCCGTTTAAAAACCGCAACCCTGGGTTACACCTTTCCAAAAGCTGTTCTGGCCAAACTTAAGATCGACCGGTTGAGGATATTCGTTAACGGCTTTAACTTGTTTAAGATCACGAAGTATAAGGGCTGGGACCCTGAAGTAAATACCGATTTCCTGGCGACCAACGTCAATTTGGGGAACGACTTCTACTCGGCCCCACAGCCGCGTACAATTACTTTCGGGGTGAATGTTGGATTATAATTTAAAATCAAAACCATGAAAAGATTCAATAAAACATATATAGGAATTTTAAGTACTGTACTGATAGTACTTAGCTCCTGTAATAAACAGCTCGATCTGAAGCCATTTCAGCAAATACAACAAAGCCAGGCTATCTTAACGGCCCAGGATGTGCAAATAACATTAGTAGGCGCCTATAACCAGGCTGGTTTGGGAAGTATGTATGCCGGCGGCGCTTTCTTATATCCCGATTTGACGGCAACACAACAAGTTGTAGACTGGCAAGGCACATTCCAGGGACTGACACAAATGACTAACCAGACTATCCCCGTTGATAACGCCTACGTTAATTTGGTGTGGGCGGATGCTTACCAGGTGATCAACCAGGCAAATAATGTGTTAGCCAATTTGGATAAAGTAACCGCAGCTAATGCAGCCCGCACCGAAGGTGAAGCTAAATTTTTAAGAGGCCTGACCTATTTTGACCTGGTACGCCTTTATGGAAAATCGTGGAACGATGGTGATCCGGCCGCGAATCCCGGAGTACCTATTGTGCTGACGCCTACAACGGTAATAACCTCAGCTTCATACGTTGCCAGGTCAACAGTAGCACAGGTTTACCAGCAGGCACTAACTGATCTTACGGACGCCGAAACAAAACTGCCCGCAAGCAACAGCTTTTATGCTAATAAATATTCGGCCTCGGCCATATTAGCGCGCTTGTATTTACAAAAGGGCGATTATGCCAATGCCGCTGCCGAAGCAACCAAGGTGATAAGTTCAGGCAAATTTACATTGAATGCTAATTATGCGGATGAATTCCCCTATCCGGGCGGAGCGGCAGTGCATGTTGACAATACGTCTGAAGATATTTTTGCCATACAGGTTACCAATCAGCAAGGCGTTAATACACTTAACACCTATTATGCTTCGGCGGATAACGCCGGTCGTGGCGATATTATTATTAAAGATAGTTTTGTAGCCGAATTTGAGGAAGGCGATCAACGCCTTTCCATGTTTAACCTTGACAGTGATGATATATTGCGTTGTGATAAATTTGATAACGTTTTTGGAAACGTGCATATTATCCGTTTGGCCGAACTTTACCTGGTCAGGGCCGAAGCAAACCTGCGTACCGGTGCAGCTACAACTGCCGGTAATACGCCACTTGATGACGTAAACACCATACGTGCCCGGGCAGGCTTAGATCCGTTGGCTACTGTTACTATTGCCAACGTACTTACTGAAAGAAGGCATGAGTTAGCTTTCGAGGGTGGTTTCTTTTTGCACGATGCAAAAAGGTTGCAACAAACAATTGGTGCCCAGCCATACAATTCAAATAAGCTGGTATTCCCGATACCGTTACAGGATATTAATGCCAATCCAAATCTGAAACAAAACCCGGGATACTAATAACAACTAACCAATTAATAAACCAGGGCCGGCTTATAACAAGCCGGCTTTTTTGTGCCTTGTTCACCCATTTTAGGCGATTTTCGCATATCAGGGCAACGAACAATAAATTATGTTTGTAATAGCCAGATAGTTTGTCGTTAAAATATTTGGTCAGTTAATAGTTAATTGAAAAGTCAGTCACGCGAGGTGGGTGACTTTTTTGTTTTAAAAGAGAGGGATCAGATAAGCTTATTCTTACGGGCGATATTGATTGCCTTTGACCGGGAGTGAACGTCCAGTTTAGTGTAGATATTCTTAATGTGGGTTTTAACAGTTTCCAATTCGATAAACAGCTCATCGGCGATCTCACTTCGCTTTTTGCCATCGGTTATCAGGCGTAATATCTCCGTTTCGCGCTTAGAAAGCGGGGATTCCAGGCTTTTTTGAAATGACCGGACCACCATGCGGGCTATATTAGTACTCATCGGGCCTCCCCCGTCCTTTACTTCAAATATGGAATCGATTATTTTTTGGGAGGAAGAGTCTTTCGTAATATATCCTGAGGCCCCATTGGCAAGCGCCTGGAACAGTTGCTGTTCGCTTTCAAAAACGGTCAGCATCAACACGTGTACCTTCGGTAATTGTCTTTTTATCTTCGGGATAGCCTCAATACCGCTTATGCCGGGTAATTGAATATCCAGTAATACGATATCCGGGTTATCATCGGCCAGGTACTTTTCAGCATGCTCAAAAGAAGTATAGCCGTTAACAACGACTATCCCGTCCTCCGCCTCTATCAGCTGTTTATAAGCCTGAAGCAAAATCTTGTCATCTTCAATAATTACTACGCGTATACAGGCATACATATGTTAAGGAATTGGCATAATTAACCGGCTAATAGTGCCAACGTCAACTGTAGATTCGATATCTAATTGACCATTTAGCTTTTTAGCCCTGTTCTGCATATTCCGAAGCCCGTTGCCGGCAAATATCTGATCCTTTTCAAACCCTTTGCCATCATCGGATATCGTAATACAGATATACCCATAAGACGTAGTTTCTATCGCGATTGTTACAGTTTTTGCATTAGAATGTTGTAAAATATTATGGAGTAACTCCTTGCCTATCAAAATTATGTTCCTGCCAAAACCAAGCGGGAGGCGTATTTTTCTATTTTCCGGATTTTCTTCAGCTACTTTGAATGAAATATTGGTCTCAGAAAATAATTCACAGCCAAATTTTATGATCAAAGCGGATACATCATACAGGTTATCATTGTCGGGGTTTAAGGCCCATAAAATATTTTTGGTACCTGCATACAACTCTGCAACGCTTGATCTGATCTGCTTGATCAGCACTTTCTCATCGTTTTTATTTTTGTCGATCTTTTTATCCAGCAGTTCGGATAGCATATTGATACGGGTTAATTTATTCCCCAGGTCATCATGAAAATCCTCAGCCGTTTGCCGGCGCACTGCCGCCTGTTCCTCAAGTTTTAATGCTTCAATATATTTTGCTTTCCTATCATTCTGATAAATTTTATATAAATACACGCTGTAACCTACAGAAAGGAACAAAAGCACCAAAAGTATTTTAAATCCTATACTTTGAACAAAAGTCGGCGTTATAGTAAAAGAAAAAACTGCAGGGTCTTTGTATTGGCCCATGCCATTTACAGCCCTCACCCAAAAGCTATACCGGCCTGGCGGGAGGCTGGGATAATCTACAAAGTTATTTAGTATCGGTTTGCTGTAAGTTTTATCCAATCCCTCTAATTGATACTGATAATAAATACTTTTTTCATCAGTAAACTCGATAGCCTGGAACTTGATCGAGATATGGCTTTGATCGGATGGGAGAGATAAGGAAACGGGAAGTTTATACCCGTTTGTATAAGTATAATTTATAGAGTCGTGGTTATCTTTTACAAATAAGCCAATATTCTGGATAACCATATTTGGCACAGGTGAAAAAGGTTCTGATCTGTTTATTTTATATACATACAAACCATGTGTTGTTCCTACCCAAACGTTCGAATCGGTATGCAATATGGAATTTTGATTGGTCTCGGCTATTAAATTAAATATGGCATCCTTATTCAGAACCATCCGGTCGAGGTCGGTGATCTTAAATTTATTCACGCCCCGTCCCGTTCCCAGCCACACATCACCATTCACAATATCAATGCTGTATATGGTGTTTGAATGCAAGCCATCCTTAATGGTGACCTTATTGACTGCATTGGTTTTTGTATTCCACACAAATAAACCGTGATCATTGGTGCCAATTAAAACAAATTGGCGATAGCTTTCCATTGTTAATACATTCTTACCGGCAAGGTCTTTTAATTTAAAGGACATATCTACCTTTTTATCCCTGATCAGGGTAATACCGTTTAAGCTCCCTACCAAAACTGAATCGGGGCCTCTGCTCAATAATGAGCTGCAATACTGGCGGAATAATGGCACCTCTTTCAACTTCTTACCATCGGTGTAAAAACACCCCCGGTTTGTTGCCGCCCAGATGGTGTGCGATGGATCTTCGATAAGGACATTGAATATCAGCATCTGGCTAATTGAAACCGGGGAATATGCAGGCTTCCCATTACCCTTATTTTTCTTCCATAATCCATAATTATCCGTTCCTACCCACAAGTCATCATTGCTATCATTAAGCAGGCAATTGATGCGAAGCCTGGAAGAATGTGAGCTGTAAACAACCTCTTGCTTAATTTTATCTTTCGAAAAAGACCACAACCCACCTCCATTAGTTCCCCAATACATCGTTCCTTTCGCATCTTTTGCCAGGCTCATTACCACTTCGTTGGTCAAGCCCTGCGACTTGTCATAAATCACAAAATCATCGTTTACATAATAATATAAGCCTGCACCATCTGTACCGAACCATAAATGATTGTCGGCATCACAAAAAATGCTTAGAATACGCGAATTGGTAAACCCGTTAGATTCGTTAAAGAATTTCACAGATTGCTTATTTAGCAAAGCAACCCCTTTATTAGTCCCGATCCATAGATTTTGATTGTGATCCTGCACCAGGCTAAAAAACTCCAGCCCATCCATATTTAATTCCGGATTCATTATCTTTTTAATGCCATTGGCATCAGACCGGAACACTCCATAGTCACTGGTAAAAATAATAGCCCCGGGTGTCTGGTGATCGAAAATGAATTGCTTAATGTATTTTTCCTTTTCAGGCAAAATCAGTTTCCAACTGCCCTTATCGTATTTATAAATTCCGGATTGATACACAGAAGCATATACATTTTTATCTTTATCAAGAACAAGATCGCTGACGAATTCATCTGCTGACCAGACGGTTTGAATAACTAATTGCTTATTTACCAGTTTACAAAGTTTGCGGCCCGCCAGGCCCCACACCCCGTTATCCTTATCATGTACAACTCTTAAAATGCTCCTGATATTGATCTTATCTTTAAATCCATAATTTACCAGCCCTTTATTGGTAAAAATTGTCAATCCATTATTTCCACCCCACCATATATTACCTTTTGCATCAGAGGTTATGGCAAAATTTGCATTGGTTGAAAGGCCATCCTGTATAGAATATAGATTAAACTGGTTACCATCAAAACAATTGATCCCTCCAAAGGTGGAAAGCCATATCTGTTTTTGCTTGTCCTGGCATATAGAGAGCACCTGCGATTGGGCCAATCCATTTACTAAATCGTAATGCTGAAAATTATAGCGCTGGGCATACAAATTTGATGTGCATAGCAGTAAGAAAATATATAGCAGCGGCTTAAAGAGAAGTTTCTGAATTTTGTGGCTCATGAATTTTTATAACTCAAAACATACAATATATGGTATAGATACGAAAAGTGATAGCTTTTTTTACAATATCAGGGGGTTGAAGAATATGTCAAACTTACAGTTTACTCCGAAATATAAAGTCCCCCTTTTAGGGGTATTTATAATCTTAGTGTGCTAAAAACCCAAATAATCTCCTTTTTTTATACCCTATTGACGACATTTTATTAAAAATACCTATTACCTATAAAACAGCAATACATTAGGAACTGAAAATAAAAAAATCATTAGATTGCAGGTGAAGACTTTTAACAACCATGCAATCGGATTTATACCAATTATTGTTGAATAATAACGAGGCCGCTTATAGAGAGATCTATAAGGCGAACTACCCGCTTATTAAACAATATGTATTGAAAAACAACGGTTCGGAAGATGATGTAAAAGACTTGTTCCAGGAAGGGATCATCGCCTTATGGGATAATGTCCATGCTGAAAAATATAGGCATACCAATGAAAACATGCTCCATGGCTACTTCAGGACCATCTGCAAATACAAGTGGATGGAGATACTGAGAACCAAAAGTAAGTTTATTATCCTCCCGGATGACGAAGAATTCGATATGAAAACTGATGAGACGGTGTTGAGTAATTTGATCAGAAGGGAGGAAATAAATGAATTTACCGGGATATTTTCGGCATTGAGCGATAAGTGCCGGCAGATACTATCCCTGTTCTATTACGACAAAAAAAGCATGAAAGAGATTGGTGAGGCTACCGGGTACGAAATAAGTTCTATGCGGAACGAAAAGTATAAGTGCATTGAAAAATTGAGAAAGCTTTACACAGAGAGGCTGGTAAGGAGGTGATAAAAAATGAGTAGTAAATATAATACAGAGGATATTGTAAAGTTTATAAACGGCCACATGGATGACGCCGGGGCCGATATCTTCAGGCAGGCCATGCAGGAGGATGCCGCTTTGGCCGAAGAAGTGGAGGCGCAACGCAAATTGGCAAGGCTGGTACAAGTTGCCTCTATCAAACAGCAGCTGGATAATATACACCAGGAATATACTTCCGAAAAAACAAATGTGATACCCGGTGCAAAGCATACCAAAACCAGGTATATGTGGCAATGGATTGTAGCAGCAGCAGCTATTGCGGGCATTGGTTTGTTCTTGTTTTTATACCGGGTCGCTCCATCCGCAAATGACAAGCTATTTGCTGAGCATTTTAAAGATGATGATGGTGTACCATCATTAATGGGCAATAGTACCACATCCTTTGATGATGCCATGGTATATTATAAAGCAGGTGATTACCAGCAGGCTGCATCCAAGTTTGACTTACTTTTAGCCGCTAAACCCGGAAACGATTCGCTAAAATATTATGAGGCCCTGTGCCAGGTACGCCTGAAAAATGAAGATAAAGCCCTGCAGTTATTGTCGGCGATCTCAGCAACACCGGGAAATGAATTGGGCCTCAAGGCAAAATGGTATACCGCCCTGGTATTAATACATCAGAACAAATCAAAAGAAGCCGTAGCGATATTAGGAAAATTAACAAACCCTGAGTTTGCTTATTCAAAAAAAGCCTCGGCACTATTGAAAGAATTGAGCGGAGATAAGTGAGCACGTTAAGCAGCCTGCCTGCTTTTCCATTTTTTAATACCAACAGCCCCTACAACTACAACTCCTAATGCCCCGAAGAACCAGGCATATTGGTAGATACTGTCTTTTTTCTGCAGTTTTATATTTTCATCCGGTCCCATCAATACAAGGCCGCTCCAATAAAAAGGGTTAACAAGGCCCCCGTCTGCTGTTTTTAAAAAGTCTTTTTTTGCCTGGTATAAAGCTTCCGAAGTTGTTTTCCCTTCAGCCAGGTTCTTATAAAAATATTCTGTTATAGTGGATGCTGTTTTTTCATCAACCGGCCATAAACTCATAATGGCGCCTTTGCAACCGGCATATTGAAAGCTGTAAGAGAGTGACATCATACCCTCCCCCTCCTTGTACTCCCCGCCGCCGGTTTCACATGCGGTCAGTATAACCAGGTCGGCATTGATCCTTTGGTTATAGATCTCGGATGAGTACAGGTAGCCATCATTTGCCCCTTTGGCCGTAGATAATTCCTTTGCAAATACCAGGCACGATTTCATGGGGTCGATATCATTCAGCAAAGCATGTGAGCCGATCTGCACAATATTATTCCCCGGCGCTTTTTCCTTAAAGGCTGACTCTGTGGCCTCACCTCCCTCTGATTTGGTAACCTTCCAACTGCCTGATAATACATCCCCCAATTTCATCATAAAGGGTTGATATAAATAGGACATGTAATCGTTATCAACTGACAATTGGTGGCTCACCGCATACTGCTTATAATCGCTTTTCAGCTGGTCATCAAAACCCGGCGCCGAAAAATAGGCCCTGTCTTTCTCCTTTATAATACCTCCCTTATCAAAAGGGTTAAGCAATGAAAAAGCCGAAACAGCATAGCTGAAATTATATTTGTTCAGCAAAAAATCACCCGCATCAAAACCTTTCCCTGCGGGTTTTGACCTGGTTACCAATGCTTCAAAACTTAGGGTGGATAATGCCCCATCGGCACTCACGATGATCTTACTGCCGGGCTTAACATATTGTTCCATTGGCTGCACCAGGTATTTATATACCTCATAGGCCCGGGCGTAATAGGCTTTAGTGTCAAATTTTCGAAGCAACTGACTAAGTCCATTTATCTTTGCGATGACTGAGTCTTTTTTATCAAGGCCAATAACAGAACACGACTTCTTACTAACCAGTAATATATAAACACGCTCTTTACTGATCATATACTCCGCAAACACGGTAGAATCATTGGGGAGCCATGCCTGGATATCCTTCTCATTCAATTCGAAGGGCAGGTATTTTAAGCGGTAATAATTGGCGTACTTAGCAGATAGCTGATGAAGAAATTGCTCATAAACCTTATTAACGCTGTCTTTTTTATAAGGTGCAACTGTTTTGCCCGATGCTGCGGTAACCGCGTTCCTGATATCGGCTTCTTCTTTGATCACCGAGGCTGGAACACCCGAGAATTTTATGGATTTTGAGAAAACATTGCTCCTGAGGAAGGCCCCGCGCTTATTCTCAGAATAGTTTAATATGCTGCTCCTGTATTTTTCTTCCCCTGTAAGCTGGTAAAGGCGATAAGATACATCAGCACAAAGCTTATAATACTCATACATCCGTTGATAAAATATGGCCACACTCTCCGGCGAGTCAAAATGCGAGGTATAGCTTTGTATATATTTATTTGCTGCCATGCTAATGCGATAGGCTTCCTGCAAATAACTGATCTTTTTATTTTTCTCCACCGCATTGATGCCCCGGTTACAAAAAATTTGTATCCTGCTGGTCAGGTAATCAGGCACATAAATATCAAATGGTATAGCCGAGGTATGGTTAATGGCATTGGTATCCTTTCTCATATCCGGGATGAACAGTTCCAATGCCTTATCGCTGTAAAGTACCGCCTTGTCGTATTGCCTCAATTGCCCGTATGAATCAGCTTCCGCATCATAGGCCCAGGCAATATAGCTATGCGTGGGCCCATAGTTCTTTTTATATATTTTTTCAATTTCCTGCTGATAAGGCAACGCGTTAACCGGCTTGTCCATGTTATTATAAGTGCGGGCAATATCATCCATACAAAACGCGATCTGCAGGTGATCTTTGGGGTAGATCATTTTTCTGATGCTCAATACTTTTTGATTATAATACAATACTGAATCAAACACCCCCTGGTATGAATATAAATTACCCATGTTGGAATAAGCGCTTGCCAATTCCCCGCTGTTCTTTCCAAAAATGGCACTGTCCAGCCTGATGCTCTTTAAAAGATAATGTCTTGCCCTATTATAATCATGCGTATTGGTTAATATGCGGCCATAGGTATTATTGACGATACTTGCCTGTATACTTTTCTCAGGAAAGCTATTTTCCCTCACCAGGTGTATACTATCCGTAAAACTCAGCGCTTTCATAAAATCCTGGTTATTAACACAGGCTTGCTGCATATCATAATAGGCATAAAAAAGGGTGGTTGGATTTCCGCTGGCATGAGCATAAACCAACTCTTTTTTTGCATATTTCAATGAAGCTTCATAATCCATATTATTAAGACCCGAGCGGGATAATGACTGGTAAAGCAAGGCCTGCAAGTAGTTATTTTGAGGAAATGATTGATTTACCTCACCCGCAAGTTTTCCTGATAAGAGCAGGGCGCTATCGGGGCTGCCGTTCCAATTAATAAATTGAATACGGCTGGCCAGGGCCAGGGCATAGTAGTATCCTTTGTGCCCGGTCTTTATATGCGGATCTTTCAAAACCTGCCGGGTAAGCGAATCCACTTTGGGGGCCTGGTGCAACTGTTCATTTAATGCAATGCGCAGCAAACAGAGCTTTGTTTTTAACAGGCTATTTTGAGAATTGGTATTAAGGTGCTTTTCGGCCTGTTGAAAGCACCGTTGAGCAGAGTCGGTAAGTATCCTGGCTGTAAATAACTTCCCTCTCAGCAGGCATCCTTCAATAGTTAATGAATCATCCTCTAATTTACCGATGAGCGGCTGAGACTGGTTTAAATAGCCCTCAGAGGACACATAGTCTCCTTGTACAAGCTTTGTATCTGCCATCCATAGCAATGCTTCTGCTTCCTGCTTTACAGCATTTTTTTGATGATAACTTTTAGCGGCAGAAGAGGCTAATTCAAAAGTTTTAACAAAATCGCCATGCGTATAATATTCGGTTTCGACCGCAGCAATACTTGCAGGTTCGTCATTACCGGATCGTTTTTGACCGTTAGGTTTACAGGCGGAAACAAAAAGAAATACTACCAGTAATGCAAATACATTGTAGGGTTTAGTCGCACAGTTCATCTTAACTTAGAGGGTTCCTCAAGCTAAATCTAAACAAATATTTTCAATTTGACGTATATAAGACACTTATTGCCAGCAATTAAGCCAATTCAATTAACCTTAATAGTTTTTGACGACATCCCATATCTCAATGCTATTTATGTTAAACGAAAAATCACAACATAAAATTCTTCATTTGTTCTTTATAAGGTTAGTTAATAGTTAAAAAGCCCCATCCGGAGAATGGGGCTTTTTTTTCTAAAATTATTCAACTCTTCTTTTCTTCAAACTTCTCCAGGTCCAGTTTTATTTTCCTATCCGGCTTCTGCGGACTTTCTGCCACCAAAGTAACTTTCCCGTCTTTACCTTCAATAGTAATGGTAAAATCTTTGCCATCCCCGCCATTATCATCATTAAGTGTGGTGGTGATCACTGTTTTTCCTTCTTTAAAAGGCACTTTCCAGTCACAGGTCAGCGACTTGATCTTTCCGGTCATTTTATGATTACCATTATCGGTAACAACTGTAATGTCGGTCTTGTTAAATTGCAGATCGGTTGTCTCGTCAATAGTTTGCTGCACGGCACCACTACCGTCAAGTTGCTGGCTTTTGGACGAATAAATAGATACATTTTTATCACATTGTGCAAGGCTCACTGTGCTGCCGGCTACCAGCAGGATAAGAGCGAGAATGATTGATTTCATATTTGTGTTGTGTATTTTTAATTTGATCGCTTAGAATTAATTTTTTTCTTCAAACTTATCTAATGCCAGTTTTATTTTTCGGTCCTCCATTTGCGGGCTTTCTGCCAATAGGGTAACTTTTCCTTCCTTACCTTCGATGGTAATGGTAAAATCTTTGCTGTCGCCATTATCATCATTAAGCGTGGTGCCTATCACTGTTTTTCCTTCTTTAAAAGGCACTTTCCAATTGCAGGTCAGCGACTTGATCTTTCCGGTCATTTTATGATTGCCGTTTTCTGCCACAACAATAATATCTGATTTGGTGATATCGATCACCACTTGTTCATCTTCTGTATTTTGTAATACACCGCTACCATCAAGGTGTTGGGTTTTTGAAGAACTAAGGGTAATTTTTTTATCACATTGTGCAAGGCTCACTGTGCTGCCGGCTACCAGCAGGATAAGGGCGAGAATGATTGATTTCATATTTTTAAGTTGTTAAATGTTAAGTTTTATCAAAGATATGCGTTTCATATAGTATTATGCAATACATAGTTCTATAAATTTATATTTTTATTACAAACGACTGAATATCAGTGCAATAATTTTACATCAGTAATAATAAGTGGTTAAATGTGGGTAGCTTGCACTATTATAAATAGTTTTATATAACTTCATAAACCTAAATTAGAAGTATGCCGAAACTAAGCGACAATAAATTGGTGCCCATTGCGATATTGGGTTTACTTACAGGAACATTGGATGCTATTGCAGCAATCATTATCAGCTACCCGGTTGCGCCGGCTGCGATATTTAAATATATTGCCAGCGGCTTGTTTGGCGGGGTGGCTTTCACGGGCAGCAACATGATATTATGGGGTATTTTATTCCATTATATCATAGCCACTTTTTTTAGTGCGGCATTTTTTTCTCTTCATCCCCAATTTAGGATGCTTATAAAAAACAAATATTTTTGGGGAATCATTTACGGGCTGCTCATTTGGGTGGTGATGAATATAGCTGTTTTACCGCTGACCAATGTCCCAAAACAACCAGAGCAGCTTCATACCAATTGGATGGGTATATTCAAAGGCATGGCCGTATTAATTATCTGCCTGGGTTTACCTATATCATTTGTGGCCGACAGATTTTATATCAAAAAAGCACGCCGGAGATCAAGAAGGCACAGAGCAGGAACATCGCATAGACAACACTAAAATTATTTTAGTCCGAAAGTCCGAAAGTCGGGAAGACCGAAAGTCCGAAAGTCTTAACTAAAAAGAGCTTTCGGACTTTCCGACTTATGCGGACTTTCAGACTACTTTACTGCCCCTGCGCCAGGGTATAACCTATCTTACCGTCAAATTTCATCAGGAACTCAACCGAACAAACTTTGGCATCTTCCGAAAAAGCAGCCGCTATCAGTAAAAGCTCCTTTTGAGTAACTGTTCTACCTTCTTTCTTTTCAAAACGTACGCGGTATTCATTCACCAGTTCAGTATAGATCGAGCCTGTTGGCCAAACCTGTGTGCCACGGTTCGAGATCATCACCACATCGAAGTTATCAGTCAGTCTTTTCTTTGCCAGCTCGGCCAGTTCGGCGGGTTGCAGATCATTAGCTTCAACAAAAACATCTACGCCTACCATCTCTTCCTTAATACCTTTGGTAACAGTCAGCTTATTTTTTGTAAGGGTATGATGATGAGCATTGGCTTTGGTTTCCAGGTTGGCCTTTCCAACTACACCGCCATCAGCCGGAACCTGGCCCAAATTAGCGATTATAGCATCAGCAAAACCATTGGTAGTAGCAGCAGGGATTGATTTGTTGCCGAAATCACCTGTATGTATACCACGCTCCAGTGTATAGAGCAATGCATTCTCAATTTCAGCGGCATTTTGGGTAAAGCCCATATAGCGCAGCATTAATATGCCCGAAAGCAATAATGCTGTAGGATTAGCTATCCCCTTACCGGCAATATCAGGCGCGGTACCATGTACAGCTTCAAAAATGGAAATATTATCTCCAATGTTGGCTGAAGGTGCAAAACCCAGTCCGCCTACTAAGCCAGCGCAAAGATCGGACACAATATCACCCTGCAAGTTGGTTAATACGATCGCCTGGAATTTCTCTGGATGGGTTACTAGTTTCATGCACAGGTCATCTACTATAATATCCGAGCTTTCAATATCCGGGTATTCTTTGGCTATCTCCTGGAATGTTTCGAGGAAAAGGCCGTCAGTCAATTTCATAATATTCGCCTTATGGCCGCAGGCCAATTTAGTATAGCCCTTACGGCGCGCCATTTCAAAAGCATAACGGATAACTTGTGCCGAACCTGGCCGGGTAATAATGCGACGGCCTACAGCTACGTCATAAGTTAAAAGGTGTTCGATACCACCATAGGTATCTTCGATATTCTCACGTATAATAGTAAGGTTGATAGGGATGCCTGCTTTAGAGAAAACAGTTTCCACGCCGTTCAATGTCCTGAAATCGCGCTGATTGGCATAAGTGTTCCAAACTTTACGCGCGGTAACATTGATGCTTTTTACGCCCTTGCCTTTAGGTGTTTCCATGGGTCCTTTAAACAGGAGCCCCAATTCTTCAATAGTTGCTTTGGCAGCAGCCGTCATCCCGGTTGAGTGCCCGGCGTCGAAATAAGATTTTCCCATTTCAACATATTCATATTCAAGCGGCACATTATTGGCTTCAAAAATCCGCAGAACAGCAGCCATTATCTCGGGACCTATTCCATCACCCTTGGCTACAGCTATTTTTATATTCATTGTAAATATCCTTTGAGGTAAATTTGGCGCAAAGATACGGCTTAAAGGCCAATTTTTTAGGCTGGTAACCAAAATGATATAGGCTTTTTGAAAGATTTAGGCTAAACTTGCATCCTGACAATGAAAGCTTTTTACGGAGACCTCAAACTTGGAATTTTAGGCGGCGGGCAGTTGGGCCGCATGCTGATACAACAGGCCATCAATTACAATGTAACGGTTAAGGTGCTCGACCCCGACCGCGAAGCCCCCTGCCGCAAATTATGTGATGAATTTGTAGTTGGTTCATTAGGCGATTATGAAACCGTTTACAATTTTGGTAAAAAAGTCGACCTGCTGACCATCGAGATAGAAAAAGTTAATGTTGACGCCCTGGAGCAACTGGAAAAAGAAGGAGTGCTGGTGTACCCACAGCCCCGAATTATCCGCCTGATACAGGATAAAGCCCTGCAGAAGCAGTTTTTTAAAGAAAATGATATCCCTACAGCCGAGTTCCAGGTGATATCCTCCCCCCAGCAATTGAAGGATAGCCACATCCCATTCCCTTATATCCAAAAATTGAGGCGCGATGGTTATGATGGCCGCGGTGTTTATAAAGTAGCCGATGCTTCCTACCTGGCCAAAGCATTTACCGAACCAAGCTTGATTGAGCGAATGGTTGATTTTGAAAAAGAGATAGCCGTAATAGTTGCCCGCAATGATAATGGTGAAACCAAAGCCTTCCCAATGGTGGAAATGGAGTTTAACCCCGAAGTCAACCTGGTTGAATTTTTAATTGCCCCATCTACCCTGCCCTTTGAAATACATGAAGAAGCTGAGCGTATTGCCAAAAGAATTGCAGAATGTTTAAATATTGTCGGTTTACTGGCTGTAGAAATGTTTTTGGATAAGAATGGCAAAATACTGGTTAATGAACTGGCGCCCCGTCCGCACAATAGCGGGCATCAAAGTATCGAGGGGAATGTGGTTTCACAATTTGAGCAGCATTTGCGCGCCATATTTAACCAGCCTTTGGGTGATACCGCCTGTTTGAACCATGCCATTATGATCAATGTATTGGGCGAAGCCGGTTACGAAGGCCCTGCCGTGTACCAGGGGATTGAAAAAGTATTAGAATGTGCGGGCGTATATATACATTTATATGGCAAAGCTTTAACCAAACCATTCCGCAAAATGGGACATGTGACCATAGTGGATGCCGACAGGGAAAAGGCGATTGAGAAGGCGAGGTTTGTGCAGAGTACGTTGAAGGTGGTTAGTTGATTAATTTGACCCAATAATTTAAAATAAGAACTTCCGCCAATGAACCCTTTTGAAAAAATATTTGACCTATTTAATGTAAAGTATTTTTTAAAAAACTATGCTCAACTAAATCCAAATGGGGGTATCAGACATCGCATTACTGGAAAAGGCACAAATACTAAAGATAAAAAGTTAGGTTTAACTGAAGAAGATAATAAAGCAATTATCAATGGCCTCAAAATAGTTGCAAATGAGCTAGGAAATATTATCTCAAATAAAGAAATAGATAAACTATATGAACCATCCACTATGAACCAACCCAAAGTAGGCATTATCATGGGCAGCAAATCCGACCTGAATGTAATGCAGGATGCAGCCGATGTTTTAAAGGAATTAGGCGTAGCCTACGAGATCACGGTAGTTTCGGCTCACCGCACCCCCGAGCGTATGTTCAGCTATGCCAAGTCAGCTGCTGACCGTGGTTTGAAAGTGATCATTGCTGGCGCTGGCGGCGCGGCCCATTTACCTGGAATGGTGGCGTCATTAACCCATCTGCCTGTTATCGGCGTCCCGGTAAAATCAAGCAACTCTATTGATGGATGGGATTCGATACTATCCATATTGCAAATGCCCAACGGTATCCCGGTAGCAACAGTAGCGCTCAATGCAGCTAAAAATGCAGGTATACTTGCCGCGCAGATATTATCTACGGGCGATGAGACTATTGTTAAAGACCTGATAGCCTATAAGGAAAATCTAAAGCAAAAGGTAGAGGAATCAGCAAAAGAAATGGAAAAAGGCAATTAGATAACAACCACCATTTTACTTTAACACCTACAACCCATTCATCAGTATTCACTGATATAAGCAGCATGCAAAGTTGATACCTTTGTGCTGTATGAATGATCTGAATATATACAATATCACTTCTGCCATAGCCGACCCGGTTCGATTATCCGTGATGATCTACCTCATGCGCGGGCGGGCTACATATGCCCAGTTGCAACAGCACCTGGATGTTTCACAAAGTAACCTGTCAAACCACCTGGGTATATTGTATAAGGCAAACCTGGTACGCAAAATAAGCAATGGGCGGAGGAACAGCTATGAAATTGCCAGCGCTGACGCCGCCCAACTGATCGAATTATTACAAAACCTTCAAAAAATATCACCAAACCCCAGGAACCCGGTAAAGAAAATTGCTTTGGCACGCACTTGTTATGACCATCTTGCCGGCAAATTGGGGGTATCTATTTTCCACTCTTTGGTTGACCAAAACGCTATAGTCTATGCTGATCCGATCGTCTCGCCCTCTTATTTTTCTAAGGAGATCACATTGGGCATCAATGCGGAAAAAACATTTAAGGCTTTAGGTGTAGATCTGTCAAACATTGCAAAAGGCAAAAGGAAATATGCTTATGCCTGTTTAGACTGGACAGAGAAAATGCCCCACCTGGCAGGCACTCTGGGCGCGGCTGTTTGTAACGCTATGATGGAGCGAAAATGGATCGCCAGGCACGAAGAGAAAAGAATGATAACGATAACAGATCACGGCCAAAAGGCATTGAAGGAAATTATTAACCTTGATTTTTACATCAATGCCTGATACAGCCCATCATATTGCTTTTAAAACGATCAAGCCGAAAATATTATACTTTGGTACGCCTGTGGCCCTGATCACAACGATCGACGAATATGGCCATCCAAATATTGGCCCTATGTCGTCCGTTTGGGCGTTGGGATATAAACTCGTGCTGGGCCTGGGTTGCGATGGCAAAACATTCAGCAATCTTATCGGGCAAAAAGAATGTGTCGTTAATATGCCTTCTGTTGATCTTCATCAAAATATAGAGCGGATAGCAAATCTTACAGGAGCAAACCCGGTTCCTGAAGATAAAAAGGCCCTCTACAAGTACGAGGCTGATAAATTTACTGCCGGCGGATTTTCAGCGATAGATGCGCAGGTTGTAAAACCACCGGCCATAGCAGGCTGCCCTATACAACTTGAAGCGGTTTTAGAGCGATTTTCCATATTAGAATTTGGCCTCGATGGCAAGCCGGATACAGCTGCGGTAACGGTTAAGGTTGTTAATGTAAGGGTGCATGAAGACCTGGTAGTTGGAACGGATCATATCGATCCTGATAACTGGTCGCCATTGATCTACAACTTCAGGCATTATTATGGGTTGGGAAAAGCTTTGGGCAAAAACTTTAAAGCAGAGATTTAGTTTTAATTGAAATGATATGATATGATGGAGCAAGTTTTTGAATTGTTAAAAAACAAACTAACCGGTACCTGGAGCGGTGAAGGGTTTGCAGCCTATCCAACTATTGAGCCTACCGGGTATACTGAGGAGTTAACATTTAAACCTGACACTGATAAACAGGTGATCCATTACGTGCAAAAGGCATGGTACAAAAACGATACGGAGAGTAATTCAAAAACGGTATTCTGGGACACTGGTTTTATCCTTTATAAGGAAGAAAACATCCAATTGATAAGTGCTCAATCCGGTGGCCGGGCGGAGGTATACCGCTTATCAGATCATAACGAAGATACGTTTACATTCAATTGCGTCCAGATCATGAACGACAACAAAACGATAACTTCTCAGAGAATATTTATCGTTAAAAATGAGCATCTTGATTATCAGCTTAATATGAGTACCCATCAAAACACCAATTTTCAAAATCATTTAACGGCTTCTTTAACAAAAGCTGCAAATGCTTAGTGCTTTCGCTAATTCATATCCGGGTTCTCCGGGAAATTAGCGATATGAGCGTAGCGTTGCCCGAGGCTAATCACCACTTCTTTCCATAGATTTTGCTCATCATTGGTGAATATGAGTTCGGGATTGTACTTGTTGGTCACTATCCAGGTATCTTCCCCAATCTCCACATCCAGTTGCCCGGGAGTCCATCCCGAATATCCCGCAAAAAACCTGATCTCGCTTTCAGTTAACAGGTAATTGGATACCAGGCTTTTCACCGTTTCAAAGTCACCGCTCCAAAAAACTCCATCGGCCACTTCAATGCCCCCTTCTATCTTCTCGGGGCAGCAATGAATAAAATGCAAAGTATCAAAGCCTACAGGCCCCCCGGTATATACCGGCATCTCTGAATAAGGCAGATCGGGCAGCAAATCGCCCAACAAATATTCGCTCTGATGGTTCAGCACAAAGCCCATGGCACCCTCATCACTATATTCGGTCAGTAAGATCACCGACCTCTTAAAGTTGGGGTCCATCATAAATGGTTCCGATATCAGCAGGCGCCCTGTACCAGGCGCGATAAGACTAAGCATATTATAATAGTTCGATAATAATATAACAAGATATGTAAAAATAGGTTCATTTATTAAAATATGAAATAGCTGCTTAACTTACGGTGTAATTAATTTGTAAGTTTGCATAGATGGACAAGGAAGAAATACAAAATATACGCAGCGAATACCAGGCAGCGGCATTATCCGAAAAAGACGCGAGTGGAGACCCGATAAAACAATTTGATAAATGGTTTAATGAAGCAATAAAAGCAGAATCACAGGAGCCTACTGCCATGACCCTGGCCACCGCCACACATGATGGCAGACCATCGGCAAGAATAGTGTTACTAAAGGGTTTTGATAGCAATGGTTTTGTTTTTTATACCAATTATTTGAGCCGCAAAGGAAAAGAAATAGCTAAAAATCCTTTAGGGTCACTCCTGTTTTTTTGGGGAACACTGGAAAGACAGGTGCGTATAGAAGGCACTATTGAAAAGGTAAGCAAAGAAGACTCTGCCAAATATTTTCAAACCCGTCCACGGGCCAGCCAATTGGGTGCTGTGGCATCCCCGCAAAGCCAGGAAGTACCAGATCGTGACATATTGGACAAAAAATGGCAACAGGCAGAAGCGGAATATTTGGATAAAGATATACCCAAACCATCATATTGGGGTGGATATATTTTAAAGCCGCGGTTAATAGAATTTTGGCAGGGAAGGCCAAGCCGCCTGCATGACCGTATCCTGTATAAAAAAATCGATAACAAAAACTGGAAAAAAGTACGCCTGGCGCCATGAGTTTTGACGAGATCAAATTACTGCTTACCGATAAGTTTGGAGAAGATATTATTGCCGGCGAAGAACGAACGGGTTTACAACCTGCCTTATTAATCGATACTGACCGGATAGCAGTAGTTTGCCTTGAACTAAGAAACAATCCAAAAACTTATTTTGATTTCCTATCCTGTTTAACCGGCGTAGATTATGGCGTTGCAGCCGGGAAATTTGGCGTGGTTTACCATTTGGCCTCTATCCCCTATCAAACTCAATTGACGCTAAAGATCAGTAAGGAGCATGACAGGGAAAGCGATCTATTGCCAACTTTTCCAAGCATAACCAAGGTTTACCTTAGCGCCGATTGGCACGAACGTGAGGCATATGACCTTACCGGGATATTCTTTGAAGGACACCCAGACCTGCGTAGAATATTATTGCCCGATGACTGGGAAGGTTTCCCTTTACGAAAGGATTACAAGACAGCGGAATATTATAAAGGCATAAAGATAGATTGAATTGGATATTCTAAATTCGACATACAACGAAGCACTTGAGCGATACAACAAAAAGATCGCCGATGCAGCCACGCAGGACATGGTGCTGAACATGGGGCCTCAGCATCCGTCTACGCATGGTGTTTTACGTTTGGAGTTGATCACTGATGGTGAGATCGTTAAAGAGGTAATACCCCACATGGGCTACCTGCACCGCTGTTTCGAAAAACATGCTGAATCCCTCACCTACCAGCAAACCATCCCCTTTACGGATCGCATGGATTACCTGGCCTCGATGAATAACAGCCATATATGGTCGATGGGTGTTGAGCGGATGATGGGCATTGATAAGGATATTCCAAAACGGGTAGAATACATTAGGGTGCTGGTTTGCGAGCTTAACCGCATCGGATCACATTTGATAGCTATTGGCACTTATGGGATTGATATTGGCGCCTTCACCCCTTTCCTCTGGTGTTTTAGGGACAGGGAGCATATTATGGGGATGCTGGAATGGGTTTCCGGCTCGCGCATGCTCTACAATTACATCTGGATAGGCGGCCTGTTTTATGATCTGCCGGTAGGATTTGAGGAACGCTGCCGCGATTTTGTGGAGTACTTTAAACCTAAGCTAACCGAGCTTAACCAATTGCTAACCGATAATCAGGTATTTATAAGTCGCACAGCCAATGTCGGCATACTGCCAATGGATGTTGCCATTAATTACGGCTGCTCCGGCCCGATGCTGCGTGGTTCAGGCCTTAAATGGGATTTAAGGCGCATTGACGGCTATTCTGTTTATCCTGAACTGGATTTTGATATACCGGTAGGCAAAGGCGAAATGGGCTCCGTAGGTGACTGCTGGGACCGCTATAAAGTGCGTGTGGACGAGATAGAGCAATCGCTTAAAATAGTGGAGCAGTGCCTTGACCGTCTTCAAAAAGAATTAAAGCGCACACCAGAGTTTGATCCCCGTGCCAAACTACCGCGAAAGATCACACCCAAGCCACAGGATTATTATGTACGCGGCGAAGGCGCGAAAGGCGAATTAGGCTTTTATTTTATTGCCGACCCGGATGGGCGTTCTGAGATCCCCTTCCGGGTAAAGGCCCGCGGGCCTAGCTTTAATAACCTTTCGGTACTGCCTGCCATCGCCAAAGGCGTAATGATAGCCGATCTGATCGCGATTGTTGGATCGATCGATTTTGTATTGGGAGAAGTGGATCGTTGATTTGCAGATAGATCATCAGCGAAATCATTCAGTCAAAAATAATCAACGGTTCAGACAAAAAAAATGCCCTTACAAACATAAGAGCATTCCTTTCAAAAATATTACTAATTAGTTTTTAGCATACACTTTAACCATAAACACATAATTCTGCAGCTTTTTGATCTGCTGCGTGCGTGTTAAGCCTGACAAGGTATTTTTGGTATTTAAGTTCGGTTTCCTGTTTAATGAGTCCGCAGGAATATTTTCTATTGCATTTAATAACACACTTGATTTAATAGCAAAATGTACACCTTCCAATTGTGTTTGTTTTGCTTTTACAATACCTACTATATTTCCCTTACCATCCAATAACGGACCGCCACTGTTTCCCGGGTTAATAGGTACTGATATCTGGTAATCGATACTATCACCATTCAGCCCGTTTGAAGATGTTACCCTTCCGTCGCCATAAACAGGTGAGTCCTGAGGATAACCATAAGTATACACGTTTTCGGCCAGGTCACTTTCAGAACGTTTAAGCGTATATGGGATAGCGCCCAAACCTTTAAAGGAGGTATCTGTTATTTTCAAAATAGCAATATCATTTTTAGCTTCATAATACAACACCTTAGCCTTAAATGATTTACCACTGGCATTTTGCACATATACCGAATCAGCATCACTGATCACATGATAATTTGTTGCGATCAATCCGCCCGAAGTTATTGCGAACCCGGTACCCCGATACTTGTCAGGAGTTGTAATTCTTGCGCTTGTATTATTTCTGGATCTTATATCGGTTATCGATTTGGTAAGGTTGATGTTTGAACGGTTCAAAATATCAACCTTCCGCCTTAGTTCGGTATAAGTTGAACTATTACTCAAATAACCTGTAAAAAATAAAGTACCAAGCACTGCAAAAATAGCGATAGATGCCGCCACAGATATTTTTGAATGATGATTGCGCCACAACTGGATGATCCATGAAGGATGAACTGTAACTTCCTCGGCAATAGCATGTACGTCAATTTCCTGGTGAATAGCGTTCAGCCTGTTCTCCAGTTCCACCCGCTCACCATATTGCTTCAACAAACCGGTAAATTGCTGGTGTTCAATAACCCGGCTGTCAATATCCGCATTTTCTTTGCGAAGCAATTCAAACGCTTTGCGCTCATCAGCGTTCATTTCGCTGTTAAGGTAGCGTTCGATAACATCTAAAAGTTGCTCGTCTCTCATATCGTTACTCCTCTATTTTTGCTGAAAAAATAGTTTTTTCAGCCTTTGCAGGCACTTATATTTTTGCGTTTTGGCATTATCAGCATTCGTGTAACCAAAACTTTCACAGATCTCCTGCATCGACCTGTTATTGATATAAAAATCCTCTATAATCGTTTTGCAAGGCTCGCCCAGCAATTGTAGGGCACCCTGCATTTTGGTAAACTGGATATCCCTTTCATTATGTTGCTCTATCTCGTCATCTACAGGTGAATAGTCCTGGAAATCCTTAAGATCACCCCCGTACCTATTCATCTGGCTAAGCCTTTTGAGCCAAAGCCTCCTGCAAACCGAATAAATAAATGTTTTCAGTTTGCTGCTCAGCTCAAAATCACCCTTTTTTATTTTATTGTAAAGAACAATGATAGCTTCCTGGTAAATATCCTTGGCATCATCCTCGGTACCGCTGTTGTTTATGATCAACTGCATTACCATCGGAAAATAGGCCGCGTAAAGCCGTTTTATCGCACTTTCCGAGTTATTTAGGATACCAAAAACAATTTCGCTATCGGTTGGTGTTGAACTCTTTAACTCTTTACTCACTACTTAATACAGTTTATGCGAAATTGTAACCCATTTATTACAAATAAATTAAACAAAATTACGCGTAATAAGGTTACTCCCTTGAATTTCGTCTTTCAATTTAGGACAAATTATTAATTAATTGATTCAAAAAGATTCAACCATCATCAACTAAACGTTCATTTACCGGGGCGAATATAGTTGATGATAATTTTATTAACATTTAAAAACAAAAACCAGATGAAAAACACGTTCAAATTAGGATTAGTTGCTTTAATAGCCTGCTCCTTTGCCGCCTGTAAAGGTACCAGTTCAACCACTACTACTGACACCACCAAAGTAACCGACTCTGTAACAAAAACCGTTGTTGATACTACAAAAAAAGATACCGGGAAAATGAAAACCGACACTGCTAAAAAGGATACCACCAAAAAACCGTAGCCTTTAATTCTCTTAAATTGAGTAAGGTAACCCAAAAAAGGGTTGCCTTTTTTTATATTTTTCAGCGGGGTTACCTTTCTAAAGTTTGCCGTATCAATGCAAAACTTTAATTATAAACACCATGAAAAATTCATTCAAAACCGGTTTCCTGGCCACGGCCATTATTGTTTCACTTTCATCTTGCGGAGATGGGGACAGGGGTAAATCCACTCCAGTTGATAGTGGCAAAACATCTATTGATACCTCTAAAAAGGATATTGACACTGCTAAAACTACAGTAGTCGACACAGTAAAAAAAGACAGCGTCAAAAAATAGTCCTCTGAATTTTACTGTCATTAATTTAATAAGACGGCCTTTAGCAAGTCGTCTTTTATAGTGATTTTATACTTATCCCACTAATCACATAGACAAAATATAATATTTTTAAAAAAGATTGGGTTACCTTTTTTGTTTTGCTGTATTAAAGCAAAACATTAAAACAAAACATAACATGAAAAATTCATTCAAAATTGGTGCTTTAGCTTTAGCTATCGCTGTTTCTGCTACTGCTTGCAAAGGTTCATCTACAACTTCTGCTGCCGATTCTGCTAAAACTGCTGACTCAGCAGCTAAAATTGCAGTTGATACTGCTAAGAAAGATACTGCAAAAGCTGCTGTTGATACAACTAAAAAAGACACAACTAAGAAATAATCTTTTGAATTAAACTAAATATTTCTTTTAGTTTTTTCTTTTGATTTTTAGTTTTTTTACTTTTTCGAAAGGTAACCTGTATTTTTTTTAAAATCATGGGTTACCTTTTGTTGTTTCTGGTATTAATCAGCAAAACTATTAATCACTTATTAAAAAAACTAAAATGAAAAATTCATTCAAAATCGGTTTCTTAGCATTAGCAATCGCTGTTTCTGCTGCAGCTTGTAAAGGTAAAACTGGTACTTCAGCTGCTGATTCAGCTAAAATGGCTGACTCTGCGAAAATGGCTGATTCAGCTAAAATGGCTACTGACACTGCTAAGAAAGACACTGGCAAAATGAAAATGGACACTACTAAAAAAGACACTACTAAGAAATAAGTAGCACTTTTTTAAAGTCTGAAAAAAGCTCCCGGCATCTGCCAGGAGCTTTTTTGTTTTATTTGCTTCTGAACATCGATATCAGCCAAATGATGATAATGATCACCACAACTATGGCTATCACCCCAACTGCCACCCCGGCTTTAAATATCCCTGTAATAACTGAGCATCCACTTAGCACTATAATGGCCAGCGCGAATAATAATATGTTTAGTTTTTTCATTTGACCTGGTAGATTAAATAATTGGTTTGGTTTGAGTATTATCCTACTACAAAAAATCTATGCTAAAGTTTTAAAGCGCTTATTGTGAACAATTTTGAAAGCAGTTATGACAAAGAATTTTTAATTTCGGCCCGTCACCTGCTTATATTTTTGTTATGAATATCCCTTTGCTATCTATTGATCATGCAGTTTTAAAACTGGGTAATACACCTGTTTTTAATGCCCTTGATTTTAGAATTAATAAAGGGGAGCACTGGGCATTGATAGGCGAAAGCGGATCGGGAAAAAGTGCGCTGCTACAAATTATCGCCGGTAAATTTCATTTATCGGCCGGCAGTATTCGCTATCATTTTCACGAGGAGTTTTTGCAGAAACAGCCTGTCGGCGATGCCCATTTAACCTTTCACCGGTTGATAGCGATGGTTGAATCGAGGCACCATTTCCGCAATCTCTCCAATACCAGTGATTTTTACTATCAGCAACGCTATAATTCGTCCGACTCAGAAGATGCCTTAACGGTTGAGAAATACCTGCTCGCTATCAAGCCATTTAATGACGATGCTGTTTATTGGACTTTTGAAAAAACACTGCAAAGCCTCAAACTGGATAACTTATGGGACAAGCAACTGATAAAATTATCAAACGGCGAAACCAAACGCCTGATGATAGCTGCTGCATTGCTAAAAAATCCGGTCTTGCTATTGCTGGACAATCCGCTCGCCGGGCTTGATGTACAAACAAGAACTGAATTTAATGCAATTATCAGTGATATCATCAAATCGGGCATCAGCGTGATCATGGCTACCTCTCCTTTCGAGGTCCCGGAGGCAATTACTCATGTGGCCGTTTTACAAAAAGGAACCATAACGCATCAAATGCCTGCGAGCGGGTTTAATCCCGGTGCTTTCAGTAGGATTGATAAGGATAAACTGGACAGGCAAGAACTTACCGCTTTATTGAATACGAAGTCCAATAGTCCCACATATTCCTGGATCGTTAAAATGGACAAGGTTAATATCCGCTATGGCGATAAACAGGTATTGAAAAATGTTGACTGGCAGATCAGGCAGGGCGACCGATGGGCATTGCTTGGGCCAAACGGCGCGGGCAAATCAACCTTATTGAGTTTGATCAATGGAGATAACCCACAGGCCTATGCAAACGATATTGTTTTATTTGACCGCAAACGTGGTACCGGCGAAAGTATCTGGGATATTAAAAGTAAAACTGGGTTTATATCGCCTGAATTATATCAATACTTTCCTACAGATAACAGCTGTTTGCAGGTGATCGAGTCAGGCTTTTACGATACCATGGGCTTGTTCCGTCCCAGCGATCCAAAAAAGACAGCCATTGCCCTGCGATGGATGAAGGCTTTAGAGATAGAACAACATGCCCGGCAACTACTAAAAAATATCCCCGCAAGCGCACAGCGCCTGTGCCTGCTGGCCCGGGCTTTAATTAAGAACCCTGCACTACTGATATTTGACGAGCCCTGCCAGGGCCTTGATCTGCACCAGCAGCAACATTTTAAGATGCTGATAGATACCATTTGTGAGCTAAGTAATGTGACCCTTATATATGTTACGCATTATCAGCATGAGATACCGAATAGTGTGGATAGGGTTTTGAGGTTGGATAAGGGGAGTGTTGTCTGAAGATGATTGCACAAATGATATGACATTCAATTTGTCTAAGTCCTGTAAAAATCTCTCTACCAATTACCTTTCACCTTTCTGCTTTCACCTTTCACCTCCTACTTCGTATCTTTGTTACCATGAATACAGCCGATCTGTTGCAACGCGCGTTAAATTTTGATTTTTTGAGTATGGAGGAAGGGGTATACCTTTACCATCATGCCCCGACTACCGATTTGATGTATGTGGCCAACGAATTACGGAAAAAACAGGTGCCGCATGGCAAAGTTACCTGGCAGATAGACCGTAATGTAAACACCACCAATGTTTGCATTGCCAATTGCAAATTCTGTAATTTCTTTCGCAGGCCGGGTCACGAGGATAGCTATATCACCGATATTGAAACTTATAAGCAAAAGATCGAGGAAACTTTCCGTTTAGGCGGCGATCAACTGTTGCTGCAGGGAGGTCATCACCCCGACCTGGGTATAAAATTCTATGCCGACCTCTTTAAACAGTTAAAAGATCTTTATCCTAATTTAAAACTACACTCATTAGGGCCTCCCGAGATAGCACACGTTGCCAAATTGGAAGGCATGAGTCATTATGATGTGTTAAAGGAATTAAAAGCCGCGGGCCTTGATTCGTTACCGGGCGCGGGTGCCGAAATACTGAACGACCGCGTGCGCAGGCTGATATCCAAAGGAAAATGCGGGGGTAAAGAATGGTTGGATGTAATGCGTGCGGCTCATCAGTTGAATTTACCCAGCTCTGCAACTATGATGTTTGGACACGTAGAGACCATCGAGGAGCGTTTTGAGCACCTGGTTTGGATACGCGAAGTGCAGTCTGAAAAGCCTGATGGCAATTATGGCTTTATGGCGTTTATCCCCTGGCCTTTCCAGGATGATGGCACCCTGCTTCGTAAGGTGCGCGGCATCACCAATAATGTTTCGGGCGATGAGTATATCCGCATGATCGCTTTGAGCCGTATCATGCTGCCTAATATCAAAAACATACAGGCTTCCTGGTTAACTGTAGGCAAACAGGTGGCGCAGATCTGCCTCCATGCGGGCGCTAACGATTTTGGCTCCATCATGATCGAGGAAAACGTGGTATCGGCTGCGGGCGCCCCACACCGCTTTACAGCAAAAGGTATCCAGACCTCCATTATCGAAGCAGGCTTTGAACCACAGTTACGTAACCAGAAATATGAGTGGCGTGATGTTCCGGCGCAAATTGAGGAACAGGTGATCAATTATTAGGAAAAAAGAAAGGCCGGTTACTCTCGCAGTTTCCGGCCTCTACATCTACCTATGAAAAACAGCCCTTTTTGGGGGTCATGTATATATATCCAAATCCTGTGCCATTACAAAAAAATAGTGCGTTTCAGTATAAATAGCCTTAACCTTTACTACATTTATTAATTGTACGTGGAATTTTTTTCCGCTATATGTAGTCTTTTTTCCCGTTTTTTGCCGCACAAGTGCATTTATCCACAGTTGTGGAATTGGTTTGTTCATAATAGGGATATTTAACTATTAGCTTTAATTATTTCTTTTCACATATTTGGGTCTTAATAATAAAAACAACCGTTTGTATAAATGGAAAACCCCGAACTTTATATTGAAGCCCTTATCTTCTCCTCCGAACAAAGCATCCGTATTGAGGAAATAACCTATTGTCTTCAATCAGCCTTTGAACGCGATTTTACAAAAGCTGAAATAACCAACAGCCTTAATAACATTCAACAAAAATACCATGATGACCAGTTCGCTATTGAATTGGTGCATATTTCTAATGGATACCAGTTTCTTACCAAAAAAAACTACCATGCGGTTATCAGTTTACTGCAATTACAGCGTTCAAAGAAAAAGCTGAGTCCGGCAGCGCTGGAGACATTAGCCATAATAGCTTATAAGCAAAGTGTAACCAAATTAGAAATAGAGCAAATACGCGGCGTAAACAGCGAATATTCGATACAAAAACTGTTAGAAAAAGAGCTGATCACGATCATCGGAAAGTCGGAAACTGTGGGCAGGCCAATTTTGTACAGCACAAGTCAACAATTTATGGACTATTTCGGTATAAATGACCTGACTGAATTACCTCAAATAAAAGAGTTTACGGATAACTCTATTTCGATTGGGGAACAGGCAGAATAATTTATAAATGTATTTTCATTGAAAATGATTTTAATTATTTTTGGAATAGCAATTCAGCATTTCAAAAAATGATAATTTGCATTTAAATTGATTAAAGTTTATCTTGAAGTAATGTTTTAGAAAAAACGTCGCTATGGAAACGCCAAAGAAACCTGTAAAGAAAAATGTTGCTTCAAAAAGCACGGGCGCAAAAAAATCGGAAGACGATGCCGCTGATTTACCTGTGAAGAAAAAAATCATTGATGACGATGACGATGAGGATTTTGATATGCCCCTGGATGATTTGGGGAGATATGAATCTTTCGAAGGATATGACGAGGACGATGACTACTAATATGCGATCCTGATTATTGATCACACTAACATTTAAAGCATTCAGATTATGCCTCTGAATGCTTTTTATTTTTTAAATATGCGCTATGAAAATTACTGAGGTTAATAATAAAATCACTAAAAAAACATTTTTAGACGTAGCCCGGGTAATTTACAAGGATGATAAAAATTGGATATGCCCGCTTGATAATGATATCGAAGCTGTTTTCGATCCGCTTAAAAACAATTTCCACCAGCATGGTAAATGTACCCGGTGGATATTAACCGGCGATGATGGTAAATTATTGGGGCGGGTTGCTGCCTTCATCAATAACGAAAAAGCTTATAATTATGAGCAGCCCACCGGTGGCATGGGCTTTTTTGAATGTATTAATGATGAAAAAGCGGCATTTTTGCTATTTGATACAGCTAAAAACTGGCTCAGGGCTAATGGCATGCAGGCTATGGATGGCCCCATTAATTTTGGCGAAAATGATAATTTTTGGGGCTTGCTGGTCGAAGGCTTTACACCACCATCCTATGGGATGAACTACAATCACCCCTACTACCAGGCTTTTTTTGAGCATTATGGCTTTAAAAAACAATATGAACAGATCACCAATCATTTAGGAGTAAATAATCCCTTTCCCGAAAGATTTACAAAAATAGCGAACTGGGTAGCCCAAAAACCGGGGTATGCATTTAAACACTTTGAAACAGGAAAGATAGCGGCCTTTGCTGAAGATTTTATAGAAATCTATAGTGATGCCTGGCGTGATTTCGAAAATTTTGTACCGATAACTTATGCTACCATATTGGAAAGCTTCAAAAAAATGAAGACCATAATGGATGAAAAGCTGATATGGTTTGCTTATGTGGATGGCGAGCCGGCATCCTTTGTGATCATCGTACCCGATGCCAATCAAATGATAAAAACTCTAAATGGCAAGTTGGATCTGATTGGCAAGCTCAAATTTTTATACTACCGCTGGAAAGGTGTTTCGCGTATGAGGGCCATTGTGATGGGCACCAAACAGAAATATCAAAAGCACGGCCTGGAGTCGGCCTTATTTATTAAACTCAAAGAATATGTGTTGCCTTTAAAGCAATATAATGAATTAGAACTATCCTGGGTGGGTGATTTTAATGATAAAATGATTGCACTCCACCATAGCATGGGGAGTACATTCGGGAAAAAACACTTAACAATGCGATACCTTTTTGATTAAACGAGGCGCAAAAAACTACAGCTATTATGCTGTAATTTTCGAATGTCTCAGTTCTTCAAATAGCTCAATGACTTTCTTTTGCAGATCAATAACTTCTGTTTCCCGGTCCATTAATTTCTTATTGACCGTGTCCAGTTCGTTAATGAATTTTTGATCCTGTTCCGACTCACTAAAAGTAAGTAACTGTACCACAGTCATCTCAAACAAAACCGAAATTTGTTCCAATCGCGACAAATTGATATCCGTTATTCCTGTTTCAATTTTTGAAAAGGCAGGGATCGAGATATCCAATTTTTTTGCAACATCCTCCTGGCTCCATCCTTTTTGGTGGCGCAGTAGCCTGATTTTTTTTCCGAGTGCTTTCATCTATAATTTAAATTTGATAAGGTTTCGCTGTAGTTAATAAAGTTACAACAAATTATTCATATCAAAATTTATTATTAATAATTTTTATAATATTTTTTTCGACAGGTCAGGCAGACTTATTCCTCCAAAATTTCCCGAGCTCATCATCAGCAAATTTGTGTGATCCATATCTATATTTTCAAGATATCTTAGCAATTCTGCCGGATCATTATAAAAGGTCAAATCGTATCTTTTGAAAGCGTCTTTCACTATTTCAGCATCATAGGGAGCCATTTTCTTTTGTTCGAATGTTTTCTTATCGATAAAAACTATAGCAACATCAGCCTCATCCATGGCACCGGCATACTGGTCTAAAAAGTCTTTATTCAAACTACTGAACGTGTGCAGCTCGATGCATGCAATTAGCTTTCTATCAGGAAATTGCGTCCTGACCGCATGAATAGTAGCCGTTAACTTGGATGGAGAATGCGCAAAGTCCTTAAAAAAACTCGCGTTTTCATTCTTTCCCATCAGCTCCAGCCTGCGTGCGGCGCCTTTAAAAGTGCTGATTGTGCTATAAAAATCCTCTGTTTTAACCCCAATATTTTCGCAAGCCAGGCGGGCGGCTTCTAAATTCAGCAAATTATGCTCTCCAAAAACCTGCAAAGAATATTCTTTTTTGCCTACTATAATATTTGTAATACCATATTTAATATTATAAGCAGGCAGATCATAAGGCAGCTTTTCTATGCCTGATTGATCCTGTTTTACCATGTCATTTAAAACCGTATCGCTCTGACTATAAATTAATTTTCCACCCGCCTGTATGGTATCAATAAATATTCGAAATTGGTCAATATAATTATCAAAAGTGGGGAATACATTAATATGATCCCAGGCAATACCACTTATAATTCCAATATTTGCTTTATATAAATGGAACTTTGGCCGCCTGTCAATTGCTGATGATAAATACTCATCACCTTCTATTACGATCAATGGTGCTTCGTCTGTCAGTTTCACCATAGTATCAAAGCCCTCCAACTGGGCCCCTACCAGGTAGTCAAAATCCCGGCCGGTATTTTTCAACACATGCAATATCATGGAAGTGATGGTTGTTTTACCATGGCTCCCTCCTATTACTACTCTCAGTTTATTTTTCGAATGCTCATAAATATATTCAGGGTACGAATATATTTTTATCCCCAGCTCCTGTGCTTTTAATAACTCAGGGTTATCGGCACGGGCGTGCATACCTAATATTACCGCGTCCAGGTCAGGCGTGATATTTTCAGGATACCATCCTTCTTGTTCAGGCAGCAGGCCATATTGAGCAAGGCGTGATATGGATGGTTCAAAAATAACATCATCAGATCCAGTGATTTTAAAACCCTTTTTATGCAGGGCAATGGCCATGTTGTGCATGGCACTCCCCCCAATGGCTATAAAATGTATCCTCATTTAAAAAATTTAACAGTTAGGAAAGCCACAAATAAACGCAAAATCCTTTTTGAAGCAATCATTTTAATAATAATACCGGCATAGCTGATTTTACCGTAAGCTGCTGCGACACGCTATTGTGCAGTAGCGACTGAAAAAAACTGTATTTGTGTGGCAGCGCTATCACCATCTGTGAATGATGCTTTCCGGCAAAATTCAATATCCCGTTTATAACATCCGCATCACTGTTGTAGTAGTATTTAGGGTGGTATTCCTTCAGCATTTGATATAAAGCTGTTTCTTCTGCCAATTGTTCAGGATCGGCGTTTTTATGCCTTTGCGCCGGATCAATATTAACCACCAGCAAAGCTACAGCATGCCGGCTCAACAGTTGTTTTAACGCCTGAAGCGGAACAGTATCCTTAACTTTCTGGAAATCGCAGGCCATCACCACCTGTTTTATCGGCTCATAATGACAAGCCGGTGGCACCACGATAACAGGTACAGGGCTTAGTTTTGATATACTGATCACATTGCTACCTATATGACTGATGTTTGCGCCGCTTGTCCCATTGCTGCCTAAAATAACCAGGTCTGCGTTTTCCTTATTAATAGTTTCATTAATAGCACGCACAAGGGACGATTTACTGATGCGCACATGAATGATTACACCGTGGCGAACCAGTTTGTGCAACTTTGTTCTTAAATGCTCCAATTGAGACATTTTATGCCTTGTGATCTCTTCAATTTCTACTTCGCTTGGAATGATCATATCCGGCGTTGGCAATACGCTTTCGTAGACCGATACGTGATAAGAGTGCAGCAAAAAAATATGTGTCACATCGGTTTGCCTGCTCAATAATGAGGCGAATTCAGCAGCATGGAATGAGGTTTCAGAGAAATCAATGGGTATAAGATAAGTTTTCATAACTCTATAATTTAGGTATTTTTACATTTGACTATTTTGGTTAAATAGTTAAATATGAATCAAAATTACTGAGATTTCGTTTTAGGTTTGTCAGTCATAAAACATATTAACCTATCTAAATGTAAAGTTTTTTATACAAAAGATCAGTATTCCTGATATAAAATCAGAACAGATAGTTATTCAAATTGTCTGCGTAAAGCGGGGAAATATTTTCAGATGAAAAACCTTTTTTTAGAGAGAGAATCGCAAAGGGGATACTTGCTTCTATTTGATAAACCTGGCAGCAACCCATTCTTTGGTTTTTTTATGGCTGACGTATTTTAGACCTTGCTTATTAGCCTCTTCTTTAATGATATCAAGGTCGGGGGTTTCGTAGAAACCACTGAGGTATAGCTCACCACCGGGCTTTAATACTTCGCTGTAACGTGCGATTTGATCCAACAGAATATTGCGGTTGATGTTAGCCAGGATAATATCATACTGCTCATCGGGGATAGCTTCCTTTGAACCGCAGATGGCTTTAATGTTATTGATACCGTTTAACTCCGCGTTCTCTATTGTGCTCTCATAGCAAATGGGATCGTAATCTATAGCCGTAATATCCCCGGCCTTTAACCTGCCGGCCAGTATGGCTAATATGCCGGTACCGCAGCCCATATCCAGTACTTTTTTCCCTTCAAAATCCACGCTTAACATCATATCCAGCATCATGGATGTAGTTTCGTGATGCCCGGTGCCGAATGCCATCTTGGGGTCGATCACTATCTCGTAAGAAAACTCAGGCCTGGGCTGATGAAAAGTAGCCCTTACCCATATCTTGTCACTTATTTGTATCGGCTCAAAATTGCTTTCCCACACTTCGTTCCAGTTCTTTTGGGGGATCAATGTTACCTCATAGCTGAAAGCGAACATTTCATGATAGGGAAGCAATTGTTCATCCAATTTTCCTTTATCAAAGTTTTCGGCAGGAATATAGGCCTTAAACCCAAGGTCGAGCTCCTCAAAAGTATCAAACCCGATCTCCGCCAGCTCATTGATCAGCAAGTCCTGCTGGTAATCTTCGGCAGCTATAGTGGTAAAAAGTAATTCGTAATAATTCATTCTTCAGATTTGATTTCCTGCTCTTCAACCAATTTATCCTGCTTTTTGTGCAGGAGATAGAGCACACATAAATTCACACCCCAATAAACCAATTGTACCGCTGTCATAAAAAGGCATACTTTAACCAAATGCCACTCACCCGATTGTTTATCCCAGATGGCATAGCTTATGCCTACGGCGAACAACAGGCATATCAAACAAAGAATAAGGAGAGAGATAAACTTGCCCGTGACCGACCTCAAAAAAACTCTGTCCCAAACCGGAACCACGATCAATAATTGGGTTAACGCGGCCACGGTAAACAGCAAAGGCATGAAATAGCGGTAATAAGCCATAAAGCTTTCAATGGTTCCTTCGCCCATTTCATCGATCCGCAGGGTAAAGTATTTTGAACTATACCTGATCGCAATAAAATAAGCTGCGAAACCGACCAATGGCGGCACCAGTACTTTTAACAGTTTCCTCATTTTAAAAGAGTCAAGAACCAAGAATCAAGAGCCAAGACTAAAAAACTTGCTTTCTGATTCTTGTTCTTAAAAACCTTAGTTGAATGTCTTCACAATATCGGTAAAGTCGCGCGATTTTAAAGATGCACCGCCTATTAAACCACCATCAATATCAGGCTGGGCGAACAATTCGCCCGCGTTTTTAGGGGTGCAGCTACCTCCATACAAAATGGTGGTATTCTCTGCTATTTCCTGGCTATATTTTGCAGCGATCTCTTTACGGATAAATACGTGGATCTCTTGTGCCTGGTCAGAGGTAGCGGTTACGCCTGTACCAATGGCCCAAACAGGTTCATAAGCCAAAACCAATTTGCTAAATTCAGTTGCGTCTAAATGGAAAACACCTTCTTCCAATTGCTGTTTGATGATATCAAAATGCTGATTAGCTTCGCGCTGCCGCAAAGTTTCGCCGATGCAGAATATGGGCTTTAATGAATTTTTTAGGGCTGTATCTGTTTTTTTAGCCAACAACTCATTGGTTTCGCCAAAATACTGGCGGCGTTCCGAGTGGCCCAGGATAACATACTCAGCACCGGTAGAGTGAATCATTTTTGCAGATATCTCACCGGTATAAGCACCTGATTCAGCCTGGTGGGCGTTTTGTGCACCCACAGAAACCTTTGCGTATCCTTTGGATAGTTGAACCAAACTATGCAGGTGAATAAAAGGGCTGCATACCACCACCTGCTGCTTACCGGTCACCTCGTCATGTACCATATTAATGACTTCAGAAAATAAGGATAAACCTTCTTCATAGTCTAAATTCATTTTCCAGTTTCCAGCAACAATTTTCTTTCTCATATCTATTTTAATTATTGAATTATCGATTTATTGAGTTATTGATTTTGAGCTTGTTTATTACTTAGTTATTGGAATTAATTCGACTCTTTATCCTTCAATCAGTCAATAATTCAGTAAATCAACAACTATAAAAACCGCCTGTATTCTTCTGTCAGCTTAAAAACTTCTTTTAATATATCACGTTCCGTTTCGTTAAATATCCTGTGATCGCGCCGGGCAAAAACCTTTTCGGTAGTCTCAAACATCTTTTTCAGGGTATACACCTCAAAACCTTGCGCACCGCCCCAGGCAAAATCAGGCACAAAATTACGCGGGAAGCCGGCACCAAAGATATTAGCGCTCACCCCTACAACGGTACCTGTATTAAACATGGTATTGATAGCGCATTTGGCGTGGTCGGCCATGATGAGGCCGCAAAACTGTAATCCTGTTTTACGGAAGCGTTGGGTAGTGTAATCCCATAGCTTCACTTCGGCGTAGTTATTTTTCAGGTTCGAGTTATTGCTGTCGGCCCCGATATTGCACCATTCGCCCAAAACAGCATTGCCCAGGTAACCTTCGTGCCCTTTTGATGAGTAACCCCAGATCACGGCGTTGTTGATCTCGCCGCCAACCCGGCAGTAAGGACCAATGGTTGTAGCCCCGTATATTTTCGCGCCCATTTTTACCTGCGATTCTTCGCACAAAGCAAATGCACCACGGATATGGGTACCTTCCCATACTTCGGTATTAGCAGCTAAATAAATAGGACCATTTGTGGTATTAAAGGTGGAACACTCAGCTGTAGCCCCTTCTTCTGCGAAAAAGTCTGTGCCGATAATCGTATTTGTTGAACTGATAGTCGCGCTGCTTCGCCCTTTAGTAAGTAGTTGGTAATCCTTACGAAGCTCTTTATCATTCTTCCTGAAAATGTCTTCAGGAAAGCGAACCATCACTATTTCGGGTTCATAATTAATAGCATTGGCAAATGCTGCATTCGGATCAAAGCTTTCGGTATCCGTTTTATTAAGCCTAACCGCTATTAGTTGCTCCTTATGCTTTAATGCCTGACCAATGGACAATTTATCAATAGCTTCCAGTAATTGCTCATCAGGACAAGCAGAACCATTAATAAACAAATTATCTGCACTGGTCTTTATTTGGAATTTGGAGCTTAAATAAGACTGTGTATGATAAGAAAAGTCGCTGTTAAGGTATTTGCCCCACTTTTCGGCAATGGTTAGTATACCAATGCGTAAATCGGCTACAGGGCGTGTGAAGGTTAAAGGCAGTAGTGTTTGATGTGCGTTTCCGTCAAATAGTATGATTGCCATGGCGCAAAAATAAAAAAAGTCCCCCGATGTATCGGGAGACCTGTAAATTAATTTATCAATAAACCCAAATTACTTTTTGTTGTAACGGGTACGGAATTTATCAATACGTCCTGCAGTATCAACCAGCTTCATTTTACCGGTATAGAATGGATGCGAGGTGTGCGAAATTTCTAATTTCACCAATGGGTATTCGTTACCGTCTTCCCACTTTACACTTTCGCGGGTATCGATACATGATTTAGTGATAAAAGAATAGTCATTTGACATATCCTTGAAAACAACTAATCTATAATTTTTTGGATGCAGATCTTTTTTCATTATTCTTCCTTCTAAAAGAGGCGCAAATATATCATTAAAAATCAAAACTAAAAAGTAAAATATAAAAAAGCTAAATACCTGTTTAAATAGGATTTATAAAGCACTGAACACCAATTTAAAAATTCTTTAAAATTTATGTAACCCGCCGCTAATTTCTACCGTACAAATACGTGGTTAATAAAATAAGAGATTAATATCTTAATTGGTTTGAAGAATGGTTAAATCCCCGGTTGTGAATGGCCGGGGATTTTTTTGTTAATAGCTTCCGTTCAATCCGCCCAAACCTTGTTCTCTACCCTTATCCTCACCGTAAGCATGATCGCGTTCAATACCGTAAAAATTACAGCCGTATAATACAACTGAAATACCAAAGGTATAATGGCAATCTCGCAAACCACATCTACATAATTTGGATGTTTAAATAGCTTGTACGGGCCTTTCCGCACGGCCACAACGCCCGGTACACGGTATATCCGTGTATTCCAGTAAGTACCCAGGGAACTTAGCACCCAATATTTAAACACAAGCAGCACGATAAATAAGGTAAGAAATATAAAGTTGATGGGATGTCCGCCTGTCAGATAATATTCGGTTATTATCGATATAATAAAAAGGGTATGCATGGCCACCATGTAGGGATAATGCTCACGGCCATATTCAATAGCACCCTGGGCCAGCAGCCATTTTTCATTACGTTTGGAAATATACAGTTCGGTAAGGCGCTGGGTGATGAGGAATATAATGAAGATGATAAAGTACATTGATTCTTTTTAGTCCGGAAGTCGGAAAGACCGAAAGTCCGGAAGTTTATATGCGTTGGGAAATCTTTCAGACTTCCCGTCTTACGGACTTTCTGACTAATTTTTCATTTTAAGCAACACCATTTCGCTCGAAAAGCCCGGGCCCATGGCCATCATCAGTCCGTAGCCATCTTCAAAGCCATCACTCATGAAACAATCCAGCACATACAATACTGTAACGCTCGACATGTTGCCATAATTGTTCATTACTGAACGGGTCTTTTGTAAAAAGTCGCCTTCCATACCTAATGCATCTGCATAGGCATCGAGTACTTTTTTACCACCGGGATGAAAGATGAAATTTTTGATATCGCTTAATGAAAGCCCCTGACCAGCTAAAAAATTATCGATATCTTCCTTTACATGTTCGTTGATAAAAGTCGGGATATCTTTGGAGAACAATACCTTAAACCCGGTATCTTTAAAATCCCAACCCATTACTTCCAGCGAATCGTAATACAGCTTACTGCTTGATGCCTGGTACTTTACCCGGTCATCTCCCGTAAAATTATCGCCTTTAATAACGCAGGCCGCTATCCCGTCAGAAAATAAACTTGAGCCGATGAAATTACTTTTGCTATAATCATTTCTCAACAGGGTTAATGAGCAAAGCTCGACCGCGACTAATACCACCACAGCATCGGGGTTTGCCTTGGCTAAAGCATTTGCTTTGGCCATAGCCGATACGCCGCCTGCACAACCCAAACCGAATATGGGCATGCGGTTAATGTGCGGATTAAGCCGCATTTCGTTAATGATCAGGGCATCCATACTTGGTGTAGCTAATCCTGTGGTCGAAACAAACAACAGGTCAGTAATATCCTCTTTGTTCACATTTGCTTTCGCGATGCAATCCTCAATAGCTTTTACCGACCAGGTTAAGGCCATTTTTAAATACTCATCATTACGTTCTTCAAACGTATTGGGTATGGTGTAATAGCTTAAAGGCTCACAAAAATTGCGGGTTACGATCTCCGTATTGTCAAAAGCGTGGATCAGCCTATCAACCTGCGGAAAATTCTCTGCAAACATGCTGCGGGCCTGTTCTTTTGCATCTTGTTGTAAGGTTTTATGAGGGAGGTCTATTTTTGATACTGCTGCTATAAAGGGCATATTGTTAGGGTAGATATTAATAAACTGAACATAAAAGGAATATCTGCAGCTTTAGTTTTAATAAAGCCACAGAATAGTGTTTTGTTAATAACAGGTACGTTTTAAATAGAGGATTGGTTGTCTGCATAAAAAAAGCCACCATAAATGGCGGCCTTTTCGTGAGATGGAGATTTAGTTGACTTGTATTATAAGATCTTGATTATACCCTGATGTATATTTTCTTTTTATCCAGCACATAACCCACCAGCCAGCAAAGCAACATAAAGCTAATGGCAAATAATAAGGACCCGATGCGCCCTGGAGACAGCCCCAGGGAAAATGAACGCCACCAATCAGGCAGATTTTTCTGGCCGATAACGATCCACGACAGGATAATTAAAAGCACTTCGGATACGATATAAATAAACAATGGATTTTTACCCGGTATGGTAAAGAACCTGGCCCAGTTAGCCCAGTTCCAGTTTCTGATCTCCAGCGCATACAGCAGGAATGAAATAATAACCAGGTCTATCCCGGTGGTGATAAACACGAAAGAGCTTGTCCACAGTTTTTTATTGATCGGGAATACCGAATCCCAGCAAATAGCGATGAATATGAACAGGCAGCCCGTAAGCAATAGTTTTGCTACCGTATCATATCCTTTGCCTTTTTGTTGTATAAACTTACCTGCATAATAACCAATAACCACATTCACAATAGCAGGCAAAGTGCTTAGTACACCTTCCGGCTCAAAGGCGATATGTTCGCCATGATAAAGATGTGCATCACCAAATAACCAGGAATCAAGGTAGCTGCCTGCATTGCCTGTCATACTTAACGGATCAGCATGATTGCCAAAAACGAGCAGGATGACCCAATAACCTACTAAGAATAATCCTGATAAAATATATACAGTCCGCGTTGAAAGAAAATGGATCATCAGCGAAGCAAAGCAGTAACATAAAGCGATACGCTGCAAAACACCCATAATACGGGTATGGCTGATGGGTGATAACGACCAATGCCCCTGATGTACCCTGAAAAATGGGAACCAATACATCAAGTACCCAATTAAAAAGATAAGCACCGTGCGTTTAAATATCTTGCCTAATACTGCCGCGTTTCCTATTTCCTGGTAGCGTTTCATGGCAAAACTCATAGCGTTGCCCACAGCAAAAAGGAATGAGGGAAAAACAAGGTCGGTTGGCGTAAACCCATTCCATGCGGCATGATTAAGTGGCCAAAAAGCTTCGTCACTGCCGGGATTATTCACAATGATCATAAAACAGATCGTCATTCCCCGGAATACATCAAGCGATAAAAATCTTGGCGAAGTTTCAGCCATACTTATAATTTGGTTTAATTTTGGATACCTGTTATGGCACACAATGTAGCAATTACTAATTCAAATAAAAAAGCCAAATGCTAAATGTTGAAAAACTTTTTAAAATTAATTAGAAAGTCTATTGTGGATAATGTTGTATTGGGAAAAGAGAAACAAAGTCAGTTTAAAAAAGAAATGGCCCCTAAGGCCAAAAACTGAAAATATTTTAAAATTGAACGAGTGGAACTATTTAATCCAGGTACATTGCAAGCTCAGGCTCATTATATTCCCTGATGAAATTGACGATCTGGAATATATTTTCATCCTTAAGACCATAGCTTCCGTCCCATTCCCATTCAAACAATTCACCGTCAAACCTGATCTCGCCCATGCCTGCATTTTCTTCGCTTAAAATATAGCGGCCAGTGGCAAACAGATCGCCGCCGGCAATTTCTTCATAAACGGGCTCAATAGTAATCAAGCGTTCGCCGTTTTCTGTGTCTAAGTAATATTTGACCGGGTTGACCATAACCATTGAGGATTAGATATTTAAGACGCCTAATTTTTTATTTTGTTTCACAGATATCAATATTTTTTTGTAACAATTAAGTCTCCTTCGTATTTTTCAAAAAGCGCGAATCACAGGGCTATTTTACCGGGCATTTCATAAAATCAGGAAATGATCCTGTTCAGCCATGAAATCCACACAAGGCTTCATGATTTAAAGTTTAAATTGACAATATTATTGGGTAAGGCTTAGTAATAATTTACACAGGCTTAAAATCACTTACCTATCATAATTTTCGCCAATGGGGTCAATGCATCTGGCAAAACAATATGATTTTTTTATGATGAGCAATTCATACTTAAACGTAAAACTTTATTTTCACAATTCCAAATCTTAAGTAAATTGTTTATCAATGCTTTACAACAATTTTTCATTGATAAAAAAATGATGAATACAACAATTCTCTTCGAGTATCACAGCAGGAATTTTTCCACTTCAATTAACTTAGGTGAGTGGCTTTATTACAGAACTTTATGATATAAATTGAACAAGAAGTTCAAATCTGTAATTGTTAATAATTTAACATTAAAGTGGTACATTTTTTGACAAGTGTTGATAAGAATAAATTATAGCAGATGCTGTCCACTAACTTTTACATAATACAAACCGAGACTGGTGACATGATCCGGGATGTTAAATCCATGCTAAGGATAAATATTCATCAAATAGAAGGTGGGGCATTCTGTCCTAATCCCTCCGAATTGCAGTTTTACAGCATGTACCAGGGAGCCTGTCTGGCCTTTGAAACAGTGAATATAAAGGATTATTTAAGGCCTTTGGTAGCGTCAGCCTTGTTGTGGTACGCGCAGCATATTGGATACCCTGAGATGAATATCAGCAGCGAATTCCCCCAATCTTCATTGAGGGCGGGATAGTTTAAAGCATAAGCAAATATTTCTCAAATTGGGGAATAAAATCATCAAACAATACACACCCGCTTGTTTTTTCGTATCCCCCTTTGGTGAAACTGTAAATTATATAACCATTTTTTACACATTCCATTTGGTACTCCCAGTCACCTATCTTCCATGCTATAAAAAGGCTGCCAGCCAATGTTGGCCTGAATCTTAAAATTTTTTCAAGATTTATGTCCTCAATGTAATTCAGAACCTTTTCGGCATTGTCCTGCGCAATGTCATTAGGTTTCGGGCTATATGGATTAGTCCTGCTTAATACTGCTGTTATATGTGGATGCATTGTAAAAAGACAAAATTATAGTTGATCCCTTGTTTATACGGCAATCCAATTAATAGGTTCGCAAAATCTTACTGGTATAGTGTTTGCATATAAGTTAATATAGTAATTAACCCCTTGATACTATTACTTAAAACCTATTAAAATTATCATCATGTGTAAACTTGTTTTAATTGACGACAACCCTATCGACCATTATATCATGCGTACAATGCTTCATAATAATGAGGCCTGCAAACAAGCTACCTATACTTATGATGGGAGTATGATATTGGAATTTATGGAGCAATATAAATCAGACACTAACATACTTCCTGACGTTATATTTCTTGATCTTACCATGCCCGATTTTAGCGGCTGGGAATTCCTCGACAGATTTGAAAAGCTTAAAGGCAGCTTGAATAAACACGTTCAGTTGTATGTAATGACATCATCGGTTAGGGAATCTGATAAGGAACGCTCGGGTAAATATGCCTGCGTAAGCTCCTTCATCAGCAAGCCATTATCAAAACAGGTACTTAACAATATTTGCACACAAACAGATACCGGTAATATTTGCAGGCAAAACGCTGCCTGATCTTCGTATCGAAGTGATTATGTTTTAGTTTTATAGATTAACCTTTATGGGCGCCGGGCTTGAATACCCCGGTGCTTTTTTTGTGCCCGTCATTATTTAAATGCCGACTGAATTTCATCTAACGAAATACCCAATGTTTTTATGGCGATTTTGTTCAAACCTGCTTTATCACCTGTAAAGTGAAAAATATTATGCCGGTGGGTAAGCGTTTCACCCGGCTTTAAGAATGCACCCGGCGAAACACTTTCAATTTCAAAAAATGGCCCCATCTGTGTACCGTTTGCCAAAGGCCCATCATTATAAGCGTTTACAGCATCCCCTACCAGGGGGTCTTTGTCCGGCGTCCATTCCTGGTTTAAGTAGGTTGATTTGCTGTTCACATCAAATGATGCAATGGTAAGGATGTTGTTTGCCGCGTCATAACTCCCTGCTATCGATTTTGTACGCCCGGCAGGCATACCTAACTTACCTCTTGACTTTCCATCTGCCTTAAAAAATAAATGGCCTTTTTTAAAAGTGACCCTATCCGGCGGGATCTGGCCAAAATAATCTGTGGTAGCTACCTTGCCCGTAGCATCCACGTAATAGGGGATAACAATTGTGGTTTCTGCCGATGGGGTAAACATATCCAGGTTCCATAGGCAAGGAGCCCCGGTTTTGGCAGTCCAGGCTACCTGGCTTGTATTAGTGATGCAATTATCCGTTTTGATTCCGACTGCCTTTACAACATTATCCAGATCAATATTCAATGCCTTTTTAATATCATCACGTTCCAGCAAACTAATATCCCGGCCAACTTTTAGTTTAATTATGGTACCCGCATAATTGAGCAGGCTCATATTCCTGGTCAGCGAAACTTCCTTATCTTTTTTACTGATGACGGTCCAGGCTTCATTATCTATAGTAGCGGGTGTGTGCCAGTTGTCAAATACCATCTTGGTACCCGGCTTGAAAAACAGGGCATACTTTCCGCCTTCGGGGCCAAGCCAAAGCCTGTCTTCACCACCATAAGCATTCATATGGGTATCTAATTTGGCATCAAATGCTTTATAATTGATCCAACCAAAACTTTTCCCGGTGTCGCCATCGGCTGTTGAGGTGAATATCTTCCCCTGGTATTTGGCTGAAACAATTGCCTGCGAAAGCCCGTCACTACTTTTGAGCAAAATGACGCTGTCTTTCTTTTTCAGAAAATCCAAATCGTAAGCAAATGTGCCTTTCTTAGGGGCACCTGATGGCGGGTTATTTTTGTTTTCATTGGACTGACATGCGCAGAAAAGCAGGACTGCAGAAATGAACAGATAAGTTGGTTTGAATTTCATAATAATAGATGTAAAAAATAATGTCATTTCGAACGAGGAACGAGGAGAAATCTTGTATAAGCGAAAAGCAGACTATACAGGTTGTATAAGATTTCTCTCTGTCGTTCGAAATGACAACTAAGTTTAATTTACCTCCAGTTGATCCTTAGCCGGTAATTTAGGAAACGCCATATGCGGCTCGGTTTGATACCAGAAAGCAACCGATGCCAGGTCATCCTGTAAGGGCATATACCTTCCATCACTGTGCCAGCCCAGGTCCTGCAGCGTTACCTTCAGATCTTTTTCAAAACGTATAGGGTCCATAATATGCCAGCGGTATAATCCGAACCGCTGCGCTATATCATAATGCCCATCGCCCCTGATCACCTGTGGCAAACCCGTGTAAGGGCCGCTGTGTTCCGTATAACCGCTTTTCTCTACTCCTGCATCATTTTTTTTGTGGGTATCAAAATCATACGAGCCGCAAAAATAATCCTCGGTGCCGGTGCCAGCAATGGTAGGGAACTCGGTATCGCCATCCATAAAGAATTTTATCTCCCCTTCGCCCCACCAGCCGTTTTTATTAGAGCCGTAGGCCAGGTAAGTGCCCACATATTGCCCTTTGCCTTTAATGCTATCAACCAGCACATAATCCTTTTTAAAAGGCAATGGATTAACCCGCCTGAATTGGGCATGAAAGTAAGCCGCGTCCTTCGGCACTTCGGTCAAAGTATAATCAACCTGGTAGTACAATACCATATCGGCATTGTCAATGTTTTCCATCGTAATGCGGCATTTTTTGCGGAACGGCATTGGCCAGTAGCAGTTAAACGCGCTGCCCGGGTTGACCACCACCGCCAATGACTGCAGGGGAGCATATTTGCCCCAGCCCATGCAAAAGAAATCGCCTACAGGCGCCTCAACCGATGGGGTTGTTTCATCATCCCAATAAAAGCGGATGATGGAATAGCGCCAGTTACCAGTAGGGGTCATCCAGATATGTTGTATGGCACCGGAGCCGTCTATTTCGGCAACGGTATAGGTGGTATGCTTTTTAATAACCACACTGGGGCTTACCTTCCATTTCTGGCCCAGGTCGCGCGATGGCCCTGCGCCGGTACCGGTTGTGGCCATGCCGCCCTTTCCTTTTTCACCATTAAAATTTTCGGGGCTGATGGAACGGGTCTTTGCATCCGAAGTCCGGTAAAGATTGCCCAGGTTTACATCCAAACCATTAAATTTCTGTTGTGCGGTTACTGAAAACGTAAACAAGCTCAGCAGTAAAAAAATTGAGATCTGTTTCATATAATGATCGTTATAGTGGTTTAAATCCTACGGTATTTATTAAAGTGCCGATGTTGTCGATACTTATCGATACCACATCTTCCTCTTGCAGTGTAAAATCATTGGCGGGCACCAGGCAGGTTCCGGTCATCAGGAAACTTCCATCCGGGAAATCACATTCACGGTACAGGTATCCGGCCAGTTCTGTAAATGACCGCTTCATCCTGTTAATAGAGGTCTCATCTTTATATACTTCCTGGTTATTCCGGTGGATGCTCATCTTTATGGCTGTATCCGCAGCAATTGGCTCAGCCGGGACATATAAGCATGGCCCAATTGCGGCGCTCCGTTCAAAAATCTTTGCTTGGGGCAGATATAAAGCATTTTCTCCTTCAATGCTGCGCGAACTCATATCATTGCCGATGGTGTAGGCCTGGATATTCCCTTTGGAGTTTATAAAAAGGGTCATTTCCGGCTCCGGTACATTCCATACGGAATCGCGCCTGATATAAACTTTTTGCTGATGACCAGCAACCCGGTAAGGCATCGATTTAAAGAATAGTTCGGGCCGCTCAGCAGCGTAAACTTTATCATACAGATCGGCTGCACCGGAATCAGCAGATTCTTCCATACGGGCCTCTCTGCTCCTGAGATAAGTAACCCCGGCAGCCCAAACCTCCTGCCTGCCAATTGGAGGGAGCAGGCCCTCTTTGAGATGAGCAGCGGCGATTTCTGCAGAAAGCACAGGCAGTTCAGGTAATATTTCTGTTAAATAATGGTATAGTGCCTCCCTATTGATCAATGCATCCCATTGATGCCGAAGCAGGTAGTTTACAGATTGGTGCTGCAGTAATATCCCGTCAGTTAGCTTAAATATTTTCAAATGGTTCGATGATTGGTATTACAATATAGGGCCTTTTATAATTTTAGCACATCTTTTTTTAAAATATAGCGGCTCATACAAAAAAAGGCCGGGTAAAATTACCCGGCCCTTATATCAAACAGTATATATGTTTATTTAAAAAACTTAAAATTATCAGGGTGCTTTCTGGTTTCCCCCTGTATTTTTCACATGCAATCTTTGCAGATCACCCGACTCATTAGGTTCTGTTGCCGGCTTTTGATTGGCATCCATTTGAGATTTTACCTTTTCGCGCCATAAAAACTCCTCTTTTGCATTTGAGAAGAATTCAGGGAAATCGGACGGGACTTTGCTTAATTTATCCAATAACTTTTCGCGTTCAAGGGCTGCTCCCAGTTTAGTGAAAACATATTTTTGTATATTATTTGTTCCCTTATAAATGTCGGTACCTAACGTATCTACAGTTGTAAGTTTGATACTTCCTATATGCCGCTTGGATTTGGCATCCGCTTTTGTAAGGTTTCCTAATACCACTATTGCTATAAAGAAACAGGATCTTAAAATTATCGCTCTCATCTTAAATACACGTTTTATCTGCTGTTTTGAATAGGGTCTTATAACTTGTATAACACGATTTTACATGATTTGTTTAATTATGTGATATAAAACATACTCAATGGTTTATATTTTATATTCTCACGAAATTAAAGCCCTTATATATCAAATGTCTGTAATCGATGTTAACAAACTATATCGCTGTTAATCAACCAACTGCTTTAAGTATAATAGGTTTATAAACAGCCGGATATTATTTTAACGGGTACATCCATGAAATGGTTACGGTTAAATTTATAAGTACCAGGAGGTAAATGCTGAATGGGAATTGTTATCAGCAGAGCAGTAAAATTATGAGTTAAAAAAGAACCGCCCCATAATTTCTTATGGGGCGGTTCTTTTTAGTAGGTTATTATTATTGCGAACGGCGAGGTTTAGTTAGTTGGCAGTAAACGCGCAACATTGATCAATACTGTTGGAAAAAAAGCAACAGGCTTGAGCGGGGCATTAACTATGTTAGTTTCCCATCCGGTAGGCCTGGCGCAAAGAGTGGCTCCCGTGCCCGGCTTGAAACAGGTATCCCTTCTTTTCATGTTCAGATATCCTGCCTGCCAGTTTACCTGATTGTAGGCAACTGTATTATTATTACAAGGCGCTCCAGAATAATTGGCACAACCCAGGCCTAAAGCCGACCATGGTAAAAGATCAGAATAGATCTGGTTGTATTTAACTGTTATGTGTGTGCCACCCTGAATTTGTATACCAACATACCCGGTATTTACCAAGCGGTTATTTTCTATATCCTGGTATGAGCCACCAACGTCACCGGCTACAATACCTGCCATCCCCATTGAACCTGTTGCTGTACCGCCGCCTCTCAGCAAATTACCATACATCCTGATAGGATCTGTCGGAATTCCGTTGCTCTGATATAAATTTATGATATCACCCACTTCAGGGTTTGGATTTGGACCAGTTCCGTTAACTATTTCGGATTGGTTATAGTTAATAGTGTTTCCACCACCCGAACAATTGTTATATTGAACTGCATGGCCTCTTGGCACCGGGCCAACCATATTCAAAAATTGATTATAATTTACCTTTATGCCACCAGTACATTTAAAAGCATATACACCGTCGGCAACCTTAGTAAAATAGCAGCTGTCTATGGTAATGTTTGTACAGTTGTCCAACCTTATGCCTCTTTCTTTGGAGTTTTGAAACTTACACCTGGTAATGTGTATGTTGGAACAGTTGGTTAGGTGAAGGCACATCGCGGTACCTCCGTTAATAGAATCTCCCCTTATGGTCATGTTGCTTTTACCGTTTAAGTTGATGGGGGCGGTTGCCACATACCTGAACTTGGTTTGGGCAAATATTTTCGCACTTAGGGTAATTAAGAAGAGCAATAAAAAAATAGCGGTTAGTTTTTTAATCGTTTTCATTTCGTTTAAGTTAGGGTCTTTAAATAGTGAGCGCTTGTACTCCGGGTTTTATTCAGCTTTAGAAATTTATCATTTTTTATCTTTTAGTTATTATTATATAACCTATTGATTAAGTTTTGAATAACAATACTTAATACACTATATTTCAGCAACTTATGCTACTAAATATATATATTAAAAAATCAATAAATGCAATTTTTTAATAATGGAAAATCAACTGGAAATATATTTTTAGTCCTTTAATAGTTTAGCGTACTTTACTTATGATAGCAATTATGAGACCGATGTCGTCAAAAAGATTTAAATAAATTTCATAACGTATTTAAGGATAGGGCGCTATTAGTTTATAATTGACTATTTGGCTTTCAGCATGTTAGGCAGCAAATTCCCCATAGCCGTTTGCCGGGCAACCAAATTATGATCTTATACTTATTAATAATTGACGACTTTGAAGGATATTATCCTATTTAGTAATGGTGAGGCTAGCAATTCGCCTCAAAAAAGCAGTGATAATACTATCTTTAACAGTTATATTTAAAAATTAATATTTTTATAGAAATTAAACCTTATTAAAAACATGATATCTATAAATAAAATTTTTACGGAGATGAAAAGTTTATACCTTATCCCAGTTCTTCTACTATTTATACTTTGTTCATGCCATAATAATGAAGTTAAATTACTTGAAAACGGCCCGAAGTTCTCAGTAAATAAAGGCAAAAAGGAAGTTCTTGATTTTAATGATCCTAATACCGGCACGAGCGCTAGCGCCGCAACAGGTGATAACAAGGGCGGTGCATTAAATGGCTCGTTAAATCTTGCAAGTACATCTAGTGCAGCGCTATTCTCAAAAAAGCAGGAGCCTCTTATCATTGTGGAAGACCTGCCAAGATCATACAAGCAAAGAAAATTCATTAACAATATATCCGAAGTTTCCTACGACTTATTTATGATACCCGGCAACATTGTTAAATTCAATCCTAAGGATACATCATACGAGTTTAAAACCTTAAAAGCCATTATAAAAGGTAATAAGCCCCCTGTTGCCACTACTATTAATGATGGCATGCTTTACAGCGCTAAAATAAACTCGAACACCAGCTTTAACGGGTCTTTTTTGATCGGCGGGCTTAACGTAAGTAAAGATGAAATTATGGAGCTGAATATCCAGGATGCCGCCAAATCAGCAGTTCCTGATAGTTTGATCGATGTTGATGTGGTAAAACAGGTCGCAGAGAGTATCCCGGCTGAAGAGCGGAAAAATTATTTCTATGTAAAGTCGGTCACTTTAACCCTGATCGATAACAGGAAATATACCGAGGCAAAGTTTGATGCAAGTATAAACTCCTGCTTCGTTACCGCCGGTGGTAAAACCTATAGCAGTAATGAAAAATTTCAGCGTGAGAGGACAATTTCAGTGTTCCTTGTTTCTCTTGACAATATACTGAGTGTACCACTTCATTAAGATGCTGAATTTTATGCCAGTTTACCTATAAAACACTGTTAACAAGTAATTTGCAAAAATCCGGTGGAATCTTTTCCCGTTTGCAGAATGTGGAAAACTATTTAGGTTTATACTTCTAAAATCGAAACTTAATTGAGTCGGTATCGTAGAAGAAATCTTAATATTGCTGACCATGAAAACAAAAAACTTAATTCCACAGACAGGAATTGTCACCTTGTTTACATTTTTAATAATACTTACCCTCCTTTTTGTATCGTGTAAAAAAGATTCGACAACAGCACCCGATACTGATACTACCAATACAACGACAACAGGCACAACTACTACCGGCGCTGCAGGAACTCCTGTTACCGGCGGAACAACAACTGGCGGAACTGTTACAACCACACCCACCACGGGCGGAACAACCACGACTACCCCTACCACCGGCGGAACTACAACACCGACAACCGGTGGAACTACAACTACTCCCACAACCGGTGGTACACACACAGGAACAACTACAGGTGGAACTACCACAACAACACCGACCACGGGTGGAACTACAACGACACCAACTACGGGCGGAACACATACAGGAACAACAACAGGCGGTACAACTACACCGACCACGGGTGGAACCACGACTACGCCCACTACCGGCGGGACTCATACAACAACACCGACTACAGGCGGAACACCGACAACTACTCCCACTACTCCCACCACAGGCGGAGCCACTACGATAACTTACAAAGCATCCAGCCCGATCGTATTATCAGGCACTCATGATAAGGTTATCCGCGGGATAGCTACAGCAAGCATCAGTCTTTACAACTGTTATAATATCACCATAGTAAACTGTAAAATAGGGCCCAATAAGCTAACTGGGATTCAAACATCCAATTGCACCAATATCAAGATCGATAGTTGTTATATCTCCAATGTTTCCACAGGGGTATATGCGGTTGACAGTAAATCCATCAGTGTTACTAATTGCCAGGCTAAAAATATGCAGGGCCCTTATCCAAAGGGCGCTTTTGTTCAATTTGATAATGTAAGCGGGGCGGATTGCAGGGTGAGCTTTAATAAGTTCGAAAATATTTTGGGTCAAAGTTATCCTGAAGACGCGATCAGTATGTATAAAAGCAATGGCCTTGCGAGTGATCCGATCATGATCGAAGGTAACTGGATAAGAGGCGGCGGGCCAAGCGTTACAGGCGGGGGCATTATGCTGGGCGACAACGGCGGCTCGAACATTACTGCTAAAAATAATATCCTGGTTGATCCGGGACAATATGGTATGGCCGTTTCGGGCGGTACCAATATGTCTGTCATCAACAATAGCATATATGCTAAAGCACAGTCGTTTACCAATGTTGGTTTGTACTATTGGAACCAATCGGGATTACCCAGCTCAAATATTACCATCAGCGGCAACAAGGTAAACTTTACCAGCCAGAAATGGGGCTTGAACAACACCTATCTGGGTGCGGGCAACGCCACTCCTATAGGGTGGGGCACTAATATATTAAACGCCAAAATAAGCGCAGCAATACTGCCATCGAGTATCATTACGCAATTGAATTAGTTGGGGTGATAAATAAGAAAGTATTGAAGCCTTGCACATAGTGTGAGGCTTTTTTGTTGCTTTAGTTTTAATGTATATTAGTGGTGCGGCGAAAATACCGACCACAGGTTAAATTTCTAATGATCCGGCAGTGGGCGCAGTACTTTATGAACCCGGTTCAGGGTGTAACTGAAATCCTTATCGCCTGCCATAAATCTCCGGTTTTTATCCAGGATAAAAAGGACGTTTTCATCTCCTTTATACAAGTAAAGCACCTGGTTTGATTCGCCATAAGCGAGCGCATAGACAACAGCTTTGGGCTCATTCCTGTTACCGCTAATGGTTGTCCATTTTCCCTTCAGCGGGCGCCCGCTGAACATTTCGGTGGTCAGTGAAAATGTAGTGGGCTTCAGCGTCCTGGTATCCTGGAAAAGTATGAGCTGCCATTTAAGGTGATCGCAGTCACTCCCCATGCTGCTATCCATCCAGCGGCTGATCCCACAGGGCGAACGGCCTTCAAATATCCCATAAACCGCTGGATCATTCGGCATTGCGCGGAAGGTAACACTTTCTGATACCTTATTGTCGGCGGCGGCCGTCTGCCCCATGACGCTATGGACCAGGGTCAAATTCAGGCACACGGACAGGATAAAAATAAGCTGCTTCATCATCGTATTTTAGTTAGGGTGTAGCTCCAGGCACCGGTCCCGATCATCAACTGATCATGGGTGTCCAGTAAATGAAGCAAATTCTCATTTAAGCGAAGGAATGAAATAGAGCCCCCGGACTTTCCGGCATCCAGCCGGTAAATGATCGCGGCAGGATTTGTTGCCGTACTTTTTATGGTTACCCATTTTCCTTCCAGGTGAAGGCGGCTGCCGCCGTTGATAAAGCCCCGGGTGCCCTGTTTGGGCATTCCGTAGGTACAATCGAGTATATAAGTCCCGGAGGCGTGTTTGCCAGTGTCACCGAAGATCTGGAGTTCCCATTTAATGAGTTCACAGCCGGCTTCCCTGGGGATACCGGGCAATGGTTTGCTTCCCGGGCTGCAGGGAGTACTGGCTACGAAAACAGCAGGAGCTGATGACTTATCAGCCGTTGCTACCTGCGCACATGCATACAGGGAACTGAAATATATGCCGGCTAAAAATAACAAACCCGTTCTTAGTATCGCTTTCATGGAATCAAAGGTAGGGTTGACTGAAGGAAGCGCAAAATTTTGTAGAGCAACTGCACAAAAAGTAGACGAATTTGCATGCTATACCGGTAAGGATATGTTTTAACCAGCCTAATTCAGTGCAGTCGTTTTTGCGGGGATAATCTGTAAGGTATCTATACCGTTTTTGTTGATATACAAGTTCAATACGCTGCCATCGCGCCTGTAAGGAATAAAGTGCTCCCCGTTTTTACCCAATAAATAAAGTGTTTTGTCGGTTATCTCGTATTTAAAAATCGAATCGGAAAAATAGGCGAGGCCCAGCTTTGGGTTTATTTGTAACGATTTACTACTGATAAAATTAAAAGCGTAATCAATACCGTTGGTTACTGAAATTAAACGGCTGCCATTTTTTTGCATATCATTTTTAACCTTAAACCCCACAACTACGTACTTTCCTGATAATTTAACCGGTTGTGCTTTTTGTTTGCATGAAAAGGTGAATAGCACAAATAATAGTAATGCAATGTTTTTCATGATCAGAGATATCAGGTTAATAAATATTTTTAAAACTATTATTAATATCCCTAAAATTAAATGGATTTTTCAATCGAAAAGATGGATAATTTGGTTCTGATACGTTCTCATGTATCACCTCATCATTGTACCAATAAAACACAAAAAGCCTCAAGACTTTCGACTTGAGGCTTTTGATTTGAAAGTGATCCCAATAGGATTCGAACCTATGACCTACAGATTAGAAATCTGTTGCTCTATCCAGCTGAGCTATGGGACCATTTGCAATTTTTCGCGGTGCAAATATGCACAAATCTGTTCAAAAATTAAACGATTTTCTTTAATAACTGCCTCCTTATAAAAATGAATATAAAATAAGCGGGGCAAAAACTATATAAACACACAATTGTTGATAATGCAATCGTAAACCTGTTACTTTATATGGTAAACAAACCCTGTTTTTATAAAACATCCCAAAAAACTTTTAATTACAGCAAAATATCTCACTAATTTATTTACCTGAAAATAAGGCATTTTATATATAAAAATGAGATATTATATAGCTTTGTATTAGTTTTTTACATTTTAAAAATACAAAGTGTTTTATTTACAATTAGTAAATCATACTTTTAACCGATTTTTTAGATAAACTTAATTTATGATCATAATTGCTGACGGTGGCTCCACTAAAACCAATTGGTGTTTAGTTACCGAAGAAGGTAAAAAAGTGTACTTTAATACTGAGGGTTATAACCCGTATTTTTCAAGCACAGCTTACATTGTCCAGTCGCTGATGGAAAACCTGCCGACAGACCTGGAAAAAAACGAAATAACCGAAGTAAATTATTATGGCGCAGGCTGCTCTACAGACGAAATGCGCAAAATAGTAGCCGAAGCCATGCAAGCGGTTTTCACCAAGGCTAAGATCTATGTTGGGCATGATCTGCTGGCAGCCGCAAGGGCTCTGCTGGGCACAAGTGAAGGCTTTGCAGCTATATTAGGCACAGGTACCAATACCTGCATCTACAACGGGAAAGAAGTAATCCACAACATCGATTCAGGGGCTTATATTTTGGGTGATGAAGGCAGCGGATGTTATATCGGCAAAAAACTGCTTACAGATTACCTGCGCGGATATATGCCGGAGCCCGTAAGAAAACTTTTCTGGGATACCTTTAAGCTTACACCTGATGATGTGAACGAGCAAGTGTATACGCAACCGCGTGCAAACCGTTTCTGCGCCAGCTTTAGTAAATTTGTGTATGATAACAACGTACATATCGAGTATTCGAGGAACCTGGTACGTACCTCATTTGAGGATTTTTTCCGCAACCTGGTGACCCATTACCCCAACTATCAGAAATATACTTTTAACTGTATAGGTTCGGTAGGCTATAATTTCAGGAATGTGCTGGAAGAAATAGTTACTGAAAACGGGATGGTTGTAGGCAACATTATCCGCTCGCCTATAGATAACCTGGTAAAATACCATTTGGAATTGGCGCCAAGCCAGTTATAAATCTAACTAAAACAAAAAAATGCGTTCTGATCAACAGAACGCATTTTTTGTTTTATTAAAGTCTCTCCGCCCATTGGCGGAAGATTAGAGGATCTAAACTACCCTGCCTTTATTTTCAAGATTCAACTCGTTCTGAAATATTTTGGCGTATTTGCGGCGGTCAAACTTATACAATTTGGCTGCGCGATAGGATACTCCTTTTTGCTTTTCATCCAACTCCTTCAAAAATCCGTAGCTCAACATCTTTTTTCTGAAATTTCGTTTGTCCAGCTTTTTGTTCAGTACTGCTTCGTAAAGCAACTGCAGTTGGGTAAGGGTGAATTTTTCGGGAAGTAGTTCAAAAGCTATTGGCTGATAATTTAGCCTGCGGCGTATTTTATTAAACCCTGTTTTAAATATCTCGCTGTGGTCAAATGCCAGTTTAGGCAGTTCGTTAACCGGGTGCCAGAAAGCTTTACGCGCATATTGCGTTACCGGTCGCAGCTCCTTTTGCCCGTTAATACGGATCAACGCATAGTAAGCCACCGTGATCACCCTGCCTTGCGGGTGACGGTTTACCTCGCCAAACGTATGGAATTGCTGCATGTGCAGGTCGCGCAGGCCAGTAAGCTCGTATAATATACGTTCGGCTGCATCGTCAATGCTTTCATCCTGTTCTACTATATAACCAGGCAAAGCGAGCCAGTCTTTAAAAGGCTCTTCATTTCGCTCAATCAGCAATATTTTAAGCTCTCCCGCCTCAAAACCGAATATAACGCAGTCGATTGAGAATACTGAATTAAATGTAGGTAACTTTACGTCCAAAAGATGAATTATTTAAGGTTTACAATCTAAAGATATAACGCGAATTTTGTAATATAAAAAAAATAAAATAAAATTCAATGGTGTAATATACACACACTATCTTCGTACCGGAAAATATAGTTGCGCAAAGATGCATAAAATTTCAAAACTTGCAGTATTAACATCAGGCGGAGACGCCCCCGGAATGAACCCCTGTATCAGAGCAGTTGTGCGTACAGGGATATATAATGGCTTAAAAGTAGTGGGTATACGTAAAGGTTACCAGGGGCTTATCGAAAACGATATGTATGATATGACACCCCGCTCGGTAAGCAATATATTGAACCTTGGCGGAACGATATTAAAGACGGCCCGCTGCCTGCCCTTCCGCACAGAGGAAGGAATGGAGACCGCTTACAGGAATTTAAAGGCGCAGGAAATTGACGCCATAGTAGTAATTGGCGGCGATGGTACCTTTACGGGCGCCCTGCGTTTTTCAAAAAAATATCCGGATATAGCCGTTATGGGTGTGCCCGGTACTATTGATAATGATCTTTACGGATCAACCTACACCCTGGGTTTTGATACCGCAACCAACACGGTTATTGAAGCTATAGATAAAATACGCGATACGGCCGATGCGCATGACCGCTTGTTCTTTATCGAGGTAATGGGACGCGATTCGGGCGCTATCGCTTTGCGTGCCGGTATTTCGTGTGGCGCAGAAGCTATTTTATTGCCTGAAAAAACAACCGCTATAGATGATCTTATAGAGAACCTGAAAGCGGGTCAGCATAACAAAAAATCATCAAGCATTGTGATCGTGGCTGAAGGTGACAAACATGGCGGCGCTTATGATATAGCACGCATCGTACAGAAAGAGGTGAAGTTTTACGATGTAAAAGTGACTATATTGGGCCATTTACAACGCGGTGGCAGCCCTTCGGCGTTTGACAGGATATTGGGCAGCCGCTTAGGTTATGCTGCTGTAAATGCGCTGCTCAAAGGCGAAACACAAAAAATGGTTGGTTTGGAAGCCAATCATATCAAAATAACCGGCCTTGAAGAAGCGCTTAATCAACATGAATTTAAACTGGAAGAAGATTTGATGAAGATGGCCGAAATATTATCTATCTAAATAATGATCGCAGTTGTTTATAGTGGTTCAAATTATGCCGACTGGCGCCTTGCCGACAGGGGCCGTACGATAGCTTCTTTTAAAACAAGCGGCATCAATCCCTATTTTAATGATGAGAAACACATTATCCAGCTGCTTAACAAAAATATAAACCTCATCCATCATGCAGAAGAAATAAAACGAATTTATTTCTTTGGCGCGGGCTCTTTTTCTAATGAGCTTAAAACCACCGTGCACAACGCATTGTCCGCTTTTTTCAAATTTGGCAAAGTATCTGTTGACCATGATATTGATGCGGCTGCCATAGCCTGCTGTAAAAATAAGCCGGGTATCATCTGTATTTGTGGAAGCGGCTCCAACGCTGCCTGGTATGATGGCAGAAAGGTTAAACCCAATAACTATGGCCTTGGCTATATACTGGCTGATGAAGGTTCGGGTAACTGGCTTGGGCGGCAATTACTCAAAGGTTTCATGAGCGAAACGCTTCCCGAAAACATCAGGAAGAAGTTTGAGCATAAATATGACCTTGACAGAAAGACGCTGTTAGAAAAAGTTTACCGCCAAAAACAACCGGCTGTATTTTTAAGCTCCTTTACCGAATTTTATCTCGAAAACAGGGATGACGATTATCTTAAGAACGTCATAATAGATGGTTTTAATAGGCTAATAAATACTTATTTATTACCTTTACATAAGCAACATCCCGATGCACCCGTTCACTTTGCCGGCTCTGTTGCCGCAAATTTTCAAGACTACCTGTATGAGGCCACAGCCGGTACAAACCTTACAATCGCAACTATTATTAAAGAACCCATAAATAATTTATTAACGTACTATTCAAATAAAATTTAAAACACATGAAAATAGGAATTAACGGTTTTGGCCGTATTGGCCGCCTGGCATTCAGAGCTGCAATTGAAAGATCCGACATTGAAGTTGTTGGTATTAATGACCTTGTTGAGCCTGATTATATGGCTTACATGTTAAAATACGATTCAACCCATGGCCCTTTCAAAGGCACTATTGCTGTTGAAGGCGGACATTTGGTTGTAAACGGTAAAACTATTCGCGTAACTGCCGAAAGAGATCCCGCTAACCTGAAATGGAATGAAGTTGGCGCTGAAATAATTATTGAATCAACCGGTTTGTTCCTTACCCAGGAAACCGCCCAAAAACATATTGATGCAGGCGCTAAAAAAGTAGTAATGAGCGCCCCTGCTAAAGATGATACCCCTACTTTTGTAATGGGTGTAAACAACAAAAAACTGACTGCTGAGCATACTATCGTATCCAATGCATCATGTACTACCAACTGCCTTGCTCCTATCGCTAAGGTATTGAATGACAGCTTTGGTATTGAAGAGGGCTTAATGAGCACCGTACACGCTGTTACAGCTACTCAAAAAACTGTTGACAGTCCATCAGCTAAAGACTGGAGAGGTGGCCGTGGTGCTTACCAGAACATCATCCCTTCGTCAACCGGTGCTGCTAAGGCGGTTACTTTGGTTATCCCTGAGCTAAAAGGTAAATTAACAGGCATGTCGTTCCGTGTTCCGGTTGCTGACGTTTCTGTTGTTGACTTAACCGTTCGCCTTAAAAATGGCGCTACGTATGAGCAGATCAAACAAGCTATGAAAACAGCATCAGAAGGTGACCTTAAAGGAATTTTGGGTTATACTGAAGATGACGTAGTATCCGAGGATTTTAAAGGTGACGCCCGTACATCAATTTTTGATGCCAAAGCCGGTATCGCTTTGAATGATCACTTTGTTAAAGTGGTATCATGGTACGATAACGAATGGGGTTACTCAAACAAACTGATCGATTTGGTTCAGGAATTGGGTAAGATCTAATCTTATTTTGATATGATATTTGAAGCTCCGGCATAAGCCGGGGCTTTTTTGTTTTTGGGTTCTGAGGTAATAGGTGTCTGTGAGGACACAGACACCGGGGGAGTATAAAGGCTGTTTGTGTCCCCACAAACAGCGGGGATAAAGACAAAGAAAACACTACCCGGTGTCTGTGTCCTCACAGACACCAATCTACCTAACTCAATCAAATAAATTATTATCTTTCAAGCATGCAATTGGGTGAGATCTATTTTTATACTGCCAGTATCCTCGATTGGAAGCGATTATTACAACCAGATAAATTCAAACTCATTATTTTGAATAGCATTACCCACCTAATAGAAAAGAAAAAGGTAAAAGTCTACGGATTTGTAATTATGCCTAATCATATCCACCTGATTTGGGAAAATACAACTATGAATGGTAAAGAAAAGCCGCATGCCCGTTTTATGAAATTTACCGGGCATCAATTTCTCGAAGGACTCCGGGAAAACGATCCAATGTTGTTAGAACAATTCCAGGTTGAAAGCAACAGCAGAAAACATCAGTTTTGGCAAAGGAATGCTTTACCTATAAGATTGTATGACAGGAAAATATTAGAACAAAAATTAGACTATATTCATTTGAATCCCTTGCAACAACATTGGAATTTGGTCACTGACCCTAATGATTATTTATATTCGTCGTGTTCATTTTATGAGCAGGGCGATCAACGTTTTAGCTGGCTTACTCATTATATGGATGTAATGTAGGTTATGAGCAATTAGTTGTCTGTGAGAACACAGACAACGGGCGCAGAGGACACAGCCACCGGGGAGGGAACGGCAGGCGCCTGTGTGGACACAGACACGGGGCGGAACATAGACAACGGGGCAAAAAACAACTATGAATAGAATAGACAGATTATTTGGCATACTTACAACCCTGCAATCAAAAAAGCATGTTACTGCATCGCAGTTGGCTGCTCAATACGAGATCAGTGTGCGAACTGTTTACCGGGACATTAAATCGTTAGAGCAATTGGGTATTCCTGTTAGTTTTGAGCAGCCAAAGGGTTATTATATTGTACAAGGCTATTTTCTGCCCCCACTTTCTTTTACTGTTGACGAAGCAAACTCGCTGATTCTAATGGCATCGTTAGCCGAAAGATTTGCGGATAAATCAATTGCCAGGCACAGCAATCACGCGCTTTCCAAGATCAAAGCAGTGCTAAGGTCATCTGATAAGGATAAAACAGCCCGGTTTAGCGATCATATCAATGTGTATCTCCCGGAAAGCGAAAAAACCGAAAACGACTTTTTGATAGATGTCCAGGCTGCCATAGCCAGGCAAATTATTATCGCTATTGATTATACCGACAATCAAAATATAAAAACCACGCGCGAAATAGAACCAATCGGGCTCGTTTTTTACAACATGCAATGGCACTTGATAGCCTGGTGCTGGAAAAGAAACGATTACAGGGATTTCAAAGTAAAGCAGCTTTCGAAAATTAGTTGTACGCAGCAACCTTATAAAAAAACGGATCATATACAGGTGACCGATTTTCTGCCTTTTCTAAAATAATCTTCATTCTTTAAAAACACACTGCCATAGGGTTGTCAGTGCCGGTGTTTTTCTTTGTCAAAAAAGAAACCTAAAATGAACACCAAACTAATCCTAAAGGCAATGATCTTCGACTTCGCATTTCAACTGGCTATTGCAACACCGCCGGCAAAGGCCCAATCAAACAACCAGGCACCAGATGCGGGCATGGTAAACGCTCACATTGATGCGATGTGGAACTTGCAGGTAACAGCTTCAAAATCATCATCCAAAAATGATTTTGATTTTTTTACCGGTGCCTGGGATGTTGCTGCCCGGAAATTAAAGGCCAGGCTACAACATTCAAACGAGTGGATAACTTTTAGTGCGAAACTGAAAAACACCACCATTTTACGCGGCATTGGTAATACTGAACCTTACTATGCCAAAATTAACGGGAAGGATTTTGAAGGGTACACTTTACGGTTATTTGATCCCAAAACAAGGCTGTGGAGTATTTATTGGGCCGACAGCAATAACGGCAAAATGGACCCGCCACAAGTGGGCTCTTTTGAAAACAACATCGGTTTGTTTTATGCTAAAGATACCTGGGAAGGCAAAAACGTGATTGTGGTATTTAAATGGGATAAGACCAATCCTGAGCAGCCTACCTGGAGCCAGGCATTCTCAACCGATAATGGGAAAACGTGGGAATGGAACTGGTACCATACGTTTACAAAAAGCAACCCCACCGAAGATATTCCATTTAGTGAAAATCAAAATATTAAAGTGCTGGAATTGCGCAATTATATCTTGAAACCCGGCAAAAGGGATGAGTTTATTAATTATTTTGAAAAGCATTTTGTTACCTCTCAGAATATTTTAGGCGGATACGTTTTAGGCCAATTCAGTATCAAGGGTGCTGACAACCGGTTTCTTTGGTTCAGGGGCTTTAATGATATGAGTACAAGAAGCGTCTATTTACCCGAATTTTATCGCAAAAGCTTGGTCTGGAAAAAATTCGGGCCGGGAGCAAACGAGCTTTTGGATGATAATGACGATGTGCATTTATTGCGGCCTTTGAATGATATTAATGGCACCAATGAGCTTAGCAAAGGCATCAGCACCAACGATTTTGCCAAACATAAAGGGATAGTTGTAATTGATTACTATACTGCTAACGAAGGACAATTAGACGCACTTATTGGTGTTTATAAAAGCAAGGCCTTACCTGCTGCCCCGTTAAATAATACAACCTTATGGGTGAGTGAACTAACGCAAAACGATTATCCGTCGCTGCCTGTGATACAAGATAAAAACCTGCTGGTGGTGATTTCTTTTTATAAAGACGAAGCTGATTACCAATCTCAATCAAAGCTTGCCAGTGGTAATAAAGCACTGCAGGATCAGATCAAAAATCTAACTAAAAATATACAGACCATGATTGTATATCCTACTGAAAAGTCCTTTGGTGAACTCGCAGACTAAAGTTTTAAAATAACAAAGCCCGGTAGTTTCCGGGCTTTGTTACTTATTGTAAGTCTTATTATTCTGTTTTTAAACTCTTTACCGGGTTCATCAATGCCGCTTTTACGCTTAAATAAGATACTGTTGCAAATGCAATGATCAATACCACTACAAATGGAATGGCAAACAGTGGCCAGCTGATGTCGAGCCTGAAAGCATAGGTTTGCAGCCATTTGTTAATAGCATACCATCCCAACGGCGCCGAAACTAAAAATGAGATAACGATCAGCAAGGCAAAATCCTTGTAAAGTAGTTGCAGGATACTGTTTATCGAAGCACCCAATACCTTACGGATACCGATCTCTTTGGTACGCTGAACGATGGTGTAGGATACTAACCCGAATAAGCCCAAACAGGCCACAAAAATGGCGATCAAAGTAAACACGCCAAACACTTTCCCAAAACGTTGGTCGGCCTGGTATTGCTCGTTAAAATGCTGATCAAGGAAAAAGTAATCGAACTGGTCGCCGGGGAAAAATGTTTTCCAATTAGCCCTTAGTGTTTCTATCGTGCGCTGAACATTCGCAGAGTTGACCTTTACCGATACATTACCGCGCACATCAGGTATGCAGCGGAATATCAATGCATCATATGCGTCATGCAGCGACTGTTGATGGAAATTGTCAACTACGCCTACGATGGTATACACCTTTCCCCAAAAGTCGATACGCTTACCTATTACCTGCTCCGGTTTATCAAATCCTAACTCATGAACAGCCTTTTCGCTGTAAACCACCGAAGCTGTATCTGCCGGATATTCTTTAGATATCTTTCTACCGGCAAGCAATTTCATATCATAAGCAGTCAGGAAATCGTAATCGCCGGCAATAATGCGGTATTGTTTGCCCTGCGACTGATCGGTACCAACCAGTTTGATCCCACCGGCGTTCCAGGCTACCGGTTCGCCCGGTATTGAAGTAGATACGGTAACACTTTTAACGGATGCATTGGTTAAACTGGTATTTTTAAATGCCGTCATGACGCGAAGAAAAGAATCTACCCTGGCCAATGGCGGCTTGATGATCAGCGTTTGGTCGATATTAATTCCCAGCTTTTGCTGCTGCATATAATTGATCTGCCTGAACACAGTCAGCGAACCGATCAGTAAAAATATAGATGCGGCAAACTGGAACACCACCATGCCTTTTCTTAAAATAATTCCTTTGGATGTGGCGGACAGCTTACCTTTCATCACATCAATAGGGTTAAAGGACGAAAGCACGATTGCAGGGTAAAAGCCGGAGAAGAACGCCCCAACCAAAAATATACCCGCTACAGTGAGCCAGAATACCGGGTTTGCAAACAAAGTAAAGCTGATGTTAAGCCCGGACACACTGCCAAAAACAGGCAGGAAGATAGCGATCAATACAAATGCTGAAATTAACGCGATGCCATTGAGCAGGGCCGCCTCCAGCATAAACTGGATGATGAGCTGGCCTTTAGCCGAACCTAAAGTTTTACGCACACCTACCTCTTTTGCCCTGCCAATACCACGTGCCGTGGCCAGGTTGATATAATTGATCCAGGCGATGATGATCACAAATATGGCAATGCCCAACAACAGGTAAACAGATTTACCATCGCCATTAGGCTGCAATTCGAACATCAGGTTAGAGTACAGGTGAATACTTTGCATCTGCTGCAAGGTATATATTGCCGATTCACCCGGAGACTTGGAATAGGCCTCCTTGGCGATAGGTATAAATTTCTTTTCCAAAACCCTGGGATCAGTCCCGGACTTTAATAAAAGATATGTTGTACAACCATCACTCTCCCACTGGCCATCAAGTTGGGGCGCATAATTTTTTATAAGCGTGTTGTAAGATTGCAGGAACTCAAGCTTCATGTGTGTATTGGCAGGCAGATCCTTCATCACCCCGGTAATTTTAAATGGGGTTGAATTGTTCATAGTAATTATTTTGCCCAACGGGGCAACATTATGAAATAGCTTTTTGGCCACCGTTTCTGTTATTACAACCGAATTTGGATCCTTAAGGGCCGTTTTGGGATCGCCGCTTAGCAATGGGTAAGAAAATATATTAAAGAATGAATTACTTACGAAGTAGTCGTTTTTGATAACAATTTTTGAATCTTTATAATTGATCAAAACCTCCCCGGCGGGCACCATCTTAACAAAATCCTCAATTTCGGGTAATGAGGCTTTAAAAACAGTTCCCGGTGCAAATGCTCCTCCCGCCCATCTTGTACTTAGTTTACCATTGTTAAACCTGTCCTGATTGATGCGGTAAATGCGGTCCTTTTTGGCGTGGAAATTATCGAAGCTTAATTCGAACGTTACATATTGCAAAATCAACAGGCAGGCAGCCATACCTATGGCCAGCCCAACAATATTAATAAATGAGAAGGCCTTATGTTTAGTGAGGTTTCTGAAGGCAACCAGCAGGTAATTTTTAAGCATAGCAAAATGATTTATAGCTTTTGCTAGCCAAGAATATGCCTGTTTTATAATTAACTGATAATAAAATAATTAGCATTTAGACAACACTACTAATACGTTCGGATATGATACAGTTTACGTACGAAAGTGAACGTAGGCATGGGTTGTTTGTGAGGTGCTGTTTGTGAGGATACAAACAGCGGATGAATAATATATTACATACAGATATCACATCAAATCCTGATCGTCCTTTTCGCGGCGTACTTTATAAGCCAGGTAGTAAAGCAGCAGCACGGGTATTAAGTTAATAAATATCCCTGCCTCGCTCAAATCCGATGGCCAGGCCATTACCTGGACAATGAGAAATATCAAGGCGAGCGTACCTCCGGCCAGGTATAAATAAAAAAACTTATAGCTCATAATAGGTTAACTATATTATCAGCCTATAGTTTTTTTTACTTGATTATAAGGCAGTTAATTTACCTTTTCAAATAAACTACCTCTTGCCCAAATGGATTTGCAGGGGATGTGAGTGTAATGCTATTATTATCCTGGTAAAGGATGGTATAAACACTTGGCGGGGTAACCACGCCCATACCATGGCCATCTACGGTATAAATGGTAATGTCTACCGACTTAGTGCCATTTTGGTTGTATTTCCCGGTATAGATATCCGCATGATCCTGTATACTCAGCGCATTGTCTGGACCGAAATTGTAGTAATCAGCGGAAGTCCCGTTAATGGTTGTATCGTGTGCATTGTGATATGCTGTTTTTACAATATGCCATTTCCCGGCTATAGAAGTATTGTTATCTTTTTTACAAGAATAAAAAGCAATTGATATTATGGCGATAGCTAATAAGGTAACTTTAGGTCTCATATTTACTCTGGATATTATTACAATAATCCATACGAAGCGGAACGGCAAATTGCTACAATTAAAACAATAAACTTACAGAGTTCGGCCCCTATTCTATTTATCAACCCTTTTTTAATACGATTGCACCTAAAGGTGGCAGGTCAACTATTACGGAGTTATCTTTTCCGTGCCAATGCTCCTTTTCGCTTTTCGCTGCTTTAGTATTGGTCATGCCGCTGCCCCAATATTGTTTCTCATCCGAGTTGAATATTTCTTTCCAACTGCCCGCTGCAGGAACTCCGACCCGGAAACCCTGGTGCGGCGTTGGTGTCATGTTCAGCACAATAACTAGGTCGTCTTTGGCATCGTGCCCTTTTCGGCCATAGATCAATATAGAATCATTGGCATTACCGCCGTCTATCCATTCAAACCCGGTTCCTTCAAAGCTTTTCTCATACAAGGCTGGCTCAGTTTTATATAATTTATTTAAGGCCTTAACAGTTTCCTGTATTCCCTTATGGTTAGGATATTCCAACACAAACCAATCCAGCGACTGGCTAAAGTTCCACTCCGTTCCTTGTCCAAATTCAGCACCCATAAACAGCAATTTACTGCCCGGATGGGTAAACATATAACTGTAAACTATGCGCAGATTGGCAAATTGCTGCCATTCGTCACCCGGCATTTTGCGGAGCATCGATCCTTTGCCATACACCACCTCATCATGTGAGAAAGGCAGCATAAAGTTTTCCGTAAAGGCATAGATCAAACTAAAGGTGATCTGGTTATGATGATATTTGCGGAACAGCGGGTCGGTAGAAAAATACTTGATCGTATCGTGCATCCAGCCCATCATCCATTTCATGCCAAAGCCCAATCCACCGGTATAAACCGGGCGACTTACGCCTGTAAAGGAAGTCGATTCCTCCGCGATAGTTTGCGTATCGGGGAAGTGACTGTAACAGGCCTCGTTAAATTCTTTCAGGAATGATATGGCTTCCAGGTTTTCGTTACCGCCAAACTCATTAGTTTCCCACTCGCCATGGTTCCGCGAATAATCAAGGTAAAGCATTGACGCTACGTCATCAACACGCAAGCCATCGATATGGTAGCGGTCTAACCAAAATAAGGCGTTACTGATCAGGAATGCACGGACCTCATTACGCCCATAGTTAAATATATACGATTTCCAATCGGGGTGAAAGCCCTTGCGAGGATCGGCGTGTTCATACAAGTGCGTACCATCAAATTTATAGATCGCATGTGCATCGCCGGGGAAATGCGATGGCACCCAATCCAATATCACCCCTATTTCGGCAGCGTGAAAAGCCTCCACCAATTTCATCAATTGCTTTGGTGTACCGTAACGGCTTGACGCGGCGTAATAACCGCTTACCTGGTAACCCCAGCTTGGATAATAGGGATGCTCGGCAATCGGCATAAACTCTACATGCGTAAAGCCCATTTCCTTCACATAAGGTACCAGTTTATCTATCAGTTGCTCGTAAGTGTAAAATGCATCCGGACTTTCGGGGCTGCGTGCCCAGGAGCCGATATGCACTTCGTAAACGGAATATGGCGCGTCTAAGGAATTGTGCGCGTGGCGATCCTTCATCCATTTGGTATCCTTCCACTCATAATAAGTGTCGGCCACTACAGATGCTGTGCGTGGCGGTTCTTCCCAGCGCAAGGCAAATGGATCGGCTTTCTCTAAATCTTCACCTGTGGATGATTTGATATAATATTTATAGGTTTCGCCATCGCCAATACGCGGAATGAAGCCTTCCCATATACCGGAGGCATCCCAACGTACATGCAAAGAGTGCGAACTGCGATTCCAGCCATTAAAATTCCCAATAACGGATACATGCTGCGCATTTGGCGCCCAAACGGCAAAGTAAGTACCAATAACGCCATCAACCTTGATTACGTGCGAACCGAATTTTTCGTACAATTTAAAATGCTTACCCGATTTGAATAAACCGATATCAAAATCGGTAAAACGGCTATAAACCTCAACGTTGTTTTTTACTGTTTCTGCAGGCATGGCTTTTTTAGTTGAGGGTGATTTTTTTACGGATGCAACGCTCTTCGCCGCTGGCTTAGCTGCAACCTTTTTTTCAGTTGAAGCGCTTTTTACAGCTTTGGTTGCTGCAACCGGCTTTTTAGCAGCAGGTTTTTTTTCTGCGCCGGCCTTTTTGGCTGGGGTATCATTTCCGGTTTCGGTTTTCTTTGTTGCCATATCCTTGTGCCTGCAGGCTTTAGTTAAATTTCTCTATTTCAAACAATACTTGCTGGATGCCTTTTAAAGGTATCCTGATCCAATCCGGGCGTCCGTTCAACTCATAGCCCAGTTCATAAACAGCTTTTTCAAGCAGGTGCAACTGGAGTAAAAAATTAAGTTCCGTTCTGCTACCAAATATAGCCGATATATCGCCTATTGTATGCATGTAAGCATCAACATAAGCATCGGTGATCAGCTTATACCACCTATCGGCAGCCTTTTGTAATTTTAAAGGGTCAATACTCTTCGTTTCGCTGCTGAAATAAAGCTTAGCACAAACCGCGTAATGGAAAGAACGTATCATACCGGCAACATCCTTCAGCGGCGAATGTTTGATTTTACGGTCAGCAATGGAGCTTTCTGGCTCACCTTCAAAGTCAATAACCAGGTAATCCGTTCCCGTAAAAAGCACCTGACCCAAATGATAATCACCGTGTATGCGTATGCGGGATGATTTGAGGTCATTACCTGCTATCTTTTCAAAAAAACGTTGAATGATCTGCTCACTGTTTATAAAATCATCAGCCAGTTGTTTTGCGTTTTTATCAAGCCGGGTATAGTTTTCCTTTAACAGGGTGATGCGCTTGTTCAGCAGTTTAGTCAGACTTTCCTGGAGCCATTTTATATAATCGGGGTTGTATTTTTCAGGTTTGAATGCTTTATTTTTTTTATCTGATAATAAAGCGAGGTGCATTTCGGCCGTGCGTTTTCCAAGCAGCTCCACCTTATCAAACACGATATCGTGTATACTGAAATGCTTATCCACAAACATAAACAGGAAGTCGTTCAGGTCATCACCCGTAGCTACCCAGCTATCCGATTTACTGGCTACCTTCTGCATCATCAGTCCGAGTGTAACCGGCGAAATGCCGGGACGTTCGTAAACTACGCTGCCGCAATAGGCAGGGATGTTTTTAAAGCCACCGGTTTCAGTCAAAAACTGCAGCATTTCCACTTCCGGGTTGATCTCGCGGAATAATTTGCGATACAGCTTAAAGAAATATTTATTGCCGAATATCAATGATGAATTGCTTTGCTCCAGGTCGGGAATTACACACAGGTAACCCATGTCCTCATCCGTAACGGCAAGGCCTTTACCTCTATGGTAAGTCAAAGCGCCTGTTTCTTGTGGGGTTGAAGCGTTATCGAAAATATTTTTAAATAGTTCCGTCTGGAAGCGAAAATCATAAATGGCATCAATCAGCCAGCCGGGCTTGCCATCAACAGTAATTTTAACAATAAATGCTTTGGGGTTCACCTGGCCTATCAGATCATAGCTATCCGGCAGGAAAGAAACCGGCATGGCGTACTTCTCCTCATCGCCATAAGTGTAACCGATATGCAGGATCACCAGGTAAGCCAGGTCGCCGTCAATAGGCATGGTCAATAGCTGCTGTACTTTCAGGAATTTGATCATACGCGCCTTGCCGGCAAACCAGCGGCATTTGCGCATATATTCATAAAATACGTTTTCCTCCAGCCAACTGATGGCCTTTTTATCTTTGGCAAATTCTGCCCATGGCAAAGTCAGCGATAGCGAATTGGTTTTGCTTGTTACACTTGCTTTTGCCATTTCCTGATCTTTACAATTCTATCCTGAATAAGTGTGCCGGCATATCGCCCGGTGATAACTCCACGTAATTCCACTCCCGGTTCCATACATAGCTTGTACCTGTCAAAACATCCAATACCGTGAAATCCTGGCCGGGAAAAATACCCATTTCGTACAGTGGTGTATGTACATGGCCAAATTGCTTTTGATAAGGATCAAGATTGACAATACACAAAATATGGTTATCACCCTCTTTCTTGTAGTAGGCCAGCATCTGCTCATTGTCGATATCACAAAACTTGATATTATTGGTATTTTGCAATGCCGGGTTTACCTTCCGCGCCGCATTCACCTTGGTGATCACGTCAGTAAGTTTGTTGCGTTTGGCCCAATCCCAATGGCGCACCTCGTATTTTTCAGAGTTCAGATATTCTTCCTTACCGGGATAAGGATCATGGTACATCAGCTCGTAAACCGGGCCGAATATGCCATAGTTGGATGACAGCGTTGCTGCCATAAAATAGCGCGCTATAAAACTGGCCTCATTCCCGCTTTGCAGATAATATGGATTGATATCATGTGTATTGGGCCAGAAGTTAGGGCGATAATAGTCCTTCATTTCTGTTTGCGTCAATTCGGTGATATACTCCGTTAGCTCCTGTTTAGTGCTGCGCCATACGAAGTAGGTATAGGATTGCGTATAACCGAGCTTGGCCAGTTCCTTCATCACCTTAGGTTTGGTGAAAGCCTCCGATAAGAAAATTGTTCCCGGATATTTCTTTTGTACTTCGGCAATGCACCACTCCCAAAAATTGAATGATTTGGTATGCGGGTTGTCAACCCTGAATATGCGGATGCCTTGTTCGCACCAATAATCCAGTATACTTTTCAGCTCTTTCCAAAGGTTTTGCCAGTCGTCATTTTCGAAATTAACGGGCAATATATCCTGATATTTTTTGGGTGGATTCTCGGCATATTGCACCGTTCCATCGGGCCGCCATTTAAACCATTTGGGATGTTCCTTCACATAGGGATGATCAGGTGAGCATTGTATGGCGAAATCCAGTGCTATTTCCAAACCATGCTCCGTCGCTTTTTTTATCAAACGTTTGAAATCTTCGAGCGTACCCAAATCTTTCAAAATATCCTTGTGCCCACCATCTTTGGAGCCGATGGCATAAGGAACGCCATCATCGCCCGGCAAAGCATTCACCGTATTATTCTTTCCTTTCCTGAAAGTATCACCTATCGGATGTATCGGTGGAAAATACAGCACATCGAAACCCATTTCGGCAATGCGGGGTAGCAGCTTTTCGCAATCCTTAAAGGTGCCGTGCTTTCCTTCCTTAGGTGATGCTGAGCGCGGGAAAAAACAATACCAACTGCTGAAACCTGCCCTTCCACGATCAACATAAACTTTTAATTCGTTTATATAAATAGTCGCATTCCCCAGGTCGGGATACAGGTCGATAAAGTGATGTGACTCCCTACCTAATACCGCATTCACGGCCAGGTCGTATTTGCCTTCATCTTTAAGCAGTGCAATGATCTTGCTGATCTGTTTCTGGTCAGTTTTATTGGCTGATGGCAGCATGGCTTCTAAAAAGCCTGCCCCTATCAATAATTCAACACCCATGTGCTGAGCATCCTGGTATTTTTTTAAAAAGCCTTCGAGCCAGGTGAGCGCATGGTCAACCCAGCCGGTTACGGTATAATGATAAAATCCTGTTTTTGGTAAATCGAATGAAGCTAACCAACGGTCGTTGCTGGTGGGGTGCATGGGTACAAACGACCATTTTTTTTCACTTTCGTGTTTGTATAATAACCTCGCCCCTACGTGGTCGTGACCATCGGTAAATACATCTGCTTCCACCCGAACGGTGTCGCCAACGATTTTTTTTATATTAAATCTGCCGGCGTCGATTTCGGGTGTTACATGTTCAACAATAACCCTTTGCAAGCCTTGTTTAGTCATTTGGTCAATAAAAATAGAATAGGTCGGTTTAAAATTGGTCTGCTAAATCTATTATAACTCTGTTGTCGTCACCAGGCGTTCCTACGGAACGCTTGAATTGAACAACTATTTATTTTTTCTACTACCCATCATACGTCCCGACGGGACGTGCCTGGGGTATTATTATCGAATTCGGCATTCTGGCAAAATTCGGGTTGACATTTACTTTTTACAACCCATCATACGTCCCGATGGGACGTGCCTGGGGTATTATTATCAAATTCAGCATTCAGACAAAATGCCGGTTGACATTTATCTTTTTTACAACTAACCAGTCGTCCCCCTCGGGACGTTTGATGGGTTGTAAAAAGATCAATATGTATCTACGTTCCATAGGAACGTTTCGTGCTTATCAAAGAGTTAAGGCTCGATGATACTTAACTGATAACCAACTGCGTAAAATTCTTTCTCAGTTTCAATTGCACTGATTTATCAGCGGCTATCATAAAATCCCTTACTTCGTTATTGTCGGCAATTACCCTTGTTGGTTTAAATGGCAGGCCTACAATATTGAAATGATAGTTTTCATACCGCGGTGTGTACAGGCCTTCCATACTTTGCTGTATGGTGAGCTTGTTGTCTTTTCCTTTTACTACAAATTTCTTTTCGAGGTAGATATCCTGCTCATAAGCAAATGTTTCGCCGTAATCTTCAAACAAAAATGAATTTGCCTCTATATCGCTGTAATAAACATTCAGTTTCACTTCTTCAATTTCTTTCTCACCTACATATTGCATTACAGGGTATTCCGGGATCACCGAACCTGCTTTTACAAATATCGGCATGATATCCAGCGGTGTAAGCACTACCACTTCCTTGCCGCCATCAACTAATTCGTGGTTCCAGAAGTTATACCATTTGCCTTTAGGCAGATATACCTTACGGCTTTTTTGTCCAGGCTCTAATACCGGGCATATCAATATTTTATCCCCGTAGGTAAATTCATCCTGGCGGAAATGGTTAGTCAATTCATCCTGCTCCTGTAATACTACCGGCCTCAATATCGGGAAGCCATAACGGTGATGTTCCCAGAAAGCGGAGTATAAATATGGAAGCAAGCGATAACGCAGCTCAATAAATTTACGGTTGATTGTAGTAAAAGGCTCGCCAAAACTCCAGGGTTCACGCTCTTTGGTATCACCCGCCGAGTGCGCACGCATAAACGGCGAAAATGTCCCCATCTGTATCCAGCGGGTAAACAGCTCGCCATCAGGCTCGCCGCTGAAACCGCCTATATCCGTACCGCAAAAAGATATACCCGATACGGATAATCTTTGGCATTGAATATTACCTAATTTTAAATGCTCCCACGAGGCCACGTTATCACCAGTCCAAACTGACGAATAACGCTGCACGCCCGAATATCCCGCCCGTGTAATGGTAAAAGGGCGTTTATTCTTCATCAGCTTGCGCATACCCTCGTAAGTAGCGCGTACCATTTGCATACCGTATACATTATGTGCCTTTCGGTGCGAACCGCGATGCCCGTCATATTGATGACGTACATCATCCGGGAAAGTGCCGCTGCCAAATACGGCCGGCTCATTCATATCATTCCATACCCCGGCCACACCCAATTGCACCAGTTCGTCAAACAATCCGCCCCACCACTCCCTTACTTCGGGATTGGTAAAATCCGGGAATTGACAACGACCGGGCCACACATGGCCTTCCATAAAATAATCGTCGCAACGACGACAGAAATATCTATTCTCTTTTCCTTCTTTAAATACCGAATAGTTATCATCCACACGTATTCCGGGGTCAATAATTACCACCGTTTTAAAGCCCTGGTCAGATAACTCCTTGATCATCTTCTTAGGGTCAGGGAAATATTTTCGGTTCCAGGTAAAGCACCGGTAACCGTCCATATAATCAATATCGAGGTAAATACCATCACAAGGTATCTTTTGCTCACGGAAGGTTTTGGTTACCATCCTTACTTTCGATTCGGGATAATAGCTCCAGCGACATTGGTGATAACCCAGCGCCCAAAGCGGTGGCATCGGGTGTGTACCTGTTAAAAGATGGTACCGCTTCACCACGTCCATCATATGCGGACCGTGGATATAATAATATTGCAGTTCGCCCCCATCAGCCCAAAAACTTGATTTGGTTGGATCTTCGGCGCCAAAGTCAAACTCCGCTTTAAATGTATTGTCGAAGAATATGCCATGGGCAATTCCTTCATTCAGGCTGATATAGAAAGGGATGCTGCGATATAGAGGGTCCTGGTTCCAGGCAAATGAGTAGGCGTCGGTATTCCAGTTAGTTAGTCTTTTTCCGCGGAGGTTAAATTCGGTCGGCTTATCGCCCATGCCAAAAAAGCTTTCCTGTGTATGGCATTCTTTGGTGCAATAAACATAGTAACCACCAAATTTCGTATTCTCCTCCCAGTGCATCGGCACCGCATCCGAACTGGTTACGTGGTTCTGATTATCAGAAAAAGATATAAAGAAATCTTTTTTACGTACGTGACAGTTTACAATATTGGTAGAAACCACATACTCATCTTCATACTCACCAAGGCTAAACAAGGATACTTTTTTCTCTAGTTTAGGCACAGCATATGAAAACTCGTCTAAAAAAACACTATGGGGGGCCAGTCTAACGCGTATAATTTCGTCAGTTACAACAGTAACTTCCACTTTAGCGTCGCCATCAGTAAAAAAGAATTTATTGCCTTTTTGTTCAGCGCCGATAGGCATACCCAGGTATTTTTTTACGATGGGTTTGATGCCCGCTGCCGGGTTATTTATATGGTGAAATTCTTCCTCTTCTTCGGTCAGCTTAGCGGGTAACAATTCGGGATTTAGTATATTATTATCTTCCATTCAAATTCGTCTCTTCTGCAAATATGTATTGTGTATCTTCTACGCAATATAACGATTGGGGTTTATAATTAATGTATTAAAGTTTAATTAATAATTGTAATAGCGACGGTTGAATTGTTTAACTGCGTATTAATCAGGCCTTATCAATGATCTGTATCTTATGACCATCCTGCACATATAACACCGCTATAGCCCCCATAAACATAAACACCCCGGCCATAACCAGCGCATATATCGCGTGACCATTATAAAAGTATTTAACGATTGGTCCGCCGATAATGCCATTCACAATTTGTGGAAATGTGATGAAAAAGTTAAAAATACCCATATATACGCCAATTTTCGTGGCCGGGATTGAGCTTGATAAAATGGCATAAGGCATGGCCAAAATACTTCCCCAGGCCAAACCGATACCAATCATGGGCAAAATAAGCAGGTAATCATTTTTAATAAAGAATATGGATATCAATCCGATACCGCCCATTGTTAAAGAAAATGCATGCGTTTTTTTCCGACTGGTATAGCGCACTATGCGTGGAAGTAATAAGGCATATATGGCCGAAACTGCATTATAAATACCAAATAAAACGCCTACCCAATTCCCGGCATTATTATATTCTACGGATGAAGTATCACCCGCTTTGATATGATAAACGTGATCAACTATCGCCGGTGTAGTAAATACCCACATAGAAAATAGCGCGAACCACGAAAAAAATTGCACTACACCTAACTGCTTCATGGTTTTTGGCATATTGACCAGGTCGGACATGATCTCGGCAATGCCACTTTTCTTTTTCCCTTCCACTTTAGGTTCGGGCTCGTGGAACTTGGCATACTCCTCCGGTGGATATTCTTTTGTTTTGATGACTGTCCACAAAATACTGGCGATCAGCACCAGGCCGCCAACATAAAATGAAAACAGCAGGTTATTAGGTACATGCCCCGGTTCAGCAGTTTTAGCGATGCCAAACCAATTGGCAAAAACATAAGGCAGCCACGAACCGATAACGGCTCCGACACCGATCAAACAGGTCTGCATAGAAAACCCATCATTATGCTGACTATCAGGAAGATTATCCGCAACTAAAGCCCTGAAAGGCTCCATCGCCACATTGAATGAGGCATCCATGATCATCAGCATACCTGCTCCCACTACAATCGGCGGTATAATGGCGGCCAGCATAGATGAATTTGGCATAAAAAACAAGGCAAGGCCGGATAATATAGCCCCGGTTAAAAAGAAGGGACGCCTGCGGCCAAGTTTCGTCCAGGTGCGATCGCTATAATGCCCGATGATAGGCTGAACGATCATACCGGTAATAGGCGCGGCGAGCCAAAACCATGACAAATGCTCCACATCAGCCCCAAATGTTTGCAGGATACGACTGGCATTACCCGTTTGCAGCGCAAAGCCAAACTGTATACCCAAAAAGCCGAAGCTCATGTTAAATATCTGCCAAAAACTCATTTTTGGTTTTTGGAGGATGGTGCTTGTTGCCATAATTGTTATAGGTTTAATGGTTTAATTGGTCAAAACTCTAATAGTACCCCGCTTGAAGCTGGCAGTGTAATATTCAATCCCCCTGTAATATCATCCGCACTGTATTTATTACCGCTCAGCAGGTCATTAAATTGCACATTCCCATTCAAATGCAATTCGGCTAACAAATCGGCTGGTAGTTTTAGGTGCAATTTTTTCGCGTCGCGGTTAAAATTGGTTATGACCAATATACGCTGTTTGTCCGTAAATCGTACGTAGGCATAAATACGGTCATTAAAGCCACTTTCGTTATTCTGATTAGCAAGCATCAACTCCCAAAATTTGCCGGTTTTAATGGCTTCTTTTTGCTGAACGATATTTAATAGTTTACTGTAAAATTCATGCAGTTTTTTCTGACTGTCAGACAATTGCCCGCCATCCAGCTTGCCGTTATTCAGCCATTTTTGATGCTCGGGCACGCCCCAGTAATCAAATATGCTGGTGCGGCCATCATCTCCGCCAAAACCTTCTTTGCCTGCGCCCGGCTCACCCACTTCCTGTCCGAAGTAAACCATCACCGGCCCGGTATTCAGCGTAGCGGTAACGATCATGCCCGGCACGGCCAGCCAGGCGTTACCCGCAAAACCGGGAGAAGCGATACGTTGCTCATCATGGTTTTCCATAAAGCGCAGCATGTGGCTATCTATCAGTTTACTATCATTATTCCAAACCCTGTTGATATCCCATGTAGTTGCATTTGGTTCGTTACGGGTCAGGCGTTTGATGGCATCATACAAGCCAACTTTATCATACAGGTAATCAAATTTACCGTTGAAAATATAGTCGTGATATTTATGCGCATCATAGGCCTCGCCGATAAAAATCAGCTGCGGGAATTCAGTTTTTAATTTCGGAATCACCCAGCCCCAAAATTCAAAAGGGACCATTTCCACCATATCGCAACGGAACCCGTCTACTCCCATTTCGCTCCAGAAATGCAGGATATCATATACTTTGTTCCATACAGGTGGTACCGGGTCAAAATGCGACTGGCGGCCATTCTGGTAATCCGCGCCGTAATTCAGTTTTACTGTCTCAAACCAATCATCAATAGATGGCGTAGCACTGAAAACGTCGTTCCCGGTTGCTTTTGCCGGGCTTTCAACAAACTTGCCGTCTTTCAATGGGCTTTTAAATCCATCACCACCCGGATTATAGCCTGGGGGAACTACAAAATGCTGCCCCGGTGTATAATAAAAATCATTTTTAGGATCAAAGGCTTTGGTCTTATCATCATCCTGCCCAAAATCACGCACGCCTGCAGGTTTTACATCCGAAGCATAAGTACGGGCCACATGATTAGGCACCAAATCCATCAGCACTTTTAAGCCATTCTCATGCGAGCGGTTTATAAGTGTCAAGTACTCCCCCATCCGGTTATTTACATCAACGGCCAGGTCGGGGTCTACATCATAATAGTCCTTTACAGCATATGGCGAGCCTGCACGCCCCTTTACCACATCCGGGTCATCAGCCTTAATACCGAATTTGGAATAATCCGTCATGGTGGCATGCTCTATCACCCCGGTAAACCAAACATGTGTAAAGCCCATTTTTTTTATTTCCTGCAGAGCCTTATCATTAATATCGTTGAACTTGCCTACGCCGTTCTCTTCAATAGAGCCGTTGGTTTTGTTTACCTGTTTGGTATTACCATACAGACGCGGTAGTAACTGGTATATGGTGAGCTTATTATTTGTTTGGATTGATACCATTTTAGGACGTTTTTTGGGAGGCCTTATCTGCGAAAATACAAATTGCGGCATCAATGATACCGCAACAAGACAGGCAATGGCAATTTTTTTTCTCATACTCAATTCAAAGCATTTTAGGCTTCAACCAACAACTCATTGTTGGCTTTCACCAATTGCTCTTTACCGTAAATCAATACAGCCACTTCGTTGCCCGACAGGTTTTTGATCTGCACGCCATCCTTACTCACTTTTATGTTGAGTAATGCACCCCTGAAACCGATATGGAAAGAGAACGATTGCCATTTGCCGGGGAGGAATGGCTGAAAAGATAATTTCTCATCACGTACCCGCATACCGCCAAAGCCCTCAACTACCGACATCCAGGTACCGGCCATCGAAGTGATGTGACAGCCATCTTCTGTATCGTTATTATAGTCATCCAGGTCGAGGCGCGAGGTACGCAGGTAAAACTCATAAGCCCGTGCCTCGTCACCTAATTTGGCAGCGATAACTGCATGCACACACGGTGATAAAGACGATTCATGCACCGTACGTGGCTCATAAAAATCATAGTTACGGCGGATGGTATCGATATCATACTGATCTTCAAAAAAGTAAATCCCCTGCAGTACATCAGCCTGCTTGATGTAGCATGAACGCAATATCCTGTCCCAGCTCCATTTCTGGTTGATGGGACGTTCGCTTACCGGCAAATCTTTTACTAATATTTGTTCTTTGTCCAAATAACCATCCTGTTGTAAAAATATGCCACGCTTTTCGTCATAAGGGTAATACATTTTTTCGATGATATCACGGAACCTTGCAGTTTCCCTATCATTATCAAAATGTATTTTATTGACCAAAGCCTGGTATTTTGCGTTGTCTTCAGATTCAACCTTTTCGGCTACATCCATAGCATACTGCATGCACCAGGTGGCTATTTTGCTGGTATACCAGTTGTTGTTAACATTGTTCTCATACTCATTAGGCCCGGTTACCCCCAGCATCACATATTGCTGTTTATCATCAGACCAGTTAACCCTTTGCGACCAAAAACGTGCTATAGCGATCAATACTTCCAAACCGTAATCAGCCAAATAGCTTTCATCACCGGTATAGCGCACATAATTATAAATGGCATGGGCAATAGCGCCATTACGATGAATTTCCTCAAAGGTGATTTCCCATTCGTTATGACATTCGGCGCCATCCATAGTAACCATTGGATACAAAGCCGCGCCATCTTTAAAACCTAACAATTTAGCGTTATCTATCGCTTTATCTAATTGCTTGTAACGATACAGCAACAGATTACGGGTTACTTTCGGATCGGCGGTAGCCAAATAAAATGGTACACAATAAGCCTCGGTATCCCAATAAGTTGAGCCTCCGTATTTTTCGCCGGTAAAGCCTTTAGGGCCGATGTTCAGGCGATCATCCTCGCCGGTATAGGTTTGGTTAAGTTGAAAAATATTAAAGCGGATACCTTGCTGGGCTGATGCATCGCCTTCGATAATGATATCATTATGCATCCATTTTTTGGCCCAGGCATTCGCCTGTTCTTCCATCATGGTTTTAAAACCCTTTTCGCTGATATGCAACAAGGTGGCTTTCAGGTTATCTTCCAGTTCAGCCGCTGCATAATTTTGTGACGACAGGTTAGCGGCGTATTTATAAATGGTGATCGTTTGCCCTTGTTCAGCTTGAAGATCATTCTTTAAAGCGACATACTTATCCTTTTCAACAGGCTGAACGTTTAATTCTATAGGCTGACCATTTTGTTCGATAACTATCCGCATGCCGGTAGCCACTTCAAAACCTGTCTTTTTAGTGCGCAGTTGTATAAAAGCGCCATCAGTCCAGGTTTCTTTTTTTACTTCGTCCCAAAATTTTTCATCGTAGTTGGAATCCTTATTAACCACATCGCCATTAATAAAGGGCGAAACAGTAATTGTACCGCTAAAATTCAATGGTGCAATGGAATATTTTATCGCTCCTGTTTCGTCATCCGCAATGCTGCAAAATCGGATAGCTTCAACTTCAACCTCTTTGCCATTGGCAGTTTTTGCACGGAAGGTTCTTTTCAGATAACCTTCCTTCATATTCAGTTCCCGCGTAAAAGCGCTTACTTCGCATTTGGCCAGGTCGAGTTGTTCTCCATCAATCAAAACATCGATACCGATCCAGTTGGCAGCGTTAATTACTTTGGCAAAATATTCGGGGTAACCATTTTTCCACCAGCCTACGCGGGTTTTGTCGGGATAATATACCCCGGCAATGTAATTGCCCGAAAGTGATTCGCCACTGTATGCTTCCTCAAAATTGGCACGTTGCCCCATCCTGCCGTTGCCCAGGCTAAAAATACTCTCGGATATTGTATTATAACGCGGATCAAATCCTTCTTCTATAATTTTCCACTCATCAACTTTGATATAGTCCTTCATGTATTATCGTGATATGTTATTCAATAACTTATTGTCATTTCGAACGACACAGAGAAATCTTATACACCGTGCATGTACAGTATACAGGTTGTATAAGATTTCTCCTCGTTCCTCGTCGAAATGACAAATTGTTTAATGTTTTTATAATTTATATAACTTCTCCAAACTCATTTCATTCAACCCGCTAACTACCAGGTTAGCCTCTCCCAGCACTTGCGGCGTGCCAATGCCTACCACTTTCATCCCTCCGGCTATAGCGGCCTCCACACCGGCTATGGCATCTTCAAATACTACGCAATTTTCAGGCGCTTCATTTAACTCTTCCGCTCCTTTTAAAAACACTTCCGGGTCGGGCTTGGGTTTGCTCACTTTGTTTCCGTCAATAACAGCATTAAAAAAATGTGCGATGCCTGTTTTTTCCAGTATCATCCCAGAATTCTTACTTGCCGACCCCAATGCGATTTTTATTCCCGCGTCAATACATGTTTGTAAAAACTCTTTTGCTCCGGGCAACACTTCCTCAGGCGTCATCTTGCTGATCATTTCCACATACCAGGTATTCTTGCGCGTAGCCAGTTCCCCTTTTTCAGCATCAGTTTTGGTGATACCGCCCCATTGCAATATCAATTCCAGCGAGCGCGTCCGGCTCACTCCTTTTAGTTTTTCGTTATCTTCTTCGGTAAAATCAAATCCCAATTCGTTTGCCAACCGTTTCCATGCCTTGTAGTGATAAACCGCAGTATCAACAATCACCCCGTCAAGGTCAAAAATGCACGCTTTTATACTCATCCTGTTATTATAAGCAGATCAGGGTCAATCAAATACCCTGCCCTACCGATCACTAAATATATTATTAATGGGTATTATTTGGTAATAATTCTAAAATTAATGTTGATTTTCCACCCACTGTTAATTTCGAAAGGTCAACAGCCTCATCGGTGATCACATTCCTGGCTTTTAATGTACCATTGATTCTTTCGGCATATCTTACAGTCGGAACAGTTTGTTCCTTGTCACGACCATTATATACCACCATTACAGTCTTCTTGTCATCATACCTGAAATACACATAAACACCATCATGCGGAATATATTGCATCATTTTGCCGGTTTGCAGCGCCGGGGTATTTTTGCGGTAATTAGCAAGCGTTTTAACATAATTAAAGGCTTCGTTTTCCTTGGTGCTCCTACCGGCTGCTGTAAATTTATTATTCTTGTCGCCAGTCCATCCCCCAGGGAAATCTTCACGTACCAAACCATCCGGGTTCGAATAGTTTTTCATCAGTATTTCGTCGCCATAATACATTTGCGGCACACCGCGCATGGTCATCAGCATAGCCATACCCGATTTGTATTTGTTAATATCCTCGCTTACCATCGACAGGAAACGGCTCATATCGTGGTTATCCAAAAAGATCACGTTCCTGCTAACGTCCTTGTATAGAAAGTCCTGCGCCATTATTGCATACAGGCGGTTTACTCCATCTGTCCAGCCTTCATTACCATTCAGGGCCTCATAAACGGCATCTTTCCACACCGCATCGGTTATGCCCGGTAAGTGGGTGTCCAGTTTCTGATTTATGGTTTTACCTTCGGTGAAAAATGCCTGGTTAGCAGGAGTCATTTGTAATACCTCACCGAATATCGATAACTTAGGAAATTCAGCCTTTACATCCTTAGCCCATTTGGCCATATATTCCGGGTCGTTGTAAGGGTAAGTATCCAACCGGAAACCATCCACACCCGAATATTCCACCCACCAGATATGGTTTTGGGTCAGGAAGTTTTGCAGATAGGGGTTATTTTGGTTCATGTCCGCCATGCGGCGATCAAACCAGCCATCCAGCATTTGTTTCTTATCTGATGGGGCCGCATAAGGGTCCATATCCGCTTCGTAGCGAAAGTTTGATTTGGTATATTTTGGCCATTGATGCACCCAGCTTTTCATCGGCATATCCAATATGGTATAGCCTTCGGTACCGGCATGATTATGCACCAAATCCATTACTACCTTTAAGCCCATAGCATGGCATTTATCTACAAATTTCTTGTAAAGTTCGTTTGTGCCGTAGCGCGGGTCTATTTTATAATGATCGGTAACGGCGTAGCCATGATAGGACGCGTTTGGTTCATCATTTTCGATAGCCGGTGTAAGCCAGATAGCCGTAACACCCATATCCTTTAAATAATCCAGGTGGTTCATTACCCCCTGCAAATCACCACCATGGCGACTGAACATCTTACCCCTGTCAACCGACATCTCGCGCATCCCGGCAACAGAATCATTTTTGGCATCACCATTTGCAAAGCGATCTGGCATGATCAGATAGATCAAATCCTTGTCAGTTACGCCTTGTGCCCGGCTTGCCGACTTGTCCCTTTTTTTGAGCGAATACTGATAAGTTAAAGTCTTTTCTCCTGCTTTAATAAAATTTATCGGGAACGTTCCCGGAGATGCGGCAGAAAAAACGCGTAAATCGATGAATAAGTAATTAGGATTTTCAACTTTGTGCACTGCAACAAGCTTCACGCCGGGGTAGTTTAACTGCACATTTCGGGAGGCAATATGGTCGCCGTGAACGATCAATTGCACGTTAGGATTGCTCATCCCAACCCACCAAAACATGGGTTCTACGCGCTCCAGGGCAGGAATTTGTGCCGAAACGCCCAACGCCGCCAGGAGGCAGCCAATTGTAAAAAATAATGATTTTCTCATACCAGGTTTCTTCAGGAAAATAATTGAGCGGCTATCAAAAATCGTTCACTAACCGCGTTTCAAATTTAATATAAAAATGATTTGTTGTATGAAAAAGTGAAAATGTTTGTGGGGGATAAAATATCACAACCAATCAAGATACCCAAAGTCCTTATTGACTGAAGTTTTTGATATAATCTTCCAATGGTTCCAATCCCATTTCTTTCCTGAGTTTGTTAACTGTTTTGGGATATTGTAATGGAAATGGCGAAAATTTACCGGTCTTTTTATTTCGCTGTAGCTGCGTACCATAGATCTGCTTTTGATCCTTATTTACTAAAACCCGGTCGGTTAAATAGGCGTATTTTGCTTTGCTGGCATTGTTCTTATCAACCTGCTTTTTCATTAGTACTAAAACCCGTTCCTGGAAAGGCACATCATTATCACAATGCTGTATGATTGCCCAAAAGTTATCACTGCTTTCCCCTACCAAATCATATCCGGGATAACCATATTTATTGATGATCACTTTTGCTTTAACTTCATTTATGCTGTCAGCTTCTTCCCATCTTTTTTCTATCGTTTCTTCATTATAAGCTGACTTTTCCTTTTTCGAGATCTTCGTATATTCCTTACGCCAAAACTGATCATCTGTAAACATCGAATCTATCCTTTTAATTAAAGCCGTATTATATTTTACGGTTTGAGCGGATAATGAGACACTTAAAAATATGCCAGATAAAGTAACGATCAAAGATGTTTTCATAATAATAGTGCAATTATAACTAAAGATATAGTTTTAATTGCACTATCCTAAATACTAATTAAACCAATACGCTGCCACCATCAACCACTGTGATCTGCCCGGTGGTATAATTGCCTTTGATAAAGTATAAATAGGCTTCAGCAATGTCAGTTGCTTCGCCTACCCTGCCGGTAAGTAATTTGCTGCCTATATTAATAAACATGGCTTCCTTGTCTGCTTCGGGCATATTGCTCCACAGATCTGTTTTAACCACTCCAGGGCAAACCGCGTTTACACGGATCGGGGCTAACTCAACGGCAAGTGCGCGAGTCAGGGCATCAACTGCGCCTGTAATACTGGCTGCAACGGTCCACCCTTTCCACGGGCGCAAGCCCACGGTACCAGTTGTTAATGTAATAGACCCGCCCTTACGGATATACGGACTACCATATTTAGCAGCCATTAATGCTCCCCAATAGCGCAGGTTAAAAAACTCACGGGCTTTATCCATTTCTACCGTGGGTAACTCGCTCAGTTGCAATGCTTCACCGGCGGTGAAAACCAAATGATCAAATTCGCCTATTTGTTTAAATAATGCTTCTACTTGGTGTTCATTTGTAAGGTTGGCTGCATAACCGGCACTACCTTGTGGTAAAACAGCCAATGCGCTGTCAACCCTTTGCTGGCGGCTTGATGCTACTATTATCTCCGCACCTACTCCGGCAGCTGCCATGGCTGTGGCTAAACCAACACCAGAGGTACCGCCCAACAGTACTATACGTTTGCCGCTTAATCCCTTGCCTGCTTGTGTTACTTTGTCTTTCATTTTATTGTTTTTTGATAGGACAAAGTTCCCTTGAAGTAACAAGGATGCATTTACCAAATGGTAAAAAGCATCAGCGCATATTTTTACGGATACGGCTTAATGATTGCTGGGTAACGCCAAGGTAGGATGCGATATCACTTAAAGATACACGGAGCGCGATATCAGGCTGCCTGATCAGGAAATTCTGGTAACGAAGGCTGGCATCTTCGCCTAAATAGGAGTTGCGCACCTGTATCTTATCCAGCAGGGCTTGTGTAGTAATGCCTGTTATTAGCTCTTTCAGATAAGGTAGTTTTTCATACAAGCTCACTAATTTTTGTTTTTTCAGTACGATGATCTCCGCATCGCAGGCAGCTTCGATTCCTTCAATAGCCGGCACGTTATTGTTGAAACTATTCAGGATGCTGCAAAACTGGTTCTCCTTCAGGAAAAAGTAAGCCATTTTGTTCCCTTTTTCATTTTGCGAAACAATACGTAATACTCCTTTGCAGATAAAAAACATTTCCCGGCATACCTGTCCTTGCTCCAAAAGCACCTCCCCTTCAGTTACTTTCCGGCAACTCAATTCACTTTCGATGACGGCAGCATCGGCTTGCGGGATATTTTTAAATAGCCTGAGATAATTTATAAAAACATCAACCATGTATAAAACTATGTATTCGGTTTATTTATGGCAAGCAGTACAAAAAAATAAATAAATTTGTATACCTAAAATTTAAGCCATGGAAAAGATCCAACTAAAACATCCCGAAGGGAAAAAGGCTATCTCAATGGACAAAAATAAATATGAGGCTCTAAAAACCTCTTTCATTAGCAGTCTCAAAGTTCGAAAAGCGGCTCCGTTTGAAGAGTTGCTAACCGACGTAGTAGCTGATCTGAAAAAAGAAAATATCAAGATTGAAGGGGTTATTAAATGGAATTTATTTTGGGTAACCCTGGATATGGAAGCAAGGAATGATCTGAAAAAAGACAAAACGGTATCGCCTTTCAGGTACTCGCTTGCTTAGAAAATAAAACCAAAAAGTATTTATAACCACATAAAAAATGAAAGCAATCTCCATTATCTCCATACCTGTTACCGACCAGGAAGCGGCTAAACAGTTCTATTTAAATTTAGGTTTTAATCTATTGGTTGAAGCGCCTTTCGCACCCGGCCAAAATTGGGTTCAGCTTGCTTTGCCCGGGCAGGAAGCAGTTTCCATAACACTGGTTACCTGGTTTGATAATATGCCTGCGGGCAGTGTAAATGGCTTTGTTATCACAATCGATAACATGGACAAGGAAATTGAAGAATTAACAGCCAAGGGAATTGAAGTTGGCAAGATAGACCAAACTCCCTGGGGCAAGTTCGCGGCAGTGACCGACCCTGATGGAAACAGGTTAAGTTTGCATCAGGCGTAAATATTGTCTGAACCTTGATTCATAAGATTAAAGGATTACCGCGATTATTATTCAAATGATAAATATTAATCACGGTAATCTTATAAATCCTAAAATCGTGTTTACCACCTCTCCAACCCCAGCAATTTCTTTCCCAAAGGCGACAGTTCCGCCACAGGGTTCTTCTTCTCACGTTCCATCGGGTCGCCGGGAAAAGCGTAGCCTTGCATGGCTTCCCTGCTCTGCCAGCTATTGATGCGCCATTGCTTTAGCTCCTCGTCATCTTCCTGGGCGGGCATCATAGCAATATATTGAGCTATACGCACCTTATCGCCACTGGTATTGGGCCGGATGCCGTGTGGCTCCAGACTGTTGAAGATCAGCAGGTCGCCGGCTTCCAGCTTTACTTTTACAATTTCAAAGCCAGCCGTGTCCGGTTTGTAATGATCGCGATCTTCGGGCTGGGTTAGTTTCCAGGTATCATAGGTACGGTATAATTCGGGGATGCATTGAAAACCTCCCATAGTCTCGTCAGTCTGATCGGCTAAAGCCAAAACGCCCTGCACATTCTGTGGTTTGGTTTCGGGATCATAGTCCCAATGGATAAATCCCTTGTACTCAAAACCCGGCCTTAACGGGAAATTCAGGTTAGCGCGGTCAATCGTAACCCATAATTTTTCGGTTCCCCATACATCAGCAAACGCCTGGTGCACTTTTGGGAATTGCCGGTTATCCCACATAAACTGCTGGTTATATATTTCTACCATGCCGGTATTGTTCAGTTCCTTCATTTGCATCTGGGCATTTGGCTTTTTATACCAGCTTTCGATATCATTAGGGTCCTTACCTTCGTATTCCCATAAATAACCGGCCAGTTTTTGCACTTGCTCTTTCGGCACCGCGTTTTTGATCACCACATAGCCATTATCCACCCAAAATTTCCAGTCGGCTTCACTTAGTACCTGCAAAGGTTTGCCGTTGCTGCGGTCATTTAATTTCACCTGGCTTGATTTTGCTGTCGAAGGATTGCCGGGTATTTCTTTGTGTGCGTTGTCAGGGCTCATGGTTGGCGTCATGGTGGCCATTGTTTGATTTTCCATTTTGCTGTTTACTATTGGTTTGCAATTCAAAGGTATGTCGGGTTTTAAGGTCATTTATTCTTTACAATGACCAATATTTGCTCTGTATTGACCAAACTTGTATATTTATATTAATTAATAGTACAATGCAGAATGAATGAGATCCAGTTAGAGAAAGTAGATTTTGAACCGGGCAAATCTTTTAAGCTATTCTCTCCGCGGCTCAGAAACACTTTTTTATGGCACTATCATCCCGAATATGAACTGGTGTATGTGGAAGCTGATGCGGGTATACGCCATGTGGGCTCGCATATATCAGGCTACACCCAAAGCGACCTTGTTTTTATCGGCAGCAATATCCCCCATCTTAATTTTGATTACCGGTTGCGGAGCGATTACCACCAGGTAGTGGTTCAATTGCGCGAAAACTTTTTAGGCACAGCGATCGGGCTGTCCCCAGAATTTACAGGCATCAATCAATTATTCAAAAAAGCCGGTTCAGGAATTGCTTTTCGTGGCGAAACTAAAGCCATCGTAGCTGAAAAGTTGAAACAACTGCAAAACCTAAGCTCATTCAAACAATTGATGGAGTTGATGGAGATATTCCAGATCCTGGCGGGTTCTAATGAAACTGAAATATTAAATGAGGAGCAGATCAGTTTGCAGTTCTTTTTAAAGGATAAGATCAGAATGGGCGCCATTTATGAATATATCGATGCCAATTATAACCGTAAACCTGATGTGAATGTAGTAGCCGATAAAGTACATTTAACCACTCCTGCATTTTGCCGTTACTTTAAAAGGCAAACAAATATGACGTTCACTGATTTTGTAAACCAGTACCGTATTGATATGGCCAAAAACCTGTTGATGCAGGATAAAAACATCACTGAAACCTGCTATGCCGTTGGCTTCGAAAGCCTATCCTATTTCAATAAACTCTTCAACAAAATAGTTGGTAAAAATCCATCTGATTTCAAAAAGACCTGGTTAAATCAGGCAGTCGCAAAGCATTAATTCTGAGTGTTATCGCGATGAGTATCCTCTTAAAATGTTAATAACTCAGGATAACCCTGCCTTTAATTTGCCCGTATAAATGCTTGTTATTAAGAAGCGATTACGATGCGAAAAAGATTATTTCCCCTATTATTGATTTCCTGTGTGTTTATTTCTGCCTGCCAGAAAAATTCGGTCAAACCCGAAATTGAACCAGGTGTAAGTGAAGCAAGATCAGCCGGCTCAGAAATATTGGTAAGGCATCAAACTGCCGCCGACTCAGCTTTGGATAATGTAACGGGCTACCTTCGCCTGCAATTAGCTAAGGATTCTATCAATACGGATAACGTTTTGATCAGTTTCAGGCCGGCTGCTAAAACAAGGTATGTTTCTAACGAGGATGCACCTACTTTCCAGGGATTTGGTGTAGTAAGCATGTCCAGCTTATCAAGTGATAATGTGGCTTTGGCAATTAACGCGCTGCCATTATCTAAAAAAGGGGTCACCATAGCCCTTAAAGTGACTGCCAAAACAGATGGCGCCTATACATTAAATATGAACGCCATAAATTCCATACCTCAAATATATGATATATGGCTTAGAGACACTTACAAAAAAGACTCTGTTAATTTACGGCTGAACCCAATTTACGCCTTTGATCTAAATAATTCTGACACTAACTCATTTGGCAACCAAAGATTCAAATTGGTAGTGCGGGAAAAATAACACGATTTCTGGATTTGATAGATTAACAGGATTAAGATTATTGGATTCTTTTCGCAATCCCGGCAATCATTTAAATCTAACAATCGTGTAATTAATCGTGTTAGCATTTCACCGTCTTTTTCTTTTTGCCGAGTGATCCTCTGTCTTTTACTTTCATGATATATTCGGCAGCGTCCGGTACTTTACAGGCCGTTCCATTCATGTCAATTGTTAAGGTTCCTATCGCTTTTGAAGCAGCGATTGCTTCTTCGGTTAACGGAGTTACATAGCTGCCAAGCGCTATCACAAAAGCATTCATTACCTTTTTTACCCGGTTAGGGGCTGAATGAATTGTTTCCGTCACTCGTTTCAATAATGCCCGCAGAGCAGGCATATCCAATTCATCATCCGCTTTAAGCGCTACCACATTATTTAACGTAGCCCAACCTGCCGCAGCAATATTTTCATAGGCCGAACCGATCCATTCCATCGCCATTTCATAACCATATTTACCTTCGGCAGCCACCCAGGGAACGGTAAATCCATTGATGTTATCAGAAACTGCCTGCTCCACCCAGGTTTGCAGGTCGGCCCTGGTCATTTGCGCATCATCGGCTATCAGCCCGGCCAGGTACATGGCATCGGCATTGCCGGTAGCATACAGGTTTTTTGCCAGGTTATAGTCCTTTTTCACCTTCTTCTGGATCGGCTTCAGGTACTCTATTTTGACGCCAAAAAAAGGCTCTTTTACGCCATGTTTTAATAATATCTTCTTGATGTTTGCATCGCCCCGCGATTGCAGTTCGGTCATAATCTCGTCTACGGTCATAATGGAATTTTTTAATACTTCGCCTACCAGTTGATTTAAATAGAATCTCTACAGTAAATTTATAAAAAACACATACAGGTTTTAAATATAATTACAATCTATCTATTATCCTTTTTACTATCTTGCCCATAGTTAATCAAACCTGATGAAACTATTTAAAGCCTTAATTTCACTCGTAATTACTTTAGTACTGATCTGGGCGTTGCAAACCAAATTTGGGGATATTCCACCTCTCGGGAAATTCTTAAGCCCATCGGATGGCTTCTGGCAAAATGCAGAAAGTAAAAGCATAAATGAATCAGAAAGCCTGAAGCTTGACGGCCTGCAGGGAAAGGTAACTATCCGATATGATGAGCACAGGGTTCCGCATATTTTTGCAGAAAACGATCATGACCTGTATTATGCGCAAGGCTACGTTACCGTCCGCGACCGCCTGTGGCAAATGGATATCCAAACCCGCAGCGCGTCAGGCAGGTTATCCGAAATTGCCGGGCCAAAAGCGCTGACTATCGACCGCTATCATCGCCGCATGGGTATGGTTTATGGCGCCGAAAATACGCTGAAAGGCATGATGAAAGATCCCGTGAGCAAAATGGTGGTTGAAGCTTATACCGAAGGAGTAAATAATTACATCCATCACCTTTCCAAACGGAATTACCCTATAGAGTTTAAGCTGCTTGATTATGCCCCGGAAGACTGGAAGCCTATTAACTGTGCCTTCCTGCTAAAACTCATGTCAGAAACATTGGCTGGTGGGTCTGACCAATTCGCCATGACCAATAATTTGAAGCGTTTTGGCGCTAAAGATGTCAACGACCTTTTTCCTGATTATCCATTCCATGAGGACCCCATTATCCCCGTGGGCACCAAATGGGATTTCAAACCCCTGCCTATCCCAAAACCATCCAAAGGCTTTATCGCCCAAATGACCGATACCATTAAACCAAAGCCGCACATACCCGGCATAGGCAGTAATAATTGGGTGATAGGGGGCGACAAATCGGCCAACGGCTACCCTATCCTGGCTAATGACCCTCATTTGAATTTAACCTTCCCGGCTATCTGGTATCAAATTCAAATGTCATCGCCTACGGTAAATGTCTATGGCGTTTCTATACCCGGCGCCCCCTGTGTGATAATAGGTTATAACCAAAAAATAAGCTGGGGCGTTACCAATGTGGATGCTGACGTTCTGGATTGGTACCAGGTGCGCTTTAAGGATAAAAGCAAAAACGAATATTGGTACAACAACCGCTGGAATAAGGTAAACAAGCGCATTGAGGTAATTAATATCCGTGGGCAAAAGCCTGTTTATGATACCGTATTATACACCCATCACGGCCCGGTGGTTTATGAAAGTATCGATAAAAAACCGAAAGATGATTATGAGAATATCCCTGTCGGCGATGCGTTGCGCTGGGTGGCCCATGATGAATCGGATGAGTTTATGGCTTTCTACCTGTTAAACCGTGGAAAGAACTATACAGACTATCGCAAGGCCCTGACCTATTATAGCGCACCGGCACAAAATTTCATCTTTGCCAGTAATGACAAGGATATCGCCATTACACCCAATGGTAAGTTCCCGCTGAAATTCCGCAACCAGGGTAAGTTTATTATGGACGGCAGCGACCCGGCCAACGACTGGCAGAGCTGGATACCATTTGAACAAAACCCAACGGTTAAAAATCCGCCAAGGGGCTTTGTGAGTTCGGCTAACCAATCGTCAACCGACCAAACCTACCCCTATTATATCAACTGGCGGTTTGAATTGTATGATCGTGCCAAACGAATAAACGACCGGCTTAAAATAATGCAGAAAGCTACCGTAGATAGTATGCGCATGATGCAAAGCGATGATTATAGCACGCGTGCACAGGATGTTTTGCCTGTGTTTTTGAAATATTTGGATGATTCCAAACTGGATAAAACCCAATTGGAAATTTTGCAAATTGTAAAGAAATGGGATAAGCATTTTGCTGCCACAGCGCAGGGTGCAAGCATATTTAACGCCTGGTGGCTACGGTTTTATACCATGACCTGGAATGACGAATTTAATGACACAACCACTTTGTTAAACTTTCCATCCTTTGACCGCACCGAGCAACTATTAATGCGCGAACCAAATTCCAAATGGTTTGACAATATCAAAACACCGGTCAGGGAAGATTGTGCCGATATCGTTTTGCACTCTTTTACCGCTGCCGTGGATGGAATGATGCGTAAATACGGACAACCCGGCCTTAAATGGCAATGGGGCAATGTGAAGGAAACCTATATCAACCACCTGGCTAATATACCGGGCTTTGGTGCCGGCAACTTTTTTGCCGGAGGAACAGGAGGGGTGATCAATGCCCTGAAAGATGGAACCGGCCCGTCGTGGCGCATGGTGGTACAAATGGGGCCGCAGGTAAAGGGTTATGGCGTTTTCCCCGGGGGGGAATCCGGCAATCCCGGCAGCTTTTATTATGAGGATATGTTTAACACCTGGAAGAGCGGGCAATTGAATGAGTTGCTGTTCCTGGAATCGGAGAGTGAGAAGTCGGGCAGGATCAAATCAACATTAATACTAAATAAAAATTAAAACACTATGTCATCCCGATTCGCCAAAGGCAGAGGGATCTTATACATCATGCTTATTCGCTCTGCTAATTGTATAAGATTCCTCGCTGCGCAATCGGAATGACAATTTTTTAAAGATTTAAAAAAACATAGAATGTTATTCATCATTATATTGATCTTATCCTTTATCAGCGGCCTTTTCCTGCCCTGGTGGGTGGTTGCTATTGTCGCTTTCCTCGCTGCGGTATTTTTAGGCAAAACAAATACCCGGTCATTTTGGTCGGGCTTTGGCGGAGTGGCTGTAGCCTGGATCATACTGGCTTTGTTTAAAAGTATACCCAATGATAACCTGCTGGTCAAGAAGGTGGCCCAACTATTCCAATTACCGCATTGGATATTGGTGTTATTGATCACTGCATTGATCGGCGGATTGGCAGGTGGCATGTCGGCGTTATCAGGGATTTTAGTAAAAAAGGCGTTTAGGAAATAGTTGTATGCTTTCAGAGAGTGAGATACTTTTAACGCTTGATAATTCCAATAAAACCGGAGATTATACTCATTTTATTTCATTAGGTCATCCTAATTCATTTTTGATCGACAATCGGCTAAATATTTTCAGAGGAGATAATGATAAGTGGGCTATTGCGATTGAACGCCTAGGCTTCAATCCGCGTGGTGGCGCAATTGAGCTCGAAATTTATTATTATGGCAATTGTCTTATAAATCTTGAAACTTATAATGGTCAAATATCAAATTACTATTCCACATACCCTGTAGATCAAAACAGCCTAAATGAAACGACAGATGGTTTTCATCTAAATCCCGACGCAGAAAGCTGGCTGACCAAAGGTCGGCAAATTGAATTGAGCACTAATAAACAGGATTATCGGGATCAAGATATTGATTTGAAAGAATATGAACCTGGCCAAATCGGAATCGAAGAAGCAGCGAGATCATTGATAATCGGACATAGGGATTTATTCCGGGCAAGCGAAAATGAACTATATAAATCTGTCCCACAAGATTTAAAAAAAATACTGGTTTTAGATGAGTGGCATCATCGGGATTTTATTGAAATAAGTGTACCAAAAGTCTCAGACGAGCATTTAAAATATACTTATGAGTTCAATAAAAAAATGCCTGGTTTCGAGGAAATGGATTTTGAAACTTTTTCAAACCTATTTAGAATACAAGAGCTAAATAATAAAAAAGCAAATCAAAAAGAATGGGACGACAACAGACCGAGTTCTTATGAAACCTGGCAGCAGTTAGCTAAGGTAATAGCAACTGGTGATGTACAACATTACAAACCTACGCTATCGCCCAATACTCATTGGAAAAACTGGTCGGAATCAGGGAGTTTATAAGATATATGGCGTTATAAGGCAGAATTAACTGACTGCTTTATAACGCCATACATAAAATTTATAAACCGCTCAAAGTTGCCTTCAGCTGTTTTACAGATTCAGCGGTGCTTTTAGATGTGCCAAATATGTTCGCAGAACTTGTATCCGAACCATAAAACGCTTTATTGGCGTCTTTATCAATTCCCAGGTTCGAACCGTTAATACTAATGCCGGCAAATAATCCGCGGCTGCGGGAGTAAGAATAAACCTCCGCCTCTAATTTATAATCAGTATTGGCCGAAGAGGTCCTGCCAACAGGGCCCGCAGCAGCAGATACGTCACCACCGATTGTAAAATCGCCGTTTTTTACTTTTGCCAATACGCCTTTATGCTTAAATACCAGCACCAGGTCTACAGATTGTACGCCAATTTGCAGACCAAGGCTTCCACCTGTGAAAGTAATAAAAACGGGGTCACTCCATTTGCCGTCATCTAATTTAACCATAGCTATACCTCTTCCTCTTTTGCCTCCTACAACAAACCCGGCATTTATCAGGTTAGGTATGATCACTATACCCTGGTATTCGGCGATCAGGTCGTGCGGAATAGTTTCCTTCATCTTGCTGAATTCCTTCAACACGTTGGTAGCACTGTGTATTTTTTCCGTTTGTTTGTCTCCGTCCACGCGTGTTGCAGATGTAAGCACAAAGACAAAGCTTAATAAAAGTGGGACGGCTAAGAATTTTATTTTTTTCATTGGGGTTTATTTTAAATAACAATTATCAAAACCCAAAAGTCGCATACTTGTTTGTGCTAAACAAGTGTAAAATCCTAAACCCGCTCAATTTTACAAATAAAACAGCAAGCCTCAGCATTACGCGCATGCAGGTAGGCAATGTTTGTGTTTTGATCGAAAACCTGGCCGATCAACTCATCCACATCATCATCGCCAACCAGTTGTGTAAATATCATCTGTTGTTCATCATCATAGCCAATGAGGGATAAGGGAAAGCTCTTTTTATTCGCTTTTATTTCTGGGGGGAAACGGTAAATGTCCTGGTATTCTTCCACCTCATCGCTCCTGATAAATACAGGGCCGGGCTGGTTAAAGGCGTTATCAATTTCAAACGGGCTGTGTTTCAGAAGCAGGCGTTTATCAACTCCTTTTTCAAATGGGCGAAGGGAAACCCGGCACGGCCCCGAACCTGCAGCTACCTTTTCTATTACTTCGTTGCCAAAATCATCAACTCTTTCTAAACGGATCCTTGTAGCGTACGCTTTGGAAATCGGTACAATTTTAAATTTGTTCATCTTTTCTATAATTTGATAAAACAAAATTCCCGATAAATCCACCCCATTAAAACCCGGAACTTGCGCTGTTTTGTAGACTCAAAGTCAATCCGCGCATTTGTATATCCCTCACATCTGCACATTAACTATCTTTGCCCACATGGTAAAGCCGGATAAGCAGCAGGTATTTTCTATCAGTGACGAACAACAATTCGCTGACACGGCTTTGCAAGTATTCCGCTTCCAGGCTCAAAATTGTGACGTTTACCGGGAATTTATCACCAACCTGAAAGTTGATATTGATGCTGTTAAAAGTGTAGACGAGATCCCTTTTTTACCGATCAGTTTTTTTAAATCGCACCCGGTTATAAGCAATACCGATGAAGCACAAGTGACTTTCACCAGCTCGGGCACTACCGGGATGATCAGTAGCCGGCACATGGTTACCGATGTTAGCTGGTACGAGGAAAGCTTCCGCCGGGCATTTCAAATTTTTTATGGCGACATTACAGATTATTGCATACTCGCTTTGCTCCCATCCTACCTCGAACGTGAGGGATCATCTTTGATCTATATGGCGGAAGACCTGGTGAAACAATCCGGCAACCCGGACAGCGGCTTCTTCTTATACAACCACGATGATCTATACAAGCAATTAAAAAAACAGCAACAGGCCGGAAAGTCTACGCTGTTAATAGGCGTTACTTTTGCACTGCTTGATTTTGTAGAGCAATATCAAATTGATTTCCCGGAACTGATCGTGATGGAAACCGGCGGCATGAAGGGCCGCCGAAAAGAAATGATACGCGAGGAACTGCATGAAACTTTGTGCAAAGGTTTCGGGGTCAATATGATTCATTCTGAATACGGCATGACCGAGCTCTTATCGCAAGCCTACTCAAAAGGCGATGGCATATTCAATTGCCCGCCCTGGATGAAGATCATTACACGTGATACGAACGACCCGATAAGTAACCTGGCAAATGGTAAAACCGGCAGTATTAATGTGATCGACCTGGCCAATATCAACTCCTGTTCATTCATCGCGACCCAGGACCTGGGCAGAGTTTATGCCGATGGTTCATTCGAGGTGTTGGGCCGGTTCGACAACTCCGATATCCGCGGCTGTAATTTGCTGATCGCGTAAAACTTAATATACAACTAATAGATTATTCTTATTTTTGCCATCGCATAAAAAGCAAATAACAATGATCGAGAAATTTTTGAACGACCAGCAGGACCCTAAAGCAGTTGAAAAAGTGTATACCCGCCTGGTCGACCTGCTGACAACCGGTGAAGAAATCATATATATAGCTACGCAGAAAAAGCCATTAGTAAATCTATTTCCTGATTGTATAGCCATCACCAACAAACGCGTATTGTTTTTCACCCCGGCAAACCTGGGACTCTCTATAAAATTTATTGATTTTGTTTGGAAGGATATTGTTGACGTATTCACCAAAGAAGAGATCATAGGTGCGGTTTTCAGTGTCCGCACCACCAACGGCGCCGAAATGGGCGTTGATTACCTGCCTAAAATACAGGGCCGCAAACTATATCAATACGCCCAGGAACGTAAAGAAGCAGAGCGCGAAGCGCGCCGCCTGCGTGACCTGGAGGAAAAACGCGCTGAGTCCGGTTCATTCAATTTTGACACGCATGCCAATACACCATCGGCACAACCACAACAGGTTGTTGTCCCCGAGCCACAGCCTGAGCCCGTAGTAGTGGCGCCACCTATTCATGTGGAAGCGCTAAAGCCGGATGAATTGACTGAGAAATTGAAAAAATTAAGAACACTGTTTGATAATGGCTTGATATCTCAGGAAGAATATAATGCCAAGAAACTGGAGTTACTGAGCGATCTGTAATACCTGCAAATTCAACCCTCTCATTTGGAGAGATTCTAATTATCAATAACTCACACAAAATGTGATACTTATGCAAGTATTAGTGTTTTTAAGAAGTTAAATGTTATGATAATCCTTGAAAAGTCAGAATGTATCTTGTTTTATTCAGTTAACAACAATTACTTTGATAAGTTTAATGAGTTTTTTTGTGTAGGCCGTTGTGCCAGCCATTGGATCACATCTGAATCAGATACAGCCACATTTATTTATGATCTGAAGTTAGTTGCGTATGATTTGCAAAGTGGTGAATCGTTCATCGAATGCAAAAGCGAAATGACCTGCACTGCTAAAATGGAAGATCTAATGCAAGATTCACTACAAATGCTGACCGTAGTCAAGAAATTTCATCAATCGATAAAACTGTTTATTAGCAATAATTCGCTATCGTATACCTCAAAACTATCGTGGAACTATGACGACTTCGCTCCTGATCCACAGGAAATGCAAGTTGACATTACTCGCTTAAAAGGAATGAAACGGGATGAAGACAAAACCGAGATTGAGAAAAAACTGGAACGAAACCTCCCTACTGTTGATTTCGTTCCCAAAGCTAATAAATCATCATAATGATGATTTGCCCTATTTGTCGGTCTTGTTGAAATAGAAATTTAGTGTTGCCATGTTGTTTACTGTCAATTTGTTGCTCATTGAACTGGTTTAAAGTTGAGTAACATTGACGAATAAACCGAAATAAATATTTTAAATCAATTTTAATCAAATTGAATATATTTTGAGTTGAATATAAATCCTTTCCTTTGGAGATGGGTTTGGTTGGGCCTATTCACTGGTCAGCCTGTTATCAAAGCTAAAAGGCTGCACATTTTTCAGTTTCACTTTCTGTGCCTGGGGATGGAATGGATTGAGTAAATAATTAAATTCCTCAGCCACAATTGCCGAAGGCACTTTAAGCAGCAGGTTCTTTCTCTCCATTAAAAAAGCATTCCCCATTTGTTTCAAAATATCCATATCCGGAAAGTCCTGCCAGTTTTTTGGCAAAAGTTTTTCATCTATAACAGCAAAATCATCGGGAGCTTCCATGGTAGCCATGCAATACTCATCGGGAACGTAACGTGGAGGTAAATGAACGAGTGCTTCCAATACAGCCAGCGACCGGCTTGAAGCCAGGTAAACCATGGGCTTACCCTCGCTGTTCCACCTACCGCCATACAGGCGTGCGCCGGTACCAGTCAGGTCGTTAGCATAAATACATTTGGTAAGCCGGTAGAGTAGCATCAGGCAAAAATACCGTACTCAATGCGGCCCAGCTCCTTGAAAACCATATTAAAGCCAAAAGAAGTATCGAGTAGCGAAACAGGCGTTTCGCCTTTGAAGATGTAGCTCGGGGTTTTCATCCAGCCTTTAAATTTATCCATCGAGCCAAAAACTTCCTCGCCGCGGGTATACAGGCGGGCTAGCTCAATGGCCTTTTCAGCGTATTCAGTTTTGATAATGGCATTATCATCATAGCGCTGCAAAGTGCGTTCAGAGATGTGCATGATATCGGCCAACTCCTGTATGGTTAAAGATATTTTTTTGGCTAATGATAACAAGATACGCTTGGGCAGGCCATCCCGTGTAAGCTGCAAAATATCCTGATCACTGGAAAATTTGGATTGCCTTACACCACTTAATAAACTATAAAATGGAGCAGCAGGAACCGCTGTAACATATGCTACCATAGGCTCATTAACTTCACTTGGCTTATTATGTTTCCCTTTATACGACATTTATCCAAATATAATACACTTTTGTCTGGTTTCCAAATTATTCAGCAATTATTAGAAAATAATTCTTCTTTCCCTTTTGCACCACGAGAAACTTATTGCCGATTAAGTTATTGCTTGTGTAAACATCATCCACACCTCCTACTTTATTCTTATTTACGGCCACCCCCCCGCCCTGTATCATCTTTTTAGCTTCGCCTTTGGATGGAAAAACAGCAGTTTGCCCCCCGAGCAGATCTACAACATTGATACCGGCCTTTAATTCATCAGCAGCTACTGTATAATTAGGCACCCCTTCAAACAAGGCTAACACTTCGGCCTCATTCAATTCGTCTAAAAATTCGATACCCGTATTACCAAACAAGAACTCTGACGATTTAATAGCTTTTTCATATTCAGCCTCGCCATGGGTACGGATAGTAATATCCTTTGCCAATGCTTTTTGTAAAGTACGCAAATGCGGCGCGGTGGTATGTTCGGTTTCTAATGCTTCTATAGTTCCCTTATCAAATAGGGTGAATATCCGGATGTAAGTTTTGGCATCCTCATCGCTGGTATTCAACCAAAACTGGTAAAATTTATAGGGTGATGTTTTTGCCGGATCAAGCCAGATGTTGCCGCCTTCACTTTTACCAAACTTGGTGCCATCTGATTTTTTGATCAATTGCGTAGTTAAGGCGTACGCCTCACCGGCATCTTTGCGGCGTATCAATTCGGTACCGGTAACAATGTTACCCCACTGATCCGAGCCACCCATTTGCAGCACACAGTTATGGTTTTTCCATAAATAGTAAAAATCATAGCCCTGCACCAATTGGTAAGTAAATTCAGTGAATGACATACCGGTATCACCGTTGATGCGGTTCTTCACCGAATCCTTGGCCATCATATAATTTACCGTGATATGCTTACCTACTTCGCGAATGAAGTTCAGGAAAGTGAATTCCTTGAACCAATCATAATTATTCACCATCTGCGCACTGTTGGCGCTATCATTAAAATCCAGGAATTTTTCGAGTTGACTTTTAATCCCAGCCAGGTTATGCTGCAAAACATCTTCGGATAATAAATTACGCTCTGCCGACTTACCTGATGGGTCGCCCACCATGCCGGTAGCACCGCCAACCAAAGCAAAAGGCTTATGGCCAGCCCGTTGGAAATGGATCAGCGTCATGATCTGGGCCAGGCTGCCCACATGCAGCGAATCTGCAGTCGGGTCGAACCCTATATAGCCGGACGCCATGCCTTTATTTAGTAATTCTTCGGTTCCGGGCATGATATCGTGGAGCATACCGCGCCAGCGTAATTCTTCAACAAAATTCATCGTATATTTTTAAAGCGACAAAGATAAAAGAATAGTGGGAAATCCATTTTTTACCTTAAGGTTAAACTACAGCCAAATATTTTACTTATCTTAAGCCAACTAATAAAGCTGGAAGTGAGCATTTATGAACTTTCTATCGCATTACTATTTCGACCGTGATACCACGAACTGTTACCATATATTAGGTACGGTACTGCCCGACCTGTTGAAAAATGCCGATAAACACATTATCATCCATCCCGAAAAACTCCAGCATCCCAATCCACAGGTAAACAGTATCATTATTGGATGGCAAAAACACTTAGAGGTTGACCGCTATTTTCATTCGTCTGATTTCTTCGCCAAACATTCACATGAGCTAAAAAAAGCGCTGAGGCCCGCCATCACGGGTTCGCCGGTAAAACCCTTCTTCCTGGGGCACATCGCCATAGAATTAATACTTGACAATCTCTTGCTGACAACAGGCAAAGTATCGGTAAGCGATTTCTATGTACATCTAAATTCATGTGATAATCAATTGATCAATGAATTTCTCAATTTTTCAGGCCTGAATGACACGGATGTCTTCTTCCGATTTTATGAAAAATTTAAAAGCAGCCGTTACCTGGAAACTTATGGCGAAACACAGCAAATAGCTTATGCCCTAAAACGTATTTGTATGCGGGTTTGGGACAACCCATTTACGCCTGAGCAAGAAGCCGAAATGACGAAGGTTTTAGCGGTGTATCGGGATAATATTTATGCTGATTTTATGGATATCTATAAGAATATTGAAGTAAAATTAACGAATCCCTGATCCCTAATTTCCGTCAAACCATCATTTTTCCATCTTCCGCAGGAAATTTTCCTGCAAAAAGCCTGTATTTCAGTACAAATCACTGATTTTACATTAAAATATTTCTTTTCAGAATAAAATTATATACCTACCTTTGCAGTCCCAATTAACAAATTGGGAAAAGGAGAAAATTTATTTAATGGCAAAAAAGCAAGAAGCAGAAAAAGAATTAAAAGCTAAGGAAGCTGAACTCGATGTAGTTACAGCAACTGCAGAAAAAGAAACAATCGAATCAGAGGCTGATTCATTGTCGATCGAAGAGATCAAATCAAAATCAAAAGTTACATCCGCAAACGAAGATTTCGATTGGGATGCTGACGACAAAAAATTTGGCAATTACAATGATGCCGAGCGTGAAAAATTAGAGAAATTGTATGATGGCACTTTCAGTTCTATCAACAAAGGCGAAATTATCACCGGTACAGTTGTAAATGTTAACAGTAAGGACGTTGTATTGAACATCGGTTTCAAATCTGATGGCTTAGTATCATTGTCTGAGTTCCGTGATACACCTGATCTGAAGATCGGTGATACTGTGGAAGTTTTTGTAGAGTCTCAGGAAGATGCTAACGGTCAGTTGGTATTATCCCGCAAACGTGCAAAAACCCAGAAATCATGGGAACGCATTAATTCGGCATTGGATAATGACGAAATCATCACCGGCTTTGTGAAGAGCAGAACCAAAGGTGGTTTGATCGTTGATATAATGGGCGTTGAAGCCTTTTTACCAGGCTCACAAATTGATATCAAACCTATCAGGGATTACGATATCTATGTGGGCAAAACAATGGAATTCAAAGTTGTTAAGATCAACCACGAGTTTAAAAACGTAGTGGTATCGCACAAAGTGCTGATCGAAGACGATTTGGAAAACCAAAAAACTGAAATTGTGGCCAAATTGGAAAAAGGCCAGGTATTGGAAGGTACCGTTAAAAACATTACCGACTTCGGTGTATTTATCGATTTGGGTGGCGTTGACGGCTTACTGCACATTACCGACATTTCATGGGGCCGTATCGAGCATCCGAGAGAAGTACTGGCACTTGATCAGAAGATCAACGTGGTTGTGCTTGACTTTGATGACGAGAAAAAACGTATCGCCCTTGGCTTAAAACAATTAACCCCACACCCTTGGCAGTCGCTTGATACCGACCTGGTTATTGGTTCGAAGGTTAAAGGTAAGATCGTTACTGTTGCCGATTACGGCGCATTCCTGGAAATCATCCCGGGTGTTGAAGGTTTGATCCACGTATCAGAAATGTCGTGGTCACAAAACCTGCGCAATCCTCAGGAATTCCTGAAGGTTGGCGACGAGATCGAAGCACAGGTATTGACTTTGGATCGCGAAGAGCGCAAAATGTCATTAGGCATCAAGCAATTAACTCCTGATCCATGGCAACATGCTGCTGAGCGCTACGCAATTGGTACCCAGCACATAGCTACAGTTAAAAACATGACCAACTTTGGTGTGTTTGTTGAACTTGAAGACGGTATTGACGGATTGATCCACATCAGCGACCTTTCATGGTCTAAGAAAGTAAATCACCCTAATGAATTCACTAAAGTTGGTGAGAAATTAGACGTGATCGTACTTGAACTGGATGTTGAGAACCGCAAGCTGAGCTTAGGTCACAAACAACTGGAAGAAAACCCTTGGGATACTTTTGAAACCATCTTCACTATTGATTCAATACATGAAGGTACCGTATTAAAAGTAACCGAAAAAGGCGCTATAGTTGCTTTACCTTATGGTGTTGAAGGCTTTGCGCCGGTTAAACACATCGTTAAAGAAGATGGCAAGAGCCTGAAAGCTGAAGAAGCTGCCGAGTTCAAGATCATTGAATTTAACAAGGAAAACAAACGTATCGTTATTTCACACTCACGTATATGGGAAGAAGCCCGCGCTGATGCCCGCGTACAGGAATTTGAAAGCCGCAAGAAGGAAGCTAAAGCAGCAACCAACGCGGTGAAGAAAGTGAAAGATTCGGTTGAAAAATCAACTTTAGGTGATTTGAGCGTACTTGCCCAACTGAAAGAACAGATGGAAGGCGCTGAAAGCAAAGCCCGCAAGGTTAAAAAGACTGAAGAGGCTAAATCTGAAGAAGAAGCTAAATAAGCTTAAATAAATTAAATCCTTTAAGCCCTGCCCGGAAACGGACGGGGCTTTTTTGTAAATTCGATTTTTATTATGAGCGGCGAAACCAACATCACATCCTTATTAAAAAACATGATCCCTAAATTAAATGAAGGTGAATATGTTTTTTGTGTGGTGAAATCTTTAAATGATGTATCCCAGGATGAGATCATCGGGTCATTTAAGGAAGAAGAAGGTATAACTGTTATCCTTAAAAAAGAAACTGCCGATAGCCTGAACTTAAGCTATTCCTACATTGCCGCCTGGATAACGTTAACAGTCCATTCCTCGCTGGAGGCTGTTGGGCTGACAGCCGCATTCTCTGCCGCATTGGCAAAGCATGGCATAAGTTGCAATGTGGTCGCGGCTTATTACCACGACCATATTTTTGTAGCCCAGAAGGATGCAGAGAAAGCTATGCTGGTGCTTGGGGAGTTGGCTGATAAAAGTTAAAACCAACCCCGAGGTCGGTTGGCCCTATTCACACCGGTTTAAATCGTTTTCATGGTTAACACACTGGTTTAGGTCTTCCGAAAGATAAATTAAATTTAAACTCGGACAGAGTCGTACAAATATTATTGGCCAAAAATAGATAGAAAGTAATTTATATAAATAGAAAGTAACTTATATTGTATTGATGAAGAAGTTAATCGTCGTACTATCTATATTTCTTTCAGCCCTGTGCTTGGGACAAACTAATAATAGAAATAAAACCATGTCTCTACTGCAATGGCTTGTCAAAAAGGATCGAATACAATATCTAAATGCAAAAAGCAACGCTGCGGTCTTTTACGACAAAAATGCCTTGACTAGGCAAACATTAATAACCGATTCAGAAAAAACTATCCCGAATACCAGCATTCAAGATTTCTTGTCCCCCCAGGAGATAAGAATTTGTAAAACCGCGCCCATCATGCTCAAACAAACGGATTGGCGCAAAAAGTATTCGCAGTTGAAAACTAAGTTGGTGACGGATAAAGTTTCCATCAAATTTAAAATCACCCATACCGTTTACACTTTTTCAGAACCGATATTTCTAAATAAAGAAAATAGCAGGGCAATTATCGGCGAATACTTTACATGCGGAACGACGTGTGGCCGCGACGATTTGCTTTTATGCGAATTTAAAAATGGCAACTGGCAATTGCTCGCAAGAGCAGTAATAAACAATGACTAGATGATACGTTTTCCCGTGGTCACTGTTCTCATTACGAGCGTTTGTAAGAATATTTTATGGCTAACACACTTTTTAATTAATTAATTGATAATCAGTTAATTAATTAAAAATCATGCGTAATTGTGTTAACCATGTTAACTCACACTGGTTTAAGTCTAACCCCGAGGTCGGTGTCCCCACCGACCTCTACTTAACCACCGGAAATCTTCCCAAATCAAAAACGCTTCTCTCGGCAACGGTTTTCTCTACATCCTGCCATTTGCGTGGGGCATCTGCTGATAAATTAGTTCCGCTATCCTTACCGATCAGCACATCGTCCTCTATCCTGACACCAATATTCCACCATTTTTTATCGCACTTGCTGCCCGCCGGGATATAAATGCCTGGCTCAACAGTGATTACCATACCTTCCTGCAAATTGACATCATATCCGCCCTTATCATGCACATCCAGTCCCAAATGGTGCGATACGCCATGCGGGTAGTAAGTACCTACTTCTTTTGCATCCTTTATAAGTCCTAATTTAATAAGTCCGGCTGCCAGTACTTCCCGCGTCTTTTGTTCCAGCTGGCGGTAAGGAACACCCTGCTTGCATAATTTAAATACCTCTTCCTGCGCATCGTAAACCAGCTGATATATCGCTTTTTGCTCCTCGGTAAATTTGCCATTAGCCGGGAATGTACGGGTAACATCAGCCGAGTAGCCGTGATATTCTGCACCCACATCCATCAGCACCAATTGATTTTTAACTTCGGTGGCATTATTTTCTTCATAATGCAGGATACAGCCATTGGCACCAGCCCCAACTATTGGCGGATACCCTTCATCCTCGGCGCCGTAATATTTATGTACATACAGCATTATACCTTCCAATTGCCTTTCAGACATCTGGGGTTTTACCGCGCGCATAGCCTCGGCATGGGCTAAACTTGATATTTCAATTGATTTCTTTAGCAGCGCAAGCTCTTCGGGCAATTTCACGCCCCGTAACTGATTCGTTAGTTTATTATAAAGGGATATTCCTCCATATTCAGTGGTAATTTTTGATTTCACATCAGCAAGCGTGGCCGAATCCGGTTTGCTAACCAGTTCCTGTATCAAAGCACTATTTTTATAGGCATCATGACCTAAGTGCGGTTTTAAAAAGGTTAATATCCTGTCGATATTTTTGGGCGTGCCGTAAAGGCTAATCATGTTAAGATCATTCAGCAAGCCATTATCTACATCTTTTATTGCAGCCTTTGTTTTAAACGCGGTTACCAGGTCCTTCAGGCTACCTTCGTCACCTCCGGCCGCATCGTCCGGCAGTTGATCATATAATATAGTTTTGAATTTCTTAAAATCGATAGGGAAACCAGCAAACTGTTCCCCATTGTAAACCCGCTTAAAACCCAGTTTGGCTTTAGCACCTTCTACGCCAAGCCTTCTTCCTGTCCACTGTTCTCTTTGCGCATCCTTATGGCGCACAAAAAATAACTCGTTATAGCTACTGTCGCCATCAGCCTGTATGTCTTTGAATATCAATAAAACCGCATCAGCTTCTTTATAGCCCGAGAAATAGTAGAGGTCAGGATTTGGATGATAAACATAATTCACATCCTTCGAGAAAACACGCTCCGGGTACGCAAAAATCACAGCCACTGAGTTTGCCGGCATTAATTTTCGTAATGCTTCACGCCTTCCGGCATGGAATTCCTTGGATAAATAATCTTTAGGCTGGTTTTCATCCGCCGCGGTTTGTGAAAACGCTTGCACACTGGCAACACAAGCCAGGGCGGCAATGATCAGGGTTTTGCTGAAAAGTTTCATAAAGGATAAGTAAAAGGTACCAGGGAATAAATATATCAAATTTATCAATTACTACCAGCTAACTAATCTCTAATTAACTAATCTCTATTCCCAACTAATCATAAAAATTTTTACCTTTGCCCAAATCCAACCAAAGATGCAAAACCCTACGCTGCTCGACGGTCAGAAATTTCAGATAACCATACAGCGTCTATGTCGTCAGTTGATCGAAAATCACGATGATTTTTCCAATTCGGTATTGATAGGCATACAACCGCGTGGTATATACCTGGCTAAGCGCGTTGCAGAAGAACTTCGTAAGATATTACCGGGCAAAACTATACAACAGGGCGACCTGGATATCACTTTTTACCGTGACGATTTCCGCAGGCGCGAACAACTGGTTCCTAATCAAACTAAAATAGATTTCATTATAGAAGGCAAAAAAGTAGTGATGATGGACGATGTGCTGTGGACAGGCCGCACCATACGCGCCGCGATGGATGCTATGCTTGCCTTTGGTCGCCCGGAAAAAATAGAGTTGCTAACATTGGTCGACCGCCGCTATTCACGCCACATACCGGTAGAAGCGGATTATGTGGGTATTGAGGTGGACTCCATTGCTTCGCAAAAAGTGGTAGTGAGTTGGAAAGAAACTGATGGAGAAGATAAGGTGGTGTTGCTTTCGGAGATAAAATGATTTTAATTTCGGATTTCGGATGTTCGATTTCGGATTTAAAAAAATTGTTAAATGGATAAGATTGAATTAAAACGTAGAACACAAAGATTTGCAATTAATGTAATCAGATTTATCGAGCAATTGCCAAATAGTCGTTCCCTGAATGTATTATGTAATCAATTGTTAAGGTGCTCTTCGTCAGTCGGGGCAAATTACCGTTCAGCGTGTAAAGGAAAATCAACCGCTGATTTTATAAATAAAATAGTGATTGTTGAGGAGGAAGCTGATGAATCTATTTATTGGCTTGAATTAATGGAAGAATCCGGCTTAGTGAATTCAAAAGAATTGCCTCTGTTAAAAAAAGAAGCTGATGAGTTAACAGCCATATTTACCGCAATAGGTAAAACGGCTAAGGCGAACCAACAAAATAATAAATCAAAAAATACAGCAATCGGAAAATCCGAAATCGAAATTCCGAAATCCGAAATCAAATAATATGGCAGGATTGAGCACACGACACTTACTGGGAATTAAGGACTTGAACCGCGCAGACATCGAATTGATATTCGAAACTGCCGATACGTTTAAATCAGTTTTGAACCGCCCTATCAAAAAAGTCCCTTCGCTGCGTGATGTTACCATAGCCAATATCTTTTTCGAAAACTCTACCCGTACCCGCCTGTCATTTGAACTTGCTGAAAAAAGGCTTTCTGCCGATGTGGTCAACTTTGCGGCTTCTTCATCATCCGTGAGTAAGGGTGAAACCCTGATCGACACAGTAAATAATATACTGGCCATGAAGGTAGATATGGTGGTGATGCGCCACCCTTATGCCGGCGCGGGTATCTTTTTATCAAAACACGTTAAGGCCCAGATCGTAAATGCCGGCGATGGCGCGCACGAGCATCCTACCCAGGCACTACTCGACGCATTCTCTATCCGCGAAAAATATGGTGATGTAGCAGGTAAAAAGGTAGCCATTGTGGGGGATATACTGCACTCGCGTGTCGCACTATCCAATATCCTTTGTCTCAAACAACTGGGAGCCGACGTGATGGTTTGCGGACCAACCACGCTGATCCCAAAATACATTGGTTCCTTGGGAGTGAAAGTTGAGCATGACCTGCTAAGAGCGCTTAACTGGTGCGATGTGGCCAACATGCTGCGCATACAATTGGAGCGCCAGGATATCAAATACTTCCCTTCGCTGCGCGAATACAGCATGCTTTACGGCTTAAACAAGCAAATACTTGATTCATTAGATAAAGAGATAACCGTAATGCACCCTGGCCCTATTAACCGCGGCGTGGAAATCACCAGCGATGTAGCCGACAGCAAGCAATCCATCATATTGGACCAGGTGGAAAATGGCGTGGCGATACGCATGGCCGTGTTGTTCCTGCTGGCCGGGCAAACGCCTTAATAAAATAAAACTTCGCTTTATGGGTTATACAGGTAGTATTTTGTCATGAAAACAGTTAATGCCTTTTCTACTTTCCTGCTTATTATATTTTTCTCATTTACAGCATCCGCCCAAAGCAGGCAGCAGCAAAAAAATGATTCCGTATTTGTGCTGGTTAAAAAATATTTTAACGAAAGGCAAGCAGAATCGATCTACACATTGGCAGGCGCACAGTTCCAAAAAGAGATCAACCCGGAAACCTTTAAAAATGTGGCCGACCGTCAATTGTTTCCTCTTGGGCCGATCAGGGAGTCATCGCTTATTAGTTTTTTAAACAACAAATTAAGCACCTATAAATTAACTTTCGATTCGGGAATGATGCAATTGCTGATGACCCTCGACCAGGATGATAAGCTGGAGCTTTTCCTGTTTAAACCTTATAAAGAAGAAGCGCCTGAAAAACTTAAACCTGCCGCTACCTCCAATTTAATGCGAACATTGACTGATAAAAAAGTTGATTCAGTAGCCAGAACGTATATTCAGAAATCCAATACTGTTGGTTTAAGCATCGGCATAGTAAAAGGCGGTATCACCCGCACCTACAATTATGGCGAAACCGCTGCAGGTAATAACAAACTACCGGATGCCAATAATCTTTTCGAGATCGGCTCTATCACCAAAACCTTTACCGCTACCCTGCTGGCCTATTATGTAAATGAAGGCAAAATAAAGCTGACCGACCCTATTACCAAATACCTGCCCGACTCGGTGGCGGCTAACAAAGAACTGCAATCGGTTACATTGGTAACCTTGAGCAACCATACCTCGGGCCTTCCACGCCTGCCTGATAATTTCGAAAATCATTCCAGCGACCCTCTTAATCCTTATAAGGATTATGGCAAACAATACTTGTTCGAGTATCTCAAAGGCTGCAAACTGATCAGCAAACCTGGCGAAACTTATGCCTATTCCAATTTATCCGTTGGATTATTAGGTACTATTTTAGAAAAGATAAGCGGGAAAACCTTTGAGCAAATGGTAGAAGAGATCATTTGCACACCATTGGGTATGAAAAGCACCACACAACATTTAAGCCCGGCACTCAAACAACGCATGGTAACCGTTTATAACGAAGACGGTAAAGCAACATCACTTTGGGATTTTGCTGCGCTTGCTCCCTGCGGCGCTTTAAGATCGACTTTAAATGATATGCTAATCTATGCCAAAGCCAATATAACAAACGGCAATACCAAGCTTGAAAAAGCCTTTGAGTTGACACACCGGATCACATTCGATAAAGATGCAAAACTTGGTTTGGGCTGGCACATCATCATGGTAAATGGGGTGGAATATATCTTCCACAACGGTGGAACATATGGCAGCAATAGCTTTTTAGCTTTTAACCCGGAAAAGAATATTGCCGTAATAGTGCTATCAAATTCCGGGTTGAGTGTAGATGCAGTTGGGACTGATATTTTGAAGAAAATTCAATGAGTCTGAACCGTTGATTATCTTGATTTAATGATTACGTTGATTAATTATCTGAACCATGATTCATCAGATATACGGATTATTATGATTACAAAATCACATACAACCCTAATTAACCAATCACTATTCTCTGATCACTAACCTTACTTATCCCTTACCGTTGCCCCATCCCTTATCTCATCCGTGGCCTGCTTAACCAATTGATCGTTAGGCTTCAGGTCTCCGTAAACTTCCATTTTATCATTGGATGCAAAACCTTTTCTCACATTAACCCATTGTGCACGATGGTTAACTACCTTTATTACAAACACCTTTTCTGTTGAAGTGACTACAGCAGTTTTGGGAACGATGTAGGTACTATCCCTTGATGGTACAGGTACATCCACATCGGCATACATACCGGGCAGCAGTTTTTTATCTTTGTTATAAATATCCATCTCCAGGCGTTCTGATCTTAGTTTCAGATCCAAGGCTCCGGCAAGGCGCATTACTTTTGCTTTAAATTTTTGGTTTGGCAACGCTTTTACAGAAAAAGTAACCTCGCTTTTTTTGCTCAATCCGCCGGTATAGGCTTCAGGAACAGAGATCACCAAACGCATCCTTTTTTGATCCTGGATCACCAATAACGGGGTCGTTCCGCCGGCACCTACATAAGCTCCCAGGTTTACATTACGCGCGGTAACAACACCATCAAAGGGGGCCCTGATCTGCAGGTAATCTAAATTTGCAGCCACCTCTTTATAAACTGACTTAGCGGCTTCCACATTCGCCTGGTCTGAATTCATTTTTGCTTCGGCCTGCTCCAGGTCATTCTGGGAAATCGTTCCGGGTGTTTTGCTGGTGCTCAATAAGCGGGAATAAGTGGCTTTGCTGGCGAATAATACTGCCTCCTGTTGCTTTATCCTCGATTGTGCCGATGCCAGCTGCGAGTTGATCTCGGGGGCTTCCAATGTGGCTAATAATTGACCGGTATGCACTTCGGAACCAATATCAACTAAAAGTTTCTTTACGTAGCTGTTTACTTTGGCAAACAGGTCAACTTGCTGGTAAGGTACCAATTCGCCGGGAACGGCTATAGTTGAGCTTAGTATACCTTTTTCCGCAGATATCAATTCAACTGCAGGTGTTTCAACATCGGCTTCCTGTTTTTCAGTTTGCGCGATCTGTTCTTTCTCCTTTTTATCAGAGTCACAGGAACTGAATGCAACTATAGTAGCAAATAATAATGCTATGGTAAAGGCCGGTTTATTTTTGAGGATGTTCATGATGATGCAAGGGGACATAGAATTTACTTTCTTTATCTTCAGGGTCTAAGGAAACAGAATCAGTGGAAGTATTGCCTTGTACCCAGGCAAAAACTAAAGGTAATATTAATAAAGCCGCAAAGGTTGAGGCAAAAAGCCCGCCAATAACGGCACGGCCCAAAGGCGAAGTCTGGTCACCGCCTTCACCCAAACCCGAAGCCATCGGGATCATACCAACGATCATGGCCAAACTGGTCATCAGGATGGGCCTTAAACGCAGAGCTACCGCTTCGCGGGCTGATTTTAAGGCGTCGCCGTTGTGTTTGCGCAGTTCCTCGGCATTGGTTATCAGCAATACGGCGTTGGATATGGATACACCTACAGACATGATCATACCCATGTAGGATTGCAGGTTGAGCGTTGCCCCGGTGATCTTTACCAGCAACAATGAACCAAACAACACCGCCGGAACGGTAGACAGCACCACAAATGACATTTTGAACGACTGGAAGTTGGCCGCAAGCATCAGGAATATCACCAAAACCGCGACCAGCAATCCGGTTTGCAAACTATCCAGTGTATCAGTTAGGGTAGTGCTCAATCCGCGTGTTTGTATAGTTAGTCCACGGGGAGGTGTGATCCCTGCAATTGCTTTATTTACAGCATCTGTCGCTGTGCCCAGGTCCATTTTATTTAAGTTGGCAGTTACCGTAAGCATAGGTAAGGCGCCGATATTATCATTCTCACCGTAAGTAGTATCCTGTTTGATATCCGCCACATCGTTCAATACCGGCCTGGATTGGTTGGCAGTTACCGGGATAGCCCTTATATCGTTCAGGCTTGCCATCTGGTATTCGGGCACCTCTACCTGTACACTATAACTTAGATTTGATTTTTCATCCAGCCAAACATTTTTCTCAGTAAAACGGGATGAAGAAGTAGAAGCAATGAGCGACCGGGATATCTCGTTAATGCTAAGTCCGAGTTGCGCGGCCCGCACACGGTCGATATTAATATTGATGGATGGGTATTTGAAAGATTGCCCTATCTGCACATCGCGCAGGTAGCTGATCTTTTTTAATTGTTCCATTACTTTATAAGCATATATCACGTTTTGCGGCTTATTCTTTCCAGCAATAGCAACCTCTATCGGCGTTGGCGACCCCTGGCTCAATATTTTGTCAGTAAGCTCTATCGGTTCAAAAGACAGCTTCACGGATGGCTGCACTTTTTTCATAGCGGCACGCAAACTTTCCTTCAGGTCATCCAGGTTGGTTTTAAAGCCTTCGCGCAGGTTCACCTGTAACACGGCCTCCTGTGGCCCTGCCATAAACAAATAGATAGGACTGGTTGAAAACTGGCCGGGATGTTGACCCACCATGGCGGATGTCACTTCAATATTTTCTTTACCAACTATTTTTTCCAGTTGATGGATGGCATCCAATGTGATCAATTCTGTGCGCTCGAACCGGGTACCATCAGGCGCCCGCAGCCGTACCTGGAACGTGCCCGAATTTACTTTAGGCAATACATCGCGCCCGATGATGTTGAACAGCAGGAATGCCAGCCCGAATGCGCCTATCACGTATAAGCTAACAATAAGCCTGCGGTGGGGCAGCATATTATCGATCCAGCGCAGGAAACGCACCCTGAATTTATCAAACCGGCTCAGCTTGCCATTCTTTTTTGTCGCGTTCCTGATCGCGATCTCCTTTTGTTCCCATTGATCGCCCTCGTCCTCCATTGCGTAACCGTCTGCATGGCTATGATCTTCGTGTTCATTTTTCATCACCCAATTGGCCATAATCGGCACAAATGTTTGGGCAAGCATATAAGAAGTGATCATGGAGAAGCCTATGGCCAACGCTAATGGCAGGAATAATGCGCCCGGGATACCCGTCATCGTAAACGCCGGGGCAAACACCGCGAGAATACAAAACAGGATGAGTAATTTAGGGAAAGCGATCTCCTTACAGGCATCCCAAATGGCCAATGCCTTGGGCTTACCCATATCAAAGTGCTGGTGAATATTCTCAATCGTTACTGTCGATTCATCCACCAGGATACCAATGGCAAGCGAAAGGCCACTCAGCGTCATAATATTGATGGTTTGATGGAACAGCGACAGGAAAAATATACCTGATATGATACAGGTTGGTATGGTTAAGATCACGATTAAGGCACCGCGCCGGTCACCCAGGAAGAGCAACACCATCAGACCCGTTAATACCGCGCCTATTGCGCCTTCTTCAGCCAAACTTTTTACCGCGTTAATTACATATACCGACTGGTCAAATACATAGGAGATCTTTACGTCATCGGGTAATACCGACTGAAAACGAGGTATCGCTTTTTTCAAATTCTGCACCACTTCCCAAGTAGATGCATCAGCAGATTTTGTTATCGGGAGATACACCGACCGCTTGCCATTTACAAGGGCGTAGCTACTGGTAATATCCGCGCCATCCTCAACGGTAGCCACATCATGCACAAAAACAGTCTGGATACCATTTTTTATCAATGGGATATCTCCAAAATCGCTGATCTTTTTTATCGTGGTATTGGTAGGCGTCAGGTAGTTAAAATCACCTATACGTACGTTACCGGCCGGCGTATTCTGGTTATTGTCCCTCAGGGCAGCAACGATCTGATCTGGCGTTAAGTTATGAGAACGCAATAATTCCGGATCAACCTTGATCACTACCGTACGCACATTACCCCCGAAAGGCGCGGGGGCCACCAGACCCGGTATCGTGGTAAACGATGAACGCACATAAACGTTGGCCAGGTCAAGCAACTCGTTATTCGACCTTTTCGGACTGGTTAATACCAGCTGACCCACCGGAAGCGTGGAGGCATCAAACCGCAGAATAAAAGGCGGTTGCGAGCCAGGCGGGAAAATGGCCTGGGCCCTGTTGGTATAGGCAGTCACCTCCGCTGCTGCCTGTGCCATATTGGTACCTTCGTAAAAAGTAAGCTTCATCAGCGTTAAGCCTGCGATGTTGCGTGTTTCAATACTTTTAACACCCGATACATATAATAACAAGTTAACGTAGTTTTTACCAAAATAGGCCTCCATCTGATTAGGCGTGAACCCACCATAAGGGTGTGATATATAAATCACCGGCAAATTCAGATTTGGGAAAATATCTATCTTAATAGTACGTATAGCGCTTATGCCGAAGAAAAACAAACCCGCCACTATCACCAATATGGTAATCGGTCTTCGCAGCGCTCCTTTAATCATTCCCATGTAATTGTAGTTCTTATGCTGATTAAAAATTATTTATAAATATGCCGAAATCGCCTGTGGCGGCTGCCTTAAATAAGAGTGCCTGCCAAACATTATTGGATGCGATGTCCTTGTCTACTTCGGCCCGGTTCAGCGCATACAACGCCTGGGTAAAATCCACAATGTTTGATAAACCGTTTTTATACAGCGCGTATTTCTGATTGTAAGCATCCGTTGCCGCCTTTACTTCCACAGGCACTTCATTGAAATTTTTGAGGGCGTTGGCTATCCGCGTTTCGGCCAATGATTGCTGGGCGCGTAATTGCTGCCCAACCAAATCATACTCATTTCTATACTGTTCAGATGTAAACTTTTGCGACTTTACCTGGTAATGCACCCGGAAAGGGTTGGTAAGGTTCCAGACAAAGGCTACACCCAACAGATAGTTATATCTTGTAGGATCAACCCCACTGCCATAGCTGCTGGTATAAGCGGATTGATCTGTTCCGTAACTACTGCCAAAGCCCGAACCCCGGCCCTGGTATACACCGAACAAGCTAAAAGTTGGATACCTGAACGTGCCTAAATATTTGGCCTGCTCATCGCTTACCCCAATGCGGTTACGATAGTATTTTAAAAGAGGATGATCATCCGGGTTAGTGGCCGGTTGCTGATCGGCATTGTTAGGTGCTTTGGTTACGAAGATACTATCCAGCATAAAGCTTTGCGCCGGAATACCGAGATATTGCGACAGTTGATTGCTTTGCTCCTGCTCAGTTTGCTGTGCGTTGGTTAGAGCGATGCGCGCATTGGATACTTCAGCATTGGCTAATGATGAATCAACTCCCGGATTTAATCCATTCTTTACTCTTGCTATCACCACCTTTTGCAGATCGAGGCTTCGCTTTAAATTATCTTCCTGTGCCTTTGCTAATTGTTGGGCTGCAAGCAAATTTAAATAGGTAGCTGCTACCCGCACCTGGTGTTGAAACTGTTCCTGTGCAAGGTCAGTTTCGTTGAGCGTGACCACCGATTTTTGCACCTTAACTTTTTCCTGTGACCTACCGAAGGTGAAAAAGTCCCAATTGACATTGGCAAGATATAAGGCACCGAAGGCGGCGTTCCAGTTTTGATTTGCCAGTGTGGGACCGGATGAGGCTACACTTAACCCCTTATAACCATATAGCGGACCATTTTGGCCGTTAATAGTCCCATAATCCTGTTGCGCAGAAATACTCACATCAGGAAGGTATTCGGTTTTAGTTTCTTTTAAAAAGGCTTTTGAAGCATTTAACTGGCTGGCTTTTGCTTTGATAGAACCGTAATTACTTAAGGCTATCTGCTCAGCGTCTTTCATGGTCAGCACTTTCTGGCCATGTGCCCTGAAAACAAATAAAACACTCAGAAATACAAGGATTGAATGTTTTAAGGGAATATTTAACATATGTGTATTTTTGACACGACAAAAGTAAAATTATATCGATTAATCCATACTGACGTTAAAGTATTATCCCTGTTACGAAAACTACCCATCACGCCTAACAGGGGTTTCTATTTGCTGACTTGTAAGTCAGCAAAGTGCCCATAAAGCAATTTTGACAGTTTAAAAATGTAAATTGGTATACTTTCTAAACTTGCTTTTATGAGCCGTCTACTAAAGATAGTATTAATTGTTTTACTTTTTTTTGACATTCCATCATTTGCTCAGCAAGCATCAAGGCCATTTCCGCAGCATGTAGTGTATGCCTCAGGCACTATCAAACCTAATCATATTACCCAAAAGCAACTGGATGAGCGTACGATAAGTTTTTATCAACAATGGCATAAACGATACATTAAACCAGGCTGTAACCCAGGTGAGTACTATGTATGGTTTGAGCGGAAGGGAAATAAACAGTGCGTATCCGAAGGACAGGGATATGGCATGATGATCACTGCATTGATGGCAAGCACCGATCCTTCCGCAAAATTGACCTATGACGGCCTTTATCAATATTATAAAGCCCACCAGGGTAACCATAAATACCTGATGGCCTGGGCACAGGATAAGCAGTGCAAAGACCTGGACAAAAGCTCGGCAACTGATGGCGATATGGATATTGCCTATTCCCTGTTGCTGGCAAATATGCAATGGGGTAGCAAGGGCAACATCAATTACTTAAGGGAGGCACGCAATATGATGGCAGCTATTATGAAGTATGAGATCAATCCACATACTTATTCGGTTTTGTTGAGCGATGCGATAGAGTATGACAGCAGAGATTTTGCTGACATGCGTTCCTCTGATTTTATGCCGGCTCATTTCAAAGCCTTTGAGAAAGCGACATATGATGCAAGATGGGGCAAAGTGGTTGATAATAATTACAAGTTATATGCCTACATGCAAAAAACTTATAGTGAAGATGCAGGGCTGATACCTGATTTCATCCGGCATATCGATAAAAAGGCAAGTCCTGCGCAGCCTCATTATCTCGAATCAGCTTATGACGGGTCTTATAATTACAATGCCTGCCGCGTGCCCTGGCGCATCGCCACTGATTATCTACTCACGGGTGATCAGCGAGCAAAGGCTATTAATGACAAAATAAACCGCTGGATACGGGAAACTACCAGTAACAGACCATACAACCTGTCAGCCGGTTACACTTTAGCTGGTAATGATATCAAAAACCGATATTTTGAAGCGTTGAGCTTTATTGGCCCATTTGCCGTATCTGCCATGGTTGATAAAAAGAACCAGCAATGGCTAAATGATATCTGGGATTACCTGGTAGCATTTAAAATGAAGGATTATGATTACTATGATAACAGTATTAAGCTGTTGGATATGATCATCCTGTCGGGGAATTATTGGGAAATAAAATAAATCCTTCTATAGTTGGTTTTCTTTTTGAAAACTTTTGATTATATTTGTTTAATGAACATTATTGCAAGGGGTACGATATTGGTTTATATTGAGAAATATCCTAATGCAAAAACGGCTTTATTAAATTGGTACCAGGAGTTTACAAAAGCATCGTATGTAAATTTCAATCAGTTAAAATCGACATATGGCAATGCCAGTATTATATCAAATGAACGGGTAATTTTTAACATTAAAGGAAACGATTTCAGATTGATCATATCCATCAATTTTAAAAGGCAAGCTGCCTATATAATATGGTTTGGCACTCACAAGGAATATGATAAAATTGACGCAGCAACTATCAAATACATATTTTAAGAATTTATAATGGAAACTAAATCTAGGCAATGGAAGGTTCTAAAGTCTGAACCTGAATACAAGGAAGCGCTTAATAGAACAATTGAAATCTTTCATGCAGAAGATGGAACCGTAGAAGCTGATGAATTAGATTTGCTTTTGTTACTGGTAAAAGATTTTGAGGATAAACATATCGTTATTCCAACACCCGATCCATTGGAAGTTATTAAATTAAAAATGAATGAAAAGGGTCTTAAAATGAAAGACCTGGAGCCAATTATTGGTTCAAAGGGACATGTTTCATCTGTACTGTCAGGGAAAAAAGAACTGACTTTAAAAATGGTAAAAAAGCTCCATGATTTTTTGGGGATACCTGCAGAAGTATTCATCAATACTAACAGAACCGTTCCTATTTCCTAAGAACATTCCGGCACATGCAAATTATTATAGACCAATTATTTGCTTCGCCACCTCCATCCCACTCGTCAAAGCCGCCTCTACCGTTCCCATCGCTGGCCCGTCATATAAATACTCGCCCGCAAAATAGATGGTATGATTAATTGGTTTACTTAATATCTTTCTTGCTCCGGCCGCTTCGACGGTATCGTAAGCATAAGAGCCGCAGGTAAAAGGGTCTGCGGTCCAGTTCACTACATTCCAGGCTACGAGGTTGTCCTTTAATTCTTCTGCACTTCTTTTAAAGATATTGGCTAACGACTGCAGGCTCTGCTGCAAAATATCTTCGTTAGCTATGTCCCTTTTCTTCTCAGCATTTGGGCCGCCTAACCATCCGGTGAGCACAGTGGAGTGTTCTGGGTATTGAGTCCACCAGGTAGGTATCTCTTCATCCGAAAGCAGGAAACCCATTTTCTTTAAACTATTGCCTGCAAGTTGTGTCGTTTCCTTATCCTCCCAAAAAGCATTTTTAAATTCTAATAACACTTTAATTATCGCACCGAAACCCATTTGCTGTATTGCTTCCTGGTAAGTGGAGAGCGCCGGGCTGATGGATATGGCTCCCTCCTGATCGCTATTGACTTGCAACACACCTAACGGCAACGCGATGATCAATTTTTGCGCGGAATAACTCACACCATTAGCAGTGATGGCCTCCACCCTACGGTTTTCCCAATGAATTTTCTTTACTACCGTATTTAATAACAGAGTCGTGCCATTTGCCTTGCTTTCATTAGCCAGGTAGTCCATCAATTTACCATAACCAGCTTGAATACGATATTGCGCATCCTCATCAGCTTGCCATTCTTTTCGTAAGGCAATGGAGCTCGCTTTAAACGGATCAGCCGTGTCATAACCCGATACATATTTTCTAACTGATTCCCGCAGCTGGGCGAATTTATCTCCGGAGAAATGCTGCTGTAAAAAATCCCCGATGCTGATATCCTGTTCTAACTCATTTAGCCTTTTCATCAGCAACTCCCAATCATCCACCTGCTGAAATTCTTTAGTGAAGACACCTTTATCATAGTGCCACATCTCGCCATGGGCCGGAGTATAGGTGATCCCGGCTTCTTTTAATAAATTCAATGTAACCGGTAAATTACCATGCACAAATTCAGCACCCAATTCGGCATGTTTAAAAAAGGATTCGTTGTCAATCGTATGTATTCGGCCGCCAATGCGGTTCCGTGCTTCAAGGACGGCCACTTTTTTGCCTGCTTTGGCTAATGTATAGGCCGCCATTAAGCCTGTAGCCCCTGCTCCAATTATTAAGACATCGGTGTTTCCCATATAAGATGAATGCAAGTTAGGAGGTATTTGGAATTAGTACAAACGGACTAATATATTGTTGTCGTTTTACAAAAACAAAAGCCCCGTTTTCACCGGGGCCTTGCCATTATAAGTGATTGTTTGGAGTGCTATTTAATTATTGCCGGTAAACTGATCACCTGCTTATCCACGTTCCAGCCTTCAACCAAAACGGTTGACTGACCGCCGCCCAATTTTGCAAGTGGGGCGCTTACAGAAACAGTCATGCTCTCTTTAGGTGCAAGTGTAAAATAATTGCCCGTCCAATAGCTTGGCATCACTTCTTCGCCATTCTTCATTAGTTGCGGACGAACAAAAAACGCAAGTTTCCCGGTATTATTGGTGAACTGCAATGTCCATTTATTTTCGCTTTTGCCTTTTTCAGCTTTTAATATCTTCACCTGTACTTGCGTAGCCTTCATAGTATTTAAGGTTGTCAGGTCATTCCCCGGCGAAAGCCAGTAGACATTATGCGAGAGTGTTTTCCCCGCTAAATTTTTTAAATTCATTACCACCAGGCTTACTCCTTTGGTCTCTTTTAAAATTTCCTTCAACGGGATAACCTCCTGCGTCCCGGCTGTTGCCAGCCCGATATGTTCTACATGAAACGACTTGATCAATTTGCTGTCAACATTGTAAATAGCTACTTCTGCAGCGAGACTGCCTGTAGCGCGATGCACTCGGTTAATAATAGCCGCTGTAGAGTCACTTTGGTTGAATTGTATATGAATGGGCTCTACAGCATTTTGCATTGCGTAATAGCCTGCATTTGGCTCCAGGTACCAATCGTATATCTGCCATACCACGCTTGGCAGCGCCGCATTTAGTTTCCAGAGCATTACACCCCCGGTTTCATTTAGCTTATGCCCTGCCGCCTCAAATATCCCCTGGTAGCCCACGTAATTCATCAACTGCATTTTATCCGAAAAGTTGACCATGGTAGTTGGCGCACCATATCTTTTAACCATTTCGCTGTAATACTTGTCATATTGCGCGGCTCCCGTAGCAGCATCATGATACCCCCACGAATTATTCAACGGAAAAGGCAGTTTGGCATCCCAAACCAAATTAGGTATAGTTTTGGCCAATGTAGTATATGGCGGTTGCGATGGTATGCCTGTTTCGTCTTTAAACACCCAGTCGCGGCCGGCATCAGCTAACTTATAGTATACTTTTGGGTCGCGCCAGGCATAAGGTCCGCCGCTATAGACACCCGATGGCATATCGTCAGGATAAGAACCCTTCCACCCGGCAGGCAGTTTGGCAAAGCCGGATGAGCTTGGTATAAATGGCCTTGTTCCGTCCATACTGATAGTATTATCGCGCATGCTATCATACAATTCTTTGCGAGCATGCCCTTCGTTACCGCCTGTCCACACCAATAAACTTGGGTGATTGCGGATACGGTAAATGGTACTTTTCACATTATTAATAAACACATTGCCTTCCAGCGGCCAATCGGGTGAACCTTTAAATTCTCCCTGTGTATCACCGGTTACCCAAAAGTCCGACCATACCATCAGCCCGTATCGGTCGGCTGCGTTCCAGAAGGCATCAGGCGGTGTTACACCGCCGCCCCATATCCGCACCAGGTTCACATTGGCATTGCGGCACAAGTGCATCTCATAATCATAACGGACCGAATCACGGTTAACCATCAAGTCGGGCACCCAAGCGCCCCCATTCAGGTGTACACGTTTGCCGTTCACATAAAAATCACGGCGCACAAAACCATTAACATTAACTGTTTTTGAACCTACTGTTCGTATTCCGAATAAAAAGGTAGTATCATCCTGCATCCCGTTTGCATCACTGTATTGCAAGCGGACACGGTACAGATTAGCCCTGCCATAATTATTTGGCCACCATAAATGCGGTTGGCGAATAAGCAATTGTTTGATCTTATCCGAACTGAGAACTATTTCCTCTGATGAATTGCCCTTCACATTCTCAGCCTGCGAAAACTGGATTGGCGCTCCTGTAAAATTTTCAGGCTTAATACTAACTGTCAATTTCCCCTTTTGGGTTGAACCGGTATTGTTTGATAAGGTGAGATTTAAAGAGAGCTTGGCCAGGCTGGTATCAGGCAGGTTTGGCAGATCGGTCACCAATTTTGGGCGGCCAATAGTTACTGCCCCGGTTGTCCTTAAGTAAACTGGTTGCCAGATACCCATATTCCTGTCGCGCACAGGCGGCATCCAATCCCAGCCTACGGAGCACAGCATGGTAACATTTTTGCCTATATCGCCTGTGGGACCGCCATTTTCATAAAATGGGCCAAGAGCCTGTAATTGCTCCTTAGAAGGCAATCCTGGAAAATCCAGGGGGTATATTTCAACAGCGAGGGCATTATCGTCACCGGCAATAATCGCCTTGCTTACATCCAAATTATGCTCAGCAAACATACCCACCATCTGCGTTGAATCGGCTATTTGCTTACCATTCACCCAAACAGCAGCGCGATAATTTATCCCTTTAAATATGAGTTGAAAACGGCGCCCCTTGTCGGCAGCCGGAACTTTAAATGTGGTACGGTACCAATATGGCTTTTTCCAGGGATTGGGATCATTGGGTAAATGACTGTATTGCTCCAGGTTGTATTGCTTATTAAACTGATCCGAAGCATCGGGTATCAGCATATTATTTAGACCCTGGTATGGATCGGGATAGATGTGATTTGCTACCAAACCCGTAAGCACCGTAGACGGTACTTTAACCGGAAACCAATAAATACCGGAGTGATAATTTGCGGATGACAAATCGCTTCCGCCTTCCTTTACCAATGCCGATGACTGCAGATCGAAATTAACGAGTTTGACCTGCTTAATAGTTCCGTTTTGTGCAAATGCACTTGTAGCAAACAGGAAAATAGTATAAAAGAGAAAAGCTGAAGGACAAATAAATCTTTTCATATCATAATTTGATCTTGTAAAACTACTTAACAAAGGGCAAGGGCAAATTGTACTAATTTACCTTTTTGTTATACTATTTTGAAGCAAACCCTATTCAGCATAATTCTATAACATAAATGTTACAAATTGTATACTCCGCATAAAGCAACTTGAAATCAACAACATACGTAGTTATTTATAAAGGTAATACAATCGTTACAAGACAACTATTGCAGTTATTCTCAATTTGTTTACGCAAAAACTATATTAGTTAACCGCTAATTAAGACTTCCCCGCTTAAGAAGCCTATTGATTAAAAAAACCGGACTAACAATCCTAAAATTTACTGGTTCTTATATCCTTAAAGCATAAATGCTTCGGGATATCTTTTGATATGGGCGATCATATTAAAAAGACCCAGATGCCCTAACCGGCCCCAAGAATAAACCTATTATCTCACAAACGACTTTATTTTTCATAGCATCTACCAATGCCGAAAAAAAAACTATTCCGCCTCGCTGTATTTTTAGTTCCGATACTTTTGGTCTTTTCACAATGCCTTAACCTTAAAAAGAATAAGGATAAAAGGGGCAATGCTTATGCCGGCTCCGCTGCTTGTGTAAGCTGTCATAAAGGGCTTTATGACAGCTATTTGCATACGGCACATTTCAAGGCATCCCGCCCGGCATCCGAAAGCACCATAGATGGCAGCTTTGCGAAAGGAGCCAACGAATTCAATTTTGGTGATCATATGAAAGTGGTTATGTCTAAAACCGATTCAGGTTATTATCAAACAAGCTATATTAATGGCAAAAAAGATCAATCGCAGCGTTTTGATATTTCCTTTGGAGGGGTAAAAGGGCAAAGCTATGCTTACTGGCTTGGAAACGAATTATTTCAATTACCTATATCCTATGTAAACAATTCAGATAAATGGGTGAATAGTCCGGGTTACGAGCCAAACAGGATTGCATTTGAACGAGTGATCGGAACGCGGTGTATGGATTGCCACGCATCCTATGCTAAGGAAGTGCCACCGGAATTGCCAATTTATGATGATGCAATTGGATTTGAAAAGAAGTCGCTGATCTATAGTGTTGATTGTGAAAGATGCCATGGGCCGGCGGCACAACACGTCAAATTTCAACAGGATAATCCGGGGATAAAAAAAGCGAAATATATAACATCATATCAATCACTTACACGATACGAAAAAATTAACATGTGCGCTATATGTCATTCGGGTGCAAGCACACATATGCTGAAACCGACTTTTAGTTTTAAACCCGGTGATACCATCTCTCACTACATGGTTCCGGTATCAAATGTAAAACCTGATTATAATCATATTGATGTTCACGGGGATCAAAAGGACTTGCTTATCAGCAGTAAATGCTTTATCAGCAGCAGTATGGATTGCTCCACTTGCCATAACACACATGTGAATGAAAAAAACAACCTGGCGTTATATACCAATCGCTGTATTGCCTGTCACACATCAAGCGCTGCTGACCATAAAGCAAATAAGCTAACCGAGCCGCTAAGCGCCGGCGTTTTGAAAAACAACTGCTTATCCTGCCACATGCCCACCCTGCCATCCAAAGCCATTGTTGCGGGGGATTCGGCGGCGATGGTAAGGACTCACCATATCGCCATATACCCCGAACAAACTAAAAAAATACTGGCTTATTTAAAAGCAAAGAACCCGGGGAAGATGCTGACCGCTAAATAAAAAATCCGGTCTGCCTGTAATGCACACCGGATCTAATAAGTTCATAACTCAATATATTGGAGCAGGCTTATTTTTTAGTATGATTTTCTAATACAATAAAAGGTAAATGCTCATCCCAGTAAGGAGTTAATCCCTGCTGAAACATAAAACCCTTTGAGTAATTACCCAGCAAGATATCAGGCTTGCCGTCATTATTAACATCCCCTACATCCATACTGTACCAATGCCCGTATTTGCTTACAGGTATAGCATGAGGTTTAAAGCTCAGCTGTTTATCCTGTTCAAAATAAATAAAGCTCTCAGCCGGGTTGCCTTTTAAATCAGCAAAGAAAGCAATGGTAGCTATGTCCAGGTCGCCATCCCCATCAAAATCAACCGCTATAGCTTTGGTACAACCGTTTATAGGATAAAAATAAGACTGCTTAAACTTCCAGTCACCTTCGTTGGTGAAAATGTACAAGCCATGATAAGGCTTTAATATGCGCGAGTCGTAAAAATTATAGCCGCTGGTATAGATCAGGTCAAGTTTGCCATCATGATTCAGATCAGCAAGCTGAAAACTGCTTGAGCCATTTACCGGCGGGAAACGCAATAACTCTTTTGCAGTAAAACCACCTTTATGGTCGTTTGAAAATAACCACAACCCCTCATCGCCGCTTCCAAACAATACCATTATATCCTGCCATCCATCGTTATTAAAATCGCCTGCAACTGCTTGTACCGAACCGGCTCTGTTGGAGATATTACTTTGGCTGAAGGTATGATCGGCGTTTTGTTTCAACAGGTAAACCCCTCCTAATTTGAAACCCTGTCCACAAATTACCCAATCCGTTAAACCGTCTTTATTAAAATCTCCGGATATGGTTTGCACCGGCCTTGCCAACTCTGATGCTATTAATGATGGCGCAACCATTTTACCCCTGGCATCCAGGTCAACCTTCGTAACCTTTCCATTCGGGAAATCAACAGGCTGCAACTGGCCTATGCTTGTAAATAAGCCCTGGTTTGCTCCTTTTTCATCCTGTATAAAATTGGCGTTAACTGCTACACTTGATAGCTTTGCAACTTCCCGTTCCTTCAGGTTTTTATCCCATTCATACACTTCCTCTGTTTTGACATCGCTGGTATATATTTTATGGTTGTAAGGATTTACAGCTATCAAAGCAGTGAATGGGTTGTACTTAGATGCTGCGGGGGTTTTTAAGCTGAAACCTGCCCAGTCATCCGATAAAGCAACTGGTGGTTTTTTAGTTTCAAGCGTAACCGGGGCCAATTTCTTATAGTAGGCTACTATACCCTGCCATTCCGTTAAAGATATCCCAGCGCTATCCGGATTGTTTTTAAAATAGTCGGGGCCGTAGGTTGAAAGCCCCAGGTAATGCGACATAGTTGGCAATGTGTGATATTTCCATACATCATTGGTCAACATATTTGCCGGCACTAACTGATGACATTTGGTACAATAAATATCAATCAGTTTAGCCCCGTCGGCTATAGTATCACCCGTAAAATCAAAAGATCCTTTCTTTCCTCCTTTGCAGCTATTAAATAACATACTTCCTGAAAGCAGGAATACAAATAGTAAAAGCGAAGTTGTGTAAAGTCCGGTTTTGGTTAGTCTCATAATAATATATTCGGTGTTATTCTTCCAATTTTAATTTTCCAACAATAAATTGTCCTACCTGGTGGCCCTGTTCAGCGCCTCTTTGTACTCCGTTCAAAAAGTGAATGCCGCCATAGTTCCGGCTCAGGGCTGTCTCGGTTGCCGCCTTGGTAAACGAATCAAAGCTTCGCTTCAGGCCGATATACCTCACTTCGGTCGTGTCATTGAACTTAAAGTTGTCGCCAAACAGTTTCGT